>Ga0210040_10000008_pt1 | contig 1106793 bp, 906 predicted proteins | sample CryGeyCG12114_NA_FD_185462 | JGI IMG/M metagenome (GOLD analysis project Ga0210040, IMG submission 185462) | Groundwater microbial communities from aquifer - Crystal Geyser CG19_WC_8/21/14_NA (SPAdes) (version 2) | ecosystem: Environmental > Aquatic > Deep subsurface > Groundwater | place... | reverse complement strand
ATATATATATATCTATTAAGAGGACGTAGAAAGAAGCGGACTTCGAATATAGGCTATTTATATATATATTATTACGCCTATAAGAAAAAAGTAAGAAAAAAGGTCGAGACTTAAGCTAAACCGAACCCGTTTTTCTACCCTAGAATTTCCCTACGGACGGCGAGGTCTTCTAGGATATATACTACCCCGTCTCGTCTTATAAGTCCTTATTATATCGTCTACCGACCTTAGAATTTACCGAAAGGAACGTCTCCCCCCGAGAATATCTCCTAGGTCTAGCTTTAGACGAACTTATCGTGTAACTGCAGTTTATATAGCGTCTTCTCTAAACTATCGTCGAGAGGACGTGACTCCGGAGGTGCGCTAGCATCCTTAGCTAGAGTTTTAGCAGACCTGCGTAGCCTTCCTCGACGCTTCTTAAGTACTACTATAAGGTTAGATATAGTATTAAATACACTTTATGCTATTACGTTAGGTTTCTTTAGGGTTTATACTCTTATAAGCATAGCAATATAGAATTTACTTATTTTAGCGTAGTCCTACCTAGACCCTATCGAAAGCAGAGGCGAACTCTGCTTTGACCCTATCTCTACTTTATCTCTACTCCTAAGTATAATAAGTTTATACAGGAGGTTGCTATAGGTTAGAGTTGCATCTCTTATATAGTCCGGCCTTCGAGAGAGTATATCGGCTAGGTTGTCCTTGCCCCTCCGCTAGACTATTATAAAGTTATAGGCGGCTAGGTCCTCGGCCTACCGAGTTTATCGCTTACGACTTAAAGGCTTATTATTTATAAACTTAACTAGGGCTTCGTAGTCGGTAATAACCTCTACGGTGCTATTAGGTGATTTAAGATAATATCGCTACTCCTTAAATGCTTCTATAATAGCTAGCATCTCTTAGTCGCTCGTTGCATAGTTACGTTGCTCTTTAGTTATCTTCTTAGAGTAGAAAGCTACCGGGCGCTAGATAGTCCTGCTATCTAGTCTTTTAAGCGGTTAGAAGAGTATACCTCCGATTCCGCCGCCCGAGGCGTTAGTCTCTACGCGATAAGCTAGATCCGAGTCGTAGTAGTTAAGAAGCGGTGCTTCTATAAAGGACTGCTTTAAGCTAATAAATGCTTATCTCGCTTCTTCTAGCTACTCGAACGGTCCTATCTTCTTGCTAGCTTATATCCCTTTTAATAAGTCGGTAATAGGGGCAACCCTTCGAGAGTAGCCTTCTATAAAGCCTTAGTAGAAGTTAGTAAACCCTAGGAACACCTAGATATCTTTAAATAACTCTAGCTCGGCCTACTCTTAGATTATAGATACTCGGCCTAGGTCTATTAAGACGCCTTTAACTCCTACGTAAAATCCTAGGAAGTTAACCGACGACGTATAGAATTCGTATTTAGATAATTTAATATATAAGCTGTACTCACGGAGCCGCTTTAGCACTTGCTTTATATAGGTCTTATATTCTTTAAGGCTGTTGCTATAGATTAGAATATCGTCTATATAGGCGATGCAGAACTAATCTAGCAACCCTCTTAGCGACTTATTAATATACGCTTAGAAGGTTACGAGAGCGTTAGTTAGCTCGAAAGGTATAACTAAGTACTCGAACTAGCCGTATCGCGTATAGAAGGCGGTCTTTTACTAGTCTTTCTTTTAAATACGTATACGATAGTATATATTATATAGGTTAAGCTTCGTAAACACCTTCGCGTTACTTAATCGATCTAGGATCTCTATAATAAGAGGGAGGGGGTACCTATTCTTTATAGTAACCTTATTTAATCCCCGATAATCTATATATAGCCGAAGGCTACTATCTTTCTTTAGTATAAAGAGAATCGAGGCACCCGCCGACGAGGTACTAGGTATAATCTAGCCCTTTACTAGAGCGCTATCGAGGTATTCCCGCAATGCCTTAAGCTCTTTACTACTTAAAGAATAGATAGGACCGTACGGTGGGTTTATACCTTCGTATAATACGATCTTATACTTAGATTTAGTTTAGGGAGGCAATTTTAACTTACTCGGATCTTCTGCTACATCTTAGTAGCTTTAGTATTGCGGTAGAAGCTAAGGTTCTACCGTTGCAACATATACACTGCTAGCCCCTGTCTTAGGCACCCTTATAGCATAGCTAAGGCAGGGTTTCGGCATAGTATCGGCCGGCCTATAGAATATTAGGTATATAGGTTCTTCTTCTTACGCTAAGTTATTAATCTTAATATAGCGGAGGTGAATATCTCTATAATACTCTCTCGGCCCTTAATCTTCTACGCCGCTAGGACGTATCTTCTACGTCTCTCGGCGCTAGTTAATAATTAGATTTACAGCGTTTAACTACTTTATTCCTAGGATTATATCGTATCGTTAGATATCGGTAGCGATTAGATTATACGGTATAATCGTCTTATTACCTTCTATATTAGGTGTATAAACTACGCACCGATATCGCCCGTATACTATAATCCGATAGCCGTCTATAGCGAATCCTATAATCGAGGTTAGTATTAGGTCTAAGCCTAATCTCTTTAACGTCTTCTACGATATAAAGTCGTCTATAGCCTCGGAGTTAACTAGTGCTCGTATAGACTATAATTTTCTTTCTATAGCTATTAAGACGTTAATAACTATGCACGAACTTAGTCGTCGCTAGTTATCGATCTAGTTATCGCCTAGTGCTACTGCTATAGTCGTAGTATCGGGATCTAGTTTCTCGGCCTCTTGCCCTTCTTCTATTAAGCGTCGGGTCGCTTATAAGGAAACTTAACCTAGTAATTCTCTAATGCGTAGTTTTTCTTATAGTGTTCGCACGGTCTAGCATTGCTTTATTAACTAACCTTGCTAGACCTATCTTAATAGTTCTACCTAGTCGGGGGGTAGCTCGAGTAGTTGCTATTATAGCTTTAGTTGCTATTCCTATACGGCTTCTTTTTCCGTTAGTCTCTATTAGCAGGGGGTCTAGTCTAGCTATTATTACCCGACTAACTATCTCTCTTGCCTATAGTCCTTTCTGCTGCTTGCAGCTGCTTATACCGAATAGCAGCTATAATTATCGTAGCTCGCGTAAGCCGGACCTCGCTAGAATCGCCTAGGATAGCGTTCCTTAGCTTTAGTCGTAAGCAGTTTAAGAACCGCTGCGCGTATAGTTGCTTAATCGTAAGCTTCGCTGCTTCTACCTCTCGCTCGGCCTTCTCTAGGGCCGCAAGGATATTTATAACGCTCTAAGTTTCCCCTTATTATAAGTACTAGGAGTTATAGGTAGTATTCGCTATCTAAGTAACCGGATCCTTAACTACGTTGCGAATAAAGTTTTCGAAGTCGTCTTAGGTATAAATCTCGGCCTATATTATAACGTATCGGTTCTAGGCCGGGCCCTCTAGCAGGTTAGCTGCTAAAGAGATCCGGCCTGCGTCCGTTCGTAGCAGACGCTTCGCATCGAACTAGATGTTAAGACTCTAAAGAAAGCGATCGGCAATCTTAAGAGGTCCCTTGCTATTATACCGGTTCGAAGGCGGCGTGCCCCTAGCGTCCTCGGTTAACTAGGTAGACGCCTATCGCTTTAGAGTGTTACTCTAAGATAGGAAGTCTAGTGCTAGTCCTATACTAGCGATATAGTCGGCTAAGGCTCTATTCCTTGCTTCCTCCTATTCTCGTTAGTACTTCTATTGTGCTTGCTATATAAGCAGGTTAAGATCTTCTAGCGTAAACCCTATTTAGGGTTCGATTAGTAGTACGCTGCCGGTACGACTTAGGCCGGGCGTAGGTATAAGTAACCCCTGCCGAAACCCGGCATCGTAAGGGTTTTCTATATTCTCTAAGGATATATTAGTCCCTAATCTTAGGCTAACTATATATACTACTATAGGTATTATAGGTTCGTTCCTGCTCGAGATCGATAACGTTATCGATTAGCTATTCCGTACGGCTAGTTGCTAAGCGTTAAGAATTATTAAAGCTAGTTAGCTAGCGGTTAGAATAGTCTAGCTAAAGGGGATAGGAGTAATAATAACTAGTGTATTAATAACGACTTAACGCTTAGAGGGCCTAAGGTTAAGTCGTGCTATGCATAACTATCTATATATAGGAGGCATGGACTTAGCATGCCTTTGCTCTACCTTGCCCCTGCCTTAGGCATGCCTTTAGCATGCCTTAAGGGGCAAGATTATGTATCTAGCCTTGGCAGGCGTAATACTATACCTCCTATATATAGATAGTTATACATAGCACGTCTTAACCTTAGGCTCTTTAAGCGTTAAGTCGTTATTAATACACTAGTTATTATTACTTCTATCCCCTTTAACTAGACTATTCTAACCGCTAGCTAACTAGCCCTAATAGAAAGGAAAAATTATAGTATAATTAAGAGACTCCTTTAGATTAGAACGATACTAATATTATTAAACTAGATACCGACTAAAGACGAAGCAGCGACGAAATAGACGAGTACTAAACGATTATAGCTAAGATATCGAGGACGATATCGTCTCTTTTTAGAAGGGGTATATATTGCACGCATACCGTGCTAACTCGAAGTAGGTCTTTACTTCGAGGTAACTTAGCCGAGTCGAGGTTTAATACCTCGATCACTCTAGCATTAGACTAGAGTTAGATAGATAGAATAATAATTACTTAGACTATACGATTTGCTTGTTTTAAGAAGATTTAAAAACGACGATTAAAAGATAAAGTACTAGTTCGAGTCTTAGTAAAAAGAAAAATTAAAGTTTAATAGCGTAAGAGCGAATCGCTTATAAAAAATACTAAGCCGAAAGTTACTCGACCTAGGATAGCGTATAAATCTCGAGAGAAATACTATTAGGCTTTTTTTCTAAATATAATTTATCTATAATTTAAAAGCTAATAGAAGAAGAAGATATAAAAAGAAAACTTAAAATTTAATAGCGTAAGAGCGAACCGCTTATAAAAAGTACTAAGCTAGAAGTTATTTAGCTTAGGATAGCGTATAGATCCCGAGAGGAATACTATTAGGCTTAGTATATCTCTACTCTACCTCGCTCTTATCTTAGATATATCTTTAGTATACCTTAAAAGAGCAAAAATATTTATCTAGCCTTAGCAAGCGAAATAAAATACCCAATTAAACTAGAATATAAGTGCTATACTTTTTATCTTCTATAGCGAGTAAGCTCTAGCTTTAAACTCGTAGAATCCTAACTTTCGAGTAACGAGGGCCCGCTAATACGGCTATGCATTCCGCTCTATAGCGACTTTAGTGCACCTCGGCTTCGCCGAGAATCCTTAACTTCTTACCTACCTAATTAGGTTCGGGGAAAACGACTATATAGCATAAGAAAATGTAAAATAGTATCTTAGGCTCCGGCCATTCTGCGCGGTGGGTCATGCCTCGTGACACGCCTGCGTGCTACTTTCACGCCACCGCGCAAGGACAAGTATAGCGGAAAACTATAGAAGAACTATAGTTCAATGCAGGGCAACGCTAAGGTATGATGAGAGTCACAGATCAGAGACACGCATGCATGATCTGCGCTGCTGAAAACCGATTGGTTTGTTCTTAGTGCCGCGCATTATATTGCAATTGCAGCTTATGCTGATCTTTAAGGAGTGGATGCTATCGCTCCGTATACCTAACGGTTGTATCGTCGAGACACGTTGCGGACAAGACCGCCCGTTTGTGGTTGTTGTAGAATGAAGCTTTATTAGCCGACCTCAAGCTTATGGCACGTTGCCGGCCGGCGGTAGCGGGCCGTCTCGCTGGCACCGATCGTAACGGAACCCGTCGTTACATACTTTGCCCCTAAGGAACACTAGGTCTTGCTCGTTAAAGAGCGCATACAGAGTATGCTGCTACGGCATCTCGCCAGTTCGTTGCATAGGGTCCAAGACGTGCTAGTTTCATGAGTATCGCTGTATGTACATCTTTTGCCATGCTTCTATGCAGCAAGGCATATGTGGAGTTGAACCCCAGACGTTCGCCAAGGTGTGCTAGCGCTAAAAGCAGTGTCGTCCTGTTCAGGACCATTACGCGCCGGCACGTCGGCATAGGTGCTCCACCAAAACGTCTTTGTTCCTACAGTCCAGGTTCCTGATCACCATCTTTACTGCAGCGACTGTCGCGTTTACCTGGACGCAGGCTACGTCAAGGATGAAGGGGCTACATGTCAAGGGAAGCTCAACTGGACTGCGCGTTGCAGTATAACGCGAGGGCGTCGGGTAACACCCTATACATCGTAGCTGCCTTCCTCGCGATGACGCCGGACGTGTAGTACCCTGGAACGCCTATGGTTACATCGCTAGGTTGACATGGTTTGATTCCTAGGTTGACAAATTTCCACCGAGCCCAGCGACGTCACTGCGAGGTTGCGTTGTGAAGGCACATTCGTTACTGATGTAACGTGAGATGACACCGATAGCCAGCGAGATCGAAGATCAGTAACGGCTGCCAAAAGGTATAAGATAGTGACTTATCAGTTTGATAATGTTTCCAAGTATCGAAATCATCAATCTCAAGACAACAGCTCCTCATAGCTACTATCGTCACTTTCACTATTATCATCGTCTTACCACCATCATGCACTATCTTATGAGCACTTCGATCGCTCTCGCGGTTCTCTCGCAAAGAATCTACGCTTCTCCTTTACCAGAAGCGTCACCCAATCCAGCAAATGTGTTGGAGAGGCGCGTCAATTGGCCTTGCGTTGATTACAAATACATGACCATCAGTTTCGAACAAAATGTATGGAGTGTGCCCTTCCCCCTATGATGTTCTATATTCCTTCTCTTACTAAACCAATTAGTGCGAAACCTCCCACGGCCCGCTCGGCGGCTGTGTGGGTGAAAATTACATCAATCCTGGACAGGACTGTGGCTCAGACACCTGCAACAACAACGCTATCATCCCGATTGGTATCAAGCCCATGGATGCCAACAAAGACTATAACAGCTTCGTTTTCGAGACACCGGGCGGCATGGCTCAGTACAAACATGACGTTAACGGCAAGAAATGCTTGGTCACTCAGGACCAGGCAGGACCCAACAGCTGTACCTACCTCTGTGAGGAGTCTAGCGGTGCATGCGCGGTAAGTCTCTAGTATAGTTCTTGAGCAAAGCAATTACTGATTGTGTCCAGGTATGCGACCTGAGCGCTGCCAATAGAATCCTAGTATGCCAAGGCTACCATGGTCCATGCGGTTCATAGATCGCTGGCATCTTACATAGTCATGGTGTAAATCACATTCCTTTGGATTGAGAAAGACGAATTGGTTTTTCCTTCACCTTACCGTAATTATCTCGATACGTCTGGATCAATGCCCAGTTTCCAAGACTCGTCAGCATATTGTGACTGCTTTGCTTTCCCAGAAGTACCTCCGTTAAACCAAGGCTGAAGAGTCCTATCAGTATCAACACATTCATCACCGGAACTTCCATTGTGGCAACGTCCAGCTCTGTTGGTATCTCTAGGACCAGTAAGCTGTCTTCGCAGCTGACGAGATATTTGCGACTGTGTTGTAAAGCTGTTCTTCAGCTCGTGTGGTGGTCGATACTCAGAGGATGGAACCTCTGCATTAGGCACTTGACTCTCAAGGTCTTCCATTGTCAAGCTCCGTTCAACCAGCTGGGGCCGAGCCAGGTCTCGACATCGCTCCGCACAGACGATTGCATCGCTCTGATAGTAAAAACCCCTGCTGTAAGGTGCAGGCGGTTGTCATGTTCTAGGTCCGCAGTCCACCCTGTGACATCATCGCCAACGTCCCTGTGAGAGACCCACAATGGGTAGTACACCGTGGCGGGATCATCGTGCGCAACGCGCAAGATGAACGCCTGGCCTGTGAAGATCACATTTGTCTCAAGTCTCCTAGAAAATCATGTATGAGTACGCCTACGTGATGACTGCTGCGACGAGACACTGACAGCTTCGGGTGACTTCTTCTCCTCGCTCTTGAAGGAAATGAACACAAACTTGGTTCGCCAAAGATCGTTCCTGAAATCTTGCAGGAGGACGAACTCAATGACAGCTTATGATGCGTCTGTGTAGCGTTTGCAGGTCTTGTTTTTCTGGCCAATCGTTCTGACCGTCGGTGTGCTGGTCCCAATTCCGGTGTGATAACCGGTCACGAGAATTGGTCGATCAATGATGCTGCTGGACCTACGTTCGCGTGGTTTTTGATCTGAATGGACCCTCGTAACCCGAACAACTCTTTAATCTTCTCACCCGACACGACATAGTAGACGATACTACTCACTTGATCTTCAACAGCCCAACGAGCGAAGTGATGGAGGTCAAGCTAGGGGCTCAACTGACGGTGCAGCATACTTCTCCCGTTCTGCTGCAACGTGTGTACCGACGTGAGAAGCTTTCGCGACATGAAGTCTGAGTTTATAAGAGTATTCCATATCAGCCCCTGATGGTCTGCAAAGTCTGTCCATGGCAAGACTGTTCGGGGTCAGAGTTTACGTTCAGCCTTCGCTGCACTTTCTCACGTGCTTCACGTCGTGTTTGACTTCATGCTTCGTTGAATTTAGCAAAACGACCGGTTCTCTGTTACCAAAGATATGACTGCGCCATCACCTTTGGCCATCTAGGCCCTCGATCGGCCTGCCAGTGATTTTCGGATCACTCGGTGCCATCTAGCCGTTACTCTTCTCATGAACTCACACGATAGAGATCGATACCAATACTACGTGTGCACAAGTCTCGTTTTTGCACTGGGACTTGAATCGAAGGGTGTCAATTTTGCCCCTAGATTGACGTTTGCCCGCTATACATGTCGATGTCGTTCCGTTCACATCATTCAGTGGTCCGCATGTAGTTTCAATAGATTCCGCATGTGAGCGTCGTTGCTGTTTGAAGTATGTTAGACCCAGATCGGATATAGGATCTCAATGTATTGAGTGATCGACATCTAGAAAACGCGTGCTTGGCCTCAGATATTCGATGAACATCACTTTCAAACAGGAGTGTGAGATCTCGGAGATATAAGGCCAATCTACCGATGTCAGTATCTACAAGAGCGCAGAGTGCGCGGAGGCGTGCCGAGGTTCCGTGCTTCGATAGAGTGGTCTCGTGGAGTTTCGGCTCGACAAGATGCGAAAGCGACATCGAGATAGAGATTTGGGTCGACCTGGAGCCATGTCCATGATTTGAGTCAGGTTGGAGCGATACAGCTACGAGGCAACTCTGGTGTTGAACCATCGAGTCTTCCGTGCGGAATCCAAGGTAAGGAGCGTTGACGAGAATGTAGTCGTGAATGATAGCACTTGGCATTCTGTCGACTTGTTCCATTGCAAAAGTCATCGTTGTTCCTCGTTGGAACAGTTGTTGCGGCTATGAGGCGCGCTTGTGCATCGGACAACCCATGAATGTCGGGCCAAGCTGGATGCCAAAGTACGGAGAGGCACCCGCGGCAGTTAGTGAGTACTTGGTGAACATATTCAGCTGGCTGACTCTGACCCAGAAAGTCCCGTCTTTCTCTGTCGGTGTTTTGAAATTTCGTCCAATTGACACGGTCAAAGACTCTGTGACTCCCTACCTTGACTGCATTCCACTAAAGGTGGGAAAAGGACTGATCCATGAAGAAGGCTTCCACCCTAGAAGCTTTGGGATGGAGGGTGTAGATGGATAGCCTCAGTAGGTAGCGGTCTCGAGAGGTGTATGAGACCATGACCATACCACTGGGGCACACGACTGGAAGCTCCACTAATGATGAGACTTGGCAGAGGTCTGTGAAGGACATACTCTCCCTCTCGCTCGCTTGGAGTTCGAGATGCCCGCCGGCCTTGTGCTTTGTGCACATCCGGGCAATGTTTTCAGACCGGCATATGCGAAAAGGAACTCTATTGCTGCTCTCTTACTATAGACTTCTCCCCGTCCCTGATCATGCGACTCAGACCCGCGGTCGGCTAAGCGGCCAAGACTAGGATGAGGACGAGTCGATATGTACGACACAGAAGTCCTCTTACAGACCAGCCACGCCAGGTCTCTAAACGAATCGCATCGACCACAGCACATCCACACCACATGGTGTAATATACCTTCTCCCGTAATGCCGAACAACGGTTGATGATGCGACGGGTTGGCCTTGGCAACAGGGTCTCCGCCCGTTGAGTCATCCTGTTTCGCTTAGTCATTGCGAGAAGCGAGACAACCTTGGCTTGGATAATACAATCGAATACAACTTAAAGAAGTACATGAGCAGGTGAACACGTCGATGCTCGCAAGGTTTGCTCAGGGGTCGCTGCATCCGACATGCGAACTGCTTGGATCGGCGTTGTTCGCGCAAAATGGTATGTCGCGTCGAACAAGGCAAGATGGCATGTAATAGCGTATCTGTCGGGTCTACTTTTCGGTGTGAACGCAAGTTTCGTGGGTGGGCGTGATTATCGGTCGGAAACGCCTCGATCTGCGCTGGCGGATTGGCAGGTTCGCGGAATCAAAGACGTACGGGCAGAGCAGCATCGCTGAGGGAAATACTGATTGGTGTCTGAATGATGCAGTGAGAGCATACTAAGCAATGGTAAGAATTTCGACTTGCCTAACATCGTGACGGGTTGCCCTTTCGTTGGACTGCTGTGCCTCGCGGTGCGCAACCAGACCCTGCTTGTCCGCGTGTCTGCCACCACAAAGGGCAACCGCATACCATCGTATGGCAGGTCAGAATATATGAATCCAAGTATAGACGAAACCGAAGATTATCATGCGAGAAACTTTGACTTGCCTATGATCGTGATGGTGTGCCCTTTCGTTGGACCGCAAAGCCTCGCTATGCCCCGGTGCGCAACCAGATCCTGCAAGTTCGCGAGTCTGCCACCACGAAGGGCAACCACATGCGATCGAAGAGCAAGGCAAAATGTATGAACTCGAGTCAATGCAACACTGAAGAGTATGCAGTGATTCAGTCACTGCCTAAAGTGCATCGTGGTGTGGTATTTACAGAGGTACGACGAGGCACGCTTTTAGCCGTGATTAAGGTCGCGCCACTTCTGCATAAAGGCAATATCTCTTATGCCAAGGCAAGATATGATGCACATGGGCAGACAGCCTGAGCCGCAAGCATCATCATCGTATGATTCACGACCTGCCGCACAAATGTGGCAGTCGATGGTGAGCGCATGTTGACGAGGGTCAGGTCGGGACTCGGCTGGGTCGAAGTTATCGCAAAGTCGTCTCGCGCCGCCATGATGGCAGAACATTTCGTGCTAAGGCAAGATATGATGCATATGGGCAGATAGCCTAGGTTGCAAGCATCATCATCGCATGATTCACGACCTGCCGGAAAGATGTGATGGTTGGTGGCGAGCGCATAGTTGAAGATGATCCCGAACTACTTGGGGAAATCGGGGTTGTCGCAAGCTTACACGCTAAGTCTCCTCGCATAGAAGACCGTCACTTTAACCGGCGCAGGGCAGACCAGAGATCGTAAGGGCATCTTAAGAAGATGGCAACTTATGCTTCGGATCTCGAGGATCACTTAATACTAGTTACAGTCTGCCTGCAGAGAGTGCAAAGATTGATACTGCGCGTTTGCGGATAGTGGTTGTTAGGCATAAGATTCGTACCGCGGGTTTAGATTTAGGGGCATTGGTTCTTGATTTCTACTTCTACCAGCTCGAGGCACAACACAGATAGCCGGGGCACTATGAAAACATTCCTAGACGGGTATCACGACTGACGAAAATGCGCTACACCAATCTTGAAGTGCCCTGAACGTTGTAGGTCGTGGTCTAAGCAAGTCGCATCGAAGAGTGCTTAGGCGATGTTCCCGGCACTTTCTAGGTGAAAATCCTATAGCATCAGCCACAACCACGATTCATAAGATACCACGGCGAGAGGGCAGATGACAAACGTGGTCTAGATGGTATTTAAGTACTTCGGCACATGCCCTTTGCATTTTCCTGTTGCCCGAGCTTGAAAGTAGTAGTGCTTGAGCATAGATACGCAGAAGAGTGCTTAGGCGATCTTCCCGACACTTTCTAGGTGGAAATTCCTAAGTATCAGCTACAACCGCGATGTGTAGAACACTACGGCAAAAGGGCAGGATGCAAACATGGTCGTAATAATGTCGAAGAACCCTAGTAGATGTGCTTCGCATTTTCCTCTTGCCCGAAGTTGAAAGTGGTGGTGCCTAAGCACAAACACGTTCGACTTCGAGGTGTGGTCGTAGGCGTTTTGCATCCGACGCAGGTAGGTATAGATTCCGCGAAGAAGTAGCAGGGCACTCGTGCAACAACGAAGGGCACTTTTTAATCAGGTGCATCCAACCACTATCTAGCCGTGCTAGATGTCCTTTGCATTGTCCTCGTACCTAAGCTTGAAAGTGGTGGTGCCTAAGCACAAATGCATCTCGACTTCTAGGTGTAGTTCTAGGCGTTGTTGCATCGGACGTAGGCATGGATTTCGCGAAGAAGTGGTAGGACACCGGTGCAACAACAAAGAACATATTCTAATGAGGTGCATTTAGTCCCTTGCCGGTCTCTCTACATGCCGAGATCCTTTTCCCTATGCCTTTGACTTGCGTGTGTTGCCCACTCGAAATGGGAACTGACGATAGCACGGGCATGAAGTTTCGGGCGAAGCCGCATCGGACGTAGGCATGGAATTCACGAGGAAGCAATAGGGCACTCGTGCAACAACCAAAGGCATGATCTGATTAGGCGCATTCGATTCCTAGTCGATCGCTCCATATGCCGAGACCGCTTCTACTATACCTTTGACTTGCGTGTGTTGTCCATTCGAGATGGGAACTGACAGTGGTACGGGTTAAGTTCCGGGCGAGGCGGCATCGGTCATAGGCATGGAATTCACACAGAGGCGACAGGGCATTCTTGTAACAGCAAAGGGCATATTCTAATGAGGCATTTTCAACTCCTTGCTAGCCACTCTACATGCAGAAACCTCTTTCACTGTGTCCTGCAGTTCCATATGCTGCCCATTCAAGATGGGAACGGACAATGGTACGGGCATCAAAGGCCTCGGAGAATCTGGTCGCGAAGCCGAGTAAAACGGAAGTTGCGATCTCAGTCCGGACCATCAACACTTCAAGCTCTCTTCGCAAACCATCACGAACGACCGATGCCATGCCATCAGGGCCAGAATCCGCAACAATCAGTGCGTACCGACACAACTGTAGGATTATGCTCTTCGCACAGTCGAGCCGACACCAAAACACAACCAATCACGTGACACAGCTGCAACCAGAAAATCACCGACTTCGACACGTCTCCTAGGCATTCCCAGAACAGTCACGGACACTCAAGCAGCAACGCTACGCGTCTACTCCTTCGTAGCATACGAAACCCTGCGTGTTCGACAGCACTCGCTTTCGTCCCCCAGCTATGCCAACCCCAAAGCTAACCCACGTATCCTGCCACCACCGAGCCTAGCTACCAATCCCGATAACCTAAGGCCAATGCGAATTGCCGAACCGCCAACATAGCTGAATAGCACAGCGAATCCTTCTAGGCGGGTGCCTGCAACATTGACTAGAGATCACGACCGGGAGTTTTCGCTCATTCTGGGCAGCTGGCTTGGCGCATCGAGTCCGTCTTTCTACCGATACCACAAGATGCGATGCGCTGCATCGTGCTCTTCACGCTGAGAGCTTACGCCTACTCATCGTGAAACCTGAATCAGCGAGGTTCGAAAGCTGCTGAGGAGGAACGGAGGCTGACAAAAATACTTTCCCGAGGCCTGAGTACACGTTGGAAAGTACCCAGTTCCACAATCTCCTTGGCACTTTGATCACGCCGTTCAGGTCTACTGGGTCCTGGTATCCATCTTGTACTGAAGCAGCCTCTACTCCCAACCTCTAGTCGCGGGCTGGAGATGCTACATCGCAGACGCAGAAACCTGGGGAAGAATGCTTCAGGATGTGATCGTTCTCCAGCAAGCCTACTCGCCGATCTGTGCAAGTCTCAGCGTCTCGCAATTCATCGACCTTCGGGTCATGCAGATTGTATCCTTGTCGATCGATACAAACAATCTCCCCGGGTTGTGACAGCACGCCGAGCCGCATAAGTCACTTTCAACAGATACGACCTGCCATCTGCAGCTGAGGGTGCACGATATGCAGATAGCCTGGCAAAGGCAATTTCTTGCCCGCGTCGTTTCTGTTGCTCAGTACGCGCGCTAGTAGCATGATGGCGAGTCCGGTACAGTTCGCAAGCGCTGGATATGGATCGCGGGTCCTTACGCAAGAGCTAGAGGCAGTTGCAACTGTCCACATGCCACATCGCTACATATAGATCGTTCCGGCTTTACTGGCAATGAGAGTTGAAAAGGACCAACCGCTCAACCATCGTCGCGATCAATCGGCCACTGAACCCACGGTCAGACCATGGACCGGCTCACCAATGTCTTCACAAAGCACCCCTCGAACAACGACCATAAAATTCGCACGCGCAAGGACGAGTCGCCCTCACGAACAAGCTATCGACGCCACTGCCTGGTCTATGACTCCTACACGATGGCAATAAACCGCCAAGGCTAACCCGCCCCTCAATACGAGTTTCGTCAGACTGCCTGTGCTGGTAGAAGTGCGTGTCAATTGGTCCAATTCCAGATGTGTGCAGACGATATTGAGCATTGCTGTGCTCAAAGCGACTCGTTTGTTAAGCAGATCCGTGGCGCAGAGACCTATCGCCCGACAAAGTTTGCCATCTATCTACCGACAAATCAGGACCCAGCATAAAAAGTGAGCAAGCCTGCCCACGGAGCCGCTTGATCTGGAACTGGAAAAGCCTGCAACCATTGCCGAGAGTAAGGCGAATCATCGAGCAAGACATCCGTCGGCTTTGACACGCAGACTGGATCGGCTAGGGAGCATTACTAGGTCAAGCAAGGTTCATCGAGGCACTACCACCAACGATCGTGTAAGGATCATCCTAGAAGCCGCAAAAACCAATTGCAGCCGCTGCGCGCGATGCATCCACAGCTGCTTACAATTTCCCCACAAAAACTCAGCTCTCCGATTTTCATTCAGTCCCTTGTTCGGGATTAGTTCGACGATTCTCCTAGCTTCACGTCGACTTGGCCGACAGCTTCAATACGTCCGCCGTTGGAAAAGTCCACCTATGTACTGAGCCCATGACTCCTTTTCCAGGCTCGATTGAAGATATGACGGTCTAGACCAGCCTCATAGCAGAAGCGACGGCCGCTACTCTCCTGACATCGTTGACCTCCAGGAACGATCCGTGGCCTTCCATTTGCCAAGAACATACAAAGCCATCCTCTCAGCGTCATAGCTGCTACTCCGACGATTGTGGCTTTGTCACTCTGAATGTGCTTGCGGGCAACGAGCTTCCTCGCTTCTTGAGGTCAAGCGACTTCTGAATGTGAGTAGAGCTCAACGCGGTTCGCACGAGGCAATCAGCCTTCGAAGTCTGCCTTCACTGTCCTCCTTGACACCCTGTTACCTACCCACTCTGGGCGTATTGGTGCGATCCAGCGCTCTGTCGATGCACCGAGACCGCGGAACGAGAATCACCGACAAGCTGGCAAGTGCTGGGTTCGACGTTGGGACAAGGCTCCACAATTGACAAGTCTTGTAGGCAAGTCGTAAGCAAAACGGCTGGCAAAGGCAAGGCCTAGACCCCGACAGAGCGTTACTTCGCCAACGGTCTTGGGGCTCAGCCCTTCCACGACTGTCCATAGAGCAACCCGACCAGGGGTCTCTCTGTCGTACTCAACATCAAGTGTTTCCAAATGTCTGTTCTTCTGACCTCCATCAACCCCTGGCTCACGTTGTGGTGCCTTACAGGGTCATCCTACGGTCGCCTCCGGCGGGTCATGCCCGAGACGCGTCAAGTCAGGGCCTTTCCTCCAGTCTGACGTCTTGAAGAGGTTCGACACTGCGTTTATTTCTGGATCGACGATACGGCCTGAGACTGTGAGTCGATATTCAGTACCATGATGATCGGATCCGCTCCATGCTTACTGAACTCACTTGCTATTCAGAGCAAAACGAAAGCAAGTGTCAATAGCCGGAGCTCACGCGGAATCGCAGGAGTGACCGGAGACAGTTCGAGTGAGAAATCGTGTTACTCCAGAATCCTCACTGCTACTACCTTGGACGCAGCGTTGCACGGGTCAATTCACCGCTGGCACGTACGACAAGATCGGGAACAGTTGCGAGACAACGGAACCAGTGCGGAAGACATGTCAATATGGCAAGGTTTTGCAGATACCGAACTACAAAGCCATTTGCATCACCACGAAGCTTCTCTACCTCTCCAACTTCAGGCCGTTTGCCTTCGTCAGTCTCAACTCTAAACGGTGAGACCAGATCGGGTTTGGAACTGATACAGTCAGGCATCGGACGTACTGCGATCGGACGGGTTGACACGCTATCCACGTCAACGACGAAGATTTACTGGACAACTGCGCAGAAGTAGGGCAAGGGGAGGAGGACACTGCGTATCATTGGAAGTAGTGAAGGAGAGTTGATTATGCTACAAAACCTGGGTGCTTGATCAGGCACGCAATTCTCTTAGGTCGGCAGCGACGCACAAGTACAAGGAGGAGCTGTGACCGCGGTAGAGGGTTGGTGGTCACTCATGGGTGGAGCTGGATCAGATACAGGCAAGAAGAACGGTGAAATGACTGGATTCTATGACTTTTACAGCACAGGCCCTGTGTACACTTGTCCATCATGCGGTATTCAAATTGAATGTACCTTGGATAGTCTCGTCTTCTCAAGATCCAACCATTCTAGCAGGGGTAGGAACGTTGTCAACACCGTTGTGCAAGTCAACAAAGCTCGACTGCGTTTATAGTAAGACCAGTTCGTTGCGGCAGGATGACAAGCTCGGTTGGCAAAATACCGATGAAGAACGTTGGCGGATCAACTGACGCCGATGGTTCGACAACTGAGTCGAGCGTGACCTTCCCCTCCGTTCCAATGGCGCAAGGTAAGCTCTGGGGTCGATATGGATGATGCGGATCGTCCGAACCGAGTGTTCAAGCACCGAAGCGGTTACAAGTCGGGTGCACTCATCACCGTCGAGTTCTACTCAAAGACTGACCGGGTATATTGGAATAGTTGTCAGCTGCTTCTCGAAGACCGCCTGGCTTGGCCGCGCGACACTTTCGGGGCTGAGGGCCATAAGCTGCGCACCACGAGTGATGTGCATGGAGCATGCTGCTCTCTTCTGGCTGTCCTAGCTCATCGAAACATCTGACCATTACGTTCTTCTCGCTGAGCATGATTGAGGATCGCACGCTCTCGTCTCGCCACTTGGCTTTTTGTGCTGGCTTGAAGAACAAATGTGACGCCGTACGATCTGCGCATGGGCTGTTCCCGGTGGTATGTTGTGACCGTCAAAGGATCGCGTTGTGCCGGCGAGTGTGAGAGACCCAAGCAGCGATGTTGGGGTTTTCCAAGACTGCTCGCATCTGAAGCTATCACATTCTTGGCGAGTCAAGATGACTGTCATCCGCTGAGCATGGGATGTGTCTGGATCGATCTCGCAGGGGGTTAGAAATGAGCGTTCGCTTTCTTGCTAGGTTGGGGAGGAAGGTCGTGGGTGGGTGTCAAGCGTCAAGCAGGACAACTATTGTGGTGGAGGATCTCCAATGCGGTCCTGCTCAACAGGTCAGCTCTAGTTATGGGATTTGCCTGCGAGAAATTTGAATGGCGACTTACCTTTTATTTGCTTTGGCGCCAGTCATGGCTTTGTAAGGAGGTGGACTTGAGCCAACCTCTTGCTTCAAGCCAGCTTAGCAGGTCGTTGTCGGATCCTCTGCCTCCTATGTCGCTGTCTAGGAGATCCTTCCTGCGTCGAGCTTGTAGGTATGGGTATCTGGTGCGCTCGATTGGAATAGGCACTGCTGGTCTAAAAGGTCAGTCGAAGCATCAAGATCGAGGAGGTAGGGACTCAAAATGGGTCGATGCTGATTGTGGCCGTTGGGCGAATTCTAAGGAAACGCCAGGAGTGATTCTGATATGCAAGGGCATCAACATACCGAGGAGGTGCTGCTTCGAGTGAGCAGATTTGTTGAGATCACCTTGACCTACTGGACGTGCTGCTTTCTTGCCGGTGACGGCGAGGTTGAAGCTAGGTATGAAAAGATGAATCGATTCTGGTGGGACTGACGCTGGTGCTAACACCGACGATTTCCTTGTTACGTTAGTATTGAGGAGCCATTGTGCTAGTTATGCTTACCCGTTATCGCTATGCTCCGAACTTAGTGCGCTGATCATCGTCACGAGAAGAATTTGCAAACTACGACTATCGATAGCCGAGTGTGAACATAATCTTTGTCAACTGAAATGCAGCGGTATTACTTTATTCCCAATATCCTGTGACAAGTGGAATGGCGCAGATGCTGACTGGGGCGGTGTGTATTGGATCTGGAGGTCAATTAGAGGTTTGTGATCGGACGATCCTCTCAAAAGAGGCAATCTTGCAGTTGAGGGCTTCGAGGACGATGAAGGCTCGGGTGGTGATACCACGGGTGTAGACAGCGTTGTGATGGTCTCAATTTGGGCGTTTCTCCATCGGTGACAATGGTGGACACAGAACGGTCGCACATCACTTTTGACCATTAGTAGTCTGTCCAGTCAGCATCCTCGGAGTCTAGAAGAAGGTGGCGCCATCATGGTTTTGTTCTGATTACCGGTCAAGGTTGAAGCTCGGGTCGAGGAAAGTCTCGGAGAGAGGGTCTCGAAGGGGATTTTCGATGAGGTCTCGGTCAAGGTCTCGGTCAGGAGGTTTGAGGAGGTCTCGAAGAGAAGGTCTCGATGGGGATGTCTCGATGAGGAGGTTCGATGAGGAGGTTCGATGAGGAGGTTCGATGAGGAGGTTCGATGAGGAGGTTCGATAAGGTTTCAATAAGGAAGTTCGGAGGAGGTCCCGAAGGTCTCGCTAAGGAAGACTCAATGAGGAAGATCGGTGAGGAGAATTCGATGAGGAGGTCTCGGCAAGGAGGCGTTAGTCGATGGCTCGATGAAGAGGCGTTGGTCAATGGCTCGTGGAAACATGAACCTGAGTATCCTGTCAATCGAGCCTCTAGCGAGGAGGAGACATCCTCGATGGTAGGCTCTTCTGGAGCGGACAAGGTTCTCAAGGTAGGCGTCGATACACAGTTTCCGTACCAGTTGATGATGTTCGTGCAAGGGTCGAAACACTGACTGGAGGTACCCGTAGGTGAAGTGTTGGTCGGCAAGTTACCCAATGACAGGCTTGACGGGCTTGAAGGCTGGCTGAAGGAAGAGTTTGTGGAACTCAGATTGGCTGGCAAGATGGTGAGTGGCAAATGTTGGTGGGCGCAGGCAACGTGGCCTTGGCGGAGTTGACAGAGGGAATGACCCGTGGCGCGACGCGTTTTGAGAGCAGTGCGGAAATGTTCCAGAGAGTTGTCGAGACGCGTGCAGATAGGATAGAAGATATAGTATAACCACGATTCAGGTATTGCTGTGGCATATGGAACGCTTCACTTGGGATATCGGAACCTCAGAACATCAGGCCGGCTAAATCAGATACGCTACAAAATGAGCCATGCAAGCATCATTCCTCCTCACACCGTCTCCTGCCTTCTCACTAGTGCTGACCCTGTGTACGAGAGTTCTCATCGCCGGGCCGGGATTGATGGTGCTGATCTTAAGTAGAGCCTCGAGTCGAACCAGGTCCTGGCTTCACATGTAAATTGAGTTCGCATTAATTTAGAACGTGTACCCTGTCGAGACATGTCGAGACTGGGTGGCTTGTCATGATGTTCCTGTCTATGCCGTTTTGAATGCAAATATTGGCGCCGTTTGGCTATCATGTGTCCGTCTTAGGTGTAGACCTGATCACAGCTCGCATGTACGTCGAATACTGGCTCTATGAAAAAGCGTGGGAGGTTGCAAATCAAGGATTATTGAGGATTGGTGCGTTCCAGTGTATGTGTGTGCCTCAGCCACTCGGTTCCTGCCATTGGCTCCCTGGCACACGGTGGCCGGCGATACTGGCGGCAACGGCACTCTGAGGTTCTGTAAAATCTTAGTGACAAGGTGGTGGTATCTTGGTGCGTGACTGAGAGCGAGGCAATGGTCGAAGAACTCCGTGAATACATTGTTGCGAGTCCCTGCGTGGAGTACCCGAGTAACGTAGCCGCGGAATCCACGCCCGAGTGGAGTGCTATCCTGGGTTCCAGAGGGTGTAAGAGCTTCCAGGATGTCTGTTTTCAACGTGTCAAACTGGCTCGCCTTGTCGGCGCTAGTTAGGATGGCATTGGTGAGATATGAAGTCTGCCGTAGCGATTGGCGGTTCGACGTGAATGTCGGTGAGCCTCCTGTCCATTCCGACGATGCGGAGGATATGTGGTTTGTGCTCTGAGTAAATGTCGGCAATGGATGGTAGAGTATCTCCTCTCGTAAATGGTGACGAAGCCAAACAGCATCCAATTGTGGAAGTGTACTTCGAAAAGCTCCGTGTCTTGTAACTTGACAATGCAGCATGTATTCGACTCGTGTTCTCTGTCAGTGAGGGCCTTGGTGCTTTCGTGGTTGCGGAATGGATAGCATGGCGACTAACGATACTCTGGTCTAGAGCTTGTTGCTGATGTTGGATGCTTCCTGTCTCGCGGCGCTCACTTAGCGCTTCGTGTGTGCTTCTCTTCCTCCTCCTCTTCCTCCTCTTGTGTCCCCGGACCTTGCTTGCATGGCTCTTGTCAACTAATCACTACTGTGTATCTGATCTCCCCTTATTCAGGACCAACTCTTTACCACTGTGGCTCATCAGTCGTCTTTCTGTGTGGGGGTTGTCCTTCATTCACATGCACGACACGCAGCATACTTGTGCTGTTGGAACTCCATACCCTGCTTCTATCACCTTCATCTTCCCTCCAATCTTCATCTCTCATCCTCCGTACCGTCGCTTTGCTTTGGTTACTGTTCATTGCTGGTCGGTGTAGCCATGGGATCTCTGCTATGTCATGAATAGAAGGGAACTTCTCGGCGTGTTGCAAGAGGCCTTTACTTGTTGATCGAACTCGTTCTCAAGCGGCGTCCGTGTATGTGGTGAGATCTCCCGAGGATCTGCTCCGTCATGTGTGTGCGGTCGAGAATCTCGTCACCTCGTGTGGATTGACTGCGGTTGGACGTCGTCCCTGCGCAGGATCCTGGCAAGTTATTTGGCTGATCTGGGTGGCCGTCTGCTGAGCGATCGTGATGAGTACGATAATTGAGAATTATTCACCCGCAGACATGAGGACCAATGGAGTTCGTTCTGTTCGAGAAACAAGGTGCCATGTCGCGTTTCCATGGTTGTGGTGCCTCTTCATAAGCTCGTGGATGATAAGCTCAAGCTGTGATCCTCCGCTTAGTGAAGGACGTGCTCGCGTTGATTTGAGATCGTTCGGCGTCGGATGCCAGCCCTATTGCGTACAGGTTAGCTACCTCAGTCAATGCGGATATCTTGCATACTTACCTTTTGTTGTCTACTCCTGCGCCACCACCTGATCTCCGTCCTCCTGACTCCACGACCATAAGCCAGAGTCCATCTGCGGGATCTTAGCAAGGTCATCCTTGTATTTCGAGGCTATCATCATAGACCTCTCCAGACTGCCATTGTGTCTCTCGAGTCTATCAATCACCATAGAACTCTTCGAGCAACTCCATCAAAAACCAACCATTGACAGTATTCGGAACCAATACGTCTCTGGTACTTTTGTCCTGCTTCTCGAATTCCACCCCCAGGAGCTATCATCTGCATAGTCTTTTGAGAAGCCGCAATAACCACGTCCCGCTTTCGAGTCCGCAAGAACTGTCGACTGCACAGTCTTTTGAATCTTCATAGAATTCCTGAGAGCTCTGCATCCAAAGCATCATCAAGATCGTCCATTACCTGTTTCCGTTCCTTCAATTTGGACAACTCATGCTGGGTAGCTGCAATCTGATGCTCGTAGTTAACCCATTCCTTTCTCAGCACATCGAGATTCTCCATATCGGTGAGATCCTCAGCACGCTGTGCCCGTTTTGCGGCGTCTGCCTCCATGCTGGCTTTGATGGTCTTCTTTGCAGCAAACCTCCTACGGTTTTCTTGCCACAAACTATCCATACCTGACCTGCTCAAACCCTTTGGTCCTCCGCCCAAGCTCAGTCCTCCTGCCAGTGCTGGATTCAAGCCAAATCCTCCGTAAACTCCGTACGATCCAACAAGCAAACTTCCCAAGACTTCGCAAAAGTTCGCATGTGCTGGCTCCAGTACGTCGAACAGTGCCCATGGGGTAATCTTGTACTCACCTGGCCATTTGAACTTCAACACCGCTGTGTAGAGCCCAAACAAGTAGTTTGTACTCTCATGCTGGATGTGCTCCGATGCGCGAGCATGACCTCTCTCACCGAAGCCCACCTCACAGAGTGTCCATTCCTGGTCTGCAAACCTCTCGTCATTGTCCATATTCCTGCGGATTGTTCCAAACTTGTTCTTCATCGAGTCAACCCACTCTTTGATCTTCCTCCTCGCAGCTTCAGTTCGGAGATAACGTCTGTTTTGTATCCTCGGGACTGTCTTCTCTTTCCGCTCGACGAAGGCCTGGTCAATCTTCTTGCACATGGAGGCGTCTGCGAAACTCAGGTCAGCGTACTTGCCCATCGTATCCAGCACTTCCATCATGCGATCCACAGAGGGACCCCAACCACCTTGAGGATCCTCAACACCTTCTTCACCTTGTGTGGAGCGTCCTCCAAACTCCGCGCGGTGGCTGATATACACGTATACCTGCGGTGTATCAACCAAGCTGTGGCTTTCTTCCAGCTTCCTTCGCAGGACGGCGTCCTCGTAATTCCTCGCCATCAGGTTGCCACTGATGAACCCTTTCAGGGCCTCCTGATCCATAGTCGTCAAGTAGGTGAATATCCAGTCCTGACCACCTGTCTTGTACTCCTCTGCGATCTTCGTAAACTCGTCCCATGACTTGTTGCCGTGCTTCGAGTACATCGCCGACCCATGCTCGAGTAAATGCGTCCTGAGACCAACAATTCCCAGCATCTCCAGTGCCCTCACCAGCTTTTCCTGTTCAGGCTTCACCACCTTTCTCTTCAACGCTTTGACCTTCTTCGTCAGGTCGACCACCTCTCTCTGCTCCAGATCAAAATCGAGATTAGATGCGTTAAACTCCATTGCACAACGTGACTGTGTGAATAAACCTTGCTTTTCGATTTGTACAATCGTGTCTAGAGTGTAGCTGAATCTCAATGAAGACTAACGGTCGTATGACGAGAGGGGGGCGCAGTTCAGCCTCAGTTAAGCGCCAAGGATCGCATTTTCGGTCACGCGTCTGACTCGTTCGGAGTCCAGATGGGCGGTTGAATAGCAGCTGCTTTGTGATCATCGACCGGTCCTCGTCCACTCCAGGCTTGATAGACTCACCAGCGAGGTATAGCAATCATCAAAGGCATCAATGCATTAGTTCATGAAAAGGTCAACTCAAGTCATCATCCCAGCAGCTCCCCACGACCAACTTCTACCTCTCTCACTCTGAGCACACTACTGATAACCTTTCCCTGCTCTCACAACCGTAGTCATAGTCTCCTCGATGTGTGGCCCACGTGTTGAAGACTCTGTATCTTGGTTTCGAACACCTCCTGGCTGGCGAACACAATGTGTTTGTTGCTCGTCCACTTGAGCATTATCGGGACTGGGGCGAGGTGGCTCGTGCTTCAGAGACTTTGCTGGCTGGATCAGCGACGATGCTCAGTATTTGTTTTAGAGTTCTGATTCTTGTAGACCATCGCATGTGCCGCGATTGAGTTTGAGCTGGCGTCCTGAGTATTGCATGTTTGGTGCCGCGCCAGCGTGATGTAGGCTCCTCCATTCGCCGCTCGACCCAGGCCAGACCAGAAAACTTGGTTGGCATGGCCGGACAGTATTGGCTCTGCCTTTGTTCTTGCCTTCATGATTGTGTTGTTTGTACTGATCCTTGATCGGGACTTCCCCCTCTTCGTGACCATTGTGAGAGCTGCATTCGTTCCTCCTCTTCATCACTTACCGCTGGGTGCTGACTTGAGTTGACTTCTGTGATGGTTGGCAGATAACCTCTTCATGCTCCATAAAACACACCCCGACTTCATCCACCCCCGGCCTCCACACTCGGCTTGTTCCCGCAGATGTCTTCCGCGTCTTGCCGTCCCGATCACACCTCTGTCCTGGTAACAATCTCCTTCTCTCCCACTCATGACCTCAATTCCGAATCAAAATTGCCATTTTCCTGGATGTCGTGCTCCAAAGTCGTAAATCTTTCTCCCCAATGAATGAACTTGTTTGATTTGTCTCTGCACGGCTCTTTCATACGTTTGTAGTGATGATATCCTTGTCCTCGTTCCTTGCAACGTTGAACTCGTCTTGCCCGCGTAATACCCTTGTTGTTGCACCAACTATCCTCAACTTTTCACACTGCACTGCTCTTGCCATTTGCTTCCACCCATTTTTGTTGTCCTTCAGGTCAACTTCCTGTCTTGTCATGTTCCACTCGTGTTGCAGTAGTTCTTCGTCGCTCGATCTGCTGTTGCTCGTCTGTTCTATCGCTCCTGGTTGTTACTCACATCACCGCTCGTGCGGGTCTTGTCCGCCTGTGCTGAATTCGTCATTGGTTGTGATGTTGCTCCTTGTCTTCTGACTTGTCGTGATATTGCCTTGTCGAACTGGTATCGTTTGGTGTCTGGTCCTCCTATCTCATGCATGTTCTCAGCTGACTCGTGTTTTTGCCACTCGGGTCCACTGAGGCTGTCTCTGCCTTCAGCGCAGACTTGGTTTTTGGACCAGGAAATGCTCCCTCATCCTGTTGCTTGTGTCGATTGACGTCGAAATGTCTGTTGGGCACTCACTGACGCGAGCAGGGATCGTGATCGTTTTTGTAGGTTTTGATGAGGATAGTTCTGTGTTGAAGTCGCTGTTGCCGCAGTAATCCAAGCTGGTGTTGACTTTCGAACATATCGCGAAGATGAGACATTCTCCAGACAAGCCCTGTAGTCACCTAGTCAGCAACGATCAAGTTATGGAAACACGACTTGCCTTTTGGATCACCTTTCTGCGCCACCACATCCTCCGCTGTTACCACCACCTTGACGACCAATAACTCAACTGCAGTCACTTTCAGGCCTCCTCCAGCAAAGCTTAGCGGTGGCTCAATTGCAGCACACCTCGCTTGCTTCCTCCCTTCCCACCTTGAAGCACAGCTTAGCGATCGTTCAACTGCAACGATCTCACTGGCCAATCCTCCCGTCCAACTCTAAAGGATAAAAGGTTCGAGCTCCGACCTCTTCCTTATACCTTGATATGGCCCTATCCTCGAATTGTCAAGTACTGACGCATCGAGCTGGCACTTCCTCACATTTCGACCAACCGCCAGGTCTTCTGTGTGCCCGTTGCTAGGCGCACGCAGAAACCATCGTCCAATCCTTTATGGCACATACAGCCACTGCGGGATCCGCCAGCAACAGTGTAGCCTCTGTGGCATGCACCGATTTTCCCCAGTAAGCAGTAAACCTTACCCTGGGGCGAGACTGACCATGCGAATCGCTCAGTCCAGTCTCGAGGCATTTTCGCCTTCTTGTTCTTGACGCCCTTCGACGCGGCATCCTTCAGCGCCGCGGCAAACGCCTTTTTATCAAAGGCCGCAGGAAACTCCACCTGGCCCAACGCTTCCTTCAAAGCCTGTGGGACCTCACCAAAATCATCAGGCTGTTGCTGCTGCTGCTGCTGTGCACTGACGTTTTGGACTGCATTAGCATCCTCCTCGTCCTCCTCACTCACCACCATGCTCTCGTCCTGGCCTTCATGTTGCCGTGAGCTTCCCTCACCGTTGTTCGGACTGTCAGACTGAGGAGGTTCTGCAGCATTGGAAAGGGTGGTCTCATTCACCTGAATCTCACCTTCCAGCGCACCACCACCAGTAGCAGTTCCGCCCCCTCGGCTTCCATCGCTGCCATCGTCGTCGCCGTCATCTCGGCGATGGTGTGGCTCGGGCTCTTTTCCAGTTCTTCGCCTCTTTCTCGGCGGCTCCTCATCTTCATCCTCCTCACCTCCAGCCTCCTCATTCCGCTTCTGCTCCCTCTCCATCTCCAAAACCCTATCCAGTTGTTCCCGGAAAGATGTCTCGATGATGGCCTTGATCGATGGACCCAGACCGTTGACAACCAAAGGCTGTTTCAAAACCTCAAGCTGAGCCTCAGCTTCGTGCAGTCGCTTCCAGGGTGCAGTCCCTGTTCGCTCTTGTGCTATCGCCTCCAACTGAACTTCGGCTTCTTCTGCCCTTGCCTTCAGTTGCTCCGCCTCTCTCACCCGTCGACCTTCATCAAGCCTGATGTTGGCCTCACGAAGTTGAGTCTGCAATTGTGCCTTCTCCTCCTCCAATCGGCCATTGCTTGCCTTCAACTCGTTGATGTTCGCAGATGCTTTCTCCAGTTGACTTCTCAACTCGGAGAAGCCCAGTCTCCAATTGCCAGCCTGCGTCTGCGCAGTTGTATGTGCTTGCTCACTCAACTGCAGTTGGGCGGCTAGCATCTCCGTCCGTGTCTGCTCCTTGTCAGCTTCTGCTGACTCGATCCTGGCTCCAACAGCGTTCAGCTTGTCCAGCATCGCATCCACCTTCTCAATCTTCTTGTCCATCTCCTGCTCTTTCGGGGTGCTCTTCTCAGCCCGAACCTTCTGGACTTCCAACTCGAACTTTGCCTGAAACCTTTGCTGCAAGTCTTCTCGCAGTGCAGTCTCGAAGGACTTAGTCCTCTCTTCCAAGGTCTTCTCCTTCTCGGCGACCTTTGCCTTCTCCTTCTGCAGCTCTTCTTGTTGGTCAGCGGCGTCCCTCCGCAACGCTTCGCTCAACACTTTGTACTCCTCCTTTGCTGCCTGCACTTCTCTCATGCAGCCAACAATCTTCCTCCAGTTCTCCTCGTACTCCTTCACCACCTCCTGGCCAGCAGCTGCGGAAGAAGCGCCAGCTCCAGCGTCTAAAACCTCCTGCAGTGCCTCCCAATTGCCCTTCAACCCCTCCACCGCGGGCCTCACCTTCTCCACAACCTTCTCCCACTCCTCGTTCACAGGTGCCATGCTGTAACAAGGTTAAAAAAAATCTCAATCCAAATTTGCCCTTGTAATTTGAATTGTTGCTACCCATCAAGCACCGTCAACTGCGCACACTCTGACTTGGACCCGAATGACACGCCAAGACAAGGTCCCGCTAAGCCAGAATGGAGGAACAACACAAGAAGGGAAGGGACGCGTCAAGCATGCATAACAGAATAAGTAAGGATAATTGAAATCAGATACAAAGTTCATCACGCTCAATGCCACCGAGTCATTGTGTATGCCGCTGAAGTCGAAGTAAGTCGCAGCAACCTGGGTTCTGCAGAATGCCAATGCGCTACTCAGCGGAGATTGAGGCTAGGAGGCACTGCATGAGACGAGGTTCGAATGGGTCTGTTCCAGCATGATCACAGCTCTGGCGGCAAGACACTGTGTGAAGATTGTAGTACGGCGATGGCGGTTATATTGTATGGCTGAGCTTGGCTACCTGCTTAGTTTCCTCGTAGGGGTTTGTGGCTCGGTCCAGAGCGAGTAACTTGTCCTGAGACGACTTTGGTGAGGTGTGCTGGGCTTGCAGTTGTAGACTTTATCGGTATCGAGTCTTATTTGCTGAGATAGAACTTCTTGAGCTGGTACTGTGGTATTTGCTTTCGTTGAGTTTGTGGCGCTCAGTTTGTGGTGTTCAGCTTGTGGACCTCAGCTCATGGAATTGACCCAGAATTTGCTCGACTCTTGCTGAGCTCGTGGTTTCTGCTGACTTGTACTTGATTTTTTGCTTGCTGGCCGCCGGAACATAGAGTTTGTGAAGCCTGAAGTCGAAGTCGTTGTCCTAGAATTTGTCGACCAACTAGGATGCTGCGAGGTCTCAAACTTTCGAAGTGTTGGCAATCGTCCGTATCGTGGTGGCATACACAATGACTCGAATGGCTTGAGTGTGGTCAGTCCTGACTTCTCGACATACCTTTGGCCAATTGTTCCTCCCATACCTAGCGAAATCAACACCATCAACGTATCAACCAACCCAGTTCCCTTGATCTTTTCCTGCCTCGTCATATCCTGGTGTACTGAGATGCCTGCTCATAGTCCCTTTTCTCTTCCCTGTGCACGACCACCTCCGACCACCTCCATCTGGACACTCTTCTCCCGTCGTGATGTAGCCATAGTACTGAGTGAGATTCAATTCAACGCCACATTCCTGGTCGTACCTCGTCGTCCGACCTCCCATCCCTGTGTCGTCTTTGTGCTTGTCCTGCCAGGTATGACCCCAGTGTTCCCATGACTGATGTGTGGAGTCCGTCCTGCATTCCAAGCGTCCTCTGTAGTCGTGTTCCAACTCTCCTATCGTGTGCTCGCTCGATCTTTCTGCCAACCTTGCTTTGTCCTGGTCGGCCGACTTGCTATCATTCACATGTCCTCCACACCTGGTTCTCCAGAGTGCTTTACCTCTTTCACGTCTTTCCTTCCATCCCGATCCCACCGCATATGTACTAGTCTTTTGTCCGTCTCCCTGCGAAATGTTTCCATTGAATCCTTCCTGAAACTACAATCTGCGCAGTTTGTCCTCCACCGGGCTTCCCAAGTCTATCGAGTGAGGTTCCAAGCTTCGTGTTTGAGGTGAATGGTTCTAGTCGTGATCTGTTCGTCGGCGATCTTCAGCCGCAGCCATGAGGGAGTTCCCAAGGTTGAACGTGAGTTATTTGGCAAAGGCAATCAGTTACTTGACATCACTCGAGTATTGGTACGTGTCGTTGACAAGGTCGTGGTTGTTGCATTGCTCGTTGACGCTCGTATGTTGGACTCGAACTCATCGCGAGGGTCCGAGAAGCTGTTCGGTGAGACAGGGTAGATCAGACCCTAAGCGCTGCACTTCGGCGGATAGCAGACCAGACATTGTTGTATGATCAGGCGAAGTGATGTTGTCGTTACAGGCAGGTGTCGTAGGTGTGTCATTCTAGTTGTCGTTGTTGTCGAGTGTTGCTGCCAAGTCGGGAAGTCCGTCCACCTTGCCAATTCAGAAGTCCTAACCATTGGCACCCGCCAAGTCCGGACCTAACTAACCCCAATCGCGGGAGCTAACATGAGCCGCCAAGCCAGTGCAGCCTAACCCTGGAAGTCCCAACCCGACACCTAACCGTACGAGGAGAGAGTGCCTCAAAACCTACCTTGGGAACTCATGACTTGCATCACAATCGACGCTTCGTCAAGTCCCAATACCCATCGACGTTCAGAGCTGCCTTTGCATTCATTCACAACAATCCTGTCACGAACCTTTTGCGGTATGTGTCGCTAGCCATCGACAGGCTCTTCGGGACTTTTCTCGCGGACGGTGCATCACCGGTCAGGAAGTAATATCTGGATGTTGGCAGTACCGGCAGGTTGTTGACGAGGCGGCGATGTCTGGGTTGGAGAGACTGCTAGCTGACCTTGTGATGTTCGATTCTTTGTGTAGGTAACCTAATCTCGAGACACGGTTTGTTGTATTCTTGCTTGGGTACTCCTGTTTCGCCGATGGGGTCGCATTTCTGGTCCAGTCGTGGTGAAAAAGGTCGTCGTCGTGCCATCCGGGGTTGCGCCACCAACGCTCCAGGCCAGCTCTGAACATCGTCCACCGCAATCGCCGAGACAGATCCTCCCCCCTCGCAAAGGATATGACACCCTGCTTTGTCTAAACCCCTCATTCGAGTGACTCTCCCGCCCACCACCCAGTCACTCTCCTCGTCCTACTAGTCAGTAACCTTCCAACCGACTATGGACCTCCTCAATCCTCCTTCCCTGTGGCCGATCACCTGAACCTGTGATACTCACCAGCATCCAGTCTTCCCACCGCATCCTTGATGTCCCTTGCGACCTCATATCACTTATCCTGTGATATCGAGAAACGCTCCATATCCTTGTATGAGGTCGGGGAACCACGCACCAAGTTGGTTCGCCTCTCTCAAACTGATAGGCGTCGATTGGCCATCCTTCTCCTCCAGGACACACTTTATGCCAGTCCTTATCACACGGACAGTGTCCAACCAACAGAACCTGACACCACCATCCACCTTCAGCACGACAGCCTGTCCACATCTGGACATGTTGCTCTGCACTTCCAGTCTTCCACCTTTCAACAGCTGAAGCAAACCAGCTTCAAGCTCGGTCTCCTGCTCGCCAATTCCGCCCAAGAATTCATCAATGTCCTGGCCGTGCAATTGCAGCAGGTCCAGACATCTCAACAGAACCAGTCCTCCTGCTCCACATCTTCTCTCGACATATGCTAGCACTACTGCTAACAAGAATGCCAGTTCACCTTCCAGGTCTCGCACAGCCCCGATCAACTCTGTCAGGCTGATCGGACCGCCTCTCACCATCTTCATAGCCACCGCAGCACCGTCACAGACTTCTCCTCTGTCCATGCCCGACACACGCTGTAGCCACTCGGCAGTTTTGCACACGATGCCTTCAAACGGCGCAAGGTTCAGCTCTTGTGCTCCTGGGGCCATAGCAGCCAGCACACTCTGAAGATGCTCTACCTCCGTCGTAGCATCATCGGCACGCGAGGTGTTCTCACTCACTCTCCTGACCAAGAGCTCCGAGCTTACACCCAAGCGAACTACCATGCGGGTAAGCATACCAGCGCGTAGACTCTCTCCGTTTCGGCTTTGTGTTAGCCCAGAGATCTCTTTCTTCTGATGCTCCACCTGCCTCTCCGCGACTTCAGCTCGCGATCGAGCTTCGTTCCGGCCTTCCTCCGCATTCTGCGCCGTCGAGCTCAGTCTCCACAGCATTTTATTGAGCCTAGAAGCACGAGCAACACTATCGTCTCGGCTCCTAGTCAACTCACTAATCTCCGCCCTTTGTGTCTCGGCGGACCTCTCAGCGGCATTTGCACGAGCACTGTAGTCATTGCGACTTGCAGTCAACTCGGCGATTTCCTCCTTCTGATCCCTCACCTTCTGCTCGGCATCATTGGCACGGGAGCGATCGTTATCACCGCTCGTGGTAAGCGCTAAGATCTCCTGCTCGCACTCACTTATCCTTACTTCGGCTACCGCAGCACGAGCCTGCTGCTTAACCTGACCCCGAGACAAGCCTGCGATCTCTTCGCGCAGAAGTCTCACTTGCCGCTCCGCCACATCAGCACGAAGACTCTGACCATCTCGACTTGTGGTCATCTCGCCGATCTGTGCCTCGCGGTCTCTTACAGTACCCTCTACACGATCAGCACGAGCCTGGTTGTCATCGCGCTGCTTAACAAGATCGCCAACCTTGATCTTAAGCTGGCCGACCTCGGCTTCTGCTTTTTCAGCACGAGTGCTGCATCCATCTCGGCTACGAATAAGCTGCTGCACCTCATCGGTCAGCTCACTAATTCTGCTATCCTTCTCATTCGCACGAGACCAACTATCGTCTCGGCTTTGAGTCATCTCCTTTAGCTGGCCCTCTAGCTCAGCAGTTTTCTTCTCTTTCTCAAGAGCACGGAGACACATTCCATCTCGGCTCTTGATCATTTCTTGCATCCCTAGTGTCATGCCGGCCACCAATCTGCCTAGACGCTCCGTCTCCTTCCTAGCATTCGCAGCACGAGAGCAACTCTCATCTCGGCTTTGAAGTATCGCGTTCAGGGCCTCCTCGTTCTTAGCACATTCCTGCTCGAACAAAGAGCGATCCAGAGCCTTGGACCTACTAAGCTCTTCAAACCTTTCCTTCAAAGTTTCCAAGGCATTTTCCGTCCCTCTCAAATCCTTCCAGAAACTCCCCGCTAACGACCAGTTATATTCCTTGGTCCTTTCCAAGCTCTTGATCTTCTGCCTCTTCGCCTCTATCTGGGACGTACCGTCGCTCAAGCTTTGAGCATCCGCCTTCCTTCGTTCTTGCAAAGCAGCAACCTGCTCGTCCAGTTCTCGTTCTGCACCCAAACTATCGTTGAGCTTGCTTCGCAGTTCATTCGCCAGTGAGACTGCTTGCGCGCGCTGGTCCTTTTCGCTCTTGACCTGCTCACGTAGCTCACCTTCTCTCTTCTCACCGCTCACCAACTTACCCCTGACATTCTTCAGGAGCTGCTCAGCATGTAGTCTTTCCCTGTATTCCTTGGTCTTCTCCTCCTCCGACCGGCGAGCTGTTCTGTCAGCACCCTTCAGACCGTTTATCTGCTGCATGAGTAAGTTCACTTGACCCTCAGCAGCCTGTCTCTGTCGAGACTCCTCCTCGTTCTTCTTCTCTAGTTCCTCCACCCTGGTTTTGAGCTGTGCCTGCTCCTCCAAGTACCCTTCCCTCTCTCTGGTCCATTCTTCCTCACGCTGCCTTTGATTCTCATCTGCAGCTGTTGAAAGCTCACTCGACACTGGCGGCTCTTCCTCGTCCACCAGAGCAGCCTCCAAGGTCTCGATCCTGTCATGCCACCTTTGAAATAGTGCAGGCATCTTTCTGCTTGCAAATACTTCGTACAGCTCTTTCTCCAACGCCTCATTCTGATCACACGCCCTTAACACTTTTTCTACCACTGTGCTGGGCTCGTTCTCGACATTTCTGCTCGCTTGTTTAACTTCGTCTCTCAAGCTTCTCACCTCCTTTTTATACTTCGCTGAGAGCCGTTTGTGCTGCTGGGCCTTCTCAAATCTCTCCTGCATCTCCTTGGTGACCCTGTCTGCCGTTTTAGGCACATTCACCATTGCTCTCGCCCTGCTCAACATCGGCCTCGACTCCCTGTCAGCCTTCTCTGCCTCTCGTTTCACCTCGTCTCTCTTCGCATAAAAACCAGACATATTGAATTGTATGTTGGTGTTAAAAAAGAAGTCCTTCTCTTGCAATTGTGCTCTTAGCTGAAGACACAAGTCTGAGGTTGAGACACTCAAGCAGAGCCAGTCGTCAAACTACTCCGAAGTTCTGCGCACCGCAGTTTCGTGACTGCCAACTGGGCAGGAGCACCTGCCATCTCGGGACGGATTACCCACCTCCGCCTGCCAACCCACCTGCCTCGTCAGTCAGCGTGTTAGCCATCTCCTCTCACACGCACGGATGTTTGTCAGTAGATGCCCATCATATATAGTGACGCGAAAAACTTTTGGAAAAGATTGAAATACTTCTCACAAATCTCATCAAGTTACTCGGTGGCTCGATTTCTCTGCTCGCAAACCTCCCGCAACTCTGCTCTCCGAGTGCCGTGCTTCGCCTACAGTACCATTCTCTGCCTCAGTCGTCCTGCTCCTTACTTTGTACAGAGGTTCGATCTTCTTCATGTCATTCGGGCCTTTCAGCCGCTCACTGACTGTCCTCTTTCACTGCGAGTCCAGAGACTTGGCTGACGCCTGTGGTACAGGACTGAGCAGTGAGGGCATGTGCTGAGTTCGTCCATGCTGTTTTTTGGTGTTTTAGATGATCACGACCTCAGTGTTGCGTAGGAACTATCTTGATTGAAACAGCTCCTGCGGTTTGGTGCGTCGCTATGAGGTGGTTGCTTAGGCCTCGTCGTAGTAGTAGGTGGACTAGGTAGTCTGGTGTCCGCTGATGACGACATTGTCAGTGGTTGCGTCGAGGCCGGCAGCTTCTTGACCGTAGATGTAGAACCTGTCTGAAGATGTGCTTGCCCAGCTGTCCTCGAGTCTCTGACACTCCATTTTGTCGTCTCGACCCTGTTGTTCTCGGGTTTCGGTTGCCTGTACTCTTTGAACGCTTCCGAAAGTCTATCACACCAGCTCTTGTGTTGGTCTTGCATTGCCATGACGGCAGTGTCGCTGTGTGAGGAGCTGAAGCGGCGAGTAGGGCCGCTTTGGACGACTTGAGAACTTATTCTGGCTATCGTACGTTGGTTGTTTCTGACTTTGCTTGACGAGAGGCCCAGGTTCCTCCTCTTGGACTTGCATCTGCAGCTCTGCTGACATGGACAGTCGATCTGAGTTCGACGGTCGAGCTTGGGATGATGTTCGATGACGAACATGCAGTTGATTGCTTGTGGCTCGAGGAACGTTGTGGAATATCCACATCTTCCGGCAGTAGCGGCCAGCTAGAACGTCGCTCGACCGAGTTGCAGATCCTTCGTGAATGGGACACGGCTGTTGAACCTTGAGCCTACCTGCAATTAGTAACCGTCACAACTGACCCTGTTGTACCCACATTGAAGCGTTGACGAGATAGGCCCTCTTATTGGGTTTCAGCTTGCCTGCGGTCAGTGTCTGTCCCAATCTGTCACCTCGGACTCACCTGAAAGCATGAGCGGGTTGCCAACCGTGTAGATGAGTACAATCTCCTTCGCGGCTCTCCCCCTCTTCGACCGATCTCACCACCGAGCAACCTGCAGCTACCCATCTTTTCCACGCACTTCCTTTCAGACGACCTTCTCCTGCACCAGTCTTCGATTGAACGAGGTCTCCGCCATTCTTCCTTTGTGTCCGTTCTTCCCGTCTGTGCCGTGGTCGTTCTTTGCTGTGGTCGTTCTTTGCTGTGGTTGCTCCTTGCTGAGGCTTACCCTCCTCGACTTGTCCTCCTCGACTTGTCTTCCTCGACTTGTCCTCCTCGAATGGTCCTTCTTCTAGATAGGTTGCTGTCTTCGTCGATGCGGTCTGGTTATGGTGCTTTCTGTTGAATGTCTTCTTTTGGGTAGATACTACTGGGCTGTATAGTTGATTGTGCCCGATTGTGGGGCTGCGGTGTGGTTCCTCGGTTCCGTGTTAGATAAAGTGCCCACTTTCCGTCCCTGAGTAAGTCTATCGTTACTGCCTTCCATCAATGTCGCGGGACCTCAATAGAAATTCATGATGGATGATGTTGCGAATTTGCAGTGTGTGAACGATGGTGCTATGGTAAATGTCTGGTAGCCTGAGGTCACCTTCATAGGCCGTGGTTGTTGAATGTCCTCGGGGTGTTGAGCGACAACCGCACTGCATGGTCTGCTGATGAGACGGTTAGTTTTGCTCATTGTCGATGCGGGTGGCGTCCTTGATGGGACGAACAGCTCTAGATTGTGCATGGCCTGATGTCGAACTCGTGTGGTTTCTAAATCGTCGTTGTCGCGTCATTTTTCAGCGCACATGCTCAGGCTGTGTTTCGGAGGTTTTGCCGTAGGTCTCGACGGGGTTGGAAAGCTATGGAAAAGACACCAGGCTTGGATAGGCTTTGGCAGAGATGGTTGATACTTTATTCTGTGTTGAGATGTCCGTGTCCAATTATGTGAGGTGGAGTCGCGTGTACCTAGGTGGAATGGGATCACGGCTCGCGTTCTCGATGCTTGGTGGGTGGTGGTGCCTGAAAAGCTTGGGTTCTGCTATCTTGTCTTGATCCTCAAAGGTAGAGAACTTCCTAAGAACCTCAATCTTCAGGTTCGAAGACGTCGCTGGGCTGAGAGCTAGTTCGACGCCAACGCGCTGACGATGTCTTCATGTCGAGTGGCGCTGTCGTGTTGTCGTTGGATGTACCGGTGGTCTGTGAGGGCAGGTGTCAGGCCAGCGCGGTGACGGTGCGTTCGTTCCTGCAGCGGCTCGACTATATTGCCGTTGGAGGTATCGGTGGTCGGCGAGGGATGGTGTCAGACCACTGCGCTGATGATGCCCTCCTGTCGAGGTGGCGCGGCCAGCGCGATGAAAGACACTCGGTGCCATGAGCTCTTGATGTTGAGTTTCGGGGACCCCGAGCATCTCGCTACCGTCGTCTGGACATCGTCGTATCTGCAAGACTCCGCGAGGCGTCATGAAACTCGTGAATATTAGCATCCCTTCCGAGCAACAACATTGAGGAGACTTACCAAGTTCGTTTCTCTGCTGCGCCACCACAGAGCTTAGCACAACTGCTGCTTGCTCGACCCTACCCGAAGCTCTCACTGACCCAGAGGTAAAACTTCTACCAGCTGGCCTCGCTTCCTTCTCCTCCTCATGCAACCTCACTGACCCAGATGGTTAAACTTCTACCGACTGGCCTCCCTTCCTGTCACCCTCCGCTCCCCGATACGCCCAGCTGGCTGTGACAGTACATCTACTGGCACTCCAACTTCGTATCTCAACTCTGCTACCTCGAGCACATCAGCTTTCGCAGTGATAGCCCTTGGTCTAAGAATCCATCATCTCCACCCACAGTGTTGCAATATCAAGTGCACTCACTTACGGGTTCACGTCACCCATGACCTCTGGGTCCGCAGCGGTATCTCCATTGAAGAAGCCTCGTTCTTCCTGCTTCTTCCTGAGCCACTCAGGCAAAATTGGGTACCCTCGCATCTCAGCCTCGGTAAAGAGGCTGGTGTGATGCTCAGCAAACTCGCCATCTCGAACTGCCTTTTGCCAGGCAGAAGACACCTCCTCGTCGCTCGCCTCTCTGCCACTGGCACGAGCACCCGCGCGGTATGCGTGCTGCCAAAAGTTGTACGCAATCCCATCATTGACGATGTCCTCGGCATCGCCATAAACTCTCTGTCGGAACCTCCGATCGGCGACGGCTCGCCCGTCCACCGTCGTCCTCCGAATCTTGTCGCCAGTATCCTCCTGGCCTCGGTCCCACGCCTCCTTTCGGGCATAATAGGCCCGCTCGAAGCCTAGGTCCCTCTCTTTTTGAACAGCTTCTCGCTGCTCATCTTCCTCCGTCTGCTCTACTCGAGCTACCTCGAGCTCTCTTGAGCATGCCGCCAGCCGCGCCTGCTTCCTCCGCAGGGACTCCTCGACTTCTTTGAGGTCCTCTTTGGCCTCAGACACCACCTTCTTCTTCTCAGAAGCGAGATTAGACTTGACAGTCTTGTTCTCGTCGTTGACCTGGCGTCTCGCCTGGTCATAAGAAAGGCGCCCTTCTTCGATGAGAGCACGAATCCGCACCATAGCGTCGTTATCGACCTCGCGGATCTGCCGCTCCCAGGCCGCATTCACCTCCTTCAACCTCCCCTCGTACTTAGGGACAGTCTCGTCCCTATGCTTCCTCAAGTCCTCCTCCAACCCCTTCTCCTCCTTCTCCAACCTCTCAATACGGGCATCTATGCCCTCTTCCTCTCTCTTTCTCTTCAACGGCCCTTTCGGAGCCCGCTTTCTAGCTGCCTCTTGCTCCGCAGCCATCCTCTCCTGCTCAGCCTTAGCCTCGGCGGCCTTTCTCTCCGCCTCGGCCTTAGCCTCGGCCTGTATCTCTAGCTTTGCAATTGCTTCCAATTGCTCTCCTGTCAATGCCTTATAGGCATCGTTCCCCTTGATCACGTCCACTTTAGCCTGGACGGCCTCGGCTTCCAAGGACTCCTTCGCAGCTACCTCGAGCTGCACATCGGACATCGCCTTAAAGGCACCCTCCAACCTCATAGCGTCCATTTTACCCTGGATCGCCGGGTCTCTAACCACTACCACTTCCTCCTCCACCTCCTCCTCCTTCTTCACGCCTTTCATCTCCACATCGAGCCTATTCAGCCGATGCGTCAATGACCTGGCGCTAGGATCTGGCTTTATATTGAAGGGGCCAGATGCAGACCCATGCACCGAACTCTCCCCCCCTCGACTACCGCCCCTCCCACCTCGCTGGCTTCCGCCATACTGGCTTCCACCACGGGCATTAAACCCACCCCTCGGGCCGGTCGGAACGTTGTCCATACTCCAGGCACCACGACCTCGACTGCCACCACCACGATCACCCCTGCCACCCCGGCCACCACGACCACCACCTCGGCCACCACCTCGACCACCACGACCACCACGACCACCACCGCCATATCCACCAGTATCCATTTCTGCGATGCAGTTAGTATAGACCTAAGCCGATTCGAAAACAAAACTGTATAGAAAACAGTGTGAAGATTGTTTCGCGTAGGGCTATGCTTCAATGGGCTAACACCGATGAGCTCTGATAAGATGGTAGGTGTCGCTCCTCAGGATGCTCGATTTGAAAGATGATCAGTGCGGAGTAGGTAGCTTTCGGGCTTGGAGGTTCATGGATCGGTCGTCGAGTGTAGATGTCTAGTCGTCCAAGGGGGAGACTCGGCGAGCAAGGAGGGAAGTTTTGTCGTCGAGAAGGAGGTTCGATAATCGAGTAGGCATATCCAGACATTGTTGTCCGCCGAGAGGATGTTCTATGTTGTTTTGAGGATGGGGTGGTGCTGCTCGAAAGTCTTGAGTAGGCAGATTGGTAGGACGATGTCCAAGGCGCTGGTGGATACAAAGTAGGCTTGACTGATGCTTGCCCTGATGTACAGCGCAAAGCCCCAGGTAGGACGAGATCTGATCATGTCGTGTACGATGATATCGACACCATTGTTGTGAGTCCTTCGGTTCTTCGAGATTTTGCCGCATCGTCGACCTCGCCTGTGCTTGGAATTGCCGTTTTGCACCACCTGACGAGCCTCCAGATAGATTCCACCTAACCTCCCTGGTTCTCCAAGCTCCTCTGAACATCCTGGACCATCGCGCTGTCATGCGCATTTGTGTTGCGGTTTTGCGCTCGTTTGCGACTTTTTGGAAGATTTGGCTCATTTCACACAATCACAGCACGCGCAGCAGCAGGGATGAGTTGGGACTTACTGTAGAGTATAAAAAGGATTTAGAAAGGAATAAAAACTCGTTACTTGTACTTGCTGGCACAGAAGGCGAACTTGAGTATTGTAATGAGTTTGGACGAGGGGAGGGGAGTGTGCGCAGCCTGGGGTTTCACCAAGTCCAACTTCTACGCGTGACCTACCACCACGCGTCTCCCTTCAGAACCATAGGCACAGAAACGCCAACCCAAGCTTTCCTCACAGCACTGAGTCCTTACTGCTAGATAGACCCTGCCCCATAGTGCACGTTGTCTCCGGATTGTCTCAGCTCCCCGAAATGCTTGGTACAATCTTTGCACGATGCAACAATGGCTCAGAATGACCGGGTATCTCTTTTAGTGTAGATTAGCCCAACATCGACGGTACTGGTCACCCCCAGGATGTACACCGATACGATGGAAACCCGAGCATTAGTAAAGTCGAAGCCGAGATGTACGATGGTCGTTGGTGCCAAGTCAGTAAGGCAACCCAGGAAATGGTGTTGCCCTAGTAAGAGATCACTGTTAAATCTACCTCCTTCGAAGTCAGCACACCAACGCAGATAGTTCTATTGGGGCATCTCCCCTTCAATCAATACCTGACCCTGGCACATCTTCCAACCAACTCCATTCGACGTCCACCCTTCCCTCGTCGATATTCGCCAAATCTTTGAACACACTCCTCGTAACATCAATATCCGTAGCCTGACAACCCGTACAACGATCCACCACTGTCAAGTCGATACTCTTCCCACTACGTCTTGCGCGTATCTTCTTGCCGCACAGCGGATTTGCATTGGGATCTGAGCCCCACACTGACTACGTCGAAGATGATGTGGGAAACAGCAACGATACTGTCGCCGTCATCGTTTGTCAGACCACATGCGCCCAGCGCAGGATCGTAGTACGTGAGATCGCCCGAGTAGGGCCCTCCATGATTGTTTGGGAGGGGAAGGTTGGAAGTCTGCGAACGAGATGCTAGTCCGGTAGAAAGACCTATGATGAGCACAGCGCTAAGTATAGCGGCTCCTATGATTATGCGTGTACGCTTTTTTAACTGGGTCCATCTTGTTCGGAGGGAAGTAAGGAGAGAGGTAGGACGCGCTGGCGCATGGTGTAAAGGGACGATATTAGAGGTGTCTCGCCGTGTGTAGTGGTGATATTCGTCTACTGAGACTTCTTTCGTAGGTAGATATGCTGCGGATGGGGCCGCGACAGGCTTGCGTTGGACTTTCAAGGGTCTCTCCCTTGGGGTAGGTACAGGACATCGTTGCGGTTGGTATCTATGTAGTGCTGGTTCTTCCATGCTTCCTGGCTATGAAGCACTCAGCACCAAAGTGGAGTCGATGATACTCGCGGTGAACATCGTGCATTTTGGTTCAAGGGGTAAATACGACAGCCACGTCGAACATCACAGCGAGATGACAGAAGGGTGCAGTTCGTTCAGTCCCCAGATTTCGGTAACTTGGTGGAGTGGAACTTGAAATTGCGGTTCGGGGTCTTAGGGCGCTAGAAGCAGACTAGTCTCAAGAACACTCTAATGCGCTAGCTAAGTAGGATGAGACCGGCATTTCCTAGAATACAACTCCCTTCGAACATGGTCCCTTGCGCAGAGCCTCTCTTGTGATGCCTTAAATAGATCTCTTTGTTTAAGCAGCCATGTCTCGAAGCGCTGGTGGGACGGGGGAGCAAGGGCGTCACAATTCGCACAGATGGGGAAAGGACAACCCAGAACACTTTTGTCACAATCTCTTTGTACGATCTGCTGTCACGGAATGCTGCCATAGACTGTGGTTGACCTCCGTGCATGATACTATTACTGGGTATAGTATACTGGGTGGCTGATCAGATGTCTTCGATCTCCCTATCGAGCCAGCAGGGTCCACCATGTTCCTGGGAGAAATGTTGCTGGATAGACAAAAGATGGCTGGCTGCAGTGGCACGTTCGAGTGTCTACGCGAAGGTCATCTTGCCGCTTAGATAACCAAGATCGTCCAATGCCGTTTCGAGAGGTCATTGATCGATGGTACTATAAACTCTGAGGCTACACCAGCACCACAGCAACTCTTTACCACCAACAAAATGGTACAAGACCATGCTTCCTCAGTGCAGAGCAAGCAACAGTACTCTCTGCGGACGCTTCTCAGCCTCCTATCACGTGATCAACAAGCCGTCGAAGGAGAAGCAGACAATGTAACTACGCCACTCGAAACACAGCGTTCCTCCAAAACCGACGCAACATCTACTCCAGCAGACGATCAGGTGTCTTCATTGAGACGTTCGTATGCCACACTGCGAAGGAAGTCGAACGTGACATCCGTAAGATGGAATCGGAGAACACGATCAGGGGCCAGAAGCAGCCGCGATGGAATCGAGGTAGATCGAAATCCCATGAAGAAGACTATACCACGTCTACACACCCGATCCGCATCCTTCCATTCATGGTCCGAGAACGATTCAACTATAGCACCGACTCCCGATGCCGCCAAATCGCCAGTCATACCACCATGGACTCTGAAGTTACCTGAGATGGTTGTTGCAGCACCGTCATTTGTGGCAGAAACGCAGGAGGAGTTGATCTCGCGGGGCGTATACACCCCTCGGCCCACTTTTGAATCAGCAAGGCTTCCACCTCCTCTATGCTGGCCAAGACCTTCAATCAGTAGAAGCTTGTCTTTCCGATCAGCGCTTACCACTTTCACGCCTCATCCTGGAGTTCGTCCTTTGATGTACGATGAGGATTTCAGTCACATGTCGGAGACTACACAACCCGCTTATGAAGACTATCCGCGTCGACTCCCTTTATGTCTAATTATTCTTGGTATCTGCCTGTCAGTCTTTGTCATATCTCTCGATCGAGGAATCATCACGACCGCCATACCTGCAATCGTGACAGAGTACAACTCTTACTCAGATGCGGGCTGGTACGGTAGTGCGTATCTTCTCACGGCTTCGGCTTTCCAGCCCTTGTACGGTCGAATTTATACGTCCTTCCACGTCAAGTTGTCATTCCTTGTGGCGGTGGCCATATTCGAGCTTGGAAGTCTGATATGCAGTGTTGCACCAAGCTCGCGGGCCTTCATCATTGGCAGAGCCATTCAGGGTCTAGGAAGCGCCGGCATCTTGACCGGCTCCTTTGTCGTCGGTACGCACAGCGTTCGTCTCGATGAGCGACCGGTCCTTTTCGCATTGGTGGGCGTGCTCTATGGGACGGGCAGTCTGTGTGGCCCCTTGCTCGGTGGAGTATTCAGTCAGCTCACCACATGGAGATGGTGCTTCTACATCAATCTACCCATTGGAGCCATAACGATCATCACTGTCTACCTCTTCTTCAAGCCATACGGGCCAAGAAACGTACGCCCGACACTAGTCCGACAGCCAAGCAATTACTCCTCGATGGGCGAATCCTTCTTCAGACGACTAAAAGCGCTTGATTGGATTGGCAACACTCTGTTCACAGCAGCATGTACACTTCTCTTCCTAGCACTCCAGTGGTCCCAAGAACGAAACTTGAATTGGTCGTCGTCTAGATGCATTGCGGCGATCAGCTTGTCCAGCTTCGCATTCCTCGCGTTTGCAGTCTGGCTATGGTACAAGGGCGATGAAGCCCTCATCCCGTTACACATCCTCAAACAACGGACTGTGGCTGTCTCATGCGCATCTGCGTTCTTCATCTATGGAGCCCTGCTGATACACGTGTACTACCTCCCCATCTGGTTCCAAGCCATCAAAGACAAAAGTGCCATCGGCAGCGGAATCAGCATGATTCCCTACATGCTCACAAACGCCTTCTTCAGCTTGGCTGCTGGCATCCTCGTGTCGAAAAATGGTCTCTTTGCCCCTCCCGCGATCATCGGCTGCGCGATAGGCACCGTTGGCTCGGGACTACTGGCAACCCTGCAGCCAAGCACATCTGCAGCAACGTGGGCTGGCTTTCAATTGCTGGTCTCGACTGGCCTTGGTATGGCGATTCAACAAGGCTTCGCAGCTGTCCAAGCGACACTGCCCCTCCATGAAGTGCCATTGGGCACAGCAGCAGTTATCGCATGTCAAAGTGCTGGCGGCGCGATCTTCGTTAGTGTCGGCAACACACTACTACACAACCACCTCTTCGATGCGAGCAAGGCTGGTGCAGCACCCGGCATTGATGTCAGGGCTGTGATCGAGGTGGGGGCCACAAACTTCAGAGACATCGTGCCGGCCGAAAGCGTTCCTGTCCTCCTGAAGTTGTACAACGGCGCACTACAAACTGTATTCATCGCTGCAGTACCACTGTGCGGCTTGGCGTTCATATGCAGTCTTGCGCTGGAGTGGAAAGGCGTCCAGAGGGACGACACATCTTCTCATTCTCCGTCTGTGGACCCAGAGAACGGTCAGCGGAGGCTCGCTTCGCCTGACCTGGGAAGTGAGGCGAGCACATTGGCTCATTTAGCCCCACGAGCCCGACAAAGATGGAGTCAGAAATGGAAGAGACCGAGAGGAGACATCGAAGTGGTACGGATGACGCTGAGTGCGGTTCCGGAGTTGAACATTTCCGAGAAGAATCTGGTGCCGTTCGCGGCTGCTGTTGAGGGCGGAGATTTCCCGGCTGGCGAGATGAAAGAGGTTGAAATTGGAAGAGCCATTTAGCTATGTTCTGTTTGCAATCAACGAAGCATTGTCATTTTTGCAGCTGTCCCAGCGACTTTTCTGTAAGACATCTCTGCCCCGCTTGGTTGTGGTCAAGTAAGCGTGTTCCAGAGGTAAGGCGTTTGACGGGCATGAACCATGTTCGTGAGCCATGGACCCAGAAGTCCCTGAAGTGCCTACATTCTTGCTGGAAGGCGCCTCATATCATATTACGGTTGTGAGAATGAGGCAGAGTCGATACAGTGCAACGTCGAAAGAGGTGTAAAACCGAGCAGAGTCAAAACATCCATCACATCCAGTAACTTGATCATTCAATCAATTGTTTGGCTTGTCTTCTTGCGTACGAGTATCATCTGTTCTCCTGCCAAGGTCTCCACCCACAACGACGGCACTACTCGGGCATCCGGTCGCTGTACAGACCACCCAGCAATGTGAGCCCTGTCCCAAACGCGATGGCGGCCGATAGTTCTGGCAGTCTTCTCTCCCATTCTCGCTTACGGCAGCCCATAGCCAATTCGCCGAAACTACTTGGCAGGTACGACAGGCGACACCAATGATTGAGTCTCTTGTGGAGGTCCGCGACCATCTCTTTTTCGTTCATGTCAACAGAAAGAGCCCAATACTCCCACTTCGTGAGGAAGCGGTCGAATGATTCATCGTCCTTCTGCTTGAAATCTGATGACTCCAGGTACGCTTGGCAGTCGAGGTCTCCGAACTGCTTTTCGAGATGATCGAGAACCTCATCGTGGGTTTGAAAGACGGCATTGTCTGGTCCCTTGTTCCATGGCGACCGGGACCTGGGATCCCCACCGCAGGTCTTGAAAGCATCATTGCGCGATGGGCTGTTCCACGACAATCAGCGTCGGAGACGATTGAATGCTCTTCCCTGGGTATGGTCCATGGTGAATTTGATCTTTGGATTTTCGGTCTTGTCCGTCATGTTTTCAAGTGCTGCTTTCATTCTGATCGTCCATTCTGCGAAGGTTCGGCGATCGCCATCGAAATACAAGTCGGGTGGCTGTTGTTGGCCGGCTGCGAGCTCCAGAACATTGACTTTCTTTGTCAATGTGGCGACTTGTGCAGCTAGTGGAGTCATATCGAAGGATTCCTGCTTTGATTGAGACAGACGATGTGGGTTTTTTCCAGACTTGAGGTATCGCGTTCCTGCTCGTCCCTAAATAGCGACTGAAAGAGCAAGCCATTACGGATTGCTGTTCCCACGGACATCTTTTCGTCATTAAATGTACCAACCGTCAATCAATGCACAAGCGAGTAGAACAATAGATGACCTTGGGCAAACCTTGATACAACGTGAAAGGTGCCGTCGTCTCTTTCTGGACTCATCGGCTCCGCTCGCCAACCTCCTGTTTGCTGGCATGATGTCGCTTGGTGCTCTTACAGCTTGATCCAACAGTTCTGACAACGACCGATCGCTTCGTGCCATTGCAGTCGCTTGCTCAACCACTGACTCCAGCAACTTCTGGTCGTTTTTCGAGTGTTTGTGAGATGAAACCACGTAAAGCCCTCAGTTTCTCGGCGGAAGTAGCTGCTCCTGCTCCTGCTCCTGATCCTGATCCTGTATTCGGCACGGCCATCTGTGCAAGATTCTTCGCGAACCTGTCTCTCTCGTTATTATCTAGTTTCTGCTTCCTCTTCATGGCGCCTGGCCGAGATTTCATGCTTTTCCTCCTGATAATGTTGACTTGATCTGCTGCCGACGATCCTGCGGCTTCTTTCTCTGAGCCTGAACTTTCATTATCATCGGGAAGCGCATCTGCTAGAGAATCTAGAGTCGTAACCAGCTTCTTCTTCGGTCGTCGCCTTCGAGGCTTCTGGGTGGCCGATTTCGAGACCTTCGAGACCAATTGAGCATGCTTGATGCGTCGTTTATCTTTCTTGTTTGTTGCAAACAGCGAATCTGACTGTGCAGGCGTCGACCTTGATGTTGCTTTTTGCTTGAGTATTGATTTTGGTGGCTGAGCGGCCTTGCCAGGAAGTGGTCGCAAAGGCGCCATCGCGTAGATTTGGGCTACCAGTGACTCGAGGCAATTTCCACCGTCGAATCTCGCAACGCTGAAGGTTTCAAAAATATTGCTGCTGCGCGAGTAACATCGAAAGCCTCAAGTGTACATTAACTCATCCCGGGGTGCGTGCGGCTCGAAAATATTGTGCAAACGCGACAAACTTCAGGATTCATCCCGCCGTGATCTTAGGTAGGTAAGCCCTCGGCTTCGAAGCCCAAACTGCACTCCACGCTTTTGGCTTCTGAGTACTACGGTACGCGGGTTTTGGCTTTCTTGGTTCTCGCCGAGGCACTTCATCTGGCTAGCGCTACCCGCGTAGCGTCTCGCTGGGCAAGGAGTTGCTGGATTGTGCTCGCACTAGCCTCTCACCGAACCGCCTGGATCTATTACATGAGAAGTCTGGTTGTTCCTGTCAGCCGAACAGCCCATTTCAAGCCGATGTGTTAAGCAATACTCCCATCTAGTAACTGCGGTGGAGCACGACTGCGGTCTCAGAGAGTCAACTTAGACAGCATGTGATCGCTTGTCGTTGAACCCCTCGCCTCGGCTCGTAACCACCCAACAATTTAGTCGTTCGTTGGCCAAGGCAGCAGCATTCCTCCTCGACCAGGTCATTGGCACAGACAAGATCCCTATATTGCTCTTCATATGCTTTGAGTGTTGAGCTTCTACAAGTACATATCGAGGTGACCCCGATACCACACCAGCATCTGCATTCGAAGAATTCCGCAACGTAGCTATCGACCAGGCACGTGAGCACTGACTGAACACCGCCAGGGACAAAATTGCAAATGGCTACCATCACTGACAAGTTGCTGGTATTACCTACGCTGGGCTTGATCCTCGGACAGACTTCCCTTGCTGCTGTGACGGGGCTATTTCGTGGTAGCGAAGGAGCGCCGACATACTTTGAGCATGTCCTAAATACATTCATCAGATGTCTATTAACATACATGAGCATTGAGCAGATACAGTGAGATCTAGATTGATAGGGATGTGACCGCAAACTAATCGTAGACAGATGGTTAAGTCCCTCGTTCGTCGACACCTACAAGTCATGGTGTAAGAAGAACTCTCTCAAGCCCGATGTGATCGATATTCCGAATACAACCCCTCAAACCCAAGGCTTCTGGATCGGCTCAAAGATGACGGCAAAGTATACCATGGTCTTCTACCACGGCGGCGGCTTCATGGCACCAGGCAGCGCCAACCACATCGACTTGCTGTTCAGAATGGTCAAGTGGTCCAACAACAATCTTGCCATCTTCTGCGTTGCCTACACACTATCACCAGCCGGCGTCTATCCGACTGCAATCCACCAATCCGTCGAAGGGCTTCGATACATTCTCGACCTTGTCGGCCACTCTCCAGAAACGACACTAATTGGCGGTGACAGCGCTGGCGGTAATCTCGTCCTTGCGGTCATCAGCCACATCTCCGGCCACCCACATCCTCAAAGTGACATTGTCAAGCCTCTCAACCTCCAGGCACCCCTTAAGGGTGCCCTTGTAATTGCTCCATGGACATCGTCCGACAACAAGAAATACCCAAGCATGGATGCACACCGCGGACGTGACATAGTCAATACGACATGCGCACAGGTACGTTTGACATGTTACTTCTTGGTCTGGACAACGTGACTGACAGCACATAGTACTGGATTGAAGCTTATAAAGGCCGAGGCAAGAACACTCCTGATGACGAATGGATTTGTGCCGCTCTAGCTCCCCCCGAGTGGTGGAAAGACGTCAAGTGTGAGTACATGCTTGCTGTAGGGGGTGAGGAAGAGGGACTCATCGACGCGATCACCGATTGGGCAAGGAAGTACAAGCAGGGCGCTGGAGCTAACAGGATCAAGCTCGTGGTCGGTGCGCGTGAGGTTCACGATGCGCCGTTGAATTCCTTGGGAGAAGCTAAGTTGGATAGACTGGGCGAGAAGAGCCAAGAAGGGGCGATCAGGATTTGGGTGAGGGAGGAATTGGCCTGAGCTGGGAACGCTAGAATGCATAACGGTCGAGCCTGGTACGAATTACCTAAACTACAGTAGATGTGATGCGGACCTCCAGACGTGGCGTAATATGGGATGTTTGTAGTCGCGGAAACTGAAGCTTGCCGATCTAACAGAATTTACTGTTTCTCGTAGAGAACGTTCTTGTGTAGGATGTAGGACGATTGTTCTCCATTCGAACAGGCCAGTCCCGAAGGCTATCATAATCAATCTGAGAACAGCAGAAATATATTCCTCAACAGCTTTGCCTTCTTCTGGGTAGCTAGTATGCCCGCGATCTTGACATGGTCTTTGTGCTCAGCCAGGGTGTCGAAGCCCTCGTCTTCTATGATGTGTTCAGGCGTGCGAGCAACGAAGATGTCCCAGACTATCCTACAATTGTTAGTATCGAGGTACGGGTGAAGTATGACGAGCTTGGGATGAGACTCAAATGCCGAATTGATGCTTCGTGGTCAATTCGTGGTCAAGAATGTAAAAGTGCTACAGTCAGATGCTACACCTCCCTTCGTAGTACCTATTCTGCGCAGCCTGATAGTGGACTCGACGCCGACCGCAAGGAGGAAGATTCGCCCAGCAACAGGTACAGGAATTGTTCCTAAGCTGAATGTTGCAAACTCGGCATCATGCCGTGTGCCACAGTCGTGCGAGGCTGCATGAATTAGCATGAACAGACACGACCTACCTCCGGCTACCACCCGCGAAGAGGCCGGACTGGTAGGTCGTATCTCTGTCTCGTTCAGCTGAAGAAGCAGAATAGTTGGCAATTGTCGCTCGGCCGAAGATGTAACCATGAATAGGAATGCTGAATGGATGAATAGACCGTCTTCGTAGTGATGGCCAGGAAGATGTCATTGTCCAAACTTGGGAGAAAGTTTGGCGACGTGGGTGTTAATTCTAGGAAGCCGGAGAAACTTACAGTGAGCAATTATCCGCGCAACGCGTGCCTATCCCGTGTGCTTACTTGCCGCGCTAAAGTCCATTTCCTCGGCCAGGACCGACTTGCTACGACCCTTCTAAAGCACAACGTTCCACCATCACAGTAACCGCACTACCGTCAAAATTGATATGGGCTTTGTCCTCTGGAGATTCGGGGGAGTACCATCCGAGATTACCTAAGATCAATGCCTCCATAGACTTTCAGCTCGTGTGGAGATGGACTCTGAAGCGGGAGAAGTCCGGTCGGCACTCCGTGGAACGGGCTTTGCAACGGCGAAGATACCATTCGCTACTCCCTGAAGGCTGTCAAGACCCTGCAGGCATGTATGCTTGGTCGCTGTGTGCTGATACCCTCTTCCGTGCCGCACGTTGACGACGTGTTTCAGTGACATTGCCCAGAAGCTCGACCTTGCCGCAATCATGGCTTGTGAGCCCAGTGAAGCTTGCAATAATTGTACCAGTCGGTGTGAAGGTAATAGCAGTGTAATCGATATCGAAGATCTCAACAAGGAGCTCGCGGCCTTGAGGAAACGGAGCAAAGAGCTCGAAGAAAAGCTGTCTGCTCTTTCTGTCGAGGACAACACTTTGGAGGCGACCACAAAACCACAATCAAACCTGCGATCGGCAAGATGGCTAAACGACAAAGACAACAAAGCTATGAGCGCCTTGTACATGGATCGGTATCTGAATTATGGGCTCACTAGGGAGGAGTTGATGTCGAACAAACCCATCATCGGCATTGCTAATTCAGGCTCCGATCTTGCTCCATGTAACCGATATCATCTAGAATTGGCAAAACGTGTCCGGGAGGGGATCAGGTCGGCCGGAGCTATCGCTATTGAGTTTCCAACGCATCCCATACAAGAGACCTCGAGAAGGCCAACCGCGACACTTGACAGGAATCTATCGTATCTGACGCTTGTTGAACTGCTATATGCGTACCCATTCGATGGTGTCGTGCTGATGACAGGATGCGACAAGACGACTCCCGCATGCCTCATGGCTGCTGCTTCGATGGTGAGTCCCCTCGCTGTGGTACAAGAGTGGTGTTGACGAAAACAGAACATCCCCGCGATATGCTTAAATGTGGGACCGATGCTCAACGGCTACATGGGAAAGGCAAGTCTAGCAAGATGATCTCGACATGAAGTATACTAACACACCAAGAACCTGATTGGATCGGGCACAATATTGTGGAAAGCGCGTGAGCTACATGCTTCGGGGGACATCGACGACGAGAAGCTCATCGACATGGTCACCAGGGGGTACGATCGTCTGATTAGCCAAGGTTCAGCTAACATCCTGTAGAACATCATCAGCAGGTCACTGCAATACCATGGGCACGGCCTCAACTATGAATGCCCTTGCAGAGGCTTTAGGCATGGCGTTGCCTGGATCCGCGGCGATTCCAGCACCATATCGAGAAAGACAACAGATTGCGTACAAGACCGGTACACAGATTGTTGAGATGGTGCACGCAGACCGCAAGCCATCAGATATCATGACCCGCGAAGCCTTCGAGAACGCCATAGTCGTCAACACTGCCATCGGTGGCAGCACAAATGCTCCCATCCATCTCAACGCAGTCGCCAAACACATAGGCGTTCCGCTCGACCTGGACGACTGGGACCGTATCGGCTTCCATGTTCCCTTGATCCTCAACATGCAACCCGCGGGCGAATTCCTTGGCGAGGAGTACTACCGAGCCGGCGGTTTACCTGCAATCGTCGCAGAACTGCTCTCAGCCAAAGCACTGCCGCATCCAGACGCTCTCACAGTGACCGGCCATAGCTTATCACATCACGCCAAGCTAGAAGGCCAATCATGGGACCGTCGCGTCATCCAACCCTATGACAAGCCAATGAAGACAGATGCAGGTTTCCTGCACATGACTGGCAACCTATTCGACTCAGCGATCATGAAGACATCTGTCATTTCGCCCGAGTTCCATTCAGCTTTCCTGACTGATCCGAAAGACCCCAATGCATTTGAGTGCAAAGCCATCGTCTTTGACGGACCGGAAGACTACAACGCACGACTCGAAGACCCAGCAACTGGCATTGATGAGCGCACCATCCTGGTCATGCGTGGCACCGGTCCGCTTGGGTATCCCGGCGCTGCTGAGGTGGTGAACATGCATCCACCTGGCCGTCTGCTCAAGAAAGGTGTCCACGCCTTGCCCTGTATCGGTGATGGTCGCCAGTCTGGTACCTCCGGGTCTCCGTCCATCCTCAATGCAAGTCCCGAGGCTGCAGCCGGTGGCAGCCTAGCTGTTCTTCAAGATGGAGACCGTTTGCGTGTTGATCTCAACAAGAGGACTGTGAATATTCTCGTCAATGATGAAGAGTTGACGAGACGAAGAGATGAGCTCAACAAGAAGGGCGGGTACAAGGTACCAGAGAGCCAAACGCCCTGGCAGGAAATATTCAGGAATGAGGTCGGGCAGTTGAGCGGTGGGATGGTTCTCGAGAAGGCAGTCAAGTATCAAGGGATTGCACAGAAGGTTCCTGCACCCAGGGATAATCATTAGGTCAATGTCTGACGGAGTTGGACTTCGGGCACTCGATCTAGGAACCACACTATCCATGGTGCCATGACGGGAAATCTGTTGATGCATTCAGAGTTTGGCAGTTCCTTGTAACATGTGTCAAACAATTCGCAGACGTTTCCAATCAACGAGGGAACCGTCGATGCCAGCTTTTGAGTGTTGATCGTGTCTGTCAAGGTCGATCGCAGCACTCACGTGTCTGGTGTGGCCTTTCTCCTTGGTCCCACTGAGTCAGATGAATAAGCTCCACTAGAACACGTCGAACGTGATCTTTGTACGTGCCACCAAGGGTTAGTGCTCCTTGCGTAGCAGCTTTGGGCCTGGGTCAGCTGGGCAGTGTATGTGCTGAACTTATGGGTTCCACAAACGAATCGATATGGTCAGAAGTATGCAAGTCCTCGAGATTGCTTTGTCCTTGGCCGAGTGCTCTGTGGCTGGTGTTGTGAAAGGCATTTCGGTGTGGACCGTTGGCCGTGCCGCCCGCTTGATGACCTCGGCTTGCGCAAGGTCGCTCTAACAGCGAGCAGCAGAACCTAGGATGACATGGGGGGGAACAGATCGTGGTAAAGAAGCGATGAGGTGTAGGAGTTGGGAACTATCATCCGGGTCGGAAATGCCACGTTTCACAGCTCGCATTGTCAGAGATGCTGGGCTGGTTCGGCCTGAGCAAAGGAGGAAAGGAGTCTTATGGTGTGATGGCATTCCAACCAAATCGATTGTTCGATTCCTCATATCTCTTACCACTCCCAGGTCTATCGTCTTGCCATACTTCGTCAGCACGAGGGGTCCTGATTCAGCTGCTGCTGTGCTGCCACGGCCGACGAGACTGTTTTGTATGCGATTATCGTGCAGTGTCCATGATCGATCCGACTACTGCCACTCGATGAGGTGCAGAGTAGAGGAATTCGCTTCGACAGATGACTCTCTTGGACCGTCAGCATGCAGCCTTGTATACGAAGGTTTAACATTTTCGACCCAGTAGCCGGACTACGAAGCTCTGAGAGCCCCCGGTTAACTTGCCATAATTACCACAAGGATTACATCAGCCGTTCGATCTGAATTTCTGTCGAAGCGGTTTTTGACGGACAAAAGTCAACTGATTACATGACAACGTAATGACCACGACATCTGCAGCCTCTGTGCCTAGGAAGGCTTTCAAGATAGCTGCGTCTACATCGTCCTCCATCGACGTGAACATTTCCGAGCCGAATATACGTGCTGAGAATCTGCCCTTCATCACATGGACGTCTGCTTTTATCCTAGCTAATCAGCTACACAAACTTGATGTCACGTTCGAGGACGATGAGAGCATTCCAATCCTCGAACTAGGGGCAGGGACGGCTCTTGTCGGGTTGGCTGCTGCTGCTCTCTGGCGTAGAAAGACTATCCTGACTGACCTGCCGGACATTGTGCCTGGATTGAGGGCTAATATCGATCTGAACCCAGATGCGCTCAAGGCTGCAGGTGAGATCCAGTGCGGCTCGTTAGACTGGACGTCGCCCGATGTTCTGACTCTTGAATCTGGCAATCAGCTTATGGCAAGCAAGGGCGCAAAGGCCAACGTCATCTTCGCTGCGGACACAATCTACGACGAGTTACATCCAGAGTTGCTATCGAAGGTTATCCTCACCTGGCTTGCGCGGACATCTAGTGCTCGTGCAGTTCTGACCTACGCCATGCGTGTCGCGTACCTTGATCAAATCCGCGAGATCTGGACACTCCTCGAAGAAGGCGGGCTGGAAGCTGAAAGCAATTGTCAAGAGCAGGCAGATACAAAAGATTGGGACGATGAGTGCTTATGCGAATGGGTTGTGTGGAAGTGGAAGAGCGTTTAGGAGGCTATCCGCTATGGTCTGAAGAGAAGACAGTGATCAACCGGGTGCCATGGTGACCTGACCTCACCAACAAGTCTCTCTCTGGAGGAGACTGCGCTTTCCTGGTCAGTGCTCTTAAGAATACCGCTCTAAGTCGGATTGATATACTCCGAACACAATTTGTCACGATCAGTTCAGCACACCCAAGACTACAGCGCAGGAAGGCAATGAACCATCACTCCTCTGAAGAGCAGCGAACCAGAGCTATAATGTATCTTCGCAGCCTCATCAAGATATACTTAAGCTCCTTACGCCGTACTTGTTGGACTCCTCGTTTGCAAACCTCAACTATACCACCAGCCAGATCAGCGTAGGTGAACAATGTCTGCTGCTTGTCGAACCTTACCTCATGGTCTCGAGCGATGACTCACGAAGGCCCTCCTGTGCGTCAAACAATGTCCTGCCGCGCTGAAGTCGTTGTACAGATATTAGTTGGCCGCATGCAAGACGGATTCCTTCAGCCAAGAGATGCGCCTCGAGGAATATGTTTCTACCTCCGCTTCAGCCCAGCTGAGCATGACAGAACGTGCAGATGACTTCGTCTGCGCGCGCATCTTGGGTTTCCATATTGACCTACTCTGAGTAGATGCGAAAGCTTGTCGCAAAAGTTTGTGTTGTTAACGAACATGACAGCACTCGCGCTTTCAAATCTCGCTAATCGCCGGTCGTTGCCTCCGCAAACTGCGGTGCTGGCTGGTAGGTGCTACGAAGACTTCGACCTTGACCGGGGTGTCTGATAGATATCTGTTCAAGACGCGCTGGTCACCCAAAGAAACACGATCTTACATTGCCAGTGGTGAACAAAGTGCTCACACATGGTATTGGACAAATTGCTACACCTTCTATCTCTATCTCTATATCCAACATTTGTACCGAACAAGTTATCTTACTCGCCTTCAGCTTTCTCCTTCCCAAAATTAACGTTTTCTGTCCTTGGTTGTCCGAAGGCATTTTGGTGCACATCAGAGTGCCTCTTATGCTCCTCCTCATGGTCTCTGGGAGCACCCCTATCGGCTTCGTCTCCATGCACGGTGCTCGGAACACTCGAGGTTGCACTGGGACTGCTGCTATCGCTTGTCGTGCGCACGGCCTCGCCCTCCTCCTCGTTCTCCTTGTCTTGGCTTTCCTCGTCCTTCTTCGGTGCTGTTGGAGCGAATTTGGACTTTCTTCGAATACCCTCGCCATATTTGTAGAACACAAAAGGCACGACTGCAAGGAGAGCAGCGACACCACCTATCAAGGATGCTGCTGGTCCAATGCCTAGAGCCGCGAACATCTGGTTTGTAAACAGTGGAGAAGCTGCTGCAGCTGCAGAACGTGCAACCGTATTGGCGGCGATCGCGCTTGCCGCGTACATGAGGTAGGTGTCGGTCAGGTAATTCAAGAATGATACAAAGATCAGCACAATTGAGGACGCCAGGAACACGCCAGCGATGGTTGGCACGATCCAATGAATGCTGTTGAAGTTCGCAGTCCACCCAAACCAGAACATGGTGACGAAAAACCCAATGCCTCCGACCATGGCCAATATCAGACGATCTTCCGGCTTTATCGTTTCACCCTTCTCCATCCTTTTTGTCAGGCTGCGGCTGTTTAGCAAGACGAGACCGGCCCCAAGACAGGCTCCGAGAACGTTTCCAATTAGTGGTAGCTCTGAGACACCTTCGTTCCAGCCTCGATGTTCCCGGAAGACGATCGGATAGATGGTAAACAGCATGTATAGCAACATGTAGGTGATGGTGATATAGAGAGCAACAAGGAAGGAGATTGGGTCGAAAAGGATGATCCAGGGTCTCGTCAATGCGACCTTGAATATCTGTGTCAGCGACGTACCGGAAGCTTCCATAGGTGACTGAACGTTCTCGTAGCCTGGTATTTTTTGGCGTCTGATTCGTCGGGCTTTGTTGGTAAGGACGGTGCCAGGATGTGTCTCCGGGAGCGTGAAGAGGAAAGGAAGCGTAAGGCCACCCAACCATAGCAGAACATAGAAAGTCCAATGCCACGTCTTCGTGAGCTGCAGAAACCCTGATATGGCGGGGCTGATACCAGGTCCAGCAAAGGTGATAGTAGCGAAAAGAGCCAGGGCGTTGCCTCGCTCAACAGGCCCCCACAGATCAGCCACGACGCCCGGGGAGTTACTGAGAGGTGCTGAAGCGAAGGTCCCAGTAATGAAGCGGCCAGCTAGCAGCGCGCCAAAATTCGGGGCCCATGCGCAGAGGAAGTTGAACACAATGTAGCCGATGAAAGTGAAGTAGAAGATCCATCTTCGACCAAAGAACTCGGATAGTGGCGCGAAGAATAGTGGACCAAAACAGTACCCGAGCAGGAACAGCGTAATGACAAGACCAGCGGTAACTGTACTGACGTTGAACTGTGCTACTATGCCTTCGAGACAGCCTGATGGTGCAGACGATGCGAATGTGGCGTTGAGCACAAGAGAAATGGCCACAACCGTAATATACCAGCGTCGGCCCTTGGACCAGTTCTTCGGATTCTCAATGTCACCCTCGGCGAAGTCGACGTGTCCATCAGCGTTGAGGTAAGGCTTTTCGGTCGAGCTGAAAGTGTTAGACCTGTATGGCTTTGCGACCGGCCTCGAAAGGACACGTTCGAGCTTTTCCATCACGTTGATGGAACAATGGCCGCCCGAATTTCTTTACCAGATGCGACGGATGGATGGAGGGATGATGAAGGTATAACGGAACAGCCAACAACACTTGTTTTTGCAACGACATTGTGCAGCATTAGTTAGATGGGCATTCATAATACACCGGTGGATCTTCGAACCGCGGAACCCAGAGATACGAGCGGTTGTGGCGGCATTCAAGATTTGTTTGCGCCATCACCGCAATGGGCCGAGGTTGGTCCTTGTGCTTGTGAGGTGCATGGTTGTTTCTCTAGCATTGGTCATAGTTTTTCTGATGCGAACCCTCCATCCTCACGCCGCCATCTATAGACGTGGAGTTGAGTACTTTGGGGTGATAGTAAGTCGATATCGACAATGCCCGGGGTCTAGGAGGTTACTGCTACTACAGCGTACATCAAGGGTACTGCGGATGGGCTACTCGGCACTTCTGGCCAAGCTCATCACGCTAGGCTAGTGCCTTCACTCTCCGGCCTCTTGAGTGGGACGCTTCACAAACCATCCAAGATCTGCCATCTATGCATGCTGGTTAAGACAGTCGACGTCTTTGGCACCACCCGCCAATGCCTACGCGTGTCGCATCACCCACCACTACAAGCTATCATCGAAAAGAGTCTTGATGAGTGGCTTGAGTTGGAGGTGTGCTTCAGTTTCGGTCGTGGGATTAGGCTAAACTCCATGATCGTGCTGTCATACCGTGATGCTTATGTCCGATAGAGAGACAACCGATGTTCCGCAGCCTCTTTCCCCACTGTGTTTCACGGTTCGCGCATTGTAAATCCCGAATAGTGGTGATTAGGTTATCTTAGCGCACGCGTTTGCACATCCCCCAGTTCATAGATGTAGATACTAACTTAACAACATGCTGTTCACAGTCTTGATAAGGACTTCCACGAGCCCTGAGAATATGCACATTTCTGCCTAAAAATGTCAGACTTCCGAGCTACTAACACCGAGCTTCGAAGCCTATTTGGTGTCTACTTATCTTCGTACAATGTGGCATAAAACTTACATTTCCGTATGAGGAGCGAGACCCTTTTAGTAGTGATATCTGCAGCCGATCAGCCTCTTCGAACGCAACTTGCTGGCCTTGTCACAGACTCTGTCCGGAGGAGGAGTCTGTCTAGTTAGCATCGTAGTGAGCATGAGGAATGCTTCGCAACGTTTATCTTCGTGTCATGCCCACGACCCTTTACCGAGAAGACTTCAGACACCGCGTTAGCCTCATTCCCTACAGTGTCCCACCAGGGACTCTGGTCTTCTACTTTTGGCTTATCATTGAGTTCTTAGTCTTAGCTTGGACGAATGACTGTCTGAGATGACACCGCCTCCGGGGACAGTGCACGGAATCTATATATCATGAGATGGAGTGGAACTGTGAGTCGAAGCGGTCAGACAAGGTCAGGCAAAAGTACATGAGACAGGTGAAGCGGACTACCACCGCCGCTCCGCACAACAAGACTGCGTATTCTTCTTGCGAGGTAAGTGCCCGACGCTCCCGTACAGTATCGACATTTGAAATTGTTACAGCAAGAAGTCGGTCTTCTCCAGATCCGTACCACTGACTAACGTGTCTTCTCACCGTTGATATTATAGACACCCCAACATTGTCAACATCACACCGGGTATGGTACACTACTGTCCAGGTGGTAGGCAAAGCAATGTTCACAACTCCCTGATCGAGCAGTTTCCATAGCGCAACACGACTTGCACCATCCGTTGTTGCAGATGGGTAGATGGAGGAAAACCCATAGAATATAATCAAAGAAAGCAAGCAATACATTTTGTGAGTGGGACTTGATTGTTGTCAACCCATTGTGATTGTATTACAGGTATCCAAGCGTCATGCCAGAGCTGTCCGGCACTGGAATTCCGTCTTTCTCTGGGGTAGCTACCCTAGGAAGATTGACCACCCTTCTTACCAGCCTCGACTGGGTCGACCTTTCCACCAGCGAACTGGCCACTGCCACTGCTACCTCCGCTGGCCTGACCGCCTGCAGATCCGCCAGTGGCACCACCCTCCTTGCCGGCCTCAACGGGGTCGACCTTGCCTTGGGCGAACTGACCGGTTCCGACACGACCGTCTGGCTGGCCATCCTTTCGGAGACCGTCGTGCTCTATGGATGATTAGTTTGCAACTATATGTGTTGAAGGGGGGTTAGCTGTACCTGTGGGCTTGTAGTCAGACATGGTGAATGTGTTTTGTGTGATTTGTATGTTTTGATTGCTGAACTGTGTTTGAGGAGTATGCTTGCTTGTGATGTTAAGGAAGATTGTGCTTGTCGAGGTGAGGTTCGTCCGGTCTTATACCCTTCAGTCTCGCCCTGGTTGCTCCCTCAACACAACACCAAGACTAGGCAGTTCAGGAGACATACCGCCTGCAACGAGCTGAGGTGATGTGATGTAGTGCTGACGTCGTCAACCAAGCAGACCAAGAGGTCGGGGTACATCGTCGACGTAGTGCTGCAGTCATGACGCGCTCATTCTGGGGAAGAGCTGCGCGGTAGAACACGAACGAACAACGCTGCAAGGGGCTTGTCGAAAGTGCCTGCAGTAGCGGGATCGAAAATTAGTACTTGTACCTGGCATCAGCAATCGTGATACGTGTTGATCGCCAGCGGAGCACGGTTTTCGCGCTTTGTGATTGGCTGGGCAGACCAAGCGAGGACATGACCTCAATAATTTATACTTTGAGAGGAGGCTAGGATCTCGGGCGGAGGCAGATCTCCCCATTACCATGGAGACCATTCGAGCCGCTGGAACACTGGCACGCTGTTTCATTGTCATTCACGACCAGCTTGCCACATGGTGATGTCAGATTGTGCTTTCTTCTTGTAGTGCTGAGAACTACGAAGCACTTTTGGAAGCTGTACAGACAGCCACCGTCCACGAGACAACGGGAATTGTTGGACAAGAGAGTCAATACATGGTAATCGCATAAAATGTACATGCTACGGTGCTTTCAAACACCATCTGTCTATCACGCGGCCTTGGACCGGTGCTAAGTGCTTGCATGGCGTTACTCCACGCGTAGACATTGCAGTCGAGCCTCTGTTTCAATCACGTCCAACGCCTGTTTAACCTCTAGAACTTTTCTGGCGTCATTCAGCCAATCTTTGCTCAGTACGCCAGCCCAGCCTTTGAGATCGTTCATTTCTCTAGCAGCATTGTCGAGGTCACCTTCCTCGAGCAGTGTTTCTGTCCTCGTCAAGATGCTCTCAACATCATTGCCTTCGGGCACACCTTGCTTCTTGAACATCACTTTCGATAACATGAACGATGCAGCGTGGGAAGCTACACCAGCGTTTTCAGGCAGTAGAGATGCTTTGCGGACTTCGTTCGCAACCCTTCGGAATCGGTCAATGAGCTGCGCGGAGCTAGGAATACCTTTCTGATAGGCTGAGGGGTTGATCGAAGCTACAGCAGCGTCGACGACAGAGTCGTTGTTCGCCACAAGCTTGAGAGCAGCCATCTCTCGCACAAATGGTGTAGGTTTGTGTGAAGTATTCGCATCATCGAGGGCCGACCTCACTGCATCGACAGCTACTTGCAACTTTTGTGTAGCAAGGTTGGCGTCGATCACGCCGTTCCAGTTTGTGGTTAGTTGTGTCAGCTTGTCGACGTTGCCGCTTATGTCGGTCAACTTAGATAGGCGGCCATCTCGCTCAGCTTCGACGAGCCCTTGAATGTCCTCAATGAGTTTCTGTTTCATCTTGAGGCCTTGTTCTGACAGCTGATTCTTCATCTTTTGCTCCCAGACTTGTTGCGTCCTTTCGACCTCGGCCTTTAGCCTGTTCTCATATTGCTGTGCAATCTTGGCTCGTTCCGCTTCGAACTCTTCACGGTACTTCACATCGTCCTCCCTTTGCGCAGTCTCGATTCTTTCAAGCAGCCTTTTGGCTCCCTCATCGAACTCCTTGTGAGCCTCCTTGATTCTCTCCTCTGCGGCAGCGCGCTCCGCCTCCCTCAAGGCGCTAACATGGCTGGCCGTCGCCACGGCTGCATCTTTTGCCTTTTGTAAGGGAGCAGAGTACTTGTTGGCAGTCTCTGCATTGTCTGAGTTGACTACCGTGATCAGATCGTTAACTATCTTGACGAGTTCTTGCACAACGGGTTCGTCTCCATTCGGCACGTTCACAGTCGAGATGGCGGTCACTGGAGCGACAGCTGGCGGCCGAGGGTCGGATTTTGGGCTTGGGGCAGCTGGGGAGGGAGGGCCAGATGATGCTGCAGGCTGGGACTCCGTCTTGGGTGACGCCGTGTTGCCATTGGCACCCTTTTTAGCTGACTGGACAGCTGCCGACTTAGCTTTTGTGGTTGTGTCATCGGGTTGCTGTTTCGTCTCTTCTTTGGTACCCTTCTTGTCATCCATAGCGCTCATGTGCTTGCCCCCACGTGACCCCTCTGCAGCGTTCGACTCATCGACAGTCCTCGATACGAGCCCTGCCCCCGGGGATATCTTCACCTTCTTGTGCTCTGGGAGAGCTCTTTGCTGCGTCCTGTAGGCGTTGGACTGTGCGTTAGGGAATCGCTTGTGAAAGGCTCGTTCCTCGAAGTAGTTGACCGCGTTCTCGCCAAAGGGAACGTATTCTGTAAAGAAGTCATGGAAGTTATCACTCCTCAGCGCATAAAAGACAGCTCCGCCGTAGCCCAATGCTGTCAAGAGTGTTAAGTAGAAGAGGACTCGTAGACGTCGAAATCGCTTTGGTCTTGGGGGTGATTGTGGTGTAGGCGGAGGCGGGGGAGGCGGCGAAGCAGATGAGCCTGAACTTGTTGGGGTGCTCGAGACCGTCGTAGGTGGAGGAGGCTCTTTAGGAATGTTTGCTGGAGGAATCGAGGTTGTTGACGAGGGCGTAGCTGGAGTCGGCTGGGGCGGTAGTACAGGCACGACTGGCTTCGCTACGCCTTGCTGAGGAACATCTGGCTTGAAGGACGGATCAGAGCTCAGCATTGAGTCATTGCGATCAGCGAATCCTCTAATCTAGCAGACCGTCAGCAGATGGACCTCAAGCAGGGGAAATTTTACGAACCTGTGTCGCTAGTGGTCTAGACACAAGCTGCCGCCGCGCGGCGATGCTCAGCGGTCTCGTCAGTCGCAGCATACTTTGCTACAAGGCTGCGAGAGGCTAAGAGAAGAGTGAGTTGAGGACGAGACGTAGTCGCGTGCAGAGTATCTCGTTGAGGTTTCGACTTGGAAGCAGCTTCCCAAGCTAACTTTCGGAGCTGGCACGGGTGACGATCGCTTACGGCATGCGACAGTTGCCAACTTGGTGCTTTTTGGCTGGGGCACTTATGGGCAGCCGCAGCGGCAGCCCTTGTGCACAGGACAAGAAGCCATCTCAGCCGGCTGCTTAGCATTACCAGAACTACAAGCACTTTTCTTTACAAACATCGGAGAAACCCGAGACATGTAGAGCAATACAAGACAGATCATCAGGGCGTCCATATATTTCTCGTTATTACATCCGTCCTGAACGATGGGGGCTCATGAAAACCTTTACCGTGCATCGAGCAATGCGTCAACCTTTCTGCTTCTGCTTCTGCTCAATCTTCCTTCTCTTTGAACGTAGCTTCTCTGCTTCGGCGTCCTTGATCTTGTTACCGTGCTGCATCTTTTCGTACAGCTTCCTCTTCTTGTTGCTCATCATCATCTTTTGCCTCTCTATCTCCTCATCTTCTTTCTTCTGCTTCATGAGGCGTTCTTCTTTCCGCTTGTCTTTGGAGCTCTTGGCAGGTGTCTTGCTCAGCGACTTGCCAGCTGCTTCGGCAGCGAGCTCTACCTGGTGATCGTCCTCCTCGTTGGCCGACTCAGCATCAGGCTCCGCCTCGAAGCCACCGAACGTGTCATCGGCGTTGTCCTCCTCTTCCTCCACTTCATCTGAGTCGTCTGCCATGTCGATAGTCATACCTGCTGCTGCGTCGGTCACTTCCTCATCCTCGTCTGACACGTCTGGCTCAGCGTTTTCGAGGAGTTCTTGTGCTTCATCTTCACTCAGCTCGTCGTCCTCCTCGCCTTCTAGCTGCTGCTCCTCCAAGGTTGCACGTGGATCATATTGTCCCTTGACTGGCTTCATCCAAGGGCTCAAGTGAGGCGGCAATGTCGCTCCTGGTGCGTAGACATCAGTCCTAAGCAATTTCGCCTCGTTGATACAGTCCCAAATCCATTGAGGCTGGACGTAGACCCTGCCGGCTACAACGTAGCCAGCTCTTGCTGCCGTTTGCTCGCTGTTTGAGACCGCTGGTAAAGGCTTGTCGACGACCTGATGTGTAATTTTGGGATCGGTTTCGTCAAAAGTGAAGGCGCCTTCACCGAGCACCTTGTCCCAGCCTATCCGCTTGCAGCCAAAGGCTCTTAACAGGAATTCGACCGGGTGTCTGGGCGCTTCTCTTGAGATGAAGAAGGTGAAATTGGAAAACAATGCTGCGGCCTCGTTACTGCTCGCCTGTGGCTGGGGCAGCTCATCACCTTGCGGTGCAGCTACCTCGAACTTATCGACATCCCCGTCATCTCTGACGTTTTCTGATGGCTCCTCTTGTACCTGTTCTGACACTTCCTCGTCCCCTGCTTGGGCAATTTTGTCGATTGTGGCCTGCACGTCAGCCGAATTCTGATCTTGTGCGTGTCCGTTGGTAAGCTGTTTGGGCGCATCGCCAGTCTCGATTGCGTTGTCTGCCACGTTCCGACCTTCAAGTGTGAACGCGGCAAGTTCAGCACCTCGGTCATCGCTGGCTGTATCGAACTTCGGTGGGTATACAAGGCCAATAGAACTATACAGCTTGTAGTTCACAAAGCCGAGCAGGGTGCAGTAGAACTCGACAAAAGTGCCCATTATGCGGTAGTCCACATCCTGTGTCACTCTTTGCACGAACCTGTATGGTACGAGCCACATAATGTCTTGTCCTTGTATAGTGGCCTGGTAGTATATTCCCTTGATGGATAGAAACGACTTTTTCAGTGAGTTCGTCGTGATCAGATAGTGCTCGAACTCATGGCATAGCCTATGACATCGGGCGATCACTTTCGGCGGCACTGTCTCGGTAGAGGGGAGATTCGCAAAGAGGAAAAGTAACGAAAGCGCATCGTCCAGATCTCTCAGCGCATCGATGAATGTCGGATACCTCTCACGTACCAAGTGATCTAATTTGATCTTTGGCATGCCATTCTTCTCCAAGCGCACAGCATCCTGCAACTCGTTGCGTCCGAGCGACTTTGCGATTTTCTTCTGAAGCGCCTTCTGGTCGCGGAACTTGGCTAACAAGGGCTCATGCAGCAGGTACTGAATGTCTTTGGTATAGTAGAAAGTCGTCGAGTGTGTTGCTGACTTGTTCGCCTTCTTGATGTTTCGAGGTTCTCTCGGATAGATGCCCTTGAAGATGCATAGTCGCCGAAAGTCTGGTAAGGATATCTGGAGCTTGCGCACGGCCTGTGTCCTTGTGATGTAGTTCTTCGCCTGACCGGCTTGACCTTTCTTCTTTTGTTTCGCCATGACTGCACTGAATGACTGCAAGTGGTTCGATCTATTCTTCGTAACGATGCTGCGAGTTTGACCAGCCAAAAAAATTATCGGTTTCCGCAGCGCTGCATGCACTAATCGCCCTCGCCGTTTCGGACCAAACGAGACCGAGCACCAGTCACGTGAGCATACTTGTCCAGTGACCGACAGGTGTCCCTTTGTCAAGACCTTCACAGGTGGAAGCATTCTACACTACAACCCAGCAGATTCAGCCAAAATCAATCACCCGACCACGAGTATTCCAATAACCCTCCAGCCTACACGAGTATTGTCTTGCAGTACCAGTGGAATAGGATCAAGCGAGACGAGCTTTCCCGGATTGCGAATATGTGGACTGCTCAGTAACCACCCGTTTTGCCAACATGAGATTTGAGGCGAAGACTGCTGCGGTTTTCATCGTAGCTGCTATCCTCAGGCTCTGTGTCTGGATCTTCCTGCCCGAGATAATCTCAGTGCTCTCCGAAAGAGTCGAGATCGCGACGCCAGTATCTAGTTACAAGCGCCTGCTCGAAGGACTGTTCTTGTTCGAGCGAGGAGTTTCACCTTACGATGGAGGAGTCTACCATCAAGCACCTCTGTTACTAGTCGTGTTCGAGTTGCTTCCTCCGGCAATCGTTTTCACCTGCTTGGATTTGCTTAATGCATACAACCTCCTTGTCATTGCTCAGAAACTGAGACTACCATCGCCAAGGTTCAGTAAGCTCGATGGCGGCCAGCTCGTTCTTGCTTACCTCTTCAATCCGTTCTCCATCATCTCCTGTTTGGGAGCCTCAACTACCACCTTCACAAACGCCGCCATCCTCCAGGCTGTATCTAGTGCTTGCAGTGGCAATGCCTTCGGAGCAATGTTCGCAGCCGCGTGTGGCAGCTACCTATCTCTCTACCCAGCACTACTTCTGCCACCGCTGATGCTGCAATGGGCACAATCAAGATCAACTCAGCTTCGAGTAACAACGGTCGTGTCGTTGCTCGGAGTGTACGCGGCAACACTGGCCGTCCTATTGTTGTCGTCCGCTGTCCTAGTTGCCGATTTCAAGGACTTCATTGTATCTTGCTACGGTGCACAAATCACATTTACGGATCTGACGCCCAACGTGGGTCTGTGGTGGTACTTCTTCATTGAGATTTTCGACGCTTTTAGGAACTTCTTCATTGCGGTCTTCTGGATCCATCTTATCGGATATGTGGGCGCACTCACTGTCCGCTTGCCGAATCAACCACTTTTCGTCATCATCGCTTTGCTTGGGCTGATTGCCATCTTCAAGCCCTATCCCGGCACTTCGGATATGGCTCTGTTTCTGGGTGTGCTGCCATTATACAAGCACATCATGCCATGTAAGCTCGGAGTCCTTCTCTTTCAGAACACCTGCTAACCAAGACAGTGACCAGATATACCTTTGTTGCCGCTGCCGTTTTGTTGTACTCCACTCTGCTTGGACCAGCGTTTTACCACATCTGGATATATGCTGGGTCGGGAAATGCGAACTTCTTCTATGCAATCACTTTGGTGTGGAGTCTGGGTCTAAGTATGCTGGTCGGTGACAGCCTCTTCGCTGTGCTGCGAGACGAATGGGAAATGCTGCGGCCTGCAATGAGAGGCAAAGAAGCTCGGCAGATCTGAGAAAAACTTATAATCCTCCAGCAGAGATCACCGAGACGGAAGGCACCGCCTTGGGTCTCGGCTTTCAGCCGGTATCCTGGGAGACTGTGCAAGACTGCGGCTCCAACGCAGTCTGCAAGGATTTGGACAGTATGAGATAGGTGGGCTCTTTGACGGTGCCATTTCGAAGGACACGCGGGCCTGGACTGAAGTCGTCGACCCCATAGCCAAGGCGCTCATACCATTTGACCGCCTTCTGATTGGCCTTGAACACAGTGAGCATGCACTTCTCGACCCCTGCTCTCCGACCGACGCCTTCAACCATCTGCATCAGCACAGTCCCGATGCCTTGGCTTCGTAAACGCTGTTCAAGATGGATCTCATACACATATATTACCTCATAGCCATCCTCATACGTGACCATGAAGGATACAAAGGCACAAACGCCCGGACCCGTACCGGTGCGCTCTTCAGCACCTGCCCGCTGATGTATAACCAAATACTTCATGTCAGGTAGCACCATCTCTTTGCGCTTGCTTGTAGGAGACCACTTGATCTCAGATGCCTTATAATCATCGGCGCTGCTCTCCTCAATCAGATGAAAACAGGCTTCAAGCACGTCCTTGCGATCTCTCCTCAGCGCCTCTGCGGACAGTAAGCTGATTTCAAAATGTATTCCTGTTTTCTCTTTCAATTTGCTCTCTGCTTCGGAGACCGTGGCCGTGTCGCACACTTGTCCAGCGAAAGTGTCTAGGTCTAAAGCATTGATAGTTTCGACGAGCTTGCCGTCCTCCACAGCCCTACGCTGCGACTTGCTCAACCTGCTCTTCATGTTTTTTCGTTGGACCTACTTCATGTGATCACGATGAACATCCATAACAGACTAAATTACTTGAGTTGACTTCTTCCTACTCTTCCTGACACCAACTCGGAGTGGAGTCATACACGTTCCAGCCACGTGAAAATGGCCACGACGCGTTCGAGACGCGCTTTACGAACGTCATTTCCGGTTTGGGAAACTGATAATTAATACTCTGAAGCGCTTCTTCCTCTGCAGAGACTGGCGACAAGCTCAGACTTGTTTGTGGCATCCATCGCCCGCTTCTAAAATGGCTAGAAAGTCGTCCACACCAGCTGCTTCCACGCCAGCGACACTGAAGAAGGCAGGTAGCTCAGCATCAGGGCAAAAGAGCATCCAATCGTTCTTCAACAAGACTCCAAGTACTGCCAGCACTGTAAAACTTTCGGAGCGAACAAGTCCCAGGAGGCCCCTAGCCAGCAGGCCAAACTTCTCGTCAACCACCTCCACGACATCCCTAACTCCAGTGCCGAGCAGCGATGCACCTGTACCTGAAGACCTCGAAGACACCAAGGCCAGTCTCCAATCCAGCCAGGGTCTGCCCTCGCCTGTCTCTGCTGACAAGAGGCAGACTCAGGAAACACGGCCCGCAGACGGCGCCGGAACACCGTCAAGAAGAGTAGGCCGACTGCGCCTGTGTGTATACCAAATCTGACTCTCACGCAGGCCAAGAGCAAGAAGATCAACTATGTGGAATCCGATAGTGAAGGTACCGACGGTGGCGAGATGTTTCAATCAACGCCTGTCCAACGGCAACCTCCTGCAAAACGACGGAGAATATCTGAGAGTGCAGACGAGGATATGTACGAACAGGAGAATGATCTTGAAGAAGGCGAGCATGAGCACCCTAATACAAGCGCAAAGACTGATGTTCCTAGACATTGATGATTTCGTGGCACCAGATGACTCTGATGAAGATATCAAGCCGACCAAGCGGAAAAGGGCATCGAAACCATCATCACGGAAACGTTCTCTTTCACCGGGCGTCGACGACGACGAAAAGCCACCATTGAGGAGTAAAACACACTTGAATCTGCCAGATGTCTCGTCTACTGCCACTCAGTGGACTTTCGATCCTTCAAATCCTCAGCCATTGCAGTCACGTTCTGCGAACGTACAGGGGAAGAAACCCGGTGCTCCTGGGAAGAAGCAGAAGCCACATACAGTTGAGCCAGAGAAGAGATACCCGTGGCTGGATGAAGAGCGAGATATTGATCGACACCCCAAAGGCCACCCTGATTACGACCCGCGAACACTTTATATTCCTCCACTGGCTTGGAACCAATTCTCCCCCTTTGAGAAGCAGTACTGGGAGATCAAACAAAAATTCTGGGACACAATTGTCTTCTTCAAGAAAGGCAAATTTTATGAACTCTACGAGAAAGATGCCACTATTGGTCACCAGCTTTTCGATCTGAAACTAACCGACCGGGTGAACATGCGCATGGTCGGTGTGCCTGAATCGAGCCTGGAAATGTGGGCAACACAGTTTGTGGCCAAAGGCTTCAAGATCGCTCGCGTTGATCAGCAGGAGACGGCACTAGGCAAGGATATGAGAGAGAGGGACGAGAAAGACGAGAAGCCCAAAAACAAACAGACAAAGAAGGAGGCCTCGATTATCAAACGCGAGCTAGCGTGTGTATTGACTGCAGGTACCTTAGTCGATGGTGCAATGCTGCAGGACGATATGTCGACTTGGTGTGTTGCCATCAAGGAGGCCGAAAAAGACGAAAAGCCAGCCTTCGGCATCGCATTTGTTGATACTGCCACAGGCCAGTTCCACCTTTCTGAGTTCGTGGATGACAACGATCTCACCCGCTTCGAGACATTTGTGGCTCAAACACGGCCTCGCGAGCTGTTGCTCGAAAAGGGGGGGCTATCAGTCAAGACGCTGCGCATACTGAAGAACAACACTGGGCCAACTACGATCTGGAATTATCTCAAGCCAGGTAAAGAGTTCTGGGAGGGCCATATCACCATCAAGGAGATTGAGGCAAGCGAGTATTTCCCTGACAAGTGGCCAAAGGTGCTCGAAGAGTCTAAGGACCAGGAGCTTGTCATGTCTGCACTCGGCGCCTTGATCCAGTATCTGCGGACACTGATGATTGAGCGCAACCTGGTAACAATGGGCAAATTCGAGGCGTACGATCCAATCCGCAAGGCTAGTAGCTTGGTGCTGGACGGACAAACGCTCATCAACCTTGAGATTTTCGCGAATTCTTTCGACGGGGGAGTAGAAGGCACCCTATTCGAACTTCTCAATCGATGCGCAACACCTTTTGGAAAGCGAATGCTCAAACAGTGGGTATGCCACCCGTTACTTGACACCCAGAAAATAAATGCACGCCTCGATGCTGTCGACTCACTGAATGCCGACCCAAAGACCCGTGACAGATTCACGGTCCAAATGGGGAAGATGCCCGACCTCGAGAGGCTGATCTCAAGAGTTCATGCCGGGACTTGTCGCGCTCCCGATTTCCTTCGCGTCCTCGAAGGCTTCGAACAAATCGACTACACCATGTCACTGCTCCGGGAAGGGCAAAGCAAAAAGGGCGATGCTCAAGGCGTGATTGGTCAGCTCGTTGCAGCAGTACCTGACCTGGAGTCTCGGCTTGAGTACTGGAAGAAAGCTTTCGATCGAGAGAAGGCAAAAGAAGCCGGCATCCTCGTACCGGAACGTGGCATCGAAGAAGATTTCGATGAATCTCAGGACTATATCGAATCGATCCGCGAAGAACTGGACGGGCTTCTTCAAACGTGGCGCAAGGAGCTTGGGTCTAGTGCTGTATGCTTCCGGGACAACGGCAAGGAGATCATGCAGCTGGAAGTGCCTTTGAAGGTGTCGAAGAAAGTACCTCCAAACTGGAATCAGATGTCAGCAACACAAGCAGTAAAGCGCTACTATTTCCCTGAGCTCAGGGCTCTTGTGCGACGACTGCAAGAGGCGCAAGAAACTCACTCACAGATCGTTAAGGAAGTGGCAAGCCGATTTTATGCTCGTTTCGACGAGAACTACGACATTTGGCTGGCGGCAGTCAAGCTCGTAGCTCAGTTGGATTGTCTAATCTCTCTTGCCAAGGCAAGTGCAAGTATGGGACAACCGGCCTGCCGGCCACAGTTCATGGATGAGGAAAGATCAGTTATAGAGTTCAAGGATTTGCGACATCCTTGCCTCCTCGATAAGGTCGACGATTTCATTCCAAATGACATCGAGTTGGGTGGTGAGACTGCTAACATTACACTGCTTACAGGCGCGAACGCAGCCGGCAAGTCCACCGTGCTCCGAATGACCTGCGTGGCTGTGATCCTGGCACAAATTGGATGCTACGTACCTTGCGAGAGCGCTCGACTTACGCCCGTTGATCGCATCATGTCACGTCTCGGTGCACAGGACCACATCTTTGCTGCTCAATCGACCTTTTTTGTTGAGCTGGCAGAGACCAAGAAAATCCTGACAGAGGCTTCACCTCGATCACTAGTCATCCTTGATGAGCTTGGACGGGGAACCTCCAGCCACGACGGAGTTGCAGTCGCGCAAGCAGTCCTACATCACCTGGCGAGTCACATTGGTTGTCTGGGATATTTCGCGACCCATTACCATTCGCTGAGTGTGGAGTTTAACGACCATCCGGAGATCGTGTCGAAACGCATGCAAATCCTGGTTGATGACGAGGAGCGGCGTGTCACATTCATGTACAAGCTGGAAGACGGTGTCGCAGAAGGCAGCTTCGGCATGCACTGCGCAAGTATGTGCGGGATTTCCAGGAGTGTCATTGATAGAGCTGAAGAAGCTGCTCGCGAGTGGGAGCATACCAGCCGAATCAGTCAGAAGCTGAAGTCCAAACGAAACGATAACGTGGATCATGAACGAGATACCCCGCTTGGAATGCTCAGCGACATTGCTGCTCTACTGAGGGGGGACAAGGCTGAGCAGGGTTCGGGAGGTCTAGACGCGCTTCTGAAAAGTATCCAAGCGTTGTGAGACTGAAGTGTGAGGTCTTATTGTCGGTAGCAAGCAGCCGCCAATATGATTGTAAATCAAGCATATTCTCTGTACATCTTCTAAAAGGCCCATACACGATGAGACCAACAGACTAATCACATAATGAGAGCCTCGCCGTTGCCTGTGGTTCAATTCAACAATAACAGCTTTGGGTGGTTAGGCTGTAGTGACCAGAGAAGGCTCATTCATCTGTTGCATCTATGCTCGATGAGTAATAGTGCTGCCAGGAATAGCATATCAGAGCAATGACGAACTAGGTCTTTGAGCCGCACCCTCTAAGTTTTGGCACGCCCTCGGGCTGCGGATCCCACGATGAAGACACCCCACACTGAGAGTTTGTTTTTTTGCACAGCAGCTCAGCCGCAGACCATCGCTCAACCGCGCACTTCTAGGGGTTGTATTTGCTGCGCACTTGACTTGTTCACGCATTGTCAAACAGGTATAGTCTGACGGTTTAGGCTGCGCAGAATGAACTGCTGTCGCAGCCTCTAAGCCTCGATCGATGGCTGTGAGGACGAGTACTACGTGTCATTCATAGCGATGAGCTGGTCGATGTTCATATCGTTTTCGTCTTTCGACTTTCGATATTCTGGTCCTTTCCCGCGCCGCAGCAATTGCGACTTGGTGACCCCTAAGCAACTCCAATACTCCGTTGGGACGTGAAACGTCTCAGGTCAAGGCCGCCCACTCTAACTTACCTAGTACAGTAGCATCCGAATAAGGTCCACAACTAAGTCTCTCCCCTGCACGAAACGTACCCCACAACATCTCATCGCCAAATCCAAAATAGGCTGATCAGCCTCCCGCAGTCTGGGCTTGCACCTGAAAGTCGTGTCTTCTGTGCGGACTTGCCATTCGATTACTACAACCTGTCATCCTGTACCTCTTCACCTTCTTTGTTTGTTTCCTGCGGTTCCTGTTGCTTCTGTACAACCCAACGGCAATTGCTGCGTACATACCTTTCAATAATAAGCGCATATATTGTCGTCTTCTACCGAACTTGGATCAGTCAGCCTTTTTTGAGCACGACCTTGGATATCAGCCGCCTCGACTCCCAGCCATAAACATGGTCAACGCTGGCCGTGTCGCCTGTATAACTACGCCTTTCGCACTCACATTTGCTGCGCTAGTATGCATAATACTAGTGTTTCTGGGAGGGTCGTTCAATGGCAGTAGCACGCTCAATGATATGTACTTCGCCAAGGTGAGTAGCGACAAATCTAGGAAGGAACACGACTGACTCGATCGCAGCTCGACCTAACGAATTTCACCACAGCGGTAACGGCGAACTTAGCGGGAGGAACGACTGGGGTGAACCTGACAGTGTTGGGAGGCGCACTTCAGGCGGCGAAACAGCAATTTGATATGAAGGATTACTACACCATCTATCTGCGAGGCTACTGCGGATGGAATGGAGATGATACGTACGCGAACTGCAGTTCGCCAAAAGCCATCTTCTGGTTCGATCCGATAACGGTATGGGGCTTGGACTCCAATACCACTGGCTCGTCTATTGAAGAGCTGCTGCCCAGCGACCTCAAGACGGGTCTCGATACATACGAGAAAGTGAGCAAGGCGATGTCGGTCGTTTACATTGTGGCTCTTGCGGCAACTGTTCTTACGCTGCTGGTCGGTATCTCCGCTATCTTTTCGAGATGGGGCAGTCTCGCGACAACCTTCTTTGCAGCAGCCAGCGGCATCTTCTTCCTTGCTGGATCTATCATTGCGATTGCCCTGTTCGCAACCTTGAAGACTGTTTTGAACCACGAACTTGAGGAAGACTACGGCATTCACACATCTATTGGACACGAGGGCTATATCATCACTTGGGTTGGCACCGCGTTTGCCGTGGGTGCCGCATTCTTTTGGCTTCTCTCTGTCTGCTGTTGCTCTGGAAGGTATGTTTGTCAACGAATGCACGATTATCAAATGCTCACAAATCCTACAGAAGTCCGTACAACCCAGCCAGCAAAGATGCACGCAGGACACGAGCCGAAAAGACACCATACACCTATGAGAGGGTCGGCAGTCCGTACCTCGGGCCTCAGGGAGGGCAAGCAGTGCCCCTCACCGACATGAGTGGTGGCACGAAATCAGCGCACCGTCAGACCGCTTATGAGCCTTTCAGACCACAAGTCTAAATCTGCCTACATCGAGCGTTCTGAGCGATCTTGTACATTGATGATTTTGGCGCTAGGAACAACATAAGGACTACGCCGAAAATGTCGGGTGATGAAGAGTGAGGTCCCGCAAATTTGTTGGTCCTTTTGGTCTCAGATGAAGATACTATCCAATCGAGAGCAGGCGCACAAACGACTACTGCAATTGTGCCCTCGTCTTCCGCTGTTCGAGTGTGCCGTGTTCTTGCCCGGGCGGCACTGTTCACATGCGATGTCCTTCAGAGTGTTGGTGTGAAGTGATTGCCGTACTCCGTCTTGTGCAGTATGTCTTCTCCTTGTGAGTCAGATGCGAGCTTGAACGCTACTAGGCATGGCGACCCCATGTACCTAGCTTGCAGGGTCACAGCCAATGACGATGTTCTTGATGACTCGAGTATGGAGATTTGCCGGACCCACAGCAAGTTTCCGCCCGAGCCTCACCACAGCTTCGACCGAGTAGGTTTGCAGCTTACCCAGAGGAGAGATACTTGCGCTCCTTTCACTCTACGAGATCGTAAAGTGACTCAGAGCGCTTCGTAGTGTCACCACAACGTGGTTAACGGCATTATTGAGCGCCACGTCAAACTCGACATCACCAAATGTGTATAAATTGCCACCAGCGTCATCTTCGGAAAATAAAACTCCTTCCACCGAAGATCGCTTTTACCGCTCCCACTAACTATCGTAACCAAAGGTCAAAACAGAGGTTTTCGAGATCTTAATTTGGTACTGGGTCTGGTCGTGAGACAGCATTGTCTTTCTGGGACTTTGTCAGGGTCGATGGATATCACGTTGACAGTCTAAAACTCTCCCCTCTACCATGGACGCCTCCAGTAGATCCTTCGCGATCTCCATCGCATCCCTTGCCGCCATCACACTTGCATCGATCCCGCATGCCTCGAACGTAATTCGACTGCGATCATCAGCAAAGCGAGGATACGAGGCTCTTACTGAGAAGTACGAGGACGAAGATGGCGTTGCTACCGAAGATTCGCAAGAAGCATTTTCCGATCTGATCACAAAGCTAGTTCTGGTCCTCGATAGCTTCGCTGCATCTGCACTTGCGGCTGCATCGGCGGCCTTGACTCTGGCGAGACCAGAAACAGCCGACTTCCGCCTGCTGATCATACAACAATGGCTTCAATTTGCTAGCTGGGTTGGTTGGTAAAACCCTAGATGTATCTCATAAGCTTATTGTGTCACAGATTATTTTGTTAGTCCAGACTTGCAATATATACATCACTCCCTCATCTCTCGAGCGCTGCCGCCTTGGTGCATGGAATGCACTTTCCTCGCTCGTGTTGTCCGTCGCCATCGCAGTCGAGGACCTGCTACTGTACCTCGAGGGTGGCTTTCCAGAACCGATTAAAACGCATGCTGCTCTGTCAATCGCGCAATTCGTGCTCGGCATCGTCTTGGTCTTCGCTAGTGTCTCACTCCCTCGTCGTCCTGAGCTCTTCAAAGATGGGAAGGTCGTTGACCGAGAATACACTGTATCCCTCGCTTCACGCTTCACGTTCTCGTGGCCGGCTCCTGTGCTGGCGTGGGCCGCGAAGAATAGAAAACTCACCCACGATGACTTGCCTGTGGTCAATCATGCTATGAGGGCCCAAACCCTTCGTACTCGCTTCGACGCCGTGGGGAAGAAGGACAAGTTGTGGAAACAGATTTTCTGGTCGCACAAGTGGGCGTTCGTCGCTCAATGGTCGCTGCAGGTCGTGACAGCGGTTACCAATTTCATGCCTCAGATTGTCCTATACACCGTACTGCGCCTTCTTGAAGCTCGAGATGCGGGCGAGCACGTTCAATTCCAGCTCTGGATCGTTGCGATTGGTATCGGCCTCGCGGTGGCTCTTGGCGCTTGGCTCGAGTCCTTGCTGTTCTATGTTTGCTTCTTAAAGCTCGGCATACCTATTTACGAACAGCTATCAGCAGTGATATTTGGCAAAGCAATCCGAAAGAAGGATGTGAAAAGTGCAGCCAAGGTCGACCAAGACGCTGAGATCACTGGCGAGGTCAGCAAGAATCAGAAGCCTGGGCTGGACAACGAGGAGACCGCCGTGACCACCAAAGGAGAAGATGAAGACAATGATGAAGAGGTTACCAAAACCAAGCAAAGCACTATTAACCTCATTGGTGTCGACTCAAAACGCGTCTCTGATTTTTGCACTTACAATTACCTCTTCGTGGGATCAGCGGTCAAGCTTGCAATCGCGATTGTTTTCCTGGTCAACCTAATCGGCTGGATACCGATGCTTTGCGGTTTTGCAGCTCCAGTCGTCATAGGCCCAATCAATTGGGTTGTATCCAAAAGATATGGTCAAGCGCAGGACGAGCTCATGAAATACCGGGATCAAAAGATGGCCGTCGTTACTGAAGCTCTTCAGGGAATACGTCAGATCAAGTTCAGCGCGCTCGAGCAGGACTGGTACAATCGTATCCTCAAGACTCGTCGCAAGGAGCTTAGAGAACAGTGGCGGTCGTTTTGCTTCGATACCGTTCTGATCTCCATCTGGATCTTCGGTCCTGTTTGTATGAGCGCAATCTCCCTTGCGACCTATGCCTATGTCACTGGAGGCCTCTCGGCATCCGTAGCTTTCACGACTCTGTCAGTTTTCGAAGCGATCGAGATGACGCTCGCAGTGGTGCCTGAACTGGCGACCGAAATGATTGAAGCTATCGTATCATCGAAGCGAATCCAAGCCTTCCTCGACTCCGCGGAAAAGGAAGCAGTCCTACTCAATGGCGATTCCATCAGCTTTCAGAACGCTACCATATCCTGGCCTTCCGACGAACTGTCTCCTGAAGAAAGAGTCTTCAATCTAGAAGACCTCAACATCAACTTCGAGATGGGCGAGCTCAATGTAATTGCAGGTAGAACTGGGTCTGGCAAGTCCCTCTTACTTTCAGCAATCATTGGGGAAGCCGACGTTCTCGAGGGCAAGGTCATTGTACCACACCCACCATCAGAGCATCAACGCTTCGACCACAAGGCCAACATGTCGAACTGGATAATTCCTGCAGCGACCGCCTACGTCAGCCAGATCCCTTGGATTGAAAACGCGTCCTTACGAGACAATATTCTCTTCGGCCTACCTTACAACAAAGAACGTTATGACAACGTCCTGGCTGCCAGTGCTCTGCAGAAGGATCTTGAGATGCTCCAAGACGGTGATTTGACCGATATCGGCGCGAACGGTATCAATCTCAGCGGCGGTCAGAAATGGCGAACAAGCTTTGCAAGAGCCTTGTATAGCCGAGCGGGTACCCTCGTGCTTGATGATATCTTCAGTGCAGTGGACGCTCATGTCGGTCGACAGCTCTATGAAAATGCGCTGACTGGTGATTTATGCAAAGGACGAACGAGGATTCTGGTAACGCATCACGTAGCATTGTGCTTGCCGAAAACCAAGTATGTCGTACTGCTTGAGAGCGGACGCGCAGTCCACGCCGGCAGAGTTGAGGATCTTCGGGTCCAGGGTCATCTCGTCGATATACTGGCGCACGACGCCCAGGAACAGGAGAAGGAAGAGCAGCAGGCCGAAGAGAGCGAAGCTCTGACAGTTGACGACGGTGGACATGATCTTACGAAGGTGCTCACCAGCCAGTCACGAAGGTCTCGGCGGGTCTCCTCGCAAGGCCAGGCAGATCATGAAGCCCTCCTACGTCAACGATCGCATGCTAGCGTCGTCTCTATGGCCGACGAGGACAAGCCAGCAGACCAGCCGAAGAAGTTTACTGAGGACGAGAACAGAGAAGTCGGCGCGATCAGCTTTACCGTTTACAAGACTTATATGAAGGCTTGTCGAGGCTACGTTTATTGGGGCTGCTTGGCTGTTGTCTTCCTTTCTTGGATCGGCTTCAATCTAGGACGCTCATACTGGGTCTCGCACTGGACTCGTGAGTACAGCACTGAAGAGGATACCGTCACGAACAATCGCGTTGTGACTGTTCAGAGCCATTCGTGGCACCAGCATGCACATTACAGGTTCAGCACCATGCTTAACGACGAGCGGCAGGGCGACTTGCTGTACTATATTGGTGTCTACCTTGGCATCTCGCTAGGCGCGTGGGTGATCGGGACTGTTCGGTACTTCACCGTGTTCTTCGCATCCATACGCGGCTCTCATGTACTCTTTGAGAAATTGACCAACACCATTTTACGATCACCACTTCGCTTCCTCGACACGACCCCGGTAGGCCGTATCTCGAACCGCTTCACCGCCGATTTCAACATGGTTGACTCCCGATTGGCCAATGATCTTGGCTTCCTGCTTCACTGCAGTATATCCGTCCTCTCGGTACTCATTGCAGGCCTGTTTGTCTCGCCTTTCATGCTTCTCTTCGCTTTTGTGCTCATCCTGTTCTCGGGCTACTTCGCCAAGCGGTTCCTGAGAGGTGCAAGAGAGGTGAAGAGGCTGGAGAGTAATGCAAAATCACCCATCTTCGAGCAGTTTGGGTCAGTGCTCACCGGCATTGCAACCATTCGAGCATTTGACAGAGCTGAAGCTTACCTCGAACGAATGTGCGACAAGATCAACACGCACTGTACATGCTTCTGGCATATCTACCTCTTCTCACGCTGGATGAGCTTCAGAGCCAACATGGTCGGTGCACTCTTCAGCTTCGCCACAGCTGCCCTGATCGTGTCCCTGAAAGGCATTGATGCATCACTCGCAGGCTTCGTGCTGAGCTTCTCATTGGAGCTGTCAGAAAGCGTCATCTGGGCGTTGCGGCAATATGCGAACGTGGAGCTCGACTTCAACGCCATCGAGCGTGTCATAGAGTATTCCAATCTTCCTATCGAAGATCAAGGCGGAGAATATGCACCCGCTGCTTGGCCAACAAAGGGCGAGATTGAAGTCGACCAATTGGATATCAGCTATGCTTCCGACCTGCCTCCTGTGCTCAAGAATCTGACATTCACGATCAATGCCAATGAAAGGGTCGGTGTCGTGGGCAGAACAGGTGCAGGCAAGTCCAGCCTGACACTAGCACTGTTCCGCTTCCTCGAAGCTCACTCAGGTACTATCTCCATCGATGGCATCGACATCTCTAAAATCAAGCTCTATGACCTGAGAAGCCGCTTGGCGATCATTCCTCAAGACCCTGTGTTATTCTCAGGCACTGTGCGGAGCAACCTCGATCCGTTCGATCAGCACACAGACGTCGAGCTTCGAGACGCGTTGGCAAGAGTGCACCTCCTCGATCCCGGCGCGTCGGCCGTCGCGTCCGGCACCGCGACACCTGTCCGAAGAGCCAACGGTGAATCAGAAGATACACTGACGGGCACCTCGACACCAGTCAACAAAAACACCGCGTTGTCGCTCAACACGCGTATCTCCGAATCAGGTCTGAACCTGTCGCAAGGTCAACGGCAACTGCTCTGCCTCGCGCGAGCAATCGTCTCCCGCCCACGAATCCTTGTCCTCGACGAGGCCACGTCCTCGGTCGACATGGAGACGGACAAGCTCATCCAGCAGAGCATCAGAGAGGAATTCGGCGGTCGATGTACTCTAATCGTTATTGCGCACCGGCTTAGCACCATTGCTGACTTCGAGAGAGTGCTGGTGTTGAGTCAAGGGCAAGTGCTCGAGTACGGGACGCCGAAGGAGCTGTATGAAGCGGAAGATGTCAAGGAAGGAGGGTTCCGCGAGATGGTCGAGAAGAGTGGCGAGAAGACCATGCTTGAGCAGACGATATTTGCGGGCAGTCAGTAGGTTGACAACACGTGCGTGTTGTGCGCAGAGTCATAGCCATGGTCATGTTTATCATGTGACGCGGGTATCACTTGTATGTAGACAAGATCCCATGCAGAGGCTACGGCACTCTTTACATCAATCCGTGGAGCATGATTAGTCCACATCATCAAGGCCCTCGTACCGAGTTGGCACCCCAATCCATTAGGTAGCCCAAGGTATCGGAAGGTAAGGCATGCGCCATAGAGTGATGTGGCACTAGGCTCTTTCCACTAGTAAGCTAGCGAGCTTTGACAGACGCTCAAGGGCACCGGCGTTCAGATGTGAGAAACAGAACAAACGCGGAGGAGTGCATGCATGCTTGATTACGAATACTAAGCTAGGACGGAGAAATAGATTCGCTAAATCGCTAGACACATATCATGTAGATGCACGCTTTGCTCCTTCTCCTAGACTTCCTGAACGAATATCTCAAGCAGATGTGGTGCCTTCTGCGTCAGCCTGCTGAACTGGCATACTAACGTCTTCTTCTGCTTGTTCAGGTTCTCCTTCATCGTCTCGATTGACGAGCTCAGGCATGGGTGGGGCCTTGGCGTCTTCGTGTACTGGTGGCAATGGCGGGTCCCCGTTGGGCTGTTCTGTAGAAGCCGGCGCCGGTTTGGCAACATCCGAGTTTGTTTGTGGGAGGTTCAGACTCTTTCTGCTTGGTTTCTTGGGGCCAGTATAGGTCGCCGAGGTTTGTCGTGGTCGTGGAGGGCTATTAACCTGCACTTTTTCATGTGTTTTCTGAGCACTGGCCGCCGTAGGTCGAGTAAGTCGTGCTAGAAAGGATTCGTCGGCTGGTTTTTGGGCAGTGCTTGTCCGTGCCTTTGATGGTTTTGCCCGTTCATCACCGTTAGCTAAGGATGATCTGGTCGACTTTTTTGCTAGGGAGGCTCGTGTGCTTGCGCTGGCGTTGGCACGTGGAGCGCCGACCATCCTCGAAACTCGCTCGGCGGTGGCCTTGGCTGCTTCTTCGGACTCGTAGTTTGCGTCTTTGCGAGCAGCGGAGGCAGCGGTGGATTTCATTGCAGCGGCTGGGAGCTTTCCAGATCGGGCCGTTGTGGGAGATCTGGGTTGCTTCGGCTCTGTGGAGACCGCGTCCTGCTTTTGCGCATGAGCTCTGGAAGCAGCGGTAGGCTTGGAGGCAACCGAGGGGGCCTTCACGTTTTTAAGGGGGTTCCTCTTTTCCTCTCTGGGAGCGTCCATCTTGGACTGCTCTGCTTTGGCTCTTTCGTCCTTGGCCTTATCCGCAGACTGCATGACTCCTTGTATCTTGCTCACTCCACCTCTTGTCCTAATGGCCGGACTGTATCCATTCACTGTTGGGGGTGACTGCTGGGTCTTCTTTTGTAGTAGCGGCGACTTTCTAGGCGTTGTTGGGCTGTTGCTCGACTTTGGAGCTGCAGTCTTCGTATCCAAGGACGAAGGCAACGGCTTGGCAGACTTCTTCGTAGCAGACTCTGATTTCGGAGTAGGGTTGTCCCTGGACCGCGCACTGTCCATAGCAGGCGTCACCTTGGTTGTGCTGCCGTTCATCTTTGACTTTTCAAGATTTTGCTCTGCAAGTGAACTCCTGGGAGTTCCTGGCTCTGCCGTCGAGTTTGGCTGCTCAGGCTCAGGCTCTGGGACTGCTGCACCCTCGAACGGAGAACCTTTTAGAATGACTCCGAGGCCTGGCTCATTGGCAGATGACGCACGTGCCTCGTTTGCAATCGATCCGTCGACGGCACTGTCAACATCGCCCACCATAGGTTGCTCTCTCGCTTCGGCCATATTGCTGACGTCTGACTGTTCCATGAGACCCAGTTGAGCTGGCTGGCTTGTCTCGCCCGGATGCTCGACCGATACAAAACTTGCTCGTACTGTGCTGACCGGTCTGCTGTTAGGGTTGGCGGAAGACACGGACCCGTTGGGTGATCGTCCTCGGCTCGGTGGGGAGGTTGACTGGTCGCTGTGCTTGTTCTCAAACATGGCCCGGAGGTTCTTGACGCCAGCAGGCCCAGCACTACCGCCTGACATGACTAGAGGCGAGGTTAGCTATTGACCAAGATAGAGCTGCTCGACGTGTGCACAGCATCTGAGCTGGTTGAATCCAGAACGGTTTTCTGCTTGTCGTCCCCTAGCCTGGCAGCGCAGGTTGACTTGCAGAAAGACTGGACTGATGTGGAACCACAAAGCCAGAGCAAACGGGACAGGGGCTGGTTATCACGCTTGGACCCGAGCGACGCGTCTCGAAACACGCCCTTCATCAAAGGAAATGGATGTACTTACACAGAACGACTTCTGCTCAATCCCGTGGTTGCTGTCAGCATGAAGAAAGGCAAGATGTAGATGTCAACAATGGCAAGGGTAGTTTACTTGACCAGCTGCACGGTGTTGTAATAATTGCACGGCAGGAAGTCGCTATGGAGTTCGTGCTTCCAAGGTTGTTTCCATCGACGTAATACCATCCCTATTTCCGTTACGCTGAGCACACCAACAACACGCGCCTGACGCTAGGTACGGGATAAATCTTATAGCTCGGGCATCGGACCCGGAGCTTCGAGCTGGGACAGATGGCAGCCTGTCAGCCTTACCGCCTACGGGTCTTCGTGCCACGTCTCACTGCTAAAGAACGCCCACTTGAAGATGCAGACTCAGTAGCCCAGTAATATGCAGCTAGGTTCAGATCACGTCAAGTTGGCAGATATTGAGTTAAATGGAACACTTCAGAAGACATCATCGACTTCTTTCGCCCGTGGAACTGAGGTTGCAAGTGGCATCGCCATGTCCGCTGCACCGCCCTTCTCATTCCCAATGAACACGCCCAGTCCAGAAAATGCTCGCAGCAGAGACTCGTCGATATAAGCTCCCCAACTATAGCCTCCGATATCGTGCAGCTCATAGTGTCTGTGATTGCGATCGTGCGCCGTCTCATACCTGTCCGCATCAGCAGCACTGTAATAGCCACGGTCCTTTGCGACTCCCGTAAAGGCATTGTACGGCGTCGCTGGCTTCGGCACAAATTCCCTCCTCAGGCCTTTGATGAGCCCGCTTCGATCGGCGTAGTCGCCTGGCTTTGGCGCAGGCTTTGTCTGCGGCTTGCCGTCCTCTTCCTTGCCAAGCCCATTTGCACTTTGGAATTCACGTAACTTCTTGTTTGTCGCAGCTAAATCGGTGCTGTAGATCAAGTTCATGGCGAACTCCTCACGCATTTCAAGGTAATCGTTGTATGACCTCAAGTCTTCGAAACAATCTTCCCATCCGTTCGGACCCTCCTCCAGCCCGAGCTTCGACAGGTCAAGAGTACCAAATACTCGTTTCCGCAGGTCGACTTCCCTGACCACTTGGATATCTTCGAAGGTCTGTGTCTTCCAGTCCCGCTTCCAGAGCATCTTGTCGCATCCAGAGACCGGACATTGTGCTTTGCCTGCCGAAAATTTGCGATCCACACATCCTTCACATATTCTGTGGTAGCAACGGGAGCTGACCTTGAACCGCAAATTCGGGGACGTCTGTAGCGTGCTCTTACAGATAGGACACACATCAGTCGCTGTCGCCTTGCTTGCGTCCATGTGGACAACGTATGTTGTCATGTTAGCCCGTTTTCCGCGATATGCTGCAGAATTGGTTGTATCGACGAGGGAGGAAAGATCCTCAACCCAACATCACCGAAAAGACGATGTAGTTGAATAAAAGCCCGTGATATTGGCGAGCACTTCCCTCAGCGCGCCTCACGATCTGGTCTTGTGCTAGGCCTTGTCCGGTATTTATCACATAAGAAAACGGCCTCCACATGCAACATCGAATGCTCATGGATAGATGACTGCTTCTTCACCAGAGCATCTCAAGCCGCGAAACTGTAAGCAACTCGAGCGCGTTTTGAAAATCTTCGAGGCCTTTTACGGGATTGTTTGTTTCTGCAATCAGTGATGCCAGTACATTGGCCTTCCACTCGATTGCTTAGTAAAAGCATATGCGCTAAAGATGTCGCTAGTATTGCTAGCGCTGCGCTAACTTTGAAGAAGTCTCTCGAAGTCTTTCAATTCCATGCACTTTCGCCTTACATGCTCTGAACTGCCACCTAGCATTGCGTTTCTACGTATTTGGCAAACGGATTCTTGTGCTTGATGTTTCTGTGAGCTCGTTGTCAGTCTTGCTTGGTTGCGACCGATGCGGCTGCTTATTCAGTGCCTTCTTGCTGGTTGAAACGCCCACATCAGTCTGCCACTATGGACAACGATCTGATCGAGAGGGTCGCCAAGCAGTGTCTCGAGCTCAAAGCAAATATCTCGAAACTGCGCAACGTTCTCAAACACTGGCAAACTCTTGAGCTTGACTATGAAGGCTTGAAGGACGAGTTTCGAGGGCTCGACGAGGAAACCAGCCAGCAGGATTGCCTTCAAGCTGCTCAAGATTTTGAACCACACAAGGTTGATACCAGGGAGCTTACCGAGCTAATCGAGCCAAGTAAAGGTAAAGTCAGACGTCCGTCTCAAATTGTAGAAGTCCTATCGAAACGCGTCGAATATGTTTCGAAGAACATCACGTCACTAAGGGAGCAGATCACAAGGCTCGAGAAGGAGAGAAACGCACTCCTACAACCGACGCAGTCTGAGCATGAAGACGAAACAGTACTATCGGTGGCTGAAATTACTGAAGAATTGGACGAAGATGGAAATGTGATATCTAGCACTGTTCAACCACAAGGCGACAGCGCGTCCAAAGTGCTTGATGTGCTTGAAAAGGCCGAAGTCACACCGAGAGATGTCGAGGTCAACGACAACTCAGCTGTGGCTCAGGCTGAAAGCACAGAACCAAAGCCCGGGATGAAAGAGAAAGTGTTGGTGGATGATGAGAGCGACAGCGATGACGAAAGCATATTGTCTGAGATCATTAGTGAAGGCGCAAGCAAGGCTGGAGTCCAAGGACCAACAAACATCGAAGACACCGAAGAAGAAGCACGACTGAGGCAGGAGATGCTGCAATATGGACTTGGTGAAGTGGGTAGTATTGTAGCTGAGTTAGACATGATTGACGACGAAGACAAAAATTTTAACGAGGGCGATCTCGATTTGGAGGATGTCAGCGACTTTGACGATGATGAATATGACGACTCCCTCGACGAGGACGAGTCTGAGGATGAAGACGGCCGTGTGAGACGACCCCTTCACTCAGAGAAGTACCGCAAGCGGATGGAAGATCTGCAAAAACAGCTGGGTTTCGAGATTCAGAACGTCGGTCCGACTCCAGATCTGCCAGCGGAAGTGCAGGCTCAGATAGAGCACCTACCACCGTCTGAGGTCGAGAAATACATAGAAAGTCTCCCACCAACCATGAGGAATCAGATCAATCGACCTCCGGCCAAAGAAGCTGCTCGAAAGGCAGCTATCGCGCGCGCAGAAGCCGCAAAGAGCTCACTAAAAGACCCCACTGTCGCAGACACAGCTGGACCAAACAAGGGATCAGCCAAGGGATCGAAAAAGAAAGTTGCCTTCGCGCCTGAACTGGACATTGCGCCCGAACCAGCTGCACCATCAACGCAACCAACAACGATCGAGACCGTCATCGAAAGAGCATCGTCAACCTCGGCATCGCAAACTTCCTCTTCCGCTCCACCTCCTCAACCCCCCAAAACCTCCCGCTTCAAAGCTACGCGCTCATCCCAACCACAAGCCCCTCTCTTCCCACCACCAATGGAGTTCCCCAATTCTACCTCACAACAAACCCTGCCCACCGGTCCACCCAACAAGACCCTTTCCGACACCGTCATCGAGCGCCCCTCTCCGGCGCCAAACTCCCCATCTTCCATCCCAGCTCCACCGTCAGACGACTCAACAGGCGACTTCGACGCCGACCTCCAAAAGCGCCAGATTGCCCTCGAAAACCACAGACTGCGCAACAAACTGATCCACGAGCGAGGCGGGTACGTCCAAGGCGGCGAACTCGAGAACTGGGGCGACGAGTACGCGAGCCCCGAACTCGAGGACCCGAGAACGGGCGAGGTGAGGAAAGTCAGTAGGTTCAAGGCTGCGAGGATGAGGTGAGATGGAGACGGTTTGTGATGGGAGGGCGAGCCCCGCTATGCCCTGCTACTTCGTTTCTGCAACGAGTCAGGCAGTGCAATGGGTGACGGCGAGTGTATTGTGCATCTGTCACCCCGCACACAGCCTGGTCTGATCTGCCTAATATACAACGCCAAGCCCTCTTCTGTTGGAGGATATCTGCTTTCTACTCTCCCAGTCCACTTCGATACCACCATCAGACCAACATTCTCTCCCACTACGTGAGCCACCCACCTCGACCACGGAACATCAAGTGACTTGCATTTCTGCACTTCACGCTCGCGACTCATGCTGCCAATGCATGCACGTCGCATCCATTCGATGCTTCCAAGACCAATAGAGCTGGGCTCTCTGATGCTGCTTCCCTTCCAGATCAATCTGGATGCATCCGTGGATGTAGCTATTCGTTTCACCCAGTACATTACATTCACGTTTCATCTACATTTTCATTTCGTTCGTGTTTCGTTTCAGACGAAGGTTCTTGTGTCTTGAACCATGGCATTGTATGGAACCTGGTTATTCTATCGCAAACCTCTGGTGCATGCCAGGCAGAGGATTGGTAGTCTCTAGACACTCGATCTACGGCATCCGCAATCTCGTTGCTACAGTGCGTTCAAACGGCACGCCTTTACATGCTCAACAGCTCGATTCGCAACCTTCCAGCTCAAAGCCTGACCTTGCCCGCATCTAACGCAGCCAGGTCCTGCTCTGTGAATTCGACGTACCGGTCACTCCTAGGCTTCAACCAGTAGATCTTGTCTGTGCTTCGCGCCTCTTCTATGGCCTTTAGATCAATACCCTCGTTTCTCAACCCAGTCTTCTGCTGCTTGTTGTTCCCGGTGAGTGTCAGCTCCCTCACTGTCCGCAGAAACAGCGGCACCGCATACTTCGGCAACGAGTTCGATGCATGGGTCGCTAAGCTCTCCAACACTTCAGGCTTGATCACGACCCCACCACTGCCGTCGGCCAGCGCGCTGTCATGCAAAGTTAGGGCCGCGCAGCCAGCTCTGCCCTCGTGGCCTGGGACCTTTACACCATAAACGTTGGCCTCCTGTACAGCACGATGGTGACCCATCGCCTCGCCGACTTCGGCCGTAGACACGTTCTCGCTCTTCCACCGGAACGTGTCGCCGATGCGATCACTAAACCACATCCTTCCGTCCTTGTCAAATCTTACGACATCGCCAGTCCTGAAATAAGCATCACCCTTTTTCAGCACGTCCCTCAAAATCTTACTGTTTGACGCCTCCTCGTTGTTGAAGTAACCTGCGTATCTGCCCTCTATCTCCGTCGGGTCCAGTGCAAACAACAGTTCACCGACTTGGCCCCTTGGTACCGCTTCGCAGAGCCCTGTCTTGGGATTCCGCCAAGGCTTCTCAACGTCCCAGTCTACTTTCACGATTGCTTGCATCTTCCGAACCATGAACTCTGTAATCTTACCGTATGAGCCAATGGCGCCATCGGTGAAGTCGTTCCTGTTCAGGTTCCAGGTTGCCTGAACGCCCTCGGTGGCACCGTAGACTTCCATGATTGTCTCGACGCCGAAGCGTGTCTTGAACTTCTTCCATACATCTGGGCGCAGGCCATTCCCGAAACCCATACGCACCTTGTGGTTTCTGTCTTCTGGCGATGGAGGTGCAGCCATGAGGTAGCGCAAGGTCTCGCCTACATATTGGATGACGGTGACATTTGAGCTCTTGACCTCGGTCCAAAACTTGGAGACGGAGAACTTCCGCCCAATGACTATTGTTGTTGCTGACTGCAGACACGGGTTGAAACCGAGCGTGAAGGCGGTGGTATGGTATAGCGGCATGACAGTGTAGAAGCGGTCGGGCCTCTTGTGCGTGACGGGGCGCAGGCCAAGAAGTCTGGCGCACATGTCTCCTCCTATTGCCATTCTAGTCCAAGGTACAATGGCAGCTTTGGGAAGACCTGTGGTGCCGGATGTGTACATCAGTGCTGCCAAGCTCGTTGGCTTCTCGAGGTTGCGGACAGCATCCGGAGCTCGGTATGGAGGGAAGTAATCAAGCGACTTCTGGAGACCCTCGGCAAGGACGACGATCTCGAGAGGGAAGGCATCATTGCGAAAGTTCGGTGCTAGGAAGGCGTCTTTCGTTTCATCGGTCAAGGCCTTAGATACCAGATCGGGGTCAAAGATGCATAGTCGAGCGGTCGAGACTTTGACGCTGTGTATCAGAGGTTTCGCCGTGAGGTTGTAGTTGATGAAGGCTGGCGATGCTCCAAGCGACCAGATGGCCAGCGTGAGAAACAAGAAAGCTGGACAGTTCATGAAGTCGAGAGCCACGATCTCGCCTGACACGACGTTGTGGGTCTTGTGCAGCCATCCTGCATATCGTAGGACGGTGTCGTAGTATTGTTTGAATGTCCAGCTCTTGCCCTCGTAGACGAGAAAGGTCTCGTTCGCAATCTTGGGGTTCTGCGCATGTTCCTCGAGCTTGTAGAAGATGTTGGCCTTGTTGGCTTGTCTCCTTTTTTCAAACCTTCTCTGTGCGGTAGCAAAGCCACTCAGGAAGGCAAAGTCGTTGGATATCTTGAGTTTCGCATCGAGGTACGCTCCGGCCGCAACTGTTGCGATAGCAGCCGGGACGACTGCCACGCCTGACCGAGTCAGCCAAGAACTCTGCGCCAAGGTCAGTCAACTCACCAACCATTATCCTACAACTCAAACAAAGGCTGATAAGAACAATATAATTGAGAAGCGCCTTACGCAGGATAGTCAACCAGAGGTAACTTGTCCTTGAATGGCTTGTAACTACACGTGCAAAGTGACAAGGAATCAGTCTGCAATATGACGTGAGCTACCGAGGCATTCCCAAGCTTGTTGCGCGCATACAGGGATCTCACTCCCGTTACAATCATTTCGTCTCGTTGCAAGAGCCTGGATCATCCGACCTGCTATGACTATAGAAAGCTCGAGCGCACCGTCGAGCTATGACACTTTTACTCACGTCAGTCGAGGCTGAGCGTCTTATAGACACGATGTTAGCACCAAATATGCTGCTTGGTGAGACAGGGCGGGCCTGATTGGGACGAACCACATCGATACGAGCTTAGGTAAAGAATTGAGAAGAGTGAATTCAATCTATGAAACCATGTTCGACGTATTCACGTGGCAAAAAAGACGTTGTTCAACTGGAGCCCGGGGTTCCAATCCTGATCGAGCTCTTGATCGAACATGTAAGTCTCCCATTGATCCCAGGGGATCGGCTGACCGAAACCGCTATCCACTGGGTAGTTAGACGGCATCTCAATAGGCGTTTGTTGAAGCGGCAAGTAAGTGTTATTCTCGACCTCATGGTGGCCTTCGGGACTAACACCGAACATGGCATTCATCGTACCAAAGGGAACCTGTGTGTCATCATGGACGAAAAGGGGCGCAGACCCTCGATCCAAGGGCTGAATTGGAGAATTGTTGTCACTCGAAGACCCGTCACAACTTCGAGACCGCGTGAGTCGAGAACTCTGCTGGTGTCTTGTCAAGGTTCGCTTTGGAATCCTTTTTGTCAGTTCAACTTTGATCGTGCCGAAATAGGGAAGCATTATCGTCTTCTCGTGCTTGTTGATGTTGATGTCCATCCCCAAGAAGTTCTGATTTCCTTGCACATGACTGGTCTGTTCACTACCCTCATAGACGAAAAATGTTAGCTCTTCAAGGACAGTCAGACCTTGTTTGCTGATACCGCCTCCCTGTTCGTGCATCCTGTACCTGAAGATGTCTTTGACTTCCTCAATGAGTGACAGATCAGCGTCGATGCGCGAATCGATGTCAGAACACTGCTGTGCTGCCGCTCCTTGTGCCACATCTTGGAGCACACCAACAATGAGGATACAGGAGCCGATGAGTGCCTGGAAATCGTCGCAGTTGCACATGTACACAGAAACAGCAGGTTCAGTTCGAAGATAGATGAAGGATTCTAGAATATTGCGCACCCCTGTCATGCACAACTGCCGGTATCGCGGTGAAGGCTCAACATCACTCGGGCTGATCAGGCAGGGCATATGCAGATAGCTTTGGACGGTCCAGAACCAGAGCTGCACCATGATTGACTCGTATCGGAGTGCTGCTAGACCCGACAATGGCTGGTTGAGCATGTTCCACCAGTCTTTAGGCATGCGGCCAGCAGCCATGTCAAGCGTGCACTGGGTGTTTTCAGCGAAATCATTGCAGTCTATTATACCTGCGTTCCGATCGCTGATCTTTGCTGCAGTGACCGCGATGATGCGCCTCAATGCTCTCGTTTTTAGGGACTCATCTGTAATTGAAGGATTGAGGAGAACAGAGAATGCTCTCGCGTCAGTAAAATGCGGGTCTTTGGCGTATGGAAAGCCAAGAACCATGGATATGAGATGGTCGATTTCGAAGATTGCCGCGACGAATCGCTGCTGTTCTGCTTCCTCTTCTGTTATTGCCGCATCAGTCAGTGGACTGGGCGCTCCGAAGCCAATCGCTCGAGCGCATTGAATGGCCTGACGTATTCTCATCCATGATTTACGCAGCTGGTTATGTTCAGTATGATGTTTCGCCCGCATCATGAACAGCAAGATTGATTCTGCTTGTGCCTGGTATCTTTCGGAGTCACAGATGACATGATCGATGGCAGCGAGAATGTAGTTCATGATGTGGTTTGCTGGGACTGGAAGATTGAAGGTCAGGTCGTCAACGCCGGGACGTATCTGTCCAAGTGCCATAGCTATTGTCATGAGGCCGAGAGCGACTAGAGCTGGATTTTGGGAACTTAATTTGGTCTGGACAAAATCATAGAGAGTGCAGTCACCAACGGTCTTCCTGAGAGCGAAGTGCTGCTCTCGCCATGATATCCACCTAGAAAGGACCATTCGTCAGTCGATTTCCCCTGTGGTACACAAATTTACGTACCAGTCACTGGCAAAATGTAAGACCTGTAAGACATCAGGCACGTTTGCGATCGTGCTGAGCAGCTCGTCTCTATCAGACAGGTTCGAGCTTGGAAACCTTATCTGGCTGGAGAACTCATTATCATATGCCTCGAGTACACCTGTTTGATGAAGCTGCGAAGTATCAGTCGTGCGTTTCTTGCAAAAAGAAGCTCAACACCTACGACTTCGTTGTTGAACAAGGAGAAGATTGGACTTCTCTTAATGCACTGCTGCTCTGGTACTTTTTCGACTGCCTCTCCATTCTCAAAGGTGTCGGGTGATACAGATGCATTGCCTGTTCGACCTGCCTCATGGATCTTGAATCTCTCCTGAGCAAGTTTCTCAACAGCAGACTCGAGACGAGTCACCTGGACCTTGACGCTTCGAGCGGACCGGGGTCGACTGCTACTGTTCCGAACAATCCCTTGCTTGATACACTCGCGGTTGTGAGTGTTACACTCTTGACAAGTATCGTCATTGTCATCATCGTAGATGCATCTGATCTTTCGTCGACGACCTGTTACTGTTTAGTCTAGTCTCTGGCCAAGGCTTTCAGGCAGAAAGATGTCCGTACATTCACAGCAAGCCCGAGTGCCTCTCCGCATAAGTTTGTAAGCATCTTTCTCCGCTTGAGTGGCTCTCACGGTCTCATCCATCTATCTGTAAAGGCTGTGCAAGTATATAGCTGTCTGTGGCTAAAGAAGTGCGACAGATAATGGATTCAAGATTATCAATGGTAGTAACAATAACATCGCTTCCAGAAGTTGAGTCGCATTGCTGATACGAGCATATTGGACCAGTGCTGTGACGCCGGAGCAATCACCCTCCGCCTTGTCCACTACAGACAGCCAATGGCACAACGAAGTCTGAACATGATGAGCTAAGCAGATGTCTAGCCATCGTCGAATTAGGCACCAGTCAGTCGACCATCTACCCAATCGTTGCGAAGATTCAGCGATGCTACTACACAGTTCGCAAACTATCCTTTCCTTTCAGGCTTGTAGTCCAAGCACGCCCTGTTCGTACAAAACATGACTACTCCGAGGTTTCAAATCGCAAATGGGTATCATACATCCAACTCCACTGCTCCTTAACGCTACCAAAATCAAGCTCGATCTACAGGGATCGCTCTAATCATGTCGTGGTATGGGTTGGAACCCCCTCTCCCTGATGTAGTCGACCGCATTGTTGCCAAAGGTGGCCCAGAGAGATGTGTTTCGGAACCATCAGTCTGATGAGACATCGTCCTGATGGACTCATGACTGCAGTGCCCGGCATAATCGGTACAGTGAATCTTCTCGTCTCGGTGCCACTGCGATAGAGCAGATGTTACGAACTGAGGCGATGACGGCGTTGCACCCTTGTTGTACGTCGGACGATCATCTTCGAGAACGATGGCGCTGCTGAGCGACACAGACAGATTGCGTTGCGCTAGGCTCGACGATTCCACAAGCTTTGACAAGATAGCGAACTCCATCTTCAGCTTCACAGCGTAGGCGAGAGCTTTGAAAGCTATCTGGATGCTTGCAAGACCGAGATATTCGAGAACTAAGAGAGCGACGTCCAAGGCTACTATGACAACGTTGATGATGAATAGCTGCCAAAGCGTCCGGTGGGCCTGTTTCTTCTCACCCGCTTGCAGAATGTCCAGTGTCTTCCAGATGTAGAGGCCGGAGATGACAAACTCTTGAATGCAGAAGCCGGTCATCTGAAGTCTTTCGATGTATATGTAACCCTTGTCGAAGTTGTGATTAGTGGAGTAATGCATGCCGAACACGATAGTTGTGGCGAGGGTATAGAAGACGAAAGAATCGATTATGATCATCCATTTCGTGAACACCAGAATGCGCGAATTCGGATTCCCAAGGACTATACCCAGTCTTGAATAGAGTACCACGCTCTGCGCGGTGACCATGCTGATCCATCCGAGATTGTTGATGACGAGCGCGACCGTGTTTGCAGTGAAAGTCTGATCGAAGTACATTATTTCCATACCGACCACGTAGGGAAAGATGCCGCAGGTCGCGGTGACCATCGACCAGAAATAGAGCCCATGGTACTTGTGGAAAGTTGTGAATATAAGCAGAATGAGTTCAAAGGCATTGTAGCTAGCTAGAGCAGCACAAATGACAGATATGACTATTACTCGAGTCAGAGAGAAATACTTCAAGCAACCCAGCATTTACGTTTTCTTACGGGAAGTGGCATCAATGTATCCCGGATAGGTGTTAGGTGGGGCCATTGGATTGACAATGGTCCAGCATCTTCATACAGTCGTCTTCTCGCTGATCGTGGGTGTTAATGAAAGACTCAAAACGCGTGTAGTCGTTGTGCAAAGAGATTCGGATTGACGACAATGAGGAAGGACGAGGAGAATCGGATGCCACGAGGAAAGACAGAAGCATATTTGGCACAGCACTCGACACTCCTGCTGCAAACCACGTCGGAGCTAGTGCCACGAGATTCCGGTTCGTGATGGTAATTGAAGACGGGGAGAGGTCGAGGTCAGCCAACCCGCCAATCAGTCATCTCTTTTCGCGATGATTCGGTTACAAAAGCCGACAACACCATGCGTTTGGGACGCTTAGGAACGCAACCGTCAATCAACAGCCCATGTCGACTCCCCGGAGCACGCCAGTGACATGAGCTACCCGTCACTTTCGGCGGAGAGACGAATTGCGGTGGTTGGTGTTGAGGGCATAACCGAGCGATCGGCGGCTACCGCTAAAAGTGCAGGGCCATCGCGAGTGCTCGGGAAGGAGCTTGAGACCATTTCCGCTTAGTACAATAGACTTGACAACCAGCGTTCCAGCGTAATCCAGTGTCAACTCACGCCTAGACTAGGGCGTTTCATAGCAGTGTGACGGGCGAAAGTACTGCAGAGATCATAGAGCTGTGCAGGCGCTGAAAAGGTAAAAGTTTCCCGAGTATGTCAAATGGAGTAATGATCATCTAGCCCAGTTCATAATCGCGATTCGCGGTGCTAGAGGAAGCCATCACGATATCTGATCTCCGCGCAGAAACCAAGCAGATCGTACCTGCGCACTGGGTGCAAAGCTGAGCTAAGCCAGAATCCGATAGCCTGTACTGCCTGTGAAACACAATCTATGTTCTGGCACCATGGCCTCCTGTTTTAGGGTGCTTGTCCAACACACCAAGAGGGTAGCCACGTCCTTGCAAAGGCACCTGCCACTCCCTCTACCATTCAGCGTAGATAACCGAGTTACTCCGTAAATTTGCTCGACTGTTCCAGCCACTGTTCAAAATTCTGCATGCCTGGGTATCGGTGAATGAACTCACCAGGATTAGCATTGAAGCCGTCCTCTCGGATCCACTTAAACATGATACCGAGTTGATTCCAAGCTGCCAAGAAGACGAGCTTGCCAAGCCAGTCCCAAGTGGCCGGCATATCACGCCCGAACTTGGTTCGAAATATCGCATTTGCTTCTTCATAAGACAAGCTATCTGTCGCGAGAGATATCGAGTTGGAAGCAAACCGCTCGGGATGGTTGAAAATGTCGGCTGCCAAAATGCCAATGCTGTCTGTAGAGACGATTTGCATCTTGCGATTGTTCAACCGCCAGGCCATGCCGAACACTTTGCCATAGAAGTCAGGCGTGAGGTTTTCCATAAAGGCAACTGGTCGAATGATGGTCCATTTCAAGGTACCCTTGGTTTCTGCAGCCACCGACTTGAGACGTTGCTCGATCTTGAACTTCGAGATGAAATGAGGAATTGGGGTGGCATTGTCATCTGACCGTTCAGGTCCGCCACGCTCGGCTGATGTGTAGATGAAGTGCTTGACGCCGTTCCTTGCTGCAGCCTCAGCCAAAGCTTTTCCTTGCGCTTCTTCCTTCTCAGGGTCAAGAGGAGTCTGGACACTGAAGACACCATGAAACGGGGAGCCTGCCTGCTGAAAGATGGCCGAAACATCATCGAGGTCACCATGAAGCAATTTGACATTTTGTTGTTTGGCTAGCTTTTGTGCAGAGGGAGAGTCGAGGTTGCGGGTGAGGGCGACGAGCTCAAAGGCGTTGGGTGATGAGGCAGTCAAGGCTTTGATCAGAGCCCCGCCCTGCTTGCCGGTAGCTCCTGTAACAAGTAGTCTCCTCAGTACCGACATGTTGAGTCTTGTGTGCCTAACTAGATGAGGCTATTACTGGTCATACAATCTTACTGCTCCTTGGCCTTTCCCTTACCGTTCGTGCCAACAAGTGGTGACATGTTGGACCTACCGTGGTATTGGATATTCGATTGTCTTATATCTTACATCTACATCGAAGCCCAGCGGACGAATGCTTGGTCGGCATGGACTAAGTTTGAAAGGGCCATCGTACTCCGAGTTGAGCACGAGCATGCTCAGACAAGAGTGGGTCAGTATAGCCACATCCCTTTCGACGCCACGAACGCAGCTCATAGCCTACACCAAATCACGAGGTAGAAGCTGGGAAGAAGTGACAACAAGATGGTCCACATAACAGGTCCAAATGGGCGCTGATCAGGCGTAGTGGTCACGGACGAAGGAGAGGCTCGGTCGGCAATCGGCAAGCTCAAGCCCGACCTCCGACCATTTTCTGAGATGGCGCGAGTCGATGCGCGCCTTCTATCAACACGATTGACTGACAAGTCTTGCTATGTCCACCACGTATCGGCTGTCGAAGGCATTTCGAAGGAAACCATTCATCTGCTCAGACTGCCGGGGATGGCTCACAGAAGTTGCGTCGAAGCGACAACGACGACACATCACGCAAAACCACCTCCGTAAGATTGACATCGCAGCGCGAGAATGGCAGGAGCGCAAAGATGCCATCGAGACAGGGTCAGCAAAGTCGATCTTGGACAGGCTGGAAGAGCGTGGTCTGGTCAACCAGATAGTAGGCACTCGCGAGGCTCTCAATCGCGTTCTGGTCGAGTCAAGAGTGGGCGTCTACTGCGGTGTCGACCCAACCGCGGCCTCCCTCCACGTTGGCCATATGGTGCCTTTCATGGCACTGGGCTGGATGTACATTCATGGCTACTCATCTACATTCTTGGTCAGTCGATTCATCACACCCATCTACGCGAGCAGTGGCTGACTTTTGGCTAGTTGGGTGGCTTTACTGCATCTATTGGTGATCCAACAGACCGACTGGAGGCGCGCGCCGAGAAGTCGAAAAGCGAACGCAGCCAGAATGCCCTGAACATGTTTGAGCAGCTAGTGAGGCTGTCCACCAACATCGAGAAATACGCCGAGCGCAAGGGCTACCACCGCGAATGGGCCTGGAGAAGGGCCATCAAGAACAATCAGGAATGGTGGCGCAAGGTCACGGTCAGCGAGTACCTGAAGCGCCTCGGCAAGTACATGCGCATCGGCCCAATGCTTGGTCGGGACTCGGTCAAGAACAGAATGCAGAACGGAGACGGCATGTCTTATGCCGAGTTCTCCTACCCCCTCATCCAAGGCTGGGATTGGTGGCATCTCTACCAGGGCGGCACCCAGTTACAGATCGGTGGTGCCGACCAATACGGCAACATCCTGGCTGGTGCAGAGGCTGTCAAAGCTGCCATGCAAGACGACAAAGCCTTCCAGCAGAAGAACGAAGCTGATCGACAAGGGCTGACCGCTTCTGGCGATCCCATGGGCTTCACAGTACCCTTGCTCACCACCGCGTCCGGAGAGAAGTTCGGCAAAAGTGCCGGCAACGCCGTCTGGATTGACCAGCAACTCATGAGTAGTTTCGACCTCTACCAGTTCTTCCTGCGCTCTTCCGATGCTGATGTCGAGAAGTACATGAAGTTACTGACATTCATGCCTATGCACGAGATACAGCAAACCATGAGGGACCACAGCTCCGACGAGTCCAAACGAGTCGCCCAACACAAACTCGCTTCCGAGTTTGTCGAGTTGGCCCACGGCCGCGCTGCAGCTCAGCAGGCTGAACAACAACACAGGCAAGCCTTTTCCAGCACTCTGACAGTACAAGACATCAAAGCACAAACCAGAGATGCGGGCCCAACCGACCCTAACATTCGACCTGATGACATCCATCCTTCGTTGAACAAGCGCGCTCAGCCCTTGACTCAAGACGCCAGCTTCGACATCAACATACAGCTGCCCAGATCACTCGTGTGGCAGCAGCCTCTCAGTCGTATCCTCTGGTCAGCAGGCTTGGCAGCTTCTCGAAGCGAAGCACAGCGCCTCATCAACAACAAAGGCGTCTACATTGCTGGTCAGGTAGGTAAGGACAAAGAGTATGTCCCTATAGATGGCCAAGTCAATTACGTTCCGGTTAAAGACCCCAAGTGGAGTGCTACCGAGCCCTTGCTCATCGATGGAGAGCTTCTTGTCCTACGCACTGGCAAGTGGAAAAAGAAGTTCATACGGATCGTGTCAGACGAAGAATATGAAGCAAGGGGACTAACTTGTCCCGGGTGGAAAGAGGAGACAGAAAGCCCGGCGGATCCCTTGATTAAAGCGGATCTTGCAGGCGAGGAATTGTATCGTCAAGAAGGCCAGGAGAAAGCGAAGATGTCGGAGCAGAGGCGGCGTCAGACCTCGGCCAAGCGCGGTGGAGGCTTCGGCCAGGTCACAAGCGCAAAGATGGGGCAGCGCTGGAGCCCTCCAGACAGCACATTGTAACAACACTGTATCAACATTCTTCCACCGAACACCCCATGCTCTGGTGCGCCATCAATCCCGCAGCTTCTGGTCAATCTGAATGCTCAGTGGTCATAGTAGTCCAGGTTGGTCTACAAAGCTCAGCATGTGCACCATAACGCGTGTTTGACCTCTTCGGGAACCACCTTACAAAATTTCCTCCTAATACACTATTCGATGATGCCGCTAACGAAGAGGCAAGCACAGCAAAGTCAGGTCGAAAAGTAGCATTCGTCAACAAAGCCATTCTTGACACTTCATATTCTCCTTCCATCTCTTTGTTCGAATGGCGCTGTTTCGAAAGCGTGGCGCACGAGTCTTGCATTGTAGCGACAAAGGCTCACACTTACCAAGTATAGCACACATTTTTGTTCATTGTCCCTACTTCAACGCACTGGCCTATGGGACTGGAGTCTGATAAATGCATCAAGCGAGCTAAGGCGCGTGAAGTCATTCTGCTAAAACCACTATTCAATACTCCAGAGGAAACGAAAAAACCCGGGCATCGGAGAAACCGCGAACGAAGGCTTGGAACTTAGCATCAAAGGGTAAGTGTCCGCATTGAGACATATCTGAACCAGTAACTACTAGATCTCCACAACATGGCTCAGAACGGCCGTTGGGGCAATTACAGAGAATTTGATTTCTCGCGAGCTCGAAGAACGTCGCATCAGCAGCAAACATACGAACATTCTCCCCAGAATCCTAGGCTGCGGAAAAGTACCGGTAATCAAGGAGGTCGATGGTCTTCTGGGAGCATTCGCCAGCATGATGACAGACGAAAGAACGCCATCTGCAACTCAACACCACCGCGAAGACCGGGATCTTCGCAGACCCCTCGTGCACGCCCTTCGTCGACCATGCATCAGACCAACGGTACATCTACCCCCAAGCCTTGCAAATACCATCAGCAAGGACAATGCCGAAAAGGGAGCTCGTGTCCGTTCGCTCACACCAGCACTCCCCTTCAATCACCCCGTGCCACGCACCGACAAGACCCATATAACGCCGACGACGAGCTGACCGACCCAGTCGACGCAAAGTCATCCTCAGTCCCCTTTCCCCCACCCCCACCTCCGTCCCATACTGCCCCACCCCCAGCACAGCCCCTCCCAACCCCGACCCTCCTCCAACGCGCGCAAGACCACGCCACACACGACCCCATCCTCCGCCTCCGCCACCCAACCCTAACCCCACCCCGCTGGTACCTCTGCACTCACTGTGCCTCTCAAACCGCACACCCGCCACACCACATCATCTCGAACCCGTACCTCTTCACCTCGCTCGCCCTCAAAGACGACGCCGCCATCCTCCAAGACGACATCAACGGCGCCTACATCTGGGCCGTCGGCGCCGCGAAGCTGCCCATCCAGTGCAAACTCGTGGACGCACGCGGCGCGTTCTACAGCTGCGAGTACCTGCAGCTCAACGACGCGCTGTACGTGCCCGAGCACGGAATGCGGGCGCTGGGGACGACGAACGGGGTGAACACGCTGTGTCTGGCGGCGCTGGAGAGGGATGGGGTGGCGGGTCACGTCTATGTTTTTGGCGGCGTTGTGTTTGTGGAGTTTGCGGTCGATGGTGGGGCGGTGATGTGGGGGGTTGAGCGGAGCGTCAAGTGTGGGGAGAGGCAGGAGAGTATCTGGGAGGTGGTGCTTTGTAGACGGGCCAACGAAGAGGAGGGACATAGATGTGGGGTTGGATATGAAGGCAATAGGCGGAGGGTTGGTGGAGATGATCAGAGTGAATTAAACGGCGAGAGCGAGGGGTATGTTGAGGTCGGTAGTGTTGGGAGGAATGGGGGTGGGAAGCCGAGGAACAGACACGGTAAGCACGTGCAGTTTGAAGATCAGCGCCAAGGTAGGTGGGGTGGTAGGTATGCAGCAAGAAGCAGGAGCAGGAGTAGAAGTAGGAGCGGGCATGGGTATCGTAATACGTGAAGAGTCTAGGAAGGTAGTTCCTCAGGTATTGTTTTTCGCCGTAAGGGCGCTTCGGTAAGTCGTGCTGCATGTTGTCACACTCCCCACATCGTAGACCTACAAAACGGGGTTGCCATTGCTGAGCTAAGCGGCATGTCGTTGCATCCATCAGTCAATCAATCACTTGACGGCGCCTCTCGCTTCTTCTGAATACCTTCAATCGCTCGCAAGAGGTACGGCAATACTGCCTTCGGATTCTCCGTGAGCGGGAAATGCCCCAACCCTTTCATCGCCTCGAACTCAGCGCCCGGGATCATCGCAGCCGTTTCTGCGCTCGCCTCGGTCGTACACGAATAGTCATACTCACCAGTCAGCATATAGACCGGACAGAAACCCGTATCAACACTGCCCAATCTATCCCTCCCATCCCACCCCTTGAAGTAGAACTTCAGGTCCCCAGCAAACACGCCCGTGCCCTGGCTCGAATACTGCCACCAGATCTGCCGCCTGTAGTATTCTGGCGAGGTCGGCGCGATCATGCCGCAGACGCGCTCAGGGTCCAAGATCGCGCTGTCGCTGCCTTTTATTTCGTAGATTGGCTGCGAGAAGGGGAGGTGAGCGCAGCCTTCGCATGGGATGACGCCTCGGACGCCAAGGTCACGCGCCTGGATCGCGGCGGCGAGGCAGACGTGGCCGGCCATGGAGGCGCCGCAGAGGATGAGGTTATCTGAGGCTGCGAGTCCGAGTTTCTTGATGACGAGGGAGATGGATTCCAGGTAGGACTGTTCGGTTAGGGCGTACGATTCTGGGATTTGACGCGTGCCGAGGCTTGAGCGGCCATGGGCTGGAAGATCGAACGCATACATTGTGCACTTTTGTTGAAGGGTGAGGTTCCCCATTAGGCTGTGATGTTGGCGCGAGTCTGAGCCGGCTGTATGTAGGAATAGCATTATCTGTGGTCCGGAGCCTGAGGTCTCGTAAAACAGCTTTACTTTGCCGTACTCTGAGTGGTTGATCCATGTATACTTTCCGGTAACAGCAAGCTCCTCGGTCTCCTCATCTTCGGGTAGCGGCACATCCGGTATGTTACGAGATATGTCTTCCCCACTCACAACGTCGCGCATTCGATCAAGCGCTATACGCCAGACCCTGTTGTGTCTGGCGAAAGCAGTCGTATCACCAGAGACCCGGACCTCTTTGTGTAGACGCCCAAGCACCCTTAGCATTCCCCAATACGACTGATATGGCCTCACAAGTTGATCTTTTGGCGCGAAGAATGCTTTCCAATCTTCAAGTCGAGCGTGTAAGACGAAATCGGTGTCATCTTCACCTGTTATGCCAAGCTTGCTTTGTACCCTGTCCTTGTCGACGGTCAGTTTCATCACAATGCACTCCTTGCTTGGGTCGTTGGCGTCAGAGGAAACTATACCGAACGTAATTGAATCATTCCGTTCGCCTGGTACAGATGCCCTTGCTGCTGCTGCTAGCTCGTAATCATCGTCAAGCGTGCTCGAGAGCCGTTCGAAAAGAGGTTCCAGAGCTTCACGGATATTGAAAGACATGTTGTGTCCCTAATGAGTTCGAACGTATGCCTTAGTCGTCGCTTCGTGTCCTTTCCACGTTCGAATGTCAGTGTATTGAGCGAAGCTGGTATCTGTAGTTAGGACGTTTCTTCAAGTTAGTAACAACGACGTACCCGGAATAGGCAGACGCAGAGCTTCCAGCAACAATAGCATCGTCGGAGTGAACATTACTGAAAGTAGTTCTCCGCACACGACGGAAGTCTTGAAGGTAGAACTAACGAGAAACCAGGGGATGAAGTATACTCTCCCAATTGCCAGATCGAATCTCCAATTCTTGGCAGTCGCTCGTCGCATCGACCATCACGTCCCCTTCTGCACGTGACTGTGTAGGTCCCGAGGACGATGTGGCACCAGCACTATTCTGGAGGTATGCTTCGGCCGGGGTAACTTTGCACGTAAATGTTGTCGAACGAATGGTGATCAGCATGGATATTGACGAGTGCACCGTCCAGGGAGGCTTGTCTACCCTATTGTTCAAATGGATGCGCTGGTTAGAAAGAAGCTCGTGCAGGTATCGGTCGAGATTAAGTATATTCAGTATTAGGGCGTGTCTAGGGGAAGCAACACAATAGGTTTGAGTAAGCTCAATCGAGCGCTCACACACATTGCAATAAGTGAGCCACAAGGAGCCGCATAATCAACATAGCCGAAGGGGTATTCCTGAAAAGCCATAACACCTAACTTCCAATGAAGAACTTCAAGATAGATAGCACTTCGCCCCACTGACTCCAAATATCACCGTAACCAGAACAACCAAGCAACCATGGCGCGAAGGGCCCTAATGCCGCCCATTCCGAGTCTAATGACTGTGACCACAAACCATATCAGCCACAGTACACTGACGACTCCCCACTCCATGAGCTTGTAGCCTAGCAAGCTGCCCAGTTTGTGTGGACCTCGTCGCTTCATTCTCATTGCATGACTGACATCGTCGTCCACGCCCTTCACAGCCAAGGTACTCGTGGTTGTAAGCTTTTGGGCTAGCTGTCCAGCCTGGTCTGACAATTTCTGCAGTCGTGGAAAGAGACTTGACTCGACCTTGTCTTCCAGAATCTGTATCTCGCGATGTAGATCAACAGTTGTGGTCTTGGTGAAATTTGAGAGGTTCTCGTTGAACTCGCCAGACTGCTTCTGCTGATGCTCGACCAAGTGCCTGGCAGCAATGACATGTTCTTCCCTACGACGAGCGGGCAGATGTTCGTTGATCTCGGACCTAGGGGCTCCTGTTGTCTGGAAGGCGGAAAAGAGGAATGCAGACTGCGGCTGCGGCACCTCGTCACAGTAGGCTGAAATGTTTGTGCTTTTGACAGCGCACGCTAGTAGAAGAGCCCGTGTCCGGAAGAAGTCGTGCATCGTGATGTTAGGCGGTCGAGCAGGTGAGCGATCCCCACGGGAGAAACTTGGCCGCAGATCGGTAGAAGACCGGGCATACGCGGCAGAGCTTAGCTTTCTACCAGTGGTTGGCGATGTCGGCTGTTCGTTGAGAGCACTGTTAAATATCTGCGATGCCGACTTGGTCCGGTGCAGGTCGAGCGCAGCACTGAAACCGTAGCTACCTTGGCGGCCATCAGGTGCCGCGGATTTAATATCTAGCTTAGGAGGAGCGAGATGATCCATACGTGGCGATCTGCCTGCCGCTCGGCGTGCTCTCGCAGCAGTGGACACAGGATCGCTATCGTACTCTTCAGCTCGCAGACTTTGTTCACCAGTTGTCTTCCCCTTGTTGTCACGGTCCAGCTGGAATGGGGATGTGAAGCTTGGTAAGCCTTGAATATGAAATTGAGGAGCTTCTTTCGGCGAGGACCTGGTAGCTTCAGAGGCTGGACCGGTATCACCTGGCTGAGGGTGGCTTGAATGCAATCGACCCGAACGGCCTGACGTCTTTGTGGGGTTTTCCTGGTGATCTTCCATGTCTTCTGAATCCGACTCATAACCAGACACGGACTCTTCGTCCGTGGCGTCGCCACGTGGAGGCTCGCGCTTCCAGATAAAGTCACTCACTTTCGAGACCTCGTTTCCCACTATTTGTGCTATACGCCCCCCTTTGAACATCCCTCGAACGCGATGCGAGCGAGGCATGCCCGAATCTGCGGTCTTGGAGCTGATCTTGCTGGCAATGCTTCCGCGATGTTCAACCGGAAAACTTGGCCCGTCATCCACAACGGGTTTCTCCTCATGTTTTGTGAATGGACTAGTACCTCGACTCATCGGACTCGGACCCCTTGACGAAGGGTGAGAGGCATCTTGGTCTGGAGCAAGAGAGCCACGTTTAGATGACGGGCTTGAGCTAGCTTGCTGTGCAAAGTCGGTCCTCTCGATGTGGTCTTTCTGAGGCTGGATTTTGTCCATGACGGAGCTAAAGATCGAACCCCTAGCCTTTCTAGTGGGAGACGCATCCCTGCTGTCCGGTGGGGATAAGTTGATCGCAATGCCGGGAAAGCCGTAATCGACAGGCGTACCAGGAGCTGTGGAGTCATACTCGACGGAGCTTCGTCCTTTGTCATCAGACTCGACCTTCATACTGTTTAGGAAATTGCGTCGCTTGCTCGAATGTTGTTGTTCGGTTTCCTCTTTGTGCACACCGTGAGACGCGCTGTGACGACGCAAATGCTTAAGGAGGACCGCATGCTCGATTGACTTCCTTCCTGATCTATCTTCTGAGGTGGATGCTCGGTGAGGACTCTGGGTTTCGGCACGATCCGAGCCCCGGACGGGTAATGCAAATGGATCGCCATCAGGCAGATCAAATTTGTGTCTTCGCTTCGGACGACGACGTCGACCTCTGTCCTCTTTTCCTTGCTCGGTGCTGTCACTCGAGTCAGAAGACTCACTACTAGTGTCAAAGCTGTCATGACGGTGTTTCTTTGCCGGGTTGTGGCCCTTCTTAAGAGCTCGAGTGAACTTTAATCTAGTCTTGGCCCAGCTATGGTCTTTATGCGCAGATTCGAAATTTGGCAGGGTAGGAGGCGCGGTAACAGCTTGACCTCGTTCTTCCGAGGATGACGAGTCTGGTGAAGAGGGCGAGTGCTTTAGCGCGTCGGGCACCTTTACTGGGGTCCTGTTACGCCAACCGGAGAAATAGAACTGGGTGCCTGGAGGGTAGATCAGTTCATTGTCACGATTGAGAATCTTCTGCTTGTTGAGACCCTGTTCGGTCCAGAAAGCATCAGCGATCTGGTCGCCGGGGTGTGTAACCCAATCGGACTTGGGTCTACGTGGTTTGGCGGAGTGAGTGGCTCTTCGAGTATTAGGATCAGAATCGCGATCAGCGGCTTGGGCATCTTCTTCCGACAGAGTCAATTGCGGTAGACGAACACACTCGAGAGGGTCATGTCTCGTTTCCGCATGGCTCTTAACAATGGCATCGACCCAAGTTCGGACCTTCTCAGTGTCATGCCAGCCGTCCCTGTCAGCGATGATGGGGTTTTTTTCTCGAAACCTCAGTTTCCGGTTGCGTACATACTGTAGAGGATTGTAGGCCCTGCTCTCGTAACCAGGCTGTTCTGGATTGACGTCGTCGTCGGGTCTCCTGAGAGGCGGAAGGTGTGAAAGCAGTCTCCTATGCTCGTATGCGAGTTCGAAATATCGCTTGGCCTTGGTGACACGGTTCTGAGTAGCACGAGAGATGTGCATGGTGTCTTCGGCGTCGTCCAAATTCTGGTCAGACTGAAACTTGCCTGCAACGGTGGGACTGGTGTTGAAAGCTTCGGAGGTGTCTTGATTCTGTTTTTGGGGGGTGATGGGCTCGGTATCGACTGGCATCCGTTTGGTAGGTTGACGAGGGCTCTGGGGTTGCTGACGAGGCTGTGCGGATGGAGACGTGGTTGTGGGATTGTAAGTGGCGGCCGAGACGATCCTTTTCCCTTCCGTGGCCGATGAGACATTGCGCCTGATGGACGCATGTCTCCGCTTGCCCTCATTAAGGCGCAGGGCCATGTCGACAATCTGAGCAGGATCGGTGTCAAAGCCATAAGACGAAGTGTGCTGCCTCGACGAACCGCTGGCATGGCTTGTTAACGAGCTATCGCCGTGCTGACTAGAGGGGCCCCTTTGATCATCGTGGGAAAGTTTCGCATGGTCGTGTGCTCGCCGACTGGACCCGATGTCGAAGGACAGTGGCGAGCCTCGTCTGGATGGGTGGGACTCTTGACCGTCAACCTGCCTACGCCGCTTGCCGACTGTTATTGTATGGTTCTCCGGTCTCTCTTTGCCTTTGGTGCCTTTCGCCGAGAGCAGGGACCTCGACAGGTGGGAGGAGGTTGGGGAGGAGTCAAGCAGAAAACCACCTGACGACCGTTTAGGTCTTCTGACTGTGCCATTGGTGGTAGGGCCTATACTCTGTTGCTGTAAGGGTAGGGACACATCTGCCCGACCTGTGCGTTTGCTCGTCACTGATCCATTGTCGCTTCGTGTCTGCCTTTCTGTCTGGCTCCTACTAGCTGCGCTTCGGCTAGAGCTGGCGTTGCTCGACTCGGCATAGCTGGAAGGGTGATTCGATGAATCACGGATGGATCTAAATGTAGGAAGGGCCGTGCTGGGTACCGGGACGTGAACACCATTTGAGGTTGACATGCCCTGCTGCACATGGGAAGGAGCGTGAAGCGAAGTGCCGGTGCTATCGCAGTCGCGGCCGTTGCGAGTTGGATGCTGCAGACATGCTCACTCGACCACGCAAGCCACCACAAGACAGTGTGATAATATCTCGGTCGGTGGCGTCGACCTGTGCACCTAGTAACACGGCTAGGCTGTGCTCAGGGACTCGAAGAGCGATGTACAAGTGCAAGAGGTGTTTACAATCAAGCCAGCGACCGTGTCGTGCAGGCGTGGTAGGTGTAATAGGCACGGATCAGCCACCGAATTCGGGGGTTTCCGGGTCTCCACTGCACTCCCGCCGCATCCCTGTCGCTACGCAAGACACCGAAGCAGTCGGTAGGTCTAGCAACTTTACCACGTATAGTGAGTGAGTTCTAGCATACAAAAATAGTCGGCTAGACCAAGACAGTGTGCTGAGGATGGATTATTCATGTGCTGTGTTTCAATCGCGCTCTAAGATATCGTACAGTATCACTTTGACATGCTCACTCGTCGGCAAGCGATTATGACCACCATGTCGCACCTTGTCCCACCTCGCCCTCTTCATGCCATCGTCGCTGACCCAGGACTTGGTAAACTCGGGGTGGTATACATCATCATGAGTGGAAGAGAATGTGCCCGTGCCATTGACCGCCTCCTGAACAGCGAGCCAATTCATATATCCTTCACGAGACGGTATCTCCACGTCGTCCCTTGCGTGCATGATGCTGAGGTCCAGCTTCGTGTCAGCTAGCCTGAGCAGTTCCTTGAGCCTGCTTGCAGTGTCCCATTTGTCCCAGATTCGCTCTCGAACCCACTTCTGCGCCCAAGGATACTGCGTTAACGGTGACAGCACAGGAGGCGCCAGGCCCTTGATGGAGTACGAGTCCAGCAGCTTGGGCAAGGACGAAAAGCTGGCTAGCAAGACTAACGCCTTGAATGGTGCTCGCTGGAGCTTAACCGTCCACTCGTGGTAAGTCGCGGTCGAGACGAAGGTGCCCAAGGACTGCCCAACAAGAATGATCTGCGACGGATGTAGGCTTGTGCGGGATAAGGAACCAGAAGATTGCCTGCCATGCTCAGCCAGATCGGTGGGGCTACCACATAAAGCAGACATGACGGCAACGCCATCGTCGATCACACCTTGCTCCTTCGGTGTGCCTGTGCTCATGCCGAATCCTCGATAGTCGAATGCGATGACATGGACGGGCTGCTCCGTGGTCGAAGTGCTTAGAAGCTGCTGGTATGTGGCTGGCCGGTGTGAGGATCCAAGGTGGGCAGCATTGCCGTGAAAGCTGACCACGACCTTCGCGTTGGGCTCGTTCAGTAGAAGGCGCAAGCCCACGGAGTCTACAGCTTCATCGAAAGGCTTGAGCCCAAAGTTCCGCTGGCTGGTGAGGTCCTCTTTGTTCTCTCGATAAAGGTGTGCCGGCAGAATGTGCCATGCGTGGAGTGTTACGTCGTTTGTAGACTTGATCGTGAAAGGCTGCACTTGATGGTGAAGGAACCCGAATTGCTCCACGTTAGACAAATTCTGCCAATATGCAGGATTGATGTTATGAGCATAGGTAACGTTTCGTTGCAATGCTGGTATGGTCAATGCCAGCATGGAAAGCACATAGACCGCGCCTGTTCCCGCTAAGGTCCAGAAGCACTGCTTTGCCCACGTCGGTGCCATCTCTTCACTTGTGTCAGGCAACAGCCTTGGTCATCGATCTGCAGTCTATTATTCCACCCCCATCATGTTGATCCATATACAGCTGGACAGAATTGTTCCGATGCTAGGCTACTAGGGACCATCCACTTGCCGCCTCGCTAGAACGACCGGCGCCCGTCGGATCAGCAGGTGACGCTACTACGGAGCGATCCAGCAGCATCCCCTACTGCATATTTTGCTTCTACGATGCGCCATAGCGCGCAACCACCTCGACCCAACTTCTACACTGGTCACTTGGGATAGCAATGTGATGTGCGATATCGCTGAAGACTGCCCGATAGAGCGTCTGATGGTCCAGAGAGGCGAGAGCAAGTCGAAGAATGACGGATGAAACGCCGGCAAGACGGGTGCTGCCAGCACGCTCGAGGCGAGAGACACGGCGAGCATCGTCGCCGCCAATCAAGCCGGCATCGCCCTCTGCCAAAGCGCCAACCACGCCAGCGACAGATAACTCGAAGCTGAAGAAGCCGCATGAGAAGCGCATCAAGACAGTACATGTGTCGACACCAAGCCGAACTGCATCTACTCCCACTTCAACTGGTGAGGACATCTTGCCTACCAAAGTAACCAGCACGAGGCCACTGCCTGCAACCACCGAGAAACAGATCGATGCGCTATCGAACAAAACGTTCCAATCTCTTGCGGACAGTGCTATTCTAGCTGCTTCGTTGCATCGGTCGCGCATGCAGTGGCTTTGTGACGGCATCTTCAAGAAATACTGGACCAAACCAGTCAAGAGGAAGAAAGTGGTCGAGGAGCCTCCGAACAATCCTGATGTCAAGTCGATGCAGAAGCTAGGAAATGCTACACTCACCATCGAGCCACACACCTTCGAGGCTATGTTCTATGTGGTCAGGGAACCCCAGGTTGCTCTTCCTCCGCCTCTCATTCACAGGCCGTCAATTCAGCAGACACCGAAGCAACATTCTGCAAGTCCTGCGCCCGTCAGCGTGCAAGCGAACGTCCACGCGCCAACTGTCAGCTCCGTCCCCAGTAAACCCATCTCTGCTGCTGCAAAACCTCCACCGGTTCCAGCAACACCATCTCCATCCTCACATCGCCCTCCCACACCTCCTGGAGGAGCAAAGACAACAGATCCGGTCATTCAGATGCTTGCCTCGAGGGCCGCCACTGACGTCCACCTGAAAGATCTCATGAAGGTGGTCGCGACATCTAAGGCCACCCCTGACCAGCTGAGAGAGTTCCAAGCACACATCGACGAGTTCAATGCTATAGTGAGGAAACAGGAAGCGGAGAAAGAAGCAAAAGCAAAGCTGGCTGCCTCGACACCCTATCGAAGCTCACCCCTTAATCCTACACCACAATTTGCAGCTTACCCTACGCAGCCGCGGCCCGAGGCACCTATCAAGCATGTCGTGATCGAATTCATTTCACCCGCTGGAACTGGTCACGCTGCGAGTTCCGATCGCTGGCTGTTCCCCGAACATGCAGTGCTTGATACCCAGTACGGCGGCATTGAAATGACCTGTTCGTTCTTCGTCGAACGCAAAGGCTCAGACATACTGGCCTCGATGAGAGATCTCACGAGTGAGGAAATGCAAGCAATCTCTAGCAAATGGAAAGCAGACACCGAATACTATCAACCAGTCACAATGCTCCTCAAAGCTACGCAGCATCGCACTATCGAGGCCATTGCTAGAAGCGCCAAATCTCTACCAGAAGTGCAGAAGTACATGGAGGCAGTCATGGAGAACAAAACCCGAGCGCCCCAGGAGTTTCTCGTTCATCGACTGCCGCGCGAGAAAACGGAAAGCTCGGTCGACTTCGTAGACAGCGCTGTCGAGCTCAGCGGCGAGGATGATGAGCTCAAGGATCATTACCCCATGTAGCCATAACACTTGTCATCCAACATAGGTTACTCAATTTCAAGTGGATGAGACAAGTAACAATGTAAAGCTATGCTTTTTTGTGTTTTCAAAGTCTAGGAATGGACGGCTATGGAAATCAAGTGCTCATCACACTTGGCTGGAGTAGGCCCAGCTCGTGACCTAGGTGTTGGTGTAAGCACCGGACTTGCATTTCCTCTGTGTGCTTGTATTGGATTTCCTTATCTTCCTCTTCTTTCTCGGGCCGATGCCGCGGCTTTCCTACCAGTGATATCACTTCCTTTTTCGTCATTAGCGGCTTAGCGTTTGCGCGGTTCGGATGCCAGATGTGGATCTACTGGGTTATCCCGCAATACCATCATGGCCAAGCCGTACCATGAACCCTCTTCTACCAATCCAAGCCTGCAGCTTCACACAAGCAACAGCCAGAGCCCATCGGCCGTCCGTCTAAACCATGCTTCAACCCTTGTTGGATCTTGTGGCTTCGTGATTAGCTTCTAATTTGCTCGTCTTGTCCAGGTACCAAATTTTGCCACGAAGCTAGTCACTGTTTTCTCTGTAATGCCCACCGAAGCATGATATCGTTTTCCCGATGGCATCTTTGACCGTGACTTCAGACGCCGACAGCACATCTGATGGTGGACAAAGACCTTCACAAATCAAATTCTGGCGACCCGGCCAGATGGCTCTCTTTGCGAAGATATCTACGTTCCCCCCACTGGGTCGGATAACCATAGTCCCCCCGTCAAGAAAACACTTCGAGTTTACTGTTGTGGTTGAATCGTCAACGTCCCTCCCCGAGCAACCATGGGAGGTCGCAATCTGGTATGATCATTCGACGTGCTATGGCACGGGCGGAGATGATTGGAGAGCTTTGCCACTGCAGAAAGCAGACGTCAATCCGACACTTCTTTATGATAACCGGGAGAATAAGTCATATCGTTATACCTTTGAGGGCAATCTTCCAACCCCGTTTCCAGCCGAAGCGAAGACGTACAAGGGCCGCAAAGTGTCATTCACGGTACGGTACAGAATCAACCCAAATGAGGCATGGACGTGGGTAAAGGACAATTTCGCCACAGGCGATGGAGAGGTCATCCTACAGCCACCATTAGATCCGAATTATCTCGGTGGCTCTCCAGTTGAGCTGAACAACGGCTGGCACATGCGGAAGCTCGCTAGCGAAGCCCCTGAAGCACGTCTTTACAGCTTCGAATCTTCAACGACCATACCCTACGGTGAAGATGATGCTGTGGAGGAGCACAAAATCCTCGGCAAAGTCCACATGCCTCACCGATGGTTCGCCCTCGTTAGAATATGGTCGCCTTGGCTCGCACCTCGACACGGAGAGAGAAGATTACACCTCAACGAGCCAGCGATCCTTCTTTCGTTCCTCCGTTCGGATGGCCTCAATGTCGTCCTCTTAGCTGTCAACGGTGTCGATGATGTCCTCACGACCTTCAAGTCTGACGATGACGGAAACATAGTTGTCGCTGCCCGCAATGATACAGGACACGATCGCAAATTCAAAGTCCTCGCCGCTACTGCCTATCAGTTCGAAGTTGCCAATGCAGCTGTGATGTACGAAATGCGCAAACTCGTCCGTCAGTCATCCGCATACCAAGAGACAGCTCAATCACTACCTACCCACATACGTCATGAATCTCTAGACAGCGAAGCCGATACTGTGATAGTGTCTAACATGCACGACAACCGGGATCCAGCCAACGACAACTCACCCGCCCCACAGTGGTTAGCGAGCTGGTATGATAGCCTCGCCTACTGTACCTGGAATTCTCTTGGCCAGGATCTCAATCTAGAAAAGATCATAGCAGCACTGCAGCACTTCGAGGACAACGACATCCACATAGCAAACATGATAATAGACGACAACTGGCAGTCCGTGACCGGCACCCAAGGCGTGGATAACCAATTCACCCGCGCAATGACTGCCTTTGAAGCAACGCCTCACGCCTTCCCCGACGGCCTCAAAGCCGGCATAACTCAAATACGAGAAAAATTTCCCTGTATCCGCGACATAGCCGTCTGGCACGCTCTAATGGGCTACTGGGGCTGTATATCCGCGACAGAAGGCCACCTCAAAGATGACTACAAATTGCTTCCCATAACCCTCAAAGAAGGCACCCCAGCCGCTGGTAACAAACACACAATCCACCCCTCGGACATTCACAGATTCTACACAGAATTTTACACCTTCCTCTCCTCCGCCGGCATAACCGCCGTCAAAACCGACGTCCAATTCTATCTCGATGAATTATCCTCCACCGCCGACCGTCGCGCCCTCACAATTCCCTACCAGTCCGCCTGGACCCAATCTCATCTCCGCCATCTCTCCGGCAAAGCCATCTCTTGCATGTCGCAGATCCCGCAAATCCTCCATCACAGCTTCCTCCCCACCAACACTCCCCGAATCATGCTGCGCAACAGCGACGACTTCTTTCCCGATGTTCCGACCAGCCATCCCTGGCACGTCTTCGCCAACGCCCATACCTCGCTCTTCGTCCAACACCTCAACGTCCTTCCCGACTGGGACATGTTCCAGACCAGCCACGCCTACAGCGGCTTCCACGCTGCCGCACGCTGCGTCTCCGGCGGCCCCATCTACATCACGGACTACCCTGGCCACTCCGACATCAAGCTCATCAAATCCATGACGGCGCGCACGCCTCGCGGCGAAACGGTAACTCTCCGCCCCGCCAACGTCGGCAAGACGCTCGACGTCTACGACAGCTACGACAGCGGCGCCGTGCTGCGCGTGGGCACCTTCGACGGGCGGTCCGATGTCGGCACTGGCATCATGGGCGTCTTCAACATCACGGAGACCGAGATCAATTTCGTGTTGCCAGTGACACGGATCCCCGGCGTGAAGATGAACGATGCAGAGACGCCGATGGAGCAAAAGCGGACTTGGGTGGTGCGGAGTCACGGCAGTGGATCTGTCACTGGGCCGATTATGCCGGAGCTGCCGGTTGGTGGGGGGATGTTGGTGCAGGCGAATTTGGCGGTGAGAGGGTATGATGTTTGGAGCGCGGTGCCCGTGCATGGGGCGTATGATTTGGGTGCTGGCCGGAGTCTGCGCGTCGCAGTCATGGGTCTGCTGGGGAAGATGACAGGGTCGTGTGCGCTTGTTGGGTCGAGGTTCGCTATTACCGGGCCGGCGAGCGCGGATGAGGAGGTGTGGAGTGAGAAGCAGAGGGATGTGGAACGGCGGTTGAAGGTTGAGGTGCAGATGAAGGCGCTTGGCTTGCTCGGTGTTTGGTTCCAGGTTGAGGAATCAGAGAAGGAGATTACGGTTGAGGATGATCTGTTGGTGTTGATGAGGGGGAGGGTAATACGGCAGGAGCGAGTGAGGATTGAAACGAAGGGATTGACGAGGCCCCCTGTGAGGGGAGAGGGCGAGATCTGTGGAAAGGTAGGAATGGTTGAGATAGACATTGAAGGTGCTTGGGATGATCTTAAGCTGGACGCTGGGTATAGTAACGAGGTGGGGGTTGAGATTTACATGTCCTGATGGGATGGAGTGATGGAGCGACACATGGATGATGGGGTACAGCATTCCACACGTGTGCATAGAACACACTAGGATTACTGGTTAACAGAACACATTGACAGCGTCTTAGTTAATAAGTGGTGTATTCGCGAGGCCTACATGCATCGTTTGAATCGCCATCTGTGAGCAATGGACAACACTTGTCTAATGTAGCGCCCAAACCAGGAGTGCCGGGGAAAGCACAATACGAGCAGATGTAGTACTTCTCGCAGATTCGAGCCTTGAAGACCAAGTGGTTTCAGGAGATTGTCTCAGGAAGCATGTGAGATTGGTCGACTTCTTACATTGTTTGCCGAACTGTAGGATGTGTCCGGCTTGCGCAATATGGCTGAGCCCATGGAACATGACGGAGCTGAAGACAGAGGATAACAGATCGTGATGCGGACAGAACATTATGGTGGAACATGGTCTAAGGTGAATCTACATAAATATTGCAGATACCTCAATTCGCAACAAAACACAGGAATCCACCCACTCTCAGGTACCCGGCCATGATGTACTCGACGTGTACACTACTACATCCATAGAACTAATTGTACTGACATGAACACATCGACCACCTGTTGAAGCCACGGAGGATGTGAATGACCGTCTGCCTATGGAGAGGCAACATGCCCTGCTACCTGCGTGGCTGTTGTGAAGACACTCGTGGCAGGCCAGCGTCTTGAGGACAAACCTTGGACACTACGAGCGCTATCGCCGCGACGCGATGAAATGCAACTTACACGTCGATGCACCGTTGAGCTTCATATGTAATGCATTGACGTGCCACGGTATTGGCACATTCCTGAAGAGTCCGTTTTGGTCCTTTGCTACCAGTATTGTAATCTGGGGGACTTTCAAGTGGCTGTGGCTGGCATGTGACGTGGGATGCCAACAATTTTGCTCCCCACTCTTCGGTGGCAGTTGCATGCAATTGCGATCTCGTGTGCTAATACCGATAGTACCTGCCTGTATCAGCGCACATTCGTCACTACAAGTCGCACCTGCCAGATTGTCCTTTCGACGAGTCAAGAAAGTCAACAGAAGTCCTCGCTGTTTCCCTTGACAAGATCCATCCAGTTTCGAGCCGTCCAGTGCCAGAGACATCGATTTGTGTCCACCTGCCCACCAAAGCTACGAATCGTTATCCTTGAGCCTGAGCGAGGATACACGTCTTTGACCTCTTGCGTCCATCGTCCACATAGAAGAGTACTTCAAGTGAACAGCGAGAGTCAAAGCCAGCAAGATGTCGGGCGAGGCGTGGTTATACCTGCTCGCGGTGCTGATAAATGCGGTCAACCTGTTTCTTCAAGTCTTCTTCACCATTATGTACAGCGATCTGGAATGGTATGCAAGAGACTCATGCTCTACCAGCACGTGTGGCTAACAACAGCAGTGACTACATCAATCCTATTGACCTCTGCAACCGACTGAACACATACATCGTCCCAGAGGCTGCTGTGCACGGATTCCTGACCTTCTTGTTCCTGATCAACGGATACTGGCTGGCATTGTTACTCAACTTGCCTCTGGTCGCATATAACGCGAAGAAGTGAGTACACAAGTACAACTGTCATGAGGCTGTGACTGACCTGGGCTAGGATTTTCGACAACCAGCATTTGCTTGATGCCACTGAAATCTTCCGGAAGCTCAATGTGCACAAGAAGGTGAGAATGACCGAGCAAATCTGCTTATATACGCGTCTGACATGGCTCTTAGGAATCGTTCATTAAGCTTGGCTTTCACCTGCTCATGTTCTTCTTCTACCTCTACAGCATGATTGTTGCTCTAATCAGGGACGAATCGAACTGACTGCGGAATGGTGTTTCTCAAGTCATGCACGGCGGACAGTACTCGTGACGCAACGGTCGCAACGATAGACCACTGCTCGGCAGGCCGAGTCGATAACTATGATTTACGAGAGTGAGCGACATTCCGAGCAGAGTTTTGACGAGTTTTTGGTTCGGTCAAGCGTTATGCCTGAGCGTGTGCCATGAAAGTCTTGGAGGACTGTTTGTGGTTCACGACGACCTTTGAGAGCATTCGACGTCATGTTTGATTATGCAGGATATTCGTCCAACGGTGAGGACACATCCTTCGAGCCTGGGGGTACTGTTGCACCGTTTGGGAATCACATGTTGAGGTGCCCAGGGGCACGAGCAGAGGAGAAGACGGCACTAGGGCTCATCGGCCTAGATATTACAGAGTAGAGGCCCTCGTGCCCTTCAGGCCAAGCAGGACTGCTATATTTGAGCTTAGTCCAACTACGTCAGATAACGCCGAGTATGGTGCCTCAGGCTACAAGATCCCAAAGGACTTTTTTGTCGCATAGTTCTTGTCCTTATAGTTAGTCGTATGCTCGCTACGTATAACTTGCAGTCAAACCATGGCAAACCTTTTGGGCAATGGCTATGAGTCCAGCGACGAAGAGGCGCCTCAATCAAAGCCAGCGCCCCCATCGCGCATTGTTTCCGCAGCACCAGAGGTGTCGCTAGAGGTTAGGTCGCTTCTGTTCCGTTGTCAAGCCTGCCAAACTAATACTCAGCAGGGTAATCGGGAATTGCAAATCGCTTTGGCCAATCCGACCAGCAATGCGCTCACCTACAATGTCACGTACGACAACCTTGCCCGACCGAACCAGGGCCCTTCCAACCCTTTCAAAGCCTCGAATGGCAACGCGCTGAAGAGGAAGAACGTGCCTACTGGTCACGCCGAGGAGACGAGCATATCCGACACCACCTTCAATGCCCAGCACAGGACGTATCAGAGTTTGGGCTATACCCAAGACCCTACTCAGTTTGGGGCTCTTGTTGGTAGCCAGTCGGCCATGCAGAGATACGGCGGTAAAGATGTCGTTCAGCTGCGGCACTCCAAAGCTGAAAGCGGCGCTATACGTGCAAAACGGCAAAAGAAAGGTGACAGTGGCATCGTTGACGGCGACGGCGCATACTTAGGCCCATGGGCGAAATACCAGGGCGACGACGTGGCCTACGAGGAAGCGGAGGCGATGGCAGGCCAAGAGCTAGCTTCGGATGAAGAATGGGTCGAAGAGGGTGTCGTTGCGCCATTACCTGCTCCTTCGAAACTCGCGACCGATTACAACAGCTCCGATGCCTCCATCACAGAGACTACTGAGTTCAAAGGTTCGCAACAGTTGGACTACCAAGGTCGAACCTATATGCATGTCCCTCAAGATTTGGACGTCGATCTCGGAAAGGAGCCAGGAAGCCAACAGTGCTACGTGCCCAAGAAACTGGTGCACCAGTACAAGTACCACACGAAACCCATCACCTCTCTCAAATTCATCCCTCACTCTTCCCACCTTCTGCTCTCCTCTGCGGCTGACACGAAACTGGCACTGTGGGATGCACACCATGACCGAGAACTCCTGCGCACTTTCTCAGGGCACACCAAATCAATCACAGACACAGACTGGTCACCAGACGGCAAGCACTTCTTATCGTCGAGTTACGACCGCTACATGAAACTGTGGGATACTGAGACTGGAAAATGCATATCAAGGTTTACCACAGGCAAGACGCCGCACACGTTGCGCTTCCAGCCTTCGAATGGAGGCGTAGAGTTCATCGCAGGCATGAACGACAAGAAGATTATACAGTACGACACAAGATCAGGAGAGCTGGTGCAGGAGTACGATCACCATCTGGGACCGATCAACACTTTGACCTTTGTAGACGAAAACAGACGCTTCATGTCTACGTCCGACGACAAGTCGCTGCGAGCCTGGGAATACGGCATTCCAGTCCCCATCAAGTTCATCGCTGATCCGTCCATGTTTGCCCTCACCAAGGCTGCACCACACCCGTCGGGCAAGTACGTGGCCTATCAATCAGCAGATAATCAGATCGTGGTATATGCTGCAGGTGAGAAGTTCCGACAAAACAGGAAGAAGGGATTCAGAGGTATGAACACAAGTGGTTATGCCATTGATGTAGCCATATCGCCTGATGGTGGAGTCGTTGCATCAGGCGACAGCGGAGGGTACGTCTGCTTCTGGGACTGGAAGACGGGCAAGATGTGGCACAAGATTCAGGCTGGTGGTGGTAAGGAGGGCGGTGTAGGCGGTGCCGTCACGAACGTTGCCTGGCATGGTCAGGAGACGAGTAAGGTCGCTACCGGTGGACTTGATGGGATTATCAGGCTGTGGGACTGAGCAACTCTTAGCTTTTCTAGTACTTCTTCACGACCTCGTCGCGGCTTTCCTGCACGAGACGTCCTTGCCAAGGCTCTATCGGCAACTGAAAGTCATGTGTGTTGTCTTGTTGCTTCCCAGCTCTCGCGATCTCCAAACTCTCTAGTATTCTCTCATGGAATTACCCTCCGTCACCATTCATACCTACAACGACGTCTTCGTTGGTCTGCATTCGTGGCTGCGTTCCCTGCACTGCCGCCCCATCTTTTGTCCACGCCAACGGCTCTTCAATCTGCTCGCTACGCAACGGTAGTGAGCAGGACCACCTGATGTTGCTCTGACCATCAGCCCTCCCCTGCCCCTTGCGCAGCCGCAAGGATTCCAAAGGCTGCGGACCTCCACCAGGCGATGCTAGCTCGAACACCGGAAAGCGTCTGGTCTCGCGGATTGGCCGTTGAGAAAAATGGTTGGGCCTCGCGTCGTGGCTTGTCTTCTGTGTCTCGGTCATTGTGTCGTGCCTTGCTTTGTCTCGAAGGTCCTTCCAGGATTGAATTAAGGTGCTATCCTTGTCCTTGTCTTTACGCTGTAGACACTAGATCTATCGTAGTACGTAGTACTTACTCACTCTGCTCTTTGTTTTCCGGCCAACCTCACTTCAGCGGACCTCTGAGCGGTGGTTCCTGCAGCGTATATATCTTGCGGATAGCCTGCGTTGGAGGGCAAACCAATGGCCTGGATCTGCAGCGAACGAGCGAACGCCGAACTAACTGCTGTCCGTCATTCCAAGTGTCACTTCACCGCCAGTCGTCAAACACCAAGACAACCATAGACGATCGCGCCACCACAGGCTTCATGAACGCTCCAGCACTGCTGTCCTTTCGTGGATGAACGCTACTTCCCACCTGTCCGTCAGAGCGTCCAACACGATCGTCCGCCCGCGACCGATTAGACACCACGAGCGTGGAATCTCAGTCTGACAACCAACCGTAGCCAACGCCCCTCGTCAAGACGCCCAGCAATTCCGACCATCCATAGCCAGCCACAAAGCACAGACGCCACCCTTGCTTGTCTCCAACGCGTGGGAAAGGGCGCGTGAATGCCCTGTCCTTTTGTCACTTACCAGTTGCCTTTCTGGACTGGACCGTGACCATCATGTCATATACCCAGATTCTCCACATCAGCTGACTCAGGTCATCTGCCAAATGCTGCGATTTGCTGTTGCTGTCATCAAGGCTCCAATAGCAGGACAAGTTCGTACACTGTAGATAGAGATAGTAGGCTTCTGTCACTATGACATGTCAAGGCCAGTTCATGTGGCTGAGAAGCAAAGTTCGAAGATACTGCACGCGCCACACACTTCGGAAGTATATGAACAAGCAAAGTAGATCGGGAGGTGTAGCGTTCTTGAAACGAAGTGTCACAGCTATAGCACAGTAAGCGTCAAAGAGCATGAAGAACTATGTGCGGAAAAGCCATGAGAATGCATATTTATTCCCATGTTCCAGGTCGCCTAGCTTGATTCCGGACCGCCTGTACATTTGTCATGTTCGCACGGTTCTCGGAAGACTCCTCCGTCTGCTCAAGCATTTGGGTATCTAGACTCATATCAGCTCATGCAATTGTACCATGATAACGCCCCGACTCCTCCGCAATGGCTGCTCTGCATAGACCTATCCCATGTGTCCGAAGCATGCTTTTGATCGTCCCAGACGCGCTCCCCGATGCTTGTGCACGCTTAGACAGTGTGCTTAGCCTTGGCCCTCGTACTACCAGCATGGGCAGCATCAGTGTGACCAGAGAATTCCAACAGCTCAGTTGGCGGTAATTGCAGGACCTCCTTGAACCTCGTGCCGATCTTCATCAGAGCGTCCTTGTTACCCCCCTTGCCGGTTGTTCGTGTCCAGAGACCAATTCTGTAGAATCCCTTCCTGACGTTGATAACAACACCCATGATCTCATTGTCACCTTCATCCTCAAGCGTCTCACCAATGGCAGCGAGTTGGGTGTGGAGCCAGAGCTCATTGATGTTGACGAGCTTCTTGTCCTTGAACTGGTAGGCCCATTTGCCGCCATGCTTGTTCTGTTGGTCCTCCCATTCTGGTCGGACACCTTTCTTGAAGAGATGGTAGTCAGACTTGATTGCTAGATCGGAGCAGGCTGTGATGTTGTTCTAGAAACAGATTAGCACAAGACCTTGAACAGATTGGAAACACGAGAAACATACATAGACACCCCAGAATTCTTCAACAGAGTCGAATGAGACGACCTCCTTCAGCAGATCATTCCAGTTGTCACCTTTGCCAGAGGGAGGCTTGGTGAACCAAAGAGACCACTGGTTCATGAGAGGGTGTTTGACGTTGAAGTTGTTGACGTCGTGGAAAACTGTCTTGATCTGGTCGTCGGTAGTAGGAGCCGAGTTCTCGTCGTTGGTGGTAGGCACGTCTACCGGTTGTTGAACTGCTACGTCCGCCATGGCTGTGGTTGTGATTGTGCTATTGATGGTATGGTAATATTTCTTGTATCAAAAGTGCGCGCGAAGACGAACACGGCTGTTTAGTTGTCGGAGAGGTCAGACAGGAACAGTGTGCAAAGACAAAGGTTGACAGACGATCGACTTTTGTTGTAGTGCAGCAGGCGCAAATAAGGTACTTACAAACGTCGATGTGCAGGCGAGACCATGAGAGACTAAACTTCTCGAGTCTAGGAAGTTGCGGCGAGAAAGTATGCTCTAGTGACAGCTCGCCCGCCGTAGTACGGTCGGTGTTGAGAGCACAATAGAAGTCATCTAACCTCCCTCGGAGCTTATGTGTTCACCCCTGCAATGATTTTGATTTGCGCGAATGCTGTGTATTGCGTTGGGATATCCTCCCTACCTAACACTGACCCCTCATAGATTGTCTGGCACAGATCGCCGCTCAAGATCACGTAGACAAGTGCTAAAATCACCGACGCTATATGCCACCAGAGTCGTCTGACATCTTCCAACCAATGCTCCCTTTACCAAGATGATTAAGTAGTAGCCACGATCCCGTACATCTGCGTCTTTCGATGCTCCAAGCGTTGCTTCAGTCGCACCATCTTACACGTCTTACTCTGGAGTGCTAGCTTCATAAGCTCGCTGTATGCCATGGCGTGGTGGACAGTAAAATGCCCTCGAGATTATCGCATTCTGGAGGCCTCCTCGAGCGCGGAGCCAGAGTTCAAATATGATAGGAAACAATTCCAGCCCAAGCTCACAACATTGACGACCAGCACTTGAAACTGGAGCGGCACAAAACTAAAGTTGCAGAATTGCACAGCCGGCCACACCGCCCAATTAGCCTTCAGACCAGGGAGGTAGGCTTTCTTCAGCTTCTCTTTCACGCTTACGCCTTCAAAGTATGCCATTGTCGTCAAAAAGAATCCCATGTTCGCTGTCGCGAATATTGTCTGGTCTGCGGCGACTCGTGCAATCGTTGTTGCGGTCTTAGACTGGAGAACGATCTTCCGCGATAGGAACTGGTACCACTTTGTTGCTGCTGGACCGAAGACGACTGCGCAAGTCAGTATCTGTAACAACACGAGCCGAATAATGCTCATGACTCACGGCCACCGTAGCCAACCATGCGTGCCGTACGCTCCAAGCTGTGGTTTGTCCATCCTCTTTTCTCAACTGCATGTTGGGCCAAAGCGTCACCTGCGCCAAAGAGCACTGCTGTTGTGGCTGCCTGCGTAAGGAGAGGACGCGAGGCGAGCTTCGCTTGGTACCACCGTAGCATGTTGTCGAGGAAACTTCTGCTACAAGCGACTGACGGTTGTTCACTTAATCATTATAAAAGGAAGACTAGCACCGACGCCCTGGGATTGTTGCTCTACACGGTAGCACTAGGGAGTAAACCTACTATCTTTTGACTCCTGGGTCACGACGTCACCGCTCAGAAGTCCTGCGGCTGGCCTTCCCAATCTAGACACTCTGCTCTTATCTTATCGCTCGCTGCCCTTGCCTTGTCCAGCCTCGTTCCGTCCGCCGCACGAAACATTTGGCCTTGGCGTTGATTTTGGGAATCCACATCACGCTGCTGGTGACCACCGAGCATTGTCGCAATCAACCACACAACTACTCGTCGTCGCAAGAGTAGTATTACCGCTCCATACACCCGCCGATTTCCACAAACACTAAACACATCATGGCTGACGCAGCAAGAGGAGGCGGTGAGCGAGGCCGAGGTGGCTTCGGCGACAGAGGTCGAGGAGATCGAGGCCGCGGTGGACGAGGTGGTCGACGAGGTGCACGAAGAGGAGGCAACAAGGAAGAGAAGGAGTGGCAGCCAGTCACCAAGCTCGGTCGTCTTGTGAAGGCCGGCAAGATCCAGAGCATGGAGCAGATCTACCTGCACTCTCTGCCCATCAAGGAGTACCAGATTGTGGACTTCTTCTTGCCCAAGCTGAAGGACGAGGTCATGAAGGTATGGCAGACTGAGTCTTCGAGGTGGTGATTACACGCTAATACACGGTAACAGATCAAGCCTGTCCAGAAGCAAACTCGTGCCGGTCAGCGAACTCGATTCAAGGCCATCGTTGTCATCGGTGACTCTGAGGGTCACGTCGGTCTCGGCATCAAGACCTCCAAGGAAGTCGCAACCGCCATCCGAGCAGCCATCATCATCGCCAAGCTGTCCGTCCTCCCCATCCGACGAGGCTACTGGGGTACCAACCTTGGTGAGCCACACTCGCTGCCAACTAAGCAGTCCGGCAAGTGCGGTTCCGTCACCGTGAGACTCATCCCAGCCCCACGAGGTACTGGTCTTGTCGCTTCGCCTGCCGTCAAGAGACTGATGCAGCTTGCTGGTGTTCAAGATGCATACACATCATCTGCTGGTTCGACCAAGACCCTCGAGAACACACTGAAGGCTACCTTTGTGGCTGTCGGTAACACGTACGGCTTCCTGACACCCAACCTGTGGAAGGAGAACAAGCTCACAAGATCGCCACTGGAGGAGTTCGGTGACGTTCTGAGAGAGGGTAAGAGATACTAGGCGGAGCACGAGATAAAGATGAGGGTACATGATGATGTCTTGAAGAACGTTGCGCATTGAATCGCGGGTCGTGGAGTCCATGATCAGAAAGCTTTGATATACACTGAGCAGCTCAGTAATGTAGCTGCTTTGTTCTCCAATGCTAAAGTTCCATATTCACACAATTTCCCCCCATCGCAATTCGTGATCTGGGATCCTGATGGTGCGGCTGAGCCACGCTTTGGACTGCTTGCCACGCACACTGTATCGTACAACCTGTCGTCCGAGCAGTTTTCCTTCACAATGCTGCTATGCTTCACGTCGGGCTCTGTCATAACACGTGCTTGTAGTGCTCTCAATTGTTTGGCCAATGGCCCACCGCCAGGTCTTTCATGCCCGAAAGACAGGCCTCTCCCCTTTGACACACCCAAACCACGTACGTCCAGCCGCGTTTCCGTGCCATTCCAGCGATGCCGTCTCCCCACTCCCGAACCAGCCACTGCACGGTTGACAGCTTCCACTAATCCTCCATTGCCATCTCCTCCACCGCGACCAACGCGTTCTCCAACTCGCGAATCCTCGGCCCCGTCCGCCTCTGCACCTCCGCCCCAGTCTCCGGATCACTCTCCCTCACCGCCCTCTCATAAGCTTCCTTCAGCACGCCCAGCGCCTCCTTCGCCGCCTCGCGGTCGTCTGCCGCGTACACCGTTTTCTTCTCTGTTTCCTCGGCCGCAATCTCGAATTCGTCCTTGGCTGTGCTGTAGAGGTCGGTCAACTGGTCCATGAGCGCGTCGGCCGTGGGCGGCTGAGCGGGGCGTTGGAGGCTGGTGGAGAAGAGGCGGGAGCAGGTGCGTTGTGGCTGCGATTGTGTATGCTGCTGTACAGTATTGTGTATTTGCGAGTACAATCGTGGTGTAGCATTTTCATTTGGACGGAGATTGCGCAAAGGACGGCGAATCTGCCGTAGCGACGTGCAGAATCTTTGTCTGACCATGATCGTTGTGTTGTGTGCTTAGCAGCAAGTGATACAGAATCGAGTTGTGAAAGCGCAGGCATGCAGTTGCTACTTTGACGCAGGAACGATCGTGTACTCGAGCAATGACGTCGTGCAGCTACTGGAGCAAATGAACATTCACACGAGTCCCTACTTCACAAAACCCGCCGAATAGGAGGAAGTGAATCGTGAGCTTCATGATCTAATCATTGTGAGTGCATAGGAAAGAGTGCTGACCCACACATGCTATTGCTCTCAGGCGAATTGACACAAACGGTTCTTTGTCTTGAGCCTCATCAGTGATTAATTATATTGAGAGGGTTTAATTATGCTCGAGCACCAACGGGCATATTCGTCAAGGACCGATACCAACTAGAATGTCGTGCATCGTCACTTAGGTAATTGCCTTTCTTGTTCAACAACCTCAGGCATATTCACCTCCCCGGCGACCAGTTTGCTCCAGTCCCTCTCAAATCCCTTCTCGATATCAGGCCATGGTCCTCTTGGCGTGATAGCTCTCGGATTCACATCGTAGTGCGACTTGGTGTAATTCTCTTTGATATGTTTGAAATTCACGGTGTCCGGTCCGAAGACAGTAACTTTTTGCCTGCTCCCATCACCGAGCATAATCTCGTTCTCACCCCAGTATAGACCCTTCATGTAATTGTTCAGCACTGGATAGTCATGACGAATGGTTCCGAGGTTGCACTTGAAGTGCTGCACATAAACCGTATCAAACCTGATCAGTGTGGGGAAAAGCCTGATATCGACTTCCGTGAGCTCTGAGCCTAGCGCAAAAGGTCCTCCGTGGTCCTTCACGATCTTCTCGAGCTTGTTCAATGCCGCGAATACCGGTATTACATTCTTGTCGTAAGTTTCCTGATCTGGGGCAAACCCAGCTTTGTAAACGCCTGTGTTGAGATTGTCTCCCATCCAATCGCATATGCTGTCAATCTTCTCTCGTAAGTGCTCAGGATAGAGGTGAATGGATGCTTCCCTAGTTTTACCTTCCTGGGTCAAGAGGTCATCGAACGCAGTCTGGAGATTGCGGAGAAGATCTGCACTCTCGTTGTTTACCATGGTGTTGGTTTTCGTGTCCCACAGAGCTGGCACACTGTAGCGGCCTTTATACTCTGGATCCGCTTTGAAGTAGACCTGATGTAAGTAGTCACTGCCGAACAACTTGTCAACGGTAGCGGCGGGGTATGCATCGTCGTCCTCTGGGAACCTCCAGCCTGGCCAGCCATTTTCATCGCCTTTTGGGTATGGTCTCACGATCGACATGGGAATCACGTCTTCTAGACCTTTGATACGTCGGACCAGATTGGCACGATGAGCGAACGGGCAGAACAGACCGATGTACATATGGTAGCGGTCCTTCTCGGGCTTGAAGGGCCCGTCACTAGATATAGTGCTGTGCCATGAGTCTTTGGTGCCTGCGAGGTGCTCCGCCACTGTCGACTGTCGAGGTCGCTGATCTGGCCTTGCTTCAGTCATTATGGATCGAAGTCGCTGAATCCTCGAATTGACCACTATGATCCTGGATATTAGGGGCCTGAGCATGAGTCAGTGCTTCAAAGGTGCTGGAACGGATGTCAGCTGAAGGAAGCAGGCATCTGCGAGTCTCAACTTTGTCGCGGCAAATGCCAGGCAGAGTTGCGACTGCTTGGCGTATCGACGAGAGATGCTTACGAAAGACACGAACACAACGTCAGTGCGGAAAGGACCTCGGAGATCTCCATCCGACGCTCGGTAACCGGTACGGTGGTTTCGGGCGCTCAAGGCCGCAATGGAGAAGCTCGGTCAGGGGGTGGGGCGTGAAGCTTTGCCTGAAACAGATAGGGGACAATTTATGGTTGAATACCCACTCGAGTCATCCGATGCCCAGAACGTCTAGGCTCTCTAGGTATCCTCGTCAGGAGTCTGGAAACATCTCAACAATCGAGACCTGAACTTCAACACCGTTCGACATCATCGTGCGACCGACCAGGCAGCCCAGTCCTCCGGGGCTCACGCAGCTCCAGGACAGACTCAAACTGCGATGATATATCTCGTGCAGCAGCTAGTAGTCGAGGCGTAGAACAACCATCATCACCATCAGAAGAGCGAAAGGGCCGCCATTGATGCTCGGTCCCTCAGCTAAGACCATAGCTCCAAGGAAAATGGAGTTTCTCGATGGGTTCAAAAACAATACCTGCAGCCTCGTCTATTTTCTGGTTGAGAACATAGGCTTACGCTTCGTTGCATCGACCAATATCACGTTCTGTTGAGTGCTGTAGCTAGAGTAGAGTGTGCTGCACCGTCATCCAGATGACATCTGGAGTCGTGATGGTTGCCGGACGAACCAGAAGAACAACGGGGCAGGGCTCGGTAAACAACCACACGAGCGATCCTTGTGATAAGTTACCAGGTCCGTAGCCTCCTGAACGGGGGCGGAACCATGTCGCAGCGGCGTGACGGACGGAAGGCAAGCTCCATAGACTTAGCTTGAAGGCGTCAAATAAGCTCCAACTAAAAGACATAGCACATGGACGAGAAGTCACAGACACGCGAATCGCTTTCGAGCAGAATAGAAAGCAGAATTGCAGTCCCGAAGAGGAGCGCGGTTTTAAGCAATCAAGCTTCCTCGGAAATTTTACATTCCAGAATGCGAGCTCCCCAGCAACCATTTGCTGGCCACGAGTGGTGAGCACGAGCACAAGACAAGGCCTTTGTGCTCTGATTGGCTGTATCGGTGGCCTTTTCACAGATCTACCACTAGCCAAGGGGTCAATTGTTGACGCCAATCTTGTCGGAGTTAGACCTCTAGGCCAAACTCTGCCACAGCTCCATCCTGGCCAAACACATGTTACCATCGAACGCCTTGCAAATTGCGATGCTGGGGACTGCTAGATAGTGCTAACCATTCTCGATTTCGCAAAGCAAGATGAGCATCGTACGAGTCGTTCTGATGCTTCCCAGTCTTGCTCGAGTCTGGTACCAACCGTGATATCGCTTCCATCGTATCAAGTCTCTGCCGCCAGAACGATCTCAAGTCCGAATCCCCCTCATGTACATTGCACGCCTTTCTCAATGTCAGACTCCGTCGACACATTGATCCAAAGCCAAACCTTGTCGTGCATACACCATCGATCGGATCGTGACGAGCCTCAACATGGAGATTCCACAGCAGCAAGCAAGTTTCACCCCAAGTATCAAATGCTCCACATGTGACAGCGAGGTCCAGATGCACCTCCTGGCAGAGCACGTCTGCAGTAAAGGTGAGACCTGTGAAACACTCCGGTGAACTTCCGCTAACGATTGGAAGTGTCTACAACAGCAACAACAGACAACTCTGAGCAGATACCAGCGCCGAGCAACGAGTTCGTGCCAGCACAGCCGACATCACGCAAATTCTCAAGACCGTTTGTACCACGAATAGATCCCATCGCAGCCAGCGGGATGTTACTGCAAGGTGAGCTTACACCAGCAAGCAGCCGTCCTGGCAGTGCAGCAGCATCCCCCATTAGCCCGGGCTCTGGTAGGAGATCCCATTTTCCTCATGCAGCACGCAAAGCACCTACGACGACTGTGCGACGGCCGCCTTCACCCGAGCTGTTGAGTCAAGACTGCGCATTTCCACCTTTTCCATCGAGCAAAGCAAAGAAGAGAGAGCCGTCAAAGCAGAACGCTGGTGGTGGGATCTCCGAAGCACATAGCCTCAAGTCGGTCGGGCACGAGAGGAATCGCTCTGCTTCGGTAGGCGCATCCAGACCGAGAATGCGCCCCGGCACGGAGGACTCTCCACGACCATCTACAGCAAGCAGTAGTCGGCAGTCCTCAGGGAGCAGTCGAGCCGCAAGCAGACAAGGCAGTTTGAATGCAGTGCCATCTTTACCAGCTCCACATTCAACCATATCCACGCCTTCATCGGATCCCGGTCCGCCATCAGAGACCCCAGAGCAAGACAGCACATGGCCTTTGCCATTACACGCACCGCAGTCGCGCGATGTTGCATCACGAGAGACATCGCCTTTGCCAGATGTCACCGCGACTAGCAGCGGTGAGGATAGAGTGCTTGTGGCCACTTCTGTCTCACCTACACATACGGCAAATTCGGAGCCTCGGGAACCATTCTATAGGTCGAGACGCCCGCCACCAATAACTGACATGCCAACGAATGATCTCGGGCAACCACCGCTAACCAACTCGCGACCAAGTCCGAGTCCGAGTCCGAGTCTGCAGACACCGCCAACCCCAAGCAGTACGATTGCTCGTACTCTTACGAGTTTTTTCAGCAAGAAGAGAGGGCAATCAACAAGCTCAAAGAAGAGTGCATCCAGACTACCGGCTGCTGATGGTCCTCGTTTGATGGCATTGTCGCCCGACCCCGATCCACAAGATGTACGCCGAGTAGACCATTCTTCTCATAGCTCAATCGACACAGATATCGCCTTTGATCCACCAGTTCATGGCGTTCAGGAAGTGCCACAGACGCCGGCAGGCACAGTAATCGCAGAAGAATCGGCATCCCAGCTCTTGCAGCCTCAAGTTGTGCAGCATGAAGCCGCCCACGGAGGCGTACATAATGAGGTCCACAACCAGCAACGTGATACTTTGCAATTGGAAGAGGCTTTCGAGAAGCGATTAGCGGTCGTTACTGGAGCACCCCGATTGTCCATAATCGAGGAGAAAGCGGAAGACCTGAGGAGAACCTCTATCGATTCAGCGTCTTCGTATGGGTCCGTTGGGTTCTCTCACAGTACCACAAGTTCAAAGTCATTCCACGATTTTAATGGTCACTCTGTCGGCTCCAGCATTTCGACGGCGAGGACCATGAGCTCGAGCGAAGACCTGCTGATGCCACCTGCTCTGAAATACAAGCACCTCGATAACGTGCCCGATTCACCAACAGATCCCTGTCTGCAACATGGCAGACTCGCTCCTGTCCACGAAGCAGAGACGTCGATGGAATCTTCGGAGGACGACGAGCCTCTCGATTCCTATTTCCAGGCAGGACGGCTGACACCGGTCGCTGAAGTGCTCTCCTCGCCTGAGCTAGAGAAAAAGGAACTGACGTTTCCAACGGTTCCGTCTCTCGCATCGTCATCGGATTCCGAAGCCCTGATTGATGGGTTCGGGATTGTCACATCCCTTCGACAACGACGAGCTTCAACACCTGGCGGCATTAAGGGAATATGTCGAGGATGTTCGAATCCCATCATGAACGCGCAAAAGTCGGTCTCGAGCAAAGACGGCAGGCTAACCGGCAGATACCACAAAGAATGTTTTGTATGCATGACCTGCAAGGAGCCATTTGCAACGGCAGATTTCTACGTTCATGAGGATCACCCATACTGTGCGCACCACTACCATGTTCTCAACGAAAGCCTTTGTGATGGCTGCGGCATAGGCATTGAAGGCCACTACCTCGAAACCTCCAATGTTTCAGGCAATGGCACCAAGAAGTTCCATCAGGATTGTTTGACATGCGCCACTTGCAAGACTCAGCTGAGCGACGACTACTTTGAGTTGAACGATCGAGTCTACTGCGAGAAAGATGCGTTCCGCATGGCCAGTGGACCACGAAGTCCATATGATACCGCGCCATCACGACCAAGTCCACTGAACCGTGAATATGTGGCTAGCGGTGTTGCTGGGCAGGCCTTAACAGCAGGCAAATTTCCTGAGCGAAGATTAACGAAACTTATGACCACTTTCTAATGCTCTTGAAGTTGAGCTATATCTCCACGTCTTTGTCGATGCGGTTAAGCGACTTATTTTCGATACCAAAGAAGAGCATTTGCAGGGCTTTGAGCTGGTATCAAGCGTTGGCACTCGTCGTTTTGTTGATGTATATGGTGGTTACGACCCTCTAGATGCGTGTAGATATAGACATACTTATTCTTAATGTACAGTCTCAAAAGCTGCTCTTGAAGAGTAAAGTTGATTCAGTGCCAGCTTCCGGTTCTCCGCGACTTCCATCTACTTGGTAGATTCGTCGATCAGGAACAAAACACATATGATTGGCCTGTTATCTAGCCTGATGCCGTGCATGACGCTAGGGTCAAATGCTTTCACATGCCACAGCATGGCCTGGTTCTCGAGACGTCTTACTCGTCTGCTGTGATACCCGGGAGCATTTCACACATATCGTCTAAGTACTCGAGCTCCTCGCCAAAAGAGCGGTGTTGGTGGCATCTCTGGTAGGCCATCGCCTGTTTGTATTACGGCAAAAAGGAAAAACCTGTTTGAGTAAGAGTAAACTCCGGCTACAACCAACAAAGCAGGGTTTCGTATCTCGTATCAAAATTATGGTACCATACCAGCTAACTTCGACTTGGAGGGTCTAACGCAACTCCACGGCCGATGAAGTGCCTCTGAAATGCCTCATCATCTAGATCGTGACACGCTACCTTGGGTTTAGCGAATTCGGGTGAGTGTTGCGGTCAGCAGAGATAACAATCCCAAGCATGAGGTGTGCTGTTGTGCTTCGAGATGTGTACATAATCAGATCGAGCAAGCGGGAGTCACGGCGTCCGGACCCACTACTCGTAGAGATACCGAAGCCCTTCGAAATCACTTATATATACATCTTCTTCTCCTTCGTCAATACTGATCGATAGCAAGAGTCCGAAGAATACTTTCGCACCGCCTAGCTCTCCTCCATTCACCACCTCAAAGGATCACCTTTGAGTGATCCGCAACACCGCCAAAACGTTCTCTAATCTTCTATCCTCGTAAGTACCGCCTAGACTCAATTTTCAGACTGTCTTCCCATGCAGCTGGCCACCTGCTTCGACACCATCGTGTTGCTCACCGGCCATATTGCAATTCTGCTATCGACAATGTCATTGTTGCTAACATGGCTTGCACAACAGCGCTCACCACCCGTTCAACGGTAGCCGACGTTCTGCTGCTCGTGCAGGAGCGTCGGATTCTCCTTTCACTCTGTAAGGTATCTGCCCTCGGCACGATCGTCAAGAATCCATCCAAGTAGCAGATATCTCAAGTGAAAGTCAACATGGCACCTCACGCAGTTCCAGAGGTCGGCTACATGAACGGGTACAGTAACAACCACTCCACCGACTCAGTGGCACGGAACAAGGACGATCTTTTTACTGTCAGCTCCCCTGACGTCGCCTACACAGACGAACACATCAAAAGCAAGTATGTGTACAGAACTACTTCGGTCACCAAGTCGAGTAATGGTAACTATGTTGCCACACCCAAGGAGACCAACTATGACTTCCAGGTCGACCGGAAAGTGGGTCGGGTTGGCATGATGTTAGTCGGCTGGGGCGGCAACAATGGTACTACTGTGACAGCTGGTATCATTGCGAACAGGCGTGGTCTAGTCTGGGATACTCGCGAGGGTGAACGTGCTGCGAACTATTATGGTTCGGTCATAATGGGCTCAACCGTCAAGCTCGGCACTGACGAAAGCACCGCTGAGGAGGTCAATGTTCCGTTCCATAACATTCTGCCGATGGTCCACCCCAACGATCTAGTCATCGGAGGATGGGACATCAGCGGCATGGGTATCGCCGATGCTATGGATCGCGCGCAGGTCTTGGAGCCAACACTGAAGTCCTTGGTGCGGAAGGAGATGTCCTCTATGAAACCACTGCCGAGTGTTTACTATCCAGATTTCATTGCTGCTAACCAGGAAGACCGAGCCGACAACGTCTTGCCAGGTAAGAAAGCTTGCTGGGAGCATGTCGAGCAGTTGCGAAACGATATCAGGTAAGCAAGGTCATCATCGCTTCCTGTGTCATACTGACGCAAGAGCAGAGACTTCAAGTCTTCGAATTCGCTTGATAAGGTCATTGTTCTATGGACCGCCAATACCGAACGGTTCGCCGACATAGTCGCAGGCGTGAACGACACGGCGGACAACCTTCTGCAATCCATCAAGTCTGGACACGAGGAAGTTTCTCCCTCGACCGTCTTCTCAGTGGCCTGCATCCTCGAAAACACCCCTTTTATCAATGGCTCGCCACAGAACACCTTCGTTCCCGGTGCCATTGAACTCGCCGAGCGGCACAGCGCCTTCATCGGCGGCGACGACTTCAAATCTGGCCAGACAAAGATGAAGTCTGCACTTGTAGACTTCTTGATCAACGCCGGCATCAAACTGACCTCAATCGCCAGCTACAACCATCTCGGCAACAATGATGGCAAGAACTTGAGCTCTCAGAAGCAATTCCGCTCCAAAGAGATCTCCAAGTCAAACGTTGTCGACGACATGGTCGCCGCCAACACGGTCCTCTACAAGAAAGGCGAGCACCCAGACCATACCGTCGTAATCAAGTACATGCCTGCCGTCGGTGATAACAAACGAGCACTGGACGAGTACTACGCCGAGATCTTCATGGGCGGACACCAGACCATCAGCATCTTCAACGTCTGCGAGGACTCGTTGCTAGCCTCACCACTGATCATCGATCTCGTTGTGCTCGCGGAGATGATGACTAGGATCAAGTGGCGTGTATCTGGCACCGACGAGTACAAGGGTTTCCACAGCGTGCTGAGTGTCCTCAGTTACATGCTCAAGGCACCCATGACCCCGCCCGGAACGCCTGTCGTCAATTCCCTGACGAAACAGAGGAACGCTCTCACCAACATCTTCCGGGCTTGCGTTGGGTTGCAGCCTGAATCCGACATGACGCTTGAGCACAAGCTGTTCTGAGCCAAAGTGTCACACTTGCGTGGCTCTATGGATCAGGCTGTTGAAGCTTCACAGCGGGCGACAGCACTTTGAATTCGTGTCTTTGAGTGCATGTGGACAAGAGGTCGAGGATGGCTGGACTGAGCGTTCTCTTGCATCGTCGTTGCGGTCGTGGCAGCAGGGTGATGGAAGGGCATGCACAGAGGTCGGGGGTTAGATTGCACAGACTTCTCTTTTGGTATACAGTGTTACGGACAAACTCCAGAGTCGCTCTTTCTCGGACTTCAGTTGGCAAGATAGAAATAAGAATCGAACGATCGCGTCTGTAGAGCTTCATCCCTCCGCTCCATGATTATCGTGTCTTAGCGAATCTCATGCGTGAAGGACTCCTGAGTGAGATGTTGTGGTGGTCCCTCCGGACACTAATCACTTACTCTACCGAGCGACCGCGATCCTGCCGACATAGCGAGCACTACCACATTCTGCTCAGGCTTCACGTTGCTCATCTGACGAGACAGCCTCATCTTATGAATTGTCCCGTTGTTGCATTGTCTCGCTGTGTTCATCACTTGCACCACCATCCTCAACCCCTTGCTCCTGATCGTTGCTCCGAGTGCCCAGTCGACTCCTGCTTCGATCGTATTTTCCCCGCTTGCCTTTTGCCGCAACCTTCTTATACTCGTCTAGGTCAAAGTCGGGGTGCGCATTTCGGATGTGGTCGTACAACCTCGTTGGCCTCGCGTACGTGTAGTTCCCTTGCGGACAACCTTCGATCGGGCACGAGAGGGCGCCTATCCGGTCGATTTTCGGTCTGAGGGATAATGCTCTTGGGCTGGCTACGGCCGGCGAGGCAGGCGGTGAGTACTGGTGTCCATGTACGGTCTTGAGGTGCCGCTCCAAACGGTGGCGCTTTGAAAATGGCTCACCGGAAATATAGCGAGGGCAGGATGGATACGGGCAAGTCCTTGATGACGGAGCGGTGAAGGGCAGGGTGTCGACAGACCGGCGCTTGACTAGAATGCCTGAGCAGGGTGACTGCAGTTCGCGGGCAGATGTACAGGCTGCACAGGTCACTGTCGTCACGCTATCGAGATTTTCCATGGATTGTGGCGGCGCACAGCGTACGCCCTGCCTGCGGCATCGGGCGCAAGGCGATGATGCACGAACGTACTCAACGTCTCGTTGGAGATCCGGCAGGTCGTTGCTTGCAGATTGAATATTGCGAGGCGTTACCGGCGACTGGTCATGCACTTCCGAGGGGACATATGCATATTCTTCCTCGAAATCGGGCTCCCCCTGCGCTTGGTTACGTGCCCCGTCATCGCCCTCGCAGAAAGTGCGAAACATCATGTTTTGATTGAAAAGCTTCGCGCATCGCTCGCTCGCTCGAGCAATAGTTTCGGTCTTCCAGCCAGTAAGCGCAGCCATGCCAAGCACATCCGACCAGTCTCGAAGCCCATATGCCTTCTCTTTGGTGCCGAAGTGTCTGAATCTTGACCGTGTTCGCGATGTGGACTTGGTCTTTCCGAAGTCTGAATCACCTTCTCCGAAAGATGGCGATCTCTTCCTTTTCCTCCCTCGCTTTCTGCTCCCTGCTCGGCTCCCGGAGCGTGCAGGGCGTTCGTCATCCGTAGTCGCGGCTTCTGACATTGCAGACCTCGAGCGGGACACTGAACCGTGATCTCGGACTGCGTAGGCAAGTCTCGCTTTGTGTAGACCTGCAAGGAGGTCATCGACCTTCGAAAGCAGATGTCGGGTGGAAGGCGCGAGGATTCGCCATGCTTCCTCGTCATCTGCCGAGAAGACTGGTCGGTTGCCGTCACTTAGTGACACTTCTGATTCATGTTCAGAGGAAGATGATGCAGCGACAGCGCCAAATGCTTGTGAGCTGAATGTTTGTACATCTGCTGGCAGGTCGACTTCCGGGGATAGTGCGATGTTTGAATCATCAAGCTCAGATGCTTCGTCGAGGCCTTCCGTGTCATGGTCCTCGGACTCATATCTATTGTGCTTGACATCTTCATCGTCGAGAAGACCGGACTCTCGTAGTTGTTGTTTCGTCAATTCTATCTCGGCCTTCCAGTCTCTCTTAGCTCGGGTGGGCTGTGACTTTGTCGGATCCCACAGTCTTTCGTCCCATCTCGCCTTTGCAGTTCGTAGTATTATCGCGGCTAAAGTCTCCTCCAAAGCCGCACTTGGTCTGTCCTTTTCGTGGATAGACAGGTTGGTACGTGTGAATCCACATCTGGAGATTTCACGTGGCACGTCTCGAGCTCGAAGCGGCCATGCCGTCCATACATCCGGTGGAGTAAACGGAACTTCAGAATGGTCGTCTCCAGTAGATATAGGTTTACTTCGTGAGCGACTTTGCACTCCAGATCGGCTGGCACTGGTGGAACCGGCTTTATCTTTTAGAGCAAAAGCGTTGTAGAGATGGGCGCCGAGATCTGACGCGCGTGACTTGTTCAGTACATCCTCAGCCACCGCTCTGTCGTTCGCTGTCCACGACCTCCAGGTGGAAGCGGGCCCGTAGTAACGGTTTGTTCGAGTGAAGTAAGTAGGCTCTGCAGCGAAAGGATATTTCTCGATGTAGGCCTGTAGCTCAGAATCAGGCAACGGCGAGTTCGACGCTGATGCCATCGGCTGAGAGTCTGGATATGCCGCATCAGAAGGCGGCAGATCGCTCATTATGGCTGGCTGAGCGGTGCTTGCTATGTTTAATCCTGTAGAGTACGGTGGTGATTTTTATTGAGCCGAAATCTCGTGTGCAGTGTACACTTTCACCCAAATTCATGAGTTTCACCTGCTCGCTCATCAGCTCCAGAAAAACACATACCGCGCTATCTGAGCGTTATTGGTTGAGAGAGTGATAGTACCCAGGTCGACACTAGGCTTGCGACCAGTGTTTGTGTGGACCAAAGAGCTTTGCAACACCATACACTGTGGTGGCAGCGGTGCATCGATATCAATTTCTTGAAGCTTTTAGTTCGAGGTGGTGCGGTTGTACGGACACGCAGCTTAGCTTCGGTACAAACCGTTCAGATGGTATATGGCGAGCTTAGCACTTGGATGTCTTACTTGACAACAAGGGGACATCAAAGACATACTTGTAGCGAGTGGCAGGTGCAGCAAGCTTATCGACGGAAGCACATACGGCAATTGGTTCATGCTAGGAGCATCTACGACTAGGAAACAAAGGATTGAGCTATGTTTTGTACTGATGCCTCGCACATTGTACGCTGCCGGAGCAGGCTTTCTTCTTATCAACGGTCACAGTGTTGAACTTCTGAGCCCGAGCCTTCTTGAGGCAGTCTAGGTCTTGCGATAGAGCATCTTGTTCTGCGGGACGGTAATTTATTTGTCGTTGTATCGAATCGATTGCTGGCAGAGGAGATGATCAATCAGCATGCATAGATCGTAACAGTGATGTCTGCGAACTTGTCGGAAGGGACCATGGCTTACCTTCCTTGATTGTTGTCTTTGGAGAGCCTGGCTTGGATGAAGAGTTGCCCATAATTGATATCACCGCTCCTTGATGTCCCGAGATTTCGTAGCAAGGAGGGGTTGGTGGTCGAAATTTGCACGAATAAGTTGTATTAGCGCAGGGCGAGCACTCTGTGGGCTGTAATGTCAACGTCACATAAAACGTGAAACGTGATGGGAAGCAGTGAACGATGCATGGGAGTGATCGTCGAAACGGTCAGAGCATTTGAGTGTCTCCGCTCGAGCAATTCTCTGCTTGTAGACTGAGAATGATTGTATGCAGCCAATGACTTCTCCACGTAACCTACGCGCGCGGAGTATTCTTTTTCTGAGCTATGGACAGCGAGCATAGTATTATCAGCCTTGTAGCTCGCTTTCAATGCCACCTATTGTGATGGTCTTGATGATCATGTACTCATCGACACCATACTTCGAGCCTTCTCGGCCGAAACCAGATTCCTTCACACCACCAAACGGCGCAGCAGCGTCTGATATCAGACCTGTGTTCACACCGACCATGCCAACTTCCAACGCTTCGGCCACTCTGTATATTCTGTTGACGTTGCTGCTGTAGAAATAGCCGGCTAGGCCAACGGGGCTATCGTTGGCGAGTGCAACCACTTCCTTCTCAGTCTTGAATCGGAACAGCCCGGCAACAGGGCCGAAAGTTTCCTCGTTAGAGAGCTGCATTTCGCTTGTCACGCCAGTAATGACAGTGGGGGCGTAGAAGTTTGAGCCAAGATCTGGCAACTTTTGACCACCCACGACAACCTTGCCGCCCTTCTTCTCGGCGTCCTTGACATGAGCCTCGACTTTGCTGACCGCACGATCATGGATGACTGGACCGTGGGTGACACCATCATCAAAGCCGTAACCAACCTTGAAGTCTTTCACCTTGGCCGCAAACTTCTCTGCGAATTTGTCATAGATACCATCCTGGATGTAGAGCCTGTTCGCACAGACACAAGTCTGTCCCGAGCTTCGGAACTTGCAGGCGATTGCACCAGCTACTGCTGCATCCAGGTCTGCACAGTCATCAAAGACGATGAAGGGCGCGTTACCACCAAGCTCCCAACTGACCTTCTTGATTGTGCCTGCGGCTTGTTTCATGAGGAGCTTGCCTACGCCCGTGCTGCCTGTGAATGAGATTTTCCTAATCCGGGCATCTGTGGTCAGAGTCTCTCCGACTTCCGCGGTGTTCTTCATCGCCGTCACAAAGTTGACGACACCCTTGGGAATGCCAGCTCGACGTGATAGTTCGGCAAGTGCATTGGCTGTGAATGGCGTCTCGCCAGGTGACTTGGCCACGACGGTACAGCCGGCGGCCAGGGCGGGAGCTATCTTTCTTGTGATCATTGCAGCCGGGAAGTTCCATGGCGTTATCAGGCCGCAGACACCTATTGGCTGTTTGATTGTCTGGACCCTGTTACCCGGCACACTGGCTGGGACAGTGTCACCGTGGATGTGAGCTGCCTCCTCGCTGAACCAGAGGAAGAAGTTGGCTGCGTAAGTAGTCTCGCCCTTGGCATCGTTCAATGGCTTGCCGTTCTCCCATGTGATAAGAGTAGCAATGTCAGCGGCGTTCTTCTGCATCTCGTCGTACCACTTGCGTAGATGTGTGGCTCTTTCTCGGCCCGTGGTCTTTCTCCATGACTTCAGAGCTTCTTCTGCGGCAGCAATGGCTTTGTCTGTGTCTTGCTTGTTGAACTCCGGGCAGCTGGCAATCTTCTTGCCCGAGCTCGGATCTTCGACCTCGAAGGTCTCGCCTGACGCAGCATCGACCCACTCGCCGTTCACGTAGGATTTCTCGATGAGTAGGGAAGGGTCATTGAGCTTTGGCACGTTGTGACCCATGTTTGCGACGAACTTCAGCGGGAATGGCCGGAATGGGATTGGTGGGATTGGTGATGGTCGAGCTCTAGCTACCGATGATACTAAGGAGAACCTGCTCCTTATACACGAGGAAGCCATGGTGAAGATCTAATTAGTAAGAGTAGAGTGCCCGCACGCAGCACCACACAGCGGCTCTAGCATCGTCATCTAGCGGTTCAACATCGGATCTTCCCTGGTAAGAATGGTCACCACCGAGCTGTGGGCGATGCGGAAAGCCGCCGAGGATAGCATCATTGTCCGAGATGACTTCACTAACGCGCCAAGCATCAAGCTAATTACGGAGAAAAGCGGGCCGCAAAACAATTACTACAAACAAGCTTAGTACACCGCCTCGGCAACGAGTCCCCATAGCTAGGGGCACTTCTTTGACCTCAAGTCTTCTGTCTAAGCGTATACTTACGCCTACCCTAGGTTCTACGCTGTGCGGCTCCTTTGCTATCGCTGGCTCGAGATATTCTCCCAGGTCGCCACCACAATCCACCGAACGCTATGGCTGCTCTGGTTCCAAGTCCAAGCTCCTAAGCCAGTTTAAAGAACGTGGACCGCATAATAATTACTTGAAACACATTAGGGACACTGTCGATTTCAGCTAACAGGCCTTATAGCTAGCGGTAGCTATGGGTATTCGTTCTGCCCTCGAGGCCCGTGCCCAGAGGTCTACCTGTGTCTAAATCGTTCTGCGGTCGCCTTTTTTCTTAACACCGGCTTGGCTGCCTTGCTTGTATCGCTACCACCATGCGGATTGCCCAGGACGACGTTCCCTACAGGAATGCGGTATGGTCGACTCAGGATCAAGCCCGGGGCTGGCTGTCCCTTCCTCCCCCTTCAGGCTTCTCATCGGGCCGCAATGGGCTCACGTAGACGTCGCTTGCACTTCACCAGTAGCTAGTCGTCTGCGAATCTCTGTGCTGCTGATCTTGCTCTCAAAGTTGGTTTTCACAGTTGTAGGATCTTGATTCGTAGCCTCATCTACAGGTCCAGCGTCAAGTACATCCACCTCGAATACTTCCAATGGCGCCCATCCCTTTTCACGTCTCCTGTCGTTGACAGCCTTCCCGCCCGCGCGAGTCTCGGCCGAGATGATAAGTGCAGAAATGCTTTCGTCCGTTATGGTTGGCCCGAAAGGGTCCGAGATACGCACGTAGTTGATAGTCACCTTGTCACTCGCAACTGGGGAAGTATAGGTGACTTTGACGACTTTGCCATTTGGACCCGGCTCGTCGAAGTGCTCAACCTTGCGAATGGAGGGAATATCGGGACTCAACACCAGGATGGACTCGACAAACTCTGCCGATCGTTGTTGCCGAGTATCCCAGGACTCGAGAACTGAAGCGTGCTTCTTATTGACTAGGAGCTCGTCCCCCGTGATACCGACAGTAATCTCTCGGCCTCCGGAACCAGGTTGAGCAATGAAAACAGTTGCCGAGAGCAGAAGTTTGTGGCCAATGTGGAGATGGTCAAACGTGCCTCCTACAGCGACCCTGGAGTGCTTTCTGCTGTTCTCTTTTGCTAAAGCTTTGTCTGTAAGGGTGTTACGGGTAGCTTTGGAGTCATGCCTGTCTGATGGCCCGTATGTACTAAGAGTATGTTGATCTTCAATAGCCTTCCAATACTCTTTGTAGCCTCGGTTCTGGAAATCATTATTCATGTCTGTGAGGACAGAAAACTGGTACTGATTGTAGTTCCTCTTAGAAGCCACGAAAGCTGCCATGGATGACAGAGGCCCAGAAGAAGCTGCATCGTCCTCAGGCCTGTTTGAGCCATTACCTGCGCCGACAGAAACATAAGGAGCGTCTAGTGCAAGAATTCGCGCATCAATGCCTCCAGAGATATCAAGATCTACCCCGAGGCGTGCTGCAGTGATGCATATCAGTGTGTAAAGCTCGCCCAACAAGGTCTGAAAGGCGGGGAATAGCTCAGACCTGCTTACGCCGGTACCGCCATCGAAGAGTACTGCGATGTCCAACCTAGACGTGGAGCTTCGTCCACTGGGGTCATGGTTAGATTGCAGCGAACGAAGTGCCGCCTCTACAGCATCACTATAGACTGTTCTGAGTGTGTCACGAGGTATTGGTAGTTGTAAGGCAGGAAGAAATAGGAGTGCTTTCCTCGTAGCTGTTTGAGGGGACTGCACAGACATGGCAGCGGGCGCTCAAGCAAGGTCAGACCAGTCAGAGGGCAACAGTCAGTATACGCGAGTACACCGGAAGTCCTTGATTGCGATAGATGGTAATGGCACACGGTCTCAAAACGACCAGGAAGGTGATGGTCTAGACGGGCAATCACGAGCAAGTCCCTGGGAAGGTAGGAACGAGGAACACTAAGAAGCTTGAAGTGGAGGGTGTAGATGGTGCCCTGGTGCCTGAGTCAGGGCGTCTCTTTCCCTCACGACACTAACTAATTACGTGGATTCCGAATTAGTTACCAGCTCTTTAGCCGCGACTTTACTGCCTGTAGGTTATGTTGCAGCTACAGTAAGCACATGTCAACACATTCTCGACTGGATCAAGTACAAGACTATGCCATTTCATCCTCACCACCAGCACTCAGTATCCGACTCAGGCCAAGGCGGCTCGCACGACAACTTCTACTCGGTTGCGAACGCGTTATACCAATCTGGTCAGACACTTGCGTCGGCGGGCATCCCCAACACCAACGCTTGGGCCGCAAACAGCAACTCTGCGCCTCAGCAGCAACAACAGCAACAGCAACAGCAATATCCACAGCCAGGACACGGATACCATTCGCATACTTACAGCAATGGAGGCATAAGCAGACAGTCGTCGTTGAGGTACGCGCCCCCACAGTACCAGCACCAGCAGCACCAGCAGGCGACATTACCCTCAAGTCCTGCAGCCCAACTATCCCCACGAAGACCAACTTTTCAGGGCCCCTCGATGAGTGACCACTATGGTGCACCGCCGACATATGGCAACAACGATGTGAATTTGCAGATCCAACCCCCCACACCCGGTCACCCACCTGCTTCAGTGTCTGGCGCATTACAAGCGGGCCAGGGCCAAGGCCAGGGCCAGTCGAGAGGCATACCCAGTCAAGCGCCACAACTACCGCCTTTACCTCAATTATCAACCCAACTTCAGCAACATCCTCCTTCCTTGTCGGCGCGACCCAATGTTAGCACATCCCATAGCTATTCGAAATCGAGTCCAGGAAACATGGATCCTGGCACTCCTAAATACAAAGCTTTTTCAAACAACACCCCCGATGCCCAGAAGTACATGTCTCCTGCTTCATATGCGCCCTCGTCCTCCTCCTTAGGCCCACAGTCATATTCTCCCCTCGGGTTAGCAGATATCAGGCCACGCACCGAAGCGAATCTGGCCGAGACCCATCTGAGCCCGAGCGGTCCAATCTTAGAAGAGCCGGTACAACACCCCACAAACAGCAACTACCTCGCGCCCTGGCCGATATTCGCCGTGGACTGGTGCAAATGGCCGCCAAAGACAAATGCAAGTCAGGGCAAGATAGCCATTGGAAGCTACCTCGAGGACAACCACAACTACATACAGATTCTCGACGCGCAGAAGACACAGATCGATCCCGAGAACCCACAAGGAGAAAGAGGCTTGGATTTTGTCAAGACGGCGGAAGCGAACCACGCCTACCCCGTCACAAGAATACTGTGGGAGCCGCCATCCTCCAACAAGCAGAGCACAGACTTGCTGGCAACCTCAGGCGATCACTTGCGATTATGGTCTTTGCCAAGTGAGACGTCTTCATACTCGTCAAACACCATCACGCGCCAAGGGTCGAAAAGTGAGCAGCCACTGCAGAAGCTTTCCCCGCTTGCTTTGCTGTCGAATTCGAAATCTCCAGAACACACAGCACCCATCACGTCCCTAGATTGGAACATCGTGCAACCCTCGCTGATCATCACATCTTCAATCGACACGACATGCACCATATGGGATATACCAACTCTGACGGCAAAGACACAGCTCATCGCTCACGACAAAGAAGTTTTCGATGTGCGCTTCTGCGCCAACAGCGTGGACGTCTTCGTCTCCTGCGGCGCAGACGGCAGTGTTCGCATGTTTGATCTGCGGTCGTTGGAGCACAGCACTATCATCTATGAGCCCAATGACAAACAGGAGAAAAGTAAGTCCAGCAATTCCTTCCATAGCACTACGTCGATCATAGCGATTATCGTATTTTCTGAGCGCTGACCATATTTTTTCAAAATACAGCTCTCAGCCCAGATACTCAATCTTCCTCACCGAATCGTACCGGTGGACACAGCTCTCATAGCTTAGCATTTCCGCCACCGCTTCTTCGCATTGCCGCTTCTCCACACGATGCTCATCTCCTCGCCACTTTCTCCCAAGACAACAACACCATCCGCGTGTTAGACGTTAGACAGCCTGGCCAAGCGCTTCTGGAACTTAAAGGCCACGGAGCGAGTGTCAACTGTATCGAGTGGTCGAGCACTCAGAGAGGCGTGCTCGCATCGGGAGGTGACGATTGCTGTGTCATGCTCTGGGATCTCGTTAGCAGTGCTACTGGTGGGCTGCCGCAGCCAAACACCGCCGCAGGACAGAGTGGGCAGGCTCAAGGACAAGAAAGAGGCCCATCGGCTGTGTGGGACTGTGCCTTCGAGGTTGGGAATCTCAGCTGGTCACCTGTGAATGGCACGCTGGGCGTGTGTGGCGGGCGAGGGTTGTGGGGTGTATCGATGTGAAAAGCGGTGGGAGAAGTAGTGAATGGATGAGCTGATATGACATGACTGGGATGATCGATGGGCGTGTCAGCAAATTGCGTGACGCCTCGATCAGATGGTTTCCTACAGATAACATGCTCTGTCAAGACTGAAGAGAAGATCGCTCTTCCACAGCGAGATGCCTCCAATATCACGAGGACGCCATAGCTTCGAAACAGACAGACTCCAGCCAATCTGCGCAACATAAAGTTCAACGCCATGCAGTGCCGTACTGTAGAGTTCACCAGCACGGGCGGGGGGTCTGCGGGATACAGCAGGAGGCGAGAGATAGCCGCGGATCTTGCTCGAGCGGTGCTACGGCGAGAGGTAACGTGGGGTGCGATTTCTGATGGCTCGGGCGTGCGGGCTCGCGGTCGGTGTGGTGTGGTGTGGTGAGGAGGGAACGTCTAGAATGTCACGAGGGGAGGCTCGGAGGAGAGCGGGTGCGCGTCTAGAAGTGTGAGATGGACGATTGTTCAATTCACGTGGGAGCGAGCGCTGCGAGGCCGCTGGGTGTGATCTAAAGTATCTATCTCGGCATGTCCTGGAGGACGCCGCGTATTCATCACTCGTACAAGATCATCACTTCTTACATATCCATCATGACGTCCTTCTCGAGCTCACGTAGACCACCAGTCAGCGCAGTCGAGTTGGCCTCCTAAGACGACTCGGGCTCGACGGTGTTTCCCGCGACGATGTTGGCCCATCCGATCAAACGCCAGTGCTTCTCGATTCTTCTCGACAGGGCGACCTTCTCGCCGACTGCCGTGCAGGCCGGGGTGGTCAGCGCCAGCTTGGCGGCGTCGGCCTTGACACCCATGACCTTTGCACCCGTGGCGGTGGAGCCAATGTTGACCATGAGCACTTCGTTCTTGGTCAGCTTGGCGACCTTGTTCAGCTTGCCATCGGCGGTCTTGACGCCCAACAACCTGCGGAGAAGGAAGTAGTTGACCTCGAGCTCGATGTAGATTTCAGGCAACTTCCCTCTGTGGCCGAGGACTTGGCCGACCAATCTGTCAGCACGGCACAGTGTGGGGTCGACTCTGGTTCCGACACCGATCAAGCCACCGGGCACGGCGAACTTCAGATCGTTGTGTTCAGCGAACAGAGTGACGATTCTTGACATGATAGGTCTGCAGATGGTGGCACCGGCGCTGTCCTTGCTGATGATACCTGGGCGGATTTCGATTTCGTCGTTCAGCTTGAGCACACCCGTCAAGATACTGCCACCAGCAACACCACCCTTCAGGTCCTCGATTTCGGCACCCGGCTTGTTGACGTCGAAGGATCGAATGACGATCATGTGAGGGGCAGCGGTGAAGTCTCTTATAGGGACGGGGATCTTTGTGACGAGGAACTCGTTGACAGCATCAATGTTGTAGCGCAGCTGGGCCGAGATGGGAATGATAGGCGAGCCGTCTGCAACGGTGCCCTTGATGAATTTCAGAATCGACTCGTAGTGGGTCTGGGCATCGTTCTGTCGCATGAGGTCGACCTTGTTCTGGAGGATGATGATGTTCTCGAGTTTCATGATCTCGATAGCTGCAAGATGCTCCGAGGTCTGAGGCTGGGGGCAGGTTTCGTTGCCAGCAATGAGGAGGAGGGCGGCGTCCATGACGGCGGCGCCTGAAAGCATAGTGCTCATGAGGATATCGTGGCCGGGGCAGTCGACGAAGCTAGGACATGTGTTAGGGTCAGTGTGGGGGAGGATGCGTGGTAGACTCACGAGACGTGTCTGAGCAGTCTGTATGTACCTTGGCAGCCATCTCTCTCGCAGGGAGGATCGACTTCCTTCTCCGACTTGAAGCTGCGGTAGCATGTCGGTCGCGGGCACTCTGGGTTGTCACATCTGTAGACCTTGGCGTTGGCATAACCAAGTTTGATGGTGATGTTTCGTTCTAATTCGTTCTTGAACCTGACCGTCTGCACACCTGAGATGGCCTTGACCACGGTCGACTTTCCGTGGGCGACATGGCCGATGGTGCCAATGTTGATCGTCGCCTGGCGGGCTATGATCTCTGGCGACAGTGGAGTGAGTTCGTCGACCTTCAGGTCTTTTGGATCTGGTTGTTCTGGCAGGGTCGGCCGCTCGGGTTGCGTCGCAGGCACTCCGCTGTTTCTGAGGATAGATTTGGGCGGCTCGTTGGTCTCTTCAGGGTCTTCGATGTCGTTCTCGTCGCCGGGAGGAGTGCCGGGCTGAGAGAGCTCGTCGTCAGACGGCAGGTCGCCATTGGTAGCCATGTTGGCGGATGGAGGGGTTGTTTCGTAGCGACGTGTACCTTCGATGTGGTTGATCGACCAGTGGTGCAGGTGCAGAGTCGTGGGATGGTAATGGAATTCGAAGCCTGTGATCGCAGCAAATTACGAGTCGCGAGGCGTGGTAGTCACAAGGGCGGATATGTGCTTGGATTCCTACCACTGTTCCTTCCTCAGCGATTCATCCGCGAGCCAAGATTTCTTTTTGACTCATGCCGCTGCTACGCCACAGCTACCATGCTGGCCTCCTTACGCCGCCGTACTAACTTTGGTGCCTAGAGCAGCTCGACACTGGATTCATGCTTGATCACAATGTTGCCAGGTGCAGACGATGGAAGAAGTCTTCTTCATTCTCAGTCATGTATGAAGATCATCCACTTTTAGTGAACGTGCTGCACGCCCTTGAGGTGCTATATAGTCCTATGTGTTTTTGTCCCATTATATGCCGCTAAATTGCCAAGTATACACAAAAACCATCGTAACAGATTCTCTCTCGTGCCCGTCGACATCACAGCTGTGCTCGCCAGCCGAGGGAGTCTCCTGCATCAATGTTCTTCCAATGTCCTTTGTCGACCTGGTCCCAGCCCATCATCACCCCCAATATCCTGCATCCCCTGCTCGAGACTGCACACACTAATCGGTCGCTTTGTGCTAACACTGCTAGATCAAGGAGATATGCTCGCCCGATGTAGTTCCTCAGCTGTATTGCTTCGGCCGTGGGCTCCGTCCGGTAGTCTCGGGACGGATCAAACACTTCTCCCGAACCCGTCCCTAGCAGCTTATGCTCGTACTTGCTGTCTTTCGACGGCAGTGGCGAGTTCAGATGCTTCTGCTTTCGCATGTTTTCCGGTAATCCCAGGTTCCAGAAAGAGTCCTTGAAGAAGCCTTTTTCCCAGCCTAGCCCGCCTTCGCTAAGCTGCTTGTTCGACGTCAGAGAGATGCGCTCTTGCGCACGAATTGCGAGCCCATTCAATTCAGGGTCATGGTACATGTCCGCGTCGTCAGTGGCAAGCATGAAGGTCGAGTTTTGTTTGGAGCTCGATGTGGCTGACAGGTAAGTGGTAGTGGTGCTTTCGACTAGCTTCTGTAAGGCTGCAGCGTACTCGGCCGGTGGAATATACCCTTGCTGATATTGAAATTCGTCGGGGTGCCGGTCGCCCCGGCGGATATGCATTCCTGCGAGGAGGTTAGCCTCGCCCACTTGTCTGCGCAACTGGCTAATCCGGCTATCGACATAAACCTGATCGTGCGGAAGAAGCTTGAAAAGTGTCTCGTAGCCTACTCGCATCATGTCAAACACTTGCTTGTCGGTGAATTTCTCATGGAAAGCTTCGCCAAATGTCCATTGCCAGGTCGCCGACGACACAACCAAATGCTGCGACATGCGGGGACAAGGGACCCGGTGGGTAGGTGGCGGCGGTCGACAGCTCGGTGGCGCTGGCTTCTCGAACAAGGACGAGTATTTGCCATATGCAAAATGAGAATCGTCAATGAAGAAGGCTCGCTTCTCACGTTGTGCAAGACCATAAGATAGCCACAGACCAAGCAGAGACCCGCCTAGGCCGGCATCGGCGGCGTCAAGCACATAAATCATGGACGACTTGCACACGGGGACTTGGCCACCTGGCTTGAAAGAGGGATCGAACGGAATGAGCTCGCTCAGCTGTGCTTGGGCAACGTCGATATAGTTTGGCTCGGGGTCGTAGTATTGGAGATTTCTTCCCTCTTCCTCATCCCCCTTCGTAACGGCAACATGCTTGGCGACCTCGTCGATATGAGAGCAGATATCCTGGTACTCCTTCGCAGGCAGTGGGAAGCCTCGGTTAGCAGGAATGTGGATTGTCCACCTCGATTCTCCTTCTGCATCGGTCACCGCCAGCGGTGATGCGAAGTCGGGTAACTGAGAGTCCTCCACAATCTCGTAGGAATGCCCATTGGCATGCTGGTAGACTTGTTCCACGACTTTCTGCTCAGTCCCTCTGAACCACGATATCAGGTAGAATGTGCCTGTAAGAATGAACAGCCACGTCAGATACCGCAACGTCCTTCTGGTGTTGAGCGCCGGCGGCTTCTTGCCATGTCTGGGCAATATCGAGGGTAAGGCCGGGGAGGGAAGCGGGCTGTGGAGGAGGAATTCCTTGAACGTTGAGTTCTTGGTTGATGACTTGGGAACCTGCAGAAGTTTGGGAGGTTGTGCTCGGCTTGCCAACAACATCCTTCGCTCGGGCATGGAAGACTGAAAATGAACGTGCTGGCTCTTGCTAAAGAATGTAATATGCTTCGTAATGATCGTCAATGTTCGCTCCTCGTTCTCCCTTCTGATGTTGCAAACATTCAAAGGATCGGCCAAGCGCTATGCTAAAGAAAGATGGTAGACGAGAGCACCGGGCTCTGCTTTCTGTGAACGAGAGTAAACGCTGTGTAACGACGACTGGCTGTGAACGCAATACCGGAGATGAGGATCGGAATGACCAGCAGCAAAAGTGAGGAGTTCGAAGACGCAGTCCTCTACCAAGAAACAAAGATCATCGTCGTGCTGTCCAACTCCAACGCCTGCGATCAACACAACTGTTATGGAACGCTGTGCCCATCAGAGGCCGACTTTTCGAGACATCCAGGACCCAGTCACCTCCCGAGCCAATGGCAAACTTTCGGAACGTTGGCCAACGGGATCTCCAACGGAACCTTGTCACGTTAGGCGAGGCGTGGTCTTGCTTGTTTCTGCCTCCTTGAAGGCACGCTTTGCTCGAGAGGAAAAGGTAACAGAGCACACCAGGTTCAACTTGTGCAGCAGTCTAGTCTGCGGTCATTGTACGCTTCATGACCAGCCTTCAAAGTGAGTGCCCTTGAATCCGAAGACCTAAGCAGAACACAAAAACAGCAGCGCTGAGCAGTGTCCAGGAGAAGCTTAGTGAGATCGTGAGACACAGCGGATCTAGATATGCAGTCCAGCTCCGGTTGCGCCGTTGCCATTGGTGCTGATCACACATCTGAAACACGAACTGCCGAGGCTTGGTCCAATCAGCGAGCTCACGCCCTGTACCTGCATTGCGTGGCGTGTCCAGAGTGCCCAGGCGTCGGATAGCGACCTCATAGGTGGATGCAAACAGTAGCACTACTTTTTGCACCAGCAGGAAAGGCCTATTTGACAGACAACAGAAACGCTCTGCATTGGAAGAGAGCTAAGGATTTCAATAGGCCATCACTATACAAATTCTCTCGTCAGAAAACCACGACAGCACCAAATCACCCCCGATGGAGGTCTTCCAATCCGTGCTACTTGGTCCTTGAGTCACGTTGCCTCGAATGGTCCTCCTAAACCTAACAGATGAAATTCCTTGTAGCCGCAGGATGCAATGCAAAGAAATGCCATTAAACACATCTCAAAATTTGAGCATTAATGTCCCTGGTCCCACCCAGGCCTGTAGTTATGCTCTTCCCATGATAGCTCCATGCTAACACTAACATCTTAGTATAAAGTAAAGTATATCGTCATAACGTCGTAAATCTGGAGTTTCGCTCGAACGGCTCCTCCTCGGACAGGGAGAGTTCGCTTTTCATGTTGCAGCGTCGGAATCCTGCGCCACATCGCGTTCTCGAATCGTCGAGATCATCGTATGTGCTGGTGGCATATGCCCTGCCCGATCGCTCGACGCTCTTCTAGAGTGCCGTCGCTGGGTAGATGTGGAGCGGGGTGGTACTCTGACAGACCCCGACTTGCCCTTGACAAGGTGTCCACTTTCCACCTTGTCCTGTATCATTTCATCTAGCATCTTCGACATCTCATCAACCGACTTGCGCTTCTTGTCACCACTATTCTGAGGCGAGAGCAAAGACAGTAGCGTCGCTCCTGCCAAAGGAGCGCCAATTGATTCCGGTGGACTTGCTGGCCTCGCGGGCTCGCTGGCTGTGCGACCAAGTTCGATACCTATGCATTTCCTTGACCTAGGCTGTGAAAATGGGTTTTCTGGTATCGTACTGTCGATCGAACGCTGGCGCACTGCGGAGCGCAGGACTGTCACTGTCTTCTGCAAATCAGCAATGAGGGCGTCCTTCTCTTCAAATTGTCTTTGTACATCGCCTTCTTCTTGCGCAGCTCTGCTGAATCCCATGGATGTGCGTGAATGACTTGACCTTCGTGCTTGCAGTAAACGCTTCTCCAGCGTCGCGATGTATCTATTCTTGTCTTGTAGATCTGCTTGCAATGCCCGATTCTGTGCTTGCAGAGACGCCATACCGTTGCCAAACTGGCTGAGATCTTCATCCTCATCTGCTACAGGCGAGAATGTTGGCGGCGTGCTCATAGAGGCCAACGAGGGGTGCCGGGTTACCGTAGGACCGAGAGTGCCGAGGGTGGAGTGACTGGCCGATGATCTGACAGATCTCGGTGGACCATGGTCTCCAGCAGTGCCCGTCGATAGTCGACCGTGCATACCCAAGGCTGAAGTCATGCCAGAGTTTACACCTGTTGATTTTGAGCATAGGATCAGGCGGTTCAAGTGTTCGATCCGCTCTTTCAACGCTGTCCGGGCAAGCTGCATCTCCAACATCTGCTCTTCATGTCGATGTGCAGCTTCTCTCTCCATCTGCACCTCTGCCGTCTTCTCCTCCTTGGCGTCGGCAGACTTCTTCTGGTGCTCCAACTGGCTTCGCAAGTTGGCAATTTCGCTTCGATACCTCTCGAGTAAACCCGAATTGAAACTTGAGCCAACCTCTTCGACGGCCTTCTTAGCATGACTTACAATGTTGTTCTTTGCTCTGGCTGCAAATTTGAGCGTGTTCAGGGTCTCCATGGTGTGTGTCGTAGTAGCAGTCGATGACCCTGATGAGCCTATCTGGATTGTGCATAGGATCGAAACCAATGAGCTTCCCGAGAGGGCAGGTTGAAGCAGTCTAGTCAGCTTGCTGTCACGATAAGGCAGGTGTTTGCCCTCCTTGTCGAGTGGAGCGCCATTTTTATCCTTGCTTGCCGACAGCTTGGAGATAACAGTGCCGAGGGTGAGCAGAGACTTGTTGATATGTGCACCTTCTTTTTGGCGCTCCCTATCATCTGCTGCTCGCTCTGAACCTGCCAAATCGATCAGACTCAACGTCGAAACCCGTACTCCGCTGGGCAGCATAGCAACTCTCTTGTTTTCCTGCGAATTGCCGCTCGAAACCCGTTCTCGGCTCTCAACCACAATCTGCACAACGGCATGACTCCGGGAGCTGCGCGCGTTCCATTGAGTGCTTCCAGTTCGTCTTGCCATGTCGCCTCGATGTATCACTCTCAACAACTGTGTTGGACTTTGCACAATTTCCTCTTTGAGGGGCGTGGCATACACGCCTCGTCTGCTGTCTTCCCGAAGCTTGATCTCTTCTTGTGGCGCAGAGCTTCCGCTGGTGGGTGCGGCGAGCAGATCATTAATTCTCTCGTTATAAATCTCGAGGTAGCTGACTCGAAGCAGGAACTCGCGCTGCGGAGTTTCCCGGATATATGAGAAGATATCGGTTATAGCCAAAGGGATGACGCCGGGACTCGACGTTATTCCCTGCATAGAGAAGGTCTTTCCAGTGCCGGTCATGCCATAAGCGAAGACAGTTCCGTGATAGCCTTCCATGACTCGGCGTACGAGCCTTTTGGCAGCAGAGTCATAGACTTTGGCATTATCGTCGTAGGTGCCGAATACGTTGTCGTAGAGATAGTCTCCTCCCTCCTTTCCACGATAAGCGATCAGTGAGCGCCTCCCGTCGACCATCCATTCGCCTTCGGCTGTTTCCGAATCCTGCCCGTTGCTGTCGGGCCTCACACGTACACTGACTGTGACATTACCTTTGTGCTCTCTACCCTTCACAATTTTGGGACTTGGGAGCTCATCTAAGACATCCTTGGACCGTCCACGATCCTCGTCGCCTTCTTCGAAAGTGGTAGCACTGGTTGAGTAGGAGCCGTTAGCGGAGGAAGAGCGACTCTGCAGAGGTGAAGGCACACTCGATAGACCATCTGAAGCGCGCTTGTTATCGACAAGAGGGACTGCAGACGACGATATGCCGGCATTCAAGAGTGATGGTGTGTCGGACATCCGATAGACGTTGGAGCCATCGCTGTGCCTAGACGATGTTTTGGGTTTGGGAGCATTGGGAGTGCCAAGTCGGCTAGCTTCAAAGACTCCCTTTCGCGGAATGGTAGGGGATGTAAGGGAGGCAGAAGATGGTGGCCTTGATGTAGCCTGCGGCGGCTGTGGGAACTGTCCAATGCTCACGGTCTTGCGTATCGTCTGCGGCGTAGATACGCTTCTGGCATTTTGTGTGTTCTTCAAGGTTGGCAGTTCGGGCGTCGAGGATCCACCCTGGCTGTTGGGGCTGATAGAGGGTCGAGACGGTGTTCTGAGCTTCGAAGGCCGCTGTGCTTGACTCTTCCTCGTGTACTTCGACTGGGGGACGGGCGGAAGGGCAGAAGTTGGCGGATCGGCAGTCGGCCGCGAAAGGATGGGTAGAGACATATCTGTTCAGCAGGTACCCAGCATCAACCTTGTCGCCGCTGAATTCTCAGGCATCCACCAGCAAAAGCAATTATTAGACTTTCATGCACTGACCGAACTTGCGCAGAGTTCGGGTATTGTCAATTATGCGCGACGTCTGATGCTCTCAATCGCTCCTTCCTCGCGAAATTCTGGGTTGAAGTTGGGTAGGCAGGGCAAATGGGTGGTAGGTGGGTAGAGGCTGCTGCAAGTCGCCGTCTCGTTCAGGGTTGCTAAAAGTGTATAGACTATGCCGGTGACTGGGTTGCCAGTTTAGCGAATCGAGGTTCTATACTGCGGGACTGCACTTCTCGACTCGATGTTGTTGTGCGCAGCGGGCGATATGACGGTCGACATCAACGACACACCGACTGTAGGATGGGCAACGTATGTGTGGAAGACATGGACCTGAAGTTGACTGGCTTGTGATAGTCTTCTGACAGGCCGGGGAATATGTGATCGTGTTGTACCCCAGCACCACAATTGCAAGGGTGGGATGCAGATATTAGCGCAATCACTTCTTCGGCCTCCTTGCAAGTACAAAGTGCTCGAAACGGGCGTGGACAAAGGCGAGAATTTTCCCTTGCTCGAATCTGCTGGTCGACTCTTCTGACGAGCTCGACGACCCGAGGGTAGGAGTACCGATCAGACCGATCAAGACGCTGGCAAACTTTATCGATGGGCCTTGCAGCGTTTGAGCCCGTTGGAGGCGGCGCTGGTGATGGCCCAACTTAGGCCTGATTGGTGGCTGATCTAGCTACTAAATGCCTAGCTCGCGCTTCGGGTGGCCCCTGCTGTTCGCACCTCGTGCTCTGTCGGTGCTTTGAAGAAGCCAGAGCCAAGGCGCTAGAGCTTGATCTTCAGGCGGTCATTCGGCGCAGCCCTGGCAATTTACCAGAGTTACTGTGGCCTCCCCACTGCGGCCCATGATCGTGACGGCAATTTGGTTCCCTTGAGCTCGTGCTGATGCAAGGTTCTGCGACATCAATCAGACCGATTGGATCATTTGCGACAAACAATCACCAAAAAACGCACGTTTTCGTGACCATCAACAAACCCCATGCAGAACAATGCGGTCGAGCATTAAACATTTGATTCATTGGCAGGCATGTCTGATTCGTGGTGTAGATTATGGATGAACCCTTTGAACCTAACACGAACCTCCGCTTGGTTCCGGATAAACGAGTCGATCTTCTTGTCCCAATCAATTCAGAGTTTCGCGAAATGACATTCGAGCAAGGGATCACTCTATACTTTATGTAGATGAGGGCGGTCCACACACAGTACCTACAGGCCCCTCCATGAGAGAAGAAGAAATGAGTCTTACAACGATGCTCTAGAAATTCGGAATATGTCTTTGAGACTGCTGACGACCTACCCTTCCTGTGTTTGATGGAAGTTTCAGCTCGAAATCAGTTGGTCCTCGACACCATTGGTTCAGAAAACCCAAAGAGATGTCACTCGCCGTGTGCCGCGGCTCCATCGATGCAGGAGCTCCCCTGTCCACGGTTCTGTCCCGCGAAACCTTGAGGAAGCCACCATCGAGCGAGCCCCGCCACCTCTGAGGCAAGATATGCTTGTGATTCGAGGCAATACCAAGGTACTTATCACATCACAACGTCTTTTTTCAATAACAGCATGTGGTGTGACTAGCCATCGCGCAAACGGATCACGTGGTCTCATCATCGTCGATGATCGCCAGATGAACAGCTTCGGGAAACTTACGGAAAAGGACGAACGGCCAAAGCTGGAACATGGGAGGCTTCCCATATCTCTAGCGGCAAATGATCCTGGTGAGTCTTCTAAACTGCGACAAAGGCAGAGTGATCGACAAGCTACCAGTACGTAGTCGTTCCTTTCGTCCTGGTCTTCGTAACTCATGCAATACTTACTCGTCAGCCAAAGTCGATTTGAGCTGCCCTACCTGTGCTCTTCACTCCATTCGGCATCGACCTGCATAATGCATGCAACAGTCTAGGCCGTGCGCACACGTGGTTGGCATATCTTGTCTCAGCATTGATCTAAGCTTTTCGGAGATTTATTTACCTTAGCGTTCCCCTTTCTCTTCACTCGGGCTTGGGATTCGTTCGCGCACAACCACATGCAATTTCAGAACGACGATCGTGGCTACCGGCAAAGCGTGGCGGCTTGACATCAAGCTCATGTGTATCGCAAGGTAAAATGTCGTGGCTGATGTACAAAGCAGCCGGTGTTATAGACCCGGTGACCTGGCTATTGGACCATTAGCGGGGGAACCTCACTGGCTGTTCGCTGCTGTATCACCAAGACTTACTGGAGTTGTGGAAAGCGGGACGGAACGTCTGCTCTTGGATGAGCAAATGGTGGGCCGCTCTGACTGAGCGTGAATGCCGCTCGTAGTTGAGAATTGCTGATGGCCTAGTTTCGAAAAAGCTCCCACCACACACCCACAACACCGGAACCGTAGGAGTCCGCTGGCACAGGGAGAGTCATTTTCAGACGGTCAAAAAAGAGGGACAGCACGACAGCGGAAGCATGAATCGGTTTTTCATCATTGTACGGTAGCCATTTCAGCACGGGGCTGCTCGCATAATTGGACTTCAAATGAGTGTTCACCATCACCCTAGTCGAGGGCATATGACGGCGCTAGGAATCAGTGACGTGAAAACACTGGAGAAGTCTAGCTCACCTTGGTGCCGTTTCGGCACAGTCCCGTCGACGAACTCTCTGAACTCCTGCCAAGCAAGGAAATGGCTTCTCACCTGATAGTGTTTCCGCTTGCGAGGGCTCCTGCCATGTAAGACCATCGATGCCACTATCACGCAGTCCGAATGGCAACATTGATCCGACCAATGCGTTACTTCCGCTTCCTGTTTCCAATCTCGGCGAGCGCCGGCCTAGCTGCCGGCCTGCCCGTCTTACCTTGCCATCCACAGTGATACATTGGTAATAAATGAGACCTTCTCCTGTGTTCGCTAGCTTACCGCAGCAAGTCATCACATATTGTATCTAGTTCACAACCAATAGCCAGCAGCTTTCCGTCAGAGCTCTTTCTACCACAGTTGATGCTTTTCTCTAGCCCGTGCTGTTTGCGTTGCCTTTGAAGCAGCTTCGTTCACTAGGGACCTATTGTCAGCTGATGGGCGTGCGATCGTGGAAATGGCCGAGGGATAAGGCATCCGACAGTCCTCTGCATCTGCCACGTGAGAGGCTGCCAGGCTAATTTCATCCGTGGCTTAGGGTTAGCGATGATGCTCTCATTATGTGAGCCTGGGCAGATACCAATGGAACCGAGATCGAATCGCTTATCCGATTAGTAGATGTTGTTCTCTGCAAGCATGGGATCTTGACCACAAGTTTCGAAGGACTGGTGACAGTGAATTTTTTGTACATTGCTTGACAGGCCATAATGCATAGTAGTAGTGTATCTTGCAATGACCTGCGTAGTCTATACATCTTCCATGACCTATCTGGTCATCGGCATCTTCCCGGAGCCAAACCGGGCATGGAACGTTTATAAGCAACCATCACCTCTCTCAGCAACCCCTTATCTAGCTGTGCCAACAGCCTTCCTGTGCTCCGCAACTCCCAACTTGTGCAACGTCTCGGCCCGTCTCCTCTCACCACCAAACACCTTCTGTCCCAACCGATCCTCCCACATCCCCTCCTGAATCTTCACCTGCACCACACCACCATGACTGCCCTTCACAGGCAGCGCGAACGGCCCACTAATGACATGTCCATTGACAAGCTTGTAGTCCTTTGGCTTCTTCAGATCTGTCGTGCTCTGGCCCTGCTCCAGCGCGTAACCATTGCTGCCCCTTGGCACATTGAGTACCAGCTTCGTCATGCCAGGCGTCTGCGTCGCGCTCACGAACGAGCCGCCACTCGTAGCCGGAACCTCGCACACGCGTAGTTCTGCCGTGCCTTCACTGACGTACTTGAAGTCCCCGCCTACACCGTAGTCGCCGTTGCGGAACTTCTGCCGCCAGCGCAGCAGGTAGCGCCTTGTGCGTGCGGGCTCGATGCCTGCGTCTTTGAGTTCTTCTGAAGACATGGTGAAGAGCTTGTCCCAGGACGGGATCTTGGAGGTTTGAGCGGAGAGGCCGCGGCCGATAAGCTTCAGGAAGGTCTCGACGTCGGGGACGAAGGGGGTAGGCTTGGGGACGGAGAGCTTCTTCGTTGGTTTGGCTGATTTGGAGACTGAGCGCTGTTGTTGGAAGTGTTGTTGTTGCCGTAGGCAGGGTGTGCAGACATATCTGGATGCTGACGTTGGTACTTTTGATGGCCTAAGGAGTGTCTGGAAGAGAGGAGATATCGATTTGGAGGTTGCCATGTTGGCTGGATATCGAGGTCGAGGATGCGCTCGCGGAGCACAGCTCCTCTTTGATCACTAGTACGGAACAGCCCTGCTTCGTACTGAAGTTTTCTATCCGACAATCACCTTATGAGTCGCGTCTGCATTCAGTATGAGATGCTGGGCTCATGGAAGCTGAACGAATGATGGACTCACGACGACGCTGTCCCTCGCATGCCCGACGTGTACTTGGAGTGCACTTCAGGAACAAAATGTTGCGGAGCCAAAAGCGGTACCATCCTCAGCACGTGATCTAACACTCCCTGGCACAACGATTCAACGGCGACAATGACATCTCATCCACAAGTGGTATAACGCCAGCGAATAACTAAAGCCTCTTCTTGTCCAGCTTGTCAATTTCTAGGCAATCAGGCGCGATGCAATTATGATATCTGAAGCTCATATCTTCCGATCTGAATTCACGCTACTTTAGATCTCTCAGGAGATCTTGCCGGTAACAGCCTCGAGAAAGTGACATTGTACCGACACCAACCGGCGCCCAACTGTCCTGGAGCATTTGACCACAAATACTCATCAATTGAATCGCAGTCTTCTTTCATTTCCTCGTACAATTACAGACACAATGGCTCCGTCTACAGTGGCGGCGTCGCCGCTGAAACCACTCTCACCTTCAATGCAAAACACTGCATCAGCAAGATCACCGCTGGGTAAAGCGCTTCCTTTGAGGAAGCCATCCATCAAAGAAGCCAAACCGTCTCCGAAAAGGCCCGCCCAGCGCGAACCAGAGCAGTCAGAAACGAAGTCTCACAAGGCCAAGCGTCAAAAACTCGAACCAGATTACGATATGGCTGAGCGGATGAACCGAGATGTCCAGGACAAGTACGTCAAAGGCAAAGAGCTCGGCCAAGGAACCTACGCTGTAGTCTACAAGGGTCACCTCAAGTCAGACCCAAACCACATCGTCGCTATCAAAAGGTTTAAGATAATCCCCGACATGAAACGAGACTTCGGCATTGGCCCCGACACGATCCGTGAAATCAAGTATCTACAAGAACTAGTTCACAACAACATCGTGCGGATGTACGATGTCTATGCCACCAAAGACGAGACGATCAACATGGTCATTGAATACTTCGCATGCGGTAACCTGGAAGAAATGATCCACAGCAAGATGTCCTACGGCCTCGCAGACATCAAAGCCTGGATGGGCATGCTGTGGCGTGCCATCTACTTCTGCCATTCGAATTTCGTACTACACCGAGATTTGAAGCCCGGTAACCTCCTCATCGCAGAAGACGGCGAGCTGAAGATTGCAGATTTTGGTCTTGCACGGTCCTTTGCGGGGCCCGACCTGAACATGACAGCTACAACGATAACGTTGTGGTACAGGCCTCCTGAGCTGATGTTTGGTGCGAAACACTACAGCGGACAGGTCGACGTTTGGTCGTGTGGCATGATACTGGCGGAGCTGCTGATTAGGCGGGCATTCATCGGTTTTGCCGACGAGGACATGGCGGCTGAGACTCGACAGACGGTGCTTGGGCAGCTTGACCTCCTGAACCAGTCGTTGGGCACGCCGAGAGAGGACAATTGGCCGGGCGTTAGCAAACTGCCAGATTATGTCGAGATGGAGCCGTACAAGGCGCCGGCTGGCAAGGGCGAGTTTCGAAGGTGGTTCAGTAATATCGACGACACAGGGTTAGAGCTGTTGATGTGGACCTTGACATTTGACCCTAGAAGGCGGCCCAGTGCGAAGCAGTGTCTTGAGCACGAATGGTGGCAGCTTGAGCCGAGGCCGACGCACAAGGAGCATCTGCCCAGGAAGAGGAATGTTGACGAAAAGCATGTCGCGAAAGAAATAGGACTGAAGCCCGGCGTTGTTGATGAAAAGTTTAGCGGCGTGGCACGTAAACTGGATTTTGGCAGCATGAAGTAATGGTTGAGGACGACGAGCCGATTTGCCCTGCAACCATCACGCCTTTTGTTGACGGCCTGATACTGTTGCTAGAGCCTGAATTCGACGGCATGGACCACTCTTCAACTGCTCTTACCTGTGTCTAGTAGAGTCTCTGGCTGTATGCCCACCACTTCCCAGAACCTTGAGCTGTCGAGTCTTCTCCCAAGCTTTACTTCGTCTCTAGGTAACGTCGCAATGCCTGCCTCGTGCATCAACTCCGCAAGCCACTTTGTATATTCAGGCTTTTGCCCAGCCTCTCCAGCTTCAGCCTGCTTCTCTAAATCGTCAGCCCACCCATCGACAAGCGCCCACCAGTCATAGACTTGCTTATCGGTCACAATCCACCTCCTAGGCTCGAAGTTCCTCGTCATAGCCACGCAAGCCCTAGCTACATCATCACCATGAATTAAGTGCAAGCTCGTCTTCTGCCTTAGTTTCTCTTTGGTCTGCGCGACCCGCTTGACCCATCCCGACGGGATGCGCTGGTCGCCCCATAGCCCAGCAAGACAGAGTACTGCTCCCCTGCCTTGGGTGTTCTGAAGTACATAGTCCTCTGCCTCGGTTCGAGGCGTGTGCTTGTAATCACTTTTGTAGTCATGCATTCCTTCACCTTCATATGCCCCGGTACTGCCCAGTAGAATCCATCGGGGGGTCTCTGACCCCGTGTGTGTCTTCTCGTATGTCTCGACCAGCTTCTGGGCTGCAGAAGCACCTTCCACTTTGAACGTGACGATCACGTAATGTGCTGGCGGCAACTGCGCATATGGCTCTTCGTCCGTCGAGTCTGGGTCGAAGGCGAAAGGGACAATCGTCGCGGGATCATATTTGCCCACGCAGAAGTCCTTCGGTGCGCCTGTTCGTGTGGTCAGCGTGTGAGAGATGCCTTCTTTCTCGAGAAGTGGAGCGAGGAACTGCGATGTCCAGCCTGCGCCGAGAACGAGGACATCATCGACTTTGTCGGGAGTAGTATATGAGCTCATGTTAGTGTGTGGCAATGTATGTCAGAGAGCCGCAATGTAATATACAACGAGAGCAATACATGGAAATGGTGGACAGTTGGAAGGTTTGACTCGAAATGCTGGATCTGACGGTAAGTTCCTTGGAGTCCTGCCGTCACTTCGCGCAAGACCTCTATTCGCGTAGGATTTATGAAAGTCCTATTATGCATTTAGCAGATGGCAGGCTGTCTAGGCACATTATTGCAAGCATCACAGGTCCTCAAAACGAGTGCCTGCTTGGGTCTGGAAAGCACAATGAGCATGTAATGGTGTTGGGCTTTCGTGAAGATAAACACTGAGACGTAGCCTAACTTGCCTGGGGGTCCTGCGGAAGCTTGGCGTCCTCATCGATACCAACAGCTTCGGGGTCACAAGAATCGGGTCTCTCAGACCTACCGATAATGTGGACGTGGCTTTGCTTCACTGACATGTAGGGACTCATCATGCCTAAGTTTGGTAGGATTCCTACAGATATTTGGCGTGGTCTCGCTCTCGCCGTGACACTCACAGTTGGTTTCCGTTCAATCGACTGGCTCATTGCGCGCAAGGACGAGAGCAACCACCGCAGAAGCGATGTTCGTGAAGAGATCGCAGCCAGGAGAGAAAGGCGCAAGAAGCGAGGTCCCATTCCGCAATCTCTTAAGCTAAGTCGACAAGAAATGGACGACCTGAGGCTGGAGCACGCAGCGCGCCTGGAGGACTCTGGAGAGGCAGGGCAAGTGCAGACCGCCCAACAGATTAGAAACGAGATCGAAGGAAGGCGACTGAACCCACAGCGGCTTAACAGGTGATATTGTGTTCGCCTACCTACGTACAAGCTACTACGACAATTGGCTGGAGCTAATTGGTCTGCATTCACTTTTGGGGGATATCGCGCGTTATCTGAAACTATACCTGCGACAATGAACGAGACCTAAAACTCGAAGCATGCACTACAGCTGACAGTAAGCACTTTGGTATCGCAGTGGCATTGTGCGCAGGTAATTGCACGACTTCGGCAAGCTCGTCTCAGACCACTCTCGACACCGAAGCGCATGGAAGAGTTCGAAGACGCAGAATACGATCCACTCCCTTACCTTGCTTACTTGACCCAGTCCGTTGAACTATAGCTGCTCAGTGACACACCCGACCACACCATGCTTGATGATTCTGGCGGTGGATCGGGATCTATGAGGTTCTTGTGACGCCGCTACTGCACGTTAGTCCCGCTGCTGTGTACGTGCTGCTTGATGAGCACCGACTGCAGCATTTTGTTGCTAGACCAGGACCTTCTTGAACACGAAGCCAGCGCCAATCCGCCGGTCTATATCGTCGGTGACGATGAGTAATATAGGCACTGCGTATGGCTTGTTGAGGCAGCTTATAACTGTTCCAGGGTAGGACGAGTGAGCGAAGTAGTGATGGCCAATGGGTGCGATGGAGGTAGAGTGAGAGGAAAGGGGCTAGTGCCCAGGTCAAGCAAATAAGGGCCTGGGTGAATAGACGGTGGGCGTTCAGGACGACAACAAGTGCCACTGTTACGAAAGTGTTGTGCTCAGGTTTCCCAGCACGAGGTTGTCTAATGTCCAATTCGTGTTGCCAGCACGAATCCACATCGTGATAAGAAGTAACGATCAGCAATTCACAAGCTCGGGATATGCGTCTGTCATCTTATAAGTAGATCGGTATTGCGACGTGCAGAAGATGGGTTGGCCGATTTGCCCAGCCTTTATCAATTGCTAGGGCTCTGGAATATGTATGTATTCAGAGCTCGCTGTCTTACTTGGACCCTATTGTCGAGGTAGAGGTACCTGCCGGTAGTATGTAGATGTGGTGGGTGTGTGCAAAATAGACAAATTATCTTAAGGCCTCACGCGTGGCACATTGTCACTGCGGGGTGCTGCTCCCCACTCGCATGTCCGACGTCAGACACGGTAACTCCAGCACCCGGTGCTTAGGTAGCTACTCACTGACTGCGGCGTCTGCAACCTCTCTAACTCCAAGAGAAAAACATTGAATATCGTCAATATACACAGATAACACATGGACAACCGCATAGAATTTCCCGCTGCTTCATCGATGCTATAAGTCGAGCTACATAAGTTGTCAGCAGGTTCACTTGAGGCAGGTCAATTGGTGCCTTACACCTGGTCTGGGCCAGATCCGGGGTAGCGTCATGCCATCGATAATGCGAATCAACCTTGGCCACCTCCTGCGTCTTCGTCGTGTTTTGCGTACCTTCGGTCAACATAATTATCCTGATGCCAGTCGCGGTCTCCAGCATCAAGCGTCGCTCCGTCTTGTGCGACCTCTCCAGTTATGACAGACTCCCCAGCTCAGGATGACGCCTGTTCCGATCTAGACTCGAGCGTATGAAACCGCAACTCTGGTCATATTCGACCTGCTTGCTACTCCGTAGTGGCTGACTCATGGTTCTAGCTCGAACCAAAGTCCTCGAAACGATCGTTTACATGCGAGATTTGCAATACGAAACTATCACGCCTGTCACATCTACACCGTCATTACCAGCTACATACAACGTGAGTATTATGCTTAGATGACGGTATTTCCAGTCTCAACGCCTATTCGACCTCCGTGGCCTTGAACATCCGCATATGCTCCGTGTGGGAACAGCTCTAATAGTATTGATAGCGACAACCAAGAAACATATCAATGTCAGCTATGTCCTAAGAGTTTCAAACGCAAGGACGTCTACCAGAGGCACTTACGGGGAGTTCACGGTCCGAACCAGACAAATCGGCGCACCGGACGCAAAAAATCATGCCAACGATGCATCAAGTACAAGCTCAAATGCAGTCGTGACGTCCCATGTATTGCATGCCGCGATAAGGGAGCTCAATGTACATTTGAAACAAACAAATTCTCGGTGCCGGCTAGTCACGTACCTGATCAGGACGGACATGACGATGAACCCTTTGCAGGGCCCTTCAGTGAGGATAACATTAACGACGCACGATCACACACAGATTATTCTATGTCCTGGAATGCACCTGTTTTAGAAGCAGTACCGCTCATTGACCAGACCGTTAACGACTCCACCGTCTCATCTGCTGATGACCGCAGGCCGACAAGCTCGCGCCAGATTATAGATACAGCAAGCTATCCGCAACCCCAGCCTCAGCCCAGAGCCAGCATCGACCCGCTACGACAAGAGGCAAGGGCTGAGGACACGGCATACTATCCGTCTATGCAAATACACCAAGCCGAGAGCATGAGTATGTCGCAGGGGAACATGCAAGGCGATACACATCGTCCGGAATTAGATCAACACACAGCGTACATGGGAGCCAATTATACGCATTCCCATGGGGCAGACTTCAACACACCGTTCCAGATGCCAGATAATCAAATCGCCTCTGCACCAACGGAAGAGCTAAGTCGTTATTTCGATCTTAGCGTATTCGACAGCAGCACTTTCCGAGCCTCGAAGATGGACTGGTTGGGCTGTGATACAAACTTCTCTGACGGACAGACTTCGCATTCATTGGATCAACATATGCACACACCATCAACATATGGTGATGTACAGCAGATTCATGGTGATGCTGCGCCAAGGGATGAGTTTCCGCACGATGTAGCCCCCAGTGGTTCTGTCCAACATACGCCTCTGAACACGGACCAAGCTATAACTCAGCATCCCGCAACTTCTGACAAAGACAATCAGACAACCTGGCCACATGTGCTGGACCGCGGTGGTAACGAGATGTGGCCGTTCGATTATGCGTCGAACAGGGGCTTCAGACGGATTAAGCTTCCTCCCCTGCGACAAGTATTGGAAGACACCGTCGGACATAGACCTGCCATTGAGAAGTCAACACTCAAGGACTTGATAAAAGTTCTTTCCGCACCGCAAATTCCATCATTCAATGATAGTCCTGCGCTCGAAACCTTGCCAGCGGTGAGCTTTCTGACTAAGCTGGTCAAGATCTACTTTGCGGAGTTCCACCCAGTGCTTTCAGTGATTCATGTACCGACATGGGGCATTGAAAACTGCCCTACGGCTCTTTTGGCCGCCATGGCGTCCTTGGGCGCAACATATTCGACAGCAGAAGGATCTCAGGAAGTTGCTGCTTTGTTGGCAGAGATCACGCAACGAGCGCTCTTTTGGATGGTGAGGCTCATGTTCTCGTCTCATCTGGTCCCAAGAGCTGACTGACATGTACAGAGTCAAACCGACAGTACCGTGTATCGAAATCCTGCATACATCGCAGCCATGTGTTTCCATCAAATACACTCATTAGGATCGGGTAATCGGCGTCTGTACGAACTTGCTGATGCTTCGAGAGGCCTACTTGTGACTAGCCTTCGAGGATTAGGCATTCTATCATCGGACCGAGAAGCTCAGAATAGCAACGACTCTGGTTTTTCAGATCTCAAACGTTACACTGCCGCCGAACTCGAGCAGGCTTGGCTTCGATGGCGAGACAAGGAGACGGAAAAACGTGTAGCATGGGCAGTGTTCGAGTTCGACTGTACGCTCTCGACGATGACGGGTAAAAGGGGAACTTTCAGCATTGCCGAACTCCCAGCCAAACTTCCCTGCTCGGAGAGCCTGTGGGAGGCACACTCGGCAAAATCGTGGGCCTCAATGATCTCTTTCGCAACGAGTCCTCCAGATGGAGTACTATTTTATCCCCTCTTGCGTGACGTTCTCGCTCACAAGCCAATTGCAAATTCCAATCCTGCTTGGGCGAAACGACTATGTGCTCAAGCGGTTGGTCGACTTCTGTGGGATCTCAAGGAAATTGAGGATGCATCACAGCCAAACATCCTCGGTCTCCCATCTTTAGCACAGAGCCACAAAGCAACGAGGCAGAGGTTGCTTGAGAGCCTGACATTGTTGCACGACTCGCTCTCCAAACCCACCAGCACCGCAGAAGTCATCAACATGAAGTAAGCTTACCGTTGACATTTTCCTGTAGACAGAAGCTAATATTTGCTCTAGCATCGCCTGCCTCGGAACACACTATACCCACCTCAATAGCAACAACGAGGCCCTGGATCTAATCATTTTCATCTTGCGCAATTCTGGCCGCGAGAGCAGCCCAGTGCTAAGTCTAGAACTTAGCAGGGCCAAAGACCACCTTCGCGCAATCTTCGTCCGTCTTCCAGTTGACACGCGCCGATCAGTCTGTCATGCAGCTTCGATAATCAGCATTGCACGAGAATGCACTATCTTCACGCCGTGTGAGACCATGCGTGTTTTCAATGGCTGCGCATTCTTGCTCGCTTTCGCGAAGTTTTCATCGCCTGTGGCCTGGCATGACGACAGTACAATCCAAGGTAGTCCAACCGTTAGATTAGATGAGCTTCCATGGCAGAGGTCAGAAGAAGCGAACAATAGCCTGCGGAGATGGGTCGAGCATGGTGGAGTTGCATCCTTGGACCCGGTCGATGATATTAGTGCTCCCAGGAATTTTGAGTTGCTGAAACAGATGACATTGAAGGCAATGCAGGATCTGAGGGTTTGGGGGTTGGCGAGGAAATTCCAGCGGATATTGCAAAATTTCGACTAGGGCATGTAGACTACAAGAGGCATGGCCGACAGCGTCGTTGTGTGTATTTCAAGGAAGTCTGGCAGTCTACCTGGTATGTAGAGAGCCGCCTCAGCATGCATGTGGCTGCAGCTCAGTGAACACTTGAGTCAGGAAAGCCGGCGTCCTTGTCAACAGCATTCGACTTTTGGTCTCACCAGCGGTCTGTTCCATTGTGGCTATTCAAGATGTACTCCGGTTAAGGAAAAATCAGATGTCGTTGCCTCGAGCAGGATACAGATCGAGAATCGTACTTTGTCTGGTCTTTTGATCTTACCCACGAGCCTGCCGTTGTCGCTGGAGGAACTGTCGGGGAAGAAACCCCACACCCCCACAAAAAGGTGTCGGACTTGATGGTGGGTAGCGGGGGTTCAGTGGAGTACAGTGTACCCATGTCTCCAAGAAGATAACTCGGTTCCTGAGATTGCAAGGCTCACCGCACTGTGCACAGGAGATAGTCAACTCGTTAATCACGGACCACAATCTGCATTCCGTCTTCACCGTACCGCTTACACCTCACAGCTAAGACCGTGTTTCGAGATAGCCTGCTAGTCACCATGACGGTCTACCACATCGGTACGCATCAGTTGTGGATTTCGGGACAATACAGTACGACTAATGCGATGCTGACACAGTCCTATTCAAACTCAAGTCTGGCGTATCATCGCAGCAGGTGGACGAAATGAAAGCAGCAGGTTCTGCAATGGTCGGCCAAGTTCCAGGTAAGGTCTCATGCGGGGTACGGTGGTCTTGAGAGCTGAGGAGACTGCTGAAGGACTGCTAAAATTCGACTGCGCGCCACCCCTGGCAATGACTGCTCAGAGAGCCAAGGGTTACGATCTGGGTCTTGTCGCGGTCCTCGAGAAGCCAGAGGACGTCCCGGTATATGCGGACCACCCTGCACATCAGAAGTACATGTTCTCTACTGGATTGGCTTCTTGTTCTTACGCATTTTAGGGTCCATAAGCTTCGAGAGGCAATTTGTGACGATACGCTGGCGTATGATATGGAATTTTGAGCAGCGACATCGTGTGCTCGAGAATGGCTACGCACTCGCTAAATTGGGAAGGTCTCGGCATCACCAAAGTCATGTGGGTTCAATGCGCTTGGAATAGGCGCTCAGTATGTAACTTGCTCGTCGGTGCTGTACGGGGATCAGTTCATCCTGAGAGTACTCAAAAACTTGCCCGAGGGTGAGGAACCAACTTTTCTTCTCGTGCTGCCATGGTACACGCTTTGTTTTGTGCTAGAAGGCTGTAATAACAGCGATGACGTACAGTAATCAGTGCCTGGGCTTGTTAGGCCATCATTAAAGATTACGAGGCAGTCTTCTGAGAGCCAGCAGACTAGACCATCTGACTCGAAGGAAGAGACTGGACATCCACCGAATGGGGTCCAAACGACTCCGCTGTTCCTTGAACGAGCTCTGAGATATTTGGATGTTGGGATACTGAGATACTGACAGTGACAAAAGCGATTTTGCTAGGCCTTTGCATGCGTATCGAAGGATGGACTCAAAGCTCTACATGCTACGACTGTAAGCACTGAGCCACACTGCTTCTCGACCTATTCTCAGAGGTAAAGTGTAGCCGCGCCCCCTGTAGCATATATCGCAAGCGGCGATACGATTGCTCCACCGCAAAGGAAAGCCTAACAAAGCGCTTCTCAGACCACGAGAACGGACTTCTCGAAGCATTTCCCCACATCGTAATCCGATACTTGCTCCCCACAACTTCTTCCCGGATTGTTTCCACGTAGCGCTCCGCTGCCCCCAGATCGGGTGCGTGCGATATCGAGATTGGGGAAAGTGCAAAACCCATAAATGGCACGTCTTCCAGCACAATGGTGTACTCACGACAGAGCATTCATACGATACAAACACCTTGATTTGATAGCCTTTCAGCAACGTTGCCTATTCCGGAAACATCTCTATTACAGCTTTCACAATGGTTGCATTTGCTACCTCTGGCAGACTCTCGGGTCAGGTAGCCATCGTTACAGGTATGTGAGATGTTTTCTGACACTATGCAAGTCGTCATTAGCTTGACATCGTCACTAATCCTTTGACCTGATAGGAGGAGGATCTGGCTTCGGCGCCGCGATATCCCGCCTTTTTCTCACGCAAGGCGCCAAAGTGTTCATTGGTGACATCAACACAGCCGGTGCTGAGAAGATCGCTGCTGAATATCCAGATGCCACCATCACACAACAGATGAATGTGGCTAAACGTGCTGACTGGGATGCTGCTCTCAAGACCATTATGGAGAAGTGGGGCAAGGTTGACATCTTAATCAACAACGCTGGTACAAGTTATAAGAACAAGCCAACCTTGGACGTAACGGAAGAAGAGTATTACCGATGCTTCGACGTTAACTGCTTGGGCATCTTCCACTCTGTTGCTGCTGTTTTCCCCATGTTCGTTGAGAAGAAGGGCGGCATTTGCGTGAACATCTCGAGTTGTGGAGCAAGCAGACCCAGACAAGGTCTAGTCTGGTACAATGCTAGCAAGGGCGCAGTGTCAAACGTGGGTGCATCTCCCGCCATGTGACAGAATTGAACTGACTAGCGCAATTAGGCAACAAAAGGTCTTGCTCTGGAATTTGGCCCACACCAAATCCGGGTCAACAGTATATGCCCTCTCTTGTGTGGCACTGGATTGTGAGTACTGCCTTCCCCACAGTCCTTATCTTTCCACTTTATGCGGCTGAGCTGACACCAACTTCTTGAACCAGATTTGAAAGCTTTGCTGGCGTTCCAGACACACCTGAGAACCGGAAGTCGTTCTTAGGCAACGTACCACTTGGTCGTCTGACCGAAGTGGAGGACGTGGCGAATGCTGTGCTTTTCTTATGCAGTGATGAAGGAAAATTCATTACTGGTGTCAATCTGGATGTCGACGGTGGAAGGACTATTTAAGTAAACTTTGAAAGCCACGTGGCAAAAATTGGATACCCTTACTTGCAATGACTTCGATGCTGGAGTCGCATGCCGGCTTTTGATGCTGCGTACGTTACCTCTGTCTAATTGGTGTGTCGACTTCACTTGGTGATAGTCAGGATTGATGGCCCGCATACGCCCAACAGCATGATATGCCTTTCTCGAGATACACCATACCAACGAAGCTGCTACTAAGTACCACTCGGTGTACTGGATCCATCGAATGGAACGTTGCTCCGAGTTTCAAACGGTCATGCAGGCTTCAATCTCGAGTATCATCAATTATGGTTAGTAAGCGTAGTAGGATTACGCCGTCATTCGCTAGCCTTTTCCGAATTCGGAAAAGAACCAAGAACTTGATTTGACCCTGTACCACGATTCGGGTGCTCGGAATTAGAGATTTAAGCACTATTGCTTGTTAAGAAGCTAAGTGTCTTAGCTCCAGTAGTGGTCTTCATGTCAGACCAGGATAGGCTCGATTTCAGCTATTCGCCTCTCTGCATCCTTGAGCTTCCCCACGCTCCTCACCCTCGAATCCCCACAAAGACACTCCAGCTTTGAGGACCAGTAACAGACCCTGCTCGAACTGGGATGTGACAAGTCCACGCAAAGTGAGCGGCCGGCACGGTATATAAAGGGTATGATGTTCCGTGTCCTACAGGTCTCTAGATCTTCTTCCAACTCCTCACCCCGAATACCTAAGACCAGCAGCCATGGACGACTTCAAGGTGCAGACCGAGACCACCAGTCACTTCGAGGCTATTACCGAAGATGCCTCGCTCTTCCAGCGTAAGTCTACATCGACCAACACGCCACTGATGAACCGGTGCTGATGTTTTATATAGCTGAGCCAAAATGGGCGAGCTTTATTCCGGGTGGCTACTCTCCAGGCCGCTCGCTGCAGCTGAGAGGTCGACCTATGATGTATGCGATCTTCGCTCTTGCAGGTTGTGCTATTCTCTTCTTCGGCTATGATGCTGGCATCATGGCACTAGTTCTAATCAACCCGGACTTCCTTGAGCATATGGGAACGGCAACGGGTACAGACCGAGACGCAGCGGCCAATGGCGGTCTCGTCAGCTTATGGTTTCTAGGGTTTTTGTTTGGTATGCTCTTGAGATTGCTAATGGCCTTGCTACAATCACTAACACGAGTGATCAGGAGCCATCCTTGTTGGTGCTTACGCCGACAAGATCGGGCGTCTCAAAACCATCCAGGTTGGCTGTGTATGGGCCGTTATTGGAGCGGCCCTGCAAGCTTCAGCAATGAACTTCACCTGGATGTGTTTCGCTCGTATCATCGGAGGTGTAGGCTGCGGTCATCTCAATGCCGTCGTGCCGATTTGGACCTCTGAGCTTGCTGATGCTCATCTTCGAGGCGCTTTTGTTGCTGTCGAGTTCACTCTGGCCGTGGGCGGCATCTGCGCGTATGTTTGAACTGTCCAGTCCACTCACGCACGGAGAAACTGATCTTTTCTACAGAGTTTACTGGATCGAGTACGGCTGTTACCTGACACAGAGCCATGTTTTTGCCTGGCGATTCCCGCTAGCTCTGCAGATTGTGTTCCTGTTGATCCTGATGATTGCTGTGCCATTTTTCATTGAGTCTCCTCGTCATCTCGCGAAGACAGGCAGATGCGACGAGGCTCGTTCAGTCCTCGAGCGAGCGCGTCTGGATCCAGCACCAGCAAAGATCGAGCAAGAAATGACCGAGATTGTTGACGCCATACGGCTTGAAGCGACCTCTACCAGCCACTCATGGTGGAGTATGCTTTTCCAGAAGGACCACCTGCACACCCGTCGCCGCATTCTCCTCGGTGCAGGCGTCCAAGTCATGCAAAAGTTCACGGGCATTGATTTCATCACCACATACGCTCCGCAAATGTTCGCACTTTCGGGCTACTCTGGCCAAAAGCCAAACCTTCTCGCTGGAGGCAATTTGATCAGCTATACTGCAAGTCTGGCTCTCTCTATCTACCTCATCGACCGAGTCGGTCGCCGCAAGCTCATGCTCATCGGCTGCTCAGTCATGGGAGTATTGCTTATCATCGGTGGTATTCTCGCGCACCTCGTCCAAGCCAATGCTGAGTCAAACCCATCGAAGGCTGCTCAATACGGTGCTGGTGTGGCTGCGGTGCTATACACATATACCTTCACATATGGTGCTACCTGGTTGACGGTCTGGTAAGTTTGGTGCAACAACGTGTCGAGGCCAAGACTAATTGATATCACAGCTGGGTCTACCCTACAGAGATCTTCCCACTTGCCAGTCGTGCCAAAGGTGTCGCTTTCGCTACCATTGCATTCTCGGTAGCAGGGGGTGTTGTGAACGAGATCACACCGTACCTTATCGCCGCCGTCGGGTTCTGGATCTTCATCCTGTTCGCCTGCATCAACTTCGCTATGTTGGTGCCTATTTTTCTCTTCTACATTGGTAAGGTGCTGCCTTGTATCTTTACTCGTCCGAAGACTGACTTTTGTGCGCAGAAACTGCCAACCGCCATCTCGAGGACCTCGACCTGTTATTCGCGTGCAAGAGCAATCTATCGTGGAGAGCAGAGAAGGAGTTCGAGGCCGCAAGAGGCCGAGGAGCGGGTCACGCACTGTATGCGGACACAGATGAGCACAAGGAGGACCATTAAGCATAGACTTGCATGCGACGAAGATGTTTCTTGGCTGCTTTGGCAGACTCAAGACACGAAGAGTCTTCCAAGGTAGATGAGAGTACGAAGTTCAACGTAGTATCGATGAACAAAACTATTATTGTCTACAGAATTTCAAGATGCCACGTGCATAGTTACGTGGCTACACGGGATATTCATGAGATCTTGTCATGTAGTCATACGGAAGCAGAAGTGGTGAATGCATTGATCGGTAATCTCAGCGAAACGGAAATCCATGTTTGAGCGAGGCACGCCCCGCTCGATTGATGTGGGCGCTCCGAGCACAATTTTGGTAGGCTTTGTGACCACGTTGCTGACGGGGCATGCGGGGCTAGCTCGGATCGTCTCGTCCGGGTTATACCAGATTGAGGCTAGCACCTGGACTGATAGATAGACTCCGTCTTCACAATGCTCTTTTACATTTCTATGGGAATTAGATGACTAGACCATGAGTTCATGGAGACCTGAGAGCAGAAAATGCGTCAGGAGGTTGCATATGATAGCCTAATGTGTGCTATCCACGAATGCTATTGGCGAAAACACTAGAACCGGTATTGGGTAAAGCTCCATGGGTGTTCTGTCCCCGCACATGAACTCCGATGTCACACGCGTGCATGCTTCCACCCATCACCTACTCCGACGGTTCCAATCGCCCCCACCGTCTCCGTTGGAGTTGGACCGCCGTACTTTGTCGGCATGGTTCCGTTTGTTGCCGTGAACACGAAATATGAGTCTCGCGTCTACTCAGTCTGTTATGCGATTGGTATGCGATTGCGTGCAAACGCCGGCCGCATCACAAGCCTCATTGCGCCTCGGGCATCCCACCATGTGGTGCTATGCCGAGTCAACGGGCCCTCCCCGCCGGACTTCCAGCATGCTAGAATGGCTCGCGTTGGGTCTTAAGGGATGGAGACTGCTGCGAGCACTGAGCCTTCATACCTTCATCTCATCCGCCTCTGAATTGTCTGAACCACCACGTTAAAGTCTGAGACACCATAACAGAACTCGACTTACCAAGCCCATATCTACGCAAAGTTACCACTGTACAGATTTGCCAAGATGATCGCCAAAACGCAGAAACCCGATTTCAGCGTCCTGGTTATCGGCGGTGATGGAATCGGCCCAGAAGTCACCAATGAAGCAACCGCGATACTGGACATGCTGTCCGCCCGTGAAGACGGTCGCGCTACGTTCAAGCTGCTCCCACGTCTCTTCGGTGGCTGCTCAATTGATGCCCACGGTGTATCCGTAACAGAGGAAGTGCTCGAGGAGGGCCGCAAGTGCGACGCAATCCTCATGGGCGCCGTCGGTGGACCAAAATGGGACGGTATGCGTCGCGGTTTCGAGGGGCCAGAGGGTGCCACGCTTCGTCTGCGCGACGCCACGCAGGTGTACGCTAACATGCGGCCCTGCGAGTACTTCCCTGCTGGTCGCAGCCCGATCAGGGATGAGCTAGTCAAGGGCTCGAAGTTCATCGTGCTCCGAGAGAACTGTGGCGGTGCATTCTATGGACCGAAGGTTGAGGAGCCAGACTATGCTTCGGATCTCTGGTCGTACAGCCGCAAGGAGATCGAGCGGATTGCACGCATGGCCGCACATCTGGCCATGTCGCCCGCGAGTCCGGTTAAGAAAGTCATCAGCTGTGACAAGGCGAACGTCCTAGCGAGCTCGAGAATATGGAGACGGATTGTGGAGGAGACGATCAAACGAGAATTTCCCGAAGTCGAGATCGTGCACCAGCTGGCTGATAGTGCTACGATTTTGATGATGATGAAACCTACCATGTTCAACGGTGTCGTCCTCGCAGACAACACCTTCGGCGACCTGCTCTCAGATCTTGCCGGCGTGGTGCCAGGAACTTTGGGTGTCCTTCCATCAGCTTGTCTGGCTGACATTCCGGTCAAGCAATTCGGAGATGCGAGTGTCAAAGGATTTTACGAGCCCGTCCACGGCTCGGCGCCAGACATTGCTGGCCAGGGTATCGCCAACCCTATTGGTGCAATTCTTAGCGCTGCTTTGATGCTGAGGTACAGTTTTGGAATGGAGGAAGAAGCAAAAGCGATCGAACAAGCCGTGAATGCAACTCTGGACGAAGGTGTCAGGACAAAAGATATGAGGGGTGAAGCTTCTACTACGGAAATGGGGGCCCGTGTCAGGAGCCACTTGAGTACGATCTTGGACAAGCAGCAAAAGTGAAGTAGATCATGTTTTCTAAATTTTCTTTGATAGCGACGCATGAATTCAAATGACTCTTCATATCTATTAGTACAAAATGCTACAGCATCTAGCTGGCGATCAAGATTTGCGATTAATGCTGCGTCTCTCTACGACCACCCCTGCTAAGATGAACAGCATGTCATAGAGGGACCGTATCATCCAACGTTCAACGCGGCACTTCAACGGATTGGTTCGTAGCCATCAATATCGAATCCTATCGCGTGTCTAATACCACAACGCTAGAATGTTCGAGCCTAGTCCACTGTGGAGTGGGTGGGTTCATGTGACCACAAAGCCGAGTCGCCTCGGAGTTCAGATGTGGCGGAGGTTGGGGGGTGTAACTGACCTGGCAGGTCCAACGGAGTCTGTGGTGGGGTTAGATACGACGTATGTTCCATTTGGGAGAGGAAGAAAGAGTATTAGGGCACATACATATATCACCAGTAGGGTACCATCTGTATGGAACCACATTAAAACCGTTACAAGCGAAACCGGTCGGTGAAGACGTACAAAGACGCAAGCTATACTGACAGGACGGCCAAAATGGGTTCAGTATCAACTCAACTACCTGTAAGTCAATCGCACCAGGTTAGGATCGTGAATGCAACGGGAGCTGACGCACCTTTGCTACCAAAGATTCCTTTGAAGAACCGCGATCTATACCATGATCAGGCGTACGTGGACGGCCGATGGGTAGAAGCCAAATCCGGCAAGAGGTTCGAGATCATCGGTAAGCTCTAATCTACCATCCTGGACTGTACCTTGTGCTCATGTCTCCCCACTAGATCCCGGCACTGGTCAACAGTGGGCAACTTGCTCCGACATGGCCGCGGAAGACGTTGACGCAGCCGTACAGGCTGCCCAGCGTGCTTTCAAGAAATACCGAATAGTCAACCCTCGAGTCAGAGGAGACTTGCTCGCGAAGTGGGACGCTCTGATTCGTGAGAACAAAGAAGACATAGCGCAGATCCTTGTCTATGAGACCGGCAAGCCGTTTGCTGAAGCGGTAGGAGAGATCGACTATGCAACCAGCTTCACGAGGTGGTTCTCGGCCGAGGCGGAGAGGGTGCACGGTTCAGTGTTCACTCCAGCAGCACCTGGCAGACGAGCCGTGACAATCAAGCAGCCGATAGGTGTGGCAGCGGCTCTAGTGCCGTGGAACTTTCCCATCGCGTGAGTTGACATACTCATATATATATTGAGTTCAGACACCTAACACGCTTCATCAGCATGATCATCCGCAAGGCATGTGCGGCACTAGCAGCCGGCTGCACCATGATTGCGAAGCCATCTCCTGAAACACCATTGACAGCACTTACCCTGGCGCACCTGGCTACACAGGCAGGATTCGCTCCAGGAGTTTTCAGTGTCCTGCCGACTTCGCTCGCCAACACACCGTCATTGAGCGAGGCCTTGTGCAAGCACGAACATGTCAAGAAAGTTTCTTTCACTGGCTCTGTATGTCGAACCGCTTCTTGTATCGATTAGGCTAACACATGTGCAGACAAGAGTGGGCAAGCTCATCTCAAGGCATTGCTCCGACGGTTTGAAGAAGCTCACTCTAGAATTGGGCGGAAATTGCCCTTTCCTTGTCTTCGACGACGCAAACCTAACACAAGCTCGCGATGGTAAGTCCTGGCGCCAACTCGGGCAGAGGTCACGGATTGCTAACAAATTTGTGTGTTCAGCGCTCATGGCCCTCAAATTCAGACATGCTGGTCAAGCGTGCATCACAGCAAACCGTGTCTACGTCCAACGCGGTGTGTATGAGAAGTTCGGCAATATGCTCGCGGATGCCGTTGGACAACTAAAGGTCGGCCATGGAATGGACAAAGGAACGACGATGGGCCCGGTGACAGTGCCAGCAGGCCTCGACAAAGTCGCGGGCCAGATCAAAGATGCAGTGGAAAAAGGTGCCACTGTGCTCACTGGTGGCGAGAAGATAAACAAGAATGGCGGTTACTTCTTCCAACCAACAATCATTCAGGATGCTGCGCCGGGCATGCTCGTCGCAGAAGAGGAAACCTTCGGACCACTCTTGGCGATGATACCATTCGATTCGGAAGAAGAAGTCGTTGAGGCGGCTAACAAAACGAGCGTGAGTTCAAATATTATGACGGTCTGATCTTCGCTGACATGGGTGTTATAGATGGGCCTTGCATCGTACTTCTTCACCAAGAATGTCGACCGCACCTGGCGGTTGCTGGAAAATTTGGAGGCAGGTATGATCGGAATGAACACAGGTAACGCATCTGCAGCAGAGTCTCCATTTGGTGGCATAAAGGACTCTGGATATGGTAAAGAGTCGGGCAAGGATGTGGCTTTGCAAGAATATCTGATCACAAAGACCGGGACATTAACCATAGAAGGACAGTACTAGTGGTCCTTACCCCATGTTATACGGCTTCGAAAGACAGTGCGACCTTAGAATAATATTCAAGTTACTGTCAATGTCATGTTAGCTCCGGATCATATTCTCTACTAGCACCCAACAATAACGTTGTTGAACATCGTCTTCGAGTTGGCGTTTATGATGTGTTCGTTCGTAGTACCACGGGACCCTGTGGCCATCGTACTCAGGCAGTCCCGATTCTTCTCGACCTGGAGAAGACGCCTTCTGCCTCGTATTCTATCCTTGTGACCTAAGGAGAAGGTTGTCGTGTTTCTGCATGCATCCGCCGAATTGGGACACGGCTGTTTTCATCCAGTCAATGATGAACTTCCCCTGGACGCCAATAACGAACGTGAGCAAGACCAGGAAGAAAATCATTTCATTCACGAATTTCGATGCGTCATGATCTTCGCGATCCCGCATACTCTCGGTCGTGTTTGTCATGTTATAATTCGAACAGATGATCATCAGGCAAGTGCAGCCACTAGCAACCAGGAAGAGAGCGGTATCAGCTTTCAAGCCTTGATAGATGTTTTGGTTGAACCAGCCTATGCGGGACAACTTTTGAGGGTCCGATGCAATTTTTGAGGGTCAGATGCCAAGTTGAAGCACTGGTAGCGAACGGATTTTGTCGTAAGGTGATTGCAACAGTATCACTTGAATAAGCACCCCAACCTCGTAGGAAGACCGTCTCTAACCCATTCGGTTGATGAACCTTGATGACCCATATAGACCGGGTCGCTCCTAGCTACTTGAACAAACGGGTGGCGACGTAAGAATCCGAAGATGCAGAGTTTGGTAGAAGTCCGCTCCGGCCTGACCATTGTGTGGGTGACAATGCCTTTCCAACCAATAGGCTGTATATCGTGGTCCGATCGAAGACAAACTCCGTGAAAGACTCTCGTTCAGACCAAAGTGTCAGATGGCTAGCTGCGAAGCAAACAGGATCAAAATCGCTGTTAACCCAACGTTGCGTATGATTGAAGGATGGTGTCCTATGGTCACCCCTCGCTTCCAATCGTTCAAGGTTACGACGGCGACCATAGTGTTCAGTGAACTCTGCCGCTCCATATCGAGGGTAAATGATGATACGCTCTCATGCTGGTCGATGACAGAAGTGGCAGAGTGACGTGATGGTGTATGTTCTCTGCTTAACATTGTCGTTGAGTACCGGCACCATTTTGTCATTTGCCTCAGTAGATTGAGAGTAGAGGCATGGGTGTGGGACGACTGAGATGGGGAGAGGCTCATGGCAGGTAGCCCATTGTGTGGTGCCAGAGCTACCGTAGAGGGCTCGTCTACGTAGACACGAGCTGTTTTCACAGTGTTGTCAACGTGGGACCAAAAGTCTTCGGGTCTCCGATCTTCCGCGCCGAACAGATCAACACCATTCATCGGAACTCCTCGTCGTCGGTTGTCAATAAGCGTTCGACGTAGATAGATGCTGATCTGCTGGGGTTGCGAGCCCCGGTAGAGCCCGAAAACACCGGAAGTCGTAACATAGGTACTACTCATGAGATGTGGTAAGAGATCGAGCTCCATCGACAGACCTTGGTTGGCCTTTGTATCAGAAGGTCTTGGGTGTGCACTGTGGTCAACGGTATAGTTGCACTGTCGGTAAATTGCGAAGGTTTCTTGGCTAATAGTCCAGTGCCTTGGGTATCGACTCCTGTCCAGACAATTATGGTCTCATCCTCAGTCGTTTGGATGACCATTCTCTGCAGGCGATTGAAAGCCCTCTGCCCTTCCCTATTTAACAGCGGCATATTGACGTCAAAAAGACCGAGTAAGCAGTAAGCAATGTCTCAATCCTTGTTGTGTTACGTTGCGAGGCCCGAGACATCCTTTGGACGACAGAGTAGCTCTGCAAATCTTTGACGCCGTTCAACAGATCTTCGTCTACCCAGCAGCCCTGTGTATATGGTAAGAGGATTCGAGCCTCCAGCCAAGAAGTGTCCAATCACATCTATACAGATCCAAGACTTTCGGCGCCAACAGCTCTTCAAAGGTCCAGCCTCTTGAGAACCTCTTGAGAATCCTCTGCCACGGACGCATGGTTGGAAAGTGTTGTCGAAATCACATACGACATCAGCCAGATGAGCGTAGCATACCACAGCAGCGGCATACCAGGCAAACATTGAGCTGATGGTTTCGAAACCTCGGCGCTACTTCTCTCATCGATGCGGCATATGTCGACTTAGGCATATCCAAAGCTGTCTGCTCGCGCCAGCTCGCAGCATTTCTCTCTCTTGCTAAAATGTTTGCGTTGTCGACCAAGACCAGCTCGGAACGTATCAAAGTCTAGCTCTTCACTTTCCTGTGTGTGGGAGAAGATAGCGTATCCGCCAATAGGATATGTAGTGAAAGCCTCAAGCTCGTGTGTCGTTGTATTGATCAACCACATTGTTGCTACAGGCCTGCCACGATTGTGGCCCGAGTAGATGGAATGGTACGCGTACCTTGCGCACAATTAATGCTCGCTCTGTGGCCGTGTGGAAGCGATTCAGTAAGCTCCAGGACCCTACTGTCAGAGTATTACACTGAATGCGGTCGAACCGCTGTGCTTAAGAGTGAACTGGTATGTAGCCGTAGATGTAAGTCAACTATCACTGCCCGTGCTGCCTGTGCGGCACCATACTTGGAGAACCAAGGCAGTGCTTGTTCTCAGCCGCAATCGTTGGACCAGTCAGGTGCAGCGATGTTTTGGCCGTTGAACGTTCGCTCAAATGTAATCATGGCGTCTAGGCTGAACGCTTACGCCAAGTCTTCGGTTAGAAATGCTGTCTGAGTGTATCTTCGAGGTAGGCGACACTTCCGAAGAGAAATGTCCAGGTTCATAAGATGCAATTGGGATGGTACAACTGGGATTATCTCGTGACCGTGAAGGAGTACCTTCGACTCGAATATCAAGTTGGCTGTGGGGTGTTAACGAAATGTACTGGCAATAGCCAACCTAGCAGTACAACGGAGGCTCCAAAATCTTCAAGAAATTGAGGCTACCTACTTTGAACCCATTACCGGCACTACTGCGTCTCTCTTGTATTCTCGGAATCGTAAGTAATGCTCAGTCCTAGGTGTATCACATCGGTCTTTCGAATGGTGCTAACATTCCACAGTAACGGACTAGGTTAAAGCATCGGTCAGTGACCTCACGCAGGATGGACCGCTTCCTCGAGTGAGCTGACTTTCAAGGCGGCTCAAGGCAAGCATCTAAAGGTTCGTGGTGGCGGTAGTGGTCGTTTCAGCCTCTTTCCGCCACCCAACCTCGTGCACGGGTTTTCCCCTATAGCTGCCGATGCTGGAAGCAGAGATTGTTAGCTATGGTCTTGATTAACGAGAATGCTTCGAACGAGTCGAGGTAGACGTGCTTGTGTTTCGAGGCTTGTGCGGTATTCTCTCCGAGTCCGCAGACGGTGCACTTTATGTCGCGTAGCTTGACGATCGTACTAGAACAGATGCGTCTAGTTCGTGCTGCTGTGTGGAGAAACGAGATCACGTCGCTATACACAACGTAAAGGCCGAGGTCATCGCCGGTTGTCTGCCACTAGATGAGTGTCATGGTCACATAGATAGAGTGATCAACGATCGATATCGTGGACTGTATTATGTGCCCTTCATATTTCAAGCCTTTCGAGTATGATATCGAGTGCTTCTCAGGAGCAGCGATGAACGTCAATGGCATGAGTCGGGGTGTGTGAGTCAATGGACTTCTTCAGCTTGTGATTGCACTTATTGACACGCCCTAGAAGGTCAATGTATTGCTTTCTCATGCCGCAGCATAGCTGAAGGCGACAAGCTACCAACCCTGCAGAAGAAATCGTTTTTGCAGAATCACCTAGAGTGAGTAGACGGCGGTCGGAGGTCCACGTTCGGCATGAAGCATTAATTTGCTGGTATGCCCATGGACTTGCCATGGCCTTGATGGACCTCGCGATCGTGCTGTGAAAGCGACGATCCATGCAGAAGGGCATGTGGTGAAGTCCCAAAGCAAATGACGGTAACGTACTAAAAGTGAATCTACGAAGGTACTGTATGTTTCAACGCGAATAGCCTCGGTCCGTCTTAGCATTGACGCGTCGCGGCGTGACCATCATGGATCGGGCCAGGATAGACCGAACGAAATAATCTTACTAAACTCTATGAATTCGCCCCTTGTTCGAAGAATATCGCACGATTTTCAAGATGACGATAAGCAACTACGACGATGACATACCGTGAGCTGCGCAATATATCTAGTCACAATGATTGACATGTCACAGTGTTCTGTCCGGTAGCGCCCTCGCCGCCCTCCAGGACTTCTACATCCAACGCGACAAAGATCAAGATGCTTTCCAGCAGCTGAAATCCGACACTGGTCGTGGGGACAAATCGAATACTCTGTCGATCTCCATGTTCAAAGAGGACTGGAATGCAAGTCAATTCTGGGTCAGCTAACCTGAGGCGAACGTATCGTGTCATACTAATTCACAACAGTTCACTGACGCGACAGCTGAGTTCCTTGCTAGACAGCTCCTTCAGGGCTGCACCTCGCAAAGCAACATCGCCGTCGTCTCCGCTCCGAGTGTCTTCTTCCAGCTCCAAAACCTTCTAGTAAACAATCATGACCTTGAGTGTTCAAGCTAAACATCGTAGTCCACGGGGCAGTACCCTACCCCTGGCCGGGTTTGCCTCCTCGAATACGACGAACGGTTCGAACTGCTAGAAGGCTTTATCAAGTACGACTGCTACAGGCCAACGGATCTGGCACCAGAGCTCAAGCACGCATTCGACCGAGTCCTGATTGACCCGCCATATCACAGCAAGGAGTGCCTGCTGAGATGTAGGATTGTGCTTGTCTGAGTCTACAGCTGCTGACATTCGTGCAGATGGAGAGACTGTTGCATGGTTGTGGCGAGGATCGAGTGGCACGAGTGATGCGGGCAGAAAGCGGATTATCTGCACTGGTGAGACTATGAGAGATACCGTGACTTGGGCTTTCGATGGCGTCGAGCAGACTTCCTTCCACCCAGAGCATACCGTGAGACTGGACAACAAATACGCATGCTTTGCGGACTGCAAGTTGTCATGAGTGGAGTGGCAGCACTCGAGCTTTGTTGTGTCCGGCGTGCTTGACCTTTGGAACGAGCGAAGTCCTCCTAGAGGATGATGGAGGCATGGCAAGAGTTCTAGGCGCTGCAAGGCATTTGCGGGGATAGACCGCGGAGAACTCGATAGTCATTGAACAATGTTGACAGCTTTGTGCAGCCGAGTGCGAGAAGCCATTCGCTGGCTCGATGAGATTGCTAATAATCATCTGTCCGAGCTATTGGGAGCTGCTTCCGCTGCAAACATGACTGTCCACCTTAGTGTCTTCGAATACTATCTCCCCATCCACCCTCCATCGACTGTCAAGACCTCGCCGCTCACGTACAGACTCGCCTCACTTGCCAAGAAAATCGTCGGCCCCTTGAAATCCTCCGGATCCGCCCACCTCCCAGCTGGTATCCTCTGTAGGATTTGCGGCGCCCTTACAGGGTTGTTGATCAGCGCCTCGTTCATATCCGTTGCAACATAACCTGGGGCAATCGCGTTCACATTCACACCTTTGCTTGCCCATTCGTTTGACAAAGCCTTAGTCAGCTGACCTACACCTCCTTTTGCACTGGCATATGCTGGAACGGTAAAAGCACCTTGAAAGGTGGCAAGGGATGCGACGTTGATGATGCTGCCCCGGTGGCCTGATGCCGATGGAGAGCGTGTGAGCATGTAGGCACCCAAGTCTCTGCATAAGGTGAAGACAGTTGTGAGGTTGACCTGAATCACTTCATCCCAATCTGCCTGTGGGAATTCATGAGATGGATGTCTTCTCTGGATGCCAGCAGATGTAACGAGGATGCTTGGATCGTGTTTGTCGTCTAGGATACGTTTGGTGAGAGAGCCGACATCAGATTGCGAGGACAAGTCAGCAGTGTAGATGGTTGACTTCCGTCCAAGAGACTGCACATGCTCGTGTGTTTTCTTGTTCGACTCGTCTCGCTGGATGAGAATGATGTCGGCACCTGCTTCTGCAAGACCAATTGCCATTGCCGCGCCGATGCCACGCGTACCGCCAGTCACCACCGCCGTTCTTCCCTCTAGGGAGAACATCTTGGGAAAGGACAATGACATATTGCTCGGTTGTGCTTGCTTGGTTCTTCTTGGACTATACCAGCGTCTTGTAGTTACGTACTCTTCGATTCAATGTTGAATGTTCAGCTATGCTTTTATCCGGAATGGTCGTTGCTCACATCGGTGTCTGTCCAGCTTAGCGACCGTCAGGCTAACCCGGACTGCCGATTGAGATGTGGTCAGCATTGGTGGAACATCACCGGCACGAAATCCCGCTTTCTTGTGGAGAGGAATTTCGTGGGGTGGCCCCTTCCGACGTGAGGGCAACTCGAGGAAGGTGCCGTCCCGAGAAGAAGTGCGCGCCTGCCTAGGTATGCAAGTCATATCTCGCTTTCCGGGCTGTGCCGACTGTAGGTAGCTGGGAAGTGGAACGCTTCGTCGCGCGTATGTGTGAACAGCCTCGCTGAACTTCAAAATCCGTCAAGTGCGTGATTGAATGGTGTGGAGACGTGCTCAACAGCAAGTATGATGCGTAAGAGCAAGCAGAATGGTGACTTGTCTCAATGCATTCCTACTTTGCGATACGACCTCAACAATGATCACTGCTCGTGTCTCCTCCAGAAAGGCAGCGTGTCGGGGTGAGATGCTCGAAAGCAGCCATCTCGACGCGAAACTAAATACCACCCAATAGCATGCTGTGTCTGGCAGGACCTCCACTGTCGCTTGTACCGCCACATTACCTGTGTAACCGCCCACGCATGAGACTAGCAGGCTGAAATGTAAGCCATCAGCCGCAAGATTCGATGCTGCTCTGTTGGCCGTCTTTTCTGTACGTAGGTTTCGATAACGCCAAACCAGCCGCATACTCGTGAGCTGTCGCGCACCACCCGTAGCACCTCCTGCTCGACCGCTGGCATCTGTCGCGTGCAAGTGGAGTAGCCATGCCACCACTCCCTGGCGAAGAGCGCCTGGTCACCGTGTGAGTCGAGTCCGAGCTTGCATTGAGCACCGTCTGAGCAATGGCACAGCTTCGCAGACATCCACTATTACTTCGCACAGCCAACGGTACGGCCTCTGCTGCATCGCTTTGACAAAGCATCCTACTTCTACATCTACTACAACTCCACGAGACATACCAGTCGCATCGAAATCGCCAACCACCCCGGCACGCCTGACCAGGATGCCTTCAACGGCCACATCGATACGTGTCGCATCACCAACTCCCACAAGTTTCCCACCCTCCTGACCATCGAAGTCGACGGTGTGTCTACGAGCCCAACGTCCTCGAAAGGCGGTCGAGATTCAGAAGAATGGCGCCTAGCAAGTGCCGATCCGAGAGATGCGAAGGGGTCCAAATACAGGTTGCATACGCTAGATATCTACTTCTGGGCTCAAGAGGATGCGCGCCTGGTGGTAGAATGCTTCAAAAAACTACTTCCTTCGAGCCAATTGGATGTGGCAGAGCTCGACTCGGAAGAGCCAGAACCATATCATGAGCCCACGAAGGAGGATCAGCCGGCAACAGCGATGAGCCCCATGGTCCAGAATCTGGAGAATCTCGCAGTGACCGATCGGTACAACGACCAACAGCAACAGACCGCGGTCAGCCCGAGTTTGTCTTTTGCAAGTCATAACCTCTCGCCTCCGCCGCCTGGTGGTTCCATGCGACAGCAGATACATTCACCGTCTCCAGCTATATCCGACCTATCCTCTCAACATGGGAGGCAAGCTTCATTGCCAAGCAAACCACAGTCGACCGACTTCACACCCATGGCGTACAACCCCTCTGCTCCTGCTGCACCAGAACCAATCGCGCACCGGGAGAAGACCCCTCCTCCAGAAGACGGCACAGGCGGGACAGGATTGTCGCAAGCAGCACGACACGACCAAGGATATGTGCCAGGTGCACCGCCACAAGGTGGATATCAACCTGGGCAAGGTGTGCCTGTCTCCTTCGGTGGCGGCTATGCTTCACCTCCTCCGCATCAACCAGGCTACCACTCGCCGCCACCTGCTTCAGTCTCAGGAGCCTATACACCACATACTTTCCATGGTGCGGTAACCTCTGGTGGAGTCCATGGCCAGCCTCCTTCGGCGACTGGATACCAATCCCCGTATCCTCAATCAGCTCACCAGGATCAACGGAGTTCCATAACTTCTACAACTCCATCTTTTGGCCCAGGGGCTCCAAGCGCGACCATGCAAGGACACAACCATTCTGTTGCGGCCGAGCATTATGTACCACAGCAAGCCGGCTCGCAGCAGCCAGTCATGACTCCAGGCAGCCAATTCTATGAAAGTCTTGGACAGTCCTCCAGGCCCTTAGCACACGTGCGCCCTCAATACGCAGACTACCTCTCCTCTGGCAGTATACCCGTGCAGTCACAATATACGCCAGCTACCTCGACGCCCAATCCGCCTATGGGAGGCTACAGCCAGTACAGTTACGGCCAAGTCCAGGCACAGGCTCAACCTCCACCACAAGCCCAGAATGCATACGCTGTTCATCAACAAGTCTACAGGCCAACTGAAGCAGAAGCCGGTACACACCATCACAAAAAGGCCAGCCGGTCGAGTACGACCGACAACAGGAAGGCAAGCACGGCTGACAAGGTAGAGAAGCGAGTGGGAAGTTTGTTCAAAAGGATCGAGAAGAAGATCGGTTGAGCTTGCTTTCGATCAAGCATAGGATTGGAAGACCTCAAGCGTCGGGTGCATAGTCGTGATTTGGCAAGCGAAAGATCCTGTGCTGATATAGTATACGAGAAGAACCTTGAGCAATCGAGCAATCGAGCAACCATCTCTCTGCCACTTCTACTGTTTGAACTTCCGTTCGTTCGCGGTCGCCGAGCTTGATCTGCCGTTACGTCCCCTGCTCCACTGTCGGTATACGGACCTGGCTCGTACCAAATCGCTGGCTCTAAGACTAGTCAGAGACTTTTGTTAGCACTATTGCAGAGCTCAAGAAAGAAAGTAGTGCGGGACAAGGCAGGGGGTTCACTGTTGATGGGGAAGAGAGGGAGGACGATGCGAAATGGTTGCATTCGATGCGATTGATCTATGTATCAACATGATCACGGATCGAGCCGATAAAAAGTACATTCCCTACGTTTCGTCCTGTCCGCCTTTATAAGCCCTGCCAATCTAATTTTACAGGGTGTATCTGAACCCAGATGCAATCTGCGCTGCTGTAGGTCCATTCTTTCCGGTGTCCTCTCCATTATCCAATTTCTTGTTCTGTTTGGCCAGGTACATCCTTGTGACAAAGGCCATGATGACTGCACCAGCACTAGCTGCGAGCAGGATGAGAAATGCAACGAGGTAGCGAGGCGCGCCGATATAAAAGTAACTCGCCCAGATGTTTGGGGTATTGCACATTGCCTAAGGTTGCATGTGTTAGTTGGAGGACATAAGTACCATGAACAGCCCGTTCACTTACGTTGATAAGCGCAATCGCTGTGGCTCGCTTGACCTTTGGCTGGTTCAAGGTCGATGTGATCCAGGATAGGATGACGACTGCGGAGGAGTAGAAAGAGCCGGGTAGCAGCATCATAGCGAAGTATCGTGCACCGGTGTTGAGGGTTGAGACTGCGATGATGTTGGCGATGACCGTTACGATGAAAGGACAGGCAATGTGGAGGAATCGTTCTTGTTTCTAGATGATCGTTAGCACAGGATGTCGTTGCAAGACTTGGATGTGGGCCTGAAGCCGACGCCTGGAGTAACAAGTGAAGAACATCCGGATGCGTACCTTGTCGGAGTGGAAACCATTGGCGAGCATGCAGAACACACACAGAATGAAAGGCGGCGCCGTCAAAGCGTATGTCAAGTTTCGACCGTATCCCAGGGTAGCCACGACAGATGGGAAGAAGTTGACCACAGTACCAACGATGTAGCACAGGTACAATATCGACATCAGAAGCCAGGTCTTCGGATCTTGACACGCCATGACGAATCCCTGCCATGCTGATGCTTCATCGGAGTTGTCTTGCTGACCGAGGTCCTTCTCAAAGTTCCATTGTACCCATTCAATTTCGAGGTCAGAGAGACCGATGATTTTCTTGTTGGAGTTGGGGAGGATGAAGGCGAACACTATCGCAAGAAAGACGGTCATGGCTCCTTCGACAATGAACAACCATCTCCAGCCATCGATCCCGTGGACGCCTTCCAGATTTAGGATCGCGATTGCGAAGAGGCCGCCACAGGCATTGCCAATCTGAGATCCGGAGTAGAGGATTGCGGTCCGGAGAGCAAACTGTTGGCGGTTGTAAAAGAGGGAAAGGAAGAACAAAGCACCCTACTCATAGTTAGCATGTTCATGGTCGCCGAGCAATAGGAGCATCATACTGGGAAAAACACAGCTTCGACAAATCCCAAGAAGAAGCGGCACATCAGCAAGCCAACAAAGCTTTGCACAGTGGCCATGAGTCCAGAGATGATACCCCACAGAGCCATGGCTGAGCAGATGTAAATACCTGGCCATGCGATCTTTCCTGCGATCATATTCGATGGGACTTGCATGAGGATGTAACCGGCAAAGAGGATGCTAACAGAAGTCTTGTAGTCCACCTCCGATAAGTTGAGGTCTTCCTCGATGTTGGCTAGTCGTGCACTGGCGATGTTTTGCCGGTCCAGGTAGTTCAAGATATACATGATGGTCATGATGGGCATGATGATGATGTCCATCTTCCACGTCGCTCTTTTGCCGAGCTTTTGGTATTCATCCTCAGAGAGAGCAGCCAAATTGGCCGGTGCGACCAGGTGGCCACTTTGGTCTCGGTGCTTTTCTTGGTCAACACTCTCATTGTGAGTAATCGAGCTGAGGCGCTTTGGCTGTGCATGTACGCTATGTATGCTGAGCCGCTTTGATGTCGACATGTTGAGGACTGTTACAGGTTGGGGCTTGGAAAAAGGTCGAGGTTGATGCGTGCTCTCGAGGCAGGAACAGCTCTCTTTGAACAGATCTGAAACCCCCTGTCAGTTCGACTCCATCACCTTTATGCATGATCCTGCCCCAGGTCTTGCAATCCCCGGATCACTGTCAGTCCAGACCAGTGTGGGAGGGCTGCCCTTGAGATCTACAATGCGTGGTGTAGTGTGATCGTTAGTTTCAACGGGATAGATTTCATGGAGTACCCCCCGAAAATCTCAAAGCAGGACAGCGCCGCGGTCCCTGGAAGCGCTTGTCCAAGCACATGTCAAGCTTGCTTCATCCCCAGGCTTCGCGACTTTAGCGCCTACTGGCGTCGAATCTGCTTCCGGGATATGCCGCCAACATCATCATGTGCTTATCGGCATTTGAAAGCAAGCACTTCAGCGTAGGTGGTAGAGGGCCAAGGTGTTCGTATGCATTAGCGTGCCAAGATAGATATTGATCGTTCAGCCAGATTGGATAGCGCAGACTTAGCAAGACGGAAGTTAGCCTCATCTTGGTGGATTTAAAATATGACACGGCATAGTTTTCAATTGGCTAACAGATCATTACTGTCTTAGAACACGCTAATGGTACACGTACGAACACTGTGGCCCTTCTACCAAGTAGCTTCTGATCGCGTTGTCCTCACGTGCTGTCCGCACTCGAGAGCAGGCAATCCGGGGCAGCTTCTACAACGTGCCGTCATCAGATCGCTGTTAGAAACACCATCACGCTCGCTTGTCACAACCGCCATCACACTATTGCAATCAGCATCACGATCGTTGCGGGGTTGTGTACCGTCGGCATATGAGATTGTTTAGGTACTGTGTGCTATCGGCGTTTGAAGATGAACAGTCTGGGGCAAATTTCTAGCACATCCGCCTCCGCCATCATGTGCTGTCGGCATTTGAAAGTGAACAGTCTGGGGCAAATTTCTAGCACATCCGCCTCCGCCAGCATGTGCTGTCGGCATTTGAAAGTAGGCACTTTAGAGCTAGCTCACAAATTTCGTCCTCACAGCATGACCCTTTGAAGCTTGGAACTAAAAACTAGCTCCCTTGCGGAACCAATTGCATAGTGAGAATCCTCTCGTGTGGAGCTAGAAAGAAGTCGATTTGACTGCCAAGCGGTCTTGAAACTAGCTTTCTGAGAAAAGAGGAGAGACTTTTTCACGCCACTCTTGCACGTTTGTATGGTAGCCTCGTCCACCTGCAGGGCCAGATCGCTTGTGTGTGTATGCCCGTCTAAAATTCCAGGTTCTGATGTTATGATAGGTCTTTGATGTCGGCTATAGCCACGCTCTTCTAGTACATAGTCGTCATTCATAGGGGTAGGTCCTTCTTCCCCACACGAGCATAGATATAAGTTGACCCTCCCCCGGTCGACTTGTGCAATTCTCCAGCTTCCTCCATCCTGTCAACATGGCTAAACTCGACGGAGTTACGACCAGCAACATGCACAAAGAAGACTCTAGTATTTCACGACTGTCTGTAGACGACATCAAACATGGCGATCGAGCTCTTTCAGTCGTTGGTAACCAACGAGTCACAGTCACCGAAGAAGACGACAAAAGAATCAAACGCAAAACCGACAAAGTGATCCTTTCCATCCTTGTCTGGGTCTACTTCCTCCAGATCCTCGATAAATCAGTATTGGGCTATGGCGCTGTCTTCGGCCTACAGGAGGACACGAACCTCACTGGCGATCAGTATTCTTTGGTGGGCTCCATCGCACCCATCGCCCAGCTAGCATGGCAGCCGTTCTCGTCCTTCCTCATTGTCAAGGTTCCTCACCGCATCCTAATGCCGTCGTTGATTCTAGGCTGGGGTATCGCGCAATCATGTATGGCGGCATGTACGAGCTTCCAGGGTCTGATGGCAGCTCGTTTCTTCCTCGGACTCTTCGAGGCTGGATGTCTACCACTGTTTGCGGTCATCACTAGCCAGTGGTATCGACGTGCTGAGCAACCAGTACGGGTCGCCTGCTGGTATGGTACAAATGGTGCTGCCACTATGATTGCTGCAGCACTTTCCTACGGTCTTGGCCATATCACGAATGGCGCCATCGCTGAATGGCAGATCATTTTCTTATTTGTCGGTCTCGTCACAATCGTCACTGCACCAATCGTCTACTGGAAACTCGACAGCGACATAATGACGGCTCGATTCCTGACTGAGCATGAGAAGGAACAAGCAATTGAACGGCTCCGTGCCAATCAGACGGGTACTGGCTCACGAGAATTCAAGTGGTCACATGTGGTTGAAATGGCTATCGAGCCAAAGACATACATCTGGATCGGTTTGGCGCTCCTGCTGAACGTTGGCGCCTCGGTCACGAACACTTTTGGACCACTGATCATCAAGGGTCTCGGATACGACAAATACATTACGTCCCTACTGAACATTCCTTTTGGTGCTGTTCAACTGACTGTTATTCTGCTTGGTTCATGGGCCGCGTACAAGATCAAATACAAGTCTATTGTTCTTGCAGCTTTCTGCATTCCAGTCATCATTGGTTTGGCAATGCTCTACGTTCTACCTAGAGACGGCAACACAGGAGGACTGCTTGCAGGATACTACCTGCTAGCATTCCTCTTCGCTGGCAACCCATTGATTGCAAGTTGGATCATTTCCAACACCGGTGGCACAACCAAAAAGGTAAAGTTGCTCTTCATTCCCTTGCAAGCATGTCACTAACGTATCTGCAGTCCGTTCTCATGTCATTATACAATGCTGGCAGCTCCGCCGGCAACATCATTGGGCCATTGCTCTTCAACAAGAAGGATGCACCTCAATACGTGCCAGGTCTTCGCGCAGTGCTGATCATTTTCGTGGCGCTTATTTGCTTGACTGGCATCCAAGCTGCGAACCTCATGGTCCTGAACAAGACGCAGGAACGCAAACGGGTCGCAAATGGCAAACCAGCCAAGATCAAGGATTTGTCCATGATGAACCATTATGGCCGGGATGGATCTGGGCTCGAGGAGAACGACCAGATAGATTCCAATAAGGGTTTGTTGGATTTGTCGGACCGAAAGAACGATCAATTCGTGTATCTATTGTGACCTTGAGTAATAGAACAACGACTTGGAGGACTCGGGTGAAGTCACACTCTAATATAGAATATTTGGCAAATGCAATGTTCTCTTCGCCCAGCACTCGTGCGGTTCATCTCCACCATGCCTGCTTGATCAAATCACGATATCTGTAGCATTGCACGATGCCGGTGATCATGAAGGTTCAAACACAAACATTGCATGCCTTGCCTGCTTTCGACGTCCAACAGCAAAGATCTTCTAGTTGAGGCTCCAGACTAACTACTATAATATCTCAAGGCTGCGTTGCAGAGGAGCTACGCCTCCTACCCAGACAATGTAAGGGGCGCGATGGTTAGTTGGTACGTACAGCTGTCCGGCGCTGATGAGTGCCGAATCTGAGCAATCGGTGCTCCAGGAAACGCCTAAAGTCCCCAGAAAAGCGGCCAAGGCTTTTAGCGGTTTGGCTCCAATAGAGGCCTCGGATGTTTTAGCCTGTGAATCTCCTACCTCTATGATGTTGAACCTCCTTCGCGGAGACGTCAATGAATGCATCAAAGGTCGAAATGACAAACCCGCGCGCAAGATGAACATCTATAATTTAGACAAACATGGCTGCAGGAAACAAAAGAGACTTCAATGGCAACATAGTCGACAATGAAGCCTTATCCGCGACAGCTTCACATCAGCCCAACACAGCAAATTCGAGCAAGCCAACACGACGTTTCGAGTGTACCTTCGAAGGATGTAGCAAGTCATACACACGCGCCGAGCATCTCGGGCGACACCAGTTGAACCACAATCCAAAGGACATCTACAAGTGTGATTTTCCTGGATGTACACGTACGTTTGTCAGACAAGATCTTTGTGTTCGGCACCGTGAAAGACATGACGCACCGCCTGGCAAGACTGTAGAGACATTGTCAAGCGATGAAGATGACGGCGACGGTACAGTGAGACGAGTGGGAAGGCCGCGACTCTCGTCATTGAACAGGAATGGTCCGAACACAAAGCTATACGAGTCTCGGCCACGCACCACTTCCACATCCGCTTTACAAACACCAGGCTTGGACCATTCGGTTGACAGCAGGCCGATTCGCGTATCTCCAGTTGCCGCGCAAGCAACAATCACAGGCAAGTCAAATAGTGCTCAGTCGCCGCCAGAATATCCACCGCCAGTCAACCTGACAGGCAGCATTAACGGCTTCTCCATCGATATGGTCAACTCTCAACCACCAATTGTAGCGCAATCGAATGGCTACTCAAGACAATTCGGTTCTGGCAGCACCGACTATCATCTACCTACCCTTCCCGAATTTCAGGAATCGCCAGCTTCTATCCGAGACGAATTTACGGCGTGGCTGTTCGACGAGCATTTCCCTAACCCAGCAACTGCACCTTTCATCAATGCACCAATGAACACATTCGGAATGCTCGGTAACGACTTCATGCCTTTTGGCAGTACGCCTATGTTCACAGATCTGAGGCACGATACGCTCCCACAGAACATAGGCTTAGCAACCACCGCTTCTCCCTCTGACGCCGAACTTGTGACAAACGAAGATATTGCATGGGTCTCCTCATCGAAGCGGTTGAAGCTCGTCGGACTGATGCAGAGCCGGTTTGTTGATGCAGAGAACAAAGATATTACGTCGCTCCGCCACGAAATCTTCAACAACGATATTGACTCTGAAGATCATGTGCTGAGCCTGGGGTCCATGCAGCTATACTTAGGATCGTACTGGAAGCACTTCCACCAACAACTACCGATTTTGCATCAGCCAACATTCTCAGCCGAGGTTGCGAACGACCTTCTTGTACTGGCAGTAATGGCGATCGGTGCATCCCAGCTAGGGTCTCGGCACAGCAGAACAAAGACCACAGCGGCATCCAGATTCGCAGTTTTTGTGGCATGGCATCTCAGATGGCAGATTTTCATGCACGTTGACTTCCGACCACCAGCCAAACTTTGGGTGTTCCAGACATTACTTCTGCTTGAGGCATACGAGAAGCTCGGTTCAACCCGACAAATGCACGAACGTGCACATGTTCATTCTGCCACGATGATCAACTTGATGCGGCGGGGAACAACGTTGATAGGGGACGATGAATCCGCAAGACGAACCCCTGGACCTACGACACCCGATGAGGCATGGCATAGATGGATCGAGACTGAATCAACACGACGAGCAGCATTTGCAGCATTCATTATCGACGCAACCCACGCAGAGATGTTTGGGCATGCAGCCATCATGGTTGTACATGAATTGAGGCTGCCACTTCCTTGCGACGATGCGCTATGGTCGGCGACATCAGCCGCCGAGGTTGGCAGAGTACATGCCAGTCTACACACCCATGGCATCAAGCCTACGACATTCTTAGACGGCTTGAAGCGAACACTGACCGGGAAAAAGGTTAAAACAAACAATTTTGGCAGAACAATCCTCATGGCAGGCCTGCTATCGATCATTTGGCATTTGAATCAACGAGACCTGCAAGTATCGAGCTTGGGTGCGTCGTCCTCGCTAGGTATGCCAGGTATCTGGCGAGAAGCATTGGCTAAATCACTCGATTTCTGGAAACGTGATTTCGAAGAGAGTATGAGCCACATGAAGAACGCATCGCTGCCGTGGCATCAGATCACAAGCTCTGAAGACCGTGATATATGCTCTGCAGCCTCGGTACTGCATCACCTCAGCCACATCGCCCTTCACGTTGACATACTCGATTGCCAAATATTTACAGGGGCACAGAAGTTGTTTGGCAGAGTGGTTTCACGGGCTGATCACGATCGAGCAAGACATAAGATGCTGGAATGGGTCAAAACTCCAGCAGCAAGAAGCGCAGCCTTTCATGCTCTACAGCTCGTCAAGCCGATCGTGATGCAAACCACTAACTCTCTAGACTTCTACAACTGTCGTGCAGACTATCTGCTCAATCGGGCCTGGGCAATATATTACTCATTGCTTGTCTTGTGGTCGTTTGGTTATGCTCTCGATGGAGTACTGAGACCGTTTCCAAGTCAATTGCCGACGCACCAGACTTACCCGTCACCTGATCTGAGCTGGTCAGGCCAGATTCAAACGCCGATATCTGAAAGTCAGTTCCAAGATCAATTACACGATGCGCGAAATTATTTTAATGTGATTGGTAACGCTACCGGTCCAGATGACCTCCGCATGCTTCAGTGTGGCCGCAACAGGCTTGTAGGCCTACTGGGACTGTTCGCACCAAGTTTCCGCGACTCACGATGGGAGCTGCTTCAAGAAGGCGCGATGAGGCTAGAAGAAGCGATTCAGATCTTGAGAGATGGCGATTGAGCTTCTGCGACGATTGAGCTTCTGCGGCACTTCTCCTCGACCACAAGGTTTGCGGGATCCAATCAGATGAAATTAATGCACCAGAAAATACGCTCTCAGCTGCTACATGTAGGGTGCCCCAAGAGACATCTGGGAGCTTAACAGCCGATATGCGGAGACGGAAATGTGATTGATTCGTAGCTGCAGCTCGGCAAGCTTTTCTACGTAGGTAATCTACCAGATATCCGCACATGTCCTCCGCCCCTAAACTCGTCATGAGCGAACCCTTAGATCGTCACCAGACCTCGATCATGTCCTACGTGGTGCTCTCAGGAGTCATCGTGTGCATCAGCGTGTTCAGGATGGGTATTGATCGTTCAACCAATTGAAAACATTAGACATAGCTGCCATAGAGTCAACCTCTTTGCAGTGAATTCAGCTTGTGACGAGGCATACTATATTATGCCTATCATGGAATACGCTGATGTATCCGAAGACTTCCTGAGAGCACCACGTACTACGGCGCGTGACCCAATCTTGTGCATTATGTGTGGGAGGACAAAAGACGGGGCAGAGTGTGTCTCACAGAAAAGCTAGAGTGCAGGCTTGGCAGCGCAGCGGCGTCGCCCCCGTAAATGCCCATCCCACGGCAATCCCACACGAACTACACTCCACCATGCGAAGCTTGCACCACGACATCTCCGCACGGGGAAGACAGCGCCGGAGCGAATTGCAGCAGACTTAGCATGGCGAGATCAGCCTCAAAACAGCTCAGTCTGCTCATGACTCGCGCTTACATCAGATAAGTCCTTCTAGCAACACCATCACTTTGCTAAACAGAGTACACAAGCACCATGGCAACAGATCAGCTCAAGAGCCTTTCCGGCCTCAGCAACGGCGCGAAAGACCCGGTCGCACCTCAACAACCACTTGCCAAGATTAAAAGTGTCGAGTACTTCCGGGTGAAACCTCGATGGCTCTTCGTGAAGGTCACCGACAGCGAGGGTTGCTATGGCTGGGGAGAGGGCACCCTAGAAGGCCACACCAAGGCCGTTGAGGGCGCCTTGGATGAGATCATTGAGAGAGTCATCGGACTAGAAGCTGAGTATGTCGTCCTCGCCGACAACTAGCCCGGCTATGAATTTCGACGTACGGATGTGAGCTAACAGACGGCAGCGACATCGAACACATTTGGCAACTAATCTGGCGCCTTGGCTTCTACCGTGGTGGTCCGGTTTTCATGTCAGCATTGTCCGGTCTTGACATAGCACTATGGGATTTGAAAGGTCGCAAACTCGGTGTACCTATCTACAGATTACTTGGCGGCAAAGTGCGGAACAAAGTCCAGGTCTATGCTTGGATCGGCGGTGATAGACCGTCTGACATCGAGTCCGCGGCCAAGGCACGGATAGCTCAGGGGTTGAAGTGTATCAAGATGAATGCAACTGAGGATGTGAACTGGCTCGACTCGCCGAAAGTACTGGAAGCGACAGTGGAGCGATTGAAGGTCGTGAAAGGACTCGGACTGGACGCAGGCCTTGATTTCCACGGTCGGCTGCACAAGCCAATGGCGAAACAGCTTGCGAAGGCATTGGAGCCGTATCACCCACTTTTCATCGAGGAGCCACTGCTGGTCGAGCATCCTGAGGCGTACAAACAGCTTTCCCAGTTGACGACCGTTCCGATAGCGACAGGCGAGAGGTTGTTCACGCGATGGGACGTGAAGAGGTTTCTGGAGGACGCATCAATCGACATTCTGCAACCTGATATTGCTCATGCAGGTGGTATCTCCGAAACAAAGAGGATAGCGCAACTCGCGGAAACATACGACGTTGCGATCGCGCCGCATTGCCCACTTGGCCCGATTGCTCTTGCGGCAAGCATACAAGTTGCGCTCAGCACACCCAACTTCGTGATCCAGGAGATGAGTTTAGGAATGCACTACAACGTTGAGGCTGGCGAGGAGGATCTGAATACGTACATCGTCGACCAGTCGGTGTTCGATATCGAGGAGGGCTACGTCAAGGCACCGACTGGCGTTGGACTTGGTATCGAGATCGATGAAGACGTGGTAAGAAGGATCAGCAAGGATACGCAGCCGTGGCAGCCGAAAGAGTTTTACGGTCCTGATGGAGGCATCAGGGAATGGTAGGAGAAAATCTTTAATCGGTCATATTCTGTATTGCATAAATATGCTTCGATGTGTTCGATGCTCCAGTTCTCATTCTCCTTTTTGGCTGTTATTTCCAGCTTCAACCTGCCAGTTCACCGTGCTGAGTATAGCACGCTTGACATCCACATGACCTACCTTGGGTACATCTTGCATAGCAGATAACGGGCGATGCTTAGTCATCGCTCAGTGTCCATGCCGAAACAATGTCAAACTTTTGAAAGGTCGAAACATTCACTCCACCTGTAACACCGGTAGAAATCGAGACTCACTGTCTCAGCCTTGGACACCAGCAAAGTCGCAAGACGAGATGTCCGGACTCGGGACCTCGCTGACTGGTCAGCTCACATTGTTTTAGTCGAGACGACTCTGAACAATTAAGCCTCGAAGTGCTTCGACACGAAGACAAAAGCTGCTGGGATGAGTAGAAGGTGCTAGGGCAACCACAGTCCCGACTCGAAGAATGAAGCGTCTCGCTCGGAACATTCCAAATGGATGCTGCAATTTATAAGCAGTACCAGTAGCAATGTTTATATATATGGTAATTAGTGTTGCTTTACAACTTCACTCCGCCAAATATCTCCATCTCCGCCCTCTGTGAATTGATCATATCTGGCGTCAGATCCTGGATGTTCGTCGCTCCTATCAGGCCCATGTTGCCCATAATCTCACCTTTCAAAATATTAATCAGATGCCTCACACCCTCCTCGCCGTATCCACCTGTCATACTGTACAGGCAAGGCCTGCCCACACCGACAGCGTCCGCACCAAGAGCGAGACATTTGATGACGTCCGTACCCCTCCTGATATTACCGTCGACAAAGATCTGCAGCTTCGGGTTCTTGATCAGCTCGGGCGCGTATTTCCTGATCTCAAGCAGGGTGAGGATGGGTGCTTGACCGGTGTCCACCGATCTGCCGCCGTGATTCGACAAGTAAATCGCCTCTACACCATGCTGGTATGCAATAACAGCGTCCTCCACAGTCTGCACACCCTTTAGCACGAGCGGCAGCTTCGTGATGCTCCTTATCCACGCCAGATCCTCCCACTTCAGGCCAGGGTTGAGTAAGGTGCTCGAACCAATCTTCGCGATACCAGTGTTTGGCGCGTCGGACCCAAGAGAAAGTGCTTTCAGTCTGTCATCTCTCTCACGCTTTCCAAGGACAGGGGAGTCGACGGTGATGAAAAGACCCTTCATGCCGGTGTTTTCGGCTCGTCGGATTAACGCTTCTGCCTTTGATCTGTCTCTGTTGACGTAGACCTGCAGGTATTGTGACTGTGACGGTGATGATCGAGCCTCTGCAATTTGTTCCAGCGACATCGACGGGCTTGTAGGGATGATTTCATGGACACCTTCCTTTCCTGCGGCGGCAGCAAGGTTGAGCTCCGCTTTGGGATGGGCGTACTTTGCGAAACCTGTAGGACAGATGAAAAACGGTACTGAGGACTCATTGCCTAGTATCGTGGTATTTGTGGTGATTGAATTTACGTCGCGTAATATACGTGGACGAAGTTTTAATAACTGAAACAGTCTGGCGTTGTCCTGCTTGCTGGTTTCATCTTCCGCCGCTGAGGAGTAGTACGCCCATCCTTCCGGACTAAGATATTTCTCTGCAACAAGTTCAAAGTCATCGACGTTGATGATGTTGCTCAATGGCGGATATTCCGGCTCGTCCTCGGCCTTGGCTTCCTCCTCCTTGGATAATGGTGCTGACGGCAGTGAAGCTGTGTCGATCTCACCGAGTAGTGCTTCTTCCGTCAGCGTCTCTGAGATGAGCTCGGGGTTGTGTATTGATTCGTATGCGGCAGTGGCATCGCCTCCGGCAGATTTCAAGAGCAGGCCTGCACCACCTGGGTGCTCATCCAGGAATGGTGTGACATCGTAGACTTTGCCGTGAACTGCAAGCCAACATGATTCACGAGATTTGTGCTCCGCTAGCTCGGTGCCGGTTATGGTCTTCATGGCGGCAGGACCAGGCCGGTCAATAGGTTCGCTTTGTATGAGGACGGTATCAAGATACCGTGCGACGATGAACTTCAACCCTCGATACTGGGTCAATCGCGCTGTTGTAACAGATAATTTACAGAACGCAGCACTGTCAAGGGACGGGACACAACCCTTCGGTGGACTATCGAGGCAAGAATGGTGAATGATGATCAGACACGTTGGTACAGACTGGTCACTTTTTGTATGAAATTATCAGTATTGCTAGCTGACTGCCGGGCTGGCCTTCATCCCGACTGCAGCAACGACAGCGATCACCCCAAAGCGGAGTCGTTGCATAAAAGGAAATTCACCCTTTGGGGCACGGCCGACGCCCGTTGTGAAACCCGAGTGAGTCTGAGTCGCCTGAACTTCGGGGGCATCTCCACATCGCTTCTCCCCACGAATTTCCCGCCGCGATGACCACATGTTGCAAGCAAAGGCTATACCGTCCATAAGATGTTCGGATTTCGCGCCATTTCGACCATGCCAATTACACACACTTAGTAGACCTCCAAGATGAGTCAGCAAATCGATGTCCTGCTGTACGGCCTAGGCGCCATCGGGTCTTTTTATGCCTTTGTTCTGAGCAGGTGCAAAGACGTGCGCTTGACAGTGGTCGCAAGATCGAATTATGAGGCTGTGAAAGGAAACGGCTTGAAAGTTATCAGTCAAAATCATGGCGAGCATACCATCAAGCCTTTCAAAGTGGTTAAGACACCAGCTGAGGCTGAGTTGACATTCGACTACATCGTTTGTGCCCACAAAGCCATTGGACAAGATACTGTCCCTGGTCAGCTGAAGGCAGTTGTGGGCGACAAGACCACCATTGTGCTCATTCAGAACGGTGTGGGGAATGAGGACCCGTTCCGAGCCGCCTTTCCTCGGTGCACAATCTTGTCGTGCGTGACCTGGGTTGGTGCAGTCCAGAATACACCAGGCGTGATCAACCATACCAAGTCTGAGGACATGCAAATTGGTCTCTTCCCAAACCCAGATCTTGAAAAGGCAACTGATAAAGCGAGATTGGACAAATTTGCAGCTCTTCTGACGGAGGGAAAGACCGTCTTCCAAGTCGTCGACAATGTTCAAGTTCAGAGATGGGAGAAAGTGGTATGGAACGCAGCATGGAACTCGATCACAACTTTAACAATGCTCGATACTCAAACTTGGCTAAAATCGTCCGAGGACGCGATGCCATTGACTCGGAAATTGATGGCAGAGGTCATCGACGTTGCCCAAAAATGCGGTGTGCCTCTTGAGTACGAGCTGATCGATCGACTCGTCAACAAGATTCTGGCAATGCCCGGCATCGGTAGCAGCATGCAACAAGACTGCAAGAATGGCCGACCATTAGAGTTGGATGTGATTCTTGGTACGCCGGTGAGGAAGGGCCGTGAATTTGGTGTGAGCATACCTACCGTGGAAACGATCTATGTCTTGCTATTGGGCGTCAATAGAAGGTTAGAAAACGCTCTGACTGCGAATCTGTAAATATGCATATTGCTGCCGCCGTTGTCGCAAGTTGTACAAAAAAGTACTAGGTTCGGCGTTCGGCACTCGGGCGATGCGAATTTCGTGAAGCTTTCCACTGCGCGGTCATGTACGTCGACGCGTCAACCGAGGGGTTCCGTAATATGGCTGAGAGATTCGCTTCCTGAGAACCTCGTTTCTTGTCAGCCTGCCCACATGAGCTCACCATCGGCTGGTACGGGGTTTACCGTATCAAGACCTCCTAGAGCGGCCGAACGACAAGGTACATCTTTTCATGGTATTAGCATAGAGTAGAGCGCTTCTGTTGCGGTCGATGAAATGGCTCAGGAGACGAGCGAAGCAAACGGCGCAGATCCCGAGAAAGTCACCACCGGTCGATCAACTGAGGATATCGAATATGACAATCCTTTCGATTGGCCGACCAGAAGAAAATGGTTGATCACGGTGCTCATGGCGCTGTGCACCCTGACAACCACTTTCTGCAGCTCGATCTGGTCATCGACAATAGTCATAACCTCGCAAGAGTTTGACACATCCGAAACTGTGATGCTGCTGGGAGTGTCTCTCTTCGTGATTGGTTTTGCTTTTGGGCCGCTATTCTGGGGACCTGTCTCTGAACTGGTGGGGAGGAAGATACCTCTTTTCAGTGGCTTCTTCGTCTTCGCTCTCATACAGATTCCGATAGCCCTCGGACACAGTCTAGTTGGAATCTTGGTGTGTCGCCTACTTGCTGGCTGTTTCGGAGCGGCGCCGATGGCACTGGTCAGCGCGTCATACGCAGACTTCTGGGATCCTTCCAATCGAGGTACAGCCACCGCTTTGTACTCAGTCGCAGCCTATGCTGGACCCACTCTTGGTATGTAGTTGTCTTTGCTGGGTTCGTTTTCTGACAAATACAGGGCCGGTAGTGGGATCGTTCGTGACGGAGAGTTATCTTGGTTGGCGATGGACCGCCTGGCTGATCCTGATCCTTGCCGCTGCGGTTGGAATCCCAGCAGTCATCTTCGTGCCGGAAACGTATGGGCCAGTTCTGAAAGAACAAGCGGCGAAGAAGAAAGGATTGAGGTCAGGTGAACAGCCACGTCTTTTCGATGGTTTCATGAAGAAGTATCTTTCGAGGCCAATGCTGATGCTGCTGCACGAGCCAATGGTACGTGGTCCTGTAGTGTATCGGCACAAGTCTAACAATGTCTCCCGCAGCTCGACATCATGACCATGTACATCGCAGTGGTGTATGCCATCATGTACCTCACGTTTTTCGCGTACCCATACGCTTTCTCAGAGCGCGGCTGGAGTCGGGACATCGGATCGCTATCGTTCTTGAGCATGCTTGTCGGTATACTGACTTCCTGTGCCGCTGTAGCATTTTATTCGACCAAGTATTACCAGCCTCGTCTCAAAGCACGAGGGAAACTGTTGCCAGAGGATCGGCTGCCGCCCATCATGCTTGGCAGTATCATCCTGCCAATTGGACTCTTCTGGTTTGGCTGGACGTCTTCACCATCGATTTCATGGGTGCCACAGATCATCTCTGGGTTCTTCATTGGTTCTGGGATCATGCTGATCTTCACCAATGGCATAACGTTCCTTGTGGACATCTACCTTCAGTCAGCAGCATCGGCTATGGCAGGAAACACGTTCGTCAGAAGCGCGGCGGCAGCAGGACTTCCTCTAGCAGGACCGGCTATGTATCGCAAGCTAGGCACAGCTTGGGCGACAAGCGTGCTGGGCTTCGTTTGCGTCGCTTTGATTCCGGCTCCGTTCCTGTTCTATAAGTACGGAGAATCGCTGAGGAAGAAATCGAGGTTCGCCCCATCTCGGTAGCCTGGATCACATAATGGCAGCTTCAATCGAGTCACCGAAGAGGTCTCACCTCTAGAACATGCTCCCTGCCATTTTGCACATAGAGGTATACTCTTGGTGTCTCCTACCTCATCGGGCTCAGTCTGCAGGTGCGGAACATGTATTTCGCATTAGAGCTCATTATTCCGCGCACAGACTAACATCAATGCACAGCGTCGGTAGAATCTTTGCACTGGGATCCTAGGACAGCAAGATGACAGTCCATTGCCGCGTAGCCAAGACCGCTATACTGACTGGCAGCTCCGAACTGCTTCACGTGGCTACGCGTGGTTCGCATAGTCACGTCCGAGGAGATACTTGGCACACTCTCCTCGCTCTACCAGTACTCATTCTTCTGTCGCAGGGACCATATCTGTTGGTGACCTGCAAGTGCTTTCACCGTGAGGGCGCTCGAGAAATGTTGATGAGCGTCGCAAGGAAAGCAACAGCATACGAACATGCTGTGGTTCTGTCATGTACCATCGTGACACGCCAACTCTCATCCCACGAACCCAACTAAAGAAGACCGCAATGGCGCAGGACTAACGGCGAGGGGTTTTTCTCTGGTTCACGCCATGTCACCTTGATGTGCTTTCTGCTGTCTTCATCCATCTTTTCAACGTTCAAAGTGGTTGGCCATGCCTGGAAAGACAGAGCGTTTCCAGTTGCTTTCAGCAACAACTTCAGCAAGCCATGTTCAAGCTAAACCGAATGTGTCGTCTTTACTAGCAGGTCAGCATGCTTGATCACTTGAAGATCGTTCAATGCTGATGGCCTTTTTCACTTGTCCATTCCATTCTTTGTCTGGACCGTAGACGAGCATGCCGACTGTCCGCCAATGGCGATGATTAATCACAGCCGACCGAGGGTCAGAGAATGGAGATAGCGGTAACTATCCAGTAGTATTGGAAAGCGAAAGCAAAGCGGGAACATCTTACGAGACGAAGCGGTACTTTGACGACGAGAAGCCTATGCTAACAGGCATCCGCGACGAACGCTTCAGTGTACAAGTCCATCTCGCATCTCGCACGGCGATCACCGACACCAGAAGTTCTACGAGCCCGTCCCGAATTAAATATGGGTACCGGTATCCTTTTTCCTAATACTAAGCTCAGACACACTACTCCTTGAACTTGTTATCGCTACGCATCCCGGTTCTAGGACAATACTGAAGCTAGCTTCAGAAAATGTGTCCGTCAAAAGACGTGCAATCTTGCAGCCAGCGCGGCGAGAGCACGACATTGTCTCGACTACTACAGAAATGACTACCTTGTCCCCATCGTACATACAGCCCCAAACCACCGGGCCAGTATCAAAAGTCACACGAGGAGACATTAGGCACCAGACCAGAAAGACGATGATGTTCAACGCGTGACAAGATAAAGGTACAGCAACCACCCCGAATATTACGACTTCTTCTAAGCAAGCAACCATCACGCTAGCTATGATTTTGCTCATTGACGAGACCTCTGCTTCCTCCACCGCCGTTATTACCGTTGGTAAACTCTACCAAGATGATCCATCACCTAACATTGAACCCACCGCCGACAATATCACCACCAACAGGCCCACCGCCACCGTCCTCGAGGCGTAGAATGTGATCGGCCAGTCCGCTCAGTCCAGCCAGATGACCATCACATCTCCTGGTGCACCCCCATAGAAGACCACCGTTGGTCAGCCACAACCAGAGTCACCGCTGCCTGTCCAAGATCAACAAGTGCTGCTATCAGGGATAATGCTGAACGGATCGGCGGTGCGAGTGCACCTTCGATCGCAGTGCCAAACACCACGGTTAGTATCCAATCTTCGGCTCCTGGAGCTGCTTCTGTCTCTGAATTGCTCCCCATGTCCAGCGTTGCTCTTGCTTCTGAAAGTACTTCTGAGGTTCCTTCTCCCCCCGCAGCATCAGTTGTATCAAGGTCGCTGATCGCTTTTGGAACCCCAATCCTCGACACGATGGTCCCGGAGAATATCGATACCACTGTCGCTACGATCGGCATAGCCATGTTGGCTAACACCAATGGCTCAGCGACGGCGACTTTTTTGTTCACTGTTGAAGTCGTGCTTACCGACAGCAGTGGCAAGGCGACAAAGACCGTTTCTGATACACAACCTTCGGCCACCGGCTAGTCGTCAGAAGCCATATCTGCAGCTACATCCGCAAATACGCCTGGCAATGATGAGGCTTCCGTGACCGATCGCACGGCAGGAACCTGTACGCAATTGACCTACTTCGTCGGCATTTATGTGCCGAACGCTACCGGTGTGGTTCTGCAGCCAGCATGGCTAGTCGTCTTTACAACTTTCAAGATGATGAAATCATTTTACCAGCTGGCGAGCACTGGGGGAGTATCAGCAGCATCAGCACTGACAGCCGGCTACTTTTCGGCTGGTTTGCCTTTCGCTCATTCGCAAAGGCGGCATTTGCCAATGACTGGATGGTGGTGCTGGCAGGTCAAGTGCAATTTGCCCTTGCATTGATTGCACTCTTATTCAGCGAGTCGATGAGCATCGTGCCGACAGCGTACTGCAAGACCGAAGCTTGAGTCACCAGCCGTGCAGTTCCGCCGAAACTCTCACATCCACATACGGTCTTATCCAAAGCTCCGCAACCAGCCTCAGAGACGATTGCGGCTGGACTACGAGTAACACGGTTCTCAGCACTGGTGGAAAGACTCCTTTCACGGAGATAATCTCCTTGCCCTACTACCCCTCGCAGCTATATCGAGCGACATCTTGCTTCGTCACCCCAGGCACCCCCTTGAGCAATGTTCAAACCAGGCCAGTGTATCTAGCTAGCACATATGCCCATATAGGGCTACTTGCAGTTACCTTCCTTGTGAAGGCCCGAACTACCTTCAAGGCATGGCAGAGAGGACTCATCGAATGCCCAGATACGCTTACAGCGGTCTTGATGAGGCTGTGGGCTATTCCGTTCGTAGAGGAGAAAAACAATAACCACACCCTGTGAGGGTAGGGCAAGGGATCCGGACATAAGAAGCTGGTCGCCACTACCAAAGAAGTCGACGTGCAGAAGTCGAGACGGCGATACGAGGGTGTTCCTTGACCGAGAAAGTATAGGTTTGGCTGTACGGAATGAGTCGATGGTGTGCAGAGATACACGGTTGACAAGGACATTTGGCCTAGAAGCAGATCGATAGCATGCATGATAGAATTGCTCAGTGATACGATTCACCTTGTCCTAGACGTTCTAGACGGCCTCGTTCAAGTCTCGCTTATGGTTATTTGTCAGGACTCCCCCTTGGGATACGCCACCGAACATGGCGCATGTCACACGTCCACCACGAAGGCCGTAGATTCTTCCAACGTTCGACAACACATACCGAAATCATATGACTACGCAGCAGAGCAGATGGCCCATCCAGAGCGGCGTGGAAAATGGAGCCGTTCATGGCCTTGAAGTCGTGCATACGTTTGACTCACAGACGTAGCAAGCGAGCATCGGAAGACACCGACAAGCATGCATTTCTTATCCCATAAATCAACCGTTGTTTGGACGGCAGCAATGTTAGCATATATGTCTCGAGAGCAAAAGAGTACGGTGATGATGCGTAGCTCTCGACGAAGACGACAAAGAAGGCTTAGGAGGTTAATGAGTGGCTCCAAAAGGAGGAAAGAGAACGAATCAAAATAAGGTCTTGTTATAGCAGTGTATTTGGTACGTTCTGGCAGAACTGTAACATACTAGTAGGTAGATTTTCGAGGGCGAAGATTTCCTGCTCTCCTGCCCCGTTCTGCTAGCAGGGTTCGTTGAGATGCGTTAAAGTCGTGACGATTCAGGGTAAAGCTTTGTGCAAACGTAGATCAATGCTCAACACTGATGGTCCAGTTTTTGACTTAGTAAATCGGCTAGTATCTCTGGTACCCTCGGCCAATATCCATGCCATGCGTGTTGGACTGGCCGTTGGGCGCGCCCTGCATCATTGCGAGCTTTTCATTTCGCTGCCGACCCATTTCTGCACGGAAAGCCAGCAGTTCAACACGATCTTTCTCAAACTTGGCGTCTTCGAGTAATCGCTCATGCTTGCCAGCTCGTCTTTGTTTGATACAGCAGAAGGCAAAGATGATTGCAGCAATGGAGGCAGCACCACACACTGAAGCACCGATGGCAATCTTAGCAGTTTCGCTGAGACTCTGCCACCTCTTCACTACTGATTCGCCGTTGGTACTATCGAGTTTGATTGCTGCGGTAGTATTCAGGATCTTGATGCTCTCGAAGCTGCCCGACTTATCACCATACTCGTATTGCGTCCCTTGGCCAGCAGCTGCGTCTGTGATGCGAAGAGACTTGACGTACATGGTGAAAGGGGCATCTTTGTAGTTTGTTTCACCTCCGGCCCATTCAATAGTATAGTTGTTATTGGCTTTATCGCCTCCGGCCCAGATGCCGAGACGGACGTCAGACGGTGTTTGAGGATAGTTCTTGCCACCGTTCGCATCTTCATACTTCAGAGTCCGAACGATGTTGCCGTCAATGTAGAAGTCGATTTTCTCCCTGGACCAGTCGGTGGTATAGTTGTGGAATTCGTCCTGAGGGTTGTCCACGGCGACCCATTCTGCTCTATCGTATGATGTCGTGTTACCCTTGCCAAAATAGTTCGTTTGCACGTGAGTATTGTTGCCGCCAATCCACTCCCAGTCTATCTCATCGAGATCATCGGACTGGATGACAATTGAGCTGACGATACCTTGTCCCGTGGCAGCCTTGAAGATGCACTCAACTGTGCCGAAGAAAATGTAGAAATTAGACTTGACTGTCGGCGCCTCTCCTCTTGTGTTAATGATGAACTCGGCACCGTCACTGCCATACTGCGCACTTCCTGCTGTCCAGTTCCACACACTGCTGCTCATTTCATTCTGAACGAAGTCGATGGTGTAATTTGATTTGCCAAGGGCGGTATCCGCCGGACATGTTGAGTTCAGAGGGTTACAGTCGGTGAAAGTCTGAGCAGTAGTTGTTGCACATAGAGCCGCGAGGGCTGGGAGTATTGTTGTGAGCTTCATGTCGATGTTGTAGAATAGAAACAGATCTGGTCGAACAGTCTTAGGTCTGAGTCAAGGAGCGTATGACGTTTCAATTGAGAGTCAATGTGGTGAGGACCGTGCTCACGATTGTGGAAAGAACCTTGAAAAGCGTATGCTGTACTAAACAAACACGGAAGGAGTGACTGACTGGATCGCAGACCGGTGCGATGCAGCTTGGTGAGGATGGGCTTGGATAGTGAGCGACTGCTCTGACAGCGTAAAGTGTCTGGCAAAGATGAAGGGCAAACAGAGGCTGCGACAGCGAAGACGAAGGGATTAGAGATTAGAGATTGTAGGGGATGTGAAGCCGTTTCATGAAACGCGCACAGCCTTGGATCTGCTGCAGGTAAAGGGGACCGAGATGGATCGGCAACGCAAAAGCCAATAGAAACGCTTCACTCTTCGTGCCGCACCCGCCAATGCAGGTTCGGGCCTTGATAGTGCGACAAGCCAAGCCTGGTACGAACTCCTATACTGCTGTACCGGTAGTACAGCGAACATCAGCTAGCGGCAGAGCTGATGTGTGTTTCATTGAGACGAGCTTGCCATACAAGCATAGGTTCAAATTCCTCTTGAAATCTTCAGAAGCAGTCTTACTCGAGAGCAGCTGCATACAAGTACAGCTGTGATGGGATCCAGGAACCGCGGCTGCGGGTACGCTAAACCCTAAGTTTACCAAGATAGCATCTCCACCTGAGTCTGCCAGAGTGCAAACTTGAATTTAAAACGTTGAGGCCCAGTCATGCCTCAGGCGCCAATTCACCTGCCACTGCGTCACCAGAGCATCTGCGCAACGCTCCGCCAACTGCAGTGCGATGAGTAGTCCACCTGAGCTCTCGTCGCACCACGTCAAGGCTTGGGGTGAATGCGATATTCTGCCATTCACATTGATGGGTGTCCTCGATAATGCCTCCTATCCGGCGGTACCTTCGCATCTCACGATACTCCGTTCTCGAATGCCGTATCTTCCTTGAGAACCCTGCCGATGGTCCTCGATGGCTTCTCAGCCCTACTGATCCAGCACTGCCCCGTGTCTTCGAAGCTGTTCGACCTCTAGTCCTGCCGAAACTGCGCGAGGAGAACGAACGTGCCAAGGGTAAAGGTAAAAAGAAGAAAAGTGTGAAAGACGTTGTGGTCAAGGATGATTTTGAAGTCAGTGTCTTTCTAACTGATGTTGGCACAAGACATAATTTGGTGGTCAAAAATAAGACAGCGAAGGACAAGGATGTTCTTGTGAAGAACAATACGAGAGCTGATCCCGTCATCCTACGTGAAGATAGCGATGAAGAAACTGATCTCGCGCGAATACCTGAGGCGGATAGCACTGTAGACGGTACCGAGCCTGCAGACCAGGAAATGCAGGATGACAAGAAGAAGTTGGGCTTCAAGACCACATACAACGGCTTTACCATTTGGGGAAAAGTTTTGTGCCTGCTGGTTGAGCGCAAAGGCGCCCCAGGCAAGAAATCAGCTGGTGGAGCAGATGGCGGTCAAGCATTGATGCAAGAATGGATTACAGCCTCTCAGATGCAGCAAGACGAGGATGGTTGAGAGTGATCTACTTTCTTTGCTTCAACCATTGCAGCACCTCGTGCACGTTGCTATCTGGTGGGAAGATCGGATACCAGTATTTGACGATCACACCATTCTCAATCGCAACGCTCAATCGCTTGGTGAGCTTTTTGTCCTTGTACTCGAAATAAGGCAGTTGGAGACTCTGCAGAAACTCCAGTTTCTCGTCGCTGAGCAGATCATATGGTAGGTGCACACGATCATGCACCTCCTGCTGGTACGGGGTATCTTGGGTCGATAGGCCGAAAAGGTTCATGACTCCCAACTTCTTCAGTTCCGGAAGATTGTCGCGGAATGAGCAGGCCTGAGGAGTGCACCCTCTCGCACCAGGAATGGCATCCCACTCAGGAGGAACTACCTCGTCTGGTGCACCTGTTCGAGGGTAGCAGAAGATGATGGAAAGTCCTTGGAGCTTCGAGATGTCCACCAGGGACTCCGGAGCGCTCGTTGGTGGCAGACGAATGCTCGGTACAGTCATACCAATGAGATGATTGCACGCGCCGTCATCGACAGGCTTTGGAAGGTCTATAGGAAACGTTGAGTCTGGATATGCAAGTAGTCAGCTGCGATTGCCTCGAGAGATGTACTGTGTGCAGCGACTGGTAGTGCAACATGTAGACGGGGATAACAGGTTGTCTTGGTGGGTATCACTCGGTCCGACAGAAAAGCAACTGTCATGCTAGCGAACACTGCAAAAGTTCTCACGTAGCGCACGAAAGGGAGTCATGCCACATGGTAGCTCCTTCGGCGTCCTGAATGCCGTGAAGGTTGGCGAAGTGGTGTTTTAATTTTTAAAGTACTTACGCGCCATGCTGTATGCTCGACTTGCTGAACTTCTCAGTCGTAGTGCATGTATCAAAGGTCGGACAGCGGTACATGACATGTCAGAATGTGCGATGCACCACATTTCGTGGTTGTGCTGAAGTGACGAAGTTCCGTCGGCTACTAGTGAAGACCGACCGTTCGCCCAATGCAGCTGCAGCGAATCATGATCGATCTTTCGTTGACAGCATGCCTTGGGCCTACGCCTTGTGACCAAGCAAACGAGTTGAGGATTCTACATTCTGTACAAGGACGATCACCCCAACGACGCCACTCTGACATGAGTCGGCCAATATGGGACGCGATAAGCAGAGTGACAAACGCAAGTCGAAGGTCTATGGACTTTGAAGGTGGTGCTAGGGGTTCGTTTGACATGATGTATCGTACGTATCAGACAAATCTAATCAGTGCCCGAGTGGACTTCTTTCGGCCACCCACAAGTATCGTGCTTGCGCGAGCATTCAAAGGATCGTGTCAACCTCTCGTGCCCGCCTTCTCGCAGATGTACGCGGGACCGAACGCCTCGAAGCGCTATCGCATCTATCACTGCTATAAGCTGGATCCTGTGGCTAGTCAGCATGATGCCTCACAGGAGGGGCTTGCTGCACCGTTTTTATCCCCTTTTGACACCGCACGATTGTCGGACATTCCCAAAGTGGCACCAGTGGGATGCAAGATCTGAGGTCGAGACCCATACCGCTGAATCCGAAAAACCAATCTCACAAACGGGACCACGCGTGAGTTGGCGTGTGACGACCACGTGGTTACGGAGACTTAACCCACCCAAAGAAAGCACTTCTGGAGAACGTGGCTTCTGGCTGCGCTAGTGACAGATTTGAACCTGAAAGCTATCCCTTGCTCATGCATCGTCTTCACTCACCGCCAGATGCCTTCATCATGAGCAATCTCCCAGTAGTAGACCTGGCCATGCGCAACGTGCATGGTCTGGCCCAACAGCGCCACATGTCGTAGGGTAGCCACTCGTACCGAAAGTCGATGGCGACCCTCATCCGCCAGACATGTGGCTGCAATAGGCAATACGCTCGACCGCTACCAGAACTTGCGGAAAATTGCTAAACTTGACGACTTTTGGACAGGTTCTAAGCCAATTGTTGAACCGAAGAGCGTCAAGTGATCGCTCGCATCCTGCATCGAATCAAGCCACTTGCTATGTCTAGCGCTTGCAATGCGAGCTGGAGCGTTGGCCCTTCGCGGTAGGACCACTGGCGGCGCTCAAGCTAGAAGCAGCGAGGAAGACTCGCCTAACCTTCGAGCCGAGGTTTAAACAGCCACGAGCAGCCACAATCTCTCCGACAGGACTTGAGCTCGTGCCCAGAAAACCAACCAGAGTACTAGTAGACGTTAAACTCGAGCGGCGAGCAACCTTTGTCCTGAGGCTCGGGTTTCTGACGCCTTCGGGTCAACGCAGTCCCGAATGGGTGCTTGCCGATAGCTCCAGGGGAAGTGCAGCGTCATCAGCACGTTTGGCCGAGTTAAACCTGCTCGGTATGAGGTCAACGAGCGGGTAAAAAGAGGAGCCCCTCGAATGTGAAACAGCTTATGCAGCTCGCTGCAGACGAGTGTCCTGTTTTGTGCATGTCAGTTGGAGTTTTCTACCATGATGGAGGGAGATCGCCACTGATTCCTGGACGATCGCGCAACGGCGGTGGCGAGTGCTATTCTGAAACACTCTGGACCGTTGATCAGGAGTGGGTGTACGAAGAAGAAAGTTGTAAATGGAACGAAATTTTTCCGTGTGACGTGGAAGTCTCAGGCACGCGCGTGTGATGAAGATCGAGCAGTGAAGAACATCGTCGTCCTAGCCGTCAAAGCGTCACTTTGACGCTGTCGACGGTGTTCCCCAGGAGTGAAACATCACTTTCGTCTCCAGAGCACAAGGCAAGATACATCGTCGATCGCTGCATAGAAGACCCGCGTGACCGTTGGATGCCATGCCACTTTTGCCTACTGTGGACTTACAAACCCACGTCGGGCCATTCAGCTTCGTTGCGCAAAAATAAATTCCGAGACGACTGCCTTGTTTTCACCAAAGTAGCAGAGCATATCGAGGCCGCCATGCATTTACAACTATTTCCTCCGGAACTCCCGGCCGACTCTACATACATAGACTTCCGGAACTTGGGACATCGTCGACCAATGAAGGTGTAGTAAGCATGCATACGAACATGGAAGACCGGGTATATCAGAAGAAAAGAGTCGTGTTGCGCGAACGTAAGGAGGGGTGCTACACTCAATGATTCGTCCATTAGCTACGCGATGGAAGCCCGAGCGCAGACCTCTGGAAGGAATGCGATTACAAACCGATTTAATCTCGGCTTGGGTCATTTGATGTGCGCACGCCAGGTGACCAAGCATGTTTCGTACTTGTAGCCGCGTCAAAAAGATAGCTGCGGCGGCAGTGCTACCGTACTCGAATATGAACGCCACTCTGTCAGTGCTAATTCTTTATGCCGGTGCTTGCTGCGGATCTTTTCTTTGACTTTTGGCCAGTCAAGCGGTGACGGTGAGTTATTGCTTTTGCAGTCATGATCGGAATGCGTGGCTTAAGGAGGCGGGATGGATGCATGCAATCACAATCTCTTCTGCCCACGGAAGGTTTCGTCCGTAGAAGACACGGGATTACGCAGCGCTCCAGGGGCAGTGACCCAGCTATGCGGAAACTCAAGAATCACTAGAACACACCGCTACGCTGGCTAAAGACGCGACCCCTGCAGCGGGGCGTCCTCAAACAGCATTGAGGCCACGTTGATCGCGCCTGCGCCCGGTTTCACAGCTGAGGAGTCAGCCCGGATCCATGTACCAGCAGACCGCCTTCGCTAGCATGGCCCACATGGTCAATTCACCTAGTGAACGCCGTCTCTCGTCACCATTTTTGGCAAGTACGAACCTTGGAGGCTATTACAATGCATCCAGGCTCCCTTGGAGATATATGATGTGTCTTCCTCCCGTCAGAATCTGTCTGAGCCTTTCCTTCCTTGTACAGTAAGACACATAGTCACCTAATATCAGCCTTGAGCTACAAACAATCTTCCAACAGTCTCAAATCACAAACGTGTTACAGCCAAATTCAAACATTACGGCTCAGACAAGTCCCACCAACACCACAAGCAGGATGCCTTCAGGTTCGAAATATCCTCCTTGCCCAGGACCACCTCCAAACAGACCTCTTCCTGCTCTACCCAAGAGACAGTAGACAGCATCACAAGCGCGGACAGTGACAACCTCGGAGAAACGGCGTATCATGATCTCGACCACATACTGCAGCATGCATCAACTCGAGTCCCATGATGAACAGCAGCATGGCTCATGCAGGCTTGTTCGAGAACCCGGTCTATACTTGCAATGACAGGCATTATGCATCGCCAGCTGGCAATTAATCACATCGAAAGGCATAAATTCCGTCAGCATATGCATGCATGCATGATGCGTTGGCGCGAGTACATCGTGTTTCAGCAATAGGGTCATCCATCATCGACTTTCCACATCCTCGTCAACCCCAAGCTTCTAAGCATCGGCGCTTATGCTCAGCTTGCCAATCTCAGTCCCACTACCTCCGCAATACCACCACAGAGGCAATCCTTCTCATGTGTTTGGCGGCGGGATCTTCAACACTTCCCAGCCTTAATAACCCAACGCTTCACTATCAACCTTATAACACCTGTATCAACATCGCCGTACATCAACGGTCACATTTTGGAGGACAGCTCCACATTCAACGCATTCGTCGGCTGGCCATGTTTGCAGATTGACTCTGAGGAGCAGAGCATACGTCAGCTTTGTATTTCAATTCTCAATATACCCCAGATTTTAGCAGCTGTATTTCTAGACACGAATGATGAGGAGGAGGGATTATCGGGAGCGAGCAGCAGCGAGCAGAGTGAAGACTCAGACAACGGACCTCGGCTTGATAGCAGCCATGACTGCACAACATTTTGCAAAACTATTGAGATAATGTAATCGACTATGATCATTGCACACTTAAGTTTTCGCTGGTCTTTGCTGTTAAACCTTACCCGCGCAACAACATGTAACGTCTATTGTGACCATCCCCATCAGCGAGCGTCTTCCCCTCATAAGAATAGAACAGAGACAAACTCAAGCGAGGTGGCAAAAGCAATGCGCAACACGGTCGTACCTTGCCGCCCAAACGGCGGCAAGGCAACTAACAGATCTATAACACTCGCATTTCGCTTACCAGAGCAGACACACCATCAACGAGTCTTCTTGAAACAGATGGTGTCTGGGGAGTTGCTTTGGTAGCCGCAGGGTTAATGGCTGCGTAAGTCGTCTCTCTAGGACGAGAACACAGTACTTACGTCCATAACAACTGTTGTCGAGTCAGAGAGGATACGACGGCACACCAGAGCATCACGGCCCAAAGTATTCGGCACACTGCAAAACAAATGATCGTGTCCTCGGCAAGGTCGGCTTTTGGCGTAAAAGTAGCATAGTACGTTACAGGTATGCCAAAGACAGACCTGCTATTTTCAAGGAGCCGTTGCGACAATTAACGGAAGTACATGCCGCAAGACGAGTTGCGATGGCGATTAGGTTTGTTTCATTGTCAAAGCAGGTGAAGAAACCGCCCACCGTGTCGGGTGCTTCAGGGGGAATGTAAGGCAGCCAAGCATTCCAACGATTCATGCGGACTTTATCGTATTACTGCTGTCATCGAACACATAGTGGTACTCCGTATCGCGAGCTGTCGAAGTCCTGAGCCTTCAGCGGAGCATCATGGAGTGCGGAGGTAGTCAAATTCAGAAGTTGCGATACGTATAGTAGCAGGCTCATGTAAAGTTTGTTTGCCTAGCATCCAAGCCGATGTCCCTCAGTATCCAGATTGAGCGAGCGCCTAGTCCAAAACCGTCTCTCGCGAAGCTACGTCTATACAAGTATGTGGACGATATCGACCTGCGTGAAATTTCTACCAGCGAGCATTGTCGGCATGCGATAATGCGATAAGCTCGATGCATAGTCCGGATCTCAAGGCTCGGCGTCTCGGCCTGAATCTAATCTGCCATATTATTGCGTAGTCTTTCGAGAACTTCTATGTATCATCATCGGCTTTACGGACAGGGAGCCTCTCCTCAGTTGCAAAACGCGGTCATTGAGATTGCTGTTGACTATTCGCATGCTACTCGCAGTTCATTCTGCTGTACCCCTGGGGAGCTCTGTTCGCTTCCCTTTGAATTCAAAGTACTTGAGTAACTATGCCTCCATAGAACATGGCTGGACCAGCGCCACTGAAACGAAGTCTAATCTTAAATGCCAAGTGCAATCATGAGTGAGATAGTGGAGGCTGGTGGTCGGCATATGCCATCATGTGCATCAACGGAACGCGAGGCTATTGGACCAGAACCATTCAAGCTTCAAAAATGCAAGGGCTGTAAGATATGAGATGCTCCGCTGTTCGCGCCAGAATCGCAGACTGGGAAAGTGCGCTTCACAAGCCTGCTTTTCATTGATTGCGCGTCGAATTCTTCACCACTGGCACGGTCAACGTGCCAACCCTGCCAGGGCTGTGCCAACCATATGCTGAGCGCAATGATGCTACGATGGGTCCGTTTGCCACGCGTGCAGTCCGACTTCGTTTGAGACCAAGTCTCAGCCTCTTGTACCTGCCGCGCAACAACAACCACCTCTTGTCCATAGATCTTTCCTTCATTGTTGTCTCGCTGCAGAGACAACCTGCTTTTGCAATATAGCACTCGTTTTTCTAATCTTTGCGGAGGTCATAGTTTTTGATAGATCTTTTGGTAAGCCAACTATGGCTACCTTTTTGGCCTTGGGGTCAGTGTTGTTGTCGCTTGCTGCAGCACAGGGCACGCTGCAGATATCGCTCACAGACTCGCTACCGGACGACCATTCGGACTACATAGATCCGTCCTTCGCTGGGTTTGGCATCGAGCCATCGAACCTCTTCTCCTTCACTGGATATGCCGAACCGAACGAGTTGACATTCCAATTGCTGGACAACCTCGTTGGCTATGCCGGCGCTCCTCCACATATACGACTGGGAGGAAACACCCAAGACTACATGGTGTTCAGTGAAGACATGGAACAATACACATGGATAAACAACCCCAATTCAACAGGTGGCGGTGCATACGCCAGTGACTCTATGCTGATAGGTCCGAAGTTCTTTGAGGTTGCAAATCGCTTTCCAGAGGGCACGCCAATAACATGGGGTTTGAATCTAGCATACCAACAGCCAGACTATATCGACAAAATCGTGACGATGGCCACCCAAGTCATCGAAGGTATCCCACGACTTCGTCTCGTCTCTTTCGAGATCGGCAATGAGCCTGATCTGTTTGCACAGAACGGGTTCCGAACAGGAACTTGGGGTGGTGATGTCTACATTGGAGAGTGGTTGGACAGAGCGAGTGCCCTTTACCAGCAAGTGCTACGGCCGAACGATCTTCCTAGCGATTTCTTCGAAGCAGCTTGCACCGCATCGACGATCGGCACATCCTTTCAGATCGAGGACCTCGTCACCCTTGGAATTACCGTCACAGCCAACAACTCGAACACTTCGTACATTGCTTCTTGGAACCAGCACGACTACTACTATTACATCAGCGTGTCGACGTACCCTTTGACTCTCTACGACTTGATGACACTATCGACCACAGCCGACCAATTCGAGGCTTGGGTCACCCAGGTCCAGCAAGCAGACGCCACGCCGTATCCCTATGCCTTGCGGGAAATGTGTTCAGTTGGCCCCATCGGCTATGAGGGCATCACCAATACATTCGGAGCTTCTTTGTGGACGCTGAACTTCTTCTTCTACGCCGCCACCCTCAACATCACATCGGTCGAAATGCACATGACTGACAACAGCAATGCTAGCGCATGGCAGCCGATCAGGATGTACGATCGTGAGCCTTTCGTGCGACCCAATTACTACGCTTGGGCTGCCTTTGACCAGATAATCGGCCCCACTTGTCAGGCTCAGATTGCATCTATCAGCAACTTGGACTATCCCGGTGACTACGGCGGTCGAGTAGAGGCCTACTCGGTCTACCAGGACGGTCAGCTTGACACAATCGTGGTCATTAATTCGAACATGGCCAACGTATCTGACACATCGAAAGAAAGCTTGACCGTTTCATTGAGCCTACCGTCGTCACTGTCCGGACAAGTGCTGTATCTTGCCTACCTTACCAACGACGGAGCTGATGCCACGGCAAACACAACTTGGAATGGTATCAGCTTTGAGCAGAGCGGCAACGGCAGTCCAACCACGGTCGACACCTCAGAAGACGCCACCGCCACGATTGCTAGTGACGGTAGCGTGTCAATCACCGTCCGGGACACTCAAGCTGTTGCTGCCAGGATTGGGTCGAAAGTGGGTACTGGAACGGCCAATTCGGCAGCCTGTGCTGCGATAGCAGAGAGATCGGCATCGATAGGATCCACGTCGACCTCGAGCTCCAAGAGTAGTTCCAGTAGTTCGAACGCCGCGAGTAGAGGCTCATCGGGAACCTCGTTGTCTGCAAGCTCAACGGCCACGAACGGTGTCAGACGAATCACAGCAATCGTGTTCAGCACACTCGGGGTTTCGTTGATAAGCGGCGCACTTCTGCTATGGACTTAAGCAGCGGTTCAGTGATGATACAACGGGATGAGTAACGATCTGGAGTATTGGGATATTTTGACATGAACATGTGCATTCTAAGAGCTCATGAAAGTCCTCTGATCGAGAGGCTGCATAGACGATAGCATTTGCATATACACGCATTCTGGGAGTTATGTTGGGAGAGGTCAGCTGAGACCATCTATCAGGATTTAGAATACATAGCTTAATGATACGATCTAGTGTATATCTCAGTCAATGATTATCAGAATCTAACCTCCAGATTCTGATGCGGCGAAACTCTGTTGACCGTTTGGCGTTGGCTGAATGCGCCCTAAGTCCGCGTGCTGCAGAGCATTGGGAGCTTAGCTGCACCGTAACCCCAACTTCTCGAGGCAAGAAAACGATGAGCACTTTTAACAGCAGGGGTGGGATCTATCTTGCTCAACTCGAGATGGCGACCTCTTGTATGCTCTCATGGAGATCGCGCTCATAACCATTTTGTCTGGCGAGACAGCATGACATGCTGATCGTGGTCGTATAAACCACTGTCACCATCTGGCAGGCCTCAAGCCTCTGTCAGCTTGAGCGATAGCAGCCTAACAGCACAAGTGTCCAGTTTGGGCGGCATGTCGAGCTTTGTTTCCCTCCAAGATGAGCACCAGGGCAATTTGCCCAGGACGCGACACTACAGGTTGGGTGGCCTGTCGAGCTTTATTCCTCTTCAAGATGAGCAGTCGAGCCGGCAGCGACTGCCTTCGCTTGGGCAGTCACGCTCCGCCACGAACCTCTTCTCGCTGCCACGTCGAGCGCGAGTACATTCCACGTCTGACGATGATTCCATCGATCCTGCACAGGTCATGTCTAGCGATGGCGGGCCTCTAGGACGCCGGCCGACCATCAAGCACAGCTCTACAGGCCACGAGCGCGACCACTTCGACCTTAATGAGGAGCGGAGGGCGACGCACGCCGAGCAGGTGCTGATGACACCGCAGATGAGAAGCATGCGCTTGATCGGCAATAGTAATCCTCGATATCGATGGCAGCGGTACTACAAGACGCCGGAAGAATTGAAACAATACAGCAAGCCATTGCGACAATACTACGAGAGAGTCAACGTTCTCATTGCGCGTTACCTCTACATCGATCGGCTGCTCGACTCGAGCCTGATCCATAACCTCATGTCGGAATATCACGAGCCGTTGGACGCCATCCCGGAGGAATCACAGTCGCCAATGCTGAACGGCATGACGCCACCGGACCACAGCAGGAAGAGCTCGACGAACGAGTTGCCGTTGCAGACGACCAAGATGAAGAGGACGCCCAAGGATTTGTACAAGTTCTCGGACGAGTCGACACCTCTGCTCTTGCCACGAGAGGACGCCGGGGACGCCGAAACACAGTCTGTGGACATGATCGATGTGCCGTTTGAAGAGGACGAAGGGGAGGATTCAGGAAGCAATGTTGTCACAGTTGCCATCTACATCAATCTCGTTGCCAACGTGGTACTCCTCGCAGCGAAGATTGCCGTCATTGTGCTGACGGACTCGTTGTCAGTCCTTGCAAGTTTGGTGGATGCGGCGCTGGACTTCCTTTCCACCGCTATCGTATGGGCGACGACCTACCTCATCGCACGGAACGACCAATATGCATATCCGATCGGCAGGAGGCGTCTTGAACCTGTGGGAGTGCTGGTCTTCAGTGTGATCATGATCACTTCGTTCTTCCAAGTCGGGCTGGAATGTATCAACCGACTGACTAGCGATGATCACAGTATCGTCGAGTTGTCCATCCCCGCCGTGGCAATCATGCTGTCGACGGTGGTCATTAAGGGATTCTGCTACTTCTGGTGCCGGCTCGTCAAGAACAGCAGCGTACAAGCGCTTGCTCAGGATGCGGCCACCGATGTGGTGTTCAACACCTTCTCGATCATTTTCCCACTGGTTGGATTCTATGCCAAAGTCTGGTGGCTCGATGCGCTTGGCGGGCTGTTGCTTTCTTGCTATGTGATCTACAACTGGTCCAGCTCAGCCGGCGAGCACATCCGTCATCTGTCTGGCGCAGTAGCTACGGCGGATGATCGCAATGTTCTGCTCTACCTCACCATGAGATTCGCCAGGACAATCAGGTACATCCAGGGACTACAGGCCTACCATGCAGGTGACAAGTTGAACGTTGAGGTAGACATCGTGTTGGAGGAGAACATGAGCTTGAGGGATAGCCATGACTTGTCCGAGTCTCTGCAGTACGTGCTCGAAAGCGTGCCAAACGTGGACCGGGCATTTGTGCATTCAGACTACAAGCGGGAGAATTTGCCCAGCCATATGAATCAGCAGGCATAATCGTTGAAGCAGGGACACATGTTTGTACACAGTAAAGTAGCACCGAATGGCAGGAGATGTAGTGTGCTAGATCCATTGCAAATGTCTCCCATAACTTATCCTGCACGCCTTTCCCTCTGTTCGTGCTCCGCCAGCACGTCATCACGTGACAAGCGCTGTGGTCTGCGAGCGCTCTCCCGTTGTACTAGTAGTTTCAATCGCTGAACATCAACTCCAGGACTTTGGGCCACCACCTATCATCAAGACTCTAACGCGCCCTCAGTGACCGTCGCAGCGCAGTCCCCAGCCCCACACTTCTATCCTGCATCAACCTCAGCAGCGTCCCACCCGCCCAACCACGATGCTACCCGCAAAGTACCTCAGCAGATCGCTAATACGACCTCTCACCAACTACTCCCCCCTACGCACCGCCCTCGCCTCATTCAGAGCCTTTTCCCTCCTATCCTCGCCTCGGCCATCGATCAGATTCCCCTGGTCACGTGCGCAGCCTCCAGCTCCTGTTACCAACCAACCATGCACCCACCACGCACACAACAGCGTGGCCGTCCTGTCCCAGCAGACGCGCGGCATGAAGACCAGGTCCAGCGTCAAGCGCCTGTGTGAGGGCTGCAAGCCCGTCCGCAGGAAGAACAGGGTCTACATCATCTGCGACCGGAACCCCAAGCACAAGCAGAGACAGGGGAAGTAGAATGATTTGAATTTGCGGGCATCGGTGGTGGTGGTGGTGGTGGTGGTAGTGGTGGTTGCTAGCTAGATGGATGGCATGTGTATATCTGCTACTATTAGAGGGTCCTTGATGGGTGTCGGTCGGCAGGAGTTGGGGACAGGAATGCAAAGATGTGTCGGTTCGTCGAGTCGAGTGTGGCCCAGTCGCCGACTTGATGGGGCAACCAAGTGGTGTGTACAACGGGTCGGAATGGTGCCTACACCTGCTACTACTACTACTGCCACCACTAGTCACACAACAGCTCAGCACTTCACCATCCCATACTGTATCGAGAACACACACACAGCAAACTCCGTACACATGTCCACGCGCCCTGCCATATATCCCAGACCTCCAGACCTCCAGACTCAGGCGGCCAATGCATACCCTTTCCCGCCTCGCACCCAGCTCACAGCCATGCATACACCCACCCACATAAGTCACGAATCCGAGTTCCTACAAGCTCGAGGCGTTGCTGTCAGTCAGTCAGTGCGTGTCACCCACCGACAGCTCCATCTCTCCATCTCCGTTTCAGCCAGCCACACGCACAAAACAAGGCCGCCGCGATAAGCGTATTTAAGATACCTAACTTCAAACCATCTCATATCATGCCCGCCGCTCACAGAAGAAGTCTTCGGGGTTCTCAGCCCCGTCGGACCTGCTCCGCCCGCCCACTGACTTGACTTCCTTGAAGGTCCTTGACCCGTCGTGTCCTGCTGATCAGTCTCTTGGTCCTTACTGTTGTATGCTGCTGCTTTGCCTACGTTTGTTTTTGCGGTGCGAGTGTGGGTGTGAGTCGTGCGAAGGGACTGTTGCTGCGCGTGCTTGGTGAAGATGATTAATGCGCTCGAACGGGTCTGGATTTATGACTGACTGGTTAGAGGAGCGGTGAAATACAAGATTGAAGACAACACACTCGCCAGGCAAGGCCTATGCCAGAGCTTCTATTCCTTCCGATTCGTGGCGGAAATTTGCATTGTACCATACGCCTAATGCATTCTACACCACTGAACGACACCTACAACATGGCCTTTGGCATCAACTTCATGGCCTGTCTCACGCCCAAATCTGCCAAGATCTCCTCCGTGCCACCAAGGATGGCATCAAATTTATACGTCCGGTGGAACTGCTCAACAACCTTGCCCATTCCGCCTTGGGTGATACCTCTTCCACCGAAAATGTTTACTGCATCGTCGGCGACGTCGTGTGCGCACCGGGTAGCATATGACTTTAGCAATCCGATCGGACCGCCCAAGAGTTTCGACTGTTGCTCGTAGGACATGTTGCACATCTGGTAGGTTATGATCTCAAGCTGTGCCTGACAGGCCTCCGTCAAAGAGATCATCTTGGCGAGTTTGGCGCGAATGACGGGTTGCTGGTTCAGCGACTTTCCGAACACGATCCGCTGGTTAGCCCATTTCATGCATTCCTCCGTGACGGTTCGCATCCATCTGATGACCGAACAGGCCATGGCCCAGCGTTCGTGGTTGAAATTGCTCATGATGACGATGAAGCCGTTGTCTTCCTTTCCGAGCAGGTGGTCGGTGGGGACCTTGACGTTGTCGAATTGGATATATGTGGTTGCAGCAGCGGTGGAGTAGGCTGTTTTGATGCGCTTGGTCTCGATCTCGTCGCATCTGGGGACGAGGATGACGCTGAAGCCTTTCTTGGTCTTGCAGCCGACGACGAAGTAATCGGCGAACATGCCGTTCGTGATCCACTTTTTGGTACCATTTATGATGCTGGAGCCACGTTAGCGGATTCCGCAAGCGATGACGAGGGTGAACTTACTAGTGCTTGCCGTCTGGTGTCTTCTCTGCTGTGGTGCGTAGACCGGCGACATCTGAACCGGCGAAAGCTTCTGTGATAGCAAGACACATGAACTTCTTGCCTGAAAGACATTCTTGGGTGACCTTCTCTTTTAGCGCGTCGTTGTTGAGCCACTGGCGGACCGCGGTGAGAGAAATCATCATGCCTGCCATATTTCCGTCTTGAAAGCCCCGAGCGTTCGCGCGGGACAACTCTTGTGCCACGATCAGGTCGTGGAAGTAATCAAACTCTTCTCCTTTGACGTCGCCGATGAGCTTCTTGCCGTGGAGATGCTTGCCGGGACCGAGTCGCATAGCCAGCAAGTTGTTTGCAGCCATCTTGTCGGTGAGTTCCTGTGATATGTATGTGCCATCTGCCTCCTTCTCTTGTGCTTCTGGGTAGACGTCCCTATCGACGAATTCTCTGACAGCCTTACGCAACTTCCGATGCGAGTCGTTGTAGTATGGCGACTTGAAAGCTGGAGTCAGCCATAGTGGCTCAGCATACGGGACTTGTGAAAGATCACCAGGGTGTGGCTCGATGACTTCTGACTTCTCGCCTTGTAGGGTTCCGATGCAGAGGTCGGCGTACTTGACAAGGACCTCGTGCCTGTGGAGGTTGTAGAATGCCTGAGTGGCATCTTGGCCGGCGACTTGCTGAAGGACCACGTTTCCCCCTGGATGAGCGTCGACGAAGTCTGTGAGATCGTAGACCTTGTGGTCAACGATACACCATAGCGAATCTTCGGTGTTGTTCTTTGCGACCTCTTCTCGAGTGAGTTGCTTGGTGGTGTCTTGAGAATCCTTTTGCGCCATCTTGGTCGAGTGACTGCCTCTGCGAATTTCTGATAGTTGTCGTTGGAACGGAGGGCGACTAGGTGGCAGCAGTAGGTGCAGCAAGCCTGGACATTTTAGCTTTGGCAAGCGTGGTGTCGTGTTACCGAGGCACAATGGCGTCCGCAGCAACCAGTGAGAGGGTGCATATTTGATGCCTTAGGAGCCCTGTACTTGTGGCTTCGGCAAGCTCGGGGCTGGTCCCCTTAAGGCCTGATAATCAAGGCATTTCTCCTTTGGCCATGAAACGGAGGATCTTGTCCATTGGCATTGGTGGACGGAGAGGATGTGTTGGTTCTTGCATTGCTGCCGCCGTGTCTGATGATTGTGGGCTGGGTTTGGCCATGTCGAGATCCATCTTTTCTGGTTGATTTCCGTCCACATCTTCGAAGTCGTCTTCTTCGTCTTGGTCTTCTTCATCCTCATCCTCGTCGGCGTCTGGCAACTCAGGCAGCACCAAAGGGCGCTTCAGACCATGCACCACGTTCTCGACGCCAGCGTCCTTCTCGGCTTTAGTGTAGTCGGCCTGGAACCAGACATGGCTCATGGCTTCTCGCTGGGCAGCTGGAGGAGCCCAGTCCCAGAGGTCGAGGCGGTCTCTTTCGGACAGAGTAGACAGAGTGCCGTCTTTCTTCTCGCGGTCCTGCTTGTTCTCCCTCTCTTGGGCCATGTTGAGGTGCTGGTGTTCCCAGTCCTCGACGTTGGGTTCTAACTTTGTGCGAAAGAGACCCCCGAGATAGTCGAGATGGTACTTGGCAGCCCAGTGGGGGGCAGGAGTCACGACCCTGGTGTTCAGCAGACTCTGGTGGTTGTTGAGTTCGGCGACAAGGTCGTTGGCACTGTCGCGCATGGCGGTGATTCGAGTCATCAGCTGTGGGTAGGGCGGTAGAGGCTGCATGTTGGCGACATCTCGCTGGAAGGCCGCGACGGTGCCATTGAGTAGTTGGAATCGTCGTAGAAGTCCTTCCAGGATCTTGACCGGGTCCGTAGTTTCCGCCGGCGCGTTGTCCTCCTCGTCACTCATCGTGAGTAGCACCTGCTACTGCGAGCATGCAAAAGAGGAACGGGCGTCGTGGCAGGCGCGATCAGTGATTAGTGTCGTGGTTGTGAGGCAGGAACCGCGCAGGGCCCGTGCTGGGGCTGCTTCTGTTTGCATGTGCAATAATAAATGATCCAATGATCGGCCAGGAGGGCGACGCTGCACCTGCCGCTGCCACTGCCACTGCCACTGCCACCAGCTGCTCAGCATCAGCGACTCATCACTTCACCATCACGTCGCCTCTTCACCTTAGCTCCACCACCACGATGCCTCACAGATAGTCGCCGGCCAGGTCAGCCTCCGTCGTGAGGCTCTATCCACCACCATGCAATCAACTTCAGCCAGAGCATGCTCGCGCTGTCTGGCGCCGCTAGCTCGACCATCTGCCTCGACTCGAACTCTTCTTAGATCATCCATCCACACGAGGAGGAAACTACATGGCGCCATTGTCCCCGATGAAGACGTGCAGAGGCAGATGCGCATCCAGAACCAGTCGTCATTCCACCAATACTTCTCCGCCAACGAGTCCATAGATCGAGGCTGGCTCAAAAATGGCCTGCTTGCCGTGCGACGCACCGAGTCTCGCACCACCACTACCAACGAAGCATCGCAAACTCCTGCCAATGTATCACCAGCTCCGAAGGACGAGTCTACAGCCAAGCATGAACCAGTCCAAGTCAAGCCTGGGGTGGTGGCTACAGCGGCTCTGCTCGACAACGGCAACGCCAATGAGGTCCTGCCCCACAGAAGGAGGTGGCAGCAGAAGAAAGCGGCCCAAGCACAGCCTGCAGAACCCTCACCCGAAGAAGAACAGCTACCTCTCGATGCCTCTTCACGACTGGCGACTGCCGCTGCCGCAATGCCTGATACTGCTTCTCTGCGAAGGAAGATGGCTACCTACCTCTCCTTGTCCAAGCCACGCCTGTCCTTCCTCATCCTCTTGACCACCACTTCGGCCTACTCCCTCTACCCCATATCCGACATTCTCTCAAGCACAACCTCCGTCGCTGATGCAAACACCACCCTCTCCACTTCAACCCTGACTTTCCTCTTCCTCACCACTGGAACCTTCCTCTCCTGCGCCTCAGCCAACGCCTTCAACATGCTCTTCGAGCCCAAATATGACGCCCTGATGACCCGAACCCGAAACAGACCTCTCGTCCGGAAACTCATCTCTCCCAGAGGCGCACTCCTCTTTGCTGTCCTCACTGGCGCAACTGGCCTAGCTCTGCTCGACTTTGGCACAAACCCCACAGTAGCTGCTCTATCCGCCCTAAACATCTTCCTCTACGGCTTCGTCTACACTCCCATGAAGAGGATGTCTTGGTTGAACACCTGGGTCGGCGCTATCGTCGGCGGTATCCCTCCCCTCATGGGCTGGGCTGCTGCTGCAGGAGAGACCGCAACAAGCGAACACCACTCATGGAAAGATCTACTTTTCTCCGACACGTCATTGGGCGGCTGGCTACTCGCAGGTCTGCTCTTCGCATGGCAGTTTCCCCATTTCAACAGCTTGTCTCACACCATCCGAGATGACTACAAGAACGCTGGTCACAAAATGCTCGCCTGGATGAATCCTGCTCGTAATGCAAGAGTCGCCCTCCGATACTCAGTCGCCATGTTCCCCTTATGCTTCGGCTTGTACTACGCCGGCCTCGTCAACCCCGGTTTCCTGGTCATCAGCTCTGCTTGCAACGTCTGGATGCTGAAAGAAGCTGTCAAGTTCTGGAAACACCAAGGCGCCCAGGGTAGCGCAAGAGGCTTGTTCTGGGCTAGTGTCTGGCAATTGCCTCTGGTCCTGGTTGGAGCTTTGGTGTGTAAAACGGGCATATGGGATGGTTTCTTGGCCAGCAAAGAGCAAACTAGCATCTACGAAGAAGTGGATGAAGCTGAACTTGTGCCTGTGGAGGAGGGTTCGTTAGGTATGGATGAAGCTGTTGCCAGGGCAGCCTCGATGCAATCCCCTCGTCAGAACAACAACAGTCCGCCTATGTTGGCCTTCAAGAGACCGGGTTGAAGTGGTAATGGCCGGCCAATATATGTACATCGCCATGCTTGAGATGACATAGCTTGCGTCGGTGAGCATTTGTCGTCTGCGGACACGGCCGCTTCCATATTGAGAAGCCACATTACTCGGCACTTGGCCGACCATGTGTATTGCTGGCCTGTCCCTGCTTCAATCTGATCGAGATGAAACTCACCACCAGCAAACCAAACAGCCGGCGACTGACTTGGCGCGCACAAGCAGCACAAGGAACACGTCTTGTTGCCTATCAGAGATTGCATCCATGGCACGCTCCTTGACTCTGAGACCGTCTCATGCTTAAGAGACGGGCCGGCCTGATGATTCGGCTGCGTGAGGCTGTCTTCGAGTCACCAACAAGCAGAAACTCGCAGAGGGACAGACCAAGATTAAGTATAGTGTATATAGCACGGCTGTGTAGAAGAAGATTTTAGCACACACGAAAGATGTGCTGGCGTATATATGAATGGACAATGATCCGAGGATGGTTTAGCACTGTGTCGAGATATCAAAAATTGTATATCATTGCCCACTGTGCATTCATTCGTTCAGGAGTAAATGAGCCTAGTAGAACACTACTACAAGTCACTAGCTACAGTAGCTAGTTTCCCGACAGGATTCCACCATACACACATTGTCTTTCTCTGTCTATCTCTATCTTACCACCTCATTCCGCTCCCATCACATCACAACTTCGCCTGTCTCTTCCCCTTCATCCCGCCCACCACGTCCGCCAACTCCGTCCCCGGCACATTCCGCGCCAACGGCCCCACCTTGCCTCTGACCTGCGTGCGCTGCTCGAACGCGTACGCCATGCCGATCAGCTTCTGCTCGCTCCACTTCTCGGCCATGAAGGCCAGGCCGAAGGGGATGCCGGGCCCCGTCTGGTTGAGGTCGCCGCGCGCGTTCTGCGTCACGTTCGTGCCGGCCGGGTACGCGCCCATGGGCACGGTGACGACGGGCGTGCCGAGGATGGCGGGGAAGTGGCTGGCGAAGAAGGTCGGCATGATGAGCGCGTCGAGGGTGTAGTTGCACAGGGACCCTGTGAGGCCCTGGGGGCCCGCGAGTTCGAGGCCGAGCGTGTAGTTGGACCAGAACTCGGGCGTGGTGTTGTTGAGGCCGCCGAAGTAGTCGAGCGCTTGGTCCCAGACGGCCGTGTCGCGGTCGGGGTAGTCTTCGAGCGGGAAGGATTGGGTGAAGTTGCGCACGTCTTGGAGGTTGTGGACGTCTTGCGGGTTGTACGTCAGCTGGTTGAGGTATTGAGGGAGGTCGGAGATGAAGTCGGCGTCTAGCACGACGGACGTGCGGTTGAGGGCCGTCTCGATCTCGTAGCCTGGCCAGGTGGTGTTGTCGATGATTATCGCGCCTGCGGCACGCAAGACAGGCAGCGCGTAGTTGTCGAATGAGTCGATGATGGCGCCGTAGGGAGTTTGCCTGATGTAGGGGCTGTCAAAGACATTGCGAGGAATGCCAATGCGTTTACCCCGGAGAGCGGAGAAGTCGCATGCTGCCACGTAGTCGGGTATTGTGTAGTTTGGGAACGGGATAGCTGACGTGTAGTTGTCGTACGGAGAATACCCGGCGATGGCATTGAGGACGTATGCTGCATCCTTGACCGTGCGAGCTATGGGGCCAACTGTGTCTTGATGCTGGGAGATAGGGATGACAAGATCTCGAGAAGTAAGGCCGACTGAAGGCTTGATCCCAACGACGTTGTTGATCTCACTAGGACTGATGATGCTGCCGTCCGTCTCAGATCCCAGCGAGGCGAATGCTAGACCTAGCGAGCTTGCTACAGCACTTCCACTGCTACTCCCACTTGGGTCCTGATCAGGAAAGTAACCACCGATGACTTGACCGCCAAGAGCGGACCAGCCGTTAGAGCTGTTGTCTGATCTAAAGTTGGCCCATTGAGACAGGTTCGCCTTACCAAGGATGACCGCACCGGCCTTCCTGAGCTTTGCTGCCAGAGTGCTATCTCGTGGTAACTTGGCGCCCGCCAGAGCATAGGACCCTGCTGTATTGTCCATGGAGTCGTTGGTGCCGATGTTGTTTTTGATCAAGATGGGAAGGCCGTGTAGGGGTCCCCGCACGGTTCCCTGTGCACGCTCTGCATCGAGCTGTTGAGCAATCGCAAGAGCATCAGGATTGAGCTCGGTGACTGCTCGAAGAGTGCTGTTGACATCATTGATCCGAGTGCTGTACGCAGTGACCAGGTCAGCACTTGTGAACAATCCACTTTCAAGGCCGGTAGCCAACTCCTCGAGCGTGACATCAAGCAGTGAAGGAAAAGAAGTGCCGTTGATCGACGTCGTTGTATTGCACGACGACTGTGCAGACGTGAGGAGGCCAAAGGCGATGGCCAAGAGCGCGAACAGCAGCGACCATCTCATCATGACGGCACAGGTTAGACCAAGTGATTCTTCTTGCGAGCGTAAGCGTCGCGGTGCAGCTGGATAAACCATGCGTGCTGGCAAATCGAATTCTATATATGCATGGTGTTGTTGGGCGTGCAAGGTGGTTAAGACCAATGAAATCATGAACGCCTCTACGCTAAGTAGAATTAGGCAGGTACGGACAAGGTTTCTTGCACCCAGATAGGAAGCTCAAAGATAGTCCGGAGGCATAGCGGAATTGCTGATGCCGTGTATCAGTGCTCGGACGTAACGAAGTCTTGATACCACTTTCTACAGGTGGCACATTATTAGTCCACGTCCAATGGTCGACTGCTCCGCGATGTCCTCGGGTCGGCTATCATAACTTTTGAAGTTCCTGGAGTAGGCCAGACTGGCACAACCTTCGGGTTGACATTGGGAGTGCCAAGGACGCGGGGTTCTAAGCAGTGATAACGCTGTGCACTACTAGAAGGGTCGGCAGGGGCTAGGGCAAGGATCTACTGCGGTTGGTTGAACGTTAGCTGCTCAAGGGTCTCTGATGTGAAGCTATTGACCCATGATCGAACGGTCGCACCAATGCTGACCGAGGATGGTGCTGGTAGTGGCGAGATTCTGGACGATGGAGGAGCGCAAGCCTGCGTTCCAGAGACCTGCAGTCACAGCCGATGAAGCCTTCCTTGGGTCGAGGTTACTGACAGAGGTATGATGTTTTCAAGTCTTTCTCCTTCCTAGCAATGACTTGACCTCCCTAATCAGGCCAACAATCAGTGGCACACCAATTGGACCAAGCAGAGGTAAATAGACTGCAACCTTGTGCTCATCTGGAAAGTAGACCTGGCCAACCATGGATTTGTCGAAGAATGCCTTTTCCGAGTCGACAAATGCTTCACGAGCCGAGTGTAGACAGCTGGACCAAGATGCAGCCGAGGTGCCGCTGAAGCATTGGCGAAAAGTGCCAAGTCGATCGAGTGCGTGCTCTACATGATGTAGGACGTGACGCGGAATAGGTATGCTGCTCAGATGCTGGGCAAGGCGTGCCAAAGACCCCAGGTTGGCAGAGGTCCGCAGGTACAAAGACAATCCCGACAGGCGTTGGAAAGACTTCAACCTTTCCCTCAGTGGCAGGTTGGACGAGTGCGGTACACCAAGAAGCTGCAGTAGCTGTGTCTGGAAGTTCTCAAAAGCTGGAACAAGGGACTGTTGGTCGAGGTGTACTGGCAGGCGTTTCAGGCCTAGCTCGGAGTCTTCCTGATCGATCAGCGGCGGATTGAGGATAGTGATGCCGCCCCATTGTGGCACTAGCCAAGAATTGCTCGGGCTGTCCTCGAGGAGCAGAGGAATGTACTTCTGGGCTGGAACGTAGGCGATGAAGTTGACCGTAGGACCGGTGCCGATGGAGGGTGACAGGGGCCAGTCGGCAGTGTTTACGAACGATGTAAGATGCTCTTTCTTAAGCGTCCATCCCTCTTCGCTTTCTTGTGGTTGCACTAGGGGGGAGAATGAGGAGTATAGCTGGACCTGGGAAGCCAGGGAGATGTTACTCGTAGATGAGAGAGCGTGGAGAATGGGTTCGATGTAGGCATTGAGGGAGTCACGCGCGTCCCAACTAGACGGGCCAGGACCTGCAGTGAACAAGGAGAAGGTCAGATGGTAGTTGGAGCTCGGCTTGAACGCTCGGTTGGCGGATTTCTGGATCTCGGCCACCAGGTCCTGTGGCAGAGAGCGTATGAAGTCTTGGATCCTGTCGTTGGTGTTGCCATTGGTATACAACAAATATGCAATTGAGGCGTGTTCTTCGAGAAACAGGGATTGCAGAGACCGAGCCATTTGAGTGGGAAGACTCGCCCAATCAGCTTCAGGATAGCGCGCATCGAACTGGGCAGAGTGGGTCGAGTAGTCAAACTGGTATCTGTCGCCTGGCTCGAGGGAGACGATGGTAGAGGAAGGGGCTTGCGAACACGTGTGGTCGGTGGTGATGCTGAACTTGAAGATCCCTTGCGGTCCCTTTGCGGCATCTTGTATCTTCGCAGCGAGAGTCTCTAACTCAGCTGATGGGACGGTGGAGGAGTGCAGGCATAGAGGGAGCGAGTACCAGAGGTCATCATGGCCGGCGAGCATGGCGTCGGTGGGGAGAGCGGCGCGATAGATCGAGGTGGTATAGTACCATGTTGGCAGGCCGAGACACAGAATGACCAGCCAGTAGGACCAGATGACTCGTGACCGCTGTGAAGCCTCTCGGGGCGTCTCTGGAGGCGGTAAAGCCATGACAGTGAGGTCAACGACAAGTCGTCCAGTGGTCAAGGACACTTTGTGTATACAGTCGGAGGATGGCCAGGCCTGAGGCCGACGTTCTCGGTCGATCTGGTGCCGAAGACCATTATTTCTGGCGGCAGTGACGGTGACGATATAATGCAGATCTCAAGACTCTTAGTTGAGTCACTGCACAGGCGCATAGAGAGATCCAACGAGCTTGTCATTCTACGACGATGAAGAGCCCGTTCCTGCGCAGCTGCTCAGCGTTGCTGGCTCGACCGTCGCTGGTGCTGCGGCCACACGCTCAGACGCGAACATTCATCGACTCTCTCCTCAGCTCTGCCCTCGGGGCCTGCCCCCGACGAAGTCTGACGCACACCAAGACGCTGCCATACTCGGCCTCGTCCATCTTCAGGGCGGTGTCGGATGTCTCAGGCTACCCCTCGTTCCTCCCCTTTACTGTCGCGTCCAACGTGACTGCTCGAGACGACCGGGGCTACCCTGCCAGAGCGAGCTTGAAGATTGGCTACGAGAAGTTTGGGCTCGAAGAGATCTGGGACAGCAAAGTCAACTGTGACCCAGACAAGGGGATCGTCGAAGCACAGAGCAGCGAAGCAAACAGCAAAGGTCTATTCGAGGTCTTGCAGACCCGCTGGCATATCCAGCCAGCCCAAGGCTCCGACACGCAAACCTCCGTCAAACTAGACCTCGACGTCAAGTTCCGCAATCCTGTCTACGATCAGATGTTCGCCCAGGTGGAGGCCAAGGTGGTCAACGTAATGATTGGCGCATTCGAGAAAAGAGTCCAAGAGCTGGAGGCTGCTAAAAGATGACCACGCCACTCTATCTTCCCCAAGATCCCCTCTTCCCAGCCTGATAATATCCACTTGGTCCTGCCATGGCCTCTTCAGCCACTCCACTATTGGCCATTCCAAAGTACTGCTCGTGCAGGTATGGGTCCTTCGCCTGTCCGGGTGCAGGTCCGACATCATCTCGAGGCCCTGCGCTCAACGGCACTTCAACCTCTTCCTCCGCATCATGACTCCATCGCCCTTGTGCTAGCCCCGGACTCGGGAACCGGCCGTCTTTAGGCGTGTGCTGATAGCTTATTCGCTCCATCTCTTGCTCGGCCTCGGGGCTCTGCCATGCATACTGTGAAGGCGGTGTTCTGCCAGGCGATGCACTGGCAGGGTGTCGCTCGTGGAAGGTCGACATTCGCCCAGTCGCCGCCATCCTCTGCCGCCGCTTCTTGGTAAACTTGAAACAGCAAAAGCACGACAACCCGAAGAGCAGCGCCCCACCAACAACCGGCAGCGCAATCACAAGTCCCAGCTTCCACCCGCTCAACCCGGAGCTGGCAGCGCTTCCACTCCCGGGAGGGCCAGGTCCTGCAATGGCTGATTCGTTGAAGATCGCTCTTCCATCGGGGTAAAAGGTGTCGCCAATAGCAGGAGGTTGTCGACAAGCAATGTGAAGAGCTTGCATGAAGTTGGCAAGGAAGAGCTGCTGAGGTATGTAGGCGTAGCAGGCGGTGCAATTGTTGATTGCGTTGTCCCCTCCAAATCCATTGTTGCAAAAATCCAGGTTTGGTACGGTATCGTCCGTTGCACTCTCCACGTTGGTCCCGACATCATACGTGATTCCAGGCTGAAGTGGTTGACATAGGACTTGGCAAGGGCTCGATATCGATACGATCTCGGCCGGATAGGCAAACATGCATTCGCCAAGAGTGTATCGCAGGTTGACTGTCCCAGGTTAGCAAGTTTCGGGCCCAGCTCCAAGCCGGCTCTTACATAGGCCCCAGTAGACATCAGACACATTGGCAGCAGTATCGACTGCTGTGCTGTTCAACAGACATGTCGTGCACTCTCGAAACTGCCGCCCACCTCCCGTCTGGTAATCTTCATCGAGACACACCGTGTTGTTTGCATAGCTGAGATCGTCGCGCGTACACGTATCGGTGCATGGCGAGCCAGGTACCGTCTGGAGGGCTGAGACTGGACTCGAGAAGCTTGTCGACAGTACAGCAGACAAGATGTAAGCAGCGCAGATACCCAAAAGCGCCCGAGGCCCGCTATCTTTGTCGCCCACCAAGCGCGACGCCATGTCTGTTCATGCAGTGCAAGATATGAAACACAACTAGATGGCACAGCGACGGTGTCTTCTCATTTTTACATGTCGATTTGCCCCTAAGCACCACAAGCGCTTGAAAGAGCTAAAATGCACAAATGCAGTCGAAGACGTGAGATCACGGCTGGCGGCCACATGCACCAACGTCGGCGGCTATTTCGAGTCACTGGACGATCTGTCACAGAGCGACTTACCGCGTGCCAGGCCAACAGCAAGCGGAGACAAGCTTGGCCATTCGAGGCGCACAGCATGAACATGCATTCGACCACTCGAAACGCATAGCTAGAAGCAAGGACATCGTTGGACAGCTCACCGCGGTGCAAAGTGATTGGCATTTTGTATGCAAGAACGTCGTGAGCAAGTGTTACTGGCTGAGAGCTGTGATGCTTAAACGCAGCTAAAGGCACATCACAGCGGGCTAGGCCCCAAGGAGGAATGGCTTAAGCTGCCCATGGCACGTACCCACCTATCGCACAAAACTACCCCGTCCAGACTCCTTCCTTTCGTTCCTCGATTACTGCCAGTGGCTGGCTCGGCTGGAGACCTTCAAACGACAAAGCTCCAGGGCCGTCGTACTGTACATATCTTCGCGGTTGACGTTGCACCCCTGGACCTTCCGTCGTCCAAGCTACATCTTCAAGTTGCCCCATGTGTGCACTGACGATCAATTCTCGCTTAGACTTCGCCGAGAGCTTGTCCTCTCTTGTGGATGCCTTTCAATGGCACGCTCGATCGGCGAATATCTATTACGGCCGCCCAGGCAGACCATCAGACGAAAAGTCCGGTTTGATGAAAGCGACGCGGACCTCGGCGGACAAAACTAGTACCACCATGGCAAGTCGTGGTCATCGTCCGGAGCTACGTCAGGCTGACTTTGGTCATTGATCTACTTGTAACAAATGTCAAAATCTAGAGCAGGTATCAGAGCAAGCTTTGTGGTAAGTGATCATCCAAAAAGCCCCCTCGTCAGCTCTTCTTGTTCAACACACTGCAAACGTGCGCTTGCCTTCTCACAGCTTCGTTCCTTTATCACTCCGAAGCAAACAAGACATCCTAGCCTGATGTCTTCCTTCCGTGCTACTGTCAATGAGCCCAGAAGTCAGCTTTCCGGCCGCATATAAAGGCCGCAGCATCGGTGATTACTGTCACCCTCTCCTCAACGCAGACGCTGTTCCTTTTGCATGTGCGGCCGACAGTCGACCCAACAAGCGCCTCCGAGTCGCGGCGAACGACCTATCATGTGTCGAAATCGGTAGTGCTGGCTACAGACACTCGGACCGGCTAGGGTCTGCGCGAAGCCTGAATGGAAGTTATCCTCCGCGCCAGGTGAACAATCTGGTCGAAGAACGCGAACAGCAACGCCCACAGTCTGTACCACCACCAAGCAGACGTGGCAGAAAGAAGAAGAGCAAGCAGAACCCTCACAATGGATCATGGATCCAAGAATCGTTTGCGTTCCCGGCGCAACAAACATGGCTGAAAGTGAAACCACGACACCGGAAAGTTGCAGTTGAAGTCGAAGCGGTGAAAACGGTGACAGGTCCCTCAAGCGCAGCCCTGGACGCAGGAGAAACCTTGTGCTTGGACAAGCATGCCGATAGAATAGCTGCACTCATCGCTCGAAAGAGGCAGGAGAATGAGTCGAAGCTGTTTCGCGAGCGGATGTCCGTGCAACAGCGCTTGCATCGCGGTGAGGCAGACCACAACGACAGACTGATGGCCGCTAGTCACGACGAGCTGAAGAGGAAGATGGAGTTGAGCGCGAAGGGCATATTCGAAGAGCATGCGCCAAACGGCAAAGAGCCAGCATTGAAAATAGAGGGACGGCCACCAGCGCCGTCGCCTACTTCTAGCCGGGCGAGCAGTGTAGCATCAGTGGCGAGCACTGTCCCGACCTCTCCAACCCCTGCACTTCTCGAGACTGAGGACGGAGACAATGAAGCGTCCCAAGTTGCCACAGACGAGTCGGATATCGATGAAGAGCTCCCTCGTCACACGCTGAACGCAACGGATGATCTGGTACAGGTTAAGCCTACCGAGCCATTCATACCTCAAGCATCACAGCAACCCCCGACCATGGTTGTATCGTCTGCATACGCGCCATATGAACAGCCGGTGTACTCTCAAATACAAACGACGGTCACCACTCAGGCATCTGCGTTCTCAGCCGCGCCCAACGAATCTTATACTACTCAATTCTTCCTTACCCAGCCCAGATTCACGAACCAGCGATACCACAATCCCAATCTCTGCCAATCACAACCAGAGCAGGGACCCATGTCGCATCAGTGGACTTCACAGATGTTCCAGGCCTTACCGTCCACCGCAAACCCAGTCCTAGAGACCAACATAGTACCTATGGCAACGCAGCATCCGACAGTTGACGAGCAGCATGACGCGGCCTTCGATCCCTTCGGTTCAAGTACAAACACCGATGCATACGGCTACCCCCGGAGCTCTATATTACACTCGGACGATGCCTCTGAACAGCCTCAAGCTGTAGTCCTTGGATCCAACGTGAACATATTCACGCGTCAAGCCCGAGAGAACGGTGTAATTGGGGGCAACAACAATTACCTCGATATCGGAGGGGAAGGTGGAAAGAGGCGGAACATGTTTGACAGCTGGGCGTAGACGTTGCCGGCAGGGATGGACTGGCTTCTTGGCCTTATGATCTTCGCACCGTTTGGTCAAAGTGCCACCTGTCGCGTTTGTATTCATTAGTATCGTATATACTACCTCACAATTCTGTTTGACACCTTAATTCATGGTGTGGCATGATGTCCATGCACATTTCGCGTAAGGAGAGCGCCATGTGGCCTGCTGGTTCTTGGCGGCTTACCGTCGCCTTCTCCATAAATATATTCGCCCCTGCATCTGCCGCCATATGTCCGTGATCAATATACTCAAGGAAATGCGAACGACCCAGACCACAATGCGCAAGGTGATAAACAGCCATCACAGTCCACTGCGTACTACCGACCGTAATGGACATGCGCCTAGAGTCGCAAAAGAGCACAGCTCAAGATGATCATCAGCGACTTGCCCCAGCAGACGATTTAGGCTTTGCTGACAGTAGGACACCACAAATCAAAGCCAAACCACGACGAACGGCGACTCTGTACGATGCAGTCGTAGGACGCATCGGCCCTAATGGCTTCCTCACCGCGTCACAGCTCGAGTCCCACACCGTCCACCCCTCGACCCCGGAAGAAGTCCTGCTCCGACGACTCAATGCGCCTGCTCAGATCGCATATGATTACTACAATGCAGACGAGAAGCTCGGACCGGACCAGAGATTGCCGGACCCGGACTTACTGAAAGACATACATGCGTATGTGTCTGACTTCTATGAGGCTACGAATGGGCCTGGAGAGACGTACGACTTTAGGTCCATGGATGAGACAGCGTTACTGGCAATGGGCATTCTTCTCGAGGAGGCATGTAAGGAGCCGCTTGGGGCAAGTGGTGATATGGCCCTTACGGAACCACAAGTTTGGGATCAACAGCTGCCTGAGAAACTGGAATCACAACATCAGGTTGAGGGTAGGGTGGTGCCTAAGCGGGTGCAAGAATACGAGAGCTCATCGACAGAGGAAGAAATGGTAGAGAGCAGGTCTAAGCGCAGACGGCATCGGCATCGCCATCGGAGTCCTGACGGTTAATGGATTCCATACTCGCTTACTGGAAGAGTACCATTGTACACACGGAAATATGTTTCCGTACGACTCGGGCGAGGAGGCCAACAGCAGGTACGAAGTCACATCCGGTAGCTTCCACCAACATCGCGAATGTGACTGAAGCACAAACACTAGCAGCACTTCGAGGCTAGCGTGAGCATTACAAGTTAACGGCGACGGAACAAGGACGTATGGGCTTGCTTGTTTCTAACGCCGACACGTCACCTGTAGCATACATGCATTCAATGCGCGGAGCATGCATTGCAGCAGTAAAAGCATGCTCTGGAGTAAGAACCTAAATAGTTGTGGTGTTTACCCACGACCGGACGTAGGGGTTGCATCTGGTCGAATTCAAAAGTGTATCTATGCTGGCAATCGCAGATCGAGCAGGGACGGTGACGCGTTGTGGGTTAAGATGTGCGGCTTCTGATGCAGGTCCTTCGATTTGGGCAGTGAACTGTAGATTGTGACATAGGTAGCTAGTAGTACTTCGCGCACTACATGTGAGGGTAGATTTCAAAGTCTGGTTGAACATGAAGAGGATGAGGTTAGCAGAGCAATTGTTTCAACCGTGTTCGGCAGTCCCATCGGTTCCTACGTGTGAGCCATGCGTAAGGTTCTCAGTTCCTTGGTACTGACATGGAAAAACATAAGGTTGAGTTTAGGTAGACATGGCAAAGCATGCACCTGCTGAACAGCAAAGCTTGACACCAAAGAAGCATCGCAAGCGGTGACACAATTGGCCGAGCACTACCTAAGTACTGCTTCCCAGGGAAAAGGAATGGACAGGAGTGGGGTAGTGTATTAGGGTTCATGTTGGACAATGCTCAAGTTGGCCCCGATTAACAGCAGCCCGTACAGGAGCTCATCAGACTCACGTCACAGCAAAAGAGGTCGATAGAATTCAATATGTATTTGTGGTTGGTAGGTGCCAGTATGGGCTGCGCTGGCGGCTTTCGCATGTTTTATGCTGTCACCAGGATTGACACCACCAAAGTGCAAGCCTGCCGAGTGTCGCTCATCGCAGGACAGATTGGGGCTAAAGCCAAGCGTTGTAAGCTTCGCATTCACTGGAACAAGCATCCCGGGGGTTTCCAGTACCCTACATTGTCCAGCTTCGCTAGCATCTGCTCGTCGAACCATTTCTTGTCACATCGCATCGCTGTACACTGCGCACCAATATTCGTCCATTGCACCACTCGCAGTCCAAATTCAACATCAACCACGAACATTCTCACCGAGGCGGATAGACGGATGAACGAGTAGCCGGCCTAGACCTTGCACCATTTCCCGACCCAGTGTGGAATCCAGTGTGGAATCCCTGCTGGTGGCCGCAGCTCCCTCGCAGCTTCATTCGCCTGTCTCTGTTGACCTGCCGCCGAAGGATTGCCTAGCCACAGCGCTCGCTGCCGCCAGTCTTCGCTTACTGTCTTTTCTCGTTCACAACCTCACCAAAGACAAGAACATCAATCGCCACCTGAGGAACACGCCTCGAAGACCAGCAGACGATCAGACTGAGGATTTGCGCGCCGACGACTGACCATCCACCTTGATACGCCGCAAATTCCGACTCGAGCACCGGTACACCGACTAGACCAACGCACGGGGAACACGGAATGAGAGATTAAAGACATACTGGCTACTATGCTGCAACGAAGGTGCCGATTGACGCGGTGATGCCACTAGAGACTCTGTTCACGAATCCAACTCCCGCAGTGGAACGCACAAAATCGATACTTTCGCGCTTCTCGAGTCCCCTCTCCAGACGGTCGGCCAAGATCTTCGACTTCGACATCGAGCTCGAACACCCGCACAAGACGTACAAGCCAGGCGATAGCGTGAAAGGACAGATCGCGCTGAGTGTGTTCAAAGGCTTCGAGGTCACGCATCTGACCGTATCGTTGCATGGGTTCGCCCGGGTGTTCAAACATCAGGCCACGCCAGGCGACCACAAGAACGTCCCCGAACAGCTGATCACCGGCAAAGGCTCGCATGGCTTCGAGTACCACGGCAATGGCCTGGCCTCCCTTTTCCAAGACGAGCAAGCATTGTGTGGTTCGGGCTTTCTCAAGAAGCAGGTTTACAAGTTCGGCTTTGAGTTGCAGTTCCCCCTCTGTAGCCTACCAGGAACAATCGAGGTACCCTCATCCTGCCCAGCCTCAGGTGTACGGTCTGCTAACCGTGTCTAGTTTGAGCGAGGCGCGGTCAGGTATATGGTTTCTGCCACAGTGACCCGACCCACAACCATCGCGCCCACAACCACGCGCACAGCCAAGGTCGCTTTCGAAGATAGAATCGATGTCGCATCAATGTGCACCCCAAAGTCTCGAGCAATCTATCTCGAGCCTATGAGACGGGGAGGAAAGATGAAGAAGGTGAAGCAGTCGTCTCCGACAGGAACTCAGGAAACCTCGACCGACCAGACCCTCTCTAGACAGAGCACGTCGCAAAGCACACAAACAGGCTCGACGAGTACCGCGCCTCTGCAAAATCCTCCTCTCAGTCCCGCTCCGAGCGAGGACACGGTTGCGACCGACGCCACCACGAGCACGCGTAGCATGAAAGTCGTGGACAAACAAGCATCACAACCAAAGGAAAGCGACCACAGTGAACCGCGAAGTAGCACCACCTCAACTTCGGCACATACAATCGCCGCTACGACCGAGATCATGCGGCACGGCGCGCTGCCCGGCGAGCAGATAGCCGTTCGAGTCAAGGTTGAGCATACCAAGCCCGTGCGAGGCATTGTCATTGCAACATTGTATCGTCTAGGTCGTATTGACATGCTTCCAGCCCTGCCCCTTGTCTCCAAAAGCAAAGACAAGAAGCCGGAGTATGAAGATGTGTACCCCAAATCTCGGACGGGACTGGGTGGCTTGTATTTCACCAATGCCACACCGCACATGGCCTTCCGGATGGACCTCACGCAAACTTCGACCATGATGATCATTGACCCGCAGAGCAAGACGGCAGACGTAAGATTCAGCATCAAGGTGCCCGAGGATGCCTTTCCAACCATGAACAACATCCCGGGTGGCATGATCTCGTTCACATACCACATTGAGGTTGTGATCGACCTGACCGGTAAGCTTGGCGAGTCCCGGTTGTTGCCCAGCTTGACGACGAACGGACCAACTTTTTCGCAGGCCGCCTTTCGCGGCAACCAATTGACCCAGGAATGGGCTAGTAATATCTTGGACACGGCTCCTTTGAGGCGCACGAAGAACGTTGCAGCCTTTGAACTTCCCTTGGTTGTCGGCACTGAAGATTCGGGCAAAGCGATGCGATCACAAGAAGCACAGTATGCTCGACAAGACCGGAACACGTACCGCAACATGCCTGATGGCTACGATTCCCGCTGGCACCACGACAATTACGACGTTGATGGTCAGCATTTCGACCATCATGGCTATGATGCTTACAACGATGGTTGGTACGATGAAGACGGCAACCCTGTGTACGAGTCTTGGTATGAACATCAACAGTACCACCCATATCCTCCTTCGACACCCGGGTACCACCCGCATCCGCCACCTGGACAATACCACGTTTCACCGCCGCAAGGCGAAGAATATGTAGACGAAAAGTCTCGCCTGCGGAGACAAGAAGAGCTTCTCCTACCAAGCCAGCCTCCGGATGCAGGAGAAGCGTCGAGTCGACCGCAAGCACTAGCACCATCAGCGCCGACCTTGGATGACGAGACCACTCATCCTGCTAGCGGCCCGCCACCGTCGGTACCTATCACGATATCACGTGCGTCAGGACGCTCAGCGGAGACAATTGTGCGCGACCCTCTAACACCACCCCCCAGTCTGCCTGAAGAGGAGCAGATTTTGCGGGCAACAGAAGACAAGCAAGAGCTTGAGCGCCGGCGATTGCTGGCGCAAGTCAGCGCTCCCCCTGCTGATGACGACGACAACGATGCTGGGCCCAGTCGGACGGGGCGGGGCGCTGCAGAAGCGCCTTCAGCGCCAGTGATTGACGAGGAGGAGGAGTACATGGCACAATTCCTAGGGTCAGCAGCCAACGAGAGTTTGCCCGAGTACCAGCGATGATGTAAATGTTGGAAAGACATATGTATTTGAAATTTTAGCGACGGTGTTGGCGGTGTGTCTTGTGTCTGACCAAGACCAAAAGCGATGCTCGGGTTTGAGAGCCATGTAGATGTGACAGGATTGTCGGATATTCCATGAAAGATATTGTTCCCCCATCAGTGGGATGTATTGCTATGCACGGCGTCAACCAAGTGCGTGCGGCTTCACTCTGAACACAGATGGTAGCAAAACCACAATTGACGTCCGGATGACTTTCTAAGCATTGGCCAAAGTAGACACTAGCAGCGAACCAGTGGTGCCTGTCGAGAGAGACTAGTTCGCTCGTCCTACCTTCCTTTACCAGCGCAGCACATGCCGCACTTGCAACTGAACCCACGCATACCTTAATCTATGTACATCATCTTGCAGCTCTTGATTCGGCGCATCACTGCCCACGCTTTCACAATCGATATACAGCACGGCATACTCTGAAGGCGACATCACAGCGCACGCACCCGCAAACATGCCTCAGATCAACTTCGCAACGTACATGATCATCGCCCGTAAGTAGCTCTGCCCCTCGCATCCTCCCCACGGCGCAGCGCAACTGACCTCGCAACAGCGACGGCTTTCTTCCTGGGTCTCGTCTTCTCCCTTTTCCCCTACGACTACCCGCTGCTATGGTCCAGCGGCCCCATCCCAGATACCCACCTTACCGCCGTCGAAACGCATCTGAGGCTCCTGCACAACAGCCCCAACATCATCGTGCGAATCATGCACATCATCACGGCCATCGGGCTGATCGGCCTGATCATGAAGCTCTACAAGCCGTCCGAGTCCAACATGCTGTTCGACGGCGGCAGCCTGGTCCTCTACATGGTCGCCGTCATCGTCTACCTCACCAACATCGTCAAAGGTCTACGCATCGTGTCGATGGGGACGTACGGCGAAGGGCTGCAGAACTTGAGCCAGGAGAGACTGGACGATGTCGACCTTGGCACCGGCATTGATCAGGAGCGAGGAGGCTCTGTGCTGGGACGAGAAGACAATCTCAAGGTGCTTGCCGCCAGCAATACCATTCTTGCCCTGGTCTTGGTTGGTGTCTTGGTATTGCAAGCTGGCCAATGGTATGCGGAACGCGCCGAGGAGAAGGAGCGCGCAGCGATTGCAGGCGAGACCCCCGCCGTCAAGAAAGCTGATTCCAAGAAGGCTGGCAGGAAGAAGGAGTAGGAACCCGAGTCTTTGCCGTTGAGGGCGGCCCCTGGGACACTGGATGGACCTGCTCCACCGAGCGTTCAAGTCGTTGTCTCGAGGCCGCTTGACAATTGGAGACCCTTTGTAGTATTAGACGTCTCGCGGCGGTCCCTACAGCACCGCGAAGACGGGGGAGGGCGACTTGATGCTGTGTGTGTCTGCCTATGAAAATGTCACAGGTCGCTTGGTCAAGCCTTCGACGAGACCTTCGATCAAATCGCGCTTCCGTTTCCTGCTCCTATCGGCATCTACCTCTTCCTGCGTCTTCTTCTGCCGTGGCGCTGCATCCTCGTCATCACTTCCCACTCCCTCGCCCCCCTCGTCGCTGCGTTCATCCTCGTCCAGATCCTCCGCCACGTGCGGTGTCCAAGCGCATATCCTGCCATCGCCGTGCGCCGAGTACATCTCCAGCGCCGCGCCGCGCCCTTCGTCCGACCACACGGGTCGAAACGCCAGACTGTTGATGCGCCCGCCACTCGTCAACCGATTGACCGCCGCGCCGCCGACCCCGGCCCTGGCCTTTCCCTTCCTCTTAGTCTGCACCGCCGCCGCCCTCACGACATCCACATTCCTCGTCTTCAGCGTCCTGACCATGGTCCCCTCGGCCATCTCGAGCACGAAGATCTCGCCGCGCGCGTCGTCGTTGGGCCAGAACAGCAGCTCGCCGCCGCCGCCGCCGCCGCCAGCAGCCCTGATGCCCGCGGGCGCGAGCACGGGCTTCAGCTCGGCGTCGCGCGTGTTGCGGATGCGCGGGCCGAAGTGCACGAGGTCGTTGCGGCCCGACGCGACGTCCCACACGCGGATGCGCTGGTCGTGCGCGGCCGAGACCAGCTTGCGCCCGTCGCGGCTGAACGCCAGGCCGGTGATGGGCGCTTCGTGCGCGCGCGCGCCGCCGTGCAGCGCGAGCGCGGGCCGGGACGACGCCGGCACGCCGAGGCTGTCGTCCATGTCGAGGCTGGCGAAGGCCGGGCTGGCGCGGCGGATGTCGAAGGCGAGGATGCGGCCGTCGGCGCTCGCGGAGAGGAGCGTGTGCGCGGTTGACGGGTGCCAGGCTAGAGAGTAGATTGGCCCGCTGGTGTGGCCTGGTAGAGCGTGCGTTGCGAGCGCCGTGCGCAGGTCGATGAGGCGTGGGGCTGGGTGCGAGGTGCCCACTGCGATGAGGGGGGAGGAGCTGGGAGCGGGCGAGACGGCGTGCGTGTGTGTCGTGAAGTCGAGGGGGAATTTGTGGAGCGGACGCAGCGAGGTCGGGGTTATGGTCGAGAGGAGGAGCGATTGGTCGTAGCTTGTCGTGAGGAGGGTGGTGGGCGTTGGGTCGAAGGGGTAGATGGACAGGGAGGTGATGCTGTGCGTGTGGGAGTTGGCGGTCGCTTTCGAGATGGAAGATAGCGGGCGGTAGGTCTTGGGGGAGGAGTGAGAGCTGGGGGAGGAGTCGTCGTTCTCGTCATCGTCGTCTTCTTTGCCTCGAGATTCGAGGTCCCATAGTCTGACGGATGTATCTGCTCCGCCAGAAACCAAGAAGCGGCCCACCGTCTGGTCGATCGCTATACAGTTCGTGCCGGCCTTGTGGGCAGTCGCTGGAGGTGAAGATGCTGGATCATCGTCCAGCTGAGCTCGTGGTCTGGAATCGAAGGCGATGGAAGTATTGTGCTCAAGTGATTCCATCTGCTGGCGGAGGTAGTATCGCTGGAACGACGGCGCCGTGATGTCGCCCAGACATCGTCCAAGGTGAAAGGCGTTCATGCATGCTGCTACTTCACGAGATGTGCTCCTGCATTAGATTGCTGCCAGCGCAGGGCCTGATAGCGAACTGAGGCTGCTGCACGCGAGCTTCAAGACGCTGTTTTCGTGGGTCCTCGGGCCAGATATTGAGCTGTCAGATGATGCTCTCAGAACGACACCAGTGCAGTTGAGCTCGTACAGATATGCGCGGCAATACGCAATGGGTGATAATTATCGAGGGTGACTGCTGTCCAGGCATTCAAATGCTGTGTTGCCGTTGGTACAGACCCTAACAGAAGCGCTTTGAATGGTTGCAAAGAGGAAGGCCGTTAGCTACTACGTCAGGCAGTACGGCGGAACATGTCCGGGAGGGTGCTGGGTCAGGTAAGAATTCGACCTGATCTAAGCCGACTATGGGGCACACCCCAACAGCTACGTCCACCTAACCCAGTCCTGCCACTCGTAGTATAAAACAACGCTATAGCTCATCTCGTTTTTTCTTAGTATTTCCCTTGTCAGCACTTCTTAGCCTCCACATCGCAATGCCATGACTTGGAACCTCGGCACTCAAAGTGCCCGCTGCTTCGACACGTCCAGCAGGGGTGCCAAGCAACAACGTATCGTTACTCGCCAATCCATCAGCCCAGCTTGTTTCAGACGCGTTGTAGTACCATCTTCCCTCATTGACAGCCTCAATCCCAACCGTTCCATTCAAAACCATTGCCGCGCTCGCAGCTGGTATTACTGTCTCGTTTCCCCACACGTCATACAAATTCCAGGCCTGCTGTGCCTGCTCGTTGGTTGAAACACCTCCGAACACCTCAACGAGGTCGTAGCTGATCGTTCTTGAGCTGTTGGCAGCATTGACGAATGCAACGACTTGGTCTCCACCAAACAAGCTACCGGACCAAAGCTGAACCTCACCAACACCCCAACGGTCCTTGTTGTCGGTCTGCTCGACGAGATGTCTCTGGATCGCGCTTCCCTGCGGATCCTGATTCAGAGCAATCACCGCGGGGTTCGTCAGGATGCCGTAGTCCTCCGGCGACAGGTCGTACAACTTGTTCCCCATAATCAACGGACTCTTGATGGCAGCCCACATCGAGAAATGTGTCTTGTATTCATCGTAGCTCATGCCGCCATTTCCAACCTCTAACATATCAAGATCATTCCAGTAGCCAGGCTGGTTCTTGCTTGTGATGTGAGATGCCTTGCCTAGGATATTAAACACGCTGCAGCCATACCCGGGCAACTGGCAGTAATACTCATCCGGCCCACACGGACAGCTGGCAGCAGGACGGTCGAAGTAATCTTGGATGTCACCGCTCATCCTGGCCGAATTCGAGATGGTACTGGCCCACTCCCAAGGTTTGTCGTCGCCCCAATTGCACAAGCTGTATGTTATGTCACGTCCTGTCGAGTTCAGCGCGTTCGACATAACGGCATATCTATGCTCCGACAGCTTTGGCGTGCCGGAATTTCCTTCGTTGTAACAATTGTCGTATTTGAGGTAGTCAGCGCCTAAACTAGCCCACCAACTTGCGTCTGCAGGCTCGTAGCCCAGGGAGCCGGGGTACCCCCCGCAAGTGAAACGACCAGCAGAGCTGTACACACCGAATTGTAATCCCTGTGAGTGCAGAGATCGGTCTACCAGACTCTTGAGCCCGGAAGGAAATTTGGAACTATTTTCGACAAGTGAGCCATTCGACGAGCGATTCTTCTCCGTCATCGCATCGTCGAAAATGACTACCCTGTATCCGAGGTCGCGGAAGCCAAGGGATACTAGGCGATCTGCGTTGTCCTGGATGGTGGTCTCGTTATAGTCTAGCGCGTAGGCGTTATAAGTGTCCCAACCCATTGCGGGTGTGATCGAGAGGCCATTGTAGGAGAGCCCAGAGGCCGCCAACGTAGCGTGCGAAAAGTGAAGGCCGAGAAGGAAAGATGAGCTCAAGCAGGCTCCCGTCTGTGCGAAGAATGGTTTCATGTTGATGTCGTGGGGGGTGTCACTGAGTTGTTATCTCAGACGGGCACATGACAATTATATTCTATCTTCGGAGCCATCAGCCATAGTTGAGTATTGGCTGCAGAGTATATGAGTAGCAAAGAGTTCTGGTCTCCACATAGTATCCCGCTGGAAGGTACGGAGAAGCCCTGCACCGTGCGGAGAGCAAAATGATTCCAGTGCCGATCGGCGGTGACATGACGCACACTCAGCAATGACTCCGCCGTAAGCTCTGATGCGGGACAACAAGCTGCAGATCATGTAAGTAGAAGTCGGCCTCCTACGACTCTTCACAGTCCGAGTGTCAACGTGGCCCAGACATGCATAGCTCTATACGCACTGATGTGCTTCGTAGTCAGCCAGCAAAATCTCCAGCAAGAATTTCCAGCTCCTTGGACAGAGCTCCAACTTGATATCATCAGTGCTTCACTGTAATACCTTTCACAAGGACTGGTGTGCTCCGGCAGTGATCTTGACCAGCCACGTTAGTTTTCCGCCTAATTGCCGAATAAGAAGAGATGAAGTCCATCGAGGATCTAGAATCATTCACCCTTTTCGTTTTCAAGGACTTCTAGAAACCCGCCAACGAGATGCAAACTCCCCGTCACAAAGGCCGTCACAGGCGCCCCCTCGTCGGTCTGCTGCCTGACAAGTTCGACAGCCTCTTCGATCGTTCTTACGACGCTCACATCTGCCTGGGCGTCGATGGCCTTCCAGGTTTCGGCCAGCTCCTTTTGCACCTTGAGCGCCTCGATATCCGAGGCGTTGATGTTAACACTGACTAGATCCGGCTTAAAACCAGCTTGTTTGAATGTGGTATTGGTGCAGAAGACGACATGTGAGAAGGGGTGCGAATCATGCAGTGTAGTGGCAAGAGTGTCGTGCAGAGCGCGAGCTAGCGCCTGTGCATCGCGTGTCTGCTGATTGAAGATGAGGTATCGCTTCCCGGATCTTTGGTGCACGCCGGCATACCACTGCCCTGCCAGCTTGATGCTCTCTAGAGTGTGGCCGCCGTCGATATACCAGGTCAGGTTGTGCTCATGCTCGTGACGGGTCTCACAGCGCCCCGACCACCTCACATCTCGAAGGCCTTGTGTCAGCTTGTCTTCATGTTGAGACATGTCGGTATAGCCCTGCCTTGAGAGCCAGTCTCTGGCGATGGCGAGGGCTAGGCTTGCGTTGATCTTTTGGAAATCTGCTTCTAGACCAAGTTGTACTTCGCCAGAGGCTATCCTAGCATCGACATCGACGTAGACCAGCTCCGAACCAACCTCGGAAGCGACTTTTTCCAGGACTGGTTTTGCGTCAGGCTGCTGGCTGCTGACGGTATAACAATTGGAGCCTCTTTTGATGACGCCTGCTTTGTGCCACGCAATCTCCGGCAGAGTAGCTCCTAAGACGCCCACGTGGTCGATGCCCAGGCTTGTGATTCCAGTGACAGCGGGCCGCTGAATGACATTGGTGCTGTCGTATGCGCCGCCGATGCCACACTCGATGACTGCAGCATCGACGCCTTCGCTCATGTAGGTGTGGAAAGCCATCAGAGTCAAGAAGCGGAAGTAGACTGGCTTCGCTCCCGGAGCCTTGGGATCCTCACCCCCATCCAATGCTGCGCTCTCCAATCTGTCCCATGTCTCAAAGAAGTATTGTGCAAACTGTTCTTCGCTCAATGGCTGGCCGTTGATTTGGATTCGCTCCCGAACAAACCGCAGATGAGGCGACGTATACAGGCCGACCTTGGACAGTGCCTTGCCGTTGGTGTGGGAAGTGGTGCCGAGGAACTTGGTCAGGATGGAGGAGATGAAGGCGGACGTTGAGCCTTTGCCCTTGGTGCCAGCAATATGGATCGCGTTCAGCCGGTCCAAGTCTGAGGGCTGCAGAAAGATATCAGCCACATTCTTCTTCCTGGTCAAGCTGCATGGCTCACTTGTAGCGTACTTGGTAGCCAATCTTTCTACACCATTCAATCATCTCTGGTATAGCTTGTTCATTCATCGCCCGTCCTGACTTCCTGATTGCATCAACAATCGCAAAGTTCGACTGAAGGCTGTTGAGCGACGCTATTGCATCCTGTCGTGTTGTGTCAGTGGCACATCCTCCACGCACTGCACAGGACTTGCGCTGTATGTTCGACTCATCCTGGAGGTAGTCGCGAAACTTCGAGTGTGATAGTGCAGCGGGCGAAACACTTGCAACGTGCGCTGCATTCGTAAAGGCTTGGTGCTATCGCTGTTGTATCTGAGGCCAACTGCAAAGCATATCGTGCTGCACAGGAGTGAAGGCTCGAGAAGAGCTTGACTACCTACAGAGCCTTGTCAAGAGTCTGGCTGCTGCCGGTCTTGCGCTATCGTTTCAAAGCTTATCTACCGCATCTACGCCGGCAGGATAACTACGCGCTGCACGCTACACGCTATGATCATCTTCTATTACATGAGCTCCCACGTTTGTGAGGATGCGACAGATGAGCTATCTCCCAGGCATTTGTGAGGCAGGAGTGAACAAGACTGCTACGGTGAGACAACGAGCTCAAACATGTCATTCATCCCTCCGCCTATGCTGCCATCACCTTATATATCCGATACTTCACCGCCCACAATCTAGCTTAGCCTAGAATGTCGTAGTCCTTACTACAAGCCTCGACACCGTTGAGCTGCTGCTACATCTGCCCTGTCAACACTACCTAGCTAGTCATGGGACAGTCCGAGTCAAAGCCAGAGCACCGTGAGGTATCCATAGGTAAGACGCTCTCTGAGTCATGCGGAACCCACTGATCTCGTACTCCAGAGCAGCTTAGCCATGAACTTGCTTTACGCTTCGCATCTAAATGTTATTCTCATCTCGAGGTGGCCCATTTCAAGGACAACTTCAAGACTCTGGCCGACCACCAGGACGATGTCGAGTATTGGAAAGAGGAGACCTTGTGTCGTTTCCTCGCCCTGCCAGACCGTATTCGCGCCGGCTCAGTTCTGTATGCTATGATCACTTACCTCGGAGCCTTTCCATTCCCGGGTCTGGCTCCTTGCATTGTCACCCGCGAAGCAATGCTCAAATGCGTGACCATCTTGACAGGTAGGTACAAAAAGATCTTGAGACGCGGAGATCAGGACAAGAACAAGCTGCTGTTTCGCAGTCTTGCTGTGTTCGACCGCAGATCCAGCGCTGCATTGTCCCCGACATCAGAAAAGAAGATGAAGGACATCATTCAGGAACAGCAAGGTGACAATTCGGAGACCTTGCAGACCGCTGCAACAGGCTTCTCCATCGACCAGCCTGCTAACGACGATGAGGATGAAGACGACGATGATCTTGCGTTAGCAGCTCTGGATGCTCTCGATGCCATTGAAGTCTTCAAGGAGGATCACAAACAGGACCGCAAGATTCACCACGCTCATATTCCAGTCTACAACTTTGAAAGGCTGCTCATGCTGCTGTTGATATGCGCTCCGCTGACACCACAGGACAACATTGCTCAGACTTGCGGCGCCATTGAGGACCGTGACATTCAGGCCCTTGAGCGATCTGCAGCAGCTATAATAGCAGCTTTCGACCCTGATCACGACAGCATCAGCTACACGAATTTCTTGCAGACTACTACTGCCCTGTTTCCTCAGCTATTTCGACCACTTAGCCCCCTGTTCGAGCATTTTCTCTTCAGCAAGCAGCTCGACCTCAGTAAACACCATGGAGTAACTGGAGGCCCCGAGATCGAAGACCCACAACGCCGATCGCCGCTATACGATGTTGATCAAAATTCCTCACCAATCCTGACCGACTCCCTTCTGGCACAGCTCAGCTCCTCCATAGAAATCGCTACAACGACATCTGCAGCCTCCTCGAGCTTCTTCCACTGTGGTGCGAAGCTCAACCAGCTTTACTCCACCACATCGCACGGCACGTCTCTGAGCTCGTTCTCCAGACAGGTCCTGTCGTGGCGATCGGGCTCAATGCTCATAGTCAAAGGCTCAAACACAGAGACCGGGCACACCCACATCATCGGCGCTTACTTGCCCGAACGCTGGAACGAAGCCGGTTCAGCCAGCGTGCAAGAAAGCGACCCAGCCGCGGCCAAAGCAGTCATGTTCCAACTGCACCCGCGACACGCGATCTTCCGAGCCAACCCGTACAACAAGACGACGCCGGTCTCGCACTTCTCGAGTAAAACAGGCATCGCCCTAGGCTGCGTGATCCCGGCCTCATCGCGCATCAACGCGTCGTCGCAGAAGCCCATCCTCGGCCCCGTAAGTCTGCTGATCGACGAAGACATCTCGACTGCGACGTTCCAACACGACGGCGGCGCAGGCACGGGCGCGTTCCTGACCGACCCGCTCCTCGAGGAGAACCAGCAGAAGCCGGCCGGCCAGAGCAAGAAGATCGAGCTTGAGATCGACGGCCTCGAGGTGTGGGGCGTCAATTTCCCGGAAGCGGGGGGAGAGGACGAGATCACGAGGCAAAAGAAGAGGCTTGCGTGGGAGGAGGCCGAGGCCGCGAGGAGACGCGGTGTGAATTTTGGAGGAGACAAGGATGGCGCGCGGCATCTGCTGGAGATGGCGGGCATCGTCGACAGCAATCGAAGCGGGGGGTCGATGGGCTGAGTGAGTGGGGCCAGATAGACTGAGCGAAGCATGCTAGACATGTACTGTACTTGACATGATTCGCGCTTGCGGCGAACCACCAAAGAACGGAAAGTTTTCCAGATATTCGGCCTTGTAAGCACTCGTCTACCATTCATCATACATGCTTTTGTACAGCGCTGGCTGGGTATCTGGCTCTCTATCAATGACAAACCCGGCTCTACATAATACAAAAGCGGAAAATTATGGCTCCAATATCATCGACCCCTTATTTCTTGTTCCTGTCGGTCTGCGCCTTCAGGTACTTACTGATCAGCTCCTTCTGCAGCTGCGGTGGCGCTCTCTCGTAATGGCTGAACTCCATGCTGAACTCGCCCTTTCCTTGTGTTGCGGCTCGGAGGTTGCCTGAGAAGCCGAACATGCCGTTCAGTGAAACGTCGGCGAAGCAGGTAAAATCGTCGACGCCCGTCTCTGAGTCGCTGATCACAGCGTTCCGTTTTTGCAGCAGGCCGATGACGTTACCCTGGAACTCGGTCGGCGCCGTAACCACGGTCTTCATAAGTGGCTCCAGCACAACAGGGTGAGCGTCCATGAATGCTTTTCGGAAGGCCTGCTGTGTTGCGTTCTTGAAGGCCATTTCAGACGAATCCGTCATGTGCGTTGCACCGTCGTTGATAACCATGCTTGTGCCTAGGACTTTGTGTCCAATCAATGGGCCCTTTTCACAGGCAGCGTGGAAACCCTTCTCACAGGCGAACAGGAACTTCTCCGAGATGGAGCCACCGACGACCTGCTCTTCAAACTTGTTCTCTGTAAGTTCAGAGTATGGTTCCATCCAGCCGGCGACACGGGCGTAGTCTCCGGAACCACCGGTTTGTTTCTTGAGCAGATGGTCGAAATCCACCTTCTGTGTGACACTCTCTCGGTACGCGACTTGAGGTTGGCCGGTTTCACAGTCGACTTTGTACTCTCTGCGCATACGCTCGACGTAGACTTCTAGATGAAGTTCGCCCATGCCAGAGATGATTGTCTGTTCTGATTCGGTGTCGTAGTGGACTCTGAAAGTAGGGTCCTCACGCTGGAAACGTGCGATGGCTTTTGAGAAGTTTGGTAGATCCTTGTTGTTCTTTGGCTTGATAGATAGCGAGATGACGGGTTCGGGGACGAACATGGAGGTCATTGAGTAGGGGAGGGTGCCGTCTGTGAAGGTATCACCACTGGCGCACTCGACGCCGAACACGGCGCAGATCTCTCCAGCGCCTACTTCCGGGACTTCTTCCATGTCGTTGGAATGCATACGGACCAACCTCGGAATCTTGACCTTTTTATCGTTACGGGCGTTGAAGATATTCATTCCCTTCTTCAGACTGCCCTGGTACACGCGGACGTAAGTCAGTTGTCCAAAGTTGCTCTCTTCGAGCTTGAAGGCTAGGCCGACGAAAGGGGCAGAATTGTAGGGTATGAGCTTGACTGGGGCTTCTTTCTGGCGACGGTCGAGAGCCAGGTTGGAAACTTCGGAGGGATTGGGGAGGAAGTCGCAGACACCGTCAAGCATGGGCTGAACGAACTTGTCAGCCAAGGCGGAACCCATGAAGACAGGGGTGAACTTGAGGGCGATGGTGGCTCGACGAATGGCGGCTCGGATCTCTTCTATTGAGGGTTCTCTTTCGTCCAGGAATATCTCGGCCATGTCGTCGTCGACGTCGGCCAGTGTTTCAATGAGCTTAGCTCTTCGTTCTGTAACCAGATCTTGGACCTCGGCGGGGATCTCCTTCTTGCGAACCATGATCTCACCTCTGGAACCCTCTGCGTAGACGGACTCCATAGTGATCAAGTCGACCACACCCTTGAAGTCGTCCTCGGCACCAATGGGGACCTGTACTGCGGCGGCTGGAAGCTTGAGCTTTGTGTTGATCTGGTCAACAGCCTTGAAGGGGTTGGCACCCATTCGGTCCATCTTGTTTATGAAAGTGATTCTGGGAACGTTGTATCTTCGCATCTGACGGTCGACGGTGATGGTCTGAGACTGCACACCAGAGACGGCGCAGAGGATCATAACGGCGCCGTCGAGTACTCGCAGGGCTCGCTCGACTTCGATGGTGAAGTCTATATGGCCAGGTGTGTCGATCAGGTTGATGTGATATTTCTGGTCGACACCGTCCTCTTTCTTGACCCAGTCGCAGAAGGTAGCAGCGGACTGGATGGTAATGCCCTTCTCTCTTTCCAGGTCCATCGAGTCCATCTTGGCCCCGACGGCGTCTTTGCCTCGGACTTCGTGTATCTGTTTTATGCGGCCAGTGTAGAAGAGCACGCGTTCGGTGGCAGTCGTCTTGCCCGAGTCGATATGCGCCTGCCAAAGCAATAAGCCTCAATGTGTGGGAGTAGAAGTGTGCTAGTCACATACTGCAATGCCGATATTTCGGACTTTGGTCAGCCTCTTCCACTCTTCAGTGGACATGTTATCGATGATGGTGTCTTGCGACAGCGCATCAGGTTCAAGTGCCTCTTCAAGCCTGCGAAGGTCAGATATGGCTAGTGTTGGCTTCCTGGAGGGTGGGCCTTACATTGCCGCAGCGGCAGCAGCAGCGCCTCTTTGCTGCTGCCATCTTCTGTCCAGCGGCGATCGAGGTGATCTTGTGTTGAGGGGAGATGGTCTCGACTGAGGAGCCAGGACCGAAGAAGAGGCGCATCTCCTGCATATCCATGGCTGTGCTGTTGGCCGGGGAAAGTTGGCAGCAGCTCGAGTAGAGCGCTGCACTAAGCGTGATGCCCGCATCTTGATGTTGATGCAAGAAGGAAAAGAACGAATGAAAGGGAAAAGAAGCGAATGTGCTTGTCGACGGGATGGCAAGCAAGTCGAGCGTGCACATGCTTACGAAGGTTTCACGTATGGAGACAACTTTTTCGCGATCTGCTCGCCGCAAGTCCTGCCGAAGAAACTCCCCGATCACGGCAGGGGGCTAGCTACTCCCTCCTTGCTCGAGGATACCACCACGGCACAAGACAAATATTGAATCGTTGGCGATGCAAACTTTTTTTTTACCTCTACTTCCAGGGTATCATACAGTACAAAGGTTGATCCTTCAATCCACTCGCTTCTTTCCTTCCTCCATCTCACCAAGATTCGTCCTGCTAACGTTCCTTGCTCGCTTGTCTTGCACAAGTGGGCCAAGGAAAGAATCTTGCTGAGCCCTCGCTAATGCACTAGATAAGCCTTCAATGGCATACTGGGGTGTGTTCAACTTGGGCCAGTTGACGTACAACACCCCGTTGCTCAGTATGAACTGTGTGGACCAGCCAGCCACCGCCACGCAGACCAACACAAACACCCGGATCGGGAGTAGGGTTGAATCAGGTGCTCGTGGCGTCAGGAAGAAGATGAATACGATGAACGCCATCGCTGCGAGCAGATAGGGTATAGCTTGCACAACCAAAGGTCGCTTGTCGACGAACGTCCGCGCTTGACCCACCCCAGCCGTCGATGGTAGATAGGCCCCGAGGAAGACGTCGAAGCTGTCTTGTCGTGGTCCATCGAGGAAGTTGTTTCGGACGTATCGAGTGATGGAGTTGTTGAGGTCCTGTGCCATGCCCATTCGTGTTCGGTTGCCCGTTCGTGTGAAGTCGGTCTTTAACGCACCAGTGCCCGAGTAAGATTTGGACACCACATCGGCGTTGTCTGCCCACATGTTTCGGTAGAGATGTTCGAAGGCAGCATCGTCCGACACGTTGTCCCCTTGCGACAGGACACCGGCATCTTGTAGCTGTTTCGTCAATGCCCATCTTCCCAACATGCTTTGCACGACGTTCGTCCGGTCGAGGCAATCCATGCAGTTCGTTCTGACGACCGCCGTCTGCTTCATCCGCGTTTCAAGAGCCTCAACGTTGCCAGGCATTTCAGCTCCTTTGAAGTAGCCACCTTGGTTGAGTCCGTCCGTCAGCTGGTCCAGCAGGAGTTGTGCGCGGTGCCACTTCAGTCCCTTGGTCTCGTTGTGGAAGTCGAAGTAGATGTAGTGCAGTCGATCCATCCGTTCCTTGTCACCTTGAGGCTCGATTTCGTGAAACTTCTCCGACGTCTTTCGATCAGCTTCCACATCTTCATCGGGGTTGTTGACTAGTAGGCGGACCATCTGCTCGTACGCCTTCTTGACACGTTCTTCTCGCCCCCTCTGGTTCACCAGGTTGACTAGGTAGTTCTCGCCGTACGTTCTGATCTGCTCGGTGAAATGTCTCCGCGCTGCCTTCTGAGCAGTATCAACGCCTCGAACTTGCAGTTTGGGGGTATAGTGCAAGTCGTTGATCTCGGCCCAGTAAACAGGCACACTCCCTCGTGTTTGCACGTACGATAGGATCTGGGTCTCCGACCCAGCAGCCGCGGTGCTCGCTTTCGACGCGTCATTCCCAGAGAAACCAAGAGCGGGGCCGGTGGTGTCGTTCAGTATGACAATCTGTTCGGTCTCGTTGAAGTTGGAGACATGGCCCTGCTCATCGATCCCCCTAGAGAAGTACCTAGTTCCAGCACGGTGCCTTGATCTCCGTGTGATGAGGGCAAACGTAAATGCAGCGTTCCTGATGCGAGCTGGTGTGATCCTGAGCATGCCAAACATGACTGGGAGGATGAAGGGATCGGCGCCAGGCTGTTGACCACCTCTTGTTCCAGCACCGCCTCCGGTCCTGAAATCTATGAGGTCTGTCTGCACAAACCTATTCCAAAAGAATCGATCATCTGCTCTTTTCCACAACGGCTGTGTCAGGTCGGCCTCAGCCTGCCGCTGGAACGAGTTCGTAAGATCGATCGAGTAGGAAAAGTACATTGGGCCATTGGCTAGCAACGACTTGATATAGGCGAGGTAGACATCTTCATCGGGATCGTGGACAGGTCGTTCACGGAGGGGTAAGAACTCGGTTGCGACAACCCTGTAAACCATGTGGCCTCGCAATCTGCCCATAGGCTCTGCTTTGGTGATGATGATGACATACTTGTCGAGTTTGAGCTTGACGATGCCCAGTATCCCCGCGATGCTCGAGACTCGCTTGGTCGCTAACAGCGGTCCATCGTTCAGTCGGAGGTCCCCAGAGGGGCGCTCAACTACCAGGGTCTGAGCCGAATGAGAGGGTGATGAGAAGGCATAGTGTGCGCCTGCAACATGGAGGTTGATATCCCTGTAGGGCAGCATATCGGCCCTCTGTGAGGACGCCATGATTGATGTGTACAAGACCTCGAGTTTCCAAAGATTGTGTTGTGAGATGGACGTCACTGCCACGGATGCTGCACATTGGGTCCAAGTGGAGGGCCGTGTTTTACGCTGGGCTCGCTTCTACGGCGGCGCACTCGGCGGGCTCGAGGGCGCGTTGTCCAAGCCACAGTTGACGTTGTCATTCACGCTAATTGCCCGTGTTCTTAGTAGCGCCACTCTCAGGAAGCGGCCTCCCGAGTTTCCCAACTACGGTAAAGTAGTCTACTGCAGGTCCAGTGACTTTGTCTGCTGCGTAACCAAGATCCAGACAGGCACGACCGTTGACCATTGACTCACTGATCAAAGCATTCTACGTCCGCCGCATACAAATCGAATTGACATTGAGAATTCCGCAGCACATCTACTCGGAGGGCACGCTCGTCACTCAACACACCTTAAAGTATGGCAGGAAGAGGGCCAGCCGGGAGACCTGGAGCAGGCGGCCGATTTGCTCAATTCAAGCTGGTCTTACTTGGTATGAAATGGCAGTGAAGCGTGCAACCGACCCGTACTGACATTGCCACAGGTGAATCTGCAGTCGGAAAGGTACAGACCTGACCACATCCGAGCCATATAGCCACTAACATAGTCCACTCAGTCCTCGTTAGTCCTAAGATTCGTCAAGGACCAATTCGATGATTACCGCGAGTCGACCATCGGCGCCGCTTTCTTGACTCAGACAGTCGCCCTAGACGAGAACACAACAGTCAAGTTTGAAATATGGGACACAGCAGGCCAAGAGAGATACAAGTCTTTGGCGCCCATGTACTACAGAAATGCCCACTGCGCCGTCGTCGTATATGACATTACACAAGCTGTACGTGGCAACTGTATTGCGGTCGCCTGGCCACCATGCTAACATCCGCGTAGTCTTCCCTAGACAAGGCCAAATCATGGGTGAAAGAGCTACAAAGACAAGCGAACGAGAACATCATCATCGCGCTGGCCGGCAACAAGAAAGATATCGTTGACGAGAACCCTGACAAACGGGCCATTTCAACAGCCGATGCTGAAGCGTATGCGAAAGAGGCCGGTCTTTTGTTCTTCGAGACCTCGGCAAAGACGGCCAACAACGTCAAGGAACTGTTCACGGCCATTGCTAAGAAGCTGCCGCTCGACCAGGCAGGTCCCCGGAATCTACGAGCGAATCCGAGAACAGGCCCGCTTGACCTGAGGCCAGAAGCCACGGGCCAACAAGGAGCTGGAAACTGCAATTGCTGAGCCATACGCTGTATACTCCGGGATAGATTTATGGCAAGCACGTTGCTTTGTTGAATACTGATTAGCAGGAGTTATGGAACGAGCGCAGGTATCTACATGGCAGTCAGACTTACACAGGTGCATGCCACTGACCTTCTAGTCTGTGGCTTGCTGGGGTTAGCCTGACCTATATCTAACATCATGATACCTAATTTCAAACATTGGCTCTCCTGAATGTCCAGGCCACTAACCGTCAGATCTCCGCACCGACACTACCTGGGCAACATCCACCCTGAACCTGATGATGCATCCACGAACAAACAGGGGCGAGACACTCTTGGGTCTTTAAAAGCTACCAATTGCTCGATCTCGCGGGATTCGAGCTGTGGAGGCCCGCTGCAAAGATCTTCTGATCTTGACCGTGCATGACGACCATGAGTACGTACATACTCACAGCAGCTTCGACAACGATTACGGCGGTACGTGCGTTCGTGCTTGACAATAGCATTGTACATGCTTCTACCTACTGCTCTTTTGAGCCGTCTTTCTATTGATCGCTGGGGCTTGAGGGCGGTGGACCTCTAGGGTGCTTCTAAAAACAGACAGAAAACTGGAGACGTTGTGGGCGGCGAAGCTGGAATCACTCTTTTTAATCATCCATTCAAGCGGTACTCGCGATCCCTCCGGCATTTCTCGAGAACACCAAGTTCAATGCTCATTGCTATGCTGTAGACTATACTATGTCATCATTAACCATTTTCAATCAGCTCCGGTTATTGTCTTTGTAATGGCCCGCTGGCAGATGACCCTTTGCGTCAATTCGCATCGAGTATCTCGCTGCCTCGGCGGTCGGCGAGTAGAACAAACTAGGTACACTTGAGAAGGTCTTTGGCAGATTGCCAGGATCCTTCATATCGTGACCAGCTGCAATGGGTGGTTTCTGCTTGAACTCCGTGAGGGGCATGTAACTCGCCTTGCCGCCAACTCCCGTATTGCCTCCTTCGTGGCGCTGGAAGCGCCTGTTAATGCTCCAAGAAGTCAAGATCCGCCATCCAATAACCAACAGCGCGAAAAAGGCGATGCAGGCTCCCACGACTATGAAGACAAAGTTTTCGGGGAGGTTTGTTTTTTGCATGTAAGGTGCCCCCGCGGTTGGTGGGACTGTTGGGGCTGGGTAGCTGTAGTACCCTGAGAGGGTTGGAGCGTTTGTGAGCAGGCCGGCTATCGAAGAAGCAGATGCACTGGCACTAGCTGATGTGGTGCCTAGTGACGGCGCATCTGTGAGAGACTGGCTTGCTGCCACAGATTGCGTGGCTGAGGCTGAGGCAGAGGCAGAGGCGGATTCTGAATCTGTTTCCGAAGCTGACGCGGAAGACTCGGTCGTAGACGCAGAAGAAGAGTCGGTTGCAGATGCGGCAGCCGATGCAGAATCTGTAGCAGAGGCTGAATCGGTGGTAGCTATCGAGCCCAGGACATCGCTGAGGTTCTCGCTAGCAGATGACATATTAACGCTGCGTCGATGATCGAGATGGAAAAGGAGATGGCGTAGAGTGAATGAGAGGCTGATAATACGGATTCTCCGATGACTATTTGCGGTGCTGATTGAACGAGAGACTGGAATGCGCAGGGACGATGAGGTCGGGAGACGTTTGGCTTGCTCCTAGTAGAGTAGAACGGGCAAAACGCAGGAAAGGCGCAATACGAGGTCGCTGCTTTCGAGGCGCAGCTGGGAACGGCTAGGGTACCCAACGCGTTCCAGACAGGTGGAATTCGACCCCTGAACTTCCGCTACGGGCAGCAAGGTTTAGCTTAGCGCCTGCAGCCACTTCAGTGCTTTGTGCTTAGCACGCCAGGCTGGCGTGCGCCCGAACCGAGTTCTCCATCAAGTTAGCTTAACATTTTCGAGATATCGATAGAGTATCGAACTTCAATTGTGGCGGCTGTCCACTCCATCTGCAAAAGCATTGTTCCCTCTGTCTTGTATTTGAGAGGTCTCACCATGGGTGTCCAGAAGAAGACCCGCAAGTTTGCGACAGTGAAAAGAATCATCGGTCAACGCGATGCACGATTGAAGAAAAATCAGGGCAAAGCAGAGGAGGGAAGCAAGAAAACCAAGGACGACGAGGTCATTCGCGAAGTGTAGGTGCTAACCCTTGCGAGCAAATGCAGTGCTGACGACCATAGTCCTCAGGTGTCCTCGGCGCTTTTCTTTCAGTACAACACGGCCCTCGTCCCTCCTTACAATGTCCTAGTCGATACCAACTTCCTCTCCCATACTGTCCAGAAGAAACTCGAGATGTTACCTACCATGATGGACTGTCTCTACGCAAAGTGTATCCCCATTATCTCAGATTGTGTCATGGCCGAGTTGGAGAAACTTGGTCAAAAATACCGCATCGCGCTTAGAATCGCAAGGGACGAGCGGTGGGAAAGGCTGAAGTGTGGTCACAAGGGTGTCTACGCCGATGATTGCATCGTGGACCGAGTGCAGCGACACAAGATTTACATTGTTGCTACCAACGATCGAGACCTGAAGAGGAGAATACGGAAAGTACCGGGTGTGCCCATCATGAGCGTGGCGCGAGGAAAATATGTCATTGAACGACTGCCAGATGCTCCAGAGAAGTGAGAGGTCCCAAGAAGACATCGCTAGCTGGCACCATATCTGCTCACCGACTTCGAATACTGTCTATAGCCAGCTGGAACCCCGCGCGACCGAAGACTTGTAGCAAGGTCAGAGGTTTGCGCCCAAGCCGCTACATCTTCTACGTTGATACGACACCTTGTTGCGGGAACAAAGCATGATACGCTCGAGTGCCACTCCAGCCGATCACCGCGAGTCCAATACCCGAGAAGATGAACATCGCTGCCAGGGTTCGGTTTCTGATACGGAAAGCGTCGTCAATCTGATGCCTCGCCATTTTGCGCCGGTTGGTGTGATAATAGCTGTCATGCTCAGGATAGCCAGAGATGACCTTGGAGTACGTTTGTCGGTCGATGAGGAAAAGCGATATTATGAACGAGATGAAGATGAGTGGTGTCGCGATGAAGCGCGAGAAGAAAGACTCTGTCGCTGCTCTGGATCCTGGCATTGAGCCGAGTTTTGACGTAGGCTTCGTTGTGGTCGCAGTGTGGGACAAGCGTACTGCGGAATATGGGCTGAACGCCTCGGTCGTTCTCTGCCGCGCGATACCGCTCCCGCTCTTATAGGAGCTCGTGTTGAGTGTCTCTTGCGAGGGGCCTCTAATTGATTGAAACTTGATCAAGTGTCTGTTGAGTGTTGTGCTCGGCGTGCTGAGTATGCTTTTCATGAAACTGAGGAATGTCCTGTCTGAATAAGCCGCCCCGCCTGGTGCAGGGTCTCTGATTCGGTGGTGGAAGCTCGGAACCGGAACGAATGGCTTCCGCCTACACACAGCACATTCATAACCGGGCATCAGCCTTACGAGCGGCATCGTCAGGTGACATCTAAATGAATTGCACAAGTCTAGCTCTCATGTCTATAGTCTACCAGAGCGCGATGGTCATCATGCTGCTGTCCTTGAATTGATCAAAGCAGTCGCCAGTATATCCGTTGCCTGGGCCTCCTCTAGCCTGTCCATCACATTCGCCAGCTCCTTCTTCTCAATCATGACTTGGACAGCCACCCAGTCTGGCTCGTCTAAACTCGTGACGGTAGGTGCTCTCCTGCCTGGCGTGATTTTGGTTGCTTCTTGCAGCCGACTCCTAGGCACGTTGTATGTGCAAAGGACATACCGTTGTGCCTGTATCACACCCTTGATCCGAGCCGTAATGAGATTCACCAGTTTTTGATTGGATGTGCGTCTTGATTTGACAAGGACCGCTGTCGACTCGACGACTGTGTCAATGGCGCATAGGCCGGCAGCTCGCATGGTCTCGCCCGACTCGACCAAGTCCACTATGCCATCTGCCACGCCAAGGGCGCATGCGGCTTCGACACTGCCGCCCACGTACTTGACTTTCGTTTTCAGCTTTGGTACTGGTGACATTGTACCGCTGATGCTCTCGCTTCTCGTCCGGCCAGTCTCAAGTCGTGCAAAGTAGTCCTCGGTAAGTGCGGTAAAACTTGTTACGATGTTTTTGCCAATCAGATCCTTGGCGTTCTTGATGTCACCCTTTTCGGGCACCTGAACCTGAAGTTTACATCTACCGAAACCAAGATCAAGTACTTGCTCGACGTTTGATTCCTCCCCAAACGGTAGGTTTGCATCATGTTCCGCGACTTGGTCGACGCCCGTAACACCAAGGTCTACTTTACCTTCGCCGACAAACGTTGGGATGTCGGCAGCCGGGAGGAAGATAAGCGCTATGGGGAGGTTCTTGACGAGTGCGATGTCGAGTCGGTTTTCGCGTTTGAACTGGATATCAGAACCGGAAAGGAGATCAAGACATGCTTGTTGGAGGCGACCTTTCTTGGGCACTGCGAACAGCATCCGGTCTGACAAGTGGTTGACGAGATCCATAACGATTGAACAATGCCGAAACTTCTGTTACACAGTCCAGGGTACCGATAGTTGTAGATTTCCAATGGCGATTTCAGCACAGCACCTTAGAGAAAACGCCGCTTATGGTGAGTATTTATAAAGACTGCGACAGAGGGTCAGCACTATGGTGCAGACCAAGGTGATCAGAGTCACTTACCTGACAAATCGTGTACCGATGAAGCTCTTCACTGAAACTTGACTCATCCGTTGAGGCATTCACGTGACGCCAAGATTTCCCGATTTTTGGGTGCCCGCTGCCACACAATACCTGCGCTCACCATGTTACCACGCTAGCGAGATATCTCAACATCCGACCTCTCTTCCTACCGCTCCTACACGAAATTCGGTACACGAAATCACACATACACAGTCGCCAACATGGACGCTTCAGCGAAACAGCCAGTCAAGCTGGTGAAGGTGACCAGAGTCCTCGGCAGAACTGGTGGGTCGAAGACACAATGCGCCAAAGAAGCAAGGGCAAAATACTGATGGATGTTCTTGCTAGGTTCCCGAGGAGGTGTCACACAAGTCAGAGTCGAGTTCATGGATGACACGAGCCGAAGCATCATTCGAAACGTGAAGGGGCCAGGTACGGCAGTCAAGTATGCTGAAGAGGAAGTTCAATCCTGACAAATTGTACAGTAAAAGTCGACGACATCCTCTGCCTGCTCGAGTCCGAACGTGAAGCCAGGAGATTGCGATAAGCGAGAGATATTGTGGTTGTTTTCTACTTCTTTAAAACACGCTCTGTGGTATCCGATGGCTTTGAGACGAATGGCACACCGCGGTGGATGACTGCAAGTGGTTGAGGTTCTCGCAGTCGTCATGCCGCTGTAGCGAGAACAACAAGAACTGGCAGGAAAGAGAGTGGTGGAATTCTAGTCCTCGCTGGCAAGCCGAGAATGCTGCGCTCAGTTCTCGCAAACCCACTGAAACACAATGAATGTTGAACATCATGGCAGCTCTACAAAACGACCCAACGGTCTTTCTCCTTGTCTTGGCTCAGTACATAATGAAACACGATATTGAGATTGGTAGTCGTTCCGACTTTCGACCGCGATATACGTCCGGACTGCGTGATCTCAACCTCGAAAGCGGACAGTACGAGTCTTTCGCAATCTGCATCAAGTACAGAGGACGTATGCTGGTAGAAAATTGCTTGTTCTGCTTGTGAGGCTCGTGGAACGCCGTGACTTAATTGGGAGCACCAATTGGATGCTCTTGCCACATCTGGGAACGGTCCTAGCGTGACGCAGACCAGGCTCCCCATCTGCCAACGTGTATACCAAGTAGAGATCTCCTACTTCAGGCACACGTATATTACGTGAGCTGTTCCTCCCCCGATCTCGCGTGTGTCCAACATCAAGCATAGCGACGGCGCTTGGAGTTCGTCTGCGATATTGTTTTCGTACTAGAGCTTATCAGGTGGTCTATAACTCGCCACTTTGATTTGTGGCCATTGCCACGACTGAGCCAGAGGGGTTTTGTTATTGCAACCACGACTACACCTGATACCCGATAATACCGACTTAGACCACATAGCTCGTTGATTTGAGTCATGGCAGCAACCACTTCATCTGACTTTGCCCGGGAGAGGGCGTTGATAGAGAAGCTGGAATTCCGAATCGCTGCGGCAGAGACAGGCGAGAAATTTCAAAATATTCTGCAGAAGTTCTTGCCCGCCCTGCTCTTGAAGTTGGCATCAGAAGATTCCGAGAACCGACGACTTACCACCAAGGTCTGCCTATACGTTAACCAGAGACTAAAAATCGATGGCTCTATCCAGCTTCCAGTCGAAGGACTTTCCAAGGTCTTTCGAGAAAACAGAGACCCTGTTGTCAGGCAGTTCAGTCTACTTTTTGTACAACAAGGCTTGACCAGACTATCTCCCAAAGATGGCATTTCTTCCTTGCCGACTGTATTACGATCATCAATATTGGATACGAATCAGGATCAGAATGACAAGAAGTTATTCGCCATTTCGATTGACCTGTTACTCAGTGTTTTACAACACTGGAAACCGCCAGAGCACGGCAGCAAGGAGGATGAGGCTTTGAAAAGCGAATTTCAGCTGTCGGTAGAGCAGACGAAAGTACTGTCGAACCACCTCTCTCATTTCCTGTTATACGACCCAAAAGCGAGCTCTCCACATCTGGATGAGGGTATAAGGGTTGTTTTCGAGAAGAACTTCTCTAAGCGAGGCATGATTGCTCCCAACCTCGCAAACTTCGTCTTCACCTCGATATTTACCGACGAAGACCGATTTGTACCAGCCACAATTCTGTCTGTTGACGCTAATGCCGCGGCGAGTGGTCGAGCGGATGTGATGTTCAAGCAATGCAACTTCGACCTTGAATCGGACTATGTGGTTGATGCAGCGTTTGAATTGTATTCAGTGGCCAAGCCTCGACTCCAGACTCGAATTCTCACCTTACTTTCGCGGAGCAAGGCCTCGTCTAGAAGGTCCGATACGATTGTTGGCATCGTAGAATCACAATTGAGTACTCCAGTGCAAAATCTTGAGGCCAGCAAGCTGCGTGCGGCGATGTTCTCCTATCTGATCTGGGCCACACGCGTCAGTCCGGATATCAAATTGGTGGCCACAAGGCTTCAGACAAGTCTGAGAGAGTTTATCGAGGCACAAGGATGGCCTGTTGCCTCCAATCTGTCTATTTCCGATGTTGAACTCCGAGCAAGGGCTTACGAAAGTATTGGCCTGCTATCCACGTCCACCATCCTGCCAGAAGATAACAAAGCAGATGCGATGGACCTCGACGACCCGCCATCGGTATTCGACCTCGCGGCTTGGCTGTTTACGAGTCTCCGTTGCGACACTGCTCGTGACGTGCGTCACAGTATAGAAGAGAGTCTCAGCCGGCTGATAGCTGCAACGACAATCGATAGCGCGGACGAACTTCAAAAGTTCAAAGACCTGCTACTGTGGAACGTGACAGCGAACGAAGGGGATGAGGATACCATATATCACATAGCAACACACACATCTGCTCAGTATCCGGCTGTCCGATTTGCAAACAAGGTGTTTGCATTGTCCGACGCCGACGCCAGACTAATCGACGTCATTGCATTGGCCTCACCGAGGAAAGAAGTCGTTGAGGAGGGCCAGCGAGGCCTTGACCCCAGTTGGCACGCTGCCAATTCTCGAATTGCCGGTACTCAGCAAGCTAGAGCACTAGTACTTCCCACTTTCAGTCAATTCGCTGAGAGAGCTTTTGGGGGCGAATTCCAGGCGTTGATCAGTGGTCATGCTGCGAAAAATACTCCTGTAATTGCCGGTCTTGTTATGTTCTCTCGAAATCTGATCGCTGCAGAATCTTGGCATAAAACACCCTTCGAGGTTGCGCATGATTCAGACTGGCAGGCTCGGATAGAAACTACACTCGACAATGAGTTTGAGGCTCGGGTACTTTTCAAATCTCAGCTCGCGAAGACAGCAGACGATTCTGTTGTCCGGCTCATTCAAACATGCTATGAAGGTCTCTCCCAAGGCTCAATGGACTGCGGCAGAACTGGTCTCCAACTCACATCTCTGACCACAGACCACACCCTCGGTGCATTAGATGCAGTATCCTTGGCAGGCCTCGAATCAGCGATGAAGATTGTTCAAGTACGCAATTTAGCAACTCGAATCAATGGCATCGTTATCTCCGGACGACCAACTTGGGAGGTCGAGACGAGTTCGGCTTTAGCCAATTGCACTGAATGGCAGATGGCCGTGGGACAGCAATTAGCCGCAGTTGAGGTCTCATTGCTCAAATCAGCATATATACTGAGTCGAGCGGCACTGAGAGGCTGTGTAGACCCAAACCATGAGCTTATAAGTACCACGTGGTCGCTCTGTGAGAACATACTCTCTAAAAGCACCGATAAAGCGTTGCGACAAGTAGTCTACACTTCTGTCGGACAGCTGGCACTGTGCTTGCCGCCCACCGCGCAGAGAGTGAGTAATGTTGAAGCGCTGGTTGAGAACATGCTAGCAGATGCGAAGAAGGAAGATGAGCCTGCCATCACGGCACTGGGCCGCCTTTTGTCACTCGTATGGCCTAGCTATGAAGCTGACAGCAAAACGAAGCTTCTTGAAAAGCTGTTCGATTTACATGAAGTGCGCAAAGCAGAATTTCAGTTTGCTCTTGGCGAAGCATTCACCGTTGCTGCTCTCGGGTTCAAGTCAAGCTCCACACTAAACGAGTTCGACGTCGAAGCCAGCGCGCCGCGAGCAGATGAAGGCACAGAATTGTTCGAGCGTTTGCTCACGGGCGCGTTAGACAAATGTCGAACCACCAAGCCTGCAATGAAGAAAGCTGCCGGAATATGGCTGCTGTCGCTCATCCAATTCTGCACGATCTCCAACCTCGTGAAACCTCGACTGCGCGACTGTCAAGCAGCCTTCTCTAGGCTTCTTACGGACAGAGATGAGGTCGTGCAGGAGACCGGGTCACGTGGATTAGGCATTGTGTACGAGAAAGGTGACAGAAGTCTTCGCGAAGATCTTGTCAGGGATCTTGTGGGATCCTTTACTGGCAACAATGTTAAGACTGCTGGAACAGTTACCGAAGAGACGCAGTTGTTCGAGCCAGGAGCATTACCAACGGAGAACGGACAATCTGTCACTACGTACAAGGACATTGTGAGCCTTGCTCAAGAGATGGGCGACCCAAGCCTCGTGTATCGTTTTATGAATCTCGCGTCGAACAATGCCATTTGGTCTAGTCGCGCAGCTTTCGGACGCTTCGGCCTTTCAGGTGTGCTAGCAGACTCGACATATCTCAAAGAAAACAAAAAGTTCTATCCGAAGCTCTTTCGGTATAAGTTCGACCCGAACCCAAATGTGCAGAGATCTATGGAGGATATCTGGAAAGCCTTGGTGAAAGATCCAAATGCCGTCATCGACGAGAACTTTGACCTTATCATGGAGGATTTGTTGAAGAGTATCGTGTCTGGCCGGGAATGGAGAGCGCGTGAAGCGAGCTGTGCCGCCATATCAGATCTTGTTCAAGGCAGAGAAGTGGAGAAACTCGAGAAGCATCTTGACGCTATCTGGAAAGTCGCTTTCAAGGTCTTGGACGACGTCAAGGAGACTGTCAGGACAGCGGCGATGAAATTGTGTCGGACGTTGACGAACATGTTGATTCGCAACCTCGAAGTGGGCGAAGGCACAACGAGACGGGCGACCACAATGCTCAATCAAGCTCTGCCTTTCTTACTGCAACAAATGGACGCAGGCGCAGGCAAAGAAGTCCAGCAGTATGCCATTGTGACGCTTCTGGACATCGTCAAGAAGGCGCCACCAAGGTCCCTCCAGAAACATGCACCGGTAATTCTGGAAACATTCATCAACTCTTTGAGCTCACTTGAACATGAAAGTATTAACTATCTGCATCTGAACGCCGACAAATATGGTCTCACTGCTGAGAAACTTGACAATATGAGAGTCAGCAGTATTGGTGCTTCGCCAGTCACCGAAGCGATTGAGAAGTGCTTCGACAGTTTGAGCGCGATGCCTGCTCAAGCTACGAGCCATTCAACAATGGACGGCGTTGAACCAGAGATCAAACCCCTGGACGATGCCATGGCGCGTCTCGAATCGTGCTTCAAGGTTACGATCGGACTACCCTCAAGAGTCGGATTGTCTCGTGCCATGATTACCCTTGTCGTGCGTCACCATACAATGTTCCGACCGTACGCAGACCGGTTCGTTCGACTGACTCGGAAAAGCATTGTCGACAGAAATGCTACGATCAGTCAGTCGTTCAGCACTGCTTTAGCGTATCTGCTCCGACTCGCTTCAGAGAAAGAGATTCGCCAGACGGTGTCATACGCGCACAAACTGTACTTCGATTCCCAAGAACTATCGCACAGAGCAATTGCAGGCGAAATTGTACAAGCCATCAGCAAAGCATCTAATGATGTGTTCATGAACTTTGCAACATCGTTCTTGCCGTTCGCCTTCATCGGCCGGAAAGATCTGGATGAAGATACACGAGATAGATTTGAGACAGCCTGGAAGGACAATGTTGGTGGCTCTCGTGCACTCCATCTTTATCTTACGGACATCGTGGATTTGACGCAGAAGCATATCAGGTCGAGTCTGTGGCCAATCCGTCACGCTTGCTGCTTTGCAGTCGCAGAGCTTGCCACCAGCATGGAGTCTGGACAGGAGTACAGTAGGGAAGACGCTACCTTGCTGTGGCCCCTGATTGAGGAAGCTCTCAGTGGCAAGACATGGGACGGCAAGGACCAGGTTGTCGAGGCCTTTCCACGATTCGTCAAACGCGCTCAAGCAATCTGGCCAGACCAAAGCAAACAAATGCAGACCATTGCAATTCGTGAAGCAAAGCGGACGAACGTCACATACAGGCCACATGCAATGACCGCTCTAGCCGAGTTCGCAAGGATCAGACAGGATCTAGATATCAGTCGCGAAGTAGTACCCTTCGTTGTCGAGCTCGTTGAAAGTCTGGTCGATGACGCTGATGCCATGGACCTTGATGGCATGGGCACACATAACGATCGATCAAGGTACGTTTGGATTCCAGCCCCTTTTGTCTTGCTGATATTGATTGATCCACCAGCGAAATTCTGCTCGACGAATCATTGAGCTCCGCAATTACATGTATCTTTGCGACACTGCGAAGAACATCTACACCAAACGTTCTAGAAGCTTCGCTCGCCGCTGTCAGAAAAGTGTACACCAAAAACTCAAGCACAATTAATCTGTCGTTGTACCAGGCAGCAAAATCCCTTGTCGAGGAGATTTTCATCGAAAAAGGCTCAACCGAAGGTATGAATGCGAAACCTTCGGAACCGCCAGCGGGCTCGAACTTTGCTGCAACTAATCAACTAGCTCGTCAGACCGTGCACCGGTCAGACCCGATCGCTGCAGAGACCAATCAGCTTGAGGGACCGAAGTTCAAGCGGTTTTTGCATGAGCTGGCCTTGGCGACCTTATTGCCTACGTCAGACACCGATGCCGAAACTCTCCGCTCGGCACGTATCCATTTTGGTTTGACACTTTCCCACAGCAGGGTCGCGAGCCTTGAAACACGCGAAACCTTGAATGAGGTGTTCAATGCGTGGCTTGTATACGAACGTTCGAGACCACTTCGCTTGTTGATTGAACAGGCCTTACAGACGAACAAGACATTCCCGCGGGAATGATCACACATGCATTGCATAGCGTCGACATTTGACATCAAGACTAGCGGCGTAGCTGAGCGAGCTCCTATGTGGATCATCGTTGCATGTGTTACATGGGTGCGGCCCACCCTGGACAGCCGACGTGCCCACCTACACGTGGACTTTGCCCTACGTACTGCATATGTATCCCTCGTTGAGATTAGCTCTTCAACAGACGATCCCCCCCAAGCATGTGTTAGCAAGGTGTGCATCTTACATCTATACCGTCCGAGTCGTTATGAATGCTTGCCTACCATAGGGGGGCCGGCAGGTGCCGTTTGCACTTGATCCAAGGTCAGATAGCTGGGAGCGCTCCTTTCGCGTACCCAAGGGTATTCCATCCGAGAAGCTCTCTCGTGGCATATTGGTAACCGGAAGCGGTACCTACCTACCATTGTGCAGCCAGTGTTAGGATTCAATGGCAAACCACCGTCGTTGGTAGCGCTCGCTTGTGTACAGTGGCCAAAAGTGGCACACACCGGCACAGAACCATTCTTCGGCTGAGACTGCATGCGACAGGGTCAACACAATACGTCTGGTCAAGGTATTTGACAAAAATTGTGCACACGCAGCCACAAAGCACTAAACTTGAATGTACCTGTACCCCAGGTTCTGAAACCAACGGATGTCATAACCGGCGTCGAGTACGCTTGTGGCTGCCCTCACTTACCGAGTATTTGGGAAACAAGTGAACGTCGGGAGCATACGGTTTGTAGACATGCATGCATTTGGGAGTGGCTGATGGTAGCGAATCAGCTGAGCATACTTGTAGGCCGTATGAGTCGACCCTGGCAGGTTGACGGTGTTCGAACATCCAATCAGATGTCGCTCCAAGGATCTGACCGCTCTAAAACGGGATCAGTTCCATTGTTCTTCGGCCCTTCTGTTTAGCCGGACGGTGTTGGGTCCTGACGAGCTTTTGTCACAACCATCATCTACCAATATGCTTCGAACCTTATGCATAAGCGGATACAATCCCGGCACGCACGTTGCTTGTTGCAGAAACTGCTTCTCCTCTGATTAGCGAGGCCATGGTAGATTGACTATTCATACATCTCACCAATATCAGAAACCTACTCCGTCATGGGGTAGGTGCACAAGCGTAGTGCGCTCTAGGGCCTCGAGCGACTCCCATTATGTCTCTCGTCCATCCATCAATTTGTGTTTTGCATCTTTCCCGTTATTGCCCATGTCCAGTCGAAACTTGACGGTTTCAAGAGGACATATCTTGCTGGACCACCAACGTCCTCCACCTTGATCTACCTTTCGACTAGTAGGAAAGTCAGCACGCGATACGGTTGCTGATTGGGGCAGTCATGGTAGCTTTGACTACCACACTACCTATTCAACATTTACACGACACATGACTCGGCACCTTCATGTCCGTGACAGTGTGCTTGACTGTTATGCAAGACGACAAGCGAGGAGAGTCCTCGAGAAAGACAATACGTCTACCACCTATCGCGCCAAAGGACGACCAAACCTTAGCAGCAAGCTCGAGCCTCGGCGGGAGGATCAACGCTGCCACTGTCCCCCCAAGGACGCGCTTGCCTCCAAGGTCCCGCACTGGTTGTTGGACGTGTCGCACGCGCAAAGTCAAATGCGATGAAGGCAGACCTGTGTGTGGACAGTGCTCACGACTAGGTCACACCTGCGACTACAATCCGCGCTTATCGTTTCGCGATGATACACCTCGGGTCGTGGAACGTATGCAGGATGTGACTACTGCTGGCAGCTTTATTTGGGATCGTCAGTGGTTTTCGGGATGCCTTTTGAAGACAGACTGACAGATGTGATAGGAGTTCCTTCACCCGCAACGTCCAGTGCAGGCTCGGTAATTGACGATCTTGGGCCTTTCGCGACGCTATTAACGGATGAAGATCGCGAACGCAAAGCAGAAGCCTCTACACCAGGCACGTTCAACGTGATTGTCAATCCGGAATCCTTTCAAAACCTGTCGGAATATTCACCCATCGATGTCGACAGCAAAAACACCGAAACGCCCCTGCGACGCGGATCGATTGCTGCATCGCTTGCAAGCAACTATGGCCGGGATTCAATGATGGAAGCCATTCCTCTCCCAGATGACCCAAACATTGTTATCTTACCAAGGTTTGAGGACTTGAGCCGACGCTCAACGAAGGAGCTAAAGTCATCAACATCGCCCACTGCAAGCGCACGACGAGAAATCAAATTGGAAGAAGAGGAACCGCAGGTTTCTTTCCGCAACTCAGAGATTACTATCTTGCGACATTTCAGGGATGTTGTCTGGACACGGCTCGTGCCTCCTGAACATGGTCCTGATACAAGTATCGTCTTGCTTGATGAAGCAGCGGCACACTTTCCACCGGTAAGGCCGACCATTGTGCATATTCCCCAAGGCTGACTTGACTATCAGTTGATTCGCGCGATGATGGCAGTGGGCTCACTCGCTATGTCTCAGTCAGGCGGTAGCGAACGAGTGGACTCATTGCAATACTATTCTCAAACTCTACCAGAGTTGCAAAACTCATTGAAAAGTGAAGCAGACTTGGCTTCAGATGGTGCTTTCCTTACACACTTTCTACTGCTGATCTACGAGGTACGACTGCATCTTAATACTAACTAACCTCTGCTAACATTTTCGCAGGTTGCGACCGCTGACGTTGAGCACTCAAACATTTGGATACACCATATTTCAACGCTACTTAAGATAACACTTCTAAGGCGAAGAATTCTTGGTGGCGAGCGGTTCCCTTTCATCGTCTGGTGGGTATGTAACCTTGATGTTGACGCGCTCCTAAGCGGGCCTGGTATGGGCGACTTCGTGGGACATATGCTGAACCATGACCTGATTCCTCCTCCAAGTTTTCACCTCTATCCGTTAGGCACTGACGGTTCGAGCGTGATATATCCTGAAGAAAGGGACTGTCTGCCGACCGTGCTGCAGTTGTGCTATGAGGTTACCCGCCACGCCATCCGGCTAGGGCTCTTGGCCCGCGAACTTCGGTTAGACAGATCTTTCGATACCTCTGACATGAGACAGAGGGCGATGACTATCCAATTACGCCAAAACCGGGTGTCGGACATTCGAGAAAGCTTGCGGCAACTGTGGGCCGCCGCTTCTGTTCAAGAGCTTGGGCGCATGCGACTCTCGGTGCGACCACAACGTCTCTTTCATCACGCATGGACCCTCTACCGAGCTTGTATCATCTATTCCCACACGTCCATGTGGCCAGGCCAACGCTTGGATATCTCGCGAGATTGCGAAACAGAGATCAACTCAGCATCCCAGCATATCTTACAGGTGTCGCAAGATATCATCGAGAACGATTCGACCTCTTCACAGTTCCTGGTGTTCCCACTCTTCATGGCGGGGCTAGCAAGCACCATCAGCCGAGAGAAGATGTTGGCCATTGACTTGATAAGGCAAATGGAACAAGGATGTATCATCGGCGAGAATACGAAGGCGACCAGGAAAGCACTTGAGACGATCTACGAATTACAACATGAACAATTCATGCATAACGGCCACAGCCTGGACATAGATTGGTTTCAAGTCATGATAGACAAGGGACGGACGGTAGTCAACTTCGGGCTTTAAGCCAAAGATACCTGCGAATGCAGCAATCTATCATTCTCGTCATTGCCCAGCTTTATGCGAAAAGCGCAGCAACGAACGTATAACGGCCGAACAAAACGATACCCCTACTGCGATTTTGGAGAATACCAAGAAGGTTATGCTAGGTCAGACATACTATGTCTAATGTGCCTAAGAGGCACAAAGGCTAGGTAAGATTTATGAAGTTTAGGTGGGAAGCCATTGACCGGGCGAACCAATTAAAAATTACGTGCTCCGTGCGACGAGTTACAATCCAAGCAGAGCATGATGAGAATACTTTCCCGATTTCCTGTGCTCAAGACCTGCGTCTCACTACTGTGCCTTCAGCGTTATGCTGAATGACAACGGTCTTGCCTCCCAGCCAGGAAAAGCTTGACCGCTTCGACCATCGCCATCCACTCAAAAATTCACAAGGACAAGTACACGCACTTGGTGCCACTCATGATTTTTTCACACATGACCCGCTGTGTCAAGAATAGTACCCTGCCATGCCATGTTTGAAATCTTAACAGACTTCGATTGCGACTTCAGCCTGGTCGGGGGACGTACAGTTTACGGACTGGCGTGCTGCTCTCGGATGGGTGTACGGTACATGTAGATCTAAGACATGTACCTAAGCACCGGTAGATCCCGAAACTCAGCTCGATCTCAGCAACGCTTGAATCTACCGTAGCCATCATGGTCTGGACATTGCAGGGTGTTGCCGGCACTAGGACGGATGGTCAGCTGATACACGGGTCCGCCGAACGACGACAACATTTCCCTCAGCTGTCGACAGGCAATTGTATCCGGGTAAGAAAATATGGTAATAGATTAAGCAAACTCCTTTCTGCTCCTTTGGGTGGAATCCTGCTCACCGACCTCCTAGCAATACGAGGATAATCATCCGAAGCTCTAGCGATCTCCGAAAGAACAGTTTGCCGCGGCCCCACTCTTTGGCTTTTGAGGCATCATACTGCAGTACTAGCTACCGCCGCCAGAAACGATGTGCGAACGCTGTGGCCGCAACGTGGCTAGTGGTATCACAAGTTCTAGACTGACTCGACGTCATTGGCTTAAGTTTCGTCGCTTTTAACTTCGGCGAAAGCCAGGGTTGATACCCGCTACAGAAAGTCTACTGCGGTACATGCATTCGTCAATCAGGGGCGTTCTGGACGTCCGTGACCATCGTGATGGACAGCACATGCGCTTCGCCACCAGGATGATTATGTTGCCAGGAATGCTGGTCCAGTCACCGCGGCATCGGAGTTCGGACTGAGAGATTTTTGCGTGCGAGGCGGCGAAGCGAAAGTACCACAACAGCAATCTGACCGACCTCGTTAGTATTTGCTTTCCACTGCCAAGTTCGGAGGTTCAAGGTATTATTGCATGTCTTGTTCGTCAGCGTCTGAAACGGGACGGTGTTTCATGCCCCAGGCACCAACCAAGTCTTCAAGCAATCTACCACGACGTTGAACTGGATACTGTTCAAGGAGCTCCCTAAGTCATTGTCGACGGGCGTGGCATGCAAGACGTTTCACGACGAGATCGGTGCGCTGAAAAGTGATACGCTCCCGGTCGCACCGCAGTCGGTTCCGGAGTAAGCCTATCTCTCGAGCACGCTGAGCAATACGAACAACAAAGCCAGTGTTGGCTGAGATGTTACGGATCGTCGTTATACGATGTCGGGACGGCACACCTCCTGTCACTAGCGCCGATTAGAATGGTTGACAAGCGTGATCTGACCGATGATCTTCAGGAAGTGGACAAGATCGTCCTCAGATCAGCTTTGTACCTGACAACGCTCAGCTACGGGTGGTGTATCCTCTTTGCTCGCAACCGCGTGACAGCACCATGCTTATGAGACCCCGGTCTTGCCCTATAAGCAGTCCCTTTCTAATACGAGTGAGTGAACAGTTGTATGTCCTTTATGCAGCTGCCAGGTTCACCTTTCTCGATGTGCGGGGAAGACGATGCCGTGCGTCAACCCGATGTCAAACAGCTAGCTGTGTAACAAGCCAGAACACTCGTGTCATCGTTCCGTCAGTGCGAAACTGTTATCGGCAGCTTCATGAATAACTGGCAATCCCTATACTGCGTTATCCAGACCGCACGCATTGCCACCAGCGCAACTCAAAAGGGTTGTTATCAATCTAAGTAGGACCATGGCTCGCACCGAGCTACCTCCTTTCCCCTATGATGTGCCCGTCGCCAACATAGCTACTATTGACTACGACGACCTCATTACTGGAGATAAGGCGTCTTCTCAGACACTATACGGAGCTGCCACTGGATACGGCTTCTTCTACCTGAAGAATCATCATGTAGACTCCCAATTCATGTTTGACCTTGCTGACGAGACACTCAATCTCCCATATGACGATCTGATCAAGTACGATGTGAAGGGATCGGATGGTGGGTACTTTGGCTACAAGGTTGCTGGGGACCAAATCGTCGACGACCAGGGAACAGCAGATTATGTACAATTCTACAACATCTCGAGTATGATGGCCAAGCAGACAGGTTAGCCTGGAATACTCACAAACTATAGAGGACGATATTCTACGTATCAGCAACCACCCTCCTTTCGAGCATCCATCAACAATCAACGCCCACAAGGCAGAACTTGAGCAATTCATCAGATCCTGTCACGAAGTCGCGATGGCTGTTTCGAGAGCATTGTCCCAAGAGCTTGGTCTCGATCCAGTCATCATCCCAAATTCCCACCAGATAGACAAGACGAGCGGCGATACGGCGCGCGTCACACACGCACCGCCTATTGCAGCCGACACGATAGCACTCGGAGAGCACTGCGACTTTGGCAGCGTCACAGTCCTCTTCAACCAACTAGGCGGGCTGCAGGTCCTCGAACCAAACACGCGAGACTGGTAATGTTGCTCGCCGGCCAGGAAACTGCCTGTGCTTAGGCCAAGAACCGACTAACACGCGCGCCCAGGAAGTACGTCAAGCCCCAGCCACCACACGCAATCATAAACCTCGGCGACGCAATGGTCAAATTCGCCGGCGACAGGTTGTACGCGGGCGTACACCGCGTCGTTGGACCGCCGGGCGAGCAAGCCAGCATGCCGCGGCATTCGGTGGGGTACTTCTGCCGGCCGAACAGCGATGTCAAGCTGCAGAGCTTGTTCGACGGTGAAGCGGAAGACGGTGCGATGACGGCTGACGAGTGGATCGCACATCGGACGAGGAACCGGGCAACGGCGAACTACAGGGGGCCTGAGACTGTGAGGGCGTCAAGAGGGATGGAACACTTTGCTGAGGGGGGGAAGAGGAGGGACTCGAAGCTCGACGAGACTGAAAGTGTCCGTGCAGCTGCTTCAGAACAGCCTGGGTAGGGTAGTATGGCATAGTCGTTAGGTTGCACGGTGACAGCGTGATTCAGGATGCTCGGTTATGGATCGTTCAGTATGTGGCCAGGGCATTGGGCGCAGTTGGCAGACATGTGAGCTGGGAAAGAGCACAGTACTAGCGCAACGGTCATCTCTATTCATCTTATTGGGAACGCGTTCACAGGATTCATTTTGCAATGGGGGCGTGACTCCTCTGAATTGTAGCTCAAGCTGGTTGATGAGAAAGCGTGACAGGGAGTCGACCGCTATGCGCCAGGGCATGTGCGGTTCATGGGAAGTCCAGCGGCATGCCTTCCGTCGCTCGTTCCGCCGTTTCTTATGTAAACGCCCGATAGTTCTTTAAAGACTTCTCGTCGTAACTCTTTCACTGCAACACAGCAGGTTTCTAATATCCTGCAAAAGAGAATACCCAACTGTATCACTATTGGAACAACTTCCGACCCCGTTGTCTCCTCACCTGGACACTCGCGTCTGTCTTCAAATCCCTCTAGCGACCATCTCCCCACCACCCTACATGAGGACCCCAGTCTTTCGGGTTACTGCACAGCGGCGGCTTGGACCACAGCCCGGGATACGACTTGTCCTGCCCGTCGCAGCTCCGGTACCAGAATGCGATGCAGCAAGAAGCCCTGCTCCATTCGCCTGAAGCGGTCCAGTAAGTAAACTCCTTCTTGCCTTGCTCCTTCGAGACCCTCTTGAGGATGTCGTAGCAGGTGTTTGTGATCCGGCAGCAGTTACCGCTGAAGTCGCGGGTGGCGAGGTCGTTGTCGGCTGGTGCAGTCGTGTCATTGGTGGCAGTGACACTTTGTGATTCAGAAGTTGATAGGCCCAGGACGTCATCGGCGAAGCCGGCCGGGTTCTGGAGTATATGTGTCAGCTTTCTTTGTACAACGCTTAGCAGAAGGGGTATCGCTCTCACGTGTTTCATAGCCAAACATCGCCGATACGCGAGCCGGTCGACGCCAGCCAACGAGTCGCAAGACAGCAGGGAATCGACGTTCAGGGCGACGCTGTCTGTTGTAGCTTGCTCTGGCTGAAGATCCCGCTCAACTTGGATCCAAGGGTTTGTGTTGCGTTCGAATGCTCGGTAGCACGACTCTGGATCGCCGAAGCATGGCTCTTCCGGAACCAGGTTCATGCAGGTGAGTACATAGGGGTCTTTGGCGAGGACCAGCGACGGCAAGGAAAGTGCGCTGATGCCTAGCAGTGCTGTCGTGGCCCTCATGGTTGCGGCGCTACTAGAAGGTACGAGGCGCTGGGTTGGAAGGTGTACTACTTGTGACCTGGGCTGAAGTTTGCGAAGGTAGGGAGGCTGTGGTACCGTGTACTACTGTATTGCTGTGCCTTGATAGATATTGTGGGAGAAGACAATGCTTTATATAAGAGGTTCGGACATGTGAGCAAGTTTGTGAGACGCGATAAGCTCGTGGTAATCTGAGGTCTACCAATGTTGTGCTAGCGCTGGCATATCGCATGTTTCTTTTCGCACCACTGGTACCATTTGATAATTTGGCATGGATGATCGCGGGAGAAAGGTAGCCTAACCACCAAACTTGCTCATTAATCGCAATGGCAATGCGCTCATGCGCTGAGGAGAGTGATAGCCATTGAGCGACTGACGACACTCGTACACCAGGAACAAAATTTCTATAGTAGCTCCAGAGCACACTAGTCCAGAGGCCAAAAGGTTGTTCGTGACTCTCGCTGAGCAGGTCCTCAACGACCCGCTTCTATTTTGCTGAGGGCTTTCGCAGTACCTTGAACAATCAGCTTCCACTCAACCTTGTGTATGTTCGTTTCCAGATCACTCTCGGTGACACATTCGCGACAAGGCACTTCTTCAGTCATGATAGGTTCGCCTCGATCGACCTCACTAATGACATAGTGTATCATGACTCCGGTGACTGCAATCTTCCCCTGCTGATATGCTTCCCAAGCTCTTGCAATGGCATTCGCACCGTCAAACTGGCCGGGCAAAGCAGGATGGAGATTGATTATGGGTACGTTGGCAGCATTCAGTGCATCAATGAACTTTGGAGACAGTATATGCATCCAGCCTGCGCACACGACGAGGTCTGGTTTGGGCTGGTTCTCAGTAATGAGCTTGGCAAGGTCAACATCGTATGCTTCACGTGCTTGGTCAATACTGTCCGGGTTCCTCTTCTTGTAGCCGCCGGCCACGAGATTGTGGTAGGTTGTTGGGATATTCGCCTGCTGTGCTCGAGTCAAGCCATAAGCATCTTTCTTGTTGGAGACGACGTGTGTGATCTTCGCATGTTGCAGTGGTGCTGACCCGCATGCATCAATGAGCGCTTGGAGATTGGTGCCGCTCCCAGATATCAGCACTGTCAGGTTGTATTGCTTCTCTGCATTGGCAGCCATCTTCGTGCAGACTCGTCAATTCTACTCACTGGCACTGCATTATTTCGATAGAGACTGGTTGGAGGTAACGAACACGCACCAGCGTACCTTAACTAGCGCCGCTATCTCCAACGCGAGAGCTGCCTGCAAGCCTGAACTTGAAGCTGGCAAGTTGGTCCACCACGCCGATCACCCCGGCCACTGACACCGCTCCCCATCATCTAAGGACGGCTTGATGGGTCGGCTTAAGTCCTAGTCTTGGACGCTTTGGAGATTAGGGATGAATGTTCTGTCAAGCTCTTCATCATGCCCGTTCAGCTCAGTTTCGCCTCTGAGGCTTCCGCTGTCTCTCGTAAAAGTCTAACCTTCAATCAAGATGGGCCTTCAGTCGAGCACAGACGAGCAAGTAGACCCAGGGTTCCAGAGGGCAGTCGCCAAGTCCCATGAACAGCCCAATCACAACGAACACGGTGGCGATGCCAATCAAGCATCCACCACGGATCGCGCTTTACTCGATCAGAACACCATCAACGACGAGCCCAGAGATGTCGAGAAAGACTCTCAACAACCACATGACCAGCCGCCCAAGCCACGCTCGGACCTCGTCGAGTTTGATGGTCCAGATGACCCCGGAAACCCAAAGAACTGGTCAAAGAAGCGACGATGGATCGTCACCATCTCTGGCTCTCTGTTGACCTTCACTGTCACCTTCTCAAGCTCCATCTTCAGTGTCGCTATTGAGCCCGTCGCCGAACAGTACCACATCTCGCGGGTCACCTCGACTCTGGGTGTCTCCCTGTTTCTATGCGGCTTCATCCTCGGTCCAATGATCTTTGGCCCCATCAGTGAAGCCTACGGTCGCAGGCTCCCACTCTTGTCAGGCTATGCCGTCTTTGCCATCTTTCAGATTCCCGTCGCAGTCGCACAAAATGTCGAAACAATCATGCTCGGTCGCTTTCTGGGGGGCTTTGCCGCAAGCAGTCCCTTGGCGGTCGTCGGTGGTCTACTCGCCGACATGTGGGACCCGATAGAAAGAGCGTATGCTATCTGCGCATTTGCCGCTGGCGGTTTTGCCGGTCCAGTCGCCGGTCCTATCGTTGGGGGCTTCATCGTCGACTCCTATCTGGGCTGGAGATGGACGGCTTGGATCACCTTGATACTCGCAGTGGTGGTTGGCATCACTAGTATTTTCACCATCCCGGAGACGTCCGCACCACGAATCTTACATCACAGGGCTAAAAAACTGAGATTCGAAACCGGAAATTGGGCTTTGCATTCCAAGTCCGACGAGAACCCGGTCACGAGGAAGACTATCGTCTCCGTGTACCTTATTCGGCCCTTTGTCATGCTCTTCCAGGAACCCATCCTTGCATTGGTCACAGCCTACATGAGCTTCATCTACGGAATCCTTTATCTACTGTTTGAGGCGTACCCGGTATCGTTCCAAGAGCAACGAGGCTGGAACGCCGGTGTTGGCTCCCTGCCATTTCTGCCGTTCCTAGTCGGCATAGCGCTCGGCGCTGCTGGCATCGCATACTCGACCCGGACGAACTTCACGCGCGCTTACTTGAAGCATGGTAAGACGATACCAGAGGAGAGACTGCCGCCGATGATCGTGGGCGCGATCGTCTTGCCCATCGGCTTGTTCTGGTACGCTTGGTAAGTTCTTCTACTGTTCGACATGTGCTTCAGCACACAGCTGACGGGACATTCCATGTAGGACATCGTCGCCAGATATCACTTGGGTACCACAGGTTCTCTCCTCGGCGATGCTGGGCGGTGGCACCATGGTCGCCTTCTGGCAAGGCATGAACTACATCATCGACTGGTATGTCTCTTCCCTCTACAGACCCCATCGATATCCGCCTATGTCATGCGTGCCAGCCAAAGCGTCGAGGTCGACACGTACCATACAATTGTGCCTCTGCTCGACCGCCACACGCGCTCCCTACCAGTGGTCCCACCCACAGCGGTCTTCTCACCATATGCTTACTAACGTCTCCTAGCTACGGCTTCTACTCGAACAGCGCGATTGCCGTCAACACCTTCATCCGGAGCATAGCCGGCGCCGCCTTCGTAAGTCGACCCCGGCATCCCAATTTGTGCGTCCTAAAGAGCAACCGAACATGCTGACATGTTGTTGTGTTCTAGCCCCTCTTCGCCCACGACATGTACACGTCCCTCGGCGTGGCTTGGGCGACTTCCCTGCTCGGCTTCCTGTGCGTGGCGTTCGCGCCCGTGCCCATTCTGTTCTACTACTACGGGGCGCGCATAAGACAGAAAAGCCGTTTCACGCCTACTGGGTGAAAAGGGCGTACCCACTCCGTGCTTTGCAGCGCGGGTCGCTTGCAGGGTTTACGCAACAAGTATGGCGGGTGTAGTACCAGCTCAGCTAGAATGAATCTTGATACAATTGCTCGTAGAGAGTATGTAGAGTTATCTGTGTTACACAGTGATAGTTTTATTCACCCGCCGTGCTCCACTAGATAACTCTTGTCGTAAGATCTGGGACATACGGTACGTACTGCCTTGCTGCAGCTTAAACGTGGCCTGCAGGTCATGTCGTCTAGAACGAGGCCATCTCAATCCAACTTGACAAAAAGCTAAACCTGCCCAAATCGGCTTTCTCCGCCCAGAACTGCTCTTCATCACGGCCCTCCCCGCCAATGTCGATGTCGCTCTCGTCTGTGAGCTTTCGCTTGAACTCTTGTAGACTCAGTCTGGCGTAGCCGCCTCTTTCTCTGGCTTCGTTCTCGATTTTCTCGTGTTGATGCCATCTGCAAAGCACTGAGTCGTCAACCGTAGTTTTTGATGTCCTATGCGGATACGCCTGCAGAGAATTGTCGTTCGGACGATGTTGGGGAAGAGTCGGATCTCGATGTTCTTCGTTCGAAGTAGGCGTCTGAACTCTGTTGGTCAAACGTGACATTTCTTGACCCTGCGTGGCGTCTACACCTTGCGCTTGGCCGTACGATGAAGTCTTCAGTATGGCTTCAGTGCGCTCCATGTCGGCGTCAAAAAGTGCCTGCTCCTGTCTTACATCTTTCTCCCGCAAGCGCTCTTTGTAAGCTTGTAATTCAGATATATGCTGCTGACGGACGTTGCGACTGGCCTTGGCAGCCATGGCTTGGTCCTCCTTGTCCCTGAAGAAGTGGTCGATCATGCTGTTGAAAGCTTCCTGAACTGCTTCGTATATGATTTCCACGCCTACATCTCGGTCTGGCTGAGTAAACTCATAACCGCCCCACCTCTCATTGATGGGTGTATTGCGTGATGATATGTCGGACTTCGACTCGAGATCGTTGTCAATTGCACTTTCGTCGAAACGCACTTTGGAAGACGAGCGTGAGCGGAGTGGCCTCGCCTCACCTGTGACACGACTGGCGTCCTCTTCATCCGAGCTATTAGATTCTTGGTAACCAGCAGGTCTCGCAAAGCCCTCTTCTTCATCAATATAGAATTGGCGTCTGTGCCATCGGTCATGAACAGCTGCTTGTTCGGCTTTCTGATTGCTAGCGTCCAGTTCCTTCCACAACCTCTCTTGTTGGGCGGCCAGGACACGCTGTCGGTCTTGTGGATCCATAATATCTTCAAGCTCCAAGTCAGTACCGAGAGCTTGGACAACGTCTTCTCCTGTTATGTGTTCATTTGGCCAGACATCTGAACTCTGCAATGATCCATCGCCGTTCTCATTCACTGTCCGCTCGAGTTGGGCTGACGAACTACTGGTGATGAATAGGATGCTCCTTGAGCCAAATCCGCCGACGACAGATTCGTCTCGCGCCTCATGACTTTCACCGTTGTGACGAGCCTGCATCAGAGGACGTCCCTCGGAGGCTTGTCGTGCTATCGCCTCTGCTCGATTGCCATGCAATGGTGAATCGGCTTGCAGGGTTGGATTGTGCTCGCTATCTAGCACAAGGTCTCCATTGATGTCTATATGTTTACCCTGGCCATGTCTCGACTGATGGCCGGGAAATCTGCTGCCGCCGAAGACCGCACTGATTGGATTATTGCCATGGATGACTTCTCTAATTTCTTCCTCGCTTAGAACGGCGTCATCTCGCGCATATATCATTTCGTGTGCGAGCTCTTTGTTAAGATTGTAGTGAGCTCGGAGCAGGTATAGGAAGTCCTTACGATCGACGTATCCATCACTATTCAGGTCGAATGCTCTGAACAGCCTCATGATTCTGGCTTCCCTGCTGGTGTTGTGGGCCAACTCTGCCATGCCATGGGCGAATTCAGAGAAAGTAATCATGCCGTCCGAATTCTGGTCGTAGAAGGCGAAGATGCGATCGTAGATGAGATTTGGGGTCGGCGGATGATCGGCGGACGTTGAGGTGAAGTACCGATCGAAACTCGACCGATCAATAGCCATGCCGATGTTGTCAGGGTCTTCCTTGAAAACCCCGCCAGCTATACACTTGAACTGATCATAGAGGGCGTCTAGATCCTGGCGATCTAGATTCGTGGTCCGGAGGAGGTGTTCCTTCAAGGGTGTTGCAATAGATTCTGGGCAAGCATTCGGATTTCCTGGATACCATTTGGGCTGAACAAGCTTTATTTGACCTCGAGTAGGGGCAGGCATTCGTATCTTGTAGAAGACGTGCGTCTTGTGGTGTATTTGCTGTGCCTCGCAAGTCTCACAAAGATCGTAGTCCCAGCAATTCGCACAATGGTAACGAATTCCTCTTATTGGCTGCATTCCACATCCGTTGCATTCGACGCCCCTGTGCTGGTAGCCATTCATCTTTGCTTGCTCTTCACCTATACGGTACAGAAGATCAAGCACGGTGTGATCTTCGTCCTGTTCTTCCCCCCTGGAAGTCGGACCCCCAATCTCCGCAGAAAGTGCTTGAGCTATGCCCATAGGATCATCTGCATGTCGACTGAGGCTAGCCTGGAGTTGTTCAGGAAACGGAATATCCGCATCCACAATATCTTCGCCTTCGTCGTGTATCTGCAGCGCTCCTTGTAGCAAATCTGGTTCAATGCTCGGTGCCAATGCAGCATGCAGTTCAGCACCGTCGGGGCTCACAAGATAACCCTCGGGATACTCCTCCTGCAGAAAAGCCTGTATGAATCTTGCTTGAATATGCATCCAAAGCTGGTCGCTGACTGTCTGGGACAAAGCAGGCACCTGGGCTTGGGCAATCGTTGTATGGATGTATTCAAGTCTCGAGGGCAGCAATACAAGACTTTCCCCGTGCGAGCTCAGCAGTTGTTGGTTCACATAGTATCGATTATGGTACATTCCATAGCCTTCGCCGAAATCCTCGCGATGTCTCAAATGCTCGAGAGCTCGGTTCGTGGGATCATGATCGAGGTCGACCGGTCGGTGTCCTTCGCGCCATCTTCGCCTACGTCGACGTACAGCATTACTGCGGTGGAGGCTTGCCTCGGTAGGGACCTTTGCCTGATCCTGATGAAAGCGCTGGTAGCTGAAGTAACATGCAGCTACCGCGGCCACTCCAGATAGGAGGTATAGAGCGCCCCGAGAGACACCAGTTGAGCTTTGCATAGCGCTGACATTTTGATCGAATATGTACACTCTCGGGATCTAGTAGCAGCAAGCAACACGCTTAGGCGTACTTAGCAAAGCACGGAACTATTGATTGCACCTTTCACTTCTTGATGCATGCCCCAGTCAGTTTGTCGAGTTTGTCACCATGGACGTCCTGACGGTGGGGCCCTGGCGAAGCTAACCTATTAGGGATACCACCCTGGACATGGTCAAGGTTCACGGATTGCCAATGGTTATCCTACGCCGACAAATGGTGAGGCATACGCTGCTGGCACGAAAGCGGACGCAGGAACCTTCAGTCGCCATGGATGCATGGCACTTGTCCCTATACTCATAACAAGGGTACTGGTAAAACTCCCCGTCTGACAGTCAAGAGAATTAGAGGCAATATATGCCCAGCTTTGTCCATGTACACTGGCGCTCGAAGCCAACCCCGTGTTACTGGACTGATTGGGACTGCTCGAGCACGATATGGACAGGTAGATAGCAGGTGTCGTAATAGACTTGTTTCGGTCTAGAGCTTACACAACGAAGACGCTTGATGTTCCGGTTCATTGCCATAGTTGAAGCGAGCAAAAGGTGGAAACGGTCAACATGCTGCTCAAGCATACAACCCAAGCCCTCGAGACTGCCGTCAATCTGACACCGAGCAAGATGTTAAGCTAAAGAACACTACCCAGGCAGTACGCCACGTATCTCCAGATGAGGTTGATAAATTCCTTGACCTCCACATGTTTCGTATCTATCCTGGGGAAAACAGCGGCAGAGAGCCAGGTCATCAGGTCAAAGGCTTCATGTGATGCTGCACGAACATGTGCAGCGGGTTGGCTAAAATGAGATGCATATGGCCGATCATGCTACTCAGGCGGGCGGGGTAGATGCTAGCGTGCGTCTTCAGCACGGGGTGAATTGTTTCAGTAGAACAAGGACTTCCAAAGTGAGATTTGCTGATGGACAGTCTGAAGATGGGGTGCTAGAATCCAATTGAGAGGACCGTCGTAACCAACGTGTAAGCTCGACGATGCTTGTATGTGCAGTCCCTTCGACCAGGAACAGATCCAAAGTGTTAACTAAATCAGAAGAGAGCGTGTGGCTGACATGTGGCACCAGTTCGTCGAGTAAGTGGTGACGTAAAGCGTGTTTACTGCTGCTCAGACAGCTAAAGTGCAGAATGGAACTTGCAGCGGCCAGGCTTTAGTACACGGTACGCCATCCGACGCAGGAGTGACGACTGCGAAACTGGTAGCTTGTACATATTCGTTATTATTTTGCATTCGATGGCGCGTCCACATAGACAACGATGAAAGAGCTGACGATCGATGGCAGGAAGGTCGGAAGCTAGTGGTGTGGATCGTGGCTGTTGAGGTCCTCTTCGAGCTCGAGGAAGCTTGAAGATTGGGTGTGCTTGCAAGGATTGCAAGAGGCACCTGATCGAAAGTCGCACTTGGAGCCTTTGCTGCCAATACTTCAAGCTGTGCCAACATGCATCCAAGCAGGCTCCTCAAAATCGTGGCTCTTGATGCTTGAGCTAGGTCGGTAGCGCCTGCTAGCAACCGGGTAACACTGGCACAAAAAGCTCTTGCATCATCCAGCGAAGCGTAATAATCCGTGCTTGCCTGCCTCCACTCGTACCAAGCTTGTAGCTCTGCATCTCACCTTTAACTGCTGCCTTTTCGACTCGTTCTTCTTCTACACCCATCTTGTATTTGCTCAACTATTCTGCAAATTTTACTCCAAACCCCCGCCTCATCAAGATGCTCGTCGACGCCAACATGATGAAGTCCCACTCTAGCAGTGTGGCGCCCGTGCCAACGGTCATCCCAGGACCAACGGAGCACTACCAGACAGCTGGTGAAACTGGTCACCGAACCCTCTGGTATGTAGAGTCAACTGGAAGCGAAGCAGTGACAAAAGCTAACCAACGGCAGGGTCGTCTGCATCATTATGGGCATCTCATCCCTGGTCTTCTACGGACTGGCCTTCAGAGTACCTGCAGTAAGCTTGCTCACACGCAATAACGAACTTTGGCTAACGAGATCGTAGCAAAAGCGTCTCTTCCACATCCTGACTGCATTCATCACCACCTTCGCCTTCCTCTCCTACTTTGCCATGGCTGTCGGTGACGGTATCAACTTCCACGCCAGCAAGGAGACTCACAGCCACAAGCACGGTCTACCAGACACACAAGAGATTACATACCGACAGGTCTACTGGGCACGATACGTCGACTGGAGCATTACTACTCCTCTCCTCCTGCTCGACCTTGCTCTTTTGGCTGGTCTCAGCGGTGCCAACATCCTCGTTGCCATCGTGGCCGACGTTATCATGATCCTCACCGGTCTCTTCGCTGCTTATGGAAAGAACGACGGCCAGAAATGGGGCTGGTACCTCTGGGCTTGTGTTGCCTACCTTGTCATTGTCTACCAGGTAGTCTACAACGGCCGAGGTGCTGCTCAGAACAAAGACCAGAAGACCAAGGCTTTCTTCGCTTCTCTCGCTGGCTTCACTTTCCTCCTCTGGACCATCTACCCAATGTAAGCGCTCACCCTTTTTCCCTGCTAGAGTATCAGCTAACAAACCACAGCATCTGGGGTGTCGCTGACGGTGCCCGAATCGCCTCGGTCGATGCTGAGATCGTCGCCTATGCCATTCTTGATGTCCTGGCCAAGCCTGTCTTCGGCACCTGGCTCATCTACACCCATGACAGCATGTCGAGCACTTCCCCGTCTCTCGAGGGCTTCTGGACCAACGGCTTCGGCAACCAGGGCCAGATCCGAGTTGGCGATGACGATGAGGCTTAAGTGTCACGTCACCAACGCGAAACCGGGTTGGCGACGACTAATTCTCTCGCGTCGCACAGTCCTGCTTCTGCAACTGCAGAGCAGTATAAAGTCCTCAAACGAGGCGTAATGCCCTTTGCTGAACGTTCAAGTCCTTTTGGACGACGTGTTCAGCAATATTTGGTGAACTCCTGACCGATCAAACGTGCTAATCGTCCAATTGGTGTTGGGAATGGACCACGGAAAGTGCTTCACTTTCTGTACCTCGAGAGCATTTTTATTCTAGCATGGGGATCGAGTAGTCTGCTTTGTGGCAACACAATCTACTCTTCAGATGCAGCTTGCCTGTTCACAAGACATCTCTGCATAGCTTTATGGAATTGAATTGCTGTCAAATCACGAGACCTTACACGTACTCACGAACATGAACCTTCCTCGTAGCATCCGACATCATCTCATCCATTTCAGATCTACTGCTGTATCTTTCATGCCCGTGCAATCTCGCGACGTTGACTTCAAGAGGGGTAATCCACAGCAAATCTACTCTAGCCACATGTATTAGGCTACAAGTTCGGAGTGCAAAAGGTCGAGCGGTGTCGACCGATCAATTGTGGGCAGGTGCACGTTTGCAAAGTGGAGTTCGAGATCTCACGCATCTGGGCGCCAGTGGTCGCGGATTGCAGCCAAAACAGCCACTCCGTCGCGGAGAAGTTACGGGACTGCGCCTCTCCCTACCCATAACACTAATCTTTCAGATAGGTACAACAGCGTGTCGTTTGCCCCCAGTCACGACGATACCGACAGCTGTTGCACTTTGCTCCCGATCATCTCGTTCACGTGAAGGCAATGTCGATCACCGCTTGACAGTCACTCATTTCCCTCACAATGCACCTCTCTACAGGCCCGGCGTTCGACGAAGGGCTTGGAGCACAAGAAGGAATCTCCTCCCAGACGCCAGGCCAAAGAATGAGCAGGTCGGATGTGCATTTCCCACTGACTACCCCTCGAAAACGAAACCCTTCGATCCCTCTTCTGACACATGCTGTGACTGAGGACGGCCAGAGTAGCAGCCTTCCACGTTTCCGACCTACCCTCGTGACAGAATTGGCCGGCCCGCGCAATGTCGCCGAGAGCACCACCGTCAGCGGGACTGACCTTGTAGACCAGGCTCACGACAGCAACAACACGAACATGCGAGATCTGCCCGAGGAGCTGCAGAACAGGATCCTCGACTACATCTTCGGCGACTTACGACCGGTCAATGCCGCCTCCACTTCCACCGGCTTATCGCACAGAATGCGCCATCCCAGGCGCAAGGCGGTTTCCGAACTAGCCCTGATATCACCAGACCTGCGCATCATGGTCCAAGAAAGAATATACCGACACATCAAGATCAAGGGCACCAAAGCAGGCTTGAGGGAGTCCCAGGAATGGTTTTACGACAATCCACACCTTGCCGCCTATGTACGGCATATCGAATACTGGGTGCCTGTCTGGGGAGACAAAGCCGCCGTCCTGAACACCGTGGCCCAACAGCATGGTGCTCACGCTTTGGCCAACGAGTTTGGTGACATGGCTGGACATGATTTTCCAGGCATTCAGTTCAAGCTATCCACCTACTCTGCCACTCTCGCGCAAATCTTCGACCACCTGGGCAACCTCTTTCCTCATAGTAGTATATTCACCCTCGAGGGCGGACACTGCAAAAACTCAAACATGATCAAACACTTTTCGTCGAACCTCTTCAGCAAACACCTCAACAACCGCCTCCGTATCCTACCTAACGTCAAGGTCTTTGCCATGAGAGGCACCTGGAATATTATGAGGAGCTTCGACGACTGGCACGTAATCGAATCAGCGCTTCCATGTCTGACTGAGTGGCATTGTGGCTACGCGAAGCCGAGGTCAGAAGCCTACAACACCATCAACGAGATTCTGTTACAGCTGCCAAGCCAGCTACGACATGTCGATATCAGTCTTGATAGTATGTTCTCCAAGGATGACGCCGTGCTCGGCTCTAGCCCGGACAGGAAGGGTCATCACATCTGTGAGCAGCTCGGCAGGGTAGCTCCGAAGCTCGAGTCATTATCATACACTGGCAAGATTTGCGAATGTTTCTGGACCTCTGCTCTCGAAACTATCGAACACGACAAGTCGAAGATGCTGCCTCTGAAGTCTCTTGACATCGTGGTGAAGAGCTGCTGCAGGCAACGAATCAAGAGCAGGGACACAGTCACTGGCGATGTCCTAGTGGAAGAAATTGGAGGTATCATGGCCGACGGCGCAGGTATCAGCAATCTCGTCTTCATTAACGCTTTCGAGCGGCTAGTGATGAGCGCGCTGGATGGGCTCTCCGTCATGCCTTCCCTTTCACACGTCAAAATCCGATACATCGACCTGGATAGTCCTTGTCAACAGCTCAACCCATACTGGCACGTCGAGAACAACCTCGTCACGGGCATTTGGAATGATCGAATAGTCGAAAAGCTCAGCCAGGTACGGCCAGGTCTGCATTACGAAATGCTCGAGGATGGAATTGGCGACGAAAACAGTGCATCCGCTTCCAAGGAGAGTGACGATCTTTCGGGTTGGAGAGGCGCAACTGGCTTAGTCGGTGTGGTGAGCGCACCTGGCGTGAATGCTCTCTATCCAAGAACGATACCGAAGAGTATCAATACTAGCAGCTACAAGATCATTTCGGACGCAAGAACGTCGTAATGCTGGACGGCGTGGGTATATTGCTTGTCGAATCATTGAGCGGTGGCGCTGGGAGGGCATTCACGTCGTTGTTATCGGATTGTGTCGCCTTGATTGTAGAACATGAGCAGATAAGGGATGTCATGAATTATGCTGCTAGGTGATGCCAACCAAAAAGCCAAAATTCTTGCTTACGACAATACTGTCTGTCGATCACAATATAGTTGTGCGTCCGTTGTTTCTTCAAAGTTCGCTTACCACAATGCTGCTTGATGTTGCATACTCAATTTTCCGTACTCGAAAACACTGACCCAGCAGAACAGGCCCCCGCTATGAAGGCAGATTGAAGCTTCAGTGTTTTCGCACACCACTTGTAGATTGGCCCTTCGTACCAGTCCGGCACTATCACAATCCTCGACAACCCAGAGCTCCATGATATGTCAGGCGCCGCACGAATGAGCTCCTTTGACATTAGTGAGGCAGCTACTGGCCTTCAACGTGTCTCGGCAACTGCGGCGTTGATGAACATGATCCTGGGTCAGACATTCTCTCGTGCTTCCACCTCACCGACAGGCATGACCCAAAGGTTTCTTTACCCCTAACGCCCCAGAGCAACGAACCGCATTGCTCTGACCTACCAGCAGCCCATTGCTGACAACAAGCATCAGTTATCCCGTATCAGGATGATATCCCTCACGACAGACGCCCATCATTAGCGCAGCCACGTCAATCACATGAGCCTGCGCTCATGCAGCTCAAAGGAAGCCAGAGCTTCTAGGTCTTGCGCTAAACCAGGCTTGAGCCTCCTAAGAGGTACGGCACTAGGGGAGCCGTCACTGTACCCTCCGAGTCATTCGCTCTTTTCGAGCGCCGCATACCACCTGCTTCAAATGAACGGTCCACCAACGTTGTCTAGTTGAAGCAGGATATCTAGGACTGAATAGTAAGGGTTCGTACCGAGAAAGTTTCTTAATCAGACTTCTTCTTCCATGCTTATTGAGTCGATGCTTCGGCGAACAATCTTGGTTGTCAAGCTGAACATGTGCAAAGCTGCGGTGTGGTGCTCGAAGGGTTCGCTTCCATAGTCGGTCCCTCTTAGCTCTAGGTAGGTCATCCTTCGCGTGGTCGACGCCGGCCTGGGATGGGGAAGCGGAAACGCATCCACCACTTTGGTCGCATGGTCTTTCTTGAACGACGATCGTCGGGCCTTCAACCCCAATCAGCTCGTTCACCATTGTGACGGAAATCTGATTACCACTTCTCTGGTTCTTGTCCTATGGTTTCGGCGCCGTAGCAGTGTCAGCCTCTCGTGGTCAGGTATCCAGACGGAACATGCTACCACTTTGACTTTACTGGCTGTGAGCCGCGAGACGAGACCAGCAAACGACAGAATAGGCTATGGTTGAGTTCCAAGATTACAACACTCCGGCAGATTTGGATGTACAAGGAGTGACATGGACCGCGGTACCGCAAGCGAGGTCTTCAGTCAAGCAGTGTGCATCAAAGCTAAACAGCAACACAATAGAGTTTTGAACCGCGACTCGTCAATGCAGGAGGTTGCATGATGGTCACATATCATCACAGTATAGGCGTATTACAAGCTACCACGAAGCCTATGTGAATCCTACGTGTCGCAGCAGGTAGAGGCGAAAACGTGACCGTGTACAACGAAAGCTGCTCAGGCTTCTCGTCGAGATTCAGAATCACTTTCTGGGATCAGAGAACAAACAGTACGACTGCCCCTAAACACTCCCTGGTGTAATGTAGGGAAGCCCGGTGGCCAACTTTGGAAACACAAATAGTGCACCAGCCGTCGGTAATCCCATCGACACCCTCTCAAATACTCTTAATAATGCTGGCATCTTCGCTACAGATGACATGGTCGTTAAGCGCCGATGACCCAAAAAAAAAGCGCCGATCGTAATCTGAAGCTGGGACAGGAGAACCATTGGTCGCTCAAAATAGGCTTTCCACAAAATCCCAGGCTTCCTTGGATCCTCGACCGTTTGCGTCGAACCTTTAAGCGCCCGGAGACTGACCCCGGAAAGATATCACGAATCGCTGTCTGCCGGAGCCCCGCTACTATGAGGCAAGCGGCACTTTGGCGGTTTCACGGGGATCCTTGCTTAGCCCACCATAGTCCGGTTCCGAAGCTGCGGTATGATGTGAGCTGAAGGGCAAATCGGACACCGATCAGGTCTAGCTTCTCCTCGCCGCTTTAACGAGCTTCTCATCCCACGACATTCAGCCCTGGCTAGGGTGAACTACACACCCTGTGACAGCTACTGTATGTCCGTAAGATTAGAGCACGGGTCCAAAATGTTTTACAAGCTTTTCTGTCAGGTGCTAACCTGCCGGTACAAAGTCGCACAGCTTGATGCTTGCTTCTTCCTCCGGTGGCTCCGTCGCGATGCCGGAGGCTCCTACATCTGGCATATCGTGACCCACGCGATCGATCCACCCCGACCACCCGCCCAAAGCCTAAACAATCGTCTAACCACGACGACAAAGCACGACGAGATGCGACTCGAATCAGTTAGCAGCAGCAATACAAAAGCAAAAGCAAAAACAACAGATTCGACAAGTGTGATCTCACACAAGTCCCAGCATCAGCATAGCTTACACTGCGTGTTCGAACCTCCGCGCCCCCACCATAGCTTTTGCGGCCTGTGATTCGTCCGCCTGGCGCCTACCGCAGCATCGAATCAGATGTCTCGAATCACCGGGAGATGAGTTGTCCTTGTTTGCCGCCCGCGAAACACGGATTTCACTGTTGACTGGTGGTGTGGGTTGGGGGCTGACCGGTTGTCGATAGTGGTGCAGATGACACTTGTATATTGTACTGTGCTGTGGTGTGCCGGAAAGGCAGACAGTGACAACCACAGTATAGGCGAGGTTGCCTGTTGTTCTGGATGTGTGTGTGTGTGTGTGTGTGTGTGTGTGTGTGTGTGTGTGTGTGTGTGTGTGTGTGTGTGTGTGTGTGTGTGTGTACAACTGCAGACCCAGGTAGCGGGCATGACATGGATTAGTCGTGATTGCCTGATTGTCAGCCACGAATCACGGCCACCGGCGCACAAACCACACTTTTCAATTTGGGCCGTCCTCCTCGCACACGGACCTTACGGTACTTGTGCGTTAGAGGTCATCCCGAAGACAGATCTCCACTCCCTACACCCTCTAACATCGGTTACGTGCTCCGAGCAGAACAACCAGGTCCCAGCTGACGACCCCAAACCCCGAAGTCATGAAGGCCCAAGCAACCCCGAGACCCGCCCAGCCCATCACCTGTCTGTCTGCAATCACAACGGCACGAGGAACTACAGACAGCAGCGGCAGGTAAGGTTCCGCACAGCTTGTCTAGTCTAGAATCTAGTGGTTTGCAAGGGACACGCTCGATCTATGCGTGCCATCACGCGCACTTTGACCTGCTCGCGCATTGCTTTCTGAGATGGTGGTTGAACGCAGAGTGTACAGTAGTGTAGCTGGCATGGTGAACGGACGACGGATGTCGTTTCGGTCATCTGCGCTGTTGTCGTCTACCCACGATGTGGGTACTTCTCCAAATGGCCTTTCACAATTGCGATCTGGGCTGCCCGAATGGAACGGAGCTTGACTCTCTTGTGTAACGATGTGACCGGTGTCGCGTCCAGGTTCGTGTCAGTTTATATCACGCCTAGTGAAATTATAGAGCAGAACGAGTAGTGCGGTGTTAGTCCACGTAGCCTTCGCTCGGGCATTAATAGAGAAGATGGGAAGAGCATGACGAGGGAACTTTGAAATATCTTGATTTCAGAGGCACTGATGTAAGTGCCCTGCGCAACTACTTAGGAAAGGTCCCGTGTTCACGTATCTGCAGCTTCATAGCAATAGATCTCTAACATGGAGGCTGACTGGGGGCATAGCATTCCTTGCTGTACACACCATCCTGGTCTAGACTCCAGCCCCGGATCTATCACATCCCCTTCACTGCGCCAACAACAAGCCGTGAAGCATATCGACATCCAGGAACAATTGTTCCGACTGAATAACCTCGACTTATTCGAAGTTGACAAAAGCATTATTCTGTGAAGTAGATCGTTGGCAAGCATCTCCAGGATTTCTCTTGCCAGCCGTGGAAGTAAATGTTGAAAGTAAATATTGTGGACAGTGATCCAATTTTACTCCGTCAAGCGCCCGCCGCTGGTATCATAGTTTTTGGTCGAAAGCAGACAATCATGCCTCATTATCCTCGTTCCGTCAAGAACGCCATTCACGTATGTAGCACTCCGTTGCAGTGCGTTACGCTCCAGCCGTAGTAGTCGGTATGGCAGAGGGTATTATCGTTTCAGGCTCTGTTTTGGGTACAACCTGTTCTTCCTCTGGTGTCGATTCTTTGATTGAGATCAACGGTGGAGGAGGCGGCATCTTGTGCGCAGCCTCATCATCCGAAGATATATCTGCAGTGGTGCTTCGTATACTGCTCGCTGCGCTTGCAGTCTTCCTCCGCTTGCCTTTTGGAGCAGGGTCCAGGTTCGGGGTCGTCCGCTTGTAGGTTACTGTTCTAGTAACCACGCTTCTGACGCTTACTGGCTTCGAGCATGCACTTCTTGGAGTCGTAATTGATTCAAACATGCGGCTTGAGCTCCAGTCTGCAGGAGAGAAAGGTGAATAGAGTGCACTTTGTACCCCCGACATGGCGGTTCGTGGAGAAGGGCCTGTAGTAGGAGAGAAAACAGGCGAGTGTTGCTGAGGTATCCTCAGTTTCTGAAGATTCGACATAGTGGACCTCCTAGAGGTACTCTTTGCGCTGTGTGGTGTTGGTGGAGGGTAGACCGACGTTGGTGACTTAGAGTCTACAACGCTTCTGCCAGAGAAGCTACTGCCTGTCGATGTGCAAGGATTTGAAGTCATGCTATCCCTTGAGACGTTAGAGTCATCTGACATTGTTCGGTTCAGAGCACTTGGAGGTGGACTGGCTAAGGTTGGTGTCAAAGCCTTTAAGAAGTCCGTGTAGGCTGTTGGCGGTGTGATCGGTGTTCGTAATTCTGCCTCTTGCTTGATGACTGCTGAAAGACAAGCAGAGATGGGGGTCGAGCACATCTCTGAAGGGAAGGAGGCAGAGCGAGGAGTTTGGAGAGGCGGCAGGACCGGCTTCGTGACGGCTGTTCGAGACATTTTGACAGAGACGATAGAGAGGATGGATGTCGACAACGAGTGACCCGGCAGCCAGCTCCTGAGCAAAGGAGAGACGATCTCACAACAGGTTGTGATAGCACCTGAGAGGGAACGAAGAAGATCTCGTGCAGCTGATTAGACGAGAAGAGATAGATCTATGAGGAAAAGCCACAGCAGGTCTTTGCGGCGTAACCGTAACAAACACTTGCTGGAACTGAATGCTGGACAGGAAGAGGGCGGCACGCGCAGCGTAGGTCTGAAAGAGAAGCGAGTCAGAATAAAGGCGGTTGAACCGATCAATGAGTGGAGGAGACTGGCGCGTAGGGTTGGCTAGCAGTCAAGCAGGTGTACAGATGCTGCCTGTGCAAGATCGGTGAATGGTGAAGAGCAGGCGCAAGCACTGGTGGAGTGGGCAATGTGAGGGAATGAGGTTGCTGAGCGAATATGAATGGACGATGGTGACGGTCACAGGGAAAAATGCTATGCAAGAGCGGCGGCAAGTCGATGATGTCGGACCCCTTCAAAGCGACTACCGCAAGACCGGGGTCTGACACACCTGTTCCAAACCTGGCACTAGCGTCCCAAAGGCGCCGGCGCCTATTCAAGCTGGCTCCTGCTTCCAGTGGAAACTCAGAATGGTGGATCTACTAAAACGCTGACGAGGATTGGCTTGATGTTTGGGAGCAGCTGCGAGGCGCCTTCTTGATTTGTGACTTCTGCTCCTGCTGCTGCAACGCATGTCTTCCTTCTGCCAAGTGGTTGCGCTCATTCGCTGCTGTCACATCGACGATCATGCTTCAGATGTGCTTCTTACTCGTTCATCTTGCTCCTCTACCACGTGTCGCTCATTGCTTACGTGCTCATCCTCTCGGATGGGACACAGACCCAGTCATCAATGCATGCAGAGTTCTACTGTACCCTTGAGAGTTATCAATAATAGCAACAGACTGCAGGGCCTACATCACACGAAGAGTGAACGATCCTTCTTCGGGTCGTTGGTCGTCAGCATCATGATAACTATGAATATCAGCCCTATCTGTGCTGGACTTTCGTCTCGCCAATCGCTTATGCCAGGTGTTCCAACCACAAAATCGAACGACTCGGCTTCGCTGGCCAAGCGATATGCCAATGCCTTCTGCCATTTACAGGTATACTGATACCAGCTTCGTCTGATTCCGTGCCACAACTTTAATTTTCACTTTTGTTTGCTTTTGATACGCCGATCAAGCGTTACGCCATTTTGTGTTGTCTCTGCTCGCTACAATTCCAATTCTTGATTGGCCATTTGCTGACTCCAAGCTGGAAACATGCTACACTCACACCGTGCCTCCCAGAGCTGGCATGTTCCTCATACCAATCGCCTGGCACGATGTTGACACCACCCGAGAAAATGACATAGGAGCATAAGTCTAGACGACCAATCGGGGCTTGCAAGGAAAGAACAGCCCTGCCGCGCTCCTATGCTGCCAATAGGACCACTACCTATGTTCCCGCCATGGGACCCGTTCTTACTGCTTCGTAAGCATCACGAACATATCCGATCAAGACACGCTTGTCCATTAAGAAAGTAGTCAAAATGATGCACGACATGACTTGACGTGCGTCAGAGCATATGAGCTCCTCATGCATTCACATCCGCTCCTGCGATGCGTTGACCTACTGGAAGAGCGCCGAAGTTATTCTAGGAACAACAAGCATCCTCTGTATTCTTGTATCACTGTCCGATTCGAGGTATCCAAGAATAGCTCGAATCTCACACGCCGCACGAGCTCTGACCCACCAGAGGTCTAGCGAATTAAGCAAAACCAGCCAGTAAAGCATGATAAGCAACGCCTTGCTATCTCTCGCAACCAACAGCCTTTGGAAAGAGCCACCGAGTCGACCCATGAATGCCATGAGCTGTGCCAGATCGCGAATGGACAGCTCTTCGACCTGCAGCATGGCAAACAGATCTTTAAGCGCATCCTTGTAGATACTCGGTAGGTGGTGATTTCTCGGAGTAATCTCACAGAGGTCCAAGAAGTCAGCATAGATCCCAAACGCACTCTCCAGCTTGATGGTCCACCCGTCTTCTGCAGGTGTTGCCTTGCAGAAGAGGTCAAACCAAACAGACGCGGTGATGAAATGTTGAATGTGCCGTAAAACAAGCCGAAAACCCAGTGGGATAACGACCCATTGGAGCTTTGCTTGCCGCTGCGACTTAGGTGCATGGACAAAACTTGTCTCGGTAGGATTGGACATGTAAAAGCTGTGTATACCCAACAACATGCAAGTTGTGATCAGCGAATCAATGTGGTCGAGGGCCACTTCCTTTGTCAACTCCGTACGGTAAAGGTGTATTGCATGGTGCCAATGATAGAACTCGGTCTTGCGGAAGCGCATAGACTGTTGCTGATCTTGTGCTATGACATCCACCTCCAATAAGTGTGCTGCAGCCATTCCAAGCATGGCGTGCATAAGGTAGTTACGCTGGTGAGACAGTGCCAGGATCGAATCCTTGAAAATATCCAGGCCGGCAGTCGAGGTGACTGTAGAGCAGGTGAATAGCTCGAAGTACGACATCACTTGTAGTACTGGAGCAATGTCTTCCGGCGGCTGGAAAACTAGCGGACTAACAAACCCCAACGAAGGGTAGAGCGTCGCGGTACTCGATTGTGGCCGTAAGACTGTCAGCAAGGAGCTCGATGTCGATGAGGCAACTGACCCCGCTGTCGCATACGAGGCTAGAGCGCCTTTTGAACCAGATGTGAATGTTGCATCGAGATCTGGTGTCGCCGTGCCCCCATGCAAATAGTCGCATTCAACACCATGCTTCCAGCAACTCCCACAACCCTGATCCTTATTCTCATCACACTGCTACCTTGAGTGAAAAGCGAGATAGCAACCGAGTGTGAACTCACCTTCACGCGTCTCGTTTTGCAATTCCGACAACCTCGCCGTGATTTCTTATGAGCTCGCCTGGGTCTGACTTCATTGGCCTGTTGTCGTGGAGTCACGACCAGACTTCTGGTTTCTGATCTGGTTCCTGATACGGCCGGCTTTATGCGAAAAATAGTCTGCATTGCGCGATTATAACCTGGATGCTAGCCACGTGGGAGTCGTTTGGCAGAGCTCCCGAAGTTCATGTTTTGAAAGGATAGAGACGCATCGAGGCGTATGCCTGATGTATTGAATGTCTAGCGTTGGGGTCATGACTATTATTTTTCCGCAAGCTTTCTGCTTCAAAAGGAGTCCATCCTCCCATTGCGCATGGCTCACTCTTGTAGGCAGAGGAGGAGTAGGTTTCCGCTCGAGGCCTAAGTTGAAAACAGTAATAATTCCGTATTCGCCTCGAGCTCCCTCAGTCCCGTGACTGGACGTCTGCCCGGTCTGATCGAGCAAGTCTACGCGATATGATCGGCATTACGTCGGTCTATGTTCCGCTTGTCTGCGTGGCTGCTCTGTAAAAGTCATGTCATTTCTGTAGAACAACAGCATAACGTGTGGGAAATCTCGCATCAAGGAAGCTTTCTTGTCCAGACCACAAGCGTTTGCGAAAGGGTAGAATGCTGGAGATAATTAACAATATAGTCCTGGAACAGAACTGGTCATATAATTCTGGTGGATTTTGGGACTACACCCTGTGCGTGTTAAAGTGCCAGCCTATTTTGAGACGATATATATGCTACCTCCGGCTGCATGACCCATATCATTCGTTCCGGTACTGACGGAATGCCATCCTAACGGAGAACAAGAATTCCAGTATTGAGGTTCGACTGTTGACACCACCTGGGCGACTGCAGAGAAGCTTTCTCTCTGTGCGTAGTACCCCTGTTCTGACTTCAAATGGTCATCCTCGTCCCAGGCAGAACGTATATAGGCAGCAGCAGCACTCGATTAGCTGCGATACAGATCCGATTTCCCATGATAAACGCGCCCCCCAGACACCTGAAGTCCTTAATAAGCGCTGTAGACCTGACAGCGCACACTTACTCGACTGTGGGGTCCGTTCGAACCTCGTGTGGTTTGAGCTGGGACTCTATATCCTGTGCCTGCGGTCCACAATGACCGCTTCTGTGCGACCATAGAGCTCATTCAGCTGTTTCATAGCGAGCGAGTCCATCAAAAGTTTCGTTACCTGTGCTCCAGCACTGATCAGCTGCAGGACGTATCTGTCGTCTCTCGGTTTCCTCTTCGGGCTAAGCTGGTCCTTGTTTGCTGGTTGCCGAGCCGCGATAGAGTTTTCTAGCGTGGTAACAAGCTGCTTGATCTGGCTGTCGTACAGCACTCTAGCAGGAATACGCCGCTTTGTGGCTAACCTTTTGAGTAAGTATGCCCATTCCGTCCACTCCCGGTCAGCTGGTGACCGAATTCGAGGTTTGTCCCTTTCAAGAGGCACTGGAAACTGATACTTTGCCACAAAGTGGAATGCACATTCGGATAGTATGTCGTTTGCTCGTCGCATCACTTCGTCTTGCTCGGCCAGGCTTAGATGGACTGGTAACTCTGGCAGAGCTTGTGCACGACTGTGGTCTTGCTGTGGCAGGGGCAAAGGTAGATACTGTGACGGTCCGTCAAACTCGTCTTGATTGAAAGGACGTCGCCTAGAATGGTAACGTGCTGCACCACGGCCTGCTTCAGCGTTCTGCCGCTGGGTATCTACGTCATACTCAGTATAGCCTTGACTCAGTGGTGAGCCTGTCCGCTGGCCGAAACTGTCTTGGCTGTGCCTCCGACTTGCTGGCTCATTTTCGATCATCGTAGTTCTTTGCAAACCTTCACGAGGAAGATAAGACATGTCGTCCGGTCCAGGGAAAGAGGCAGTCGCTCCGTACGGTACGGAGCGTGATGGCATAGGCTCGTAGAGTGGTGGTACCCTGCTGGAGCCATACTGATCTATAGGACTCTCCACGAATTCAGCTCTTGGTGGAGAATTTCTGCCTTGAAAGCGCGACATGAACGGATCGTAGCTCCCTATCGCTCTGTAGCTGGATGACCTGAAGAGCATCGAGTCAGCAATCCTGCTTGGACCACCGCATGAAGTGAAATCAGATAAGCGAAGGCTCGTACCGAGAGTATTCAGGATGACCGTGGTCTGCGACAGACCCTGACACCAGGGCGCTCATAAGGTGGTTCGGATCTGGCTGACGATTGTCTTCTGAACTCATCCCCCCGAACGACTGTGTGTTTGTCAAAGAGAGTTGAAGGACACTGTTGAATGCTGCGAGGTTTCCCAGTAGCGTCTTAGTCATATCTCGTGCTTGTGTGAACTTGGGTAGAAGAGCGCTTTGATAATGGCAGGCTGTGGAGTAGCGTGCCCAACCAGCGTTCGAAGTAGATGCGAGTTCCAGTGTGTACGCAGAGCCCGTTCACGGTCGAAGTATCAGGTTGTATATGTCGGGCACCAAAGGTCAAAAGTTGCGTTCAAGGCTCAGGGTAATGCTTAGTGTCGTTCCTGCAAGAGGCGATGCATGAGTATTATCAAGGCCACGGAATCCATATCACAAAGTATCAAGGATCCGGGGAGCGGCTTGCGAGGATGTTATCCCGACACATCACAGTGTTCGTGTTGAAACAGGGTACTTTGTTTCGGCAACATCAAGTCATGGCATATTCCTTGAAACAAGGCCGCCAACGGGTTGGTTCACCGGGTGTATTGTTATAGTTTCCATCGCAAGATGGATACTGACAGTCTCTGCTCCACCAGTAGTCAGTGAGGCGCGACTCGTAGAAATGAGGCACTGCGGATGACGCCAACGGGTGATCACAAGATGATCGACATAAAACGTCCGTTAGTTGGGCCTTCCTGCTTGTACCCGATGATTCTGTGCCCAGATTACGATGAGCATGAGGTGCTTGATCGCGTTGGATCGAACGTGAGGGTGCATGCAGTTCTGATCACAAGACCACGTTCCAGCTTGTGCTTGATACCTGACCTCCACGCTCGAGATCGTCAATCTACCCTGAGTGGATATCGTTGCTTAGAGGGAAATGTAGTCTTGGTCACAAGCTTGTTCTACTTGTATCGGAGAAAAGTGCTGGCCTAGCCCCATTTTGGAAGTGAACCAGTGTGTCTCGAGGTACCGGGTGTCCCATGACGTTCAACCACAAGGCTGATTAGCTTTCAGTGCGGCAAGTACGGGAATAGTGAAAGAACGCTAGAAGCCGTTAGGGTGTTTGAGGTTCGTCCCGCTCAAGCTAGTTGTCAAGTATCTGAGCAATATCAGGCCACTGTTGTTTTGTGATATCTTGCTCCAGGATGCAAGCCTCGGGTGATGGATGGTGTCAGCCACATAGCCGGAGGCGAGGTTGTAGCTCCAACAGCAGGACCCATCGAAGTGGGCGAAAGGACAAGAAAACGACACCCCGAGTGGGATGGCTTCATGCCCAAGATAGTCGCGGGTAAGGAAAGATCATCGAGTTCCAGTGTCAAGACCTGGTCCACGTACTTGCGGAGAAGGCCATCACCTCTTCAAGGACAGACAATCTCTCTAGGATGTATTCCAGCGTCGGGCCCACCGGCATGACGGTACTGCGTGGTAAGTCATCCGTCGCTTTGCGGTTACGCGTATTGTGAATGGACTGCAAGTGTTAGTGTAGACAGCTTGAGGATCGATACTAAGATTGATGAATCCTCCGACGCAGTGGCTGAAAATAGTAAGCGACATCACTGGCATAAACCACACCTAGCAGGGGTAGGGGTGTGGGCGCGCGCGGGTTTGCCAGAATAAAGCTGGTTGTAAAAGATCGGCCAACGGCACTGTCGCTTAATTGCAACTGCCGGCGACTGCTCAATCTTGATTCCTTCCAGAAGATGGAAGAAGGTCGTTAGCGCATCAAGTGAAACACGACGACAACGCGTCCACAACGCAAGTGCCGACACACTTCTGATCACAGAGCCTACTACGAGATCGACAAGTGGCCGAGATTACTGCCTGATCAGGACAAGACCAACCAGGGCAGTACCCGAAATGGGATGATCGCCGGTCGTCAACGACACCGTCGACGCCGTGAAGTCGTAGAACACGGCCATCAGAGTCCTTTGATCAAAATGAAATGCCTCACCAGGCGTGCGAGAGCCCACGCGTCGAAAAGGCTGTTTTGAGATTGCTCCAAACCTCCACCATATCTTATGGTTGCGGTGGTGATTGCGATCCTGCACAACCGTAGAGGTACCAGAGGAAGAAGCAGGTAAGCTTTATGGACGAAACACCACCAGCGGGTTAGCGCCATGGCCTTTTGATACTCTCGAAGAAAAGCTGTAGCGCAATCTCTACTAACCAATTTACCTTAAAGCTACGTCAAGCTGCAGCTGCAAGTGCAACGCCTTTGCAGATCATTCGGAACCGTAATTTCCTGCGTCATGCAAGATTCATCGGACATTCGCTGTCGCGAGTGTAGAAGCCTGACGCTGCGAGAACGCGCGAGCGTTCCTTCATATGAGTAGCAATATAGACGTCACCAGCGTTGACACCAGATAACACTGTCGACAATTTGCTTCTGTGCGAGAGGTTGTATTACAATATGGCGTGCGTCATGACTTCCATAGATTTTGACCTTGATGTTCGAGGGGCTTGCCGAGTTAAGCAAAGATGAAGCCGCCAGGTGCCACGAGAATGCTGAGACCTTCTTTTGATCTATTGCTGTCAGTTCCGTGCTTGCAGTGTCCAGTTTTGGGTCAATTTGCCGTCCAACATCGCCCTATTTGAACTGCAATCGATATCCTGCTGAACAGCAGGTCTAGGCTGGACCTCGCGAGAACCTACCACTTGAAGCAACAGATCCTCTTCTGCTTCGCGACAAGGAGTACGGACGAGTCGAGGAAACACAGACGCATCAGAATCGCGAGGAGTAATCGACCAGAGTCTCCCTGTCGATCTCTTGTTACTTGCTTGTCCGATGAGTGCTAGGTTAACGAGCATCACGAATCTGCATCGCACAATGACTGTTACGACGATGGCAGCAGCACCTCAGGCTAGTGGTCAACCGTCGCGATCATTTTCGTCCACTGCCCCTGGCCAAAGAGCAGATAGCCAAAGGCCTAATATCAAAGGAGACGGAACCGACCAAACATCATATGTGCTTACGCTCCTGACGGATCCAGCGCACAACAATTCTATGAACTCGTTGAGAAAGACCTACTTTCCGCCACACCTTAACAAGATCCCAGCACATATCACGCTGTTCCACGCTCTGCCCGGTTCAAAGCTTGAAAGCGAAATCCTGCCCGGAATCAAATACATGGCTTCTCGAACCCCGCCTTATCGCGTTCGGGCCACAAACCCATTCAGGCTAAGTCGTGGCGTTGGCATCAAGGTAGAAGACGATATCGACCATGCTAACGATAGCAAGCGTGGACGCAACATGACACGAATTATTCATGCAGAGCTGCGAAAAAAGTGGGGAGAATGGCTGAGCGAGCAGGACTCAACGCCGCCGAGATTTCACTACACAGTTATGAACAAAGTCAACAACGAGCAGGTAGTCGAGCAGGCACTGGCGCAGCTCAACGAAAGTTTCGAGAAGGGCGAGGACGTGTCAGATGGCAAGTTTGACCATAGCGGGAAGAACAATGGGCAACAGGATGCGGAAATTAAAGGCGAGCACGAGCATAAGCACGAGAAGCTACACTTTGTCGGTGAAGTCCAGGGACTGATACTGTGGAGGTATGAGCGGAGTGGTCATTGGACGAAGCCAGAGCAATTCGAATTCACAGGTCGCGATAGATGATGCCCGATACTCTTTCGATGGCCTAAGTTGACAGCAGACGCACAGCTACCTGAGCCCGTCGAATCCTACACATTCCTGCTCGTGTAGGAGGTCTGGGCCGGTTCAATATCTACCAGCCGGCACGTTGAGCACAGCTTGGCATGTCGTTGTAGAAGCAGGAATGGCCGACGTCAGAAAAGCCCATGCATCCGACCCAATTCGCACGATGGGCAGCCGTAGTGCCATGTACTCTATACAAGCGATCTATCCTGAGTCAGGATCGGCAGTCTTGACTCGATAACGGAGTTTTGACACGCAAGTAGGTACCCTACCGCTGAGATAGAGTTCCTTCAACGCTCATGCAGCCGATGGCGTGTCGAGATCTGAGCGATTGGGCAGCAAAGACCCTGTCGGGCACGCATGATGCATGCATATCTACCACAATGCGATATGATCTGCATACGCGCCTTGATCGGGTGTCCATCTTTGCAGGGACAGCAGCGAGATTGTACTTCATGTCACAGCAAGGGCGGAATCAGTGCGCCCATGTCAGTAGCCGGTCCTGTTTCGAAGCCGTGATGTTTGTAATTGGTAAACTCGAGCTTTATGAGAGGTTCGCGATTCTATTGGCAACACTCATTGTAGTAGTTCTGCCGAAAGCGGCGAACTGGAGCGTACGTGCACACGGTAGCAAATTACTTCTGGGCTTTGATTTCAAGACGAGAATGGCGTTCTCAGTACTCTGTGATCGTATTGTTCTTAGGGCAAAGTAGGAAAGAGGTTGGTGAGAGTGTCTTGATGCATCCAAGGTGGAAGGTCACGTTTTATGGCATCCGAGCCTGATACGACACAGAACCGTTCCGTATAACATCGGCCTCTTTTATCACTGTCCCACGAGAGCAGCGACATCTGCACTACTAGTATGCCATCCAACATACAGATCTGATAAACTTTAGCTACATCAGTCGCAGTCTTGTTGTCATACAGTGTCTAACCTAACAATCATCCGGCCAGGCGGTTCGGTCTGGACCTTGAATCTGGGACTAACCCATGTGAGAGGTCTACAAACCACTGGGCTGTAAATAGAAGGGGCATACGAGACAAGGATCAACAGTGTTTTGGAAACTTATTAAATAGGAACTAACCTAGAGCTTCATTCCCAGAGCTTTATGTACCCTCATACTCTGCCGAATGCTCAAGTCAAGCATGATCTCTTCACTGCCACCAGGGATCTTGTAGGCTAACGTATCTCTATACAGACGCTCGATCTTGGCACCCTGACCACCCCTCGAGTAGGCCAGACCACCGAAGATCTGTGCTGCCTCTTTGGTGCAGAACTCGAAGGTGGTAGTTGCTTGTGCTTTGAGGCCTGCGATTGCTCCTCCGAGCCGCAGCATGGCTTCTGTTTCGCCCATCTTCTGGCATTGGAAGACCAGGTTCTCTAGCCATGCGTATGATGCTTCAATCTGTCGCGCCATGTGTGCTAGCTTGAGTCGGATGACGGGGTGGTTGATGAGCTTCTGACCGAAGGTTTTCCTCTTGTTGGCGTATTTGACACACTCCTCGAAGCAGACTCGGGAGAAGCGCAGGCACTGGATGATGATGCCTATCCTCTCGTGGTTGAAGTTTGTCATGACGACCTTGAAGCCTTGGTTCTCCTTTCCAAGCAGGTTTTCGACGGGGACCTTGACGTCCTCGAAGGTGATATATGTTGTTCCGGAGGACCACACACCTTGGCAGTCCATCTTTCTCGTACTGACGCCCTCAGTGCGTTCGATAAGGAGGACAGAGATACCGCCCATGCCAGACTCTGGCGTGCCTGTTCGTACGGCAGTGGTGAAGTAATCGCACCAGATACCATTGGTGATCCATTTCTTCTCGCCGTTGACGATGTAGTGCTTGCCGTCTTCACTCAGCTTGGCTTCGCAGGTGAGGTTTGCAACGTCGGAGCCAGCGTCAGGCTCAGTGATGGCCAAGCAGATGCGCTTGTCACCGTTCAGGATGTCAGGCAGAATACGCTCAACCAGCTTCTTCTTGCCGAACTTGACGACGGGTGGGCAGCCGATGCCGAAGCCACCGATCAAGTTCCAGACGAGACCACCACTGCCCGTTCGAGACAGCTCGTCTGTGAGTAGCATCTCGTGGAAGAGATCCCACTTCTCGGGCTGCACGCTCTTGACGGTGTTCTTTGTCAGGTGCTGGGGGTAGTGGACACCCATCAGACCAGCGAGGTATCCTCTCTCACCCATCTGCTTGTAGATCGTCTCTGGCACCTTCTTTTGCTCGTCCCATTCTGTTACGTATGGCTCCAGCTCATTCTCGACCCATTCTCGAACCTCAGCCCGCAACGCGGCATGGGACTCATTGTAGTAGGGCGAGTGGTATGATTGGTACCAGTTGGGGTCGGCGAAGGGGATGAGGCTTCCGAAGGGGTCAAGGGCTTCTGTTGTTTCCTCTGATGCTGCCGGGCCTGGTGCAGGTGCAACGAAACCAGGCTCCGCGGATGGGACGACCTTCTCCTTCTGGTCTGACGCTGGAGTAGATGGCGCTGGCTCTGGTGCAGGAGCCGCCTCGGCCTTCTTGGAGTCTAATGAGCCGACTTGAAGCTTTGACTTGTACTTCTTGAGGATGCCCTCATTGTGGTACTTCCAGAATTGCTTCGAGGCATCCTTGCCAGCGACACGCTGGAGAACTGCAGGATGGTTAGCACCGCACCGTCACGTCCTGGAGACTCTTCTTACTCTTCTTGCCGCCTGGATGCTCATCCTGGAACGTGGTAAGATCGTACACGTCCTCGTCGACCACGATGTATAGATCAGTGGCCTTGTTGTGTTTGGCCACGTCGGCTGTTGAGAATGTCTTCGACATGGTGAATGGAATGCTGACTACAAATACAGTCTATCAAGAACAGAACTCAGAAGGGTATACTCTATAGCAGAGAGACAGAGAAACAGAAACAAAAGAACAATAAAGCATTGATAGAAAGGACATTCATTTTCACATGTTAGCTTTCACGAGCGCACGAGCCTCGAGCACATGGTCTTCCAGTTCAGGTACACGTTGCTGTGTACTCCGGCTTCTCCATCAATCGTGACACGCGCCCCAGATTCTGACGTCTTGCTTACTGGTTGACTTGATTCTGAGCACTCCGACTGGTTGAGGTAGGAATTGCGATCAAGTGACCCGCTGTGTTTGTTCTGGAGTTCCGGGCTTAGCCCGTTCCAGTGTGCCTCGGCGAGTCCAAGTTCCACGTGCTCACCAGCGAGTATCATCACATGCTGGCGGGCCCCTGAATGCTCGAGCCTGACAGCTATCACTTCCTATCTCTCCGGCCTTTATTCGGCAATTCTGGTAGAGCTCCGTAGAGTGCTAATTCCAAATCCTTTCCAAAGCATCTTGTGTGCCCGCGTTCAACCTGGAGCGATGTCGAAGCACTCAATGTTTTGAGCTTTACTGGTTTGCCCGTCAAGCACTCCGTCACACATTTCGACGTAGCCGAAGGGTGATTTCAATAATAGTAGCTCGAGGTTACCCAGATGCTATTGGAGCACCCGGGGTCCCTGCAGAAGATGATTAAAATGATGAATTCGCACATGTTTTGTGATTAACTCCAAGAACCGAATCTAACACACGAAGGAAGCATGCAGCAACCATGGCAACTGCCCCAAAGATATAGCTCCTACGTCAACGCTGACAGAAGCGCCATAACCAACATGTGAGACTTTCTTACAGACTGATACAAGATATTGATCTAGCAAACGACCGTCTGGAGAGGGTACGCACATAAGACGCTACTCAGGCAATTAGAAGGTTATTCTGGCACATTGAAATTCTCTTTCGACGAGCGACGAGCAGGAAGACTGCCTCTCAGGGCATAGTCTTGGGTGATGGTTGAGGCCTCGAGCTGTGGAAAGAACCGCTGGATCCGTCTCTGTTCTTCTCTCTTTTTCCAGATCATCAATATGTGAGAATGCCCTGAAGTCTTGACGGTGGTACTTGCCCAATTGACCCAAACTTTCCCGCACCAAAAGTTATTGACACTGCATCTTCCATGCTTTCGCTGCTCCTATGACCATCCGAAACGATTCCACGATGGAGGCAACCCTTGGTTTCAGACGCGACATTGCACGAAAGGTATCTCGGTCCTCGCTTGCTAGCCTGGTCTAGATACAAGACTAGTTGACACTGGGCCACAGGTTGGTGCAGCACGCACAACGAGCAAGCAAGAAGCCTTGCAAGCCGAGTACCAAAAAGAAGTCCACCAACTCGCCGCTCAAATTGACGAATCAGCCCAGCAGCATGCCGCCTGGATGTGAATAGCAACACGAGACAAGATCAAGTCCTCACTTAACTGATATCTTATTCGCAGTAAAAAGATACATCAAGAACGAGTCCAAGAACTCCGAGACCTAATCATGAAGAAGATGCAGATCGAGAAGGACATGGTCAAAACCACGAACGAGCTACAAGAAGCCTATGAGAGGAGCAGAGAGATCTTTGCAGCCGTCTTGGATGGAAGGGTTGAGGATTGCGAGATGAGTTTGCAGCAGCTCAGCGATATCACCGAGAACGGGTGGGAGCACGTCGAAAAGAGTCAAGAGCTCTAATCGTGTCGCCAAACGACAGACGTTGAGTCACCAACCCTCAACACTCCAGGCGCTTACTTGTGAGAAGGGTCATTCCCTGATGTGTGACGATATGTTCCGTGTTCGATCTCAAATCCTGGGTACTACAGCCTAACGTCGGTCAATTGACGAGACCGGTCCACAGAGTACTTCCAATTTTGATAGAGTGTTCGTGTTCCACGTGTTCGGCAGTCTGTCATGCGAAAGGCTTCGTGGTGATATCCATGGTGACTACATAGGTACTGTGACTCGAATGTCGAGCGTCACATCAGCAGGCAGTCACTACAGCTGCAATTTCTTCGTTCGCCTGATATTAAATATACGCTGCTCTGGAAAGCTGAGCACTGCTCTGCAAGCTCCTCTTGTACCATTTTGCAAATTCGGGTCTGCAATCACAGGTCGGGAAGGTCAGGTCCTGCTTTACTAATGTCTTCTACACCGCACCAATCTTGTCACGAGCTTTTCGAGTATGCCAATCTGGAGGAAGGGAATGCTGGAGGTCAAACACTTTATCGAGCCGCTGTTCCAGGGCGGCTTTTCGCACAAGGTCGGGAGCGATGTGCTTCACAGTATGGAACAACCTTCGATAACGTCCTATATCAAGTCCGTCCCGGGTCAGCCCGACCAGCTGAGACTATAACCGAAGCTCAACGTGACAGACAGTTCCGCTTCTCAAGTCACATGCAGGAACAAGCATGTCCTCTCCCCTCGCACGCACATAATTCTGCAGCAAACCTCTATGTCAATCCGTGTCCCGAACAACAGTTCCATGCGTCGGGGCACCGGCACACACCAGCTGGAGCGCACCCAGCCACGGCTTCATCGCCTGCAGCACAGCAGCAATATGGCCGGCGACAAGCTACATACCCATTGGAAGCGCCAATCCCTGCACACCCGCAAGGTCAAGCCCGATGCCATACTGGAATTGAGCCTCAAGCATATGCCACGGAGAATTCATACGCTGTCGGCCTGTCCCAACACGCTTCCTGTGATGTACTTGCGTTTCCTAGGATCTACCCGCCTCTTCCTATGTCCCAGCCTGCACCTGAGCTCTTCTCAATTCCCTCGCCTATACGAAGCCACCTCGATGTACCTCAACATGCAGATACACAAAACACGCCTCTTGAACCAGTTGTTACCAGTATGCATTCCATAGGACCGGCCCACCCTTTCGAAGGACAAGGCTTTAGAGACAATGGTCCTCATCCACACTGTGAACCTCGACCGTTGATCTGCCCTCAGAACAAAGACCATGAACCCAGAGACAGTTCTATTGTGGAACAATGGCGTCAGCGGCGATCAGGTAAGTGCTTCTTGCATCATTAGTAGCCCCTTCATATTATCGTGACATACTTCATTCGAAATCAGCAGCTTAAACCAAAAGCATCACCCCCACCATCATCCACGCCCTCGACCATCGAAATCAAACCACTCGAATACGCGTATACCCGCCCCCCTACCCCAGTATTCACCAACCCGTTCGCACTTGGCCAGCGAGCGTCACAACCTACTTCTCCGTCGCTCTCACCCAGGACAATACCCGTCTTCATCGCTTCGCGAAACCCCGCGAAACGAGGCGCATCGACACCCTCTCTCGACGGCCGCGAAGGAAGATTAATCAAGAGGTCGAAGTCCACGCCACTGCGCAAGTGGTCGCCCACCCGTCTCCGGGATCTGCTCCGACGAGACCGGCCGCGGAACCTACCTGACTGCGTCGAGTACTCTGACTACGATGTTGTGCGGGACATTCCGGTTAGTGAGCTTGTAAATGAGTGGACGCATGTCACCGGTGAGCTTAGGGCTGGGGCTGGGCCTGGGGCCGGGCTCGAGAGGGATGATGGCTTAGGATGTGAACGCGAGATGATGACTGAGGGTGTAAAGGGGTGGACCGTGAGCATGAGTGTAGGGAGTCGGCGGTTTGCAGACGGTGGGGGAGTCGAAGCACACGACGCCGTGGCACCGGAGGTGGTGCCGTTCAAGCTGCGCGTGGAGGGTCGAGGTGGGGAGGTGCTTTGGGATATGGCTTGGGCTTGGGGTCGTGCTTGAGGCAGGGGTATATGAGCTGGGCCTATTGAGCTGGCATAATTGCACGACACGCCCACGAGACACGGGCCGTGGAGGTAATGCAACGTAGTGTAATGTAACGGAGCTTTCATGATTTCGTCAACGCTGTCTATCCTAATGCCAAATCCCACCCAAATGCCATGAACATGCAAGGCGTCCTTTCCTAATATGCTCCAATTATGCCAGATCAGATGCAAAAAATGGTTGTACATGGCTGTCTTTGACGTAGTATCTCCTACAAAAACAGTGCGAGGGCGCTCCCTAAAGCGGCGACAGCCATCACCCTTGGAGAGAAGTGCGCCGACAAAGTGCCAGCGCTATCGATGTCGAGGGTCGATAGCCGCGGCTCCGGGGTATACGTGCCCGGATCAGTGCTGTTCAGAGTCCCGTCCCAGCAGTACTGGGTGAAGCAACCCTGGCAGGCCTGCGGCACCTCGGTGCCCGTACGATCGAAACTGCGGCTGAGGATGGCGCAGGCAACGCACTGGGACCAGTTCTCGTAGCCTGACAGCGTGCCGTTGGCCATTGTGGCGACCTCGTAGCCGTTTCGGATCATGGCGTCGCGGTAGGTGTTGTTTGTTTCTAGGGTGACGGTGGACTGGTTCGAGTATGTGACGTAGGGAGAGTTGGGCATGTAGACGATGAGGGGCGGGGTCACTGCGAGGTTGGAGGCGTCGAGGGACGGGCTGGAGCTCGTGATGTTGGATGCGTTGCAGCCGAAGAAGGTGGGTCTGTAATTGAGGCCGAGGTTGATGAAGGTGTTTACGTCCGGGATGGAGGGGAAGGCTGTCCCGTTGCTGATGGGCTCTAGGGAGCGCATGTACGTCTGTACCAAGGCTGAACCATTGGGCCAGTTCGTGGGCGTGTCTGCGCTGTTGTCGCTGGCGAAGATGACATCGACTTCTCGTAGTGGCTGAATGAGTGGATTGAACGGAATGTTCTGGTTGTCCTCGCCTCCGTCAACAAGGGTGAGAGAGTGGTTGGTCGCGCTACGAGCATCTCCAGTCGGGTTCCAGCCATAGAAAGGGTTTGGATCATAGTCTGCAATGTCGTTGTCGTCGCTGCCGAGGTTGACTAGAAGAGAGCCAACGGCGTCTCTGAGGAAGTCAGGTATGTCGAGGGAGGAATCGTTCAGTTGGAGAATGAGTGTGTTGAAGAGACTGGAGCTCGTGCCCATGACGAAGCCTGCGTTGTCGAAGCCGATGGTGCAGCGGGAGTCGTCGGCAACTGAGCCGTTGGTCATGTTGGTACCCAGATAGCGGGTGGGTATAAATCCATAAGTTGTCGGATCCCATGTGCCCATTTCGAAGGGGTTGAACTCAAAGTTGCTGCTGTTCAAGGAGACGATCTTCTGTCCGGGTGCGCGAGCATCGGCGAGACTGATGGGGAAGGGTTGCTCTGCATTCTGGAAGCCCTCAGTCTGGGCAATGGAAGACCAGGTGTAAGCTGGCCCGCCATCCGTGGCATTGATTAGCTGGAACGACAGCGCTCTCCCCCAGTAATCCGTGAGACTAGCGTCGAAGCCAGCATTTATTTTCCCCTCGACCTCATCATATAAGTCGCTATAGTAACTAGCGGTATTAAGGAACTGAATACCTCCGGACGGAGGGCCCTCCAAGATGCTGTTATCGAACTGCCATACCGACGGGTCATCTCTCAACGCAGATACAGTGGTGAAATTGTTAATGTAGATCGAACCGACCAGCCAGTTGCCTCCACTCAGACCGGCGATGTATGTCGCACTCTGTAGCAGGCCTCCCAGCTGTCCAGTATTGGTCGAGTTGTCGGACCTGCTGTCGAAGGCGCTGAGGACGCCGGCACCGTTGATCAGAGCCCTCCAGCCGCCACCCGAAAATGCTATACCAATATTGGGGAGTGCCGAAACGTTGTTTCTATGGTCATCAATGTATTGTCCAGCGTCGAAGTTTGATATGTTCATGCGTGATAGAAAGTCTCGCATGGGTTCGATGGTGTTGTCCCGGCGCCGCTGGACCCATTCGGTCTCGTTTGGTGAAAGGGAATCTGCTAGTCGTACAGATGGCGCGGTCGAGGGACAGTCAACCTCGCTAGGGGTGTATCCTTTTGGAGAGGCCGGCAGAGCGCGGCGCAGGTTCGACAAGGCATTCGGGGCATTACGAGGGACGTCTGGCGATACAACAGTGGCTGAAAGGTTAGCACAAGCCGAGTTTGGTAGGCATTCTTGACGTACCTTGCGCTATGCTCGCCACGCTGCCCAATACAGCAGCACACGTGGTAAATTTCATGGTTAGTGAATGTAAAGCCCAGCGAAAGCGAGCTGAGAACCAAGAACAGGCAACAGAAGAAAAGATGGATTCTACTTAACGCTGACTACCTCGAATAGAACCTTATAAGTATGTAATACATGTGCAACGAGCACCAGGAACCGGCAGTGCATGAATGATGTGTTGGGTACCCAGGGCGGGAACGCGCAAGCCCACCGCCCTAGGACGGCCTTGTCAAGTGCAGTCAGCCATGACACGAGCGCCAGTCTTTGCTGCGCTCACCAGCGCTGAACAAGGTAATTTGTGCATGCGCGCTGATGTCAGCCACACCCACTTTTATGCTTGCTCCGATCCAATGGCGATGGATAAAGAGCCGGGAAACCGAGATCACGGCTACGACGGAGACCTACCTAATTATGCACCTAAGGTAGTAGCCGATGCCATTTCTAGGCAGCTGAAAGAAGAACGCCAGGCAATCTTGCCAGAAGCCATACCGCTGTCTAAAGGACTTTGTGGCACTTCTAGAACGTGCGTGCTCCAGTGCGTCCTGCGCAATGTCAGGTGCCAAGTGCCTCGTTGGTTGTCGTACAGAAAGAGAACGGGAAGCTGTGGAACGTGAGGCAAATGTCGACCTGCGTTGTGGGCGTCCTGTTTGGGCGTGCCTACTGAGTCCAGCAGACCGTTCTGACTTTGATCACGCGGTGTTCGTCTAGGCTCATCGTCGTATCACCTCAATCTGCTACCAAATGGTGCCTTGATACATATACACATGTATGTACTATGTAGCGATAGCAATGATACGTAAGGACGTACCGTGTTGCACCCGTAGCTCGTTGAGGAGTCCAAACCTCATCGTTCCGGCCCGTGCTCCCTTTTCCTTTTCTAACAGCAGTCTGGTTACACTCCTACCTCTCCATGGGAACGGGAGCTAGCTGTGATCTACGTGGTGTTCTTTTTGAAGGTCATCCGAGTATGCACACACCATGGTTGAGACAGCATAGATCTGCCATGTGAAGCAAAGATTCGCATCAAGGTCCCATAGTTGCACAGCAAGATCTCCAAAACTGACACCCTATCTCAATGTCATGTCTTTGTCATCTTACTGCCGTCGCCTTTGATAAATTCAAGTTCAAGTTGTCCTGCCTGCAAAGTGTTCTACCCGACGAAGCCGAAGAGCGGAACATAGCCACTGGACAAGTGTCTTAATAAAGCCAACGCTGTTTCATGGGTGCTCCCATCAAACAACCACCGAGCCTGACAAGCTAAGTCGTGGAAGCTGCAGTGCTACGAATGACTACGAGGATACAATGCTACTATCTTGGTACTAGCAGTAGTGAAGTAGTGGAGAAAGGGGTCGGGAGTAGATGGCCCGAGGCGCGACGCATTGACATCTCCAAACATGAACACCAGTGCGCAGCCATCACGCTTGACATTGGAGTTGGCCCTGCTGCTATCGAACCCTAACCTCTCTCATCGTCGCCATGTCTATGCGCCCAGCATACTGTCTCCGCAACCAAATACGATCATGTCCCTCACCACTCCGTGCCCAGCGGCGGTGGGCACGAGTCCACGACATCCGCGTCGTCGCTCGCCACAACAGCACCAACGGCATCAAAGACAGATACCAGGATAAGCTCGAGCAAAAAGCACGCGAAGAAAGTTTCGAATCAGTGTCCCAGCTCAGGGCAGCCTACGAAGAGAGGATAAAGAGCCTACGCAAGAAGGTATCGTCTGAGCTCGAGAAAGCCACCAGTCCGGAAGCACAAGCGCAAGCATCACAGACGCATGCACAGCAACCGCAGTCACCATACGTAGGCCAGCAGCCTCCACCACCTAATCCCGAGCCACAGGCTTCAACAAAATCCCCACAGCCGCCAACGACATCCGCGAAGAGGAAAGAGGGCGGCGGCCCACCCGGCATCAAACCTCTATCCTCCTACCTCGACCTCGACAAGATCCGCACCCTGCCCAACAAAGAGATCGAGTACCTCTGGCGCCTCCGCCACGCCAACGACCCCAAGTCACTCTGCGCCGTCGTCCCCCTCGAGACCTACCGACGCATCTACGACACGGCCAAAACACACCCGCGCTTCATATTGCCGCTGCCCCGGCCCGCGGCGGAAGACGGCTCCGGAGACCTGCAGCAAAGCCCTGAAGGCTTCGACGGCAGAGTCCCCAGGACCGCAAGCGACATCCACTTCCTGCAGTGGTCATTCCTTCCGCCTGCGGGCGCACCGCCTGCCCCGGGCGTGCAGACAGCGAACACGCACACGAGCACGATCCTGTTCACCCACTTGGCGGCGTTCAAGCTGCACGGGGAGTACGCCCAGCCGCATACGACGGTGACGCATCACCTCGATTTGGCGGACAGCCACGGGCTGGTGCTGCTGAACGGCTCCGTGGTGGATGGACGAGGTGTGAGTGTGGAAGAAGGCAAGTGGCTCCTCCTATGCATGCAGAAGTTCTATGACCATGGTGGTCACGGCGGCGGCGTGGGCAAGGAGAAGCGACAGGGTTTGTTGAAGAAATTCACGGGGGGCGACCAGAGCTTCGACTTGAGCGAGCTTGTAGATGAGGCCGAGAGGATCTCGTGACATGTAAAGCGTAGCATAACAACAAGGGTATCTCAAAAATCACGCCCATAACTCGTCCTTCTCAACATCTGTGTCGCTCACCCCCTTCCGCCTGTCCTCATCCCTGAGCACTTCCTTGACTAGGAAATCCCAGATAGCGTCAAAGTAGCCAGGCTCTGCCACGGTGGAGTTGTGGTCTCCGTTCTCGAAGTCTTTCCACGTTTTCCTTTTTACCCGGCAGATGTCATGTAGTGTTTTCATCATGGTGGGAGGCACGATCTCGTCTTTCAACCCTGACAGGAACAGGATAGGTGGCGCGTCGGCTGGCAGTGTTTGCAACGTCTCGTCGGACGGCCATTTCTGGTGACAAAGGAGGCTTATGTATCGTGCTGGCGGAAGGACCGTAGGGATGAGTTTGCGGATGGAGAGGAAGGTGTTCTCCAGGATTACACCTGCTATCCTTTGCTCGTTCTGTTTCTCACTTGCTCCATCGTCGGCCGTCTTGTCGAAGTTCTTGGCCAGCAAGCGTATCGAGACCGCTCCGCCTAAGCTCTGTCCGTAGATGACAATCTTGGTTTTGGACATTTCCGAGTGACTACGCACGTAGTCGAATGCCGTTTGCGCGTCGATGTTGATACCGTTCTCGTCCGCTGAGCCGGTACTGAGCCCGTAGCCTCGGTATTCGAGCATGAAGACGTGACACCCTAAGGACTCGGATAAGACTTTGGCGATGGGTAACCTGTGGCCGATGTTTCCTGCATTGCCGTGGAAGGTCAGGATGGTGATATTCTTCCGCAAGCGAGGGTTTGGCGGACGAAGGTAATATGCATGCAGAGTCTCTCCATCCGGCGTCGGGAGATAGAGTGACGACGCATCCTGGATGTTGAACTGTGCAGGCTGAGGGACATCGGTACGAGAGTTGAGGATCGTCGATGGATAGATTATCGAGTTCTGACGAAAGTACAACAGTGAGGAGCCTATCGCTGCGAGGCCGGATGAGGCTAAGAAGGGAATGCGTAGGTAGGACAGGACTGAGTTGAAGGCGCTCATGGTGGGACTGGGATCCTCGGAGCGTTCATCGGTGGGTGTAGAAGGAGCCGTAGTGGGCAACTCGGCGTGATTCAGGGGTACGCTTGCGAGATATGAGGGATATTAGACGGTGTAAGGACTAAGTGATAATGTGGTCGTGGTGAAGGATGAGGCACGTTGAGGAGTCCGGGATAGACTTGCATGTGCCTACAAGACCCTCGTGGGTGTAGCATCGTCATGATTGCCTTGGTGCCTCGCCGATACGGGGAAAGGAGCGAGGGAAGGAGCTAGCTTAGCGCGATGCGGCTATGATGATGGCCTGGTAGGCGCCTGAGGCCTCTATCTTTCTACTTGTAACGCGTCGATCGTTTGCCTGCGGCTACCCGTTGGTGAAGACATACCGACCACGCCCTTCAACTCTTGTCGCCATCCATCTACGCCTTACTACTCTGCCTTTCACGAAGCACACATCCGTACTGACTGGTCATTTGACAGCACTGTTCCCTCCCTCTCCGCGACTTGACTAGATCTGGCTTGAAATTCCGCAAGTATGGGACCTGATATGGCAACTGGCATGCTGGGTGAAGATGGTATCCACGTCGACATGAACCACCTGAAGAAAGGCGAGGTTAATTTGGGCACCTCGATCATGGCCATCAACTTCAAGGACGGTGTCATACTAGGAGCCGATTCCCGAACCACGACGGGCGCATACATCGCAAACAGAGTCACAGACAAGCTCACCCAAGTACACGACACAATATGGTGCTGCAGATCCGGCTCGGCGGCAGACACACAAGCCGTGGCGGATATTGTGAGCTACCACCTGGGCTTATATGGAGTTCAGAATGGCCAGGATGGACCAACCACGCAGACTGCGGCTGCACTGTTTCAAGAGCTATGCTATGAGAACAAAGATTCGCTCAGGTAAGCCAGGAGGTCCTCTTACATGAAGACATGACACTAACGAAGGCACAGCGCTGGTATGATCATTGCTGGCTACGACAAACGACACGGCGGTTCGGTCTACTCCATACCACTGGGTGGCTCATTACACAAGCAATCCTATGCCATTGGTGGGTCTGGTTCGACATACATCTATGGCTACTGCGATGCAAACTGGAGAGAGAGCATGACGGAGGAAGAAGGAGTCAAGTTTGTGAAGGGTGCACTGGCAGAGGCTATCAAGTGGGATGGTAGCTCCGGCGGTGTCATTCGAATGGTTGTCCTTACCAACAGAGGCCACGAGAGGCATCTATACCTACCGGATAACGGCTACACCGGCCCTGGTAGGGCTCAGCCTGCGGCTGCATAGACTGGAAATGAGATGACTCGACTCTGGTGTTTCGACTGATCTAGAAGTCGTTCCAGGAAGGCACCATTCATGCTGAATGCAGCTAGGGGACGTTGACTGTAATCCATCCGTGCCCATGGTGTCATGCGTTCGAATACTGCACCCCATGTTTCTGTCCTCCATTCGCCGACATCTAGGTCTGTGCTACAAAGGGATGACTGACGATAATACATTTTCACGTGGAGTACTATTGACGAAGAGAGTATACTTTCCTTCTAACCAATATATATAGAGTAATAGCTCACCGACCACTGAACTTGAGTCGTGTTAGCCATAGAGCTTGCGCCATGTCACTCCGTGCTTGTCTAAGCACATGGCGGAATATTTCAGGCACAGTGACGTATCATTACGTCTTTCGTGCATACTGAGGTGGTCCTTTTCGTAACGATGCGTTGCCAACATAAGAATACAGTGCCCGAGCAGTGGTGTGAATGTACATCTCGTGCATGACTCTTCCAGACCTACTTTTGAGCCTTGGACTTTACTTCTCGTCTGCATCTTTCTCTCGGCCGATAGTCTGAAGTCGCTACGGTCGCATTGCCTGGCAGCGTTGAGCATTTTCACTTTACTTTTAACTTGAGCGTTAGAGCCTCCAAGTCCATTGTGCCTACGTGAGTCAGATCACAGTGTCGCGCCGTCGAACTGGTCGAAGCACAGTCTCGAACCCTGATAAATCATCTACAGCAGTAAGTTGACACGTTTCTATTACTTGGGGCCCAGCCGAACAGCAATTGGTACGACAAGAGCACATGTCAGACAGGATATAATGGCTGGGGCGCTATTGGTACGCGGTGCCTAGACCGCGTTTCACGTCGCTGTCGATTGGCTACGCGCTCAGACTCTCTGTTCGTGATCGCGAGTCGTTGTGCGTAGCGGGGAAATCTTTCACAGCGATAGATGTCAGAGTCGTAACAGCCAAAGCGACCGTGAGGTAGGCCAAAATCACCACAGGGACCCTTGGGTGCGCATCCAAGCTCGCGAAGCCGCAAGAAAAACGAAAGATCGACGAATTGAAACCGGCAGTCATGCATGAGAATGGAGTCGCCGGTGGTCTAGTAACCAAGTTTGCAGGGTCAGCATGCCCACGGCAGCCCCTCCGCGCCAACCGGAAATGGAAGGCAAGCGCATATCGAATCGCGACTGCGCCGCAGCTGCACTCTGCAGTCGCTCTTGCCATCTGCCATACAGTTGCCTGGAACCTTTCAAGCCCTGGTCGGACTCCAAGACCGAGAACATATCCCACCCAGTTCATACTTGCATATCTCATTCTCCTGTTGCTTGCTGATTATGTGTCGCGGCTGGTCCGTCGAGGGAATGCTGACATAGATGTTGCAGCTGATGAAGGGTTCATCTTGAGATGGGATCGGTGGTTATGAGCCAAGTGGCACCCAGCCTCGGTCAGCAACACGCCTACCACCACATGATGGTTGGCCGCAACGCCCAGCTCAATGAGTCTGACACGGTTACTCGATCAGCAACCCAGCGAACGCCATCTTCACAATCACACTCTTCCGCACAACCTGCGACAACGACCGACCGACCACCTTCCCCACCCTTGCCGCCTACTGAGGCCCCAGCAGATGTTCGTCCGGCTGCAGGCTCGCGGCAACCATCCCACCTGAGCCAGCATCATCATGGCTTCGATCAATCGGGCTTTCCACTCTCCAATGATCCTCGAGGCCTCCATTCCTCCCCGTCTTCTCCACGACTAGGTCCTACTCATCGATCCACGAGGTCACTCGGTGCTTCAGAAGCTTCTTCGCCTAGCAGGCTGAAAGTAAGAGACCTGGCACATATACAGAGTTTTGCAAGTCAAGAATACCTTGCAAGGCCACGTCTGGCCGGAAGGATCCTCGAACCTGGAAGGCAGTATGAGATCAGCTCCATGCCAGTGACAGACATCATTGAGATGGTTGCAGGCCTGCTTACTAGGATCACCACAACGAACGATCGCCAGCATGAGCACATACACCGACCGGGTACCCCTCAAGATGGTGGTAATATTAGCACGCAGTCGTCGTGTGTGCTAGCCTTCCATGGGAAAAACGTGCCGAGCATCACCATTCTCAGCTACCTCAGTCGGATACACAAATACTGCCCTACTACTTACGAGGTCTTCTTGAGCTTGCTGGTATACTTCGACCGCATGACCGATAATTTCAACAAGCGGTTCCTGCAAAGGGCGACAGGGACCTCTGGTTCGGATAGCTCGCACTCAGGCACCTCCTCGGGAACCCCGACGGAGCAGAAAATGAATGAAGAGTCACGATTATCGAGAAACGATGAAGATGATGAAGACGATCAAGGGCAATTCTTCGTAGTGGACAGCTATAACATTCACCGCTTAGTTATAGCTGGTGTCACTTGTGCTAGCAAATTCTTCTCGGACGTGTTCTACACCAACTCGAGATATGCCAAAGTAAGCTCGCACTCCTCATCCTGCTTTGATCGAGCTAACCGTGTCTCAGGTCGGCGGCTTGCCACTGGCAGAACTTAACAACCTCGAACTTCAATTCCTCCTTCTTAACGACTTTAGATTGAGCGTTCCCGTAGAAGAGTTGGAAGCCTATGGCACAATGCTGGTGGAATTCTATGCAAGAGAGGTCATCACTCAGCAACAGGCGGCAGAAGCACAACATCAGCAGATGCAACCGCCTTCGCCTGGAGGGGATAATATGTACATGGACGGGGCGAGGCGGGCACCATGATCGGGCACCATGAACGGGCAACCTAACGAGTTTCTTATGGCAATAGAGTACTAGACGATGGTCACATTCTTAGCATCGCCGAGCGTGAACAGACCTTGCGTTTCTGGGGCGGGCGCTGTGCGTGAAGACTAGCATTTTGGCTGGTACCTATGATACCCATTTCAGCAGGGCATCAGCAAATCGATCAAAGTTATGCGCTGCATCCTTCTTGATCTTGAGCTTTCTACTATGCAGCGTCAGCGTTCTCATCACTTACCCAAGCAGAAGGGTGTCGTGGAGCTTATGGATCGATCTGCAAGTTCTAGAAATAGGGGTCTATGCGGCTTTGCGGGACCAGGAGTCCACGACGTTTCAAACATGCGGGACCTCGATATCTAGCATCTATTACTCAGCATAGTTCCTTTAAATCCTTCTTTACTTGACCCCTCGCAATTGGACATAGGTGGACATTGTCCCCTATTTCATTTCTTCAATGAATCATGCTATTCTCCAGCCACGGGAGTTCATAGCAATGTTCACCCATACAAGCTCGCGACCACGACGCCGTTTTCCAACCTGGTCGCTGACTGAAGTACTTTTCATATCCTCGACAACCTAATTTCGCCGGTCATAATGCCTGCCAGTCACTCTCTGTGCCCTAATCGCAACTCTCGTTGATGTATGACAATGGAAATTCGATGCGACAACAACCACTAGTAGACCGATCATCCGCGCCCTCAGCATCACTAGGTCGAGCGTAGACGCCAAGCCGAGGACAAAGTTAGTAGGCAGGCCACACCCCAGCCGCTGTTGCTACCGTTGCGATGTTCGGAAGAAGAACGCTCTCCCCCAAGAAGTAGGTCAAGAAATTCGAGGTGCCCGATGCTCCTGCCGCCATCGTACCTCAAATGCCACGATGACCAGGGGAAGCAAGGTATCCTTGAGTCGAAGCTAAGCGCACCGAGCTTGACTAGACCTGCAGTAACCATTGATCTAACGGTTGGGCAACGATTGCATGCGACGATGCGGTGTGACACGGAACGACTACCTCAGATCAATAGACGTGCAAAAGCAGATATTTCGTAAGATCTGCACGGAGCCAGTGAAAAGAGCCCACGTCGATGCCACAGGGCCGGCTTGAGCCAGAACACGTCCGAACGCACTCGCTATGACAGCGAGACACCAGGATGCTGTCTTACGGGAAAACCTCCCACGGAAGCATCCCGTCTTGTGCTCCCTCAGAACCCCAGGGTATCGCCATTGAGCTCCAGAGCCATCAACCGCCTACCGATCGCGAACGGACTGCTTCTTCTCACACCACATCCTAGCCGCCGCTGGACACCACAGCTGCAATGCGGAAAGTTCGGTTCTCACAAAACCGGCTCTACGTCGAACGCGAGGATGTAATTTTGCGCGTCTCCGAGCCCGGTCTACCGGTACCAGAGAACGATGAGCCTTGGCACTAGACATAAAACCAACGCTCACTTCCCACCACGACCAGTTTTCCTTGGGAATTTCAGCCCCTGTATCACGGCCAAACAGCGAGGATGCAGCTCCAGAAACCGGTCGCGGCTCTGCTGTTCGCAGGAGCGTGGGCCGGCGGCATCTACGACGGCTGGAAACACGGCATTCCATACAAGACCATCGACTGCGCCGCACGGATGCCAGAGGAGCCGTGTATGGCGCACGACTGCTACGGCGTCAGAGGCGGCTCCGCAGGTGGGAAAAGGGACCTTTCGGTGACTAGTTACCTCGCGCTGAGAGAGGTAGGAACACTTTTTTCTTTTGTGTCTAGTTTCCCTGACTACACCGCGCGGAAAAGCGATCTAACGGTTACTCCCCCCCCCCTTTAGGCCCCCGAAGCCGTCTTCACGCAGATGCTGTCCAGACTCGCGAGCTCGAATGGTACAGATATCATTGAGTCTGACACGCAAAGTGTCAACAACACGGGGATCATGCAGTCTTCGAATACAACCCTCGGACCTCGAGCCGAGCAGTATAGGGGAGAAAACTCGATGTTAGCCGAGCCCTGCTGCAGGCTGACAAATACCTGCTATGAATTCTTGTACTGGCATTCGGATAATCCCTTCCTACCCAGTGATGGATTCATGTACAAGAAGCAAGGGAAAATCTGGGAAGCAGCCACTTGTTGTCTGATTTTGTGGGAGGAGAGCTGCCCTGGAGAGAAGAAAGAGTATCCGAAGGAATTCCGTCAACCACCAAGGTGCTCAAATCCCTAGTGTCCAGATGGACGGTAGATCATGTTCATCTGGTGGTTTTCCCAGCATTGCTGCTCGTCGGTGGAGCACTCTCGCAATCAAAAGTCTCAAGAATTGTACCAAAGATCTGTTTATGATGCATGCAATCGTGAGCTAGACCATACATTCTGGAGGATGACGAAGTCCTTATCGTTTTGAAGGACCAAATGATGATTCTATGCCCGTACCTCGCACATGATGCTGTTCTCCTTGCTCCCCCCCCCCATCGATAGAAAACTCTGTGTCCCCCCTCTTGACGAACGCGCACATAGCCTTTACATGTCTCTTCCATATCTCTAGTTCTGTTCAGAACTCTCAAGCTTGTTTCAATCGGCCACTGCTGCTTCTCCTTTCCGCTATTCGTCGAATCAGTTCCTCGTAATTTGCATTTCCCCCCTCCTCACTCATCTGTCCTCCTGGTACGCAGATGTCAGAGTGCTGAACTCATCGATGAAGACGAAGCCTGGAGTATGGTAGGTAGACTGTGCATACGCCCAACGAGATAGAACCAATGTCGTACGTTACCGAGGCGGCTACTTCCTTTTAGTCAGTCGCTCAGTCATGCAACCAGTTTTGGTAACTTCTTGCTAATTCAACAAATACACCGGTGCACGGGTATATGCTCTTATGCATTTCGCCCTTTTGCGTGACGGTTTCTCAGCCTTGGGTGAGTATGGGATTGTGTATGCTCCAATACCTGGTCATATAAGTGCCGCTCTCTGTGCCACGCGTTAGCAGTTGTCCAGGGCTACTAACCAACAACATTACCTAGTGGATGTCAGGGTGGATTCAGGCGGTCAGAGAGCCACGAAGAGTCGAATATGGTGTTTCCCAGACCCAGTCTATTCCACACACTAAACGTCGAGTGAATGGAATGCTCTCAGTGCATCACGCTGCAGTACATGTCGACTCGTTTGTAGTTTTTTCATGTATGGCCAGGAAGAACCCCAGCTGAGCGTATCTGAGTTCACCAGAACGCTGTCTCATCCCCCAGATAGTCAGCTCAATAGTACTATTGACATGGCCCAGACACCATCCGCCAGATTGTCTCTGATAGCCTACGAAGACTGAGCACGGTGCTTCTCGACGGCTTCTTCTACCATTGCAGCTGACCGATTGATGAGGCTGCCGTAGGAAGATTTTGGGAACCCTGACGACCCTGCGGGCAGTAAGTATTGGCGACCGCACAAGCGTACACGTTGTCTGCTGCAGAAATATGTGGTCCGCTCCGTCTTGTCTGCATACATGAACGTCAATTCCATCTGTACAAAGCATCCCATCTGTATAAGGCACCGATGACGGAGAGCTTGACAACGCATCTTTCACCAACCTTCGAATAACCCACCGAAAATTTCAGTGATAAGTCGACATCTGGCTTCCTCGTGTTTTGCTCAGGTCTGCATCCTCAACGTCCAGAACATGTCATGTTTGCAATGTTTAACCGACGCAGAGCGACGATCATGGTAGGCACTGCTGATTTGACATCTTGATGTGCTGCGACACAATCTTGGTATCGCAGCATCGAAGATTCCTGCGTACTGGGGAATCAGGCGCAACGCAAGGCCGAAGGTAGATACACATCCCCAATGCTGTCATGCTGACCTGCCACCTCCGCAAGCCACATTGAATGCATGTGTGGGTGATCTCAACACCATCTTTTGTATTGCGCCACGCAGAGCGTCTAGAGCATCAGGATCGCAAATCAACGTTGATATTGTTGGTAAGACAGTTCGGCCAGCGGATGGGAGATGACTCCACGCAGCCATGTAGACGCTCCTTCTTTCCTACAGCATCTGAGATAGACCTCCTTGGCCTCACCTCCACGCCAGGCGTTCTCGAGTTCATCGGTCTTGTGAGAGGCTGTGCAGTTTCTGTAATATACATGCTCTGGGCAATAGTTGTGTTCGCTGTGCCCGTGAACGATAAAGGATCGACCTTGAGTAGCCACACCAGCTGTATCGAATGCTTGGCAACGGCGACGCTGCCTTGCAAGTCTGTCATCTTTCAAGCACTAGTGAGCGCTGCAATTGCTAGGCACGACCTGCAGAAGCTATTCCCCATCAACAACCAGAATCCAGCGGTACCTGTCTGATTAGCGAGCTATGCAGTGAGAGGTACGACGACCCGTCCGCTCGTTGCCATGCTGGATGGCTTGTCAGCTTTGGACTTCATGCAGCAATGACATTGGTGTCTGCAGTTCCTACAAGGAACTCGAACACGTCGTGTATAAGTTCACTGCTGTCCTTGCCAGCGGCATTCTGTTGCCATCATCGAACGCCATTTGGCATAGTTTGACAACCGTTGCCAACACCCCATGGCTTCCATATGATCTGGAGCTGTCGCAACCTGTACCAGAGCCCCAGAAGTACCCAGGCAGTGTGTCAGGAAGGTCGATGTCCGCATTCTCTTGCTCGTGACATGCATGGAGATGAGACTGAAGAGCGGCTCGTGCTTCTCGGGGTGGCTTGATGAATCGAGGCTCTGTAGACGTTGGTGGTCGCGGCCATGAAAGAGCTTTGAAATTGGCGAAGCACGGTGTCTCTGGAAGCCACGAAAGAAGGCATATTGGCAGCAAACAAAACAAATAGGCCACAACATATTGGTGTGTTCCGCTGCTGACAGGAACCGAGACGGGTACCTCATTTGATGATCAGAAGTCGTAGTTTGATTCCCGAGAGGCGAGACAGCACGACCACCGCGGAGTCACCCAGTACACCCCGCTCTCTAGTGTGTGCGATGTTGTCGGACAATTCTTCCTCTTGTCGCAAGGTGAATTGTATCATTGATTGATGAGTTTCCGAAAGGATCCAGACAGACAACTGAACACCATAGGTCATCCTCCTTCCGGTCAAGCCAATATGCGGCGAGGTCTTCCGGCAATCTGTTACAGTCCAGTACGGCTGACTCATCGAAGAGTGGAAAGGGGCAACTCGATAGTGTGTAAGGTCTATGCGGGTTTCTGCAGGATTCTGTGCCCCAGGACTGAGGAGGCCCGAGCCCTGGGGATCGGCAGGGTCCGGCTTCCATGCTGAGTGACCTCGCAGCTGCTGAGAGGTTTGAGGCAGTCTTACGCTTGCATTGTACTCGGGGATCTTTGTAGCGACTTATGCATGCTCTGTATTGAACGTGTTTCCCAAGGCCAGCTGGTTATGTTTGAGTGCGATCCGTCTCTTTCCAACATATACCATACTCTCACTTGTCCCGAAGTGACAGTCGGCGAAGATGTTCTTTGGCTCGAATGATTGTTGCAAAGCATTTTTGTTGGATGTGCTCGGCTTAGATTTGTTCTCGGACTTGCATGTGTGCTTGCGTGTGCCAGTGAGTTTCCAGTTTCAATCCACCATGTGTCTTGCTGCCACTTGTCCCAAAGTGACAACTGGTGATGAACATCTCTGTGGATGATCTGCCTGCATTTCGGCTCTTGTTTGCTTGAACGTGATCTGGAATGTCTTTTGATTTGGAACCATGTCCTTGATCCTTGATTGCACGGTGACTTGATTGCACGGTGAATGTCTGCTGTTGACTTCTGGTTCTCGAGCTGCCATCTCGATGGTATGTTTCGATTGGATTGAGGCTCAATTCTGGTTGAGTTCTGACTGGATGTGCCATGATATCGACATGATGTCGATTGAATTTCTCCTTGATGTTGGGTTTGGTTTTGAATTGACAATTGACGTCTGCTATTGACTTCAGACTTGCGGAGTTGCTGTTTGACTGTTTGACTGTTTGGCAAAAGGAAGCATCATGTTTGACCGAGATGATCCTCGCGCATCGGGGAAAGCGATTTGATGACTGATCGCTGTTGGGACGTTCGGTGCTAGCTTCGATCATATAGATCTACTAACCATCAACACCACGCGAAGGTACCGACTGTTGATGTCCAGGTGCGCCTGTCTCCGTCCTGTTGTAAGGACCGACCGCGGGATTGTCAATCCGATTGAGGACTTATTCCATGGCCTCCGCCTCCTGCGACCAGGTAGAGCGCCTCAAAGAGGTCCTCCCTACCCGGGAGAGGCGGATCGAGACCGGAGCCTCAATCGGTGACCGCTCTAGGGATGGCGACCTAGGCGGAGGAGAAGTGAGAGGAGAGGAGACCAGAGAAGGAAAAGGATGAAAGTGAGGTGGATGGGGGTATGGACACCTAATGGTGCCAGCTCATCCACCAATCTCTTTCGCATTTGCAGCAAAAGAGAGTATTCATCCTTAGCTGCTGGCTCCGTGCAGCCGAGCAGCCCCTTCATCTGGCCGGAGATGGTGATGATTGCGAGAACAAGCTCGCGGATTCTCCGGTTCTTCTCTTCTTCGGAACGACGTTATCGTTCCGGGAGCCAGAAGTTGTGGTATATATAGGTCAGTAAATCGACCAGGACAGGCTTGAGTGATGATAAAATTACCATCACATTGAGGAGCCAGAGGGGCCAGAGCGGCATGGCTCGGGATGCACCATAGTACATCGTCCTACCAATGAAGCCATGTTAGCATGAACCTGTACAACAAGTGAGTGTGCGATTCTGGGAGGGTATAGATGCATATCTGGGGATCAAATATATCAACTACTGTCCAGCAAGTTTGGAAGCAGTCCGGAGGCCAGGCTTGGAACTGCTGTTTGAGATGTGAGGAGGGTCCCGTGGCTCAGAAGTGTGTACTTGGCTTCCATTTTCTTTGACATTGCGAGACTGCCGTTTGAGATGCTGGGGAACTCTCCATGGCTCGAAAACGTGTATTTGGCCTGGGTCTTCCTTATATAGTGAGGCTCTGCCGCTTGAGACGCTAGGGAGGTCTCCATGGCTCAGAAGTGTGTATTGGGTCTCTGTCTTTTTCCATGATAGGATGGTCTGTGCTTTGGAATCTGAAAGGCTCTCATAAGCTCAACGATAGGCTCGTAGGTAGACGTATCTGACATGGTGTATGTGGGGATGCTCGTTGCAGCGGGTCTTGTTTCCAGATGGTTCCGTAGGCTCAAGAGCAAGTGCATTTGATTTGATGTAGTCGAGAGTGTTGGTTCCGGTTGTGGTGTGGTGCATCAAAGGATAAGGCAATAGGAATCGTAGGATCAGTTACCCAACCACACTTCCAGCACAGACACGAAACAGGCCCAAGAGGGCAAACAGCAGCCACAAAAACAACGACATCTTTGCAGGGTGGAGGAGAAAGAAAAGAGAAAGAGAAGAGAAGAGAAGAAAGAGAGCGAGTAAAAGCTCCGGGACTGTTTACCTCTGATCGTATCTGGCAAGCGCTCGCCGATCGTCATTCGGACGCTTAGAAGCCTCCTCTGGCCAATGTGATCAAGGCACCGACACCAGCCTTGACGCCATCCACGATAGACACGCTCTTGCTCGCGTCCTCGCCCAGCTCTTCGATGCAAGCTTCTCGAACTGCCTCTTCGAGTCCAACCATACCTGCGCAGCCCAGGCATATCGCTTGCACATCACTACCTGCTTTCTTGCCGTCGCGCAGCAAGTCCTTCGTAGCTTCCATCATTTTACTTCTTACCTTCTCCGCTGGCAAATCGTGCAACTCGCTCGCGTTGAGGCCTGTGGTCCGACACCCCACAAATCTCTTGCTCCCGGACACCCCGAACATCTCATGTACCGCGTCTCGCAATGCTGTCTCCCATATCTTGCCTGTTGACACAATACCGAACCCCTCACTGGGCTGTGAGCCTGTCAATGCCAGCGAGGAGAGAATGCTCGCTTCGAATATGCCAGTGACGTATTTTCGAGCTCCGGCCCCTCCAGCACCTTTCGTGGCCTCTCTTTGCAGAGCGTCGCATTCTTTCTTCAACTGCCGGACCAGGGGGTGCTGCGAGTAGCATGCGACGAGAAAGACATCGTGCATTGACAGCATGGGCACCAGAGCAGGGAAGCACGCTTTAGCCGACTCGGCAGCATCGTCGGGCGAGTTTATCGAAGGTATGCCTGGCGTGGGCGACGTGAAAAAAGCATATTGGACCTACCGTGAACTAAGTCAGCTACTAGGAGCTTGACGAGATGACGGGGCTGACGAAACTGACATTTTCGAAGCCTAGGGTGTCAATCACAGGCTTCAACGCATCGGTCATGTGCTGCGAAGTGTTTGGATTGATGATGAGTACCCGCACAGGCACCTCCGACGGCGAAGCCATGGTCGCAGGGAGTTGCATAGAGAACGCTCTCAATAATAGTCTGCGACGTTGGATCTCGAAGACTGTCACTTCGCCTAACTTGGGGAAGCGATAAACTTTGTACTCCTCCTCCACCCCCACGGCAAGGTTCCTACCGTGACTACGCGTCGAGGCTGTTGTTCCAGCCTCGTGATATCCTTGTCCCTGCCAGAGCTGGGTCTCCGACAACATCTTGATGAACAAACGATGAGCTTGTCATTGCTGACTGGCTCGAATCGCAAGCTAGTCAACGGCTTGCTCGATTATCGGTCAGAAATACGCTTAGACATAGATTATAGACGGCTCAGAGATAGGTCCTGACTCTTCTTGCTAGCGAAGCACCGCACACTCTATCTTGTGGCACATGGATCTAGCCGGAAGGTAAAGGATTGACCTAACCATGCTCTTCGTTTTAGACAAAGCAGGCATACCCATATATTCACTTCACTTCCTAGAGTACAGCTACTCCAACTCAATGTAACCCGCTACTAGCACCACTCACTAACAAGCACGCAATGTTCCTGTTTCTGCAAGCGGGTGGAGTGCTTGTTCTCCGCAAGCATTCAAGTTACTCGCAACATATCTCTGAATTGCCATCTTGTCACATACTTGCCACATCTATCCCGTTCGAACACGATAATATACCTTGATCGTGTCGCACCCTCCCAAAAAAGCAATGCCTTCCACAGAGACCAACACCAGCGGAAACACGCAATACAACCAAATAGCAGACGCATATTCCAAGCTCTACCCACCCACCGGCGAAACATGCACCTCGTTCCCCCTGTCCATCCTCGAGGAACACCAGCTCCACGTGACCCTGACCTCCCCCACCATCTCCATCCGCGGCAAGCACGTGCTCGACTTCGCCTGCGGGAGCGGCTATTACAGCTCGAAATTCCTGGGCTGGGGCGCCGCGAGCGTGACAGGCGTCGACATCAGCGACACCATGCTCGACGCCGCGCGAGCCAGCGCTAAAAAGCGCGGCATCGGCGAGGACAGATTGCGCTTCCGCCTGGGCGACGTGACCGACACGAGCCTCTCCATCTCCTGCGCGCCCGACGATGCCGATTCAAAGTTCGATATCGTGACCGGATGCTGGCTTCTGAACTACGCGTCCGACATGGCGACGATGGCCAAGATGTGGACTGTCATTGGCCAGCACCTGAAGCCCGGTGGTGTTTTTGTGGGATTGGTGAATCAGCCCTTGCTCACAGGCAAGGCTTTTGAGGGCCAGTTGCTGGACGAGGTAATGATGGAAAGCGGCGCCTGGGGAAAGCACGGACAACGAGGACGGTGTCTGGAGACGATGCCGGATGACGATGGGTTCAAGGTGAAGGTCGAGCTGGGCTTCCCCGAGAGAGGCGATGATGTGGCAGGGTTTGACTGTTTCTATCTCAGCAATAGAGTGTATGAGGACGGCATCAGCCGCTCGGCCTTGTTTGAGGGGTTGGAGTGGCGAGACTTCCTGGTGCCTGACTCTGAACGGCAGAACAAAGACAGGCGTGTGGGTTTTTGGAACGACCTCATGCTATACCCTCATTGTCGCATCTGTGTTGCAAGCAGAGTAAACAGTAAATCGTGAACGACCGCCCTGACGGAGGGAACGATTGGTCTATAAGAGTATGGTCTTTCTGTTATCGGCCTTTCTAGGCTGGCATGACTATCTCAATGATCTTCTAACAAGTGAAATGGCAGCAGGAACGACGGCTGTCGCATAAAGAAGATGAAAGGGGAGAACCACCGAACCTACAACCACAATCTCAAGCAAGACCACCCTCATAATACCTCTCCAGCCCAAACTCTTCAACCAAGCCCCTCTCCTGAAGCAGTTGATGGCAGTTGACCAGTATGCTCGGGAAACGATCCCGCCAAAAAGCGTAGTATCCCTCAATCTGCGTCTTCGATCCGTCAGGCGTGCTCTGTCGCATCATCTCTTTGACCTCGACAGGCAAATCGTGGAAATGGTTCTTCTTGTTCCGAATCACACGTAGCAGATCTATCATCTTCGTACCAGTGTATTTGCGTTGCTTGCCCATTTCGCTGAGGAAGGACTTGGGTAGAGCATCCAAGAAGTTTTGGAGCTGATCTTGCTTGTTGAGTCCAATCACATTTGGAGCTTTCTCCTGGAGTGCACCCAATTCAGCGAGGATTGCTTTCTCGAAGTCTGTTCGGGGCGCATTTTCGTCGTGGATGTTCGTAATCTTCTGCTTTCGCTCCTCGTAGTTGTCAGACACCGCGCAGAGGAAGTCCAGTTTATGCTCGACCTTCCAAAAGTACGGGTGTGACAGTACACCAGACGTATCTGGACGGGCTTTCGGGTTGTGCGTTATCATTTGCAGTATTAGATCGTCGGCGTCATAGTCATATCCAACGAAGGAGTCGCGAAGGAGCGAGGTGTCGTAGTTGTCTTCTTTGATATTGAGGTCTCGCGCTAAGGGGGAGCCGCCGCGGTCAAATGGATGAGCGCCACGAGTGAGAACATAGAAGAAGACACATCCAAGTGAGAAGATGTCGATTGCTTTGGTTGCCCGTCGGCCTGTCGGTGCATCCACGATGGTGCCAGTAGGCCCATCACTCGTACTAGAGGACCCTGCTGCCGATTTTGAGCGAGAGTGCGGGGTGGCGGACTGGGTTGAATCGACGCTTGCCAACGGCGCGGCTATAGCGTCTCGAGAGGAGACCAGCAATTCCGGTGCTTTCCAGCCTGTCGTCCCGGCTGCGGTACGTGTAGCCGCAAAGACAGACTCTGGGCCATCTTCCAGGGGCTTGCAGAGACCAAAGTCGGAAATGACGAACAATAGAGGTGTCAGCTGGCCATCGGCCATTGGTCTGTTGGATTTGACGGGACGAACGAGAATGTTCTGAGGTTTGATGTCCCGATGGACGAGTTTGAGTGAGTGCAGGTGCTGCACACCACGAGTGATCTGGCTGAGCGCGTCTTTAACATCATAACCTCTTGTAGGGGATACTAGGGACGGAAACTTGTCGTGGTACTCGACAAACTGGTCCAGAGATGTGTCGAATTTATCGAGTGCAATGTAGAAGAAGCTGGGCGACTCTTCTTTACCGTGGTACCTAATCACATTCGGATGCTCGTCAGACGAAACAAGGTGTCGAATCTCCTTTTCCGCCAAACTGTTTGCAGTCTTGACTAGTCTCTTCACTGCAACTGCACGGCCATCGAACGTGCCTGGAAAGACTGCAGTGCCACTGCTTCCTTGGCCGAGACAGTTTTCGAGCTTGCTGTCATAGGCGAGACGTCCGACCTGAACCATACCATCCCTCATGTGCTTTTCTGGGCTGACGATAGGCTTTGGCTCGAAAGTGGTGGCGTCGCCCTTCTTCTTCCTACTACGTCCTCCGCGCACACCACGTTTTGTCTTCTTTTTCTTCTTCTCCTGTAGTTCATTTTCTTCCTCCGACTCTACTTCTGAGCCAACTTCACCCTCCTTGCCTGGAGATTGGACGGACACTGTGCTCTGCACGCGACTGTGGCTTGGTGTAGTTGGACGCAATTCAGCAACATCTGACATCGGCATAGGTGCTACAACAGCATCTGGTAACGCAGACGAAGCGAGCGTGACTTCTGACACATCTGGACTGATAGGGTGTGGTTTCGCAGCAGGCAGGGCTAACGCTTTCATGCTGGCATTGGGCTTCTTGTATGCGGTGTACGCCAGAGTACCCACTGCACACAAAAGTAGCATAGTGACAGCTCCCCAGAACCCGTCGGAAAGACGAGTCCGGTTGATGATAGCTTCCTCCTCACTAGTTATGTTCAAAGTCTTTGGAGGGTCTACCATCAACGCCGTGTCAGAGTCGGCGTCACGATTGGCGGGCGATGCAGCAATAGTCAACCTTTGCGGCGCGGTAGGCTGCTTCTTAGACAGTAGGTGCACGCCGATAATGTCTTCCATATCGCCATGCAAGTCAAGCTGCTCGGTGAAGTACTGTTGCTGTACGTTGGCCAACACGGCAGTCGTGGTAACACCCGGGTACGCCAGTTCAGACATAGCATACCATTGTCCTTGCCGGGTCCTGTTAACGAAGACACGTTGGTTAATATTCGGGTCTTGCCTCAGGAGCTGGATGTCATCGGAGGGAACGAAGTCAGTCGATCTCGAGAGAACAACAAGATCACTTTCATCATCGTCGGTATTTCTCGCAATATCGAAGATCTTGGCGACCGGGCTGTCAAGCCGGAAGTGGAATTTCCGTTGGCGGTCTTGTTGAGCTGTAGTATCAAGACCGTAGACCCATCCGTTGTGAAGAGCACGTAAATCGTAATCGTCCAAAGAAGTGGTGTACTGATTCTGGAGGTCGTGATCCATCTTGTTCGTGACCCATTCTGAAAACCGGATGGTGCACAGATCTTGACCCGTCTCTTCATTGGAGATTGTGAATGTATATGTACTTCGCCCAAGGCGTAGACTCCTGCCAGGTCGGCAGGCGGGATCCTCGAACTCGAAGCCGGATCTGGGACGGCATCGAGGCTGTGGGTCAGACTTGGTAGACGACTTTGATCTTGGAAACTCATGTAGAATCTCTCCCGTCATAGCGTCAATAGTGTAGGCCTTGGATTCTTGCTGACTCGTGGTTGTTAAGTATTGGCCGTTCAGGTGCATGGAGAAGGGCACTTCTGTCACCATCTTCTTGACTGTGGCTGGCAGGCGGTAAAGGCCAATTTGCGGGTCCGCAAACTGGGCATATAGCTGACCATCACTGCTTGGTTCAACGATGAAGATATAGTCATCCTGGACCTGGAACTCGTCGAGATTCGACCGGTTCTGCCGGTAGTGTTCTGCTTGGATCATGGGGTTAGGCATCTTCAGTGTCCACCTCTTTGTACCTGTTCTTCGGTCTCTGGCGTGCAGAGCGCCATCGATGGTGGAGAGGAGGACGATATCATCTGCTTCCCAATCCGACAGACTTCGCGCTCCATCTGGCAGCGAGAGTGCTTGTGACTCTGTAGTCTGTTGCGTGACTGGTGCTCTGACAGCAGGCTTGTTATAGCTTGCTGGAGCCAATGCTCGATATCGCTCAACCTCTTCATTGGTGTTCGTGTTACGGAACTTTGCTGTGGGAATTTCGTGGTTCAATCTTGGAATCTCAGCTGGACTGCGGCCGGCTGGGGTTTGCGTTTCTGCAACTCGAGATGATAAGGACAGTGGAGGGTCACTGCCGCTGACGATGATCTGAACATCCGACGCCGAGGCTGAAGTCGCTGCTGGGAGGGAGGCCGTGTAGAGCAAGAATAGAGTCCATGACAGCCATTTGTTGGGTGAGGCCATGCCTCCGCTGCGAAGACGCCGCGAAGGTATGACCATAATGAACGTTTACTTTGCTGCGCGCTAATACAAGATCTCACATGTCTTGCGAGCGCAATAGAACGTCCCGAGTGTCTCGAGTAGGTCGGATATCAAAGGTATAACGGTTCTGGCAGCCTTAGCTTGCGGCTGACGAAGTGCGAAGGGTCTCAATTGTTAGCGCGTTACAAATTCCTGGGCAAGCGAACGGTGCCGCGAGTGCAGGATCTAGCCAGTCCGCCCGCCCTTGCCGCGCCTTGTCACCACACCCACAATCGGCATTCTACGAAGAACTAACACCACCAGCTGTTCATCCCTTACAGCAGCGACTCCGCTATTGACTGGCTCGCAAATGCCATTTACGTTGTACTGCGTCGATCCCGAGCATTCTGCGATATGGTTACAACTAGTAAGGCAGTATCAGTGAGAACTTCTCTCCACTGCTGTTTTTGTTCTGGCTGTATTCGGTGATCGTGTTGGTCCGCTTCCGAACCGAGCTGCAGCTCGACGAAGCTTTGCGTCACCTGTTTCTCCATGCCGGGCCTGCTCAGGGGCACTTTTGCCCTCTCCTGCCGATCTGGCACCCCGACTTCCAGGCATTTCTATTGCACATGTGTGTGTTAACGGCCGCCGTACAGCGCTCGGTCCCTACACAGACCTCATGCGCACTTGCGTTGTTCGGCAGATCGACTGAAGCTGATCTAGGTATTAGTTGGGAAACAGTTGCGTACCCCGCCCACGCTTTCAAAGTGGCCGGCACTACGGTGAGAGTCAAGGCCGAAAAATGCTGTGAGTGCTAGCCACCTTGAAGGCGCGGGTAGTGGCCAGCTGCATAGATTCGTTGTTGCGTAGCGCACAGAGTGAACAACATAGTTCACCCATTCTTGGTGAGCAAGAGCTGTGATAGTCATGTTCGACAGGTTAGTTCCATTCTACAAAGGGTCAGGCATGTGATATGGTGAAAGTGAATAATATTTACTGGCAAAAGCCATCCTACTAGACAGATATACATTCATGTCTGACCTTTCCCACGCCTAGAATGCTCAAACGCTCATACAGCACAACAACTACCTATCGCCGTACCCTGTTCATCAATAGCCTCGTTCTATCAGCTCCGCCATTCGACCGCCAGCTGCTTGGGGAGCTGCTTGGGGAGCTCCCTGGGAAACCGGCTCAACAAATCCAAATTCATTGGTTCGAAACTGTTGCATGACCGGTGCTGGTGCTTGAGGTTGGCTGTACTGGCTCTGTTGTTGCGGCATCTGCGCAGGCGTGCTCTCCCTCAGACCACTCGGCGTGTGGGACCTGGACGCGTTATAGCCCAAGTCTGACGGAAGCCCAGTAGGCACACTTGGGCTCTGGCTTTGCCGTCTCGACCCCGGCTGTGAGACAGATGGAGACCGATACCGTTGCGAATGGTCATAATCATCAAAACTCATCCTCGACACCTGCAGAGGAGCTGGTAGCCCCTCATCCCACGTAGCACCGGTTTTCTGCGCTTTCAGGGGGAGGCCAGTCGATTGCCCAGTCATGATGGGAGCTATGCTAGCGGACCGTTGGTGCTGAGGATACTGTTGCTGCTGAGGATACTGTTGCTGCGCGCGTCCTGTCATCTGTGCTTGCATTTGTGTACGCGGCTCGTCCCAGCTCTCTTGCGGTCTCCAGCCCGTACGTGCATCGTTTGCTTCTTGCTGGTCTCGCATGGTGAATATGCCTCTGTCTTCGTTCTGGAAATGGGGTTGTGCGGAGCCATCTGACTGGTTCGGATCCCAGGGGCCTGTCCGCTGGATGTCTAAAGACCTCGAGTCTCGAGCAACCCGACGTTGCGCGTCGTAATCATCTCGTAGGTCTTCCCAGCGTTCATAGTTCTTGATTCTTTGTTTCTCTCGGCGATGTTCTATAATGCCCTTGTGTGCTAGGTATGGGCCCCAGAAAATAAGGGAGGTCATGTTGCTCGGTGATGGTAGAGGTTCTGTTCAAGAAGTGGTCTTGTTTGATCAATAAATAGCAGTAGATATGTTCAGGAGGTATAATCGTGGAGAGAGTTTCGGTTGGGTCTGCGTTTGTTGTATGTCTTCCAACTGTTCCTCGGTTTGGCAGTGGCAAAGAGGCCGCTGGAGTCTTGGAGATTTCTGGATATGTGATCCGACGCAGATCTGGAACGCTTTGATCACCTCGAGAACGGCTCAGGATTGGCGGAGGTCAAGCACAGTGGGCCGCGAGTAAGATCAGATTACGAAAAATGTGGTGCGAGGAGAATGGTTTCTATGGTAAAGAGAGAGAAGCATGCCTAGGTGTTATATGTGCTTCCACCTAGGAGGGACATTGGCATCCAGCACCACAGTCAAGCAAGATTAGCCACGACGTAAGCCCTCGGTCTTAGTCGCTGGTTTGCGTCTTTCTCTGCAACAGGACTGGTACGGACTAGCTGAAGACAAGGAGTCTGGGGCATAGACCGGTGGGGTCAGCGCTCGGCTAACCACAAGATAAGGCTTTCTTTCGTGCTTATAGTCCGCTACGTAATTTCAATTGGATAAGACGGATTGACGGCTCGACAAACAAATGCAGAGCTCAGATGGCGCCCGCTGAAACAAGCAGACCAGTCTTCCAGGTTGGTCTGCTTCTATTACCTCATTGATGCCTCTGATGTAATCCTGCATCGTCCTGCCGAGCCAAAGCAGATCGCTTACGGCTGTGGCTCGACTAAGCTTTCTGAGGGCGCATTCCGTGACATGGTGCTTCTCGTCGCGTTCAGGAAGGCGTGCTATCACTCATAGTGAGTTCGGCAAGCGGTCGGCGGTGTATTACTCAAGTAGCTAGAGTGTCCTTCATGAAGGCTTCACGGCACCCTTGCAGAAAGGGTGTTAGATGAAGCGTTGCGGATTGGATGAAGGCTTGAGCTTTTCCGGGTATTCTCACGGAATGTACATCCTCGGGGCTAAAGATCACAGTCAGTCTTCAGAGATTCCGAGGTGACACTGAAGGTGAAGATGTAGTATCTAGGAGATTAGGCAAGAGAATGCCGAGGCTTGAAGTCGGCTTATGTTCTAATGCACTACCGGTCTTCTATCAGATTGCGCCCGTCGCAACACTTAGCAGGACCGCACCCCATACCTGATTGACGAAGCCCCCTGCAAACGCCAAGGAAGCATATCTGGGTAGACACGAACTGCTACTCCCAAAACACGAACCACACGTCTCAGACCTAACCGCAGCCTTTTATAGAGTTGTGCAACAATGGGCGAGCACGCAGGCCCATGTGAGCGTGAGTAGAACGACTGCTAGCGACATGTTACGAATTGAGACGAGTATGGAGCGTACTTCACGTACACGCCGATCTCGAGTACATCTGCTGGCCACCTGGGGACGGGCACAGATACCCGTCTAGCGTGTACGTCGTGCGCATTAATCGCGTTCTACATGTTACTGCGCATCGTATGATCGAACTCTCCAAAGGCCGATGCCTGGTCAACCCTTCCGCAAGTCTGGTGAATAGGTACGTCCCCAATCGTCGCCCACACGACGTTCCTCACACGCAGGCCAGCTCAGCCGCAAACACGAAATCCCACCTGATCAAGGAAAAAGTCCCTCGCATGAACGATACTACAACACTGCCAAATCCTATAACATAGCCCTCAACATCTGGCCACTTCTCCCCTTATCACCCTCCTCATCCAGCCCCAAAAACCTCACAACCTGCCCCAAATGATCAAACCCCCAGAACCCCTCCGTCCGCCCCTCGGCATCCGTACACTCAAACCACGGCATCCCAAAAGCCCCGCTCTCAAACGCCCGCGTCGTGTTCCCCACCAACCGATCCTTCACATCCTTCTCGCCCGCCCTCTTCACAACCTTCTCCGCAAGCTCCGTGCCCAGCCCTTCCACTCCCTCCAACAACGCCCGCAGCGTCTCCAAACTCTTCACATCGAACTCTCCGTCGCCACCCCTCCCCTTCGCGTCCTTCAGCACCTCGGCAGCCGGACACCACACCGCAGCCCACAAGACCGCAATCGCGCGTTCGAACACCGCCGCATCGACCTCCGAGCCCAACGCCGTCAACACCCGCTGCGCATTGACCGTGCTCATCGGGAACCCCGGCGGCGGTGTGTCACGGATAGGAACCTTGAAGATCTCGGCCCACCGCGCGCGCTCCTTGTCGATCCACTCCTTCTTGTTCTTGACCAGGATCGGCGCCAGGTTGCCGCACTGCTTGTGCAGCCCCCCGAGCAGGATCGGCGTGTACGTTTTGTGCACGTTCGCGAAGGTCGGCGAGTTCTATGCGCACGCACGGGGTGTTAGTGACGAAGTTCATTCATTTAGCTAGCTAGGTAACTAGCCTTGCTTGCTTGCTTGCTTGCAAAGAAAAAGAAAAACAAATGGGACAAGAAGAGCATGCAGCGCCTCAACTTACGTTCAGCATATAGAAAGCTAGATAGCCAAACGGCGAAATGATGTCGACGTGCATCGTGATCTTCGTCTGCGACCCGCCTTGGCCGTGCGTGTCGGGCCACTGCCCTCCTTGTGTCGCTGCCGCCGCATCGTCGAGGTATGAGCCTTGGCCGGACATGGCGATCTGATGAATTGGCTGGGGCTCGGGAATCTCAAAAGCGAGTATGGATTGCTCTGCAGATGCTGCTGGACAATGGCAACGGTTTAAGTACAGTGCGATGTTCAACTCAAAGAGGGATCGATAGTAACAGAAGGTAAGATTCGCTGTACTCTAATGCAGGCTTCTTACGACTACGGGCTTTGCAGTGGTCGGTGTCACCAGCGTAAATAGACAGACTGTCGCGTCGATGACCACGAGCCGAGGTTCTGCTTTCGGCCTTCATCGTGGTAATGACGACGGAACCTTGACATTAATTACTAGTGGTGTGGAGAAAGAATCACCAGATCTGAGATGAGGCCGCAAGGCACTTTTCCAGCTACTCGAGGCGTACAGCTAAGAAGCACGCGAACCGCGGTGAGTGGTGTGAGTAGTTACGGGTGCAGCCCCACACGGAGAGCTTGTCAGATACGATGTTTGGCTGTTCTCACACCGAGACAGAAGATCTCTTACACCGTGGTAGCAGGAGAGTCCTGGAGCTGAGGACTTGCCTGACCGGACTGTGCCTTCTCCTCTTCCTCCCTATCGACTTCAGCACTCCAGTCCTCTACGACCTCCTGTTTCAACAACTCCTTTCTCTTCCTCTCCATAGCCTTCTCCTCCTCTTTTCTCTTCTTTGCTTCCGCCAATTTACTGCCTAGGACAGTGAAGCTCGATCTTTGGCCCACAGGCGCAATGGTCGGGGCTGCCATTGCTGCTGATCGTTTTGCTGCAACTTGAGACCATCCGCCTGCTGTAGGAGCTCCATTGAGGGGCTGTCCCGCTTCATGCAGGATCTCTGGCTCGGCGTGCGCCGAGGTCAGATCGAACTGGCAAAGAATGGCAGATGCAGCAAGACCCTCTCGAGCAACAGCAGCTGATACTATTGGGTGTAGTGTCTCGAGAAGAGTCTGCACTTGTTCCTGGCCACTCCACTCGTTCTGTGGAAGCAATGCTACACCGTCAACAGATGAGAGGAACACAACACCAAAGTCGTTTGAAGGCGCAGCTGCGCGGACGATTGGTCTGAGCTCATCTTCCGTCAACGCAAAACGTGGCTTCTTGAGCAAGAGGCCATTGTACTCTGGCAGCTTGACTTCGTTGGCTCGTCTTTCGGGAGTCGAGGGACGATCAACAGGCGTAGCAACACTCAATTGCGCACGCTTTATCCTAGCAGCTTGCGCTAGCGTCTTCATTGGTGCTGCCACGAATTTAGGTGTTTTGAAGAGTAGGATGTGGCGATGAGGCTCAGGATCCAAGCTTTCACCGTCAAATCCGAAGTCTTCGGCGAGATGGTGGATGAAGGCCCGTTGTCGTGGTCGCATTGGTCGGAAGCGGTAGCGCTTTTCTTCGTCGTCGGCTGCAAAGATCCGCATGATCTCCTCTTGCTCGTGGCACCAGGCCACATTCTCGAGATACATCTTGAGAGTCGTAGTTGAGTAAGGAATGTGGTCATCAACATGATCATCCGCGATGTTGAGCGCAACTGCCAGCTTTCTATTTCTTTCCAGCCTGGCACATTCTTCATCACATTTGAGAGAGTTCTGTCGGCTCGGCGGATCCGGTACGCCAGCTCGAGCGTTGCATCTGACTTCTTCCTTCTTACGCTGACAATCACAAGTGATGATGACCTTGAAAGGACACGCTTTCTCTTCCTTGCATGTCGAGGGGGCGTGGCACGGCTGTTCGCAAGGATGACCGCAAGTCTTCTTCGGCTTCCCGCATTCTTGCTGGCAATGCACCTGTGAGTCTTCACATTCTCCCGGTCTGTGGCAGGTCTTTCTGCATGCGTGACTACCACATTTGAGACGCTTGCCACAAATTAGGCCGCAAAGCACATCAGCACGCCAGCATGGCTGATTTTTGAGTGTTTTCTTACCACAAAGGCAAGGCTTCTCGGTAAGGAAGGGACACTTTGGGCATTCTTCCTCGTCACTGTGGCAGTTGTGCGCAACTTGAGGATGGCCACAACTTTTCTGACGTTGACAAGGGAAATTGCAGGCCGGAGGTCGTGTACCGCACGGAAGTGGTGCTTGCAGGATTGTCCGACCGCAGTTGCAAGCGAGATCTTCGAATATGGCTTCTTTGCAGGAGCCGCAAGGACCTTTGTGGCATAGGTCGGTGCAGTTGTGGTTGCCGCATTTGAGTGGTCGACCGCAAGGACGTGTGCATATGTGCTCGGCCTCGAATTCTTCTCTTCGAACCGGAACAGCGTTGAAGAGGAATTGTTTTTTGCCACGCTTCGCTGCCATGCGGTGTGCGGCTAAAGACTCACCTGGACAGCACCGCTCACCACACTCATGTCGACCACAGTTCAATGTAACACGGCATGTTCGCATGCACCAAGGCGGTTCGGGCTGACCGTATCCACCAAAGCATGTTGTCTCGAAGGTATTGCGACCACAGCGGCAGTGTATGGGGATCTTTCGCAAGCATGGTGGACAGTCGCCTGTGTGGCAGTTCTTTGTACAGTCGTGGCCACAACCTAGCTTCTTACCACACGGTTTTGAGCAGCTTGGTATGGGGTCGGTACAAGCATTTCGCTCAGAATTCGACAGTTCGGCTAAACTCGTCTTACCACACGGACAGTGCGAGACAACGTCAGGCGATCTGGGACAGTGTGGTATCTGTCCTTCTTGAGGATGACATCCTTGCTGACAAGTGTGCTTTCCACAGTCCATAGGTCTATTGCAGGTGCGACCACAGTTGAACACCCCGACCCAGTCATAGCTCTGTCTCTCATCCGATTGTTCGTTGCAAGGTATGGTCTTCTCAACCTTGCCGCAGTAACACTTGGCAGGCACTTGCACGGTACAAGCGCCGCAGACACCTTCGTGGCAGGGTCGCTGACAGATGTGCTCGCCGCATGGCATGATATCGCCGCAAATTTCGCCACAGCTCCAGCCAGCCTCGTAATTTGTCTCCAGGCAACGACGGGTGGAGCTTTGCTTCCCGCAGAAGCAGCTCTGCAAAGGGCCCATACTCGTGCATGGCGGGCACGGACCAGCATGACAGAGCTGGTCACAGGGGTGAGGACATGCTTTTGGGAACTTGCGATCTCTGCCGCAAGTCTGGCCACATGAGTGTGGCGGCAGGCCTGTTATGACCTTGGGATCTAACTCTTTCTCGCACCAACATGTGTATGTGGATGGATGTTCCTCTTTGGGCAGATTGCAACCAGGACAGCGCCACTGCCTTCCAATGTTCTCTTCTCCAGTCTCTTCTCGAGGCCTATGCACGGCAGACCCCTCATTCTTCGACCACTTTTTTATGCAGCCAATATGGAAAACTGTCCAGCAGGTGTCGCAAGACCATACTTTCGACTTGCGACCGACCTCGTTTGAGCAAATGGCACATTCGTAAATGTTGTGCGCGATGTCTTCGTGGATTCGTGTGGCAAGGTCTGGCGCTGTAGATCGGGAAATTTGTCTCGTCAGCGTCCGGTTGGACTTTTGCGGGTTTCGTGGTGCTGCAGTGGTGCCTGAGCTGGGTTGTGCCGGTCGGGACGCAGGTCTGGAGGAGGTAGGAGCTACCGACGCAGGTATGAAGGCTGTAGCTTGCGCACTGAGATCCGAGGCAGCATCAGACTGTGTAAGCTGACCACCAAATCTTCGGCCAGTAGTCCTGCTGGCAAATTGAGGCTGGTGGACTTGTTGCGGAGGCGCAGGAGTGCTTTGTTGAGTGTTGGCAGTCCGGGGGTTGCCACCACCTCTGCCTCCTCTGCCTCTCCCTCGCCGATGTCCGTTGCCTCGTTGGGGTTGTGGTGGTTGCACAGCAGGCGCAGACGATGTAACTGTGGCGTCGGCCATGTCGATAATTGCTGGGAGTGGTTCTGGTGGTTGGTTTGTTAGGAGAGGTAGAGGGTAGTAAAAGAAATGGGAGCTTCAAAAAAATATCTCCCGTGAACAGTGTAAAGAACAGCAAACAAAAGGCAAGATCAAAATATCGCTTGTAGCAGTGAGTCAAAGGTAGAGAGGGGCGTGGCTGAGACGGCGAACAAAAAGAGGCATGCGGAAGGAGTATCTGAGATCATAGTTTCGACCGAGAGTTTTGCATGGTTTGCACAGGACCCTGGCTTGAACATTTCGGCCGGCTTCTTCAGGCATCTTCAAACATCCTCAGGCATCCGCGACTTTCTTGCCGATGCCTGTAGGCATAGCCCTTCAACCCCCGCCTGTCATTGACCACCGTGCCATCCTACGTGCCGTGCAGCCAATTGCCGTGTGCCGAAATACTCCCACCAACCTGGGTGCAATACTTCTCTCTTCAACTAGTTCACCTGAGTCCCGTACCCACGGATCTGATCAGCAAAGGCCCAGCTCTGGTTCTCCAGCTTCACATCCTCCTGCAGATCGACGCCATCCTTGCTGACCACTGCTATGCTGTACTTATCCATGCTCCGTGCGTCTCGGTAGAACAGGACCTTCATACACGCCTTGATCGCATCCACCGCCTGCTCTTTGGTAACGTTCTGTACACTCTCTTCGTCGTCTGGCATGAGTCTTCTCAGTAGCGGTTGAGCCAGATGTGCGCCGAAGCCTGTCGCAAGGGTAGGACTTGAGAATGTGGTTCCGAGCAGGTCAGCGCTTGCCAGGAATGGTTGCATGTCTTCGTCGAAGCCAGCTACCAGCATCATGTTCCATAACGGATTGAAGTCGCTCCGTCTCTTATACATGACTTTTGACAGGTATGTGTGTAGGTTCTTCGCATTGAGGACATGCTCGGTCGAGGAGAGGTAATTCTCCGTGATGTCGAGAGATTGTAGTAAGCGGTCAAGATACTGCATATCTGACACATCGCCACCGAAGCCTATGACAGTGTTGGGTGGGAACGTCCTGATTCGCTTGACATCTGTGAATCGAGCCAGCGAGCCGTACGACGCCAGGTTGTCTGCTGCTATAACCACTCCATCCTTGAACTTGACTCCAAGTACCGACGTTCCTGTCACTGCGGGTGACTGTGTGTGTGTCTTGGGCATTGAGGGTTGCATGTATGAATGGTCGTATGCCCCGTATACATCGTCTCGGGGCTGCAGTGGTGTTAGCATCTTCTCTCGCACGCCCTTGAGCAACACTTACTCTGCCCCAAGCTTGTGGATAGTGGTTCATGTTGCGGCTTGATGTGATGTCGACGTGTACGGCCTGGTATTGATCAATGGGATGCGGGGATATAGATCACAGGGTTTGCGCTTCGGACTGAATATTGGCGAGTTGAAGATGATCAATGTAGTCAAGTTGTGCTGCATACACTACCGTTGAGGCAGTCGCGTCACTCGTGCTTGCCTGTTGCCGCAGATGAGGCTCCATAGCCTAGATTGATGCCTGAGGCGGTAAGGACAGCCACGATTGGAACTGCTAATTGCGCCTCACGTATATACAAGGCATACTGTTCTACGAAGGGATCAATTCTAACAGCGACGTCTTGGGCATGGTCACAGCCTACCCAAGTTTGACCGATGTCGAGTTCCAGCACGCTGGTCAGGAGTTGGCACGGCTTTGCGAGGGGGTTTTGACAGGCAGCAACTGGCAAAGTGTGAAATGGACGGGCGACACGTTGCAAATTCAACAGACGAGGGTGCAAGTGCGCCCACACACCAGCACAGTGGACGAGGAGCCAGAGCTCTCCGAGGTGGAAAACCATGACCGGGTAGCGATATATTTCTGATTTGCTTGCGTAGCTCTGACGCAGTCTCCCTAGGAAACCGTTGATCGTGCGTCCAGCCACGGACGGCCAAGCACCACGGTCGACTTTTCTATCATGCTGTCGCCCACCTACCAAGTGCCAGTGCTGTGGTTTAACTTGTCCTCGCAAGTTCCAACGTCCGTCACGGCACTCGATCGTGTGTACGAAATGGTAGTGTTGCCTGCTTCAAGAGACGGGCTTCGCCAGATGGGAGTGCTTGGCGGCATAAGCATTGCGGTAGGCAATGTGCATGAACCTTGAGAAGTGGAAGCTAACGGGCTCAGAACCACCCGGTGAGCGATGTGCCTGCCTTCTTCATTCATCCTTGCAGGACGCAAGAAGCGTTGGACACGGTGCGACCAGCTGAGGATATCTCGCCTTTGCAATACCTGCTGCTCTGGTTCGGTGTCATAGCATGTGCGGTCGGCCTCTCCGTGCCAGCTGATGCAGTGGCAGCCGCACCAATATAGTTCTGTAGGAGACCATGGTTTGATTTGAGCGTCAATGATCGTATGATATGACTGATCTTCCCGTAGAGACAGAGACGAGTCCAGTGCAGGTTTTGCGCACTCAATCGTCATCGTCTTCCTCCATTGGAGCATCGTCTTCGTCCTCATCCATGGCAACGTCCTCGTCTTCCTCTTCAACCTCTTCCCGTCCTCTCTTAGTGCCATGAGGGACCCCGTCCTCTACCGGCTGCAAGCCATTCGTCGCTGGCTTGGCAGGAATACCCGACGGCGGCGCGTTGAATATGGACTTCTGGAGATCGGAAGACTCAGCTGGCGCCGCTGTAGCCGGAGCAGTGGGGGGCTCGAAAGTGCCTCTTAGCTTGGGGATTATATGTGAAGTGCCTCTGGCGTATGAGATCTCCATCTCCTTGCCGAAGATGTCGAATTTTTGCAGGGCGCGCATGGCTTGGGTACTGGTCTGGACGTCGCGGAAGCAGATATGTGCCTGGCCCCTCATCTCCTTTCCTTTCGCACTCCTTCGGCAGGTCACCACGTCGAGGACCGGACCATATGTCGAGAAGAGCATGTACAAGGCGCGCTTCAAGTCGTCTCGGTTGATCTTGTCGTTGAGATTCTTGACGTACAAAGTCTGGTTGGGGGGGGCCGTGTTGGATGGTGGATTGCTTTGCGCAGCCTTCTGCGGCGGAGGGGGTGGTCGAGCTGCCATCCTGCAGGCCTCTCGCTGGTGTTCTCGTGGTCGCGGGGAGCAGTGGTGCTCAATAGAAGCAAAGTCTTCTTATCATACGTGCAGCATTTCCGAGTCGTGTTGCTGGTTGACTTGGATATGTACATCACTTGATGACAGCATAAAAAGTTCGCGTGCCTAGCATCGAGCGCCCATCGCCCGTCGGTCCTTCTTGCGCCGAGTAATTACGCACCTTCCTCGAAACATCCGAGCATCCCACCTGGCGCCCAGCACCCACCTACCAACTACCATTTACGGTGATAGAACATCGTAACCTTGCCCCAGTCCAAGCGATAGTAGAGAGTCTCCTATCGCTCCTCTCTCATCATGGCCGCTCCAGAAGTCCACCACCTCTTCCACCATCCCATCGCCGACCACTCCTTCTCGTCTGACAGACAGACGCTGGCAGTCGCAAAGGACAACAATGTCGAGCTCTACAGCAAGTCAGGCAACAAGTTCGTGCTCAAGGACGAACTCAAGGGCCATGACAAGACGGTCACGAGTGTCGACATCGCCCCGAACAGTGGCATGATTGTCACTTGCTCGCAAGGTATGGCCAGAAACCAAAGACTGGAGACTTGGTGCTGACCCTCCTCAGACAGAAACGCCTACGTCTGGGAACCCTCCCCAACAGGCTGGAAGCCAACTCTCGTCCTTCTCCGCATCAATCGCGCCGCCACCTTTGTCCGCTGGTCTCCCTCTGAACGCAAGTTCGCCGTCGGCTCCGGCGCCCGCATCATCGCTGTCTGCTACTTCGAAGAAGAGAATGACTGGTGGGTCTCCAAGCACCTCAAGAAGCCCATTCGAAGCACCATCACCACCCTCGCCTGGCACCCCAACTCCGTCCTGCTCGCTGCTGGCTCCACAGACTCCCACGCCCGCGTCTTTTCCGGCTTCATCAAAGGCATCGACGAGCGACCAGAACCGAGTGCCTGGGGCGAGCGATTGCCCTTCAACACCGTCTGCGGCGAATACTTGAACGATTCCGCCGGCTGGATCCACGCCGTTTCCTTCTCTCCTTCGGGCGATGCCCTGGCTTTTGCCGCCCACGACAGCAGTATCACCGTCGTCTACCCGAGCGCTCCCGAGCAACCACCCCGCGCAATGATCAGCATCACCACACAGAACCTCCCCTTCACCAGCCTGATCTGGAACGGCGATGCCGAGATCCTGGCTGCAGGCTATGACTGCGAACCGTACCGATTCCGAGGCGGAGAGCAAGGCTGGGAACTCGTTGGCTCCGTCGAGTCAAAGAAGGGCCCAGGCGCTGCTGCCGTCGAAGACTCGGCGCGGAACATGTTTAGGCAAATGGACCTGAGGGGTAAGGCCAAGGACGATACGCAATTGACCACGACCCATCAGAACACCATCAGTACCCTCAGGGTCTTCTCTGGCAGCGCTGCTGGTGTACAACAATTCAGCACGAGCGGTGTCGATGGACGCGTCGTCATTTGGAATGCTTAACAATGCTACATAGAGGCTGGTCTCCACAGTCTGAGCCTTGTGGCAAATCACTTGGGACTTGAATCTTCTGTCGCGAACCCAACAGCCTAGCATCGGTGTCCAAGAGTTAATATACATACACATGCTAGAAGACAAAGATGCTGCTCCTCACATCAACCCCCCGTACGGATCCCCCCTTTCCCCCCTCTGCCTCCCCTGTCTCTCCCCATTGCGCGCCCCCGGCGCAGACGCAGCGCCAGACCCAGACGTAACCCAAAGCCCGCTCCACTTGCTTCCCCTACCATCGCCAGCCCGAGGTGCCTCCCACATCCACCAGTCCTCATCTTCCCCGCCGCCCGTCGGGCCCCTCGCCACAACCGCAGCGTCAACCACCGCGTAATCCGTGTTCTCAGAACTCAGCATCCGCCTCAACCTCTCGTTCTCGCGCACGATCCGCGAGTAATTGCAATCTGCGTTCCGCACTGCGTCCGACCCATGCTCGTTGCTGGGGTTCCTTGCGTCGACACGACGGCCCTGGTGTTGGTGTTGGTGTTGGTGGTGGTCGAGATACGACGTCGCGAAGCCCATGAACTTGTTCGCTTCGAGGCCGTGGCGGGCGTCTGGTATGAGATTGCGGGTTTGGAGCGCGATGAGCGCTTGGCGGAGCCAGGACGTGGAGGCGGGGGTGCTGGGGATGGGGGAGAGGGTGTCGGCGATGTGTGTTGCGATTGCGGCGGCGTTGCTGTCTGTTGACAGACTGGTCGTTGAGATGGCGGGGACTGCGGGCGAGCAGAGGAAGATCTTGAGCACGACGTTTTGCGGGCTTTGGACCGAGAGGGAGCCTGGGTGGAGGCCGGAGAAGTAGTAGTGGTTGCTGGGGAAGGGCGTTTCTTGGTAAATGGAGTCATCCGTCACCACTGGAGGTGTGATTGGTGGTTGTTCCTTGTGCTTGTGCGATATGTAGGACATGAAGCTATGCTTATGCTGTGGTTGTGGTCGTGGTCGTGGTCGTGGTCGTGGTGAGGAATCTCTCGATGTTGGTGTGGATCTTGAACTGCCTTGCTGGATCACGGGTACGCTGAGCTTTAAACTCCATTCTGTGGTTTGGGTTTGGCCCGGCGTTGCTGGTTGACTCGCAAGGACATAGAGCTTCGGACGGGGTGTCAATGCTGAGCTCTTCGATTCCTGTAAGCCTAGTTGCCCGTTCTTGGAATATCTCGACAACACGGACATGCTGTACCTGCTTGGTGATTAGTGTAGACGACGGCTGTGATTGAGTTATCGTATTTGAAGGGGAGACATGGGAGTATAGATCAGTCACGGGTGGAAATGGCGAGGGTATCATCGTGAGGCATGGTACAATTACAAGTATATCGCTTGCGGGAACAAAGCGACCCACCTTCCAGGCGCTGAGAACGTTATTGCCTCAATCACTGCCAGCTCCAAAGAGCTCGCTAGCGGATGTGGCGATGCTGCCACGAGGTGAGCCAAGTATGGAGGATAGCTCGGTCTAAGCTTTTCTCGTGGATCGTTAAAGTTGATGATTTTCATGGTGTATCCACAGAGACGAAGTATTCTCCGACGTCGATCCAACGGTGGGAAAGCCCTACTACGCGAATATATCCGGCATGTTCTTTCGTGTTCAAAGTCATGCTGGTCAAAAGCAGCAACTCTGAAGCACCTGGACCTCGACTGAACAGAATTAATGGTGCAGTGGTTCTCGAGCTTCGACGACACACGAGACTGTAGTGCTGAAGCAAAAGGGTCCCTAAGAAGTTCAAGGCGAATATCGGAGAGAAGACAGAGTGGGTCGGCGAAAGTTCGGTTTCTTCCATTGTGTCTGGTCTCGCTGGACGGATCTGCTTTTAATCTTGATCGGTCTGCTAAAGGTGTTTTCTGTAAAGACGTGCACTTGCAAGACTGCGGTACCGTTGTTGTCGAACGGGTAGGCTGAAACAACAAGCCAAGGGTGTCGGCGCATGGGTTTGAACTCCTGGAAACGAGTGCGTCGCTCATGTGCCACAGCTCTAAGCACTTATGAATGCTGAAAACTGGCAGACGCCGACGCATAGACATTTTGATCAATAGTGCACGGAGAGTTGACAGTGATATCTCATTCAATATCTAATTACATCCCTATCAATCCTTGATTCCACCCAGGATCGGTGCGCTAAATGCAACAGATGGTAAAATATGTCCGGACAAAAGAAAGTCATAGGCGACATGTGAATCAATAGCCTTGTTGGGACCCTTGGTGGTTTGTTGAGTGTGCGTACGCACCAGGTATCGGCACAGACTCGTACACCTGCTCACCTGGCGCTGGCGCGACGTGCTCGTTCCTTCGTTCGGACGGTTCGGGGGACGACGAGGGTAACGGCGGGGATGGTGTGATAGGTACTGAAACTTCTCCGAAACCAGCTTGTGGTGTTTTAGGTGTTCGCGACGGCGGTGCTTGCAGCTTGAACGGAGTGGACGTTGTTGCGGAGTGTGGCGATGCAATGAACGATTGTTGTGAGTAGCCGTTTTCTGCAGCGGAATGAGGATCCTCCTTACTGATCTCGGTCATTGCGGTCGGGAACCTGGGAGTTCGTGGCGTATGTGCGAAGCCAGGTGTGTTTGGTGCTGACTGACTTCTGAGCTGGGCTAGGTAAAGATCAGACCGTGCCTTGTCTCGAGCGTCCATTGTCTTTCTCAGTCGGTTCTTGGAGTAGAATCGATAGAAGACCACACCGTAGATGGCGATGACAATAATCTCGACGACAACCTCAATGATGCAACAGACTAGTGACCAGTCCTGGAGCCGACAGACCAGAGCATAATGCACATCATCTTGAAAGAGCTGTCGGCGCTGGTTGTCCTTGCACGACCAACCCCAGAGGTCCTGTCCACCACCATTGGCCTTCGAGCCTTGGAGAATAGCAGCGCCGATAAGCCACATGACAATGCTGAAGACAAAATAGCCCATAGCGAACATGGTGTAGTACACTGCAACCTTCTCGGCTCTTCGGTGCCCGCCTCGGCAATAAGCTGCCATGACCACGACCGAGAAGAACAGGGACACTGCTGCAATGCTGAGAACAACAATTTGAGGCCAGGGGTTGGTGTTGGGCGACCAGGCCGGCTTACCATTCCTGGCTGGGAGGGACTTAGTGGCGTTGAAGATCATGAATGTTGTTGAGACCATGGAGAGGACGATAAGCGAGCAGGAGAAGTTGACTCCTCGAAGAACCATCTTTGCCATCCTTACTCGAGTCTTAACTTTCTGCATCAAGTCAGTAAGCTGTCTCAGCAGATCGACAAGTTTGTACCTACAATGTCTTTGGCTTGTTGCTTCTCGGTATGCTCTTCTTGCCTCTCCAGCATCTGTTCTTCTCGGAATGTCGGGCTCATAGGGTTGACGAGTCGCGTTGTTGTGCCTGGTGTCTTCATGGCAGACTTCAGCGGTTGGCCACCGGCTCCGTATGCAACCGGCACTGTCGCATGCTGTTCTACTGGACCACTGTCCGCAATATAACCAAAGCCAACATCAGAGGGTTTGTGCTCGGTAGCCGCCATGGCTGTGGGTGGATTCGCGAAGGGCGACGGGTGCTCGCCGGGGCCTTTTGCTGGTGAGTACACCGAGGTTGCCTCTGCGAACCGAGTCTTGCGGGGCGTTGCCAGACTGTCCGATGATGTGCTCGAGTCGGAATCTGCTCGGAGTGTTCTGGTCGTTACTTGGATTTCCTTCTCGTTGAGACCGATGCTTGGGAACCCGACGTTTCTGCTTCTTCGCGGTCCGCTAACAATATCGGTAGGCGATACTGGAGGGTAGTGCGCCGTCGTAGGTGAGAGATATGACATATCTTGTGCTCTCGGCTATTTTAAGGCGGGAGGCCTTATCTCACGTATGACAGCAAGGTTACCGGTCGCGGCAACCAATCGATGTCTGCTGTGCACGCTTGCCCTTGACACTCGATGCGTTGCTGGTGCACTGCCTTGGTAGGATTTCCAAAAGCTCGCCGTCGAACGATCGTAGACGGATATCGAGCGTGCAACCTTTTCGAGGCGAAAGGCAAGGGTGAAAGCTATTGGGGACTCTTTTAGATAGCCGAGTGAGGACTCTTCTTGTACTTCGGCCCAGAATGTTGTGTTAGTGCTTCGGTCTTGTATCGAGACCGGTCACTCTATGCAGTCCTACTGGGGTGCTTGGGCAGCAAGAACGAACAAAAGTCTCAGCGTAGCCTGCGCGAGAGGAATGGGAGAGAGCGATATATGAGTTGTTACCAAGAAAAGCAGATGCAGCAAGCGGCAAGAGGATATGGTACCTGTTAAGACGGGCAGCGAATGTCGTGCTTGAGCATCCGGTCTCTGAGACAGATATGGCACTTTCATTTCAGCAGGCCCTTCGATGGGCGCTTGAGCAAGACCATGGATGGTGGGGTCAAGATGCCGACTGGCCATCTCTTGCAGAGTAAGAGATCAAGGTACCATGATTTGACTGGACACGAAGAGCTGGTAGAGGTGATAAGATGCACAATTGGCTGCAGAGAAGTGAAGTAAGCGCCGAGGGAACAAGTCCAAGTTGGGTGCTCAATGCAGCCCCGGGCTTCCTATTGGGCGGAGAGCTCGAGGCGCTAACGTCTGGTGCGTTCTCCACATGAGCTGGCGAGTCTCTAGACCAAGCACATTCAGGGTTTGGCCGCCATGGCGGCCTACTCACATCCACATTGCATGGCATCCTCCCACCGAGTCTTCGACCTGATCGACCTCGCTAGCTTAGGACACCTTTTCACCTGTGTTTGGAGTTGCACCCAATACATCGCAAGCAGTCTTACACTCACAAAATTAGGCACATCCCTTCGTAGAGGAACGTGCATACGCACAAGCTCGGATAAGTGCCACGTATGTTAGCAGTTCTCTAACGTTTGAACACGAAACGTTGGTGCAAAGTGATAAGTAGAGGTCCTTTACAGGTGACTTTGCTTGTGTACGAAAAACGCCGGGCTATCTCATTCTCCGTCAGAACCATCACAGAAATGTGATTGAACACACCGATACCATTGAGGCGCCTATTTTTGGGAATCTGGGGTGATCATTGTCTGTGCTCTAAGGCATGCAGGTGCAAGTGAAAGCTGCAGCCAAGCTCAGCAAAGTGGCGACACTCGTCAAGAATAGCTCGAATTGCATATACCGTTCAACCACTAGGAGCGTGCTCTTCTGTTCTCGTGCTCTTGTAGCTCATTACTCTACGGCTATTGGTGCAATAACACCTCCACCATCGTTTCTGCGACCGCTTCTGTGGAGCAGCTCGTTAACCCGCATGTGGAAGGACGTGGTTCTCTACGCTGCATGTGGTCGCCGACATGAAGCAGATCATGTGGTTCGAAACGTCGCGGCCTCACATTGACCAGCGTCGTCGTCACCTTCTGGATTTTTCGATCAAGGGTCCATACATTCCTTAGGTCGATACCGCCTTATGTCGCTCTGAACAGTACTGGTCCTTGAAGTACTGAAGCTCTGCATTACACATTTTCGATGTATCCAGTGTGGAGTAGTCACCAAGGCCGCCTTTAAGGACCTTGACTGGCGCGGACTTCGACGTCTTGATATCTTCATCAGTGATGATCAGGGACCTGGGCGCACGGCGCTTGGCTGCCCTTGCGGCTGCCCTTGCTTCCTTCGCAGCTTTTCTCGCAGCCAGCTCCTTCAGAACTTGTTCGGTCTCCCAACAGTCCCTCTCATCTTGACCCTCCTGCGTCATCATGTCGTTCTCGAGCCTGCGGGCCAACTCCTTCAAAACCATTTCATTACGATGGATCATATCATGAGAGAGTTTCACTTCAACCTTCCGTAATCGTCGTGGAGCCATCTGAAGGCATGCCTTTCGCCAAGGAGTGTTGGGTACCGCGGATACCAGATCGCAGGGCCAGTGCCGCATATGCGCTTCCAATTTGAGGTACTCTAGTCCCGACAACTCCTCGCCGACCTTAGTACAAACCTTCGACCACCGTTCATAATACTTGTCTTGGTATCTTTGGTGTTCTGTCAACTCTGGAAGGCCGTATCCTTGGTGGAAAATCTCGAGCCTCCTGATCGCCCTGAGACCGGGTTTCGAGGCCGTACTGAGGAATCGGTGCAACACCTTGGTGGACGAAAAGCAGAAAGTCGTACGAGAATACAGGTAAAGCTCAACATCATTCCTGACTTGCTTGCAGGCCAGAAGCAGGTTCTTTGTGATTTCCAGACCTTGCTCAGCCTGACTGAGGTCAAGCAGGTGGCACAGTCGGAGAGCTGACCGTTGATGCTCGCCACCTTGCTCGGACCAGACCTTCTTGGCCTGAGCAAGTTCCTTGTTTGGTTTGTTGCAATTGATTAGGATGCGGCATTCGGGGATGAGGTACTTGTAGATCTCATTCCGCAATTCGCCCGGCAAGGATAAGAAACCCGTCTTGCGCTTCGATTTTGGTTGGCGCTTTCTTGGTCGCGATGCCTTACTCTTCGGCTTAGGTGTCTTGTCGGCCATGAAGATCCAGGTCTCATGGCTTCTCCGTCCCTTATTGAGACAACGCCACTTTCCAGGCTGACCATCGAGGATTGCAGGTTCGCCATCCAAGTGAGTTTCGGCCATCACCCATTCGTCGGCTTCTGCCGTCGTGTGTGCCAGTCGAGATGTGGGCGCATCGCATAGTAGGTTGTTTCGTGCAGTGGCTGGAGGAGATTGTGACAAGATGGGCTCAGGAGGTTCATCGTGCTTGACAGCAGGGTCGATCGACGATCTTCCAGGTTGCGAACTACTACCAGCCTGATGTGAAGTTGTATCCTTGTTGACTACAGTGGGATTTTGCGACGGGGTCCTCGCTGTCTTTTGAATGCTTCGCAATAACGCTGCGGTTTCTTGGATGAAACCCTGCGAGAGTCCAGTCGGCTTGATGACTGGTCCTATAGTATCGTCCTCCTCCTCGGCAACTCGATGGCTGTTCCAGCGCATAGGGGCTCGGGACCCTGAAGGTTTATTTCGCGTTCTCAAACTCATCATGGGCTTTCCGATTCAACTGTGACACTAGTACGGAGAAGAAGTACTGTTGTCTGGTGAGTAGAGTATGTGCTTCAAGAGAAAGACAGGATCTCGGAATAAACAGAGAGTTTGAAGATAGTACGGAGGGAAATGAACTCGAAGAGGAGAGGCTTGTAAGTTAGGGACGCAATTAGTACGAAATAAGTGCTCAACCTGAGTGTGAAGTCGAATCGAAATGCTGGCACGTTCGGCGGCTTAAAGATGTTGACATTGGTTGCTCGTTGCGAGTGGTTAGTGAAGCTGAGCTAGTAGGATGTGGCCTCCCAGTCCTGTTCCTGTGAGTTGATAAAGACAGACCTAAGGATCGGAGAGTACTGAGAGGCATCTGAAGTGTGGTTGAGATTAGTAGCCTAGTACGAGCCGGAAGAATGTCGAGCAAGTATCTACCATCTCTCGGGGTTGATTGTTGCCTGATGACTCTTCGGAAGCCGCGCCTCACAAGTCCTGCTCACCGTTTGATTTGAGTTTTGCATTGCGATGTGTCATACTCGTGACCATAAGATGTAAGTTTACTGTAGTGGTATCAGAGATGACTTAGAACCAAGTATAGCTTTGCTGCATTTACTGCGCAACGCGAGCTTCTTGTAGACCGAATGAAGTACGATTGCGTTTATCTTGGGTGTCGCTGATGTGACGCGGCATCTGCTGCATGTTGTTCATGCAAGGAACGAAAGACATGAACACAACTCTTCTGGTTGGACGGACCAGATTGGGGTGTCTCCGCACTACGGTACTGCCCCCAAGTAGGACGGCTTGAGCAATTATCACCCCCACAATGCGATGAGTCAGCCATAGGTAAACTCTTCTGATTTTGCTACATGTCGTACCGTGGTAGAGCAGTCAAGAATACCAAAGCGAAAATACGGCAACGTCTCCCTCCTCGCGGTCAAGGTAAACAACTCATCATGTGCAAGTAAGCGCAATTCGCATATGCCGTTGGCCTCCGAGCGTTGATGCAGTTGGTTCCAGCAACATGTATATACGTGCCCTCAGGATTGACGTCCTTATCTCGGGTAGTCAAGAGGCCCCTGACCAGCTTGGGACGTCAGCTGTACCCCCAAACAAGCAGAAGACCTTTCGGTCTCTAAGCGCACGCCTCTCCCTGTCTCTCTCACTCACGCACAGATTCTCCCGAACTAGGCGACCTCGGTCCAAGCAGGCACCATGATATCTTAGGCACGATGTACAACACAACACAACACCTCCGCCCGTGCACGGTGACAGGTATTTGCAGCACCTCGGTGCCACGAAGCACGTGGATCCGAAGCAAAGATCTGCCTGGACCAGCTGGGAGAACGCACTCGCAAGCAACAACAATATTGGTTATTTGCGCCGTTCCCATTTGCGCCGTGACTCGACTGTACCACCGGACATGCTTCAAAAAGACCTGTGGCCACCAAGCAAACAGACGAATTCGCTGACAACTTGGTGTGAGGGACCTGAACCAGGGGACCACATTTCTAGACACTCGGGTCTCGAAACTTCCGTCGTGTGGCATTGGTGACTGCCTAATGATGAATATCAGGCTTGTGAAGAATGCGAACATGATAAATGTAGCAACAGCGCATTTCACTTCAACTGACTCCCGATGCTCATCTTGGCTTTGACCTTCTCGATGAGCTCGTCTCGACTCAGCTTCGAGCCTGGTTCAGATCCGTCTCGCTAAGCACTGTTAGCTCTCCATGGTCCAACCACCAGCATTTATTCAACTTACTCTCCTGAGCCATCGTCTTAGCTCCTCTTCAGTCCAAGTCTCAGGACTGCCCTTCGGGTCCTTCTCCTCGGGGAAGATGTTCCCACCAAACATGCTGGTAAGAGAAGCAAGCGTAATCAGTCCAGCAAAACCGAAGAACAAGTTCCGTGATTGTAGTGCTCGATCCATTGGCGTAGGCATAATGTCGAAGGAGTAAGCTTACGTCGCTACTCTGCAGTAATCGTGGCAAGGTGTAGTACAAAATGCCAGATCTCTTCAGTACAAGTACTCGGAGTCGAAACAGTGATGCCTGGTGGTGGCTTAAGCATCGCGATACGCCACAGCAGCTGTCTTATCATAACTCCGGCCTGCGACTCGTTATCTCCACCTGCGAAATTCCACCCACAAACACGGGTTCCAAAATTGCCCGCCGCAGCCTCGACATCCAGCTGGAAAGCGCCCACTGCAATCTACATCTTGCAAGACCACCAATCGACCAGCCCCATTACCGACAATTTCCAAACCGCAAACATGCCTCGCGAAGTCACAGACATCAAGCAGTTCCTCGAGATCGCTCGAAGGAAGGATGCCACCTGTAAGTCGCAGCCGCAGCCGCCAACGCAGCCAGCACAACCACAACCATATCCAGCACGAGCAAGGCCACGTCGCAAGCATAACCTATCACTGCCCTGTCCCAACACGAGGGTCCTTCGTCCCAGGCATATCGCACACCACAACGATTCCCTGCCATAACAAGACAAAGGACAAAAGACAAATACTAACACCGCGTCCTACAGCCGCACGAATCAAGAAATCTTCCAAGCCAGGCCAGAACGCAATCAAGTTCAAGATCAGAGCACACCGATTCCTGTACACCCTGACCCTCGACGACGCAAAGACCGACCGGGCCGATAAGTTGAAGCAGAGTCTGCCTCCTTGTAAGTCATATTGCTTAGCCCTGCCTAGCCCTGCCTCTACATCTGCCTGTACCTGAGAAATAAATACACCGGTTGGCGTGAAGGCTCACGCTGAGCTGTGGCCGATGCGCTTGGAAGTCATCGAAGTGGAAGAGCTGGGAAGCAAGATTGTTGGGAGCAGTGACCACCATGGACAGCTGGTAGTGGTGAAACAGATGCTAGTCCGAATCGCGAAGAAACCGAAATTCATATGCGAGAGATCGAACGCTAACTGGTTGTGCTACAGCTCTGAAGGTCGAGGAGATCAACAAGAAGAACAAGAAGGCGAAGAAGGCTTAGATATGATGGCTGATAACCCTAATCTTCATGTTGTTACGTGATAGGAGACGGTGGCCAAGATATGCGCAAAGCAGCCGGAGACGGTAGATGCGGCGACGACAGGGACTGTCGACGCCGCATTGAACGAAATGATCAGATAGCAGGCAGCTGAGGCAAGACAAATCATATGCATTCCCCCATCAGTGGTGAATTGCCGGATCCTACGAGGCCTCGTCCTCACGTATGTGCTGATGTGCCGAGATGATGGACGTTACGTCGCTCTATTCTCAGCATCCTCAATCTCTTGCTTCTCATCTTCTGGCGGTAGACCGTCTTCCATACCTGTCTCCGCCTCGCGAGCTGGGAGCTTCTCGTTCTTGCCGTTACCATGCTGGTGCTGAGTTTCGAGTACTGGCCTGACCTTCTCGCCATCGCCCAGGTTGTAAGCCACCTCAGCATACCCTTCTATTCCCCTTTCCTTCATCATCCTATCCACATCTTCAATCTTGAGGTACGAATGCCTAAGCTCGAATTCCTCGAAGAAATTCGGGAAATCCTCCGTCTTCTTGAAGCCAATGCTCTCGAACAAGCCTATACTTTTCATGTTCCTCTCTGCGATCTTGACTCGATAGTAGTCGAAACGCTGCACTTCCGTCACTTCTTGGGCCTCACTAAAATACTCCTCCAGAATTTCTTCTTCGTGCCTCAAGACAAAAGCAATAAATGCTAGAAGTGCTGCTCGTCCCAGACCTCTCCGGGTGTTGGACCTGAGGCCAATCATCAGCTCGAACTCGCCGACCAGAGAGACATTGCCGCTGTCCTCTTCATTGGTTAGGATGAAGAGGTTGACATCCCCAATCATAGAACTGGTTTCTTCATCCAGTGTTTGTTCAGAAGGGTCGCCCGCTCGACTGCTCGATGTTTTACACTCACAGGAGATGAACGTGAGCTTGTCCTTGTCGGTACGCCAGCTTTGCTGCATACCATGTTCATCCTTTAGGCTCAGCCGTTCTGAAGCGGTGGCGACTTGGAGGTCCTGGTAGTGTCAGTTGCTAAGCTCAAAGCGCCACCTCATAAGGCTCATACTGGATCTTTCATCCAATCATGGTATGTCTCAACATGGTGCTTGCAGTATGGTACTAGCCTAACTTTGTTGGTGTAGACAGCTAGAAGCGCGTCAGTCCCGTACTGAAAACGAGCATTCCAAGCACACCTACCGATCTCTTTGTTCAGAAGCATCTTCTCGTGGCGTGAGGAAACGGCCAGGAGAGCGCGACGGTGCGAAAAACGCGTCCAAAGTCATTGCTGGTAATTCATGACTACCAGAAGTCCCACAAAAGTTTCCACAGTAAACGTGAGGGACGTTTCGACGCCGAAACGGCTGTCTTGGCATCTGAAACGGGGAACAGCTTATCAGCCACGCGATGTGTTTTCTCTCCAGTGATAACCCTTGGAAGATGTTCCCGTTGACGTCACCTCTTATTCACCCTGTATGTCAAACTTCACGATCTCAGCCTCCAGCGTTTCTGTATCGAGTAGCACGATCTCGCCGGTCTCGCGAAATCGAGGAATGGTGAACAACCGGACTTGTTGTCCGGAGGAGCCCTCGATCGTTGCTGTGTCGAAGCGAGGTTGATTACCAGCGAAATAGACGTGTGGACACTTTGAGAGTACAAAAGGATCCCGATCTTGAAACGGGTACGACCACAGCGTGTCTGGTGCCGTTGGCGCACTCGACCTCCACCTCAGCATACTCTCCATGACCTCAAGCCTGCCTTCTGCATCTGTGCCATCGGGACCACCCAGGTCAACATACTTGAGAATATCATCTACCGGCTGGCCGCTGCTGCCTAGCATTCGCCAGCCTTCGATATCGCCATCCCAAGGATTCGTGACCGACTCAAACCATCCCGGCTCTTCTTGCTCTGGATGTACAAGATTCGTGGCCGCATAAGTCCTTGAATGTGGAAACATAGCTGGATGAATGGGTTGCTGCGGTAAGCCATAGCTCGCTGGGTCGAACTCGCCAGACATCAGGGTTACAGGAAGTGTTGGTAGTAGTTCTGAAATAAAGTTGTCGAGATGGGTTGTCGGTGCTGGATTGTATGCTGCAGCGTCATAGCCATACTTCTTCTCCTTCGGCCTCTTGACCTCCTCCATGCCAACTGGCTGGTTGACAATAACCTCGGGTGCGATTGAGTTTCCTGCAATGACAAGACGGGATATGTTCGTGGCAGCATCTTGATCCTCATCGTCCAGTGCCTCACCAAGCAGGTATTCGGTAAGCAGAGAGAGATCCATGGTGTCGGCATCGGTGCCTGAGATCTCAAGCCCACTCACGAAAGCGATCTTTTTGCCCTTTGTTGCTGGTCTGTCGACCGTCATCCCATCCTCTTCTTCCCGCTCTTCATCATCGCGTTTCCACCGTGGAGGTTGTGGTGGCAGATCTGGGATATGTATATCAAGGACTTCGAAATCGCCATTAGCATTTTCGGTTCCAAGAGCGGCAAGGATAACACCCGTGACCAAAAGATTCTGCTTCAACATCGCGCCTGCAAGCCGCAGCCTGCCAGAGTTGTCCTCCAGCATGACCTGTGGCTCTCCGTCTGCCGAATAATACGATGTTCGAGGAGGCGGTCCAGATATGAAGTGGTCCCGGGAGACATCTTCGAGCACGTTTGGCTTCAGCGGCAGATCAATATAGATCGTTCCGACCACCCATGATAGTGCACCTTGTCGGACATCCAGAACTCTCTCCACCCTTTGTGCTCGTTCTCCTGCTATTTCAAAATCTTCCCACTCCTGAGCAGCAATTGCTTCAACAGTGGCCTTGAGCTTCTGCAGCCGCAAGAAGTACATATCTGCAAACTGTTGTGCATATTGTCGCTTCTCGCCTTGAGGTAGCCGATAACTGTAGAGAGGGTTATATGCTGAAGGTTGTCGCTTTCGCTCGCCATACTTGTCGTCCGCACGCCATTCGTGCAGGAGGCTTTGAGAGCCCGCCATGTTGACTCGTGTATAATTGTTGACAGACTATTCGACGTTGTCCAAGCACGACAATGCCATAATCGAGGAATGTCTAGCTGTATGCCATTGCGCTGTCCCACGAGACTCTTGTCGAGGCTTCAGGAAACCGCGACCACTGACCGCGGGACGCGTTCCCAAAGTCCCCACAGGCGCGCTCCAAGATTTGTGTAACCCTGCCGTGTCAAGGATGACTACCTCAAGATCTGTAGAGTACACACCGCCCGACGTGTTGCAGTCTATTGGTTCCAAGACGTGCCCAGGCTGCTATGTATACTCTAAAAACTCTTGAAGAGGCTCTATTCTACTGAATCCCTACGATGCCAGCGGCACCCAGCAGTTACTGACACCCCAAACATTAGGGTTCTTCCTACACCAGGTTCTGTTCGATGGGCAAGGTATGGCACAAATCGAATTGCGCCATGGCCTCAAGAGAAAGCGCCGCTTGTCTACTGATTGTGTCCTGGTATCACACCGTCTCTGGCCTCAGTTGCCCTTCTTCCACACCTCTTCCATCGCCCTTTTCTCCTGCTTCCCAATATCAACCAAACTCTTCTCCCTGATCCAATCTGGCAGTAATCCCATCACCCAGAGCTGCACACTTTGACCCCACCAAGGTGTAATCTCCGCCCTTCCACGTCCAACTTTGTGGAGGGTGGCCCTCGCAAAGTCCCTACTGCTCGGCACCGCCCAACCCGTCTCCGTCTTCATACCACCACTCTGTACTTTAGCCGCAACAACGCTCATCACTTCCACCTCTTCGTGGCCAGTTGCCACCAGCTCCAGACGGAGAGTCTTTGAGAACTGCCGGATGAATGCTTTAGTGCCGGAGTATGTCGTCAAGTAAGGAATGGCAACATTGCTTGTCCCACACGCACTCGCCATGTTGATTACGAGACTGGGTTTGTTCCGTTGAAGGATCGGCAGCAGCGCACGAGTGACCTGTGCTGGGAAGGTAAGGTTCAGATCTACCAACGCTGTCAACTCATCAACGCGGTACTCCGCTAGTGGTGTGAAGGAGCGCGCATTGTTAGGGTTGCCGCCTATGTTGTTCACCAGGACTGTGAGATTACGGTTGTAGTCGTCTAACCACTGGACCAGTGAGTCCAGTCTTTCTGCCCACGAGGCACGGTCTGTAGCATCGCAAATGAAAGATTCGTAGCTCCGATCCGGCCATTGCTTACGTAGACCATCAATCAATCTGTCGATCTTTGCCTGGTCACGGCCGTGGAGGACGATGTTGAAGCCTTGTGACGCGAGTTCCTGCACAAATCCGTAGCCTATGCCATCTGAGGCGCCACTGATAAACGCCCATGGGTGGCTGTCTTGTGGTTCATCACCACGCTGCTTGCCGAGCAGGTGCAAGGCTGGACTCGGTAGATGACGGTAGATGTGTAGCTTTGAGCGGTAGAGGAAGTGGAGGCGGAACCACGCGAGGAGAGAGCGTGACTCGGGGAGAAGAACACCAAGCGTGGCACCGACGGCAAGGGCCGTGTAGATTGTGCTTTGGGTCGGATGACTGGGGAAAAGGTTGGGCAGGAGGGAGTTCATGGCCAGCCTTCGGCTATCAGTAGCTCGGGACTGATGCTTACTTTGCGATGCGATCTTGCTTAACTATCTGCCAATCTCCTGTTGAAACAGCGTTTCACCGTCAATGACCGAGGGTACTAATTGAGAGCTTGTAGTAACTTATGAACTCTTTCGTACGAAGTACTATACCATTGTGGTCCTGGATCGTGGCGTTGAGATATAATCAGCAAGCCTCGATAAACGGTTGTTAGCTCGGTTTGAGATTGTATGTACATGATCAACACTCAAGGTTCTCTGTCAGTATCGAATCCCTGCCAAGCAAGTCCTACGCGACCGAAGAGTTACTCATACCTAAGAAAAAATATGCTTCAACCACTGTCGTTGCTACCACAAGTATTTAGATCTAAGCTACGCAGAGTCCACGAGCGTTGATACCACCCAGTGGTATGAGTTCTGACCATGCCTTCTACAAAACCTTACTGTCTTTTCCGGGCCAACGATAATACCATAGTCGAAACTCAGTCTAAGCCCGCTACTGTCAGACTGCCTCTGGTAGATGACCAACGGTCGATTTATAACTCCCTCCTGTCGTCTCTGGCAAAGAAGCCGAATAGAAATAGCCGACCTACGTGAACACGATTCACACCATCAGCACGTCCGGCCACCAGGGCGCTAGACACGCAGTCCAAGCCTCTTGTTCAGTCGGGCATGGCACGTGGTATGCCAGCAATCCCCGGTGTGGCCGCACATTACAGCGACAGACCCGAAGGCTTCAACGTTAAAGCTCCTCAACCAGTTAGACGCTCCCGGCCGCAGGAAACACAAGATCCTGCGCTTCGAAAAGCTCTTTGCTGCGGTGCTGGTACATCAGGCTTGCTTGATGTATTTCTTATAGTATCTCCCCGAACCTGCACAACCGAGACCTGGCAATCAGACATACAGAGTAGGTCCTGCTAGAGTCACACTTGTTATGCTGCTGTTAAGCAGGAGTACATCCACAGATTCTGGCTCGAAATGGTCCAGCAAAGCTTCCAGCATTCACAATGTTGAGAAGATCCGCATATGGTCCGTCAGCGCCATGAGCATAGCCCGGAGTCTTCTTGGTTCTGAACAGAGACTCCCGGCTTCGGGCTTATCTCTTTGTAGAGAGCTGTACTATTGTGAGAGTCACTGAAATGAGTTCAAACTTCAGAGCCCATGGATAACAAACGGGCTTCAATGCATAGCTTTCGCTGGTGACCCTAGCGCGATCATTTCGTCGAGCAACGCAATAGTCTCTGTAGGACTGGCTATCCAAGCACAACAGCAAGCACTTCTCGCTTTGAAGTCATTGCCACCGCCACTCAAGAACTGATCGCCAACATGAAGGGTGCTTGACGGCTGAATCCCCCCGAACCATTTCTGGCATGCTTGCACACCGAGAGATTTGTCGCCAACATCCAGGAAGACATCTGCGCCTCCGTTGAATACCGTGAAAGGTATATGTGAGTGGGCCGGTCTTGGTGTGGCAGATAACGAAGACTCAATAACTTGCTGCACGACCAGGACAGTCTCTTCCAGCTGTTCCCGATTGAGCTTGATGCTTTGGTCGGCTGCATAAATTCCAACGGCTCTTTCCTTGCGGAGCACCTTGGCTTGCAGGTGTAAGGTCTTGATACACGATTCGAAAGCAGCTTCTGCAACATCCAGAAGTGATTGTATGGCTTCCTCGGTCCAGGTATACATGACATCCAGTATCCAGTTTCTTCGATCCGTGTATCGCAGGCAATGCTCGGCTGTATCGTCAAACACAAGCAGATAGTTTGACTCGCCACCCATTACCACTAGATTTAATTTCTGCTTAGCTGTAAGAGTGGGGGATTCTTTCACCGCCAGGAGAAGGCCAGATAATCGGTTAAAGTAATTCTGAGGTTGCGTATAGCCTGCCGCAGTGACAATTGCTATCCGGACATCAACGGACAGAAAGTGCAACAGCCGGTTGATGACAGGGTTGGCTTCTGGTGAGTGTAGCGAGGCGCCATCTTCGTACAAAGTGACATCACCATCGAATGTCAGAAGTTGTATCTGAGACGGGGGAGGAAGCCCGTTAGAGAGATTCATGGGAGCAGCCTTAGGTCGGATGAGTGAGAGAAGTTGTGCAGTGTTCAGAATGAGTCTGATGTCGTTGAATGAAGGCGCGACAAATCGACGAGATGAAATGGCGCGTGCAGCATCTTGCACCAGAAAAGCCTCCTCCAGCGCTAGAGGCGTGAAAAAAGTCGAGATGCTTGGAACGAGCATGCTGAGCTTGGATCTAGAATTCGTCCTCTGATGGAGAACTCGGACATGTTAACAAGGCACCAGCCATGAACAGTGTTACTCACTGTGATCACTGATCAATGCTTCCACATCCCTGAAAATTTCCGCATACCGCTGGCGGGCGGTACGTGCCATCTTATCGAGGGCCTCATGGCCCACACCGTCATGGGGCGCTGCTGGCTGAGAGTTCAGGACAAAAGGTACTGCAAGAAGTCCCTGAGACGCTTGTTAGGGATGAGACCAATGTCGTCGATGCTCTGCAGCACACCTTGATCCATTCAATCTGTAGCACGTCAACAAGCTGCCTTACCGTTGATTGGTAGTCATACCAATTGATCTCGTCTGTGAGTCTTGAAACTAGCTGTTAGCATGATCCTAGCTTTTGTGCGTCGACAGTCAATTGACGTGCCTTCAATGCATCTGTTGTCAGTCAGATATCATTGTCCACCACCGGACGTCTGTATGCGGCCTACATTCGACACGATATCTTGTAGTCATCTTGGATTACACGCTGGGACAGTGGTACGTGGGTTGAAACCAAGGGATTGGCAACGTAGTGATAATGTCTGTAGTGAGATCAAACCACGAACAATGCTACCAATGCTGTGTTATTATCTGTCTTAGTCGCGCACGTGGCTTCAAGCAAGTCGAGCTGGCAAGCTACAGACTATTCCTGCGGTGAACGGTGGGCGGGAGGTCTACTGGTGGTTGGGGTGAGACGCGACTGCCACGGGTGGTGCCTGTACCGACCTGGAGCACGGTTGAATACGCGACATGGCGGTCCCGCGGAACCGTAAAACGACCTATCACACCCTGCAAGAGTAATGTGGCCGCGTTTCCTAATTACTTGCATTCCCTACAACTCAACGCAACGATGGTAACAGGATCTTGCCCACTTACAACAACACTAGACATATCGTTTAGGTACTCCTAGGAGCAGTATAACGTAGCTGTAATCACAATGACAACGATCAAGCCGCGCACTGTAATTGAAGCCAAGAACAACTATAACCGGATGCGTTGCTCTTGGGGGATGTCTATCGAGATTTGGCTATCCGCGGCTGACTTGCTGTGAAGCACCCCGAACGACATTCTACCGAGGACCTTCATTGTGCTGTCAGCTTCGCAATCCATGAATGGACTATGTCCAGCAGTCCTTTCTCGATCTGTTCCTGTGGCCCATGGTCACTAGTAATCCTAAAATCTCGTTTGTTCCACTGCGCCAGTGCTTTCGAGGGCTCCTTCAGGCGCTTGCAGGAAATTGCAACACGGCCACCAGAGCATGAGACTGCAAGCGTCGCCAATGCATTGTTTCCGTCTGACAGCAGCAACTCCGGGGGATTGTCGCTCTTCAGCTGCAAGCGACCGGGTCCCTCCTGTGATCGAAGTATCGAAGTACATATGTCCCGGCATAGCACATCTTCTAAAAAACGAATAGCATCCTTATGAGACGATGTCTCAGCACAAGAGCTGGAGCCGCATTGACTGTTGTATTGCACCGAGTTGAACAGTGTTCCAAACCAAGGGGCTGCGAGGTGGGTCTCTGCCTTGATGCTTACAGTCTCCTGGGAGGGTAGGACAATTTTTATTTGGGAGACGACGACTCGCCTGAGTTCTCGTACCTCAAAAGGAGTCTTTCTGAGACCGGGACCAGATTGGTGCTCGACAGACAGATTCATGCCTGCCAGCTGTAACGAAGTCTTATATCTTTCAAGTAACCCAAGGAGTGGAACGATCTCGTTGTGATGCCGCAGAAGAGATATGACAGGCCGCAATAGAGCATATTCCGAAGTAGATCGTGGAGTTTGTGACACTGGCGGAGGCTTGTGCTCGGCTCGCTGCAGATATTTCTGTCGGTGCTCAGCAACCAGCATCAATCGCAGACCATTGCTCACGAATTCAGCGAGCTCGTCGTCCACCCGCGAAGCTTCCTGCCTCTCGAGGCGCTGCTTGGTATAAGAGACAACCATAGAGCAGCCGTCTGAGATCAAGAACTCAATCGAGCTCGAGCGTGCCCTGACACCCATGTTAGCGAGCAGACGTGCCTCCTTGCTCGCTTCATTGAATAATTCTTCTTGAAATAGTGCCTCTTGCGCTCGAACGAGCTCGTCTTCCAAGTGCGAGCGTGTGGTCGATTTTTCCTTTCCAAGTATAGATTGACCTGTTACTCTCCCCTTCCGATGGATCGTCACTGAGAGAGTCTTAGGTCTCTGAACTTGTATTTGCCCGGGAAGTGTCAGGTCACCATTTTCGTCTTGGCGAAGTGTTACGATGCCCCTGTTGCGATATTGTGGTGCAGACTCAGCCGATCCGAAATGAACAACAAGTGCCTTGGTGTCGTTTGGCACCCTACTTACTTGCCAGCCATTGCTTCGCAAGCTTGCTAACTGCTCCCAATACTTGGACTGGTGTTGCGCTTCTGTGTCGAGACGGTCTGAAGCGCTTGCAAGCTTTGCAGCGGCCGACGTGAAGGCTTGAGCCCGAGTGACAACCCCAATATCATTCATTCGGCGCACTCCTAATTTTGAGATAGCTTTGGACTCAACCAATTTTGTCTCAATGGACCCAGCAGGGGCCGTTTGCTGCTGCATAGGCGACATAGCCGAGGCAGCATATCTCGATTGTGTTGCAAGCGAAGCCGATATGCCATCGATCGCCGCAAGTAGACTATTCTGTATGAAGCTGTAGCGATGTCAGCCAGCTGAACCCACAATTCCCGAACATCAACTTACGAGGTCATTTGGAGATATTCTATCCGCATCTGGTTGAGCTTTTCTCTAGTCGCCTGCACAGTATCTGCGGCACTTTCCTCGTTCTGCTCAGCTTCATCTTCATTCCCGTCAGCTTCTACGCCAGGCCTCTGAATATCGGCGACGAGACTAGTCTCGGTAACATTGCGAAAAGCCCCTTTCTGAAGCACAAGTTGCTGAACTTGACTTTGCAGGTCTTCCTTCTTCCGCAAAGCATTAAGCTCATGAGGAATGGACAAGGACAAACTCGGCGCCATATTGTCGCCTGGTTGTCGGCAGAGGCTCTCCTAGATCAGACGTCCGGGGGTAACGATTTTTTGACTTGATTGGTGCTTTCATCTCATTGCATGACCGCCATGGAGCCACAACCTCTAATACCGTCTTATGCTGCGATATCCACGTTTGTCTTCTGGCATTGCGCAAGCGTTCACTTGGCGATGCTATGGTCTGATAACCACACGGGATGAGTGCAGTGGTGTGAGAGCTAAGTGAAATTGGTGAGGCAACGATAAGCGGTCGATCAGGCGCCAACGGGAGGATGCCTTTGGCGTGACCCCTCCCAAAAAGCAGCGAATGACGTGGCTTGCGCTTACAAAACTTTCTGCAATCACCCCACCTGTAAGCTGATAACTAAGCGATCGACAGCTTAGCGAGTGCCCGTATCATTGGAGCAGGACCGCGAACCGCGAACTGCAGGAGTCTCTCGGCCTCGTGTCCACTGCTTGTCTGCCCTATTCGCTCAATCTTAGTACTTGAATATTGATAAGCGACGCTCTACATCCTCTGATCCTCTTTATTCCCGACGTGCCTAGATAACCTCCTCAGTGCCCTTGAAGAACATAAATACCTGACAAGGCTCAAACCTGCCCTTCCTCTCGCGCCTATCTTTCAAACCGAGACGAACAGCACTCAAAGGAGATCTGGAGCTTGGCTGGGGCATACAGGTGAGCCCAACATGGCACCACTCAATGGCATAGCCGTGCCTAGCAAGAAGAAGCGTATTGGGGTGATGACCAGCGGAGGAGATTCGCAAGGCATGAACGGCGTGGTCAGATCGGTCGTGCGCATGTCAATACACATGGGCTGTGAGGCATACGCCGTCTATGAGGGGTACGAGGGTCTCGTCAAGGGCGGCGACCTGATCAAGCAAATGCACTGGGACGATGTTCGAGGCTTTCTTTCAAGAGGTGGTACTCTGATCGGCACAAAACGGTGCATGGAATTTTATGAACGACCAGGAAGGGTAAAAGCTGCAAAGAACATGGTGGAAAGAGGCATAGATGCACTGATCATCTGTGGAGGAGACGGCAGCTTGACTGGTGCAGACAAGTTCAGATCTGAATGGCCTAGCTTGCTAGAAGAACTAGTGAACACGGGCGAGCTCAAACAGGAACAAATTGAGCCGTATAAACACCTGAATATCTGCGGTCTGGTCGGCTCCATCGACAACGATATGTCAGGCACGGATGCCACGATTGGTTGCTACTCTTCACTCGAACGAATTTGCGAGATGGTAGACGCGGTCTTCGACACTGCAGCATCACACAAACGGGGCTTTGTGATCGAGGTCATGGGCAGGCACTGTGGGTGGTTGGCTTTGATGGCCTCTATTGCGACAGGTGCGGACTATGTCTTCATTCCAGAAAAGCCACCTGGTGTGGGTTGGGAAAATGAGATGTGCGATATCGTCACAAGCCACAGGAAATGGGGCAAGAGACGGACCATAATCATCATCTCTGAGGGTGCCCAAGACACAGAACTCAAGAAGATCACGGCAGACCAGGTTGTGGAAGTATTGACTGACCGTCTGAGCCTTGACACGCGAAAGACCGTACTTGGTCATATCCAGCGTGGTGGTCTGCCGTCATATTACGACAGATGGCTCTCGACGTTGCAAGGCGTAGAAGCCGTCAGTGCAATTCTGGACGCTACCCCCGACAAACGAACCCCTGTCATCACTATCCGCGAGAACAAGATCGAACGTTCAGATCTGCAGGAATGCGTGGAGTTGACAAAGTCAGTAGCTGAAGCTATCAAGCAGAAAGACTTTGCCAAAGCGATGAAGCTGCGTGACGTTGAATTTAAGGAATACTTCGACAGCTTTAAGCTTACAACATCCACGAACAATACTGCTCTGCGGCTGCCAGAGGAGAAGCGCATGCGCATAGCCATCGTCCATGTTGGTGCGCCAGCTGGAGGCATGAATCCGGCTACACGCGCGGCCGTTGCATATTGTCTTTCTCGAGGCCACGTTCCGATTGCCATTCACAACGGCTTTCCTGGTCTGCAGCGACATCATGACGACAAGCCTCTAGGATCTGTCCGAGTATGTGAATGGCTTGACGTTGATCCTTGGGTGAACGAAGGTGGCTCTGAGCTTGGAACCAATCGAGGTCTGCCCAGTGAGGACATGGAGAAGACAGCCCACTGTTTCGAGCTCTACAAGTTCGACGCCTTGTTTCTGATCGGTGGCTTCGAAGCATTCACTGCTGCAAGTGAAATCAGACAAAACAGAGACAAGTATGCTTCGTTCAAGATCCCCTTGGTCGTCCTCCCAGCAACGGTTTCGAACAACGTCCCGGGTACGGAATACTCCCTCGGCAGTGATACTTGTTTGAACACCTTGATAGGATTCTGCGATGCAATCAGGCAATCGGCGTCCGCGTCCAGACGCAGAGTCTTTGTGGTAGAGACACAGGGTGGCAAATCGGGCTACCTTGCAACAATGGCCGGCTTGTCAATCGGCGCTCTGGCAGTCTACATCCCCGAAGAAGGCATCAACATCCATATGCTAGCTCGCGATATTGAATTTTTACGGGAAAACTTCAAGCACGACAAAGGTGCCTCAAGAGCAGGAAAGATCATTCTCAGAAACGAAGTCGCAAGCGACACGTACACCACGCAAATCGTAGCCGATATGATCAAGGAGGAGGCTCGAGGACGGTTCGAGTCTCGCTCTGCAGTGCCAGGTCACTATCAGCAAGGAGGCAAGCCGTCACCCATGGATCGGATCCGAGCTCTCAGAATGGCCATCAAATGTATGCAGTTCCTGGAAGACACCTTCGCAGGTAAGAGCCAGGACGAGGTCAACAACAATCCTCTCAACGCAGTGGTGATCGGTGTTCAAGGCTCTGAAGTCGTGTTCAATCCGCTGGGTGGAGAGGATGGTTTGGAGGCCACGCAAACAGACTGGAAGATGCGTCGGCCAAAGAACGAATTTTGGCGGCCACTCAAGGGCACAGTTGACGTTCTGAGCGGCCGGCCCTCGAACACGGATTGCTGCGATGAATGTGGCAAGCTGCTCGTGTCCTCAGGAGAGGTGCCCAAATCGGTGTCTGCGAGTCGGCCGGTCACGCCTATGCCAGAGAGACCGTACATACAGAATGGGCCATCTATTGGCGACCGTTTGACGGCTACAATCTCTCGACCCTAGAAGCCATGCGTCGATTGGAGTAGGGCATGGTAACAGCATGGGCTGTGATAAGAACGGAACGGTATGCTTTGGGCTATTCATAGCTTCGATTAGTGAAAATGCTTTGGCTAAAGCGATAGAGCTATTCTTTTTACAAACTTCGACAGCCATGCATGCGTTGTGCTGTGCTGTAGCACGCCTAGTCGGTCGCGCCCTGTATTCTAGCCTACTCAGGTCCCTGGTACTAGCGTATTGATCTGTACAGGACATCGAAGTCAACTACGACATGCTGCTGACACCAGCCCGGCGTTTACTCGGTGTCACCCAAATGCAAGCACATGCGTCATCCCGCATTAAGTTGTTACCGGTAGACCTATCTGATTGACCTCCCTATCGATAACCCAAAAATTTCTGAAATTCGCCCGGCTGCCTGAGCTGAGGCAGAAGAAAATCTGGCTGCGGAGAATTAACCCCCCAGCAAAAGTGCTGACCAAGGGCTGCAGCATTTTGTTTACTTGGGATTTTCTCTTTCCTGTCTTCCTTTCCACATAGACAATCTACACGGCGCTGGTCGCATACTACTCTCCTCTCTTCCCTCGACCTTTCGAGGTCTCGCTTGAACTGTGATCAGAAGATCCTGCTCCTTGCAATACTGATCTCGTCAGATTATGCCCCACAGCGTGTCGCCCACTATGAGTGAGGCTACAGTCCCCGTCAAGACTGCCCGTTCGGGTGTTGCGCCCTCGGCCGACGAGGTGCACAGCATTCTCTCGTCCATCACTGAAACAGAAAACGCCCAGACTTCGCTTGACAACGCTTACGCTTTGACGAACCTTCTCCTACAGACGATAGGCGTCAAGGGCCTCCTTACATATGACCTAATCCCCCCAATCAAGAAAGCAGCGACGGACAAGAAAAATGGCTCGAAACGAGAGAGTGCCATGTTCATCCTTGGCGCCATGTTTGAGCGGTTGCCACGCGATCAGCCGCTGAGCGAAGTGGTCTTCCTGGTCCAGAATGGCGGAGTCCTCAACCTGGTACTGGATTGCCTCGCAGACAAGGGACCGTCTGTGCGCGAGTCAGCGCAGTATGCTGTCGACGAGCTATTCAAGAATCTCTCCCCAGAAGCAAAGGTCATCGGCCTGCTGCCAGCGCTGATAACTTATCTTTTGAAGCCAACAGGAAAATGGCAGGGTACAGTGGGCGCATATGTGCTACTGGGCAAAATGGCAGATAGTGCTCAAATCGGCACAGGCTCAAAAGAGGAGGAAGAGGCCAAAGATGTACTCAGAGAGTCCATGGGCAGAACCCTGAAGGAGCTGATACCCATTGTCGAGAACGGCATGCACGATTTGAAGAGCGAGGTCGCCAAAACTGCGCAGAAGACCATGCTCTCTTTCACCACCCTGTTGCAGAATGACGATGTTGCGCCTCGTATACCCATGATCCTCGACTTCATGAAGAACCCTTCCGAGAAGTCTCTGCAGAAGGCTATTCACGGTCTCTCGCAGACAACCTTTGTTGCAGAGGTTTTGTCTCCTGTGTTGGCACTGCTTACACCTATCTTAGAGCGATCACTGAACACCCCGAGTACTTCGCAAGAGGTGCTTCGACAAACTGTCGTTGTTTGCGAGAACCTGACCAGACTTGTACACGATCCTGCTGAGGCGAGAGTGTTTCTCCCGAAACTCCAGCCTGGTGTACAAAAGGTTAAAGATCGAGCAGCTTTGCCTGAGGTTAGAGAATTGGCAACAAGAGCAGTAGATGTTATGCTCAAGGCCATGGGCGACGACAAGGATGGAATCACACACCAGCAGATTGCAAAGACAACAGCGGATGATGTGCTAAAAGTGCTCGACAAGGAAGTGAGAGCTCAGGGCGGCATCACGAAGGAGGACAACCTGCTCTGGAAGGACGGCCAGATCTATGTGTCTGCTATGGTTCGAGAAGATATCAACGTGCGGAACTTCGACCGCATATCCGCTAGAGTGGGACCTTACTTGAAGTACATTCTGCCCGAGGACTCGTGTAAAGCAGTTGCAGACGGCGTGCAGAAGTACTTTGTAGAAGAAGACCACAAGAGATATGGTGCCCCCATCAAGGACAACGATGACGAGGTCGAAGTCGTGAATGCCAACTTCTCCCTTGGTTACGGTGGCATGTTGCTGCTCTCTCACACCAACCTGAGGTTGCTCAAAGGCCACAGATACGGTCTCTGCGGCAGAAATGGTGCTGGAAAGTCTACCTTGATGAGATCTATTGCTGAGGGTAAGCTGGAAGGTTTCCCACCCAAGGAGGTGCTCAAAACCTGCTTCGTGGAGCACAACCAAGGTGAGGATGCCGAAATCACCATCCTCGAATATTGCATGAAGGATCCAGAGATTCAAGGTGAAGGTGAGGAGAGGATCTCTCAAGTTCTTGCTGAGGTTGGCTTCACCGCCGGGCCAGAAGGACGACAACATCATAAGGTCGGCTCTCTATCTGGTGGTTGGAAGATGAAGTTGGCTTTGGCTCGAGCAATGTTGATGAGAGCCGATGTTTTCTTGCTGGACGAGCCGACTAACCATCTGGACGTTGCTAACGTCGCCTGGCTCGAGAACTACCTCAAGACGCATAACGAAATCACCTCCCTGATCGTGTCTCACGACTCTGCTTTCTTAGACGACGTCTGCACGGACATCTATCACTACGAGCAGAAGAAGCTCGCGCATTACCGAGGAAATCTAGCAGACTTTGTCAAAGTCAAGCCAGAGGGCAAGTCATATTACACCCTCTCAGCGTCACAAATCTCGTTCAAGTTCCCCCCACCCGGGATTCTTTCTGGCATCAAGTCCAACACAAGGTCTATTCTCCGAATGACAAATTGCTCGTACACTTATCCTGGCTCATCCAAGCCCAGCTTACAGGACGTTTCTTGCCAATTGAGCTTATCTTCTCGGGTCGCCATCATCGGTGCCAATGGTGCTGGTAAATCCACCCTGATCAAGCTCTTGACAGGCGAGACGATTCCGCAAACCGGTAAAGTTGAGAAACATCCCAATCTGCGTATTGGTTACATCAAACAGCACGCGCTCGAGCACGTCGAGATGCACCTCGAAAAAACGCCCAACCAGTACCTACAATGGCGATATGCAAACGGCGATGATCGCGAAGTTCTTATGAAGGCGACCCGTGTGTACACCGATGAAGAGCGCGAACAGATGGCGAAGTGGATTGACCTTGGCGAGGGCATGGGTGGCCCCCGACAGCTTGAGGCTCTCATAGGAAGACAGAAACATAAGAAGGTAAGTCTCGTTCGAAGATGTTTCACGAGGATTGCTCACTGACTTTATCGCAGGATTTCAAGTACGAAGTGAAATGGCGCAACATGATTCCTAAGTTCAACACTATGGTCTCCCGTGAGACCCTTGTTGAATGGGGCTTCGTCAAGCTCGTGCAAGAATTCGACGACCACGAAGCGTCTCGTGAGGGTCTCGGCTACCGCATTCTCGAGCCAAAGGTGATCTCGAAGCACTTTGAGGATGTCGGCCTCGACCCGGAGATCGCAAACCACAATGAGATTTCCGGTCTCTCCGGAGGTCAAAAGGTCAAGGTCGTGCTCGCAGGCGCAATGTGGAACAACCCTCATCTACTCGTGCTTGACGAGCCGACTAACTTCTTGGACCGAGACTCGCTAGGTGGTCTGGCTGTGGCCATCCGTGACTACAGAGGTGGAGTGGTGATGATCTCGCACAACGAGGAGTTCGTTGGTGCCTTGTGCCCAGAGCAGTGGCACATTGCTGATGGACGACTTACACATAAGGGTCATCTGGCGGTCGACATGAACAGATTTGAGGACTCAAGACCGGGATCGTCTAACGTGTCGAGTCAAGTTAGCAGTGCTACAGCCTCTGCTGCGAATACCGATGCCGAGGACCAGGGAGACCTGAAGTTCAAGGCTAAGAAGAAGAAGAAAATGACAAGAGCTCAAATGAAGGAGCGCGAAGTCCGAAGGAGATTACGGCATATTGAGTGGCTGAACAGCCCGAAGGGAACGCCTAAGCCCAAGGACAGTGACGATGAAGACTGAATTGATTTCTAAACGGTTCGATGGCGTTGCTGGAATGAAAGAAGATCGGTACGACAAGGGATAGATGGCATAGGCTACGATCATGGAGCATACTACGGTTGGCATAGCGGTGGCGTATCTGATTTCTGGTCATAGATTTGTTGTTTCTAAAAGTGATGTTTGCGTATCTTTGATTAAAATTCCCAGCAGACAGAAGTGCAGCTTGTTGCCCGATAATGACATTTCTTCGAGGACGTGTCTCTTGCGAGGTAAGGTTTGCTTGGCGCATTATGCAGTGGAAGTAACATCCGAGGAAGTGGCCGGAATCCTGACGCTTGAAGTGGTAAGCCCAATCAAGGTTTGAATGAGTTATCAGTATAGAAGCACTTTGTGCCACCACCAAAACTATACCATTATAGATTCTTTTGACTCAACTTTGTCTGCACAGTCAACTCACAGCAAGCAGTCCGCCTCACCACGTGCAAGAGAATCACCCAGGAAATCCCACGATGGGCGTACAACAGTGGAAGGTCACAGAGGTATACCAAGTTTGTGAGACTCACTGAAGGAATGGATACTTACTGCTGTAGCCGTATCTGGCAGTTTCGTGCAAGTTGGGCGAAGGGCCATATTATGTTCAAGAACGGCACGAGATTCGTTTCCTGGTAAGTGCGCTACACACCTGGAGTAACCTATATTCACAGCATCAAGGATATCAACAGTTCAAAGATCTACATCATCGATCTGAACAAGGGCCCTAGCTCGGTTAAGGAGATTGACACGGGCATGCCGATAGGCGTTACGGTGGATATTGAAGGTGTCGACTCATCAAAAGTTGTGCTTGCGGGGGCCAAGGACGGCGTTACGAAGTTTGACCTGCAGACCGGTCAACACGAGTATGTGGCGAAGTTCTGGTCCGGCGAGCAAGCTGAGAATAAGACTCGAAGGTCAGATACGGCACAGTCGTTTTGCACGCCCGTTCGCTGATATGTGAATGTAGAATGCGTTCCAACGACGGCAATGTCGACACCGCGGGCCGCTTTTGGGTTGAGGCTTTCGTCGACCCCGAGATTGAGACTCCGACCAACGAAGCTATAGTCTTCAGGCTTGACCCAGGTGGCGTCTTGAAAACCATGTACGAAAACATTGAGATTCCGAACGGGATTACTTGGAACGCCGCAGATGATTCCATGCACTTGACAGACACCACAGCAAAGAAGATCTGGTCTTTCAGATACAATTCCGATTCAGGCGATATCTCCGAGCAGAAGGTGTTCTACCAACATGACGGACCAGGCAACCCGGATGGTCATACAATGGATGAGGAAGGCAACATATGGCAAGCCTTGTATGGAGGCTCAAAAGTCATCCGCATATCTCCTCAAGGCAAAGTTACGGGAGAGATCTTGCTGCCGACCAGGAATCCGACATGCCCTGTCTTTGCCGGCACAGAGTTGTTCATCACTTCCGCAGTTGAAGACGAACCTCAGAAGTACCAAGAATCTGCTTCTTTTGCCGGGAATCTCTTCAAGGTCGACGTCGGCGTCCGAGGTGCTCCGAAAGTCAAGGCTCGTCTTACATAGATACATGTCTCATGTATACTGATCGTCCAGGTCATTTGTCGTTGTCGAGAACTCTATGTTTGATTAGGAGCCTCGCAGAAGATTTGCACTCATCCGGGAAACTTCGATGTTGACAAGGTCCCTGGACACTAAAGTGGTGGCATGACAACTACATTTGATTCTTTCATGTGGCTGAAACGCGCCATTGCTCATCTCGCTCTGCGCTAAGCGACATCAGTGGCGGGGTACCCTGTGAAGTGTGTAAGAGCCCTTAACAACCGTAGAGTAAGCGAATGTATCACGCCACTTATTGTCGCTCAATTTACGTCCGCAAAAGAAAGTGACTACAGTAAGTGTGATGAACGCAAAGCATTTCCGTATGTCTCGTATATCGCGAAATCACCGCTGTATTCGTCTGCAGCATTGAACGAACTCAGTGAAGCCGTCGTCTGTCTTAGATGCAAAGTTATGGAGAACAATCTGTTCTGTCTTGCTGACGTCGACAGTGAAGTCAGTATGCGGCGTCGAGTCCGTCACAGCGTCTGGCCGATACTAGTGGTGAACAACCATTCACAAAGTCTGGTCAGTATAGTCATTATAAGCGAGGAAGGTCTGATTCTGATTTGGGGGTGTTTTTTAGCAGGGCCAGAGTGACCTAAGTATGAAATCGTCTCAAGTTGCCAGTAGCATATTGTTGTGTCATCGCTGCTTCCTGGTCTCTCTTTACTTGCATATTAACGAGATGCCACTACTGCAAGTCTGGACCACCAAAACCACGTGGTACCGCAAGTTCTCGGGACTGTCGAGGTGGATGTCGGTGAATCGGAATAAGTGTCCCTCGCTTCGTGTACTTTTCTCTTTCACTACGGGAGGGTGACGACATGGGTTCGCTTGCGCGTGTTGCCAACGAATCATGCTTGCAAAGTGGCCCCGATGGCCATGATCTGAAATACATGAGCAACAAGGTGGCGGTACTCAATGGTAGAAGGCTTCCTATATCTCGGAATGAAGAGGGTGCGTCATGGTTGCCTCATTTCTTGAGCTCGATTCGGCAGTTCCTCTTGCGCTTTCGGCATGGCACTCTGCATGAGACTCTGCATGTGAGCTAAGGCTAACAGGGGCACGGGCGGTCGGCCACGTACCCACAAAAGTACTGGTGCCAAAGACGGAAGTATCTGGGGCAGTCTTCGGACCACTAGCAGATCTCAGCGTCAACGCCTGAACAGTGAGATATGTGGCGACACGGGAAGGCGATACTCTTTGCGAGCATGAGTCCGCGGCTACTGTATTCCGTCACGATCCCGGACGACTGCATGCGTAAGTCCCATCGGTTGCAGGTCAAGCAGGTATGAAGTACAGAGCTACTAAGCTCGAATCCGCTTAGTCAACCACGCGACGAACAAGCCACACCAACTGTACAGGACACGACACGCTTCCGTACACCCTGCAGCTACTGCGTTATGTGAAGCTAGCTCGCGGATCAACATGGCACAAATTCATGCAGCAGTCATACAGGGGAAGATCTAGCACTTGCATGCTGCACAAGCAGATTCCCGACCTTACGCCACAAGTTACTCTTCTTGGGTACCTGACAGACTGGGCAACTGGCTGGCATCCCTTAATGTTCGCCGCAAGGATAGCAAATACCTATCTTGCATCCGCCGATATTGACAAGCCTCGAGCATGCGAAGCCAATCATCCACCTTGCCGACTGTCTTATTGGTTGCCATGGCTAACGTTTATCCTGGATCGCGGCTTCCATCTTCTGAGAAGGAACAACCACGGAGAAGCATGGTTTCTTACTATTTCTGTGCACATCACCGACGGCTAGATCAAGATTTGTGCAGCAACATCTCTGTCTGCGACGAATTGTAGGTCTACAGCGCGGAGTGGGAAAAGATATAGTACGGGGTTTATAGATACGGGCAACGTGACGTAGACTAGTCTGAAATTGGCGCAAGCCTGGCAATTCTCGCCGCGAGGGATCCCAGTACGAGCAACCGTAGGGTGTACATTGACAACCCATGAAAAATAAAACGAACAGTGAAGGTGACGTCCAAGGGCACCGAAGGGACGTATCTTCGCTTGCACGAATTGTGACATTGGACAAACACCGCTCGCGACGGCTCGTAAATGATTGTCGATCAACATCTCAGCACGCAGCGGCCCTACGCGGTAGTTTAGGACTGCAACAAGGCCTATCAAACCCCGAAATTGTACAATGCCACGATGTGATCGGACACTACGCCTTCGGAGGTTGGTACGTACCTAGTTACGGTAGAGATAGTACTGCGGCTAGCTCAATCACTATTGCCAAGGAAGCGTGATTACAGGGGATGTGCAGCTCATCTATAGGTTGACGTCTCGTTAACGGTCGCGTACCGAATCTCGCCAAACTTGTCACAAAGGCGGTGTCGCCAGCTCGGTATCTGGCGGAATACCTTAGAAATGCTTTAATTCAGAGACTAAGAGCTCGTCGAAGATTGAGTTCGAGACAGTTCCCGGGGAGAGATGGAGTAGGTTACTTTTCCGGCGATCTACGAGATGCCGCGGCTCACTAACATCACGATCGTGGTGTACCAGTACATTGTTTCAGCTTACTAGCTGATCGAGTGGACGACATGAGTCGAGGCTGCCTTTGCCGATGTATACTTTTGTACACCTGAACACACGCCACTACTGAACCATAGTTCAGCGACGCTTTCCAAGTCGCGAGATGTTGCAGACAATTTAAATTCTACCGGACTGTTGTAGCCTCTGGGAAGTCTCTACCGTTGGCCTGCAACGGCACGACCGGCAAGGAGGATTGAAACTCGTTACGGGCATGGTCGGTTATGCTGCTCCAGTTGGACCGGGCATCAGTTCATGACGCCAAGTCCAATCAAAAAAAGACAGTAAGATCGTGCCTTGATTGACTGTGGGTTAAAAACATTTCCGGAAACTCCCCAGTCCAGCACTATGCTCAGGTGCGGCGCTAAAAGCCTTGCAAGGACTGCAAGGTTTCATGGAGCTTGATATTGAGTTTAGGGCTTGAAGTATCCTTGTCGTCAACCAAACCTATGGGCTGTTCGTGGAAATGCTTGCATGAAAATCCTACAAGTCCCACCAACGCCAATTCCACTTTCAACGCCCGTCACGCTGCCACCTGGTCCAACTCTATCACGCCTTCGTGCATCATCATCCGTTGCTGCCCAGGAAAGAGTGCCGCGCTATATCTCGCCCATATGATGGAACAACCTACGCTAGGATGACTTATGGAGTCGACCTTGGGAGCGGTTACTTAGCTTTGTGCAAGAAGCGTCTGCCACAGTGGCCCACTTGTTTCTCGATGGCGGTGCCGAATGTCCACCTCATCTACTTATGAAGCTCAGATGGGAGATCCTCAATGATCCTTGGAAAGACTTGGAACGCTAGAAGTCCAGATCATTTCAATTCTGGTTCTAACACCTCGACGCCTCCCGCATTCCCCGAGGATCTGTATCTCTTCCGGATGTCAGCAACGCCCCAGTGCCACTTCTTGCGCGAGCTGACCGTCAAACTAAATCTTCAGTCAATCCTTTACGCTGCCAGTAGTCTTCCATATGCAAGCTCACAGCCGCGCCTGCTTCGGGATTCGCCTACATTGAGGCAACTGACCTGTTACGAAGGGTCTGCTCACTTCGGACCTTTCATTTGTCAACCAGATCTCCACTAGTACGAATGACCCAGGCTCTGTCGCAATCCACATCCCAGAGTAATTCACGTTTCGAGATTGCTTCTCCTTGAGTGCCTACTTGTGTAGGAACCACGCAGCTGTACGCTTTGCCTACTATACCTGCGTGTAAGTTCTTGACACACTTCGAGTATATTCCGCTTGTCTGATCAGAGGCCATTGCGCAACATATCGCTCTCCTCAACCAGGCTTGCCTACGTCTGACCCTTTGCGTCTCATCAACCTCGACAAAGTGGCGGAAATTCAAACTATACCGTTTCACGGACAGCATTTCTCTTCAGGATATCTAAATTACCGTTGGGAAACCGAGACACATAGGGACGTTGGACGTCCAGGTCCGAGCAAGCAGTGGGGGAGGTGGGAGGATCGGGCCCAGAGGGAAGGCGATACATGGTCGCGGACGGGGAGGCTCCTGCCAGAGGATAAAGATCATATGCCACGGTCACCACCTCCAGCAGAATATCCTCTACAGACGTTGTCAGGGCGACATGAACCATCATCCTCTGCTGCAGCAAATGCGTCAAATAGGGAACAATCCGACAGACAACCTTCCGGACCGCAATACGGCACAACACTGCCACCGGTTGCCTCATTGCCCGGCTATGGCGCTGGGGGTCCACCAACAACCATGTCCATAGGTATAGCCTCGCCTGCCGCTACTCGACATCTTGGCGTGCATAGCATTCTCAACCCTACGGCAGAGGCCGAACCACAAATGCGAGCACACAGAGTGAGCCAAACGCCTGCAGAGAGTATAGGCAATACATATGGTGCAAATCAAGCACCCTTGCAATCACCTCGAATTCGCAAGAGGAAAGACGATGCGTCACCAGGAGGAGCGGCGCAGATGCCTTCGGACAGCCGACAAGGAAGACGGATATTGACTCCTCAGTCGCCTGCCCTGCGCTCAATAAATCAAGCCGTGCGCGGATCCCCGTCCGGCATGAGACCATTAAGAGGTCCTCTTGGCCCTGGTGATGGTCGGGTGTACTTTGCTGAACCAGGAGAGACGGCCGGTGGCGATATTCCTCCACTGCCGTCTTTTTCTACGGCGGCGCAAGCCTCTTACACAGCAGCGCCGAGCAATGAGCATCTGGTCGGCACAGCTGCAGCAAGTCACAATAACGCAGCGGGTGCTCATCCTGGAAACAATCATGGGTACGGGGAAAGCCCAAGCAGCTCATCCATCGTGGCTGAACGGGAACATCCTTCGCCTTACCAAACTTCCATCTCCGACGCGGGTCCTCCTGCTGCTGTGGGTCCACAAGCGTCGACTGGAGCAGAGCCTCAGTCGCGTGCGCCCGCAAGGTCTTATGGCCTCGGTCAGCCGTCCTATCAGATGCAATTGAGCACAGATCAGGGACCCATGATTCTTGGAGTGGAAGTTGATGTTCAGCAAGCATCGAAAATGGCCGATGAGAAGAGGAAGCGAAACGCCGGTGCCTCCGCAAGGTTCAGACAGAGGAGGAAGGAGAAAGAGCAGGTGGCCGCCAGTACAATAGGCGAACTCCGGCGACAAATTCGCGAAATAACTGAGGATAGAGACTTCTACATGGGGGAAAGAAATTTCCTAAGAGATTTGGTCACTCGTACCCCAGGAGTGCAGCTGCCGCCTCGGGCCCCCTCTCCTCGGCTGAGTAGAACTCAAAGCGCAGCGCGATATGCACGATCCGAAACATCTCCTAGCCTAGACTATGGAAGACACGAAACGGCAGAGCCATCACCAGCACAGCGACGGAGAACCACCGATTACCAGCCCTCCTTCGCCGCTGCTCAGACCGCGTCAGGGAACTATCCGCCCCCTTATTCTGTCTCTCAACCTTCAGCTTACGCTCTTCCACAACCAATGCAAGACCTGCGAGCCCAACCTTCGAGCGTATTCCCTTCAGGCCATTCAGGAGTACCTTCTCACCTAGGCCAGCCGCCCCCTCCTCCTAATATGCGACCTCAGTATGACCCATTTCGAAGGGATCCAAATACAAGATGAACCTGGAGTTCATGTTTCAGCATCAGCGAACCTTGTTGAACGAAGGTTTTACTGCTCATGAAGTGCAGCAAAGATGCGACTCAGTCCTCTGCCTTGGCATGGTTTTAGTCATCTGGCCACCGTATCCTCCTTGATCAGCGGACGCAGCGCGAAGCACATTACAGAGTGCAATGACCTACCTACACTACATCATGAGTACACACAGCGTTTTTTTATTCGAATGATACCCCTATACCCACTAGTTTGTCCTTACGGAAACCAGGCTTCAAGCAGAAGATGAAGCAGTATTGAGTTATAATGAGTCTAAATTGCAGTCTCACGACGAACAAGCGATAGATACGACCGGTCTTCATTTCTTTGTCAATTATAGCATTTTTGTAGTGGTCACTAGACCCGATCGTTCTGTGATAGAATCAAGGCCGTTTCCGTCTCGAGCATCATCTTCACGGCACTAACGATCCTGCTCTTGCCAGTCAAGAGCGTCGTGACTCAAACATGACATACCTTCGCAGACGCTATGATTCTTCGTTCCAGCGTCCTGAAAAAGCAACATATGTAAGAGACCTTCAAGACATATTCACCGCTTAGTATTCCTAGGATGACAACGTCTTTGCGCATCTAACAACATTGTCAGCGAAAACGAATCCAAAGCTGCACTGTCTCGATGGTTCGACGTGCTAGGCCGTGTGCTGGCAGCGGCTTCAACGCTCATTCAAGTGGCACATGATCATAAAGGTTCTAGTTAGTATGTTCAGCAGCCAGAACATAGACGGCACAGCATCCTATCATCGCCCTCAAAATAATTAGCATTTTTTGATTCGTGCACAAACCGCACGATTATGCAGGCTATTCACTCGCAATGCATAGCCTATCTGCCTTAGCTTCGCTGACGCGCGACAGACGTGATCGAGGTGGATCTGAGACACTTCTGCTCAGCCACCAGTGTGACCTGCATGCGCTGACCTGCTAACTAATTAACTACTAGCTCTGGCAATCTTGCACATTGCTGCCCAACAGAGCTGGAAGCAGGAATGACCTGCACTTCGCATAGAGGCGGTCTCACTGTTCCAGCGCAGCTGATGTGAGCGTACCATCACATTACTCGTCGCTTCACACCAGCAGACTTCGAGTCTCTGCTACGGAATGGTTTAGGGTGCACGCTATCACAGTCTAAACTACGAAAAACTTGGACGGGCTCGCTTCCGCCACACCGCCATTACTGTCTTCACTTGCGATAGACGTATAGCAACATCATTGTCGGGGCGTTACTCCCCCAATAAGTGGACGCATCAGTCTCCTAGGTTCTCGATGTCTATGTTTTCATCTGCGTTGTCTAGGCACCTGGCCGAGTCGCGTACGGCATCACTGTCACATGCCTCACTATCATCGGACCCTTCCCACGAATCTACGTTGCGGTGAAATTAACCTGTCCCTTGAGCAGAGGTTGAACAGCGGGTCTGTGTTTGGTAGAAGGTGAGCAGTGCCGACGATGCGATGAGTGACATATTGGCTAGAACCAGCCAGGCCAGGCCCGAACAGTCCACGATATGAAGGTTGCTACGATCCTCGCTTTAATACCTCATGATGTACTGATAGCGGATTAAGGCCCGATAATCCTAATATCGCTTGTTGCTCGAGAGGTGCCGTTTGCGGTCTAGGCCGTGTTGCAATCAGACGCCTCCTGTCCGGATAGGGTAGAGATCGTTTGCGGCTAGCAAACGCGTATTCTGATGACGATTGAGTGCATGATTCATCGTGGATGACAACATTCTCAAGTCACCGCGCAGTTTGCAACATCCTAGATTAAGTGGTGAGGCTTCACGGGAAGTGCTCAAATGTTCCGTGGTGTAGGAGGGCCCGGTGACACCATGGCGTACCGAGTTACCAGCGGCGCTGCAAGCTTGTGAAGAGACTTTGTGTACCAGCAGGAGCGAAGGCGATACTACTCCTAGCAACTCCAGCTGCAACGGGGCGAGGCCGTAGGACGACGCGCTATCGAGGTTGTCAAGCGTTAGCGGCAAGCCTGCAACACTAGTGCTCGGGCCGCATCACGATCACGTCACGTTTGCGAGCTACACCCTGCAGCTGGCTTACTCTGGAAGGCTCTCCACCGGCTTCTCGTTTCCATCGACTTGGTCGCGCGGTAGTGGGGATCAGACGCCGAACCTACCAAGCGCTCGGTGAGACACTAGTACAAGTTTGAAAGTAACGGTCTTCCACGATGTCCCGATAGAATCAATCTTCGAACCCACGATCTGCAAATCCAAGACCACTCTCGAGCCGCTTGGTTAATTTCGGAGACTCGCCCGTTGTCTCAAGCAAAGCTACGAAACAGCTAGCGCCCATGCCGCGAGATTGCTAGACCATCAAGATAAGCCAGAGGTTGCGTTTCAGAAGCACGAAAACAGTACAGTAGCGCCACCCCCCAACCACGAAAGACTCTTACAAAGCGTCAGCAAGGTTTTGCTGACGTGACGCAAGCCCATGTCCGCACCGAGATTATTGGGATCCTGCAGGTAGGCAGACGGGTAATAAGGTTCCGAGGGGGCAGACACTAGAGCTCCAACCGTCGCTACAGAACATGCTCAAAAGGTTAGAGCTGTTCAGCAGTGACACAAAATACTTTCCGTAGGCGCCGAGTCCAGCACTCTGAACTCCAGCTCATCTCCAGCTTCGGGTGCTCTTCTGGACAACGTGCGCCGTTATACGGGCTTTTGGCGAGGTCAGAAAGTGGACAGACAATGGTTGCCTGGTTGTTGCCGATAGAGTCTTCAGCTCGGTCCAGTCCTTTCTGGATCGTTCCAGTTAGGTTGAATGGCGTCACAGGTGAGCTGTCGTACCGCACTGCTGGACGTTTACAGTGGGGCACGTGTGGCCCGCAGACCCTTGCTCAACATGCTTGCACAAACGAACGCTTGGTGGAAGGTCAAAGCGACGAGGCTGGACCCCTTTTCATCCCCGACCCCACGAAATCCAATCGAGGGATAGAACGGTGCTCAAGACCGTGTCGAGTTTGCGATCAAGCTATGCGTCGTGGTTGATGAAACCCCCTATTCGTTGGGGATGACCTAATTGCTTGCTGTAGACGGCTCATCTCGTAGCGTGGCCGGCGCTCAGGGCCTGGAGGACGGGTTGGATGGAGTTGGTATTTGGCAACATTTCAAATAATACATTCGGGGGTCGTCGAAAGTCTATACCATGTGCACTGATGGGAGTTCTTCAATTGGTTCGGCGACCAAAGCCCCCCTGCGAGTACCTGGTCCCCCAAAGCAATACTGGGTACCATACTATCAGACGCTCGGCCTGGTTACTATGACCGTGCTGTAAGCTTGAGCGGGACGCTGCCGTGGTGGTCCGGGACAATCATTTGCATTGGTAACCGTATCCTCATCATCTCCAGGCTACCCAAACACGGCGACAGTACGGCTTTAGTTCCCATCCACGCCGTGGAAGCGCCGTTCCAGGATTACCCTCAAAGACAGGGACAAGGCATGCCTGCTCAAGCTTCCTTGGCCCCATTTTAGGCGGAAGAGCTTGTTTCCTGCTTGCCGAGATGGAACGCTTGTATGGTGAAGAAGGATGCACAACATGCGTGAGCTGGAGCTCACCTGCAGCAGCCATGTGGCATGTGCCACGTTCCACAGGCTCATAGCTCAGCGCGACGGATATCGCTTTCGATGCTGGGTCTGTAGGTAAGTCACACAGAACCTTGACAGCAACAACTTGCAGCGGCTGTTCAACCAATGCTCCTAACGAGAATGGCCAGACAGGGATGAAGCATACAGTAGACACGAACCCCAGCTCCAGTTGAGCTTTATAATCCGAAGCAACGGAATCCGACGACAAGGTACAGTTGGCGGCCGGGGTGTGTGCTTCTCCTAGGTTGTGTTAAGCGAGAGGAAAGACAGCCGGCCGTGCTTGAACGTGGTGGTATGACACAGCCGCTTTCGGATTCGAATTCTCGTGTTTCTTCTGGCGGATCGAGGCGAAGTCGACGCCGTTTCTGCAACTGTGACTTGCTATCCGGAACGACGCACCGGGAGCATCCAATGCGTCTCCATGCATATGCAGGGGTGGTGTTGCACATGGAAACGTTGGCTCGCATGACACATATGCAAGATGCTCGATTTGGACCGTGCTTGCATGAGGCCACATCCTGGAGAGCAGCTTGGCATAATCCGACGTCATCCAGCACATGGGAGACCAGTGTCTTGTGGTTGGTGTTTTTACCGAGACGACCGCAGACGCCATGTCCCATTGCTTCGGTACAGCCTTGCTACTTGGCCGTCCACTAGTATCTAGTACAGCAGCCAGTGTACAGCAGAAAACTATGTTGGCTCAGGGCAGCGACAGTGGAGCATGCACTTGATACCATAGCGGTACCAGCCAGAGAGCAATGTACCATGCACGTACAGCTTCCCAAGACATGGCTTCGCCTCTACGAAATGTGGCTGGTGAGGTGTTATATAGCCTTTGTTTACAGCCTCCTTCTCTTCGCATTGTCGAGCAGCGTGAACAGCGTCCGTCTAAGCAAGACAGTTTCCACTTCCCTTTACTAATTGAGTATTGGACCCCTCAGCTCTCTTGCCTCACTTACCCCGTAGCTTGCCTTCTTGCCTTGAGGATAGCATCCTCATCGGACATAAACCAGCATCGCCAGAAGTATCTCGAGGAGAACTTGAACTCTATCGCATTCGAGCGACTTAAGTGGCAACGCACCGGAGCTTTCGGGCTATGCAAGACGGGTGCATCAACGTCGACGGACATTTGCTAATCAAGGTATCGTAGTGGGTGGTAGTACATAACACAGTTGAGAAGCGGCAGTATCGTGAAGACCAGGGTATGAACATGGAGCGCCTGAAACTGCTCTATGGCTGGTCGAGTCTCTCTTGACCGCGTCAAAGGTCAAAGCTACCTGCACTCACTGTCCCGGCTCAAGTGCCAGAAAGATAACGAGGACTACGTACGCTTTCTTTCAAGTAGGAGCAAAACTATCCAGTAGCGTGGACCCGTCAGTGAGTGTCAATGATGTTCATGTTCAGTCTCATATGGCTTGGACCCCTCCACAGCATCAATTGGCGCGCCGTCTATCTACCAGTCCTGCCCACTCGTGAAGCGAGGCAACAACTCGACATCATACATAGGCCTCTCCACGATTACGACCTCAGGTGCTGAATCTTCAACACCCTCGCCCCTGTTACCTGCTTCTCCAGCCGGAGGCCCTCGCTGTAACGCACAAGCGCCAAAAATCCCTCTATACTGGAACGTATGCCACGAAGCAGGTCCATGACCATGTTGCCCACCTGCATCGTTCTCTCCTTTCTGTCTCTGCTCGCCTTCTCCCGCGTCACGCCTCGTCGCGACAAGATTGTTCTCTTGCTCTTCCTCGTCAAGCTCCATTTCATCTCCGTCTTCATCTTCATCGCCCTGCGTTAAACTCCTCGGTGGACTGGGTAACATTTCCACATCCTCTATTCCATCCGTCATCCTTCGTACCTTGGAACTATACTCCTGGCCTGTTCTCATGTCATCTCCCGCCCCAGACGTCTTGTTTCGCTTCCTCTTTTCGCCCGTAGCCGCATCGCCCTCGGCCTTCACCAACGCGTGGCCAGGCGCGACTTCGAGTACATGCTGGCCTAAACGCCCTACTTTGACCATCGCACTGTCGCGTCCTTTTTCTGAGGTGCTAACGAGATCTTGGGCCATATCGAGCATGTAGACGAAATTGGCGCCGTACAGCCATAGACGGTTGGTGTTCAAAACGCTCCTAGTATCAAACCAGATTCCCATGACACGGTCTTTGATCCTCTTGAAGCTTTGAGGCAATAAAGATGACGGATTGCGCCTGGACCAGTCTGATAGTCTGCATCTGAGGACATCAAACTCGACGATCTGATGGTTTGCAGTCACTGCCACCAAGAAGCCTGCTTCGTGGGGCGGATGCTCGGGGGAGATGGGATGGGGATTGTGACGTGTGGCATGTAGACCTTCGTTGCCGTGGATGCCAGTGGGATGTTCGGCTGGAGCAGAAGACGGTTTGAAGGACAGTGCTAGGATTGCTGATTCAAGGGAGGGGAGCTGGGAGCCGGATGGGGTGCGAATCCATTTCTGATTATGGATCACGCGGGAATCTGTTTCGTCGTCGCTGTCTGAGTCTGAACCGTCTCCTGAGCCTGAATCGGATGCGGAAGAGGCGTTAGAAGTTTGGTGGTTAGACGTTGTTTCTGATTCATGACCTTCTAGGATCCAGGTGTCGGTTGCACCCGACAGGTCACCGACCGCAAGGATACGGCTATCGGAAGCAAAAGCGGCAGTTGTGACATGGCGAGTATAGTCTCCTAGCATTGACATTTGAGTTGTCTGCGTGCTCCGTTTCTTACGATCAAGCTTAACGACTCTGTCATGAGGTGTGGGTCGCTCCTTGGGCGAGGCTGCAGGCAAGACCTTGACCATGGAAACGACGTTGTTCAAGCGGACAGCATACAGCCACTTGCAGTCGGGCGACAGGCCAACGGTGCTCGCGCCTTGCGCGGCCACAGCCTTAGGCAAATCTATCGGTCGAGATCGTATCTCGGCATGACCAGCGGCGGAGATGGTCCTTCGAATCTGAAAGAGCTTAACACCTCCCAAAGTCGCTGCCACAATCATGTTGCCTGAGGTGGAGATCTCAGCGGAAGTGATGTACTCATCACCGCTGAGTTGTATCTGGCCTAGCAGTTTTTGATTCGGTTGCTCGTCCGATATTGAATCCTGATCTGTTGGCTCTCTGTAGCGAGGCGGCAGGTGCCAAACGAAGAGGTCTCGTCCCCACCAAGTCAGCATCAGTCGTGCTTTGGAGGATACTGACATCTGAGGCTTCTGTGGCAAATGAGACAGAGACCGATGATACTCCTCATTCCAGTTCTTTAGTGGTAGGACGACGGGCACAGTGTCCATACCACCTGACACAGCGATGCTCAGACTTTTGCTCTCGTAAGAAGCAATGGCTTTGACGTCGTGTTCGTGAAACCTTCGGTGCCTCACCTCGTACCAGCGTTGCGTCCTCGCGCTTCCGGTGTTAGACTGTGGTGCGTAGGCGACAGTGCGCCTATCAACGCCGCAAGTCAATATCACAGTGCCTGCGGCATTTGTGGTGATATCAAGCACATCGGCAACATGGGTCTTCAACCTCTGCACGAGCGAGTAATTCTGCGAGTCCCAGATTTTCAGCTCACCCGTCGAATCGCCAGACAAGATGGTGCCGTTGGGCAGACATCTCACCGCCCAAACCAGTGCTTTGTTGTTGTCTCTCGACTTCCCCAGGGAGAGACTACGCAGGACCTGCCTGGTTCTGACATCGATGACGCGAATGAGGCCCTCTTCAAAGCCAGCAACCACGGTGTTCCTGTCGCGCCATGTTATGCTGATTACGCGTGTTTTCTTCCCATGCGGTCTTGTCAAGACTCGATCGAATCGGAGGTCATTGTCTGCGGTAGAGAAGAGGACGATGGAGCCGTCGGCACAGCCAGCAGCCAGCAATTGCGATGGGGCAGCCTGGACTTCGGAAGTACTATTTCGAGCTTGGTTGTACGTCCACTGGGGTTGAGGCGCAAAACACCAGATGTCGTTGGCGTTGCCCTCTGCATGTCCTTTTGGTACTCCTTTCTCGAGGTCCCACTCAGTGATGGAAGAAGAGCCGCCGCTGCTGAAGAGGCGTAAAGGTCCGTCTTCAGTCTTTTGTGCTGCTTCCTCCTCATCTGGCACGATCAAAGCTTGGGTCCATTGCACCTGCTCAACGGTCCTGCCTACACCGCCTCGAAAGATTCTCTCTTGAACCCATTCGCCTCTTGCGGGATTCCAGATCTCTATGTCGCCATTCTCCCGTCCGAGAGCGAGTTTCAGGTCTGTTGGCGTTTTCTGCTTGGGATTGGGGACATGCGAGAATGCCAGCGCATTGACTGATTGAGGCTGATACGGCACAAAACGACACCGGTGGATGTCCATAGTATACAGTGAGTACGTGAAATGGTTTATTGCATTTTCTAGAGCTGCATAGACGCCGCGATACGACCAGCTCTTGCGAAGCTGCGACACGACATCCAAAAACTTTTGGAAGCCGCGATGATCGACAAAAGTGGAACCGCTGCGGCGTCTATCGATAACATGTGAGCCTTGCGGCCTGAAGTTGTCCGGCGCCTCAGCACACAAAAATTATTGCAACCTCCATACCCTTCCCCCCCCCTCCGACCAGAAAGCAAAACAATCAGCAGTCTGGATTCGCTGGTGGTCACCCACCCAACTACTAGCAGACCGACTACAGGCTTAGATTTTACGAGATCAGACGGGATCGAATGCTTTCCTGTATCAATGGCCGATTGCGAAGTAAAGTTTCTGGTTAATAGAATATATGTTATTTTGTGATTGTCCCTTGCGGTTGGTATTCCCGCGCCCGAGCTCTCCGACCACTCCTCGTCAGCTCGTAGCGATTGACTCTCTGTCGTATGGGTATCACGGCGTCAAACCAAGGGAACGATCTATCGATTGCACGGCCGCCTTTATGGCCCCCGTAGTAGTCTGTCTGTTGCATCGATGAAGGGAGACCAATCCACGCCAAGTTACCTGCTACATGCATATGCACAATCCAAAATAGAGCCTGGTTCATGGTCGCCGTGCGTCTGATAGCGTATGGTCTAAGAACAAGACATCGGCCTGCGGTTGCTTCGGGCCATGTCAACAAGCGTGTTCAGCCACGTCCTCCATCTGGCAAATTCCCCGTAGCTGTTCCTAGCTTCTCCTACCACCGTTCCGCAAGACGCACTGAGGGCTGTGGACGACTGTTAGTATTAGCAGCCTGCTTTTTCCTGCGCAGCAAGTCAAACAACCATCAGCGCTCCTCTTTGGTGCCGTAGACGTACCCTCCGGACGTTGCGTTGGTCGACCGAGAGGGCCCCTCTTGCTCGAGTTTGCAGGAAACAATTCAGCGGGCTGCAGGAAGCAAATGATACACTATCTTCACTACAGTGACTTGAGAATGTCGTTCTTCCACAAGCTCTTCGTTGGACAGACAAGAACCTGTGGGTGACTGTGTTGCCACAAGAATGCCGTCCTCATGCCATGGTAGTGCACGCAAGCAGCCACAACGACTGCAACATGGAACACTTGATGTGACTGGCCCCAGGTATCGAATCTGCCAGGCCTTGCACGTTCCGGTAACTGAGTCTGTGTCACTTGTCAGCAACGGCCTGTTTCAATGATGAGAATATACGTACCACTAGGCAGAAAAGGCCGATGCCGTATAATACTGCTTCCACCGCGATATATTCCATGCCCACCATCTGGCACATACGTTGCCACCCGTACAACTGTACGGCATGTGTAAGTGGAACCACCGCACTCCCAGCTAATGCGACAAACCCGGGGGTTATCAGAGCACCACTCCAGGACTGACGAGCAAGAGGCGACAGAAGGAGGCCAGTCATGATGACGCTTATGATGGTGATCTGATCACGGTAAGCAATTTGAATCCTATCGTTGTGTGAGGGTCTTACTGTTGTAAGGTACTTTTTCATTAGCGGCACCTCGCAGGTGAATGCATAATAGATGGTAGGGACTAAGCTGCCCCAAATGAGCGAGACAATCCCAAGGAAGTCAAACTGCTTGGCGTAAATAGCCACAGCTTCGGAATGGCTCATGACCATATGGTAAACGGTCGAGAGGCCCATACAGGTGAAGGCGCCTAGGAAGAAAGCGGCAAAAGCAAGGACGTCCTCAACGAGTGGGCCGTGAGGGGCGTCGACCCAGCCGCACAAGATACCTGTAAGCCGAATACATTCAGCTGTTGCCAACAGGAATGGCAGAAAATGCGTGTATTGACCACCTGTCTCGTTGTGGATAAAGCTCATGCTCGACACACATTCTCGGTATGAGCTGTTATTAGGGGGGATGTAACCAGTCGTGATAGACTCGTTCATCTGTCTCCATTCGGGTAGCTGGTGATATTTGAGAAGTCCGTACTTCTCTGGACTTTCGTTCGATGATGGCTTCACTGAACCTTTTGTGTTCTGTAGCTTCCGCACCATCGTGATCTGTCTTCAACGCTTAAGATGCTTGTGAAACCTGTGATTTTTCTTCTATACAAGGACCCACAATGCTCAGTTCATGAAGAAGTCTGGTCAAAGAGAGCAGAACTACTTGGTATGTAGACTGTTCTTGACTCCCGCCAATACCGACGTACCCTGCGTTTGCTTGGACAAAAACACATTCTTGCTTGGGGAGTGGTATGACGTTGAATCTCAATATTAACACCTGGGCATAGCCGACAAGCCTTTTAGCCTCCACGTAGCTGAGATCGATCTTGGATCGGTGTTGAATTGTGGATGAGTAAGTACGCCGTACCGAAGCTTCCTACGGTGCCAACCGTCATGAGATAGCTGTACCGCTACCTCACCTTCATTACACCTTGGCACTTGCCTCGTGGCCCTCATCATCGCTTTCGATAGCGTCGGCTAGTCCCCAGTAGCCGAGCTGGTCACAAGCAACTGGGTTGCGGCGACCATGGATAGACCTTCGCACAGCCTCATCTTGGCACCATTCTTGGCAGGGTCCGGTGACAGCAAAACGGTATGGTAATTGGCTACGAATAATTTGGCTCGAGCTTAAAACGCAAGAAACGGCTCACAAGCAGTGACTACTTGTGCTACTTGTAGTAGGTGTAGCTGCGATTAATAATCACCTGACACTTTCTCCCGCTTTCGGGTAACAACCGATATAGGACCCACAACCGCTCGAATATTCGGTTACGACGAAAGATTCTCCTTCTGGCTATTTGAACCATGGCAAGTCAGAGCATGACTCGCAAAGCCACAGATCTGGATCGTGTATCTCTACGTTGATTTGTCAACTCTCTACTTTTGAGAAGGAAGGGCTTCCAACCTCTGAGCCATTCCGTTCAGCTGCTACCATTGGCTTTTCCATGTGACCCGGCCTTCGTGATATAAGCCTGTACCCCAGGCCAATTCAGGCATCTGACAATTGAATCAGGGAGATCCATGTAAGAAACATCGTCCTTGTAACCTTCCTGCACTCTCTGTTCGTAATGGAGGTCTTTGAACTCATGCTTGCTCATGTCGACCCATTGGTGATTCCACAGGTAAGGCCCAAATAGCGCCACCTTCATTCCCTCCGGGCCATTGTTTACAACCTCAAAGGCATTCTCAACACTATCATCGATCAGAAACTCTGCACCAATCTCCTTGCATGCTTCAGATTTTTGTCCTGGATGCCAGATGATCGGAACCGGCTCATCGCCTTGACCTCTTTCGCCAAAGAGTTCCTGCTTAGTAGTGTCCGACACGGCCTGTTTTATCTCGCCCTTATCCGTATCTTTACAAAAGTAAAGGGCGTCGAAAACGTCAGGGTAGCATTTTAAAATGAACTCTTGACTGGGTCGCGCTTTCTCCGGACCACGCGCAGTGACAACGACGATTTTATACCCCAGCTTTCGAAGGTGTCTGAGAACATCGACTGCTTCATCTGTAGCAGGGATCGCGTCCCACTCGGGTGACTTTTCGAAGGCGTCGAGTTTCTCTCTGGTGGTCTTCTGGTCACCCCAGCCACGGTTCAGCCATTGATGAAAATATTTGGCATCTTCTTGAAGTTTCAGGTTTGACGAGTATGTTTTGTTATGCCATCGGTACAGTGTCTCGTTGGTGTTGGCTAGTACGTCGTCCATGTCGACGGCGATCACGGGTTTAGTCATGTTGATTGTGTATGCAGCGAGGAGCACGTGGTATAGGGCGAAGACTTTGACAGAATCGAAAAACAGTATTCCTCCTCACTTTACGATCAATATACGTTCGGTCGCTGTGGACCACTGACTTCGGTGCATCATACGTGCGTGCAAAGCCTTGCTCAGGCACAGCAGTCGATCCCATTCGCAAGGTCACGACGACTGTAATGCACCGGCAATGGCGGCTAGTTAGTGAAGACCTTAAGATACTGCTTCTAACCCAAAGAGCATCGACACCTTGGAGGAGAAGAAGGCTGCGCCTAGCAGTCATGGTCAGTTACCGTAATACGGTATCGTTTCGAAGCTTAGTAAAGGATGTTTGGAACAAGCATGAAGCTGGAGCAAGGTATCCAGTGGGTAAATCACCAGTGATGGCAAGATGACATGTTCAAATTGATGAAAAAGCCCAAAGGGCAAGTGTACCCCGAGACTAGTGAGAAAAGATAAATGCTTGGCGAAACCTTCTTATGATTCTGCACCTACTCACCACGTGTACCTATGCTTCGACAGTGGTTGAGCCGCACAATGCCCACCGACAGTATGCCGATATCAAACCCTATCGAGCATCACTGCGGCAGAAGCTGCTTCTTTGGTAGCTTGCGCAGCCAAGCAGACTTTCAGGTCATAGAAGTAGGTCCGACACAGCCGGCGGTTTGGGCTAATCCTCTGGTAAACTTGATCTGTGGGCAGCATCCATCAAGTCAGCGACGCAGGACCAGCCCGCACCTGCCCAGCAAATTCTATACTCCATGTTGATTCGATACAGTATAGCCAGTGAGGCCAATAGGACTCGGAAACTGATGAGTCTTGGGGCACAGCTGGTGAACAAACAAAATGGTATACTGTAGACCATACAGGCTGGAGGGCAGGGCAGGCTACGTCATGATGCCGTGGGGTAGTGCGAACCGTAACTGCCCAACACCGTTCACCAGGGCGGCACGACTAGGACCACATTGCTTGATGGAGTCAGAGGCAGAGATTCATCGTCACTGTTTCGGTTCGGCGCATCCTCTCAGGAACCACGGTGCACTCCTCAGGGCACCATACCTCTGTCAGTAGCGCGAAGGGCTTGCCCGAGAGTAGTGTGAATGAGCTCTCTGAGTCAGATAGGGCGCTTGCGATGTACCCCGTTGGGACAAGCTATGACATACCATTGAGCAACAATGTATTTGGCCATACGCCATCCATCGCCGATGAGCTGCCGTTGCATCTTGGTCCCGGTTCAGGTGGTTTCAGTGACATTCGCGTACAATGCAACAAATTTTGCCATAATCCAAAGGCCAAAGTAGCCAGACCGAGCACCGCAACAGGACATCTGGATGGCTGAGCTACAGCCACACGAGAAGCCATCAACATCTATTTGCTCTTGATGCGATCAAGTCATCGAGCTGTCGAGAAGCGTGGTGCGAGAGACGTCTCAGATGTTCTCTTTGGTGGTGAAACCTGTGCAGGTTCGATCAAGCTGAATGGGTAGTAGCGTGCTTCAGCCTGACAACGCGTATCGTTGTACTAGCATCGGAAAGTCGATTATATTATCGTTGTATTCGTGCTAACCAAGAAGTCTCCGAGCGAGCTCGTAATAGAGTAGGAGTTGCAAGGTGTTCGAGACCGGTGTCTGTGCAAGTCCCAGTTCTATCTCTTTTCGAGCCGTTGATCACCCTGTAGCTTATGTTATAGCCGGTATGCTTTATTGCCAACCACATAAGGGGGTTGACTCTCGCTGGTGAATGAGGAAGTCGAGTTCATGTTCATCGGAAATGGCCTTTGCCTAGTTGAAATATGTTTAAACGACGGTGTCTTTCGGCCTCTCCAATCGACCTTATAGCGATGGTTCCAACGATATGTTTGTGCCTGCGGGTATGGATGATACACCGGCAGAGAAACGGCTTTCCGGGAGTTATCTTGGAGCTGAAGAACTTCCACCAGCATGCTGGTAGCCAGTGGGCCAGTCCTCAACGGGCTGGTTTCTTGGTTTGAAGCTTCCGTGAACGCACTTGAAACTCAGGTTGCCCACGACGTTTAGGAAGATTTTCTTGCACTCCCAAAGCTTTCCATCCGTACTGGATATAGCGGTCGCAGGTACATAGCATCAGAAGAACTGCTCTGGAACCGCTGCAACGACCATCATGGCGTGGGGACTTCTGATGTCCACGTTGACGGAGACGAGTACCCTAGCATCAGCAATTCGATCGAGCGGAAACAACGCACCAGACCGTGAGCTGATAGTGCTTTTGGAGGTATTTTCGGATTCCGCATCGTCTGAACAAGTCGCGGGGTCGCTACATGTGGATTGCTTACTAGGAAATTTCTTGGGTCCGTTGACACTTCGTGCCGACGACATCCCCAACCTGTGTAGCTTTCTGACGCCTTCCATTTAGTGTACGAACATAGTTGTGCACTCAACCCCTGCAGGCTACGAATTTCACATCGATTGTGCCTAGCTTTGGTGGTCAGCTTCGACCTAACCCTAGGCAAACAAAGCTTTGGCTGAAAAACCACAACAATGTAGAGACATATTGCATCGAGCCGTTGCTTCGGCCCAATAGGGTCGTACGCGAGTACTGCGCAGATCCATTGAATTGCTCGGGATGCGATGGCTGGTCAAGGCTCAACTATGTAGAACAATCAGCAATCTCTGATGACGAAACAGGGGTACGTATTGGCAGTTCAAGCACGTGACTAGTACCACAGTGAGAAGTGGACCACTCAAGCGTCTTCTCTCACGCGAATCTGGTACATAACGAGCTTGATGCCGATGTTCTGTCTCGACGTTCTGAGCTACTATCCCTATGTATTCAGCCTTTAAGCGGAAGCCATCTTCTGCCAAGAAATGTTGGACTAGGACTAGCATCACCAAACAGTATGGTCACCACGCACATCCAACGACTTCGAACACCTTTCTAGCCTGTTTCTTTTTCTCTCTCTGCGTACTGAAATAGTGCCGAGCGATAGAAAGAACGCCAGATCTTGAAAGCATCATACGTACCCATCTCCGTCAGCTCTAGCTGCAATCGTAATTGAGAATGCATAGACGCAGTGTTGACGTGCTGTCACCCTTCATTGGCGTCCACCATTCTGCCACAATGTTGAATGAACACCGAGGCTCTGCTATGTCATCTCATCCATATCTCAGACACAGGCGTAGTCGCACAAACGAAGGCGCCACGGGATTACATTGAAGAAACATGATTACCAACGACTTTTCGCCTCGGCACAGTCATACTGAGTCCACTGGTGTCTTCGAGACGTTTGACAGCCGCGACGTCAACAGGACGCTCGACCACATCGCATGCTGCCATTATGTGTGAGCTCCAGTTCGTACAACCATGCGATGCCTCAACTTTGATGACCAGTGTTTAAGTCGGTCGCCAGCTCGCCCCCGTTTGAGCAGTCACGCACGCAGTAAACTCATCCCCCTTGGTCGAGTGCCTCAGCGTTTGACGAATTGGTTTCATCAACAGACATCAGAGCCGACCATTACTACTCACTGTTGTGCATCGTTGCGAACGCATCGAGGATGGATCTTGCTATAAGATGGGAAGGTGCACCAAGAATTGTGACCTGTTCCTTCCTCAGTCTAAGCTCGTACCTCGTCCATCTCACACGTCTTGAACAAATATAGACCTCGTTACGCACCGTGAGGCGTCGATATTCTCCAAAGATGCCATCTCGTGACAAATACCCCGGCGAGGAGTCTTTTGCAGATGGCGATGAGACTTACACTGACCTTGAAGAAGACGTCGGACCCGTCCGTGAGAGAGATCGAGATTTCATGGAAGAAAGCGGAATGCCATACTATCCACATACTGAGGGAGGTGACGAACTTAGATACCTATATCGGCTCTACGGGTTCGACACAACGACACGATATGACCACAACCCGGACGATTATCGACGAACCGCCGAAATGGTGAATGAAGTGCATTTGCCATCCCAGATGGGCGACAACGTCTACATTAGCAAGTCAGTAACGTTCAATCGTCATTCGGATGGGGACATACTCGGCTGACTATTACGACATAGCTTTGAGACCGCGCAGGCCTATCTGCAAGGTGAAGAACTGCATACTGTGTTCCCGAGAATCAAGTACGTGATGTCCATTATTGACTTCCGGGAAAACGATACCAGTCAGACGTGGCGTGGTATTGTGCCAATGGACACTAGAGAGTATCCGGCCGACAGTCTGTTCAGGCTGAATGTCAAGGATGACGAAAACACCAATCTTGTGGGGTGGTTTCCCAGTAAGTGTGGGGAGTAATGGTGCGACTGGTATGAGCATTAACGATGGATAGAAATTTGTGAATGGATACACGACAAGGTGGAAAGTCGAGAACATCCTACCGATGGTATCCTGATCCATTGCCGAAAAGGAATGTCGCGCTCAGTGACTGCGTTGATGGCTTATCTCATGTGGCGTGACTGGAAAGACCACAAACAAGCCTTAAGATACGTTCGAGACATCCATCACGTGGCTTTTCCAAACAAAGGATTCATGGATCAATTGAGACTCTGGGGCGAGTGCCATTGTGATTTCTCCTATGGAGAGGGAAGGGACAAATTTCATGAGTATTTGTACGGATGGGAGCGCGAACTCGTTGTCGCGGATTCTGATCAGCTACCACGACCTGATGTCATGACCGATCTGCGGGGAGTCACTCGACCAGCTGATCCGCTGCGAAGATCTGAGCCACAGCCAGCGCCGGTACGGCGGCGGTATCGAATCTGGCAAGGGACCCCGTCTAGCTGCTAACATGGTTAGAAATCAGGCATTGTCAGGAGCTGTGTTGAACGATGATGACCGGGCTTGTACATCTTGCAGACTATTCCACGCATGGTCCAGAGGCGTTGTTTCAAGCTGCCATGTCATGGCAGTACCCGCCGTCTCTGTACCTTTCTCGGCACGGCAGACTGGTGACTGTTAGTTGCTGGAGTTCAACACTTTCATCTAGACCGGTACAGATGTGATGGAAGACTCTATGCATCGGGCTATACTGATGAATACAAAAGTACACCCTTGTCGCGAATAGACACTGGTGAAGCTCGGAGCGATCTGCTACACAGCCAGCAGAATCCAACATGAGCAGCGTCTATCTAGCTCCTAATTGACATTTCAATGCTTGCGCTGTCTAGAGAGTGTGGTGTTATGTGTTCCACATAGGGTGCTCAACAGCTGTTTCTGCCTCGTGAAACACAATATGCCAGACACAACATCTATATCACGTGACTACGCGTGCTCTTGCAACGTTTACGTCATAGTCCTTCAAGTGAAGGTCTTCGAGAATCGACAATGGTGTCTGGAATTCTGCGGCAACCACACTCGTCAGGTTGGTCTAAAACATCTTGTGATGTGGACTTAGCTTGCTTATCGAACCACATTCGTATGGTTGACGCTTCGTAGATCAGGTTGGACGTAACTGCCAGTGTCTTGATGATGCATCCACGTTCCAAGCCTTACTGTCTGACCTGAGTCGCCTTGAGCACTGCACGACGAGCATCTGATCATAGGGACGTGAGGAGATTTTCATAGCATGGGTGTCACCGGCCTTTGGACCGTCGTTGCACCCACCGCACGTCCAACCAAGCTCGAGACTCTCAACCGCAAGCGACTTGCTGTCGACGCCTCGATCTGGATCTACCAGTTCCTCAAAGCTGTCAGAGACAAGGAAGGGAATGCGCTGCGCAACTCACACGTCGTTGGATTCTTCCGCCGAATCTGCAAGCTACTTTACTTCGGTATCAAGCCTGTCTTCGTCTTCGATGGCGGTGCACCAGTGCTGAAGCGAGAAACGATCCGCAAACGAGTCCACAGGAGAGAAGGTCGTAGAGATGATGCAGCGAGGACAGCAGGAAAACTGCTTGCCGTGCAAGTTGCGCGTGCGGCGGAAGATGAGGCGAAGCGACAGAGAGATGAGAGGGAACGTGAGCCAGAAGAGGAGATACCTGAGGACAAAGATCTAGTGTATGTTGACGAAATCGGAATGGATCAACAGCAGCGACAGGCTGGTCGAGGGTTCAAGAAGAAAGACCAATACCATCTGCCTGACCTAGATGTCAGTCTGGCAGAAATGGGCGCGCCGAACGACCCGCGTGTCATGTCGCAGGCTGAGCTGGAAGAGTACGCGAGGCAATTCCACAGTGGAGAGGACATCAACTTCTACGATTTCAGCAAAATTGACTTTGAAAGTCCATTCTTCCAGAGTCTGCCTGCGGGAGACAAATACAACATCCTGAACGCTGCCAGGCTGAGGAGCAGATTGAGAATGGGCTATAGCAAGGAGCAGCTTGATGACATGTTTCCTGATCGCATGGCTTTTTCCCGCTTCCAGATCGAGAGAGTGAAAGAGCGCAATGAGCTGACGCAACGGTTGATGCACGTTAGTGATATGAATGAGGGCAACTGGGATATGGGTGGACGTATTGCTGGTGAAAGAGGAAAGGAGTATGTTCTTGTCAAGAACGATGGGGTTGAAGGTGGTTGGGCTCTAGGTGTGGTTTCCAACAAGCAAGGGAGTAAGAAGGATAATGCCATTGATCTGGATGCACCCAATGGTTCGAACGAGGACAACGCACCATCCGAGGAGGAGGACGAATTCGAGGATGTGGCTATAGAGGGTGTCAACAGAATACCTCAGTCTTGGAAGCGGAAGCGACCCGAGCTAAGGGAAGCGGATTACGACATGTCGTACGAGGAGGCAGCTGAAAGGATAGCAAAGAAGAGAAAGGCGGTATACGATGCCAGGAAGAATGCCAAGCCTGCAGAACCGGCCCATCCTGCTGTAGTCGTACCAGACACGACAGCAAGCCGCACCACGAATGATAGTACGATGTTCGTCCGTCAAGATACTCTCAACGATTCAGACGGCGACGAGATATTCGAGGATGTGACGTTGACAAAGAATGTCGAAGAGGGAGACGATGAGCTGCAACGAGCAATTGCTATGTCTTTAGAGAAAGAGGACGACCAGGGTGGCTTTGTGATCGAAGAGGAAGATCAGTCCAAACCACAATCCAACGAAGACGATAGCGATTTCGATCTGACAGCTGCGCTAGCGGAGTCGAGGCAGTCGAAGTACAAGCCAAAGACGAACGTTAGAGAAAAACCGCCACCAACCGCCAAGAAACCACAATTTGGAGGCCCGCTTCCATTCGAATCGTTGAACCTTGGTCAATCATTGCTCGGCAAGAAGAAGGCCAAGAAGGTCGAGGAGGATCTCTCTGGTGGCTTCGATCGTGATGCTGGTGACGATGCGTTCAAGAAGCAGAAGAAATCACAACCTATGCCTGGTTGGTTCAACACGAACCCTGATGTGAGACCGGGACGACCCGGCGATATGGACCATGCCTATGACTCCGATGATCATGTCACCTTCGGACGTGAGGACATCGACCGAAGGGGAGTGCTTCCGAACAAGCCAATACGCGAAATCATCGACCTCGAGAACGAAGAAGAGCAGACATTAGCTAGCCAGCTCGACACCGAACTCTTCGAAGACGACAAGGAGGATTGGAACACGGTCGACAATGAAGAGGAGACTAGAAGACAGGAGGAGGAAGACCGTAAAGTTCTGGACGCCGAAGAAGTTGCAGAAGCACGACGAAAGGCTCTCGAGGAGGAACGAGAGAAAAGGTATGAAATCGCCCGTCAGATTGCTGCGGCCAACGAGGAGCCGAGAATGGATGAGGTTGCAGAGAATGCGCAAGTGAAGCCACCACCGCCCACAAACGAGCCTGATCACGTCCCTGAAGGACAAAACACTATAAACGCTGAGGTGCCATCGGAGGCTTCTGAGGAGATAGAGTGGAGTGAGTCGGATACCGAAGCTCCGGCGAAACCTTCAGAGGCAACTTTGCCACCAAGTGTAGAACCTGCAGGCGGCCGCATGCCAGATGAGCAAGCAATAGAGGGCGCTGACGAAGAAGACGAGGATATCTTCGAAGACGTAGAAGCGCATTCGTCTCCACCACGATTCACTGGACCAGAACCGATAGCATCCTCACTTGCTAAGCAGCCTTCAACGATCGACCAAAGCATGTTCATAGATGACGATGACAACTATGTTGACAATCAAGGTCCGGGACTAGAAGGGCAGGACTCGACTGACCAACAACAAGAGTTCCTCGAAGACGATTCCGACGAAGAACTCATGCGTCAACTCGCTAACGAGGCAGAAGAGCACATGCGCTTCAGTAACGAACTCAACAACACTCGTCCGAAATCTCCAACTCAAGCCATGCGGGACTACGAGGATGAGTTGAAGCAACTCCGCAATCAACAGAAGCGTGACCGTCGTGACGCAGACGAAGTAACGCAGACGATGATTCAAGAGTGTCAAGCCCTGCTCCGTCTGTTCGGACTACCATACATCACAGCTCCAATGGAAGCAGAAGCACAGTGTGCTGAGCTAGTGCATCTTGGTCTTGTCGACGGCATTGTCACGGACGACAGCGACATCTTCCTGTTCGGCGGCACTAGAATCTACAAGAACATGTTCAACGCCGCGAAATTCGTGGAGTGCTACCTCACGAGTGACTTGGAGAAGGAATACGCACTTGACCGACGCAAGCTCATCCGCTTCGCCCATCTGCTAGGAAGTGATTATACGGAAGGCATACCTGGTATCGGACCCGTTACAGCTCTCGAAATCATTTCTGATTTCCCAGATCTGAGTGACTTCAAAGAATGGACACTAAAGGTGCAACTTGGCAGTCAGACACCGAGTGTCATGGAAGGACTTCTAGCGACCGCATTCAGACGCAAGTTCAAGCGGCAAGTTCAGCGAAAGTTGTTTCTGCCCAGTACCTTCCCTGATCTGCGCGTTGATGCTGCCTACCTCGACCCCGAAGTTGATTCGAATTCAGAGGAGTTCCAATGGGGTGTGCCTGACTTGGACAAACTTCGCAGCTTCCTCATGGCGACTATTGGTTGGAGCCAGGACCGGACTGACGAAATACTGGTGCCTGTGATCAGAGATATGAACAAGAGGGAGGTAGAAGGTGTGCAAAGCAATATCACGAAGTTCTTTGGCGGTGGTGTTGGGGTTGGTGCTGCCACGACAGGTAGGGGGATTAATGGGTATAACCAGCCTGGCACCAATGCTGTAGAGGGAGCCGCCCCTAGGAATCGTACTGGTAAGGAGAGTGGGAGGATGAAGAATGCCTATACGAGGTTAAGAGGAGAAGCCGAAAAGAAGAAACGAGCTGCACGGGACAACAACAATGACCATATTGAAGTTGAAGTCCACGATAAGAATCATGAGCAAGATCCCTCGGCTGAACAGGACGAAGGCGGAAACCATGACGTCGACAACGACGCAGATGACAACAGCGACGCAGATGACAACAGGGGTGATGATAAGGACTTTGCAGCGGCGAAGAAGCGTGGAAGCAAGAAGACGAAGCAGCAAGATACCCCTCCTCCCAGAGCTAAAAGGAAGCGGAAGCAGCATGTCACGGACAGCTCCTGATAGTGGGTGTGCTTGATATGTAGAAGATCAAGCTATTGACATTATCAGAGGTAACTCTTGGAAAGTCTAGAACATCAATGCTTCGTTCGTATATGGAGTGTAGTCTACCATCAGTTTTCCCCGCTCCTAGGTATCCGCTACCTTTCGCATGTTGGCTGTCCCCTTTCTATGCGAAGTACCAAGCATGTTCGCCTCGAATTGTTGTGCATTGTCGCTCTCCCAAGTATGCAGCTGGTGGAGCTACAGAGATGGCAGACGGGCTTTGCCGGCGCCAGATTAGCCACCAAGAGACCCGCAATGCAAGTCCCGACCACCGTAACGCCCCAAGCTAATACGATGAAGAGTGACTTGCGCAGCTTCAGTCTAGATCTTCAACATCTGTGAGAGGCAGATGTTACGTAGTATTAGCCCTTCCTTTGTCAGCTGATCAGCAGCCACTTTACGATGTTGGGACGATAATGCGTCAATTGTCATGGGTGGCTACTTACATAAGCACCCTTGAACGTTCTTCGGGCGATTATTGCCATTCCCCGTTGCCGCGTTGGGTCGTGTACGGCCGAAACACAGCACCAGGTCAGGTGGTGACCCATGTTGCGGAGAGACGAACTATCCGCTGCTACTGCATGCAGGCATAACGAGGCGTCGATAGCGCTTCAAACGGCGGCTAGAGCAGCTGCAGCCTGCCAAACGTCCGTAAGTCGATGCAGACTGCATGTGGTTGCTGGCTAGAAATACTCAGGACACGCTCGCATTGTCTTATAGCAGACACAAGCTCAACACTTTGTTCCTCATCAGTATAGCATCACCTCGTGACCCAACAACCAACCCAAGCATACTTGCATAAATACCTTGTTCGCAACTAGCCAGAGGACTACCAAGAGTACCTACCTCTTATCCAGAAGGTAAACCACTCCAATTCGAGCACTCGCCAGGGCAAGACATCATCCCGAACATACCTCTAGCACCACCGCATCGCCATAACAGCTCACACCATCCCCAACAATGGACGCCCTCACCCTCCTCCGCACAACCCAATCCCTTGGCATAACCACCGGCTTCTTGATGTCCGGCATGTACTTCATCAGCTCCTACCTGTTCATCCCTTCTATCCTCCCACACCCGACTGCCTCCACATCCACGTCCTCGCTCTCTCCCCACGACGCAACCCGCGTGTTCGAATCCATCTACCATGGCGGCGCCAGCATCTTCGTCCCCCTCGCACTCGGCTGTACGGCCATTAACGCCGTGAACGCCTACCTCCTCCCGGCCCAACGGGGCATGTATGGTGGCGCGGCGCTCGCGGCGTTGAGCACGATGGGGTGGACTGGGATCGCGATGTTATCGGGGATCAATCGGTTGCTAAGGATCAGGGAGATGAGTAGCGAGGGACAGGAGGAGAAGAGGAGCGAGGTCGTAGAGTTGATGAGCGGGTGGAGGAGGCACAACTATTTGAGGGCGGGGTTGGCCTTCGTGGCGGGCATTCTGGCTGTTTATGGCGCTTTGTGGTAAGGCTCCATGGTTTGCGTTGTGGTGCGGTGCAGTGCGGTGCAGTGCCGTACTGAGCTGGAATGATGGGTATAGACTATATTGATCGCGGTGCTATGGAACGGCAGAAGCAAGATCTCCATGCTAGGCTTGGATTAATGGTTGCAGAGATGTTTGGCAGAGAAGCCGCCGCCGGCGTCATACGACTGCGTGGGCAGTAGTGCAAGATTCGAACGCACATGATCTATGTTGATAAAGAACTTAGAGCAGACAAATCCGCAACAGTCGAACCCCAAGCCAGGTCAAACCCCCACTGTCCGCGGCCGCAGTCTTGATAGAGTGAGATAGTGCATCGCAATCTAGCAAAATAAAGTCCTCTGGAGTTGAGCGTTTCTGTACTCCATGCTATCGATCGAATCGACGTCAATTGGGACCGCTGAAGGTGTCTAGTGACTCATACACCGCATTTGGATGTTCACCGACATCACATCTCTGACATGGGTTTTGCGGGCCTTGTTGACAAGGGTCCAGAAGGGTAGGGTTGGCAAAATGGATTGAAGTGCGAAATCGATATCTTCCCATAATTGAAGTGAATTTCAGTCACGTAGGATTGACTGCCGCAAGGGTCCCATGTTCCTAGCTACATATTTTGAACCTGGCTCAGGGACTGTCGCATTCGATGGTCGCGTTCCTGCGGCTCAAACAAGAAGAAATTTCCAATATCGTATGTGTTCGAGACGAGCGGCTTTACTGCAGTACCTGGATATACTGACAGCCGGCGATATTTTCGCGTTCTTGCTTGAGCTGAAAGCGGCTATATGTAGGTACGTTTCTGTGACCGCCATAGCGTCTTCACTCCTATTGGAGCTTGCTTTGGACTGCCCTGAGACTGCACGTGTACCGTACTAATGATCGATCGTACCTTCACTGCCTGAGCAACAAAACGATTCTTCATAGTTGCAAAAAGTGAGGACTGCCCGGATTGAACGGACGACCTTCTGATATCACAATTAGGAATCACTTCCAAGCTGGAGTCAGACACTCTCCCACTGAGTTAAGTCCCCGTTCTCTCAGGTCTCACCGATTGACAAGCATGTTGTGAGCAAAGACGATATGTGCGTGTGCGGCAGAAGACAGATGTGCCTGCCCGTTGTTTGTGTGTGTGTGTTGGACACGTGCAGATGAGCTGAAAGTGATGGTTTCCTCTTGCTTCGCGTCTTTTTCATATCCACAGTATCGGACCACCAATGCCACTCGTGTAGAAAGCGTCCGAGATGGGCGCGAACTCAGCATTGCCATTAGTATCCTGAACGTTGTGTTTTAGGAGGCTTGTGCCATTCCCCAGCACTCAAAATCATCTTTTCCCATTTGACCTCATCGCCAACTCCTCCACATATCTCCTCATGCCATCCCACTCAGCCTTCCCCGTACTCGCCAGGTACCGTATCTGTCCCGTGTCTCTCACGTCCTTGTTTCTCATGAACTCGCCCTTTGCATGCATCATTGGTTCCCTTCTGGCATCTGCATCGGGGATCCGGTAGACTGCGCGGGCGATATCGCGATACAATCCCAAAACTCTCGAGCGCAGGAGGAAATGCTCCAACGAGAGAGACGGCGCTTTTCTCCTGGTGCGATTGACAATTGGTTGAGGTGCATTAGGTGGGGAGGCTGCTGGCGGCGCTGTCGTTGCTGGAGAAGGTGAAGAAATCGCGCCTGTCCGGAGGTTTGCTGCGTTGGGATTTGAGACTGGCGTGGCTAGACGGCGGAACAGGGTTGGACGCATGGAGTGCAGGGAAATTAGTGTGTCTGCAGGCCGAAGATGAAGGCGAAATCAAGAGTAGGAGCGGAGGGTTTACGACTTGCATATGATAGAAGCTGCGAACAATGCTGCGATGGCCGCCACATGTAAACACTCTAGAGCACAAGGAGACGAAGGAAACTAATATAGAACCAATGGTATCTCAATAGTATTAATTCCATGCTAAGATGACGCAGCTTGGAGCATATTTTCTAATGCTCATGCTTCAACAGATGCCCTGAATTTCAGGCAAAGCAGCAAAGTACTCGGAATTGTTCTGCCACATGTTTTCTCCGAATAAGTATGGCCCACATCGAACCAGATTCTTGTCATCTGTTTTCTTCGGAAATTATATCCAAACGCGAAAAGATTAATGCATGATAGGAAGCGATAAAAGGTTTTTGTGTTTGACAAGCAATTTTTCATTGTGTCAAGAAGAGTACTAGTCATTACTCTAGACATTCGTATATACAATCAAGGAAAGTCGTTAGGACATGATATTGGTCCATCCCAATAGGGGCCACTCTTGTAGCCATATAAAAGTTCAAATTTCATTATCCTGCTTTTGTGCTGGCGCTGTTGCTGGTGTGGGTGATGTGCTTAAGCTGAATAGCTTACCACTTGCCCCAGTTGCCCCAGGTACCCTGGGCGTTGGCGGCGGCGGAGGTGGCTGAGACAGCGACAGGGGTGGTAGCGGCACATGAAGTGACGGTCACGGCAGCTGGTGCTGGAGCAGTCTTGTACTCGGTCTTGTAGACAGTCGAGGCGGCTGGGGCTGGAGCAGTCTTGTACTCGGTCTTGTAGTCGGTCTTGTAGACAGTCGAGGCAGCTGGGGCTGGGGCAGTCACAGTGTTGTACTCGGTCTTGTAGACAGTCGAGGCAGCTGGGGCTGGGGCAGTCTTGTACTCAGTCTTGTAGACAGTGGAAGCAGCTGGGGCTGGGGCAGTCACAGTGTTGTACTCGGTCTTGTAGACAGTCGAGGCAGCTGGGGCTGGAGCAGTCTTGTACTCGGTCTTGTAGACGGTCGAAGCCGCTGGTGCGGGAGCGGTCTTGTAGACAGTGCTGTAGACAGTGGAAGGTACACATTCTTGGGCAGCGGCAGCAGAGTTGCCCCAGTTGTTCCAGCTTCCGTTGTCACCTGGAAGGGCGGCAGCGGAGGCGGCAGCGGCGAAAGCGGCGATGGTGAAGGTCTTCATCTTGAGTGATTGTGTGAAGTGAATGAAGTGCTAGAAGCGATAGACTGATGAAGTGCCTTGGTGATGGTTCTTGGTGGTTTGGCTATTGCGTTTGATGATGAGAAGATATTGTCGAGATGGGTGAGCATTCTGCTGTATCTTATACCAGTCTGCTCGCGATGATCCTAACTGTTGTCTTACCTTGTTGAGCTCTCGTATGCCCATGACATAGCAGCATGGTCGGCTGCGGGCCGAGTGGTGAGAGGTTGGAGAACAAAGATAGCCCTAAGATCCTTGCTGGACTTTACTCATCCTATGGGGGCCTGCAGATGGGACCCAGCCCTCCACACATATAGGATATGCACAAATGCTCCGCAATCAATGCACGACAAGCTCGCTCTCATGGTTCTCACCTTGCCTAGTATCTTGGCCTTTGAAGATCTGCGGTCGGAGACATACGATGATGTCGCTTGCAAGGTGTGCCTAAACGCCTATGTTACCTAATTCGCAGACGCCCTGTGCTGCAAAATGCGTGAGCAGCACGCGTAGTCTTCTTACACCCAGCCTTGGCGTCTGAACAGGTGTTCTCGACGTTCCTATGCAGCAGGTGGTTGCTGCTTTTTTTGCTCGCGGTAACGCAGAGTCTGTAAGTGTCGTGGAAGGCTGGTTGTGTCGCTCGAATCGCTGACAACGGCAAGCCTGATGTCGGGTGAGGCGGCTGGCACACGCTACCGAGATCCTGGCAATGTCTAGAATCAGGCACACGGGAGCGAGGTTGACGGGCCAGGAACAGCACATTTTGGAGAGGAGGAACAAGCTTCGCAGCATGGGGGAATGCCTGGAAAAGCTGGTGAGCTAAACTCTAGCGAGCTGTATTGTCTCACAACTTCGACATATTCCTGGTCTAGCGCATGCTCGGTAAGCCAGAAATAGCGGATCAGCAACAGCACAACACGAGGCTGTAAAGGGATTATCCTCGGCGGGTCCCAGGGCGCCAAGGATATGCATCCCGACGGATGTATCTGTTCCTGACTTTTGTGATGACTTAGCAAGCAAAAACACCCCATCGATCGATCAAGCAATTGGTCGACTGCCGTCGCTAGGCATTTTATATCACGGTGACTGGTTCGCAGGGTTCTCCAGATTTCTCGACCAAGGTCATTGGGTGTCGGGCGCCCGCGCTATCGATAAAGAGTTTATCGATATGGGTTCTGCCTTGACACAATGTTGCAGTAGCTTTAAGCAGCTTTGAGACACCGACGTCAAGCTCGTTGTTGTTGTCTCCCAATAATCCCTTCCCGTCGCCGTAACATGGCCGATTGAGCCTGCTCGGCAACGGACAGAAAGTTACAACGAGGCATCTTCCCTCGGGACGAACATCTGGCAGAACGTCATTCGCCAAGCTCTTCTCTCCAGACAATCGGGTCTACATCCCATCACAGACAAATTCACGAGTGATGCATTCAGCGAGGTACTTCGGGAAACACGGCAACGAACAACAATGCTGTACGAGTAAGATCAGCCAATCGTCAACTTCGATAGGCGAACGAATATCTACAACTTCATATTACCATGCCACTACGTGCTCCCATTCGGGCCTCGTTCAGGGTCTCTCCATTTTGTTGAGAAACGCTGTTTTCCGAACATCATATCTGCTCGGCTTACATCAGTAGATGGATTATACGAGATCTCACAGACACGGGCTAGCCGTCCAAAGCTGATGCCTGAAGGATGTGTGGAGAGCTAGTGAGCGACAGATACCGTGAGACTAGTCAACCACGCAGGCTACCGACTTCGCGTGGCAAGACATGTTTTAGAATGGTGCAGTTCCGCCTACACCAGCCCGCCACAAGTCAAGACATGTTTTAATAGGCATCGAATTCCGACGAGTAAACTCATCGCGGCTAACCCGACAGCATGAAATATTTACCGACAACACTATGGGGATCCACCCATCCCCAGCTTTGTGCAATCGTGCTAACTAAGCATTAATTTGGTACTTGTAAAGAGAAGCAGAGAAGCCGCTTGGACGCTATAGACTACTGTGAAGATATGGTTGTTCAATTACCGTTATGCTAAATGCTGCCTTCGCCTGTACACCTGAATGGTTTCCCATGCGTCCTGGAGGCTGCACTTATTCAATTTTGTTTGGTTTTGTCCCCCACTACCACGGTAACATGTCGTAGTTGAAAGAGGTTCGTGGGGCCGTCGTTGCATGAACGTTATCGAAACGGTAGCACTTATGCGATGGAGGCTGACAACGTTAAGCTGTGAGCCACATCTGCGCGTTCTAAGCTAGAGTAGTATGTGCTGATCCCCGAGCGTATCGCTGTTCTGCAGCCCTCGTTGGCTACGGCTAGTCGAAGCTTTTCTTTATTTTGGGGTCTCGCTCATCATTGCTGAAGAGGGCTGTTGGTAGTACGAAGGAATTTACTGATGGGGGACTGGCTGCAGACTACTACAAATAATAGCAATGAGATGTCGGAAAGCGGGGGTTGCTGCAGGTCCGATAATGCTTGCATTATCAACCTATCATATTCAGAGTGCCATAAACCTTCAAACAGACTCAACCTTCGTACAATTTACGTCACGGTCGTTGGAAAAAGCCTCAGGCACTACATGGACACACCAGGTGGGGTGGCGAGAGGGATCTTTCAGGCCTGGAGACATGCTGCACGTTCGACAGCCGTGATTTGGTGGCCCAGTGCCCCAACCCCACCGTCCGAGCTCTACTACCACGATGGCCCGCCTCGTCTTGATCTTTGGCGTGATCCTGGTGACTACTTCTGGGGAGTCAAAATGTCGCATCACTTGCCCAAGATTTCTGCTTGTGGACGGCACGTCGGCTTCCTAGAAGAAAAACAGTCCAAACATCGGAAATGGCATTCCACGGTGCCATCCTGCGCAGGTACTGCATATACGCTCATGGACCAGCCATGTAGCACTTGGTCGTGAGCACATTCAGCTCAGAGCTAACATGTCATGCCATGCTCTAGATTTGCATGGTGACAATAACGAGTGAGCAAACCTTTCGTAATGAGCGCTGCACTACTGCACGAACAAGCAGTCTAGGTCCCTACCTCAGCGCGAATCTGGCCACAGACGAGCACAACACAACTACCGCCCCCTCAACTGTGATGTCGAAAAACGAATAGCATCGCTCCCCGTTCCTGGGTGCTACTCAGACAGGATGGTCGCCATGGACGAAGCCTCCGAACATCGGCCCGAGATCACTTCGTTCTTCGACGATGTGTCATATCAAGCTACCATGTCGTGATGCACATCCATCTGACTTGGGCCTCCCAGTATTCACAAGCATAACTGCATGTGCAAGCACCTCAAACCTTCTCAAGCCTCATGCCATAACGCCCATGACTGGCATGTGCTTCACCACAGACAAAAGCTAAATGCATCACCTACTGATATGTCTAAGGCGGAGGCTCCTATGCTTCCGAGCACATACGAAGCCTCGGACCATGGCTCCGAACATATGCTATCACCTCTGAGACGTCGTGCCATGCTACTATCTTGCAATGCACGTCGAACCGACTTGGTACTACACCATGAACAAGTACAACTACACAAGCAAGCAGCTTCCGGCTTAGGCTCGAATCTCACTACAGCTCATTAGCCTATTCAAACGAGATATCAATACCAGTATCGCCCAGCCTTCAACGCCGCTCAAGCGTTCTGTCCTCAACTCCGCACTGCCCCTTCCTCTTCAAACAGCCCTACCTACTCATGTCGAGCCAATATTGCTCTGTCAGGTGATGTATTGTATACGTTGACACGCACGAAACGCCAGAACATCTGATGCCAGCACACTGGACTGAATCGTGGTCGAAAACATCATTTTGGAGCTGCTCGAAACAAATTGGTTATTGACCGTGCGCTAGCATCACACAAGCCACACCACGGACTAAGCAAACACAGTCAGATTTCCACTGATTATTACCACACACATCGATTTGGTCCAGCCCACGGCGTTATATTGCGCGTCAAGGAACTGATTGAAAAACTTCATTGCCCATACAATCCCTGTCCTGAACACCTCAAATTACATCCTCATCACCAGCACATTCCATCACTTGCTCCCTCATTGCACCTCATCCACCCCGTATCTCACTCAAGCGCGTCCGGTGAAATCGACTTCTCCCTCCCTCAAACCACCAGCATCAGACGCAGCCTTGGGATTCTTCTCACACGTACACGCATCCGCACTTCTCTTCCCGCAGCTACACGCGTCTCCGCTCACCCCGCTGTTCTCCTTGTCTGCCCGGTCACACGTGCACTCGCCAGCCGCACGTCTCAAGCATGAGCAGCGGGCGCCGGTGACGGTGTTCTCTGTGGCGGCGCGATTGCAGTTGCATTGGAGCTGGAAAACACTAGTCAGTGGAATGGTAAAGGGACGTGGAGAGAGGCATGAACATACAGCTGATTGCTTGCCGCAGGAGCAGGTTGCATTCTCGGCGCAGACGCACGAGCCGGAGCGGTTGCAGCAGGTTGCTGGTTTGGTCACCATTTTGATTGAAGTGTGTTGGTTTGGGTTTGGTGTATTTGATTGAGTGATTCGAGATTATAGACTATGGTCAACTTTGATCTGGTTGTTTGTATTGTGTCTTTGGTTTTATCTTGCGAAATGCATCTCTATCATCGAACACGGGCATCGATATTATATACATGCTGAATAACCAGGCAGTGACGCCCCGTCTGACCATTACCTCACTCGTGATTGGTCGAACAGGCCGCCTCAACGCGCTAAGCACGTGGTTGCCTGAGGTTCTCCGATTCTTCAGATTGGCGAGCGCGAATCAGAGTGTTTGCTTTGTAGTCGAGGGGTATCTCATGACTGAGCGAGCAAACAATCACATATGAAACGCTTTCCATTGGTTGAGGCTGGCAGAGCAGCGTAAGGCGGACAGGGTGTAGAGGTATCGATACATGCAAGGCACCGTTCTTGGATCACTTGGCTGCGGCTGACGCAAACCTCGACCAAGCACTGACAGCCGGTGCTCAAGCACCGTGTATGATGATACTTCCATGAGGACGACTACCAAACAGTGCTTGGGTGCCTGGCTATGTTGCCTGAGCACAGAGCGACTGTCCTTGTCCGTCTCGTAGCTAATTATCTCTAAATTCTAGAAGGACGAGCTTTAATAGTACACATCCACTCATACAGAGTAATTGAATTCGGATCGAAAGCGTCTAATGACTTCGCGAGATGACAGCTCTGCATTGAGTTATTGTCCTTTTGAAGGCCTCGGTGCATTTCTATTGACAGCTTCAATACCTCGCACGCCCTGTCTTTGCCCACACAACCCCTTCACACTTATCGTATTGCTCCGTAGTGCTCCAGAGGATCTCGGTTTCAATCCTTTTTGCTTCTATGCACAGGTGATACCGTACGCATACTAGACTACTATTCCGATCACTTCTCGGAAGGAGTGGTGATGTTTGTCCCGCGGTGGCTGAAGTAACCACATTCTGACACTAGTAAGGCCCTCAGGCTACAATGATACTGCCTCAAACGTCCCTCCAGGACGATAGCAAGCAATAACTTGAAATGTATCGCTAATGCCGCAGCATGCTGCAAGGGAACTCTGCCTAGTCGAATCCCTAGCAGTACTGCGGGTGTTGCTATAGCAGACACAACATTGCTGTCGCCCACTACGGAATACGACAGGCTAGGACTCATGTATTAATAAAATTGCTCGGTCTTACCAAGTCGTCGGAAGCTGAAGGCTCACCATCCCCCACTTAGTTTGTACATCACCATCACAGATTACACACTAGCTGTCGAGTCTTCTAGAGAGTGGTGAATACGGTTGGTCGTAACACCGGTGGTCAGCGTCGGTCATGGTCCCTTCGACGCGTAGCACCTTTCAGCAATCACGAGAGAATCGGACCAAACACGTGATGCTTCTTGCAGACAGTCACTCGTTGGTCCTCAAATGGCAGAATATTCAATTCTCTACATGTGCTGCATACCAAGCAGCCTAGCTCTCACATTCACATGTATGCTGTTGTCTAGTATTTGTAACCCGGCAGCCTCAGAGCTCATGCCATACCCAAGGATAGGCCGTACTTTTGCAATCTCAGTGTCGTCCCATCACTCGTTTGACGAGTAGGTCGACTAGCAACAAGGAATGTGTCGGTTTCAGATATCTCTCTCCCTCTCTCTCTGAACGGAACGCCGTGCCCATGATAGTAATGTAGAATGGGTATCTCTCATGTTCATGTCATCCCAGTCATTGTATCCGATCCATGAAACCAGAACCCCTGTACAAACTTGTATTCAATCTCAATCTCAGGCTTAAAGACGAAGTACCAGCCAACGCCAAAACAAACTCCAGGCTCTTTTGCAACGTGTATGTATATATGGACGTCCCCGTGTATGAGGATAAGAAGTATGAACTACTTCTGTGAGACGTGATTGCTCGTTCGATGCGATACAGGAGGCGATGCGGAGGCTTGTCGGGGTATGCCGCCGATCGCTGGTGCAGAAGCTCGTTTGTGAAGGACCCCTAGTTTCTTCCGTAGGGCGTCGAGTCGGCCCCGAATCTGTTTGACAACTATTGGAGTATTAGCCTACGTTCTGTGGTAGAAAGATCTGTGACTTACGTTGAACGACAGTCTCTTTGTCTTCAGCCTCGAGCCCAGCAATAGCTGTCTCATCAGCACTAGCTTCACTCTTAGTAGCACTGCCAGAGCTCTTGCTCGGTTCATCATCACTCTCCAACACTGCCTCCAGCATGCGGATGGCAGTGACATAAGAGATCTCACAGCTGGCTAGGTCTTCTCCAGTCAGTTCGTTGATCGCAGCAGAACGACTCATCTCTAGAGCTCGATCGTACATCAGCTTCTCGGCGGTGACACCAGAAGTAACCACGACTTGATCTGCAGACGTGCCCAGCCCGGCACTTGATCCAGTCGCTTGCAGGTTGCTTGGATGACTTGGATGGTCTTCTGGCAACCGCTTCTGGCTATCGATGAGCCGCATACGCACAAGATCAGTCTTCTCGAGAACTTCGTTGAACCGGTTTCGAGTCCACTGGACCACATTGTTCATACGTTGGCCGGGTGCAGCGGGACCGCTAGTTCCTCTTGTAGGAACCAGAGCTGCGTTTTCACCTTCTTTCTTCTTGCGGTTCCACCATCGACCAGCGGTATCCATGGCTTTCTGTAGCAGCGTCAAAGCCTTGACATAGAGCACCAATGCCTCCTCAGAAACAGTAACAATTGCTTCAACGGTGAGGTCGTCATTAACAACATCATCGCCAACGCAATCATTGGATGTTTGCCGCAGACCCAGTCCTGGCTGGGCAGGCGAAGGCACAGCAGGAGTCAACTGCTTGTATTTGACCTCGGCAAATCCAAAGACCACGTCGCTGCGTGTGGCTAGCTCTTCGACTTGTTGAACATGTCGTGTGTCCTCATCTACAGCAGGTTGCTTCGTGTCCCCAACCATCACGAGGCTGCTGTTAGTGCTCGGATAGACAGGAAACGGGCTGTAGCCGACAGGCGGCGATCGTCCTCCTCGACCAAAGTTCACGGGAGGGGAGAAACCACCTCCAAACAGTCGTCCGCTGGCCATATTTAGAGCTCGAGAAATAGCCGACGCTGCAGATTGCGGGCTTGGACCGTATCTCCGCTCGTAGGAGTTCTGCCTCTGGTGAACTGTATCAGGGCGTTTGCCCTGGGCAATTTGCACAGCTCGAGAGGCCGTTGTCTGTGCACCGGTTGTCGATGTTGGCGACCCTTGTTGCGTCGCTCTACGAACCATGGCACCAACTTTTGCCGGGGCGGAGCCATACTTACCACGAGTGAGTCGTGGATTCGCTTCGAGCTCGTCAGCCAGAGCATTGACTTCCACTGCTCGTTTCTCGACCAAGACGTATTCCCGTTCGAAAGCAAGATCCTGCGCTGCACGAGCAGCCTCCTGATCATCAGCTTGCTGCTCGACCTGTTGACGTAGCAATGATGGTTGTTTGGGCTGCCCTCCACTGCCTTGACGCGTCATGGCGGTTGAGGCAGGAGCTGGGTTGGTATGTATTTGTTGCAGCCGACCTGCCGTGGTGTAGTTGTGAGCGAGACCTGGTCGAGCCGAGGTAGGACTCGTTGACTTGTCGACACTCTCTCTGCGAGGGCCGGAGGCAGGCTGCATTTGCGGTGGCGAGACGGGGGCGATTTCATTCAGGCTTGAGATCCGTCGATGACCAGCATTCGATGATCTGCGTCGACCGGGTTCAGCTCGCGGCTGCTGCTGAGTGCCAGAGTATGGACTTTCGAGCTCAGGGATCTTGCCGGGGCGAGAAATGTCCGCTGGCTCTGTGCGGCTCAGTCGACGTCTACTAGTCTCACTTTGCTTCTCCGTGGCTAGCTGTGGAGGTAGATCCTCGTCGGCCAGACCGGGGATAGGTCCAGTGATGATCTCATTGTCAAACAAGTCTGGGAATGATACTCTCTCTCTCGGATCTCGTCTTAGGAGTGAACGTATAAGCTTCTTCATGGCATCTGACACTACTATATCTTCACCAAACTTGATCACATCGTTGGTCTTCTCAATTTTGCGGAGCAGCTCGACGTGATTTGCGGCACGAAAAGGCGGCCGGGAAGTGACCATCTCGTAGAGGACTGTTCCAACTGACCACAGATCGGCTTTGGCATCATACTTCTCATAGCGCAGGATCTCTGGTGCCATGTACAGCGGTGACCCACAAAGCGTTTCTGCCAGGGATGTGGAGGGTAAGGAACGAGCGAAGCCAAAATCTGCTATCTTCAACATGGGCAAGGACCTGATACCACAGATAGGCTCGAGAGCGTCGTCGGAAGATTGGTATGGCATCGGACTCGGTCTAGTCTTTAGAAAGTACTCTGGAGAAGGATTCAGCAGCAGGTTCTGAGGCTTAACGTCTCGATGGATCAGGTTGCGGACTCGGAGGAACTGCAGCGCACTGGCGAGTTGTTGCAGGAAATGGCGCACAACGACTTCATGCAGGCCGCCAGCTCTTGGATTCGGGTACTTGGTCATCATGTTGCCCACGTATACGCTGTCTCTTATCTGCTCTCGTCTCTTGATAAACTGAGACAGGTCACCAAGAGCAACATATTCCATGATCAGGTGGATGTGCTGGGTGGTTTCTTTGCAGTCGATCAGGGCCGCGATGTGAGGGTGGTGGAGGCTCTTGAGGATGGAGATCTCGGAGGTCAGGTTGTCCTTGAGCTTCTTGTTGAGTTTGCCCATGTTGACGGACTTGATTGCAACTAGAGTCTCGACGCCTTGCGAGTCCTGTAGGTACGTCAGCACGTCAGCGCACGAATGACGAACAAGGCGAGAACCAACTTACGGTATGGGTTGCTTTGTAGACAGTTGCGAAGCTTCCGCGTCCTATCTCTTCCTGCTTCTTGAAACTACTGCCCACTTTCTCGGTTTCCCTCGGCCGCCGGGGGCCCTGAGCCTGGGAATGTGATGAAGCCATAGTGGGAGACTCGATGCAGCCTCAGCTGCCCGGAGTCTTGTATTGCAAGCACGGCTCAATGATGGTAGCTCTTATCGGGGGCCAAGCGCAGCACCGGCAATGGTGCACATGAGAACGTGTGTAATGTTCGGTCGTGTGAAACCAGCAAGAGACGGTATCGAGCAGTAGGTGTAAATGATAGGACGTAGGCAGATGGATGTATCGTCGCCAGGCGCGCCGTATCTCGATGTACAACTAGACGGTCCTTTCGTACTTCGACTGGCACAGGAAAGCTCAAAAAGGCCAATCAAAGTGTTTGAGAGACGGATAGAATGCAACACGGATTGGTAGAGATGGGCTTGCCGGACTGATGGTAGGACGAGGTTGTGGTGCAGGGTATGGCAACGCAGCCTGGAAGTGGAGGTGACGTGCTCCTAGGGTATGACTCAGTGGAGCCCTTGTGGCACACCGGATAGTAGACAGCACGAGATATGAAGATGTTGTATTTAACGATATCACAAGTAGTGAAGCAGGAGGCAAACGACTTGATCAGCAGACGACTCAACCACGGCGGTGATGAGCTTTGGTAACCACCACGCGGGAGGACGCCAGCACCAAGTGACCGAAGGTGACTCGCGAAGGCGCGATGCGGTGGATCCTCAGATCAAGCGGCTTATCCGTTATCAGCCCAGGCCCTGTTATCGATACCATCTAGCCGTGTTCGGCCACAGTCGCACCAGGGGTTCGTGCCAGATCTACGACACTAGCCACCAAGATAGGCAACTTTCCCGGCTAACAGAAGCATCATTATCAGCATGGTCGGCAGTATGTACAGGGTAGACAAGCACTGATTGTACAATATGGAGGTCACACTTTCGAGGACATGTTCAGAAACTGGACTGTCTCTTCAGAGGGACGAGTCGAGCTAAAGTTGATATCGCGCTCCGGTCCATACCCCAGCTAGCAACTATGTCCAGGGGGAAAAGGGCCCACTCTTGATATGCGCTCAGATTGCGCAATCGAGGAGTGGTAAGAAGCCATGGCATCTCAACGTGGGCTGCATCTTGTATTTGCGGGGTACTCTAGAGACCAGCAAGAGACCTGTATGGGTTATCGGAACCTGCTGCACCAGCCCAGCCACGTGCTCTCATGCTTCGCTCGGATAATCGCCAGGGCGGCGCTGTGACATCAATGAAGAGGCATTGCCCATGGTCATTGACTACACACGGAAACCTCTGACCAACAGCCAGAGCCCGATAGGCACTACAACATTGTCGTTGGCCGCCGTCAACGTGCTTTCCATCAGGCTTGCACCGGATCCAGCAGCAAGTGCCTTGAGCGCCACCCACGGGAGCTCAGACAAACTGGTATCAACCCATCCACCCATATTTAACCATAACCAGGAAGCCGTGAGACCGATCATCACAGCGACCGCAAATGCCACGCTGCCCTCTATACTTTTACCTCCGCCCCAGTACCACTTGGTTTTACCGTAACGCCTGCCGACAAGACTAGCTGCTGCATCACCCATCCCAACACAAACAACTCCGCTGACCATGCTCAAATCTCTTGACACTACCTCCCAGCCCCCCCATGGTTCAATCCCACGTCGTTCAGTACTTGCAAGGGACAGCCAAAGAGGAATTCCACATCCGATGAGCAAGAATATGTGCGAAACAATGACCGGCCCACGGTAGTCTCTGCCATCGACATAAGGTGCCAAGAAGTTGGTGAGTGGCCGTGAGACAGGTGGCAGTTGTGATGCCCGGAAAAGATCGAGCATAAGAAAGACTGCGAGGACAATCATGAGTGCGAGTGCGAAGAAGCACGGATCGATAGGTATGGTTGGCAGCAGCATAGCAACCATAACCCCGTGAAAGACTTTTCGCCGGGTGTCGACCTCAACAACATGATTCAGTCGTAGAACAGCCACTATACCCATGGCGACAACTGTCACACAGTATGCTGCAAGGAGGAGCCTGGTACTAGCTGACCCAACCACATGTCTCCGAAGGTGCTCCACCCACCCAGTGTGCGACGCAAGCTCAACTTGCAACTTGTTGGTTGGGATTTTGATCCACCTGTCGAGGTTGTTGCCAACCACAAACATTCGTACCTGAGGGACATCGCCAATAAAGTAGCCAATGGCCCACCCGATTGCCTCGTTGCCTGACAAAGCTCGCTCAGAGATAAAATACTTCACTGGCAATAGGATGGTCAGAGCCACGCATGTGTACGTGTAGATAGCCAGGAGGTATTTGAGGGCTTGCGCGTGTAAGAAATTGAGTCGCATGTAAGGATTAGTACTGTAAGCGATATTTCGCCATCTCACTGCGATTGCTGCTGCGCGGCCATAGGTCGAAAAGGTCGCCGATCTTTCGAGTTTCGGGAACGGAGCACGTCTCTCAGCATAGCCATTGCTTTCGCCATCACCTGCAGACAAGGTCCTCTGCAAGGCATCATCTAACTTGTCCTTTCGCAAAGCTTTCCTTGTGTTGCGGCTGCGCCGTGGCGGGTGGAGCTCGGGCGATATCTCGTCTTCACTTTCTGAAGAAGCAGATACCGCGAAGCGGGATCGAGACTCTGGCAGTAGAGCTCGAAGAATGCGATTGATTCTGCCGGTGACTCCTTTGGTGGAGGTCTTGTTGCGTGCAAATCTCCATGCCGGAACTCTGGCCAGTGCAACCTCTGCTTTAAGCGCAAATTCACACAATATGAACAGAAAAAGCCCGCCTACCCATAATAGAGCCTTGAGGATCTGCGATTGGGGAGAAGTGGCAGACAGAAGGAGGTTGATCAGCCCAGATGAAAGTAGCTGTATCTCCGAAGGGTCTAAACTCGAGGTTACCAAACCAGAGATAGCCTTGACGAGATTTTGGTGGAGTGGAAAGAGTAGACTCATCTCTTCAAGATTGTGGCGAGATGCCCACCCAGGGATGCTCAAAGTACTTGGCTGGTGCTTCAGCGAGGGAACCAAAGAGATTGGAACAAGCGACAAGGCCCAGTGTATGTCGTAGCTGCCGGTTTTGGAGAAAGGTACGACTTCCAAAGGCATAGATGCCAATCCAAGGACGATGTTGGCCAGGAAGGCGGCGCCATAGTGCTCAAGCGAAGCGGCTATGCATAACGGCAGTAGCACAGGATAGAGCAGCACTCCAGGGTCAAAACGAGAGGGTACATGGAAGCCTGTACGCACAGCAGCGACCATGCTCCAGCCAGACAATCGCAGTCGAAGACTCCGGCGTACAGGATAAAGCATGTAGCAAGAACAAAAGATTGCGAAGAAGCATATCAGCTGGTAGCTCCACTGCCAGAACCTCGGATCAACCACGAAGCGCGAGCCTGCAGCGCCACGTTCGCGGTCGAGAGCGGAAAGCAGGCCAATAGCCAGCAAGAGCACTGTCTCAGTGACTCGGCGCACAATCTCCGCTCGGCGTCGTTGTAGGTATTTCGTATACAGCTCGTCCTCGTCTGTCTTGCTCTGTTCTGCTTTGCCAGCATGCTTCACTGGTGTGAACGAAAATCCTGGCTTCTCGGCGGATGGCGTTGTCACAGGGCTGACGTACGGCGTCCACTCCACAGAGGGATCGTCTGCACCTTTCAAGCCCTTGCCAGAACGAAGCGGCGGCGCGGGAAGGCGAAGAAGAGGGCCCTTCTCATCGTCCGCTTCGACCGCGCGCTCCTCTGAGCTGTCAGAGGATTGGAAAGCATCGCTGGAACGGCCATCAGTGCTGGAGCCCAGGTCAGGTCGCTGACTCAAGCTGATGCTTTTTCGATGGTACGGGTGTGGTGAGCGGGAGAATGAGGTCCTCACGGCCGTTCGTCGTCTTACATCTTGGTCGCTAGGAGACATGTGTTGAAGTGGCCCATCGAACCCACAGTTTTGTACAGTTTTGATCAATCTTCAAGATTCATGGGGGACGTTGAGCGATTCTCATCAGAGACCGATGTTCACCAGACAGCTCACGCATGCTGTGGTGGGAACTTTCACATGCGAACAGAACACTCTCGCATTCTGCACTGCGCAATGATGCTCAACACGTTGGCCTTTCTCCCGGCGCATGCGTAATCCATCGCTACAGGGCATTTCGCGGCTGTGACGGACTTGGCAGGCTGCCTCAGGCTTCAAATGTACAGTAGCTGCCAGCGCCAGGGCCTAGAGAACCTCTTCCAGGCGTTCTCAAGCACGCTTCTTTGCGCCATGCTTGTCCACACATTTCAATAGACAGCGTTCACAGTTTGTCCAAATACAGATCTGCTGACTGCCATGTTCAATTGGCGATGTGACATGTTAGAGGACGATGGTCCCTAAACAAGGTTCTTCAAGTATCCTCCTGCAACCCTGAAACGAGAAAAAAAATGTTTCTTACGTTGAAAGGGCTGCCGAACTAGAGTAAATTGCGAAACGTCTATACAGAAGGTAAGTTCACCATCGGATAGCTAAGCACCCTCACCATGTCTCTTAACGTGATTGGCCTCATTTCAGGGGGCAAAGACTCTCTGTTCTCACTAGCACACTGTGTCAAGAACGGCCACAACGTGGTCGCTCTCGCCAATCTATACCCTTGTGTAGAAGAAAGTGACGGTGAGAATGATGAAGGATCGGATCTCAACTCCTTTATGTATCAGACGGTTGGACACACCATTATTCCAATCTACGAGCAGGCACTTGGTGTACCACTGTACAGACGAGTGATAAGAGGCACCGCCCACCAGGCAGGGAGATACTATGACACAAGTAAAACTAGCACCGAACAGGATGAAACCGAGGACATGTATCTACTCATACAGGATGTACTAAAGCACCATCCAGAAGCGAACGCTTTGAACGCAGGCGCCATTCTTAGCACTTATCAGCGAACACGGGTCGAGTCGGTCGCGATACGTCTTGGGCTCACACCACTGGCATACCTATGGCAGTACCCAGCTCTTCCGCCCCCAAGCTCAAGAACCGAGTCTCTAACTGGTCTCCTTGATGACATGAATGCGGCTCACGTCGATGCTCGCATCATTAAAATTGCTTCGGGTGGCATTCGCAACAATCTTCTCTCTGCCAATGTGGCAATCCCAGCCACAGGAGCAAGGCTTATCTCGGGTCTTGCTCCCTTCTTCGCAGATGAAGGCCAAGAGTTCTCCCTCAGAGGTGCAGTGATCGGTGAAGGAGGCGAGTACGAAACGCTGGCCCTCGATGGACCTGGCCCGCTTTGGAAGAGCAGGATCGAGCTTGACTTCGCCGATTCATTCGATGCTGAGGGAGGTGCCACATACGCAACATTCGGCAAGGCCACAGTTGTTGACAAGGTCGGCTCGCGGTATGCCCACATTCCACTTCCAAACGTGTTGGACAAGCGTTTTACTTCGGTTCAGGCACAGCTTCAAACCATGTCTCAGAGCCCAAGCATAAGCAGAAATGGCAATACTTCTACAGCACCTCATTCAAGCCTTATAGTCTGTTCGTCACGTCTAGCCTCAAGTGTCTTACAGCTTTCCAACCTCACTTTCCCCGAGCCTGACCGGTCACCTTCACAACAGCTCGCACAAATCATAGACATGATTCCACTTATGCTGAATGACCATTGCCAAACACTCAACCTGCCCAAAGGCTCCCTCACACTCCAGCACATAATGAGTACGACACTACTACTCCGCTCAATCGACGACTTTGGACCTATCAACCAAATTTACGCCGCCAGGCTGTGGCCAAGAGGCCTGCCGAACCCTCCCTCAAGAGTCACGGTAGCTGCACCACTTCCAGAGGACACATATGTTTCGCTCTCCGTCGTGCTCGATCTTGACATCTCTTCAGCGGAAAGCAGGAAATGCCTCCACGTTCAGAGTCTCAGTTACTGGGCACCAGCAAACATCGGTCCATACTCACAAGCCATCTCCACGCCTGTGCTCCTACCACGAAACGCAGCCAGCCATAGTCTCGATCGATCAAACATAAGTGAGGTCAGAACGCCCATAGAGATCGTCCACATGGCGGGTCAGATCCCTCTCGTACCAGCATCGATGGCCATGCTGGCTCGACCATTCAGCGAACAAGCCGTGCTTGCATTGCAGCATCTCTGGCGCGTTGGACAGGAACGCAGCGTTGACTTGTGGGTTGGCGCAGGTGTTGCATACCTTGCTCGTACAGACGATGAACACACGAGCGATAGAGAAGTGGGGATAATCGACAGTGCGCGCAAAGCATCGAAGATCTGGGAGGCGGCACATGTGGTCACCGAACTAGATGATCAGGACGAAGCTAAGGCAGGAACAGCCAAACCAGACGATGAAGATGAAGATATCGACGTATGGGACTTGCAACAACGAAATCGCGGCTTCGGCGCCTCTGATATGGCAGCGGCTACTTTGACTGTTGGCGAGCATCTTCATGTCTTGCCAAACCACAGCCTCTTCCAATCCGCACGTCCAGGCGAGCCCCTTAGTGGTATCAGAGTGTCCGCCACCGACAGTCCCGTCGTACCAACCTTCATTGCCGCAGAAGTCTCAGGCCTGCCCCGAAATGCGCCGGTGGAATGGTGGAGCACAGGGATAGCGGGTTTGACAACTCACGCTGGGAGACAACGGATCAGAGTGTGGCCGATCGAACGCGACGTAGGCAGGGCAGCTTCGCTGACTGGGATCGCGATCGAACATACCAGTCATCCTGGAGCTGAAGACGAGGACGAGGACGAAGACGATGAAGCAAACGCGGACCCATCGCACCATCAAAAGAGCGTCTCTTTCTTCTTCACGCTAATCATAAGACTGCAACTGGACCAGCCCCTTCCTATCGATCTACCCGAGACACTGGACGACCTGAGAACGACACTTTTCAAAGACAATGAAGCGAAAATGACCAGCAAGATCGTCACAGCACAATCGTTCCTGAACCTCAGCTGTCAACCCCACCTACGGGCTTCTCTAGAAAAGACGCAACTGGTTCAGCAAGCGACACTCGTCCCGTGCCATCACGTGTGGGCTTCGAATGTGAGGATCGCCGGTGGTAAAACTACCGCTGTTGAGGCCCTCGACGGGGATGCGCTCGAGGAAGTGGCGGCAGCGATCGTCCTGCGCGTTGATGCGTACTCTCGCTGAAGAGGGTTTAGATAGCTGGGATGGGGTTCTGGTTGTCATCGTTCTTGGCATTTCCCCGTTCGTCGCTGTATGCATTTTGAAAAGCATAGACTACCAGGACCGATGAGGTTCCGACAAGTTTGGCCTTGTCGCACGTGCAAGCATGGATTGTGGACTCGTGTGGACAACTACGTGGTAGTACTAGTACTACAGAACAAACGTGTGGAGTATCCATTAAATGACGTCGTCGATCTTTCCTCAGCTACCTCTGCTTCGAGAGGCCTTTCTTTTTGTCTCTCTGCGAAGCCTGTAGAAAGCAAGGACAACAATGAGTCAACACGATCAGCACAGGTAATTTCTGCCAGCTTTCTCTAGCAGTGTCGGTAGGGAGCAGTGATGACTGTCTCTCTTTGGTTAGGCGTACCACTTGACAGTGCGGGGTACATTAGCTGCCCCTGCTTAGCGTCATCGGCCACGAAGCTTCGTCTCCTGATTTGACCTCTGATCATCGCATATCCTTACCTTGCCCTGCTCAAATCAGCACGGACAATCTTTCGATGACCACTTGGGACACGTCCCAGCCGGCACTGAAAGGCACATGTACCTACTAGGTCGTCCAGAAGGTACACTGAGCCTGCTATAGCAATAGTAGATGTCTACGAAGTTTCGATCAACGCCCGGAGTCATACCTGCGCATATCGACGAGGAAGGTTCCAAGCAGATCAGATAGTCAATCACATGAGTGTCTAGCCAGTCGCTGCTTCTTGGGGGAGCGTCGCCACTCCATCCATGACCGTTTTTCATGTGCTTGCATGCCCTTGCATCGATAGGCGTTTCAAAGCAGACTAGCTGACACGAAGACGATGGCTTCTACGTCACCATAACTCGCAATACAAAGAACGGCTATATCCTCTCGTAGTTGTTCCATTCGAGCTACATACACTCAACTTGCATATCAATTCATCCATCGACAAACTACTCGTTTGGTCCCCATCAGAATCACACTTCGAGCGCAGACTATATTCACAAACAGTCAGAATGTTCCTCAAGCAGTACAACTATAAGCCACGAACTGGCAGCATGTCCTCAACCGGCGAGGCAGAGCAAGCACCTACTGTCACCTCCCCACCCGCAAAACAAGCCGCCGATACTCAGCAGCCTGCAACTTCAGCTCAAGCAGGACGACGCAGGGTAACTGTTTCCATTACCCAAGCCGTGTCCAGCTACTAACGATATTGCAGTCATCTACCGACCAGAAGTATGCTGGCCTTAACAGCTACAAGAGAAGTTCGATGGATGACAAGAGAGCGAGCTATGCCGAGCAGTCGGCTCAGCCGGGTGTCCTTGGACAGATGTGGAACAACTACACCAAGGGAAAGTAAGCGAAAGAACATCACAGTGATGGCACTAGTTGCATATATGATCGGCAGATCGGCAACAGTTCTACTTTGTGGTGATGCGTTTAAAACCCAGCGTCAGCACGCTGGGCACATTGTTAGGAGTTGGTGTGTTGCCTGGTAACTTTTGAGCGTTGCAATTATCCAGATCTTCGATAATACGTTGATATATCATAGGAATGAATCTCCTTGAATTCAACATCTCAATTCTACACTCAGCGCGTTGATAAGCATGCCCCTAGCTCGTGCTTGCCGGTCGACTGCTGAGCTCCGGTTGTGCCTACTATGAACATGTTGTCGACCCATCACGATTTGGTGAATTATGCTTCACTTTGCCTTTGGAGATATCGTCTGCGTGAGCCAGCAACAAATACATGTGGCAATTCTATATCATAATGCTCTTCATCACGCATTCTTTGCCAACCGAGTATCTGACGATCAAGCTTGACCTCGGCCAGTTTCACTTACAGTATGGCGCTCGTATTGCCCAGTGCCGACTCTTTGATGGTGGTTGAACTTGCTTCGGTGCTGAGGTTCTCCAGTGTTCTTCAGTTTACATGAAAAGCCTATCCGAGCAAAACAGCACATCCACCCCATGTTCAGGCTGGAGCGTCAATTCAACGAGATCTTGGCCAGAGTAGGGGATAGGCAAAAAGAGGGTCGTGTACTGGCGCAGGATTTGAGAGTTACGTGCAACCGCAGAAAAGGAAGGCAAATGCATGTTGCACGACTAAGCGTTAAGACCGAGGCTTGAAACTCTGGTTGCACGGTCTGTCGACTTCATTCCACAAGGTGAAGCACTCGAGAAGGAATCAGCACGACTTGCCGCAGAAATATCACGCATAAATGCAATGACATGAAGGGGTCGATGTCAGGAAGAGTCATCATAGCACGAAGCACAACTGGTGGAGAACCAGCCTACCATACAGGGGGTGGTGGCAGAAAATGCTCCCGAGATCATCAGTAGTATGAGCCGAGGGTGGGCTTATGGGCACTTCTGGCTTATGGTGAGCTTGGCGCAACAAACCAACATATTAAGACAATACGCAACAACGAACACGTTTAACTAGCATTAAGCCGCGAAAAGTGTCGACCGTCGTTTTTTGGAATGGAAAGTCACGAGTAACGAGCACGTCATGCTTCCTCATCCACGAAGGCAGCCAGTTCGAACATCTCAGTATAGCGTGCCTGCATACAGGGTTTCGTCGAGCTTTCGTCGTCCCCCTCCCGGACCTGCTCCCCGTTCATGGCTGGTATGCTATCCTTGATATTGTTCGTTTGTCGAAGCGGCTGTCGACCTTGTGAGGCACAGAACGGCCCTTGCCATTCGAACATGCGCCTCCTCTACCATGGCCCGGTGACTTGGGATACTCCGTGAAACAAGAACAACCAGTGGCTCGCGGAGAAAGACAGGTTGGACGTCCGGGCTCCAATGTCCACGATCCTCTGTATCATGGGCCAATGTCCAGTTCTGGTTGCACACGATCCACCCTACTGATTTGACTTTCTTATCACAGGGCCAAAACGTGCTATAATTATTTCAAGCGCATCACAGCATAGAACCACGAAAGTGCAGTCCCAGACTCTCCTCCGCCAAGAAGGATCATGGAGTCGGTTCACGTATGCGTTGCGGTTTATGGTTGAACAGCGATGAAAATATCAATTTGCTCATCTTCTGAAGGACAACACTGACGACCTGCGACCTGTGACCAGTTCAAATTGATGTCTCCTGCTTTCATAACTTTGCTTTTGTATCTCTGATACGCTCATTTCGCTACAGTAGCAGATGAGTCCAGAAGATTACTGATTATCATGCTGATCGGGGAGGGCCGATGCCCTGCCAACACACCTCGAAGTTCCGATATGGTCTTTAGTTGCCGTGAAGCGAACTCGACAAACCAGCTCGACCTCGAAGAAGGTTCGGCTTCTTCAGTAGTCAGCCGGAGCTCTACTCACCAGCTCTCTACCGGAGGCTCAGACAATGCCTCTGGTGATGCACCAAAATCCGAGGAACCTCTTCCAGCACTCAGTGCTGCTCGGCAGACAGGAAAATATCGGCATGGACGCGCCTTCCTATGGTTAAATGCGGTCAGATGGCGTGGGGTTCTGGCAATGATAGCAGGCGTCTTTGCTCAGTCGTTATCCTGGGGCATGAATATGGCTTACGGCACGATCCTGGCCTTCTACTGTCAATTTCTCATCCCGGACGTCTCCAAAACTCTGGCGGCTTTGGCGGGGACCATCCCGCCGTTCTGCCTCATGGCATTGTCCCTTCCTTGGGGAAGGCTCCTAGATGCTGGCTACCAAAGGACTCTGAACATACTAGCTGGCGTTTTTCTGACAGGCGGTAAGTTACTTTCCTTCCGGAATCTACCACAATTGGCCGTGCAATTGAGGGGCAGTCAAACGTTGAGGACGAGACCCATTGCACAACGTGCTGAAGTTCATCCTTGATCGCGTAAGCGCTCTCCGTCTGCCCAGCCGCGTCCCCGTTCAACAGTAGTCATATCATTACAAGTTTGCTGACCTCTACCAGGAATGATATCCCTGGCTTTTACTGGAAACAACAACTACAATTCTGGCAAGTACTGGGCCATCGTGCTCGCCAGCATTCCCTTGGGCATTGGACAGAGCATCTACGTTTTGACTGCCCCTCGAATGGCCATCACTTGGTATCCAAAGCACAAAGGCTTAGCCATGGGCATCACCAACTGCGGCGCTGCCATTGGCGGCGTAAGCTGGCCGCTGATCTTTGACACATTGGTCGAAGTGCACGGCTTCCGAGGAGGCGTAGCATGCCTCGCAGGCATCATTGGAACTCTAGCCATATTCATCACCATCTTCAGTATACCCGCACCAGAGTTCCAGCCTCACGCCATCGGCGACGCCTACAACTTCCGCAACTGGTGGCCGACACGAGCTTTCCGCTCGAAAGTCTTCATCATCCACATCGTCAGCATGAGTTTCGTCTACTTCGGCGTCCTGACCATCCCGTTCTTCGTCGAGCTCTGGGCCCAGAGCAACGTGCGCAACTCGGTCTCCGAGGACGTCACCACCGGCACGGGCGTCAAGCTCGAAGCCTCCCACCAGCTCGGCGTGTACCTCGTGGTGACGCTGAACGCGTGCCAGATCCCCGGCCGGCTCTTGGGGAGCTCGCTGTGCGACCGGTTCCGCGCGCGCCTGATCCACGCGGTCGCGTGCTTCGTCGCGGTCGTCGTCGTGGGCGCCTGCTGGTTCGCCATCACCACGTACCAGGGCGCGCTGGGCTTCGTGGCGCTGTTCGGCCTCGCGCTCGGCGTCATGGTCAGCCTGCCGAACAACGACGTGCAGGACCTGCTGGGCAACAAGCGCACCTACCTCTTCGGACAGTACAGTGGGACCGTGTACACGTGTTGCAGTCCGTTCGTGCTTAGTGGTGCCGTCGTCACGGGTGCGCTGGTCCAGTACTTCGGTGTGCGGGTGGCGCCGGCCGTGCTGTGCATGGGCTGCTTCTTGGTCGCTGGGTGTGGGCTGATTTTCGGCCTGGTGGTCGAGGACGACACTGCCTGTTTCGAGGGTGGAGGTGCAAGTGCGGATGAGAGGGAAGGATGGTCTAGGATCGATTCTACTGCGAGTCGTGCTAACGTGGATCGTGAAGCCGCTGAGAAGACTTGAGCAGTCGGGCAACGTTGACAGGGTCACAGGTAGACAGAATGAGATCCAGGTAGAGCGCTTTTGTCCTGGAGCAGTCTGGGAATGAATAAATATTCTTTAGCTCGGGATCGAGCGTGCGAGACTGAGTAAGTAACGGAATTGGAACGATGCAAAGGCTGGGGGAGTACATAAAAGAAAGTTGCCATGAGATTAGCCCCTTTGTACGAGCTACGCCTCTTGTCGTCGATATGCAGCAGTTGACTACACGTGGATATATGTTTGTGTATCCTCTCGCTCTAGAGATGCTGTTTCGCGCTCGATGTATGCTGGCGATTACTCAGGCAAGGCCTGCTCCGGAGCACGTTACAGTTCGTGTACAAACGGTAGTACATCACCACCAATAGAGACGAGGAGCTTGGTCAAGAACAGCTTGATCAGTCATACCGTCAATGTCATGATCGAACTAGCTTTGTAAATACTGCCAACAGCTGCATCCTCTACAGTCCATGCTCGATGCTCAATGCGAAACCAAGAAATCAGGTCCAGGCTCGTCGTCTTCGCTCTCCGAAAACGTCGTGCTTTGTCGAAATGGCGGCTGTTTGACCGCCGATGCAGATGATGTCCGCTTGTGGCCGCGGGTCTTGGAAGCCGTCCTGGTCGCGGGCGTCGATCCTGACAGGGAGGTCGATGGTGGGAAGGCGTGCAGTGTTTCTCTCAGACTTTCGTTGCTGCTTGCTGTGTTTCCGATGTTGCCGCTGTGCATGATGTCAGGGTTGTCAATCTCAGTCTGATCGTTCAGATTGTGCTGCTTAGGTCTCGGACTAGCGAGATGTGCTGAGGCCGGTCCCAGGGTGTGTGCGCCGAGCAGGTCCGCAGGTGGTACGTTGCCCTCCTCGTCGTCTGCTTGGGGAATCGGAGTGCGACTGCCATCCATGCCATCAACGCTATTTGCTATTGATGGCTGGTCGGGCGCCAGTAACGATCTTGCTTGGTGGAACGCTTCGAGTTCTGCTCCAATGGCACAGATCAAGAGCTTCCAGTCTTGCGACTCTGCTTGTGTGAGCCTCTCTTGCAGAAAGTGTGTTGTTAAGTCCAGGTTGCGAAGAATTTCCGAAGTAGAGTCCGAAGGGCCGGCTTTCATTTGCGTTCTCAGGTTGTGCTCGAACTCGTCGATAGTGTGAATGACGTCTTTCCATACCTCGGCGCCAGCTAGTAGTGCTTGTCGTTCGCGCTGGGTCTCTGACCTGTGCGCTTCCAGCAGGAGCAGCTCGCCCTCCCACTGGTGCCTTGCAAGGTCCAATGTCCGTCGCTCAGGGCGCAAGGCATAGATGTCCTGGCCCTGTTCATGCTGTGCTAGGTTGCGAGGGCTCAGATTCTGCTTCACCGGTGGGCGTGCCAGAAAGGACGTTGTTTCCTTGTGGATCAGAGCTAGTGTGCCCTCGTAGGAGCTCAAGGCACTCGCAGCTGAGTTCTCTAGCTGTGTTGCCCGGTCGGTCAGATGTCTATGCCGCACTTTGAGCTCCATTAAGCGTGCTTCTAGCTCGTGTATCTCTTGCTCGACAGATTGCGCTTCGGTGCGCAGACTGTTGGCCTCGTTGGCAGTGGCCTGTTCCTGTAGGACATGAATCTCGTGTTGGACAGCTTCCCTTTTCGCCTCGAGAGCAGAGACCCTCTCTAGAGCCAAGCGTCTGTGGGCTGTCTCGTCCTGTGTAATGTCCAGCTCCTGCTGCTTCAGTACAGCAAAATCGTGCATTGACTGAACCAAGCCTCGCCTTGCTCCGCGGAGGGTTTTCCTCTTCTGCTTCGGCTGACGAATCGGCATAGTACCCATGCTCGGACTTGCAACTTCATGCGCAGATGTAGAGTATGCGGACCGAGAGTGGGTGGGAGAGCTACTTCTGGGAGTGGAAGCGCCATCTGCATCAGGCTGATGCCTACCACTTAGTGCCTGGCCCTGGAAGTCGAGAAGAGACTGAATCGTTCTTTGCAGAGTGGCAGCTGCTCGATCAACAGCAAGAAAAGGGTCATCGTGGTGGACGATTGAGGCGCTCAAGGGCGCCGGCTGGAGTTGACTTCTGCTCTGGCTTTGGCTCCTGCTTTGACTGCCATGGCTGCCCCTGCGAGAGTTCCTCGGTGTCGAGAGACGCGGTATACTGCTATCCAGTCTTATGCGACTCGGCGTGCTGGTGGAATTGTGCTCTTCATCATGGCAGTTGTAGCTTGCAGACGACTCATCGTACTGCGGAAGGAGCGATCGCTTAGTCTTAGGAAAAACGCGCTCGATAATCGACTTTTGCATGCTTGCTGGTCGTGAGCAACATTGCCGTCGACGTGCACAAGACTCGACCGAAGTTCAAGAGCTATATAGTGGTGCCTGCCACCCTAAGTCGCATGCCACAAGCAGATCACGTTGCTTCATTCAGCACTGACTTGACTGGCAGGGTAGGGGCAGTCGTGAAAGTTGGAGTGTGCCTCAGGCTTAAGGCATGCATTTGCCTGTCTCTGTCCACCACGGTCCCGGTCTCTCCACGCCTACATCCACTGCTACAAGTCTCATATCGGCAGATGATGTGAAAGTGCAGCGTCAGGGGTGCTCAGTCAGCTTGATGGAAGCAGCGTACTCTTGCCCCGTTGATTGGTACCTATATGCCTGTTCGTTTGCGCCTCGGTAATCAAGCAGAGCCTATGGACCCATTTGGCAGAAATCACTACCCGAAGTGTCTGACTTCGGCATCCTGGATGAGTGAAGATGCTACCCAAGCCGAGCGCTAACTTCACTCTACCAAGCTTGTACGACGACCTTGAGCTCGATGGTCGATTGTATTTCCCAAGATTCCAGTGCGAAGACGAACAAGACCGCCCACGAGGCTGTGCAGTCTTTGCACATCCCTACGCGCCGCTAGGTGGATGCTACGATGATCCAGTCGTCCATGCTGTCGGGTCAGTTCTGCTCAGAAATGGTTTCCTTCTGGCCACCTTCAACTTCAGAGGTGCTGAGACTTCTGCCGGGAGGACTTCGTGGAGCAGCAGGGCTGAGTTAGGCGACTACGTGTCCATTTATACGCTCGTGCTGGCACTCATGAATGCGAGCGGCGTTGCAGACTACTTGGTTGTAAACGATCACTACGAGACAGGCCCACTGCCGATTCTTCTGCTGGGCGGATACTCATACGGAAGCATGGTTGCAGCACATCTACCTGACATTCGGGTTGTGCTAAGCATTTTGCAACACGCCAAGGACGGGTCCGCAGAGTATGAGATCATGAATCGAGCTCACGAGCTGGCGCAGGCATTTCTCGGGTATTGCGAAATACAGCAGCAACGTGGACGGAGCAGCTTGCAAGCGGCGCCGGGAGAACTGCTGCAGTCGTCAGGCGCGACGTTTGGAGGCTACGAATCGCCCGAGGCAGCTCGCAGAATCAGCCAAGAAGGGTCGCGGCGCAGTCTGAATCGGGAAAGGGCGCGACACAGTGTGGAAAGAGTGCGGCGGAAGCTGAACCATAGAAGCGACAGTGATGGGACCAGCATGTCGTCGCTGGCTGAAACAGCCGAGAGGCCACCAGTAATGCCAAAGCTCGCTTTCCTTCTCGTCTCACCCCTTCTAGGCGCAATTTCTAGCTTCGCAACCATGTTCTCCAAACTGAGGTTTGAAAGAAGAGATCCCAGGTTGACAGCAGCCAGAGACACGCCCACTCCAGACACGGATGCAATCCTGAGCAGGCACTGTAGCCTCATTGTCTTCGGGACAGACGACCATTTCACCTCGTCTCGGAAAGTGCGAGAATGGTGCGAGTCCCTGAAGGCCAAAACAGGCTCGTCCACGGACTTCTGCGAGATACACAGGGCAGGACATTTCTGGCATGATGTAGAGCTTCAGTCTCAGATGACGGGGGCAGTGTCAGAATGGGTTCAAGCGATGACAAAGCGATGAGATGCGGACTTCGGTTGCAGCAGTGGGCTAGGAGAATTTTGGTAGCGGCAAATGCTCCTTCTAGCAGCCTTTATCGGCGGTTGAGTACCAATGTAGGTAGGCACCTAGGTAGGCAGACACTACTATATTGCTCAACTTGGGTAGCCGAGGACCTGTGCAGTGAACGTAGTGTTGGAGACGGAGAAATAAGGATCAAAGTACGAATAGTGTGTAGTGTAGATATGCAGGGACCAACGCTCCATCGGACAGATCTGAGATGGTAAACATCAGTCGAATGTTGTTGGATTGCACCCTTCTCTCGCCGTCGCATGGATTTTTTCAAGTCAGCAGTCGCGTCTGCGATCGCGAAGTCGTCATCTTTCCCCTACAGCATCGGCGAGCGAGTCGACCTCGACGCCTCGATCTGGACCCTCAGTAACGCCACCAAGAAGGACGACAACTCGCCCTGCTCCGTCTTCACCTTCGACATTGCCACACAGCGGTCGCACTTGCCTCTTGCCAAAAACGCCGCACGAAAGCTGCGCACACTGCGACATCCTGGCGTGATCAAGGTGCTCGATGTCATCGAAAATGAGACGCATATCTACATCGCGACCGAGAAGGTCACGCCGCTCAGCTGGCACACCAAAAGGAAGAGTCTGAGTGAAGAAACGATCAAATGGGGTCTGTACACCGTCTCCAGCACCCTCAAGTTTATCAACAACGACGCAAGCTCGGTGCATGGCAACGTAAGAGTAGGGTCAGTCTATACCAGTGACAGCGGAGAATGGAAACTCGCAGGCTTCGAGGTGCTCAGCGCCATGAACGAGGACGACGCCATCATCTACAACTATGGCAGCCTCGTCCCGGACTCCAACCGCTATGCCCCGCCTGAGATCGTAAATGGCGGATGGCCAGCCATTAAAAAGAATCCCTTGTATGCCCCAGACTCGTGGGGCCTTGGGACACTGGTCCACGAGGCCTTCAATGGCACTTTCATGGGCACCGACAGGCTGCCACAGCCGGGAAGCATACCACCAAACATGCAGGCCCCGTACAAGAGACTCATCAATAACAACCCCAAGCTCAGGCTCAGTGCTGGTCACTTTGTCGAACAGGGCAAGAAGGCGGCTGGCTTCTTCGAGACCCCGTTGATTCACATCACAGAGGGCGCCGACAGCCTCGGCCTCAAGGATGAGCACGAGAGAGAACAGTTCCTGGATGAGCTGGACGGCCTGACAGACGACTTCCCCGAGGACTTCTTCAAGATCAAGATTCTGCCAGAACTGCTAAAGTCCGTCGAGTTCGGCGGTGGTGGGCCCAAGGTCTTCACCGCAATACTCAAGATTGGCGCAAAGATGGCAGACGATGAGTGGGCAGCGAAGCTCCTCCCCGTCATACTGAGGCTCTTCGCCAGCCCGGACCGAGCTATGCGAGTGTGCCTGCTGGACAACCTACCAGCCATGATTGAGCGGATACCTCAGAAGGATGTCAATGGCAAGATCTTCCCCATGATGGTGACAGGCTTCACAGACACTGCCCCTGTCGTGCGAGAACAGACAGTCAAGGCTGTTCTCACAGTCATCACGAAGCTATCAGACAGGACTATCAACGGTGAGCTGCTTCGTCACCTCGCCAAAACGGCAAACGACGAGCAGCCTGGAATCCGCACCAATACCACCATATGCTTAGGCAAGATTGCCAGAAATTTGGGTTCCTCGTCCCGCACAAAGGTACTGATTGCCGCCTTTACGAGGTCACTCCGAGATCCTTTCGTACACGCTAGAAATGCTGCCCTGATGGCCTTCACCGCTACCTCGGACGTCTTCAGTGAAGAAGATTGTGCTACAAAGGTTCTGCCCGCTATCTGCCTCTCCTTGATCGACAAGGAGAAATTCGTGCGAGATACAGCTAACAAAGCCTTCGACACGTATGCTGCAAGGGTAAAGAAATATGCTGAGACCCTTCCTGAAACTGCCATGCCAGCTGCAAATCCAGACGGAGCTCGACCGAGTACACCTGCTCGTATTGGCAATCAAAATGATGCATCAGGCTGGGCAGGTTGGGCTATTTCTTCCTTTACCAACAAGCTGTCTGCCGCTAAAGGCGATATGAACAACGCCCCGGCCATGGCAGCAAATGGCCCCACTCTCACACATACAAGGTCGTTGCCTACCAGTGGCAGAGCAACCCCGACTGTTTCAGCTGTGCAGGAACGACCAGCCGCAGTACGGCTCGAGAGTACTACAACATCGCAGAGAACTTCTGTCGACCAACCATCCGAGCCTGCTGCTGAAGATGATGTAATGGATGCGTGGGGTGAGTTTGACGAAGACGGCGACAATTTCTTCGATGCACCCAGTGCAAACAATCCTACTACACCCGCCGCTGCACCCTTCGATGATGGTGGTGAGCCTGATTTTGCCGGTTGGCTCGCAGCGCAGAACAAGCCGAAATCAAAGCCTGCCTTACCCAGAGGGCTGAGCAAGCCGACCAACGGCACGAGCCTAGCGCCGCGACCAACAGCCACTAGGAGTGTGTCAAGTGGCCTGCCTGCCGCGAAGAAGGCCGTGCCAGTCATACAAAAGAAGCCTGCCGCTGTCCCTGTGCCAGTGAAGAAGGTAGACCTCAAGCCTAAAGATGAGGGTAATGAGGATGATTGGGGTGCTTGGGACTGAGAGTATGACCATACTGCACAGCCTGTTCCACTAGATGGCGGGTACGTTACCAACACTTCTGACAGCGAAGTAGGCGTAGGCTCGACACTCTCCAGGTTCATAGCTTGTCTCAGATCGCGCCTCCATACAGCAACATGTTGCGGTGCGCTGGTATCGGGCGGGATGTGTGTACCCTGGTCCGACGTTACGGCAATTCGTCCAACCGAGGCATCTGTTCGCTTCTAACGACCATGAAGTTTGACACCCTTTAAAGTGCGTCTCTCAGATCTTGAGACCTCACCCAGGATAAGAGCGGTAGCTGCGGACGGTGACCGCCTACTAGCCCCGGGCAGGGTTCATCATTGCTGAGTGTAAGCAAACCATCTATGGACGCCCCGTATAGAATTGTGGCCACGATCGACTCCGAAAGTGCTCACCAAACTACGACTCAACAGCCTGATCATGCTTCTTCTGCTGCCTATGATCGACCAGAATGGTGCCGCTATCTGAAGCGCAAGGCAGCTACAGACTTATGCTCCATGCCAAGTTTCAACGCCGACGCTTGATAACGCTAGGCCCAATGCTCCCTTGTCTTTACGCTCCGACCAATCAATGTGAATCTGACGGAGCTCAGAACTCCACCGGCTTATGGATCCTGTTTACCTTCGTCATGTATAGTACCTGCTGAGCGCGAACTACTTCGACCGACTACTCCAAGAGACTGCATCAATTGCCATCATGCCTTGCTTCAGCTGCTATTTCATTTTGTCTTGACGGCTCAACTTCTACGTGACAGCTATCATGACGTGCACAGGTCAGCAAACTAGAACAGGATCGTTGAAGGATCATAGCAGACCAATACTTTTGCGAGACTACCAGGACTAAACTGCAGAACGTCAAGGCGTCTACTGTTTCTGCTATATACTACCGGACTAGGTATACATACGCATTCTCTCCATTCTCGCGATGGGCAAGATAGGTCTCCTTATGAACCACAATTCAATGTCTGATTTCATCGTGAACCATGACTTCTATACGGCGAAGAAGACCAAGCAGCACAAGACCCTGTCGGCGCAATCGCCCAATAGTCCTCACTCTGAGGTGCAGCAAGCGCTCTCCGACAAGCCGCGGCGAACACGCAAAGTGCATAATAAAGTCCGAACAGGTTGCCAGACTTGCAAGATTCGGCGCAAGAAGTGCGATGAGACCAAGCCGGCTTGCCTGCGATGCACGACTACAGGGAGAAATTGTGATGGCTACGCACTACTACCATCACCACCAACGCAGCCAGCTTTTGCTCCACCAGTGTCGGTAGTGGCTCCTCTTCCAGCATTGATAGCCGTCCCAAGCCACGAAGTGGCATTGAGGGTGAACAATCCAGACGCAGACAATGGCTCCTGCGTGTACCACGGAGCACCCAGCCAACGTGGCGATAATGGCATACTGAACGAAAAAGAGCTTGAGGGCCCCATTTTGAGCTACGGCAGCAATGCCATGATTCTTGATTCAAGCCCAACTGCGAGCTATACTCACGTTAGGCCCAAGCGAAGCCGCGTCGACTCATTCTCAAGAAATACTATGCCAATGATACCACGCCCACCAAACCTTTTTGCCCCTGGAACCAAGATCTCAGACCTCGAGTTGCACTGCTTCTCATACTTCCGCCACCGCACAGGCCCTCAATTCGCATCATACTTTGACTCAAGTATCTGGCGCGACTACTCCATCCGCGGCGCTCTCGCCCATCCAGTGCTCTTCAATGTAGCCGTAGCACTTGGCGCCGTCCACCGCCGGTTCGCCTACGGCATCTCAAGAGAGGCCTTCGAATATTGCGGTCATGCCGCCAGACTCCACGCGAAAGCCGTCACAGGTCTGCGCCAACTCAAAGCACAACAAGTCAACTCAGATATCATTGGAACCACAGACTTCGGTGGCGGCGGCGGTTCAATGGGCGTTTGCGACCGCGACATAATCATGGTTGCGGAGATGCTCCTGGGTCTGTTTGAAGGGTTCCAAGGCGAGGGCGACAAGGCGGTACAACACATGGTCAACGGAATGCAATACCTACTCAGACGGCCCATGATCCTGGTGCACAGTGAGACGCGCTATGGCGCCGTGGAGAGTAACCCGAATGTGTTCTGTCAGCTTTTCCACCGGATCCACCTGAGGGCGCTGGAGTTGTTGGGGACTCCAACGAATATACTCGCGAAGTGGGCGGATGGAGTGCCGCTTCCCGCCATCCCAGATGTGTTTCGCGACATCGACGAGGCGAGGGACTACCTATTCACAGAAGTAGATTGGATCATGCACGCGCCGACACGGGTACGACAGGACGTGAGTGAGCGCAGCGAGGCGCAGAACCTGCATGTCAGTCGGCTGTTAGAATGGAGTGTGGCATACGCGAACACGCTGGCGGATGTGGAGCGGACGTCACGGCAGTTCAAGGCATGCATATTGATGAAATTGACGAGAAACGCGGCGTATCTGCTATTGTACCTGATATTGTTCGTGGCGGTTGACACGGAGTTGCCGCGAATGTCAGATACGACGGAGGACACGGACGACGATGAAGACCAGGACACTGGGCTGGCGTATGCGATGCGGGCGTTGTGGAGGGCTGTCGATCGACGGGAGGAGTTGAACACGAACCTGGCGCGGGTGCAACTGCTGGCGGAGGGGTTCCTCGAAGAGGGTGGGATCTTCGGATATGACGAGCATTCTCTGTCGCTGGATACGGGTATTGGACCTCCAAAAGGCAAGGACAAGATTCCCGAGTCGAGTAACAAGACGAGGCATTTGGTCAAGCAGACGAAGAAGAAAGCACAGTACGCGGATGGGGCCGAGACTGTGTGGGAGAGGGCAGGCATTTACGGTGTGGCGGAGCGGGTGAGCGCGTTGGAGGAACATGCGGTCATCGAGGCTGCGAGGGTGATCATCCCGGGGCACATTGACCCGAGGTGGGTTGATATCACTTTTATGATGGAGGCGCGAAAGCTGTTGTTGAGGTATTGTTGGCCGGACGAGCATGGGTTGGGCATGATGTGGACGCAGGAGTGGTGGGCATTCTAATCAGTCAATCAGTCACTCCCCCAATGAAAGCCACGATATTCTGCAGTTCCGCATAACAAAGACTATTCATGCCAAACGAACGAACATGCAGTGCGGTTTTCTTCACGAAATTCCACATTTTCGATTCTCGACTGTCGTGGAATTGAATGCTCCGATGCAGACACTCGGTTGCCTAGCCATCTACGCAATCCATCCGTGACTCGCGATTCCCCCGATTCCGGCCTGACCCGCTCGCTCGACTGTTCGCATGCCACCAGCTCGTGGGTGGGGGTGATACCATGGCTCTCTCTCTCTCTCTCTCGCCGGTCCACGACGTATGCACCAGCAGTCTTGACTTGAACGCGCGTACTGCGAGAGCTCGTACACGCACACTCGTATTCGAGTACTTTTTCGAGGGGCTAGTCGGGCGTTGCATGCAGGGCTCCTGGTGCGCTGCAGCGTTGTGTGTCCGATGAGATGGATCAAGGGGTTTTGGTGAGACAGAAGCTTTCCGCGAAAAGATGTTGGAGGGTGCAGTGACGAAGATGAAGAAGAAGATCGATCGGCCTCTTTCTCTGCGATTCGTAGTTTTGATTTGAGATGGAGGAGAGAGGAGACCTGGGCCAGTGGAGCCTACGTCGTGGTACGAGCTGAATGAAAACTCGAGGAGGAGGAAGGACGACGGTGCTACCTACCACGACAGACAGACATTACGCGGCAGACGGAAGATAAGGTGGAATTCCAGCATCGATGCGGTTCACCGTCAGATGAGTGCAGCGCCCTGGGACAGCAGGTTGGTATTGCCAGGTTGTATGGGACTTGAAGGATTAGGTGAGACCAATCAAATGTGGAACGACGTACAGTCAGATGGATGAAGATTGACTTGACTTGTTGTGCTCCGAAACCGTGGTTCACGTCTCGTCCTCTGCGAGCACATACGTATCTTTGTTTACCGCTTGATGACCGCTGACAGCTGTAACGATTACCAGCGTTGAGGATCTGGGCGACCTTTAGATTCTCTTCGAGCCTTGTGGTAGGCCATTGATGCTTCTGGCCGTGCCTTTGAGGCATGGATTGTAGATATGTCGATGTTCACGACATGACGGTGGAGTGAGGTTTTTGCTCCGCCTTGAACTTCCAGCGTCTTTCGGATCGGGAACACGATATCTTGGAAGATGATCTTCAAGCAACGATTGCGATCTCTCTTTGGAGCCCGCTTCCTCTCGAATGTCTTATTCATGCCTGCGCGTGCTGTAGTGCTGCCGACACGGACAAAGGAAGAAGACGCAACATCGCGCTCTTCCTGAGAGCTCGGACTTTCAGAAGCCAATGCAAGGCCAGCGCCATGGCGTCTCATATCTTCCGTTCCGTCTTGGGGGGCCTAACTCTTGCATATCTTCATCTGTCCTCCTTGTTCCCAGCAGGATCGTCCAACACCCTCTTCTGCTCCAACACATGCGTGCCTCTCCCACTCCCCAACAGCCTCACTTCACCCTCCAAGGCCTTGATCTCCGCACCCTTCTCGTCCTTCATGGCCTCCGTCTCGAACGTCAACCAAGCCCAATAGAAGATCTGGTAGCTCAGAAAGGCCATGGTCAGGCTCTTGAACAGGGCGCGTGAGTGAGACTTGTAGAAGTTGGTGGATGGGTTGGAGGACTTGGCAGGCTTGCTGGCGGGGTGTGAGTATTGCTGTTGGTTGGACGGGTACTGCTCTTGCTGACGGAGCCGCGTGGTGCTGAAGGTGCGCTGTGCCGTTCGGAAGGTCAAGCGTGTGGAAGTCGTAGTCGCGCCTCGCTGTAATGGCCGAAAGAGTGACATGGCGATTCAGTCCTACTCTGGTAGATAGCCAGATAGATTAATCAGCATGAGCTCAGCCAATACAGCGAGCTCACGGTAACACCTTCCTCGACCCTGTGTTTGCTAGGTTTGCTCATCTTCTGACTAGACACGCTTAGCCATATTCGGTCGCTCCCAGAAAGGGGTGTACTCTAGCCCCATCCCCAGCTTACCTAACCAAACCTGGAAAGTACAAGTGTCCATATCAACCGTCAACTAACACCACCATCGAACCACCATCAGTCTCATCGCAACAATCCAAGTTCAAGTCCATCCTTCACCTTCCCATTTCAACCATTGCAACCAAACATTCCCAACCACCCAAACAAGAAAATCCGAATACCCACAAACAACACCAACCACTTACTCACTCATCCCGCTAAGTCCATCCAAGAGCACCACTACACTCCAAGATGGCCCGCCAAACACCCCAACAGAAACGCGCAAACCAAGCCTTCAGCAAACAAAACGAAAAGAACATGGGTCGTCCGACGACCACACTTAAGAAGAAGGAAGCTCAGAAGTCGCCCATTGGGACTGGCATGTTAAGTAAGTCAAGTCAAGTCCCGTTCAACTTGTCCGTCTCGTTTCCTCACGTCTCTCCTCCCACCCTTCCTAGTCCGTGATCTGCCCAGCAGCCACACCCGTCCGCCCCTCTCACGTCACACCTACGCTTGTCATATCATCTCATGTTACATCACGTCACGTTACCTCCCACACATCTCTCTTTGATCAGCCCTATCCGTCTGGCCGTCCTTCAACACCAGAGACAGCCATCCACCCTCCCCACACTCTCTCACCACCCCAATCAACACCCCACCACTAACACCAACCCCCCACAGTCCTCCTCGCCTTCGTAGTAGCAGGCACCCTGGGCGTCGGCTTCGCCGAGATCGGTGGCGGCGTCTGGAGCGCAATCCAGAACATGCTGCGGTCTGTCGGCGTGTTGTCAAAGTAAGCGCGCGCGCGCGCCGAAATTACGAGCCGCATAGTCTGCTGCTTTGTGTGTTGCGCGTGGGTGGTTTAGCTGCGACAGGTCAGTACGCGCGCATGTGCCACGGCATGCTTGGTGGTGCGTGAGGCGGCATAACAGTAACTTGGACGAATGGATGGGTGGAGGGATGGACGCCCTAGGTCAGCTTAGCGCGAGCGAGCGTTTGTGCGCTGTGGTGCGGCGCGCGTGGCTCGAGCCCATGTGAGGGACGTTCGAACGTGGCGTAACTGTTGCTTGGGGACCGAGGTACCAGTCCGTCTGTCCACTACACGCGACGGAGGACTTTGAGTGATTACTCACGCGCTAGGGCTCCTGTGAAGAGTGCGAGCAAAGATGTATGCAAAGCGCTGCAATGTATTACTTACCTAGTCTATGGTTCAAAACGTGCATTTGCACAATACAGGAGTGCTCGTCGCTCGAACCATTCCAAACTCTACACCTTTTCCATCCACAACCCATCGTGCATGCAGCCGTGGCAGCCCAAAACGCTACTGGACATTGGCCTCAAAACGCAAGCTAGCTAATCAACTAATATGGTATCCCGTTCGTCAACAATTGGAACTCATCGTAAACCTTGGTCGAGAAATTTGCCGCACTCCTCTTGATCAACCCCACCATGTACTCGGCTGCCTCCTTCTCGCTTTTCTCCAGCACAAATCGACTCCTCAAATTGCGCATCGTCTCCGGCTTGAAGCACGGCAGCCCCGAATCAAGCATCAGGCTCACCAGATGCAGCAGCTTGCCGCAGTACTGTCGGCTGCACAGGAATGCTTTGACCGTGAGCTCCTCGAACCAGCGGTAGGCCTGGCTCGTGGAGGGGTCTGTCCCGCCCATCACGGCCAGCATCTCGGGCGTCAGTTTGAAGGGAGCGCGCTCGAAGCGCACGCCGCCGGGTGAGATGTCGAAGAGGAAGCCAAAGTCGATGTGGAGGATGTGGCCTTTGTCGTCGACCATGATGTTTCCGTTATGTCTATCTTTAAATTGCAGGAGGTAGCTGATGACGGAATATGCGGCCATACTCTTCACAAATTCGGTTCTGGCTTCCTGGTAGCGGACCGAGTGTTCACCTCCATACTTGGTGATGAAGTAATCGTGTAGGCCGTTCACTGCTTCTCGGCCGAGCATGTCTCGACTGATAGAGTTTGGGAGGACGTCGATAACACCGCATCCTGGGGCTGTGGCTGTGACGCGGTAGGGAAAGACATACACATCTAGACCAACTGAGTTGAAGATACCACGGAATGCGGAAATAAGTTGCAGAGCAAGCACGTCCTGTCTGCAGTCATCCCCAACTTTGAAGATGGCGCTTTGCCAGACCTCGTATGAAGTCGGGTCTTCTGAGGCCGTTGTTGCGATAGTAGCTGATGATTTGACACGCTTATGTTTTGGCAACTGTCTCGGCAGGGCCATCTGCTGAGCTTGGTCATCGGTTTCTTGGTTTCGCTGCTTCTTGATGCGGAACGTGGCCATGTACGGCGCCTTTGCATGTGATTGCAGTGGCTTGCCTGACTTCCGGTCGATTCCGACAACAACACCATCTGGGTTACTGGGCAAGTACACCCCTACTTCGACCTTGATTTTCCGTAGCTCTTCTTCAATCTTGGCTTTCTTTTCCGGCTTAGGTTTCTTGATAAATGGCTTGAGCTTGCCGGATATGCCAGTCACTTCACTAAAGAATGCGAATTCTCGTTCGTAAAAGTCCTTATCGGCTCCAGTAAAGCTGGCAATGAGGCTGTTTGTGACTTTGTCGAGCGTTGGCTTCAGGTCGTCTTCGATGGTGGCATCGTCGTCTTTGTATGCGTTGGCTTGCATATTCCAGAGAATTTGGTGTGCAAATAGCTGTGAAGACTTGCCGGCTTCGACAATGAACCTCTCGACGTAACCTAACCCATCATATCTCAACGCCTGCACGATCTGGGGCACATAGAAGAAGGTGACATCGATCGCATGGCTGTCAAGAGCTCTGATACCATACTGGACGACAAAGGGATGATTGCCATAGCCGGGCAAGAAATACGTGACAGCTTGGCAGGGGTTCACCGGAGTCCAGACGAGCAGGTACTTGAGCTGAAACGATAGATCTTGTGGTAATGTTTCGCCAAGCAGGATGTCGATAGCATTGGGTTCGTGCAACGCCTTCTCTGGAAAGTTGCAAAGGAGGAACCGGACGTCTCGATGCAGCTGATCGGAAGGGAAGCGGGTGACCAGCTGGACAGCCAGACTAGGGTCTTCCGCCCATGCAGTCCGCGCAAATGGCGCGATGTTGGCGCTTGTTGGCCCATCAGAGCTGGGCGCACCTAGTGGGTGCAGCCATACATTGAGTCGTCCGATTTCGCTGTACAGCAATGCTTCGAGCAAATTTAGCTTCGAGTCGTTGTCACGTTTCCCTGCCGAACCGGCAATTCCAAAAGTCTTAGACGTTGCAAGCATGGACAAAACATCCTGCATGACTTTGACTTCAGCTTTGACTTGTAGTCGGTTGCCACCGAACGACCATGCGGGAGGGTTACGGAACCAGGCTAGGCCAGTTGATAGGATCCGGTCTTTCAGACGCCACATTGTGTTCTTGTTCAGACAAGTGCTGAACTGTAGAATTTGCAGGCCGAGAAGGACCGCGTGAAAGTGTATTTCCCTCATGAGAGGATGACTCCGAGGCCTCTGAAACCCTCTCAGTGTCCGCATGATCATACGCACTAAAGTCCTTTGAGTGTGTGGACTACCAAGACGGATGGCGTTGAAATGGCTCTCGAAGAATTGTAGCAGCCGCAAATGAGGAGAGATTGTGTTCTGCGCTACTTGCGCTTGTTTCAAAAGCAGCTCTCGATCAGATGGCGCGAATTCTTCTTTGACATAGAAAGGGTCGGGGTTGTGAAAGTGAGGATTGAAGATGCCTATGCCTCGATCAATGGTGGTTTCCCATGCTTGCGCGATCTCCGTCAAGATGCGAGGTTCCATTCGTGCGTTTTCGTGAATGACGCCTAGCCATAACGAAATGCCCATCTTGATCGATTCCTTAGTAAAAACTTTGAATGGTATATTAACAAGGTAGTGCACGATGGCCGTTTGCGATAGCTTGCTGCGGCAAAGAAGCGCGGCAGCTCTGCGCAGAACACCCTTGAGATCCTGGAGAGGTATCTTCGAGTGCAACGTCGTCCTTTGCTCGATTTCCGCCAAGGTCTGCTGTGCTTCGTCGAGAATATCTGTGGAAGTCTTCACGCCGTCTACCAGCTTGCCATGCAGTACAGCACCGTTAGAAATGTGTCCTTGTGAATCATTTGATGCTATGCCGCCGAATCTGTACTCTTGCCGTGTGGTGTACTGAGCCACGAAATCTGACGCGACATTAACGTTCGTGGTCTTGGCTTGCTGTTCGATGGCGGCCAGCCTCTGATCCATAGAGGGTATCGTCGAACCGATCTCAAGAGCGAAAGACCTGCCCAGGGATACATGGCCGTAAGCGCCAGTATCATCATACTCCGAAAGATATGTTTGAAGAAGACCTTTCACATCAAGAGGAGCAATGGCTATTACACCTATCATCCAGCGGCGCGCCGCAGTATGCATAGCATCCAAGGTTCGCTTTCGGAAAACGTAATCATCGCTCAGGTTGACGGTCACCTTGCCTCTAGCAGACGAAAATGTCGATTTCCACTCGTACTCGTCTATCTCAGCTTCGAGGCAACTCGACCACAAGATCGATAGAAGCTCCAGCAGGGCGAATATCGAGGACTTCTGAACCAGGGCCGACGGTGCAAAGTTGATAATATAGTCGGCGGTCGCTCGTGCGATTTCCTGCATCTTAGCACTGCGATGACAGCAGCCACTGAAGATCTCGACAAGCTGCCGTGCGATATAAGGTGCTGCATAATCATCATCTTTTGCGGGTCGTGCCTTTTGGACATAACTCTTGACCACCTCCATAGCAATAGCACTCAAGCCCGCGCCCATGTCGCTTTCCCTCAGGGCGGGATCGGAAAAATAAGCGAGGATCTTGGCGCAGCTGCCTGATGCTGCTCGCAGAGATTCGACTAGGTAGACAGTATTGAGATAGACCACTTTCTGGTAGCTCAAGTGTCGAATGTGGGTTTCCTGATCAGGAATGACGCTGATGAGATTGCGCTTTTGTTCAGCCACGTGTTGTGAGCTCATGCCACGACGTAGGACAGTGTTCAGTTCGACATCAGACTCTAAAAGCTCGGTTCGGTCGCGGTCAACAACAGGAGCCGAGTGCATGGCGAGCAGTCGCAGTTCATGGTAGTACTGCTGACCTATCCTTGACTGCAGAGTTATGCCATGCACAGCGATGTTGAACCATGCTTCGCGGGCCAGAGCCTCGATCTCAGTACGGTCCTCGTCAGATCCCTCTAAAGCGACGATCGGTTTTCGTGAAGCCAAGATAGCAAGTGGTTTCAGTAAGGGGGCGATTTCTTGCGCAGCCTGCTCGACTTCGGCCGAATGCTTGAACTCACCCTCCACTACGTCACCTTTGCTCAGGATCCTCTCCAGGAGTTGTACTGCGAGTACCCTAAACAGTGGCGAGCTAGGATCGACATGAGCTGCGAGGTACTCTCTAGCAGCTCGTACAGCTTCGAAAACGACGTTGTTCTTCTGTTGAACAGCTTCGGAATGCATGCGTGAATAAAGTCTAAGTAGGGACTTGAGCTCGTTCTCCTTGCCGTGCACGGCGAGGACAGCAGTATACTCAATGATGCGGGCATCGACGACGAGGTTGATTCTGCTGATCTTTTGTGCAAGGAGGGTCTGAGCAAGGGCAACTATTTTGTTGTCATTGCAGGTGGTTGCGACGGTGACGATGGCTCTGGCCACATTACCACATATTATGGAAGTCTCTTCATCCCCGCTCATCGACAGCGAGATAACACTACCCGTTGGACCTCTAGGAGCAGACGACAAAGATTCGTGCTGGCCGTTGATGCCGGTGGGTGATAGTGAGTGATGTTGCTTCTCGGCGCCAGATTGCGAACTCAGCACGTTGCCAAGAGAGTACAGGGTGGTGATGATGGCATCTGTTGAGACCATGCGAAGGATATGGGCTAGACTCTGAGCGGCAGTGGTGATAGCTTCGGTGCGGGTAGTGCCTTGGACGATGAACCTAAGAAGGGTGCGTGCAATGTTCGAGGCGCTATCGGGCATGTATCTTGCAGCGGTTGCCATACTTTGCAAGACTGTCTTGGCTAGAATGGGATCTGACATTTGAGGCTGACTCTCAAGGGCATCTTCGCACCAGTCCAGCAGGACGTCGGGCTCGGCGAGTTCTTCATCGAGGACCATACAGTGTACGAAAGCTTCGAGAGCATGTGCTTTGACGCGGAAGGCCAGTCGCTTCTGCCAGGCTGAAGTGAGTTGTAGATAGTCGGAGCCCTCCTCGAGCACATTCATCTGGTCGGTGACCAGGTCCACGAGGTACTCGACCATGTCATCGTCGACGTCTTCTTCGCAGTGAAACTTTTCCAGGTGTGCACCTTTCATGTAGGAGTCGAGAAGGTCAACACTCCTGTTTCGTGCATCCTTGGCAGCGAATTGAGTAGAGCAGGCGACGATTAGCCTCATGAAGCTCTGCTGCAACTGCATGGCACCAAGAGGAGCCCCGCGAGCGGCGTAGAGTTTGAGAGACTTCTTCCAGTCTCTTGCAATAGGGTCATCCCAGTCGGTGTGGCGGATGGTGGAGACTGCCTTTTCAAGAGCGATCAGGTACTGCTCCGACATGGCAGCGCTAAGCGACTTGACCAGGTTCAGCCTGTCGTGGGCTGACCAGAAGGTCGAGTGGTTGGCAGCAGCGTCAAGGAAGCCAACCAACGAGACGGAAATGGCGGCGATCTCGACCGCCTCCTCTTCGTTGCTCTCTTGGTCATCCTCGGCGGTTATAGTGCTGGCCAAGGTGCTTGCAGCCTGGGACCAATTGCTAAGATAACTCTTGACGTGGGCTTGAACATGGGTTTTGAGCTCGGGAAACTTGATGCCCATGGACAGGAGGGCATGGGCTAGGTCGTGGGTCACGACAGCCCATGGGGAGGGTTTGATGTCCTGTAGGTAGGGGGAAGGGGTGAACAGCTGGGTATGGGCCTCGGGCAGATAGTCGCCCAGTTGTCTGACTGCGCGAACTGCATGTTCTGGGTCTTCAAGCTTCGCAGCGGCTGAAGACAGGGCTAGCAGGATGTCCAGCTCTCTCGCGCTCATAGGCTTCCGCGAGGTGGGGGCTATGGATCGTAGGGCGCCGTTGAAGTCACCGTTGGAAGGTGATTTCTTGGAGGGTGGTGTCTTGGGGGGGATAGCTGACACCAGCCTCTGGATGTTGCCGCCATTGCCATCTTGGTCGACTGGCTCGTTGGCGGAAAGAGCTGCAAGTTTGGCATATGCTTCGCGACGGAGAGAACCACGGCTGTAGTAGTGTCAGTGTTGGTGCCTTGTCCCTGCTCGGTATGGTGACTGTGTCTTACTAGTCCATGGCTCAACTCACCACTTGTCACAACCCCTACGCGTTCCGACCACTCATCTCTTACTATACTGTAGAAGGGGTCACGGTACTTCGCTACTTACCGAGTTCGTTACTTGCCTACTCCGTTACTTCCCTACTTTCTCGCAGATGGACCTATGATGTCGCTTGCTTGGCGTCGAGGCGGGAAGTTAAACGGGTGACAACCAATCACGATGCTCGTGTTGCGGCGCAGTGATGTGCAATGAGAGGATCATCGAAAGACTGGAGAAGAGCGAGATCTTGAGGCCTTGACCCCGGCGATGCGCTATAACATGCGCCATGCGTTATGCCCTGCATGAAATTCAGACTCAAGTAGCTAGACCAACGTGATTTCCGGATTGGAAATCCTCACCACTGCCCCAATCCCCTTCACCAGCTGTCGACTTGTACTGTACATTGCTTGTTGGAACTCGTTATTGCTATGATCTTCACCCGTCCACCCAAGCCCACAGCTAGACATCTAGACCTTAAACCTCACCTCAACCTGCCCCATCGTCACAGTCGATGCGAGAGAAAATGCCTCCCCAGGCAGAGAAGTCGAGTCTGAAGCGTGTTAGGGTATGCATACTGTGCCTTCTGGGTGTGCTGTCCCAACCAAGCTCAAGCTAATGCCCCTACAGCACAGCACAGGCGAGGATCAAGAAGACACCAAGAAGCCCAGACGGTCGGCAAGGCTTTCGCAATCACAGGCAGAGTCTCCCTCTCAGCGCACCAAGAAGATCAAGACGCCTATTGGCACCAAGCCGTATCCCTCTCCACTCACCCATGCTGAGTCGACAGCGACCACGACGACAGTCGAGAAGCAAGACCGAACAGCTTCACCCCCCAACTTTAAGCCTTCGCGTAACGGAGACCAAGTCACTCCAGACTCGTCACCAGTCCTGACCGGCCTCTCCTCGCCCCCACAAGATACACAGCTACTGTCACAGTTCGTCTACCCGCCAAGAGATTTGGGCGATGAGCTCGAGGAAGATGAGGGCACATGGGGCTTTCTTGTACCTGTCGATCCCAACGTTGGTCACAAGTTGATCATGAGGCGGAGAGCTTTCTGTCCAGCCCCGGCCAAGCCCCTAGAGATCACCAGAGGTACGACCGAGAGCCGAAAGGTCACAAAGCAGAATGAGCTGCTAGAGGCCGAAGAGGACTACGAGAAACAGAAGGAGAGCCAAGGGTTTCCGGCCGGAGGCTATCTGCTAGGTCGCCATCCCGAGTGCGACATGAGACTCGACTTTGGCACCATCTCCAACAGACACTGTCTCCTCTTCAACGAGAACAAGCCTGCCGGTTCAATGGCCGTCATCGAGGACCTGTCGAGCAATGGCACGTTCGTCAACGAAGCCATCCTGGGCCGAAACAAGAGGAGGGAACTGGAAGACGGTGACGAGATCGCCCTGGTCGACAACGCCAGCTTCATCTTCAGATATCCAAAGAGTCGCATGTCAAGTGCCTTCCACTCACAGTATAGAATACTGCAGCAGTTGGGCAAAGGCCACTTCGCCACCGTCTACTTGTGCGTGGACCGATCCTCCGGCCACAAGTTCGCCGTCAAGAAATTCGAGCGAAGAATGGGCGACTCGCAGCGCAGCCAAACTGAAGGCTTACAACAAGAAATAGCCGTCCTCATGTCAGTCTCACATCCCAACGTGCTCTGCCTGAAGGAGAACTACGAAGAGGCCGACGGCGTCTACCTAGTCCTCGAGCTGGCTGCAGAAGGCGAACTCTTCAACTGGATCGTGTCGAAGCAAAAGCTGTCCGAGGCGGAAACGAGAAAGGTCTTCATCCAGCTGTTCCAGGGTGTCAAGTACCTTCACGAGCGCAACGTCGTCCACAGAGACATCAAGCCAGAGAACATTCTCCTGACCGACAAGAACCTCTCCGTCAAGCTCGCAGACTTTGGTCTTGCTAAGATAATAGGCGAGGAGTCGTTCACGACCACACTCTGCGGTACTCCTAGCTATGTTGCCCCAGAGATTCTCGAAAACACCAAACACAGAAAGTACACAAGAGCCGTCGATGTCTGGTCCTTGGGCGTAGTGCTATACATCTGCCTGTGCGGCTTTCCTCCCTTTAGTGATGAGCTGTACACTCCAGAACGACCATACACCTTAGCGCAGCAGATCAAGATGGGCCATTTCGATTATCCATCACCCTATTGGGATCCAGTCGGTGACCCAGCACTTGATCTGATAGACCGCATGCTTACCGTCGATGTCGAGAAGCGCATCACCATCGACGAGTGTCTCGAGCACCCCTGGACCAGAGACCTATCGCTCGCTGATCTCCAACCACATCTCAACAGATCCTACATCAACCCTGAAGACAGCACAAACGGCCTGACAGGAGCAATCGGCAGTCTGAAGATGGACTTCAGCAAGCGTAAGGTCAAGCGCCAGCGTACCTTACTCGCAAACATCAATGATATAAAGGTCAGCAAGATTGTTGAGGTTCCCAGGGCGGAAGTCCCTAGCGTACCACAACGAGATGCTAGCCCAGCGACCATCACAATCTGGGAAAAGAACCCGCAGGGCAAGAAGAAGCCCCAGAGTGCTGCAGCGGCAAAAGCAAATGGTGTTACCGGCAAGAAAGGCAAGAAAGGGAACAAGAAAGAAGAACATCCAGCTGAGAATCGACAAGAGGAAGAGTTCATGAGTATGGGTGGGAAGGGTGATATGCCGCTGTTCGCCGATGATGGCGATAGTCGATACGTTGCTGCCGAAATGCCTCCTGCTGAGGCCAAGGAAATTGGCGCGAAGTGAAGAGCTTCGAAGCCAATTGCTAGAAAGGAACGGAAAACAACGATGGTCAATGGGTGGGAGATGAGTTTTGACTAGATTATATGGGCCATGCGCCAGATGTGAAAGGGTTGACATTCACTGGTTGGGTATTGCATTGATCGACTCTTTGCAGGAGGTCCCTGTGGGCACTATCATCGTTCTATGAGCTCATTGCTATGTCACAAGGACAGTATACAGGCATATTATATGCTCGAGGTTCACCATTGTATAAATAAGTGGCGGGATTGCTCGTGGCCATGACGTGCCTCCACGTCCCAGGCAGACTCGTTATGCAGGATGGAATCCATATCGCGATTGAACAGGGAACTACTTTTCAGGCTTGTATAGCCTCTACATGCTTGTACATTCCCGGCCCCTTCGACCAGCGCTATCATCGATCATACTTCTACGATGAGGCTGCAGGGCGGTCACCTTGATCGACTGGGGTATTGCTACCCCATTAACGCTTTGTTCTGCAAGCCGTCCAGCACGTGCGCCCCAACAGCTCCAGAACCGCGATCATAAGGGCCATGAGATGTACAATGCCAGGATCACTCAATAGTTCGGCTACCATGACTTTCCCCGCATGGGGAAGGGTATCCAGACGCCCGATCCAAGGCCGTCAATAGCTTCCTATCTACCAGCTTGCCCCCATTTCTTCGAGCACCCTCTAGCACTTCATCAAACGTGATGGAAAAGCTGCATCGCAATGTCGACATCCTCACAGCATCAACAGCTAAAAGAGCAATTCATCTCATCTCGGGGGAAATGGACACCGCAAATGGAGAACATGCTACGCTCTGACCCAGACTACTTCGCAGCATACCTCAAGCTCCGCTCTGTGCCCATCATTAACCAGGCTCTATCGGCCAAAACCCAGGAGCTAATTCTGCTCGCCGTCGTCGCCCAATGCACTGCATTGTTCAAGCCCGGTATCGAGGCTCACACCGCGTCCGCGATGGAAGCCGGGGCCTCGAAGGAAGAGATTCGTGAGGTCCTGCATCTGAGTAGTGTACTCGGCATACACGCCATGAGCGTCGGCGTACCGCTACTGGTAGAAGTCTTGGCCGAGGACGGTAGAGCCGCGGGACACACGGGCGAACTCGACCAGCGAAGACAACAGCTCAAAGACGATTTTCAGGCGAAGCGCGGGTATTGGTCTGGGAATTGGGACAACATCGTGCGAATCGACCCCGATTTCTTCGAAGCGTACACAGAGTATTCCTCGCTGCCGTTCCGGAAGGACAAGAGTGTGCTCGATGCGAAGACCAAGGAGCTTGTCTATTGTGCTATTGATTGTGCGACTACGCATCTGTATGCGCCGGGCCTAAAGTTGCATATCCGAAATGCGATTAGATATGGTGCGACGCCCGAAGAGGTCATGGAAGTGTTCGAACTCGCGGCGCTCATGGGTCATCACACCGTACTAATTGGAGGGGAAGTACTCGAGGCACAGCTGAAGTCTGCATGAGGACTTGTTGTTTGTGATGTTGGTCCTGGCTCCCTAATCCTACCTGTTCAATGGCATTTCGCATTGCTGGTCGACATGTCCAGGCTTGGTTCTGTCAGCACTTTCGATATACCAACATTCTGAAAGCAGTTCGTCTTCGATGCTCCATGAGGCGGAAAGTATCTTTCCCCAGGCCTCGATTCTGGGTCAAACCCCAGCCCCAAACCTCGACCCCGAGCTCCGAAGAAAGTATCAGTCTTGCGGCAACACAGCCTCCAGTTGCAGAATTACCGAAACCGATAGCTTGCGCTGCCCAGGCATGAGCCTCGCTAAGCTGACACATAAATACCTCACGGGATGCGTTCACAGATACATTCACCGGGGCTCAGGTAGCATGTCATCGGCACGGAACGAGATTTGTTTCTTCATCTGCCGTCAGCGACAATTACTTGTAAGGTAGTCTAGTAGTTGCTGCGACAGAGCTTACTCGATAGCGTCGGATGCACTTACTGTTTGCGCTTGGTGCCCCGGGGCATAACTTAAATCACGTTCGAATACAAGGGCCTGGACTCGCATATCTACGGATGAGCTCGGAAAAGCTGACCGAACGCGTTCGCGACGCCATTTCTAGCTGCGTTGACTCCTCCCTTGTCTGCTATCATCGTGCAGAAGTTGGTCGGCTGCTGAGACCCCGATTGCATATGCTTCTAGAAGGCTCATTTCAGCAAGGGTATTTGGAAGGCACGATACACCTTGAGCTTGGTACCGAAATGGAACGACGCTATCGGTTCTGCGAGGCAGGATCCTGCACCTAAGCTCGTCCAGTGCGATCCAGATCACTGATAGGTCAATAACCGGCAACCGCGCTTCCCATACGTCCGGCCATTAGCAACAATAGGCGCGGGGTCTCAACAAATTCCTATATCTTATCATCCATTTATAGTAATAGATCGCCTGCGGTTTCCCTTCGCACACAACAAGCGTTGATGATGGTTGCAGTATCGGTACTTCGTAGCTTGAGCATACCGACACAAGCTGGTGCAAACCTTCCATGCATCGAGCTCCTCGGAGACCTAGCATTGCCGCTCCTCATGCCGTTGCTTAGCATTGAAACAGATGCCAATCTCAGGCATTCCAATAGACTGTTCGATGCATGGCAACCCCAAGGTCAGGCGACTGCAAGGCAACAGAATGAGTGTATCTACTGATGGAAGGTGACTGCCGCTCACACGCCCTGACGGCTCGGGCGAGGCACCCGTGGTGCAAGAGACAGACAGGATAAGTGGGGACGAACTACGGATGCATTTCATCGGGCGCAACAAGCGAGGACGAGCTACGGATGCATTCATCACACCCAATCTTGCAGGAAAAGGTTGGCCAGCCAGTGACTTTTCCCGTCGCAGCACAGCCTGACGTACGGGATCAAGATAGTCCACGCCTCGTATCTACTCCTTATCAATGAAATGACACTCAAGAGGCTAGATTGGCATGAGGTCGCCATGCATATTGGTCTCCACCACAATCGTGCATTAGATACCACAGATACGTGGACTGCCTGGGCTAACCGTCAGGCCGGATAACACCAATATGCGGAAGCGCGACAACGTCCTTGGGGTCTCCACTACCCCAGATACCCAACCTCCATAGCTCAATTAAATTGAGCTATATTGCCTCGTGGCAGCCAGTTCCATTGCTTTTTGTCTGGACTCTTTCTCTTAAAGGACCTTGTCCAACAGAACTCTCGTCGCTCTCATTTTCAAAAAAGTGTCACTGCCAGACCTGGCTATAGACACAATGGACAACAACAGCATAAGAAAACGATCCGTTGTCAACACCTACGAACTGGGGGACATGCCTTCCTCCAGCGGAAAATCGCAGCACAGCTTCGTAGACAACACATCCGAGTACACTCCCCATGGCAAGCCCCTAGATAACAAGCACCTCTCGGTACTGGCAAAAGAAGACCGACGAGTGAGCATCGCCTCAATCGAAGCAGCACGAGTGACAGAAATCGACGACAGGAATGGTCAATTCCACCGATCTTTTTCACCACGACAGGTTCATGTGAGCGCCCACTTATGTGTTCTGTTCGACTAGCGACTAACGCAATACAGATCATCTCCCTGGGCTCCAACATCGGAAGTGGTGTGTTCATTGGTACTGGTAAAGCTCTAGCAAATGGTGGACCAGGCAATATGGTGATTGCTTATGGCCTCGCTTGTTCTTGCGTGTGGGCGGTGCTCCAGACATTGTCTGAGATGACTATCGCCTTCCCAACATCCGGCAACTACATCGATTACGCATACAGATGGGTTGACCCAGCTTTGGCTTTTGGCGCCGGTTTTGCCGAATGGCTTGGTACGTGCCTTACCGCAGCGTGCCTGGATCCTAGTTGCTGATCATCGACTAGGTTGGACCGCTATCGTAGCTGCTGAAGCATCATTCTTCAATATCCTGGTAGGGTTCTGGACTAAAGGAACAGCTTTCCCTGACGCCGCAGGACGTAAGTTGGAGTCCTCTCCCCGATTTGCACACAGAACTAACCAAAGCACAGTCACGCTTTTCATTGTCATTTCGCTGCTCATCTTCACCATGCCTAACAAAGCCTTTGCATGGTTCGAATATGTCTCCTCGCTGATCAAGATCTTCCTCTTCATCCTCATCATCTTCGTGTCATTGGCCATCATTGGTGGGGCTGGTGCACAAGGTGCCTTGAACGGTAGCTACTGGAGGACGCTTCCCGTATTCAAGAATGGCTTTGCAGTAAGTCAACTACGATCGGGCGGAGCGAATCGGTTCTCTAACCGCGTCTTAGGGATTCTCGAACTGCATATTGTTAGCAGTGTGGGCTGTGGGTGACCAGGTATTCATTGGTATCATGGGTGGAGAGGCAGAAAGCCCTCGATTCTCCATGGCTCACGCTACTAAGTTGGTCCCCTTCCGAGTCAACATCGTCTACATGCTCAGTGTCATCTTTATCACAATCATGGTACCTTCCGACGACGAGAGATTGCTTGGTGGAGGCGGTGTCGCCGCTTCTCCATTCGTCATTGCTTTCCAGGATGCCAAACTCTCAGTTCTGCCAGACATCATCAACGCTGGTATGATTATCGGTATTCTCGGTATCTCGGCCGAAGCGATTTACCTCGCCTCCAGAATCCTGCGCACAATGTCCCACCACTCGCTGCTCCCGGAGCGCTTCGCCAAGATCGACAACAAGGGACGACCCCGCTGGGCCCTTGGCATCACCTGTGGCGTTGCAGTCGTCCTCACATACATGAACCTCAGCGCCGGCGGTATAGTCGCACTTAACTGGCTTGTCAGCATCACAAGTGCCTGCTTCTTTGCCAACTGGATGATCATCGCCTTCACGTCCTGGAGATTCCACGTATGCCTCCAGGCTCAAGGCGACAATCTGTTCGGTGAAACTTACGCATGGACGTCGATCAAATGGCCTCTCGCTCCCGTCTGGCTCTTCACCGTGTCAACACTGATGTTCATCTGCTGTTTTGCAGCTGGCCTCAAGCCTTTGGGTGGCGCAAGCTTGTCGGCTGAGAACTTCTTCGAGTACATGATTGGTATCATCATCATTGCCGTCTTCACCCTTGCGTTCAAGATTATCATGAGATCGCAGTGGAGAGACCCTAAGACGGCAGATCTTGTGACAGGACGACGGACATTGTCTACAGAGGAGATCCAGCAGCTGCGCGACTACTATGCGCAGTCCACTTTGAAGCGATTCGGCACATATGTGCAGCTATGGTAGGTATGTGGAGTGATTGGGACTCCAAAGGACCTGCTGGCGCGACACTGGGGGACACGTCTCGCGAGGGCAACGTGTTCGCCAGAGTATCTCCGATGGCTTGCAATATCCGCTCAAAGCTACCGACGACCACGGCGATACAATACTTCCAGAATGTTTGTACTGCGATACCCATTGTTTTGCACACGTTTACGAGCTGTACTATGTCAAGTCATGACCAAAGAGACAACGTATAGGTCGAGGCGTCATCAAATGACATTATTGTTTAACAACCGCACATTTTACTTGTGTACCCTATGCACGAGTCTAGTCCGGTCCGTTACGTAGAACAGAACCGGCCGTCGAGACATTGTGAATGAATGTGACGAAAAAAACGCAGACGCCAGGGACTTCTTCCTCGGTAGATGCGACAGAAACAAGGGTGACTGTACGGTATGTAACGTATGTATGCACGTATATCTTGCGTCGCTGCACGATCTCCCCGTACGGGGTACGTAGATGCTCCAGACGACGCGAAGATCCATTCACATCCAGGACAGTATACTACTTCATCACGCCGCACCCGTTTCGCAAAGTAAAAGAACAAAAACAATCTCGAAGAAACCAGTAGATAGTAATTGTGGTTGCTTGACTGAAGTGACTATATTCCTTTGTGTCTTGTCTCTCCAAGTCCGCCCCGTCCCCACGCTGCGCTGCCCAGTCCGGCCCGCCGGCCCGCATGTCTGTCTGTCTGACCCAAGAGCGCTCGCTGGAAGGGAAGAAAAACGAAAAAACACAGGAGATTCGTCGCGGTGTCATGTATGTACATACGAACGGTCTAAGATCAAGCTGACTTGGCCGTGGGCGCTTGATGGCATAGCGTCGCGTAGCAGAGCATGCCCACTCGATTCGATTGGATATGGGGGCGGGTCGATTGGGACGGTTTCGTTTTCTGTTTCCCCATCAAGCATCCGTCCGCCAAGGAATGTAACGTGCGAACGAATGAGGAGAACGCCTAGCCTCCTCGCTCCCTCTCACCCCCAAATCTCCTCCGCGCTCGGCACAAGCGTCTTGTCGCTCCCACCACTCGTCATTGACCCCGTCCTGCCGCCTCGCGCGCTTCGCGTCGTCGCATCGCTGTCGTTCTCACCCGCACACGTATACCCGCCGAGCCCACCGTACACCCGCCGCGTCTTCTCGCTCCCAGACACAGAGACGTGGCCCGCGCTCGCGACGCTCTCGCAGTCGCTTAGGACCATAGTCGTTAGCGCGCGTTCGCGTTCGCGCTCGCGTTCGAGGCGACGCGCGACTTTCTCGCGGGCGCGCTCGCGCTCTTCGCGGCGGAGTTGGGCGCGGTGGGAGTGGGCGAGTGCGGCGAGGAGGGCTTTGTTGGTGGCGGTGCCGCTTTTCGGTTCTGTGGTGTGGTTGGAGGCTTGAGGGAGGACGCCTGTGAGCGAGGAGTCGGAGGTGTAGCCTGCGGCTGCCTGTGTTCGGTCGAGGTCCGTGCGGGGTTGACCTGTCGCTGCTGTTGCTGGTGTTGGGCTAGAGAATTTGGGTGCGGACGTGGGGTACGCGGACAAGGCGGGTGGCGGCACGTGTTTGCTTTGGAGGATCGAGTTCGAGCTGAGGATGTTTGGGGGTGCCTGGGTGATGATGGGTGAGGGTGCGACGGGAGAAGCGAGTGTTGGCTGGTGTTGGTGATGGATTGCGGATGAGTTGATGATGTGCACGTCTCGACCGAGGAGGCGGAAGTCGTCGTGCATGTCTGCGTAGAGACCGCGAGTGCGGGACTGGGATCTGTTGCGTGGTAAGGGGCGTTGAGGGAGGGGTGGAGATGTAGGGTGTATAAGTCCTGCTCGAGCCGCGATGGAATCGAGGTTCGTGATCATTGCTGGTCTGGGGGAAGGCGCTGGCTGTTGTGTATTGCCGAACGAGGCAGCGGTGGGCGAAGTCATTGGCGAGGCTATGCTTCGCCGTCTGCGAGGTCGGCGTGTGTTGAAGCGAGATGCGCGACTGAACGCTTCTGATTCGGAAGATCCGTCGTTGTCTGATTCGGTCTCGACTGAGCCATCGTTACTGGAAAATGAGTCTGGTCGGTACGTAGGTCGCGGAGCCTCTGAATGGAATCTGACCTTTGGCGCAGGTCCAGCAGACATATCTCTCCTGCGAGAGCGCGGTTCTCTGGATACAGTGCGTCGGGTGGGAATCGAGCCGGCCGAAGGTGCTTGACGGCCAATTGGCTCCACTGAAGGCGCTCGTCGGGCAACGGGCTCGATGGAGGGAGCCCGTCGGCGGGCTGGTTCGACAGATGGGGCCCTCCGACGCACGGGCTCCAGATCAAGGACCCCTGGGACGACTGACTCAAATGCCTGAGGTGTAGGTCGGCGGTCGACTGGTTCGGCAGATGGTGCTCTGCGTGCTAGAGGCTCGACTGATGGTGCTCGTGGACCTCTAGAATTGGCTCGAGGACCTCTTGAAGAAGCTCGCATATGTGCTGTAGCACTCAGTCCTCTGGATGGCGGTCTCGACAATTCAAATGGTTGATCGTCTGATATACCTTGGCTTCCAGCCCCTGTACATTCCGTACTATAGGAAGTCAGAGATGACCGTCGACTCGATCTGAGGGATCCTGCAGTTGGTGGACGTTCCAGTGGCACGGTCTGGATGTACTGCAATGACGATAGCACTGGAACATGTCTGGAGCTCGGACCTTCCTTTGCAAATCCCTCAGCAACTGGACTAAGTATATCACCAAGGTTGGGACTGGCTAGCCGGCTTCGGAACGAGAGGACTGGTGATGTTGCTGTGGTTCGTCCCACTGGGCTAGAGATTCTGCTCTCGGGAAGTGGAATGGCAGCCGCCTCGGCGGTAGCGAGAGACGGTGGCATGAAAGACGGCCGTCCTGTTGCCGTGACTCTTGGATTCAATACCCCATTCAGTGATGACTTCCTGATATGGGAGGGTGCCTTCTTCTTCTTCCATGGTAAGGGTATCGTGATAGTGATGTTCTCTCTATCAGCCCCACCATTTTCATCCTCTGAGTCGTCTTGTCCGTCTGCATCGTGGATAATGTAGACTCCATCCTGCTCATCGTGGCTTTGCGGTGGTGTGGGTGGCAGGTCTCTGTCCAAGTCTGGGCTTGCTTGGGACTGTATTGTACTTGCAACTTTAGAACTCCATCCTCCGTGTATCGGCGCACTGATAGCTGCATCGCCCCATCTAGTGTTCAATATCCTTTCCTGAGCAGAGTTGTCTCTCCTCCGCGATGGCAAAAGACCGTTGAGAATCGCGGCCATGCTTACTTGCTAGAAGTGGGCTGTGTAAAAGCTGCGTCAAAGACCGGCCGTGACTCCAGACGTTGAGGGCCGGCCTCGTTGAAGGACAGGCAACGAGTCTTAGTCTATTGCATATATCAATAGAATCAGTGGCTCTCAAGCGCTGGACACACGATGCAGAGCAAAAGTCAACACGAAGAAAGACGTAGGAGATACCATCGGCAAGGTCTGAAAAGGTCGTGAAACAAGAATAGATGAGGCCACAACTTCTGTCGCGTCTACTTAACACGGCAGTATTGTGCTCACGTTTCCATGACTGGCAGGAATAGATGCTGCAGGCTAGTCATGCCAGCATCTGCAAAGGTACATCGAGCCTGAGCCGCGTAGAAACAGTTGCTGGAGACGGTCGCAGTAGGGAAACCGGGGAACGGAAAGTTACATCTGGACGGTTGTGGTAGAGGAGCGGCATATATGATGCTATGATTGGAGGAATATTCATGTCCGCATATTGTGAGACACGAACTCTCAAGATGGGCGCGTAGAGAAGAAATTGAATGGTTCGATGTTAAGCGCTGAACCGGAAGCTTGGTGTTATAGGCGAAATGATCTGCACCACCTTGATTGGTGGCTTTCTCGTCAACGTTCTCGTGAGCATTGCAGCCAATCAAAGCGCTCTCACGATCTGTGCCTGACTAGCGCGTATGCACGGCGACCACCACAACGGGGGGAAAGATGTCCAAATGATGTGCCGCAAAGAAAGTAGGTTTCGTTCAATGAGACTTGTCAAGTCTTATACAGCTGGACATCATCGAACTTAGACAGCCTGAGGGCTTAAATGAGGACCCGCCCAGTCTACAGGGCCCCATGTCAAGCTCTCTGCGTTGTCCTCGTTGGCTGTAGCGCAAACGGTGGCATGACCTTTTCAGTCAAAAAGTACAAAGATTTGTTGTTGGTACAGTACGGTTCCCTGTGTGCCACACTTCCCCTCGTAGGCTACGGCAGATGATCTGAGCCCGCCATTTTAGCCTCAAACGCATCTCGCCGCAGTGTCCTGCTGTCATTGATGGACGCAGCAAGTAGAAAAACTGTTGCTCACGTGGCTCGAGCATCGTATGCCTATCTTGTGACCAGTAGGCTTCGTAGGTGTGTTCATCGTGGAGTACGCATGTACCGCATCTACTGGTGATAGTATGTGTTCCCTCTTAGTTGCTGAAGTCCAAGTGCTCATACACCAGGCCCCAGGACAATCGACAGATCGGAGCACCACATCAGTTAAAATCCGTTCTCCACCAGGGAGGTTTTGTTGCTGATCCGACGCGGCGCCTACCCCACGTTGATGCGTGACGACCGGCCTCTAGCCATTGCACCCTAGTATCAGACTCTGCCAACAAATGTTGCCGGGACATGGATTTCCGTATAGACCTCTACGCCATTGGATCCATGTAGCTTGTTCAAGCACGACCACGCACTCTAATTGCATCTGAGCCGCACCCGACCAGTCCGGCTGCCAGCACAATTTCTGCGGCCAAGTCTCGACCTCGCGTATTTGGCTGATGTTGTTAGTGTCATATTGGAGGCTGCGTACTTGCGGGAGTTTCTCAGAAAATGTGGTACCGAAGCGATAGTACCCTCGAAACTCCTGTTTGGATGTCTCGCACGGTAGCGCGTTGGCACCGTGCTCGAACGTGGATGAAGTTGAATTACGATCGTGTGCTCTTTCATCCTGTCTATTTGAATATGTGTGTTTCAGCCAGCCCCAGGCATCGCACACTCAAGGCATATTCGACGATCACCTCGAATAGCACATGTGTCGCAGATGTTCCGGCTACAAACAGCACATTCATAATCCTCGTCGAGGAAAGGTTGTTGTATCTGGCCGATATCCATCATCGACGTATCATGGATGCCGTGACCTGCAGTTTGATTGAGATCGTTACCACAGTCTTCGCAAGCATTGGAAGCAACGACCGTTCGATGTTGCACTAAAGCAGATGTTTTCTTGGCAGGAGCTTGCCACTGCGCAATGCTGAAAAATGAATGTAAGCTGCGCTGGGCGGGCTCGTTTGTCTCCAATGATGGCTGATGGAAATCGTGTTCTTGTACGCTATGTGTGCCAGTGGAGCGTTCATCTAGGACAGGAGTCGGATGCTGTCTCTGGGCATCAAACAGCTTCGCCAAAGTATTTTGATGTATTGCCTCGACGTTTGGTCGATTGTCACGTAGTCGCTTTTTCGTCCTGAAGTTGATGTGATCATTGACATGATTTTTGCTGGGAGCGAAAGTCCATGGCACAGTACCAATTGCATTCTGGTCCAGTGATCTGTATGACGATGTTGATGAATTTGATAAGGGCGACCATGAGTCCCATGAAGAGGGCTCATCCATGGTATCTGCTTTCCGCTTCATGGTTCAGTTCTTCAATCGCTTCTTAGGGTTGTCGTATGAGTATAGGACAAAGGTGAAGATCTGCTTGAAGCTGGGTTGGCGACGCGTTCTGCACTCCTACGCGACACGCGACGCGTTCAGCCAGCCACTTTGTTATGTTTTAGCCGTGGTTTATCTTTGGGTGTTCATATGCTGTTAGGAACGATACAATGCTATCAAGCTGTTACTAGACCAGCCGACAGTCTCGAAAGGCTTGCTGGAGAAACATAGCCGTCAGCGGCAACGATGAGTGTGAACTAAGGCCCTCCTTACCGAAATCGTGCTTTCCGGCTGATGTCATGATTTGCATGAGCAGCCCTAGGAGCCTCCTCGCGTAATCTTGCCCAAGGCACGGCAGCCTTCGCCGATAGTACTCTCTTGTCCTGAACCTGCACCAATCTAGGTTCATTGCCAGAATCATTACTACTACAGACACCGAGCCTCTCCTGGGTCTTCTGTTCGAGCAGAATCCACGTCTTTGACCGACCGTAATATAACCTGGCTTTGAGGCATTGCTGTGCAGGTCCCTTGACTCAGTCTGATAAGGCGCTTCTGAAGATGGCCGTGCGAGAAGCAGATCATGCAGGGTCGTGGTACTCTTCGAACCGTCAGCAATTGACATCGCAACTCGACCAGTGGCTGAGCCAAGTACCTACTGATGCTCTTCCGGAGGGAACACTACCTCTGCCGGGAGCGCGTGTTGTGATATCACCTCATGCTGGGTACGCGTATTCTGGATCTGCAGCAGCATGGGCTTACAAGAGTCTCGACCTGTCCAAGGCGAAGAGAATATTCATACTGCATCCTTCACACCACTACCATCTCCGGACAGCGGCTCTGCCGACAGTACAGGGGTACGAGACGCCACTCTCTGATGAGCCTCTCCCGCTGGACCTTGAGTACATCAAGGAACTCTCAGAGCTGTCCACAAAGGCGGGAAGTCAGAACGTAAAGTTCAGTACGATTTCAAAGTCGGTCGATGAGGCTGAGCACAGCGCTGAGATGCAACTACCATATCTACACCGCCTGTTGCAAAAGTTGTACCCGGGCAAGCCCGTCTCCTCCTATCCTCCTCTCATTCCCATCATGGTTGGTGCTACGAACACGAACACCGAGCGTGCCTTAGGCAAGATGCTCGCACCATATATTGCAGATGAGACAAACGCCTTCGTCATCTCGTCGGATTTCTGCCATTGGGGTGCTAGATTCTCCTATACTTACTACATTGCAGATGCGCCAAGTCCAGCTACCTCAGCATCCACGCTGCCAAATGGAGTTGGTGCTGAGTCTGCAAGCCTTAACGTTCACAAGCAGCATGATTGGCAACAGGGTATGATGGTAAGAGGTTCGAAGGCTCCGTCCAATCCGAAGATATATGAGAGCATTGCTGAGGTCGATCGAGCTTGCATGTGTGCCATTGCATCTGGAAAATACGACGAATTTGCGCACGTCATCGAGAAAACAGCGAATACGGTATGTGGTCGGCATCCAATCGGTGTATTCATGGCAGGCGTGGAAGAGATTGAGAAGCAAGATGCACACAATGAAGGATCTCAAGGCGGGCTGAAACGACGATTTCGGTTCATACGGTACGAGCGCAGTAGCGATGTCTTCACTGGCAAGGATAGCAGCGTCAGCTACGTCAGCGCTTTTGCTGTGCTGTAACGAGCGGAAAATGCCAATTGGGTGGTGACCAGGGTGTATGAGGCTAGGGCTATAGGCAAAGAGGTGAGCGCAGCGGTCGTGCGCAGCTGAGGAAGTCAATGTTCGTAGACAGGCTTTGTCCTTACCGGCAAGAAGAGGCACGTTCGTGGTATGCCTTTACTCCAATATCGACGTTCGACTTGCCAGCGACATTGTCAACGAACTAACCCCTGCATGCCTGTTTGCTGCTGCTGCCAATATTGTGATCTGCGGTAATAATGAATTCCTCAGAATTCGTATCATGCTTTGTTCTATGAATATCATACGTAGGTCGCTCAAGACGCTCAAAATGCCCAACGATCATTGTCCAAATGCCTTCATGCCAAACTCTGCAAGACACCTTCATTAAATCTGTTCACTCTTCTCTGCTGCCATCGGCAATTTACGCTCAGCCTTCCTCTTGCCGTTACAGCAGCACACACCACAGCAAGTACCGATCTGCATGAGAAACCCAATCAAAGCCATACCAACAGCAATCCACATGAAGGCTAACATCTGGTTGCTGAGCTTGGCTTCAATATTGAACCCGTCCTGTTCTGTGAACGTGTTCTTAAAGATTGTAAACATTACGGTTGCAACGACTGCGCCAACTGCTGTGAATAGCAAGGCCAGTCCTGTCAGGATCGTGAGGGGCAGTTGTCGAAGGAAGATCCGTTTTGCCTTGTGTGACCACCTGGGCTTCTTTGAAAATCCCAGTGGTGCCAAGAATATGCATAGAAAACATAAGCAAATGCCGACCATGAAGCACGCAAACATCCATGTGCTAGCAGTCTTGACAAGACTCAGGGCGTTGGTAACCTCGGTAGGCAGTGCTATTGTTGCGCCGACCAGCAGTTCACTCATAATGATCTCGACTGGATTGAACCAATAGCCAGCTACAGGTGACGAGCAGGTGGTGATGCCCTCGCCATTGTATCCTGCGCAATAGTTCCATAGCCCTACTTGGTAGAAGTCATGCAGACCCAGTGATTGTGCGATGGAGTTGATGAGGACTGCGTTTGGAACGGACTCTGGTATAATGTTTGACAGGTTGATTTTGAGGAAGTACGTGCTTCTGATGACCGGGTTGTCATTGATACTTCCGATCTCTACCAAGATCAAGAAGACGACAGCGATAACGTAGACCAACGCAATGAATATGCGAAGAGTCGTCGGTTTCTTGTAAAAGGCCCTCTCATCGACTAGAGTGTCTTCTGAACTATCTCTGTCTCTGATGCCAGCCTCTTTCTCCTCCTTCTTCTTTCTGCCGAAGATCGCCATGTTGTTGAGGAGTTCTGTGTTGGAAGTCGTGCGCTGTAGAGCGGTCTAGCGACCTCAGCACGTTATGCAATTATGCACGTGATGCAGCAATTTCGGCGGTGAGTTGACAAGGTCAGCGGTGCTAGATGGTAGGTGGTTGCGAAGTTTTGAATCAACGGCAAGCACAATTACTACAGTGTTTGTGTTACGCGTTCTTGAGCGTCATGCCTATCACCTCCGGCAGAGGCGCGCAAAGAATCTCCGCTCTGCGCATTCCATTAGTCGAACACGTTAAGAGACACGTCGAATCCTCATGCTTAAAAAAAGGTTGTTAATGACTCTCAACAAATGAAAAACCACAGCGACGTCACTCCCCATTAGTAGCTCGATGTTAAGTCTTGCCAAGACCCGAACTCTAACGGTTTTCCAGCAAAACACTGCCTTCTGTTCTCATGATCTGACCGATGACCCTAGTCTGAGCCTCACATCAAGCGCACCGCTGACGCTCCACTTGCGCATATCATCACCGTACATCATCTTTCCTAGCAGATGGTAGCCTGCACATCCGAGCGTGACGTCAACGGCACGGCTGTTCCTCACAGCCACTATATTTGTCGTGTTACCATCCACGTGGTACATACATCACGATCTAGAAGTTAAAGGCTGATATGGTCCACATCCTGGGTGTATTCAATGATAACTCCCACAACCTAAAGGAACTTCTACCGGCCCTTGCTTTTAGATCACACTGATATATCGGTAGCGATTTCCTGGGCATCATCGCCCAAAGGACACAGTGATCATGCGGGTACCAAGATCTACCATCATTACGATGCTTTTGCTTTTGCCAAGGTCTTAGTTGCCCCAGTCGCGTGTTTTGTGTATTGGGTATCGTGTATCACGATCCTGCATCGCTTTCGTGGCAAAAAACCGAACTGACATATTCTTCCATTGACGTTTCCGCCAAACGCTTCTCAAACATCAATCTACAACTGCTGCCGCTGCCGATCAAAACGTATATATCGTGTGCTGAGTCGCTTACCGAGTAACGTGTTAGTAACAGATTCGGAGTATTGCACCGCACGGTTTGGTTGCTGGTATTACTATGTTGTTCACCGCCTTCATGGCGGCTGCTGGCTTTGCGGCCAGCGGAGCCGCTCAATCAGTCGCATCTGTAGAGTCAGCTGCGATTTCATCAATTGTGCTATCACGCATTGGCTCGACTACCTCAGGAAGCGACGACTTTACAACAGGGACATACGCATCGTACATCTCGACGATAACTCTGAGCCAATCTTCCGGAGTACCTGCAACGGTATCAAGTAGTACAGTCGATGCACAAAATCAAACCGTAACGACGAACGACACATCGACAACAACAGCAACAACCACGTCCTCAGTGACTCAGACTCTTTTAACGGCCAGTCGCAACAACTCAACAACAACTTCGGGGACAGCTACTTCTTCCTCCGCCCGGCCCACAAACACACAAGCCTGCAATGGCCACCCTGATTTCTGCAGTCGCAAATACAGCAACATAACCATGATCGGAGCTCATAACTCTCCATTTCACATCGATGGCAACATCGCCTCGAACCAGGCTCTACAGGTAACCACCCAACTCAACGACGGCATCCGCATGTTGCAATTCCAAACTCATAAGCCGAATGCTACGTCTCCACTCCTCCTCTGTCATTCGACCTGCGATCTCCTCTATGCTGGAACGCTAGTCGACTATCTCACTACGGTCCGCAAATGGCTCGATCAAAATCCTTACGAGGTTATCACTATCTTGATGGGTAACAGCGACATTCTTACCCCTCAAAACTACACCAGCGCGGTTTCCACTTCTGGCATCCAGAAATACGTCTATACGCCTCCTACTGTTCCTATGAGCATCGATCAGTGGCCCACGTTATCGGAAATGATTCTGAGCCAGAAACGTCTAGTACTGATGCTCGACTACGAGGCCGACCAGGTCGCCATTCCCTGGTTACTCGATGAGTTTGCAAACATGTGGGAGACGCCTTTCTCCCCAACCGATCGAGACTTCCCCTGCATTCAGGACAGACCACCAAACCTAGGCCGTAAAGCGTCGCTGAATAGAATGTACATGGCCAACCACAACCTCAACGTTGACATCAACCTCGCAGGCTTAAGCATAGATATACCAGCGACCACATTGTTGAACGAGACGAATGCGGTTACGGGCTATGGTTCCGCTGGCAACATGAGCGAGTCATGCCAAAACATGTGGAATGGACGGCCACCGAACTTCCTTCTGGTCGATTACTACAACATCGGCAGCTACAACGGCAGTGTTTTCGAGGTTGCGGCCAACGCGAATAATGTAACCTACAGCAAATCTAGCTGTTGTGGAACGAAGCAGAAAGCGGCCGGTAACGCCGCGCCCGCAATGACGATCAGTGGCATGGCGGTGGCAGGCGCTGCTGTTGTGATGGCTTGTTTGCTCGCCTGAACACCAGTATGAGCAGCATCTGTAATATAAGATACCAGACTAGACGAATGGTGGAACAGCGGTTGGTTGCACATAGAGCTGCGAATTGCGCTTGTACAGCATATTGGCATAGCATGGAGTTCTTTCGGATACAGGAAATGAGATGTGACGAATTTGATGACCATCAATATTTTCACCGTGCTTTGTCTCAAAGCAAGATATGTTTTCTTTGCGTGCAAGTTGGTACATGCGGCGGCCTGGCGGAAGAACAAAATACGTCGGGTCTGATAAAAAGTAAGCATGCCGCGAAGGACTAAGGTGGGGGCAGGCCCCCTAGACTTGACGCTTAGGGGTGAATCAAGTGCCTCCTAACTAAGTTGTAGGGACTGCTCGCCGAAACAAACCCCCAACTGATAGTGCAGCATCTACCTTATCTTTGTGGTCCACGTTATCTCACTCCTCGTCTTGGCGCCAAGCACCACGCCAAGTATTTCTAGGTTTCACAACGGACTAGACGGCAGTGTCCGATTACATACGTTCAGGGGACTTCGCGAATCCCGCAAGTCCCAGAGCCGCAAGTGCCGGCAAGGAGCGACAGCCAGACTGTCCACACTACTTGTCGTCGTAGGCCCGTGACATTGCGGTCGTGCATTCGAGCTCTGGCAGGCGTCCAGCAATGACGTTCATGATGGCCAGTTCTCGTCCACCAAGGTTTAGGGATCTCCAGTGCACGGGATCTTCAATCACAGGTAGGGGATAGCAGCTTTCAGCAGCACTTGTGTAACGCCTGACCTTGCACTTGACCTTTTACCGTCCAGTCTTGCACCACATCCAAATCTCCCGCAATTGTGTCATTAACCGATCCTTCTGCTCGTCCGCTCCGGGTATTCCTCCGCAACTTCGCTGGGGCCAAGTAGCCATCGAGTCCTGCAGAAGTAGTAGACCTTAAGTACCTGGCGAGCCCGGGATGTTCTTTTCACCTCCTTCTGTAATTCCTGCAACTAGCTTGCAAGATTCTCAGCTGATGAGACCATGCTCTGGAGGAGGCACAATAGATGGTGCTGAATCGAACATGAGAATCAGCCTAACCCATCGTCTCCTTCATGCAGCCAAACATAGTCGTTGACCAGCCTCCTCGAACCATCATCCGCAAACTCGAATCTGCTCAACTCGAGTGCCTGACGCAATTTGCCGCCCGGTGCCTGGCGGGCTACGACACTGAAGTACGCAAACCGGCGCTCTTCTGGTGGCAGACTGGTAGGATAGTGCGATTCAGGGGAGTAGGTTTCCCTCTTGAGAGGGAGCTGGAATCCACCCTCCTCGACCGAGATGACTGTCGCCACCACACGTACAGGCGCGACAAATGCGCAGAGATCTTCTTGGAGTGGAGCGTGACGTATCAGACGCAGCGCTTCTCGTCTGAGCACCGGGTCCCGGCATTTGGTCGCGCAGAAGTACAGTGGTGGGACGACACCGGGGTCCGAAATGGATAACAGTTTGACATTCGTCGGTCGGGCGCTACGCCTGAGATAGACTGTGGCGTGCTCAACTATCTCAGCAAAGTGGTCCATGTACTCGTCGAAGCTGGTCTGACGAAGGCTAATACAAGTTGCTAGAGATATGTAGCAGACGGTCCAGTACATCAACATGTACGATCTTATCCAATCGGTCTCAACGTCGGGTGTTAGATTACCTGTGGCAGTAAAGGAGGCTTTCCATTGTATGAGTTGATAGAGTATCGACTGGCGCTGTGACAAGAACGAGACCTTCGATGGGTGGTTGTCTTTGACGTTGGGGAAAAATTCTGCATGTCTGAGCACCTCGAAGGAAGCATCCATCAGACTATTGAGTTGGTCTCTGGCCTCGTTGAGCACGTGGACTCTGGAGGCTACTGCCTCCGGTATGCTACTTATTTCGTCGTTGACGGCCCAACGAGACGGTAGCGTGTTTCTCAACGTGGCTGTGACAACGGCTTTTGTCAACACGAATGGTGTTATGACTTCATGAACGGCTTGGCCAGTTACTGAATACTGCTTGGTGGACAGTGACGTAAGGTTTCCAGCCAGAATCTTGCAGCATCGTTTCATCAGATCGTTTCCAGCCTTGACATTTCGTTGTTGGAATTCCACAGACGCGAACAGCATGTAGCTCAAGACGACAACGGATTCATCGATCTCGCCACGCTCGGCCAGTCGTCTAACGTTCGTGATAGCTCTGTTGTAGACTCTCAATGCCCGTTGATGCTCCTGGTTGGTGACTTTGGCTACAATTGCTGAGTCGAAGTTGGGCTTGATGGACATATAGTCGACATGTTCGTGTAAAGAGCCGAGGCACACAAGAGTGTCCCAGACAAATTCGTATGTGTGAGCCAGCTGAGGAACCAGGTCTTGCCAGAACCTGGCATCGACGTGCCCTACGGATATTGGTGCGTCCCGGTGCATGAAGTAATAGAATGCACGGCGTTCATCTTTGCTGTGCTGCGGTACAAGGAGAGAAACCTCCAGCTGCGGTATTGGAGTGGTTGACCGACTGACGGGTTCATCATGGACGAACCGGAACTGGCGTACAACTGGGCCTTCACACTTGCGGCCAGAGTCTGTACACCTCCGACAATGCGGTCTCGTTTCATCACACTTTACCTTCCGGATCCTGGCCCGTGTGAGCTTTATGTAAGACGATCGTTAGGGCCAACAATACTTGCAGGTCAAGCAGCCATTTCTAGATTTCTCGTGACCTGCACGTCGTGGTCGCGTGTGGCCGCTAATGTGGCTCACCATGGGACTGGCTCGAACACCTGCGTAATCTCAAGTCAATTACTAACACAGACACCTGGACTCAGCAGAATTATTGTTTATAATACCGATAACGTGACCTCGAAACGACGGTCAAGTAATTATGGGTCTGGAATAGGGGATCATTGACCAACCGTAAACCTCCGTGTCTACGGTTCCTTGCAGCCTTCGTCTTCCACCGAAATCCTAGACAGACACATATGACTGAAACCAAGCCAAATGTCTGCACCTCTTGACCTGGGATGAAGAATAAGGGAGCGATGTTATGAGAAAGACACTCAGATTTGCTAGAGGAATGCAGCGCATCTTCAAGGCATCCCTGCCTCGGCGTACGCTTATTGATGATCGGTAGGCTCCATAGATTGATCCCTCTTAGGCTTAGCCTGCAGCTAAATTGGAACAACTTTGACCCTTCGAGTTATCATGCAAGTTGTTACAAAGTGCCCACTGTCGACGCAGTCACGCCAGATCTCACGGTATCTGCATCGAAGATGTGCTTTGCCAAACCAAAGCATCCCGATCATGGACTGGAAGGGCCTGCCAGATACGTTGTAGCGGTATTGAATGGCTTTCAATTGTGACAGAGCTTTCGCGTGACATGGCTTAGCATATTCTTAGTCCTGCGGAAGATTACAAGATGAGTACGCCTGCATTAGCAGCCTTCGAGTCAACACTCCTTGCTACACCACAAGGCCTCGAGCAATTCTAACACTAATTCCCGTCGTCGTCGTCGTCATAAGCATCATTGTCATCGCTCCTAGCACCAGGTTCTTCTCTTTCTCCACAGATCGCGAAGATAATGCCGTGGATCTGGCAGTGATTCTGGGACCCAGCGGGAGGAACATCTGTGACTGGAATCAACGCCGCTATAAGCCTGCCATTGATGTCTTCGTCGTAAAGGTAAACTGCTGTAACGCGCTGGGACCCGTCGCTCTCCTGCTGATACTGGATCTCGGCCCTGACCATGTTGACAAAAATGAAAATACCATCCTCGTCTACGACGTCCCACAACGCTTTTTGAAACTGTTCGAGAACATGCGGATCTGTCTCTAGCCGGCAGGTTGTTAATTGATTTTCGGCATGGTAAGTGCTTTCGGGGGCATCAACTTGTGCTTGCTGTGCTTCTGTATCGTCGCTCCCTGTCCTAGCTTTGCCGCGTAGAGGAAGGGAGTGCTGCTCATCAGGTCCGTAAGTTGGATTGCTTTCCTTCTGGTTGTTGCTCATAGCAGATGCAGTGAGTGGCCGCCTGTTTTGGATCACTAGTCAGATCTGGTGTTGAAGTGCTGTGAGATGAGTACTATCAGACAGATGAGCTTTGACAGGAAGTGCTTCGTTCCTGATCTGTGATACCGTTCAGATTCCTTTGATAGGAGCCACAGCAAGCAGTGATGCCAGAACATTGTCAATGAAGACAACAAGTTTATGTCGTCCATCCACGTCGTTTGTGTGGCGCAAAGCTTGCTCAGCTGTTGTACGCATCAATGCCTGACCAAGCTGCTCTGGTCCTGCAATACTTGTTGTTGCGGCCGAGCTCTGAAGATGGTCAGAGCTGACTAGAAGAATCATGTATCAATTGCTTCATGACAATGCTGCTGCTACAAACCATGGGTTGGAGACGAACCTCTGAACAACGCTTCTTTATCCCAAGATCTGTTAGCACTATAGGTATCTTTCAGGTCCGATCTGCACCGTAGGAGGCGTGGCCGCTTGTCATCGATTGGGAGGTTTGCGCTCCATAAACAAAAATCAACATCAAGTACGGTCGAAAACCGCTGGACACACGTGAACATGGCTCAGTCTCGTTCGCATGCTGCCGACATGCATGTAAAGAAGATATGCTTGATGTTTGCTGGATGCAAGCGGCAAGACCTCACTTATTCTTTCATGTTCTAATCATGCAGTGGTCGTGACATGCGATTCGTCCCATCAGCACTAACACCTCGCCCATCTACATAGAATCCTACAGAATGACACATACACACGTATTGAGTTCCTGCCTGGCTCCCATCACGGTCAGCAGGAGACTCCGTCAAGCATCGCTAGCAAATCTTGGCCACGATTAGTCACATCCTCTTCACTCACAGATGTCATCGCCACAGCGGTCTGGTTGCCCTTCACCGATGGTTTCGAGAGCATCCCTGCCGTGTTTTTGACAGCCAGTTGAAGCTCTTTCGTACTCTTGGCAAGTTTGGCGGCGTCATGTTTGAGTCGCGATTCAGCATTTTGTTGGAGTTTGTCGAGTATCTCTGTACAGCCATCATGATATTGCTGGACGAGCCCTCTTGCTGCTTCGTCTTCATACTCAAGGCGGACACAGATCTCCTAGGAAATGTTAGCGTTAGGAAAATCGAATGGTATAGTAGTACGTACTTGTGTCATCGCCAGGATCGCCTGCTGTAGGCTCTGTTGTATATTACTCGATGCTCGAAGCCCAAGGACGTGACCGTGCGGAGCGTTGCTGAGATGTGTCTGACCAATGTCAGGTTGCGGACTGTCCGGGAGTCTGTAGCTTGGACTTGTAGACGCTGCGGATGGGGATCGAGGGATGGCATTTCTGAGCAGGAAGTACGGCTCTACAAGCGTTGTCTCTCCGGTTTCTGAATGGCCGCGAGAGATACAATGCAAAGCAGAAGCAGAAGCAGAGAAAGCCTCAACATCGGAAGCCGGCGACATTGCAGCAACAAGGCGCTCATGGAAAGGCTGTGGAGTGCACGCTGGAATCGCGGTCTGCGATAGCTTGGCTGGCGGATTGAGCACTTGTCTAATACGCTTGATGTTGGAAGCTCGTTTGCTCTGGTGATCATTGCTTTGCGGTCTGGATGGTTCTTCATGGTATAATTCCTTCTTAGAGCTTTGTGCTTGCCGAGTATTGCTTGTGTGCATAGATGTTTGACCGATCCTGAATGTTGACCTCGCTGGAGGCGGCATGTTTGTGTTTTTCGGACAAGGACTATCCTCGGCTGACTTGACTTGAGCAGATGCCGGTGTTTGATGGTTCAGCACATTCGGACTGAGATGTGCTTTGTGGAATTGGAATGGAGGTACGATGGACGGTACAGGGGGATTTTTTGCCACATCTCTAGCACCGAAGACATTTGTAAGGTTGAGGTCGAATGGCAAGGCTGATGGGGGCTCCGCCTGCGTCGTCTTCATGAAGGAAATAGTACTCCGGGCCTCAGGGAACTGTCGTTGCACGAAGTGCGAAATGTCGTCCGGTGCCTGCGGTCTCTGAATCATTGTCTGTGCCATCTGTTCTGCTTTTGTGACCTTCCTGCGTTTTGCTGGCGGCGGTGACGGTTCTTGAGGGGGTTCTTCCTCAGTGTCGGAAGATGAGAAATATTGTGGTTCAGATGGTGGTGCCGTCCGGCGAGTGAAACGTCGAGATTCTGGTGGCAGTAACGACTCGTTCACAGCTGAGACCTCGAGTTCCGATTCCTGTTCAGACTGTGTAGGTGAGTCTTGCTCTGAGATAAGCTCGGTCGAAGAGATACTGACAGGTGATTCTTGGGAGTTTCCTGCCTGAGCACTTTGTGGCTGAGGGAGCTGAAACCGCATGTGTGCAGTCGGAGGTAAGACGGCTTCTGCAAAAGTCGATTTGTGTTGGGTATTAGGTTTGCAGGGGCGCCTGCCTTGCGTGACCACATAACGTACAGGGGCAAGTGCTCTAGCAGAGGCAGGAGCAGGTACCTGGACGCCACTGCCGCTGACTGTTTTGGTGTTGTGCGTCTCGAAAGCGCTTGCGTATTGATCTTCCGCTTGAGTCGCACTTGCTGTGTTTTGAGCTAGAAGGCCAGGGCTGTGGCCGTTTGCGTCTTTGTCATGGCTAACACTCTGTGTAGGCACCCAGTTCACCTTTTTCGAAGAGGCTTGACTTGCGAGACTGGAGTGTGCCTGTGCGAGAGAGCTCAATTGCTCACCATGGACGTGTGCCGAACCGCAACGAATGGGATTTTCCTGATCAATGGTGCTTACATTGCTTGTTCGATCTCCTTCTCCATGCTCTGGGAGGGCCGTTGACCTGACTTGTACTTGGTTCGCCAAGCGATCGATTGAGGCAGCTTCCGCAACTATTGGCAAATGCTGGCAAAGCGGCTCCATCTTGTCCGCCAGAATCTGTCCGCAAGCCGTATGCGTCTGAGGCATGCTCTCTTCCGCAGTGCAGACAGGCTGCGGGGCCGAGGTTCGGTTCGGGTCTTTACTGAATGCTTTGACGCTATGCTTTCCGCTAAATTCACTTCTTTGAGCATGGCTCTTTCTACTAGCCAATGCTGCCTGATCTCCTAACTCCATTAGTGAAACAGATTGTGGCTCTATAAGCCCGTTCTGCTCGCAACCATCATTTGTCTGTGCCTGTACGTAGGCTCGATGCTCATCACTCGTTTGCGGCTTTGGTTCAGGTCCGGCTCCTTGCACAGCCATCTCGTCGGAAGTGCGCCGTGATGGTTCCTGATTGACCTCAATCTCTCCGCTATGGATGCTTTCATCGACGTTGTCTTCTCTCGTAATATTCAGAGATGTAGCGCGACTTGGAGGTACTTGGCTTGCTACGCCTGAGTGTCGTGCATATCCCTTGAAAGACGACATACCAACGAGTGGCCGTGCAGCTACCTGCGTTGTTGGTGCCTCAGCTTCCGTCTTAATTGGCGAGCCTTGATTCTGCGGTCCAGCACTGCCAAAATGAATGAGCCTGGACTTTCGTGGTACCTGTGATACATCAACGCTCGCAGCCGCAGCACTCCTAGGTGGGCGCTCTTCCTCGGATGCATGGCTGACAGGCGTCCGAATAGCTCGTTGTCGAGGCTGCATGTGTCTTACTGGTTGCTCGGTCGGTGCTGAGGGAGGAGCGACTGCAGCACTGGCGGGTTCTGCTTGTGCCCTGGCGCTTAGTGCGTTAGCCTTCTGCTGATTAGCCTTATGACCCCCTCCATCGTCTGGGATGGGGTCTTCATCATGAGCAGTCACCTGTGCAGACTGCTCGAATGTTAACTTCGCAGCAGAACCTGGAGGCACCGCCTCTGTCAGCTTCACTTTCTCGCCGACCGCGCTGTCATCGACTATGTCCCTGTCCTGAGACTCTGCAATCTCGAGGGATCTCGCCGTGTTTCGCTGTTGATCCTTACGAGAGTCTACTCTCACATCAGGCTGGTGGTTAACGCTTGGGGCTTGTGGTTCTGCTTGCATTTCTTCGTCGTTAACTTGCCGGTTCTCGTAATCGGTTCCAGCCTCAACGATGGCCTCGCTGACCTGTTCAGACGCTGCTGCATGCTTTCGCGCGACGCTGAAGAGAGGTGTCGAAGCATCTTTCACATCAGCAACATGCGCCACTTCATCATCTGGCAGATTGTCGTCCTGCACCATGACAAGCGGCCCATCGTCTCCATCAGCCGGCAAGCGAGCACTCAGTGATGCTTCTGCTACTGAAGCATCACCAAGGGGCTGAGTTTTGCTGTAGTAAACGTGCTGTGTGTCTTTGCGGCCTTCTGCGTGGGAACGGTCCTTGTTAGTGATTAGCTGTTCTTGCACAGGAGATGCTGAGCTTCTCGCGCCATTTACGTTCCGTATGAACTTCTTTGCATCACCGAAGTGTGCACTAATCTGCTTGACATCCGCCTTAGCTTGCGGCAATGATGTGATGATCGCAAAAGTCTTCAGTTTGGACCCAAAGCTCGCGTCGGCGCCTCCGTCAGGATGACGCGCTGGCGCTTCCTTAGAATACGAATCTTCTGCGATGTTCTGCTCTAAAGGTTGAATTTGAGTTGTGTTTTCGTCCACGACGCCTATAGTAGTTGAGGTTTGTTGTATCGGTTGTAGAAGTTGGGCGTCTCCTGACTCGACGGAAGTGTCACTCGAAGGCACTACTACTATGCCCTCAGTTACTGATGGTCCTTCTCGGTTTGTGTTCTTGTGATAGCCGGTAATGTTCTCGCCCGCTCCGGCAGTAGCGCAGGGCGGTGAACTGGCCTGTTCCGTAGAGGTTTTCGCTTGAACTTGCTTCTGTACTATCGCGATCTTCTTACTTGCGACATTTTTCTGTTTTAGCTGGGATGCCCAGCGGCGCTTCCCAGAGTTGTCCGCTTCAGCTTCTTCGTCTGGCGCATCAGAATGCACAAGCTCCTCTTGGGTACTCTCTTCTTCCTTTTCAAACTCTGATCCAGATGGTTCTTCATATGTCGTTGCTTGCTTTGCAATAGCTCGTTGTGATCGTCTTGTCGGTGGCTGTGGGTCGGATGGTTGAGGCTGCGCTGACTGCTTTTTCTTGCCTGCCTTGGCCTTGTTTGTCTTCTTCGCTCCGTTGATTCGCGAGCCTGCGGGGCGATCAACATTCGTCTGGTCCTTGAGGGGTTCCTTCGAAATCGGATTGCCCACTGTCTTCTTTTGTTTGGCTCTCGGTCTCTTGCTGTCAGATTCGACTGAATCTGCATCGAGGTCATAGATACTCTCGTGCGTTTTAGAAACCCTTTCTTTCTGTTCTAGTCCGTCCGTTGCTTTAGAACTACCTACAGCAGATCTGATGGTGTCACTGGCACTTGCTTGCGCTTCTTGGTCATGTTTCGCTGACGGAATAAAGGCATTGACTGCTTTTTGACTGTCTGCTTTCTTCACAGGCTTCAGCTTTGTTGTCGATTTTCCTGCTGTGAGGCTTGCTGTAATATGCCGTGACTGTATATCCTCGACCTCCCTAGGCCTAGTCATCATGGTAGCAGCATTGGAGTGTTGAGCTTGTGATTGATCTGTAAGGTATCGATCTGGTATGCTACGAAACTTGTCGAGCCGATTCGTAGTCTGCTCCTTGTTCAAGCTTGGCTTTTTCTGTGTAGCTGACAAGCCACAGAATTTCTGCTGTGTAGGTGCATCCGCCTTGTTGATGGTGTTTCTGAAAGACGCAAAGTCCTGATCGTTAGAGGCAGCAAGCGCTTGCGTCAGGGCGGGGTCCTGCACATGCAATTTATCCTGGTGCGTCACTGCTCCTTCTTTAACACGTAGTAGGCGGTTGCTCTGGCGTTGTTCCTGCCTCTCAAGCGGAGAAGGTGGCGAACGTACTTGCTGCTCGTTGTCATCGCTTGAAGGCGTCCTCCCGGCCAAGATGTTTTGCGCGTCCTGTGCTTTCGAAGCAAGCAGTCTAGCCTTCAGGGGAACGACTTTCGGACAGCCCCCTGCATTGTTTTCGTGGCTGCTCGACCACTTCGACTGGTGGCCTTCTTCGTTTGTTCTGGTATCCTCCTCAAACTCTGCTTGACCAGAGGCACCGCGATCACCTGGACCAAACACATCAGAAGATGGTCCCTCTCGGCCAAATACTACGTCAGAGGATGATTCTGGTACGAGACAGATTACCTCTTTGGGTGTTTTCGCCTTATGCAGGCGAGAACCATAGACCTCCTGTATGCCATGGGGAACAGGAGCCGCGCCTTGTGCGTCCTCGTCGGTGCTAGCTTCCGCATCGGACGGCATGTCGATTAGCGCAATCGAACACTTGCGCTGAGAAGGCTCCTCGATGATTTGCCGCTGGAAAGCAGTTTGGGACAGCGGGGGCTCCTGCAAACCCTTAACGCTGCCATTGAATGCCTCAACGAAACCATACAGATCTTGATCTTGAAGGAAGCGCAGGTGGATGGCTTCGACAGAACACTTCCTCGCCTTGAGGAACATGTAGCCCTTCTCTTGACCCCAATCTATAGTCGCAGAAAGCTGCTTGCTTGTTGCTGCCCGCGCAACTATCCCATCTACCACGGGCGCTTCGTACACTTTGAAGGTGGTCTTTCCGCTTTCTTCGTCAGGTATAAGCAATGTGATGGCATCGTCCAATACGCAGATGGTGTCGGATTGAGCGGAATATAGCTTGAGGCTCGGAACATTGATTTCGGCGATGCGGTAAATACGGCTCAAGCTGTGGACTTGTCAGTTGCTGTCTGTGTAGGCAAAGGACAGGACTTCACCCTCCACTGTTGCTGAAAGCTCTAGTCCGGTCTATGCCACTCATCACGTCCAGCGTTGACTGAAGGCTCCCGGCGATGATGGTCTGCGAGCTCGGAAAGTCCATTGCGTGTTCATCAGTCCGGTCCCAGATCTCATGCATCTGATAGTTTTGGGCCAGCAAGTGCCTCATGATGTCTGCAATCAACATGCGAAGGACATAGTCGTCGAGCGTTCGGAACAGCGAGCCAAAAAGGTATCGACTATGGCTTGTCAGTGATTGTCAAGCATGCCAAAATTCCACTCACCATTGCGACTCATCCATCAAGCCACACCAACCAGGGACGTAATCCTTGCACAACGACATGACGAGCTGGGCCACCTGGTCGGATCAGCCTCAGATGTGCTTGGGTTCGAACGCTACCTACCAATCTCCTGACCCTGGCATGCATGCTATGGTCGAAGAGTAAGTCCCTGAGTCGTCGCATGAGCTGCTGAAAAATGTGTCGCTGTCGTCTCTTCACTTCTTTCTGCAACTCGTGGGCATCGAGATATTTCTGGAGAGCTTCCAGTGCTTTGCTGTCACTCTTGTAGATGATCAGTATGTCCATGAAGAAGTAGACAATCTTGCTAAGCAGTGAAGAGAACGGAAATTGCAGCACGGTTGAGACTATCAGGAAGATGGCGGGGCCATCGAGTCGTAGAAACAGGCCTTGTCGCTCTGAACCTTCGAGCAGTTTGGCAAATCTCTGCAAAGCATCTGAGCTTTTTGGAGCTGTCGTCTCCCTGAAGAGCTTGTTGAGCTCATCATCGAAGCTATTCAAGGAATGTTAGTTACTCGACGCGATTCAAAGAGGAATCTGGTACCGGATAATGCTTCTATCATTTGCTTGTGACTCGATCTCCTTCGTGAGCTTTCTGAACGATTGTTCAAAATCATGCTTGCTTTCAGACATGATGATCTAGGGTAGTTCAGACCTGAGTGACATTAATGTGCGTCCAGCGCAATCGAAGCCTTTTCGATTGCTCTTGGGACATCTCTGTGCGCGTAGAAAATCATGTCATTGGCGGCCTCCCGAGCATTGCTTGGATGAGGAAAGACCGACCCAACGCGTCGAGCGTGTCCAGAGCTCGCTCCGACCTCAGACGCGATTAGCTATCCTGGTGCCTTCCTCCATCAGAAGCGGGGTCTTCTCAGAAAGATCTCTAGAGACGCTCCCCATAGTGCTTTTCGAGCTTTGCTGTTCATGATCCAACTCATCGCCAATCGTCCTCTCCCCATCACCAAACAACTTGTAGAACATGCCATCATAACTTGCCCAACAAGCTGCGAAAACAGCTACCGTAAACTTAGCAAACCACTCTGGGTAAGTCCCATCCTTCCTCAAGAATATTCTTGCTGCACCACCAAAGAAGAAGCCGAATATCGGCCCCCACACCGCAAGGAAGATGAATGCTCCCAGCTGCTGCTTCGTCGTTGTCGCGCGGTACGTCCTTATGTTGTTCAAGAAATGCCTGTACTCTTTCGGCAGATTGTGTTCATTCGCACCATCTGTTATCAGCTTCAAGTACCGTGGACTCGGCTGCGCGTAGTTGGGATCCGGCCGAAGAGGCTCAGCACTATGCGCATAGAGAGTATGTGCCTTGAAGGGTGTGCCAGATGGCTCAAGCGGGACTTCGGCGTCAGGATCATCGTCGAGCTCATAGCAGTCGACCAGGACATCGTGATAGCCGCTTCCGCCGCCTTCCGTTGCTATGATGTGCGCGTAGTCTTTCTTCGTCACTTCGTATACTACGCCAACGAGCCCCTTCTTCCATGCATTCTTGTGGTACGGTGGCTTGTCCTCCTCGGGCGGGTCGTGTGGTGAGGGGCGATATCTCGTATTCGCAAAGCAGGGTTCTGCGTAAGGTAGGCCAGGCAGGTCGAACGTCAGCGATATCGAGGGCGCGACTATGTTTACTTGCGACAAAGGCTTGATGCCTCGTTTGCCGAGGAATGTTTCTGCTGCGAGGTTCGAGCCGTAGCCAAGGTACAGCACCGTTTCGTCCTGGTGAGAGGATAGCTCGGACAGCTGGTCTGTCTGTATCGGGGTGTCGTGGTACGATCTCTGTCTGCTCTCCAACGAAGTCTTGGGTATGGAGGAAGCTTGGTGTCGTAATTTCCGCTTACGCAGAGGCATGCTGGGCAATATCAGGCTCATAGCCTGGGTGAGGGCGGATGTCGCGGTCTCTACGCTGTCACTAGTATAGCTCTTTTCAAGCGACATGATTGCAGATCTACTTGTATCGTGCTGCGGGCGAATTTCAGAAAGAGACAAAGGAGCACGGATGAAGTAGTCTGCGACCGAGGAGATTGGGAGCTTTCTAACCTCGGGAGGACGCGAAGCCGTTAGGTTTACAAATCACTCGAGACTGATGATGTCTTTCAACTCGTGGCCGCTTCCACATTCATCGGCTCCACATGCGCTGTATTCGGAAGATACGACGGACAAGGGCAAAAGCACAGTGGACAAACCTCTACAAACACGTGCGAACCTCGGGTCAGTGAGATGCGCGTGTGAAACAGCATTTCGAAATGGCTACAGCTTGAAGATTGATTGGGCGCATGGTATACACAGCTTGAGTGCACTAGTGTTATCCGTGAGGACGAGACCAGAGCATTGGATAGAATGTTTCGACTCCTTAAGCTGCTTATCTCTGGCGCACGATATAAGAGAATATCCGCAGGTCTGGGACCGTTGGCTGAAGCTCACTCCGCTGTACCTGAGAATATGTAAACCACACAGCATGAAGAGAGACAAGTGGTGTATGACTCATGATCTAGCCCTATGCAGCCCAAGAGACCTACTCAATACCCCTGATCATGACTTTGTCTCGGTACCACCGTTAGCCAACGATTCTCTGTGCCTCTGCTCTTCGAGAGCTATCTTGTTGGTTTGACTAGCGTGTCCACCAGCCTTGAAGAATGGGCTGTCCAGGAACTTGTCCCAGTCATGCATCATGTCCGTGTTGACAGTACTCAACTTCACTTCCTCGCCTGCTCGCTCGACCAACTCATTCATGTACTCGTCGATCACCACTTCCTTCGTCTTCTCACCGTTTCTAACACTTCGCAGCAACTGTGTCAGGTTCGCAGCATCTGCTATCCCGTGGTTGAGGCCCTGACCTCGCTCTGTGAAGGCCCGGGTTAGCCAATCCCATCGGCGAACGATGCATACAACGGCAACTTACGAAAGGTCATCGGGTGTCCCGCGTCGCCAGCAAGAATTACACGCCCACCACGAGTATCCCATTTTATCGGTACCCAATATGCCATCTTGTTGACAGATATCTTGGTTCCCTCTGGGATCCATAGGTTTGCGCTTTTGAAAGGCTCACCCATACCTTCAGCACGTTTCCAGTGCTTTTCGAGGCTAGAGATGTCTTCGTCTGTAATATTTTCGGGCTCGGTGGTCTTCTTCCACGTGCACTGCAACTGGAATACCCACGTTTCGGGCTTGTCCGGATCAGGCACATCTTGGATCGCGACAAATTGCCAGTAACCTTTGGGATGAATCCCATGATACATGATTGGATGGCCCGAACGAACATGCTGCGCCTTGGCTGCGTCACCGTAGCAGACGTGGAGATTGATGGCACCGTATGGGACTACTTTTGCTGCAGCGATAGATTTGTCATTGTTGAATATCATATGCCGGGTTGGAGAATGAGTCCCATCGGCACCAACAAGAAGAGTACCAGTAGCAGAAGTGTTATCTTCGAAGTGAGCTGTGACCGTCTGGCCGTCGTCGGAGTAGGTGATGTCTTTAAGAGCTTTTCCGTACTGCAATCATCATGATTAGCACTTTCCTCGTTGTGCAAACAGAAGGGTCTGGTAGGCATACGGCCTACGGCTTGAGCATGACATACCTGGACGTCAATGTCTTCCGCACAGAAAGCTCGAAATTTTCTTCTCGAGACACGATACATCCGTAGCAGCGGTATCACTTTGAACATCTCTCCCGTGGCACCATTGTAAGTCGGCATACGGCCTGGATCTTCCGGCTCGTAGTATGGATCAACTGCCGCAGTATGGATTTTGTTGTATTTCTCTTCCGTGAAGCAATGCTTCAGCAGGGGAAGACCCCACTACAGCCATGGTTAGTACTGAGTCTATCAACGACCCGAGAGGGTGAGGTAGAGCAGACGGGTGCCCCGTTGTGACTTTGGACACGGCACATGGGCCTTGAACCCTCTAAAGGGCAGTGCTCAGGGTTTGGAAAGAAGGAGAGAGGTAGGACACTGGCTGTTTGCATCGTGATGCAGACACACACAGCACCATGAGGATTCATGATGGCGATACACAAGGTTTCGAGGCTAAGAAGCCGATATAGGCATGTAAGTATCACATGGCTCAGTCTTGCATACCCCGTCGTCAAGTCACATCAGGTCCATACCATGAGGCATCATCGCACTGAGTTGGTGTGCCAAGGGGATGAAGCGTCGTGAAAAGAAGGTGTTTGATCCAGTGGCAGAAGCGTACCTGAATCGACATGCCCCATTCTCGCGGGCGGTAATGACTAGCCGAAGGCTCAGATTCGTAGACCGTACACGGTATACCCTCCTTTTCTCAGTTAGTCATCATTCTCACAACCACAACCGGCAAGCCGCATACCTTTTTCAGCCCCTGCGCTATCAAAAGGCCGACGATCCCTGACCAGCTGTCAGCATTGGAGATCGAGGCTTTGTTGGCCCATTCGACCTACCGGCACCAATCACCAACACTTTCTGCTCCGCTTGTTGGCCAGCCATGGTACTTGTAGTCAGTAGACAATATTAGCTCTGTGTCTTGAATTGAGTCTGGGAAGGAGAAAAGAGAGAGGTGTGCAAATAAAACGTTGCTTCTGCATGTGTATCTACGGCGCAACCCCGATCATGCTGTATTGCAGCATCGGGACCGCCCTTAGCTCGATCGTGATTGACAGGCTTCGATGCGTGACTGCGGCAGCGCATGCATTGCCAGGTCACCATCATTCGCAAGGTTTCGCGTGGACCTTGGGAGCATAGTGGGTATTTCTAAGAATCCTGCAAATCAGAAGCTTCTGCTGCGGGGGACCGTTTCTAATGGCCAGGCTCGCCGTGCTCGTGCAGAAGAAAAGCTCTGAAGAGATGCCTGATTGGATGACAGCGACAATGGCCATCGGGTCAGTAGTGGAGTGGGGACATGGGCACAAGTCTAGAAGCCAGTGATTGAGCACAGTATCCACGTCTGGCCGTTATGGAACGTGGATGTTACCGGTCAGCCCACCCTCAACAGCCGCCCCGAGATGTTCTTCTGCACGCAGAGCGAACTCGTCCCTTGTTCCTGTTACTATTGTCGTTCTGAGTACGCGCATTCGAGCCATGCAGAAAACGTAACGCGAGTTCAGGATGAACCATCTCACAACTTGACATATGTGCTTTCTTGAACTTCGATCTTTCCATCATCTATCGTACCTGCAATATGGCTGAATCAGCTACACATCATGAAAGAGCGCAAGCTGGAACCTACGAAGACAGATACTTAACGTCGGACGCTCACCTGACGGCGGACAACCTGGACGCTTTGGATGACGACACACAGCATATTGAGGCAGATTCAGCGGACGGGGACTCTGCGTACGGCGAATCGACAACCTCCTCCTTCCTCACGTCTATTGCATCAGAGGTCACGAGAGGTCTGTACGAAAATGGCAGACGGTATATACCCTAGATTGAGGTGAGATGAATCTTGACCTGACGCTCTGACAGGTATCACTCTTTCGGTACTGCTGAGTACGCTTTTCCGAATGATGAACCAGAAAGTACGTTTGCGCTCACGTAACGGTAATATCAAGGCTGACGTTCCCAAGCGGATCGATTAGATATGCAACATGCGATGATGACTAGCCTCATGAGTAATAGATTGTTCTGGGCCCCTATCAACCCCAATCCATTGAAGGTCCTTGATCTTGGAACGGGTACTGGTATTTGGGCTATCGATTTTGCCGAGATTGTGAGTCCCTTTATCGCCCAAACGATATTGCCTCGGCTTACGATGAACCACAGTTCGAAAGCGCAGAAGTAATTGGAAATGATTTAAGCCCTATAGTAAGTCGTGACCGAATGTCATCCTGAGCGGTGACGCTAACACAACATGTAGCAACCCGCTTGGGTGCCGCCGAATTGCAGGTTTGAGATTGATGACGTAGAAAGGGACTGGACTTATGCTACAGACTCTTTCGACTTCATCCACGCTCGTAACCTGCTATGTTCAATCAGGGACTGGCCAAAACTGATCAAACAGACCTATGAACACACGAGACCTGGAGGCTATGTCGAGTTTCAGATGAAACATCCGATGGTGGTCAGCGATGACGGCACGTTGCCACGGGATAGTGCCCTCCAGCAGTGGTGTCAAAACTATGTTCACGCCGCTAACGCGTTTGGCACCCCGCTCAACGACACTCTTCGCATAAAGGGGCTCATGGAAGCAGCCGGATTTGTGGACGTGGAAGAACACGTTGTGAAACTACCAATCGGTCCATGGCCCAAGAACAAGCAGCTGAAGAAGGTTGGTGCTTTCGAGCTGGTCAATTTCATCCACGGGATTGAAGGTCTTACAATGCGAATCTTCTCGAAGGGATTGGGGATGCCGGTGGAAGAGATCCAGCTGCTTCTGATGGAGGTGAGGAAAGAAGCAGAGAACAGCAAGATTCACAGCTATTATCCGTTCTACATCATCTTCGGGAAGAGGCCAGAACGCTGAGAGACAATACTTGGACTTGCCACCAAGCCGGACCATTCCCTATTCGACTCAGACAAGCTCGTTAGTCTTTGTGATACTTTGAATTCCAAACAGCGACAGTCACGATGGATACAAGCCCTACATCCAACCGAGAAAAGCTCGGATGCTGCTCAAGAGTTCGGTACCACCAAGGTTGACGTCGCCCGGTGTACATAGGATCCAGAGTCATCTGATAATACCGCTCACCCGCTCGACACCACTCCTCATTCTCCACCGTTACTGTTTCCAGACCGTCGATCTCTTCAGCAAGATCCTGTCATCGTTGGCGTCAATGAAGAACGTGACATTGTCCCGCTTGTCCAAGCCGAAGAAATGGCACGCATGGAGATTGATATCGTTATGGTGTAGTTGCCGGCTGCCCTGATTCGACACCATACTGGCCTTGCGGGAATACATGTTCTAGGCTTCGAGACGGGAAACTTCACTGCGGGTCCGGATGGTGTCTGCATCTGAGATTGCTGCTTCCATCCCAGGTTGTGTCTAGCTATTTTTAGCTGGGAATGATGTCGTTCCAACGAACCGAACTGAGTGAAGTGGAAGAATCGTGTGACAAGTTCGTCAAGGAAGAAGGTCCAGACGGGCTGAGCCATGCCACTGATCGTGCTCTGGTGTCAGTGGCTTTGGTAGACAGTGTGGACTTACTATCGTTCGAGGTTAAGCTGGTCAGTACAGGAAGTCATTCTATTCAAACAACACATGTGCACAGCTTCCAGTGTTCGGTGTCCTGATGCATGTCTCTTTAGTATGTGATAAGGTTGAATGCCTCGGGTCATCGAGACGGCGTCGCTATGGCACAAGCCCAGAATTTCTTCTGCGTCAATCTCATTGCGTACATACTATTATAGCCTTCCTGGCCTTCACTTGTCACTGCTTGAGAGCTGTTTTCACCAAATGAACGTCTTCTACTGGCTTTCGCATCAAATGAATGCTTCATCCATCGTACGTGCATCGGGTGGAAAGCAGCGCGAGATCGCACATCAAGACAGCTTCCAAATATCATTCCCACCATGGACCGATCGCCATGTGCACGAACAACCTGACGTTAACCTATCGGGAAGTGTGGCACAATTTCCCAAGCCATCTGGTAACCGCGGCTTGCGACTCCGCATTACATTACGAGACAGGAACACAGACGAGCTTTCAGCAAGACCGGTGAGGAGGATGTGCGTTGAAGGGCAAACGGGTATGGCAGCTGCGGAGTCAACAGATGGAAAGCCAAGAATAGTGAAGCAAAGAAAAGTAGGGCTGGAGGATGACCACAAATTGGAGGCACAATAGAGGTAGCAAGGAGAAGGTCAGCCAGGTAGCCTCGTTGAGAGTCCTTGCCAGGTCCAATTTTCACTATTATGTTGGTACTCTGCTCACGTCACAACGACCATTGTCAGGCTCATTGCCACGCAGTTCTGCACGTATCCGTTGCTAATGCTGTAGACAACCTCATCAGCATTCAACACGGCAAGACCCTGCGACGCATCGGACACCAAGAATACTTCGTTCCTCCCTGCACCAGCCGTTGAGTTCAGGTTCGAACACTGGACGGCCGTATACTGCTTGCCCAGCCGATCAACCGCAAGCCTGCCCGATGCAAATGAATCGAAAGCAACGTACTCTGCCTTCGATGGGATGGCGCCGCTCTGGACGAGTCGAAGCCTCGACACATTTGTCTTTGCCATGACCTCGGGGAACAAGATCGGTAAGCGGCGACTTGCGTCCGCGACAACAGAGGACGAATTGGCACTGCTTGAGAAGGAGTCCGTGGTCGACAGTAGTGAGGTATATGCCAGCCAGTTCGGTGAGCAGTCTGCCGCACTGAAGCCGGGCGAGACCTTATACACGTCACCATTCGTACAGATCTGCAGAGCGGAGCCATCTGACGAGTCAACAAGCGTCACGTTAGCGTAAGAGCTGGTAACGTTGCCAGCACCAGACCCAAAGCCAACCTCGGTTGAAGAATTGGCAGTATCAGTGCCATTCGCCACGAAAGAATTCCAGGCTATGCATGTCTCTGCGATATTCATAGCGCCGGTGTCGTAGATGCTTCCTTCCGCGAGATTGAGGATGTTGTATGTCAGGTCTACCTCCCAGTCCAGCGAAACATCAATGCCATTGCAGTCACCTGTACTTGTGTCCACTGTTGTTGTGGTACCGTCTGAAGTAATATTGAGGGCAGCAGTGGCCGTAGCAGTAATAGAGGGTGTGATCGTAAGCTCGACGTCCTCCGAGATCGTGTCGTCGAGAATGTTGATCCCCAGACCAACGGACAATGGCATACCGTAGGAAAGAGACAGTGTGATCTCTCCACCAGCTTGCAAAGTCGGAGTGAAAGTCGGAGTCCAATTTGTCGCACCGCTTGTGCCTCCATAAGCATACAGCTGCGCAGTCGCGTCCGTCAACGCCCATTGACCTCCCACAAGAAGATATCCCTCAGCTTCTGCCGCGAAGGTAAGTTCAGCAGCGAGCTTCACGTAAGGCCCAATGCAGAGTGTGGTTCCAGAGCAGAGCTCTGGGATACCTTCTTGGAACAGGGTAACGCTGAATGTATGTGAGTATTCCGCCTTCGCATCTAAGCCAATGCCAAGACCAAGGGTGAGATCTGCTGTGGCACCAACTTCCAGCGCCGATATTCCAGACATGTCCACAGCAAGCTCTCCTTCAAGTTCAACGGACCCGGTGATTGCACAATTGACACAAAAGACGTTCATGCTGAAGCTGGCGCCCTCTCCGTCCTCGTCTTCGTTTTCAGCTTCTTCACCCTCAGATCTTTTGGCTTTCTCATCACTATCACTTTCGGCCTCGTCCTTCTCACCTTCCCCAAAACTACCTAGCAACGCTTGCTCTCCCCAAGGCGAGTCTTCAAGAGCATCATCAGATGGTGTCACACTAATAGGTACCGACACACTTTGTTGGAAATTAAGGAGGCTCTCGAGGCCTTCCTCCAAGTCGGCAATGACCTCGGCTGCCGCATCCGATATTTCTTGTCCTGCCGCCTCCGCGGCATCTATTATGGTATTGGCAAGATCCGTGGCGGCAGCCTCGAGGGCGGATGTAGCAGAAGTATAGTCAGTGGAGACAACACTGGCTACTGAACTAACGACGCTGGACGCGTAGTCATAAACTTCCTCGGCATCGCAGATTATGTCGTACCATGAGCAGCGCTTGGAAAGCTCAATCCCGCGCTTAGAATTTGCAAGCGTTGACTGGGTGACGAGGCCAGGAAACAATGCGACTAGGGCTGCGAAGTCTGTCTGATTGAGAGTCAGAAAACCATCGATGCTGTCAAGGTCTATGTCGAAATTTGGCCCGATACAGGTCGTGGGAAGCCCAAATATAGGATCTGTTCCTTTCGTACAGTTGCTGGCGGTATAGGTGGTTGAGTTCGAAGATTGGGCAGTGTTGTTACTACTCGATGTCGAGTTGAAGAGCATGCTTGAACCAGGAGATGTGGAATTATAGCTCATTGTAGAGTTATAGCTGGTAGTCGTGTTTGATGTGCTCGCACTATTTCCGTTGGTGGGCACATATGGGCTAGTGCTGTTTCCTGTAGATGCTGTTGCATTCGAGGAACCGTTGTTAGATGCTGATAGAGAGGAGAAAACTGACGACAAAGATGAGCTAACCACGGACAACGCTGGCGGCGTCGTGGTAGTCATGGGAGGAGTTGTGATTGTGCCGCTCCCGTAGGAATGATTCGAAGAGGTGCCATTGCCATATGGTTCACCAGACGTGCTGTTCAAGTAGCCGGCGCCTCCGGTATAGCCGCCGTGCGACGTGGGAATGCTTGTTTGGGTAGGGCCACTGAATGCGAAGGAGCTTGGCGGACTTGCGCTAGTGATTAATGATGTTGCATAACCAGTGCCGGAGGCTCCTCTGTAAGGCGAGCCGGAGCCAGGTGAAGGACTCCCAATCTCCTGATTGTTACCAGACGCAAGGACTACGGATGTGGTGACTGTGGCGCGCCCGGCACCAGACGCCGAGTCAACGGAGTTCCAAGCAGACCACTGTCCGTTGCCAGCAGCAGCTCCGGCTGGTGTGTATGCCAGAGTTGTGCTTCCAGCACCGCCGCCGCTCGATGACGATGAGACATATTTCGACAGTACCGACGACCACACGGACAATGCACCAGACGCGAAATCGGCTCTGAGTGTTTGGCTAGTAGAACTTGCAGGCAGGTACTTTCCCCATGAAGCTTTCATCGATACGAGACATTGCTTCAGCGTCATCACCTCACCTGAAGCACTGCATGAATATGTTCCAGGACTGAAGGTTAACGAATTGACAGCGATATAGCAGCTATCGCCTTTTGCATAATTTCCACACCCTTCGGCGTATGCAATGAGGATGGTGGATGTGTTCCATGTCGAACGAGCAGTAGAAAATGCCTCGCTGGAGGAAAATGTAATAGACAGAGTTTGGGAATCGGCGGACCAAGAGTAGCTGATTTGGGACGACTGGTCAAGAACAACAGCAGGTGCAGTCAAGGTAGTATTGATCCACTGGAATTGGTGAGAAGTCTGGGAGTCTATGCAGAGATCAACGACCACATCCCTTTATGAAAGGGTGCCTTTACTTACTGCCAGCTCCTGATGGAGCATAGTACATCTGCGAGCTGTAGGCAGGTACCAAAATATCCGCGTTGGAGCCATCCTGAGACCAGTGAGCGACTGGAACCAACGTAGTGGTTGGTGAAGGCCCGGGCGCTTTAGACCATAACGCTGTTGTTGAAGATGACGCGGTCGGTAACGCAAGTGCATAAAACTCGTCCCCAGTTTGACAGTCCGTGCAGCTCACATGGACAGTTTCGGTACTCCATTGTGTGATAGTGACATCGGGTTCCCAGGTTTCCCTAACAGAAAGACATGTACCGTACGGTGCCGAGAATGGTTCTGGTAGACCATTGCTGAGTGAAGGGAGGGTCAAGACCAGAGCAATCAATGCGGATGACCACATACTTTGAAAGAGTGACTGTAGTTGGATCTAATGAATGACTGAGCTCCCATGGACAGGACTTGAAAGATCGACATCCTTCGTTCACTGAGCAGTATTTGATCTTCCAGAGACCTTGGTCGATGTGTCTGCAGCACTTTCCACAACGCATGACTCCATGTACTTTCAGTCCGCCACTCTACAGCACAACGCTCCAGGCTTGCATGGTGTCAAGATAGTCCAGAGACCAGGCAGAATTTCAGTGGGGTGTCAACCATAATTGGATAGACACGAGTGAAAGTGCTCACTGCGGTTGACTGAAACGATGAAGAACGATAGGCCGGCCAGCAAGCTATCGGCAGATCCAAGAGCTGGAGGCTGCCTCTTCGTATAGCTATGAGCTAGGTCAGGGGTCTTCTCACAGAAGCAGCAAGCCATGTGGCGTTTCCTGAGGCTCAATTGCATCCCGAAAACATGGCAAGCAGATGAAGCTTCAAGCCAAAAGGCTTCGTGGCACCGGTACAACTGAGCCTCAAGATATTTTGTGAAGGGCGAAGGATCATGAGTGAAGAGGAAAGGGCTTCTAAGGCTTGTCTATTATCCCGAAGAAGCTTCCGTGTGCTTAAGCGAAATTAACCTTACAAGGCACTTTCACCTTTGGAGTTTACCGATATGCGCGGCTCCGCGTTTTCTGGCCCCTGCGGCTCAACGTAGTGGATTTTCGTGAAGCACATCTCCGTTTGAGCCAGCTTGTAGGGGCTGGTATGACTCGCCACCTGCGAAGCGTGATATTCAGCTTCGTGGTCCTGGGCGAGGGCATTCTAAGGATGCACGATTTTCTGAAGCGCACGAGGTTAGATTGGCGAGCTTGACCAAGCCCATGGGTTGTGCCTAAGGTAGTACCAACCACGGTGTGCGCATTGGGCTGTAGTACCTCAGTGAACACGGGGAGTTCAGGCAAGTTCGGCATGTGAGTAGCACGACGTGGTGCAAAAGATGTTCACACACGGTTACGCGTGCAGTGACCAACGTCACGCATGCCTACCACAACCCCATACATGCTCGTAGTTCTATCTTGAACAAGTGAGTTGACGTGAAGGCAGTCGCGGAAGAGACTGACAGATCAAAGGGCGATGGGCGCTATATTGGATGAAGATGGAAAATGCTACGACATATGTGTTAGACCCGAACGCATTTTGTCCTGTATCTTTGCACAGAAATTCTTGCACAAGGATAGATTGATGTAGTAGATTGATAGACCACATGTTGGCCGCTAGAAGAAGCAGCGATGTTCCTACTGCCTTGAGGTGAGATAATGCCCAAATATGTACACTATTGATACCAGTGTCTTCGTGTCATCTGTTGTCCACGGCCTGGTATCCGCTTATCAGTATTGTAAAATGTGCAGCTTCATAAGTCAAGGCACCTCCCGAGACAACGCTTCAGTACGCTTGCTGCAAACACTAATCGTCAAGTCCAAAACGCCTTGCACAGAAGTCCGCAATCATAAGGACTGGAGCCAGTTTCATCATGAATTTTCGTAGTCGAGAAATCACCGCTCAGAACGTCAAAGCGTACTTTGACTTAGTCGGTTGGTGGCAAGCCCATTCACGTGCGTCGTTGAAAGCATGTCTACCTTCTCGCACGTTTGCAATGTGGTTTTGTGTCGGAACTGTCGGATTTGCTCCGGTGGCGACGTGGAACGTCTTTACGGAATCGCAACGCTTTCTGCTGGCGTGGTCTCTTGGGAGTTAGCTGGCGATATTGCTTGCTGAATGACTTGATCTCTTCGATACGGGCTTCGACGGATCTGTCACTGGTTGTTTCGCTCTCGTCTGCAGTGAGTGACGGCTCGAGATGCATCTCAGTATAGATAGGTTGTGCTTGTGGCACTGATGTAGGGGAGAGTGACTGTAGCACTTGCTCCAAAGGCGGCACCACTGCGTCCGATGGTAGGTTCGTGGGTCGAAAAGAGTCGAGGGATTTTAATTCTGCAGAAAGCGGGGCAAGACCTATCAAAGCTCGGGGTCTGTACGCGACAGAATCTTCGAGCTCGTCCGCAGGGTGGTTGGAAAAGTGCGACTGCAGATGTTCGATGGTCTGCCCTATTTGCCGGCGGTGATTGGTTTCGAAATCAGACATGCTCTGCTCCATTTCGCTGACGACAAAGCGTCGCTCGTGAGCAAGGTCCATCATTGGCGTGTGGACCAGTGCCCTCTCTGCTTGCGTCGGACCAAACTCAAGTTGCGATAGCCACCGGTCATACATCCCAACCACAATCTCTGGCTGATAACCATCCTGTGGCAGAAAGCTGTTCCACTGAGCCATAACGTTGTGGGCATATAAGTCTAGGCTAAAAGCCTCAGAAATCGGCGACAACAGTAGAAGTTGTCAAGCAGAGACCAAAGACCTCAGACCGCGCCTTCCGAGACCCGATGATACCGTCTAGCACATGGTTATCGCACATCCATATCTGATTGTCAACGCCGTTGAAATGGCTCCAGTCACAGACAATGGGTCCGAGCTAGCGCTCATTCGAATGGACTCGTAGACTCGTACAGAGCTCATGCAGTCGCAAAGGTTGTTTTCAGTGAGTCGGGGGAATAGTCGATCGTTATCAAACAGAAGAATCGACAGGAGTGTTTGATACTCTTTGAGCGAAAGCAGCCGCAAGAGTACAGAATGTGAGAAGCCACCCGCCGAGGTAGTGCTACATGGTAGTTAATGGAACACAAGGACTGAACGACCAAGTACCGGGGACCCTAGCAAATACTCCAAGGTCCTTGCAGAATACACCCCTCCCAAAAGCTTAAGCCGTCGACGAATTCGCAGAAAACGGGCGAACGGTGGATGTGAAGAAGCCAAACCGTTGATGATGAAAGCCAGCGTCAAGGAAGTGACATGGAAAATCATGCTGACATACACAATTCGAACGGGGTGCCGATCGCTGGCGGCTCGGGTAGGTGTTATAGCGCGAACACTGAGTCCTTGCAAGCTTCCTCACCCAATCAATGCTCACCTGGCCGTGGCGTACTGGTCTTCGTGAAGAACAGCTTGGTAAACTCACTTTCTGCGCGGCGCGGAACGCGGACAGGAAGCTACGGAAGCTAAACCACAGAGTTGGGGATTGGATATACGAGACTTGGCCTCGTATTATCGGCAGCCAGCGGCATGTTCTAACCAGCTGATGCTTGCAGGCAATTTGGGACGGCTGCAGGAAGCTCGAAACAGCAGAGACAGAAAAGAAGGTAGACTAGGATGGCAGTGGACTGAAAGCCCCATGCGTCATGTCTGCCGCGGATATGGCCCGACTGATTGTTTGCTGCGAGGAGCCGCCGCGTGAGAACGAGGATACCCCGCTCAGACTCCAGGATCCGATCCATCGTTTCGTTTCCATCTGTCTAATCAACCAATTACAGACCGCGTGATGGACTCAAGTACATTAGACCACGACTAGGGTGACAGATTGAGGTTTGGAATGTGGCCAATGAGGGTAACACGCGTCTGCCTACGGCCACAATCTCTCCGTCTTTCTGGGGTATCCGGGCCAGCTACAAGTAGAGCCCTGCTCATATGTACGTGTGATGATGATGGCTCGCTGCACCACGAAATCAGATGGCTTCGCATGGCATCGTGTGCAACTTGCCAAGTGATAACCTATTAGTTAAGGCTCCCCGGCTAGCTTTGCGTGGTCACTCGGAGACTGCACCAATAACGGAAAGGGACTGGTTCGGGCTGGAGACGCACGTCGTCTGCGGCTGGGATTATCGGGTACCCCACACGAATAGCTAGGGACCGCTCATTGGATGCGCTCGAAGCGTCATCTCCCTAGGCTCGTGCGACCATGCAGGTCAGAATTGGTGTTTCAAACAAAAGCCTGCATGTGACAGCATCAGTAAGGTTACGAGACCGAAGCGACCGAGGCGACCATAAAACCTCCGCCGCCGCGCCATTCTGTACCTCGCTATGAGCATTAGTGTGTCGACATGAACACTTCAAGACAACAACATCGCTTAGTAGCTAGTGCACGCGACACTGAAAAGAATATCTAGCATGGAGCTCTTTCAGGTACGAATATCAAGGCGTCATCGAAGCGGCTGCAAGCAAGGTACTGCTCTGAGGGGATGGCTACTCTCAGCTTACCGTACTGGCTAGCCAGCAGTACGAATGTAATTGGTTGCTCGAATTGATTATAGACTAATAGTATCCACTCATAATAGACCACTTGATATGGAGCATAAGTTTGTGATGGCGATCATCCCGTGCGAACCGTGCCCGTCCACATCCATATTCAACAAGTACTAGTAATGCTCAGCGGTAGTATGTGCGATTTGTACACAAAGCCACAGACTGCGACAAATTGAGAGATATGGCGCGTCTTTAGACGGCTTTTAAATTTAAAGGACATGTTGAGCGAAAAGCAAGAGGCTGCAATCTCGTGTTTACACGAGCAATCGTAGTCAACCAAAGCACCGAAAAGCTTTCCCCTCATCCAGACCAAGGACAACAACCTTTTCAGGTTCGAGCCATATGTGAGATTTTTGGCGTATGTGTCTTAACGACCAGGTACAAGGTGAAGACTATTTCTGCACGCTGAAAGTTCTCGAGGAAGAGGATCCACGCACTGTAGGTCGTCGTTTGATGCTCTTGCAACGTACGGTACAACAGTGGCATCCTCCGTCGTGCCGTGATGAAGGGGTCTCAGAGAGCATGCATAGTGCTAAAGTACAAATAACAACCATGTGGACTACGTGACAATCACGTAAGGTAGAGTCCACACATGCTGAATAAGATTGGGCCAGAGTGTTGTCCACGCGGGCCGACATGATGTGATCGTCCTTACGTACTCTAAGTCGAAGGACAATGCCAGTCGACTAGTCCTTTGGCATACTGATACGAAGCATGTGGCGCTCCACGCGTTCTCATTAGCGAGGTCGATCAACGGGAAAAGCTTCCATATCACCGTAGCTGGCGAATAGCAAACCATCAGCAAAATGCTCTAGCAACTAGACCTCATCTTTACGAGCAGCTTGTCTCCCGTTCCCAACCCACACATGCTGACACAAGCACCAGATGCCCATACGGTGACAAATGGTCAAGCTAGTATGCATTGAAATCCGACTTTCTCGCAAGCCATGATCTCTGCTGGTGCATTTGCTAATGTGGGTGTCTTACAAGCCTGGCCAGTCGTGATGGACTTGTGCCTCGGCATATTATTGTTGAGATAAGTAGTGTCGCAATACGCGCATGCTGTTGCATCTTCTTGAGTACTATTACAGCAAATGTACAGATGTGACTGAGGCTTAGGGGTCTGCTGATCAGAACTTCAGTATAGGGCCAGCAACATGTGCCGTCATGCGGAAATCTTGTGTCCCTCTCTCGCGTATCTACTTGGTAAAGTCTAAATAGCGAAAGTTCTGCTTTTGTGCAGGATCTCTGGCCCGTAATCATGTGGCTGAAAGTTAAAGTGTGCTGAGTTTGCAGGGTCTTGATTTTCTCCGGTGCTCAAAGTGCGTGTATTGGCATCTACCGATAATGTTGAATGTCCCAAGTGGATTGTCGTCAGTCATCCACACAAACGAGAGACCTTTAGTAGCATCGATCTGCGCAGGTCGTACAACTCCTCGTAGTTGCAGACAAAAATCTTAGTATGACGAAGATCTTGTAGGGGTATGCTTCGCCAAACACGCCAAGCACATCCGTGCTCTGAGACCATGAGAGACCACGAGCAATCGTGGCCGAACAGTAGTGTGTAGCGGCCTGGTGGCCTGACATCGATCTGTTCTGAATCACATGACTCAGGTAGCAATGTATTCCTGGACAACAGCAGACTTCATCAGACCAGCCATATAATTTGAGTGAGAAGGACCGGGAAGACGTTACCAAAAGCTGTGTCTTCTCGAAAGAGAGTGCTGCAACAGTCGCCCGTTCGCTTCTACCCTGCGCCACCGAAAATGCATCAATCCATGATCTGCGCGTGACTCCGTTGAGTCTACTCAAACTTGAGGACGACCTTACACAATATGCCGGCTAGTAGCCAGAGAAACAATGCAGATGACCTTGATGCCATCCAGCAGCACGTGTGGAATGCCAGGCTTCCTCTAGAGATCAGACTGTGTGCTTCTGAGTCCAGGGTATATGACCAATCGGACCCATATGTGGTACGTGCCTCGTAGTGCAGCTTACAGCAACGATACAAGATTGGAAAGATAGCTCGAGAACACAGAACTCTACTTCTTTCACACGGGAGGACACAGGATTGACACGACTGCCATAGGTTTCCTTTCCACGACTCGCGTACCTTCCGTTTCTCCTGCCAAGACTACTAAACCATTTCGCCGACGACTTCATCACAGACGCCGAGACGATCTCGTCGGACACAGGATTTTTCACGTTCGATGGCGTACCACTGAAATGGCATCTTCCCGCTGGCCTCCTATACGATATCTACGTTCTATCAACCCAAGATGTTGATCATCATGACCCCGAGCGTTCCTCTGCGGCCGACCGCAAAGCGCCACCTTTCGAGCTCGAAGTTCATTTCTCTCAACCCTCAACTTCAGCACCGCAACTCAACATTCTAAGCCCCTCTCCTGCTGTTGTCCACGACTCTTTTATTAATTCGGTCAAGGAAGCCGACTTCCTCCGCTCGGGTACAGCCAAGCCCATCATGAGTCTTTCCGCGGTAGACAGCAAATTGCTCTGGAGCTCAACGCAGGAGAATGACTTGGCAGTGTTCTCACGCATACATGCGGGCTTACTACCATCAAATAAGCCGTGGCGAAACATCCCCTTGCGGCTGTACCTCCCTTCAACAAACGCAGACTCAGAGGCTGACGCGGAGGGAACAGTCGCGACAGAAAATGACACTGAGCAGCCAAAAGCCAAACCAACGGCCTCGCAGCTACAAGGTCAGATACGTGTCATACAATCACAGATACCGCCCTACAGCTCCGTGTCTACCGCACCTACAACGAGCCAGCTACGCTTACCATCCTCCGGACAAGGCACACCGCAGACACTGGGCACCGCCTTACACTCACTTCTACCAGGCCTTTTTCCATCGAGACGGACACCGATCCTGGCTAAGCCGCTTCTGCATGGCGCACCTATACCTATGAATGCGGTGTTGCAGGATGTGGCAAGCAAAGCGTGCTATGCTGACGGATGGGTCAACGTTGTGATCGCCATAACAGGTTGAAGTGTTCCATAAGCCTGTTCTCTGTCGAAATGAGCTGTCCTTCTGGTCGTTTGAGTGAAGTCACGCGGAGCCGTTGCAGGAATAGCCGGACAGCGATCTCGATTCTCTACCCTGATTGATGAGCTTTCGTGGAAAGAGAGATATGATAATTCTGCGCCTGCCTTTACTCATGGATGTGAATACCATGCAGGGTTGGAAAGTGCTGACTCTGGTCATCGTTCAACAGCGATGCTTGCTACCTATGGTCCTGGCTAGTATCAAACTTATAAGACTACCTTCCAACAAACCCTCAACACTATGTAGACTTATACAGAGCTGGTCAACGACCTGCCTAAAAACAGCTTCTTCTAAGTGCCCTACCACAACAATGTGTCAAGAGTGCCGGGACGCCGCGCAATCGTGGCAAGCACCCAACCCCACCTCTACCCTTACGGACGCAAACACACAAACAGCCATACGGATGCACTCAGCAGAGCACTATCAAGTCCTGCAAATTGTTCAAGACCCAAGCCCGTCCAAGAACAGCAGGAAGAAGACCCACAGAAAGAAGAACAAGGCGGCGAGCAAGCAAGACCCGGCAGCCACGGACTGTGGTGACGACGAGATAAATGACGATAAAGCCGGAGACGAAGAACAAAAAGAGGCTACAAGCGGCTTAGATGCCGCGTCCAGCCATTCGTCTCCAGCATCAATCGAGATCTACACTGACACGCCCGCGCCATTCGACAGCTCAGTAGCTACAAGCATCGAGGGACACCAACCAACGAAGCTCCCGTCTGACCTCCCAACAGCGAAAAGACAACTCGATGGAGAACTCGACAAGCTCGACGACCGCATCAGATTGGGGAGGCTGCTGCGCGATGCGCTGGAAAGGACAGCTGCAGACGTGGGAGTGCTTAAAGCGAAGTGGAATGCCGGGCTGTGAGATCGATAAACGGGTATGCAGGACGGACTGGGGTGAAAATATGACATCGCACTGAATGAGTTAGCCCTACGGCAAAACAGTAAATGAACCTCTTTATATATTACCGCCTCTGGGACATGGACATGGTCGCACCTGCCTGGCATTGGGCGCGTTGGTCGTTACCCAAGACGTGTGATGTGAGGGATCATAGTCGAGGAAGAGCACAGTGTTAGCGAGGGCGTTCGCAAAGGCTGTATTTGAGAGCGCGAGTATGGGATATCTGACGAACACAATCTATTATCCTCTAGACACGCACGCCAAAGCAAAAAAGGTCCAACCACACGGCGGCGGTCTACGTCCTTATCTTGGCGTACCACTGACAACGTCGACCTTGCTCATTGGGCAGTCACCTGATACATTCGCGACGACGTACAGCACAGATGCCGTGTACGTACGTCTCCAGCAAGGCAGCTCTGCGTCCACGACCCCATCCATGGTCGTGCCTGTGTGGTGTAGTGTAGCGCAGCGCAGCGCAATGATCTAGTCTGGTCTGGTCCGAGTCCCGCAATAATAGCACGCTCCACTCACTGGAAGTGTCTCACAAGCATTGCATGCACTGCACTGCACTGCACTCGGTCGATCCAGCTGGCGCGTACCCTCGACGCATGCCCTACAGTGCATGTTGTAAGCAGGCTGTCATCAGCTTGTTTCCGTCTAGATAATTCGAATGTGTCGAATGGTCTATCGGGCCCAGGCCGCTATGCATGGTTGAGGGGCAATGTTTGGGGCTTGGGTATACGTAGGTAGGTAGGGCAATGACCTCGTATTGTTTCGCGCAACAGCAGCAGTGGAGCGGGAGTGAAGATTGGCAAGGTACTAGTAAGGTCAGGAAGCACACCGCACCGCACCGCCCCGCCCACTTATTCATCAACTCGCCGACGCGTGTCCTGACCGCAAGACATTCCCCCGAAAGTACTACACTTCCTAGTAGAGTTGCCGTCCAATCTGCGCTCCACCACCGTCCGTCCGTGCCCAGCTCCCACTCGCCTCCCTCAGGAGGCCACCTCACAACTTGGCCTTCTGGCTCGCACCCATCAAGTCCTCGATCTCCAACTCGGAGGTGCACAGAATACACGTGTCGGCCAGGGCGCCCACGCGATGCGTCTGGTTGACCTCCTGATAGTCCTTGCTGCCGATCATGTCGGCGAAGTGCAGCAGGCTGGGGTAATGGGCGAGGGCGAACTCGTGCCAGACGCCCTGGTCGGCCTCGCTGACGCGCTGGCCGTCGCGCACGATGTTGCCGAACAGCTTGGCGGTGCCGCCGCGCTTGCCGCCGATGGTCTCGGCGAAGGCCTTGGCGTAGCGCAGGTAGGACGGTTTCGAGTCAGGCTTGAAGGCGAGCAGGTTGAACATGGAGACTGCGCCGCGCACGGGCAGGCGCGACGGGTCGTCGGCCGTGCCGAGCCAGGTGCGGAGCGAGTCGGTGAGGGAGAGGTCTTGCGAGGACGGTTTGAGGAGGGGGTCGTCGAGGGCGCCGGTTAGCGAGGGCACCGAGGTTGGGTGCAGCAGGTTGGGGTTGGTGGTGGTCAGGAAGTCTTTGAGGAGCCGCGAGGGCACGGTCGAGGTCGTGGTCCAGTGGGAGATGATCTTGAAGTCGCCTTGGGCGCCGTAGGGGGAGGAGTCGAGGAGCGAGGTGATGAGGGCTTGCGAGGGTTCGTTGGCTTCGAGGATGAGGAAGAGGTCCCAGCGCGGGTTGTGGAGTTCGGGGACTTGGATCTGCTCGGGCTGAATGACCCAGCGGATGGGTTTGGCGAGGGTTAGGGGCTTGACGTTGGAGGATTGGATGTACTTGAGGAGGGAGGGGAGGGTCTCGGGTTTCGCGAGGGAGATGAGGTGGATGGATACTATAGCCATGGTGGGATGATCTTGGGTAGGGAGCAAGCGAGATGATCTGGCGCAATACGGGTGGTAATGTTTGGTCGAGGTGTGTAAAGGCCTACCTGAATTCTGAGGGCACGGATATAGTTACATCGAACTTATGATGTCGAGCTTCAAGTCCGACTTACAGCGTGGAGGACCGAACGTCAGCGCGCACAGCTGAACTTCAACCTCGGTCCTACACTGCCTGGAAGTTGGCACTTCTGCTCGACCGTAGTCACATGTCGGCCTGTGGGGGCTCCGCTCGGTCGACGATGGCCCGGATCTCCGTCCAAAAAGTTTCCGTTCTTCAAGTCCACCCAGCTTCGTCGGATTGACTGGTTGAGGACAAGATTGCGCAGCCTTCTGAACGACAGTGCGCCGTGCAGTGTTCCTCGCCCATCCACCTGTATATCGCCGCTCGTCTCCTCCAAACACCACACGGCTTCCACAGCCCCGATGGCCGGTCTCACGCCCCTCCCCAAGACGGTCCTCCACACATCCACCCGTCTCACCCACGGCGAGGCGCACACCCTCCTCAGCGCATTCCTGGAAGAGTCCCAGACGAACCCTGCCTGTCGGCCCGACGCGATCCTGACGCAACATGGCGTCCAAGCTTCCAGCGTCGGGGAAGGCTCGAATCTCACGCTCAACCACTTGAGTCGCATCTTGAAGGGGATCGCGGGCGAGCGGGTGGGCGGCGTCGAGTTCAACTACGGCGATGGACGCGGCAAGAGGCGGAAAGTGGAGGGTCACGGGCAGGGGACAGGACTGGGCATGGACATGGCCGACTTCACGAGCAGTCCGCCTGTGGTCAAGGCCGCGCGCGCAGAAGAAGGAGTCATGGATGTGGAGGGGATTGCGGGTGACGACCAGCCAGCGCTGGTTGGCCGCGAGACGGGCGATTGGCAGGATAAAGAGGACTACGAACATGCGCAGATTGACGACACGGTGGATCTGGGCGGGAAAGATCCTGCGGGCGATGGCATTGAGGGCAGAAACGATGACCTGGGGGTTGCGAGTGTGCCGGGTGGCGGGCGCAGTAAGGCGGAGAAAGAGGCGAGGAAGCTGGCCAAGAAGGACAAGAGGAAGCAGGAAAAGCATGACAGGGAGAAGCAGAGGCAGAAGCAGAAGTTGACGGGCTGAGCAGCGCACCGCTCCCAAGTCAAGAGATGAGAAAAGAGAATTGCTTTTACTTCTCCTCGAGGAGAGTCCTTGTTCTATCGGTGAAAGTTTGTGTCAATATCGAGCGGAGACCCCGGCTCTACAGCTCCCGGTCGGCCGCCCTGACGACCTCGCCATTACGGTTCAGCTTCACATCCGACGATGCAACCTTGCCGCCTGCGCTCTGGTAATTCAGTGCCTTCAGGCGCTCGGTCAAGATAGGGTGGCTGTAGTGGTACGATGCATACAGCCAATCAGCATCCATGGTCGACAGGTTCTCGACCTGCAGCTTGATCAACGACCTGGCCAGCTCCTTCTTGTATCCCAGGTCGAGGGCGAACTTGTCGGCCTCGAACTCGAATTTGCGACTGAGGATGTTCATCAAGAATCGAATGAGCGTGTCCATGGGGGCAAGCGCTTCCGAGAACAGGATGAATCCGATCATGATCGGGTGTTGATGGTGGAAGCCGAAGGAGTCGTAGAGACTGTTGTTGTGGATGAAGACACTGAAGAGGGAAAAGACGTAGAAGAGGTGCAGCTGAGCAATACCGAGGAGCTTGGTGGTGTGAGAGAGCGACCAGTGGCCAAGTTCGTGGCCCAGGACCGCTTCGATTTCTTGTGGCTCACTCTTCTCCATCAGGGTGTCGTAGATGACAATGTGCTTCTTCCACGGTAGTCCATAGAAGTAAGCGTTGCTGTGTGCGCTTCTTTTGCTTCCATCGATGGTGAAAAGGTCTGTCAGCGGGAACTTGAGTCGGGTGGCCAGTGCTTCGACCCGGCTGCGTAGCTCGCCCGGTTCCAGGGGGGACAGCTTGTTGAAGAGGGGCTGGATGAAGATGGGGAATATGGTGATGCCGAAGACTTGCACGACGATAGCGAAGAGCCAGAGATAGTAGAAGAACTGGGTGCCGGTCGACTGGATGATCTTGAGGAAGCCCGCCAGAACCGGGGTCCCAAATGCAACCATGAGAGCCTGAGACTTGAGCAGATCGGTGAAGAAGAGGCCCGGCGTCTGCTTGTTGAAGCCGAATTTCTCTTCGAGGACGAACGTGCTGTAGTAGGACGTGGGCAGGCTGAGAAGCTGCGACATGAAGCTGAAGGTGAAGAAGAACAGGATGGAGTGGGAGATCTCGCCCGAGAAGCGTTCGGGGGCCAGTTGAGCGAGCCATGTGCCAGTCAAAGTCCACAGCTTGGGCAGCACATCGAACTGATAGATGCCGACGTTGGTGAACAGCGAGTACAGGTTGGAGATGAACCCAAACTTGGCCTTCGCACGGCCATATGCCTGCGACTTGTCGAAAACTTCTTGGCTAACCTCGTCTTGCAGGGCTTTCGGCGGTTTGGTCCGCTTGAGCACTTGGTACTGTCGTAGTGAAAGGAGCGATTCGAAGACATATTGACCGATGGAAAAGCCAATGACCAGTTTCTTCCAGGGGAAGCCTGGTCTGTCTAGGAAGAGGGCCAGGCGCTGCACAGAGGGTCAGCCATGTAGAACAAGAGCAAGCATCCAATGTCTTACTCGTGGTAGATCGCTCAGCGATGAAAGAAGAGATGCCATCCTTGACACCAGTGTGAGAAGCAAAAGAGAGCGCGCACACACACACACACACGACAGTAGAAATGCTACCTGAAGTCGACGTTCGACTGCGACTTTCGGTTTCGTGAACACGCGCCTCGTTGACGTATTGGGGGCCTCCGCAGTACCGCAGTGCGCCCAAGACCAGAAGGGCAGGTCTGGCGAGAACGAAGTCCGACGGCATTCGAGATCGATGCGACTTGACCTCACTCGCTCTTTGCCCAACAGTCAGCTACTACTCACTACTCGACATTCCCCAGACTCGCCTTCTGCTGTTGCACTACCGCCAACATGTGCCGGATCTGTGGAAGAGTCGTAAAATGCATCTTCGACACCATGCCGTCGCGGACATACCAGGTGCCGAGTCGACGGTACGACGACAATCCCTACATCAAGCACCCTGACTAACTCGTCGCAGAGCATTCTCCACCATCCGAAGAACACCGACCACCATCATGAGCAGAGCTGTCACACCGCTGCACACGGGAATGGCCCGCTCCCCTCTCTCAACCCTTACGCGCGCCTTCTCCTGCCTCTCGATCACATCCCAACCACGACTTCCACAGCTATCAGCCACATCCACTCGCACATCCATACTCGCAGCCCCATCAATACAGACTCGATCGTTCTCGGCATCAGCGACGCTGGGCGCACCAAGGAGGACCTTTAACCCGTCGAGGAGAGTGCAGAAGCGGAGGCATGGCTTTCTCTCGCGCATCAAGGACAGCAAGGGCCAGCAGACCATAAAAAGAAGGCAGTTGAAGGGGAGGAAGTATCTGAGTTGGTAGAGTGTGTGCTAGACTGCTCGGTTGATGGAGGGAGGATCAGGTTGAGAGGAACACAGTCGGCGCAACATCATCTCCCTGCGGACGCGGGCGCCAGGAGGCATGAAATGGGCGGGCAGTCGCTGGGCCGATGCCAGGGCTAGAGCCGAGTCTTTCTCGCAATCGAGCTGCTGAGTTTGGACGAGCGAGATCCGGCGTTTCGTGTATCGTCTTCGAAGGAGGACTGCGATGGGGCCCCGAGAAACTAGCCTTTGGCGAGACGGCAAGGCAGAGGATCGAAGGCACAGGTACAAGAGCTGCCGGCCGACCTAGGTTCGTGCTAGTAGCTTCAGGAATGACGGAGCGTCGAATCAGTGCTACGTCTACATGTGAGTGCTCTACTGCTGGCGTGGGGAGCGTGTACAAAAGCTATGTTGAACATATGTCTGTTTACTCGAGATGTGTACCACGCACTCGTTCGGCTGGGGAAGTAAATCGTAAAATCCTGCCCTGCCGAGATGACTTTCCAGTCTGCCTTTGAGACTTGCCGCTCACTTCAGCTCAGCTGTGTCTCAAATCCTATCTCTGCTTCAACCCTCCCGAGTCGAGTCGGTGCAATGTCGTTTTCTCAAACCACATCCTCCCGTTGCTGCCAGTCAGCGTCGTGAAAGACCACGTAGCTCCCGTAGGGCCTCGCGCATGCTGCAGCCGAGACCACCTCACCCACGCCCCTGTCTCCCGCCAGTACGACCGTACATACGTCAATAGATTGGAACTGAACACGCGGCAAAGGCATGGTGTGGCAAGGCAACTCATCGTATACCTACCTCGCACCATCACAACCCGACCCTCGCCTCGCTCACGAACTCCCAACCGGCCCCTCTCCTCCGGGTATCAACTGTTCCCACCACCAGTCAGCTTCCATTCGTTCATCAGATCGCCACGTATTGGCGTGTCTTGATCTTACCATGCAGATGTTGTTGCCGTTCAGCAGGATCTTCGGCATCTTCGTCTGCGAGCCGGTGTAGTCACTGCGCCACGTCGCCGTTCGTTAGCACAATGCGATCTCTGCCTTGGGTGGGGGTGGGGGCCATTTGTGCCGGCTTGGAGTAGCTTGGTTGGACTTGGATTGACTTACAACTCGACCACGTCTTCCAGCACCATGTTCACGTAGTCGTCGAAGCCGAGGAGTGTGCCTGTGAATTCTGAGGCGGTGTTAGTTGGTGGATGAGAGTGTGTGTTTTCGCCGTAGATAGATGGTTTGATTTGGTAGGAGGTCGATTGATTAGCCCCAGCCCAGGCCAGCCCAATCCAGGGCACTCAATTGACACAGCGATATCAATCGGTACATCGAATGCAATGGTTCCGCGGTTGTCGGACAGAAACACGCAGACAGACAGACATACCTTTGTCGCCTTTCATGACGACCCATATCCTCGAGCCGACGCATTTGTCGATGAGTTCTGCACTCGTCAGTCCTGCAGCGTGCAACGACGATGGCCGGGCGCAACCCTACCCAGCGGGAGCAGTTGAGAGGCCATGGTGACCTGGTGTCTGGAGACTTGGAAGGAGCCGGAGCCTGGTTGGGGAGTGGGTATGAGGATATCGTGGTCTGGCAACGCGTGGAGAGTGGGACGGTGGTTTATTTGTGGAGGGCAATGCGTGGAGCTACTGTATTCTGATGGTAGGAGTGATAGCTGTTTTTGTGGTGGTGCTTACTGTGCATGGGTACTCAAGTACTGATTGCCAAAAAGTTGAAGGCGTGTATAAATGTGGAGCCAAACGGACAGTGCATGGTCAAATCAGCGAGTTCGATGGGTTCACTGGCACCGAGTACAAGCATACTGCTGGGTGGGAAAGCCGGTGTATCTACGAAAAGTATCATCTGAGCAGCACGAGTACGCACCATGAAGCACATGTAGGTTGGTAATGATTAGCTATTAGATGGTTGCTAGTAACTCAACAGCCATACGCGCCAGAAGCAAGTACCGCAGAAACACTCTTTTTGAATCATACTCAACGCCTCATGTCCTCGCAACTCATTTGCAGGACTCCCACGCGCGCCTGACTACATTGGTGTTGTAGTGTTGAATCTCTCATGTCATAGCTCATCATCGTGCCCTACACCGTCGTACTGTATGCTGCCTCTGTTCCAATCCCACGGATCACCACCAGGAACACAAAGACCAAGACGCCAAAAATAATCTCGGTGGGCGAAGAATAGCTGCCACAATTTGTACCTGCTTGGTATGCTCCATTTAGCCATCATCACTTCTTCAGCCGCGGGATCACCTTTGTCGTCGGGTATGTTTGCTTCTTCGGCATTACTACCACCAGCAATGCAGTTCGGATCCGCATCTCCAATACAGGCATGAATATCACTCCGGCGTGGTGGTAGCGAAGCTTTGGAGATATATATCTCCCCTGCATGCATCTCGTAGCCCCATTCTGCTAGTGGCAGAAGTGGGACTGGATCGTCAACATGGGTGACGCGCCAGAAGAGTGCATCGTCGGGCGAAGTGGCATTGAGGTTGAATTTGTGGTTGATGTATTGGTTGAACTCTCTGTTGCCCAAGCGTGGCTCGCCGAAAGTAGTCACATGCGGCTCGTATCCACGAGCTTGGAACTCAAGAGCAGCAATTGTAGCTACTGCACCACCCAGAGAGTGACCAACGAGGACGAGCTTGTAGTCAGGATATTTGCCCAAGGCTTCCTCGACATGCGGAATGATTGTGCATCTTGTGTTTTGCCATGATGTCAGGAAACCGGTGTGTATGGTGCAGTTCTTGCAGTCTGGCTCCTCGAAAGCTCTCTTGCCATGTTGCTGCCTCAGCTGTGGAAGAAGGTTCATGCCATGGTCTGAATCTCTTGACTGGGTGCACAGGGTGTGAGAGTCGTTGTCAGCAGGGAAGGGCACATATTCAGCGTGTCTGGTGGACAGATCAGCAATGGTGTTGGCGATCGAGTAAGTGCCTCTGAATGCGACAATGACCCGTTTCTCAAAGGGCTCGTGTGAAATAGCGATGTAGCCACAGGAATCGGACAGTAGAGGGCCCGTGTTCCAGGTTGTGATCAGCTCGAACCCTTCGAAGTCCTTGCACCGGCTAAGACATTGAAAAGGCTGATGGATGCCTGAAGCACCCACACAGTAGGAGACATCGACCACTCTGGCCAACTCTTCTAGAGACTCGAAGACGTTGGGTGAGACTGGAAGGCCATGGTGAAGGACTGTTGGCGCGGGCCAGGCGCAAGCCGCCAGGAATAGGCAAGATAGGCTGAGGATGCGGATGAAGATGGCCATGAGCCTTGAGTGCTGCTTTACATTCTAGTGTCCAGCTTACTAGAGCGTGTAATTGGAGACCGTTGCTGTCGCATCAAGAGCGACCTGGGCAGTGACACACTACGTAGTACCGACGAACTTATCGGCGACTATTTCCTGTTCGAGTAGCGCGTCCCACATCGAGGCGCCGTGACTTCCATAATCCCGACTGCAAGCCTGACATTGTTCGCCGGTGACCTCGGCTCAGCCTTGCTACATAGTGGCTGACATTTGACGCCTCTACTCGAGTAGGTGATGTATGAACTTGTTCCCACCACCATGCTCACCAGGTGCTGACATGTGCTCTACCCCATTCCCTTCTCGTCTTGTCGATCGCACCCTCTACCACTTCGGCCATCAGCATGGCTGACGCCCTGTGCGGACCGTCGAACGCGCTCCAGTCCTTTCAGAAACACACATCTGTAGACAGGACGCTGCAGCAGGATCGTCTCACGGGACCGAGACATTCACCAGCTCAAGGCTTTCGGTCCTTCGATCCCAGGTCTGGCAGTCTCGACGCCGAGTTTCATGCTTTCGAGAATGCGCCCACGAATCCGTTTCAACTCGAGCAGCCTGCCTGGCAGCACAATGCTCCCTCTGCCTTCCAACCACAGCCGGGCTCAGGCTGGGCGAACGACTTCCAGAGTTTACGCATATCGAACTCGCCCCTACCAGCAAACCAGTTTCGAGCAGAAGCGCCGTTAGCCAAAACCGCACCGGGAGGATGGCAGCAAGAGTTCATGAGACAGAGGCAAAATATGACTCCAATCGCGCAACAGAAACAACCCGAGTTGGCTTCACAGTTTAGCAACCAAAGTTTCATGCCTTCCATGGCCGGCCCCTCCTACATGCAGCAGCACTCAGGCATGCATGCTCAGCAAAATACAGCCCAACAGGCCAACGTGTCACAACCTCAGTTCAGCGAAGCCGAGTTTGAGCAAGCATTCCAGGATGCCTATCAGCATATCCAAGCATCAGAAACGCATCAAATGCAAGCAGATCCCATGGAGGAGACTGTGATCTCGCCACAAGACGACATCGCCATCCACGAGCCATCACAATCCAAGATCGGCTCCGATGCGATAGAGTACACGGACACTAAAGAGCGCACGTTGGACCAGGATACCCGGGATGCGAACGACCTTGCGAGAGTGGCTGGCCAGCTGGTGCAGAACGTGTCCCACGAGACGAATGAGAAGTTCAAGAATTCGCACTTCCTCGATTTGATGAGAAGGATACGAGACCGAGAAGTCGAAGTGCGCAACAACGACTTCGAAAGTACGCAAGAAGTACAATCTACATCATTGCCCCAGCCAGAGCAGTCACGTCCACACGATCCGAACACCTTCCAATTCCCCGACATGGACCAAGTCTATTACCCAGATGCTAACATGGATATGGTTGGTGATGAGAACTTTCATTATAATGAGCGGCCCCAAACCCAGATCTCAGATCTGCATCCAGGTGGGCCTTTCTACCCCGAGCAATCTCCTCCCCAGCCAGGTCATGCTCACATGAGCGGCGCTGTTGACTCATCGTTACCAGCAGATGACACTAGTAATCGGTATGCAACAGCGTGACTCGAGTCGGTCCTAGAAGCTCATCAACCCCGTGGCTTCGAAGAGTTGACCTTGAGCCGAATACAGACAAGCAACGACCAAGCCGTTGGCACCCTCCAAGATGCTGAAACGGCCAAATGGATACCTTGGCCCGAAGCACACACTAACGAAAGTGTGTCAGATCACGGCTTCTTCCGAAGGCGGTTGCCCTCCGAAGCCGAAGCAGCAGAGTGCTGGAGATCAGCAGTACAGTCGGCTTAGTATGGCACTTGCAGTGGCTTGTTTCGTTCATCAGGAGATGGTCAGGGCAGGAATGGCTGAGGGTTTGATGTCAAGCTAGCACGTGGCGAGGGAATAGACCATGCTTCTAGGACTGAGACACAGATATGCAGACGTAGTGAAACAGGCGTCACGAATGTAATGGGTTTGTCGGGCGACCACGTTTACCTTCTGGACACGACCACATGCAACGTTTGCGGTACACCATACGCAACGTCACACACTGGGGTCACGATTTTGGCACCCTTGGGTGAGAGGTGCTTTCACTTCTTACAGACCAAGTTTTTTTTTGTTCAGCCAACATGCATTTTCCACTCTCTATTCATTATGTCCACTTTCGATGTCTGGACGAAGACCTCAAACTACTACCAAAGATATGCTGGACTTCCGCCAGGCTCGGTATTGTACGTCGGCTCAGCACTACTAAGCAGCGGCCTTGAATCGACTGCAGCAAGATGGAAGAGCGATCGCCTTATTTCCACGACCCAGTCCTGGCGCTGGTGGCGAGGCGAGGGGAAAAGCGAGCGGTGGCCAGCGAGTCAGAGAAGGAGAATAGATGTGCACAGAAACGGAGGCGCCTCGGTGGCTGCGACAGAAGCAAGCTCTCAAGCTCAACAGACCCTTCCTACGGGCCGACGCGGGAGCTGCAGAGAGTTTCAGGTGACGATGTTGATGTACCTGAGGCTTACCGTGGCGTAACTCGAGAGGATGTCCTTGGCGCGGCATGGAGGTACCAGCGCCCACGGCCAGCAGTGTCGGATTCCTCAGACACGGACCCAGAGTACAACTATGTCCTTGGTCCAGGGTCGAAGAGACGCAAGAAGGACCATGCAAAACACGACGAAAAGAGGCGTGTCAAGTCGAAGCATGCAAGGTCTAGCACGACGGCGAAGAACGGACCAGGTCTCGAGTCATTGACAAGACGTGCAACAGCCGTTTCATGCACGCAATCACCGAGGTCGACCAGTTCTCGCAAGGGTCGAGTTATGATGACTGCGGTCAAGGCAGCTGCTAAGACACAGAGACTACTCGAGGGATATCCGCTACCAACAGACCCATATCCTGCGGACTTTACGCTCCGAGAATTGTGCTCCGAGTACCCGAACCATCTATTTGGCACGACCCTCCATCCCTTCCTTCAACACCGATGGTCACCAAACCGTATTGTCTCACTCATGCCAAGCCAAGAGCACCTGTCGGAAGCTGAGCGCATCACTGTCAGCGCGATGAATTCGAGGTTGAACAAAGTGAAGGAGACACTCGAGAGGGCGGGAGAATACCAGCAGCTGTTGCGAGGCAACAAGGTTCACGTGGAAGGATTGTTGAAGCAGCATCCGAAGCAAAACAAGGAGGATAGTGATGGCGCGAGTAGCCGCGGGACAGAGGCCATGGGCAAGGATTCGGAGATGCATGTAGAGCAGTCTATATCGTATTCGGGCATCTTCGACAAGTATCGATACCGCGTGAATAGTAGTAGCTAGATCAGTAGTGCTCGAAGGAAGTCAGAAGTATTTTTTGTAAGGCCATCATTCTTTAGGCCTAGCCTTGTGCTTAATCGACCCGCCAGTCTGGGCGGTAGGTGCTCGGGACAGGGCGCGAAGGGCTCGGAAGTGGAGGGCTAAACTCCGCAGCCTCCCCGAGCGGCCAAATAATGGCCTGGCTGGTCCCTGGACTCTTTGCTTAAGAAGGACATGCCACGGGTGAAATAAGATGCTCGCTACTGCCTCGAGGGTGTGAAAGTGCAGCTGATCGCAAGGAATCGAGGGAGAAGGACGCTCACCTACCAACTACCAGTTGCCACCTCCCAGCGACTGCGGACGACGCATTCAGCCTCGACTGACCCCCCTCTGCCCTCTGCTGACCCTCTCTGGCACGACTCGAAGCGATGCACGTCCTAGGCTGTTGAGCGCAGGCTGACTGGCTCACCTGCTGAAGCAAACATGTCGTCGATGCGAGGCCTCGTCCAGTTCATAGCCGATCTTCGCAATGCCCGGGCCCGAGAACTGGAGGAGAAGCGCATCAACAAGGAGTTGGCCAACATCCGCCAGAAGTTCAAAGGCGACAAGCTCGATGGCTACCAGAAAAAGAAATACGTCTGCAAGCTCTTGTACATCTACATCCAAGGCTACAACGTCGACTTTGGCCACCTCGAGGCCGTCAACCTCATCTCCGCCCAGAAGTACTCGGAGAAGCAGATTGGCTACCTCGCCGTCACCCTCTTCCTGCACGAACAGCACGACCTGCTGCACCTCGTCGTCAACAGCATCCGCAAGGACTTGCTCGACCACAACGAGATCAACAACTGTCTGGCCCTGCATGCCGTCGCCAATGTCGGTGGGAGGGAGATGGGCGAGGCCCTCAGTGCAGACGTCCACCGCCTACTCATCTCGCCCACCTCCAAGGCCTTTGTCAAGAAGAAGGCTGCTCTGACCATGTTGAGGCTCTATCGCAAACACCCCGGCATCGTCCAGCAGGAGTGGGCCGAGCGCATCATCGCTTTGATGGACGATCCTGACATGGGCGTCGTCCTGTCCGTCACCTCGCTCATCCTGGCCCTCGTACAGGACAGCCCCGAAGCCTACAAGGGCAGCTATGTCAAGGCTGCCCAGCGTCTGAGGAAGATCGTCATCGACAACGATGTCTCTCCCGACTACCTCTACTACAAAGTCCCCTGCCCCTGGATACAGGTCAAGTTCCTCAAACTCTTGCAATTCTACCCCCAATCCACCGACTCCCATGTCAGAGACATCATCCGGGATTCCCTACAAGCCATCCTCTCCATCCCCACCGATGTGCCGAAAAACGTTCAGCAAAACAATGCCCAGAACGCCATCCTCTTCGAAGCCATCAACCTCCTCATCCACATCGAGACCGAGCACACCCTGATGATCCAGATAGCCTCCAAGTTGGGCAAGTTTATCCAATCGCGAGAGACGAATGTCAGGTACTTGGGCTTGGACGCTATGACCCATTTTGCCGCACGATCAGAGACTCTCGACCCCATTAAAAAGCACCAGAACATCATCATCGGTTCGCTGAGAGACCGTGATATTAGTGTTAGGCGCAAAGGTCTCGACCTTCTCTACAGCATGTGCGACACCACCAACGCTCAGCCCATCGTCAATGAGCTGCTGAAGTATCTACAAAGTGCCGACTTCTCCCTGCGAGAAGAGATGGTGCTCAAGATCGCCATCCTGACCGAAAAATATGCCACCGATGCTCAGTGGTATATTGATATCTCCTTGCGTCTGCTTGCCATGGCTGGCGACCATGTCAGTGATGAGGTCTGGCAGCGGGTCATCCAAATCGTCACCAACAATGAAGAGCTGCAGGCTTACGCTGCCCAGCACATGCTCGAGTACATCAAGACCGAGAACTGCCACGACTCGCTCGTCAAGATCGGTGGCTACATCCTTGGCGAGTTCGGCCATCTCATAGCAGACAACAAAGGCTGTAGTCCAATAGAGCAGCTGATGGCACTGCAAGCAAAGATGGTCACCTCGCCAGATACTACCCGAGCACTACTGCTCTCGACATTCGTCAAGTTTATCAACCTCTTTCCCGAAATCAAGCCACAACTTCTCCAGATGTTCCGTTTCTACAGTTACTCGCCAGATTCCGAGCTGCAACAAAGAGCATGCGAGTATCTCACCCTGGCGACACTACCCACTGACGACCTGCTACGGACCGTCTGCGATGAAATGCCACCATTCTCAGAAAGAGCGTCCATCCTCTTGCAACGCCTACACAAGAAGAGTGCTGGCACGAGCGAACGCAGAACCTGGCTCGTTGGTGGGAAAGACGCAAATGCAGAAAAAGAGATATTGCAAGCCCAACAGACGGGTCTGAAACGAAGTTTCACCACCATCGTCAACGGTGGGAGACCAATCCCGCCTGACGGCGCAGCAGCAACAAATGGTCAAAGGACTCCAAGCACAAACGGTGCCTCAAAAGACCTCGAGGGACTTGACCTGTTATCTTCAGAAGAAGCAAAGGCACCAAATCTCGCCACCGCTGCCCATTTGGCACCTGATTGGGATCTAGGCTTCAACCTCCTGTACTTCAGCGATGAAGGCGTACTCTTCGAAGACTCACAAATTCAAGTCGGTCTCCGCCAGGAGTACAGGGGCCACATGGGTGTCGTAAAAATCTACTTCACCAACAAAGCCGCTTTTCCCATAGGCTCATTCACCACCACGCTAGACAATACATCGTCTTCAGCGCTCAAGATAGATACCAAAAGTCTACCAGACTCAAATGTCGCTGCACAGGGTCAGACGCAGCAGACGGTGGTGTGTACCGCGTTAGCACCCTTTGCCGAAACACCTACGATCAGGATAAGTTACCTCGCGGGTGCGCTGCAAGGGTATACACTGCGTCTACCAGTGCTGGTACACCGGTATATGGACCCCAGTGAGCTCAGCGCCGAGGACTTTTTCAAGAGATGGCGGCAAATCAGTGGCGGTGCAATGGAGGCGCAGAGCACATTCGGCCTGAAAGATCCGTCCGCGTCAATGGACGACGGCGTGACTAAATCCATAGTCGAGGATTTCAGGTGGAAGGTCCTGAGCAACGTCGATCCCAATCCGAGTAATCTGGTAGGTTGTGCGGTCTTCCAGATGGAAAAGGGCAAGATGGGGTGCCTGATGAGGTTGGAACCTAATAAGGCACAGAAGGTATGTTTCGTGTTGTCCCGATGTTCTGTGAGAAATCTTGCTAACGCATTCGCAGATGTACAGACTCACGGTTCGAGCAACACAAGACACGATTCCCGCCATTCTCGTCAAGGCTATGCAGGAGAAACTGTCGGGGAGATCGTGACAGGCACTTTTATAGCTCGAGCGGGCTTTTGTGTTTATCCTAACAGCCAGACCGCGTCGCCGTGTCGTGCAGTACATCGGTTAGCAGTCGTTGTCCCTCCGTCTGATGGTGATATAAATGATACCGTAGCAGTTGGAGCTCACAACATGGGATGGCAGGCAGGTACAGTACACACTGGTGCTCATCTCATGGCTCCGGCGGTCTCAAAACACTTTTCCACCTCTCCATCCTTTCCGCCGCTTGTTGCTCGTGAGGTCCTTTCTTTCTTTCACCGCTCGTTGTCTGTCGTTCCATCTCGTTGACTGGTAGAACTCACTTACTTAGCTGGTCACTGAGCCGTGTGTGTGTGTATGTGTGTGTGTTTCTGGCCGACCTAGCAGGCACCAGCGCGCCTCCTCTTGCCAGGCTTAGGGCTGGGCTGGGCTATGTCGTCGTCGCTGTCGTGGCCCCGCAGCTAGCTCTGCGCAGAGGCACCGGGCTGCTGGACTAGATCGATGGTGCCGGCCCGTCAGCGACGGGGGTTGCTCGCGTCGCGTCGCGTTTTTGGTACGCTATGCTATGCTATGCTACGCTATGCGTTGCTACATGAGGGAGGGCGGGAAATAAGTGGACGGACGGACGGAAGGCTGTTTTCTCTCTAGCGGGCGAGGCAGAGAGAGAGAGACACACACGCGCGCGCACACGGTGGATTGTATTGAGACGGAACGGACAATGTACTAGGTTGGTTTAGGTGTTGCCATTTGCTCTATCTAAAACGTTCTATCATGCGCGTGATGCTTGCTATCTATCTGAGATAAAAGGGTTGTGCAAGGGACGCACGCCACGCGGTGCGTTGAACTGGTTGGTACACAGCATCCGGCGATGTAGCTTGGACGCCCAGCTTGGAGTCGCCTAAGTATGCTTCACCTTCCCATTCGCCACGTGCCCGTTGCCTTGGACGAGAGGCTGCGTGTCCGACTGCAGATACAGTTTCCTCTCCCAGAGCTTCATTACCTCGTCGATGAAGATGACGGGTGCACTCATCCACAGCACAGCCTGCCACTCGATCCAGTTCAGCGGCTCGATGCTGAACAGAGTCCTCATGACCGGGACGTATAGGATCAGGAAATGCAGCGCCATGGAAAGGCAGATGGCGTAGATGAGTTTCATGTTCTTCCATAGAGGAAGTGTGACGAGTGATTCCGACGAGGACAGGGCGTTCATGGCGTTGAACATCTCAATCACGACGAGCACCGACAGCGATATCGTGCTCGCTGACCGTGTCTCGATCGCCGTGGGCGAGAAGATTGCACAGTCAATGGCGGGAGTTGACGCATAGCTGCCATTGAACAGCGGGTTGGCAAGACTGCACTTGTGGAAGTTCCGCAGTTGGCTGAATGTGATCTGTGGACCAGCGCTGTAATACATGAACCACCAGACGTAGCCGAATACTGTGGCGGCGCCCACATAGGTGCCGACTACCATGTAGCGGAAGAAAAGCCACGGTGTGACGAGCGCTTCGTCCCGCTTGCGTGGTTTGCGGCGCATGACGTCGTGGTCCGGTGGGTTGAAGCTCAAGGCTGTGGCGGGGAGACCATCGGTGACGAGGTTGACCCAGAGGAGTTGCACTGGGATGAGTGCCTCTGGCAGACCGAGGGCGGCAGTGAGGAAGATGGAAACCACCTCACCAATGTTGGAGGAGATGAGGTAGCGAATGAACTGCTGGGTGTTGCTGTAGATTGTCCTTCCTTCTTCGACTGCGAGTTCGATGGTGGCGAAGTTGTCGTCTGCTAGGACCATGTCTGCAGCTAGTTTTGCGACATCGGTCCCGCTGCCCATCGCAACACCAATGTCCGCCTTTTTCAGTGCTGGTGCGTCGTTGACACCATCACCCGTCATGGCTACGACTTCGCCAAGGTCCTGGAGGAGGTCTACTAGTTTGGATTTGTGAGTTGGCTCGACACGGGAGAAGAGGGAAGCTGTTCTAGCGGCGTGATGCTTCTCGCTATCGGTGAGCGAGTCGAATTGGCGGCCAGTGTAGGATTTGGTGCGTACGTCTTCGTCTGGTGTAAAGATGCCAATCTGGCGGCAGATCGTTTCGGCCGTTGTCTGGTTGTCGCCTGTTATCATGATCACCCTGATACCGGCGTTTCTGCATTCACGAATTGAGGCTGCAACTTCAGGGCGGGGTGGGTCGAGCATGCCGACGAGGCCGATAAGGGTCATATCCTGTTCGAGGGCTGCGTAGTCTTTGGTTGATTTGGCCGATCTGAACGCTGGGTTGCCTGAGACGTCCGCAACGCTGGCGAAAGCCATGACTCTGAGACCACGTTTGCCGAACAGGCTGATCTCTTCGTTCAAGAGGTCGATTTGCTTCTTGCTGAGTTGCACGCGTTTGCCATCGCGCCCCACGAGGGTATGCGTGCACCGTTCGATGACCGATTCTGGTGCTCCCTTGACGAGCAACTTCTGCTCCTGACCAGTGCCGACAAGCACAGACATGCTCTTGCGGTCTCTCGAGAACTCGTACGTGGCTTGCAGGGGGAATCTGTCTTCGTAATATTTGCTTGAGAAGTGCGTCCATGCAGAGCGATGGCATGATGTTCGAGTACTGTTTACCTTCTCATCAGGAGTGCCAATCTTCTCCACCAGAACGCGCAGCGCTCCTTCCGTGGCTGGACCGATAACGGAAAAGACATTGGCCTTCTCGTCGTACGACAGACGGCTTTCATTGTTGAGCGCGAGGACTTCTGCAAGCTGAGCCATGGTGTTGGAGGAAACAGCTGGACTTTCGAGCGCCTTTCCACCTCGGATGAGGTCGCCTTCAGGTGCAAAGGTAGTGCCCTCGACCTGAATTTCATCTAGATCGGAGCCGTTCTCGTTGAGGAAGACCATCTTCTCCACGCTCATCTGGTTAGTGGTCAATGTACCCGTCTTGTCTGAGCAGATGACGCTGCAGCTGCCTAGCGTTTCTACCGAGGGTAGACTCCTTACGATGGCATTCTTGGCGGCCATCTTCCGGGTACCGAGTGCGAGACAAGTGGTTATGACCGCTGCGAGACCTTCCGGGATCGCAGCAACACCGAGTGAGACTGCTATCTTGAGATAGTAGATTGCGCCCTTGGTCCAACTTCCACCGTGAGAGGGGTCATTGAAGTGCTGCAGGTTGATGAGCCAGACCAGGATACAAATGGCCGTGATGACTTTGGCCAGCTGATCACCGAATTCATTCAGCTTCTCTTTCAATGGCGTAGGCTCAGAAATTTGAGAGGTAATGTTCTCATGGATATCACCAATGGCGGTCGAGCTGCCGGTCAGAACGACGACGGCAACGGCATGTCCCGTCACTACGGTGGTGCCGGAGAAGAGCATGTTAACCTGATCCTGCTTGACGGCTTCGGCATCTTTGACGATTCCAGTGTCTTTGCTGACGGGCTCACTTTCTCCTGTGAGGATGGCTTGATCCACTGCGAAGCTGTTGCTTTGGACAGACAGCAGTCTGCAATCAGCCGGTATGCGATCTCCGACAGCAACCGTGACAATATCTCCGGGCACCAGCTCTTCAGCCTTGACTCTTCGCACGGTTCCATTTCGCGTGACGGTTGCTTCATTGGCAGAGTATTCTTGAAGGGCGGCGATTGCCGCTTCGGCGCTGCTTTCTTGGGTGACACCGACGACAGCATTGAGGATCAAAATGGTAAGGATCTGGAGGGGGCAGATTAGCATATTGGTGACATGAGTCTTGCCGCTTGGCCACTTACCACCACAGGGTCAACGAAAGCCGTCCAGTCTTCCGAGTCCTCGAGAAGCGCCAACACGAAGGAGATGGCAGCCGAAGCTAGCAATATAATGACCAGCTGGTCTTTGAATTGCTCGAGAATGAGTTTCCATATTGGCGTAGGAGGATCCTCGGGCAGGGAGTTGCTGCCATGTTTCTGTTTGGATGCTGCAACCTGCTGTGACGACAGACCTTGCGCCTCCTTGATGTTGAAATGCTGCAGCACTTCTGCCGTCGTTTTCGTATATGATTGATCCATCTTATGTGTTGTAGTGTTCGTCTATGCGATCGAGAGAATGTGTTTGTCGTTGGCCATCCAGATGGCGAATGCGGCGAGGCAGCGAGAATGAATGCGACTAGCAACGTCAAACAGCAAGGAATGTGAAGGTGCAAGAGAATTCTATTCTATGGACCGAGCAGGAAGACCAGGCGTTGTTGTGAGGACACAGTAGACCCAAATTTTGGTTACCAATGCCACATTGTTGTCTCCAATAATTCCGTCCACTTCGCGCACGTAGGGTGACGGCAGTGACATAGGGTTACTTTGGTCACTTTGGTCAGATGTAGACACACATGCAACGCCCAATGGCTGTGTATGTGTCAGGGACTCTAGAACTACAGCTAGGGACTAAATACACTCTCGTGTTGCACGCTCTGAAAGTTCACCGCCATGTTTGTACTAACCCCGCCAATGGTACTTGTCTGTTCGCAGAACTTCAATGGGTGAGATGCGTGACGACGAGGTCTAAGCTTGCTGTACCGTACCTTGTGCTCCATAGCCTCATGCCAGTAGCACGTGTCCTCCTGTCGAGGGGAGGGGGTCAATAGATTGGCACGGCTTGAAAGTACAAGTCATGCAGTCTCAATCAGCCGCCTCATTTCTGAAACAAGGATGAGAATTCGAGCGACAGGCACATCGGGCCAAACAGAAGGGTGAGGCAGGCAGCAGATTGGCTGGTGTCTTGCCCACAGTCACCTTGCCCGTGCTAGCGCCGAGTTTTGTTTCTGGCACTGTTGGCAGGTTCGCTGGCCTTCCACGGAGGAAAGCAGTGGTCCCCAGCACTAGCCCACTGACCTGCTAGCCTTTCTCGATCAACCGTAGAGTAGTAACTTTCAGCAAGCGCATCGACCCGACCTACTTCCTCCGTTTCCCCCAAACAACAACCCACAACCCAAACCACAACCAGCACCACCACCTCGACTCGCGCACTTGTCTCCCTGTCCTGCTGAATCTTCACATCCCTCTTGTCACCACACCACAGACACACCACAATGTCGTCCGATGTGAGTAGTGGCCCAACAGCAGCACGCACATCGCTCACCGTCCCGCATGTGTTGCTGACTGCAGCTGGCTGATAAGATCCCATGCTAACGAGTGTCTTCACTACAGCGCGAAAGCAAAACTTTCCTCGCGAGGCTATGTGGTGAGTGACAAGTAGTCGATGTGAATGACTTCGAATACTAATGTTCTGTCAGAACAAGCCGAGCGCTACGATGAAATGGTCAGCTACATGAAAGAGGTCGCCAACGTGAGTACAACCTGCCCACTGTGGCGGTGGATAGATGCCTAACTCGTGCCCAGCTCGGCGGCGAGCTCTCTGTTGACGAACGAAACCTTCTCTCGGTCGCATACAAGAACGTGGTCGGTACAAGACGGGCCTCGTGGAGAATCATCTCCTCCATTGAGCAGAAGGAGGAATCCAAAGGCTCGGACAAGCACGTCTCCACCATCCGCGACTACCGCCAAAAGATCGAGACCGAGCTCGAGAAGGTCTGCCAAGATGTCCTCGATGTCCTCGACGATGCTCTGATCCCCAAGGCCGAGACTGGCGAGTCCAAGGTCTTCTACCACAAGATGTAAGCCTTGTCCCAACATTTTACCCATCCATCTTCTGACCGGGCATTTAGGAAGGGAGACTACCACCGATACCTCGCGGAGTTCGCCTCGGGTGACAAGCGCAAGACTGCCGCCACCGCCGCTCACGAGGCCTACAAGGTACGCAAACACTTACTCGCAAGGCCCTGCCAGACATGATCTAACATGTGACAGAATGCCACCGACGTTGCTCAGACTGAACTGACCCCAACGCACCCAATCCGACTTGGTCTTGCCCTCAACTTCTCCGTCTTCTACTACGAGATCCTCAACTCTCCCGACCGAGCCTGCCACTTGGCCAAGCAAGCCTTTGACGATGCGATCGCCGAACTCGACTCGCTCTCGGAGGAGTCGTACAGAGACAGCACATTGATCATGCAACTCCTTCGAGACAACCTGACATTGTGGACCTCTTCCGATGGTGGTGAGGGCGAGGGCGCTGCGCCATCCGAGGCCAAGAAGGAGGAGACTGCCGAAGCTCCAGCCACCTCGGAGGCCGCTACGACAGAGGACAAGCCCGCTGCGCCAGCTTCTTAAGAGCTGCGCTAGCCCTTCAGGTGGTTGCACATCTACCCGTCTCTCCAGACGAACGCTTGTAGTTGAGATGCCGGTCAAGGAGTGACGAGTGAGCGTTGAATATGTGGTGGTCGTGAAGCATCACTGACCAGGGTATCCACGAGGGTCATAGATTGGAAGATGACTTGCTGTTGTCCCAGCGAAGTAATTTCCATGACTCCTCACCAAGTTGCATGACTTGGCCCTTCAAATCGAAGAGGAAATAAGACTACTGCACCTACTGATCTCAAACATGTTTCCCCACTGAAATCGTCTTACATGGTTACCGTTGCTGAAGATCTCCTGGGCCTGATCAGCACCTTCTACGTCATTGGTCGCCAGCTTAGCCGCCTAAAATAGGCTTCAGCCTCGTAGACTCAATGTCCCTCGGTTCTGGTGTTCGTGATGGCAGTCGTTCTTCAGTCAGGAAGGTGGTGTTTGTCGTGTCTCGAGGCTACAGGATGCCTCGATCCCACTCAGCTGAGGACGGCGACGGGCAGTGCGCTTACCTATATGAGGCGGGTCCACCCAATCAACTCAATCGCGAATGTCATGACGTATGGTGCGCGACCTGGCCGAAGCCCAAGTCTACTCGTAACACCAATGGTCAGTGACGCTCTAGCTCTGGGGAAGTTATGCCAGGAACAGAGAAGCTATGATGGCTACCTCAGGAGAGAGTTCTCTCGGATAAGCTTTGCGGTATAGATGAGGTAGTTAATGGTGTTCTCTCTTCACTCTGTCTATAGTTGTTCTTCACTCCATCACTACATCACGATACCTCGAGATTCATCAGATAGTCTTTCTCTCGCAAACCTTTGTCTTTTTTATACTGCTTAAGCACCTAGCAAGTCGAGTGACCCAAAGCTTGTCACTGAACTCTGTTTGTTCTGGGACCTGAATCACATTGATCTACTAGACACATCGACGCTCAGAAACAATCCCCAAGCCTGCCCTCAAAGTACCATCCTCATCCTAAGCTTCAAACAAGACTCAAACACCCAACATGTCCGGCAACGCACCCCCCAACCCCGGCACCCCCAAACAAAACCCCAAAGCCCCGAACCCCTCGATCTTCGCCCGACGTGGTGGACTCATCGCCGCATCCACCGCCCTCGGCATCACCGCCTTCCTGTACCTGAACTACTCGCCCACCCCGCGGGACACGCCCGCCATGTCCATGCGCACCACGGGCGTGCAGAACATCGAGAAGGCGTACACCAACGCCGGGGCCACGCCGACCCACACCAAGGCGTACGGCGGCACGCAGCAGGGGGACAAGGAGTCCGTGCATCTCAAGGAGGGAGGCGGCACGGGCGCCAGCACGAAAGTCAGCCCGTTTGAGAAGCCCGGGATGGGCGATGAGCAGAGGCCGCAGCCTGCGAGTAAGGGGGGTGAGATCTTCGATCAGACTATGACGGGGAGTCATAAAGGTATGTTATGCTGGGCGAGATTCGTGGCGTGGGCGAGGAGAAATATGCTAACGAGTGCGCAGGAAAGTAAAGCTCGGAATTGGACTGGATCATACTGTTTACGGCGCGAAGCTGCTATGCTTGAAATGAATGAGATACTCAGACATGGTGCACAAAGCAGAGTGTGGTGGCACACTCAATGACTAGGGATCAGCTTTTGGTCCTCCCCACGTCGGAAGCAATGTATTCGCTTGGGCATTATACATAAGAGACGCCTAAGAACCCCCCCTCCTTGACATGAATGTCGAGGAGATATATCACAGTCTACTTCGTACCTATGTAGCAGCACCTCAAAATTATTACCAGTACAGCAACGAAAATTGCGTAGGAAAGAGCAGTAAAAAGAAAGTGGTCTTTGAACCAGTAGTCACAGTCAGTCCCCACCATCTACGCCGTTTCACCTCAGCCTGCACATACGCAACAGGTCATGCTTCTGCCAAAACGCACGATTCCTCTTCCCGAACACGTACATGGGCACGCTCAGCGCACAAATGACCATCTCGATGCTGCCGAAGATGGTGAACATGCGCGTGATGCCCGTGCTGAAGACCCAGGTGTAGGCAAAGTAGGCCAGGACAAAACTGAAGACGTTCTTGAAGACGATCAGCGTCGTGAAGATCTCGATGTCGAGGTCGCGGTGGGCGTCGAGCAGGTACTGGGCGGAGCAGACGGCGGCCATGACCATGGCCGCGACGACGAAGGCGATGAAGACGTCGGGCACGAGCCAGCCGTAGCGGAACGTGTCTGCGGCGGTGATGCCGAAGCCGTAGAGGCCCGTGGCGGCGAAGGCCAGCGTGGGCGCCGCGAGCAGCACGCGGTACTCGGGCTCGTACTTGCCCGTGTTGAGGCGGGTCAGGGTGCGCGTGGCGAGTTCGGTGAAGAGCGCGCTGAGCACGAGGCCGAGCATGGCGCCGATGAAGGCCGCCGTGTACATCTTGCCGGCTTGTTCTTCGGTGAAGAAGAGAGGGGGCGAGAGGAAGATCAGGCTCAGGATCACGCCGACCATGACCGTCCAGCCGATGATGACGCCTTGCATCAGGCAGCCCCAGAGCACGGCTGGCTGCAGGTAGAGTGGGAAGGGCCGGAGGAGCAGCTTGAGGTAGCTGTCGTTGGACTTGCGGCCGTTGAAGAGGTGGAGTCGTTTGATGTAGGGGTCTCGTGCTGGTGGGACAGTCGTCACGGGTGCGGTTGTTGAGCGGGAGTGCTTTTCTCCCGTGTCCGCAGTGAAGCTTTCTGCGGGCGAGGTGGACGGGAGAGGAGATGGTGTCGGGACGTGCATCATGTCTGTGTTCAGTCCCGTGGCTCTTCTGTACGCCGTTTCAGGCACGAGGAAGAAGAGAGCCAGGAAGCCGAGGGCCATGAAGATGGCGAGGAGGTAGAAGGACCATTGCCACCCGATGTTCTTGGCGATCATGCCGACGAAGACTGGAGTCAGGAATGCGCCGCCGAAGATGGCCGTGTTCACGACCGCCATGCGGGGACCACGCTCGTGCACAAAGTAGAGATCGCCGACGACGGCGTTGGTGAGAGATTCGAAGGGGGCGAGGGCGATGCCCTGGAAGACTCTCGCCCAAAGCAGGGAGGTGTAGTTTTTGTTGTTGTGAGTGGAACCACCCCATGCAGAAGCGACGGTCATGAGCAGCGCTCCGAGCAGAAAGACATGTCTCTTGCCCCAGACTCTTGCCGAAGGGACGAAGATGACGGCGCCGACTACGCAGCCTGCTAGGTGGAAGGCGGTCAGGTTCGCTGCGTCTTGAAATGTCTTGACGAAGAAGAGGGCGAGCTGAACCGAGTCAGCTGCAAGAAGGGGAGCTGCTGTTGTCGCAATGACAGCAACGATGGTGAGGGTGGAGAGGATGGCATCGCGCTTTCGCACCGGCCAATTCTGCGCGTCTTGTCAACCATGGTCTGACATGATGTCTCGCACGTTACTTACCAGTGGGTCGTTGGGGTCGTCGCTGGGCTGAGGCACAAGAATGACCTTGCCAGTGCCATCTCTCTTTAGGTTCCTCTCACTGCTGACCTGCTCTATGTGCCTTTCCGCGTGCTCGTACACATAGACGGTCCCTGCAACGTGCTCATCTTTAGCTTCGAGTATACCGAGAGCCATGTCTGCGATGAATCAGACTGTCGCGCCAGGCCAGCTGTTTGTTGTCGTTATTGTCGCCGGGGAGACGCTCCCAAGCTTACCCGCTCATGGTCCAGGATCGATGCGTGCTTCTCGTGCGTGACAATGATTTCAGGAAGAGGCCTGATATGCCATGGTAGCACTCTTTACCAGCCGCTGAAAGTGCAAAACCCCTCTGCATTAGCGCGACGCTGGGTATACACATTGGGAAGAAGACCCCAGATCTAGACCTGGGGAAGTGGAACGCTAGTACAGATTTCCAGTACTTTTGGTACCCCATATTGACTTTGACACCCACACGTATGATACTGCTTGGAGCGGGTCCCACACGATACAAGCATGGAAAGAACCGTGTAAGCCATGCCAGAAGACGGGTTCTACGGTAGAAGAGTCCGGAAATGATGCAGGTACTGGGGTGAAGGCACCATTGCGTCAGAAGCCCTCTTGGGTAGCTTATCGTGAAGTCTCCAAGCTTTGCGCCTGTGCAAGCACCTTTCGCTTGCAAGCCTCTTCTCCCCAATTCAGGTCAATCTTGATTTCATGGCAGTATAATGGCGCGAACCAGAGCGCAAGATGCGGCAGGCAAGAAGGACGAGAGCTCTCCGCCACAATCATCCAAGGTTTCCAAGAAGCGACAAGAACCAGCCGATAAGCCCGAAGAGTCGGATGAGCCTCCTGCAAAGACATCCAAGCAAGACAAGAAACCTCAAAACACCAAGGCTAAGCACGACAAACAAGCCAAGGATCACAGCGAAGCTAAGCAGAGCACCACAACTCAGCCTAAGAGCCAAACCACGCATCCGGCCAAGAGCAACAACAAGATCCAAAAGCTCCTATCCACCTATGGTACCCTCCCCCTTCAAGACACAGCACTCGCAGACCCGGCCTCCCCAACGCCAGAGACAATCCTAGCTCACCTGCTCAACGCGACCCTCTCATCAACCCGCATCTCGCACCAATTGGCAGCCAAAACTGTACGGACTACCATCGAGGCAGGCTATGCAACCCTGGACACCCTGGAGAAGTCCACCTGGCAGGAGCGCACCGAAGTCCTCACCAACGGCGGCTACACTCACTACCGCGAGAAGACGGCCACCCAACTAGGTGACTTAGCGCAGCTGTTGCGCCAGGAATACGACGGGGACCTCAACAACCTGCTCGAGCGCGCCAAGGACAGCAGTGCTAGCAGTGGCGCCGTGGCCGACGAGGTCCGCCAGAAAGTGAAGCAGATCAAGGGCATCGGCACCGTGGCAGCCGATGTCTTCTGCGATACCGTGCAGGGCGTCTGGCACGAGCTAGCGCCGTTCGTTGACCCACGCAGCCAGAAGACAGCCGCGGCCATCGGGTTACCGACTGATGTCGAGGAGCTTTTCGACGCAGTTGAGAGGGACCCTGTGGAAATGTGTAAGCTTGCGAGCGCTCTGACGGTCGTCAGGCTAGAGAAGAAGGAGGGCGAATTCGCATGACTGCGGAACTGGTTCAAGCCAAATTGGTTGAGGACGAGATAAGAGTCCGAGCAGAGACCAGCCGTACGCAAGCGTGACGATGAATGAGGCTGAAGATCACAGATGTGACTTGTGTTCGAGAACGATCTCACGAAGGCTGGCTGGCTGCACTGGACCCAAGGTGCAAGCTGATACTGTTTCCGGGTCCGACAGAAATGCCCAATTCGAGGAGATCATATATGCTGTCGATAGGCGGAAGCGTGGTGCCAAGCTCGGACGCGCAGAGAGGGGCAGACGGACTATATTTCACGTTCGGTGCAAGGGTAGCAGTCGTAGATCGGGAATGCATGTTATGCTTGGAAGGCGGCCCTCTGCTGTATGCCATGGTATAAGAAGCGGTTGGGTTGCTTGGTCGCAAGGATGGGCATCACGGCGTGCGACCTTGGAACCGCCGCAGATCGCCCCCAGTAGCCGCAGAGAAGCAACTCTCAGCTTACTAACAGCCTCAACACCCACACCAGCGCGAACGATCAGGGCCTCGCCGCACTCGTCCGCTGACTCTGGCTCCTGATCTCCTCCTCCGGCACGTTGTGAATCCACTTCAAGAAAAACCCTACATCCTTCGCAATCGCTCCCGGGATCCCCATTCGCTGCATGGACATCGGGATGTTCCCTCGCGCATGACTCGCCGTAGCCATGACCCACTCGATCTCCTCGGGCGCCTGACCACGTTGGACGCGCGTGCTCCCTCCCCCATCCACACGCGTCGTCTGCCCCGCGCACCTGACCACCCTCTCGACGGCGCAGTACTCGCCCAGCGTGACGGCCTTCTTCATCTGGCGGCCAGCGCCCTCCGCCCTGTTGCGGCTGTTGCTGTAGAACGCGCCGGCGAAGCGCGCGATGTCAACCGGCACCGTGACCGCGACAAACTCGTCGGCCGAGCACGACGCCGTGGCGACGAGAACGGGGAAGCAGCGCGGGCCGACGATCGCGGGCAGCCGGTGGCACATCTCGTACACGGCCATCGTGGCGTGCGTGTACTCCGGCCCCTCAGAGTCCGGCCCAGCAGTTCCGGAGGCGAGGAGGCGGTCGTTGACCTGCTCGGTCCAGTCGCAGACCAGCCTCGCGTCGTAGAGAGAGGGCGTGAACTCGCATTCGTGCTCCGAGTGCTGGTCACGAAGACCATAGACGAATTCCTGCCACGAGGCGGTCCCCCCCGCCGCTGCCTTGCTGTCGTCCCCCTTGCTTGGCTGGTCGCGGTGATACGATCGCCGCGCAAACCAGTGCTCGTCTTCGATCCGCGCCGGCTTCGAGCGCAGGATCTCCCCCGAGGAGGAAGACCACGGCAGCCCCCCGATGTCTACTGCCGACACAGTCGTCGACAAGATCTCGACTTCGCTGGGCGACGGCGGAGAAGACTTGCGCGAATGCGGTCTGAACGCGGCATTGAACTGCGTTGGCTGTGCGAGCGAGCGGCCCTGGTCGAGCAGAGCGCGCGCAAAGCGGAGCAGGTCGGGGCGCGTGTTGGACTCGCTGCTGCTTCCATCCGGAAATGATGGATGCGCGGGGAGTTCTTCGAAGGGGACCGGGGCCAGTCGGATCATGGGCGACGTGGTGGCGGACATGCTGGGCGGCGCTTTGGCTGGCTATATCATCACTCTCTCTCATCTACGGAACTTGGCGGAAGACTAAGTAGGATGTCAAGGTCAGGTGCACTGGAACGATCTAAGGACAAGATTTCGAAGGAAGCAGGGACGAACACGACGAAAGGTGACTAGGTTTGGTCAAGTACACACTGTGGGACTAGTGTTGATATGACTGGTAAGATGTGTATCATATGTGGTTACTATGTAGGTTGGTAAGATTGGGTGGGCCAAGTCAGTGGTTTATGTAATGACTGCGTCGGCACGTGCCCAGCAACACCTTGTAGGTTTGGGACGAGGTACAAAGTTGACTTAAATCAGACAAAACTAAGCGTTTGCTCAGAGAAGAAGGCTCAAACAGTCCACGTCATGCTGCGCCCGTCAAGCAGAGGTAGGTAGGTAGGTACATTAGGAATTGATAAGTATGGAAGAAGTTGTACTGCGCGTAGCAGCTCGAAGGAGACAGCACAGTAGGTCCACCGACGGCATTGACCGACCGGTACCTATTTGCTTCATCGACCCTAATATCCTTGGACCATCTCATTCCAAGGCATCTCTAGCATTACTACACTCTCTTCTACCCTTCCCTGGTAGTCTCGTGATCTGGGGAGACCTGGTTCCGCCTCTTAGCGGCATCCAATGCCTGATTAATTCTGGTCTGGAAATCCTTGTCGTTCCCAATGAAGTTCCTGATATCTCGAATGTACTCGAAGATCTCATCTGGCACCCTCTTGACGCCGCTCATTCTGTCATCGGACTCGTCTTTGAGCTTCTGATCCTCTTTTTCCTTCTCGGTCCTTAGTTTCTCGTATTCTTTGGCCCCTGAATCAGCTATCTTGGCTTCAGCAAGGAACATGGCGAAATCTGCCTCGTTGAGGATTTTGTCAGCTTGGCTAGACATTTGGACCAGATCTCTTGAATCCTGCAGTACCATGCTGACGGCTTCTTGCAACAGGTCAATCATGTCCCGAATGCCTCCAGGCCCATACAGCAGCTCTTGCCGGTCCTGACCTTGGGGCCCATTACTTTCTGAACCGAGCACAAGATCCCGAAGTAACGTGGCCTTGTTGGACATTGCATCAAGCCATTCCTGGTTCTCAGCGAGTCCTCGAACAGCTGCACGATCGAAACTGTCCATCAGCTTGTTCGCGCGCTCGTCGCGCTTTCGGGCTTCCGATAAGATTTGCATAGCCTGCGCTTTGTCAAAGTCCTTCTCGAGCTTCTTTACACCTGCTGTGTCGCCGTTGGTATGCAGCACCGTCAACTCAAGCCGTTTCCTCCGTCGCTCACGCTCGAAATGAGCTTCTGCTATCTTAGTATGCCTGACTTCGACCTTATGGTAGATCTGAAGCATGGTCGTCATAGTGTCAGCGAGAGGCGCTTTTTCTAGAGCATTTGCAGGACTGCCGAGAGCTGTTCTGATGCGCTCTGAAGCACTTTGAGCTCTGAGGTCCAAAATATCCAGCGTCTTGATACGTAGTGCTTCGAGTTCGCCGAGTTCACCATCCAACCTTTGCGTGACTCTGTCAAACACATTCCTGGTAAAGCTGTCCAATTCGTCCTGGTCTTCTTGGTACTTCTTGCTGGCTTCTTCCAGCTTCAGTTCTTCTTCAAGGCCAGCAATGTCAGCATAGCCAATTTCGTTGTCGTGAAACAGCTCGTCAATACGTGACTGGCTGTCAGACTCTCGCTCGGCTCGCTCAGCGTCGAGTTGCTGTCGATGTTTGCGATTGTCCTTATCCCAAGCCACGACCGTCGCGTGAATAAAGCTGAAGTCGTCCACTACCTTGCCTAGTGAAGAGCTGATCGGGGCAATCTTTGGGTGTTTCTGAGGCAGGGGCACTAAGTGATCTAGATTCTGTGGGAGCGACTCTCGCAGAGACTCGGAGCTCTTGATCAACGGTGGTAGAGATGGTCTTCTCTTCAAGGGTGTTCCAATACGAAGTGGCGCTGGTGCGTCAGAGGGCGGCGGCGTAGGCGACGGCTTGTTGATAGCCTTGCTCTGCTGACGAAGGAGGCCGAGGAACGCCTCTTCTTGTTGCTGCCGAGCACGTGAAGGCGTGAGATTATGGTTGCGGTCGGGCGCGGTGACAATAGGCAAAGGTGGCTCTTGACTCAACAGGCGCCCAGATTCAGTAGCTTGATCGTGGCGAAGCCTCGTATACGCCTCGTTGGCAGGGTTAGAGACGTCAATCTTGGGATCGATGACTTGCGAAGATCCGTTGTAACGGAACGGTGTGTATGCTGGACGAGGTGGCTGGAAAGGGATCGGTGTCGAACTGTTCTCGGCCTGGCTAGGAGGACCCACAGGTGGATTGGCGCTCTCTGGATGGGACGTTGACGCAGAACTGGCAATGAAAGAGTGAGCAGGGCCCGTGACAGGACGCTCCAAGGTAACATAGTCTTCTAGAACCATAGGAGCATTATCACTTGGTGAGCCTGGCTGAGCATATACTGGACCACTGTTGAATGGGGGCGTTCTGGGCTTTTGTTGCACAGGAGTCTTTGTGGGCATTGGCACCTTCGGGCGTCCACCTGGGCTATATGCAGCATCGTCACTATTGGTATTGACGACAACGAAGTCATCGTCTCGTGAGTGCTGTGGCAGACCACTTTGCGTGCTGAGTATGGGCGGCCTGAGTTTCTGAGAACCAACTGCTACTTGGGGTTCATCCTTGCCCCTGGACAAACTTCTCATAGCTTCTTCGTCTTTCAGCCTGTCGGCGGTCTTTCGAAGCTCTGCGAGCTCGCTAGACCGGACCAGCTCAGCGGCTTCAGCGTTGAACATGACACTTCTTAGCTTGACTTCTCTGTTGACAAAATCAAAGACAATCTTCATCTTCTCCTGCTCGGACTCGGCAGCTCTTTCTTGCCTGAGCATGGTAGCGTAGCGGTTCAGACTGGTACGATACTCGTTTTTAAGATCTTCATAAGGGTCGATCTCGCGTGTCTCAACTTTCGTCTCAATCTTCACTACAGGAGGGAAATCCGTCTGAGTCTGTATGTTTGCCGTTTCTCGCGGGACTAAAAGAGCATGTTGTAGAGCCGAAGTAGGTCTTGACGCAGACCTGAGAGACTCGGCGTTCGCGTTGCTGACGTCAGGTGTAGTCCAAGCTGCGATAACGCTATCGATGGTTCCGTTTCTTTGAGATGTACTCGAGGTGGTTGTGGTGGCTTCGCTGGCTTGCCGTGTACGAGTGATTGAGGCTTGTGGTGGGTAGGAACCGCCCTGGGAAAGTCTTGCCGAGCTGGGACGGACTGGCGTGGCATGCATTTGCTCGGGCGTCGCGGTGACAGGGTGCGAGTCTTGACGGCCGTGGTGATGGCGCTGCTGCTGCTGTGACTGCCCGTGATAGTAGTGATCATCTCCCGGGGAATGCTGCCACTGGGAAGGGCCTCCAGAGCCAAGCGCACTCACTCCTGGAGCAAGCGCTGAGACTGGATGATCTGGGTGCTGGAGTTGCTGAGGTAGAGTTTGAGGATACGGCTGGCTCAGATTCTGAGGAGCAGGAGAGGATGAATGCCAGCCTTGGTGCTGCTGCTGGTCAAGGGGAGACACGGGCCCATCCTGATAATGCGAAGACTGTTGCCAGGCAGGGGCCGAGACAGTGTTCTGTGCAGCATGGCCAGACCACTGGCCAAGCGCAGGCTCGTATTGATGGGAAGAGGGACGCTGGGAGTACTGTTCGTGGGGGTAGTATTGGCTCTGAGGTTGGTGGTGTGGTGGAGCGTACTCGGGAGGTCTTGGTGGTGGAGTAGGCGGCTGCTGCTGAAGTGTCTGGTTACTCCAGCCTGTTTGCTGTCCTCCTTGACCACTAGCCGGCCTGAGCGGCAAAGAAGGCCTAAGAGCATCTTCTTGTGGCTGCGCATAGGCCTGATTCTGGTTGTACTTCACACCCCATCCTGTAGTGTTGTTCTGCGGTGGAAGAGGTGGGGGTGGGGGATAGGGCTGTGGACTAGGCGACGGGCTGTATCCGTGAGATGGAGCAGCGAGTGAGGATTGCGATAGACGAGGGTCACCCCAGCGCTGCTTCCGCTGAGGACTATTCGTAGCTTGCCATTGTGGTTGGGGTGGGCCTGGGGTGTGCTGCTGGAAGTTGTAGTACGGCTGCTGATTGCCCTGACTCATGATAGTCGTGAGTGCTGTGCGACTAACATTTCATAAGAAAAAGCACGAACGTGTTGACGATGCTGAAGAAAGTATGATTGGAGCGTTCAATTCGCAGGCAGTTCAGTCTGAGGGCGGACTCAGCCTATTCCTCGGGCGTGACTCGAGCCGCGCCAGTGCGACACGATCCACGACGCCGCCCGCGATCACGCTAAGCCACCCGACGCGCTAGAATCTAGACCGGCAGTAGATCGTCCGTGCCGCTATTTCAAGCCTCTTGTACCGGGGCAGGCACGCCTATTGCTCTATCTACAGTAGGTACCTGTTGCTGCCTGAAGGCGCACATTGCAACAGCGACTCGACTGATTGGGTCACCCTCTTCTATCTATTGACTACCTGCCTATTCTTTGCCCAAGTCAATGACTACACGCCCAATCAACTGCGATTTGTCCATCTTCTCGAACACCTCGGTCAGTTTCGACATGGGCTCAACAGTGAAGTGTGTCTTGATAACACCACGCGCTGCCATGTTCATCGTCTCGATCGCGTCCTTCCGGTTTCCCACCGCGCTGCCGACGATGCGCTTCTCTTGAACTAACATCGAGCCTGGGTCCGCTCCTGCAATCGGCACTGGTTCGCCTTCTGGTACACCAACACACACCAGAGTGCCGCCAAATCGCAAGAACCCCAGCGCTTGGCCATAGGCAGCATTGGACGCTGTGCAGACAACCACGCCGGCTGCTCCAAGACCGTCGGTCGATGCCTTCTTGACATCTTCGGTCAGCTTGGCTGTGCCTTCGGCGTCCCGGCTGTATTTGTTGATGTCAAAGAATGCTTCCGCACCCAGCCCACGCACGAAGTCTTCCTTGTCGCCCGAATCGATACCCTGGTAAGTGTTAGCACAAGTCAATTTACTGGAGGAAGACGGAACTGACAATCATGCGGAAGCCCATGCCCTTGCCTCCTATCTGAATGGCCAAATGCCCAAGCCCACCTCCCGCGCCCGGGATCACGACGGTGTCGCCCTGAAGACTGGTTAGCTGCTTTCATGCTGACTCGCTGGGAGAACTCACCGGCTGAGCACCCGTCTTCTTCAGCCCGGAGTACACTGTCACACCACCACACAGTAACGGCGCGGCGAGATCACTCGGCAGACCGTCCGGGATCGGCGTGACATAGTGTGCTGGTCCCAGTGCATATTGCTGGAACGTGCCTGGTGTGTAGTATCCGCTAATCTTGCCAGCCGTGCAGCAAGCATCTCTGCCAGATAGGCAAGGCATGCAGTTACCGCACACACCGGCCATCCATTTGATGCCCACTCGGTCGCCGATCTTGAGGTTGGAGTTTTCTGTGCCTGGTCCCAATGCAACCACCTTGCCTACACCCTCGTGTCCTCCCACTTGGCCTGCTTGTGTTGGAGCTGGCAGCCATGTCCACCGGTTGGTCATGACAGCTTGGTCACTGTGGCATACGCCTGAGTGCGTAAGGTTGATCAGACATTCTCCGAAGCCAGGCTTGGGGGTCTCGATAGTCTCGATCTTCGTACTGATCTCGCCCGGCTTGTCGTAGACGAGGGCCTTGTGGTGGCTGGGAACTTCTACTTCAGTCATTTTGAGCGCTTTCTGTGTGTTTGAATTGGTCAGTCTTCGAGAGTTACAGCTGAGTCCAGGTATCGCAGTATCAAGCAGCAGCTACAGTGGAAAACCATAGACAACCGCGAACACGGACGGAAGGCCTGGGGCGCTTCTTGATAAACACGACCCTGCGATCCCTCATGCAATGTGCCTAGGCACATCTCGCAGATGCGGGGGACAAGCATGCGTTCCGCACATGGCACGATTGCTCAGGTTTGGATCACGGTTCCACGGGTCAAACCATCGAAGCTTTGGGAGAACATGGTGCAGGAGGGAGCTGGTTGGAGCGTTGTTAGCCGTAAGCATGATCCGAACGCGCTTCCCCTCACTGCATTCTGGGGACTCGACGAGTTCTCGGTCAGCCATTGGGAGCGCTAATTACCCCACAAGTTTGTACCTACTACATGTAGACACGCCATTGCCAATTGCTTGCAACCAAAGTGCCATCTTGACCGCATCATTTATTAGCTAAGCATGTCGCCATGCAGGAGAGCATAGAACGCCTAATAGGCAAGGTCCTCGGTCCAGCTTCTGCGCGTCGACGCGTCGCTGGTATTACTACTGCAGGCCATATCTACAAGCCTCGATCGTAAACAACGCTAAGTTGTGGAATAGTGGTCTAGTATTATTCGTGGTTTGTAAGCTGAAGACAGTAGCATTCATAGGTTTTAGGGGGATGCCAGTATAACATTAGAACGATTTAGGTGGTTACGGCCGCCTAAAGCCAGAACATAATTACCTTGTAAGCAGTCATTTACGCAGCCCATTATTCTACAACTTATTGTTGTTTACGATCGAGGCCTGTACGAGAATGTGTCGTAGGACCGTGTGTGTAAGGTAACGTTGGCAGTCCACCATACTGGTCCCAGCTGAGCGTCGCTCAAAAAGCATGTTCTCGATTGCATTCTAGTATCAATCAATGATGGTTCTGGGCAAGGGTTCGACATGTTGCTGAGATCTTGAGAAATCCTTGACCTCAACGGCGAAACACTACGGCGCGGCAAGCGACCAGCAGAGCCTCATCTTCGACGCCTTTGTTATCGCGACAGACAAGCTTTTGCTTATCGAGCCATCTTAACCAATAGGGATTAGCACATAATTGATGGACCGAGGTAGCATTAATCCATGTCTGCTCGACATCCATGTCCTAGTAGGTGAAGCTGGTTCATGAGCTCATGATCGTATGAACAACTTTTCATCTCGAGGGAAATGCTCTACACTTCTAAGTCATTGATATTTTTGCATCGAACTAGACGTCTGGACTGGATCCCACAATGCCCGTACCATCACCCTATCCCAACATTGAGCTTCAGGAGAAGGATATCTACTCGTTCCTGTTCACCCGGAAGGACCGCCCGTTCCCAGCCAATAAATACATCTACCAGGACGGCGACGAGCCGTCAAGAAGGTATACGCATACTGATGTTGCCCACCTGTCCCTTCGATTCGGCCAAGGTCTCCAGGCCCAGTTCGACATCAAGAAAAACGATGTCGTAGCTCTTTTCACCCCGAACGACGTCGATTACCCTTGCGTCGCTTTTGGTGCACTATGGGCCGGCGCCATAGTCAGCCCGGCAAACCCGGGATACACCACTTCCGAGTTCGCATACCAGCTCAGAGACAGCGGCGCGAAGCTCGTTGTAGCTCACTGGTCGGCCATCGAGACCGTCCGAAAAGCCTGCAAGGAAGTCGGCATACCCAACTCCCACATTCTAACTCTAGGCTCTCAACATGATCCGTCAGGCGAGCTACAACACTGGACCAACGTTAAACCCGCCTCAGGCACCCAGCCTGCTTCTGCCCCGGTCAAGATCTCTCCAAAAGAGGACCTGGCCTTCCTAGTCTACAGCAGCGGAACGACAGGCCGACCAAAAGGCGTAATGCTCACCCACCACAACGTAACCTCCAACGTCCTCCAGATCACAGCCTGCGAAGCTGGAAAGCTCTCCCACGACGGCTCGAAGCGCAGCGAGAACGTCCCGGACGCACCACCCACAGGTGACAAGATCCTCTCTTGCCTGCCATTCTTCCACATCTACGGCCTCACCTCACTAGTCCTCGCGCCGCTCTACAATGGCATCCACACGATCATCCTCGCAAAGTTCAGCATCGAAAAGTTCTGCTCGCTTGTGCAAGAGCACAAGATCACCTTCATCTACATCGTGCCGCCCATGGCGTTGCATCTGGCGAAGCACCCCTGCGTGTCGCAGTACGATCTGAGCAGTATCCGGATCACTAACAGTGGCGCCGCGCCGCTGACGCGTGAGCTACAGGAAGCAGTGTTCAAGCGGTGCGGCGTGCGGATCAAGCAGGGGTACGGACTCTCCGAGACGTCGCCCACGACGCATGAGCAGCGCTTCGAGGACTGGGACAAGAAGATCGGGACGATAGGGAAGCTGATGCCCAACATGCAAGCCAAGTTCTGCGAGGTCGGGGCAGAAGACGGGCCTGATGGTCCTCCCAAGGAACTCAAGGCAGGTCAGACGGGAGAGCTGTACGTGAAGGGCCCCAACGTGTTCAAGGGCTACTGGAAGAACGAGGAGGCGACTAGAGGCTGCTTGACTGAGGACGGATGGTTCAGGACCGGCGATGTGGGCCACGTGGATGAGGAAGGTGATACCTGGATCACGGACCGTGTCAAGGAATTGATCAAGTACAAGGGCTTCCAAGTGCCACCGGCGGAGCTCGAAGGATACCTCATCGACCATGAACTCGTAGACGACGTGGCTGTTGTTGGAGTCAATTCTGAAGAGCTGGGCACAGAGCTGCCAAGAGCATACATCGCGCGAAATGGCGGGTTGAGCGCGGTCCAGAAAGGCGATGACGAGAAGATCATCAAATGGTTGAATGCAAAGGTTGCGAACCACAAGAGGCTGAGGGGCGGCATCAAGTTTGTCGATGCAGTCCCCAAGAGTCCCAGTGGCAAGCTCCTCAGGCGTCTGCTGAAGGACCAAGCCAAGAAGGAGTATGCGGAGATTGAGAAGCAAAAGTTGAAGGCTAAGCTTTGAATGGGCACATGTATTGTTATTCTTTTTTGGAAGAGCTCACTTCGCTCCAACCTAGTGCTTGAGAGGTGAACAGCATAGCGACACCTGGCCAATGAACATGCTGCACCTTGTCTCCGTCCCCTAGACACGAAGACTGTCCCTGTGCTGCTTCTTTATATGCCGTTTCGTCGGACGACGAAATCTTGCCTTCGCCTCCAGATGCGGGCGGTACCCGCCCTCTTTCGCTGGGGCATGAGTAGTGTAGAGGCGGGCGCTGCCAAAGGCTGCGGAGCATCATCGACGGATCACCCGACAGGGCGACAAAGAGCAGTTTAAGCAATAGCTAAGCAAAGTCTGAGAACGCACACCGTCACGCTCCCCTAAAGTACCGTGCTCGGCTTCAAGCCATGCTCTCGTACCCTGGTAAGGTGCTGAGGGAGAAGATGAGATAGAAAAGGGAAAAGGACATAGCGGTCTCTAGTACCCCTCTGGCGCGGAATCTAAAGGGTTCGAGCACTCAGTGCGCTCCGCTGCTGCCGTGAGATGCGGTTACGTCGAATGCAAAAGGGTCGTCTGCAATGCGCATAAGATGACAAACAGTTCCATTACAGCCAGACAAGAAGAATGTGTCCCTCGTTGTTTTGAAGTCTACTAGCAGCACGTTTGGTGTCAGTACTAGGTTGTCGGAGGAAACAATGGCCGGTCCGTACGTGGAAAAGAACGGGCGTTGCACAGTAAGGATCTCAGTGGAGGAAGCCTGGTTGCATTATGCCTCAATCTGCTCACATGAAAGAATGACAATATATTTTGATGGCAGATGATCCAGGCTACGAAGCGATACGCTAGAACGCTATGCTAAAGGGGTATCATAAGCAGATATTCCCAGGCTGTGTCCGTCCCAAAACCCTTGCAGAGGCATAACAGTTCAGAGAACCATCGTAAGCAGCCCTGATGTTAAAGTGTGGTGTTATTGTCCTGTTTGTGATCATCCCTGGTCCTCTCCATCATCGGAGAAGATCGTACAGCTGCCTTCTAGCCAGTCATACTTCTCCCCATATCTCCCAGTGTTCCCCTCTTTATGGCAGCAACACTACTACGCGTCATGCGTGGCATATAGAAGCTCTTGCTCATCTTCCCTTTCCTTTCGTCGCCTGCCTCAGCAATAGGTATCGGCACTATCGACGGCGGCTCTTTCGAGGATGCGACGGCGTCAACGGAAGGCAAGTTTTCCTTTTCGAGCTTCCCAGTCGTTGTGGTGAAGGAATTCGCACGCACTGTTGGCGCAGATGCCTTTGTAGGCAGTCGAGATGTGGCTATGGTGGTCGAATTCTTCGAGTCTTCTGTAGGTGTAAAGGCTGCGAGAGAGAGACAATCTACAGTGTCTGGTATCTCGCGTGACGATGATGATTGTGGTCTAAGGGCGGAAGAAGGTATGTTGACATCCAACTCCTTAAGCTGTGGTGGAGGCATGTCTGTCACCTCCGTGACGTGGTGTGTCGGCCGCTGTTTAGTTGAATCGACAGTGATAGTTGGTGTATCGACTCGCACAATATGCTTCTTAGGCGACTTGCGCGGCGAGCTAAACTGGCGAGAGACTTTTGCTGGGGAGCGCGAGAGGGATAGATGGCTCGAAGGCTGGTTGGTCGGCGTCATGGACGTTGGTAACGGAATGGTGCGAGGCAGTTCGGTCGGATACATCCATTCTCTTCTTTGTGGCGTTTGACCCGTTGGGACATAGGACACCATCCCGCCTTCTGCGAGGTCCTCTTGCAGCTGCTGGAGCGGCTCGCGAGCCTTATCTTGCACGTCTGCGAAAGTGGACGCGATCTCGTCTAGGTGAGCAGTGATACCTGTGTTGAAAGTCTCCACGGATGAACCGGCTAGACGGTGCTGAAGATTTTCCAGGCTTTTCTTCAGCTGAGTAGACATGTTACCGAACGATGTGAGGTGGTGCTCAGCATGACTGTCGTTCTGCTTTCTCGCTCGAACCACAAAACCGTCCAGTGCTGCCATCTGCGCTGCCATGTCTTGTACCTGAGTGTCGACGATCTTCATAGTCTCCTTGTGAACAGCTTTAGTCGAGCCCTGAATATTGGCATTGCGGTCGCTGACCGCTGCCCAATCCTTATTGAATCGATTCTTGATATCGGCTTTCGATCTGGTGACTTTCTCACGTACTGCAGAATCTTGCGCAGCCCATTTGTCCATGCCTTCGGTGTAAGTCCTGTCAGCATCCTCAAACTCTTCCGTGGCTTCCACGATGCAGGCTTGAGTGGAGGTAAGAGCAGCATTCAGCCGAGTTTCACGGTTGTGGTCCGATTTCGCAATCAGGTCGGTAATGGAAAGCATGAGTTGTGCTCTTTCTTCGTCCGCGGTGTGCCTTTCAGACTCAACAGCAGCCTCGAGCCGACTGGCTGCCGATAGAGATTGTTCCATATTCTTGCGATTGGCGGCTTGCAAAGCCGCTCGAAGTCTGTCTGATTCCTCTCGCTGTGCCGTCAACTGCTTCGTAAGATCATCAAACACTGCTTTAATCTCCTTGCCGATGCCACTATAGGACGCATGTAGCTGAGTGTGGAAATGGTCAAGTTCCGTTATGACCTCTCCTGATATGCGTGCAGCAGCGTCCGAGAGGCCGTTGAGACCTTCACCAACCTTCGCCTTCACGCCATCTCGCAGGACTTTGATTTCTTCCAACACTTCGTTCATGCTGTCCCGAGCACACATAGTCTGGTCCAAGTCTGCCTGCGATTTGGTAGACAACAAGACGAGGCTCTCACTGAGAGCTGACTGTGCCTGATGCGTTCGGTCAAGTTCAGCGGACACGAATGAGCGAATCCTCTCTGAAGCTGCTTCCAGTGCTGAACCATGTTCCTGCTCGAGCTCTTCTAGATTTGTTTCCACCATGCTCAAGGCATTTCTGCCACGACTCCTTGTACTTTCCCATCGCTGCTGGTTCTGTGCATGAAGTACTGATCTTCGTCTGAGCTTTGAGTGCAGTCCATCAACATCACGTACAGAAGCACCGATAGTCGAGATCAGCTCGTTCCCTACCTCATGTAACTTGCTCTCATTTGCAGCATATTTTTGGCGGAGCTCAGACTCTGCCAGCAGGTCCTCTTTGGTATGCGCAAGCACGATCTCCGTTTTCTGCAGCACGTCCTTGGTTGATTCTAGAGCAGCTCGTGTGAGTTCTGTATCCCTCTTCAGTGATGTGAAGTTATTTGTAAGGCTGAAGAGTTCTTGCACCTTACTCCGCAAGCTTGTTTCCATGGCCTCGATGCGCGCTTTCTGCTCCTCACTAAGGATGCGCCGTGATTCGCTCTGAACCGTCAGTTCTTCATAGTTTTCGTTAGTCAGGTAGACACCATTCCGCTGTCTCGTTGCAATAAGCTCGCTCTTCAGCTTCTCAATTTCGGCCGTAAACTCCTTAAGCAAGGTCTTCTTGGACATCAATGAGTTGATCTGGGGCTTGTTGCGAATGTTCTTTGCTCGAAAGGCATAATCAAGGGTGGAAATTGTTTCCTCTAGATTGCTTCTCGCCGGCGACACAGTGGCGATGATACAGGTTTTGGTCCTGCCGCCCAGCGAGTCTTGCAGCAGCCTGGTCAGCTTGGATTCTCGGTATGGAATGTGTGAGCCCTTGTCCACGAGTGCATTGATGACACGACCCAAGGTAAGCAAGCTCTTATTGATGAGACCAGCTTCTGCAGCTCTCTTGTTCTCAGCTCCGCTCCTCTGTATGTTCTCACTGCCTGCCAGGTCCACCAGGTTGAGCTTTCCCGAGCAGACGTAGTCGTCGAGAGAGTCGCTTGACTTCTTGACGTATGTGGTGATGGTGAAGACAGTGTGACTCCGAGAGCTCAGGTCGTTGCACTTTGTGGCGGCGACTTGCCTCTTGTGACTTCCGTGCTGCAGCTTCTTGATGCCCTCAGCTGCATTTGTGATATGCGACTCCTCCATGCCCTGGACCAAGGTGGCGCCGTGCCCTTTCTTGTTGTTGATGTCGTCGTAGATCTTGAGCTTCACCGAGTCGTCGGGCGACAGCAAGTCTCGGAGTTCTTCGTTGTATAGCTCGATGAAAGAGCACTTGACGGTGCACTCGGACTCATCAGCCTCAAGTTTCTGGAACAGTGACTGTAGCACTCGTGGTATTATCCCAGCCGCATCGGTCAGCATGCCACAGCTCTCAGTCATGTCGCCAGACATGGTATATGTCTTTCCTGTTCCCGTTTGGCCATAGGCGAAGATTGTGCAGTTGTAGCCAGCGAGCATCTCGGAGAGGATCGGCGATACCGTGTCGTCGAATATGATTGCCTGGTCTGCTGCAGGAGAGTAGACCTTGTCAAACTGGTATGTCTTGTTGCTGATAGCATTTGGTCCCATCGACAGCTCGACCGTCTGGCCCTTGACTCCTGTGGTCGACAGCACCACCCCACTGTTTTCTCGCACTTCTCGATCGTTGCGCCCGCGACACCGCACGACGACGTTGATGTTGGTCGCATCGCTGCTATCTTGATCAAAGTCTCGTTCCTTTCTCTTCAGGCTGGCATTGGCGTTGGCATTCGTGGGAGGTGCGCTGGGCGGTCGTGAGCTGCCTCGCCCAAGTGCATTATACCTATGCATACTGCTGGTGACTGTGAGACCCCTTGATCAGCGCATGAAGCAGCGTTGAAATACTGAAGCGCCCATATCAAGATACCGACCAGGATTGTTAGGCGCTGTACAGGCATGCGGTAACAGCCAGACAACTCGGCTACATGCCACACCAAGCTTTCGTGTTTACCTCTGACGCAACAGGTATGGCTTAGCCGGTTAGCGCCGTCGATCGCGCCCCACCCTAACTTACTCAACGTTCTCATGCTATTGCAGGCCTGACCAGGTTCAGTAAGCGCCATCGTCCGTTTGTTAGAACCAAAGAGTGCTGTCATAAAACGACTGCGTTGCGCTCAGAAGTTCAGGAAACAGTCACAGTACGACTAACTCTCTGCTGGTCCCGAGGATGGACACGTGAAGCGCTGCCTCCTTTAGGTCAGTCATGCGGGCTGTCCATTTATGCCTGGCAAACGGTTCCTTTGATGTCAGATGACAGCCTCTAAGCACGACATTGTTCAAGACCTGATCTTGTATCGAAGGGACTGTTCGCCAACAACTTCGTAACCATGGCAGAGACACAGCCATCGTTTGCCATCACTCCAAATCGTGGCCTGGGATGGATCAGTACGTCTAGCAAAGACCACCAAGGTGACGGATGCCGACTGACATTGGACTAGACTTGGGAGCTTCATTGCATACTATACTCACTCGACTGAAATCGCAGCCGCAGCTCTACCCGAAGATCGATCTTGCTTACTCTGCATCAGAACCGGTGCTGGACCCGATTGTGTTGAATCTGCCAGCGAATGGCTTACGTTTGAGGTTCGATGGGCCCGATCAACGTCTGCGACTCATAGAGATCGTTGACTTTTCGATGTCATCCTTCTCGTACAAGTCATCGGACCTTGTTCGACGGACGGGCAGTTCTAATGACAACGTAACAGAGCCGGTGCCGGGGCCTTCCTTCAAGCATCTTTACAATCGTCTATTTGGTCCTTCCTATCCTGGTGAGTATATAGCACCAAGCCCCGGTGAATCTAGAGGAACGTATGTTCTTTCCTGGCCTGGACTTGCCGCCAGGTTTGACATCAGGCATAAGTCCTGGTCTGAAAAGGCAGATTTTGTGTCCTTACTTTCATCACCTGCCGCATCGTCTGCAACATCATTGGCTCTCTTCTCAGGGTCATCATGGCCAGAAGTCAGAGCGTCACTGTACACTAAACGCCCTCAGCTACCTAGGTCATTAGCCCTCGTCGGCAAGTCGGCAGACACCGTGCCTGATGAGGTTGAGGAAGTCGTCATTCACGGTGGTGGGAAACTCGAATTGTTTCGACGCACATCGCTACCCTTTGTGATCAATCTGAATGAGTCTACACCCCAGGATATAGTTGCGGAATTGGGTCCACCAGACGCCATCTTTCATAAACCTGGAAATGGCCTGTCGATCCATGCTGGGGGCGCTTCATCAAGACCCAGGCGACCGAGTGCGTCGCCTGGTTTGGACCCTCACCTTGGTGATCATGAACGAACCTCAACCAAAAGCTATACTGATGAATCCGAGAACGAGACGTCGAACGTTGAAGAGAGCCAAGATGACGAAACTACCTCGGAATCATTCTACAACTATTTCCACCACGGCTTTGATGTTTTGGTATCTGCACCACAGGGATCAAGTTCAGGCGGCGTGGACACTCCAGCGGACTTCGTGGTGACCAAGGTCTTCTTGCACGGCAACATACCAGGATCATACTCCTTTAACAGACATAGGCGAAGTCGATGGCGCATTGTCCTCGATGACAACGGTCAGCCTCTTGATTTGACGTCGGAGATGAGGTTCAGGGAAGTCTCCGATATATTGAAGGATGTGTGGCATGGGAGTTATCGTGATGTTGAGGAGGAAAAGAGGATGCAGCGTGGGATGGTGTTGAACCGTGGATGGGGCATCGGCGACAGCCCCGAGAGTTCGATCGAGCTCTTGGGAGGCTTCGAGGAAGGGCCCTCACCGAAACAGCAGGATTCCAAAGGGGCCAGCGGAGAAGCCAGCGTGCCTGATATGAGCAACACGGAGCTATTCGGCTTCCCGGGAGTCCTATTCGAGGTGCTGAAGAACGACATTGTCAGTTGTTTGACGGTATACCAGCATGAAACTTAGATGGATAAGCCTCTCATCCCACAATTGTTAGCTCAAAGAATCGTGATGGATTTCCTATCCGACACCCCGATAAGCTTGACGTGCATTCCCGATATTGCTTTGTAGGACAAAGGATCTGTATGCGGTTGCTTCGTCGTCTGTGTGACAGTCGATGACGATAACAGAACGTTGTAGCACCATGTGAACATCTATCACTTTACGCGTCGACGCGCCTCAGGCAGGCTCGACGCTTCCGGCTAAAGTACTGCACCGTAGCACCCGCGACCAAAATGTTTTGCTGCACCTCTCGTACGGCATCGATCAGACAAGAAAGATGATATGAACGAAGCTCTCAAAGCAATCAAGTTGACTCTGCGACTGCCGAGCTCAAAGTTCCCTCCACGGCCACCGCCTGAGGCACTCACCAGGTACCTACAAAGATGCGATGAACTCTATGCCTGGCAGCTTCGAGAGCGGCCAGCCAGCTCCCACCAGACATTCACCTTGCATGATGGACCGCCATACGCCAATGGTGATCTGCATGTTGGCCATGCGCTGAACAAGATCACGAAAGACATCATCTGCAGGACGAAACTTGCCGAAGGCAAGCGCATCAACTACGTTCCTGGCTGGGACTGCCACGGTCTTCCCATCGAGCTCAAAGCTTTCGAGAAACATGGCTGGGAAAGAGGTTCCGGCGTCGACCCTGTCAAGATCAGAGGTGCTGCAAGAGGCTTTGCTGCCAAGGCGGTAGAGAAGCAGATGAAAGGCTTTCGGTCATGGGGGGTCCTGGGTGATTGGGACAATCACTGGAAGACAATGGACAAAGACTTCGAATTGAGGCAGCTTACCGTCTTCAAGGCCATGGCCGAGCATGGTCTCATCGTCCGGAGACACAAACCCGTATACTGGTCACCCTCGTCTCAAACTGCCTTGGCTGAGGCGGAGATTGAAAGAGATGAACACACGTCTACAGCTGCTATAGTCAAGTTCAAAATACCTGCTGTGGTTGGAGGCTCCGCTGAGCCTGTTCATGCTGTCATTTGGACCACTACACCCTGGACGTTGCCCGCAAACCAAGCAATTGCCATTCACAAAGATCTCAAGTACCTGCTGGTGAAGTCGCGCAAGCATGGCAACCTCATTGTTGCGCATGAGCGCTTGATCTATCTCAATGAACAGCTTGACGAGGAAGTCGAAGTGTTGAAAGTCCTGAAATCCGAAGAGCTGTTAGAGTGCACTTACTCAGGCCTGTCACAGTTCGGCAAGGAAGCACTCAATCGACCCATCATCCACGCCGATTTTGTTACTGCTGGAGAAGGTACAGGACTAGTGCACTGTGCCCCGGGCCATGGTGGCGATGATTTCGAGGCTCTGCAAGATCTGATCAAATCTGGGCGCGTCGTCGTCAAGACACCAGTAAACGACAAAGGTGAGTTTACCGAGGCTGCGAGCCCAACTCAGCCTTCACTACTTGCTGGAAAGTTCATCTTCAAGGATGGCAACCAAGCAGTGTTGGATCTGCTGCGCTCTGAGAATGCACTAATCAAAAGCTATGACTTCAAGCACAAATACCCCATCGATTGGAGGACAAAACAACCAATCATGATCAGAGCAACGGCGCAATGGTTCGCAGACATTTCCAAGATCAAGGAGGATGTTGTTCGGTCGCTAGACAGTGTCACGTTCAGACCCGAATCGGGCAAATCACGATTGAAAAGCTTCGTCGAGAACAGGAGTGAGTGGTGCATATCTAGACAACGCGCTTGGGGTGTGCCCATACCCGCGATCTACCACAAGGAGACAAACGAAGCAATCTTGAGTGAGCAAAGCATCGACCATATCATCGGTGTAATCAAAGAACGCGGCATCAACCGCTGGTGGTCAGACCCTCCTAACGACCCTGCTTGGATCCTGCCTGGTCTGGCAGCAGGTGAAGAGTACGTCCGAGGCAAGGACACAATGGACGTCTGGTTTGACAGCGGTACAAGTTGGTCGCTCCTCGATGGTCAGGACTCGGCTGTGGGGAACGCCGTCGCTGATGTGTACCTCGAAGGTAGCGACCAACATCGTGGCTGGTTCCAGTCAAGCATCTTGACCAAAATAGCTTATCAAAAAGCCACAAATCCATCAGCTTTCGCACATGCCCCATTCAAACAGCTTGTCACCCATGGCTTCACGCTAGATGCCCAAGGCAAGAAAATGAGTAAGTCTGTCGGCAATGTCGTCAACCCAGACCAGATTATTGCGGGCTTGGTGCCTCAGCCAGCAAAGCCGTCGAAGAAAGGTCGGGTTCTCCATCCACCTGGACCAGACGCGCTCAGGTTGTGGGCTGCGACAGGTGATTGGACCTCAGATGTCGTGATTAGCGAAAGGGTTGTCACCAATGTACACAAATCGCTGGACAAATATCGTGTCACAATGAAGGTCTTGCTTGGCATGCTCTCAGACTTCAATCCCAAGTACGTAGTCACCTACAAGCGCATGAGTGGCAAGGACTTCGCAGTGAACAGGCTGGCGTTGCTTCAGCTGTACTCGGTTGTCAAAGAAGTGCGCGCAGCCATGCAGAATTATGAGTTCCACAAAGCTCTTGCCGCTATCAACGAGTGGATCGCAAGGGACCTTTCTGCCTTCTATCTCGAATCAGTCAAGGATGCCGTCTACTGTGGTAATCCCAAGAGTGAAAACCGACTCATCGGCCAGACGGTGCTATACCATATCTTCTGCCAATTCCAACACATGCTTGCACCCATCACTCCGCTACTTGTCGAAGAGACATATGATTTTACACCTGAAGCGATCAAGAATGAGGCAGGCCATCCGCTCAAGCGTGTGTGGGAGGAATTACCGGCTGAGTGGAATGACTCCGCGCTCGCTTCTCAGGTCAACGGCATTGCGGCTATCAATTCTGCTGTCAAGGCTGCGCAGGAGCAGGCCCGTGCAGATAAGAGGTTGGGCCAATCGCTAGCTTGCGATGTTGCCATCATATTCAAGGATAGGCATGCATTGCTTGATTTTCATGAGACCTTCTGGGAGGAGTTTCTGGTGGTGTCTAATGCTAGCAGCAAGGTTATGATCGAGAACACCCCAGGCTATGATACAATCGAGGCATTCTCGAAAGCGAAGACAGTGGAGGAGCGTGAAGCAGTCCGTGCTGCGGCAACGATAGAGTTGACCGAGTTGAGAAGGGAGCTTGATATAAAGCGAGGGCAAGAGGTGGCACAGAGGTGGTCGTATTGTTGCGAGGTGGAGGATCCTGCCCATAAAGGAGAGATTATGGCATGTGTGTATGTCATGAAGCCCGAATCAGAGAAGTGTGCAAGGTGCTGGCGGTATGTTGCTGACCAGCCAGAAAAGGAAGACATGCCGCCTATCTGTGAGAGGTGTAATGAGGTGATAACTGGGGAACAGGGCAAGGCAGAGCTCCAGACCTCGTCCTGAAGGATCTGGCAACTGCTGACGCCTTCGTGGATGATGTTTAAAGCCCCTCCAAGAGGCAGATCTACCATTCGAATGTACAATTGGAACACTGTATACTTTTGAAATGCACGGCGTGTATTCATGGAGTCTCGGCTCCGCATCGTCATCGTGCAGCATCCGAAAGCTCCTCCTCATCTGCATTGTTTACAAGTAACCAGTGGCCTCATACAGAAACAAACAGAAATGTCAACGAAATCAACGACAAACATGGCGTTCTCAGGTCGCCTGGCAATCATAGGCGGAGGTCTAGGTAAGCAACATCCCCTGTCCGACCCCGCCAACACCTTAACATATCCTACCACCTCCAGGCGGCCTCGGCAGCACGATCGCGCAAACCCTGCACTCCAAGGGCGCAACCGTCGCCCTGCTCTACGCGCCCTTCGAAGCATCGCGCATCGACACAGTCCTCACCTCAACCTTCAACAGCACCTCGCCCGACAACGTCACCACCGTCGAATGCGACATCACCGACGAAGCCTCCGTCTCCGCGGCCTTCTCCACCATCGCCGACTACGCCAAGTCCACCAACACATTCCCCTCCATCCTCGTCAACGCCGCGGGCTACGTCTCGGTCCAGCCGCTAGCTGAGACCTCGGCGGACGAAGCCCGCAAGAATATCCTGCCGAACCTGCTCGGGCCCATGCTCTGCGCCCAGGCCTTTCACAAGCTGTACACCAGCACGCCCGCGCCCTCCTCCGGCACCGGCTCCAGCAACAGTGCCGCATCAAAACCGCCCGGCCGCATCGTGAGTATCTCGTCGCAGGCCGCGCACGTCGCGCTCGACGGCCACGCGGCGTACTGCGCGAGCAAAGCCGGGCTCAATGCGCTGACGCGCTCGATGGCGCTCGAGTGGGGCCCGCTCGGCATCACGAGCAACACGGTCGCGCCGACGGTCGTGCTGACGGAACTGGGGAAGAAAGCCTGGGCCGACCCCGAGAAGCGCGAGGCAATGGAGCGCATGATTCCGACGGGCCGGTTTGCGGTGCCGCCTGAGGTCGCGGGGGCCGTGGAGTATTTGGTGAGTGATGCGGCGGGGATGGTCAATGGGGCGGATTTGAGGATTGATGGGGGGTTCACGATTAGGTGAGAATGGGAGGGGATGGTGCAGAGGAGACGGGTGGGGTTTTTTGTTTGATGCTGTGTGAGTTCGCTATTTGTCGCTTGAGATGTGTTTTGCTTCGATTGGAGGTTCAGCGGACTTTGATTTGGCTGTGGGTACGGGAGGGGGAGCTGCGGTCGGGGAGGTCGAACGAGCAGCCAGCCAGCCAGCCAGCCTATCCTACATGTCACGAAAGGATCACTTCCTTGCATTGTGTCTGGTCGTCATTTGAGTCTGTGAACACGCCTCTGTGGAGTCGAAGATGATCGTTCTCGATCGCACCGTCGACTTGCAGGCCTTCCAAGGGTATCTAGACACTTCGACGAGATAACAGACGATCGTTATGGATAACCCAATCTCGCATGCCACGAGCTGTCCACCATTCTGCGTGCCGTCGACCTCGGCGACTTTCTCAAAGGTTGTCTTGATGGCACAATGGGAGAACAGTAAGGCTGTTCCGCAAGTCCCAATGTCGTGTCTGGCACAAGTTGATTGCTTAACCATCCTGTAAGAGTATCAAGCTTGACATTGTTTGAGAGGAGGCCCGACACACGCGCAAATAGCAGCCTTGCCAAAGCAGAGGAGGGTAATTTTACTCGTATTATTGCTTGCGTGGTGGTTGAATAGGTCATTTGATGAAGACCGCGCAGCAATACTGAAATATCATTGTCCTCCAAAAAGCCGGCATATAGTTGGGCGGGGCAAGAAAGCAAAGGTAGAGAACGAGAGGAGTTCTGAAAGGATCAAGCCAAATAAATGGATAAGTGGAAAGGACCGTACGGTGCGCGTTGGCCGTAGCGGGAGGCGGATTGACGCCGAATAAGCTGGAAGGATAGCTTGACATGCCTACAGCACGACAGCATAGACCTGCACTATTGCTTGGGCAGAGATAGAATAGCCGACAAGGAATATGTACTCCCAGACCACGCTGATCATCTTGCGTTGCTATGACTTCTCGTCCGCCTTAATCTTGCTCGTCCAAGACAGCATTGCCAAAACCTGTAGGCTGGAAACCTATGCCAACGAGACCGCCCTGCGTAAACATGTCTCCTTCTTCCTGCGCACATTGTTCTTGCAAATCCTCTTGGACTTCAAGGTCAACCATCAAATGTCGAATTTGTGCCAGTTTCGTCTGGAAATGCTCAACCATGTCTTCCATTGTTTCGCCTTCCTTTGGCTGGAATGCTTGGTCTGGGCTGGTTCCTCGACCCTCAACTCGCAGCATGAGGTGCTGCTCATCAGGGTGCTGCTGTTCTGCATTCATAGTTGGAGCGTCTGCAATGGACGTACGCAGGACTTGCCAATGGGCCGATAATGACTGCACAGACGTAACAGTGTACGGGTAGGCCTTCGTCAGCGCTTGAGCAGTTTCGACCGAACTTGGGCTTGGACTAGGCAGACGGTCAGATGACTGCTGTTGGGAGCTAGGACCTGCGGCAGAAGACGGCTGGACGTCCAAAACCAGGTAATGTTCCCTAATCCCTGGCCGAGGTGGTGGTAGTCGAGGTTCTGGATCGTCCACACCGTGTCCCTGTTCCTGCTCTTGCGATGGAGAATCATCCGAGTTCTGATCTATACTTCTGCAGGCAGCCTCTGTGATTATATCTGGTTCATCATCTGCGAAGATGTAATGAATTGAGGGGTGGTAGTGCTCATTCGTCTGAGTGTCTTCTATCAGGGTGAAGAAGGGCTGGAAAGGCTGCTGTGGTTGCGGCGCAGTCTGATACGAGGCTGAATCGTCGTATACTTCGTCTTCGTCTTCGTCTTCATCGTAGTCGAGGTTTTGATTGGGTGGTGAATGCGGTAGGAAATGGTGCTGTGTGGCCTCGGTAGCAAAATGAGTGGTTGGACCAGGACTTGGAGCGGCTGACGGCGGGTTGCGAATACTGCTGGTGCCACTAGTTCTCCGCAGTGACGATTTCGACGGTGAACTCAATGGCTGCTTGTCATTCTGGAGAGGTAGGGACATTGTTTGTCCAGTGGTTAGTATACTACATGATTGCGCTGGGGCATGATAGGCTGCGAGTTAAGTAGTAGGTTAATGTCGGTCGGTGACCGAAGTAGGCCAACGCGTCTGCCAGTTGCGGCCTTGCAGCCTTATGTGGAGCCTCAGCATGCATTGACTCAGGGTCGAGCGCACCAGGAGGAGCCGAACCGTATTTGCCCGTCGTGAACCATGTGTCACACGCGGCTGAAGTCTTCGTGATTGATACTCTTGTCGATGGGACTTCTGCATAGCATGCGTAGATGCGTCCGCAGGAACGAGACCTTGCTAAGACCTGCTTGATCAAGCATTTTGTAACCGCTGGGCCTCGTCAGGCGGCAATGCTTCGCCATCTTGTCCCTGCTTCCATTCAAACTCTGTTGGCGGATTAGCATCTCGACTGGAAGACTGGACAATTCACTCACTCTGTCGGCACATTGGACATAACCCCTTGGACGAATCTTGTTGGATCCAGGTCAACAGGCAGTGCATGTGAAAAGAATGACCGCATTTTCCCATCACTGAATGGTGTCAATCTCAAGACATTGGTTGAAGGAGATTCACTTACGCAGTGTGCAGTCATCGCCAGGGAACTTGCAGGTCGGACAGGTGCCGTCAAACTGGACTCGACAGATTCCGCAGACTTCGTCCTCTGGCATATCCCATCTCCACGTGGCCACCGCGTTCCACTTCTTGATCTTGACCTTCATCATCAGGCGTGCAGAGGGTGTCGCTTATCACCAAACAAGTTTCAACGCTTGTAGATGGATTACACACGGCTTGCCATGTTGGAGCAGAGCGCGTCTTACAGCAAACGCGAACGCGGTGACACGTGAGTCTTGGCATGGCATATTCCATGTCACTGCTTTCCTACCTGAACCATACATCATCTTTATGAGTACAGCGCATACGTTTCTGGTATAGATGGACGATCAGGTCCATGCACCATGAAACGTCACCTCTGGATTCTCAGGGCGTGCACATTCAAAGCAGGGAGGAGTCCTTCTGAAGTAGCGTGGGCATGATCGGCCGCGATCGCTTTATCTTGTTATGTCATCTCTTGCCGACCAGTCGTTCTTCTCCACATTACGTTAAGGTTAAGCTCGCTGCAGCTTGTCTGCAGTGCATGTGATTGACTATCGCGTCTTTGCTTTCATGCTTGCTGCTGTGCTTCCCCGACCTGCTCCCAATCTGCGGTCGTCAATGATCTAACCCAGGCAATGGAAACTCCTTGATCATATTCACAAGAGCAATGGCTCTCAGAGCGACTTTTGCGACAGGTTTTTCCAGGCCCGCTTCGATCAATTGCTGGCACAGATCAATGCAGACCCGAGGATATGCTCTCTCGTCCTATGTGGTGACACCCAAAGAGCTCAACGATGCGCTAAAGAAGAATGCACCGTCGACCATCTCGACAGATGCGAGAGTTGTGCCAATATGCGCAGCCTGGTTCATGCCAAACGATCCTCAAGGACGAACAGGGGTGGAGGCTTTCAAAAAGAAGAGGATACCTTCAGCACGCTTCTTCGACATAGACGCAGTCAAGGACCACGAATCAAAATACCCTCATATGTTGCCAACATGCGAAGGATTTTCCGAAGCGATGGCCAAGATGGGAGTGCGGAAGGAGGACGAGCTTGTGATCTATGATACTGAAGAGCTGGGTCTGTTCTCTGCTCCACGAGTCGCCTGGACCATGCGCGTGTACGGCCATCCGCGAGTACATGTGTTGGACAATTTCAAGCTGTGGGTGCAACAGGGACTGCCGGTCGAAGAAGGTCCACCAATGGTGCCCAACATCACGTATTACCCGATCCCAAGCTATGACACAGACATGGTCGTCAAATTCGCAGAGATGAAGACGATAGGGTACGATCATGGTAAAGAGGGCGCCGAAGAGATACAGATTCTTGATGCGAGATCAAAAGGACGCTGGGAAGGCTCGGAGCCAGAACCACGAGCCGGCTTGCGATCAGGGCACATGCCAGGCTCAACAAGTGTACCTTTCCAAGAACTGCTCGATCCAGATTCGAAGACATTACTGCCTCCTGAGAAGCTGAAAGAGATCTTCGAATCGAAGGGGCTGGACCCGGAAAAGCCCATGATCACCTCATGCGGTACAGGTGTTACAGCTGCCATTATTGAATTAGCACTGAAACAGTCCAAGTTTGGGAGCGATGATGACAGGAGACTATATGATGGAAGCTGGACAGAGTTTGCTTCACGAGTATCTGACACAAGTGGCTTGGTCAGGACGAAGACAGGAGCATGATCAGGTGCAATCTACTCTGGCATCTCGGAGGGCAAGGCGAACATAGTCCCATGAACATATTGCATCGAGTACAAGTCGTCGAACATGGCGCAATGAATGTGTTTGTAGATGCAATGCTGGACGTAGAGGGCAGACCCGTGGCAGAGTAGTCTTTGCCAAGAGATGGGCAGGATCGCGCAAGACAGCGATCACTGTTTGCGGGCTAAAAGGACAGAAAGGGCAAAAAGCGGTTGTGCCTTCCTCCACTTCTCCACACTAGAAGCGCCGTCCTCGTTTTGTAGACGAACACTGCTTGCACTTTCTTGCGCCAACGTCGACACACTCAGTTTGCGCAGATCTTGTGACATATCGGATGTCTTTCACAATCTCTTGTCACATGTTGTCGCCGTATGCGAGCGACTGTTGAACTAGACACAATGTCAGATTTGCGCATCACTGCTACGACAAACAGTCCAGCCTCTTCCCGTGAGCACCCCTACGACCTGCTTGCTTGTTGCTTTCAGTCCTCTACCTTGTTGCTTTTTCATGCGGCAACGCGTTCAGCGACCTACGACTGACTCATGTACAGCCGTGGCACAACGCCGCTCGGAGACCTGAAACGCGCATCCATGTTCCAGTAGCCTACCTAATACATACATATTCCCCACTCCCAAGACGCGGATAGACATGTCCAACCAAATCACTTTCCACTGTATTGTGGACGACACCACCCTCATTACGAACCTTGACGAGATCGGGCCATGGGTACAGGCAGGTACCGTCAACTTGGTGGTTCCACTCTACAGTAAGAACAGAGATGCGCATACACCCTAGAGCATAGTATTGACACATATAGCGCTTGAACGGCTTCACCTGCTAAAGAAGGACGCTTCTCAGCTTGGCCAGAGTGCGCGCAAGGCTTTGAAATTTCTCGATCAGACTGCCGATCTTTCCCACAGCCCTGTTGTCATCCAAGGCCTCGAAGACCAGTACACAGAGTGGGCTAACGTCGAGAGCCACTACGCCGATTCGATCATTCGAAGGGACGAGTCAGAGAATGTGGTCACGGTAAAAGAGACCAGCATTCCAAATGCCGCCGAAGAAAGAACAAAGGAGGGTACTCCACCAGAGAAGTCCATCAAAGATCTGAGCCTTTCTTCCGAGGACTTCAAGACCTCCCCCATCTCTACCCCTCCCCTTTCGCCTGTTGTATCGGAACCTCAGAGCAACAAAACAAGCCCCGAAGTACGATCTGCCAAGCTGGCCAAGCACGACGCAACACCAGTTCCTCCGACATTGAAGTCGCTGATCAACTACGTTGTATGGTATACACATGAAGGTCAAGAAGGCGCAGCAGACAAGAACCTGATCTTCTTAACTAACTCTGCCGATGCTGCTCAAATTGCCAAGGACTTCAGCGTTGTGCCCAAGACGATCCATCAGCTGCGAGCAAGCATTTCCACCGAGCTTGAGCAACCAGAGAGAATGACTCCGGGCCAGCATAAGAAGAACTCCGGTCGTGCTTTGAGCTTCAAAGACGAATCCGAACCAAGAACTCTCTTCCGCTACGACGAAGGCTCCAGCGAGGACGAAGAGCTTGTTTTCAAGCCGCGAACTAAGGAGCTATCTCGACCAGGCTCTTCAGGACGCGGTGGTCCTAACAACAGCATGCGAGGCCGTAATGCTGTCCACTCTCCTTCCAACTCGGTCAACGCAACTACTGCTCCCAAGCCCCAAGTACCAGTTGAAGAGATCGATCCCGACTCTTTTGATCGTGGCACGTTTGCACGTGGTAGCACTCCGCTTGCAAACGTGGGAAACCACTACGGCCCGTTCACAAACAACCACAATCGAGGAGGTCAGCGAAACTTCAGCTCTCCGATGCCCCGTGGTGGTGGTGGTGGTCACCGTGGTAATACGTTCCGTGGCCGAGGCCGAGGCAGATTGTTCGTGCCATGATCTCGTGGTGGAACAGCAATGGTTGTCAAGGCAAGCCGCTGCTGGAATATTTTGATCAGACACGTCACTTAACCACGTCATGTCATGACCCGGCAAATGTGCATTTCTCTCCCGCGATGCCGGCACTTTCTGTCAGGGGTCTGAAATTGAGGGACACAAGACTGTGGGCTCGCCAGAAACCTGGTAGCCACCAGAAAGATATGGCGAACGTGCCAAAGGCAGCGTAAGAAGCAAGCCCATCTGGATGTCCCCCTAACCTTCGAGTTCATGATACGTTCGTGCAGCAATCGCACGGCGAAAGGAGGCGCCGTAGCAAGAAGGTCAGCGGTCTATATAGGCGGTTAGGGGTTTCGGTGTGGAGGAATGACGCTGCTATACAAAAGACCCTCGAGCCTCATCGGTGCAAGAACGGTCCTCAGTCTTCGCGAAAATGACGATATGCGATTGCGGTTGAGGGAGAACATAGTTTATCAGCTAGAATCTCTGATTTTTATCCGTAGCACTACTGAAGTATTGATTGTGCAGAATGAAACATTGTGCAACGTCTTTGATCGTTGCCGGGCCCAAGTTCAACGTGCCACAGGTTTGGGCTAATCTCACCTTTGGGGCCAGCTACTCAGGCATTTCCTGCCCCGACTCCACCACCATTTCTCGCTGGTAAACCTCTTTAAGACAGGACCAACAATCTCCCTGCTGAGCGGCAGCAGCATATCCTCAAGGCCGCCGATATCAACGATGTCGGGGACTGGACATCATTCAGGCGCAAGTCGAAGTCGTAAGAGGGACCTATCTATGCACGGCCAAGTATGTGACGAGCGAGTCCGCTTTCATCACCGAATATTGTTCCACACTCTAAGCCTAGAAGAGACGTAAGTGCAGTGATTGGCTGAGGATAAAGTGTTTCTTCTTACGTCCATGTCTCTTCACCCCCTCTGTTCCATGAACCGTACGTTGACTCTGTACAAGACGTGGGAAATCTACGTATCTAATGATGTCGCATCTCTATCCTCCACCACACCTGGTCACCATGGCCATGCATCTAAAACCAAGAGCACGACCCACTACAGCAAGCCCTTCGCCTTCATCCTCTCCATCACAACGTTCGCATCCAAAACAATCTCGGCCTTCCGAATCTTGAGCTTTGAGTTTTCTTCAGCCAGCCAGAATACCGACACAGCCTGTATCATAATCCAGTCCTTGTCAGGATCATCGCCCTTTACCAACCAGCCAACCTTGGCAGGCTGATACAGCTTATCGGGCGCGATGAAGTCGAATTCTGGGACCTCGTGGGTCATGCCATCTAGTGCTTTGTACTGCATCTCGAAGAAGCCTGTGACTGTCTCCTTTCCCGTGACTGGTGGGTAATTACAGTATCGCAGCTCAATGTCGTCTGTGAAGGTGTCCTCAACCACACGTTTGGCGTCGAGTGACTCTGTGCCGTTAGGTCCGTGCACCTCATTGAGCCAGGCTCTGAGGGCTTCTTTTGTTGTCAATTTTGGGTCAATGGTCGCCATGGTGCTTTTCTAGGCTGTTCAGGGTCGGATGAAAAAGCTTTGGGCGACTTGCAGCGTTCTCTTTTATACTGTTCCTATCGACGAGAATATCACGCCAGAGTTACCTTGCCGGCTAGCAGTTAGCGGAAGCTAGTGTTGCATAAGTAGTGCACTCCATATCATACGTGGCAGGCCTGACTGCCCAGGACATGATAACATAGTTGACATCGCCTCTACGGGTACGTGTGTTCTCTACGTTGGACTGCATGATATTCAAAACAAATATCACAATGAAACATGGCCGAGCTTACACGGTAGTGGTGGCAGGTAAGAGGAGAACGGACTGAGCTAGCCTATACACAGTTTGCTAGCTTATCGTCACATGAGCTCACGTCATACTAAAATCCCACGTCCGCCAGACCTGCCTAAATGCGTGCTCTGGTGGTAGTAGTGACATCTCCCTCGGAGCCGCTCATACCTCCCAGACACTACCTTTACTCAGTCTATGCCGTTCTTATCACTTCACGACGCATGCGTATAGCAGACACCCATGAGATTGTGACACAATGTCTAGATCAAATGCGAAAACTAGGACTGGCACGGCATCTCGTCCTGTTACAGGCAGATCAAGGCCAAACACTGCTGCTACGTCCACCAGCTATGGATATTTTGCCAACGACATCTTGTGTGCGATATCAGAATCCCGTGGCATCTCTCCAAGTGTTGGCCTTGCTTTTATCAATCTATCTACCTGCGAAGCTGTTCTGTGTCAGTTCACAGACACGCAAACCTTTGCCCGAACATGTCACAAGCTCAAAGTCTTTGGTCCTACTGAAATCATCTTCGCAACTACTGCTGCTAACTCGAAACTGTTGTCGATAATTCGCGAAAATCTCGAGGTCGAGAAGAACAATGTACTCATGACAGAGATTGATCGGAGATACTGGTCTGAAACTCTTGGTCATGATTACATTCGACAGTTGGCAGTGCCAAATGATCTGGAGGCACTGAACCTGTCCCTTGCCGGGAACTATTTTGCCGTTTGCTGTTTTGCTGCTGTTTGTTTCAGAGAGGTAGGCCGTCACAAGATGCTGACAAAAGTAGGTACTCCGCTTCATCGATCTGGGGTTGGGCCAGACATTTGCGGCACAGTCTTTACGTATCAAGTTCGAGTCTTCCGAAGGAGCTATGATGATTGACTTGTCGACCATTGCCAACCTCGAACTTGTGCAGAATTTGCAGAACGCTCAATCGAAGCACTGCCTATTTGGTCTGCTCAACGAGACAAGCACCAAGATGGGTGCCCGGTTGCTCAAGAATAATGTGCTCCAGCCATCGACAGATAGAGCCAAGATCGAGAAGCGGTGGAACGCAGTCAACGAGCTAAGTACAAAGGAGGAGCTGTTCTTCGGTATCAGAGCAGGTAAGCGGCATTCTGCGCGAAGTCTGGCGTTGGTCTAATCTCTGTTCAGAACTGAAACAGATGGTGGACACAGATCGAGCACTTGCCAATGTACGTGACGAGATGACGAGAGGGAAGAGACTGACCTGCAAAGCTTGTTTTATTACCGAAGAGATTGGACTTTCAATACATGGAGCAATCTGTTAATAATGTCCTCATGCTGAAATCCTTCGTTGATTCGATCAAGCCAATCTGGCAGGGCCTGGCGGGAGTCTCTAGCGACGAGCTGCAGAAGATTAGAGAAGTACAAATATCAGTGCAGCTGCAATCCTAGTCGCATGCTAATTACGAGAAGCTATGCGACCCTGTCAATTACGCTGAAGTGCAAGATCTGATTGAGTATGCGCTCAGTCCGGATGTCTTATATTCACAGAACGCAACTGATCTGAGGAATCATCGTGTTTTCGCGATTCGGGTACAAATCCTAACTCCCGGAAAGAAGTCTGAGTTAACGGACGCAGGCCGGCACGAACGGTTTCCTCGATGTTGCACGTCAATCTTACAATGAGTTCATTAGCGATTCCAGAGAACTGATTGAGCAGCTGCAAGGTAAGCGCAGTCACACTGGTCCACAAGTGTGTTTGCTAAGTGAACAGAGCAACATAGGATACCGCTTCAGCTGAAGTATGATACCGCTCGTCAATTCTACATCCAGATCAAGGCGAACGAGCTCGAATCCGGTAGAGACCTACCAGACATCTTCGTCAACCACTTCCGCAAAGGCAAAACGATCGAATGCCAGACGCTAGACTTGATCAAATACAATCAAAAGATCAAGGATGCCCACAACGAGATTATTGCCATGAGTGACAGCAGTATTCAGGAACTAATTGCCGCAGTCCGCACGAACATTCATCCTCTCTTCAAGATTAGCGAAAGCTTAGCTTTACTCGACCTTCTAGCTTCTTTCGCTCATCTTGTTACGACTCTGTCATATGTGCGACCCGACATTTCGACGGAAGTTTTAGCCATCAAGACTGGTAGACACCCAATACGCGAGAGGACTCAGAAAGAGAAATATGTACCGAACGACGTATATGCGACCCAGCACCACAAACGTTTCCAAGTCATTACAGGCTGTAACATGTCCGGTAAATCCACCTACATTCGCAGTATTGCTCTGATGACCATCATGGCACAAATTGGCAGCTTCGTCCCGGCCGAGTACGCCTCCTTCCCAGTTGTGCGTCAGCTCTTTGCTCGGGTAGCGACAGACGACTGTATTGAAGCCAATGTCTCGACCTTCGCATCAGAAATGCGTGAAATCGCGTTTATTCTTCGCAACATTGAGCCACAGTCACTTGTGATTGTGGACGAGCTCGGCCGCGGCACAAGCACAACAGATGGTCTGGCTATTGCTATCGCCATCTCTGAGGCACTCATCCAAAGCAAAGCCTATGTGTGGTTCGTCACACATTTTCGCGATCTGCCGCGAATTCTCGCCGAACGTGCTGGGACTTACAACATGCATATGGGAGTCGATATAGACCCCGACTTCAGCAGAATGAGGATGAGCTACAGGGTATCTGAAGGCTGTGAAGAACAGAAATTTTATGGACTTGCACTCGCTCAAATCGTCGATCTACCCGAACAGGTGATGGAAATAGCAGTTGCAGCTTCGAAACAGATGAATGCTCGCGATGATATGAAACACAGGAGCCTAAAACCCCTTACTATTGCAAAGAGAAGAAAATTGGCAGTGCATATGAGGGAGACAATAACACAAGCAACAAATGGTGAGCTCGAAAACAAGGAGCTTTTCGTTAAAATGCAGAGGTTGCAGCGCGAGTTTCTTGTAAGAATGGCAGCTATCGATGCGGAGGTCTTAGCGATGGAGGATCCTTCGGCTCGGTCACTAGAGGCAGAAGGAACTGGAGAGACTGCACCGCAGCTTGAGAGTGGTACCGTGAGTCCTGATAAAGCCATGAATGAAGGTTGTCTCGTCCAGAATAAGGAGAGCTGGTGGGAAGCATCTGTGAACCATGAGAATCCGCTGTTCAGGCCAATGCCTACCACTCTGAAGGTTGAGGAAACAAGTCTTTCGCAGATACCGCCGTTCGTCAAGAGTGGAAACAAGCTTGATGATCCAATCTGTATTGAGGACGACACAAGCCCGACGTCTGAATGTTAGCGGGACGAGAACAATTCTCACAACTATGGCACGCCAAGTGTTGGAGGCGCACAAGGACCCCTGTACGTTGTTCAACCCGCTAGGACGGATCAGTGATGGTGCTTTGCTCGCTCAGGTGGTGGGCAGATACTTCCAAATCAACTCTCTGACGCCGAGGTACTAGCATCAGCCCTGAATTCGACATTCTGTCTAGTCCCGTGTTGTACAGGTCGCATACAGTTTCGAGATTAGCACAAATTTTAGCGTAGCACGTGGGTCGATCTCGTCACTCGAACAGGGTGGACCCTTCCCGTCAAGATGGCGGATACATTTATCCGCCACGGGATTACCTTTCCGATCTGGTCCCTCTGTGGTCCAGACATCGCACGTTGACAACGCGACGGTCTAGAATTCTCGCATACAAACCTTATGCAGAATACCTGTTCTCCGAGCTTTGCAGGAACCAATCGCCAATACATTGTTGACGGGGCAGATCAACGCCTTTTGTTGTAGCCACTGTGGCGTTCGCCAGGGCGATGACTATACTCCTGTTTTGAAATTCTTTACACCTCCTCTCGTTATTCAGTCCGTCAAAAATCGCTTGGCTCTTCGACCGTGCCAAAGGACGATTTCCGACAATGAGACTGTTCGTTTGAGCTGAGACGGTGTCAGGCTAGGTTAAGATGAACTTGGTATCTGAGTGCTCCCTGGAAACGCAAGAGACATGGCACCGGAATCTTCGACAATATTGAAAGAAACACAGTGTAATCTCATCGATGTCTTTTCCGGTGACCCAAGACCCACACTCATCATAGATGTATCAGACACGAAGTATGCTAGGGGTGTCCCTTTGGAGTTTGCAAATGCTGCATTCACAGATCGGTATGGCGTTCTGATGCGATCGATTACCAGCGGACAAATAGTCGAGCTAGACTTCATACATTGGCTCAGATCTCCACACCAAACCTCGAATGAGTACCTTCTAGGAGACCTATCCTGGACCTGCTTCATATTTGAAGCCAGGTTTAAGGTAGTCAGTGTTGCAGCCTCAGGCTCAGCCCTGGATAGTGGTGTGGTTGGTATACCTCAACATCTCACCCCGACGACGAAACGTCAGTCACCCCTGTCATCTCGGGATCTCGCGACAAGAGGGTCTACCATAGGTTCTTCAGTCAGCGATGAGAAGTCCGGCAAAACTCTTACCAATGCTCGGCCTAGTGGTCTAGTGAGTCTGGGCAGCACGCCCGCGGCTCTTGACGGCCTTCATCGATCAGTGGACATGCTAGACGTGGGCTTCTTCGAGTTTGACCTGGAAGGCGTCCTTGTATTTGCAAACAAATCGTGGTACGCATTGAGCGGCCATCCAACCACTCAACAGGCACACACAGGGATGCGTTTCCTGGACCTTTGTCACTCTGATGACAAACAGATTGTCATGGACGCGTGGAAACAGCTGCTTGAAGGCAAGCCAACGACATTTGAGATGAGGTGGAAGCACATTAAGTCCTCAACTGCCGAAGCACTTGGTGCTCAGTGGGTGCTTTCTGCTTGCTTGCCACTGTATGACGAGAGTGGCAAGCTGAGTAGTATCTCTGGCTGCACCACGGATATCAATAACCAGAAGTTGAACGAGCAGATAGCTCATGCTCGTGCGAAAGCTCTGGAGCGAGCCAGAACGTCTGAAGAGAGGTTTGTACGCTTCGCGACTGTGGCTCCAATTGCCATCTTCAACTTCGATGCGAATAAAAACATGACTTATTGCAACGCTCGCTGGTTCGACATGACCGCCACGGGTAAAAAGCCGTTCGGAGGTATTGATATCGGTGCAGGCTTTTTTGAGGAGGATATGAGCAATTTGTACAATCTCATCAACGAAACAATCCAAGGCCCAGAGGTCCACTCGCTCGAGATGCGCACCAGGAGAGTCTGGCGTGCCTGTGATGGCAGGAAGGCACAATTCTGGGTCTTGGCAAGCATCTTCGCCGAGTTCACCGACGAGGGTAGTTGCCTTGGCTGCACCGGGACCCTGACTGACATCTCAGAATTCAAGTATGCCGAAACACTCCAGCGCATCAGGCTCGACGAGGCGCTTGAAGCGAAACGACAACAAGAAAACTTCATCGACATGACGTCTCACGAAATGAGAAATCCTTTGAGCGCAATGGTACAATGTGCCGACTCGGCCTTAGCTGCTGTCACCGAGATAAACAATCTGTTACAAGCTACGACCCCTGAACAACTACCGGCCGCGACGAGAAACAATCTTCTGGAAGAGGCAGGGCTCGGATTAGAAGGTCTTCAGACTATCATCTCTTGTTGGTATAACTAAATTGCGCATCAACAGGGTGCTAATATCTCTCAGGCTGCGCACATCAAAAGTGTATCATAGACGACGTCCTGACCTTGTCGAAACTGGATTCAGATCTGTTGGCAATCACTCCTGTCAAGATCGAACCAGCTGGTGTAATGCAACAAGTCGCCAAAATGTTCGAGATGGATGCACAGAAGGCCGACATGGAATTCACAACGCAGATGGACGCTAGCCTAGAAAGCCTCAATATCCAATGGCTTATGATGGACCCGTCACGCCTCAAACAAATCCTCATCAATCTCATCAGCAATGCAATCAAGTTTACTCGGACCGAAACTACTCGCAAGGTAATCCTGGAAATGAGCGCGTCGTTAGAAGTACCTAGCTCCAATGAAGGTGCAGTCTACATTCCGGCTTCTCGTTCAGTGGCCGATGATTTTCTTGCCGAGGAAGAATGGGGTTCCGGCGAGGTTGTGTACCTGCAATTCTCAATTCAAGATACAGGAAAGGGAGTTTGTCACGAAGATCAAGAGAGACTTTTTCATCGCTCCTCTCAGGCTTCTCCAAAGACACACGTCGAATACGGAACTGCTGGACTGGGCCTGTTCGTCTCGAGGCAATTGACGGAACTACAAGGTGGGGAGATAGGCGTGGCTTCGGAAGCGGGTAAAGGATCGACATTTGCATTCTACATCCAGACACGACGAACAAGTCCCCCAGAAAGGTCTTTGTCACCAACGTCCGCGCCGGCTTTGATGCCACGACAATCGCCACCGATAAGACCTCTAAATCCAGATCCGAGGGTCGAAGACAATCTGAACGTTGACCAAAAATTGAATGATATTTCTGTCTCGTTTCGATCGAAAGCAGTCCAAGCTGAATGGCAGCCAACCGTTCTGATCGTTGAGGTAAGTCGTGACCATCTCGTGAAAGCATGGTATCAAGATGAGATCTAATCAATACTGGCAGGACAACACGGTTAATCAGAAAGTACTCAGCAAGCAACTGAAGAGATTGGGTTGCAAGGTCTTTGCTGCAGGTAATGGAGTAGAGGCTCTGGACTTCCTCAAGACTACCAAACTTTGGCATGAAAGTGCGCAAGAAGAGTCCGAAGGGACTAACGTGGCTACTAGCGCGGCCACATCTTCTGACATCTATTTGGACGTCATACTAATGGACATTGAAATGCCAGTCATGGGTGGTCTGGCTTGCACAAGAGCCATACGCGAGCTCGAGGGCCAAGGCTCCATCCGCCGAGTACCGCCACAACCACAGCACTGTCACAAGATGCGACAGCACCACCGGTTGCCTATTATATCCATATCAGCCAACGTGAGAGTTGAGCAGGGCAACGAACAGAGAGAAGCAGGCGTCGACGATATCGTCACGAAGCCGTTCAGAATACCACAGTTGATGGACAAGATTTGGCGGCTCGTGGGGCAGGAGTCGCTGGACGATGCTCGCGGCTGACAACGGGATGGAATCGAGCGTCGCGCAGGTACGAAGACACGAAGACACGAAGACACGAACATCCTAAGAACAGAGCTCAGCACCTTCAGACGAGCCCCACAGGCTCCCATACTATGGTAACGCACACAAACTATCTACAATGTTACCTGGGATAGACGCAGCGCTTGTATTACAGAGGCAGGAGCTGAACGGCTCTGGAATTGTACTACTAGAAAGCATGATAGAAAAATAGATTTTCAGTAGCGTTGTCTGGATAACGTTTTGGAGTTGGCAGGTGCCAGTGGTGTTAGAGTCAACCGCAAAAGAGCCTGTAACCAAGTCAAGCCATTGTTTCTCCCACACACAGTGGTGTTCATACTCACTACACGTTCACGGACCCTATCATAATTTTAGCATTCTTTAATCCCACGATCATAACCTCTCTGTTTATACCCACCATCATGCAGTTCAGACTCAGTATCTTTGCACTCTACCTCGCAGTGACGATCACAACGGCGATACCGGTGCCCTCAGACTCCCACCAGTAAGCTACTACTACTCCTACTACTCTATCCAACTATGTGGTAGTGTACTGACTTGTATAGACCTACTATCCGCGCCCCGGAGCCAGCGAACCCATACGACGACATAGCAGATGCTCTGCTTGAGCTTCCCGAGACTGGATGACAAACCCAAAGCCGTTGAAGGACCAACGGAGCTATTCGGGGTCACTCCCTGTCTTGAAGTAATTACTGCATCGTTATGACTGAACACGAGATGTCTCGTGTCAACTTGTCTTGAGGAGAGGTGGGCAATGGAGTATCAGTCGTGCAGGGAAGACCCTAGGCTTGTTGCTAAACACTTCTCATGCAATAGAGGTACATACCAAGATACTATGCAGATATTGCAACAAAAGGAAAATTTGTCCAAAAGAATGCTCAGAGCAACAGCGGCTCACCTGCCTGCCCCTTAGATAAGCCTCCGCCAGCCGTGCACGCCGTGCTTAGATTGCCCATAAATCCAACAGTCTACGGCATGACATCGACCATCTCCCTCTCTGCCTCCGCGGCCCCGTCAGAACTCAACTCAGGCGTCATCATCCCATTCCGTACCTCGCCAGCACCACCCGGCGAATCCTCATAGACCTCAAACTCATCCTCGGACCCCATCCCAACCCCACTATCGTATCTCCTCTTCCCTCTCTTCACAGCACTGTGGGCCTCCTGTCCGATTCCCAACCCACTACCACTTCGCCTCGCCTGGTCATAACTCACCAGCCTCGGCACCTTCCTGTATCGCCCCCTACCCCGATTAACCTCCACACTCCCCGGCACACTCTCGCTTCCACTGTCCTCTCGCACCACGGCCTCGCCGCCTTCAACGCACTGACGCCCCTCCTCATCACCAGCGTCAGGACCATCGCGCTCGAAAGTCTCGACCTCTGCAAATTCCGCGAACTTGACCACACTACCGGGGGTTCGCGGTCCGTCATCGCTCCCCTCCTCGACCACCGTAGCCCCGTCGCTGCTGATGAGTTCCCGGTCCCTCTCGTCATCAATCTCCCAATTCGCGATGCGCACCTTCGCACCGTTAACGTAGCGCTTTCGGGCTTCATTCCCCTTCATCGCCGTCCGGATCAGCTGTTCCTGTAGCCCCTCGACGGCCTGTGCACCGCGCTCGACTTCAGACCTGACGCGCTCCTCGAGGCGGGCCTTGACGGCTCTCAACTTGTCGACTTCAGCGTTCGCGGACGCGAGCGCGGTCGCGAGCCCGCCGATGCGCGCGTGGAGGTTGGTGAGCTCGACGCTGTGTTCTTGCGAGGATGTAAGGTCCGAGGAGCGGAGCGTGCTTAGCTGGGACTCGAGGTCGGCGGCGTGGCGCTTGGATGTTGAGAGTGATGTCTCGAGTTCGTTGATGCGTTGGAGGCGTTGGACGGCGCTGATCTCTGCGGCTCGGCGGCCGGTTGTTTCGGCGGCGATGCGGGCTTCGAGCTCTTCGAGCTTGTGGCTCGAGGTGGCGGTGTGGGCGCTGGCACAGTCTTGTTGGAGGGTGGTGATTAGTGTTTCGAGACGGCTGATGTCGCTGCGGTACTTGTTGAGCGCATTCGAGAGGGAGGTGACGTCTTTTTCTTTCTCGGAGAGGTCACGCTCGAGCTGCTGGCTGCGCATGCGCATGTGTAGCGTTTCCTCGGTGGTGTTGTCCAGGGTGGACTCGAGCTGTTTGATCCGTTCGTTGGCCCTCTCGGCTGCTATTATTGCTTTCTCGAAGTTGTTCTTCAGGTTGTGGTGTTGGTCTTTGGAGGACTTGAGCTCATTCTCCTTTGCCTGAAGCTTGTTGGAGAGGAGTTTCGTCTTCTTGAGGATCTCCGGGAGCACGGACCGATTGTCGAAGCCAGGGGACGTCTCGCCTGGTATTAGACGTTCGAGCTCGATGCGAGCTAAGCGGAAATGGTCGGCTATTGCTGTCACCATGGCCATCGTGTCATCTTTGTCGGCGTCTCCGAAACCGAGATTTGTGATCTCGATGTCGAGGGCTGTGAGAGCGACCTCCGCTTCCTCTGCCCTGTTTGTTGCTTCTGTGAGGTGCTTGCTGGCGTTGTGATACAAGCTCTTTGGGGTTTCCGGTATGCGGAAGGTAGGACTGCCTTGGGTGGTTTGCGGCTGCCGCTGCCGCTGGCGGGCTGGGGTGTCGGCGAACTGGAAGTCAAAGGAGGTGTTCACAGCCTGGTCACGGAAAGAACCAAGGAGTGTACTCTTTGCTTGTCGTGCTGCTTGGAGCTCGAGACCCATGGTGACAACATCTGAGTCTGCCACGTTCCGACTTGGTTGCCTATGGCTGCTTGGGAAGGGCTCTGCATCTTCATCTTCGTGTATCATGATTGTGTCGCCTCCATCACTGCTCGGACCAGTGGTGTGAGCAACGTGGTCCCAAGATATGGAGTCAAGCTGAGTGGCGTTGTCGTCGTCCACCGCAGAGAAACTGTGGCGAAGAGCTTCCAGTTCAGCTTCGACTTCGTCCACGCGCTGCTGGGAAGATGACGGAGGTTGATACGACTCTGGTGGCTGCATTTGCTGTGTTTTGGCAGCGTCGAGCTCTGCTCTCAGTTGTTTGAGCTCAGCTTCCTTGTCCGTCAACTCGTTCTGGAGAGCAGTCTTCGTCTTCTTCTCTGCCTCGTAGCTGTTCATCTCCTCGCTCAACCCATTTCGTCTGATTCTTCTCTGGCAACGCTCGTCCAGGATTTGTGAAAAGGGCGTGAACTGAACATTGCCTTCAATGGCCGGACGAGCAGGGGTGACTGGTCGTCGTTGCTTGGGCGTAGCCAAGGTTGAACGTCTGAAGGCAGGAGTGAGAGAGGTGCTGGTGGGATACGTGGGAGAGAACAAGCCAGGATCCGAGAAGCGTACTCGCTTTGATCTCCGAGTCGCCGGTGTTTTGGGGATTATGTGGCTGTCGGACGTGGCGCGTGGCTTTGCCGGGGATGAAAGCACGCTGCTTCTGCGCTTCGACCTGCGAAGGGCAATCGGCATGTCCATATCAGATACATCGATAGAAGCCATGGTTCAGCAAACTGTTCCCTCTAAAGCCAGCTCGCTTTTTGGGAGTCGCGCGGACTTCGGTCTCAAGCGTGGCTGATAAGTCTTGATGAGTTTCCTTGGGACTCTTTTAGTCGCTTTGGCCTGATAGTCAGTCAAACCAGACTGGATGTTTGGCGAAGACTGCGTCTAACATGCAGAAACCACCACATCTAAGTCCGGTAACGAGAATATTGTTGTTTATGTGGCCACAGCGCGGTCGTGTTGACGTTTTCTGTTTATGCTTCCAGGTTAGGCAATACTCCAACCAGGGCCCACTTCTTAATCGACCCGCCAATGGCACCGGCGTTTGCAGACCTGCCTGCACTGCCTAGCACGATTGGACAGCCGGTGCCCCTTTCGAACACCCTACGCTAGCTCCATGCTTATCCTCTTGTGCCCTGACCCTGCATCCTCGTTGTCCATGTCCCGTGTAACAGTTCAGAGCTCCTACAGCTCTCCTCGATGCTGCGCAATGGGCCGGTCATCGGCCTCTAATAGCTCTCTTATGTTGTCACGGGCAACACTGGTCAGTGAAGTACAAAGTACTGCTTGTTCAGCCATACGAAAGCTGAGTGCAGTATGCCCGTGAACAAGGCCGCTTACTTTATCGGCCTTGTCTCGTCACCATGGGCGATCAGACTTCTGGATGATCGGATGTATCTTTTGGGGCGACACCCAACCTGCAGCGATCAATGCGAGAAATGCTGACATGGCCATCTCAACGCGACGAGGTTGTATATCCCTCGGCACGGAAGAAGTGTGTCTCTACAATCAGTTTGAGCAACGACAGGCCAGATCCAACCGCAGCATGACGTCACGCGCATTTCGCAGAGAAACTCAACGTTTCCGAGTCTGCGTTAATGTTCAGAGGGTGTGACTGCTTCTACTAACCCTTGCCTTGTCACTGATACTATTCTCTCCAAGCTTACAGCGCCAACATGACAGAAGAAGCAGCCTCGAAAGGGCCCACGGACCATACCAAGTACCGGCTCCGAGTAACAGCGGGCCCAGCATACGATTCCTCCACACACCAAGTAGTCAAAGTCAATAGTCCCGAGACGCTCACCTTCGAGAACGAACACATCATAATATCCCTGGCCGTCCGCTTGAAAAAATTCACGGGGTTCCCCTCGTCCTCCCCACAGACCTCTTCGTACTTCGACCACCGGCTGCACAAGGGCGACCAGTACTCGATAGCATTCAGTTTCATCCCCAAGGTGGACATCCCCGGCACCGACCTGGTCTTCGGCAATGACTTCGACCGTCCGATCCGCGACCGGCTGCCGCCTGGCACCAACCAGGCCTTCAAGTTCGTCAAGTGGTGGATCGACCCCGGTCTCGAGGGCGACATGTACGCCGACAAGCCGTACCTCTACGGCCCCGCACTGAGCAGTTTCAACTACCTGCGCATCTGCGACAAGATCGTCCACGACGACAAGATGGGCGAGAAGGACGCCTGGAAGATACCGAACGCCACGTCGTTCCACGAAGAGGTCGTCGAGGAAGGTGCCGAGGGCGACGGCCAGGAAGAGAGAGACGACGCCGGCCTCCCGGCTGATGCGGCCGCGAGAAAGAAGTACTTCCTCACGAAGTCACATCTCGAGGACTTTATGTTTCAGAAGGGCAGGCTGTACCAATCGGACTTTGGTAACGGGTACTTGGACTTCAACGACTTCGCATTGAAGCTGCCGGGCTTCACCGTCAATGTGATAAATTATGTTGACACGAAGACGCACGAGCTGCGGTATACATTGAAGAACATGAAGACTGGCGAGGTGTATTGCGTGGTTCTGTTTACGTTACTGTTTGGTGAGGAGTTAGAAGAATTGGCAAGGCAGGAAGGGGGCGACAACGCTGGATCTAACGCCGACGAGCTTGTCTCGAAAGACGGCAATGAAGACAGCAAGAAGCAAGACGCCGACGGAGAGGCACCTTCGGCGGACGACGTCGATTGATGCGCTTCACTGTTGTCAAGTCAGATATGCTCGGTATGAGGGAATGAAGTATGAAGCATGATGATGACCTCTAGACGGATAGAAGCAATGCATATGTATGCGACGAGACCACATCAGATTAGTATGATGTCCTGGACTGGCGCATGTCCAATGACCTCTGCATGTTCCATGGGTTCTCGTAGATGCGGACCTAGTCTGGCCACTCCAACCCGCTCGAAGGTCGCAAAGCCGTGCTGTGCTGGTACCAGGACCAGGACCTCGTGCAGGTCACCACCCTTGGTATACCCGACCACCAGTAGAGAAAACGTTTGGCTGCCGCCAGTGAGCCAGCTGTCCGTTTCAGCATCACGATCATCGTCGATTTGCAAGTATTCGATTCGCAACTCGTAATCTTTGTATCTGACATGGTCAAATCTGCTCATCCAGGCTCCGTTTGGGTCGCGGTCGAAAACCACATCGGGCAGCAAAGGAGCTTGAATCTGGAGATAACCACTTTTGACCGGTCCGAACGGATCGTGTCCTAGCGGTTCCGTTGATGCCTCTAGGATGGTCGCTGAGCTTTTTAGATCTCCGTAGAAGCGCCGGTTGACAGGTGCTTCCATCGAAGCCCAGCTCCAGCTGGGCGCTCTCCACGCCGTTGGTCGCTCGTGCCGTCGGCCTTTTTCGATAGAAAACCTCTTGAGCTCGACGAACCAGAGCAAGTCTGCTGGCAGGGAGCCTGACCAGAGACCAGCGAGATAGTGCTCCTTCTGGCCCCGTTTTGTCGCCATGATGGTTGCAAACAGTTGCGCCAGACCTGAAAGTGCAACGAGTCGGTCTCCCTCGTGGGATAGAGAACGACTCGTATAGATCATGTAGATATAGGCCCATTGGTCGTACGCTGCTCGGACAGACTCGCTCGGGAAGAAGTCGTCGAGACGCCACAGGCGATAACCTTCGTACTCTGATTCTTCGCGGTCGAACTTTGGTGGAAATTGTTTGTCTAGTCTGCCACATTGGCAACGACGACATGAATTACACTCCCATCGTAGCTCCTGTGATGTAAAATATACTGCTCGAGTGGACAGGACAGCTTCTTGGAACGTCCAGGCGCGCTTGTTGATAGGGTCCATGTCGTCACGGTCCTGTGCAAGCACATCGTTTCCATGGTCCCGTGCATAATCGTCGCTGACGTTGACACGTGTCGTCTTGTACGCAATCGGTATGGAGGCATGATAACTCTGCTTGCCAAAGACTCCTTCGGAATTTCCTTCGGCTCGGCTGGCCACGATAGTCAGCGCTGAGCCTGAGTATACATCTTTCATCCGGCCGGCTTCACGAGCCCAGTCCGCTTCGTCATCCTGGACTATGCACAGAGCATCCACCCAAAGATATTTGAATTGTAGAGTCCGAGTCAGCGCGACCGCGTCCTTGAGCGTCTGTGGAAGACTGGCTATTGGGATGCCACCTTTGTGTCGTGGGAGCGCCTGCCGCGTTGTCTTGAGGACAGAATGTTTGGCGGGATCGCTCCAGCAGTAACTCAAGGCGACATACTCGCCGAGGACTCCTTGCATCTCTACTAAACAATGTCCCCTTGAGTATTAGCTGGCGTCACATCAATAACACGGGTTGGTAGCACAAGATTGTGGTCATTTTTGCACAACGCGTGCGAACCCCTACACTCCTCGAGCCAAGAACGTATCACGTTGATGGATTTGTCGCAGTCCGAACTCTGCGGCACTAACGGTGCGTAACCTATTGTATCAGGAAGGTCGGCAACATTACCTCCATCAGTGTTAGGTTGTGGGCGATAGATCTGGAGCCAAACATTTTCTGTACTATACGTCAGCTGTACGGGCTGTTCTACAGCAACTTTCAACTGAATCAAACGTTGCGAGTTTTCTGGCCTCACCCACTGCTTCGTCCGTAGATTGAGGGCGTTCGACAGCAGAAGGCATTCGTTACAACCCATAGACGCTGCCGATCGTGCAAGCTCATTAGCAGTGATGAATAGAGTCGCATACTGACCAGATTCAATGTGGTCCAGAGTCACCGGCCGCAGGTTGGAGCAGATATAGCAAGTCATACCTTAGTATATGGATCGAGTGGGTTCTTGTTAGAATTCTGGTGTATGAGACAATCACATATTTGCATCTGTCGTGTGTATACGGTAACAGGGTAATGACGATGTAATCTTCGAGGTCAAGAGGATGCTCTTGCCTCTCTCTACTCACTTCCCCAAGTTCTTGGCACGGCTGAGGGAAACGAAGGACCGAGTACCTCGTTAGGAACAGCGGTCACCCTTCACAGATAGCCCACCCAGAATTGCTCAGATGAAGACTGTACGAGTGCATTCTAAGGATCATACCTGGCGGGTGTGGATTGCCTCAATTGTTGGCTTTGGGTCCTGACTGAAAGTCAACGTTGGTGAAGGGCAACGCAGTGACCGTCTGCCGCCCGACAGGTTAAGCACTGGCTGACCAGCTAGAAAGAATGAGAAACAAGCTTGCTCGAAAATTGCTTAGCCAAGGTACAGCCCGCGGAAGCAAGAAATTTCAGGCTCGGATGCATTGGACAGTGTCGCTCGGAAAGTGGAATTGCACGAGATGGATGTGGAAGATGCAGTGCGCTACTTCTGTCGCATCACAAGCGAGTGCTCGTTGGCGAGACGTCTATCCACAAGATGTATCTGCTTGCATGGCCACGACCTCAACAGCTGTGATGCACAAAAGAAGTGGGTAGACTAGAGTGTCAAACCGTCGAGTATGTCACATTCGGCTTTTTCCAGGCGATTTCACTGTCCATCCTGATGGCGCATCCGTAGTATCGCTGCAGACCCGTGCTTCTGGTGGTGCGGCTTGTCGCACATGGACTTACTACTTGAGAAGAATCGAAACTTAGGATATGCAGCTGTGCTGAAGCGTCAAGAGTGAATGTAACATCTGAACTTGAAGTAAGAAACGTGTATGAGATCTAGTCAACAATACAGGCTTTGCATTCCAGACGTTCCACCAGTTTTGTGAGCAGTATGCCCGGGTCCGCAGGTAGTACTGGGGTTCGCTGAGAGACTATGCATAGGAGAGCTGATGGATGACCAACGGGCAGTTCTCGTATGCTCGTCTATCTCACGGGGTGAATGCCTCTCTGCGCCAATTGCCCGACCAGTCTTTCATATACATCGTTCTCGCTACCAGTGGCATCGGCCTTGACGACTTTGTCCTCTTGCTCGAACATGTCGACGACTGGCATGCTCGCCTCGATGAAGGTCCTGAAGCGCTTTTTGATGCTCTCCTCGTTGTCGTCTGATCTGCCACTGGTCTTGCCTCTATTCAGCAGTCTTTTCTGCATGACGTCTTCTGGACAATCCAAAAAGATTGTACACTGCGACGGGCACACGCTCTGCTCGAAGTAGACTGCCTGATCCATCTTCCGGGGGAAACCATCAATCAAGAAGCGGTTCTTCTTGCCGGAATCCAGCTCTGCTTGCATGGCGTTCTTCAGCAATGTTACAGTGACTTCCATGGGCACGATCTTCCCATCCTTGATGTAGTCTTTAATCATCTGGCCATATTCGCTGCCTTGGCGGTCCTGCTCTTCGCGCAGTAGATCGCCAGCCGACAAATGCTTGAAGCCGTAGTCCTGGACCAGGTGAATCGACTGCGTCCCCTTGCCTGAACCTGGGCCGCCTAGGATGTAAACGACGGTGACCTCGGCTGGATCGAAGGCTGGTGTGACGTTTGAGGAAGCGAGGGGGATGGAAGGTTGCACTTCGGGAGCGGCACCCGAGGTCGGGTCTATCTGAGGGACGGCAGGCATGGTGTTTGTTGTTTATGCGTTTCGTCGGTAGCGGGCAGTGGTGGGTTGCGATACGTTTGCTTCTGCTGCTTGTGCCTTTCTCTTGACGATGAGCATGTACAAGCCACTCGTTGCTGCAAGGATCAGAGCAAAGGGGATGATAGGAAGTGGCTCGCTCAGTCCTCCTGGCCGATGAGTGCTCTGTTTGGGAGGGGTCTCTGGGGATGTGTGCTTGGGAGCTTCCTTGGGAGCTTCCGAGGAATATGTGCGGAAAGCTGTTCTGTTGCTGGTGGCTGTTATCCTCGAGATTGCCTGGCTTTTTACGAGGGCCCTATGCATTTGCGACGAGCAGGGGAGGGGCTAATTGACTTGTCAAAGGTTTGCCGCACGCTCTACTTCGCTCTAATTGTCATGTGAAGAAATGTATGAGGAAGCTGCGGTTGGCTAGTGCTGCACAATGACGATTTCTAAGATAAGCTTCAGTGTCGATGTCAATAAATCTTTATGAGAGATGCACCGTTTGGTACTGTAGTTTTACAATCAATGAGACTCGAAGCAAGCCGTGAACCACGTAACAAAGTAGACTGAAGCTGGTGAGCTCGTGACCAAAGTAAACAGCGCCCTGATCCAAGTGGTGTAGCTACGGGCGTACAGTGTTCGTCACCCCGGAATTAGAGGATATCTCGGTTAAGTTGCTGTGGTAGTCTGCAGAATAGTGGCCTCCTTGGCTTGACGTGTTAGTGCAGCCTCACGCAGGCGTCGCGATTCCTCCGTACTCCTGGAGCACTCCAGCAAACAGCCCAAGCAACTTGGAACTTGCTCTCTCCAGCTCAGGCTTCGCCTTTCCCACATCCATCGCATTCTGCTTTTCTTCGCAGTAATACATCCTAGCTTCCTCTCTTCAATCGCGCAATACCTGAGCGCTAGCCTTCGTTTCTCGCACTCCTTTACGTCCATTCCACGAGTAACGAATTGTTGTGTATGAGGCCGAAGGGGCCGCTGCAACCATGGCAGGATCTGGAAATGTTCTGCCCATCAAGTTCCAAGAGATCACGAACGTCAGTCTTGCGCTCTGTCTACTGTGCTTCCTAGCTAACATCCTCTTCTAGTTGACAAAACATGACATTGCTGTAAGTCGAGCTGTGCGCGCTCGTTCACGCAGCACAATCCTGGCCTCAAACTAACGCCATACCCAGCAATCATCCATAGGCTTTAATTCTTGTGTAAGTCAATCCCTCCCTCACTTCACCCTCCCAGCTGACCCTGCGAAGACATTAGAATCCGACTACTTTGTCTGCGTCCGGCAGAAGCTCAATGACGATGATAAGCCCCAAGTCATAATAGTAAATCTGAAGAATGGCAACGAGGTCACCAGAAGAGCCATCAGCGCCGACAGCGCTATCATGCACTGGAGCCAGGAAATCCTGGCCCTCAAAGCACAGCAGCGAACCATCCAGGTCTTCAACTTGGGCACCAAGACGAAGCTGAAGTCCACGGTCATGAACGAGGATGTGGTCTTCTGGAAGTGGTTCAGCGAGACAAGCCTCGGTCTCGTCACCGAAACCTCCGTCTACCACTGGAATGTATTCGACGAGTCCCAATCCGTGCCTGTCAAGGTGTTCGAGCGCAATCCCAACCTTGCTGGCTGCCAGATCATCAACTACCGAGTGAACCAAGATGAAAAGTGGATGGTTGTCGTTGGCATCTCACAAAAGGAGGGTCGAGTGGCCGGGACAATGCAGCTATACTCCAAAGATCGAGGAATCTCTCAAAACATCGAAGGTCATGCTGCAGCCTTTGGCACTCTCGACGTTGAAGGCCAGCCAGCTCCATACAAGCTCTTCACCTTCTCCGTACGCACTGCAGCTGGTGCTAAGCTACACATTGTCGAGATCGACCCGAACCCTTCCAACGCGCGATACGCCAAGAAGGCCATGGACATCTATTTCCCCCCAGAAGCCGTCAACGATTTCCCGGTCGCCATGCAAATCTCTTCCCGCTACAGCATAATATACATGGTCACCAAATATGGCTTCATCCACCTCTACGACCTCGAGTCAGGCACCTGCATCTTCATGAACCGTATTTCAAGCGAGACCATCTTCACCACAGCAGGAGACTCTGACGGTACCGGTATCGTCGGTATCAACAGAAAAGGTCAGGTGCTCTCGGTAACCGTCGATGACACAACTGTCATCCAGTATCTTCTGCAAAATGCCAACACCGGCCTTGCCGTCAAGCTTGCTTCTCGAGCTGGTCTCCCTGGAGCAGACGATCTCTACAAGAGTCAATTTGAGCAACTCTTCACTCAAGGCAACTATCAGGAGGCTGCTAGAGTCGCTGCAAACTCTCCAAGGGGTTTCCTGAGAACTGCCGAGACCATCAATCGCTTCAAGAACGTGACGGCCACTGGTGGAGGTCTCTCCGTCATCCTCCAGTACTTCGGAATGCTGCTTGACAAAGGCCGTCTAAACCGCTTTGAAAGTGTCGAGCTGATCAAGCCGGTCCTTCAGCAAAATCGAAAGAACCTCCTCGACAAGTGGATGGGCGAGGGCAAGCTCGAATCTTCTGAAGAGCTCGGTGATATCGTCCGGCCATATGACACTGAGATGGCGCTCAGAATCTACCGAGAAGCCAACGTGCCCTCCAAGACAGTAGCAGCACTTGCTGAGACAGGTCGCATTGAGGAGATTCTGCCATATTCCCAGCAAACAGGTTACCAACCAGATTTCTCATCTCTCCTCCAGCACCTCGTTAGAACGAACCCAGACAAGGGCGCTGAATTCGCTACTGCACTTGCCAACAACCCAGGAGGTCCTCTGGTCGATGTCAACAGAGTGGTGGATATCTTCATGTCTCAAAATATGATTCAGCAGGCTACTGCATTCTTGCTTGACGCGCTCAAGGACAACCAGCCTGAGCAGGGAGATATGCAAACCAGACTTCTCGAGATGAATCTTATGAATGCCCCTCAGGTCGCAGACGCTATCCTGGGCAACGAAATGTTCTCCCACTACGACAGAGCGCGAATCTCAAGATTGTGTGAACAAGCCGGCCTTCTGGAGCGGGCGCTCGAGAACACCGAGGATACTGCTTCAATTAAGCGTATCATCGTGCAGACCGACAAACTCAAGCCTGACTGGCTCCAACAGTATTTTGGTAAGATGTCTGTCGAGCAATCGCTTGACTGCATGGATGCCATGTTGAAGTCAAACATCCGACAAAATCTGCAAGCCGTGCTGCAAATCGCCACGAAGTTCTCCGATCTGTTGGGCCCCAGCAATCTGATCCAGCTTTTCGAACGATATCGAACTGCCGAGGGTCTCTACTATTATCTCGGTAGTATCGTGAACCTGAGTGAAGACCCTGATGTCGTTTTCAAATACCTGGAGGCCGCCGTGACAATGCAACAGTTCCCAGAAGTCGAGCGGATTTGCCGAGAAAACAACTATTTCAATGCGGAGAAGGTAAAGAACTTCCTCATTGAGGCTCGGTTGTCTGAGCAGTTGCCGTTGATCATTGTCTGTGATCGGTTCAACTTCGTCAAAGACCTGGTCAATTACCTCTACCGAAATCAGCATTTCAAGTCGATCGAGGTGTACGTACAACGAGTCAACCCTGCTCGAGCTCCCGCTGTAGTGGGCGCTTTGCTCGCACTTGATTGTGAAGAAAGTGTCATCAAGAATTTGCTATCTTCCGTCGATGCCAATGCTGTACCCATGGACGAGCTCGTTCAAGAGGTCGAGAACCAGAACCGACTCAAAATTCTGCTACCATTCTTGGAAAGCACTTTGCAGGCCGGCAACGAACAGCCTGCTGTATACAACGCTCTTGCCAAGATCTACATTGACAGTAACCACAATCCCGAGAGTTTCTTGAAGGAGAATGACCTCTACGACACACTGTCGGTGGGTAAGTACTGCGAAAAGCGAGACCCTAACCTTGCATATATTGCATACCGCAAAGGTCAGAACGACCTCGAGCTCATCAACATTACCAACGAGAACTCGATGTTCAGAGCTCAAGCTCGATACCTACTTGAGCGCGCCGACCCTGAAGTATGGTCATTCGTTCTTAACGGCAACAACGTCTATCGAAGGTCGCTGGTGGACCAGGTTACGGCCACAGCTGTGCCAGAATCGACGGAGCCTGACAAAGTCTCTATCGCTGTCAAGGCTTTCCTAGATGCAGACATGCCCGGCGAGCTCATCGAGCTTCTTGAGAAGATCATTCTTGAGCCATCGCCTTTCAGCGACAATGCTAACCTGCAGAACTTGTTGATGCTCACTGCTGCTAAGGCGGACAAGGGTAAGCTCATGGACTACATCCAGCAACTGAATGAGTACAGTGTGGAAGAGATCGCATCAATGTGTATCGAGCAGGGTCTGTATGAAGAGGCATTCGAGATCTACAAGAAGGTCGATAATCACGCTGCTGCGACGAATGTCCTTGTCGATCACATAGTGAGTATCGACAGAGCTCAAGATTATGCCGAGCGCGTCGATCTTCCGGAAGTCTGGAGTAAGGTCGCCAAGGCACAGCTCGATGGATTACGAGTCACGGACTCTATCGAGTCCTACATCAAGGCCAACGATCCCTCGAACTACAACGAGGTCATCGAGACTGCTACCCATGCTGGCAAGGATGAGGACCTTGTAAATTACTTGAAGATGGCGCGAAAGACACAAAGAGAGCCTGCTGTCGACACTGCCTTGGCCTTTGCCTACGCCAGACTTGATCAACTTCCAGAGCTTGAGGACTTTCTCCGATCTCCAAACGTTGCAGATGTCGAGGTCTCCGGTGACAAAGCATATGAGGAAGGCTACCATCAAGCTGCAAAGATTTTCTACACGAGCATCTCGAACTGGGCCAAGCTTGCCACAACGCTTGTGCACCTTGGCGAGTACCAGGCTGCTGTTGACTGTGCACGACGAGCGAACAGTGTCAAGGTTTGGAAGGAGGTCAACGCGGCTTGCGTTGAAAAGAAGGAGTTCAAGCTTGCTCAAATCTGTGGTCTCAACCTCATCGTCCACGCTGAAGAACTTCAAGACCTTGTTAAGCAATACGAGCGGGAAGGATACTTCGAGGAACTCATTGCTCTGCTGCAGGCTGGTCTTGGCCTGGAGCGGGCACACATGGGCATGTTCACAGAGCTCGGTATCGCTCTCTCGAAATACCACCCAGATCAGGTTATGGAACATCTGAAGCTTTTCTGGTCTCGAATCAACATTCCGAAGATGATTCGGGCCTGCGAGGAAGCACACCTATGGCCGGAGCTGATCTTCCTCTACTGCCATTACGACGAGTGGGACAACGCAGCGCTGGCCATGATGGAACGTGCTGCCGATGCTTGGGAGCACCACTCGTTCAAGGACATCGTTGTCAAGGTTGCCAACCTTGAGATCTATTACCGAGCCCTCAACCACTACTTGCAGGAGCAGCCACTACTGTTGACCGACTTGTTGCAAGCTCTTACTCCGCGGGTGGACGTCAACCGAGTGGTGCGCATGTTCGAGAAGTCTGACAACATCCCAGTCATCAAGCCATTCTTGCTCAATGTCCAGAATCAGAACAAGCGTGTCGTCAACAACGCCATCCACGATCTCCTTATCGAAGAGGAGGACTACAAGACACTCCGGGATTCAGTTGAGAATCATGACAATTTCGATGCTGTCGAGCTTGCTCAGCGGCTTGAGAAGCATGAACTTGTCTTTTTCCGCCAGATTGCGGCACAGATCTATCGCAAGACGAAGAGATGGGACAAGTCAATCGCCCTATCCAAACAGGACAAACTCTTCAAGGACGCCATTGAGACTGCGGCAATGTCCGGTAAGCCTCAAGTCGTTGAAGAACTCACCAGATATGTAAGTCTAGCCACCCTCCAACTCGCTATACGTAAGCTAATATATCGCAGTTTGTCGACATTGGTAGCCGAGAATGCTATGTTGGCATGCTCTACGCCTGCTACGATCTACTTCCTCTGCATGTCGTTATGGAGATCTCCTGGCGACATGGCCTCAACGACTACACTATGCCATTCATGATCAGCTATATGAGCCAGCAAGCTGCCACAATCACCGAGCTAAAGAGGGACAATGACGAGCGCAAAGCTCGCGAGGCTGCGCAAACCAAGGACGAGGACAGCACGCCTATTCTTGGTGGAGGCAGACTCATGCTGACCCAAGGCCCAGGCGGTTCAACGCCTTCTCCAGCACCCTACGGACAGACAAATGGCATCACACCTCAGCCGACGGGATTCCCTCGTGCATTCTAGGGAGATGCACCGTCAGACTTGATTTCGTTGCATGATGGAATTATTCCAGCTTCTGGACCTGCCTCGAATGTGATGTCTTTACTGTGAATGGGTATCGATGGGGAGGAGGTATGTAATGATGGGCAAAACCGGCGTTGGTGGCTGCAACAATGGGTAGTCGCACTCATGCAAAGGGTGCGTGTTGTTAGCCCTGGAGGAATATATCATGATCTCTGTTCAACTCCAGCGGCATGTGTGGATGGCTAAGTTGACGTCACCATATCGACAAATCACGACTGGACTTGCCTTTTGGGGTTGGGGGTCACAGAGATATATGCACGGTGTAGCTGTACTTTTAGATCACAGCTAATATGTACAGGCTCGTAGATGAGCTTGCTTCAGCATCATACAAAATTACTTTTTGCAAGAGTCACATTGGCGGGTGGGCCGCAGTCCCATCGTACCATTCTTGTTCTCGGCCTCGCCATTGACCCTGCATTGTGGAAGTTGAGTTGCCTTTCTGCCATCGCTACCGAGTCACCCTTCTTCATGGTCAACGCTGTCCATTTCTCGTCGCTACCATGGCAGATTCATTATTATCACTGTCCTTTGTCTGTGAACCTAGTCGCTCTTGCTTCATCCGACACTTCTTCCAGGTGAAATGCGAAGCCACACAGAATGGGATGCTCGTTGTTGTACATTGACCAGTAGTCGTCTATGTGTGCCAAATGCACCAAATACCCTAAGTACGGCGGTCGTACTTTCCTCCCTCGTACTTTCCTCCCTCGAACGCCGTATCCATAACGCGGACGCAGAGTAGCAACTGGTTGGCAGCAGAGTGCACGGCAGAATGCCCTCGTCGTTGGGTGTACGATGTCCGTTGTCTACATGGCGAAAGACATCGAATAAAATTGTGTTGCCCCAAGACTAAGTTTTGTTCTGTGTGCTCATGAACCTGTCATCCTTGGCTGTTGTGTTTCTTTGGTGAGCAGTATGATGGACTTAGGAGCATAGTATTGCTATGACACAGTAAAGGGTGGTGACGATGGCGAAGATTGACACCATGGTAGCTGTTAGGATTCGACTGCTCTCAGGCCTTCGGCTCTATGGTAAGGGTATGAATGTAACGTGTGTTTCATTTTGATGCAGCCAGCAAGCCCGCATCGCATATATACCGCGTCCCTCGTCCTCCAGCTGTAGCGAGACACATCTTACTACTACGACAGGAGATTAATTGGCGAAAAGACTTTCACGCAGAGCGGTCCGCCCACCAGATCGACCTCGTTGATCCGATCACTAATAATATTTTTGGCCTTATCAGCTTATCACACTTGACCGATCTTGCGGTTGATCAAATCCGCTTGGCGGCGGGGACGTCTACGGCTCAAGGAGCAAATATGATAACATAAAAACTTGCGTTCGTGGGATGTATCTGTGGTGCTCAGCCGCTCACAGTGACACTGTTTTGTTCTTGCGAGAACCGACTCAGACCGCCCAGTACTTTTCACGTCTGGAACAACCCATTGCTTGAGTGCATAGGTCGCGGTGTGCACAGTCCACCTATTGTACGATCATGCCCAGCGGCAGCTCTCACGAATGTAGCTTGCTAAGCGCTCGCGAAACTCAAAAGTCATCTGGCATGTTCGGCCACGGCCAAGGGACGCCCGTGCAGCGACAGGCTAGTCACGCCGCTAGGCTCCGAGACCGTACCGAGCATATACTGCCAGGGACGACGATTTCCGGGAACTCCCATACAATTTGTTGTACTCGACGAACTTCCGAATTTATGCGGGGGAGGTAGACCGCAAACCGCATGTAAGCGGTCGAAAGGAGCAGACACAATGCCGTCGTCGAGGTGAAAGCCGAGGGCTAGGTCAGGCAACAACGAGGGAGAAACCGGTGGGTACCTGCCTTGACCAACCATAATTAATGCGCTTTCGATAGACCGGGGCGATAGGTACTATAGGTAGCTCCGGGTCGTTATCAGCTCCAACGAGAGTACCTTGCATCATTGCGTGCCCTCACTAACTTTTTGGCGACTAGACTGTCAATAGTCAACAGATCAGCTTCTGACATAACTCGTTTCCCTCTCTTGCTCCTTGTCGTGAAGCTTTCATCTATAGCTTACCATCACTCGCTTCTGCATTGTGACACTCAACCCTCGTAGTTGCTCCTGACTGCAGCTCCGACCCCTCCGCCGAAGCCACTTGTTGCTCGACCTGTGAGCGACAGCGACCATGGCTACAGATGGCACAGCCACTCCTCATGAGGATCACAATCCTCTTGAGCACATGGTACATCACCGTCTTAGAGCTAATTCTACCATCATGCAACTCAACAAGATCATGGTAGCCAACCGAGGAGAAATCCCTATCCGTATCTTCCGTACCGCCCACGAACTGTCCCTCCAGACAGTAGCTATCTACAGCTACGAAGACCGAATGGGCATGCACAGACAGAAAGCTGACGAAGCCTATGTGATCGGCAAACGCGGAGAATACACGCCTGTGCAAGCATACCTTGCTCAGGACGAGATCATCAAGATCGCTAAAGAGCATGGAGTCCAGATGATACATCCAGGCTACGGCTTCTTGTCCGAAAATGCTGAGTTCGCCCGTAAAGTCGAAGAGGCAGGAATCATCTTCATTGGTCCGTCATGGAAGACGATCAACGACCTTGGTGACAAGGTCTCCGCTAGGACACTTGCTACCAAGGCCAATGTGCCTGTGGTGCCAGGTACTGAAGGCCCGGTAGAGAAGTACGAGGACGTCAAAGCTTTCACCGACGAGCACGGCTTCCCCATCATCATCAAGGCTGCATTTGGTGGCGGTGGGCGTGGTATGAGAGTGGTCCGAGACCAAGAGTCGTTGAAGGACTCCTTCGAACGAGCGACTTCTGAAGCCAAGTCCGCCTTCGGCAACGGCACAGTGTTCGTCGAGCGATTCCTTGACAAGCCCAAGCACATTGAAGTCCAGCTTCTCGGTGACAACCATGGCAACGTGGTGCACTTGTACGAAAGAGACTGCTCAGTCCAACGTAGACACCAAAAGGTGGTCGAAATCGCGCCTGCCAAGGATCTGCCTCAAGAGACTCGGGATGCCATCCTGAACGACGCAGTCAGACTGGCCAAGTCTGCCGACTACAGAAATGCGGGTACTGCTGAATTCCTGGTCGACCAGCAAAACCGATACTATTTCATCGAGATCAACCCTCGTATCCAAGTCGAACACACCATTACCGAAGAGATCACCGGCATAGATATTGTCGCGGCGCAAATACAGATAGCTGCAGGCGCGAGTCTTGAGCAGTTAGGTCTGACCCAAGATCGCATAACGACAAGAGGCTTCGCATTCCAGTGCCGTATCACAACTGAAGACCCAGCCAACCAGTTCTCACCCGATACTGGCAAGATTGAGGTTTACCGCTCTGCTGGTGGCAATGGTGTCCGTCTCGATGGTGGTAACGGTTTCGCAGGTGCAGTCATTACCCCACACTACGACTCTATGCTCGTCAAATGTACTTGCAGAGGTTCCACATACGAAATTGTACGCAGGAAGATGCTGCGAGCGCTTGTTGAATTTCGTATCCGTGGTGTCAAGACAAACATTCCCTTCCTGGCCTCGTTGTTAACGCATCCAACCTTCATTGATGGAAGCTGCTGGACAACTTTCATTGACGACACTCCAGAGCTGTTCAAGCTTGTGGGCAGTCAGAACCGTGCACAAAAGCTGCTACAGTATCTTGGTGATCTTGCTGTAAACGGTAGCCAGATCGCAGGACAAATTGGCGAGTCGAAGTTCAAGGGCGATATCATTTATCCCACGTTGCATGACTCAAACGGCAAGGAAATCGATGTGTCACAGCCATCCACCAAGGGCTGGAAACAGATCCTCGACCAGCAGGGTCCCGAGGGATGGGCTAAAGCGGTCCGAGCGAACAAGGGCTGCCTACTCATGGACACCACATGGCGTGACGCACATCAATCTCTGCTTGCTACCAGAGTGCGGACTGTTGACCTCTGCAACATCGCTAAGCACACAAGCCATGCCCTCGACAATGCTTGGGCTCTAGAGTGCTGGGGCGGTGCGACCTTCGATGTCGCTATGCGGTTCCTGTATGAGGATCCCGTAAGTATCTCCCTCAACAGCTCATTACGGCTCTCGCAGTCTCACTGGTACATGTTTACTGACTATTGGATTTAGTGGGACCGTCTTCGAAAGATGCGAAAGCTCGTACCCAACATTCCGTTCTCGATGTTGTTGCGAAGCGCGAACGGCGTAGCCTACAAATCGCTACCCGACAACGCCATCTACCACTTCTGCCAGCAGGCGAAGAAGACTGGTGTCGACATATTCCGCGTGTTCGACTGTCTCAATGATATCACGCAGCTCGAGGTTGGTATCAAGGCAGTTCAAGAAGCTGGGGGCGTGGTTGAAGCTACTATGTGCTACAGTGGTGATAGTAAGTTCTCTTTCTTTAAGTTGCCTTCCCTAAAACAAGACTCGGCTTGTTCGTACAAAAGGTTCTCTATGAGTACCCAAGTTGAGTTACCCTTAATGAGAAAATCCATCTTGGTCTGATCGTGCATGAGATTCTTCTAGATGGGTTGATCATACATGAGGACCTCCTGGAGTACTCATGTTGAGCCACACCGTCTCGCCTTGGCTTGATCGTGCATGGAATCATTCTAGATGGGTTGATCGTACATGGGGACCTCCTGGAGTACTCATGTTGAGCCAACGTTACGAGATGTGTCTTGGCTCGAATCCCTGAACGCCATCTATGCACAGCTCCTTACGATGATTTTGTTTTCACGGTTTGCTAACTTATGTTATAGTGTTGGTGAGTCGAATTCTCGAACCTGTACCCTTCCCTGCCCTTCCCTGCCCTTTTCATCCAAGGATTTTCTGGTAGGTACCGTCCGGATGGCTCTTTCTACGGTCTGCTTCATTACCGCCTGGTCGACTGGTCACTTACTGATGGCTCTGTCTACGGTCTGGTCTGCTCCTTCCTGGACTGCTCCTTCCTGGACTGCTCCTTCCTGGACTGCGCTCTTTCCTGGACTGCGCTCTTTCCTGGACTGCGCTCTTTCCTGGACTGCGCTCTTTCCTGGACTGCGCTCTTTCCTGGACTGCGCTCTTTCCTGGACTGCGCTCTTTCCTGGGCTGCGCTCCTTCCACGAATTGGTCCTTGGACTCAACAAAAATGGCTTGGTCACTTCTCTCGGCTTGTCCGCCTCTTCCAGCCCGTCCACCACGTCTGACAAAGTCATCACCGTCGATCATCGCAGACCGGCCACCACCTCCTCCAGTCCACTGTCCCTTCTAGAATCGACCTGGTCGATCCTTGAACATCATGCTGCCCACAACGAGTAACACGTTGACCTGGATGATCTGGCTTTGCTGGACCGTACTCTACCTCACAGCTCCTGCCTTGAAGAACCCTAAGCATGCTGTTGTCTTTCCTACTCTACGAAAAGTCAAGCAGCTCTTGATGAGTTCCGGTATTCAATTCGCTCCCGGCCTTTTGGACGTCGTCCAATCCAAAACTCCACCCACCATCGCCTTCTTCAAGAGCCTACCATGTCATATCTACAAGCTTTGGGCAGTCTACGTCCTTGTTCTGGAGAAAGCAGGTTGTCGGCCACGAGTCTACATCGGCAGTGGCACAGATACCAAAAGTGGTGTCTCTAAAAGGATCACTGAACACAAGAAGGGCGAGAAACGACCGGTCTATGTTCAAGCTGCCATCGACGAAGGATACAAGATTACACATATCGGACTCATCTGCTGGGCGCCATACCCAAGTCTTGCTACGAGGGTGCCACTCCGTGCCATCTTTCTGGTCCTCGAGACTGTCTTCGCTCTCTTGTTCTGGGCCATGAAATCTCGTACCAAGGACTATTACATGCCTCGAATCTGTCCCTGGGCCATTGCCAGCTTGGAGTACGATGGCTGCTGCAGCCACTTCTCCATCTTCGAGCAAATACCCGGTGCAGATGCTTTCGTCAACGTCCAAATCACCCCTGAAGAGGCAGAAGAGCTGGAGAAAGCTGAGCTCGAAAGACGTCGCGAAATGACTCGTGCCTGGAGTGCAAACCGTGATATGGAGAAGGTAGTAAAGCAGAATAATGCCAGAATACAAGACAACCTGGCTAACAAGAGGTACATGTGCGTCGTCTGTAACGTCAACTGTCGCGAATCGACTCAGCTGGCCAAGCACCTCCATTCTCAGAAGCACAAAGACAAAGTCGGCGGGGTCACCAAGGTCGTGGTTTCAGCGTATCAACAGAGCTACACTGCCGCAAACCTCGCTGCCCGCAGATTCGCCTGTGATCTTTGCGACAAGGCCTTTGCGACAGGGGACAAACTCAAACGTCATCGCGGCACGCAAAAACACCTTAACAAGGTGTCGAAATCGACAGAGTCGATTCCGACCCTCTAGCTGGATCCATGCCTAGGACTTCTTGGACCTTTTGGACGCCGTCTAACAAGTTACTCGTTATGCGTTACCCAGTATGACAACACTCACTGACTTACTACAAACAGAACCCGAAGAAGAAGTACAACCTCGACTACTACATGGATCTCGTTGACAAGATTGTCAAGATCGGCACCCACATCATCGGTATCAAGGACATGGCAGGTGTGCTGAAGCCCAAAGCTGCAAGACTTCTCGTTGGCTCTATTCGCAAGAAGTACCCAGATATCCCCATCCACGTCCACACTCACGACTCTGCTGGAACAGGTGTTGCATCCATGGTCGCTTGTGCAGAAGCGGGTGCCGATGCCGTCGATGCCGCTACCGATAGCATGTCTGGCATGACCTCCCAGCCCAGCATCGGCGCAATTCTTGCCTCCCTCGAAGGTACCGACCTTGATCCAGGTCTTGATGGTCAACAGGTCCGCGCCCTTGACCAATATTGGTCGCAACTTCGATTGCTCTACTCACCCTTCGAAGCGGGCCTCACAGGTCCTGATCCAGAGGTTTACGAACACGAGATACCAGGAGGACAGCTCACAAATCTGATCTTCCAGGCCTCGCAATTGGGTCTGGGTGCTCAGTGGCTGGAGACGAAGAAGGCCTACGAACAGGCAAATGACCTCCTTGGAGACATTGTCAAGGTCACCCCGACCTCCAAGGTTGTTGGTGATATGGCTCAGTTCATGGTTACTAACAAGTTGTCGTACGACGATGTTCAAAAGAAGGCCAAAGAGCTTGACTTCCCAGGGTCAGTCCTCGAATTCTTTGAGGGACTCATGGGCCAACCATACGGTGGCTTCCCTGAGCCACTGCGGTCAGATGCCCTTAGGGATCGACGCAAGATGGACAAGCGACCGGGCCTCTACATGGATCCTGTAGACTTCAATGCGATCAAGAAAGAGGTCAAGGAGAAGTTCAACACCACAAGCGAGACTGATATTGCAAGCTATGTCATGTATCCCAAGGTCTTCGAAGACTACCGTGGCTTTGTCAACAAATACGGCGATCTATCTGTCTTGCCGACGAAGTATTTCCTCAACAAACCGGAGATTGGCGAAGAGTTCTCCGTCGAGCTCGAGAAAGGAAAGGTCCTGATCCTTAAGTTGCTCGCAATTGGGCCATTGTCAGATGAGACTGGACAGCGAGAAGTGTTCTACGAAATGAACGGCGAAGTCCGACAGGTGACCATTGACGACAACAAGGCCGCCGTTGAGAACACAAGCAGACCAAAGGCCGACCCTGGCGACAGCAGCCAGGTAGGTGCGCCAATCTCTGGTGTACTGGTAAGTTTGACTCCGAAATCCCCTATAAATTGTTTACTAACTCGAAAACAGGTTGAAATTCGGGTCAAAGATGGCGGCAGTGTTAAGAAGGGCGATCCCATCGCTGTCATGAGCGCCATGAAGATGGAGATGGTCGTGTCAGCACCGCATGCCGGAAAAGTGACTAACCTCGGGGTCAGGGAAGGAGATTCAGTCGCTAGTTCCGATCTCATCTGCAAGATTGAGAAGTAGGGCTAAGCGATTGACATACTCATAACGGCATGAATCAGATGCTGCGAACTGGGTCCCATATGTCTGGGGTATGGATGGAGCACAATTTGTTTATGGGTTTACGAAGCATGAAATACGGTCTGAAGTTGATGAGTATACAGCCCTGAGGTCGAATACCCTAGAGTAGTACACAACACACTCAGTATTCATTCTTCCTCCAGAAACCGCGTAATTGACGTGAATCATTGCCATTGATTGTATCACGGTGCTCAGCAGACAGAGAGCACCTCGGTGCTGATCTGTATCTAGTCCTGCACGGAGATACTTGTTTTCCCTGAGCAAAGCCCAAACAGTCAACTCGGAGCAGTAGCCCTCCCAGAAATCATCTAGAGACTTTCCTTCTCTTCGCCCCCGGCAAACATCAACCGCATGCACGCGTCTCAACGACTGCGTGTGCAGTGTACTGGCACGCGTGACGTCGATCATCACAACACAAGACAGATATGCGCTTTCCCCACGCGCCGTTGGAAGTACCGTAGGTACGTAGTTTATCGATATGCAATCAAACAATCGATTAGAGTTGGAAACTTTCTTCTTCCTGCCGTTTGTTTCTCACGCAAAGTTACGTGTGCGGTATGGATGTATGCATGCAGGCGGGAGATTGCTTTGATGTGACATGTACGTCACGGCACGTCACGGCACGTCGACTCATGATGCTTTTTTTGGTCGCGCGAGCATATGGGCTGGGGTGAGGAATTTAGAGGAAGCTGCTGTGGGCTGATGTGGGGTGCTGGGTAAGGGTAGTAGGGACTAGGTTTCATGTATGAGATAGGGGGAGGGGCGCCGATTTGGGCTACGAGGACATGGGTTGCGACGTAGCGTGATATGGATGTGCGCGACGTCATGGGGAGGATCTTGAGCTGGCCATGTGTGTAAGTGGGTGTGTAGGTGTGTAGGCGGGTGGATGGGTGCTGTGTAGTAGTAGTGATAGTAACGTGAGTGACACTTAGTAAGATGGACTGGTAGGGTTATTTCTGATTGGTCGTGGTATGAGTGGGGTTCGAAGTACTCGGGTAAGATGATTGGTTGATTGAATGGGTATATCTATGCTATTGCTACTGCTACTGCTACTGCTAACTGAAGGCCAGACGCGAAGAAAGATGAGACCTTCACAGCATCTCCGGCTCATCACCTAAATAACCAGCCTGATATGCACCAGGTATAAAAGCAGCAGCTCGCATGACCTCACTAATTGCCCGAAGGTCGCCGGGCGTGCTTGAACGGAACTCCTCCCATGTATCGGTAAGGCCTGTTCTGAAAGCCCGCAGTCTCTCATCAGGTTCCGCGAGACAGCCTATGCCTAGGCAAGCACCATATTCTCGGAAAGCTAGTCGGCGATTAGTGGGCATATCGAGATATCCTCTGTCGTACAGGCTATGCGCTTGTGTGATTGCTTGCTGCGTGAGGTCGGAGAAGTAGCTTTCTCGTCCTGCGAGCCAGTGTGCGGTCCATAGAGTCATTCCGAGGTCTAGTGTGTCCGTAGACACCGAATGCTTGCCCTTAGCATCGATGATACGCTTGTAGTCAGCGATCTCTTCGTTCAGGGTCGAAGGGTTCCCGGAAGCAGCCTGCAGTTTGCGAAAGACCATGTAGCCGTCGAGAGGATCGAGGTTGCCCTGGCTGTATACGAGGGGTTTGGACATGTCCATGGCAATCTTCCAGACCATTCTTGGGCTTGGACCACTTCTGTCGAGGAAAAAGTTGGGGTGAATGGCTTTGGCAAGAGCGATGGCTTGATCGTTGTACGTTGGGTCCTTGGTTGCCAGTGACAGTCTGTTAAGTGCGAACATCCACAGGGTTAGGTAGTGGTGATACCTGAGCTCAGCTTAGCGTATGTGTCCAGCATTCATACAACAGGAGAGTCGACATACTGTCCATCACCGTCGCTGCCGCCTGCATCTTCTTTGCCGATCCTCAAGCCACCACCTACCGGATTTTCGTCGCTAGCACCAGGCAGACGAGCGCTTCCATCCCGAGTCCGACCTAGGACGTCGTGCACGGTTCTCGACAAGCGATCTGCATGTACAAGGTACCCTGAGTCGTTCTTCTCCTTGCTTAACGTGATGAAGTTGATGACGCCAAAGGCATCTGTCCACAGGTATCTACCTCGGTGGCCACCCGACTTCTCAGGTGGTATCCAGGCTTTTGCTGCTTCTTCCCTCGATGCCAACGGGTCGTATACAGCCTCGGTGGCTTCCTCAAACTTCGCGAGCGTTGCCATTGCTGGCACACACACGAGAGACCTGACTTGATTACGGCCAAGCTTACCTACTATCGGCAGCGGAAGGAGCGATCGCATCACTCACTTCATTGTGACGATATACGTGAAGGAGCATCTGAGTAGTTGCAATCTACAGTCAGATGGTTCGGCACGAGCAGTGTATCATTGTGACACAATTGCTTTGCTGGCGTAGGTGTTATAGACGTATCGCGAGGATGCAATGCCCATTGGTTCCTTTTCCAATGAGCAATGACTCCTTCTCTTTACGCATTACTGAACACAAACGCTCACACAGAAAGCAATACACTGCTCACAGCATACTTCAGAAAAACGGTCATCGCGCTCTCCGTCTTCTGTGGCTGGCTGTAAACTCAGGGACCACCGCCGGCATAATCCCTATCGATAACCTAACGATAGGCACTTTGGCGTGCCCCAGAAAACGGCCCAACCCAACGAGCGCCGGCACTAGAATCGGATTTCTGTCACAAGCGAAATGAGGGTGTCTTCGTGGTTTCTAGCGCTGGCTTCGTCGCATGGAGTCTCGCTATTGATGCTCGCCTGGACACAATCCGCCCTCGCCTGTGTCTGTGCAAGGTGCGAAGTCGTGCCGCATGGGGTTTGTTGCGTGGACTTCAAGACTCGGATTCCAGCTGCAGTGGGCTAGCTAGGGATACTGTAGCTGCAACCTGCCAACCGAGGAAAGCCAGGTAATAATGCTTGCGTCTGCGACGCGAGCGTTGCGAATCTAGCCGCGGTCTTCGCTGTCCATGCACTTTCCGCTTTGGGAGTCGCCGGGCTCACGAGCTGTTCTCGTGTGGTACAATATCGAGACATGACTCTCGCCTCGGTAGCGGCGAGATGTAATCGAATGTCGCGCGATGCTGTACCTAGACCGAGGTGTAGCTGCATCACACCACGTGTCTGTCCTCCGTACCTGCGTAAGCATCGGTCTTAGGTGCCTACCTAGCGTCCGGTCCGGGCGTAAGCTCTCCGTCTGAGCGTCCCATGGATTTAATTCCTTGGGTCGGCATGGAGTGAGCTCTTGCACTGCCACATACGGGCAGTCCTACCTTGCAAGGAATAGTAATGAATAGTCATAGAAGGTACGAAGCTCAAGACATGAGTTGGCCCGTGAGAAGATATGACGAGGGCTTTTACATGGCCGGCTGACGGATGTGTGTGCTGTAGGGCACCATGCCATTAGACAGGCAGCAGCAACATGGAAGATAGTGGTTGTAACAATTCTGACTCTTGTGCCCGCTGGCTGCAGTGAGAGTCATCTGTGGCATTGACTTACTGTACATTCAGAATGTATAGACAAGTTAGTATCGTGCGATCGGCAGGACCAAGGAGAAAAAATGTAAAGTGAATGTGTTCAAGTGATTGATGGCACTATACAATACACAATAACAGATCGCTAAATATCTAGTGTTACAAGGTTCGACGGTGAACCATAGGTACAGTTTCTCCTCATCCCCCGCCTGGGCCATGACCAGCTGTTGCAGCTTCAAGAATGCTCATTTATATCTTTGCCTCCGTTGCCTTTCAAGCATGGATCTATTCAGTCATCCAGCCATTGCTATATGCTCCACCAGAGGTTGCTGCCTCCTGGATGAATTGAATCGAAAAGGTGTGTGAATAAATGAATGTAGAGTACAAGAAAGCTTGCATGCTGAATCAGTAATCGAATCCAATCAGGTGATGAAGCAGCAAGGTGTTGGAAATAGTGGAGTTAAAAGGTTGGATGGAAGATATGCACAATACTTGTCTCGTCGTTCCGTTGGCTTTTTCATTGGCCCTGGTTCGTATGTAGCTTTTGTGGTCCGCCTCTGCTGCGAGGATGTCTTTTATCACATGTAAATCGTGTCGTCGTGGTTGCGTGGGTCATGAGTAATGTACGAAGGAAGAAGAGGTTCAGAGAGCATTTACACGGACACGTTGTCTCGCTTGCGCTTCTTCAAGCCTCCCTTGCTTTCCGACGATGAGGAGTCGGACGAGCTGCCACTGCTTGATGATGCAGCAGCAGCCCGTTGTGCGGCCTCGTACAGGACTTGGCCCATCTCGTCATCGTATGGAATGCGAGGTTGAAGCTCGCCATTCTCGAGGACACCCATGATGATGGCGCCACTACCGTGTGTTCGAGCGTGCTGAGCGAGGTTATCGCTGCGTGAGAACTTCTTGCCGCACTCGTTGCACTCAAATGGCTTGTCCTGAGTGTGGAGAGATCGGTAGTGACGCTTCAGGTGTTCTTGTCGTCTGAAGCGGCGAGAACACAAGTTGCACACAAAGGTCTTGCTTGGGTCCTCAGTCAATGACTGCTTTCGGCCACGTCTGTTGGTTGACGCCGAGGCTGGGGTTGTTACCGACTGTGGTGTGCTGGCACCATTGGCCTCGGTGGTGCTCTGGGCCTGAGAGTCAGCACCAGTGGACGCGGATTGACCTTCGCTGTGAGCTGTGACGTGAGCGTCGTAGGACGCGAAATCTACGCTGGCATGCGACATGGTCTTGCAGTGCGAGTGAGACTGGGTGCAGCAGGCGTCGTCGAACAGAGAAGAAGGCGGCGACGGAAGACCGACCTGAGAGCAGTCGTCCTCGGAGAAGCTGGCAAAGCTGTCAATGTCAAACTCTTCCTCTTGAAGTGTGAGCTTGATTCGCTTGTCACCGTGGTAGGCAGGCTCGTTGTCGTCAAAGTTGACGAAGCTGAACTCGTCCTCAGAGTCAAGCTCGGTACAGAAGGACGAATCGAACGAAGGGTTCTCGATTGTGAAGGAGTCGGCCGCAGCCGCAGACAGGACAATGCCGTTTACACCGGCGAACGCGAGCTTGTGTTCTTCGTCTTCAGCAGAGAGCGTTGGTAGTGGTGGGCAGACAGTGTTCGATGCGACAATGGTAGGTGGTGAGAACGATCCCGAGGTAAGATCGCGCAAGTTGACGAATTCTGCGACTGGTGCAACAGAAGAGGTTTGGGACGCAGGGGATGAGGGCGATAAGATAGGCGTGGTGCAGCCGGAGTAATTCTTGGCTTCAACGGCGTCGGGGAAAACGTGCACTTCTGCCACGCGTGTTAGCCTTACGTGGTCCACGTCACTTGTTCACGTTATTCTGTCACTTACGGGTAGGCTCTTCCCAAACCTCCTGCATAGCAAAGCTCTGAACCTGCAGATCTTCTTTGCTGTGCTGGATGGGAAGGTTGAAGTAGCCGTGGTGGGTAGGCGTAGGGTGGACGCTACTGGCGGATGGACTGCTGACAGTGCTTGGGCAGGCAGACAGACATGGAGTCGGCGGCGAAGGAGAATTGAAGTATCGTACGTGGTCCATGTGTCCGTTAAGATCCATCATGACCTTTGGTGCTGGCACAGACAGAGTCAATGGTGGGGAACCGTTGGGAGTCATGACTCTCTGGGGTGTGAAGTAGCCCCGGTGCATCTGTGGTGGCGGTGGTTGCCAGTACTGAGGAGCTGTGTAGTGAGCTGGTGGGTAAGGAACTGGATGTCCGTGATACACAGGCTGCTCTTGAGGCATAGGTGTGAAAACGGCATTATGCCTGTGCTCTGACTCTGGTCGATACTGGTAGAACTGAATCTGTGAATGAGCCATCTGGTTCTGATATTGGTCCATTGTGCTTCAAGCTCCGCCTCTAAGTTGTAACTTCTTTTCGCTTTCTGTTATGATGCTGATAGTGCTGGTACAAGAGTTGACAAAGAAAATGTTTCAAATTCAAGCTCTTTGAGTTTGGTTGAGCTGTTAGTTGGTCGTGGTATACAGGTATCGCGAGTGATACTTAGTTGGTGTCGGTCAAAGAGTAGTCCCGGTGGTGTTGCAGTTGGATTATGGTATTGATACAGTTACTTCAGAGGCTAGAAGGAAAGACTGGAATTGCAGATGAGCAAGATCCGGGAAGTGCCTCGTGAAACAGGGTGTAACAACCAAGAAACGAAAGACGATGATCGCGGGGAGAGAGTGTGGTCTTGATATGAAGAGCAAGGGAAAGATAATGAGGTGGAGGAGCAGGATAAGAAATGTTCAATCGACTGCCAGCAGGGTACCAGCCCGACGGCCCAGCGAGACAAGTATGGCACGAAAAGAGTAAAGCCAGCTGGGCGCAGAGGCGGGTGGACCGAGAAGCGTAGCGGCGTGGAGCGCCCCTTCAGGTCCGTCGTCGCACCCATGCAAGCTGCTAGACTGGGTGGAACCGCCTGGTCTCACCACCATGCGCATCCTTCTGAGCCGATGAAAACACTATCACGCGCTACTGTTCGGCTTTCCTGGACAGTGGGTCACTGTTGGATCGCTGAACGCGGCGAGCCTTCTGGCGCGTCAGGCATGGTTCTGTTCCTGCATCTGCGCTTGGCTGATGTGTCAGACTCGCGTATCCTTGTCACCGACTCCATCCAGACGGGTCAGGAACAGGAAATTACCTTGTGGGGGGTGCATAGATCTCACCTGCGCCTCGTCATCGACGTCGATCAGGTCGTCGTTCCCAGTCTCTGCAAGGCGGATAACGAGTTGAACTTCCCCAGCTATGATGCGATGTCTTGGATGGCGAGTAGGCTCGACGAAGCAAACATTAGCCTTAGCGAGGGTAGAGCCGTGATTGGCGCCGATGCCGAAAACCAGACACTCACACCATTGCATTGAGCGTGGCCATTGGTACCTAGGAATAAGCAACATGAGAGCAGTGTTGACAAGTCTAGCTATACGTTGATCGATGGTATCGTAGCACATGACTGAATCCTGGCCAACGAGCGTGTGAATAAGCACTTTGGTCCCGTGTGACGTTGTACTATACGCGACCCATCACCTTTCGCGCAGCACATACGAATAACATGAATTATTTTTGACAGTCAGACCGAGTCTGCGCGGACGCTTGTCATGCCAGACTTGCAAGGCTCCAATCAGACGTGCAGTTGCGGACGTTGACTTTAGTCAAGTGCTCAAGAGGACTGCAGCTGGGCGGTAATTGGTAGCGACTCGCCGAAGCACCGCCCAATCATGCTACCCAGCACAATTGAGTGCTTGTGATAAGCTGATCTAGACAGATCGTCAACCCTGATGCTCTTTCATCATTCTACACATGTGCCGTTAAATGATAAATGCTTTCCATGCGCCAGGAATTGTTTTGAGCGCTTTGACCGCTCACTGGTTAGCGCAGTTGCGAATAGCCATGTTCTAAGCACATTACCCAAGCCAACAATGCTTAAGTCTCTGTTGGACCTGCCTCGGCCTCCATATACATCTTCCTATACTGGACGTCCGGCCATAAGTCTTGTACCCTGGCACAACCTCCGAGTGAGAGAACGCTGTTTGTCCACTCGCTCACCACATTAACAGTGGGCGTGTCTCAGACTTGCTGTGGTGTGATGCATGTCATTGAAAGAGACCATCCGAGAAAACCGACGTCCAACCAGCGAAGAGGAACTGTGCGAAAAGTGACATCGGGTTCCGTAATCCTAGGTAGCATAGAAAGTTTCGCACAATATGCTTACGGATTCGTCCAGCCTGCAGTATGCGCGTTACTTTTTATCGTTTGTTGTGCTGAAGAAACCTCGGCATGCGCATGCTGGGTTTGCTTGGCTGGTTCAACACAGTTGGTCTCCAAAAACCATGCATGGACAGCGTGTTTCAGCTTCGACCCAACCACAACAATCCAGATCCCTGGTTGAAAAGCTCTTCTCTGTTCATTCACTTCTCGTTGATGACTTCGATTCGAGCATGATTTTGGTGTGGGTTCACGATAGCACTGTTATCGATATTCACGATAGGATCTCACCTTTAGCAAGCTATCGCCTGGAGTGCAACGCCACCATCTTAAGCTAGAACCGTTCGGTCAGGGTCTCTGTGCTTGTGTAAATGAGTACAAAGACTCCCAACGATTGCTCGATGATATCAGCGTGCAGCGAGCACACATTATGACATGTCAGTGCAAGCAGATGACAGAAACCGAACATGAGCGACCAATCGTTGTACGTTCATAGATTGCGTCCTGGGGTGCCGAAGGTGCATAATTTTATTGGAATCTTTCTGCCTCTTGCACTCGGACCTGGACAGACCTCGCAAGGTCCTCAGAGGAGGACCAGAACCACTGCTAGACTCGAAGACTCAGTATGGCTTTCTGTCTAGTCAGCCACCGGCTGGAGGGTAGACAGTCCCCCGTTAGGTACTACGCCGTCGCAAGAATAGTCAAGGACACTGTCCTCACTAAAGGAATGCTAGCATAAATCGAGAAAGTCGGTAGTGATTCGATGGCCAGAGAGGGCCTACGTAAAATGTGGGCAGTCGCTTCTTGTGCTTTTGTCCACGCTACGTGGTAGGTCCAAGTGTCAGCCGTCTTGGCTTTCGAAAACCCAGAATTGGACCCTCAGCTCTAACGCAGGAACGCGTTTTGAGCTCTAACTAGCCGCATTAGGTCAATGCAGGTACAGGTTAGCTCCACCACTGTCGTGCATGATAGGCATGCAGCTCGTGTTTCAGAAAATTTTCTGACAAGAAGGAAACTTTATGCCTGCATACTGTATGTTTCACCTCTCGTTCAGCTTTTCCACCTGCAACACGGCACAGTTTCCATGCACTTCGGTGTGTAGAACTGTGTCAAGCCGGCACTGTTCGTGGAGTTTATCCGGTCTGGTACAAACGCCTATCTTAGCCCGTCTCTCTATAAGTCCCTCAAGGACCCGACTTTGATGGACCAAACCCACAGGTACTAAGCTCGGCACACCTCGCGATGATAGCCTGATGGCTTGTAACAGACCGTGCGGAGAGGATGTCTAGCGCTTCCGGGGAGATTGGATCTCCATATGGTAACCATCCCATCGGCGATAGCTTCGGGGAATAACCGTCAAGTGTGCTTCCTATACTTTGGGACGTCGATGGCTTCCTTTGCTATCGACGCGGGCGAACGCGTTGACATCCGAGCACATGCTTTGTGGCTGTCTGTGCCAGCATTCGGCTCGAGACAGTGGAAGCTTCGAGATGTTCAAATCGCTCAACGAGACGTGTGTCATGGGTAGAGTTTCTCCAAATGGCTTGCCACTATGCTATCCGCTTGGCTTGGTCAACGCTTTGACCCGATGCAGCGTGGCCTAGATCCGTCGAGTCAACCTCTGAGTCTGAAAACTCCAGCTGCGCAGCCAGATATGGCAATCAGCCGATCAATTATGCCCAACCGGACGTTGATGAAAAACCTTAGTCGTAGAAGGATCTGCTGAGAGTCTACCATACGAGTGCCGATCTAGCAGAGTACAATTGAGTTATGACTTCATTCGCCAGGGCAGAAGGCTACCAACCTAGTAGGTTGAACGGCGAGGGCAGTACCCTCCGGAGGGGCATGCGGGTCGCTTGTAAAGAAGTGAGTCCAGTAAGGTGATCTCGCGCAGAGTTCGTTCGGTGGTCTGTGCAGCTCAATAGTCTGAGGTTCGCTTGCGACCCCGAGATTGGACGCCTATCCCGATGGCACGAAGGCCGTGCACGACACGTTCTGCGATAGAGACCCTCATGTCGATGAGGGCCGTGACCCTTGGCCTTCGGCAATAAGAACATGACAGGCAGACCACAGCGAGTACGTCCTTATCGCCACGTGCTTGCATGCTGGGGGCACAGACCTCTTTCATGAACGACGTACGAACAACGCAGGGCTGCTTATCCAGCCTCCGCTCGGAAACTCAAGACGACCACTTTAAGCACAGACTGAGCAGGTGAAGCGGCTGACCACCTAGAGTTTCCGTACTGAGGCAGCCAGACAAACAGGTCCAAGGTCGCGCAATCCAACTGCACCAGTTCGTAGGACTTAGCAAAGCCACAGTCTGTCTCCCTTTCAAGCAACTACATAGTAGATTGAATATCTCGTGCACGAAACGAAGAAACAGGCATACTGCAAGCAAGTCAGTTGAAATATCACTTCACTGCTTGTAGAACTGATCAAGTCTTGTCCAAGGGAAAGGCTCACCGGCACTGCTGTCGTTCGGCGTTAGACCTCTAGCAGTCAGCAGACCTACAGACTTTAGCTATGTGAGGACTCACTATATCAGGCCGCCCTTGTTCTTCGGGAGGATTGGAGTAGGACAGTACCGTGTGGACCATTCGACAATGTCTTGTACGAAGAGGATGCAATGAAGAGCATTTGTCCCTCGTCGCGGCCGTCATCAGCTGATACTCGTGTCCACTGCGGGAGGGGTTGGCTGAGATGGCGAAGCTACACTTCAGCATGGATTCCGTGATTGTCTCTGGCATCGAAAGTGCTGACAGGGGGCTTGCTCGCCCTCATCTGTTACTGGCACCCTTGTTGGTGCGTGCGATATCCAGGTAAGGTCAGTGCTGGGAAGCAGGAAAACCAGATCTGTTGAGGAAATACCGCTTTGAAACACTACGAATAATCCTTCGTTGGTGTTGAGTCGTGCAGGCCGTAAGATCCGACGCTTTCTCGCCGGTGATAGCAAGACTTTTCATCAGTCTCTTTTGGACTGACGTTGAGCTCCTGTGCTAGCTGTGCTTGTCCTTCAGGTTCATGCTTTGGTTATATGGAATTGTACGACGGTCATGCTCTTGGCGTTGTCTACAGCATAGTGTGGCATGAGGGCTGTCACTGTTAGCAGGGTAAAAACAGCTATCATAGATTTGTGCGTGTCCTTGGGGTCAGGGAGACTGGAGACGGCGCAGCCACATGCGTAGGGGAGGTCCGGTGAAGTTCAGACGCAGTACAGCAGTTGCGACGTATGACCTGAAGTACTTGTGCTGTGGTGATACCTCGGGTTGCCGATGTGTGTGACGGAAATTTATGCTGGAAGAATCTCACGTCGAGTCTCCCCAGGACATGCCCACATGAAGTAAAGTACCGAGAACGGCCGCTGTGCCTATTCGGACGGATCGAGCGTGCATCATCGTGGATGCTAGCAATATCCCCTGGGATAACCATACGTGCCGTCATCGAACAGTCCCAAACACCGGGATGCTCGCTTCTCAAACATAATGCATTTAATTGCGTAGTCGGTGCAAAAGACACTTCGCGAGACGTAGCCGCTCACAGTGACTTTCTGATAGTAACTTGTTGGGGTTTCGATCCTCTCACGCCCTTATTAACTAGGTTGCGCGAATGATCAGGCTCTCATTTTGGCGTAGGCGGCGTATCAATCGATTCAAACACGGCATTATGAGGGTAGACAGCAGCGTAATGCGCGTCTACTTCTCACTATGCGAGGTGTACAAGCAGGTATCTAGAGCGAGAATAAATTTACGAACTTCGGATCATGAATAAAAGTGCTGAGCCACAATCGCGGCGTGCAGAGAATATGGCTTCAGAATATTTGTCAAGTGAGATCAAGTCCTCAATATGGTGAGGATCATTCTCTTCCTATCTTAATTGTAATGCAGTTGCATCGTTCATCACCAGCCATATACGACAGAAGAAAAATTCACAACGCTGGTTCTGATCGCAGCAAAGTTGTTCGTGAGGCTCTGCAAACCAGCGACACGTGATCTACAGCCTTGGCGCAAATCTCCATGTTTATCAATTTTCTACAGAGCCACGAACTTCTTCTTCTCTTTTCTCCGTGCGGCGCCGCCATTATTACACCCTGTGTTGCTTGACCAGTCAAATCCATGACGAGAATCAAGTGTCAATGGCGGCACAGATTATTGGAATTGCACCTCGACCTCCTCGGCGCTGGTAGCGAAGGATTGACTTCGTGACTACGTCGAGTGTTTCTGAGCCTGTTAAGTGCTTGGGGTCGGACAAACCTTCGTGAATGCATGGTGTCCACGTCTCATCTGGCATTCGCTAATACGCCTGTGTCTCCCTAAGAGTGATAGCGATTCCAGGGTGTCTTTGTGATCTTGGTAAGATGTCCAATCAGTTACTCTTAGTGAAAGTCGCGTTCGATCGAGAAGTTATGGGTAATGGTAGGAGGAGCGCCCGGTCATCACGCTTGTCTATCATATTTTCATGAATCAGGATCTGCGCTGGCAGATGTTTTGGCTGTCTCCAATAGTCCCAGATGCTCTAATCGTCCTGCGATATCTTCTCAATCTTGCCATCCCTCTTCTCGCCCGTCTCACCAATGACCCTGACTCTGTCGATCCGCACCTTCTCGTTATCTCCCTCGCTTTCTGCTACAAACACGACCAGGCTGTGAACATTCTGAAACTTGACAAACCGCAGCTCGATCTTCGCCGTATTGGTCTTGGGGTCCCAGTCCTTCTCTTCCAATGTGACGTCTTGTGTGGCCTGCATGCTGTCGGCGTCGTCGAAGCTGAGGATCTGGGGCTTGTTCGTGAAGATCTTGAGGACTTTAGGTCTTGACGGGTTCTCGTCGTCGTCTGTATCCGTAGGGACTGAAGTAAGGTGGAGAGAATGCACCTTCAAAGTGCTCTGAAACGGTATGTACATCATGAGCTGCTCGTCGGTGTCACTTTCTACGTAGTCTTTGTCATCCTTTTCTAAAGCAGAAGGTTAGTACTGAGGGGTTACATGAGTAGCAGGCATGACGCTTACCCTTGGGCTTGCCAGTGCCAAAAAGGGCTCTTGCACCACCCTTGGAGGACTCCCAGTTGAGGAGCTCTAATCCCAGGACATCTACCTGGCTCGTCACATCTTCATAACCCCGTGGCAAAGCTGCTCCAATCCAGTGCGAACCAGAAGAGCTCCCAGCGGCGTCGTTAGCCCCACTGTCCACCTTGTTTGCCTCTTCTGCCACCTTCTTGATAGCTGCGCTCAGCCGCCGTGGATCTGCACCTTCTATGCTATCTATTTTGCGTGCATTCTTGAAGATCATGAACGTGGGCATGGCCCGGACCCCATATGTCTGCGAAAGCTCCTGCTGTTGATCGGTGTTGATCTTGGTGAAGGTGATTTTGTTCGGCCGTGAGAGCTGCTCGGACAATTGCTCATACACAGGCGCTATTTGGCGACAAGGACCGCACCAATCCGCATAAAAGTCTGCGACCACAACGGCACTGGATGATAGGAGGTTTGAGAACTGAGAGGTAGACTCGATCTGTACTGTTTTGGAGGCCATGGTGCGCCGCTCGGTGGCCAAAATTGGATACTTTGGCGAGACCTCAGAACCGGGAGAAATTGGCTGGTCGAGCAGTGGTTGAGGCAGACTAGGATCGTATCTTGTAGAATGGCAGTACCGTCATGAAATAGAAGTTGGAGGAACGCACAGAAGGGACAAGTCGTCAGGCTGGTCGCGCCACAGGTTACGGTGTGCCAGGCAAGCGCGATTATCATATGCCATTTGTATGTGGGGTAACACGAGCAACAAATTCTGATAAAACCTATTAAGCAATCACAGCATCGAGTCGCATAGACTCAATCCTAGGCTGTGAGGTATTGATTGGCCGGTATCCTGAGCGCGTGTCGTTAAACCAGCCACTCTTGTGCGCGAAGTTCTGGTAAATCCAAATATGAATAGAAGAAACACAAGCATATGGAAGTGATTCTGTCAGGTAGTCGCAGAACCATCTGTTCTAGAAGGCATTCCCTATCTCAAGCAGCGTCGTCTTCACAGACGGTGTCGAAAGTGACCCTAATGCAAAGACTACACCCGTGGCAGCACGCAATAACCTCCGCTTCTGAAGCAGCCTCTTCGAGCTCCTGCTCGCTCACATTGTATGTTCCACCACAACGACACTTTCTTGACCACCGCTGTGATGAGGTGTCGAATTCTAGGTCTTCGAGGTCAAACGTCTCTAGGCCCGCTCCGTTTCTAGATCTTTCATTCGTCACGAGCCGAGCCCTGGTCCTCCGCAGGCCTTCGTCGTAGCTCGACTTCAGGACCGGGTCTGACAATGTCTCGTATGCCTCAGTAATTTGATCGACCGTGAAACAATGCCTGGAGATTTCTGGGGACCCCTGAACAGTCTGCTGGACTACGGCTTTATCAGGGTGGTGTAGCAGCAATGCGCAGCGATATGCAGTCCTCAGGGTATCTGGGCTAAGCTGTGCCGCAGCAGAGAGCCCAAGGACGGTGTAGTAGTCAGTGTCTCCGGGCGACTTGCCTACTGACGGCGACATCTATCGGACGTGGATTTGTCGAACTACCATGTGCCATCTGACGACGTGGGATACATCGGATTTACTCAAGACCCAAGCTTACCTTAGTCATCAAACCTTGACACTAATCGGGATCGACACTAGCACGTAAAGGGCAGCGGTTCGTCATTCTGAGGGCGATCGACGTCATTTTCTCTGTTTTGGCTCTCGTGATCTACTTATTGTGCCTTGATCACTGCCAAAGGGCCAAGTTACTGGGCTTGTACTGCGCGTCGTTTACTCCGCACAGCAACGACATAAGTTTGCTAGGGTCGAATGACGGCCTCTGCTGTGGATGCAGGTAAGTGATATGTGAAATCCTGTTGTTCAGTCGTCTCAGCACAGTACCTAGGTAGGTGCAAATGATCGTGACTTCTTACTGTGACTACTGTGCCCCACTGGACCTGCTATGCTAGAAGTCAGTTCGGACTACAGTCGCGATGTCCCAATCGAACCTTGAAGAAGAAGCCTACCACAACAAGAATTATTCCAGACCTTATGGGGGAAAGCATAATATACCGACTATCCAGGGCTACCGAGAACATCGGAAAGATCTAGAGGAAAACAAGAAGGCGACACTCGAAGCTCAACATGAACCACAGGACGATTCCAGGCCCCGTCAAGCATTCGGTGCTGTCAAGAATATCTTCAAAGGTGATGACCCGAACAAGGCCAGTTCAGGAGACCACCATCCTTATCCCGTCGCAAATCATAATGACGAGAACCGACCTCACCAGCAGGAGACGCGAGAGCTCACGGATGGCAACGAGCCGAAGCAAGACACGGGTGACGAACCGGAACAAGGCAAGGACAAACACAGCAAGCTTCATATGCACAAATCATCGAAAAAGCCGGAACAAAGCGCTACCGAACAAGCTATGGGTGCGGTTGACCCCCGGCAAAAGAGAAAGGCAATGAAACACAACAAGAACAAAGCTGGAGGCCGCAAAGTCACGGACCCTGTGACGCATCTGCCTATCATGATATACGATCAAACCGAGAAAGACTTGAAGTCGGTAGGCGAGAACAGTGAAGCACCGGAGTCTAATCACCGGACACGCAGTGGGCTCAGTGGGGCGTCCAAAACCCGCGCTGAGCTTGACGAGGAACAGCAGGAGAGTCAGCGAAGCTACAATGGCTTACAAAAGACCTTTCCACCACCCCATTTCCAGGACGTCGAACGGGATCTGTCACGAGTCTATCAAACCGCAGTGACTGCAGGTTTGACTGCCGTACTGGCATTAGCATCAGCTGCCGTTGTGGCACATTGGCTATTCCTGTCCAGCAGCAGTTCTTCCCTCCGGCAATTCCTTAGTCTCTTGGTTTTCCTGTCGCTTATTATAGGCGTCGGTGGCCTAGTCGTTTTCGGTGTCCGCGGCTGGCTAGACAAAAAAGTAAAGGGAGTTTGGGACGATGAGACATGGGATGCCTTGCGTCGTCAGCAGGAAGAAGACAATGATGCTTCCGATTACGAGCTACCAGAATCTGTCCAATGGCTGAACAGCACCATGACAATGGTTTGGCCCCTGATTAACCCTGACCTCTTCTCTTCCCTTGTCGATATGCTGGAGGATGTCATGCAAGCCTCTCTACCGAAAGTGGTTAGAATGGTGAGCGTCGACGATATGGGTCAAGGCAGTGAGGCACTACGGATACTGGGCATCAAATGGTTGCCCACCGGCGCAGCTAGCCAATCCGTGGATGACCAAGGTCGTCGCCAGGATCCTGATCAGAAGCAGGAACAGTACGGTCGTCCTGGTCAAGGTCGCCAGGATCAGAAGACGAACAATGGTGGGACGGCAGGCACCCCAGGGGCGCGTCAGAGTGCAGAGAAGAAGAAAGACGAAGATCAAGATCAGGATCAGAATCAGGATCAGCAGGCCATGAGTACTGGTATGCAGGCCGAAGAAGGCGACTTCGTGAACATGGAACTGGCGTTTGCCTACAGAGCCAGCAAGTCAGGAAGATCAATCGCAAGCAAAGCAAAGAACGCTCATCTCTACCTGAAGTTCTACCTGCCTGGCGGCATAATGGTGCCAGTATGGGTAGAGATGAAAGGCGTTATGGGCATTGCCCGATTACGGTTGCAGCTGACACCGGACCCTCCGTTTTTTAGTGTCTGCACTTTGACCTTTCTCGGTCAACCTAAGGCCGATATCTCTTGTGTACCGCTCTCGAAACACAGTCTGAACCTTATGGATGTACCGTTGATATCATCGTTCGTCCAGTCTGCCATTGACGCTGCACTGGCAGAATACGTTGCACCAAAGAGTCTGACTTTGGACCTCAAAGAGATGCTAATGGGCGAAGACTTCAAAAAGGATACAAGCACTCGGGGTGTTGTTTGGATCTTCATTAAACAGGCTCGTGACTTCAAACAAGGAGATGGCGGTATAGGACCGTTCGAAGGCTCGAGTGATGCCTACGTGACTGTGTCGTGGGGCAAGTTCGGAAAGCCTGCTGCATCGACTCGTGTCATAACCGACGACCAGGCCCCTTGTTGGCATGAGTGGGCAAGCATTCTTGTCTCAACAGACGAGCTGAATGCCAATGAGAAATTGCGCCTCCAACTCTGGGATTCAGATAAGTGGACGGCTGACGACGACCTAGGACGTGTCGAGGTGGACCTGCGTGATCTGATGCACAATGAAGAGACCAAGAACAAGATGTGTGACCGGGAGGATAGACTGAAAGGTGCTGATACTGAAGACAACATGCCTGGCACAATATGCTGGTCAGTCGGATACTTCGAGAAGACCAGGCTTACCAATACACAATTGCAGAAGCAAACGTACGCCCCGGACATCCGGTCCAAGGAAAAGCTTGAGCAGCGCGTCAACGAATCGGCGACCAACAAACTTCGAGAAGCCAAAACGGAGGGCGAACATAGTCAGGAGCTACACCAACAGAAGGTTCAGGATTACAAGGAGTTGGAGGATAATATGCTCATCTCTGGACCTCCGAGCAAGGAGCACCCATCAGGCATTCTCAGCATCCAGATCCACAATATCACCGGTTTGGAGCTTGAGAGACAGCAGAAGAAGAGCCAGGCCTCTGAAGATGATGAAACGGACGTTGAGCTGCCGGACAGCTATTGCACCATCATGATCAACCACAAGAAAATATACAAGACAAGGACGAAGCCTAAGACCGCCAAACCATTCTACAACGCTGCCACAGAACGATTCGTTAGAGACTGGACCACAACGGAACTCATCATCAGCTGCCGTGACTCTCGAGAGAAAGAGGACGATGCACTTCTGGGGTTAGTATTCCTACCATTATGGAAGTTGTTCGAAGACCGAGCTCAAATCATGGACACTTACCCGCTTGCTGGAGGAATTGCTTATGGAAGAGCAAGGATTAGCATAGTCTGGAGGAGCATTACGCTACAACTGCCGGCCAACCTACGTGGTTGGGATTACGGGACTTTGGAGATCAAGGGTGCTGTGCGACCCAAGGGGCAACTTCAAGAAAGTCTTGAGCATGACCGAATTAAAATACGAACGAACCTCGCCAGAACCAAGATGCACCCCCACAACGGCCAGTGGCAGTCGTCGAGACGCAAAAGCACGGACAACAGCTGCTTCCTCGCTGTGCGTGAGCGATACTCCTCACCAATGATGATAGAGTTCCGCAAGAACGCGATCGGCCGCGACCATACGCCTGCGTTCTGCGTCATGTGGCTGAGTGAGCTGACTGATGAAGAGGAACAGACTAAGACTCTCAAAGTATGGAAAGGAGGCAAAGATAACCTCAAACGAGCAGAAGCCTGCTGCGGATATACGGGTCTTGATGATGGTGAACAACCGATTGGCGAGCTCGAGCTAACCCTAAAATTCTGGCGGGGACTATCAGGCTATCACAAGGCATATGCAGCAAGAAGCAAGAACTTAGCTATTCGAGAAGTCATGGAATGTCTCGACACAATCAATGACGAGGGCATGGACAATTTTTCCGATGAGTCCGACAGCAGCGCCAGTGAATATGACACCGCGACAGAGAGCGAGTACAGCCCTCGCAAAGATAGACACAGCGACCCAAACGACCCCTACGATAATCAAGACACAGAAGCCAAAGCAACTCGCAAGAAACTGCGCACCCACACCAACCAGTCCGATACCTCGCAGGACTCGGAAGTTGATTCAACAGAATCAGGAGGCTTCTCGAAAGTGAAAGCACCAGTGGCCGCCTTGAAGGATACCGTCTCGAAAGTGGCCGACAAGATGACAGGTGACAAGGACATCTCAGAAGATGGATCGAGGGGCCTAAGAAACCAAGTACAGGAGTACAGGCAAGGTCGCAAGCAAATACATCGCAAGCACAGGGGCATCATGCAATGGCAGGGTGTACGTACTATGGACTGGGCTGGTGGAAAGGCGAAGAGGGCGAAAAGCAAAGTTGGAGATCTCTTCCATCATGGCGAGAAGGGTCCGGCCGTTGAGACAGAGGTTTGACCGGAGCGTGTCGGCAAGTGGTATATACGATATGATGTATAATGAACTTTAGCGAATTGCGTCGTCTGCTTGGTGTGACAAGGCTCAACCGGTGAGCAACACTAGCAATTCAAGTATTTGTGGACCACCCTTGCATGCATGCTAAGTGAGACGTTCCGTTTCGACAATTATGCACAGACAAAGTTAGCGGACCGTAGATCCATGTTAAGCGAGCGGGACTGGACTGGTTTCTGCGACTCCGCAACGACAGACCAGACTGGATTGGCCTGGTTAATGCATCTAATCTGCTGAGCATGAAGATCGAAGGAAATGGCAAAGGAGGAAGGCATCTGACCTAGGAAGCACCAGAACAGTCATTGCGAGCACGAACGGTGTAGATCTTGGGCTGGGCTGACGACACGAGCCAAGACGATTATTTTCTTGCTTGCTTGATGAACGTTTTTGGTCAGCTAGTAAAAGCACTTTTGCCCTGACCGCGGTCCAAGCAGTTGATGTACGATACGACGATATTTCAGGTGTCCGCCCGTGTAGAATATGACCGATACAGGTTGCCACGGCACTTACGAAGACGACTCGAACTTTTGACGGCAACAACAGCTACCAGGCTAGTCTTTTCAAGCTGCTTGACAGATGGCTGGCGGGTTGCTCTATCACTGTGTCGGTGGATGTGCCTCACTTCGCTCCGCCTCGCCTAGCTCCTTGGACAGGGCGTCCTTCGGTGCTGAAGTCTTCAGCAGCATTTACTGCCGCTTCAGTAGTTCTGGCCTGCTTGGTTGAAGATATATGCTTCCTTGAGCAACTTTTGACTACGAGCTTGCTTTCTAGGAACCGTGGCCCGTGGTCCTGATGCAACAGAATAACGTATAGATGTTCGTTGTTGGAACTGTGCTTGATGTAAGCGACACGATCTGGAACACCGGCCCAGACAGCATGGAGCGAGCTTGTCAGACACGTTCGAGTATCGATGGGATGAACATGAGGCCATCTCGAAGAGATTCGATATATATATAGCTGCAAGCTTGAAACACGTCCGGGCTGGCTTGCCACGACTCGTATGCTTGAGTGTGTAAACATCAGCGTGCCAACGTGGGTAGGTAGGTGTCTGTTATCAGGACCGCAGGCATGAACAGCTTTGGACAATGAGCAAGTCCAGCCCTATCAGAGCGATCGGCTGCGTAACTAAGGCTGGCAGGCTGGAGTTCGTGCTTGGTCGGAGGCTGTAGGGCTACGCCTTAGAGCAATGCGACTTGGTGACATGTGAGTGAGATAGTAAAGTGTGGCATGGCCGATAGGATCCAAGCCAGACTAAGTGCGCTATAGTGCTCACATCGTCATCTGCGCATCGGCGTCTTTCTTTTGTTCAGCGTCAGGGAGTACTGCGTGAACGAATTTCCAGCAGATGCGGCTAGTGTTCTTCGCAATGAAGTCACCGACGTGGTCACATTGAGGCTCAAGGGATGCGGGTATGTGCCTCAGATTGTCGACTTTGATCGTCCTGATCTTGTCCATCAGCCCAAACTGCTGAGCGTGTTCTTCGCACGCTCGTTCTGCGTCGCTAGCGACGGCGGTTGAGACTTTGCGTCGAGGACTGGGTGTCAAAAATTGTTCATGGTATTTAATAATGAGATCCGCCACTTCGTGTTCCATCTCAAGGACTTGTTGAGCGGCGGCTTGGAGTGTCAGCACTGTAGCACTGTCTCGAGATGTCTGGTCGGCGAACTGAAGCACAGAGACTTGCGTCCGCCCAAGGTAGGCGAGCACAATGAATGAGACGCAGAAGATGAGGTCGCGACGCCATTGACGAGCATTCTGCTGATCTAACAGGAGAATCTCTAGTCCTTTCAGCGTGCGCTTGACAATGTCACGCAGCGCCGGAAGCATCAGCATCTTGACGTAGAGATTGATTATCGATGGGCTGATATACTCTGCATCAGGTGGAATTGGCGTCTCGACGCGCTGCTGGAGTTCGCGAACATGATCGTCGGGCACGTTGAAGGAGTAAATAAATATGTAGTTGAAGAACGACAGTGCCAGAGCTTCCCTCAAGATCTTGTGTTGCTGTACAGTGTCTTTGAAGTACTCACATATAACCTTCATCACGTTACCGGCGAATGCTTCAGATCGTTCGTTGAACCAGTGCCAGGCCCAGTCACCCTCATGGGTGCGATCGATAGTGCTCTGAAACCACGTCAGGACCGTATGGCGAATGTGATTGGCAGCCCCCTCCTCTTTATCACATGAAATGACAATGGGTAAATCATACATGGAGATCGGAATCGCAGTTGACTGGCTGCCATTGTCGATGGGCAGATAGGCCGGTCTGTTGAGGTCACCTATTGGTAGAAACTCCCTAACCGGAAGGACCAAGGGTGGACCGAGGCCGATGTCGAGGGGAATAGCGAATCGTGGCTTGTCTCTGCAGATCCACCCTTTGTGTTGGATGAAGGAATCCACATATCGGCGTTCGAGGCGGCTTGCTAGTACGTCTACCTCTTATTAGCATAATCTATCTCCCTGCGCGCGTCCTTCTGACCTGGCAAGAGGTAATTGTTCCTAAACATCAAGCGCGGGCGCACACAACCAAGTTTCCAGGTTCTGGCTTGCTTATTCGAACAATTTTGACAGATGTCTTTACTGGTATCGCAAGTCTCTTTGTAGACGAAGCACCGTAGGCAGGATCTCTCCTTTCGCACATCGTTGGCGTTCTGGCGTGACTCGGTCGACAGCGGGCCTTGCCTTCGACCTGCTCTTCCACCTCCACGAGATGACATGCGAACAATTGGTGGTGTCGGCGTGTGTGTAGCTCGTGGAGGATGTAAAGGTTTAGGGGAAGCAGCCCCACCAAGGGCGGCTTCGTCTTCAACTTCCAATGGCGACCAAGGATCATTGAGGTCGCGAACATGTTGAAGACCAGAGGGAAGCATCATGGAAGAAGGTGGAGCAGAATCCTGGATCTTCGGCAATGACCAGTCGTTCAGATCAACATCGCAAATTTCGTCAATCCCAGCAAGAGGTTCGGAAGTGCCTAATTACGTTAGCATGAAAGAGCCCGAGACTCTATTGGCCGGCACACATACCATGATGCAGTGCCCTCTCAAGAAAATTGGTAGAACCACTATCACTGCGCTTTCGACTGCTCGAGAATGCAGAGAGGCCATCTTGGCTGCCCGATCGCCCATCAGACACAGCAGAATGGGTTGGTGTGTACTCAAGAGGCGACAAGGTCCTGTTTCGGTCTGAAGCGAATGAAGACGATTCAAGAGTGCGATAGCCTACGGTGGAGTTCTCTGGCGAGCCTATGCTTTCGGGACTTTTCGCATCAGCAAAAGACAGTGGGTGCCGAGGTGCCCAATTCAAGGTCACCAACTGAGCAGGGGGGGGTATTGTACGGCATTGCACCGCATTGCCTGACGGGTAGCTCGCATGTGGTTGCGGTTGCGGTTGCGGTGACGGTTGGACCGGGAAGTGAGTCTCATCTATTGCTGCCTTGGGACGGATGCTGCGCTGCGATTCTGGCTGCTCAGAACCGTGCCTTCTGCGCCCAGTGTAAGAATTACGCCTGACTCTTGCCATATAGACGTGTGCATCGCCTTCCGAAGCGGAGTCTGGAGAGAGGCTTGGATCCCGCGGACTCCGTGACGTCTGCCTTGGGAAAGCTGATCTATGGTTGTATGTTAGTTGGGTCATGATTTGGCAAGGCAACAGGGAGATTATTTGGCGCTGCTCAGCAGCACAGGCTGTCGGCTCATTATTATGCTCGCTGAGCAGCTTGATTTCGGCCGCTACTGGTAATACTCGCAGCTGCCTCTTGACCAGTCAACTCGTATTACTCACCGGTTGCTCTGACACTATTGAACAATGCCTAAAAGTCCCAGTCTTATCCCTCTTACCGCTCGGAAATTCCTAGTAGCGCACTGTCATCGCAGAGACCCGTTGCCCGGCATAAGCCCAAATATCAAGCTGATCGAACCGGTGTGGAAAAGTAGCGGATCGGCATAGGAGTGGGCTGCGTTGAGATATTCTGCAGAAGTCTCGTGTGGCGGTACAGAGAACGCTAAGGTCCCACTCCGGTTGGCTAAAAGAATCGATTACACTGGTGGGACTATCGTTCAATGTAAGTCTTGGACAGCTGCGTTAACAAAAGACCCTTGCAGAGACACACGTCATACTCTGTCAGGCGGTCGGATTCGTCACGCAGCCGATGCTGGTCTCACGTAACTCACTGCTGCGATCACAAGGTTAAGCACTGCGCGTGACAATGCAGCAAGGCAGACTCGGGTTGCATGAATGGGGCCGAAAGCTGGTACTACTATTGCGGGCAAGTACAGATGGCAGATGTGCAAACGAAGCAGTCTGCCTTACTCTACGTAGTTGTGCCGTAGTGTCGAAAGCGCAGTTTAGGCGTTGTTTCCAAGTAGCTTATGTCACAGCTCAGGCGCTCTTTCCTTCTGCACACATAAGCAACGATGAGATAAGCAAGCTTCACGCGAAAACCGAGGCATTGATTCGCGCCCCTCGGTCTTGAGCTGATATGCATTTCGGCATCTTCGTGATGGGACGATGGTGCGGGGAGGTAAGCGTGAATGGTGCAATTGCCATGGCTGCCCCTCGTCCGAAGGCTGAGTTGCGGGATGTCAAGATTGTTTAAGTTAGCCTCCCCCCTCGAGATACTGAAGGGCCACATCTAGTAGCGAAAGTAGAACTGCCCCGTCTATCTCGTTGAACACACATAGAACACCTGAATCGCCTCCAAAGACCAGCAGAATCGCACGAAACCGTCATCATGGTGTTCGAAGTTACTGTCCTTTACCCGAATGAGGAAGACTCTACCTTCGACATGGACTACTACCTGTCCACACACATGCCGCTAGTCAGCGAGAATTGGCAGAAATATGGCCTGAAGGGATGGAGGGTTGTTCAATTTCAGCCTGGGCCGGACGGAGCCAAGCCGGCATACAGTACACAAGCTACTTTGATTTGGGATTCTCCAGAAGACTTGCAGAAGGCTATGGGCGGACAAGAGACAGCAACTGTGATGGGCGATGTGCCCAACTTCAGCAACAAGAGCCCCTTGTTCCTTGCTGGTGGTGTCTTGAAGACTCAATCTCACTAGGATGCGGGAGAGATGGGAGACGGACATCGGCTGCCGGGTTGGGAATATTAGGATCAGGTCCCAGGCTAAGAGAACAACATCTTTGATGGGGTGGAGGGCATGCATAGAGAAAGACCACACCTCAAGGATGTAGGTGCAGACCACGCGAAGAAATGACGATATTATTGCAGCAGCCAAAACAGTATCGGGCGAAGTACCCGTGATCACTGTAGACGAAGTAGTTGCGCATTTCACTCTCCAAGTAAACGTCCTGTTGTTCTCACATACCTACTCCTTGCTGAAACACAGATCTCAATAGTCGAGAGCCTTGAAGATGCCTGGCTCATCCTTGTGGTTAACGCCTCCCCAGCCATCTGAGTTCAACAAAGCGGCTCAGAAATTGATCTCGTCATCAATCCCGCAACTGTTTCCATCTGTCAAAACGTACAACTTCATCCCGCATGTCACCTTGACGCCTTCGATCGATGCGTCGAGCACCTATAAGGAGCAGCCACAAAAGTGGCTTGACAGCCTTCCTTTGTCTAGTGAACCGGTGAAAGGGAATGTCTCGGTCGATCTCGTCGCCATCGAACCCGGTGAACCTTTCTTCAAGAAGCTTACTTCGAAAGCAAGCAAGACAGGAGCACTTGTGGAACTCGCAGCCGCATGCAGAAGCCATGGCGTCGAGAACGGTAACATGGATCGAGCTAGAGAATGGGCTAAGGCAGAGTATCTGCCGCATCTAAGTTTGATGTAGTAAGCTGCTCGACCGATCCGTGCCCCCTTGAACAGCTAGTAACGAAACTAGTGCCGATATTGAAGAGAAAGAGGTCGCCGACCAGTATGCGGCCATTGAAAGTGCGTGCCGCGAAGTACTTGGCCCCCTTGTGGACGACGAATCACTGGTTTGCACCGGTGGTAGGATCGTCTTAGTAGACACGACCAAGCCTATTGAAGAGTGGAATGTCATTGCTGCACGGGATATCTCGGCGATACGCTGGACTTGGAATCCTCAGACCTAGTAGTCTCAATGAATAAGCACGCTGAGTTGACGGATATTCTCTGGTCTGGGTAACCTGATCACGCCATCTTGCAAGCACATCAGGCCGCATACTCTATGTCGTCGTCGTACTTGATAGGTCAACTGACCCCATATGCAGGACTGACCTATCAGCAATTGCCACACCTCAGATCATCAGGCATCATTCTGAACAGTCCGAACATACAAAAGGCAGGTCGACCCTAAGGTACAATCGCACAGCTAAAACATCAACCGGTTGTAACAGTCTGCCAAACGTTACATGAGTTCTAAGGATGAATGCTTCGAAAATATCAAGTAGGGCATGGCCGGCATGCCCAGAATGTGGGTTCTCTATCTTCAACCGCATATACACATTTGCGCATTATCAATTGACTGATGTGCTGTAACGCCTGCACCTCCTCCCCAAATCCAAATCCTCGCTGTGCCAAACATTCTCCATTGGTGTTCCCGAATCACCTTGCGGCGACGAGAGTCATATGATACATTTTACACTGAAGTGATGTGCTTGCTGACCGGTGCCGTCTTTCAGTTTGGCTATCTCATCGACCGACTGGATGAGTCCCGTTGACGCTACATGACCACTGCTGTGTTGATGGTGTCAAGCAATCTTAGTTCCACGCCACCATGGGCTTGTTGGGCTTGGGCTTGGGCTGGGTGCTGGGCGGCATTCGAAACCGACCCCAAGCTGACAACAATGTTAGCATGAGAATGTCGACCACGAGTTCGAAATACTCACGGACTAATGGGCGAGGCTTCGGTTTCGGCTTGCCATTGCTGCCCTCGTTGTTTGGTTGTGACTTCACAACTGTGATGGCCATGATGAGATAGATGTACGGTGGAGTGGATGTTTGAGGTCGTCACTGTTTCGCTTTCTGTCGGAGACTTTATGTTGTATATCTCAAGGAATATGTTGACTGCTTTCTAGTGTGCTGCTATTTGAATATGAAGTCGAGAGGGCTGCGGACCATAACCCTATATACCGGAAGCCTTGATAGGCTTTGTGAGTAACAACTATTGCACTTTTGTGCCATTGGATGATGGCAGTGCTGTCGGGGGATTTGGACGTTGCCTAGGTATTGCCTGAGGCCCCATCAGGGCGGACGGTGAATGTGGGTAGGTGGCTTGGGGACAGGTTCGTCTGGCGTATCAGTTATCCACACGAACGAGAGGAACGGGACGCAGAAGCAGGACATAAGAGTCATAACACAAAGTCCAAGACGTATCCAGGGAGCGATTGGGTCGAGCAACGATGAAGAACGAGCCCTCACATCGAGACCAGTCAAGCAATGAAGCTCCAGCATCCACTGAGATAGCTCAAGAACAGTAACAGCAATGCTGGATGCCCGAGCTATAATCTCTGTTAGCAGAAGGTCCATCTACGGTAGTGCAGATGGTAGGCAGCACATTCTGGACGTCTAAGTGGACAACAACCTGAGGCAGCACGAGGCTGCCTAACAATGCCTGCACCAACAGGGTGGTAATGCCGAGGGTTTCGGACAAAAGAACCCTAGACAGCCCAAAGCAAAAGTGCCATTAAAGGAGATTGTGAATTCGCAAACCTTAAGGAAGGTAGCAGTGGGCTCAGGCTCTTTTGGAAAAAGTTACAGCTCCCACTGTCCTGTCATAAGATTGGCCGGCAATCAGGCAACAAGCATTCACAGACACATTTCGACTCGTTGGGCTCGTATGTGGTGTTGGTACGAGATATACCTCAGGCCCACCTGGCGTGTCCGCGGAGTTTGAGTGGCTCGATCAGGCAAAAAGGCATTTTTGCAAGAAAGGCAAGGTTCTGGAAACGTTGTAGAAGGGCAGTGCTTGCCTAGTGTCCTTCAGCAGCGTCGCATCAAAGCTTCGCCCGGCTTGAGGCAAAGAAGCGAAAGATGAAGCGGTAGTGTCTGAAGAAACGTGGAGAATGAGTCACGCAAAACTTGGAAATAAACGGATATGAATGTAGTTATGCACACAATCTGATCATGCGCCGTGACTTTGACTCTTCTTCTTGACTGAATCAGCCTTGGTCTAGAAGAAGGTGCCTTGAGGAGAAAGCATGACTCTAAGGCCGCCCGCGGGAGAGGTTGACTTGTACGAGGGAGATGACTATCTCACTACTACTAGTATCTGCGGCTGAAATAGACGCTTAATACTGATTGGGGCCGAACAGTCTTGGCAAACAAACACCGGTTGGGGGCCTGACAAGCCTTGATCACATGACAAATCCTGTATGCGCCGCGGTCCCGGTTGGCCATCCTAGCATATAAACGTGAAGCAAAAGGTTCTTTGATGTTTATACACATTTGGTGAACACCAAAGAGATGACTCGTAGTCGTTTTCAGTGAATCCGGTATGAAACAAGTCTTCCATCACGTTGATGTTCAACGAACAACGGCAAGGAGACTAAGCAAAGACCAGACGTCAGACTGCAGCTACAAGGCATATTCCGGGTATTGACAGAGACTGAAGCGAGTCTGGAAGTGTAGCAGGCTGACATCGCACAGGCTTCCCGGCTCCATCGAGCTGACTTTAGGCCAAGCGCTCCGTCTCCTCATTCTGGCATTGCCCTGCAGCTAAATCATGACTTTTAGCAATATCCGTGATCAGTGGCATACGTCGCTGAATCACAAATCACCGTACAGTCCACCGATGTAACAGGTACATTCGGTATGTAGCATCGGCTAGCAATCGTTGCAAGCTATTGACAAGCGTGTTGGGCATGCATGACTCTTGCATCACGAGGGTCGGAGCTTGGGGCAATAGCTAGCTCATGAAATGCGCTTCTCATCGTAGAGTATGGCCGTACCAGTCTACGGCTGTCCGTTGTGTTATCAAGGCTTCCTTCCTACTAGCTGTGGACACGTCATCTTGGCAACAACACCCGGCGCTGTGAAGCTCGAAGTCCGTGTCTCAACGTCCTGGACTTTACGTATCGACTCTCCCTTGCACAAGCATTAGAACCTGCCTCCTTCTACCGGAACCTTCATCCCGTCGGTCAAAGGCCCAGGTATCACAACAGTACCTAAGCACAAAGATCCTCACACAAACAATTGTCCAGACCGATAGTGACGCCCCCCCTACGGAACAAAATGAGATACGTACAGGTCATGCATGCATGCTGTAGCTTTCACCGTGGCTACGAGAACTAACGGCGGCTTTTTGATGAGCTGTATCTGTAAGAATCCCGCTCATGACTGGTATTCTCACAGTGAAGAAGCCCAAGAGGGGGACTAACTTGCGCCCCGCATAAGCCTAGATGCACCTTGTGCAGACGTCAATGCACTCGAGCCCACCCGCGACCTATTGGCTTATGCATCATCTGCGGAGATGTGAGTAAAGTATCTGGTCCCGATTGGCTTTCGCCACCCAGCTTGTTGGCACCATCCTACCCGCTTTACGGTACACCAGTTCTGATTGCTTGGAGTCTGCCCGGAACGAGAGAAACGTTTGATTTGGTCTTATTTGTCTCGCCGGAAAATAGGTATTGACGAATCAACAACATCTATCAGACCATTACGCCCCGGGCAATACCCCCCATCATGCGAGTGCGACTTTCAAAATCACTCCTAGAAAGTTCTTGAGGAATACATATATTGTCTGATATTGCGGCTTTCAGCTTTCGGCTATTCAGCTTTGTTGTCTAGCTTACTAGGAGTCTGCATTGACGATGACTAGGAAGCACGTGAGTCAGGACGCGCTCCCAGTCAGGTCACGAGGCTTGGGCACCGAGACCACTGAACACGAGGCACATGGCGCCAATAGCCATGATCACCATGGTATGGAGGGCGCCTTCAGTTATCCCAACCAACCACCAGACGGCGACCCTCCGTACCCTATGTACTCATTTGGCTGCGACTTCAGCGAACAAATCAGCCACGAGTTCCCACCTCCGATATCGCCAGATTTACATTTTACGGCTGTCGATCCAGCCTACTACGAAGAGCCGAACTCAGAAGACTTGTTAGTTGCTTGGATGACCAAGGAGATAGATGATTCGCAGGACCTCCTAAACGATTATTCTTCGGCAGTCGAAGAGGACATTGCCGTGAACGTGAATTACTGGCCACAGATACGTGCGCAACATTCAGGTAGGGGAGCGATTCTTCTGCTCTAGATGCTGATCTCAACAGAAGCAGGGACGATAAGCTGTCGGCCACAACAAGGTCAATCTGATCCACAATACTCGAGCTCCGCATCCAGTGCACCATATCACAGTTTTATCCCCTCAAGCAATCCCTCGACAATTCCAATAGCCCCCAATGTTGTCTATGGTCTTGCTTTCTCAGTATGTGAGACGATTCCGAAGGTGCACAGATCTATTCGCCCCAAAGTGGAAGGCTCACGCCCCATTGCACCACCAGATGCATGCAATGGCGATGAAGTATCCAATCCTCGCCGTCGCAAGAGAGGGCTTTCTACAGAAGGCCGTTTGTCGGCTCGGCGAGTGCGACTCATTGGCGCTTGTGCTCGATGCCAGGTCTTGAAAGGAAGAGTGAGTAATCTCTGCAGTTTAGAACGCGACTGATGAAAGCAGTGCGATACGCAGAGGCCATGCAAACCTTGTTTGAGCAAGAACAAGCGAGCCTACGATTTCCCTTGTATGCCTGAATTGCCTGAGGAGAGATGGGTCCATCTATTCACAGGTAAGCTACGTGCTAACAGCAGCCGTGTCATACAGTTGACATTTCAAAGATGGTATGTACGGTCATCTCGATCTTAGAGGTGGGGACGTTGGTAAACGGATGCCAAAGCCGTTTCAGAATCCCTCAAACAAGCCCTTCGATCTTCGACTGCACCAGTACTTCGACGACCCAGAACTGAAGATACCTGTTGTAAGGTTCATCCCTCAAGTGGAGAAAGACATCAACAAATCGACGTTTCCCATCGCACTAAAGGACTCAAAGTTTGAGGTTTTGCCGACAGAGATTCTCAGTCCACCACTCGTGCCATTCATTCGAGATTTCCCTTCGTTTGCCAAGCACTTTCGATGGTCAGTCCGCCGATGGCTCGATTGCGCTGAAATCCACCAGGATCTCGAGTGGCATACTACATTCTTCCGCGAAGAGCATGGCAAAGCCTGGCCACGCGCGGTCTTTGCTAATATCTGTTTGTTCTACCATAACGTCGAACGTGGCAATTGCCGCGCACTCAAGAATTCTTTGCAATCAACCGTTTTCGCATATATGCTTGGGCACAGCTTCTATGTACCACACGAGGACATACAGGAAGTTTTAGACAGAACTGATCTTAGTGATCGATACAACGGGGATTTCAGGTTCGTCTCACCTGTTCATGTGGACCGTTTTGTCAAGGCTATGCTGTATCCATTCTTCAGAGCATGCGTGGGATCAGCCCTTCGTGGCCTGCAAAGTCTATGTGCATCGAGCAAACAGTCGGTATATTCACGTGACAGGATTCTTGCAACCTCCATTGTTCTACTTATTGTGACTGCTTCTCAACAAAGCAAAGCAATCGAAAAAGCACTCGCTATGGAGCGGCGTGGTCAGGAAGTGGACATGCGTGCTGTGAACGATCAAATTGCCGAAATCGAAGAATGGATCATCAACCTTGTTCTACAGATCTGGGACTATAAGTTCAACGGAGCTGTCAGATGGGGTGATGACGAACCTTCGGACCGGGCCCCAGCAGTTCGCGCTAAGATCTTCAGCTTGTACGAGAAGTTCAGAACCTCTTTCCATCCGCACCGTAAGTTGGCCCTTTTTCGACACTTTCAAAGCGCTGACATAACTGCAAGGCCCAGATCTTGAGGATTTGCCGACTGAATTGCCTAAGAAAGTCAACGAACGGACTTTTGGTGCCACCAACATTGATAGAGTGTTAAAGAAGTTCTACGACTGTGTTTTCGTTATGCAACAAGGGACACCAAAGCCCCAATCTGAAGCGTCAACGCAGGCTTGGTATGGTTTCTGGCCGTCAGAGTCTAGGCCAGTGCAGATGGCGCGATGTGAGCCTGAGCCAATGGCTTCCACCCAGCAAGCAAGATGACTGAACGCATTGTTCCTCAATAAATGTGTAAAGCATTGCATGCAAGCCTCTATTCGGCTACCTCCCAATACGCCAAGTGACATGCAGAAACCGTCGACGTCGCCATCGCATTCTCCTCAAGCTCTATGTCATAAACAACATGCAAGAAACAAAAGTCTAAGGTAACAGCAACGAAACTGGTCGGGAGTTGCCTGAATGGAGCCTGAATGCTGCCTCACTCATGCGCCTTCTGGTCACGAGCCCCAAGCAAAAGACCACGACCATACGAATATTGACACCATGTCCTAACTCCGTACCATACATCCCCGATGCAACGTTGAATATTGCGGCTCCGAGTCCCCAGGTCAGTGTGAGAGCGACTAGACTTTACCGGATAGTGGCCAAGCGAACGCAAGGACTTCTAACGTATCGCCTACTCCATCAATTGTTCCACCTCTTGCATGTTGGCGATCAAGGAATCATCCCTCAAAGTCTTAGTAGACCGCAACAACTTGGAGGGTGATTACGGAATGGCAGGCATAGCCAGCTATATACGTTAGTATTCACAGTCGAGCTCGAGGGTACAGAAATGCGCTTACGATCAGGAGGAGGTTTTGGCTTGCCCGGTCCTGGCTTTGCTGGCGGCTTCGCCGGCGGCTTGGGCGGTCTGCATTTCCCCCACGCATCTGGTGGTGGCAGGGGCTTGGGTTCCGGCTTCGGACCGTTGAGTTCGTGTCTCATATGTCCATGTGGGTCGGGTGACGGCTGTAGACCTCTTGCCCAATGTTGGGCTTGTTCTTTGCCTGCTGAAGCAAGCGGAACTTCGAGACTGTACAGTGCTCCAAATCCTTCCTATTGTCAGCACTGAACGACCTAATTAGCCGTCAAAAATTCAAGCTCACCTGATGGTGGAGGTTTGGGCTTTGGCTTTGGCTTGCCCGGTTTGCCCGGTCCGCCCTGTCCGCCCCTGGACGATGTCGGCGGCTGCGATTGACCAATAGCTGTTGCTCTATCTGTCGACTTGTGTAACGACGAAGGTCCTCCATTTCGCGATGGCGGAGACTTCGGTCGTGGTTGCGGTCGTTTGGGCGGAGGCGCCATCGCTGGGGGCGTGCTTGGTTTAGGGTCCGGGTCTGGTTACTCAGGCGGGCCAGGGAGAGATGAGAAAGGGATTACCATTCGCGAACAGCAGCTGAAGCGGGAACGGTTGACTCTGGACTGGTACTGAAAAAGAGACTGGTACTCAAAAAGCTCACGATGTCTGAAGCTCTGAGTCTCTCCTTTTGCACAGGAGTACGAAGACCTTAAGTATTAGGGCTTGTTCTGAATGAGACTCTATTGTGGGAGGCAAAAAGCTTCTGCGGTGAAATCTCTCGAAAAAAGGCAAACAAGGCGCCTGGAACTTTGTTCTAGGAGTGTGAGGCAGTGGCTGGACGACCACATATTGCCAATTCTTTGACCCTAGACTGAGTATCATCAGCGCTTCACCAGTATCCAACATGGTCAGGCGAGGAGCTTTCTGCCCAACTTGCTGAGCCAGCTCGAACACATCAATGGCGCTTCCTAGATAGTTCCCGCACCGCAAGCCCATCCACGGAATGGGCGTCTAGGAAGCTGAGGGTGCATTGAGTTCCGAACTATGGGCCAGGCGAACAAGGCGTGGATGGAGTCGAAATTTTTCATATTTCCGCAAAATCTACCGATACGAGGCTTAGAATTGCCCTCGCAGATCGAACCAAAGGTTTCTAACAACAGCAAAAGTCCTCTATTGCTTGTAATTGACCAATCTCTGCAACATCATTCGTCGATGGCTTGAAAATACGATCTGCATGATGACATTGGTCTTCCAGTCTCAGGCACTATGCAAAAGCAGACAAAGGTTGACCCATTGCTTACCGCAGTCAACTGTCTCCTCCTCTTCTGGGAGACAAGACCACCTAGCCTCCGTGTGTTAGTCGGGTGAAGGAAAGGGCAGGACCTAGTTCTTGAAAGGCGACGTCGGACCTCAACGAAAGTCACGATAAATGCCTCAACGGCGACCTATCTCATGCCGTTGCAAGAGCATAGATCTGGTCTGCGCCTCGATCATAGCGTCGAGACACAACAGTGACCGCTTCACCTACTTTGTGCCTCATCTTGCAAAGCGGAACGTGCAGATCTACTGGTACATGATTTGGACTGAGCTTGGCGTAATCTGCAACAGATGGCAGCTGACAATCTAAGCCTGCCCGCTGGCGCGAACTCCATCGCAACAGTATAGTACCGTAGTAGCGAAGTATATGAAGACTCTTTCACCGTGACCTCCTTAGAGAATGAGTGCCTGTAAGGCAAAATTTCTGAACGCCAGAATCAGGCATTTGGCGATGCCAGAAATGCAGCAGAGCCAGCAGGAAAAGGGCTCGAAATTGGCACAACAGCCTGAGTTGGAGTTTCCTCACATTCTGAACCGTCGATGTCGACCGACTGAAGCAATCTGCATCAGGCAAGATCGTGTCGTGCGTTACGTCAATGTCCTTTCACTCTTATGATCTAAAGCATCATGGCCTCGTAATGGGTAATTGGGGAGATACCCAACCAACTCTGAGCTTTATCTGGTAATCACGCTGATACTGCTCCAGCAAGGTGTTCATCGAGCAACCGTTTTCACCGTTACGCAAGGAGCGTGTGCCCATGCACCCCACCCGAGCGGCGCGGCCGTTGCTACGGTTGAGCACTGGCGACACGCTTTACCTACTCGATTTATGCTTGAAGCTGTCGTCTTAGGTAACTTGCCCGACGATACTTTTTGGGCATCTCGCCCGATTCGATGCCTCGATAATGTCGGGCACGGAATTGACACTAGTATGAGAATCCCATCCTTCAGTATTCGTCCCTTCACCGCTCATTAAACATTCCAGGTTGCTCTGTCGGCGCTGGCTTGTCAAGAGCTAAGTAGTCGCTAAAGGTCGGTCGGGATATCTGTTCTGCGTAGAGCGGAAACATCCACCTGATGAGCATGCTCACCGGTTATCGTCCTGCACCTTGATGATCACCTTCACGCACGCGAATATGTTTGCAGGCATTTATGGCGGTGAGTAAACCTTGCCCGCGCAGCTTTGCGTTCCAAGCCTGCGCGATTCCCTGCCGTTGCATCCTCATACCCAGCTTCCACCAGTCTCGGACGAAGCGTGCATCCCTTTTGCGCCTGCTGTGGTGGTTCTCCTCTTTGAGGGGTGCTTTTCTGAACATTGGACTTCAATAATCCGTCCACTTCCGCGCGGAAGCAAGGTAGATCGACAGTGGCAGTGTACCCCTCTGCCTGACGCCTGTCAACGCATTCAGGCGAGCTTCCAGTGCTGAGTACCTTGCTGGGCTTCCCGAGGCGTACGACAACCAGGCGAAGGTGGTTCTGCGTTGTCTCATTAGGCCATGTTTGGCTTCACAGCCACGGATAGCTTAGGGAAGGGGGCTCTTCTTGGAAATCACCTGTCCAGAAAGTCGTAATCCTACGTCTTCCTTTGTTTGATTGGCAGCGTATCCTTCAGATTGACGCCCGCTGATCCGACAACAGGCTACTCACTAGAGACGGGTTTCAACTGGTGACAATGGTGTCGTTCGCCGCCAGATTCATCGACATGTGCCGAGCAACCCTCTCTTCTTGATTGCTGAAAAGAGCGGGAACTTGATGCTAGAGTAGCTGGCGCAGGCAAGAAGACGAACGATCTTACTGAACATGGACTGATCGACCCCGGTCTAATCGCAACGACTGAACAGCCTAATATCTACCTCGGTGCCAGGGGCTCTTCTGTCGCACTTTATGTCGGCAGGGAGGCTCATGCACATTGCAGGCCGTGTTGTGCTCGAATACTCTGTGTATCTCACTGACGAAGCAGAGACTTTACCAGATATCTGGTAAATTCCTCAAGACACCATGCAGGCACGTGGCTCTGCGGTCCTAGCTTCAGGCCAACACAACGGCAGCGGGCATGTCTACGACTCTCTGCCGGAAAAATTGCTCACTTTATCAGTAATAGAGCATCTCAGTGATGGCCTTCAGGATGATGTGACTCAGGTACACTCAGCAGGCTCCACTACCGACAGCAGTATGGAAGTGTCGCAGTACACGTATACAAGCACATCTCAGCACAAGCTAGCGACAAAGGGGACGTTAAGTTTGGCATTGATGTTCGATGACAGCCTTGAGTCTTAGTCGCTGGCCACATTCGGAGCTTGGACTATCGTGATCATTACTTGAGGCCTTTCCCGAGTGGTTGCCTCACTCGACTGAATAGCCCCAGCAGGTTTGTGCATCCCACTGGTTGGGCATTCAGACCCAGCGAAGTCGCCCTTGCCAAAACAATCGCTACTCATCCATTGATGTTGCAGACCATGCGGCTCGAAACACTAGCGAAAGTCTCGCATCGTGTTTGGAGTGGTAATAGCAACAAGAGAGTCGAAGACAATGGAGGCCGTTTGGTGGGTTCTTGACACACCAGGATTGTATATGTAGATCATGTGTTTACAGTGCAATTGCTAGGTCAGATGACTGCGATTGTGCATGAACCCTATATCACGTCACATCCATCCAATCACTAAACGGGATGCCGCTGGTCATGGCCGCTGATTAGATCGTTTATGCCCCTATCTGCAGCACCAGACCTTGGGTAATGGCTGCAGTGATGGATTGCCGTGATTGGACTAGACCTGAATGACCAATCGGTAAGCTTCGAACCATTGTGATGTCCACGTCAATACCACGATCATGAACCGGTGCCTCCGTCTGCCCCCTCTCTGACAGCCTGAATAGACCAGACCATATCTGGTGCCCAGACTAGCGAAGGCGGACACGGTCACGACTCAACCCTGCAACGTCCAACACACCTACTCTGTATCCGACACCAGAGTGCCCTGTGGCCCCTTCCGTTCTGGAGAGAAGACCTTCCAAGATTTGGCAACCAAGTCCCGTACCGAGTGATGACTCTGGAGTTGGCTGGCCCACAGGTGAATGGGTGTTAGTCTCGAAGCTCTTGGGTCCTTCACAGGCAGTAGCTCCGAGCTTTTCATGTTTTGACATCAGACTTGACTTCTTGTTCCCGCTTGGCATGCCACAAGCGTAATTGACGTCGGGAGAAGTCGATCGAATGATTTGTTGGCGCGGCATTGGAGGCACTTGCCGGCAGTGATCGACAGCCAGGCATGGCTCTAAGTTGAGGAGAGAACCGCAGTGCTTGGATAGGGAACACACCTGTGCTACGACCAGCGAGTGACCGTGCTTAGACGGCAAGGATGCACCGGTATAGGTGAATCCATGTCAGGATCTCTTAGACGATACGGAAGGCCTGCGGCATAGATGGCATGTCGAGTCAGGGCGAAGATACTCCTTGGGAGTTGGATGTTGTCGTCCAGGCTTTCGACGTCTGGATGTTCGGTGTGAGAATCTGTCCTCCGATGAACCTCGTCTCGGTTGCTGTTTGAGTAGCGAGCACTGTGAATACTCGACTAAGCGAGGAGTTAGGAACGCCCGAAGAGTTCAGCATCGAGCGTCTCATCTGCTCTGGGGGAAGATGTTCAAGTGAACATCAATAGCCGGAACATACGAGAGGCAGACATAGCATCTGAACGCATTCCGGCACGAGTGAAGTATTGAATTGATAGTCTTTACGAGCTGTGCGCTGCTCGTTCTGTCAACGCAGCAGCTGTTCAGTCAGCAATACTGTATACCATCCAATCTTGCCTGCTCTCCCTGGAACCAAATCTTTCCGTAGCCAGCTCAGCCTCGTCCTAGGTCATCCGCTAGACCTCGAAGGTTGACACCCTAATCATCAGCCTCTCACGTACGTGAGATGATGGCAGATTGGTGACTCGTTGCCAGCTACACTTGTCAGGGTAGAGCTGCCGTCAGGTAAACTTTGAAGAACAAAGAGACGTGCTACTGTGCGAGATCTTTAGGTCACGATACACACAAGCAGTCGAGATAACGGATTGTTTTTCGAGTATAGATGGCATCCACTCTTACCCTGCCCACTCCGTGGTCGATCGTTTATACCCTCCCAAAGGCAGGATGCACACTCTCTAGTAAGCAGTCGTTAGGAAAGGCTCCAAGCAGATTTCTCAGACCCGGTGGCCTGTGCGATTGCATAACATACTGGTAGGTAGATAATGCATCGAAGCTGACTGGTTCATGATCTGAGTGGCACGATCAGGGAGTGGAAGGAGCAAAGCTCTAGCGTCGCGGGTCAAGCACGATCCGAAACGACCCAATCGGCTCACTTCTGCGGCGCTGCCGTTCCTGGCCGGGTGGTCTTTCGCAGAGCAATGTCGATCCTTGCCATCGCTTTGGCAGGGTTCGCCAAAATTATTTGTATCTCTCAACGTCCTTGCGCTGGCAGCCACACAAGCTTGAGAGGGTTCGCAACCTCAAATACTACACCATGGGCTTACTCGCACTGATAGCAGAACCTCTGCAGAGGCTGGCAGCCTCTGTGCCAACGTGGCAGCTCATCGTGCTTAGTTCTTTAGGCTTTCTCTTGACTGCCATCACACTCAACATACTCAAACAGACACTCCTCAAGAATCCGAACGAGCCTCCAATTGTCTTCCACTTCGTCCCTTTCCTCGGAAGCACAGTCACGTACGGTATCGATCCTTTCAAGTTCTTCTTCGCGTGCAAGGAGAAGTATGGCGATGTGTTTACCTTTATCCTGCTCGGTCGCAAGGTAACTGTCTGCTTAGGCACGGCTGGGAATGAGTTCATCTTGAACGGCAAATTGAAGGACGTCAATGCAGAAGAAGTATACACAGGGCTCACAACACCCGTCTTTGGGTCTGACGTTGTTTATGACTGTCCAAACTCGAAGTTGATGGAGCAGAAGAAGTTCGTCAAGTTTGGACTGACCACCGAGGCTTTCAGACAATATGTGTCCCTCATTCAGCGCGAGACTGAACTCTTCATCAAGGACAAATTTGCGCCTCCCAGCGGCCAAATCGATGTTTCGCCTGCCATGGCCGAGCTCACCATCTACACCGCTTCAAGATCTCTACAAGGCAAAGAAGTTCGAGCCAAGTTCGACCACACTTTTGCTGATCTCTACCATGACTTGGATATGGGCTTCAGCCCTATCAATTTCATGCTGCCATGGGCCCCTCTACCGCACAACCGAAAACGGGACCACGCGCAGAAGAAGATGGCCCAGACATATATGGAGATCATTCAGGAGCGAAGAAGAAGGAGCGACCTAAGTTCTAAGGAAGGCGAGCAAGACATGATTAGGAACTTGATGTCTTGTGTGTACAAGGATGGCACTCCAGTCCCTGACCATGAAGTTGCCCACATGATGATAGCCCTCTTGATGGCTGGTCAACATTCATCTTCATCGACTAGCTCTTGGATCTTGCTTCGACTTGCAACTCGCCCTGACATCCAAGAAGAGCTGCTGGAAGAGCAAAGGAAAGTGCTTGGTCAGGATCTGCCTCCTCTCACGTACGAGGATCTGTCACGGCTGCCTCGGCACAACCAGGTTGTCAAGGAAACTTTGAGGATACATGCGCCAATCCACAGCGTCATGCGCAAGGTCAAGTCGCCACTGTCCATCACTGCCCGTACTCCAAACACCACCAAGACATACGGTATCCCCACCTCCCACACTCTTATGTCTGCTCCTGGCGTGACCTCACGACAAGAGCAATACTTTCCCGAGCCAATGACTTGGGAACCACATCGATGGGACGAAGGGCATCGGCTACAATTTACTGGACTTGGTGTCGAGGAAGAGTTTGAGGACTATGGCTATGGCATGGTCAGCAAGGGCGCATCGTCGCCTTACTTGCCTTTTGGTGCGGGCAGGCATCGATGCATTGGAGAGCAGTTTGCCTATGTGCAACTTCAAACTGTCCTGGCGACCTTTGTACGGTACGTCAAGCTTGCCAACCCAGAAGGTAGAAGAGGCGTGGTCGATACCGACTTTTCTTCTCTCTTCTCCAGACCAATGGCGCCGGCCACCGTTCGCTACACACGTCGAGACACACCGTATGCGGTCATTGAGAAATCGTGACGTGGTTTCTGGAATGGGCTCTACGTAGCCTGGTCAGCATTCATGGCGTTGCTTGTGGGAAGTAATCGGCGTTATTAGCGCCACCGGAGCTAGGCAATAGTATGCATGCTGTAGACGTATTCATAGAGAAATGAAAACTCAAAGACATCAAAGCACCGATTCTATAATGCTGTAAAATAAAACTTTCGCTGCACCTAGGTGTATGACACTTGCATCCGGAATGAGTTTCGCCGGCCGGGAAGGGAGCGACCGACCTTTAATGCCCGAAGCATTCGGGACAGGTACTTTTAGCGGCAACTGGGAATGCTCAAACGCGATGCGATGGCTGGTGAAGCCAAGGATCGGGTGCTGCTTCCTGCCGAGCGAGTGCCTGTATCGCCAGGAATACAAGTAGGCATGACGAGTGTAGTTACAGGATACCGAGCATAGAAAAAGCTACGGCTTCTACATCTCCGAGTCAGGCAAGAAGCCTTTGGTAGACCAATTTTAGCAGGTGGGTTCAGCTTGATGCTAATATGGGCTTGGACCTGCTAGATACTTTGGGTAGGCTTTATGCTAAAGTACGGAAGCAAACTTAATGCTGCTGAACAGCCTTGTACGAGATGTATCAATGAGGTTGAACACCCAGCAGAGACGTTCCTCGTGTTACTCTACAATTCTCAAGATCTCGTCCCTGGCGCAAGAGATCGGTGCGACACTGTCAAGCACGTGTCAGGATATAAATTGGCTGGTGGGCGCAGGCCATGCGGAAATCCAAATTTGGGTCTCAAGTGCTTACACACCGGCTAGCGCGAGAAGTGGCCAATAAACTCGGCAGATCTGCGAGGCTTGGTCTGATCTTACCACTTTCACTCTGCAACTCGAGACGCTGGTGTTGGCCTTACCAGGGCTATGGCGAAGGACTGAGAGGCAGTAGAAAGGCCGGCAGCCTACATTATGCGTGCTGACCCTACTCTCGTCGATTAGACTCTATCGAAGTACTGCAGCAACACAAATCTCGAGGATCGTAGGTTTCCACACGCGATCCGTATCAAAGATCAAGAGAAAGTGCCAAGGACTCGAGTCGGACTCCAACACAGCTCTCATTGGCTGCAAACAAGAAGTGTTGATCTTGAAGCTATCCACCAATAGCAGTGACTCGGTCCGGTTTCAAGCCGGAAACCGATTGGGGTATTCTTCGCGCCTGTTCCTCGCGCCATGAATTCCTTGTCTTCAGAAAGATATTACGCTTCTGTCCCGACCACTGAGGACGACCACTCTTTCGTTCCCAGTCCATTCGTTTCGCGGGAGCCATCGCCATCTGGCTCGAAAACCAATCTACTACGCCAATACATCCCTTATCACCCGAGCATGGATCACGAGAAGCCGGCGAGCAGCGCCACGGCTCTGGGCGAGCAAGAGCGCAAGACTGAGGAGCTGATGGGCCAGAGCCCGGAGAAGGATGGTCTACCGACCAAAGCCGCGGAGAGCCATGAGATGCGTGAGACAAGCAGGTCTTCGACTCCATTGAGGTCATCCAATTCAGACTCAGACAAGATACATGTGGAAGAGGAGAAGGCCGAGCAGGATGAAGATGAGATTGAGTATCCATCTGGTCTCAAGTTGGCAATCGTCTCTGCATCGTTATGCTTAGCGGTATTTCTGATGGCTCTGGACAACACAATCATTGCGACAGCTATTCCCAAGATAACAGATCAGTTTCAGTCGCTAGATGATGTTGGCTGGTATGCCTCATCCTACCTGCTTACTACATGCGCTCTCCAACTTTTCTTCGGCAAACTCTACACCTTTTATTCGATCAAGTGGACTTTCCTGGTGTCTATCGGCATCTTCGAGGTTGGATCAGCAGTTTGTGGTGCAGCTCCCTCCTCTATCGCCCTGATCGTTGGCCGAGCCGTTGCTGGTATCGGTTCGGCTGGCCTGTTTTGCGGCGCCCTGGTTATCATTGCCCATACCGTGCCCATGGCAAAACGTCCTGTGTACACTGGCATCATCGGTGCCATGTACGGTATTGCATCTGTCGCAGGACCGCTGTTAGGCGGCGCTTTCACTGACGGCCCGGGCTGGAGATGGTGCTTTTACATTAATCTGCCACTGGGCGCCATCACAGTGCTCGTCATCTTTTTCTTCTTCAAGTCCCCAGTACGAAAGGCAGAGAAAAAGGTGCCTTTTATGCTACGGGTGAAACAGCTCGATTTGGCTGGTACCGGTCTCTTTATTATCGACGTCGTTGTCCTCCTACTCGCCCTGCAATGGGGCGGCTCAACGTACGCTTGGGGCAACTGGCGAATCATTCTTCTTTTCTGTGTGTTTGGTGTCGTCACGATCGCTTTTCTTGGTCTACAGTGGTACATGGGAGACAATGCCACGATTCCTTTCAGGATCATCTCGCAACGATCCGTTGCTTCAGCATGCACCTTCGCCTTCCTTCTTGGCTCCGCTTTCTTCATCCTCATCTACTGGGTGCCCATCTGGTTCCAGGCTGTCAAGGGTGTTTCTGCGCTCAAGTCAGGCATTTACTGCCTGCCCATGGTCCTAGCGCTGGTCATTGCGAACGCCATCACTGGTGCCGGTACATCGGTTGTTGGCTACTACAATCCGTTCTACTATGCGTCCGTCGTCCTGTCTTGCATCGGCGCGGGCCTCCTCACAACCTGGAAAGTCGACACCTCGTCAGGATACTGGATCGGGTACCAGATTGTCTACGGATTTGGCGTGGGCTTCGGTATGCAGCAAGCCATCATCACTGTGCAGGCCGTTTTGCCGCTCAGGGATGTCCCAGTCGGAACTGCAATGGCCGCGTTTTTCATGAACTTTGGTGGAAGCTTGTTCGTCTCTGCAGCACAGAATGTGTTCAACAACCGACTTATCTCGGAGCTGCCGAAGTACACCCAAGGCGTCGACCCGTCAATCGTCATGCACGTCGGAGCAACAGAAATCAAGAGGGTTGTTGACCCCACCCAAATAGAGGGTGTGCTTATAGCATACAACGCGTCTTTGACGCAGACGTGGTACATTGCTGTTGCCATGTGCTGTCTGACAGCGATACCTGCGGCGTTTGTGGAGTGGAAGAGCGTTAAGGGTTTGAAGCCCGGTGGTGTTGCTGCATAAGCATCTTCCGTTTCGTTTGGTCCCTTCTTGCAAGGTGTTGGGGGCTAGGGATGAGCGAGATTTCGCTCGGAGAATTAGATCAAATATATGATCTTGTGGCTGGCTGAACCAACCATGACATAGAGCTTACGAACTTGATAGACTAACTTATTAATCACACCTCATTCATGACACGTACGCTCCAGCCACGGTCAGGGCCACCTAAGTACCTGCTGTCGTGAAATAACAGTCTGAGTAACTACTCCTGATTAAGCCTGCAGGAGTTAGTCAGGCACAGAACACGCTATTCCAAGCTAAGCGGGTTAGCTGCACCCGAAGCGACCCTCGGACCGCCCATAAGGGTCCAACCCGCTGATCACTGAACCCCAAAGCGGCCACATTGACATTATTGACACGTGGGGTACTTACCACGAAAAGAAATGTGTCGGTGAAGCAGCACAAAGAACAGATTGCAGCTCGACCTTCACACTCCTTGTATAGACTCAAGATCTCGTTCTGTTTGTCAAGAAGATCTCCTCTTGCTCTCACAATTCTACGCCTGCAAGCTCTCCTCAGACGTCTGACCGCACAATATCCTCGACAACAGCCCCCGATGTCTTTCCCCGATCTCAAAGACCGTCCCATCAAGGACACAATATGTCTTTTCGACGTCGATGAGACACTCACACCAGCTCGCCGACCTGCCAACCCAGAAATGCTCGACCTGCTAGTCAAGCTGAGACAGAAATGCGCAATTGGCTATGTAAGTCTCTCGTTCCATGTACCACTCATCCTACACAGTGACTACATGCACCTGCAAGTTACCAAACACAAACTGCGATATCACTCGCCTCGCCTCATCTCACAGATCACCACTAACATCCTCTCTCCAGGTCGGCGGCTCAGACCTCCTCAAACAACAAGAACAACTCGGAACCCCTTCGATCCCCGTCACAACGCTCTTCGACTTCTGCTTCCCCGAGAACGGCCTGACCGCCTTCCGCCTCGGCCAGCCCCTCCAGAGCACCTCCTTCCTCCAACACGTCGGCGAAGCCAACTACCAGAAACTCGCCAAGTTCATCCTGCGCTACATCTCGGAACTCGAGGGCCTGCCCGCCATGCGCGGCACCTTCATCGAGTTCCGCAACGGCATGATCAACGTGTCCCCCGTCGGCAGGAACGCCAGCAAAGCCGACCGAGACGAGTTCAACAAATGGGACGACCAGTCCGGGTGCAGGGCCAAGTTCGTCGAGGTGTTGCGCAAGGAGTTTGCCGACCTGGGCCTGACGTACTCGATCGGCGGGCAGATATCGTTCGACGTGTTCCCGACGGGCTGGGACAAGACGTTCTGTCTGAGGCATGTCGAGAACGAGAAGAACGTCAGCGGGGTCGAGTACAAGACCATACATTTCTTTGGCGACAAGACGTTCAAGGGCGGGAACGACTACGAGATTTATGAGGATAAGAGGACGATCGGCCACTCGGTGGATGGACCGGCGGATACCATGCGGATTGTCAAGGAGTTGTTCGACCTCTGATTTGAGGATTTTCTACAGAAAAAGGCCTGCGCCGGACGGATCTTTGATGTGAAAGTCACGACTTGTCTGCTGCCGGTAGCGGTCCGGTTCGGACTCAGAGCGCGCATTGTTTTTCAAGGTCTATAGACGATAGAACGGTCGCATAGCACATTGACGGGGAAAATCCTCGGTCCACCAGACGGTCGTCCAGAGAGGCGTATAAGGACTATGCATCAGCAGCAGCAGCAGCAGCAGCAGCTTTATTCCGCACTCATCCCGTATGTCTCGTCAAGTCCAGATCTCAGCATAGCACGCCGCGAACAAGCAACATGGCCGTTCTCGCCGGCCCTACGTAGTTCCCACTGCCGCACGCACTATCGTAGCAGCGCTCGCTCGACACTGCACCCACCCGATGAGCCCCTGCATCGAACTGACAGACACACTTGTAAGAGAAACATCGTTCTTTTCCATGACGTGCCAGTACAAGTACCGCAGCGTCACGAAACATGAGAGTCTTGTTCATATAACGGTGCGCCGCTGACCGCGCTTTTGAGACACAGTTCGTCTGATATGTTTGGCCTGCGCTCCATTCTCATGGTGCGTCTGTACTCTGCTCTGCTCTACACACGACCTCCACAGGAAAGATCTTCGAGTCCATGGAAGTGGGCTATTTTGAGCCAATCGTCAAGATACGCCTCAGTCGCAAAGTGCTCTGCAAATTTCGAATATTGTATACAGTGTACTCGAACACCCTCGTTGATACATCATGCGCACAGCATCCCTCTTGTCCGCCGTGCGCGCAACTAGCGGCCCCGTCCATTCACAAGTCCAGCACCCTTCCCTGTACTCTGCAAGTCCGAGCTCCTGCCATTAAGCACCTTTTGCACGCTGGCAGGTCCGTTGATTTCCCGATCCAGCTCGACGTACTCCTTTGCCGCCTCTTTCGTCCCCCGCTCAAGCAGATAGCTCATGTACGTCATCACGAGCTCTTGCACGATACCCGCCGACAGCTTTGTTCTATGTAGCACGTCATCAACCACTTTCTTGATGGTGTCGTGGTGCGACTTCTCCGTGTCAGGTGTAGCAGGCTGGTCGATCTCGAACCGCAGATAACTCGTCCAGAAAATTGGGCTGTCGGAATAATGTGGCTGATTCTTCTTGAAGATCAGTCGGGCCTCGTCTGCTGAGCCCTTGGTTCGGTAGACGAGACGTGCCCATTCTGCCAAGACTGCGGCTTTGGCTGAGCCATCGCAGTGAGGCGAGTCGAGGCGTGCTTTGTAGACAGCGATTGCGGCCTCAAGCCCATCGTGCCTTCTGCATATGTTTGCCCAGGAGATTATGGTGTCGATATGACTTGGTAGTTGGAGGAGAATTGCTTCGTGAATATCTTTCGCTACACTGATGCGGCCTTGCATTTCTTCAAAATATGCGTATTGGAGGCGAACGGCCGGGACGGCAATGGGCACGAAGATGCAAGATGCACGTTGGTAGATGTTTCGGACTTCTTCTTGTTTGTTGGGTTGCGCTGACATCCAACGAGCATATCTCATCCAGAACTCGTCGTGTTGGGCGCACGTGACAAGACAGCGCTCGTAGAGGAACTGAATTCGGGTGAAGTCGCCCTCCCCTTCTTCGTAGTCGAGGTATTTGCGCCAGTTGACGATCTGTCCTTCATCGAGATCGGTGACGTGGAAGTAGGGACGCTTGATCTCCGATTCATACTGCCACCGCTTCGTGGTCTCGGCTTGGGTTTGATGGAAGGATTGAAGGTGGTAGTTGTCGATGCGCGCACGAAGATCTCTCTCAAACTCCATCTGACTCCGACCAGCCTTGTAGCCGGCGCCTTCGTGTTCGAGCTCCATCTGAAGTTTAGTGAGGACCCCAGTTGGGACGATGGCGGTCAGAGGACGAGTCTGTGCCATGGTCCTGTACTTTTCGAAATACCTGGCATACTGATGCATCGGAATGAGAATGACGCGATTGAGAATGGCGAAGATTCTGTCGTGCTGATCCATACGTTCCTCAAACTCGATGTACTTGTCCCAGAATGGATGGGCGAGAAAGTCCAGTCCCACACATGTCGCACCACGCTCAAAGAGACTATGAGATAGGAGTTAGCGGTGATCATCATCCAGGAAAGGACAGGGTGGATATGAGGGTGTGCAAACATGAATAATCATCTCGCGCAAGGATTCATTCCGTCTCAAAATCTGTGAACGTTCGTGTCGCCACCAAATCAAGCATAGGTGTTCATGCTCAGCATAATCAAGGACGAAATGCGCCTGACGGTAAGTTATGAGACAAGAGCATGATCGGGGATTGAACGACCTCACCAATCATTTTTCTGACTGCAGAAACTCTCGGTGCGGTCGATGTGCTTTGGCTGTGTTTCAGTTGGGCATCTTTCTGGGTTATACTCACTCTCGAATGACCTCTGGATCGTGGCTGGTCTCCGTCTTGAAAGAGCAGTAGTTGGTCCACAAATCGACCGAGTTCGTGATGCTGGACACGCCTCGCTCGTAGACCAATTCCGCAGCCTCTGTGCCGGCTACGGAGAATTCGAGGTCTGCATATTTCTTCCAGTACCCGAAGAACAGAGGAAACTTGGCAAGGAAGCGATCGTAGACATTGCGCACCGAAGTGATGGCCTGTGAGCTCGAGTTCCTGTTGATGCCGCCCTCGAGGCCCTCAGCGCATCTCACGAGTCTCTCCCATGCCTCAAAGTTATCTGGGTCGTCGTCCTAGGAGATGTATCAGCATACGCCTTGTTCGCTGAGTCTCGGTTCACGGCTCCGACTCACCACTTCGATCAGAAGCTTCTTCAGCTCGACACTGTCCTCATCGCCATAGGCATCCATGTAGACACGGTTTAGCAGGATTTTCGGAGTAGTCTTGTAGAGGATCTCAGCGCAAGATGGTCGCTAGTCTCCGCAGTACTTTGCTGTAGGATCTAGGCAATGGATAGGAAAGATGCTGTTTTACACTTATATATGAATGATATTCGAGGCTGAAGCGCCATGCAGCGCAGTCTCAAATCGAATATCACATGCAGATCTCCCGCACGAGCAGGCGCGACCGCAACCGGCAAACTTGCCTTCCACCACAACGCTGGCAGGTGCGGCGCCTCGTGAACGCGAGCTCAGCCTTGTATCGAGATGAAATGTTTCCAAGCAGGAAGCAGCAAGAAGCAGCAACACGGACCACCATCCGAGCTATCCTCATCCCGCATCCCCATCCAGCGGTGTGTGCACATCGGAGTACGCCATTTGACTCGAAGACGCTGCTTCCTGCCTACGGCCAAAACTTCACCATGGCGGCCCTAGCAGAGTCATCGGCGGTTCACCTCCCTGCTCGCCTAGTCAACTTCTTTGCAAAGTACCCTCCGAGACTCTACAGCACGCATTTTACAGGCGCATTGATACCAACCATATCACAGAAGATCGCAAGGGAAGGAAACAAAAAGACGGGGGAAACACCAACCGTCATAGCCGCATCGGCCAACACAGCAACAAGCACCCCCCAATCAATATCGACATCAACATCACCCGCAGCAACACCCGTATCGATACCCCCAGCCACGCAGACACAGACAAACCCACTGTCAGACGCTGCCTCCATAGACGCGTCTTCGGCAGACACACCATCGGCCACAACCTCATCTTCCTCGGAGCCTCTTCTGGACCCCGAAACTGCACAGCCAATCTTCGACTCCGCAGACCAACCTCCAAACCCCTTCCTCCCATACCGCAACCCTGCAACAGGCCGCTGGCGAGGCGCTTTGGTCTCTCTCAGGCGGCAAGCCGAACTATACAAACTAGCCCGCCACTACGGCGTCGAACCACTCCTTCCACCCTCCCGCAAATCCAGTGCCTTCAAAGAAGCTCGCTTACTCGAGAGAGGCGCAGCCGGCGCTGGCGTCAAGGGGACAGGCCTAGGCGAGACGGTCAAGGGTCACAAATGGGAGCGAGGTATGGGTGTTACGCTGCAAAAACGAATTAATGCAATGGAGAAGATGCCTGAGCTCATTCGAGAGTGGAGGATGAGAGGGAATGGCAGAGGGTGGAAGCGGTATCCGAAATAAGCACTCTGCGTTTGCGTGCCAACGGGATATTTGAAACCTAGCATGTTGTCAGGTGTAGAAGGTATACTTGTTACATAGAACTTCATCGCGGAGTTGTGCATCGCGAAGCAGGGGTGTGGTGGTGTACCCTGAAGATAGCCGAGCATCACGCCAATGTACAAAACGTGTTGTATTGCAATAACAAACAGAAGAAGCTGTCGTCCCATGGGTACATCCACATCGCACAACCTTTCTTCGCAGCCTAGCTTTCGTGGCGACCACAAAGACCTCAGCACCGCTACCCAGCAGTATTCCCTGTTTGTGCTATATTCGAACCTTTTCCCTACGCAGAGTTGACAAATGAACATATGCTCTTTACCGGTAACAATGACGGTAGCCAGGTTGGCGGCCGTACGGTGCAAGCAAACTTCGGTGAAATCTACCCCTGATACACCATATGACAGCAGGAATGAGCTGCTTTTATTCATGAACGTAGCCCATTGCCCTTCTCCACCACTTCAGGAGCCCTTTGCTCTCCATCGCCGCTGCAAAATCTTTGACGGTGGCGACTTCCTGCAGAACGCCGGTTTCTATGGCAGGCAAGACCTCTTTTGGGGCAGCAGAGGCAGCTGCGACAAGCTGATAGTCCTTGTACCTCAATCCATGCACCGTGTCGACCCAACTCTGCGTATTCTTTAGATCGCCAGATTCCACATACATCAGTCCAGGCACACCACCAGATCTCAGCAATGCATAGCAGTTGAGTTTCTTCGCCGCTGCCTTCAAGCTTGCTACTTTCTTTCGAGAGGTGATGTGGTGAGTACGTATCAGAGCGTGATACATCACTCTAGTAGCGAAGCTCTCAGCGCTGTCTTGAAGACGCACTGTTTGCGTAGCGGAGCTGTCCTTTTGCGAACGACGCCATGGAAGGCCAGCAATAGACAAATTCGAGTCCGTCCCAACCTCGAGAGCCGGTATCGGACAAACGAGAGGCCGAGGGCCCTTCTGATCCGTACGTGCTTGGTCTTCCTGTCCAACTCACCGACTGCTCCTAAAAGCACCTACGCTGTTGCGCCCAGCCAACGAGCTCCCAATCGAATTGCGATCGAGGCATGTCCAGGCTTCGGCTCTGACACGGACGCGAAGTCCCGCGAGCTGCTAATACAAACTCCAAAAGTACCACTGACACCCAGGCGGACATGTCCTTTCTCCTCTCTCCACGCCATGACTATATCGCCGGACCTCGGCACGTGTTCCGCTTCGACCTCTGAGGTGCAAGATTCGAGAGACTCCTGCTGCAAGAAGCAGCGCTAGGCGTACAATCGGACTAGATTGATGCGGTCTTTGGCAACATCTTTCACGATGGTAACATGTGTGCAGACTTCCATCTCTGCTCACCGCAAAGTCATCACAACAAAACTCGCCACTGCGCTGTGCTGGAGAATTCAACAACGATGATAGCTTTCGACTAATAGATACACTCCGACCAAGAGAATACCAAGTCTCTGGTAGACGGCGAGTGGCACAACAGCAACAACACCGACATGTCAGAGAAGGAGATACTCTCCCATGTCGGGCAGGATGTGCACCATCCAGGCGAAGGCCCAAATACCACCCACGAGGTCACCTTGGCGCCGCTGGAGGCCACGCACTCCAAAACTGTCAGCGAGGTTCCTGCCCCAGAGTTCGAAGACGGGGGCATGCGAGCTTGGTCGCAGGTATTAGGCTGCTTCTTTCTGTGGTTCAACTTGTGGGGATATACTTTTGCCTTTGGCACGTTTCAGAATTTCTACCAGAACCAATACCTGATAGGCACTCCACCGTCCGCTATCGCTTGGATTGGCAGCATCCAATCCTTCCTCCTTATCATCTCAGGCCTTTGGACGGGCCCGATTTTCGATTGGGGGTATTACATGTACCTCATATACTTCGGGTCCACCTTGAGCACCCTCGGAGCATTCATGCTGTCGCTTTCCACCCAATATTGGCAGATTTTCCTTACACAAGGCTTATGCATCGGGTTTGGATGCGGTGCGCTTTTCATCCCGAGCATGGCTCTGGTCACTCGTTCTTTCGTCAAACGGAGATCAATCGCTGTTGGCTTGACGACCTGTGGCGCTCCGATTGGTGGCATCCTCTATACTGTCTTGTTCAACGCCTGTCTGCCAAAATATGGGTTTGCGTGGACTGCGAGAGTTTTGGGGTTCTTCATGCTGGGCTCATATTTTGTGGCTATTCCACTCCTCCTCTTGGGTGCCAAAAACACAAAATCGCTCTCTTCTGGCAAAAAGCGCAAACTATTCGACAAAGACGCACTGAAAGACATTCCGTTCTGGTCGTATGTTGGCACTACCTTCACAACCTTTATGGCTTACCTAGTCCCATACTTCTACATGCCTTCTTATGCAGAAACTGTGCTTGGGGAGTCGCAGGCAAGAGCATCGTACGCTTTGATTGCATCTCAGGCTGCTTCAGTCCCTGGACGTATGCTTGCAGCTGTCATTGCAAACTACTTTGGTGTCATGGCTGCATGGTTTGGATGCGCCTTGGTCTCTGGTATCGTATGTTTTGCTTGGATTGGTGTGAACAGCTATGGCGGTTTCATCGCATTCTGCGCAATCTACGGTAAGTCCCCCTTGATTTATGACCGTGCGACGCTGACACGGGGTAGGAGCCTTTTCCGGCCCGCTTGTGCCTCTTCCTCCAAGTGTCTTCCCAGTAGTATGTCCGGATCCAAAGGTGCTTGGAACCAGACTGGGCATGGCACAGAGCGTGTCAAGTATCGCGAACTTACTGGGACCTCCACTGGCCGGGGCAATACTACGCGCTACTAATCCGGATAGCAAGCATTTTCTTGGGGTGCAGCTGTTCGTCGGCGTGCTCATGGCCTTGGGCGCCGTCCAAGCTCTTGGACTATGGCGTCTGCTCATAACGAAAAGAGGAGCGAGACGCTGGGTGTGATTGGAACTGACAAGCGAATATACTTTGTTTGCGTACAGCGGCCGCTAGCGTAGTGGCACCAGCAGTGGTTTTTTCGATCCTTATGGCCGTGTGATGTCTTTGTGGCCTCTCGACTTTCTCCTCACTTGTTGTCTGCCATGAGATTTATCTACACACGACGATCATTTCTCAATCGTAGATACACTTCAGAAACAATTCACGGTTCCTTGCATTAGAGTGAAACCTACGGCGTCAGCGGCGTAGGTTCAGGCAAACCCCTCATTTCGCATCCATGCAGGGAAACGAAGAGCAGGATTGGAGATCCGGAGAAATTGGGGGAGAATAAAGGCCCAAAGAGGCCTAGGTGTAACCAAGGTTTGCAAAGAAAGCTCTCTCTTCAGAGGTTGGGTTGCTGAGCTAGCGAGCTGATGTTCAGGAGGTGACGATCGCTGTGCAAATCAAGTTCCTGTTGTTGAACAAGCTGCAGCAAGAATTTAGCGACAGAAAGCCAAACGCGCGTCGCTCCCTGGAATTGATTTACACGTGCTGGACTAACAACCTTCAATTCTGGTTGTTTGAGTATACTTGAACTGGCGGATTTGACGTTCCGCCGTTTGCATCGAGTGCTGATGATTTCATAGCAAGCCATATGGTCTGGATGTTCCATCCGGGCTTGATCGCGATCTCCAGATGACTTGATTGGTTTGGAATTGCCTTACGTGCTGTTGGTGCTCGATGACAAAATAGGCTTTCACAGCCGTAAAGTCAAGGAGCCCCACATGCCGTCCGGCATTCCTCGACGGAGCACATTTTAGCTAGCCAGGTTCACATATTTTTCGTCTCAGATCACTGGCCAAGATGAGCGTGTGCCAAACCCGAGGTCGCCTGCGATCGTGATCTTTTAGCCTTTGATGGTGCCTATCACTTGCGCGTAATCTGGGCAAAGAGTTCCGCTAAGGTTGCCGGCCGTTGTAATTCCCCGGTGTTGGGTGATGCAACACCAAGAATCACCCACATACACCAAGTCTGTGAACGGTAGGTAGTTCCTGATGTTCCTGGTCAGTGCGGTCCATGCAGGCTATTGGTGGCAGCAACAGAAAAGGCTTGTCGAGACTGTCTCGCCTTCAAAAGACGACTCCTTCCCATTGCATCGTAACTCACTGCTCTCATTCTTCACATTACTCTACACCGGCGTCATAGACCCAACATTGACATACCCAAAGAGCTCTTGAGCTTGGCATTTACGCATGCTTTCTAATCTCGTAATACATCCTCACAACCCAACCACTTCAGATCCAGATTGAAATTGAACGGACTGAACTTGCAACCACTACCCCAACATAATCACAATGGTCAGAATGATGGAGTTCCCCGGGACTGAAATAGTCGCCGATGCAGACACAGCCAACTACCAGAACTACCTAGCCTGGCAAGCTCAAACAGCCGAACGGAGAAGACAGTCCCTCACGCAGTTCAACATGTTCCAGTCCAAAGCCCACGAACGCATGTGCTCGCAACAGCAGTTCAAGCAGGACATCTCACGGGAGGTGGATTCCTACAAGGATGCCGTCGAGCGCAGGCTTAACACGGCCTGTGATTGCGACAGCTGCTATCGGACCAAGAGCAGAAGCAGCTCCGACGCGGGCGTCTCAACCACATCTTCCTCGCCGCCTAGTCCAACGAGCAGCAGACGGAGTCTGGACAGCTTGAAAACCAGGTCGTCGAGGAGTCCGCCCGGTACGACAGTGAGAGACTCTACGAGCGAGAGGTCGCGGAACAACCTTGTTGCAAGCCCGTCGCCCCAGAGGAGACATCACCAGAGGAGGAGACAAGGTTCGAGCTGAAGACTGCCGCAGAGTCCTTTTGTTACCACCTTCCCCACATTCTACACGCAGAAGACAGCATCGTCCACCTCACATCATCAAGCAACAGTCAGACTTGATACGGCGCGCACGGCACTGCGACCATCTGGACACCAAGTCAGCACGGGAAGACAGTACAAATCAGCCTTGAATGTGAACGCCAGGCCCATGCAGCAGCTACTGCTATGACCACGCTGCCGCACCACCGAACAGTTCATCGTGTTGCTCCTTCCGCAGCATTTTACCACCACCTCATCCAGCGTTCAAGCATGCGAGTCCAAGGCACATTAACAGCCGCACGAGACTAGCCCAGCCACGGTTTCACAACACACCATGTAAAAACAAACCTATACGCAACGGCGCTCCAGGGTTTCAGTTTTCGGGGGACGCTGTACTTTTCATGTACCTCACCATACGTTGGTGTTTCTAGTCAATTCAATATCATCATGTAACTACAACGATTAAGCTTTTTTTTCCCCCAAGTCTTTTTGGAGGGTAAATTTAAGGTCGATGTTATTACGGACGTTTCATGTCTCCGAATTGTGATCTCGACATCCCACGTCAAGCTTGCGAGATGTTGTTCTCTTCTGCGTAGTGGCGTGTGACACGGTGTCTTCCGTCGTGCGGTGGTCCAGGGTTGACTTGTGCTCCTACCGTGAGGCGGCGACACACAGCTAGTAAGCCGTATCGCCCGCGGGACTTGCTGTATATGCACTTTGCCGGAGCCCAGGGTGCTAGCAGTCAAACATCACGAGGGACAGACAGATGGGGCACAATCAAAATTCGTTCATTGCTCAAAGTTCCGGCTCAACATGAAGCATTCCACTGTTTCCAGCCCATCCCATCAGGACGCCTAGTCAATGCTTACTTGCTTACTTGCTTGATACATGCACACAACCCTTTGAATTGTTTATAGGCTTACAGCTTCTGGTAATCGAGTTTGCCCTCCAACTTCTTGCTCTCGGCCACCTTCCGTACCGCCTTGTTGAAGTCATCCTGGTTCACGGCGTCCCTATAATCCTTAATGGCAAACAGACCTGCCTCGGTGACCACATTCCTCAAATCGGCACCGTTCAGCTGATCGCTCATCTTCACCACCGTCTCGAAATCGATCTCGCCTTCCATTACTAGGCCCTCGGTGTGGATCTTCAGGATTTCTAGTCGGCCGACCTCGTTGGGTAGGGGAATCTCGATCTTGCGGTCTAGACGACCAGCTCGTAGAAGGGCAGGGTCGAGGGTGTCTGGACGGTTTGTGGCCATGATGATTTTCGTCTTGCCTAGATAGTCGAAACCATCGAGCTGGTTCAGCAGTTCCATGAGGGTTCGCTGGATCTCACGGTCGGCGGAGGTGCCCTCGCTGAATCTCCGGCCTCCGATAGCATCGATCTCGTCCATGAATATGATGCAGGGTTCGTGTTCTTTTGCGTAGCCGAACATCTCGCGGATGAGACGGGCTGACTCGCCGATGTATTTGTCTACGATGGCGGAGGAGACGACTTTGAGAAAGTTGGTGTCCAGACTGCTGGCGACTGCGCGGGCAAGGAGGGTCTTTCCTGTCCCTGGGGGTCCGTAGAGAAGCACACCTTTGGGAGGTTTGATGCCGACTCTTAAGAAGAGCTCTGGGTTCTTGAGGGGGAGTTCGATGACTTCTCTTAGTTCTCTGATTTGCTCGTTGAGACCGCCGATGCCGGCGAAGGAGACTTGGCCCGGGTCCTCAAGCGACATGTTGTAGACGAGGGGATCGACTTCTCGGGGGAGCATGCGCATGATTGTGAGGGTGGTCATGTCGAGGGCGACACGGGTGCCTTGCTTGAGTTTCGCTTTGTCGACCTTGGAACGGCAGCCGACGACGTAGCGGGGGCCTGAGGAGGCCTTGACAATGACTACGGATAGAGGGTTAGCAAATGCATGTGGATTGCAACAGTGGTGAAGTCGGGGCCGTACATCTTTCCTCATCTAACTGCTTGAGCACTTCGCCGATGATCTGGCCGACGCTCTGTAATGCTTTGATGTTCTCTTCCGTGGTGTCGAACTCTTTCTGCTGGCCCTTGATGTCCAGCCGCAGGGCCTTTAGCTTGGCCTCCCATTCTCTCGACTCGAGTAATTTGTCTTTATACTGCTGTAGGGCTTGCGCTCTCTCTGGGTCGCCGCCGCCATCCATCTCTGCGGGTGCACTTGGATTCTGAGTCGATCTCTCCAGTGGCGTCGATAGTAGTATTTGCAGACAATGTCAAGCGTCGCAATGCAGAATCTGTTTTGAGAAGGTGGATTGCAGTGAAGTGTTGGTACAGTCAAGCAGTTGGTATGCACTACTGAGTACTGGCTACTTCCACTTCTGGTGTCAGGTAACAGAGCGCGGCGTCATGGACGCGAACCATTTGCGGAGCCTTGTCCAGCCTTGCCACCACCTGTGTCTCCAGCGCTCCAGGCGTCGATACCGCCGACACTGGCACTGTACGTATTGTGCTAAGCTGGAGTGCCCGAGGACGTGCAGAACTCACTCTAGTCACTCACCACGGCAGTCGCGATCAGCCAAGACCTTAATATACGCGCACCTGCCCAAAGCCGGTCCCTCTCGACGCAAGAGGCCATAGTGCTTGAAAAGATGGCAAGTTCAACGGTAAATGGTACTGATCGACATCTTCCTGGGCCGCCCGTTGACACAATGCAAAGACCTCCGAGCCCACCGCCTCCCCCCGTCGAGGCTGTTCCTCCTCCACCGTCAGATGATGTACCGCCACCACCTCCCACAGGCTTAGAGGACGAAAATGGTCCGTCGCTGAATGCGCCAAAGAAGACCAAGAAGGGCTGGGGCACCAAGCTAAAGTCGCAACCACTTAGCGTGGAGGAACTGGTGCGGGCCAAGCGCGAGGCCGATGCTGCTGCTTCCAAACCCAAGTTCTTGTCCAAAGCCCAACGTGAGAAACTGGCCCTGGAAAAGAGGCAGCTGGAGGTTGAAGCCGAGAAGAAGCAGCAGAATGGCCCCACCAATGGTACGGACAGGATGGATCTGGATCACCACCAGGACTCCAGACCATACAAATCGTCAGCAGCACCATCTGGTCCCAAGTCGCAACAACAGCGGAACGGCGGTCTACCAAGTGGCCCAAGTGCAATGCGCTCACGACCACACGGCCTCTCACCACCTCCAGCCCCGAAGCCAATAGCTTTTGGTGCCTCCGATTCTCGCCCACAGAAGCGGCCGGGCAATGAGGATGAGAAGGCCGAGAGGGCCCAGGCAGAGCTGATCCGTCAACGCTACTACGGCCATGACCAGAATGTTTCCTCCTTCTCCGCCCAAAAGAAGCGCAAACGCACCACCGACAAGAAATTCAACTTCGAATGGAACACCGAAGAGGACACCACCCCCGACTATGACCCAATCTACCGCAACAGAAGTGAAGTCAACTTCTTCGGCCGTGGCCGTCTTGCTGGCTTCGACGATCAAGCTGCCGATCAAGCTGCTCAGAAGTATGCCGCCGCCATTGCACAGCGTGACACTCTCACCGGCTCCTCCAGGGCCCAAGAGATCCTCGACATGGAGCGACGCAGGAAGGAAGAAGGCCCCGGCAGCAGAACAGCCATTGACAAGCACTGGTCGGAAAAGCGCCTAGATCAGATGCGCGAGCGAGACTGGCGTATCTTCAAAGAAGACTTCAACATTGCTACGAAAGGAGGCGGCCTCCCTAACCCCATGCGTAACTGGAAAGAAAGTGGCCTTCCCTCCCGCCTTCTCGAGCTGGTCGAACAAGTGGGCTACACCGACCCCTCACCCATCCAACGTGCTGCGATACCCATAGCCCTCCAAGCTCGCGACCTGATCGGTGTAGCCGTCACCGGTTCCGGTAAAACGGCCTCCTTCCTCCTCCCTTTGCTAGTCTATATCTCCGCACTTCCCAACCTCGCCGAAAACGAGTGGCGCCGTAACGACGGTCCTTACAGCATCATCCTCGCCCCGACCCGTGAACTCGCCCAACAAATCGAATCCGAGGCTCGCAAATTCGCCGAACCTCTTGGTTTCACTGTGGTGAGTATCGTCGGAGGCCACTCCATCGAGGAACAAGCCTACAACCTCCGCAACGGCGCCGAAATTATAATAGCCACCCCCGGCCGTCTAGTCGACTGCATTGAACGACGCATCATAGTCCTCAGCCAATGCTGCTACGTTGTCATGGACGAAGCAGATCGTATGATCGACCTCGGCTTCGAAGAGCCCGTGAATAAAATCCTCGACGCCCTCCCCGTGTCCAACCTGAAACCCGACGACGAATCCGCAGAAGACGGCAAAGCCATGACCATGGTATTAGGCGAGAGCAACAGGTACCGCCAGACAATGATGTACAGCGCCACCATGCCCGCCGCTGTCGAACGTATAGCCAGAAAGTACCTGCGCCGTCCGGCCATTGTAACAATTGGTAATGCCGGCGAAGCGGTCGAAACGGTCGAACAACGCGTTGAGTTTGTCTCGGGCGAAGACAAGCGCAAGAAACGCCTGGCAGAAATCCTGCGTTCCGGCGAATTCCGTGCCCCGATCATCGTCTTCGTGAACATCAAGCGGAACTGTGACGCTGTAGCCCGCGACATCAAATCCATGGGCTTCAGCTCCGTCACGCTGCACGGCTCCAAAACCCAAGAGCAGCGTGAAGCCGCACTCCTGTCCGTCCGCAACGGATCCACCGACGTCCTTGTCGCAACTGATCTCGCTGGTCGTGGTATCGACGTGCCGGACGTGTCCCTCGTCGTGAACTTCAACATGGCCACAAACATCGAGTCGTACACGCACAGAGTCGGTCGAACAGGTCGAGCAGGAAAGAGCGGTGTGGCGATCACGTTCTTGGGCGGCGAGGATAACGACGTGTTGTATGATCTGAAGCAGATGTTGATGAAGAGCAGTATTAGTCGTGTGCCCGAGGAGTTGAGGAAACATGAGGCGGCACAGCAAAAAAGGGGGACACTCCCTGGGGGTGCAGCGGGCAAGAAGAGTGCGAGTGATGAGAGCGGAGGGTTCGGTGGGAAGGGATTCGGGAGGTGATGTGGATACAACTGACCTACCTTCTTGAAGTGCCTCAGACTGTATACAGCTACTCTACTATGCATCCAGCGAAACCACTCAAATCCACGCTTCCGTGCTCTCGTGGGTCAGTCACACTTCTGCCAGACGAATCTTGTGCCGCATACTATGGTTGCCGGCTCTGTATACTACTATAGACATGGCAGATTGCAGAAGGTCGAGCCGGAACAACGCAGCATATGCAGCGATAACTGCCATGCAACCCACAAAGACGGATGAGTCTGTTGTTTAGGAGATTTCGGTGTGGACATCGCTCTGCAGGATACTAGTATGCACTCTGCACTCTGCACTCTGCTCACTGCAAAGTACGCAGGGAATATATACATGAGTGCACATTGTGCTCGTTTGCTACTCATACATGCTCTCAGGATAGTGTTTGGTACCCGGGACCACGGATCAACTCAATGCTGTCTCTTGAACGCCCAACAGCACAATGGACGGCAACAACAACCAGCGCCAACGCTCAGAACACAAACCAGACAATAATCCGCCCGCCCTCTCGCGCTATTTTTTCTAACTCGAATCCGAGAATCTCCAAAACTTCCATTCGGGCCTCTTCTCCCTAACACCTACCCCTACCAACCTCTCGATATCCTCCGCACCCTCGGCCCTCAAAAACTTCTGCAGGTTGATCTCCTCGCCTCCCTTCTCGTTACTCCCGTTCTTGAGTACAGCTGGGTACAAGACTCCGACCCCATCCCCGCCGAGCGTAGTTCTGTACTCCTCGAATCCGGCCTGTTCGAATTCATCCTGCAGCTGCGCCAGACGAGAACCGTTAACGTGGTTTTTGAGTAGTGTGATGGCGCAGCCGCCGCCGCCGGCGCCAGTGAGTTTCGTCCAGCCGATGTCTGCGTAGTCGACTAGTTCTCTGATGTGTTCGAGCTTTGGATGCGACACGCCGAGGGAGACGAGGAAGCCATGGTTCATCTGGAAGAGGTCGCCCAGGTGCTCGATGTTGGATTCTGATTTCGGATCAAATGAGTCCGAGGTTATGAGTTTATAAGCAGACATTGTGACCTGGTCTATGCTGTCCAGCGTCTTTTCCGTGACGTCTGGGTACTTTTTCTTCAGGACTCCTACTTTTGCGACTTCTGTTGCTGTTGATCGTGGTTGTCTCGTGTTCACTAGCAGGAGTGGGAGCTCGGGGAATGCGTTAAGAGGCGTTGCCTGGGGTGGTTTGGTATAGTCGACGCGTTTGAAGAGAACGGCTTTGCCACGTGTGGAGACTGTGTTGTCTACGCCTGAGGGGTTGCCGTGGATGCACAGTTCGCCGACGAATGCCCATCTGTTTATTCTTTCGAGCTGGGTCTCGACTTCTTCGTCTGGTTGGTCATGGTGTGGGCCGGAGAGCACATGTATCTGCTTGAGGAGCGCGGCGGCCATGCAGACGCAGATGCTTGCGCTTGAACCTAGGCCTGCGCCGATTGGGAGTGTGGAGCGCAGCACCCATATGGCTGCTGGAGTCGTGGGCTGTTGTAGGCAGAGGAACAAGTACAGAAAGGCCGACGCTGCTGCTTGGTGTATCTTCCTCTTCTCGGGTGGTTCTGATGCTGAGACCTCCTCGATGAATGGTTGCATGGCCTCCACCAGTTTCCCGTCAAGGCTTGTCACCATGTCGTAGTAGCGTGGCTTCTTCAGTGTCTTGCCAAATAGGTCCCAGGGCAAGTCGTCAATATCCCAGGTGTGATCTAGGCCAATGTCTGGAAAGCAAAGTCGGACTGTTCGATGCGATTTTGACAGAGTTGTGACGTGGAGATATGATCGTAGAGATATCGTCGCTGCCATGGCTGCTTTGCCGTGCACCACAGCGTGCTCACCGAACACGATGACTTTACCTGGCGCGGACACCATGAATGGCGGGGCCATGGGCGTCGAGTATTTCCGTTCATGGTCCTGCGGGCGGACGGGGAGGCTCTTCGTGCCGTTCATGCTGCTGTTGCGGCGGATGGTCATCGACAACCAGGAAAGCCGGTCGTCGACACTACAAAGCTGGAAGGGAATGAGCGAATATGGTTGGTAGAGGAGAAAGAGAACAGTCGCGAACCAGATGAGATGGTGCAACGAGAGCCATTGCGAGGGACTTGCATCATTTCGTCTTTCAACTTGCTGGGAAAATTAAACTGGGGCTGCGGGACGGCAGGTTAGCCTAGCGCAGGAACAGCCACAGGTGCCGAGGGGTGCCACGAGCGATCCTGGTCGATCCCTGGACCTAAGCACCCGAGTGGGATCACTCGGCGTCGGAAGTGCTCTGCTAAGTCATCAGCAACCTGACACAAGCCACAACGGATCGCAAAGTACGAGCAGAAAGGCGCAAGGTCTTCATCGCGAGTTTGAGATTGGCTGGATGTTGAAGCATGAGTGCATACGTGCTAGTTGCGTTCCCCGTGTGCCACTCACACCGGCTGAGATCACCGCGTAGATGCTATGGAAGTGAACCCCAGGGCCGATGTCAGTCACGTCCTACCTAGATACTGATATCCCAACTGCCAAAGTCGCTTCTTTGCGAAGCACTAGCTCTAGTATACATGTTGATCGTCCTCGCACCAGTGACGAAAGTGGCGAACCCATCTGAGCCGATGGTGACCTGCCCCGAACCTCCAAACAGCGATGACCACACCTCACCTGCATGTTGCGTTCCAACGTTCATCCTCTTGCTTTTGTTACCACTCTGCGCATTGGTCATAATGACTGCGAGTCCTTCAGGGTGAGCAGTGTTGCCTTGTCGTGTCCAGCCTATGGTGCTAGCATCATTGAAGTAGTCGGTTTGAGTGCCGTAAGCGAAATACTTCCTCGCCAGTGCGAGATCAGCGATCTGACTGCCATATGTTGGTGCCGTGAAGCTTCCGCTACCATCATAGACACCGTAGATATCTCCGTAGAACAAGCAAGGGTATGCCGCGGTGTTCCTTAGCAGCATCAGGGCATACGCTAGTGGTATGAACCAGCCGGCCACGTTGAGCACCTCCAGTGCTTGCCCTACCTGAGTATCGTGGTTGTTGACGTACATGACGGCTTGTTTAGGCGTGCTTGCCGACCAAGTATTCTGCAAGACCGAGGTCATATCGGTCTGAGCCCCGGTACTGAAGTCGTGGAACTTGGTCTGCAGTGGTGTATCGAAGACGCTGATTGCAGTGCTAAAGCCGTTGACAAACGATTGCACAACCGACACATCGCCCGTCAGGTACTCTGCGATGAAAAGCATGTTCGACTTGCTCGATGCCACACTCGAGACCCAGTCGTTCAGGAATGCTTTCGAGATGTGCTTTGCAGCATCGAGCCGGAAGCCGCCCAGGCTCAGTTGCTCGGTGACCCAGGAACCCCATGCCTTGACGTCCTCCTGGACAGATGGGTTCTCGTATGCAACATCACCCAGAACTAGATAGTCATAGTTGCCATTCTCCGTCGACACATCTGTCGCAAATTGGTCGTTCTGACCGTCTATCTTCCATATGGCAAGTTCTTTCGTGATGTCGTCATAATCTATAGCAGAGAAGTCGTTGCAGCCCCATTTCTTGCTGCTGTAGGTCGTGCCTCGCCCGGGAAACTCGTAGTCAACCCAGGCCAGAATATTCTGAGTTCCGGAAATACTCTGCAACCGACTGGTGGGGTTGACCTTGTGCGCCGAACAGGTCTTAGAAGCGTCGGCGCCTCCACGCTGATTGATGACGCCGTCGGCAAGCAGGCTGATGCCGTAGGTACTCGCATTGGCAGACAATGCTGACAGTTGGGCCTTAGTGCCCCATGATGTTGCGACATGGCCTTTCTGGTTGAATTCGCCGAGATCCCAGAGGTCTAGGAAAGTTAGCACCAATGTACACTCCCACACAACACTATAATCTACCGTAGACATCGTAGCCGGTGGATGGATTTGCAGCAGCTTTCGTCGCGGGTGGGATCCATATCATGTCGACACCAATATCCGAGAGCTTCTCCAGCTGGCCATTGAGTCTCTTCCAGTGCTGTTCATCTTTCCTAGCATACCATTCAAACCCCTGCATCATCAGCCCATTGCTCGCGGTCGACTGCCGAGCTGCAAGGTCTGAGCCGTGAGTGTCATGAAGCTCGGCATGCCTGAACGAACGACTATGTACGGAAGCAACGGCCAAGTGAGGTAGAAGTGTTACACCAATAAATGATAGAGGGAACATAGTGTTGAAGGAGCGTCAGAAAGTAAGTGAAGGACGTTGAGTAAAGAATGTTGAGTAGAGAATGTACGGTAGCCCGATCAACGTGCCACGATGCTCAACTTCTGCTGATGTGTATAGCTCGATGCCATCGGAGGGCAGAGCACATTCCTTATGAAGTACTTGCCTCCAAAAGAGGTGAACGCTTTGCGCGCAACATGAAGCCTCAACCGAGAGGTACAAACCTACCTGCACAGTATGGACCGAGCGGCGGTTTCGAGAAGTAGAGAACGTTCTGACCTCGCCATCGTTAGTCCAACAACGATGTCGTGTGAATGGTCGTGCGTTTTCAGTGCTAGGTACCACGGTGTAGGGGAAGTTGTCAAAGTTTCGGATCCTCCTCTACATCCGCATCCACTCACTCCTTGGCGAAATTGCATACAACGCAGATCTCAGCGTAAGAGTAGCGCGCAGTTGGTTTGCTTGAGAGCAAGATCTCAACGTTATCTAGCATTCAAGCAGACATTTAGAATTCGAGTGGCATGCCTTGTCACTCTCAGAGCTGATCCTGCCAAGGACAAGAAGAAGAGATCAGGAAATACAGGGCTGATGATGGAGAAGATGAGCTCTGTGCGTTAGTTCCCTGACGCTGTTGGCGCAGCCGGTACGAGACGAAAAGTGAATGTCTTCAAGTTCGACACGTAGCTCTGCATCTCCTTCGGAGCGCTTCCATTGAGATGTATTATACACACTATACCATCTGCTATACACAAGTCTTCACATATCACACTCGGAAACACGCTATGGCATCAGGCTGCGAGCTCTTGCAGCTTGCACTGATTGTTTGAACAGCAGTAGTGAGGGAGGAAGGCATTTGTTACCGCCAATTGTCTATCATGATCATCATTATCATGCTGTTATACGCGCAGACCTCTCCGAAGGGGCAGAATCTCGCTTTCGATTGAGTGGATCAAGACAGTGCCACTACCAAGCGTGACGGCAGCCAGTGTAGTGCGGGCTGACCAGCTCGTCAAAGGCTCTCATTCACTCGACGCCTGGCCTTAGTTGCGCAGAATGAACCGCCATTAGACAATGTCTACTTTGGTACGGCGGCGTGAGAGTCCGCTGGCAAACTGCAGAAAATACCCAGGTTGGTGCAAAAGCGTCAATGAAGCGGTTTTGGACTGATTCTACGTTAGACCGGGACTGTACCTGGCAACAGGTGGGAGGCCTGATGGACGACTATTTGCACATGGCGTAGCCTCATAGCCTAAGCGTAGATTCAAGACACGAAGACCAACGTAGCGGTTTCATCTCGCAGTTAAGCGACAGTGGTGTGGCACAGGCAGGGACAATAATCATCAAGGGAAATCTCCCCCTAGTGGTAGTAGGTCTTGGTAGACCTTATGGCCCCCAAGTGTCTCCACAAAACATCCGGCCATCCCTAATACTGCGTGGCTCCGCGCAAGGGATCCCACAGTGGCCATCACCCAGTTCACGTCATAGGCTTCAAGCAGAGAGTGGAATAGTTTGTAGAAGCCATTGACCAGCTAACAGCATTGGTGCCAGTCCAATTGCCTCGACTGTGCGTATCATAGCGAAACCTGAAAGATGTCGATGGAACATTCGAACGAGTCTTCATCTTCAGACATGCCACCTCTCAAGGTAGACTCTGCCCGAGCCTCCACCCTCTTGCAGAACATATCATCCATCCACACTCGCATCTCGTCGACTTGCAAGTCACACAACATCTCCAAAGCTCCCCGTCTAGTAGCCGTCAGCAAGCTGAAGCCTGCAACTGATATCCTAGCCCTGCATCAGCCGTCCTCTGACCAAGCATCTTCTTCGCCACAGCTACACTTCGGCGAGAACTACGTCCAAGAGCTTCTGGAGAAGTCGAAGCTGCTTCCCAATAGCGTGAAATGGCACTTCATAGGCGGCTTGCAGAGTAACAAATGTGCGCAGCTGGCAAAGAACGTCCACAGCTTATGGGCAGTCGAGTCGGTAGATAGCGTGAAGAAAGCACAATTGCTAGACAAGGGCCGAGGCCAGCGGAATGACGAGCTGAAGAAGGAGCAGGATGGGGACGCCGCAGAAGAGAAACTCAGAGTCTTCGTGCAAGTCAACACTTCTGGCGAAGAATCTAAGAGCGGCATGGAGCCAAAGTCCGAGGATTTGGTGAATCTATGCAAGACAATAAGAGATGAATGCTCGAACCTCAAGCTGCAGGGATTGATGACTATTGGTGCAATCGCACGGTCCAAAGCTACTACGTCCGAGACCGAGAATGAAGACTTCGTTAACCTGCGCGACAATCGAGACTGGGTTGCTAAAGAGCTTGGTGTTGACAGCGAAGAGCTGGAGCTGAGCATGGGCATGAGTGAAGACTTCGAGAGCGCTATCAGGCAGGGAAGTGATGAGGTCAGGGTTGGCAGTACCATCTTCGGCGAAAGGCCGCCTAAGAGTGAGGCGAAAGTGCTGGAGAACACGGAAGACAGCAAGAAATGAGAGCTTGCGACAGCGAGGCACAACGCGGTCGTCGGTGCCAGGTGCACCTTGGTAGCTCCTTCCAAGGGGTCAAGTCGAAATACACTTACTAAAGAGGAGCCCAATTTCAATCTGACGAGGACATTTGAAGATGTTGAGTGTTCTGACTCGGCAGCACCCGAGTGTCGTTGAGGAGATCAGCGCCACGATGAGCAGGCCGGTCACTGGTCACTGGCATAGCATTGTCTCAAACATCGCCAGCACTCCCCCAGATGGAAAATCGTGTTGAGCGATCTCCGAGACGGGCCTCGCGGGCTTCTTTTACTGAGTCACCTAGCCCTCCTCGACGCAAGCTACCACCCAGATAGCGCGCAAAGAAGACAATTTCGCACAATGATTTGGCTGGCAGAATCAACATATGGACGCTGTTACATACATATACATTATGCCAGCTGCACCGCAAATGGCGGACAGTTAGACATCTGCTAATCAAGCCACCCATCTATAATCTGGCAGCCTATATTTATCACTGCTGGCCAACGCGCCGCCGAAGGATCCGAACACCTTCTGTGCGATGTCTAAAATCCTGGACCAAATAACAAAAGCGAAAATATGGTTTCGCAGCCATATCGCCCAAGCGGTCTGTGGTGCAAAGATGTCGGCAACAAATGGTGGAATCTTTTGCATATCCTCGATTATTGGCCGCATTCGCGCCTCGTAACCCCTGAGTCCTGCCGCAAGATCGCCCTTATGCTTGCCTACCTCACCCGCCAGTATATATGCACCAGTGAGGGCGAGGCTTGTACCAGTACCAGTAGGACCCGGCGCGTAGCCTGCGTCACCGACTAGAGCAAAGCGTCCCTTGTGCAGGCTTGGGATCTTTACCTGGACAACCTCGCTGGCGTAGAAATCTTTTGCCTTCATCATGCCCTTAATGGCTTCACTGGCCTTCCAGCCGACGCCCTGGTAGTGTTGGGCTACATATTGTTTGAGTGCGTCGTCCCCCTGTTTGCTGGCTTCGCGGAAGGGCAATGTTGCGTCGGGATCATCTCGAGGGTGGACAGCCACAAGGCCGATTCGAGTCACGCCAGAAGGATCAGGTCCAGCAAACATGGTTCGGCCGCCAACGGCGCTGTATGCCTGTCCCACTTTACTTCCCTGCAGAAGGTCTTGTTCGATCGAAAAGTAACCCGTCCAGGAGTTCGTCGACTTGATGTGGTCTCGGACACCACAGCCAAAACCTATAGCGCGTGTCCTCGACGTCGCGCCATCACAGGCAACCACAAGGTCGTACGTTGACTTCGGTAAGCCGTTAGCGAACTCGACCGTGACGGGCCCGTCGTCCTTTTCGTTCTGCTGTATCGAGGCGACTTGCTCACCAAATACATAGTTGATGTTCTCGTTGTCCTTGGTCAGGTCGAAGAGAATTCGTGCTAAGTCGCCACGGAAGATCTCGTACTCCGAAATGAGCGATTGTTGATCGGGGTCTCCAGTAGCTCTCATGGTTCCATACGGTCGACCATTATCTCTAACGAAGCTCATGCCTTCTATCTGCGTCGTCTTGGCTCGTACGGCGGCCTCCATGCCCGGCATCTTCCGCATTACTGTGACACCAGAGGTACGGATGTCGATGCTTTGTCCGTTGGTACGCAGTTCAGGGAACCGCTCGATCACAGTGACATGTGCTCCGGCTTTGGCGAACCAGTAAGCCGCTGTTGGGCCCGCGATGGATGCGCCCACGATGAGGACCTTCAGTTGAGACATCGTAGATGGACTTTCCATATATTGAAAGAGGCTCTTTGCAGCTGAACTCCGACCTTAGTTTTATTGGATATGCTGTGGGCGAGTCAATTCGATCTATGCACCTTGGGGGCTGGAGGTTCAGTCGTGGACGCAGGATTATAGTACAAAGATGAGGAACACGGTCCATTTTGTAGACAATGGCGATACATACTTGCACATGAGTGTCGTCCGAGCCCGATTCACTTGGATGTCGGCCAGCAAGAAGAGCGTAGGCGGCGTCGAGGCTTTCGGGCCCGACCACAGTCTGAGTCCGAGCCCGAGTCCGAGGAATTCTACGGTAGATATTAACGCCCACAACGAGCAAAGTCCGGGGACAGCCTGAATGATTAGCGTACCATGGTTCTTAGAGAGCACATGCAATAGACGTATCGAAAACACAGAGGCTCGAGCGTACAGCCTATATCATCTCCCTCACCTACGTGTACGTCGGGGCCCAAAAGTATCTAGCTATGGCTCGTTGATGAATGGTGACAACAATCCACCCTAGGAACAATGATTTTCTGATGGGGTCTTACTTATCATTTATCCTACTGGGCGCGCTCCGTGCGGGGGTGGAAAAGGGCCTTAGGAGCCACCACAAGACAATTGCTACGAATAAGCTAGGGCTCGATTCCGGCTACTGACCTTTATAGCTAGGGGTCTGTTCGTGCTTCAGTTCTTAGTGGTAGAGTTTATTCTATCATCGGCTCGCCGGTAACCAGGCCAATTCTACGACCCAGCTGCTAGGCCATGCAATACCAGGCGCAATGCCTCGTTCCTGGGTTTGCATCAGGCGAGCTGTTGTTCAGCAACCTGGAACTCAGCTTCTGGGGCGGTGTTGATCTTCGCACGGGACGGGTCGTTGATCACCACCATCCACTATGCGGGAACGCGCTCGCTGGTCACATCCTGGCTATACCGTCTGGTCGAGGCTCATGCTCAGGTAGTGGTGCCCTTCTCGAGGTACTGCTTAACGGCTTTGGTCCTGCCGGCCTGATCTTTCAACAAGCTGAGGACATTCTCACACTCGGCGTACTGGTTGCGAAGGCAGTCTTTGAAGTTTCAATACCTGTGGTCGTTCTTTCTCCGAAAGAGTTTCGTGCCCTGCAAGGATATAAGATGGCGCAGATCAATGGAAGCCGCGTGGTCGTGTCTCACGAACCGGTAACCCGCTCTCCAAGCATGTCGCAGCAGCCTGCCCCCTCTCGAGCTGTTGAACTCAGCTTTAAGGACGAGGAAATCCTCCAAGGCTTGCATGGTGCTGCCGCGCAAGTGTCAATGAAGATCATGGTGAGTATCGCGGAGATTCAAGGTGCAGAAAAGCTACTCGACGTCACCCAAGCACATATTGACGCTTGCATCTATACAGGCCCTGCGAGTCTACACTTTGCTCAGAATCTAGTTTCCTTGGGTGCCAAGTTTGCTGTCCCAACGACGCTAAATTCTATCTCACTGGACTACCGACGATGGACTGAATTAGGCATAGCCAAAGAGACAGCACGGCCTGCGCAGAAACTCGCTGACGCTTATATGGCAATGGGAGCTAGAATGAGCTTTACCTGTGCGCCATATTTGCTTGAAAGTGCGCCGAAGAAAGGTGAACAGATCGGGTGGGCTGAATCTAACGCCGTTGTCTTCGCGAACAGTGTCCTCGGAGCTCGAACACAGAAGTACCCCGACTTTCTGGATGTATGCATTGCTTTGACAGGGAGGGCACCCATGTCAGGCTGTCACCGAGATGCCGATCGTTTGCCCAAATCAGTAGTCGTGCTTCCAAATCTGGACGGCCTCGACGACTCCATGTATCCGCTGCTGGGTTACCTCATCGGCGAGCGAGCAAGGTCCAATATTCCGCTGGTCCGCGGACTCGAGAATGCGCACCCTCGAAGGTCAGACCTGAAGGCCTTCGGCGCTGCGTTCGCAACCACTTCTTCTGCTCCAATGTTTCACATACGAGGTATCACGCCTGAGTGTGCCGACGTCGACCACCTGGCATCGAGCCTGCCACAGACCACGATCTCGCACGCTGAAATTGCCGAATGCCGACAACGGCTGAACACGGCAACGGACTGCTCAGTCGGTCTAGTCTCGCTCGGCAACCCGCACTTTTCGCTCGAGGAATTCGCCGACCTCGCACGCTACTGCGCGCAACGTCGGAAACATCCCAAGCTCAAGCTGATAGTGACGACCAGCCGGGCGGTCCAGGAAGAAGCAGACCGAGCTGGCCACCTGGAGGTCCTAGCATCTTTTGGTGCTGACATCATCACTGACACGTGCTGGTGCATGCTCGATGAGCCCGTGATTCCTTCGGGCGCTCGCAATCTCATGACTAACTCAGCGAAGTATGCTCATTATGCGCCGGGCATGGTTCGAAGGGGTGTGCACTTTGGCAGTCTGGCAGAATCTGTGGATGCTGCGTGCACGGGCGAGTTCAGGGTTAGTGGCTAGTCCATGGTCTCTGCGTGAACGTCGGACCTCTGCTACTCGATGGAACTATGACGCATCGTTTGTGGACACGAGGGAGCTGTATGGGATACCTCGCCTGCTGCGCTCTGTCCTGCCGCATGCGGCGGGCGTCCTAGAAACATAGCACAGCCTGGTCTATGGCTCTCACGTGCACGGCTCACGCATCCTAGGTGTTATCATCTACGGTAACCCCGCCACAGCTGTTGTCATGTGCTCGCGGCTACTAGCATGTTATCGCCGAGAGCACATCTGCAAAGAACGAAACAGAGAGGGCATACAGCCATAATCGAGGCTTGAGTGCTTGGAACCGCCAATATTAATACAGCTGTAATCGGCTCGTCGAGCCTCTTTACATGAGACGAAACGATGGTCGAGAGTCAAACGAGTCAATGTCAAAACAATTTCGATCCATTCAGTTTATCTATCGGAGAGAACCTGTCACTTCCCGACTCTGCACCATGTCGATTAGTATGCCGTTTTCACCGAATAGTCCTCCTTACTCCCGTAGTTTGCGGAGCCATGCGCCAAGTCTTTGTCGAACATCCCTCGGCCAGAGTCGACGGTGGGCTGGGCCGTCAACTCCTCTCCCCTACTGACACCCGGCACAGTAGGCACATCTGACTCGCCGCGCCTCTCGATTGGAATGAAGACGTCGAACCATCTGGGCAGAATGAACCCGACGGCAATGGCCACCATGACTAAATGCATGATGCTGAATGCGAAGATGTGAAGCGGGTCGTTGCGTCGGGCGTGGAATGACGGGTACGCGAACGAGAAGATGATGGATAGGATCGGCGCCGAGATGTACTTGAGGATCGGAGCCCAGAAGGTGGGGATGCGCCAGTTCTTTGGGTTATCGGCGACGGTTCCATTTAGATCGCGGCGGAGTTGGTTGCCCTGTTGATCACATTGAGTTAGTCACTTGCACATCATCGAGTTGAAGGAGGGGGGAGGTTTGGGCTTCACACTTACCGAATAGAATGCCACCCACCAGAAGCGGGAAAGAAAAATGTTTCTGCTCCAGAAGCTTGGTGCCAAAGTGCCAGGTGTTTTGGCGACAAACAGAGAGATGATCAGACCGACGAAGAATAGACCGATTCCGACCCCACCGCCAGCACCTGGACTGACGGTGTGACCTACCACGAGACCAGTGACCGTGCCACCGAAGTATCCTATGTGGAAGACGAGGAATGCTGGCAGACCAACCTCGCTCACGGCATCCTTCCATCGGTAGACACTGCTGCAGCACACGATTTCGAACCACACAACGAAGAACAGTGCTAGGCCGTTGACCCAGGTGTCGACTGCATCGAGTAGGTAGAAGCCGAATTCTGAGGCGTACATGAGTGATAGGAGGAACGATATGACAACGATGACTGTAGAGACAATGGTTCGAGAAGTTTTCCTGCCCCAGCTCGTATCCATAACAAGCGTGGTAAGTGCCTCGAGAAGAGCGAAGGACGAGCTAATACCAAGAAGCATGACCGTGAAGAAGAACAGGACAGCCCAGACCTGAGCGCCAGGCATTTGAGACAGGGCCTGAGGGTAGGTCAAGAAACCGATCGTGAATGTCCCGAGCGATCCGACCTCATCTGGGAAGAGCCTGAGATGGCCAATGACACCGAAAACGGAGAATGCGGTGACGACCTCGTAAAGGCAATTGGAGCACGCAATGATAATAGCGTCCTGTACAGCGTTGGCGTACTTGTTGTTGTAAGAAGCGTAGGAGGTGAAATAGCCGAATCCGACGCCGATGGAGAAGAATATCTGACCACAAGCAGCTTGCCAGATCTGAGCACCCGCGAGTTTCTCGCTGTGCCACTCGCCCATATAGAGCTTGATACCTGCGCCGGCGTTCTCCAGAGACGCACCGCGGCCGATGAGGATGATGGAAACGACGAAAGGGAGACCCATCGTGAAATACACGACCCTTCCAGTGAGTCCCATACCCTTGAACATGCAGAGCCAGACAACGAACCAGACAAAAACAAGCCATCCGACCGTCTCGGCAACCAGGCTAGTACCAGGGTATGAAGCGTAAGACGCGACACCACCTGTACCAGTGAAGGTACCTGGAATTGGGTCAATGTTCCCAATGACATCGCCATAGTAGAATTCCTCGCCACGATTTTCCCAAGGCAGAGGGCTCTGGAAGGAGCAGCGGAAGTAGTGCATCATCCAAGCCAGAATGGGAACGTAGTATACCACAACAACATAGCCGTTAAAGACTAAGGAGATACCAACACCCTTCGTCCGCTTGTTGAGATGATCGAACGCAATGGCGCAACCGCCGCGAGAGGCTTGTCCAATGGCGATTTCGAGAAGCAGTACTGGAATTCCCAGGAAGAGAAGAGCGATGAGGTAAGGGATGAACCACTGTAGACCGTTGTTGGCGAAGACCTGACCAGGGTAACGAAGTAGATTTCCCAGACCGACAGCGCCGCCCATGGCAGCTAGCACGAAGGACGCGCGTGATCCCCACTGGTCGCGTCCATCGTCACTCTTCTTCGCTTCCGGCGCCAGAATATTCCCGATCCTCTTGAGTTGATTCATGGTCGCAAGAGCAGGCTGGTCCAGGTGCTGAGATGCGTATTTAGATTTGTGCAAACATCAAGTTAGGGTATATGTCGAAGAAGGCAATGAGGCGGAAGAGGTCTGCAACAGAAAGGCAGAGGAAAGCTGCGTCGTTATTTTTATGACGGCGTACGAGTGAAAGTAGCTATCAAGACATTCCAAGACCTCGTGCATTCGTAATAAACCCTTTCGAGCGGAGTCACCGTTGCAGTAGATAAGGTTGCATCTGCCAAGATTGAATCTGAAGATATCTGGCCTTCTGGAAGACCCTGCCACCATGCTGATAAGCCGCTGCGAGCGCGCTTGTTGCTACTTTCCGAGCTATCGCTTGGCACACTGGCGAGCGGAGCCAAAAAGGCCCTCTTACCGTAGGGATCTCCGTGTTGCGAGACTCTATCATTGCTACCGTGAATTCGTATGAGCTTCGATACATTCTTGAGATCGTCCACAAGCACCTGTATGCGTGGCTGGGCAGTAGTCTGGGTTCCGTCGCGTATTCCGGACGTAACTCAAGGATGGCTAAGGGTGGGCCAGGGTTATGGATCGTGAGCATCCTTCAGTTAGTCTTGCACCTAGCGCTTGATCTGCGCCTTCCTTAGAACGACTAAAGCTACTGGTCTCGTGAACCTCCCGCCAAGTTTTGTATTTCTAGCTGATCACTATGCTTGGCATGTCACGTAGTAGTGCCTGGCGCTGGGTATCCTACACCTAGTGATTTGGGTAGCGTTGAACATCGATATTCGGACAAGTGATCATACAAGCGCCACCATCTGTCAGAGCCGACGGCTGCAGCCAAGGTAAGTGATCAAGTTCAGAGATAGGGCAAGCCGTCGACCCGTTCAAGCCTGGTGGCAGGCGGGGTCAATCGCAATCTTTCCACCTCGTATTCAGAGTGCCAAGGCTTGGCGGCCACGAGTCTACCACCCAGGCATGGAAATCATCCTGGCCCGCCGCTGCGATTACGACGATCAGCGCCGCATGCTAGTTGACGTAGCCCTTCATATCGTAGGTTGCGCCTCGACTAGGCGACATCTCCTACAAGTACGGCACGACGGTGTCCAAGCTTCCTTTGGCAGGTGGAAGAACTATCCGTGACGCGGTTGCATTTCGCGCACAGTTTTAGGTAACAAGATTGATCTAAAGGGTATCGAAGGCACGGCAGTCGATGTATCGATCGCGTTGTCGCATGGCACGTCCAAAGAAATGCCACTTCCGTAAACGAGTCTAGTACTCTAGGCATTTCCTTGTCGCTCGCTTACTGATGGCTATCCTCGGTCTTGGTATCGTCCAGCTCCCCTTCAATGTGGACTCTGCCTCTCCCGAACTCCACACTTGATCGTGATCGTGCCTCCCCTTTCCACATCGAGCGCGCAGCGATGTCGGGCAGCAGCATTTTTGACGTTGCACAGCCATTAATGCCGCCGGACGAGTGCCGAGTGTGGGAATGTGGATATCTTATTTGAGGTAGAAAGAGAACATATATGTAACAATATCACCGTCGTTCTTTTACAGCTGGTCCATCCAGTTGCAGGGTGAGGACTTCATTAATGCGTTGAGCATTTATGTCGAGAACACGTCGAATACCCTAGAATTTGAGGTGAGGTTCGATGGCAGGGGACAGCATGTCGATTCTGAAGCTATCTGCAGCTATGAATTCACCTGTCTGCACCCTGCAAGCAAAGAGATTGATGAACCGACAGGCATTACAGCAATTCTCGGTATTACTGACACCAGCGGTTGTGGCAGGTTGGACACAAAATTCCTGTACTCCTTCCATCCATATGATCCCCAACACTTCACTCTGACCATCGCACCTTCTTCGCGTTTGTTTCCCATGCACAAAGCTCCTCGCCTCCGACACAAATTCGTACAGCCTATCTCACCCGGCTCAGCGCCATATCTTCACGTGGCAAGGAGCTCTTCAACGAGCTTCAGGTCCGAGTGTCCACTTTCTAAGGCCCGTTCACTGCATCAAGAGCCGAGGGGAAATAATCCCAACCTTTTCCCTTGATGCACATGCCGGTATCGAGCGTTTTCCACGACCGAGCAGCGCGGTGCTGTCTTGAGACACATGAGTCGACAAGCCCTGTCGCCTGCTTATTTGAGCAGAGTCGAGTGAATACCACCTCCTCGGGTTCAACAGCCCGCCTCCATTTTTTTCCACAGCTTGCGCAGAAGCTGTTTTTGGGGAAGTAAGAGCAGTAGAGCTTCACCGTTGAAGCAGACGCCACGGTTGGTGACAGCATTCGGCAGGCAGAAGTTGTGATAGAGGGCCCAAACATAGGATGTGCTCACACAGCCATCACGAACCCGAAAAATCCTCGGATCTCTTGTTGGTCGGTACCCCTGATACAACGGTCCGAACAAAGCCACGGACCGTTGAAATGACCCAAACTTGCCTGGCCAATAGTTATCGGATCACCGCCGCATGCACATGTGTGCGAGCCCTTGGTGTGATCCGCGCATAATGGGATAGGTCAAGAGACGATACTTTGCCTGTCACGCAGGTGAGTTCGACCACCTTCCGGGTACTGGTGTTGTCTTATCACACGGTCGGAAGATTCGGAGTTTATACGCTTCCAGATAATTGAAGATGAGACTGCTAGATTTGTTGGTCCCCGTCGAATGGTTGAGACCGCGGTTATCTCCTGTTATCCATCCAAGAATCGATTCGAGATCAATCTGAAGGATTTTCTGACTCTTGCTCTTCTGGTTTGTCCGACTTACTAAGACCCCATGCTCCTTCACCAATGGCCTGCCCACGTTTTTTAACTAACAGACCCACCGCGATCGGTCCAATGATCGTGTTGAGTAGGATAGCCCAGATCGCAGTCAGGAAGCCGGCTTCAGACACGTACGATGTATTATTGTACCCAATCTGCACGATCAGAAGTCCGATCTCGCCACGAGCTACCATGGCGCAGCCGAGAAGGAGTGACGGTTCCAATGCGGGTTTTAGTCGTGAGACAAGGCTTTTGTTGGAAGATTTGGTGGAATCCGTTTTCTCTTCATCGTTTCCTCCCACAGGTGCGAAGAATTGCCAGATTGGGACCCAAACACCCACGAGTACCTTCCCGACAAGCATAAGCAGGGTGTAAACAACGCCGTGCCAGATAGCTGTTCCTGTCCACAGCTGAACGAATGGTATTGCAAATCCAATACTTGCGAAGAACAACGGGCCTAGGATATACTGGAGGGCATCCAACACATAGAGTTCGAATGTGTGAGTGAACGTGGGACTTTTGTGCTTCTCCTTCTCTCCTTGTTCTCTGCTCATTACGACAAATGGACCTTCCGGATGCTTGCTAGGCAGGTAGGTCAAGAATGAACCTGCCAAGAAGGCTCCAAATAGGACCGATGTGCCGGCGTATGCGGCGATCGATATGAATGCACTGAGAACCAGTACCATGAGGATGATGTTTGAAAAATGGTCGTATTTCGCAAAGCGCCTCTCGATGAAACGTCGGAAAAAGGGCGCAAGCACATATTTCGATAGTACCGGTGTCAAGATAGCCATCAATGCCGAAGCAAGAATTGGACGACCTATTAGCCAGCCAAGATTGGGTTGGCTTTCACCTCCACCACCACTTAGTGATCCCAAATCGTGGATGACACTGGACATGACGAGTCCGGTCACATCGTCGATAACGGCAGCGCTAACAAGGATAGCGCCGACGCGAGTCTGAGCCAGGTCTACCGTTTTAGACGCACCTGAGATAACGGCAAAGGTGGTTCCCAAGGAAGTTGCAGAGAGGGCAGCTCCAATGATGAACGTCTCTACCGCTCCGTAGCCAAAGCCAAGGAACAGAAGCATGTAAGAAAATGCGATGGGCAGGATAACTCCCGTCGCTGCGCCACACAAACTGACCACGAAATTGGCCCGGAGAAGGTCCAATCGAGCCGTCAAACCTCCCTCGAAGATGATCAAGATCAGCCCGATGTAGCCTAGGTAGAGGAAAGTCTCCTGCCAATCATAGTGCAGGATATCGGCCAGCGGTACGCCATAGATGATGCCCACCACGATTGGACCGATGATACCAGCGCGAATGACGGCTGATGAGAGGAACTCGGCGACGGACAAGAAGGTGAAGAACGAGACGATGATTAGGATATCGACAACTAACAAGCACATTAGCAATTCGTCTCTAGCAACAACAACTATTCTCTAATAACTCACTGCCTGGTTCATGGTACTGGAGAAAGCTCTGTGACGCTGATTCGGAGGAGGCCATCGTTTCGTAGGAGACGGTGGTACAGATACGAGTGGTAGCGAAAGTCCTAGGTACAAGCTTTGTATATCATATTAGAGTCAATGATCAAGCTATGATGCCAGGAGGTCCTTCCGTCACTTCATAGAGTTTGCTCCTTGGCGTTGCTTCCTGCACGCGCCACGCCAAGTCACTGCCAAGATACCAACAAGCAACTGAAGAGAGCCGTCGTGCTGGGCAAACCCCTCCTCAATGGCTCAACAGTTCAACTAGCGTCGGATAGGCCAACCGACCATAGAATATATTGGCTTCAAAGAGTATTTCGGATATGTTCGACCAAAGTTGCTGTGTTCTTGCAACATTTTTGCAGCTAAAGGGTCTCTATATGTATGGGCTTTAAATCCCCAGACTACGTCAGGCTGGTCTACATAGGCACCCAATAATAGACTAGTTGTGACAATTGATGCGGGTACATCAGTTATTACTCGTACGAGCAGCACAACCTGAGTGACCTTGCTGTGGGGCCAGGATCGCTGATTTCGTCACTTTGGGCTTCTGTCGAAGCTTAATGCAAGCAAGCTAACCGAGCAAGCTACTTGGTCGAGCGCTGGTATTTTGGTGAGATACCTCTTGCCTCTCGCTTGCCAGGTGGATCGTTTCCTTGTCGCCACCGATCGATCTAAGAGTTTATAGCGAATAGGATCCGATGCTGACCACGGAGCAGCTTGCTACTATGAGATAGAAACCATTACAGCCAATCAGCGCTCTACACAAGAGGCTTAGCTACAAGTACGGCAGTCAGGAAAAAATCTCAGGTGCATAAAAGGGTGGCAAATGCACATCACTAGAATACCAGCACTCGACCAAATACGATCTTGAAGACGGGTTTCAATCTACAAGAGGGAAAAAAGGCCTTTGCCAGCATCAATGGAGGTAGGCATTGCGAGTCCTGCAGTGTCTCATCATACGGTGCATCCAAGCACCAAGGTGGATGTGGTTCATGAGCTGCACTGCACCTCGCCCGCGATCTGTACCGTACCGTACCGTAGTGTTTGAGCCAAGAATCAATGAGCGCTTCACAAAGTGCTGGAACTAAGAACACTCATGGGGTATACCACCGAGGTATAATCATAGCTTTAGATTCGAAACTGCCGATTACATCCAGCCGGGCTTCATGGGTTGTATATCAGCTGTCGGAGGTTTGGTCGACACAGCGCTGCCTTTCCGCTCTCCTTCTGAGCGTACGCTCACGCCGTCGATGGCCTTCTTTATCCTCGTTCCTCTCAGCTCGCTTTGATACTCTACATTGTCCCATTTAATGGTGCTTGGTGGCAGCGCTTGCTCAGCATCTGTGTCTTCCATGCTGATTTGCACCGAATCCCTTCTCTGTGTCCGGCGGCGGTAATCTTCAACGGCGGTCAAACTAATTTCTGCTGTACTGTAGCTACGCGAAAACCTGTTGTTGACCAAGACACTTCGGCGCCTGGCATCTTGTGAGCCGCGAACGGCATTCACAGGAAGCGGAGCGTTCTCAGATAGATGAGTCACTTCGACTGGGCCGTCCTCGTCCTCGACTGGTTTGACGCTGGCGTATTCGTAGATGAGGTTAAGCGCAGGGATTGACAGGCCGTGCCATATAATTGAGAAGACCACCAGCCAGTAGACGACCGGGATCATGACCTTCACCAAGTCGTTCTCTTCTGCTGTCAACGCTTCGCCCTCATGGGGAAACAGGTGTCGAGTGTGCTCGACGTAGAAGACCGCGCCAATGCCGATAGGCCCGAAGTACCCCATAAAGAGCGCTTCTTTCCAATCCCTAACGCAGCGTCTCAAGCCAATTTTGTAAAGGGCGAAGATCGCAGGGATGCGGCGGAAGAGTATGATGAGGAAACCCAAACCAATTAGGCGAGGTACCGTAAGGCCTGTGCCATCAGGATCGTGAAACTGACGCCAGGGGATGATGGTTCCGATGTACATGAAGCCGCCGAAGTTGAGGAGTACGTCGATGATGGAATTGTACTCGTCGTGCCTTTTATCTGTTTCCGCGAGGTATTCGCCGTTCCAGTTAAGTGCATTGCCGGCAACGAAGCAGCAAAGTAGGTCGTCAGTTCCAACTAAACCGCATGTACCAAGCAGAAAGAGACCCATTCCTGTCGGGATCAGGAGATATGACTCGCTATCAATCCATCGTCTGGAACATGTCAGAACACGGAGAGAACATAGGTCGCAAAACTTACTTTCGGAGTGCGAACTTGGCTGCCCACATGACAAACAAGCCAAAAGCGGCGCCGTACACGATAGACATGATGACAACATAGAACCACGTAGTGAGTACCCAGGTCCCGAGAGCTCTGCCAACACCGCCACCCAGACGACCGACTGCTTCGACTGCTTCGCCTTCCTCAGCACGCTTAAGCAACAGGCCACCAACCCTGGTGACGGCGGACAGTGCTCTTTCCGCAATGCTTTCATGTTGCAGGGCAAGTTCCATCTCTTTCGTAAGCTCTTCTGACTCAGCAAAGCGGATGAGGTATGATGCAAGCATAAGGAATGGGAAACCAAAACCATCGTTGGCGCCAGCCTCGGCTGAGATAATCTCTCGTAGATTTCGGCGAACGTACTTGTCGGAGAAGGGGCCTTTAGCCACAGCCTGCGACAAGATGGGATCCGTGCAGGTGACACAGGAGCCAATCACTAATGCAGCCAGGAAAGTTACCTTGGGTACAGTCGCCATCACGCAAGCGGTCGTGCATAGCCACATGATTGTCATGATTGGGAGCAAGCAGACCAGCAGCTCCTTCCATCTGTATCGTCCATACTGTGCCGGAAGCTGAAAGCCTGCGATGACTAGTTGGACGCCAATGACAAGGCGGCACATACCCAGGGTGATGGCTGGCTGCTGGCCGATGATTGCTTCGCCCCATTTTCTTGAATCCAACCATCGAGCCGTCAACGGTCCTAGCAAAGCACCAAATATTACTGCAGGTACTTCGATCACGTCAGTAATTGGTAACCTAGAGTGTGAAGGTCTGGCTGCTCACATGCTTCACCCAAATACCATGCAGTCTTGATTTTGGATGAAATGATTCCGTAGGTAAGAATAAAGAAGCCAAAGATTGCGATGACGACGTTGAGCTCGCTCATGTCGAGCACAATGTCGTTCAAGCCAGCCATCCTGGTATTGTTGTTGAATCGATGTCGCTGATGAAGACAAAACCCTCAGCCGTATCAATGCTGCGGAGTATTAGATTTGACCCAAGCTCGTCGACTAGCAATGCAGTTTTGGAGGATTGACTGCGTCGATGCTGTCGACCTGATGTGGCTCGCAACGAAGAATTAACCCACGTTCTGTCCAGCAGATTCAAGGGCACTTGATGCATACTAAAGTAAGATACTGAGGGATTTGATCTGCTGTGCAAGCACGGGCAAAACCAAGATCAGCATCATTGAGGGAATAAATTGGGCGGCAGAGGAGGAGTAATAATGAGCATTCCAGCCGAGAAGATCTTCATGGCACCATTGGAGCTTAGACGCCCAGTGTCCAGGCGCGTCTGAGGCGTCTTGGCTCCGGGTAATGTTTGACGAGTTGGAGACGGACGTAGAAATGCCGCTTCCGCTGACACAAGTGTCAGAGATGCCAGAGTCTGTCGTCAAATCATACCAGATGTGCAAAGTCCTGCGCAACCAAGTTTGTACTATACGCAGCCGTGTGAAACCAACTTGGTGATTCTGGGTTCCAAAAACTTGAAGGCGTGGGATATGGAGAAGGAGCATCAGTGGCCACAAATCAAGCTTGGCACGGCTTGGCTTAGGTAGCTGCCTCTCGGCGGACTTGGCGTTAATCAATGGGTCGAAAAGCCCATCACCTCCTTGCACCGTGATCGTTTCGTGGTCCCGCAGACAGAACCTGCAGCGTCTCGCTGTGTGCAAGGAGCATAGACCGAGTGAGGCAACCATCGTTGGAGAGCTTGTCCACCGTTAAACTTGCTTGATTGTTGGTTGGCTTGGCAAGACTGTCACGCCGAGAAACATCTGAAGTTCAGAATCCGTACCGACCCACAGGTCTGGGTAGGGACTTCTCTGGGTCGAAGCCACGTTTCCGCGTCTTAAACATTCCATATTATCGTTCATTATGCCGGCAGCAAGAGTCAAAAGCGATTGATGAACGGGATAGCATTCTCCCCATGTGCTCGAGGCCTTATGACCTCTGATTCAATGTAGGATAATGATCCGATGGCCATTGGTGGACGTGCACGACTGCAGATATCCCGCCGCCACAGCATTGCACAATCTGGGCATATGGACGAAATGCCCTGGCTTATCATTAAGATCCTGGGAGATATTTGGCATGCTGTACTATATCCCAACGACCACTCCGTTCATCAGATGCTCGGTGTTTTAGAGAGTCAAGGACAGGACCTGATCACGCCTGGGTCGTGTTAAAACATGCCACTGAGGCTGAGTGCTTTGCCGCCAGTTTTGTCTTTGCCTTTGTTACGTTTGCGCTTCTTCCGCTTCCCGCCTCGCTCTTCCTCGCCACTGTCTTCCTCGTCCTCACTCTCTACGTTTTGTTCGGGGTCGTCGCTGTCATCGCCGTCTTCCTCCTCGTCGTCACTATCGGCGTCGTGCTTCCGCTTGCCCGCCTCGGTCACATTAAGCGTTGCTTTAGTCGCGGGACTTGCTTTCGTCCACACCTTAACGATCGCTCCACCACCAGTGATCATTCTGCTGCCAGCTTCGTCGAATAAGATAGAGGTAACACCTTCTAACTCATCGTGCTTCAAGTCCCACTCGTGTATCACACTGTTCCTCCCTATCCTGACGAACCGTATACGTCCATCGTCAAGCCCTGCAGCTACGATCTTTTCGTTCATTTTCAGCTTGCCCATTCGTGGCAGAAACTCATGCGGCACTTCACACAGCGTGTCGATACTCGCGCCTTCTCGGTCGACCACGATTCGTTCGTCCAGATCGTCCCAGGCACCACGCTCGAAGAGTGAAATGACTCCATCGGACTGGCCGGCCAGGACTTTGGTACCGACCGATGTGCCACCGCTTCTAAGACCTGAGACCATGGACAGAGAAGAAAGCTCAATTTCTTGGTCTTCTGAGTTTGCTATCATCCCTTTCCGGATATCTACCACAGCCAATGTGCTGCCGCCTACTGTAATGAATTGTTTCGGATAGCCGGATGTTGACTCGGACGATGGAGGTATGGGAATTAGAGTGTTGATGTGCTCCTCGCCGTGTGGCTGATGCGTCTGGCTCGGCTCGTCTGCTATCGTCTTCCCTTCGTCCTTCAATTCATAAATGTACAGCGATCCCGAGTCGGTGGCGACAAGCAGGTGTAGTGGTGTGAGCACGTGTAACACCGTTGGCGCATCTTCATCTGCATCTTCGTCTGCATCTTCGGTAGCCAGCGGCAACACTATCTTGCTTACTACACGCCCTGTTTCAGCTTCGAACGCTTTAATTAACCCATCAGTGCCACCGCTGTAGCCAATGTTTCCATCTGGCGAGTATGCCAGCGCTCGACACGAGCCCTTGTGCCGTCTTGTCTTCCAAATTGTATCTATGCTTCCAAGGCCATTTTCGGATGCTGTGGAAGAGCGGCGGCGCTGCGATAATATCGAAGATGTGCCATTTATGCTGCCTCTTCTAGGTTCTTGCTGGGGAGCAATTGAAGCGTCTTCTTCTGTCGAGGGTAGTCGGTAGGTGAGCACGTGCCCTGACGCTAGACCGACTGTGAGAATGGGCAGCGTCGGATGGAGCGCCTGACAAAAGAGGTCAGACGGGAGTGGGAGGGTACAAATGTTGTCGAAATAGGGAGAGGATGTCATTGTGGGGGTCTAGCCAGTGGCATGAGCGCAGCCCTGGAAGCTGGTCGTACAATTCTGGTCTAGGAAGGTACAAAGCAGTGATCAACGAGAAGTCGATCAAGCTACTGGCTAGAACGACCGAGATGCAATGACGCGTCTGACCACGTGCAGCGAAGTCTGCCTCTCGACGGAAATGTCAGTGTATGCTGCTGCCAGTCATAAAACGGCTCGTCGAATGTGCCCTCGCACTACTGAAATATTTCGAAATCGAAACACGAAGCTCCCGATTAAAGCTTATTTTAGTGCCTTAATGAGTCTAGTGTCCTGTACCATGTAGGGTACCGTAGGCATGCTTGACCGAATAGGCTCGGATTAGATGAGTGATGTCGAAGAGTGTCCGTGGACAGAGCTATGGACTGCCTTCTACCACCACGTGAATTACAAGTTAAGAATAGCAGGATAAGAGACGCAATATAGCAAGCACACTATACGAGTGACTCTCATGTCCGTACAAAGGCTGCGAAATTGAAGTCAAAACTCCATCCTCCTCCCGCATAAAAGCTTCCGTCCATCATCGTGATGTAAGGTACAAACATGACCTCAACACCAAAGTGCCGAGTGTGCTCACTAAGTCATCCTGGTAAATGTGACAGATGCCGCTTCAGCCACTCGTTGAGCGGCGTTGCAAAAGGTTTCGCCCCAAGAAGTAGATATACAACGTTTTCGTGTACAAGTAGGAAAAGCTCGGCTGCCCATATAAGCATTCAAGATCTTGCAACTATTCTGCGGATCAACTCTATATACCGCCTAAGACCGAAGTCCTAATACAGTCCTCTGCCCCCACACCCACCATGTCCTTTCCGTACAAGAAAGTTGCCGTCTTCGGCGCGACTTCAGGCATTGGAAAGGCACTAGCAGAACGATTCCTCGAAAACGGCATCTTCGTTATCGCTATTGCCCGCCGTAAGGAACGGCTTGCAGAGCTTGTACATCAATATGGCCATGACAAGGTTGAAGCGTCTCCATTCGACATTACCAAGCTCGATGCGATTCCAAATTACGTGACGAACCTGACCAGCACCCATCCTGACCTCGACCTGGTCTTCCTCAACAGCGGGATTCAGAGGCCACTCGACTTCACCAAGCCCGAGAGCGTCGATCTCGATGTCGTGCAGGAGGAGTTTATGACGAACTACCTTTCGCCTGTCGCTTTCACAAAAGCGTTCTTGCCTCATCTACTCTCGAGGGCCAAGGACAGCAAGACTGCGGGCATCCTCTATACAACTTCTGGCTTGGCGCTGACCCCCATACCTACCGTGCCGAACTATTGCGCGACCAAGGCGGCCATGCACTCGATGATTCTAACTCTGCGAGACCAGCTTGGCGATACAGGTGTTAGGGTTCTCGAGCTGTATCCGCCTGCGGTGCAAACGGAACTGCATGGAGATAAGGGAAAGCATATTGGTATGCCATTGGACGAATTCACTAATGATGTAAGTCATAGTCTTTCCTTTTGCCGAATATTGTCTTGCAACTATGGTCTATTTGTGGTCACGAGTGCTAACGTTTGTGACTACCCAGGCGTGGAAAGGTCTGTCCGAAGGCAAAGATCAGGTGCCGGTCGGAACAGCCGTGAAGGCTTTCGAAGGGTTCGAGAAGAAAAGGCAGGAGATGTTCCAGGGCATGGCGCAAATGGTCAAAAGCGGGACTCCACCTCCAGGTAGTGGAACTTGAAGCCTCACTCCGGGTACAAAACAGAGGTGCTGATCATTTTTGTGGTCGTCGTCGTGCAGGGTGGTACGCGGTTGAAAGCAAAGTGTCAACAGCGACACAATTGATATCAACGCTTGGGGTTTTCTAATGTAGCTGAGATGTCTCAATTTGTTTCATAGGCCACCTCTCATCTGTTCAGACTGGGGCGCTACAAGTACGATCGAGCCGTTAGTCTAAGGTATCGGATGGAGGTCCCAATAGTTAAACTCTGATCCTCCATCCAGGGTAGCTTTCTCTTTCGAGTCATTCGGTGTTGCGGTATTGCTTCACGAATGAGGCCATGGATAGGTATTATTGCACCCTACCGTACAGCTTGTCTCAGGATTACTTCAATTTGGGACATGACTATGTGGAGCTTCTGTAATGGCTATAGCAACAAGGTGAGAAGAGCAACGTGAGATCTCAAGACCTCGTAATGAGTCCTTGTTCGCCGGTGATATCGTTGACGCGCTTGCTACAACTACAGTACAACGTATTCTCCGTCATTCCAGTTAGGGCTGACTTGCTGACTCCTGTAGCCAAGAATATAAACGCATTTCTCCAGCTTAGGCAAAGCCAAATCCAGCCTGGTGGGCCTGGTGGCGTGAATTTCAGGGGAAAAGTCGGCGGCTGCTGGAGTATCATTCGTTGTGCATCCCAAATTTGGACCTGTTGTGGGGCTGTATGCGCGGAGGGTGGCTCAGGCAAGACACGCCCATGCGCGATAGATCTTCATACCATCGGTCGCTGCAGCAGCGGGACAAGCACCATAAGGCCACTTGATCGCAGGACGCAATGCTTGACCGACAGGCTGAGGCGCTAGGAAGACCTACTGGCTAGGACTGGGTCCGCTATCAGCCAAACTGCGTGTCACTGGCTCAAGCTGTGGCCTCATGCTGTGCAGCGAGAAAGTTGTTGACTTGCGGCGAAAAAAGTGGAATGCCACTGCATCGCCAGGCTTATGGGACCTGCATCATGAACCACGATGATACTGTTCTTATAAACCTCACCATCGCTTCTTCGTGCTGGTTCCTCCCATAGATACCCACATTCTTGGTGCTGCTGCTGCGTCTCTGCTTCTTATCCGCGAGATCGTTTCTTTGTTTCGACAGCTAACCCCCCACCATTTCTGTTCGCAGCGAAACAATAGGACACGTCTCCTCGCTCACCCTGTTCGACAACAGACAAACTCTCTAAGATCTTGCAAGACTCTCTCAAGAACGTGTGTACAGTCAATCAATAGAAGCAGTTCACAATGTGGTAAGCAACGGTGGCAGAAGAGCAGAAATGGCATGTGCGCAGGCTGACCGCCCCTCTTAGTGGCATCTTTGGCTACATCAACTACTTGGTCGAGAAGGACCGAAAGTTCATTCTCGACACCCTTGTCAATGGTAAGCAAAGCAGTAGGCAATCTAGTGAAGGTGAAATCAGGCTGACAGACATGCTCGCCAGGCCTCTCCCGACTAGAGTACAGAGGTTACGACTCGGCTGGTCTCGCAGTCGACGGCGACAAGAGGAATGAAGTCTTCGCGTTCAAAGAGGTGGGAAAAGTGGCCAAGCTCAGAGAACTCATCGACACCTCGGGCGTCGACATGAACAAGGTCTTCGACTCCCACGCCGGTATCGCACACACTCGATGGGCCACCCACGGACCGCCAAGCAGGAAGAACTGCCATCCACACAAGTAAGAGACACAGCACAAAGAAGGGTGAAGCATAGCTGACAAAGAACAGGTCGGACCCCAAGTGGGAGTTCGCAGTCGTCCACAACGGTATCATCACCAACTACAAAGAGCTCAGGACGCTCCTCGAAGGCAAGGGCTTCCAGTTCGAGACCGACACGGACACCGAGTGCATTGCCAAACTCGCCAAGTTCCTCTACGACTCGCACCCAGACCTGGACTTTACCACTCTCGCCAAGACGGTCATCAAGGAGCTTCAGGGCGCCTTCGGCCTCCTCTTGAAGTCGGTCCACTACCCGCAAGAAGTCATCGCCGCTCGAAAGGGTTCTCCCCTCGTTGTGGGTGTCAAGACGGCAAAGAAGATGAAGGTGGATTTTGTCGATGTCGAATACTCTCAGGGTGAAGAATCTGGCTACACCCTGTCCGCCGAGCGTGCCTCCCACAACGTCGCCGTCAAGAAGAACGCAGCACACATGCTCAGCCCCGCCACCCGCGGTATGCTTGCTCCTCCAGACAAGAACCTGCTTCACCGATCGCAGTCGCGAGCTTTCCTCTCCGAGAACGGCATGCCGCAGCCGGCCGAGTTCTTCCTCTCGTCTGATGCTTCCGCGCTCGTGGAGCACACCAAGAAAGTCCTCTACCTTGAGGACGACGATATCGCACACATCCACGACGGCCAGCTCAACATCCACAGACTCAGCAAGGACGACGGTACATCCAACGTCCGAGCAATCCAAACCATTGAGCTTGAGCTACAAGAGATCATGAAGGGCAAGTTCGACCACTTCATGCAGAAAGAGATCTTCGAGCAGCCAGAGTCCGTCGTCAACACAATGCGGGGTCGACTGGACATTGCAAACAAGACCGTCACTCTTGGTGGTCTCAAACAATACATCAGCACCATCCGAAGATGTCGCAGAATCATCTTCATTGCCTGCGGTACCTCGTACCACTCTTGCATGGCTGTACGTGGCGCCTTCGAAGAGCTCACTGAGATCCCCATCGCAGTCGAGCTGGCCTCGGACTTCTTGGACCGAGCCGCACCGGTCTTCAGAGACGACACCTGCGTCTTCGTCTCTCAGTCCGGCGAGACTGCTGACTCGTTGATGGCGCTGCGATACTGCTTGGAGCGAGGCGCATTGACAGTCGGTATCGTCAACGTGGTCGGATCGTCCATTTCTATGCTCACCCACTGCGGTGTACACATCAACGCTGGTCCCGAGATCGGTGTGGCCTCGACCAAGGCCTACACGTCTCAATTTGTCGCCATGATCATGTTTGCCCTGTCCCTGAGCGAGGACCGAGCATCGAAGCAGAAGCGACGAGAGGAGCTCATTGAAGGACTGGGCAAGATCAGCGACCAGTTCCGCGAAATCCTCAAGCTCAACGAGCCCATCAAGCAGCTATGCGCCAAGTTCTTGCAGAACCAGAAGTCGCTCCTGCTCCTCGGCCGAGGCAGCCAGTTCTCGACGGCACTTGAGGGTGCACTCAAGATCAAGGAAATCTCCTACCTACACTGCGAGGCTGTCATGTCTGGTGAGCTGAAGCACGGTGTGCTGGCTCTTGTCGACGAGAACCTGCCCATCGTGATGCTTCTGACACGAGACGAGATCTTCAAGAAGTCGCTGAATGCATACCAGCAAGTCATTGCGCGTGGCGGAAGACCGATTGTCATCTGCAACACGGGCGATGAAGAATTCCCCGCCGAGAAGGTCGAACGTATTGAGGTTCCGCACACTGCAGACTTGCTTCAAGGTCTTCTCAACGTCATTCCCCTGCAACTTATGGCATACTGGCTCGCCGTGGCGGAGGGTCTGAACGTCGATTTCCCTCGAAACTTGGCCAAGTCTGTGACGGTCGAGTAGACTCGTTCTCTCTCGCGTTGTGCTTATGATTTCATGATACACCAGGAGCGATTTGGAGGTCGGGAAAACCCAGGCACGCGAAGAACCTAGGCGTCACGTATCGATGGAAGTGGCATAGCTATGTCGCACCAATTACTCCTCGAGTTAGAAGCGAGCAACACCAATAGATGACCTTTGCCTTCTTTTTTTGGTTTGTGCACCGTGTACCGTGTTTGTTTGCTTCTTGTGTACGTAAATGCTGCTCTTCAGATAATCTTCGTTTTCTGGTAGTGCAGCTCATGCAATACCAGCCTGAAACATCGAGATGGTCCCCACAGATGTGTGACCACAATTGCACGAAGCACTGTTCTCGCCATCAACATGTCATTCTCCCGAAACTTGTTGAGCAGCCACGAGCTTGAATCGATGGAAGCGGTAGACTCAAACGCACAGAATACCTTCGATGACGCCAGCAAGCTCAATCGCAGGCTCGTCGTCGACTGAAAAGTTGCCCGACGAACTGCGAAAGAAGTCGGCGAGATCAAGTGATTTCATTGCAGACAATCTTCTGCTTATTTTGATTGCTTACCGTCTTCTCAATGCCTTAGTCGTCCGGACATTCTTCCAGCCAGATGAGTACTACCAATCTCTTGAGCCAGCCTGGTGGCTGGCATTTGGTGATGATAGCGGGGCGTGGATAACATGGGTATGAGCCACGAGCCATGAGCTACGAGCCGTGTTCGCATTCGTGTAGACGGTGCTGATTGCGCATAGGAATGGAAGAACCATCTACGAAGCGCCCTCCATCCAGCACTCTTTGCAGTAGTCTACCGTGCTGCAGACATATGCTCGGCTGCAGCAAATCTTTCGCCTGCGGTGCGAGGCTCAGTCCTCCTTGCTGCGCCTAAGACAGTGCAAGCGATCATCACTGCCATAGGAGACTACTACACCGTCAAGCTCTCGTCCCAGATCTACGGAAGGAACTCATACTCTGCCGCATGCACACTGTGGTTGTCCTGCGGGAGCGCCTGGAACTGGTTCGTCTCGACCAGAACATTTAGCAACAGTCTAGAAACTACTTTGACCGTCATTGCACTCTACAATTGGCCATTTCACTGGGCTCTCGGCTCGGACGAGGCAGGCTTCCAGGTCGACCAGCATGTCCTCCGGATTAGGCAGCGGCCTCGGAACGACCTAAGCAAGGCAGAAGGAGATGAGGCAGATGTTGACGAGAGAACACGCTTGAGACGAAGCATAATCTGTGCCAGTCTAGCCGTAGTACTCAGGCCGACTAACGCCATCGTATGGCTCACCCTTGTCCTCGCCACCTTCGCTCGAGGCATCTGGCAACATCACATGCACTGGGAGATCAACGCATTCATTCGAGAAGCATTGCTATGCGGCAGCACCGTTCTAGCACTGTCCGCACTGGTCGACCGCGTCTTCTACGGTGTCTGGACCTTCCCACTATGGTACTTCTTCAAGTTCAACGTCTTGCAGAGCCTGGCAGTCTTCTATGGGAACAACAACTGGCACTACTACCTTTCCCAGGGCTATCCTTTACTCTTGACAACAGCCATCATACCTGCTGCGAAGGGACTCTACCTCGCCGTTGGCACGCGATCAGAGCCAACAACAGTGTCGATCCAGTCACGACTCATTCTCCATCGACTTGCGCTAGTAAGCCTAGTGCTTCCAGCGGCTCTTTCCATACTTTCGCACAAAGAAGTCAGGTTCATTTACCCGATCCTACCAACCCTTCACGTCCTTGCAGCGCATCCTTTATCTCGAATCCTCGGCTACCCAGACACCAAGGACGAAGCCCGACTCGAAAGCCCTGGCCGCAGCAATGCCCTCCGAAGCAGATCCTTTGTCGCCGTCCTGTTCATGATCAACATCGCCATCGCGCTCTATACCTCCTGTGTTCACAACGCCGGCCTGATCCAGGTGACAGACCACCTCCGCCACGAATTCGAAACGCATTACCTCCCGCAAACGCACACCTACCACCCCCCAGCATCCGAGCACACATCCGTCGGCAACAACCTGACCTTGGCCGTCTTCGCACCCTGCCACTCGACCCCCTGGCGCTCTCACCTGCAGCACCCGCCCACAGAGACGTCACCGGGTATCTCCGGCTGGGCACTGACATGCGAGCCGCCACTGCACATGAACGCGGCCGCGAAGCAGCGCTATCTAGACGAAGCCGACCAGTTCTACGCCGACCCGGTCACGTGGCTGAAAACGCACATGAGCCGCGCGATCCCCCTGTCTCCCGCCGCGCCGGGCGTCTACGCGAAGCACGACGACCACAAGCTATGGTCGGACCCAGCCCCGGATCGCGGCGTGCTGCTCCAACAAGGCGAGGGCGGGAAATGCACATCCAGCGACGACGGCGAGAGCGCGTTGCGCAAAAGCATGAGGGGGAAAAGAGAGTGCCAGAGGCGCGCGTGGCCGGACTACCTGGTGTTTTTTGCACAGCTGGAGCCGCTGATGACGCGGGCGCTGGACGGAAGCCAGTACCGCGAATGCGCCCGGTTGTTCAACAGTCACGCGCACGACGACTGGAGGAGGACGGGCGACGTCGTGGTCTGGTGTCTGTATCCGGACAGGGCGGTGAAGAGTGTGTGATTCTAGTTCTAGGGTCTACAGCGGGGTTCAGCCAGAGATGGACGGGGACATGCTGCGCCTTGTCCCTGGGTTGGGAAAGGGCGAGCTTCACCTACATGTAGCAAGAGAATTAGTATTTCCGTTGTCTCCGGATCGGCTCGGTGCTTTGCTCATACTTGTTGTTCGACACTTGTGCGGGCCGGTAGTAGAGGTTGTGTTGTGCATCGAAGAGTTCGTTCAGCTAGCCAGCAGCCAATCAATCAATCAGCCAACCAATTAATCCATCTCATCTAAATCATTCTGCACCTGTTCTCTTGCACCCCCAACCGCCGCCGCCGCCGCATCATCCTCGCCCACAAGCATGCCGACCAGACACCCCTGCAACATGCCATCCCAATTGACCCACGGATGCACCTCGGCGAACAGACCATCACTCGCGCGCCCAGCGCCCTTCATCAGCTCATCTCTGCCGCCAGGGTGAAAGTCCAGATACGCCGAGATATTGTACACCTTGCCCTGGTACACGGTCCAGGCGTCTTTCCCCTTGCGGCCGTTCTGGTGTTTCAGCTGCGACGGCGTGACGCGGCCCAAACGATGCGGACCGAGATGGGCCGTTGCGTCGCTGCCGCGCAGCTTGGTGGGCGCGGTGGGCGACGTGGAGCGTGTGAGGGCTGCCCAGTCGAGCGGGCTGTGGCCGGGTGCGAGCATGACTTTTTTGCTGGAGCGCTTGGTGGGCGCGAGCGTGGATGTGCTGGGGGCGAGCGAGGGTTGCATCTTGGTGTTGGCGAGGACTTTCTGCGTGGGCACGCGGAGGGTGCTGGCGGTCGAGGGGGGTGCTAGACTGGCGGTTCCGCCTTGAGGGGGCCGGCCTGGTCGTGGTGGGGGAGCGAGAGAGGCGGTGGCTGGTTTGAGACGCGGTGGGCTGCGGGCGCGGGAGGGTGGGAGCGACGAGGGGGGTGGCATTACGGCGCGTTGGCGGGCTTGGGCTGCGGCGCTGTTTGTGGAGAGAGACGCTGAGGACGGACGAGGGGGCGGTGGCATGTTTTGCGAAGAGGCTTGGGGCGATGATTGCGTCTGTGAGGCGCCCGGTGCTTTGGCTTGCTGCTCGCCCGGTTGTGTGGCATGGCTGGTCCGCTGGGGGCCGGTGTCTGAGCGAAAGCCTTCGCCTGCTGCGCCGGATGGATCGTTCTTTTGCTGCTGAGCATCGTCATTTGAGGTCGCTTCTGTGGCGAGGAGCGGCGGCGTGGCAGTCTGCTCGGTCCCCTTGCTGTCGTGCTTCGACTGAGACACCACGATCTCAGGTGCTGCCGCGTTCACATCGTCGCTGTCTTCCTTGTCTATGCTGACATTGAGTCGTGATTTGTAAAACGAGTGGATGGCGACTGCGGCGATCAAGGTGCCCACGGCATATGCGACGTAGCCCATCGCGGCGGTGGGTGGGTGGCTGGGCGGGCTAGCGAACGGTGGATGGGTGTGGTTGCGGGAGTCATCTTGACAACAGCCAGCGACTGACAGTGGTCACCAAGAGTGGAAAGTGGACGGTGGAAACAGGACCAGCACAGTGGCGGTTTTTAGAGCGACCAGACTCGGCCAACTCGGGCAAGTTCCAGCCGACGCGAGCTTGGCAGAAAGCGGGAATCACGCGTCGATTGATGCGTCATTGGCTGAGAGGGTAGGCTACAAGGCAGACGAGCGATTGGCTCACGCAGACTCGCACTTCATTATCTATGTACTATGTAAAGTCGGTGAAGTTCGAACGCTTCTGCATCCAGCAGAGAGGCCTTTCTATCCTGACGTAGCCGTTTTGGGTGCACATCCTCAGTGCACACTACCCATCATGGACTCCTACCACCACTGCCACCACCGGTGCCCTTGACCGCTCAAGCCCATTTGCCGAGCAAAGCCATCAGTCCAGCACCCAAGCACATCAGGAATATGGCGCTCAGAAGTGTCTTGAGCGGTGCGTGCCTCATGCTCTTGCTGAACATGAATTCATGCGCCATCAATTCCACCAATCCAGTGTAGATCAGGATTCCCGCAGAAATCGAATCAAACACACCGTTGACCATCAGAGTAGTTCGACTGCCAGGTGGGTACGACTGCCTGACTCCGAGCCCAATCGCTATCGCGATAGGTGTGCAAAGACCATAAGCCATCCCAAGCAGGTATGGCGTCCATCTCTTCGACTGGGGCCACGGCAGTACGGCGATTCTCGAGCCAAGACCAAGACCCTCAAATGTCTGATGGAAGATGATGACAATAAATAGCGTGACGAACTCGTCTCCCGACACAGCAAGTGTCAACCCGATGAATACACTGTGAAAGATGATACCGAATTCAAGGATGAACACAGCCGTGAGTTGTGACTTGTACCGTTCGTACGCCTGCGAATTTCCTGCCTCCGAGATCGAGTTGTGTCTTCGTGCATGGCTGAAATGGTCCCCATCCGGCTGTGCCATGCTCCTAGTCCCTTCACCATTCTTCGGGTCGAGTTCGACGTCGGATCCCTTAGATCCATCCACCACCCGACCATCGTGCTCATCTTCATCTCCATCCACTTGAACATTGCTGTACCGCATGACGAAAAGCTCCACGATGAAAAGGACAAATACCGTCATCAGGACGATGCCCGACACCCAATCATAGTCGGTGATCGCCCCTGTGAGGCACGGGTCCCGAAGCGCATCTTCTGCAGGACTGAGGAGATGGATGAATGCCGTCGCGATAATCACCCCTGAACCGAAGAACTTGGCGATGAAAAAGGCCCAGTCTGGCACCCCCATGCCTCGGTGTCTCTTTGCAAACACTGGGAACGTCGCCCCCAGCATTGACCCAAACATGATGACGAACACGGATGCGATCCGCAGACCCAATTTCCCATTGTAATCATTGCTGTTGGAGCATGCTGGTACTGTTGTGTCCGAGTCCGACTGGCGCGCAAGCAGTCTCTCAAAGTGATCCATTTGGACGGATGACTTGGCGTGTGTGGTACAGATAGATGTGGGTTGTTCAGAGCGGTAACTAGCCGGTGTCAGCAACTAACCGACTCAATCCTCATGGTCTTGTATCGTGCTCACCTTCAGCTAGTCTGTGGCTGCTCAAATCGATGTCTACTCATCAAAAGTCGTGATCGGCGTGTTCCAAGGTCTGCTCATTGACAGGCTTGAGGCTGGCGTTGCAACATATAAGTGTCTTGACAAGCAACCTAAACTTCCGCTAAAGAGTCAAGATTTTATCCTTGGGCTCTGCTACCGCTTGGTATCATACCGATAATGCAAGAGCAAGCCAGGCGTCTGACCCAAGCACGATCTCCTTGCAAACCTTATTTTTGAGGACCATGGGGCCCACCGGGTCGGGAAAGAAGACTCACAAAGTTGAGGACCTTAGATGACGCTAACCCGAAAAGTCTAGGGAAAAAATAATCCCGAGGAGGTGATTTGCTACGAGTCTACGATCAAACGTGACCGCGACGTTCTGATCGCACGACTCGAACAATCGGATGTCTACTTTCACTCATCCAGCATCACGCCGCATCGTCCCGGTCGTCCGGCAATATAGGCATTGCGTGTACTGTAGTTGCGATGTGCTGCCTTTGTTCCCCCTTGGTGTCCTGCTCTAGCGCGAGATCGTGGACCTTAAACTGGGTGCGCATCAACTGGCAGCATCGTGAGTAGCGCTCCCAGGCAAGTGAGCCAGATGCATGGTGACGCCCATGCGGCCAAGGTTGCCCATCTATACTATCACGCCCTTAGCATCTTACTCCCGGCGGGTGGCAGAACAAGCATCTGACCTGGGTGAGATAACCAATGAATCTTGCTATACCAGACTCGACGGCGCCAGATGGGGACCCATCTCGACCTGTTGCGAGCTTACCTTTTCCTTCACAGTGGTTTGGCAGTGGACATAGAATTCCCACGCTAGGGGTAATATTCTAGGTCGTGATAGTAGAACCATGTAATGTTATCATGGGTACCGGCGCAACCCTTTCCGCGAAGCTTGTTGCGCTCTCTCCCTCGCCAGGGTCTTTGTCGGTTTTTCGAGTTAGAAGTGCGGCCACTAAAGGACTCACACTGCCGGTATTGCCGCTTAGCACATTGCAAGCCTTCGTCCATGTGCATCTGCTTCTGCGCTTCGCTAAGGTCCTCAAGTCAGTTGTCTTTGTCCTCGACAGACCACACATGCAAGCGTCATTGCCTTGAAGCGCGCATCACCTCAACCCTAAGAACGAGCCGGCCTCGCCAAAGGTCTGCCTGACAGGCTGTGTTCTCCTGAGCGTCGGCCACCGCAGGGTTATAACACCCATATACACCAAAACGCCCACCAGACCTGCCGACGAGACACACGCAGCCAAGGTTCCTCGGATCATGTTCTGTTGCTCGCGTCTCTTGGTGTGGAACAGTTGCTTGCGCTCAAACTTCGACATGTCTAGTGTCGCAGCATGGGCAGTGTCTCCAGGCACTGACGATAAAGCCTGGACGGGCGTTCCTGCTATGGTGACTGGCAAAGACTCCGCAACACTGTTGACAATGTCGTATGTCAGCTGTGTCCACGACCTCTCAGGTACTCTCCTCCAAGGCAGGTTCGCCGTAGTCCCAAAGATCTTTTCCTTGTTCTCGCATGTCCACCTGCGCAAGTTCGGGTACTTCTCCAATGCTTCCGATAGCCACGGCTGCGGCAGGTCACTTGTGCTCATCTGACTCAACAATGCCAGCGCAAAACAGTCCAGCACGGCCAGATCGTCGCCAAAGAAATATTTCTTGCCTCGTAGTAATTCTTCAAGTGGCTCAAAGAAGTCCGCTGTTACAACTTCCAACCTGAATCTGGCCTGTTCCGCCGAGCTTCCTAGCAAGTTCGTCACGCTCTTCTTCGGCAGTCGCAGACTCTTTGGGATGGCTGCAGAAAGGCCTTCGTTCTCCTTCTTGAGCTCTTTCTCTCGTGTGGCATCTACATCAAGCCCGCTCAGCCCCAAATGCTCCGAGTGTTTTCGTGCGCTCTCCCGAAGTCGTAGCGGCACAGTCCAGCTTTGTGGCCAGGGAAGGATATCGGACAGCGCTGATCGAGTGGCGGTAGTGTAGTTGTCGCTGCTGACGTAGAAGCTCAAATCGAGCAGAGGGAGACCGCGCGATTCGAGGAAGGAAAGATAGGCTTCTGAGTCGGCCTTGGACTGGCCGCTGAGTGCAGAATGTGTTAATGCGGGACTGCTGCCCGGCTTGGATTCTACATGTTCGCTGGTGATGTAGGAAGCGATGTTCCGAAAGCCTGCGATCCAGATATGAGACGATGCATTGCTGACTTTCAAAGCAGGTAGTTCGTCGAAAGGAGACACCGACACATCGTTGCTCGGGACCAAAACCCAACGATCTGAGGGAATCGACGACTGAAGGAGAGCTATTGCAGCAAGGCACCCCGAATCGATGGAGGGCAGGCCAAATGCAGGACCATAGATGTGAAGCTCGATCATTGCTATCAGAAAAATAGGCTACCACCCTTTTGGAGGACGAAGCACTTGGTCAGGATGTAGCCGAGGTTCTACCATACGCCATCGCGTGGTCACATGATGCAGAGAGCAGAATGGTTCTCAGGAGGTTGAATGCCTTCAGGCTGAAACAGTATCTATGTAGGGCTGTTACTTGATAGGGCGTGATTGAGCTATATCCAGATAGCCACTTGGACGCTTTGACCGGATGCTAGGACGTGCTCCTGTCGTAGCCTCGGAGCAATAATGGAAAGTCTTCGTCAGGCTATCATGCAAGTCCTGGCTCAAGGACAGCGTAGGCCAAACTGAGCATCGAATGGTGCTGGCAGTCCAATCTGCTTCGGTGGTACACCTTGCATGAGCAAGTGACTCAACAGCCTCCCCGATGACTTTGGTGACCTTACTATGCATACGTATAAGTGGCATCTTGAAACGTTCAGAGGAAGAAGCGCTTGGCATTGTTCTTGAAAGCCGCGCCGAAGTCGTCGGTAGCTGCTTGCTCGGTGCTCGTGCTCCGCGACATCGGTGCTGTAGTAGAATAAGTAACTGTACCAAAGCGTGATCTAGGCATACCATTACCATGTACGCCTGGAGCATGAACACGAATGTGTAGTTCACGATCATCCGATGACTCGTGTGGTTCTGCGTGGGTATCATGCACACCGGCGGACTCCCCTTCATCTTTCTTGACACCATCGACGAAAGGTTTCATGCGATCTGCCTGCATTTTCTTGTACCACTCGGGTGCGCCTGGATCAACCCCGTACCGACCATCTGCGTAATCCTTCCTGTTGCCGTGATCATCAACCGTGTACGTCTGGACGACATCCAAACCGGGCTTCACTGTCTGCACGAGCATCGGCGCATTGTAAGACCCAGCACCGCCAGAGTATTGTGACTGCATATCCCTAGTGAACACTGCGCATAGCTCGGACATGTGGTGGTTATCGAGCAACTTTCCTGGATACTCTGGGTTTCTCTCCTCCTCCTCGTCCATGGCAGCCATCAAGCTCCGCATGGGTCGAAAGTATTGCTCTTTTTCAGAATCTGTCACAGCGCTGGACGCAAGGAAGACGTTGATGGCCTCCTCGAAGGAGGTGTCCTCCGTGATCTGACCACGCAATGCGCCATTCTTGAAGTTCTCTTGCTCGACGGCCTGCAAGAATGTATCACACATGGCCTGCTTCATAGTGTAATCCTCCATGATCGTATGGTTTGTAAGTTCGGTCTGAGAGTTATGGTTCGATGCGAAACTGGTAATGTAGCTGCAAGATGGCAAAATAGAAACCAATTTGTGGAAGGGCACCGCGCAATTTTGTATGCAAGAAGAAATTGAAACATTTTCACTTTGTTCGTGAAACGTGACGAGTGAACAGTGAAAGATTTCTGGTGTGTCTGTTCCTGCTCAGCTCGAGACTTGATCTCCATCACTTGACAAACACGGCTGCTTTGTGGTCATGGCTCGAACGTTTCAAACAACCAGCACTCTAGGACCCAATGGTGATCACAGTCCTCTGGCTTCTGTATTGCAAGTGTCGACGGCTTGTACCTAGATGCATTGATAGAGGCCAATGCACAAACACTGACAATGCCCAGTTGTCCAACCTTGACTTTCGCAGCACCGACTGATATCAAGTATACCCTTCACTGCCGGTGGCTCCTTGCTTCTCCACCTTGGCAGTCATAGCTTGGTAGAGCGCAGAGGTAGTGCAATGGCCATGCTCCTTTGCCTCTTTAGTTGAATTTGCTACCTGTCGATGCCGGCCCTTGTGACGCTTGCAAGCCTTCGAGTATGCTTTTTGTTGTGACAAAGAGTTCTCACAACTCATCCTTCTTTACACCCTTGATACCAACCAGTTCGGTCTCGAAGATCAAAGTGCTACCAGCTGGAATTGGACCCATTGCTCTTTTTCCGTACCCGAGCTCAGGTGGGATAGTAAGCTTCCTTTTCTCACCGATGCACATATCGAGAAGTCCCTCATCCCAGCTAGACCGGCCGTTAGCAGGTTTCGTGGGCTTGACACGTTCAGATGCCATGGCTTACCCCTTGATCACTCGTCCAGTGCCGACAACGAACGAGAGCGGTGTGCCTCGGTTGTACGACGCATCGAACTCTGTTCCATCCGCGGCGAGCGTACCACGGTAGTGAACATCGATGTGGTCACCAGATTTGGTCTTTCTTGTGCAGGTGACATCTGGTGTCTCGTTCTCGATGATCAACCCTTCGGGAATGGCAAGTGCGAGGCCGAGGAGGGCCAGAAAGGGTGCGAGTATCAACATGGTGTCGTGTTGTATGCGTTGTTCGGTATACAACACGTAGCAAAGAAGGGGTATCACAAGAGGCAGCATCGCGGGGTGGCCCCCAGGTCGCGAACAACGACAATCACCGACAGAAGGTTTGCCGATCACCAAGCCTCCCCATTGCATCTCCAAATTGAGCTCTTCGAATTGACACAAGTAGTATCTATAGAAGCCACTCTTTGCTCTACATCAGTACGGCACGACAACTGGGTTCATGAAAGTAGGCAAAGTACGAATTATTAGGTTTTCAGTAAGCTATGAAAGAATTTCTTCACTCGTTACGATGCTCTTACATGTTCATCATCATAGCAGCGCCTCCAAAGAGCGCAGCAGCACCAATAGCACCAGTCGGAAGGACTGCGAATCCCTGGCCTGAACTGGTACCTGCAGCGGCATCAGCAATGGACGTTGGAGCCTCGGTGTTGACCGTGGTTGTTGCAGTTGCCACACCACTAGTGAATGGTACGTCGGTAACGGTGCTGGTAACGTTGAAGGCTGGAGCTGGAGCCGAGGCTGAGGCGTCGGGCGTAGCAGTTCTGTTGCCTGGGTTCAGCACACTATCGATGACGTGAATGACACCATTCGAAGTGAGGACATTGGGGGTGACGACTCTAGCGCCATTGACAAAGATATCGCCATCTTCCTCCGTGATTAGGACATCAATACCGTTCATGGTGGTGAGCATGGTGCCATTGGAAAGATCAGTGGTGTAGGACACCGTGCCGTTGACAATGTGGTACTCTAGGATGCGGGCTAGTTCTTCATCGGTGGCGGTAGCAAGGTTTCCGCCAACCGCCTGGAACGCCTCGTTGTCAGGAATGAAGGCGGTAACATCTGTCAAGCCGTCGACAGTCGTGGAGAGGTCAGCAGCGCCTAGAGCTCCAACAGCAGATCTGAGGTCAAGCTGGACTGCGGTGTTGGTGATGTTCTGAGGGATAACCAGGAATTGATCGATAATGTAAATGACACCTCCATCGAAGGTGGTCCCGTTGCCGCTTCCAGTCATGTTGCCGGCGCCGGCGCTGATTATCTGCGATTCTGAAAGAATTCCAGAGAACAACGAGACCGTAGCGTTACTCGCGTTACTGCTCCGGATAGCCTCAACAACTTGACCCTGCGATACGTTGGAATACGGGCCTTGCGCGAGTGCTGTAGGTATGAACTCTGGCATGGTCATGAAGGTGGAGTAGGTTCCATTGAGGACGTGGTATGAGAACAAAGAAGTGATCATTTGCTCGTTGGCGTTGATCTCAGTGAGGGTATCGTTGGCAAGGACACTCATGAAAGCGGCATTGCTGGGAGCAAGCAACGTGATGTCCGACATATTGGTCAACTGGGTCCTGAAGTCTGGGAAAAGGTTCAGGTAGGTAGTCAGGTTCGACAATTCTTGCTGGCTCTCCAGCACGTCTGACAAGCTCTGGCCAGCGACGGCCGAGGCGAAGCTCGCCAGAGCAAAGGCTTTGAAATGCATTGTCGGAATTTGTAATGTCTAGGTAGTAGATAGATCAAAAAGCGCACAGATGCGAAACGAGGAGAGGATGAAGAAAGTGGTAGCTTTAGAAGGGAGTGCGCGATAGTTTAAGCATGTGCAGTGCTACCTTGCTCTCGCTGTTATATCACCGCAGGAGGGAGCTCAAGCTGCTGGAGCTCCGCACTAGCATGGTTACGACCGCAGCACAAACCCCACGCGGGGGTCATGTACAGTACGCGATTGGCTGAGTTGGGTGGTGCGATTGAGAACGCGCGATTTACAAGCGCAGCATTGTTCACCATCCACCCCGGTCTCGGCCATTCAGACCTGAGCCTAGAGAGGTGGCGCTGGATCACACGGCATCAGCCAAGCCATCGCCTCCATCCTCCTGCCTGTGAAAGTCCCGGCATCTTCAGCAGGAATTTGAATAACGACACGCACAAAATATACGTGTGATGGTAAAGCACTGCATGAAGAGCCTTGTGGTACGAGCAGCAGCGCGAACAGTGAAGGCAGGTGGTCGCGGTGCCTGTAATCTCCACTCAGATCAGGGCAAAGTCCCCATAGTTCGACGTCATTGACGCAAACCTAGCATGGCCTTGCATCAGTGGCGCCTGAAGCGCGAGCACCTTGCATTCCAATAGTGGTGAAAAGCGCTTCGGTAGTGTGAATATTCCTGGGAGTAGCCATATTCTCTATCCTCGCCAAGGCCTTGATCTTACGCACGGCAGCTACAGTGTGTCGGCTTGGTCTTCTTTACAGGTTGTAGATGCAGAGGTCGAGCTTGAGACCATCTAGTCTGTTCTTTGTTATGCCAGATACAGATATCATGCGCTGTAAAAGTTTGTTTGGCATGCGACCGGACAGTCTGGAAGCTACCTGGTGTCGAGTGAAGAGGGGATAAAAACCTTCGCCTTAAGTCGAAGTTCTTGCTTCACGGTGGAGAGGCATAGCTCTTTCTACTAACCCAGATCGTCTGCGTGTTGGAGCTCTCGACCCCGCCAAGTCCTTTCGGGCGGATCATCTATAGCCGAGCACACCAGTTTTCCTTCCGAGGCCAACATGGCACGCCCCCAGCCGCCCGATGACCGTTGGTGGCTTGACGCACAACATATGCCGGGTCTGCGAAGAGTGATCATGGTAATCGGGACGCTTCCAACACGATGAATGTCTTCATATATAGGGTCATCCAAGGTCTACCAGTCTCTATACGCCAATTCAATCATGACCCATGCACGGTCGAGTCTCAGTAATCTCGTTGTTCTCAGATATTGGCCTCCTAGTGAAGCCTAATGCACGAGGTTGATCGAGCATTCCATGGTGTCGGGTCGTCGATCGGTGTCAGTCGAGGCACATGCGAATCTTGCTGGGAGCTGTGTCATCACAGCCTTAGGCCAGGTCATCTACATTTTGCGATAATGTGTTGATCTGAGGTCAATGAACCACTGACCGATCGCAGCTCTCTTTAATATACTCGACCCAGCTCAAGCACCTGACGACTCACTCATATCTCACTGACGTACCATGTCGATATGAACCCGATGCGTCGTTCTGCGGTATATCTTGCGTTTCAGCCGGACGGGCGTTACCATCAACACTAGCGATCATGATCACTGATGCATTCATCTCCACGTAGGTTGGTTTCAGCAACCTTGACACGTTTTGCTTCGGTTGTTTCGTCGTCAGATCTGCAGTGGATGGCAGTGCCTCGGTCAGCTCGTTCACCTGCTAAAATCTCGACCTGGCTGTTGCTCATACTCAGGAACAGCGCTTCTAGCATGACAGAACTTCATTGAACCCACTTTGTCGCTCACCGCTTGGTCATCTTCCAGACCTGCTTACCATGGAGACTGGTCGCTGAGGGATCGCAATCAAAGTAGGAGTATGGAATGTTATGACCGTCTTCCCACTACCAGGCTTTGAAGAATTTTTTAGGCGCTACACATCCGTTATTTCCTACAACCTCCACATTGATCCGCTCCCTTAACGTCAAGATGCCTAGGTACCATACCGTTGCCCCAAAGTGACGAGGTATCGAGGCTGCTGTACAGTTAGCAGCGTGACTCGGCAGAATGGAAGGCTGGGCTTTCAGGCACGCAGTCCGTCGGTGAGAACGCAGAAACTTTAATGGGCAGCCGCTCGCTGACGCAGAGAAATAGGACAAGGCGGGTGGAGCGCTGGTTAGCACTTCCTACTTCATACCTGTCATGAATGGCTTGCTAGAAGTCCTCCGAATAGCCGGCAAATTCGTGGTGGGGTGTCTGGTGCAGAGTAGCTTTGGCAAGGCAAGAGGTTTGAGGTTTGGCAATATGCCTGTTGGACGCTTGTTGCAGGGTGGAAATGACGGCTGGCTGAAGAAGAATCAAGACCACGGATTGGATATGGCTGAACGGAGAGGGATGGTTCAATTGTTGTCGTGCTCGCTGCCGATGTTCCGTTGCATCCTACGCAACTGGGTAGGCTGGACAAGCGGGCGTCTGTGGACGTTGCGAGAACGGGTGGTTGGGCCCGAACTCGTCCGGAGATGTTTTCATTGCGTTTTCCACATCGAGTAGGATGCCACGTGAGCCTGTGGTAATGAAGAATATGACAAGCGATGAGGCTCTGTTTCCCGCCACAGTTGAGCAGAGTGTTGGTATGGTACAGGACACATCGGTCAACGGTCTGTTTGCGGCTGCAGCGGAAGCCGTGGAGGAGTCCTTTCCAAATGCCTTATGCTTGGCAGAGAGCATGGAAGGGCCAACGGAGTTACGGCGGAGGCTATTGACCCAGAGAGGCTCAAGCGGGCTGTTGCGCAGTATGGTGCTGGAAGGTGAAACAAGTATAGTACTGTACCTAGTGTGCATGAAGCATCCAGCACATCACTACTCTATATGTTCCGCATTGGTGGTTATCTCGAGCTCGGTAGTTTAGGTTTGACATGACCGCTGTCTGCCTCCGCCTGTTGTGCATATTCGCTCGAGCCAATCAGACAATTCTATGTCCATGTTTCCATTTTCTCCTTGACGAGAGAACGCGCATAACTAAAGTGGACTTGTTGCCACGTGCTGAAATCCTTGACGATCAAATTACTAGTAGCTCATGATCGCTCTCATTCCCTTGGCTTGTGCTGTATGGCGGGCAGCTGCACGCACTCCATGAGTACAGTACCTCGCAATGTGAGCCTCCCGTGATATGTTTTGCTGATCTGTTGACCCAGATTTGGGTTGTTCGCACAGCAGCAGCGCCCTGAAACGGGACACAATGCTTGCCAAAGAGCGTTGAATTGGGTTTGATAAGGTACCACCTTGGCGATACTAGCTTCGAATTCAAATTAGATTGAGAAGTAGTGTCTTGTAAATATTCAAGCGGACCAGTCCGTGAACTCAAAACATGTGTACCTTCAATGTCGAAAAGGGAGAAGTAGTACATGCTCTAGCAGCTCGAAGTGTTCACGGGGAAGGGAGTAACACAACTAGGGGTCCAATCATTGTGTCCGAGCCATACGATCTACACTCGATGTAGCTTGTTTTGCCGGACAACGGAGACAGTATCGACACATGAAATGAGACAATTGGCGGATAAACATTCCTTGGGATGGCTGTACACATGACCTGCCTGTCCAGGATAAGCTGTTCCCAGTCCTGGCAGGACGAAGTTAGACCCTCATCATTCAGACAATCAGGATTGGACACAGGCAACCTACGTGCGCCGCGGCAATCGCATGAGTGTAACATGTTTGTGGGTGCTTGCAGCTCGGAAAAGTTGTCAAAGCAATGTCAGCCTCAGTTATACTTTGCCGCTACTTTGGTAGACCGCACCATGAGACGGGATTCGAAGAACGCGGACTTGGTTATGGCAGTTCCGTCCATCCTCTGCGTCTCCCCATTGCTCGATTCTACGACCATCATCATTGAATGCTTTCGTCCCTGACTTCAGTGGCGAACTTATGTGGTGTTGTCAATGCTGTCCTGTGCAGGAAAGAACAGACATTCTGAGTAGACGGAACGGAGCTGACCGTCTGGAATGATAGTCGATCAAGCAAAACTTACGCGGTAAGATCATAAGAGTGCCCATCGGCATTAGCGTACCGGGAGGATCACTGGCGCAGTACATCAATGAACGAAAATAATTGGCTGGATAGAGCAACGGTGGTCTGCAGACCAACACGTCTGCAGTCTACTGATCACATCATCTTACGGCACACGACACAAGCAGCGAAGGTAATGACTCCCCCGACTGTTATTGCCTGTCCTCATATACCTCTTACTCAATGTAATATGCTTAGACTAACATTACAAACATTTCTGATCAATAACAGGACTCGCCATGAACGTGCAAAGATAGCAGTGAAAATTCTGTATAGATTATTCTGCGGCGTAGTGGCGAGGACACCGCAGGCGAGGGGTCGGGGGCAAGCGATCTTCGGGACAGACACCGAAAGTAGCAAAAACAAAAGATAGCGTGCGACAAGCTAAGCCAAGCCTGCCAAAAGCTGCCCAGAAGCAACAGATAGGAAAGCTTGAATTGCTTGGATTCTCGGCGTCGCCTTGATCTTCAGATGTCCTCCTGTTCCTGATTGGTTACTATGCGGCAAGTGCGCAATCAGCACCTGCCATCCAACACTTTGAGTGTAACCGTGGGGCGAACACGATGGTCTACGGTCGCATTTCCACTCGGTTGCGACTATCAGATTTGCGGAACACACCCTGGTTGGCCTTCTTTCGCCATTACTAGCCGTATTCTTGGCCATGACTATCCTAGAACTGTTCCATCCTACTGGTTCGGCTACGGGTCTGGGCCACCGTGCCACACTTATCATTCGCTCTTCGGCCACTCACGACGCAGCACTATCAGCAGCCCCTGGGCCGTGATAAGCTTTCACCCGCAGATCATGTTACTGTCGCATGCCACCGAACGCCTCTGAGAACTTAGCACGCCTTCCTCGGTTGGAATCTGAACGGCGGAGACCACTGGAGGTTCACTTTCGGACCCGACTTTCAATAGCTCAAAGTCTTCATATACCTTGTGCCTATCCCCTCACTCCACGGTCCTGGTCTTCTTGTCAAACCTGCTCTTGATTCTTTCTGAAGATCTGCCTTGATCAATACACGGTCACCATCATGCCTATTCCCCAGTCTATGCAGGGTGGCGCCCTGGAGGATATTGTCCATGACCAGCGGAGAACATCTGTGACGGACAAGGGCATGCACACGGACGTCTACGTGCCCGACTTGGCTCCTGGTGACCGACATCCGACGCCAGATGAGCTTCACGGACCTAACGCCCTCAGAAGAGTTGCGGCGCCTATCCCCTGGGCTGTGTACACCGTCGCATTTGTCGAGCTCTGCGAACGATTCTCCTACTATGGAACGCAAGTAGTCTATTCAAATTTCGTCTCGAGGCCTCTACCCCCGGCGGTTGGTGGAGCTCCCGGCTCACACCACAATACTGGTGCAGGTGGCCCCAGTGATCAGGGTGTTTCTGGTGCACTAGGACAAGGAGTTCGAACTGGTCAGGGCATCAACACCTTCAACACCTTCTGGATCTACCTTATACCACTTCTCGGTGCCTACATGGCTGACGAACACTGGGGTCGATACAAGACAATCTGCATTTCTATCGCCGTCGCAATTGTCGGTCACGTCATTCTGGTGATCTCCGCCATCCCTCCAGTCATCGTCAACGAGTCAGCCTGTTTCGCAATTTTCATTGTCGGTCTCCTCATCATGGGCCTGGGCACGGGTGGTTTCAAGCCCAACATCTCACCTTTGGTCGTCGAGCAGATTCCACTTACCACTATTGTTGTGAGGGCTCTTCCCTCGGGCGAGAACGTCATCGTTGACCCGACAATCACCCAGAGCAGGATTTACCACTATTTCTACCTGTTCATCAACATCGGTGCCTTAGTTGGTCAGATTGGTATGGTATATGCTGAGAAGTACGTTGGTTTCTGGCTCTCTTTCCTCATGCCGACCATTGCCTTCCTCACCACTCCAGCGATCATGTGGTGGGGACGAAAGAGATACCAGCAGAAGCCCCCATCTGGCTCCGTGGTCAGCAAGGCCTTCAAGACTCTCTTCTTTGCCCTTCGTGGACGATGGTCGCTCAACCCTCTCCGCTTCTGGAAGAACACTCACGATGGCACCATGTGGGCTTCTGCAAAGCCATCCAACATCCCGCGTGAGCAGCGTCCAGCATGGATGACCTTCGACGATGCCTGGGTCGACGAAGTGCGACGTGGATTTGCTGCCTGCGCGGTTTTCACCTGGTATCCTCTTTACTGGTTGGCGTACGGCCAGTTGACCAACAACTTCACACAGCAAGCCGCCACAATGACCTTACATGGCGTTCCGAATGATGTCGTCAACAATCTCGATCCCTTTGCCCTGATTATCTTCATTCCTATCTGCGACTCGTTCTTGTACCCGGGCCTTCGAAAGATGGGTATCCAGTTCACCGCCATCAAGAAGATTACCTTTGGTTTCTGGCTTGCAGCGCTTGCTATGGTCTGGGCCGCCGTTGTTCAATACTACATCTACAAGACCTCGCCTTGTGGTCACGATGCCAACTCCTGCGTGGCCGACGACGGTACCATCCGTCCATCTCCCCTCAACGTCTGGATACAGACTGGTTGCTACGTTCTTGTCGCCTTTTCTGAGATCTTTGCCTCCATCACCTCGCTTGAGTATGCCTACTCTAAGGCTCCACGAAGCATGCGGTCTTTGTGCCAGGCTGTAGCTCTCTTCACCAACGCCATCTCTGCTGCTATTGCTGAGGCTTTGACGCCTCTTTCTGCAGATCCCCTTCTTGTGTGGAACTACGGTGTATTCGCCGTCGTTGCGTTCATTGGCGGCTGTCTCTTCTTCCTACAATTCCGAGGTTTGGACAGGGAGGAAGACGCTCTCAACATGCTTCCCGAAGGTCACGTGGTCGCCGCCAAGGACATTGAAGACCCCGAGCCTATTGGACGTCCAGGGCCACAACCTATCGAGACTATTGAAGAGAAGCACTAGAGCATCTCTGATACCTAGTCCTCGAATGTTCATAAATGTATCATGAACATGAACCATGAGCCTTCGTGATTTGTAGTAATGAAAATGTTCGTTGCACAAGTTTTGGAGCTTTTCGTATGATGCCTAGGATGTGAGTCGGCTCTGCTGCACAGTTTAGGCTCTCATTAACCGTGGCCCCACAGTATGTGCTACCACCTCTGACTGCTCCTTCATCTTCTTCCTCTGTCTTTCCGAGTTCTTTGCCATCACTTCCTCTCGTCCAATCCTGCCTACTAATGACGAGTAACCCTCGCCTTCGACGTTCAACTTCTTTTGTGGCGAGAATGACGAACTGACCTTGATGACATAAGCTCGAAATGGGCATGATGCACAATTTAGCCTACAAACGATGGCGTCAACCAAAATGCAATCGTCACATGTTCTGGAGTTTAAGTCGTGTGCCATCGAGAATTATTGCTGACCCAGTACTAATTGCTAAAGAGACAAGTGATCTGCTTCCAGTGCCTCGATTATGTTCTAACCAACAAGGCCATCGCTTCTTCTTGAACCACCGTGTTTATAATTTTGCCAGAGCCGACCGTTTGACATCAGTATGGGCCGGCCTCCATCGTGGCGCAAGACGGTCGTCGTTGGTGCAGGACCCGTTGGCTCGTTAGCTGCTATCTATGCTGCGAACAGGGGTGACGAAGTCGAAGTGTACGATTTAAGGCCAGGTACGTGAGGCCACCATTGCCAACACACAATTCCAGTGCTGACTGTCGCCACCACAAGATCTTCGCGACGCAAGCACGCATCCTTCAAGCCTAGTCAAGTCTATCAACCTAGCACTCTCAGAACGAGGCAGCAACGCCATTCGCTCAGCTGGCTATGACGACCTCCTCGAGGCTGTATTTGCTACCACTATTCCGATGCATGGCCGCATGATACACACCGCAAGCCGCTCAGGAACCCTCCAGGAAGAAGCTCAAGCCTACGACGTTCACGGTCGCTATCAACGTAGCATCGACCGCAATGAACTAAGCAAAGTGCTCCTCGACAAGCTTGACACTATGCCAAACGTCAAGGTCTTCTTTCAGAAGAAACTGACCGGTGCAGACTTTGACAGCAAGAAAGCCTGGTTCGAAGACCTCTCCGCGAAGCCGGAGTACTCACGTGAAAATCCGAGCCGCCGCGCCCCTGAGCATGAAGTGCATTTTGATTTCATGATTGGTGCTGATGGTGCGTATTCAGCTGTGCGTTTTCACCTCATGAAGTTCGCACCAGTGGACTACTCCCAGAGTTACATCGACTGCCTGTGGTCCGAGTTTACGATGCAGCCCGCAAAATCGGCGAGCAGGTATCCAGGGGGCTATCAGATAAGTCCGAACCACCTGCACATCTGGCCGGCGGGCAGCAGTATGTTTATTGCGCTTCCAACGCATGGTGGGAGCTTCGTATGTACGCTGTTTGGGCCAGTCGCGCTGTTCAAAGAACTTGAGGAAGCTACAAATTCGTCGGATACGTCTTCCTTCATCGCAAAGTTCGATCAGCTATTTCCTGGTGTGACGACTCATATCGAACCTGAGTCGCTACTCGAGCAATTCAGGAACAACCCGCACCTATCACTGATCAACATCAAATGCGCGCCTCACCACTACAGTTCTAGAGTCGTGATCCTTGGGGATTCGGCAAACGCAATGGTACCATTCTACGGACAGGGTATGAACGCTGGTCTGGAATCTGTCAGAGCACTCTTCGATATCATCGATCGGTCTAAACAAGCTGCCTCACGTCAGGAAGCAGGCTTCTCGGTGCAGGCCCATGGAGACGAGGACATCGACTGGCATGACCCGGAGCATTGCCTCGCCGCCGCCCTCAAGGAGTACACCCACACGCGAGTAGCGGATGCCCATGCCATCTCCGATCTGGCATTAGGCAACTACGATGAGATGACAAGCGGCGTGGTCAGCAAGCGCTACAAACTTCGGAAGTCGACCGAAGAAACAATCGACAAGTGGTTTCCCGGTTTGGACTGGAAGACCCAGTATGCGAGAGTCAGCTTTGGGAACGAGAGGTATAGCGATGTGATAGCAAAGGCGAAGAAGCAGGGAAAGGTATTTGATGCACTTGTTAATACTGCTAGCATTGGTGTTGTAGCCAGTGTAGCGTATTATGTTTGGAAATATACGCAGCTTGGTCGGAGATGACCCGGCAGAGAGCAGTCAGTGTCGGGGCAAATTTGATGTTGGTAGTCTATAGATCTGGATCGAAGTAACGGGCGGAGTAAAGAGGCGGCACTGTCTCCGTCGTACTGGGAGAGTGTTGTACTCGGTCCGGTGCTATTTGTTCCGTTGCACTAGGGATCACAGAAATCGAGGAGTACTAGGCAAGTCTAGATAGACTTATTTCCCATCTACATCATTGGTTGCCAGCCATGCTTCACGCAATCTACTACATACAGACCACGCCAAGCTGGGCCTAGCACTTCTACTATGCTCAACCCGCACGGTACCTGTCCAGTGGTAGAAGCTAGCGGAGTCACGGAGGGATCACCGAAGATCCCAGCAGCAGACCGACAAGTCCGTATCCATTATCCAAGCGACAGGAAACAATTCGCGGAGACAGCTCACTGAGACCCGGACTTGTGGGGCCGCTGTTGAACCGCGGTACAAAAAAGCTTGCTACAAGCTAAGTCCGCAGAACCCAAGGTACCTTTCCCATACCAGAAGGTAGAAAGATCATACTCCTCTTTGCAGCATTAACGCACAGTGTTCCCGTCTGCCTCTGATATCATGAAGTGCTTCCCCGGACTTGTTAGCCAGCTAGGAGCTGCCAGCTCGGTCATCAATCCCCGAGGTGGCAGGGGTGTTCTGGACTACATATAGACACGCAGTAGCTATCAGCAACGGTACTAGGAATGTCTTCTAACTAACGCGAGTCTCTGCCACAGCCATGCGATACGTGTTCTCCCTGCTAGGCTTAGCGGCCATATGCCATGGCCAGCAGCTCATCCTCGATTCGTGCACACCAACAGACCTGGCATGCATCGAGAACAGGACACGAGCTGATCAAGCTCTCCTTGAGATCCCAAACTACGTGACCTTTCCAATTGACAATGACCCCTTCTACGACACGCCAGCAAACATATCCCAGGCTCAACCAGGCCAGATCCTCAAGCTCGAGACATATAGCAACGTGTCATCCTACGACATTCCACCCGGCCAATCTCTAAGCAGATTCATGTACGCGTCGGTCGACAACCTCAACAACACCGTCCCCGCCACGGGCTCCATCCTCTGGCCATTCACGCCCAAAAGCTTCAACGGCTCCTCGTCCACCTACCCTCTCGTCGCCTGGGCCCACGGCACGTCCGGCATCACCCGGCAATGCGCCGTGTCCAACCTGCGCAACCTCCAATACGACTTCCGCAGCGTCTTCACTCTCGCCAGTCTGGGCTACGCCGTCGTGATCGCCGACTACGTCGGGCTCGGCACCGACGCGCCCTTCAACTACCTCGCGTACAAGCTGCACGCCAACGACGTCGTGTACAGCATCCTGGCCGCGCAGTCTGTCTTCCCTCAACTCTCCGCGGACTGGGTCTCGTTCGGCCACTCCGAAGGCGGCGGCGTCGCATGGGCCATCGGCGAGCGCCAAGCAACATCTCCAATCCCGGGCTTCCTCGGCACCATCGCGGCCGCACCGCCGCCGTTCCCCATCAGCACCGACAGCCCCGTCGGCAACAGCGTGTTCACGGCCTTCCTCTCCTTCACCATCTCGCACCTGTACGGGCTCAACCTGACGTCGATCTTCAAGCCGGTGCCGCTCGCGGCGCTGCAAAACGTGCGCGCCATCGGCGGCTGCAACGACGCCGGCTACGCCGCCTTCGCCACCTTCAACGCCTCGGACATCTACGCCAACACCTCGTGGCCGTCGTCCGCGGCCGCGCGCGCCTTCGCCGCCGACTACAGCGTCTCGGGCGCCGCGCTCGGCGGGCCCCTGCTCATCCTGCAGGGGTCTGCCGACTCGGTCGTCGGCACCGCGGGCGCCACCGCCGGCTACGAGCTCACCTGCGCCGTGCCCGCCAACGCCAACGTCAGCGTCGAGTACGTCAGCGTCGTCGGCCAGGACCATAACCCCAGCCTGTACGCCAGCCAGCGCGAGTGGTTGCAGTGGATCGAGGACCGGTTCAACCGCGTGCCGTTCTTGCAGAGCGGGTGCAGCATGCGCAATTTGAGCTCGGAGAGGGGAGGCGTCGAGGTCGTGCAGACGGCCGAGAGGTTCGTGGTTGAGTATACGAAGCCGTGGATTACGATTTTTAGCTCGACCTTCTTGCCCAGTTGGTACTGGCCGTTTAGTCTAGGGTATCAGCAGGGGAGTTCGTAGGTTGAGGGTTGATTGGTGGAGTGGTTGAGGATGAGGATTGGGGGTAGGATGCTGAGTGCAGTGGAGATGTCGGTGGTGGATGGGATGGATAGATGACTGGGTGAGACGAGATTGTGTGTGCAGCGACGGAAGACAATACCTTGTCTCGTTCCATCTCGTCCGTGACTTCGACAGGCAATGTGAGGTCAAGATCTAGGTAGTCAATTCACACCGTGTTTCAATGTAGCCCTTCGCCGATCTGACGCTGCATCTCAACTAGTCCGTCGAGCGCTTTAATCACCCACACCACACCACTGTTCACTAGCGTATCGCGTCGCATCGCATCGCACTGAACATGGCAGTTCATGAGGCAGAGTACGTGCCCACGACGTGCTGTGACAATTACAAGGATCTCGAAAGATCGTCAAAAGAACTCTGAGTAACTGATAGACCGAGACACACGCTGCAGCCGATACAACCGCTTTGAGTTCGTGCCCTGCATCGTGGTAGTCGATGGAGTCAAGCATGCACAAGATAACTTAGGGTGCGAGCGACAAACTTACGCCGGGACTGGAGTACCTCGATGTCAACCTGGTAGCGTGTGAAAAAAAGATGCGCACGTCGCGGTCATGGATCTGCAGCGCAACATCTTCAGACAGTCAAGGACACGGTACGCTGGTGAGAAGTGGAAGGGGGCAAGTGTGGGCTGCAGTATGTGAGACACACACTCTCCTCCCTTGTGCTAGTCCAATGCTTCGTCTGCCGTCGCTGCTTGCTGTACTGGACCGCCAAGTCTTGTGTGTGGTAAGAGAGGGCTAGCGTTGGAATTTGCAGGTGAGAGCAGTCCTGGGTCGAGTCCTTGTCTGACACAACCGATGCTCGCAGGGGTAAAGTGGTGTGCGAGGACTGGGTTGGGATGCCATCGGGTCAAGCACGAGCTAGCACGGAACGCAGATGGCAGACGGCAAGACACACGGCAAGGAAGACATGGAAAGTGTGCTTGCTCTTCACTTCTCGCACCCTACATCCAAGCTGCATCCCAACGCCCACGCGATAAAACGACAGACAGACGCTCACATTCGGCCCTTACAACCTGGCCTTGGGCGAATCATCAAGATACGTCTGGCCCCTCCTCAACTGGTCCACGGCCTCGCGCACCATATCCAGCACGATGTCTTTTGCCGGCTTGACATCTTTAATAATGGCCGCGACCTGGCCCATCAAAAACGGCGGGTCAACGTCGACATCGTTCTCCATGTCGTGGGCCAACGGCACGATGCCCTGGTCGGTCAGCTCCTTGATCTTCTGCGGCTGACTCTCCCATTTCTGGAGGTAGTCGTTCATGCGGACGCGCAGGGGCCGGCCGCTCACGACCAGCGTGCGCAGGGTGTCGGTGAAATCGGCCGAGACGACGGCTTCCTTGTGCAGGCGGCTGGCGCCCGACTCCTCGGCGGCGACGAAGCGCGTGCCGACCCAGACGCCGACGGCGCCCTGCATGAGCGAGCTGGCGAGGCTGCGGCCGTCGTAGATGCCGCCGGCGGCGACGACGAGGGCGGGCTCGCCGGTCAGCGGGCTGGTGTATCGGCGGGCGACGTCGCAGACGGAGGGGATGAGGATGCTGTTGGCGATGTCGCCGGTGTGGCCGCCGCCTTCGCCGCCCTGGGCGCAGACCATGTCGACGCCGGCCTTGAGGGCCTTTTCGGCGTGTTTCGGGGCGCCGACCATGTTCATGACGAAGATGCCGGCGGCGTGCAGGCGGGCAATGACGTGTGGGGGTGGGACGCCAACGGCGGAGATGAAGAGTTTGGCGCCCGAGTCGATGGTGACGGTGATGAGGTCGTCGAGCTGGCCGTGGGTGTAGTCGTGGTTGGTCTTGCGGGCGGAGCCGCCGACTTGGGGGAGGGCCAGGTCGACGCCAAACGGGAGCGACTTATCGGTCAGGTTTGCTTTGAGGTCGTCGATGATCTGGGGGTGGACAAGGGCGTTAGTTGGGGCTGACAACAGCAGTAGTGGTGTCTCATCAAGGGTATGCTTGCTGGCGCTTACTTCTTGTAATTGCTTAGGCGAGTAGCCCAGCCCGCCTATACATCCAATGCCGCCTGCATTCGAGACCGCTGCGGCGAGAGGCCCGCCCGACGTCCTGGCCATGCCGGCAAGCATGATGGGGTACTTGATGCCGAGGAGCTTGCATAGCGGTGTTGTGAGCTGTGGTTGCGACATTTTTGACGGTATCTATTGTGTCTACGAACAGGTCAAGGAGTGGCACGCGAAGGTCAGCAGCAGGACAAGCTCGCCATATGTAGACTGCCTACTGTCCAGCGTGCAGCGTGCAGTGTCTGGGGATCCGCGGCGCAGGTCGGTTCGCGTGCAGATCCAGGTGTGGGGAGACGCCGAGGTAGCTGAGGCAGCAAGGCACGAACATCTGGTCTGATGAGAAACGAGGCTCAAGAGGCTAATTATTGGCTACCAGCTCCTCGCCAAGCAGCCCTGATCAACGGCGTCTTCCAAATTGCACACACAGACTTGTACATGGAATGGCAATCCTAATGCTTGACGCCATTGACGACAGCGCCTACTGGGAGGCCGTTGGGCTGAGCCTCGGCCATCTTCTGTGCCGCCTCGGGCCCCAACGTCTTACCGCCCTGGCTCTCTGCCTGACGCTGCTCATGCTCCTGCACCAGCATGTCATCTTCCGGCTCCCCGTCCCCCTCGATGTAGCTTTCCTCCTCGTCCTCGTCCTCTTCGTCGTCGTACTCATCGTACTCGCTCTCCGTCTGGTCGTCGATCATCGGCTGTACCGGCCCACTTCGGCCCTGCTCTTGCATCGTCTTGATGATGTTCCTCATCTTGATGTCGGCGGCCTTCAATTTCTCGATCTCGCGAAGGTGGCGATCTCTTTCCTCCGCCATGGTCAGGATGTTGTTCCTCACCGCATCGTGCTTCTTGGTCAACTTGGAATTCTCCTTCTCGAGCATCTTCGTCTTCTTGCTCATCTCCTCCATTTCCTTGCGGAAGGTCAAGAACAGTTCGTTTGAGTTGTTGAGCGTGTCTTCCACCTGCTACAGAGTGAGTCTCAGCTTCAGCACGTCTAACAATATGGGTGGGGAGCACTCGGCTTACCTGTTTGAACTTCTCCACGTAGATGTTGAGTTGCGAGCGCAGTTCGGCTTCGGTATGTGAGAAGGTGCTGACCTGGTTGGTGAGCGTGCGACAGCGGGTCGCCTCGGCGTCGGCACGCTTCCGTTCGACTTCGTGCTTGGCCTGCAAGTGAGCGATCTCGGCGTCTTTATGGCGCAGGATGGATTTGAAGTGCAGCTCGCGCAGTTCGGCTTGGTCGAAGAGCACTTTGCAGCGTGTCTTGATGCTGGGAGCATGGTCAGTGGTGGGCAAGGGGCAAAGCGGTGGACGGGTCGCGACTTACACCTCGTCCAGCTCCATGTGCAGGCTCTCCGCATGGCTGGGCGCTTTGGAGTTCATGACATCCTGCACATCGTACAGCAGGCCATCCAGCCGGTCGTTGACGTCTTCTCGCGCCCGCTTCTCCGACTCTTTCAGCTTGCCGTTCTCATCCTTCAGCTTCTTGTTGTCTTGCTGGAAAGTCCGGCTCAGCTTCTCCATCTTGTCCTTCTGCACTGTGGCCTTGTTGTGCTCGGTGGTGATCTTGTCCTTCTCCTTCTGCAACTGGTCCGACTTCTTCTTGCTCTTGGCCAGTTCTCGCTCCAGCTTCTTCATCGAGGCAAAGAGGTCGTCGTAGCGCCTCTTGATGACATCGGCGCGCTCCTGGTCCCCCGTGATGCGGTTCAGTTCGTCGTCCACTTGGCGGCTTTCCTTCTTCACTTCACGGTCGACTTCTGCCTGCTGCGTTTTTTCCCCGGCTTTCTCCTGCTCCAGCTGGGCCAGTCGGGCCTGGATCAGCTTCGCATTCTCCTCCGCGCTTGGTTTGTCCTTTTTCGCCTTGGTCTTCTTGGTTGTACTGGCCGGTGGAGGTAGGTCTCCACTGATGCTCGGCATGGCCGCATTGGTAGAGTTCGTCGACATTGCTGCTGGGTGTCTTCTGACAATGGAAGTTACTTCGTTAGGTGGTGCGATGTATCAAAGTGTTGGCTCCAGCAAGCAGATTGCGCATCGTTCAACCAGCGTCAAACCGCCGCTCTTGTGGTTTATCCTGGACCACCGACTACTTCCAGCCTTGCTCTGCGACGTCACGCACGTATCGAATTGATTCGCAGGAGTGGACAGGTGATTGGAGATGTGACTGGATCACGTCGATATCGCCTCGGGCTCGTGTAGTGAGATGTGAGATCGGTATCGCTGCTGGCCGCGGGCTGAATACACTATTATGCGTGCTACTGGAAAACAAGTCGATCCTCCCAATGTCGATATAGCTAGATCGCTGAAGCAGAATGAGGCCAAGAGGGGTGGTGCCGTGAGTCGAAGTCAAGATCGATCGCCTGGAGCACGTGACGTCGCCCATCTCTGCGCCTTCCTCACACGTCCAAGCGACGCGCCTTCCATCCATACATCATACACCAAGACATTATCGCCATCCTAGATCACGAGCCATTGAGGGAGAGTCGACGCGTCCGGGCAACGACGACAGAAAGCGACGCTCAAGCCACCTTTCGCTCGACTTGAGTGCCACCCACAATCTCATTGACTGCCACCGAGACACTTGCGAACACCCACCGGATAGCGACTGCTTTGCCCTGGGTCTTGTGATACCTGAGGACTCCGCTTCTTGGAGGGTCGAGGGGGATGCTACGGCATGTTGGCCGCCACGGAGTGCCCCGAAGTGGTACAACAGCACTGCTCAAACGGGCCCACCCACAACGAGCCTATGCTTCGGTGACAAACATCGACAGCTACCCTCAACTCGGTGAGCATCTCCATGGCTTCACCCTGAAAGAGAAGAAGCATGTGCCAGAGCTGCATCTGACAGCGCTCCAGCTCGAGCATGATAAGACGGGCGCTGAGTATCTGCACGTGGCCAGGGACGACAAGAACAATGTCTTTGCCATCAATTTCAAGACAAATCCTGTCGACCGTACTGGTCTCCCACACATCCTTGAGCATGTCACCTTGTGCGGGAGCGAGAAGTTCCCCGTGCGCGATCCCTTCTTCAAGATGATGCCACGCTCTCTAGCCAACTTCATGAATGCTTTCACCTCCTCAGACTATACCTCGTATCCTTTCGCAACCACTAATGCCCAAGACTTCCGCAATCTGGCCTCCGTCTATCTCGATGCCACCTTACATCCTCTCCTCAAACGCACCGACTTTCTGCAAGAGGGTTGGAGGTTAGGTCCAGAAGACCCACGAGCACCGGCCACTGACGAGAACACCATCTTCAAAGGCGTAGTCTACAACGAGATGAAAGGTCAGATGTCCGACGCCAGCTACTTGTACTACATCAGGTTTCGTGAGCACATGTTTCCTTCGCTCGAGAACTCTGGAGGTGACCCAGAAAAGATGACCGATCTGAGCTACGAGAAGCTGGTCAAGTTCTCCAAAGAACACTACCATCCTAGCAATGCTAAAATCTTTACCTATGGAAATATGCCTCTGACTGACCACCTGCAACAAGTCGACGAAGCATTGTCCAAGTTTAGCCGCACCGGAAGAGATTCCGACCTCAAAGGTCCCATCGACCTCAGCAACGGCCCTGTCTCTTATGACGTATCCGGACCGCTCGATACGATGCAGCCGCCTGAAAGGCAGACAAAGTCGTCCGTCTCATGGCTAGGCTGTCAAACCTCGGACATTGTGGAAAACTTCTCTTTGAGCATCATGTTGTCCTTATTGATGAGTGGCTATGGCTCGCCTCTTTATCAAGGACTCATCGAGTCAGGCCTCGGTACAAATTTCAGCCCCAACTCGGGCTACGATTCGTCTGCTAAGCTCGGCATCATGTCAATCGGCCTTGACGGCATGAAAGAAGAGCATGCGACAGACCTTAAGAACACCATTCAATCCATTCTGCGGGAGAAGGCGCACGAGGCTTTTCAACCGCACAAGATCGAAGGCTATATGCATCAACTGGAAATCGCCCTCAAGCACAAAACTGCCAACTTTGGCATGGGCATGCTTGACAAGACCATACCAGGCTGGTTCAACGGTATAAGTCCCATGCAAGGCCTCGCCTGGAACGACATCGTCAACGCATTCAAGGACCGACTAGCAAAGGGCAATCTATTCGAGGACCTTATGCAGAAATATTTGCTCAACGATCACTGCATGCAATTCACGATGCGCCCATCAGAATCATACAATTCTGAACTCGAGCAGCAGGAAAAGCAGCGACGAGCGAGGATCTTGGAGCGTGAAGTGCAACAAGCCGGCGATGCCGAGAAGGCGTTCAGCAAGCTGGGCAAGCAGGAACTCGAACTACTAGAAGAACAAGAGGCGGCACAAGATAGTAACCTCGAAACACTGCCGACTCTTCACGTCAAAGACATTCCGAAAGAGAAAGAAAGGAAGCCTGTGAGATGGGGCGAGATTGGAAGCTCGAAAGTGCTTTGGCGCGAGACGGATACAAACGGCATAACGTATTTCCAGGCTAAGCATATCTTCGAAGGTCTGCCCAGCGAGCTTCGACTGCTTTTGCCACTGTTCACGGAGAGTCTCATGCGGCTTGGCACCAAGAAGATGTCCGTCGGCGATCTCGAAGCTGAAATTTTGCTGAAGACTGGAGGCATCTCGGTCGCCCCATTCACCGCCCCATCTCCAATCGATGACAGTGCCTTCACAGAGGGGCTCATGTTCGATGGGTATGCTTTGGATCGAAATGTGCCAGCCATGTTCGATCTGCTGCGAAATGTGCTTCTCGACGTCGATTTCTCTGCCCCGCATGTCGGTCCTGCCATATTGGAGTTGCTCGAGTCAAAGACGTCTGGGGCGCTGGATTCAGTATCGGAGAGCGGACATCACTTTGCTGTCACTGCGGCTGCGGCTGCTCTCTCTGCCCGAGGTCAGAACCAAGAACAGCTTTCTGGTCTGTCGCAGATTGAGAACACAGCTCGAATGCTGCAATCAGCCAAAGACAAACCCGAGAATCTCCAGGCAATAGTCGAGAACCTCAAGTTGATCCAAGTAATTGCTGTGTCGAACTCTCCGTCGCTTTCGATGCGGACGGTTTGCGAGCCTTCAACGGTCGCTGCCAATGAGAAACTGATACAGGACTTCTTGCAGAGCCTACCTCATGCGAGCGCTACCCGAAATACGAACTTCAGGGCTGAACAGATCCCTGGTTCTGCATTCTCACGCAACACCTTCTTCAATCTGCCATTTCAAGTGTCGTACACAGGCACATGTCTCCAAACCGCAGCTTACGCTTCACCCGACAAGGCACCACTGAGAATTCTCGGCCAACTCCTTACGCACAATTTCCTGCATCCCGAGGTACGCGAGAAGGGCGGCGCCTACGGCGCGTCAGGCTCTGCAAGCCCAATCAGTAGCCTGTTCACCATGGCTTCCTACCGAGATCCAAACCCACGAAACTCACTCCTGACCTTCCGCAAAGCTGGCGCATGGGCACGAGACAAGTCTTGGACAGAACGAGAGCTAGAAGAAAGTAAGTTGAGTATTTTCCAGGGCATAGACGCTCCGACGAGCGTCAGCGGCGATGGCTCGAAAGAGTTCATGTACGGTATAACGCAAGAGATGGACCAGCAGATGCGTGAGCGTCTGCTTAGTGTCACGAAAGAGGATGTACAAAGAGTTGCACAACAATACCTAGTTGAGCCGAAGGCAGAAGATGTCTCTACCGCCATACTTGGAGAGAAGAAGCCCTGGCTCGATGAAGATAAAAGCTGGTCAGTAAAGAGTATAAATGTTTCTGCATAGCGAGAGGTGAGCCAAACCAAGCGAACTTGACATTGATGTATAGCATAATCTCTACTTTGGCGAATGATACCCCATCTCTTCTGATACCCCAGCTCCCGTCCATCGATTAATTCCTTTACTTCCCAGCAGCAAGCGCGACTGAACAGAAAGACGTCTGCAGCTTCGCCCACCACAGTTGCAGGTCACAAAGTACAATGCCATCATGGTGTTGAAGCGCAAGAGCAACGAGTGTCTCTGTTGGCTAGTAAAGCCTCAACTTCCGTTTGATGGTTTTGCTATGCGGACAGGTCACCAGCAGACTTCCAGAACTATCATTTCACTAGGTCAACGAAAGATGGACTAAAGTACTGCGAACATATCTGAGGTAAGGACAGGCGTGACAAAGGCGTCTCTGACGCTAAACGTGCAAGGACGCCATGGTCGCGGGTTCAGTGTCAACGGAACTTCGGCCGCGACGTCGTACACTATACCATGTACACCATGCCATTCATCCGTCGTTGACAAGTCTATGGTAGACTTGAAGCCGCTCTAACCCTGCCATGATTAGCAGGCACAGAGGACGCGAAGCCACTACACAAAGCTCGCATGAGCGTCGAGTTGCCTCATCGGCCATTCCACTTGCAGACAACACGCCAGCACTGCCACCAAAAGGGGAGACGCTGCCACTATACATGGTCACCTATACCATCGACTCCATTCACTCTATTGACCCCGTCTACACCATTGGTACCGTTCAGAATGCAGGAACCATCTTCTCCAGTGGGCCTCATGATCTCCATCTGAAGGACTGGATGCATCCTCTTCTCGAGAGGGTAATCGCCCCAGAAGTCTTGCACGTGCTTCATGACACGATGGTACTCGAGACCAGAGCTAGGCTGAATATAACCAATTATGCCAGGTCGAGATGACTCGACCCTTTGCGGCACAATAATTGATCGACCCAGGATGCACTCAAGCCCCATGAAGCCAAGAGTCATGGCTTCTCGAGACGCTGTGGGCACTCCTATCTCATCCAAGAAAGCAATCCTGGTACTCGGCATTCTTTGTTGCAGGTATGCGATGATGTTGGGGTTATAAGAGCCTCCACCACCAAGATAAATCTCCTGTATGCCGCCCTTTGGCCCCATCTATCATAGGCATCAGCAAGAGCTTTGGCCGTGATTCTTGTGATGGTAGCGACGCAGTCCTCTGGAGTCGCTCCCTTGCCAATCATGCGATCGCAGATATCCTCACCCATGCTGTCGCCGAATGTTTCGCGGCCTGTAGTCTTTGGAATGTCGTGGGCGAAATATGGTCCTGCTAGGATCTCATCAACCACCGTCTGGTCGACATTTCTTAACGCACCCATTTTCCCGTCCTTGTCGTATTGCTGCTTCCCATGAGTGAAGTAACGTACAGCACTACACTTGATTAGTCATTTTCGACGGATTTGCCAAAGTCCACGTCACTAACGCGAAAATACGACAGCGTAGTAACGCCAGTGTTCGCAGCGATGATTGATATCTTCGCCATGTCGAGATGTGCCCTTTGCTGATCTCCTTCAAACATCTCTGGTAGTGGTAGATGCCAGATGGTCTGGCCTTGACCAGCAATGATGTCAACATCATCTTGTAGGCTGAACCCTTGCTCTTCAGCGAATTGAGAGTTAGCATTGGCGGCAAATCTGCCCAGCTGAATGTTCACTATTGAGATTTCCTCGGGAGAAGTTTTGTTCTCTTTAATGAGTCGCATCACCTTGGCCTTCAATTCACCATCAAATGGTACCTCGCCGGCATGTGGTAATCGCATCCTCAGAGGACTTTCGAGACTGTCTTGAGTGAAGTGCATGTGCGCGATGTCAAGGCCATCCATCGATGTTCCAGCATTGTTGCCGATCACTTTCAGGGTGAGAGGCTTGCCGTGCCAAGGTCGGGGGGCCACGGTATAGATGAGACGCGATGAAATACGCTGAACAGGGTTGGCGTAAGAATTGTGCGCAAGGGATAGATCATACACTGGACGATGAGCATCTGGCTATATATTCACCGATGGCTGCTGGGCGCATTGTTGGTCATGATCATCACGCTGTACGCTCAACGCGCGCAGTTCTCCCGAGAACGGGGTATCCCAAGTCACAGAGACAAAGTGTACCCATGGATGGAGTATACGATATGCGATAACGCAAGATCGACTGGCTCTACAGATTTCTTGTCGGTGGTCCTCATATCAGACTGGCATGAAAGCTCGTGGTGGATCCGGCCCAGGGTGGCAGGCATCTCCGATAGACTTTCCAAAGTCGCGTGAAAACCTGGCCAATCCAACTGGTGCTCGACATATCCACTGACTCGGAAGGCAGCCGTGCTCCTACGACATTGGATTAATAATAGACCGTTGTGTGGTCGAGTCGACAGACATGCTCACTAGATTTGTCTAAAACTTTGGATTGCTTTCAGCACTTGCCTTTTTCTGACTAGCGCCACCGGCTCTCACGCAAGTGACCAAAGCTTCAAGCTCCATGTTCTCCAGCATCGCGATACTCCCCACATACCCGGGATTTCGAACCATCGTAGACAGTTTCTTCCTGGGAAATGTGTGGGGCGGTCTCGTGCTTGACTCTATGGTCTGATGAGTTTCATGCATTGCGACTTAGAAGGCTCAGGTCTATGACATACTCCAGCTGGCTCGATCTGACTATGGATGAAGATAAATAACACGCTGGGCCTTGATGTCTCGTAACCTAGTACTCTACGGACATACCAGTGAAGACCATAGATTACCCTGTCGTTTATTGGACCGGCCACGTAGGGCAGCACGATTACAGCAGTCTTTGCACAACAGGGATGTCCATCTGCATGGTCGAGATGAATACTCTCAACATGCAGTTTACGCCCTACAAACAGCATGGGCCTTCGGGGCCTCAGCCTGCAATTTGCCATAGCAAGCATTGCGACATGTGCTTTCTGGTTATTCGGCTACGACATGTCGGTTATGGGTGGTGTGGTTACTGAGCAGCCATTCCTCTCAGTCTTTCCAGAGACCTCGGATGCCACTGTTCAAGGGATCGTCATTGCTACTCTCGAGATCGGTGCTCTTCTTGGCGCCATCGTCTGCATCTTTTATGGTGAGAAATGGGGCAGGCGGGGCACTGTCTGGCTTGGAATGACCTTTATGCTCGTGGGTGGCATTCTTCACACATCTGCGTGGCATGTCGCCCATCTGGTCGTTGGACGGCTGATATCTGGCATCGGCCTTGGCCTTCAAGTGGCCACGGTTCCCGCATGGCAGTCCGAATGTGCTAAATCAAAATCACGAGGCCGTTGGGTCATGGTCGAAGGTGGTCTACAAACCACCGGCGTTGCCTGCGGTCAGTGGATTGGTCTGGCCTTTTTCTACAGCAAGGGTCAAGTCCAGTGACGTGGACCGGTCGGAATCCAATTGATCCCTGAAACGATTGTATTCTGTTTGATCATGTTCTTACCGGAAAGGTGAGCCTCAAATATGAACTCCAACTCTATTATCTTGAACTGACAACTTTGCAGTCCCCGATGGCTCGTTTCCCACGATCGATTCGAGAAGGCAGAGGAAGTTCTTTCAAAATTGCGTGGCTGGGAACGACGCGATCCAAACCTTACTGCTGAATACGCTGGCATTATGGCAAGTCATGAGGCACAAAAAACCGAGGCACCCTTCTCATACAAGGAGCTGTTCCAGAATGGAAAGCCACAAACCTTCCGCCGGATGATGCTTGCGGTCTTCATCAACGCTGCACAACAGTTGACAGGCATCAACATGGTTTCGACCTACGCAAATCAGATCTTGAAGACATCATTCAATCTCAGTCCTGGCCTCTCACATCTCATCGCTGCTTGCGGAGGGACAGAGTATGCTATTTGCTCGCTTCTGGCCGTATTTCTCATCGAGGGACTCGGTCGACGACGAGCTTTCATATCGACTGCAGTGGGAATGGCAGCTTGCTTTGTTATCATTCCGGCCTTGCTGTCGACAGATGGTCGCTCGAATCAGCTTGCCGGTGCGGGACTGCTGTTCCTTTTCAACACCTTCTTCGGTCTCGCCTGGGTGGATGGTCCATTTCTATATGCTGCAGAGATCGCTCCGCTTCGTGCCAGAGCTCCTTGCGCAGCACTGGGTTCTGTTGGCAACTGGATACTCTGTATCATTGTGGTCATGGCGATCCCAGTCTCCTTTGCGAACCTTGGCTGGGAGACCTACATCTGCTACGCGGTTTTTAATGCGCTATTTGTGCCTATCATCTACTTCTTTCTTGTGGAGACGAAGCAGCGGTCGCTCGGAAGAGTTAGATGTCATTTTTGCTACGCCAGGAGACCCTGTCAAAAATGAGAAACGTCTACCTAAAGATATTTCGATCGAAGCGGCCAAAGCGGCGCTGGGTTTGGACACTGCAAGTGAGTAATCGATTGTCGAGGTTGAGCAGGTTGACGGTCGTGAGAAGGCTTTCCATGGCGACGATATTAGAACTTAGAGCTTTCCAGAGCGCGAAAGCTGCAACTGGAAGTTAGGATCGTACCTAGAATGTAAATAGTCGTGATCGGCTCATTCCAGTCACTGATTGCGGCAATGCATCTGCCGGCCATCTCTTTGACGCGCACGCTCAGGATGACACAGCTGGTCGAACAGCGACGCATTGAGCCTGATGGGTACTAGTATCACTAGTGGTATATGAAGCAAGAACAGGGAGCTTGTTCTGACTTACGCGCTGCCTTTCGTTGCCAAACGCCCCACGGCATGACATATCATTGCATAGTCGAGAGCGAGTGGTCCTCTACTGGCCAAGCGGCCACACATGGTGTCTCTCTCACAACTGGTCCTGTCCTCGTACCGTATTTGTCCTTTTTGCTATGGCCCCTAGCTAGTATTCACGTAGCATCTGGAGAGAAGCGACAGAGGCGAGACGGCGCTACGGACAGATGCATCGTGTACAGCTGTGGTGTCACACCTCGCATAGTTCGTCCCCAGCCGGGCGAGCAAGAGGACACTAATCTTCCCATCGACGATAGTAGATCTTAGACATCCTAACAAGACTTTCGTCAACTTGCCGGTGCATCAAGTTTGACCCTGATCTTGGTCCTAAACCCAGAGCTATACCGTCGTGGATAGTACACGAGCTCCACCACTCTCTAAGAGCTTCAATCTGCATGCATGTGCTCCAGCCGGTCTCCGAATGTGTATCTTGGAGTACCTGCAAAAGAGCCGCCGTTTCGTCCCCACGCACAAGGATCAGGCCCGAAGTCGATAAGATCTGAACAGCGTTGGCCCAGGCAATAGTCTGTCGATTCATGATACTATTTGCGATGATTTCACGGCTTAGATCGAGCGCTCGTTGAGTGACCGATGAGGATGTCAGACGCGCTTCTCTGATCCCAGATGTCGAATCTGGATGGGCTAGAATAAGGAACAACTTTGCGAGGTCGAGCATTTGCGTTGCAGCCGCTGCAGCAGGCGATGTGTATACAATCCTCTCAAAAGGGCATGCGCATCCAAATGGCGGCAGCTTGATCACCGGATGAAAAGCCGCAGGTCGTTGAGCCTCGTACGCTTCTATCGCAGCTGAAAGGTCATCCCACCGCGGACCCAAAGCTACCAGCTCTAATGCATCATGATATGACTGTCCTACATCGCACAATAGGTTGTGGGCTTGAGCTAGAAGTAGTACAACCTCATTGCACCACAAATCAAGCTTGGTTTCCAGTGCTCCATTGTCGATTCGTGACGAAGCCTCTGTCGGTAGCCATAAAGAGGTATCCAGAAGCGTACGTTTGGACCTTGCGATGGAAGCAAGCAGATCCATTCGACAGTAGACCCAGAAGCAAGATTGGCCGACATCCCCATAAAGCCCGTGCCACCCTTGGCTTGAGCAAAGCGAAAATGTACCCCGAAGGTGAGTATGCCAGTCGATACTTCTCGCATCAATCATCTCGCAGTGTCCAACCAGGAGGCACGATGCGAAGCTCGCTGCGGATCTTTTCATGGTGGATTCCCCTAGAGCACAAGTCAACTCCTTGAGTGCATGGTTGTAACAGTCGAGAGCATGGATTGTACCACCTGGAGACACCAGACTGGACTGCTTGGCGCAACTTGCAGTGATCGACCGGAGTAGTGATTTACTGGAAAGAGAGAGATGAGGTACCAGCAGTGACCATTGCTTCCTGGTGTCAAACATATCGAACCATGGCCCAATGATGTTGCAGTATCGCTCCATGAAAAATGCTGTAGTGGGGTCTTGTATCGGTGGACATGTTGATAGTATGTCTGTCGTGACTTCTAGATGTGTTCGGCCGAGACGTCATACGGCAGCACAGCTGCCATTCGTGTAGAGGCAGCTCTGTGCTTGTTGGTGCTTAACGCTTCTGATTCCTCGGACGACAGGACGTGATAGCAAGACTCAACATGAGGGTTCTCTGAGATGAACAGTCCTTCACAAGGAACACTGGCAGCATTGCATCTGGTCGTTCAAGCTGGAGGCGATCCAGCTTCTTTAGGCTCCCACTCATGTATGCGGAAAGGAAATTGCCCATACGCGCATCTAGTGTCGTGTTGGCAGCACCCTTGGCAAGGCCGCTGGCCATCGCATTGTTGATGGCGTTTCCTACAATTGTTACAAGAGCTTTTGGTCCTGGAAGACGGTCCTCTTTGGGGACGAGTCATGAATCTTGAATGCCGCAAGCAGGGTTTGCAAAATACATCTGCGCAGAGGAGGAGTCTACGCTAAAAATCTGAACTATTTGCGGAATGTCTAGAGATTCATACGCCCGAGCTCCAGGACCATAACGTTGTATCAGATTGTGCAGCTCTAGAGGGACCTATGTTGGCAAAAGGTAAGCTGGTGGAAGAGAACCCGCCAAGTTTGGGGTTTGGGTCCGGCTTAGGCTTGACGCCATAGAAGAAGATACACTTCAGAATACCATTAGTTTCTCACCCACAGCATCACACACAGTACATGCACGGTTTACATATCTCAGACCTCACACACATACTCCGGCAAGCAGTTGCTGTGAGTGTGTAAAGTCGGTAGTATCACGGTCTCTCAAAATCTCTTATTTGACGACTAGAAAGTGGGATAGTATTTTAGAGTGTACCATCTTCTATGATGTTAAGCCTGAGACCACCAGGCTTACTAGCCGCGTAATTAGCTTAGCCTTTTTGGCCTATATTTCAACCCAGCTTCCACCATGTCCGCCGACCTAATACGCCTGCCGGAGATCACCTATTTGGCCTTGGATTTGATCAGAGAACTTATTGTGGCCTGGGCCTTTATCACAGTTCCAGACTTGGCCGAGCTCGTGTGCCTAAGAAGAAAGGGGTGGACGAGATTAGAGGTAGTGATAAACCTCTCCGTTGAGCTTCTAGCTCATACGTTTCTAGAGTGGCGTACAAACCGCCCTTGACGTCTCTTAACGTCTAGAGAGAGTTTGCAGCTTTATCATGCACGACCTTGCATCCGAGGTGCGTGCATATCTAGATTTGAGCCTTATTTAAATTCTCGACGGCAATGCGGTCCCGGACACTTGATCCAATCCTTTCTGCAAACATTGCAGTGGTCCACATGGTGTTACTCGCCGGCACACTTGGAAGAACACTAGCATCAGCGACTCGCAAGCCCTGTACATCATACACCCTCCCACTCTGATCAACCACTCCGCTCTTCTCTCTAGTAGCCATCCGACAAGTGCCACAGAAGTGGTATGTTGAAGTAAATTGCTTCTCGATATACTGGTCGAGTCTCTCATCCGAGTCGATAACTTCCCGATCAATACCTATGGGAGATCCTAAGACACAGTTCATGGCGGGAGAAGTTATGACCTCGTACCCCCTCCGCACAGCTTCTCTAGCCAATGCCTTGTCAGGAAGAGACTGTAGATAATTAGGAATGATCAGCGGCTGGTCCGTAGCGTCCAGCGACTGGATCATCACAGACCCCAGTGACTCCGGCCGGTTGACGTTGCAGCCTATACCGGCGACATGACCTGTGGCGTTGCCAGCAAGGTCTCGCCGTTGGTCCATCGCGCTATTGGCCTCTGCGAACAAGTAGCTGAAGCAAACAAGCTGAAGATCCACACATCCAGGTCGGAGTTTGGAAGACCATCTTGCTGTGCATTGTAGTGAAAAATCGTCGGCATCAAAGGCCCCAGGGCGTGGTCTTGCCATCACCGGGATGCACGGATGATCCGATAAATTCGCTCCTATGGGCAAGTCTGCGATGCAATCTATGCCCATACGTGCAAGCTCCTTATGCGGCCCAAGACCGGATCTTTGAAGAATCGCTGGACTAAAGATGGCCCCTGCACACAAAACGACTTCGCTGCTCGCGTAGAGTCGATGGCCGTTGGAGAACTCAATTCCGGTAGCTCGAGTTCGGTCGAAGGTGATGCGATTGACAATTCTGTCTGTCATGATTGATAGATTTCGTCTGGTACGGACCGGATCAAGGAATGTGTTTGCCAGACTCACGCGTATATCTCCTTTGCGGCAGCAGGGTGAGCAACCTACGCCTTCCACAGAGGTTGCGTTCAGATCATCGACAAGAACAAAACCGCACTGTGAGGTGCCCTCAACGAAAGCCTGCTGGATCCTTCCCAGCTCCAACATCCTGGCACGCGTCAATGTATGTAGTCCCCGTGTTTCAGAACCGGCATCGCCATCAGGATCGTTCTCAAGCGAGCGGTACACAGACAGGACTTCGTCGAAAGACCAAGCAGGATTCCCCAACGCGACCCATTCTGCAGAGTCTGCTGGCGTGCTTCGGAGCGCTGTCCCGCCATTGATACTGCTTCCGCCGCCCACGACCTTCGCTTGTGGTACGGTCATCTGTGCGCAATTGGATAATTGTACCTGCACGTTCCAGTCAATCTGCGGGTAGTGCTGTTCTGTTTGGCCCTTCATCGGCACTCGTTTTGCATTTCGTAGAGCATCTCGCAGGTACTTGTTCGATTCAGAAGGAGGATGATAGTCCGGGCCAGCCTCAACGAGCAGAACATTGTAAGACTGATTCTCCGAAATTCGTGAGGCTACAACGCTGCCGGCCGATCCAGCGCCGACGACAATGTGTGTGTACATTAATGTCACGGCGGTAGTAGCAAGAGTAGTCAAAGGCGACTATCGAAGACGGAAGGACTGTGCTGCGTAGAATACGCTGCTATTGTTGCTTCGGTAAATTTGGGCCTGGCAGTAACAGTCTGTATGTCCCTGCCGACACCAGCCAAGGTGAGAATCGATGACGAGCACTGTCCATACTATGGCTTGACATCTGCTTCGTGTACACCGTCAAGTGTGAATACCACATTCCCTGGCCGTGCATGAGTTGTTGTTGCTCGACTAAGCGGCTAAAAGGCTAAAAGGCTAAAATGATCAGTCAGCGCGATTGCATCAAGGGGTTTGGCAATGCCAAGCCCCGATTGCCGGAGAGGGGTATCAGACGAACGTGTGGAGGGTAAACTAACCTAGCATTGTACTAGATCGCATACCTCGCGACTCGATCACAGTGACAGCATAGATCAGATTAGTCTGCACAGACAAGGAGTCACCTCGTTAGAATAACGTGCACCCACCTACGTAGCCACCAAAAGAGAGACCTAGGCTCAGCTGCGTTTGATCCCACTGCTCAGGAATGCACAATAGAGATACATGAAGAAACGAAGGCGCACTGCACGAGCATGCGACTACTGCCACCAACGAAGTATTCGTTGCATCATCTCGGAGGGTGATGCGCAGCAAAGATGCCTGAATTGCGTGGATTTCGATCAGCCGTGCACCGTCACGAGAGCCATCAAGCGACGAGGTCCGAAACCAAAAGACCGCACTATTGAAAATGACGGGAGCCTCGCCGCAAGCAACGGTCGAGTCCAGCCGGACATAGGTATGCTGAAGGCACGTCCTCTTATGCTAAGTGCTTATTGATTCCAGCAGCACGATCTATGGCAGTCGCGACGGATGTATGGTGTGCGCCACCGATAGCCGCCCATGCTCTCGTCGTCGATCTCGTGGAGATATATTTCGAGGTTGTCTATCCTATATTTCCTTTGTTCCATCGGCCAAGTTACAAGCGAAGAGTATGTTGTTTGTTGCCACAGAAGTAGAATGAGTCATACAATTAACACTGCACTGAGGTCGCACGTGGCGAATACCAAAGTCGATCTGACTTGTTCGCCATGACGATGGCCGTCTGCGCTCTCAGCTCTGCGAGAGTCCGAGATGCAGCACTTTTCAACCCATTTTGGTCGAGAGAAGACCTTGCAGATCCGCCCTCCGAGATATTCTACAACGCTGCCATTGACAATCTCCCGCACGAAGATGCCCCGATGCAAAGCTTGAATCTAATGAGGACCTACGCCTTCCTTGCCCTGACAGCTATACAACATGGCAATATTCGTCAGATGCAGGCATACCTAGGCAGATACCACACACTGGTTGAGCTAGACGGACTTCACGATGAATCCAACTGGCCCAGTGATCTTGGAAATATCGAACTTGAAGAACGACGAAGACTGGTAAGTCTGACATACCAATTGGGAGCGGTGTCGACTGATCTGAAGCAGTTTTGGTCGATGTACACTCTGGATGTCTTCTCGAGCATTGTCTGGAGCGGCATAATCCGTGTTCGAGAACAACAGTGCCGTGTTCAGTACACAACCGAGCTCGATGACTTACAATTCGATGATTACGTATACCGCTTCAATACAAGCTCTCCCGTATCTGGGCCAAGCCCAACGGGCAGTGCCAGTGGAAGTGCGGTCAGTTGGCTTCGGGGCTGGAATGCGACAACAGATCTATGGCGCATGCTCGAACATGCAACATCGAGACTCCAAAGTGATCGCGCATCTATGAAAACGTTCTTGGAGCGAAGCGCAGGGTTTGACTCTTCGTCGCCGGCTGCAGCTATCGAGGAGCAGGTCGACAAGCTCTACCAAAACCTTCCAGCTTGCTTCAAAGACGCGACCGAGGTCACCTGTGATCCCATCTTGTAAGTGTTCTCTACTGCTGTGTGGCCAACGTCTAAGTTGTACAGAGATTGTTATGGTTTCCAAGCCGCGAACATCACTGCGACTGTGCAGCTGCTGAGAATGATGCTACTTGCGTCGAAGACTAACAGCATCGAGCAACGCTGCAAGGTAGTCAGCGAGGTTGTCGACGTTTTTATGCGTATCCCAGTGGCATATCTCAGGGCTATCAGTTCTCCCCTTCTTCACCACCTAGCGGGCATCGGTTCAGTTCTCGGCGAAGTGCTCGGAAAGCCTTTCAACGAATACCAGTATCAGGAGGTACGAACTGTCCTCCTATCCCTTGCTCAGCTACTTGAAAACCTGAACCACGGATTGCACTCGACCGAGGTCGTGAGAAAGTTACGAAACCTTGTCCTTCAGATTGACGCTCACATGATCTCAGTGCAGCATCAAGCTGCTGGCATTGACGCCTCAAGTACCATTGTTGCGCCAGAGCTCTCCCTACAACACGTCCCGAGATCAAGCGAATGGGGAGCAACAGAACATTGTATACAACTACCACCAGACCTACTGATAGACTGGCCGTGGAAGTCTGGTTTTATGCACTAGATTCTAGTGGTTTCCTGACACACCTCACGCTGGCGGTAAATTCAGATCGAGTCCAATTCCTGCGGGTACTGAATAGATGCTAGTGATCTAGCAGTATCCATCCAGCGAAGTATTCGCAAACTCTCCTCGGCGTCGATGACTTTTGAACGTCCTTCAAGGACAAAGGAGGCTATCATGTCAGCCTGATACCATATTCCCCAGCCATCAATCGGCTTTTTGAAGACTTCCTCGACCTCAAGCCCATCTTTCGTCTTGTCCGATCTGTACCATGTGACATGAATCTCTTCAGGACGAATTGGTGGGAAAGGTATGGCGATTGTGGCTCTTTCAGTTTCAATCCGAACGGAAGGAGCTTGCTTCTTAGCTTGTAATCTCTTGTAGAAGGGCACTTGACTCGAGCCAGGAAGAGTCATGCTTGTTGTGACTATGGCTGTGGCATTCTCCTGACCAAGAATGATCGTATTGATGTCGTCAACTTCTCCGGGAACGCCAGCGACGCTCATGGAGCTTGAATGCAGTACCTTCGTATCCCCGGTCTTGAGAGAATTGAGGGCCACATCGGCCCAGGTCAAGGCATAACAGCCCTGGTCAAGGAGACTGCCGGCTCCCATACTCTTGTCCAAGAAGCGGGAGTTCAGAGACATATCAGAGGATACTATTGGAAAAGAGAAGTCAGCGAACACTCTGCGCACTGCACCAACTTCTGGGAGAAGGTCACGCGTCAAGAATCGAGTCGCAGGCAGATAACGTGTCCACATCGCTTCCATAAGCACAAGCTGCTTCTTCCTGGCCAAGTCGATGCAGTGCTCATACTGCATCGCGTTCATGGTCGCTGGTTTTTCCACCAGGACATTTCGGTTGCAGCTCAATGCTTTCAGAATGTGCTGGTAGTGGAGAGAATGAGGCGATGAAATGTATACGATATCAAAATCGCCCTGCTCGAGCATCTGTTCCCAAGAAGTGAAGACTGTGACATGATCTGCTTCAGGGACCTTCTGGGTGTCAAGCCATGACCTGACCGCATCTCGAGGTTTCGTCGAACTGACAGTCACCAGCTTGTGCTCGAAGCTGGACTGTTCTCTGCCGAGCAAATCCGGAAAGAATATTGAAGCAATATTGGATAACGATAAAGCCGCCCAACGGCACACTGATCGGTTGCTCATTTTACTGGACCATTCAAGAGTTGTCGAGTTGATGAGATGTAATGTGGCCCGGAGTCTGGTCCTTACAAGATGGTCTCGAACTTGCAGAAAGCTGTTGCAGTTTAGCAGCTTGGAACGATCATGTGTGTCATGGTACGATAGTTTACCAGACCAACTTTAAGTCAGAGTAAGGACAGTATATTCAGGCCCCCCCATCTACGTGACCTCCAGAGAGTCACGTCAAGTAGTCAAGCATCGCGGACGGTTGTACTGTGAACAAGTTGAAGCTTTTAGCCGTTTGACCATTTAGGCGATAACTTACCGATCAGCTTGGTTAGATCCGATTAACCTTTTTTCGGATATAGTACTAGTGCTGCCATTCGTTGGGTCGGAATGGGCTGTAGACAAAGGTTTCAGAAGATCCACTAAGGTTTCTGAGACCCTCAGCTGGTTCTGCACCGGGCCACATAGACTAATCTTGACAGCCAGCTAAGCAGTACACCAACATTGACACTTCAAAGACGAATGAATCCCTGCGATGGATCATCTTCCCCCACCTCTCCAGAAAAACTCCAGAGCCACGTGCGCAAAGTCTTCCGAGCTCCGATCGGTAGTGGACCTCGCGCAACTGCGCTTGCCTGTATCAATACCAGACTTCAGTATATTGGAGGCCTTTGTGAGGGCCACGGACAGGATAAAAAGATCCATTTGTCACTCAGCTTCATGATCCTTCCAGCACTTCTATGTTCACCACCACCTTCACAACCTGAATGTGCTCTGAATATCACCTCAAGACATCTCTTTCACCCTTTCTCGACCAGGAACGATGGCGGCTGATCAGCTATGGCGTCTGGTGCCTGGAAGACTGTTGTTGGTAGCAATCAATGTTTTCATCTTGATAGCCCTAATATTCGAGGGCTACAACCAAGGCGTTTACGGTACGGTCAGTGGCACACCAGGTTTCATTGCAATGTCGAACATCGGGCAAGGCACAGTGGTATCCAATTCAACCAAGCAGGGTGGATTGGCGGCTGCGTACTATTTTGGTGCGATGTTTGGATGCTTCATTGGAGGTAAGATTCGGTTCCCAGGTCCTAGTTGGTCATGTGCTAACGAAACATAACAGGTGGGCTTGGTGACAGATTTGGCCGCCGCCTAGGAGTTTTCGTAGGTGCAGTGATCTGCGTCATCGGCGCCGCCCTTCAAGCTGGCAGTGTTAATGCCAACATGTTCATCTGTGCACGTGTTATCGCCGGTCTCGGCATGGGGTTCATCAACGCCATTGTACCACCATGGGTCTCTGAGTTGGCACAGGCTCATGACCGTGGTTCGAACTTTTCATTTGTCTTCATCGCCAATTTTCTAGGCATTGCCCTGTCAAACTGGATCAACTTTGGTGTCCGTGAGACAGGACTGCAATTCCGCTGGCGGTTTCCACTCGGATTCATGTGCATACCGGTGCTCATCAACGCCTGCACGGTCTGGTTCCTACCAGAGTCGCCTCGCTGGTTGATGGCCAACGGGAAACCAGAAGAGGCTGTCGAAATTCTCTGCAAACTTAGAGGAGACCTGCAGAAAGACGACCCTGCTATACGGGAAGAGCTTCAGCAGTTGGAAGCAATTATTCAAGCCTCGCAACACAAGCGCAATAATGTTCTCAACCTCTTCTTGGGAGGTCGTTACTCTGGCAACCTGCATCTTGGTCGGAGGGCTGTTTTGGGACTTGCACTGCAGCAGATTCAGCAGTGGACCGGCATCATCGCAGTGGTCACATGGTCCAGCAGACTCTTCTCCCTTGCTGGGTTCAGCCAATATAAGTCTTTGTGGATGGCTGGTCTTATCAACACTTTGGGCATTCCGGGCACTGCTGCAGCTGGACTGGTTATCGATCGAATCGGAAGGCGCGCATCGTTGCTGGCCTCGTTCATCATCCAAGCTATTTGCCATTTCGCAGTTGGTCCTTTGATCAAGACATCAGAAGACCGTGCCATCAGCAACCCTGCACTTTCTCAAAGCTTGGGAACCGCTGCTGCAGCGTTCGTTTTCATCTACCTTTGGTTCTTTTGCATGTTCAACCTTGTGCCGTGCTGGCTTTATGGAACCGAAGTCTGGCCTCAAGAAGTTAGGGCGAGGGGCTATTCATTTACCATCCTGGGTTGGGCAATTGGTTGTGGGATGACGACGCTTGTCATACCGATCATGCTCGACAGCCTTGGTTGGTACACTTTTGTATTCTTCGGTGTGATGAATTTTCTGGCCATTCCAATCATCTTCTTCTTCTACGTGGAGCCCGCAGGTCGGTCACTGGAGGAGGTGAACTTGTTGTTCACGAGTGACAGCCAATTCGTCAAAGCCAACATGAAGGCGTACGAAAAGCGCCTGGACGATGCCGGAGGAAATTTAGCGGTCGCCGCAAGGAGACTGGCTGAAGAAGTCGACGGCAAAGATGCTGTATTAATGGCTGCCACAGAAGATATGGAGAAACCCCGCCAGAGATCAGTCCTTCATGGGGAGAATGCGGACAGGTGAGCCGGTACAAAGACAGGTCGAACAATGTTGTTCTACAACCACGACCAGAAGTCATAATGGCCACTCGGATGTCGCGACACCAGTTGTTGGGTTGACGGCCGATAATTACCTTTGCACGACTGGATAAATCAATGCTGATAGTTGTTTTTTGATTGAGCAGGTCTTTCGACCAAAGATCATTCGAATATGGATCGAGCATTAATGTTTTAGCACTTGTCATAATTGTCTGCCCCTGCTTTGAGGCTCTTAAGCCAGCCTCATTGTGACTACCATGTAGAGAGAAGGGGGAACGATCGATATATTCCAACATTGCCAGGACAACGCTCGTAAATCAAGATGTTATGTATATTGCATAGCTAGTTTTCTTGGGTACTAACGTTTCATTCGCTTTCGACGCAGTACCTCCATGCTCACCGTTACCTTCCCCTTACTACTACTCACTTGTGCATAGGCTGTAGCAAGCGGTTGAGGGTCTTCAACCATTGTCCTTGCCTGCGCCGATCGACAATGTAAATAGTCAAGAGACTCTCACGACGCTGCAGGATGCTTCCAGCTAGTAGCACCTCCATCCATAAGCATGTCCTGGCCAGTATACCAACCACTAAGCTTGTCGGAGCACATCCAGAGGATGGCACCCTTCAGCTCCTGCGGTGCCCCGATTCTGCCAAACATAGTCTCTTTCTGGAATTGCCTCACCAGGTCTGGTTGCTGATTCTGTAATTGCTGCATCATCGCCGTCATTGTATAGCCCGGACTCAAGCTGTTCACTCGGATGCCATAAGGAGCTAGCTCGGCAGCGAGAGGCGCCACCAGACCCCGCACAGCGGCTTTCGATGCGGTATAGCAGGATATACGTTGAGCTGAGCTGGCAATATGTGTCGCAATACTGGCGACGAATATGATCGCAGCCTCTGTGTTTTTGGCGGGCTTCTCGCCGTATACTGCCTGATACTGCTTGACCATCTGTTGTGCGCATGCTTGTGATACCAGGAATGATCCATTGAAGTTGACGGAAAACGTTTTCTCAATGTTCCGGTCGCTCGTCGACAGAAATGGCTCGTCCTGCACGACGCCAGCAGCATTGACAACGAAATTTATAGAACCAAAATCTGCTACAACGCAATCGATGGCCTGAGAGACCTGGGACCGCGAACTGATGTCACAATTGTAGTATTCGACTTTGACATCGTGAGCGGACCTCAGCCTCAACAGTGAAGCGGGGGGCTCAGAGGCAACATCGATAGCGGCGATGTTGCAATGTACTGAGGCAAGGGCTTCTGCGAAGGCAAGGCCAAGACCACCTGCACAGCCGGTGATCACTGCGGTGCGTCTTCTCAAGTCGAGCTGCTATATGGTGAGTACGAAGGTGAGCTGGAACTGGATGCTCATTTCACTCACTGAATCCATCGCGCGGGTCTAAGTGGACAGCATGTCAATGTAGGCACAGATATCTTGACTGTGAATGCTGTGTCTCACAGCCATGTTGGAACACGCCTGCTTTTTGATCTTGCTAGCATTCAACTGCGATAGTCCTTCGGGCCAAGCATACCCCAGAACGGTACTCAGGTCTCTGTTTTGCTGATGAGTTGGGCAGCTCATCATTCCGACCAGGTGGATCACGTAAGCTTTTAGCGCGTCGAGTCCTTGTCTGGGTATTCAACCTTTTAGCCGTTCTGCCTTTCACCAGTCCCAGTCCACTTCTCGCTTGATTCGTCATCGGGGAACGAACATTCGTAGTGCTTCGAGGGATACATCTGCCCTCGGAGCTCTAACATACAGACACGCCGCGTGACAAAAGCTCTGCAGAGAAACACGACGAGTGCTAAAGGTAAATGGACCATGCTGCATCCGATGCTCATCCATGAAGCGGACGCATTGCAGCTCCATGATGTGACAGCACTGCACGATCGGCCTGCCGATATAATCCACGGTCTTCTCTTTTGTATACTGGTTGGTCCATTTCATGTTCCTGCGTCTTACATATTATAGTAATAGCTGCATCCCTCTTCCCAACTTCCTCTGACTGCTCGTCTGAGTATCTTTCACCATGGCACCTACGACAAATGGTATCAACGGGGACGGCGCGCACGCGTCGCAAATCAATGGGGATACTAACGGCCTCCATTTCACGGTGCTGGGCATGAACTCAGGAACGTCCATGGACGGCATTGACTGTGCACTGTGCCGATTCAGGCAGGACACTCCTTCATCACCTATGCACTTTGAATTAGTTCAGTACGACGAGATCCCACTCGAGGTCACCATCAAGAAGCGGGTGATGAAGATGATTCTACAAAACACCACCACGCCTGAAGAATTGTCCGAGGTCAACATTCTGCTCGGAGAGACGTTTGCTGCTGCAGCAACATCATTTGCATCGAAATTTGACATACCGTTATCAAGCATCGATGCGATAGGCTCCCACGGACAGACCATCTGGCTCCTCAGCATGCCGGAAAAGGGCCAGATCAAGTCCGCACTCACAATGGCCGAAGGATCAATCTTAGCATCTCGTACGGGGGTCACAAGTGTCACGGATTTCAGAGTGTCGGATCAAGCGGCAGGGCGGCAAGGGGCGCCCCTCATCGCGTTCTTCGACTCCCTGGTCCTGCATCATCCCACAGAACTCATTGCCTGCCAAAACATCGGTGGCATCGCCAACGTGTGCTTCATTCCACCCGACAAGGACGGCAAGCTAAACCCTGATTTTTTCGACTTCGATACTGGCCCTGGCAACGTGTTCATCGATGCGGCAGTGCGTCACTTCACGAACGACGTGGAGGAGTACGACAAAGATGGCAAGATGGGTGCGGCGGGCACAGTTGACCAAAGGATGGTGGATGACTTCTTGACAAGCCATCCGTATTTTGCATGCGAGCCGCCGAAGACGACTGGTAGAGAGGTCTTCAGGGATACCATCGCCCATGACCTTATCAAGCGTGGGTTAGCTAAGGGATTGACAGCGAATGACATCGTTGCCACGATAACTCGAATAACTGCACAAGCTATCGTTGATCACTACCGACGGTATATGCCTCGGGACTGCGGACCGCTCCGTAGAATATTCATGTGTGGTGGGGGAGCGAAGAACCCTAACATTGTGAGCTTCATGCAGGAGGCCTTCCCTGACACACAAATTTCGGTGCTTGATGAGGCCGGCATACCAGCCGACGCGAAGGAAGCTATCACGTTTGCATGGCAAGGTATGGAGGCTCTCGTAGGGAGAAGCATCCCCGTGCCGAGCAGAGTGGAGTCAAGGCAGGAGTTTGTCCTAGGCAAGATCAGTCCAGGGAAGAATTTTCGGGCTGTAATGAGACGGGGCATGGGATTTGGTGCGGGACAAGACCGTCTCGAGTGTGTGAAGGAGTTAGTGATCGAGTCAGGAAAGAAAGTGGTTAGTAACAGGTGAAAGGCCGCAGTGCGACATCGAACATTGTAACATTGACGAAGGAGTTATTTATAGCCACTACTTTCGCCCTTCCTCTTCCAATGCCGCCCGAAGTTTGTTGCGCGACAGGGAAAAGCGCTTTCTCAGGTCGTTTCGAACTTTGTAACTGACGGTCGCCAAAGAACTTTAGTAGCGCGTTAATGTTTCGTCTACTCCTTCCTATCGGAACAGTTGCAACGACTGGCTCGAAACATTTTCCTTCCACTTCACTTAGCCAGTCACGATGCTAGCTGTCACTTGAGTGGCACCACAAAACGATCAGACTTGCACTTCCAGTGACTACTATAAATGATTGAGTATGCTGATGCGTCTCAAACATCGCCGTAAGGAGACCTGGGGAGGAAGCATTAAGCTTTAAGCGTATCTACCCGACTGTACAGAGAGTGGTCTGAAGATAAGCGAACAAGGATAGTCAGCATAAGTGCTTTCGTTCCTGTAAAGACGTCGAATTTCGATGTGCAGCGCCTGTTGCTTCTCGGGCATGTCGCCCGGAGTAATCAGAAGTGGAAGGCCTTACTGTCCCTGTTTGGGCAAGTCAAGCGCACTCCAAGGGGATAGTCTGATTGCCCTAGGCGAAGTGCAACCAGTAGATACCTTCATCGATGTGATCTACTTGGGGCTCTGTCTTTTCTTATTGTCAACATAGAGCCTAGCAGCTTGCAAAGTACTGGAGTCGACGCATCGCTTGTATGCATGCTTCGGTGACCTCAAACACCGGGCTGGCATCGTTTCGGCTATAGCACCGTCTTTCCCGCCATCGGCACCATGGGTGACCCCCAATCGTGATTCGTCCGTTTGGTAGGAAACTGTCTCGCGTGCCTGCTTGCTCTGTATCTGCGCTCATGGCCTCTGTGCTTTGGCTTGAGCTTGTCTCAGAGAAGCCAACCACTACTTGCCTAAACGAGGTAGACGTATTTCAGGAGAGGCCATGTCAAGCGGCTTGAAATGGCCTCCGATGAGTCAAATGCCAGCACCTATCTCGACAACTGTCGACCAAAGCGCAGGTTCTCAAGGGCCGAGCGCCGTAGGACCGATGCACAACATCCAGGAACCACGCAACACGGGCACTCTTTCCGCTATAAACCATTGGATCGATCTACAGGTGCTGTGCGCCTGATCGAGGTCTACCCGCTTCATGACGATGGTCGCGTCCGCTGCAGGATTGAGAGACATCATATCTCTTCTGCCAACTATGTCGCCCTGTCTTACGTGTGGGGCTCCGGCGACGCGCATATCACAATCCTGATGAACGGCGAGGATTTCAAGGTCAGACCGAATCTGTACGCCTTCCTCCGCTATGTTGCGAAGATCAAGCACTTCTCGGATACTCTCTTCTGGATCGACGCTATCAGTATTGACCAATTGAACATTGGCGAGAAGAACAGCCATGTGCGACATATGGGTGCAATCTACAGCAGCGCGAACAGAGTCATCGCGTGGCTCAGCCATTCACTTGGGTCCCAGATAGCCGAGATCAAGCCTCCCAATCGGTGGATCTGCTGCGACCAGCTCGACTCAGACACCGAGACGAGCACAAGACACAACTATGACTGGAAAGTGCCGGCAAGGATGTCATGGGAGGTTGTCATGCACCCATACTGGTCTCGTCTCTGGATTGCGCAGAAGCTGGGACTCGCCAGTAGAGTCGATATTCTTTGGCGGGGTAGACTTTACAATTGGTTCCGGCTGAAGAAGCATTTAGCCTCGAATGTAGCCCGCCAAAGGCAGCTGAGGCTAGTGTCTGGCAGACAAAGAACTCCGCTCGTTGTGAACCTCGAATTCGTCGGGAACCTGCCTATCGCCAGATACTTCAAACGTGCCGAAGCGGAACCACTTGGCAACCTAGTTCCTCGATTCGCGCTCCATGATTGTGGAGTGGGCCACAATCATGCATATGCCTTACTGTCCTTGGCTTCGGATGGCGACAATTTCGAGCCGGACTACAGTGAGAGTTGCATTTCTCTCTTGCTTCGACTCATGAGCTTCTGCTATACCCATCCAACAGCAACCTTCACTAGCAAGATAGGGTCGGCGCTGGGTCTTGATCCGATTGTCAACGGCATCGTGGTAGATCTTATAGGGCATCCACAGGCACTGGCCCACTCAATGAACGTCAACGGCATTCGATATCGACCCACTGAAGACTTCTCAGACGCCATGTCGAGCCCACAGGCCAAAGTTGTGGCGCGCTTGCCGGATACCAACCTCCAACCTTATGTTTCGTGCGTCATCTGGGGAGGGCGCCACATGTAGCACAGTCTACAATTTCCTATCACGGGTCGAAGCCATCAGTGGCCGTGTCGAGCAGGCAAACAACAAGTTTGGACATCGAAACAAAGTGGTTAGAACCAACTCGTGGGTGCAGGATCAAGGGTTGAAACACTTGCAGCAATCAACTCTCATATGTGATAGTGCAACGGGCGATCTTCGCTTCCACGCCAGCTGGCAAGCTGTACTTGCCATCTTTGAGCTCTCTGCAACGGCAGCTGTCCGTGGTCGATTAGAAAGACGGATACGTAGCTGGACTAGGCCCTCTGACCAGGTTCATGAGCAGCGGCAGGCTTTCACCGTCTCAAAATGAGTATCACTCTGGCCAATGTCTTGATTGCTTGTGAAAGTGCAAGAACACACAGTTTGCCTGCTTGAACGGTAGTTCATGTGGAAACTCTGCCAGTGAAACAGTTGAAGTATCGTACGCTTTTGTTGGTATCGTTTCCAACGATCTAGCTCGCAATTTCTTCACCATCTGCAACCCTCCGCTTACCTGATCAACCGACTCTCTGCAGCGAACAAGCATCAACCCAAATACACGATTGAAGACCACCAGACCGTTCATCCTCTACAAACATTAGCGTTTGACTGCGCAAAAGAGCACCAATATGGGCAGAAAATCCAATATCTGTCAAGCAATCTGGGAAGCTGAGTGGGAAGCGACTCGAAACAAAATACCGGCAGACGTTCGAGCGTTGACCTTAGGAGCGACTTCGGTCAACAGATGGTTCGAGCTCCTTTGCGAATCTGAGTATACCACCACTAGCGAGTGTGCGAGGCTACGTGCTGGAGTAGCGGCTGCCGAAGGTATTGGAAGACACCACAGTAAGCATCGCGAGTCCCCAAATGAGCAGACGTCAGTTGTCAAGCAGGTCCTAAGAGATGTTGCGCGGAGCATGTCGGCAAGGTTCCCCAAAAGTAAGGACGAAGCTACGAAACCAGATCGAAAGCACAAGAGTATCCAGGTGCCTGCAAAACCGGTTCTCTCTGATACCATGGTGCCGAAGACGAGACACCTCAGAAGTCGGCATACCAGCTCCGCCTTGAAAAACTTAAGTCAATTGTTGCACCAGAGCACATGTCCAGTAAGTATGTAAGGAGCGTTACTTGCACGCCATGCTGATTTAATACCACAGCACTAGCCAAGAAAGTCAACAGACAGCTGGTCGACCCCTCGTCGCCACCAAGTGACCTTTCGCAGAAGAAGACGCACAAGGGCGGTGATGAACATACAGGGTTGCAACCGATCGCAGCCAACACAACGCCTCAAGAATCATCTGCGCCCCAGGCCAAGCATGATACCTCATCTGAGTCGGTAGAATGCTCAAGAACTCACCAGAGCACCGAACCTAGCAAGAACACCGAGCTCAACAAAGCCACCACCAGTCCGCACGCTTTGACAGACCAGCAATGTGACGCAGCATGGGATCTCGTTACAGAGGACCACGAGAAAGACGACGTCGTATCGATCGCTGCCACGGACGAAGGCGAGGAGGAGTTCGAGCATGTTGAGGCATCGACTGGCGAGGAGGACTATCATGACGTGCGCGTGCAGTCCGGTCGAGGCAAGGTCCAAGCTCTTCGCAACTTTGTGCTCTATGGTCGCGACTGAGTGTCGTTAGAGACATGGCAGCACCTCTTGATATGCCTGTCATATAGTGGAAAGTACTGGCCGCCAAGACTTGGAGCAGCGAGGGTAGAGCCGAACCTAGCAAGTTCCTGCCTCATGGCTTCGTATCATGCGGGTCTGCGGTCGGTCTTCTTTGCTTGGAGCGTCTAGAGGAAGGATTGCGTTTTGGAAATGTGTACAAGTATTGTTATTGGGAAGCAGCAACCATCGGTGACTACAGACTGATTGTCTAGAACATGTACATCCGACGGAGGGGCGGCAGTTAGATCAGATCGGCGGTTGAATGCGTAAGTTATATCATACAGATCGGATCTGGATATCCAGATACAGTGTACCTATAGTGTACATGTCCACGATGCGGCCATGAAAGAAGCTTCTGTTCAGTTTCTCATGTCACAATTCCGCAAAACGACTCCTCTTCTCGTACACAAACCCACCACTTTACATCTTTCCACCACTCAGCTTCTCTGCAATCTTCTTCATCCTCTCTTGATCCTTCTTGAACTTGGCCGAGGTAGCCACGGTATCCTTGATGATACGGCCCATGGCATTCGCCATGGTCTCGTTTCTCGATTTGTTGGTCGCCTCGTTGACCATGTCCTTGACACTGTCGGGCGGCCCGAAGTTCCACATGCTGGTTCCCCTTCCTCTCGTCGTCTCGAAATCAGCGTGTGATGGCTGGATGTTGGGGTCGCTGTCGAACTGTTTCTTGATCAACTCATCCAGCTGCTTCTCCGTCGTGACAAACTTGCGCGCATTCATGTACAGAGTGTGTAGAGCGTCCATCTTGGCCGCGTGTTTCTCAGCCTCGACACGCTCCAGGTTTGCGAGTTTCTGCTCGTGCAGTTTCTTCGTGGTGGCTACTTGTGCCTCGAGGGCAGCGAGGGATGCGGTGGCATTTGGATCCATCTCTTTGGGCGTGCTCACGTTTGTCAGACGCGCATCTTCCCGCTCGGACTGCTTGAGGAGGGCGTCGCGCTGTAGCTGCTTTGCACGGGAGGCGCGTGCCATGGTGTTTATCTCTGCTTCTTTGCGGGCGTAGAGGCCTGTCAGACCTTCGCGCAGCTGAGACTTGCGGACTTCCGACATCTTGTTTTTGTGGCGGGCGGATTCTGTGAGCTTGTGGGAAGGGACCTTGTTCTTGTCGAGGGGGTCGGCCGTTACATTGGCAAGGTACTCTGGTGAACCCTTGTCAGGACGACTTGCTGGGAAGAGTTCCCTCGGCACAGGAAGGGTGCCTTTTTGTTGTTTGTAGTATGGGAGGTAGGGCTGGAAAGAGGAGGGGATGTCAACATAGTACGGCGATTCGGGAGGGACTACTCGTCGTGTTGCTGATGTGCTGAATGGTCGAGCTCTGTGGTGTTGGTTGGAGAGCCGTTGGCGGCAGGAGCGGCAGATGCTGCCTTTGATGGGTTCCATGGTGGTGAATTATCTGAGGCACAAGTGGGAGAGGCGCTGCCTTCCTGCGATGCACTTGATGGCGATGGAGGATGCAGACGATGAATGGCAGATGTTGTCAGGAGCTTTGGCACGGCTGAATCGAAAAGTCCGCTCGCCGCCAAATCTTGACGCTGATTGGCAGGAGCATGGTGGAGCACTGCCTTGGCGGTCTACTACCTCGACATCTCTTCTGGAGTGCGTTCATGTCCATGAGTTTGCGTCGATGACGAACATAGACGAAGAAGCGTAACGAGTAGTTGTTCAACTCAAACAGTAAGAGTTATGCTCGAGTGTAAACACTGGTTGAGCACGATGCCCGGTCGACGCTGAAATCCTAATGTCCTGTTCCTCCCTCTCCATGGACGAGCATATACAACATTTCGCAATGCTGGACACTGCATGCATTGATGGCTGACTTGACAGTGTTTACACGCAAAGCTCACATCCACTTCACTTCATTGTCAGTGTTCATGTCACTTCCGACCGTTTATGCAGCCTCGAATTCATAGGGGGCGCTCTTTCCATTTCAGCACCACAATATATATCTTGCTCTGCGCAAGCCATACTGGATCAGGCAAAGTCTCGAAGAACAAGACCCCAGACTATCAACTATATACCTCCAGTCAGCCATGGTCACTTCCTTATCCAACTACAACGGTGGGGCCGGTTGCCAAGCGCCTCCTTGCCTCTATGGAGACCCAGATAACGTGCCACATTATCTGCCTACAATCATCACGGTTGGGGAAGTCTGGGTTGATGATGAATCTTATGCCGACGAAGAAGAGGATCGCCTTAGCTGGACGACAATCTATGGGCCAGGCAATGTCGGCAACAACGGACCTGATAGAGAAGCCGTTGACCTAAACTGGTGGTGGTCCGTGAAACCTTTACAGCGTCGAGTGTTGTAAAAGTCAACGCACATCGCTCCTTGTCGACATACTCGGGAGTATATGTTCAAGGCGCTCGAGTCACACTGCGTCACTGAATGTCCGCATCTCTCAATGTAGCAGTCTGCACAAGCGAAGAGAAATGAACATGCGTGGTTGCCTATAAGCAAAATGCGAGACAAGTGGCTCTCATACATGGCAGATCTACATCACAAACTACCTACCTACCTACCGATGCACATCCATGACCTCGCTCGCAACTTTACTCCTCGCCCTAATCTTCTCACCTTTGAACACCAGCACCCACGGCACAATCGTCAACAGCGCCGCAACACCCCCAAGCAAACTACTCGCGCCCGGAAACCCAAGCTTCCGAAACATGATCTGACTGAACAGCGGAAACACACCGGCAAGGATGTTCCGGCAAAAGCTCTGACACGCCAGCGCTGAGCTCGCGTACCGATGGTACACGTCGGCCAAATAGTTGAACACAGCCAAGTAAATGCTGAAGATGCCGATCATGGCGCAGCCGATGCCCAAACACGGCACGATCCAGTGGATGCCGCCGTAACTTGTCCAGCCGAACCAGAACAGGCCTATGGGTAGGAGCGCGGCCTCGAGGCAGGCGAAGTAGAGGCGCCCCTCGGGGTTATCGAGAAGCTTGGGCCGCCAGCGCTTGGCGAGTTTCTCTTGGTAAATACTGATGGTAAGTGCGATGAGGACACCGACGATAAGGGAGGCGAAGACTGCGCCTTGTTCCTCGATGGTGAAGTTGTGATTTGTGCTGAAGACCAGGGGGAGGACGTTGAGTTGCATGTAGAGGACGCCCCATGCGAAGGCGGCCCAGAGGCTGAAGAAGAACACGACGGGTTCGGTGAGGAGGAGCTTGAAGGGAGTTGTCAAGCTGAGGTAGAGGAGGTGGGCGAGCGAGTGGCGAGAGGTATCTGCTGCGATCGCGTAGCGGGCCGTGGATGGTTGAGCTTTCTCGGACGTCGATTCCTGTGCGTCGAGTGAATCGAGGTATTTGTTGATCTTCTTTGCTTTGCGGCTTAGCAGGACTGACCCTCTCGTTTCCTTGAAGAGAATGACCATGGCCACCATCAGGATGCCTAAAGCGATGGCTTGATGCCAAAAGATCCACGTCCAGTGCACTCTGTCGACCATGAAACCGCACAACATCGGGCCAAATCCTGTCCCAGCAAGGGCGCTTGCAGAATAGATAGCCATGGGCGCATTTCTATGTTCGGCATGATAGACATCACTAATCACACCTCCGACCATAGTCGCGAATGTTGACGCCCCAGCACCGACGAAGAATCGTGCCACCAGCATACCCGCAAATGAGTCCGTCACCGCGCAGCCAATCTCCGCAACGAAGAACATAAACCCTGAGAACAAAAACACAGGACGGCGGCCATTGAGTTCACTTAGAGGCGCAAGGAACATAGGTGAAGACGCGAAGCCGACACACCACGTGGTCAGGCCGACCGAGTATGCTGTGCTCGAGACATGCCATTTGGCTCGAAGCGGCTCGGCCAAGATCGAGTAGGAGCCAGCGCTGTAGGCGGCGAGAAAGGTAGCAAGGCATGACAAGATCATGCATATGAGTTTTCGTTTGGGAGACCATTTGAACGGAGAACCATAGTTCTTGAGATTGGGACCGCCGGCCTGGTGTCGGAACGGCAGTGTTGTCTCAAAGGTCAAGATCTCGTAACGTGGTGACTCTTGGTCGTCTTCCCCGGGTAGCTTCGAGTCGTCATGCGCTCGGTGTCTTTTCGAATGGATCGACTCTATTTCTCGATTCGACTCTATACTCGGGCTTCGCGATCGTTCTTGTCGCGTAGCCATGTTGAGGGGATGAGCCAGTTCGGTAACGACGTGCAGACGATCACAAGACAGCGTTCCGAGGTGCAGATTCCATGCTCTTTAACCGAGTCATCGAACATGACGCAGGAGAAAGTTCCAAAACAGTGGGGCGAATCTACGCAAAGCTTTTTAGCAGCGGACCTTACCCTGTCGTGCTCTAACCACATCGGTGTGAGCGAGCTTCGACCGAGGCGATCTTCAGCCAATCCGCACACGCCGGTACGGTGCCCGTTGGAATGCTGACTCATTCGGCACGAAGCACGAGCTGGGTTAAGATCCTGCACATCTACTGCCCCATAAGCAATCTATACCCATGCACAGGGGAGTTGTGTGCAGGGGAACAAATTGTGCGACTTATTCTTCGACCGCAGAGTGGCTTTTACTGTCGAAACAATTTGGCGGAGAGGAGTGCTGTCATGGTGACGCAAACAGCCGAGCTGCTAGCATATACAGAGAGTGCTTTTGTGAGCAACGTAGCATTCTAGTTGTGCGCGAGTCGATGGCCAAGAGCTTGTGTTGCAATGGTAAGGAACAACAGCATCCTATAACGCGACTGGTCACGTATCGTAAACAGTACGGTTGGTGGTGCACACCGATGCAGATCTATTTTGTCTATCCGTGCCTGATGGTTGTACAACAACGTTTGAACCCTTATCTTTGACCTGCTAGTCGTCGATCTTGGACCTCTGTCAACGCACGGCTGCCACTGACGAAAGTGATCATGCCAACGGCGAAAAGCGCTGGGAGTGTCTGGAAGAGGTTCCAGGTGGAGTAGTACATGAACAAAATGCCTTCAAGGCCAATGATTGAACCCACAAACAAAGCATGAGCAAGCGGCGCATCTGACATGGCTTTGGAAAAGTGGTTAATGTTTCCACCCAGGAACAACCACTAGTTTCGTCAGTAGATGTCTTTGCACCCGTGGATGCATGACTTACAGTTCCAAGCAGGATGGGAAGAGCAGCAATAGCACCAAGTGTGAAGACAGTGCTGATTAGGACATTGGGCGATTTTTGATCGGCTCGGAAGATATGGTGTATCTCTGGCAACTTTCCATATCTCAGCGGCTTCTCTGCCGTGTTGGCTGAAGCGCTCTTGTCTGATATGACATTCAAAGTGAAGACCTCTGAGTTGTAGCCTGTCGAAGAGCCAAAGGATGCAAGGACGAGACTTGCTGAAACCTTGGACTGGCCGTTGAGAAATTGGGTTGGCAGTTCTTTCTGCGTCTGCGCTCTGTCAAATTGTGTCCACATCCTAACCATGTCTTGCCCACGTACCAGATCAATCTTGGCTTTTCCGGAGTCCTTAACGCTCAGCGGATACGAGATATCGAGGTTGGACGACGAGTCTTTTAGCAGCAAGAATGCTTGATGAGGTCGCTTCGCTGACATTCCTTCCTGAGTAGTGAGGATGACCTTGAGGCTGTCGCTCGGCCCAAGGTCGATGCTTTTGGCGAGAGGCTTTCCAGGTGTGAGGCTAGCCTATGTCAGTGTCCAACACTATCAAGAGCGGTAAAGCTGTAAAGCTGTAGAGCTTACCTGTCCTTTCTGCCTCCTCCTACTCCAGTGCCTTTACTTTGCACAGACACACTTGCGTCGGCAAAGGTCCAGCTCGCAGCCAGAGAATTGGTCACCGAGACAGCAAGTATGCTCACGCCGAGAAGGCCCTTGAATAACCTCATTGCGTTTAGGTTGCTTGGATATATAGCAGGAGAGTAGGCTGTGGTGTCACTGTAACTTGCTGTCGTCTCATTACATGTGTCCAATGTGCTAGAACGGAAGGTCAGCCGAGGCACACCCGGGACATGAAACGCCAGTGGAGGCAACTAGAAAGCCTTCCACTGGTCAAGCAGTATGAGCAGTCTTGTGAGGAATATAGCATAGATACGTGTAGGAGCTCGAGGAGACAGATCAAGCGTGACGTTCTATGGTGCACGCTACATGGCGAATGGCTGGTGCAGCGCCGCCCACATGTTGGTCGGTCGGAAGAGTGTAGTACCAAAGCACGAGCAGAACCATCGCTAGACAGACCGCTCGAGACTCCTGCCTTTGATGCTCGAAGCTGGCCTCAAGACCGTGCCTCCTTCTTCGAGTCGTAGTTGCGTTCCATTCCCGATTGCTAAGCTCGATTGCTGGACAAAGAAATAACTCGAGCAAACCGATCCGGACATCTAGCAGTTCAACATCCACTGCTGTTGTGCCGATCTATGGCCTTCTTCTTTGTTGCTGCATCTCATCAACTAGTCTTGACCTCGACCTGTAGTTCTCTCGAGCAATCGCAACACGATAACGACGTCGAGACTGGCTAGAGCCGACAGATCATATATTCGGTCCGAGGTTTGACTTGACCGCAACAAAGGACTTTTGAGGATGTTCTACTAAGCCTGTCTCATACAACTGTTCGCGGCGAAAGTGGACAATGGCCACTCGAGCACGAACGCGGTCAGTAGCCAGTACTGTGACTCTTCCCGGGTCATTCGACGATATTCAGTCAATTCCAGCTTTGCAAGTCGTAACGGACGTGGCCCCAACATCACTCACAGACACTGCTACGTCTACGCCGAGTAACTACAGTCTTAGGCAGACGATAGATCCGGCTGTCTCACCTACATCCTCAAGAACAAGCTTGAGCATCGGTTCATCGATAGATTCGCTGCAACGGAAACCAGAAACGATGCCGCCCCAAAGAGCAGTACCAAAATCGTCAGAACCACACGCTGCCCCAGCAAAGAAGTCAGATGCCACCACAGTCGAGCAGCAAGGACGGCCAACTAGGAAATCTAAGCCCACCACTAAGGCGGTCGAGCTCGCAAACAACAGCAGTAGCAAGCTCTTCAAGTCGCTGAAGAAGGATGACCAGATGGAGACGCTAGAGGTCGAAGAAGTCGACGATGAGGTTCAACATCCTACAAGCAAGGAGGGCAGTGATCAGGTAGCAGCTGCAATTTCCGGCAAAGCATCATCCAGCATTCCGACAGACCAGGAACCGGAAACCGCGTCAACGACACCAGACGCCAGCACGTCTGAACCCCAGTCCGGACCGGGACTGCACTTGAGAATCACTCGAACGTCTGAGGTTCGAGGCAGGAAAGTGGCGACGCCAATTGAGCAAGCTGTATCGTCAGAGCCCGCGGCTCTCGAGGCATCAGCACAACCAAGAAAGCGCAAGCGAGCTCGTGAGAACGTTGAAGTGATAGAAGAACCTGTTAAGAAGCAGGAAACGCCCGCTCCAGCTTCGAGAACGAGCAGGTCGAAACGCAAGCACGATGAACAGGATGAAGAGGTAGTCGTCACACCAGCGAAGCGGCCGAGGAGGACAGTCAAAGCAGACCATGAGACTGGCCCATCATCAGATCCCGATTTCGCGCCAACAGCGAGTGAGGGTGCGGGAGGTTTGAAGTCGGCATCGTCAAAGCCGCAACGGAGAAGAAGAACAAATGCTTCTACTGCGGCCGAGGGTAGTCCTCTCAGTGGCTTTGAGAGTAATGCCCCTCTTCCGACAGTACCAAAAATCATGCTCAAATTTCCCGGTTCAGCATCTATGGCCGATTTAGAAGAAGCGAAAGACTTAGACATTGAACGAGCTGGTACCAATCCGTCTAGAACGAACGGATCGAAGCGGCCAATTCAGGTACCTGACAAGGAAGACAAGAAGCGTAAAGCTAAGGAGGCTTCAACAGCGAAGACAAGGAAGAGAAAACGCAAGTCTCCCAGTCCAGCAGAAGCGATGGAAGAACCATCAGAGGACGAGCTCGCTCCCGAGCCGGTCAAGCCCCAGCGCGCCAAGAAAGCAAAGCATGCTCCGCTCGAGGTCGCAGGCGGTGCAATCCGCCACAGTACATCACCCAAAATCTCGCCGGGTAAGAAGCTGACGTCGGAAGGGGGTGCGGCAGCTGAGGGTCAACAGCAACAGAGAAGCCACAGGACTTGTGACGGCTCGTGCTTGACGTTTGAAGAGAAGCTCTTCGCCATGGCTGAAATCGTGGCTGCTGATCACAAAACAGACACGCAGGAGGATCTAGACGCGCTGATGGCACCGTATTGCAAATGTAGACCGCAAGGAAGGGATGAAGAACAAGCGCCAGTTCGGACATTGAAGCTGAGGCTCCATGGGTTGAAAGAGGGCAGCAGAAACAAATCCTGATGGCCCCACGACTGCTGGCATTGGCTGCATGGAAGCTGCCGTTAGCGCAGGCGTTCTTCGGTCATCCAAGGTAGGTAACCGTTTGGAAAATTCACTTCAGCGTGCAGTCAGGCTCGATGTCAGTACTATAGCATTTAATTAGGTTTTAGAATATAGACAGATGCTGAAGACACCTGTTTCATGACCAGAAGCATCTCTCTTCTTTCTGCAGGACCATGCAGCACTTGCACATCCATAGAGTAGCCTCTCACTGCCTGAGGCACTTTTTTGATGATAAGCCATGTTTTGATCACGCCAAAGTGAGATGGTGTTGTTGATACTGACCCCCTGAGCGCGCAGAAAATGAAACGCTTCCCCGCACAAATTTCGTTTCACACCAAAATTTCTCCGCATGAAACCTTCACCACGCGTGACTACGCGTTCCGAAGGTGTTTCTTTCGAGAAGATCCAGGGGGGAGCACGGTCATCAAATCCAGCACCAGATCCGCATAATCAGGTGTGCTGAAGATATGACGGCAGAGATAGCAACCAAGAAGCGCGGCCGGCCGAAGAAAGTGGTCGAGGGCCGATCAAATCTCACTGGTGGCGCTGAGACGGTTCTGCCCGTGACCACATCAAAACAAAGCACGAAGTCGCGGTCGTTAGGCACAACAGACGCCAAGGCGGCGACGTCGAAGAGAGCGACGCGGAGGAAGCAGGTTGACACCGTCGAAGATGCGTCGCCTGTCGAGCTAGAGACTCAGAAAGCTTCGAAGCCTAGCAGATCTGTGGCGAAATCGAAAGCATCAAAGTCAACGATATTGGACGAAGCAACGGCCTTCTCGAAGCTGAAGCAGAGTCCTCGTGCTGACGCCTTGCCGCACGATGGAGCACGCGATGTCCAGCAGCCCGCCGTAGCAGATAACGAGACTCGCTCAGGACCCGCTGAGCAGGTCTTGGAGGCATTGCAGTTGGGATCAGCACCATCCAGCACGACTTCGATACCTCAGGATGCGAAAGGCTCTGCCAATACAACTCTAGAGAAGCCTGCTCCTACAGGCACCGCTAGGGAATCGATCATCAAACCTCGGAAACCTGCTTCTGAGTCCTCAGAGGAGCTCCTGGAAGCTATACAGCTGGACCCCCAGCCAGCAGACGCGAGTTCCTCACGGACGCCTCGTCAGCGAGTTGCAGCTACACAATCGGTAATCGCAGACAAGACGACGACAACCCCCCTTGTTCAATCACAGTCGTCGCAGAGCTCATTCCTATCCAGCTTCCTAGACGACAAATTCCAAGAAGCAGCACCAATCGTCACCGAAAACAACCGAATCTCCGACCGCTCAGCATTCACCACCTCCCAGCCTTCGGCAAAAGAGATCGTCTCCGGCGCAGGCGTCAGCGATTTGTCTAGCTTCCGGACCTCCCCACCAACACGACAGAAAAGGGCGCCAAAGACATTCAAACCTCTTACTCTCAACGCGTTCGAGCGCGGCCCACACGAGTCGCTCCATCCGCGGCGGAAGACGGCAGTGAAGCAAGTAGAGCCGGAGACGTTCGCAGCGGGGTCCTTCAAAGTTTTCAAGGCTGCACGACCAACGTCCACGCCCACACCCACAACGTCAAACACGGCGGCTCCAGGCGAGGGACCGTTCTTCACGCAAGCCACGTCGTCCGTCCTTCCAGCCCAGGGCTCGGTCGCAGATCAGCAGGTGGCCCCTTCGACCTCGCCTCAGCCACGCGTACAAACGCAACCACCCACCCAGCGCTCGCCGCACCCTCAAGCAACCCCAAACTCGACATCCCCTCTCCCTGCCAGCTCCACCTCGTCCACCCGCAGCACAAACCCACCTCCACCCACCAACTCGAGAAGCAAGCTTCCTCCTCCCTCCGAACCAACCTTCGCGCCACGCAAACCCACCGAGATGACGCCCACCGAACTCCACCGCAACCCAGCGTTCCGCTCTCTACGCCGGCGCTGGACGGGACTGATCGTCGGCGTCCCCGTGCTGGTTGTGACGAGCTACGTGTTGTGGAACAGACTCGATGCGCCGGAGGCGCTCGAGGGGATGCGGGAGGATAGGGCGGGGGTGGGGAGGGTGAGGGGTGTGGTGCCTGTGGGAGGTGCGGTGGCGACGAAGGATGGGGTGGGTCAAGATTAGCGGACTAGATGGGACGGTGCGGTGTTGACTCAAGAAAAGGGGTCGTGAGGGGTTGTGAAGAAGGGCTGTGTGTGTATAGAATAGATTTGGATGTTGGTCTAAAGCTCTATGCGCTCGTGTCTGCAGCTCCTGCTGTAGGTTCTCTCCCAGATAGGGATGTGTCGTCTCAGTCGTGTCATGGCGTCATCAATTCTGCTGTGCTGTTGTGCCTTGCGCATAGCTTTCCAGGCTCAACCGGCATATCGGCTTTGATTATGGTGCTTCCGTGGTTGAGGTTGCTCTCACAACTTGGCCTCGAAGATGGCACTTCCCTCCCAGGCGTCGCCTGCCTCGAGCTTGGTCCAGCTGCTTACTGTACCTGGCTCAATGCACAAGTATCTCTTCCAGCCATCCTTGGGCTCGAAGTCACCCATGCTCGCGATCTTCTCTTCCCATCCATTCCATACGGTGCAGTCTGGGAGGGCATCTCTTGTGCAGATCAAGCTGTCCTTGCCACCTTCTTTGACAGTGATTGGTGGGATAGAAGGTGTGGTGTAGACCCTGTCTGTTTCGGAGGTGATAGGAATGTCAGACGAATCTTCGGTGAACGTTTGTGCTTTGCGGACTTTGTCGACGTAGCTTGCGCCCTCGAGGCCGGAGACGGTGGTTTTGGAGATGTCCTAGGTGAAGGTTAATTTTTGCGGTGCAGCAATTTGGGGATGATATTGCTTACCTTGACAGTAAAGTAGGAATGGAACAAGCATTGAAAGTCGAAGGCCTTGTCGCCCTTGTTCTGCACATGCAACTGCACCTCCAGCTTGCCCTTGCCCAATGTGACGCTGTAGACCAGGCCGAAGTCGTGTGGCCACTTCTTCTTCGTATCCTCACTGAGCATAGCACTACTCAGGCCGAAGTCCAGCTTGACACTGTCGTCGGCCTTGGCATTCATACTCTCGCTGCTGCTCTTTCCCAGGAACTCCCAAACACTGTTTCTCGCAAAGCCATGCTGTGGTAGCTGGCTTGTAGCGTGGTCTTTCGGTGGAGGTCCGAAGACAGGAAAGACAATGGGGACACCGCCTCTTATTGGCTTGGACCCGTCGAGCGCTGCAGCTGAGGAGAGGAAGAGACGTTCGGTGTTGTTGGAGGTCTTCCAGGATGTGACGGTCGCGCCGTAGAGATAGACTTGGCAAGAGTCGCCCGAGGGGAGTCTGGCGGTGACGATGTTGTCTTCGAGGGAAACCGTGGGCTGTGGAAGGGAGGGAGACATGGCGATTGATGACGGTCGGTTCTTGCGCTCCATGGGACGATCTCTAGACAGCTATGCTATGGGCTGCGGGATGGTCTATGAGCAGGCGTGTAGATGCTCCAAGAAGCGCAGTCTGGTGTATCAGATACTAGAGTGACTACCAGTGACGTGACTGAGAAGTGAGGTATGGATGAGCAACGTAAGGCATGAGCGAAGCATTGAACCACATGTTCTGGTGCCCGCGCTGTGTAGTGTTTCAGGCCCGCAAATCGTAGCGCTAGTGGTGGTGGGCAGCTAACCACTTTAAGCTTACCGTCCTTGTATACGCCTGAAGAAGCCTCATGCTGAACGAGGTCAGATCTTTGAGTGTCGTGGTAGGAGATTAATGATGTTCGTTTTCGGACACAGCCAACGGTGCACTGTGTTGCTTCGTGGGCATGTAAGGAGGGTGCGACAGCCGAAGGCGATGTTGAGTCTGAGGCATTCGGTCGTGCGCTGATGATTCGGCGCTGAGGATCCTCTGCTACTAGGAATAGCTCACGTCTACATGACCGACAAGCCTGGTATGAGGCGCCGCAAGTGAAAGGAGAGGCAGTATGCCTTGTCAACGCTTACGCTGTAGGTGCGTTTGGCAACGTGCAGCGCGGTGTGAGTAATTCACAGGACCACTCTCAAGCTTCTGAATACAAGAGACAAGCGCTCGACCCTCGAGACTCAACGTGCTGTTTAGTAACATGCGCACCATCCCATGAATGGAAGTGAACAGTTGAGTGCAAGTTGTCGGACGTGTCTTGACGGTGCAGATCATTGCCACAAGGCATGTTTTGTTGCCTTACTTATATGCATCCAAGCAGCGTTGTGATGTCTTGGACGCTTTGCTTGGGGGCACCGAAAGGAGGGGATCCCGCACTCAGGCGCAAAACAGTGAAGTAAAGCGAGGCGCCACCCATGCTCTCGGCACCGGCAGAAGTTCCTAAGCTACCACCCTGGCCGCTTACTGGTCCTTTGTCATGCCGCCAAGGAGGGTCAAACCACCCGCGACGAACAGATGGCAGCTGGGCGGTCGCTATTCCCAGCTTTGCCAGTGGCCCAGTAACGGCGAGAAATCTTCTTCAGTTCTTTATTCTTACCTGCCGACTTCATCTGCAGCATCAGTATCACTCACGCGTCAACAAGTAATAAAGTGGTGCCTGGGTGACCATTGGGCTTGCTTGCCTGGCACGACTGAGACCTTTGTCTCCACTGTCGTCCACCACATTCGTCATCCAGTTCGTTCCAGCCCGTCTGATTAGCGTCCAGCACATTACTCAGTGCGATCGCTCTCGAACACATGTACAACACCTAACGGGCTACAATCTCTTCTTTTTACCTGCCTGTCTAAGACGGTCACTTTTCACGAGCAGCCAGCCGACAAACAGGCCGGCAGCACGACTACAGCCGCGAACGAAGTCCTGCACGACCTGCACCTCCTATGACTCTGATCCTCTATCATTCATCTTCATCCGGCGTCACCGCAGCAGCTTTACCCTGGTGTTCTCGATAAGGTCCGAACACGATCCGCTTCACCAGCGCATCGAGCACACCAGTTGTGCTCGCCGTAACCGTGTTTTCCACAAACCGCCAAAACGCAGTCTTCTAAGCTTTTGCTTATCGCACTCCTCAAACCTCCTTGACCCTAATCACCTCGTACGCAGCAATGGGTCAGAGTCAATCCAAGTCAAGCGATGGCATGCGCACCCCCTCCAGGAATGGCTCCACCAGCAACCTAGTCCCTGAAGGTCTCAAACAATACCCCTCCATCTCGAAAAGTGATACCCAGGAAAGCAAGAGCAGATCTATACGATCTTCCGTGCGAAGGAAGATCAGATCGGGTAGCGAAGCCAGTGAAGCTGTCAGTCCACGAGTGTCCGGCTCAAGCTTGTCCGCGCTTGATGGCGCGCCGAACGATCGCGCCGACGCAAGCTCAATCAAGTCTGCTGCCAGTGGTCGTTCTTCCATGTCGAGACCGAATCGCCGCGGTTCGGTCGATGCCGCCGCCAGTCCCGCATCTCCTGTCGTTGACGACGAAGATGACGTGCCTTCGCCCGAGACCGCTTCTCCCGCTCGTCCTCCTTCTCCTGCCCGCGGTAAGACCATCGGTCAAGGACACAAGGACGTGAACAAAGCAAAGAGAACTGGTGAGGTGGGAGCTGTGTCCGACGAAGGTCCCCACATGGCACATCATCATTCCGCAGCACAGAAGGCTGGCGATTCTATCTTGGTCAAGAGGGAGGGCCAGGTCATCCCCCGAGCCAATGAGGGCAAACGATCACTGACAGCACGATTGGCGGACCTGCCGGGTGCGTCACCAGGCGGCAGTATGGCCATCCAAGATCTGCAAGAAGTAGATCTTGACGACATGATCTCGCGCCTGCTTGACTCTGGCTACACCACCAAGGTTACCAAGGCAGTCTGCTTGAAAAATGCAGAAATCACCGCCGTTTGTGCGAAAGCCCGCGAAGTGTTCATGTCGCAGCCTGCGCTGATCGAGCTCAATGCGCCCGTGAAGATTGTCGGAGACATCCACGGCCAGTACAATGACCTGATCCGATTGTTCGAAATGTGCGGCTTCCCGCCCGAGTCGAACTATCTCTTCTTGGGCGACTACGTCGACCGGGGAAAGCAGTCGCTAGAAACCATCCTGCTGCTGTTCTGCTACAAACTCAAGTACCCCGAAAACTTCTTCTTGCTGCGAGGCAACCACGAATGCGCCAACGTGACTCGAGTATACGGCTTCTACGATGAATGCAAGCGGCGATGCAACATCAAGGTGTGGAAGAGCTTCATTGACACGTTCAACACCATGCCCATCGCATCGATTGTGGCGGACAAGATTTTCTGCGTGCACGGCGGCCTTTCCCCAAGCTTGTCACACATGGACGATATCCGGAACATCGCGCGACCTACCGACGTGCCGGATTATGGACTGCTGAATGATCTCTTGTGGAGCGATCCGGCCGACATGGATCAAGATTGGGAGTCGAACGAACGGGGCGTGAGCTACTGTTTTGGGAAAAAGGTGATTATTGATTTCCTGGCGCGGCACGACTTCGATCTTGTATGCCGAGCGCACATGGTGGTGGAGGACGGGTACGAGTTTTTTAACGATCGACTTTTGGTTACCGTGTTTTCGGCACCGAATGTGAGTGGATTGGCAATGCTTGAGGATGTGGCTAACACGGGGCAGTACTGCGGCGAATTCGACAATTGGGGAGCGGTCATGTCAGTCTCGTCGAACCTTCTGTGCAGCTTTGAGCTGCTCAAGCCCCTCGACTCGAGTGCTCTCAAGAGCCATATCAAGAAAGGTCGCAATCAGCGCAACAGCGCCATCAACAGTCCTGTAAGTCTTGTTTGTACCTTGTTGGAGGGATGGGCGCTAATAATGTCTAGCCGGCACAAGTTTCGGCACAAAGCTTCTGATTGCTTGCAGTGCAGCACCACTTTCCTCAGCGGGTCTTGGTTATGATCAAGCAAGCGGTACTGGTTATGAACCGCATGGGCTTGATCACAGGCTAGCAGGGCGCTCTACACGGGGCATCGGGCGTTTCGGCAGCAAGCAGGAGAAGCGTGTAAGAAGAGAGTCTCAAGGCAAGGCGACCTGGGCACGAACAATGGGATGCAAGAATGAAGCAGATGTGGCGAGAACGGGGGAAATGATAATGAAATGTATACCATCCTTAGCTTGGGTGACTTGATTGATTCTGTCGAGCTACCTTACTCAGGCTCCGTTCAGCCAATCGGACAGTTTTCGTGGCGACTGACCAAGTCGCGTTAGTGGGACGCGACTGGGGAACGCTGAAGTGGTCGAGCAGCGAAAGCGACGCGTCTGAGGGGCCAGCGGCACGCTTGCCATGCAGGTAATTAGCCATGCCTTGCATCCTGGTATGGCAGCCGCACCTTCCTTGAACTTAGTTATCAACGACAATCAATGCCACGAGCTGTACCTGTGCCTGCACCCGTGACTCCCAGACTCCCCACCCTCGAATGCAGCTTCCACGGATAATGTGTTCACCATGAAGGCCGCACCTCTCCTCATTTCATGGCACAACGAAAGCCAACCGATCTACTCGGTGCATTTTGATCCTCACGGCAAAGGTCGGCTTGCAACAGCGGGAGGAGACAACAATATTCGACTATGGAGTCTCGAGAGGGACGGTGAGGAAGCCAAGGTCTCGTTCCTAGCCACCCTCGTCAGACACACCCAGACGGTCAACGTCGTACGCTTCTGCCCCAAAGGCGAAATGCTTGCTTCAGCTGGTGATGATGGAAACGTCTTGCTGTGGGTGCCCTCCGACATGCCTGCTACAGCTCTAGGCGAGGACCACGCTGAAGATAAAGAGACATGGAGGATCAAACACATGTGTCGCACCTCGACAGGAGCTGAGATATACGATCTTGCTTGGTCTCCCGATGGGAGGTATTTCATCACGGGCGCTATGGACAACACAGCGAGGATATTCGACTCACACTCAGGTATGCCCTTCTACCTGATTCGACAGCGACGATGCAGCTAATACGACGATAGGTGCCATGATCAGACAGATAGCAGAGCATAACCACTACGTGCAGGGTGTTGCCTGGGATCCTCTGAACGAGTTCGTTGCAACTCAGTCCTCCGACCGAACGGTGCACATCTATGCGTTGAAGCTCAAAGACGGCACCTGCACCCTCCAGACACATGGGAAATTCAACAAGCTGGATTTGCCTGGTCGAAGGATATCAACGCAGAGTCCTGCCCCCGTAGACGTGAACATGACACATCGAGCCTCGTCGGCCAGTGCGAGTGGCCTCGCCATGGCTTCGCCAGCTCCTTCTAATCCCGGAACGCCCTTGACCACACCTCTGCCCATGGACCCACCGCCCACCGCCTCGAGCAGACGCTCGTCCTTCGGCTCCCACACATCTCCAGCAATACGCCGCTCCGCTTCGCCTGCACCATCTCTGCCCTTACCTGCCGTTCGCCCAGAAGTCTCCTCGCCGAGTTTGAACGCAGCCATGGGCATTGCTGTTCGAAACACAAACATCTACCACAATGAGACTCTCACCTCCTTCTTCCGGAGGCTAACCTTTGCTCCCGATGGCAGCTTGTTGTTCACCCCGTCTGGCCAGTACAAATCCCACCACCCACTCGCTGTAGAACCCATGAAGACGAATGAAGATGTCACAAATACCGTCTACATCTACACCAGAGCTGGCTTCAACAAGCCTCCTGTAGCACATTTGCCCGGTCACAAGAAAGCCTCGGTCGCTGTCCGCTGCTCACCAATCTTCTACACCTTACGCAATCATGTCAAGCCAACGAATCAGATCACCATAGATACCTCAACTCAGGAGGAAGCAATACCACCACTTCCCGAGGCGGCGGTTACCTCGCATTCGTCTTTCATGGAACCCCCACCACTAGTCCACTCAGAATCTATGCGCAGTGAATCAAACAGGCCAACCTCCTCGCCCAAACCCGGCGAGCCTGACACCGGCCCCCCACCCGCCTTCTCTTTGCCTTACAGGATGGTCTATGCTGTGGCAACTCAGGACGCAGTGCTTGTCTACGACACACAACAGACAACACCATTGTGTGTCGTTAGCAATCTACACTACGCAACATTCACCGATCTAGCCTGGTCAAACGACGGCCTGACGCTAATGATGTCGTCGAGCGACGGCTTTTGTTCCACGCTGACCTTTGCACCTGGCGAGCTCGGAGCAGTCTACAGTGGCTCACACCCGACGCACAAGCATCCGGAACCAATCAGTGTTTCGTCTACCTTATCAAATCCCTTCCAGAACGCCAACGCACCTCTAGCTACACCTTCTGTACCATCACCTGGTCTAGCTAAAGCCTCGCCGGCCTTCATTCCACCGGCTGCTCCATCACCTGCAGCGTCGAACACGTCATTCCTAGTCAGACCTGGCAGCCCAACAAGGTCGAACTCACAGTCGTCAGTTGCTACGCTAGCATCGTTGCAAGCTTCGGCTTTTGGTAACAACCCCACTCCAATGATGAGCTCAATCCCGTCAGTCGCGGTGCCCTCGATGACAACTCCACCTCAAACGCCTATGGGCGCCGGTGGTCAACTACCTGGTCCCCATAGTGCTGCATCATCCATCAGCGGCAGTGTGCTGGGCAAGAGAGATCCTGGTGCAGCAAGTGAGAGTGAAAAGGAGGAGGGTGCACAACCGAAAAGGCGGCGCATCGCGCCTACTTTGATACCGCAGCCGGTGGCAAGGTCCGAGTCGCAATCTTCAACTGGAGAGCCGGGGCCGAGCGCAGGAGGCAAAAAGAATTGATGTGTCTGGCAATCTATTGTGCTTACAAAGGGAAACCTTCGCATGAGGTGGGTGGGAAACTAGTCTTTCGTTTATGCATAGCATGGAGTTGACGGAGGAGTCCTCAAGGCAGGCATGCTTCGACTGATTATAGCTGTATGCCGGCAACGAAAATGTTCGCATGCCATTTGTTTGTTCCACAAGGCTACATTTGTGGTGAGCTTATCTCGACTTTACGTACCATATAACCCCCAATACATGTTTCTGAGAAGTTTCAAATATCTCAGGCATCTCAATTGCTGGTAGTGCTGACGCAGACGACGAGAAACGCTACGAGAAACGCCATTGAGGCGTACGTCTGCGCATAGACTCCCTCCAGAAAGCCAGCTTGTACTGCATGCACAACCCGAAAGGCAGGTGGTCCACACCTTGGCTGTCTAATTTAGGTAGTCGGAAGATGCATAAGACGACAATCATCACTCAGTAAGTCAGTAACACGAGTACAGCCCCTCTCAGGCAGGACGATTCAGTTTATACTAATAGTTGTAGGTCGTTGCATGTTCTTTTGTGTCTGACTATCGCTCTTGCAGTTGATAGCCAGTCCCCAGCCACGTGATACCTACCTAACCCAGTTTATTGCCGCTCGGTTTCGTGGTGGCTGCGACGGCGGTGGGCAGTGTATGGAACCAAACCGTTTGTCTGGGTCCGGCTGGCGAGGGACGGCAGACGGGACAGTAGTGGTGAGTTATGATGCGTTCTCCTTACTAAGCTCGGTCGGACGGGGAGGGATTCTGCTGCGGTGCTGCTGCTTGATTGGTTGATTGGGCCTTATCGGAGGCACCGCTGTCTTGGCCTCGAGCGTGAGAATCGGGGATCCATGTGGGGGCAGTGGTTTTCTTCTTTTCTGTGTCGAATGGATCGTGTTGCTGATTGAGTCTCGGCGCGGTGGACTGAGAGGCGGGTTCGGCGAAATACCAGGAGGTGCTAAGGTAGTTGTCCTGTCAATGTACGCCTGATGGGGATTGTTTTGATGAGCAGGGAGTCGACGTTAGGAAGGAGTAAGATTCTGGCTTGTTTCAGTGTTTTTCTGCTTAAGACAACACCACTCTACTAGTATGTTTCCATAGCCATGTTCTCAGATTGGTCTGAAGTACTGCTCTTTGCAGTCGGGACGTCGCTGAGCCCGCTGTGATACCACTCCATGTCCATGCCACGGACCAACGCCATGCAATGCAACCGCAAAACTCACAAGCTAGAACTCAATGGCGTACTTCTTCCGGATCGTTTCTCCGTACCTGAAGAATATCCACGCCACCGGGCTTATCAACAAAGCAATGAATGCCAACAAGCTGTTTCCCCAGCCCAACCCCAATGCCGCGTACAACTTGGGTCCAGCAAGCGGCAGGAACGCGCCCACCAAGCTACGAAGCACGGTGTTCGCGGCAATGGCGCTGGCAGCGTGGATTGTGAAGGCGTCCACCAGATATGTCTGTATGGGCATGAACGTTGCAAGCATACCAAATCCGACCCACATTGTACCGATGATGCCCATGATCCAGTGAATTTGCTTCTCGACAGACCAGCCGTACCAGAAGAGGCCGATCGGAATGAAAAGGGAGCCTGGTATTAGCGGTGGGAGGCGATATTCAGGCTTCATCTCGCTCGTTCCGCTCCTTGTAGTGAGGTGCTTGAGAAGGCGGTCGGAAAGTGCACCGAACAGCACGAGGCCGAGCAGGGAGCCGATGCCAATACCGAGGAAGACGAGACCGACTGGACCAGGACCAAAGCCGTAGACGCCTTCATAGACCGGCGTCAATGTTGTAAACAGCAGGTACAGGTATCCGTACACGATCGCCATGTAGATTGACAGTGCTAGCACAATCGGCGAGAAAATCAGCATCTTCGTGGGCCGGACAATTGCTCGAGTGAAGAGTTCTTTCTTCGAAATACCCCGGTCGAGCTTGGACCTCAACCCCTCGTTGCCGGTCTCCTTCTTGAGCTTGTCCGTGAGGCCCTGAAGCAGGATTGGCTCATACGTCTCGCGCTGGAACGTGATCGAGAAGGCTGCCGTAACGCCACCAGCAATAGTGATCACCCAGAAGACCCAACGCCACCCCGCTGCCACACCGAGGAATCCTCCAGCAACTGGACCGACGACTGGACCAATCAGAGGCCCAAGTGCGCATATGGCCATTGCTCCTCCGCGTTGCTCTTGGATGAACACGTCTGCAATACTGCCAGCAAAGATGGTGACGGGACATGAACCAGCAATGCCGGCTAGAAGTCGGAAAACAAGAAGGCTGCTTAGGCTGGGCGCTAAGGCGCAAGCCAGGTTCCAGACAACGAACAAGATGTTGCAGGCATGGTACATCGGTAACCGGCCGTACATCTCAGAGAGAGGTGCGATGAAAAGAGGCCCGATAGCATATCCGAGGATGTAAATTGAAACGATGAACGATGCTAGTGTTGTGTTTGTTGAGTTGAAGTTGGTCATCATAAGAGGCACAGCTGGTGCGACCATAGAGGACGCCAGAGGGGTGAGGAAAGTTAGGACTGAAATGATAGCGCAGTTGATCCATTTCTTCTTCATGGTCCAATTGATTGGTCTGCGAGGGTCGGATGAGTCGTTCCAGTCTACCACATTCTCTGTGGAGGCGGAAACAACTCGTTCGATAGCAGTCTTTTCGTCGGCATCTTCGGTTGTATCCCTGATAGGAATGCCGTGCTCGACGTCTGGATCTAGCTTTGCTTCATGTGATGAAGATGAAGGCAATGTGGTTTCTGATCGTCGTGATGGTGATATGCCACGAAATGACCTTGGGGTATTGACGCCAGCTGAGCTAGGCTCTCCTGATCCTGCTGCCATGTTGCCAGTAACCTAAGTGGTCCTATATCAGTCGAGTCCATCTTCTGGCGCCTCACAATGCATTCTCACACGGGTGAGGGCGCTGGTAATAAGGGATATTCCGACGCTGGACTGATGGGTAGACTCACCACTTGGCGTTCCTCTTATCGCGAGCGCCGCGCTCCTAGTGCCAAAGACGAAAGCAAGTGTCAATGTAGGAGTAGCCGCAACGTAGCGTTCGACAGTGTAGTATTTTTTGTGTTTCTTACTAGTACTATTGTAGGTTTGTTTACAATGAAAGGCAAGACATCGCTTGCCTTTATTGAACAAGAAGAAATACAGGGCGCCATTGCTCTTTCTGCGAGAGACGGACCTTCCATGGTCTGAGAGAGAGATGTGACCCCACTCTGGATTTCCGGCTCGGGTATAATGGATGGAGCAACTGTCGGAGATGTTTATCTCCGGTAGATCATGCATGGACTGGACGCCCTAAGATTGCTTGCTTCGTTCTTTCCTGGCTTTGATTCGTTGTGGGCAAAAGTACACTCCTCCACGCTGAGCTTGAATGAGTTAGGCTTACATTCCAATCAGGCATTAATTGCACATTTGCGGCATAATCTAGTTGTGCTGGAGGCCTTTTCTAGCTTCGTCAAGTACTCCTTTGTCGCTCGTGTACGCTTCCATCTATGTTTCATAGCATCATCGAATAGCGAGATTGTCGCGGACGGCTCAGCTATGCATAAACGGGTATACGTACGGACTTGAAAGTACTAATTCTGGAAGACGCAGTTCGGAGTTAACCTTAGAGTAAATCGTTTGTCCGGACACGACTAAGCATTACATATCGATCTATTGAGCTTTGCCAGCTACGTTGCGTACCCTCCGGAGTTGAGCTGCCTAGGTTCACCTACAGCTTCGAAAGTACCATTCGGCAACCTTCTGATAGCCTGCGCAGAACTCTGACCTGGTGCTACCCATGTCACATTATGACCGAGAGACTCCATAAATGCCACAGTATCGTTGTCGTAGGCGTACTCGAAGCTAACCAGGTTGGGTACAAGCTGGTCGTGCAGGCGTGGTTCGGCTAGAGCTTCAGGTGCAGTCAAGTTTTTGTCGAGAACGTTGACAACGTTCTGAATGGTGGACGTGATGATGCGTGATCCTCCGGCAGCGCCAGTCACGAAGTATAGGGTGCCATCCGCCAACTCGACGATGACTGGCGAGATTGACGAGAGCGGTCGCTTGCCTGGTCTGATGTAGTTCGATGGAGAAGGTATGTAACCGAAGGCGTTGGTGGCACCTGGAATCGAGAAATCGTTCATCTCATTGTTCATAATGACACCAGTCTCTGGTACAATCAGTTTGGAGCCAAAAAGAAGGTTGACTGTGGTGGTAAGCGAGATAGCTAGACCGGAGGCATCCGCTGTCATAATGGCAGATGTGCCTGGCGTCTCCAGAGACTCAATGCCTTCCGGATCGTAGTATGACACATTGAAACTTTGGACATCAGATATCTTGGCCCTTATTTCTGCTCCTGTCTCAGGGAGGAGCAGCTGATCCTCGAAACGCGACAAGTTCGCCACAAATAAGGGATCGCCAAGATCAGTTCGAGCTGCATAGGCAAAACGCATAGCCTCGTCCAACCGATGGGTACTGAGATTGACTGTGCCTGCATTGAAGAAATCGTCGTACCCCGAGACTGTATTCAAGGTGGCGAGCACAATGCCGCCGGAACTGGGAGCGCTGGTGGAGTGAACGACATAGTCTCCGTAGGTAATGTTATTCACCTCACGGATAGCCACGGTATAGTTTGCCAGATCTTCTAACGTCATGGTACCGTTTGCTGCTTGCAAGGCCGCAATGGTTGTCTCCGCAATGGCTCCATTGTAGAATGCATCTGGCCCTTCGTTCGCAATGATTTCGAGAGTGTTTGCATATCGCTTCCTAGTGATGACATCTCCCAAACCGACTAGGGTTCCGTTCGGGCAGAAGTCCAGTGCCCAGCTTGGCTCATCGCAGAGGAAATTGCCAACTTGTGCTGATGCAGTTGCTGACTTCATGTAACGGACGAGGTCCTCCGTCACGTTCCAACCGTAACGTGCAAATTGGATAGCGCCTTGCATGACATCCTTCCATGGCATCGAGCCATACTTTTCATGCAGGTGCTGGAGACCTTTGACCTCGCCTGGTACACCACTGTGGTTTGTTAGTAGAGATAAGATGGCCATAGGTCCAAGGGGTCGGCCAACCTTGCAAGTCCGCCATAGATACTCAGATCAGGGTCATCGTTGAACATGTCTTGAAAGAAGGCGGCAGGAGCAGTCTCTCGAAAGTCAATGAATTCGTACGTTCCCTCCGGACCTCGGACAAGCATAAAGCCGCCACCACCTACGCCAGAATGGTACATTCCAACCACCCCGACGCAGAAAGTACTGCCAACGAGGGCGTCTGCCGCATTGCCGCCGTTCTCAATGATGTCAATACCGATCTTGCTGCAGATGTCGTTCTCACTCGCTACAGCGCCTTGGTCCGCCGATGCTTGGCGCTGAGTAAGACCAACGTACCCCGAGAGAGGATTAGCACTGAGTCTGGTGAGTAATGACAAGCCTGCCACAAGTTGCAGGAACGACAACATCATTGCTGCATGGAGGGAGTAGAAAGAGAGCTAGAAGCAGCTCGGAGTTTAAGCAGCGGGGATTGTATCGTTTTGTAGCTGCAAGACAGTGATGCCAACACAGCGCATGCACTAGCTCGGCTTGGCAAGAGGCCGTTGTTCGCCGCCCGGAGAAGCACACGATGGCGCTGGAATCAGCCCAGGTGTGATGCGCTCTCCTTATATACCCTACATGGGAAAATAGCGATACGATACAGTCCTCATACTCCCAAACGCTACCACGTCTACCATTGAAACAGACGCCCGCAGGTGTGAGGTGCAGCCGCTAATCGTACAATATTCCTCCAGGTAGAAGGAGGTTTACTCTTCGCAGCGTATATGCCCGCAAAGCTTGGCTTTCCCCACTCAAGAAGTTACTCAGATAACGAACGTCAACGATATCGGTGGCTGACCGTTGGGATGTCGCGCCCCGCACCAGTAACCTAGCAGGTGCTACTCTTTACGAATAGAATTGCAGCCAATGAGTGCTCAAGTGCCGGCTGTTGCGCTCGCTCGATACGTCGCATGCTAAGCAATTACGGTGGATTCACAGAGCACAGCACGTTACAGGCCTCGATCGTAAACGACAAAAAGATGTGGGATAGTGGGTTTAGTATTATTCGTTGGTTGTAAGCCGAAGACAGTAGTGTTTGTAGGTTTCAGGGGGGCGCCAGTACAGAAGTAGGGCATTCAGGTAGTTGCGGCCGCCTAAAGCTAGGATATAGTAATTATCTCGTAAAACAGTCATTTTCGCGGAACATTATTCCACAACTTATTGTTGTTTACGATCGAGGCCTGTATCACTAGCTCGCCATGTGCTGCGCGGCTCGACTCCATTTTTCAGACCACGCTGTAGTCATATGGACCGTGAAGCAGCAGTATTACTGTCCGGGTCGTCTAGTAGTAGTATCTCCTCTTTCCAAGCCCTGTTATACGATAATATAGCCGGCAAAGACTTGTGGTACCCCTGCTCCATCTCTTCCTCAACACGATTGAGCGCTTCGAACATCATGTTCTCCTCGTCTGTACCGAAGAAGCAGACGTCTTTGAACTCTGCAATTGCCTGATACAGACTATCTGGCATGTTCGCACTCATATTATGCTCTCCGTAAAACGTACCATTAAGTTGTCCACTAATACTGCGAAAGTGGTTCACCTTATGCCAGAACTCCGTGATCTCCATTGCTCGATCTTCGTATTCCTCTGTACCAGGACCTCGATTCCATCTTTCGTACTGTGAGTTCTCGACTCTCTCGATCCATTCCAGCATTGCTTCATTGCGGTCACCATATCCCGCGAAATGCACCAGGAAATCCCCAGGTTGAGCTTCACCTGGATATACATCGAAGAAACGTTGAGGCATGTATACGACTCTGTGGTGATACTCGACCGTTTCGTTAAGCGTGAGTTGCATCGCGACCTGTTCTGGCCAGAAAAGCTCCACATCTGGCTTATAGTGGTGATATGCCGCCACAAGACTAAGATACTCCGCCGCGGTCGCCGAGACTTTAATGAAGAACACTCCGTTATTGAGGCCGTTGAAATCTTTGGTCAATATAAAATCAATTTCCGGCATCGCTGGGGGAAGGAATGACTCGAGCTTCCAAGCGGAATTTAGTATCACTGTGTCGGCGTCATGCCACAGTAGCCATTCTAATCGCTCTTCTGGCGTTTTTGCGAGTTCGCCGACTATAATCTCTTGAAGCCAGTATATCTTCGACCAGTAGGCTTGTTGGGTCGTTAGAGGATGTTCGAGTACGTATATTGGATAGTCGTGCTGAGCGGCGTAATTCCTGTGTCCTTCGACTGTGCGGATGTAGCTCGGGTTTTGGCCTGCTTCATCAAGAAGCATCGTTACTTGAGCTATCCTTGGTCGGGATGGTCGATCGGCTGTCTCAGCTACAGCGGAGACTCCAGGAAGGGGACCTGTCTGGTCGCTGAAAGAGCTTTGAAATGTTACGAGACAGATCAGGGTTAAGCCTACAATGAAGCCGGCGGCGACATGCTTGAGCCGAAGTCGAAGCCGAGGTGTATTGCCTGACTTTTCTAGCATCGTTGGATCGTACACAATACAGCCAAAGTGGTGTATCACGTCAGCTATGTATCAGGAACGGCTGACGTTGGCTAGTGTTGTCTTGCGATTGAGTATGGTGATATCCAATCGGTTGCCGGTGGTTCCTAAAGAGCGCAAGAAGTTGCCGTACTGTCTGTGAAGGCGATTACAGGTAGTAGTGTAAAAAGGCCGCTTCCGCGACGCCGAGCATTCATACTGAGAAAGGCCCGTGTAATTTTTCAGTGTTGGTTTCGTCCTTGTCTAAGCTGCGAACCCCTAAGCATTATTGCATCTCCCTACTGACGCGTTCAAAGTGACTCAAGCTTGTGCTGTAGATTCCACTCTGACAGACACGGCGGTGGCATCTGTTTCATCGACCACAGTGTTCTATGTTAGTAACTTAGCATGGCTGGGCGAACCACCGGATTCACAATGCAAGAAATACTATTGCTCCTTTTCTGGGTCTGTCCAGTCCTAATCAGCACAACGTTGAAGGGCATACTGCTCAGAGAGAGGGTGCGGCCGTTATTGCAGTACGTAGAAGAAAGCTGACATATGCTCCTAGTAAGATGTCGATCCTGTGGGTTGAAGATGTAGCGTCTTGGACCTGGCCAATCGGTCACGATAACGTGGATAAGCGAGCGGAGCGGTATTCTTGGGCAGAACCGTGAAACGTCAGCGCTGCTGGGCAGATATCTGGGCAGAACTCTTGGCAAAGGTCGACCCCTAGCTAAATGTCTCAATCTTGGCTTTGTGTTTTCGACAGATATCATATTGAGAGTCCGCTCCTGCGGTGCAAACCTTGGCACTTGGGTGCTTTTGCGCCCAGGTGATTTCGTCGCATGTGGAACATTGACATTCGTGGATGGGATTGAGATCATCGTGTTTCAGGGAACACGGCCGCCCCGTGTATCTGTTGACCACCGTTATAAGGATGAATAACCTTGCATACTCTTACTCCCAGTGTTAACGCGTTGCTACTTCAGTGGCTGTTTGTACTTGTCCTCACATTCGTCTATGACCCAACCAGAACGTCTACACAATGGAAGAATGTATGTCAACCGCGTCCGACAAAGATAAACATTAACAAGAGGTAGCTACTAGCCAAAAGTCTTGCTTGCACTTGCCCGTTCGCTACGGATCTTTGGCACTTCTCACGTTCTCGACCTCCGCCCTGGTCTTAACAATGCGAGCTTCGCGTACAGTGCCTGGTCCCAAATACCTAACTCCAACGGCTGTCGTAACGTCCGAATTTCTCAAATTCTGTATCTCCGTCGCATTCTACATCAAATCGAGACACGAAATACCACAGGACGAAAGTTGTCTTGGAGTGCATGACTCAAACCACCAGACCTCGACGTTCCGGCGAGTTCTCAAGGATATATTCAGTCGGAAAAGTGGTATCGTTCTGCTTCTGATACCCTCGGCCTTATACACGATTACGAACAATCTCCAGTTCATCGCTGCCTCACACCTCGATGTTGCTACATACCAAATCCTATATCAAGGCAAATTGATCACCACCGCATTGTTCGCCGTCATTATCATGCGTCAAAGACTCTGCTTGCTCAAATGGCTGTCTATCGTCATTTTAGCCGTAGGCATCAGCATCATCTCACTTCCCACCGACTACGGTGTCGACTCCAATTTTGGCTCTAGTTTCTCTGCCAAGACGACCTCGACGCAACTTTCATCCCTATCAGCTCTTCTCTCTCGGACGTACAACCAAAAGACCGGCTATCTCGCCGTCGCCGTCGCCTGCGTACTTTCAGGCCTATCAGGCGTTGTCTTCGAGTTCATCCTCAAACGCTATCGCCTTCCTCACACCGTTGATGCTGCAGTGGCCGAGGATATGAACGACGAGAAGTCTGAGACTGCTGCAAATGAAGTTAGCACATCTGTAATGTGGCTTCGCAGTACCCAACTCAGTATCAATTCTATGAGTCTCGGCCTCGTTGGGATTGCTCTCTGGCATGGCCAAGTCATCTTGCACAATGGGTTTTTTGCCGGCTACACTCCCCTAGTCTGGTTGACTGTTATACTACAAGCATGTGTTGGCATCATAGTCGCGATTGTGATTAGCGCAGCTGATAATGTTTCGAAAGGATTCGCAAGTTCTCTGTCGGTGGTCGTGTCCTCTATCGCTTCTTACTATATCTTCCACATTGTGCCCACACGGAACTTTCTCTACGGAGCGGTTTTGGTGTTGCTGGCGACGCATATCTACGCCTTACCGAGTTCGGAAGAAGAGGATGCGACTCGAATGGAGCATGAAACTGTGGTATCAGATGTAGAGCTATGCGATTCAGGGAGGAAAGAAGTCGCAGTTAGTGATACTGCTGAAACAAGTTGCCTGCATGGGACCTAGTTCATACCGACTGGATTGGACCTATACATGAAGCTACATTGTTCAGCAGGATCTTTTGAGATGCTTACAACGCACTTAGTATAAACATCGTGACCGCGCTCGGTAGGAGGTTCCGTTTCAGAATTTGCGGTTGTTGAGAAGTTCATTTCTGTAATGACGCCACTCAACTGTAGTATCACCTTCAAATGACGATCAGCAGTAATAGAACCGGACACACAGCCCAGCCACATCATCTTCCTCGCTAAGTCCGACCGACATAGGTTGATTTTGTAGTCTTCGGGACCCTGCGAAGACCGAAGCAGTAACGAGCGGGTCTTGAGGTAGCTAGGTAAATGTAGCTTGGAGAGCTGTCGAGTATCACTGCAAGAATTCCAGTAAGTATGCTCAATGAAGTATTACTCGTGCACAGCGAAACCCAATATCTGGTTAATTCACTTCTCTTTGATGTCCCTGCGACAACAGGACAAGCGTCTTCCAATTCGTTGTACATAACGCTATCTCGGTGGAGAGATTGTCTCTGACTGTACTAACTTGTGTGGAAGGTTCATTTACACGACAGCACAGGGAGTGATGAGCTTACCGCCATCTCAGCTATCACGCGGGGCTTTTAGGCCACATATTCCGTTTGCATGTATCATTCAAGCATGTACGTTGCCATCAATAGTACTAGTACTACCAAGCAATGAGTTCAACGCTTCTAGCATCCACTATCAAGATTGTTCAAGACCATATCAAACAATTGATTTAAAGGATGATACAGTGAGCGTCTGTACGATACCTGAAGTCAACTGCCTTAAAAGTCTTGTGCTTGTACCTACAACTACTGTGAAAAGTAGGCACCTTAGTTCAACGATGTAGTAATTGTTCCATGCAGAGGCATCCGTCCTAGCTTGGGACTCATCACTGATTGTAGACACGGTGCAAGGTCCTGCGCCAAGCAACCACTGTGGTACTATCCAGGTCGGCGGAGTTGTGCGATTAGCAAGCTCTGAGGGTGATACACGCTTGATACAGCGTTGTTAACCAAATCAAAGCTCCAGGTCACTCTTGCTGTGGTTTCTTCCTTATAGACAAAAGTCTTTTGATAAAGCAATCATGATCTTTGCGTTATGCATGCTGCAGGGCGCAAAGGTGAATCAGACATAGTAGTATCATAGTATGTGAATTGATTATTCTTCTTGTTAGTTCCACGGTGTTCTTCGCTCAGTAAACGAGAAGCATCTATAAAGAGGATTTAGACCTATCAGTAGTGCCACATGATATGTTCTATCCCTTAGAGAACCATCGATTAGACAGACACCACGGTCTCGTTCAAACGCAAAGAAATGTAACTTTAGGATCCCTGCTCACAGTCATTTGTGGAATCAGCATCCGAATCTCGCTGATGATAGTTGTCTAGGACATCCTCAAGGATCTTCTGCTGTTGAACCGCACGACGAAGAGGTCGTATCAGCCTGAAGTCAGGACTTTGGTTTTGCAGTTGCGACGACTATTTTGGGGGCGTACCCGGTAGTATACCTTCGGAGTTCCTGCAACCTCCTGTAGACAAGCCTTGAGATGTGGTGGCTCTGAATCTTGCTATTCTTTTTACTAAGAGAACAGGACACGGATAAGCATACTAGTAAGGGCCGGTAACGCAAGATTTACTTTATGTCACGAAGTTATGTCGAGCACGGCGATGATTCTTCTAGATATGAAGATTTCTCTATGACGAAAGCTGTAACAAGATCGAACGTATCCAGGACTCTGTCAATGTAACCGAAACCTGCTCAAGAACGGAGAGAAAGGCGCGCGTGCCACCATTTCGTCATCTTGCTAGATAAGTGCTTATAGAATGGCTGCTGGAATCAACTTGGTAGGTTCCAACGATCATGGTCTGGGTCTCCTTACCACGAGGACAGTCGCACACTACTACTAATACCTCGACGTATCATCTGCCGAGCAAGTCACTTCGCACGTCTTCTACATTTATGCAGACGAGCTCTCCGATGGAATGGGGAGAATTTTCACCGTCCGAACAAGAAGCACGGCACGAGAAACGAGTGTCAAGTGAGCCAATCTCTAACATCACTGGAAGGCTGGCATAACGACCGTATGTATCATCGTACCGTACGGCTCAGAGTGCCTTTCTACAGCACTTGGCCTCTCCCTGGCTGACATAGGCCTCTAGCATAATACCTGGAACCGTCGAATCTCGTCTTTAGAAAGAGCTTCCAATGCGAATAAAAAGATCACGTTGGCAAGACGCTTCGGCCAATGGGCGGCTGTTAAGCTTGCTTGAACGGTTGTGAAATAAACGAGCAGCACTTGCACCAAGCCTGGACTAGAGGCAAGGCGTTCTGAGCGAGAACAGAGAACAGCAAGCGCGATTGTCGGCCAGTACTAAAGTTGTTAGGAACTACTAGAGGAGTTGCTTATAAGCCTAGTAATGTGTCGGTCATGCCAGCGTCGCCACGCCAAAACGTATGATCTGAAGGTGGAGGTGTGAGGATCATGGTTTCGATACTAGTACTGTATTTTTGGAGGCAGATCATCTCGAACGCCTTCAAGAATGCATTGGGATTTTGACGTTATTAGTTGTCCATCCGCAACCTAGCTAGCAAGAAAGTAAATCATGAGGATCAGTCAATGTCGTGCCCACGAGCATATGGTCAATAGGTTGTATCTTCCCGGAACAACATAGGGTAAAACTAATAGCTATGCAAAGGAGTTAAAATCTCCTTATACTAGTACCACTAGACCCTATCTTTCACTCATGAGCAATAAGTATGAGCAGAACGTGGCTTCTAATCTTTTATGATCGAACTAGGGTAACCATACTGTCTCTGGTTTCATACACCTAAGGTACAAGTACACAATGCGTAATAGCACTTCGCGGGCTGCATCATCTGACCAGATGGTCGGACATGATCTCGTTGCCGCTAATCTCATGCACTGGTTTGTTATGTCCGATCGTGCCGAGTTCAGTCCTCGCCACCACATTGCAGTCCTGGCAGGGGTCTGTGCCTTGTGTCATCTCCTTCCGAGCAAGCTGAACGGAAGTGCGGTTGAACGGCCACCAGTAACGTTTCCTCGCTATAAGAAGAAAGCTGCTGACTATAACGACGACGCCCAAGAAAGTAGCGACGACGGCTATGGCTAGAATCGTGGTTGTGATCCCTTCGGAAGCGCCTGTATTTAGAGAGTGGGTGTTGTCGGAGACCGTGTCTGTACATCCGATTAGCCAATCGAGTACAGATCGACTTGTTTGGTACAAACCGACAGATATCGGAGAAGGGAGCCAAAGAACCGTCAGGATTAGGACAGAGTATGGTTGCATCGATGCCGGTGTCGTTGGCCTTGATTACTGCGAAATATTCCGAGTAAGCTGCCGTATCCGTATCCGAATTCTCCATGCGCAATTTGTAGTTACAAGCACTCTTGGGAGTGATAGCATCAAGATCTTCCGCAGGTATGCTGTACGTGGAGAGGCGAAGATCATCTGCAGAAACGATGGTAGCCACTAACACACTATCGTCAGCGCCATGATTACGCCAGGTAGTGAATGGCTTATGTCGCAGAATTGGATTTCTTGCAACGCTTACATCTAGTAGTGCTGTCGGGGACTAGCAACAAGTTGCCCGGATTGCCAGTATGCAGTGAATATTGCAGGTGAAGCCAGTCGCCCTCATCATAGATTAGACCTGTGTAATTGAGGGTGGTCAAATTGCCTTCTGGAACTCTGATAACATAGCCCCATTGTGGGGTATGCAGCTCCAAGGAACGCTTTCTCAACATGCGTTATAACACAATCGAAGAGCAACGTGCAAAATGACTGCAAGGAGGACGTGACTGGTGTTTCGCATGGATTATGATCAAATATTGTAGGAGCTGAGGAGTATAACAACAAACTGCTGAGGGAGTGCACTTCAAAAGTACAACTTTATGTGAGCGAGTGTGCCACGATACCGTACGAGGAAGGCGTAACAACTAGCGTGGAGTAGGGTCTTGGCCTACCTGCCTAGCAGGACTCAAGCTCTCCCAACCGCCACAAGAAGGACATCTTAGTTGTTGCGGAGGTTAGAGCCAAACACAAGCAAATGACCCGCCCTTGTGGCCCCCACGCATGGTTGAAAACGTGGTAGACATGACCATGCCTCTCTGACGTTCCCTCTCAGTATTCCATATTGCTATGTCGTAGTCTAGCTCGTTCCAGGTCAGTGACTAGTACTTATTTACTCTCGCCACAAACTCAGGTGCTAGGCAATACAGCATATCACTCAAAATGTCTAGAAGACTCTGCCTCTTCTGACCAATGTCGTGGGCTCCATCACCGAGAGCTCCAAAGTCTTTCTTCAGGTCTTTTGCTGTCTTAGAAATCCCCCTGATTAGCAGGTGGACTAAGCAAACGCCTCAATCGGACGGCCGCATACAACGCCTATCGCCCGGTGACCAAGACCTCGGTTCGAGTATGACACCTGTCATTGGTGGGAAAGGATGGCCAAGCATGATACTAGTAGTTCGATTGGGCATGTTTCAGTCTAGGGATAAGACTGCCCTAGATTCTGTTGTGGTGAGAGATGATTGAAGTGCTCTCGCTGATGTGCTCTGTCTATGTTGTAGGCACCGACCGCCTGTTATTATGAAAGCAACCTCAAGTTCGTTCTTGTGTTCTGAATTGGTACAGTTCGATGTGCTCGAAGGTGGTAATTGACTATATCTCTTTGTAATTAGAATAGTCTGATCAGCTTTCTGGTCATCTAGCACTGCTTTTGTATCATCGAGTGCGGGTTGTTATGTGCGACAAATAGATTGAGACTTCCCCTAACTCCTTACATCCGAGGCCCGATGAAATCCAGGTTCTGGGAAAGGCGAAGCGAAGCGGTCCATATGATACTAGTCAGCTGAGCCAAGGGCTTGGCGCAAGGCAAGATTCCACAGCTCGAAGGACGAACCAACGGAAGAAGAGGAGTATCGTTCAGCTTCCTGATGCTGTAAGCATCGGAGGTTTCAACAATCACCTTTTGTCACCACAATGCGACTGGGACGATCAAAAGTATCTCATGACGCTTCGACCCTCTGGTTTTGTGCCCAAGCAGACACGCTGCAAATTCGGCGTCGGGAACGGCTCAAGTAGGTACATGTAGGGCGGGGCTCCACAGCATGGACCATGCTGCTGCATTAAGAGCTAGCGCCACTTCTGTAGATTCGTTTGGTCCAGAGCTCTATCTTGTCAGGCTGAAGTCTTTGTTCATACCAAAGAGAGGTACCTGGTATTCAGCTCTGACATCTTGAACGTTGGAACGCTGGAACGCTGGAACGCTGGAAGGAGCGGCTGCCGGTCGATATGTCTGATCGTACCATCTTTCTTAATCCAACGCAATGCTCATTGGATTAGCCACGGATTAGTTGGGGTGGCTCAGTCACAAGGATCGCGTGAGGTACCGTTAACGCTCCAATAGACTGATCCGCAGTACACGACTTCTGCTGCAGCCACGCCCCCGGTAAGGCAAAGTGTGGCGCGCTCCGTGTTCTCTTGGTCTCGATAGTTCCATGCAGTCTGTATGCCAAGAGACAAGTATGCCCGGCTGAACAAGGGCTGTTTTTGGATGTTCCGATTATTGCTGTCCTCCGGCGCCATGGGGCGATAGGCTTACTCACGGATAGATGATTTGAGGATTGGTACTGGAAATTGCTTGGCAAACTGAGAGTGTGAAGATCGAGAGTCCGGCAGGTGCTGGCGCATCGCCGGATGAATTGTACTCCTTCAGACCTCCTTTCACACTTTACCGATAGTTCTGCTCGTGGGGTACTCTAGAGTAAGCCCATGATAACAGCCTCACGATAGCTCGAGGCCAACGCCCTTGTAGTGCCTCATACGAAGAGAAGTCCTGCTCGAAAGATGGAATCGCTCCACTAGGCGTATCGTCGTTCTTATCCTACACTTATTGAGATTTCAGCGCGGGCCAGCAGCTGCGATCGTCTGGCTAGGAGGTGGGCATAATCATTTCTGACGCCTGTATGATACTGCTTCCTTTCATTACGAACATACACAATAGTATCCAACCTAGATAGTAGACTCAACGCCTAGCTTAAGAACCAGGATGCCGAGGCAGATACCTCAATGCCCACGGAGCTTTCCAGTATTTCTACATTGAGCACTAATTCCTGTATCAGAGCTGAATTCTAGCCGGTCGTGTGAGCTTCTAGCGTTATGTGGTTTCGGACTCTCTAGCTGATGTCTCTTAGTCGCTTTCACGAGAATTGCTTCGTCCATGTACCTAACCTGAGCATACCACCAGGTTGTCGAGAGCTGTGGCACACTACGCGGGTCGTGTCAACAGCGACTTCTCGTCGGAGGAGCTGCAGTTCCTAGACACCACGAGTCAGATTTCACGTAGCCCAGTTCTTGATGAAGCCCAGCTGGTGTTGCAATCAACGCTGGCGTGGCCGCCAGCGACACGGACTGTGCACGGTTCGAAGGCGACTATTCCTCTCGTTTCGCATTGGGAAGACTAGCACTGAGCGGCGTCTCAGCCAAGCGCACAGGCCAGGCACAACAAATAAGCTTTGGGACAGGTGAGTCGCCGTTACGAGCAGCAATGCGGTCGACTAGATTGCGGAGTATGGAGAGTACGGCCGCTAGGGCTGGCGACCTAATGATCAAGACTTCGCCGCATCAACTGTGTGGGTGGGGATGGGTAAAAGTTACATTCGAGCGGGCGGGGTTCCGCTTGAAGTCCCCGCTGTAACGATCATTTCGCCGCCGAGGCAGTACAGACATCTCGGGCTTCCACGTTCCGAGCTGCACACTCGCATAGCTGCAAGGTTCGTCCCCATAGAACCACCTTACTCAGCGGTGTTACGAAGATGCCATTGCTTATTCGTGCACTACATCAGAGTGAGATAATGGTTGTCAGTCTCCTACACGGCAGCGCTCGACAGTAGTACTTTTAGCACAGGTACAGTATTTCATGTATCACTGCTACTGCAGCAAAAAACAAACCCTATCCACCACCTGCTGCTCAACATGACCCCACCAGAACCCTACATCAGCGAAGCAGAAGACCCCTCCGCAGGCCGACCCGCAACATTCATCTTCCTCCACGGCTATGGCGACGACGCAGAAGGAATACCATTGGGTATGCACACCACGTCCTCACCGCACCGCCCCGCCGCCATGCCAATGTTACCCTCACACTTGAAGATGACGACCCACCACAACTAACATTTACACTAACACTGCCCCCAGGCCTAGCCCAACAATTCCAATTCAACCACAAACTTCCGTACCTCCGCTGGCTCCTTCCCAACGCAGGCCGCCATGCCTTAGCTATGGAGAACGCCTGGTACATGCCCAAAGCGCTGCCCAACGCGCTGAAACCGCGTGTCCCCGGCCACGACTTGGAGCAGAATCCGGAATCAGCACCAGACGACGAGGAGGGGATCCTCGCGGCATGCGACCGTATCGACGAGCTTGTGCGGAAGGAGCTGGAGCGGGGTATGGAGAAGGAGAGGGTCGTCGTTGGGGGATTCAGCCAGGGGTGCGCTGTGAGTCTTGTTTGGGGGCTTGTGGGGAGGGAGAGGGGGAATGTGGCGGGGTTGGTGACTGTGTGTGGGTATTTTCCGCTTGCGGATCGGATAGCGGCGATTAGGAAAGGAAGAGGGTATAGTGAGGAGCCGGATAAAGAAGGAGAGATGAGGAGGTGGTTTCTGGGTCATGGGGATCGAGACGCGCTTGTGCCCAAGAGTTTGTTTACGAGGCAGAAGGAGGAATTGGGGGTTTGGGTTGATGTGGAGAGAGATGTGGAAGCGCATTTATATGAGAGGATGGGCCATAGTACTAGTCCGGCGCTTTTAAGAGACCTGTTGGGATGGTTGAGCAAGGTGGTGCCGCCGTGAGAGGCGGCGTAGACAACCGGCCTTGCAATCGTGCATAGAACTGTCCTTCGATTACTTCGTGTTTGGTCCTTACTGCTAACCAAGCACAACCATTCTGACCTTCCTCTTGCCCTTTTCTCGAGCACCACCTTTCTCCTCAGAGCTAACGCGGACCTTGACCTCTTGAAACAGCTCAATCCTTCGACCAGTCGTGTCCTTCTTGCCCTTCTCAAATACCGTCAAGGCATAATTCTCTGGTTCAAACTCACTCTCCTTGGTGACCGGGTTTTCTTCGTTATCGCTCTTTTGGTCTTTCTTCGACTTCTTTCTGGGCGATAGATCGAAGTCTTCCAATCGGACGACACCTTCGATGCCAAACTTTCGCACAAAGATGACAGCTCCGTTCTCGAAGACTCGCATCACATATCCATCCTCTACGACACCCTCATCCCCCATCTTGGCTTGTCTCTGCTTGAGCGCCTGTCCAACATAGTATTCAATGCTCGCTCTTCCAGCATGCTGAGCATTTCTGTGACGGAAGTTGAGGTTACGACAAACATTCTCAAGCTTGTTCTTGTTTCGTAGTCCTTCGTCAACTACCTCAGAGCCTTGGCCTTCGTAGTCGATGGCGTATGCAAGCTGACGATGAACAAGCAGATCAGCATACCGACGAATTGGTGAAGTAAAATGCGTGTATATTTCAGACGCCAGACCATAATGCCGAAATTCGGGTTCAGCGTGAGAGCCGCTGCAGAAGTATTCGGCTGAGGTCATGCAGCGAGTGGCGAGTATGCGGATGAGGGTGTTGAAAAACGGATGCTCGGGATCAACGCACTTGTCGAGACTATCGGCAAGTGCTCTGGACGAAGAGACATCTAGCTCCATGTTACGCATACGCTTGAGCTGGTCTGAGAGATCGGCGAAGTTGGTTGCTGGCGGCTCGGCGTGCCGACGAAGAAGTGCTGTCTGCGGAAAGACTGACTGAATTTTGGAAGCGACCGTGGTGTTGGCGAGAAGCATGAATTCCTCCACCAAGCTATTGGTTTCAAGCGACGCCTTCGTCTTGACGTCAGCTAGCGGGTCGCCTGTCTCATTGCTTGTCTCAGCCGACTCGATGCGAACTTCTGGAGATGAGAGGTTAAGTGCACCTGCTTCCATTCGCTTGGCTCGCAGCAACTTCGACAAACGCAGTAGGTGACGCATACCAGCGGTGAGATCATCTTGAGCAGACTTATCGTCAATGCGCTTTTGAGCAGCCTCGTAGGAAAAGCCCTCTCGTGAATAAATGACAGACTTTGTGAAGTCAGCCTTAACGATTTCTGCATCCGGTGTCAGCTCCCAGATCGTGGAGAACGCATATCTCTCGACATTCGGTTTGAGCGAGCACAGATCAGTACCAAGCAGTGAGGGTAGCATGTCGATACGCTTATCGACAAGGTAAACCGTAGTACCACGGGAGGTTGCCTCGGCATCCATAGCATTGTTCGGACGCACGAAATGTGATACGTCAGCGATGTGTACACCAACCTCAAAGTTGCCGTTTGGCAGTTGGCGAGCATGTAAGGCATCGTCAATGTCTTGGCAGCCAGGAGGATCGATGGAGCAGACTAAGAGCTCTCGCAGGTCTTTCCGTCCACGCCAGCCAGGATCTGACTTGTCTTGTGGAACTTTCCAGTCAGACCCTTCCGGTGGCAGGCAATCCAGTATGGCCTTGGGGAATGGTCGATATTGCACATCATACTCGAGAAGTAGAGCTTCAGTCTCGGCCTCCTTGGTCTCGAGTTCACCTAGTGATCGAACGAAATGGCCTGCAGGGTATCTGCTGTCTCTATCCCAGGCGTCAATGGTAGCCACGATTCGCTTGCCAATAAGTTCATCAACTTGACGAGTACGCATTCGGATCTTGGGTATTTTCTTGTCCATGGGCACCAGGAAGACGGTCTGCTGTCGGTTGCCGCCGCCGGCACTGGCATCGACGGTTCCAACATACTGTCGCCAGCTCCGCTTCATGACACCTACGACTTTGGCCGTTGGTTGTGCCCTGTCAGCACCAGCATTTTGAGCACTCTTGGCGTCCTCTTGCAATGCTTTGCGCTCGCCCTCAGTAACAATCACGCCCGTTTCTTCTTCCTCATCCTCAGCACCTTCATTCTGATTCATGACTTCTTCGTCGATAATTTTGCTCGAGGGCTGCTTCCATTGATCCTTCGGCAAGACCTCAACAACCACCACATCCCCAGACACCGATCGATTACTGCTTTCTCGACCAAGAATGAGCAGTGGCTTATCAAAGGCAGAGACTTTGACGGTACCCTCGAGGTAATTGTATGGGGACACATGAAAGACTCCTTGGTGCAGCAGACCCGATTTCAAGCCCGTCTGTACTCGTGACTGAGTAAAGTATTCAGGGTAGATCAACTCTCCTTGAGCAGCTCGATCCTGACCTTCAGCAACCATATCCAACAGGTGGTCGGCGTTCTCAAGTCCACCTACGTATTCACGAAGTGACAGTACGTCAATGCCTTCTGCTTTCGCCTTTCTTCTGTTGTCTGCATCATTTGTGATTACCACTATTGCCGGAGCATTCTTCTTCGCAGCCGCCTTCAGATGGGCAGCATACCAGGATGCCGACTTCCTGATGGACCGATCGTTGCGATCATTGATTGTTTCACCCTCTTCACGCACCACGTTTGTTTCTGCTCGGAATTCGTTGAAGAATAAGTAAAACCTCTTGTCTTCGCTCTTGACCAAGGACATGATCCGGTTGTAGAGCGGAAGCGATCTATTTCGTAGCTCATCGAGGACAGTTTGAAGGATAATGACATCGTAAAAGGCATCGCTGTGCTCTAGCAAGTCTATTCCAGTAAGCAGTACGTTGGTGTCTGGGATTGTGTAGTGACCCGTCGGGAAAGACTTGGTCCTCGCTGGCTGCCTCGAAAGCACGGGCTTGGGTACATTTCCGCTAGCATCTGCTGCAGCATTTGAAGCACAAGCTGAGCACAATTGCGACGAGCATGGAATGTCTTTGCGCAGATACTGCTCTCGAACGACTTTCTGCACTCTGCCACTCTTCAGCGATCGGATAAAGACCTTGCTGGAGATGTTGGCAGAGCTATCGCCAAAGCTGCGCTTTAGACTCTTCATTATGGCTTGTCTCGCTGGCTTGAAGTTCACGCTCGAATCACTGAATGGGACATCGATGAATGGCAGTATGATTCTGCGCAGAGTACTGTTCTAGTCAGCCTGAGGCAGCAATTCATGACGCCCCTCAAAATTACCTCGTCACTGGCAGATGAGACAGCTGAGGGCCTTGGCAGAGTCCACCGCCTACGCTAGGTCCGGCAGGCCAGAACGGGCTGGGTAATGGTAAGACGATGAAGTGATCAGTTAGCGCGACTCTCGTCCTTGTATCTTGCTTAGTACAACTCGGCCGAGACGATCAAGCGTGTAATGGTGCAAGACACACTAGACCTCACGGTGTTGAGCGTTTCAGACTACGAGGGCACTTCTCTCACTCGACACCCACTAACGGGGTGGTTGTTGTCCCGGGACCTAAGTGGCTTCGGACCTACCAGCTCTACACGACCGTGCCAGCTTATGAATTGCTGCGCACGAGTACGCTTGGTTTCGGACGAAACTCGTTATTCTCTAGGCTGCCATACCACAAGTTCTGGCTTGGTCCATGGCGACGGATCAAGCAGCGGACGCATTCCAGCTACGGAAATTGTAAACGATGTCGCTTTATGTAAGCAAGCGCAAGGGGAAGCTTCATTTGCATGCCAGCTGAATATCACATCATTGGAACTGACGCCACTGACTCAATGCTCGCTTCCTCGATGGAGTTGATTCGCAAGCTGCTGACTTTCACGAAAGCGCCAGCTAAATTTCTAAGCGTTGACGGACCCGCAGTTGAAGTAACTGGTTATCAGGCGTCAAGTATATCAAGGTAGGCTGATCAGAACTGCTTTGCATCTTTCTCTTTTGCAAGCATCGAGCACTTTACTTGTCACCAAACATTATGGCTGCACAACACGGTCCCACCAAGACATCGCACTCCGCGACTTATGGTTCAATCTCCCCGACCCTCCCAGCGCTCTCACAGAGTGGCAAGAATGTGATCATCACGGGCGGGGGGACAGGTATTGGTCAAGGAATTGCATTATCCTTCGCCACAGCCTCGGTCACGAACCTTGCCCTCTTAGGTCGCAGGCTCAAGCCTTTAGAAGGTACTAAGAACCTCATCAGCGCTTCCTACCCCGACGTTTCGGTCCACATATACACAGCCGATGTCGCAGATGAAGACGCTCTCAATCAGGCCTTCTCGTCTTTTGCCCGGGCTACAGGCGGTGTAATCCACACTCTTATCGCCAACGCAGGCGTACTAGTAGATCTCGGCAAGGCTCTAGACACAACCACCGAATCATTCATGAAAGGTCTTGCGACCAATGCTCTCGGTACACTGAACAGTGTCAAGGCCTTCATGCCGCACATCCCTACCGAGCCAGATGACACAGGCTTCCGCGCCCGCATTATCCACGTAAGCTCAGCCGCGGTGCATTTAGACCTTCCAGGCAATATGAGCTATGAAGTTGGCAAGTTGGCAGGCGCCAAAATCATGCAGCATGTTGCTGCCGAGCACCAGGATATCTTCGTGCTGAATTATCATCCTGGAACTATAGCAACGGCGATGAGCGATATTGCAGCTGAACACGGGTTTGTCATACCGAAGGAGGACAGTAAGTAAAACCCCTCGGTTTTGCTCCTAGAAGAGTAGCTAAAGCGGAACAGTTTCCCTTCCAGCAGACTGGGCAGTGTGAGCTGCCTCCCCCGAGTCAGTGTTTCTTGGTTCTGGCCGCTTCCTGTGGGCACACTGGGACGTGAACGAACTGAAAGAGTCATTCGGAAGATACAAAAGTGGTGAGGAGAAAGACGGAGGCGAGCTCATGGGGATGCAAGTTGGCAAAAACTTCACTCTTGGGCTGCTGAGCTGGACGTGAGCTTCGGGCAATTCTGCTGTGCGCGAGGTCAACAGTCGTCAGCAGGGGACAGATAGTAGCGATCGAGGAATGGAGTAAGAATACATGCAACAACGCAACAAAAAAGCTGGATGTGTCTTGAATGTTTCATACGTAGGGACGGCAATCCGGTAACCCATTACTCTATTGACTCAAGCTTAATTCTCTCTTCACCACATTCGAGTCTGACATGACATAACGCATTCATCGTGAGCCATGCCACACATCGTCTCCGTCAAGGGCGCGCCCAGTTTCTCATTCGCTCTATCGGGGATGTTGCTGCACGAGAACCATCAGCGCCATTCCATACAGACAGTATCCTGAGTGCACGACTCGGCGATTCCAGAATAGAACCTCACTAACTGCACCACAACTTCCACAGGTCTTAGTCCCATTGGCCTTAGCACCGCATTTAGGGCACGAGCCTGGCGACATCTCGTTTTCCCTGGCCGATGCTTCACTCTACGCCTCGCAGGTCGTATTCTTTTCTGCGTGCTTGATTGACAACGATAAAAACTGTATCGTGGAAACCTCGAGGACACCGTATTCGAGATCAACAACGTGAATGTGACTGTTTCACTGGTGGACTTGAAGGTTCGAATGGGTAGGCGGGGTGCAGGTCAGGGTCGGGCTGTGAAGTTAACCTACAGTACTAGGCTGCAGTAGCACAGGGAGGAAAGAGGGACCTGGAAACGTCAGGGTGTATGCAAGTACATTTTTCCGGCAGTTTGACTGTTTTGGCCACGATGGCACGTCAAACTCGCTAGATCGATAGCTCCAAAGCGTGGAGTTGGTCGGTGGTGGCTGTTAGCAGGCTGTTCACTCGAATAGGGCTCAGTCAGGCTTGGATCTACAAGTTGATAATGCAGCGACTGTGCGCTGGCATTGCCAGTTGATGATGGTGAGAACAGGCTGCTCTAATCAGCCGTGGTGGATATAGCATTGATGCTCCGCGGTTGGCGTATCCATCGATGGCACGAGACGAGACTATTCTGGTCGTTGTGAACACCTTCAATCGTATTTGTGGATGTTGTCAGATTGTGGATTGACAGTTTGTGAAGTCCTTTGCCAGGTCATGAACGTCTGAAAGAGATAAGAAGATCAAAAGACATGAAGATCAAGGTGATTCATATATTTGTAGATGCCGTGTAATGCCTCAACACCACGCTTGTAACTATGATATGTTGATGTTCAGCCCCAACGCTCGCAGCAAAATTATACACATCTGCACTCGCCTTCTCTAATGCAAACCATGATCTTCGTGATATCGTGAGTTCGTAATGGTGAGTGAGGATGACAGCGGAAAAGGGGGTTTGAGGCCGTCGAAGTTTGTCGTAGCTCCTCTGTGTCATGAGGGCGGAGAGACAAAGAGCCGACCTTTCCTTCCGCTAGACCGCGCCCACTAGCTCCTCGGCGGCGCCCGTGATGAAGTCCTTGTACTCTCCGTGCTGGTCCTGTTTGTACCTTTTAAGGTATTCTTCTCGCTCGGGGGTTACCTTTAAGATCGGAGAATTGTCAGTCTCGACCTTGTACATGTAGTAGGCCGCTGCGCCAAGGAAGGGGGCAGCAACAGCTGATACAGCGAGCGGGTTGTTCATGAAGGAGCAAGACTTGGTGTGGTATTGCTGTGGAAAAAAGGATAAAATCAACGACTGGACTTGTCTTACCGATCATTGATAGTCACGGGCACTCACGTTCTTGTTCCTGTTTGGAGACCGCCTGCGAACAGGACTCCGGTCATCGCTGTCGTCTCTGCCATAGCTGCTTCTGGCGCGTGATCTACCTTGATCTCGGCCATAAACGCTTCGGCTTCGGTCTGATTTTGGACCTTCGATCATCTTTCTTTCGTTTTGTCGTGGCCCAGGTAGCTGCTCATATGTATCAAATGAGCTTTCTGAGCCAGGCCTTTGCTGCCTGCGTCTTGCTGAATCCTGTTGGTAGGAGCCGTCGTAATACCATTGACCGTCTCGCCCTTTATAGTATCCAGTTTGTTCCCTTGCCCTCACCCGACGCAGATGCTCGAGTCTTTTCTTGTGCGCCAACTCATGCTGCTCGCAGATCTTTTTGTGTTCCTCATGCTCTTCTGCAGTTTCTTTCCATTCACTCATTGCCCCTTTGATACCGAGCGCGGCAATACCAATCGCAGCAGCATCTTTCCACCTTGCGGTCCGAGCTTCCTTGTGTGCTTCCTCGGGCGACAAGGTTCCTTCTTGGACTGCAATTATGCGTTTGTCGTGGTTCTCGATTGACGAGTACACTCCGGAGGCAGCGTGGATGGTTGCGACTGTCGCCAGACCTGCAGTTATCCACTTCTTGCGACGCATTTTCTTCATCTCGTGCCGTTCATCGGTTGATGAACCAAGGTCTGACGATGAACTTGAGCTGGAGCTGGAACTCTTGCCACGACGAGAGCGACCGCAAGCAGATCTAGCCTTGGTAGATGCGGCGTTGCGACCTCGAGGGGGAACAGAACCCTCTGACTCTGAGGCATAACCACCAGCATCACGTTGATATCGTCCGTCCATAGAACTTGTCTGGCGTCTGTAGCGCGGTCGTCGAGGCAAAACTTGTCCTCTGTGTCTCACGACTTCAACAATCTCTTCATCCGACTGCACGTCGGCTCGCCTGCGCAAGACATAGCCTTTCTCTTCCATCGTCCTAGAATCAACAACGTCTGGATCGTCTTTCGGGACCCTACCACGCATCTTTTGCCATCGTCTCTGTGCAGGATCCTTGACTTTATCGTAATGTTGGGTGCCCAGATCCAGTCCGGTGAGAACATACTCAGCGGCGGGCATCTTGACGGATTAGGCCGAACCGAGCCTTGTGAAACGTATGGTGGGATCCTTGGAAAGACCAGGCGGAGAATCTCATTCGCTGAGGAGTAAATGCTCAACGATGCACTGCGTGCGCCCTGCTTCGCACCAGTATGCGAGGTTAGGGACAACGCGCAGGGTTAATTTCAGGCTTCGGCTTGCCGCATGGTCCGAGTGCTCAGGAACGGGCCAATCGATGTGAAGCTACCAACACCTGGGCTGGAGTGTGCGAAATCGTCGATACGCGATGTTGTGCGAAGAGGTGAGTTGAGAAAATGGAGAAAGATACACAAGTAGGTATGAAGTGAAGACAATATGAAGCAGTGCACGTCACTGCAGGTAGCCAGTAAATGATGTACACCGCTTGTTGAGCAGTACTAGACGAAAATGGCCTGCCCTTGGTGGATGAAAAGAAATCTATGGCTGGATAGAGTAGGAAAAAGAGTTATACAGCACACAGCGAGGGAATGGATGCCCAAACACCGACTTACCTGGCCTTGCTGGGAGCTGAATAGGCTTTGGAGTTGGAGCCAGAAGATCCAGCGACTGATGAACAAGCATTTTCGGTCGCTCGGCTCTGGTGGACGGTGCCGTCGACGCCGGGTCCACGCCCTCGTGAAGTCCCGTGGTGGATGGTCTGGATTTAATGAGCTTCTGCAGCGAACGTCCCTCTTCTCGACTTTCTTTTGACTAGCAACTATCTCTGACGACATTGTTGGTTGCCGGGACCATTCATACGGCGCGAACAAGCATTACAAGCCCTGTATTGGCCTGTCAGGTACACAGGCTAGAGCAAGATTGGGGAGTACTGTACGCTGGTGGGATGAAAGGACGAAAAGCATGCATTGTGATGGCATTGCGCAGATTGGCAAAGGAGCGGTGCGTGGCAACCAGCTGCAACTCGCATTTCGCGACTGGTTAACAAGGCAGGAACAATTCATTTAGTGCTGAGAGCTGGGGTATACCGCGCGTCTGACGTAGGCGTCGTAACACCGTCTGCTCTCCTTTGAGGTCGGAACCATTTCTAGGAAGAGAGCCGCCTCATTTGCAATGCTGAAATCAAAGCCCAGTAAAACAGTCGCAGCCGGCGTTACTGTGGTCATCACTGGACCGATCACGTACTCAATGCTCGCATGTTATATACTGTGCATGGAGCAGAGCAGCCAGGTTCGGTCGCATTTTGGCAGAAATAGGCCTTACCATTAGAGGGTTTAGCAGATCAGATCGATCGAAATGCACCGTTCCACGCCTATCATGAAGTTGATGGCCGAGGTTCCTCTCATGCACTTTCAAGTTCTGGCGATGGCGGATGACCAACGCGCGTGATTATGAGCCTCAGGCATATATCTACATGCCTGAGGCAACAAAGCTGCACCGTCATGACGCTTGGCTTCGGATCGCGCTGCAGGTGCTACCGAAGTGCATCCCGCACTTGCCCGGTGTGTAACTGAGGCAGATGCCTTCCACTCCGTACCGGTTGTACCAAAGCATTCCTGCCTAACTGTTGTAGAGCAGTCGACATCTCAAGCCTCACACTCTACCGTTACAGGCGGCCTGTAGGACATCAGCAAAAATGGCTGAGGCACCCGTTGGTAAGAGCGGATTCACATGGTTGATCGACCATGGCTGATACTGTAAAATAGTCCTCGATGGAGGTACTGGATTCCTCAAAGTCGGATATGCAGCGCAGGTGAGGAGGCAGAGGGCATTTTCCTGGACTCTGCTGACAGCGTTATAGAACTTCCCGGAGCACTCATACCCCTCTATAGTAGGACGACCTATCCTGCGATCGGAGGAAAGAGCGGGCGACATCGTGGTGAAGGATATCATGTGTGGTGATGAGGCAGCAGCCGCGAGATCAGCGCTCCAGATTACATATCCTGTATGCGACATCCTCACCATGGTCAACTTTCTGAAGCTGACCAGCGAACGCAGATGGAAAATGGTATCATAAAACGCTGGGACGATATGCAACATCTATGGAACTTCACTTTTTTCGAGAAGCTGAAGATAGACCCGACTGGCCGAAAGATCCTGCTCACGGAACCGCCGCTGAACCCGCTCAAGAACCGAGAGAAGATGTGCGAGGTCATGTTTGAAGATTACAATTTTGGCGGGGTTTATGTCGCCATCCAAGCTGTGCTTGCTCTATATGCGCAGGGTCTGTCATCGGGTGTCGTGGTCGATTCTGGAGATGGAGTTACTCACATCGTGCCTGTGTACGAGTCAACAGTTCTCAACCACCTAACCAGAAGGCTTGACGTGGCGGGACGAGATGTAACCAGAAACCTAATTGCGCTTCTGCTGCGGAGAGGTTACGCATTGAACAGAACCGCAGACTTTGAGACAGTGCGACAGATGAAGGAGAAGCTGTGTTACGTGTCATACGACCTTGGCCTAGATCAGAAACTATCAGAAGACACTACAGTCCTTGTCGAGTCATACACCTTGCCAGACGGCCGAGTCATCAAGGTCGGCAGCGAAAGATTCGAAGCTCCCGAATGTCTGTTCCAGCCACATCTGGTTGATGTTGAGCAGCCTGGCATGGCGGAATTCCTGTTCAACACGATTCAAGCAGCAGATGTCGACGTCCGATCGTCACTTTACAAAGCAATTGTCCTTTCTGGTGGAAGCAGTATGTATCCGGGTCTACCGTCTCGACTCGAGAAGGAGCTCAAACAGTTGTGGTTGACCAGAGTCCTACAAGGCAACCCTGAGCGACTCAACAAATTCAAGGTCAGAATAGAAGACCCGCCTAGGCGAAGACATATGGTGTTCTTGGGTGGTGCTGTGTTGGCAAATATCATGGCTGACAAAGACAACATGTGGGTGTCCAAACAGGAGTGGGAGGAGCAGGGTCCCAGAGTCCTGGAAAAGCTCGGCCCGAGATAGGCAGCGCAATTAAACGAAAATTAAGGTTTGAATAAACACAACCATCCTTCTACCAGTACCACACGCCCTGTGACCTGCGAGTTGTTGCAGCTGCACGTGATAATGACGGCGAATCGGTCGCATGTGAGTTGTTGTGAAGGTAGGCATATCCAGCGCGGCAATCCTTCCTTGCACTTCTCTTGTCTTCACAATCGGACTTAAAATTCTAGATCTCAGGTACCGAGCAAAGAGTCGTATCACCCAACTATCCGTGATGTCAATCACATCGAACGCTACGGTAGCGTCCGATATCGTGGGCACAGTGAGTGCACTGAGTGGTGAACTCAAGACCGCTGTCCAGGACAGAAACAGCTTACCATCAGTGACTACCTCATCTTCACAAGAGTATATCGAAGCATGCGCCAGTTCCAACAAGAAAGCGTCACGACACGATTCTTTAAGTACTCTGTTCCAGGCAGAAAAGCTTCCATCTCCACGGAACGAAGCGACATATACTGACGAAAATGGACTATCAAGACCAACCTTTGCCGCACTCTGGGATCGTCTAGCACAAACCTCACAGGACGAGATCGAAAACTTGATCTACGAGTCCAGTATTGGCCGCATCAGATCTAAAGCACGTTTCGGAGCCTTTGTTGCTGAAGCTGGGAATTGGGCAGCCACAACGACTTGGGAGCCAGTGTTTGCACCTCCACCTCCGGCGCATGCGGACAACGACGCGGAAAGTATCGTTAGCAACGCTGCTGCACTCAAAGCCGCTGACTCAGAGCCATTGCTTGCAGTAATGAAGTCGCTCATGCTTAGAGAGGAGAGGGTTTCAGACATATATGCCCAGAAGCCTGTCTTTGCGGAGTTCGTCACACGTATCGAGATTGCAAGGCGAAAGCACCTTTATCCCCTCCTCTGGAAATCCCAGCACACAAATGACCTTGATCGTAAATTCGATGAGCACACTCAAAAGGTATTCGCAACGTGTGGAAACGCTCAGAAGCATTTACTGTTCTGGCACTTATCCGTCACCTCGAGGAACCCCGTTGTGCAACCGCCCGTACCGGGTGCTGTGAGAGCCATCATTGAGCCGTTCGTAAAGAAGTGGGTTGACGAGTTAGGAATGCCAGCCGTGTGGCTCGAGGCTGGTAATGCCCGTGCTCGTGATGTCTATGGCTATCTTGGCTTTCGTGTTGTGGAGGAAATCGTGGTAGGCGAGGATGAGGCAGGTAACGGCATTAAAACTTGGTGTATGATGTACACAAGAAAGCAATGAATTGGCAAAAGTGATGGCCAAAGCACGCAATTCGAAGTCGATGATCCTCGCCAGGTGCCACTGAACTCGATTGCCTAATTGTGATTGACGGCATTCCTCATAAGCGGTTATCGTCCGTGCGGCTCGATCGACTACACTCTACTACCCAATGATCTTAGCAGAAGTGCAATCTATCCAGACCCGCTAAGCCAGGTGGACACTGCAGACCTCCTAGTCAGAGCTTCTGTGCAAGGGCTGCGACTCTCAAGTACACCCAAAACATGGTAGGAGATACCAGGATCTGTGTGGCTCAATCTGGTGGCATCCAATCCTGGCGACCTGTAGACCAATTTGGCTATCACGACGAAGGAGGTGTCAGTTGACGGTAAATCATCTTCCAGGTGCCGGCCCAGTGACCAGGCAACAGGATGCTCGTCCAATCCATCTCGCTGCTCATACTGAGCTTCTCGGCAACAGTCTTCTCGAATCCCATAAAGTCCAGCCCTCGCCAGCTCCGGGACACCATCGCCCACTCGCGTCAGAATCAGCCGTGGAAACCATATGGCTATACCACAGTCCGTACCATCTCACTTCGCCGCTCGCCGCATGACCTCCAGCATTCTTCTCGTGCTTTACGGAAGCGTGCCACGCACCTCACAGCATTCAGCAATGTTCAGAGCGCGAATCCATTGCAGGCAGGCAGCACTTTTCTCCGCACCACCGGCGCCTCCTTGCTCGCCGAAATTTCCTTCGGCTCTCAAACCTTCCTGTCCGTCGTCGACACTGGCAGCTCTGATACGTGGATAGTCCATAGCGATTTTACATGTGTCGACGTGAATACCAATCAGACCATACCACAAAGCCGCTGTTACTTCGGACCACAGTATCAGCCTGGTAATGAGTTCAAGCAGATACTAAATGAGAATTTTAACATCACATACGGCGACGGAGAATATCTCACGGGCCCAGTCGGTACCTTGCCACTGACACTCGCCGACATCACAGTGTCTGCGCAACAAGTCAGCTTACCAAACCTAGCAGCGTGGCATGGTGACGGTATAACATCGGGCATTATCGGCCTCGCATACCCGGCACTCACCGCGAACTACCCCGGTACGAATCCTCAGCTCGACCGTTACTGTAGGCCAGGTCAGCCGCTTGAGAGCTGTAATCAGATCATCTACAGCTCTCTCATCAACACGATCTTCTTTGAACAGAACCTCACGGCGCCAGTCTTTGCATTTGCGCTTTCAAGGGATGACAGCGACAGCGGCAACGGTGGATACCTCAGTATCGGCGGAATACCAGACCTGAACGCGGTTGGTGTCAAGAATCCTGAGTTTGCATCTACACCAATTCGAACTCTCCCGCAAGACAACCAATTCAGGTACTACCTGATCGAGATCGACAGTCTGGTCATGTTACCAGCCAATACACCAATTCCAGAAGATAGCCAATGGCACGCGCAGTACACAACCAACCTCACTAACGTTACGACGGCGAGCAGCAACATCACAAGCGGCACACCCACCGTCAACGAAACGTCCTTCAATTCAACAAGTCGTGCCTTCCCAGCCAGTGAATCCAGCTCTTATATCCTCGACAGCGGCACAACCCTCTCCTTCATACCCTCCAGGCTCGTGGCCCAATACGCCAGCATGTTCAGTCCGCCAGCGCGCCTCGACCCAAGCACGGGCTTCTACTTGGTCGAGTGTCAAGCCCATGTGCCACCTCTTGGTGTGAAAATTGGAGGGAAAGTGTTTTGGCATAATTTTAAGGATCTGGTCAAGCAGTATGATTATGCCAGGACCACTTGTCTCACGGGGGTTCAGGACAGTGGGCGGCTTGGTGGGGTGAATGTTTTGGGAGATACATTTCTGGATAATGTGCTTGCGGTGTTTGATTTGGGGGTAGGGGTTGTGAGGTTTGCCGAGAGGAGAGACTACAGCTCGTAAGCGTGAGTGGATGGTTTGGAGACATTGTTTAGCATGTAGTAGCACGTGGTGGATTGCACATGTCGCCTATCATCTTAGGAAACGCCTTTCAACGAGTCAGGCGGAAGCAATGAGGAAATTTCGGATGACGAACACATAGCACGATTATCGGGGAACCTTGACTACGAGGAGCCGGCCGAGGATGACCTCAGGATGAAGACGACCATGGACACGATTCTGCCGCCGCTTCCTACGAAGAGCATGCACATGCCCGATGGGACCCTCGTCTGCCACAAAGCACTAGGTGACATAGTGATACGGCCACCTCGATGTCGAAGGAGCCATCATGGGCGTTAGTATCGACACGAGCTGGGGCGGTAGCATCTTTAGGTGAATGGATAGATTCGGCCGCGAGACGACCTCGGCTGGCAAGGAAGTGATGGTGAGCTTGCCTTTGACACCGTCCTGTTTTAGGTGTCTCATCACGCCTTTCGGGCTGGTACGCAGTGGACTCGAAGACCTTAGATAGAATACGATAGACTTCTCTTCTCAGACAGAATGCTGAACAGCATTTCGAAAAGAGAATATGCTTCGCAGCTCACCATGATGAATCGCAAGTGGGGGTATATAGGCCAGTGCTTGACACAGCTCGGCATCTAGATCATTCTGGGGGGAGAAGCGAGAACTGCAGGCCCTTGGGTCGATCTTAGTGACCTAAGGCCAGAAAACGACGCTGAGTGGTGCTCTGTCGCTTACGGGGATAACGATGTGCTGGATCAAGGTAATGTGTTCAGTCATGTGTCTGCTCGCAATTCCACGCATATGCTTCGACCGAGAGTTAGTACTCAAGATGATCACAAGACCTCATCTCTTCACTGGATTATTACGACTTCCGTCTCACGATTGGAAGGAGTCAGTCTGCATCACTTGTCTATATCGACTGGGAGCTGGTGTAGGAGGCTTACCACCTATCGAGCTTGTAGTGAGCACCTCATAGCAACCACTTCTGACAGCTTTCGGATCTTCTGTCTGCACTGCAATACATGCTCTTGATGGAACCCGAGGCTCACGAAAGATGTCCAAACACCATTGTGTGGTTTGTCTGTGTGTGCAAGACATTGCTTGCCTTCGGGCTGGGGAGGCAGCCAAACGTCGAAATACGATCTTCGCCCACCACCAATCGATTTCAGCTTGAGTACATGGCATGCGAGTACGGTGGAACTGAACGTCAGAATGCACAAAATTGTGGCCGGCACCGATGGATTCGGCTGCGCCTTGTCGCTTATTATTGTGCATTCGGCTCAGCCATTGTGGAACAGCTCAGCCAAAGGATCGGTACCCACCAGCGCGCCCGCAGCTGAGTTTTCACTTGGCCGGTAAAAGATAGTACATATGTTATATAACCGAATTTGTGTTTCAACAATCACCACCCAAGTAGCTCGCTAACGAGCTATCATCTTCCTTGGTCTAGTGGTCATGATTTCCGCTTGTCAATAGCCCCAACAGGCGATTTACAAACCGCGGGAGACCGGGGTTCGATTCCCCGAGGGAGAGGTCTCTTTTTGCACATTGCCGGTGCTCACCACGAGCTGTGGTGGGTGTGTGGAAGTAGACAGAGTTCGAATTTTTGGGCAAAACGCCTTAGGGATCGGATCGGAAACACACCGGAGCCGATCAGAGGCGTTCCCCCGTTTGTCTGTTATTACGAGTGACACCTTCGGTTCCTTCATGACAAAGCGGTTGCATGAGCCATGCTGGAATTCATGATCTTTTCTAGCACCGCTTTGCATAATGTCCGATTACGTATAGACCTCGATCGTAAATAACGAAAATATGTATAATAGTGGATCTAGTATTATTCGCTGTCTGTAAGCCGAAGACGGTAGCATTTGTAGGTTTCGGGGGGACGCCAGTACAGAATTAGGGCAATTTAGGTGGTTGCGGCTGCCTAAATCTTGGATGTAATCATTTCGTAAATAGTCATTTACGCGACCCATTATTCCACAACTTATTGTTGTCCATGATCGAGGCCTGCATATTAGATCAAACAATACAAGTTTTGGCGTTCAAAGGTCGGAGAAGCTCCCACAGCCTCAAGCTCACCAAGACACCGTATTACAAGTGGTGTCGGGTCTCTCATGGCGAAAGTTAGTGCACTAGCCGAGTTGCTTTGAATAGCGAGTGCGTACTCTCGGCTGGCCGAATAGCCAGTATTTTTGGTGCACTCGGCCATACTAGCCGACTGTTCACTCGGCGCGTCGAGAAGAGCTCGACTAAATGTCATTTCAACTAGATCGTCTACTACTACCCATACTCGACCAGCCCTAAGCTAGCCACTGACGCTAAACCGAGCTCGCTATCGCTCGAGAAGCGCTAGCGCGTACACCGAACCACCTAACTAATGCTAACCTAGGTAGTATAACGATAAGAATTCCGGACATTGTATCAAATGACGAAAGTTACAGCGAGCTGTCGCTCGGCTAGCCGAATAAATACTCGCGTTTGAAGCTATTCGGCCAGTGCAAGTGGTACCATATCGATGCGGGGACGGTTCTGAGGGAAGCTCTCCGCAAAGATGCCGGCCGCGGTACAACAAACATCCCCATCCCCTAACTCCGACAATGAAGTAGTGATTGGCAGAATCCCAAATCCACGAGTGAGATCATGGCTACAAAAGGCAGGTACTTGAGTAGATTTCAAAGCTCGTGCAGGGGTAACACAGGGCATATATCGAGAGTTCTCCAACATTGAGCCTGAATAAATTTCCAGAGTACCTGCTAAGCCAAATATTTACCTACAACTAAGCTCAAGAAACAAACACGACAATATGGGCGACTCTGGCATGCCTCACTCCCTCCAGGAGAGCGTCCAAGCAACAAAAGTCTCTTACGCACAGCTTGGGAAATGTGGTCTTCGACTTTCCGTACCAGTCCTTGGCGCCATGTCCTTTGGCCACAAGGACTGGCAACCTTGGCTTGTAGACGATGAATCTGAGGTCGAGAAGCTCTTGATGGGTGCCTGGGACCGAGGACTGAACACCTGGGACACCGCCAATGTCTACTCGAATGGTGTCTCCGAAGAGATGATCGGTCGCATCGTGAAGAAGAATAAGCTTCCCCGCCATAAGCTTGTGATTTTGACGAAATGCTTCGGCATCGTGGGTGAGGAGCCTGGTATCTCGCATATCAGATATGGAAATGAGATGAGAGCGAGCAAGGACTACATCAACCAGGGAGGATTATCGAGGCAGGCGATTTTCAATGCTGTCGATGCCAGTCTGAAGAGGTTGCAGGTGGACTACATCGACCTGTTGCAGATTCACAGGTATGATGCTTCAGTGCCGGTCGAGGAGACCATGAAGGCATTGCATGATTTGGTTCAGAGTGGCAAGGTCCGGTATATCGGTGAGTATCTGCTGCGCAATGTTCTCAGCCCTCTCTAACGACGAACAGGAGCCTCGTCGATGTGGACCTATCAGTTCGCCAAGATGCAAAACGTAGCTGAGACCAAAGGCTGGACCAAGTTCGTCAGCATGCAGAATCATTACAGTCTTTGTTACCGAGAAGAGGAGCGAGAGATGAACAAGTACTGCCACGAGACTGGTGTCGGCCTCATCCCATGGGCGCCTTTGTACAGAGGATTTCTTGCTCGACCGTCCGAAAGTGCTGACACTGAACGAGCCGAATCAACGAAGTCGAACCCTACATTCAGCGGTATCACGGATGCCGACGTCACCATCATCAAGCGCGTTGAGGAGTTGGCCAACAAGAAGGGCTGGAAGATGAGCCAGGTCGCACTCGCATGGATCATCCAGAGAGGCACCATCCCCATTGTTGGCTTTAGCAATCTGTCCAGGCTGGATGAAGCGGCGGCTGTGCGAGGCAAGACGTTGACGGATGAGGATATGAAGTACCTCGAGGAGCCGTACGTGCCCAAGCAGGTTGTGGGTCATAGCTAGAGACGATAGCTGCTACAATCGAAGTAGAGTTAAGTTTCGTCCAAAAAGCAGTCTTAATTATCCGAGAGAACGGCGGTTCAACCGTTCGTCACGATCTCCCCTGTCGAGTTCATCGGTGTTGTGTGCGTGATTAGTACTTACGTACAGCTCGTTCCGCCCATGAGTCGAGCATTACGACTCAGGTGAGAACCCTGTTAATAAGACAACGTTGTGACAGCTGCTATGAAGCGTAGTTACCGTTGCCTTCGTATCGTCTTCCGCTACCAAAGGCGTCCATCAGCATTGGCATCACCATCTGCTCGGCCCCAAGCTATGGTTCTCATGATCGAGAACATGCTCGAACCTTTCGTCGGATAGCTTGAATGTCTGGCTTCCACGGTTTATGCCCACCTTTGGCTCATGCTTGGTGCTTGTGCGGATACTGCGAACCGGAAAATGGGCGTGTATCACCGCTGAACAGACTTGGGCGCACTAAGGAGATCGACAAGGACAATCCGACGATCTGTGTCGATCATATACGTTGACCTCGCAAACTCGTTGTTACATCGCGCCAAGGCCAGGGACTCAGTGAAAAGCGGCGACATGAAACGTGCCTAGAGAACCTTCTTTCAACCATAACGGCGTTTACGCTACACACCTGACTGCTCGAGAAAGAGAAGACATTCTTGTATGGTCATTTTTCTGGACTTTTGCGTTCTCTAGGGGCGCATTGCCCACGCGAGTCCATCTTCGGAATCTTGCCTTCTAAATAGGGAAACAGTTATCGCAGTGGAAACACTCCACCCCCCGAAGTACCCGTACGTCCACCATCGCATGGCGTGATGGAATGCAAGATCTTACACTCAGCAGCTACAGACATATTGCTCAGGTCCTTCCATGGCCCTCTAGAACAACAACGCTGTTGTAAGCCCTACTAGCCGAGGTCTACCAAGCCATGCGGCACCAACTCCTGGACAGGTCTTACGATAACAGTATTCATGTCGTAGTTCTAGAACCAGATCGAAAGCCATCGTGGCCGAGAATGTGAACCGAGATACCAACAGCTTGGTAACCTAATCTCGATCAACAGACGTTTTGTGGCTGCCGGGGGTAGAAATTAAATGAGTCCAGGTTTCCAATCAAAGCTTGACCCAATTAGCTTGCAGCTAAACAATAGCTCTTGCATTTCAACTGTACGGTAGATTATTGAGCCAGGATTCTACCATCCCTGCATTAAAAGGACTTGAAATTAGCACGAGAGGTGCTTTGCATGTGCGGTAAGAAATCAACGGTCACTATACTCTCTCCAACACGCTTTGTATGTACAAGCTGACCCTGCGGCAACTCGTCGTAGCCGTTACCTGTCAGATGTTGCGGCACCCACCACGTGAGAGTGGACTGCAATAAGGTTCCCGGAAAATGGTCGGCAGCTGCAAAACTAAGATCTAGTTTACCGCGGACACGGCACCACTTTCCCTGGCAAGAGCCTTTACCATATTCAGAGACAAGTTGGACTTCGCCATACGACATCGCTCTCCACCAAACAATAGCTTTCGCATCTTTCGTCACTCGAGCCAATCAGCGTCTTCATGGCAAAGTAGCATTCTTCGGCACCTCATCTCCCTTTGTGCGCCGCATAGCTGTCAACCACTAAGAAACAGTGCTTGTTGGGTCAGGGTATCCATCTCCTGTCCGATCCCAGCATCCGCTGGGGTGCTCGAATCCTTTCACATTGTCTTGTAGATCATGTCTCGACACAGAATTCTGGTTTCTTGCCGATGTCCCCTCCACCGAGCTTTCTGCGTGCGGATGTCTTGTGTACAGGTTCAGCCGATGTGGCTCACCCCAGAGTTTCGGCGCGCTCAGCCTACAGTACGAGAACTGGCGCGCACTTGTGGGCTTTCTCGATCAGTCATCGTCACGCTCCGACAAACGAGGTGACAACTTCTGCGGAAAAAGTATCCTTGGAGACATGGCCATGTTGATACCCATAATTGGATCTCTTACCTTGGCCCTGCATAAGTGAATCTGCTCTCTTACGTCGACTGTACAGAGTACCGAATATTGCATCTGCCTCCAACGAGCTCAGAACCCCCTTGCGTATCCCCAGCTTGTCGTCTGACCGCAGTCGCTCCTTCCGCTATCCGATACGTGCTTCACGACTTCCTTACTCCGAGGTACTCGACACTGCCGACTCTATCCCGATCTCATTGTACCACAAGCATCGTAGACTGCTTGTCGATCTTGTCGAATAATTTCTGGACAATACGTTTAGTCGGTCCGCAGCGACAGCTATGAGTATTGGTCACTGAAATCGATCCTGAGCTCGGAGCCCCAGACATTGGATCGTGGTTCCGTGCTCCATACCAACCAGTTGGGGCTGGACATTCCGCATGTTGTGTTTGCGCAACATCCCTCGCTGATACGGATACGTTTCAACTATTGTTACACAGCCGCTGCCTCCCGCTGTCAGCCGCTGACTGTTGTACGAATGACCAGCCAACATACTGCACATGACATGAAAGATGCAGGACGGAGGATACGATCACGTTCATGTTGCGCCTTTGAGGATCAGAAAGAGTCAAAGAGATCTTCACCCGGGTGTGGAAATCTCGACAACAACCAACAACGAAGGCGGGTATGACCAGCAGCTACCAGAAGAGCCACTATGCTCTCCACGACCAAGGTTCCAGAACTTCCTACGCGCATCCTATCCTTTCCAGCCTCAGGATCATTTTTCCTCAACATCGATAACATTGCCTCTTGCGTCTGGCGACATTGTTCTTGTGCACTCGATCCATACAAATGGCTGGGCCGATGGGACTTTACTGGAGACTGGAGCTCGAGGTTGGCTGCCGACGAACTATTGCGAACCTTACGATTATGCAACTATGCGACCGTTACTCAAAGCTCTAACAGAGTTCTGGGACATCATTCGAAGTGATGGAGAGACGACGCCCGAACTGCATCGCAATCATGATTACATGAGAGGCATGGTTGCAGGGGTTCGCTTCTTACTCGAGAAATCTGACTGCCTGACCAGAGACGCGCCTATGGTTCAGACTCATGATAGCATCAGAAAAACCCGGAAAGGTCTTTTGTCGGATTTGTCGCTGCTTGTAAAAGCCTCAAAGAACGTGCAAGGGTCAGGAATGCGCTCAGACGCTGCTGAGTTCGAAAGAACATGCGACGACATTCTACTGAAGGCATTTCAGGTGGTGACCAGGGCAGTTGACTTCTTTGACATTTGGAGCGACCAGGCCGCATTTATGTGCTCATCAGTACCTGTCTCCTGTTCGCCCGAACCATTTTCACCAACTTCAAGCACAGCGCATGCAAGTACTGTACGTTGGCCAAGCAAGCGGACGAGTCTCTACCGTCCCCGAAGTCCCACCGGTCCTGCCATGAATCGACATTCAAGATACCGTCCAGCCTCTATCACGAGGCCTCCGACCATGACGCACCGAATGTCCTACTCAGGAAGGAACGTTCATGCCTACAATGGCCATCTTGCCTCGGAACAGCTCAGCGACACATACGACGCTTTCCTTGGCGTGCTTGCTTCTTTCCTCGGGTCGCCTATGCAGTCCAGGTCATCCTCGGAGTTGCTCTTAACCACGCAGCAGGCCGTCAAATCCTGCCGTAGACTGCTCGAAGTTGTCGAGATCATTCTGGAGCACCGGGACACGACGCCCACAGCCGGACTCCAGCAAGCAAAAGACTTGATGTATGATAAGATCACAGAACTGGTTCATGCTGCCCGAGATGTTTTCCGGCCTCTACATTCCGAGGATGAAGATATGTTGTACCTTCCTGAAGAGGGGACTCGACTTGTCAACGCAGCAACAGGTTGTGTCAGTGGTGCCGGCCAATGTGTAGCCAGAGCAAGAGTCCTGCTAGAAGAGATCGGCGATTTTGAGCTCGAGCTGCGCAAGGATCATTCGGAGGTGAATTCACCATCCGGCACTCATGCGCTCTCTCCTACCAAGGCTGGCTTCAACACGGATGTCACTAGGCAGATATCTCCCTCAAACAGTCGAAGACTGCCGAAACCAAGACTCAAAATACCTCAGGAGGAAGCTGAGACCGAGGCCAGTGGGAGCCCGACTTCAGGCCACTCCGTGTCGTCTGCCGAAGTCGATCAAGCTGAAGTCATGCCGCAAGCTCAGCAGCAGCCATCACTGGGTCGTGCAATCTTGCGTAGAAGTGAAAGCACTCTAGTTTCCTCGGCGCGGGACTCAGGACCAAGCTTCATATCACAAACATCGACACGAGCAACATCGCCTGACTCTCCTCTCAAAGGCAGTCCACCACTTCATGAAGATGAGGGCGATGATGGCGAGGACGCTCTGATGGAGCAGCACTTTGCTCACGAATTGGTCATTAATCCCGAAGGTCGTATCATGGGTGGCAGCCTCAACGCCATTGTAGAGCGGTTGACCTCACATGAAGCAACACCGGATTCAAGCTTTGTCACGATGGTTTACCTTACATTCAGACTGTTTGCGACTCCTCTTGGGTTCGCCGAAGCTCTAGCGTACCGCTTCCATTACATCGAGGCGAGCCCTCATATTGCGCAACCGGTCAGGTTACGCGTAACGAATGTCTTCAAAGGCTGGCTGGAATCGCATTGGCGACATGACCGTGATGAATCGACGATGCCGTTCATTTTCAGTTTCGCCAAGGACCAGGTGATGCCAGTCTCCACGACCGCGGGCAGGAAGCTGCTAGAGTTGCTCAAAGTCGTGGCTACAACTCACAGTCCTGCTGTGCCACGCCTCTTGTCGTCCAGGGGCAAGACCAACACAGTAGCATCCTCGAGCATCGACACAGGTCATCCTGCGCCTCACCTTGTTCTGTCTAAGAGCCAGCTGAATGCTCTGAAGACATGGAAAATGGGTGGATCTGGGCTCAGCGTGCTCGACTTCGATCCGTTGGAATTAGCGCGTCAGCTCACCATCAAGACCTCTTCGATCTTCTGTTCTATCCTGCCCGAGGAACTTCTGGGCTGCGAATTCATGAAGGACTCCAATTCGCTCGCGGTCAATGTACGGGCCCTGACGACATTCTCAAACGACCTCGCCAATCTTGTTGTCGATTCGATCCTGCTGCTTGAAGACGCTAAGAAAAGAGCAGCTATGGTCAAGCAATGGATCAAAATCGAGGCCAAACTGCTTGAACTTCACAACTATGAGACGCTTATCACTATAAACGCCTCTCTGATGTCATCGACAATCCAACGCCTTAGGAAGACGTGGGATCTCATCGGCCAGAAGACCAAGTCGACAATGGAAGACATCAAACGAGTCGTGGACCATGCTAAGAACTATGCCGTCCTACGACAACGAATCTCAAGTCTTTCAGCGCCCTGTCTCCCGTACGTCGGAATCTATCGTACAGACCTTACCTTTATCGACCAAGGGTGCCAAGCGACGCGGGAGCTCAAGACAGGTGATGAGACTATTTCTGTAATCAACCTCGACAAACATAGCAAGACTGCTAAGATCATTTCGGACTTGCAACGGTTCCAGGTTGAATACAAGCTGACACCTATCGATGAACTACAAACCTGGTTGCAGGATGAATGCATCCGTGTCAGAGCAGCGGGTGAAAGAAACTTTCAGAACCAGTATCGACGATCACTGCTTCTCGAGCCAAAGCTTGAGCCGTTGCAACAGAATGCTCCGAAACGGCCCCACTTGACAGCCTTCACGTCTATGTCATCCATAGCTGGCAAGGACCGATTTGATTTCCTCGCCTGGACACATGCCAAAGAACGAAATGACAGCGTCGGCTCTTCTTGAGCTCGTCGGACAATGCGAGCACTGGTGCCAATGTCCCGTAAAATTCTCTCAGTACACAAGATACACAAGTAACGACTTTTGGTTTTCAGCGATCATGAATTTTTAGATACCTCTCTTCTGGTCATGGAGAATGTCAGACGATCTCTTGGGTGGCAGTCTCTTTTTGCGGCCAACGAGTATGGAGTTACGGTACAATAGGTGTACCAATAACAGATGTCTCTTCAGGCATGCTCGTTAAGTTGAGCAGGATTGGTCTCTGTTTTTAGCGTGTATATTACAAACATACTAGTAGAGGACGCCTCGCGGCTGGATGTAGGAAAGGAAAAGCTGTATGCTCAATGCAATAATTGCCAAAAACAACTCACCTCCTTGATCGTCATCGTTGCGTGTGCTCGTTGAGATTGCCTGGCAAGTTCTATGAAGCTGATGCTGCATCAAACACGGTTCGGTCATGTTTGGTGGATTAGACTGTGACGCGTTTAAGCGCGAGTTAGCGTGTACCTACTGTAGTAAGCGTGACGGTAAGTTACTCAGAATGATGGACGGAAGTATTAGCTGCTACGGAAGTTGCTGCCCGCCACATGGTACAACATGCGATATCCGTCATTTGTATTGTTCCATTACCTTGCCTTAACCTGCAGTTTTCGTGTAACAACAACTTTATGAAGACCTCGTCCTCCAATTCACACTGGTCACTTCGTGCCAGATGACCCAGTATCCATGGTCCCTCTTAAATTGCGGTTCTCGTTCCACTTCGAGCTCTCGTCCCAAAATGCTAGGAACGACATAGTTTAACACAAGCCAATACACTAAGGCCAGAACCAGAAGACCCATACCAATCGTTCCAGTGGCCCACCACTTGACGGGTAGCGATATCTGTGATGTTCCATCTGGTTTGATCCACACTGCGACAAGAGGGAAAAAGTTGGCCAGCGTAAAGACGAGGGCGGTTGCAAAACTGACATAGCTATTGCTGCTCGACTTCCGCGACCAACCAACTCGCTTGTTCAGTCTCAAGACAATGATTCCGAGTCCAATAGCGCAGCCAAAAAGAGCGTCCACCACGAAAGAGTACAGATTGACGAAGATTCTATAGGAAGCGCTGGTGCTTCCAGGTATGGTGACTATTATCAGCAGAAGTGTGAAAGTCCAATGCAGCAATAGCGCACCGACAGGGGTCGCCTCTGAGGTTTCGCTTGCTGAGGGTGCACTGCGGTCGGAACTGGACAACCTGGGCACCAACAATTTGTTGCTGGCGAAGAACTTGGTAAACGGAAGTATTCCTTCCTTCGCAAGCTCCTGCTTCACTCTTGCTGCAGTGAACGTTTGAACCATGATGTTGCCGAAGCTGGAGAACGCCATGAAGCTGTTTTGTATCTTGCCTGAATTCGTGGGCCCACAAATCCGCTCAAAGAACAACGCTGCCACGGTATCTGGCTTGTCCTCAAACTGTTTGGCTTCGGGAACTACCATCATCTGCTTGTTAGTGGCGCTTCTGCTGCGTTCAAGGTGTCACTTACGTAAGACAGATTGACCAATACGTACAAAATGCTGACGGCGATGACAGTTAATATCGTGGTTGGCTTGAATTTTTTCCTCGGATGATCAATCTCTCCCAGCACCTGTTCGATTCAGTATTGTATGGCCGGTATTCTGGTGTTAATTGACTCACATATGTCGCTTGGTTGAAACCGCCGAATGCGAACAGGACAGCTAGAAAAGCCTCTGCATATCCATATGCGCTCCCAAGAGCATCCGCTGTGGAATTGTGAATGCTGAGATTGTCGCTTGCTATGTTGACCGGTTTGGGGTCAGCACCGGGACCACCCCAGGCACCACATGCGAACGCCACGCCCAGCACGAACATGGCTACCAGCATGGCGACCTTGACGACACCGAATAAGTTGAACAGGTATATTCCGCCAGTTCTCGAGGTGGCATGGAGGAGGCAAGCAAAAGTCGCGATGCCCACAGCAAGGGCCCGAACAGCTGCTTTTGAGGGCTCATTGACAGATATACGTAGCAGGCACTCCGCGCATATCAATGCGTTTCCAGCTGCCGTTCCAAGGACGATGAATGGGATGCCGTACAGACATGTGGCCAGTCGTTTTGGCGACTTGATCATGTACTCGAGGTAGTTCTTCTCTCCGCCGTTCCTCGGCACGGATTCTTTTGGCGCACCCTCAAACTCGAGTCGTGGCACGGTCATCCCGAACTCCGCAAACACATGCGTCCCACAAATTGCTACGATCGCTCCAGCGCCCCAGAACATCAGTGTGTACGCGGTAGAATGCGTGCCTTGGGCCACTGTGGTAGGTGTCCGGAAGATACCAGTGCCTTGGTTGCAGGTCAGTCTTGCCTTGATCCAAGCTATGTCTCTTGCTGACTTACCGACCATGCGATTGACTATGATCAGAACGATGGAAGCATATCCCAAGGACGATGGACGCGTTGTGACAACCTTGTCGGGGTCCCCTTCAGCTTCGCGCAGTTCATCGACGGTGAAAGCTGCTCCTTTGCCATCTTCGACGGGCACTATTTCTACTGTTGACGACTCTATGGGCGACAGTGCAGTGCTCATATTTGCCATTTGGTCAAAAAATTACGAGGATCAATGTTCTGTACGCGAGAATGGCGGCTTTTGAAGCGCGTCACTTCCAGAGCACTCACGAAAGGCTGACAGGGACGCAGACTTGGCCAAGACTTGAGCAAGACTTGGGCGTCCTGAGTCTGCCTTATCCATGCATGTCTCAGTTTGACCTTGCAATCTCCACCGATCAGGCAAAGTGATTACTTGGCATAGCCGGGGCCGGAGAGTGCAGGATTCTTGCAGGACTAGAGCATTGATCCGCTCAGAGGTCAAACGGCGGAGGCGCAGTGAAGCTGAAGGCAACAGCAAGTGGCCTGGCTTGTGATTAGCCAGTCGCTACTACATGCTTTCCATTGTTCATGAGTGCTTGACTAATTCTGGGCGTCCGAGCTAATCTGGCTTGTGGTTGGCTAATCCGGCCACGATCTCCACTACTCGCTAAGGAACTGCTAACAAGCAGAGTAAGTCCCTGTATCCTCGAAGGACAACACGGCAAAAGGCAAGACATATTAGTGCTTTCGTGGCTCATCACTTAGTGGTTGAGCCTAGTCCCGCATTACTTCACCGGCTACTCTATGTCCAACGACTCTTCTTCACCAAATACGTCTGTTCGTTCGGGAATACCAGTTCTACTAAGAGCCACGCAACTTCTCATTGCGGGCCCTGAGACTACTACTACTGGCTTGTGACCATTCTTTGTTCTCTCAACGACGGCCGAAGTTCCACCATGCCGCTGGGTCTGAACGATCTAGCGGGAGCTGCGAAACTTGCCTGGCGCATAAAGAATGTTGGCTCAAGCAAATACACCAGCGCTCGTATGCACGAGAATTGCATCCTACTGCGGCATGTGCTAACTGCATGAAGCTCGAGAATTCACCGAGTTCCTCGGTGATGTTAGAACGTTGGCTATAACTCTTGACGCTGTTGACGTAGCAGCACAATCTCCTAGTGCTGGCCCGGCCAAAGTCGACCTGAACAGTGACTTTGTACAGTCGACCATAAGAGAAGCTAAAGAAACACTTGAGACCTGCAACAAACTCATAGCACACAATCACTATTTCCAGAAGAGCAAAGACGGCTACATCACGAACATTGTCTGGGCCCTCACCATAGCTGACCATGTTCGCCAACAGCAAGCCCGAGTCCAGGTCTGCTTTCACCGAGCCAACTTCGTGCTGCAGCGAACAGCAGAAGGTAGTTTCATTTGGGGACTGGGGAAAATCCAAGAAGAAATTAATTGGCTGATCGAGTATCTACAACCGTCTAACCTTCACCCTGGTTCTGTTCTGGTATCGTCAGAGATCGCGGAATGCTTTGTTCAAAGCTACCAAGAGGCCGCTTCAGAGGTCATTCCCACAGTTTCTCAGCGGCTTGATGCAGTGCAGTCTTTCTACGAAAGCAGCACAAAGGATTTTAGAGAGGAAGAACCCTTCATCGTGTGTCCCTCACCAGTGCAGTACTTGAACCTTCTCAAATGTATCTGGCTGCTCGATCAGGTAAAAAGTGACCGAGGCTTCCGTTTACATTGCGAAGACCCATTCAACGTCGCTTATGCGCGAAGCCTTGACAGAAAAGTGACCGAAGAAGCTCAACGCTTTCTGCAAGGCGAGCATCCACTGGCGCGTGTCAGTGACGATCAATTGTTGAGGCAAGACACAGCAGCCTTCAACGTAGGTCTTTGGAAGCCGATCGAAGTCCCCATGCCCGGACCGCTTGAGGCAAACGGGGGTGAGGTGTTGTTAATGAGAACAGTACTAAAGGCGCGTGATCCGGCTAGTGTGGAAGAACTCAGGGTTTTTGGAATCGCAGAAGGACGCCTGCGACTGGCCAGAGCTACCACGAAATCGAATCATTCACAGTACGTTGATATCACTATACACGAAAGGGAAATCGATAGCCGCAAGGTGTTCCTCAGCCCTGTCTACGCGATGACTCTCGATGCAGCGTCGAGTGTCATCTGGAAGCCTGCGACCTCTGACCAAACTGTGCAAGAGCTGCCTTTCGCAACTTTAAGAGATGCTCTTAAGTTTCAAGCACTTGTCACCGCCTTTGGTGTGGCATATACCGAGCATGTCCTTAGTGAAGCAAAGAAGAAGGCAAACATAATTGATGGTCAAGGTAAAATCATCGGTCAAGGAGGTCATGTCCAAATCTGGATGCATCGAAGCCCTTTAGCTGCGCCCTCCGTCGAGTCTACTATTCCAGGAAGCGCCAGCGGCGGCTCCCGGTCGACCGGATCAGGTGCTGGGAGCGGCGAATGGACCAGTATATCCAAGAGCACATGGATAGAAGCGGAGATCAGAAGCAGGAACCGAATCACCACAATCATGAGTGGCCAAGGTGGTGCTTTCCTCACAGAACCTGTTCCAGGGCAGATCATGCTCCTCACAGAAGTGGGCGACAGCAAGCGCGTAGTCGCAATCCCCATCACCGAGCATACACGACTTGCACCCGAGAAATGCCGATGCAGTAGCAAGAAAGGCCAGGATCAATGCCGGGAGGTCGTTGTTGAAAGCGACAAAGGCAAAATCAAGATCAAGACGTCTCGCGTCCTGACGCAAAACGAGGGCTGGAATGTCGCGGTGTTTGGGCAACCGAGACATAAGGACTCGAAGCAGGTCGAGGAAGAAAGCATCAGATACGTCTCGCTTCGATTTCAGTCTGTCGACGCTCGTAAGGGCTTTGCCGAGAGTGCGGGAAAAGCGTGCAATATCATGAGGAATAGGGTGGATGCGTATCATAGGGACCTAAGGGAGACGAGGAAACTGACTGTGTACAACACAAGGTGAGATGAGATGACATTCTCACATCAAAGTCAAAGGTTAGCCGGGCCTCTTCACAATTGCCTTCGGCCATCACTAATGAAGAACAATGGTAGAGAGGATGCTCAAACTGGCTACCGGGAAGGTGTTAAAATCGTATACGTGTATTGGAAAACTCCATGCGATTCATGATACGTTGTTCCGCCTTGTCAATTGTCAGGCATGAAAATAGCATGTGAGCTTCGTTGATGTGCAAGGTTTTGCTGTCATCGCTGAAAAGACCAGTAGATGTACGTACCAACCAGCTTTGTCCTGCCAAGAAGCCAAGCAACGCGGACCGTTTGCCTGACAGCGCAGAGCCCAAAGCTCAGCCGACTGATGAGTCGCCGTGCTAACACCTCACTAGTTTCAGCCTTTTTGCAGTCATACACATACCCGTCGAATCGACGCAGACTCCGATACAGCCTCTACAAGGGGCCTTGCATCTGACGTACGGTCAGCGATTGGTAGATAAGAGCAAGTTCGTGCTGACACCACCAAGTCAGCCAGCCACAAAGCCAAGCTTGCAAAGCTGGCATGGTGCCAGGGACAACAAAGCCATGAGCCGAGGGCTACTTGCGCTTGCCTACTTGTCTTGCTCGCGCTCTCGCGAAGGACACGTCAAAAGTGGCAACTCGCTGGACCGTGAGTGGGCTTCACAACTGAGGTTTAGCCCTGATGTGTTGTCACAGGTATCCTTTCCGCCAAAGGGTTTCTTTTTCTGCCACATGCTAATTCTTGTTTCGATTGCTTGCTGTGTCCTTGGGCTTCACGAGATCTTGCTCACTGGACAACGTCTGCTACACCCTTTCACGACGAGACTGAAGCCACATGTAGCCGACGAAGACGACTGGTTTCTCCTCAGTCATGTCGAAGCTGACACCTACGTCTGCCACAGTTAGGTCGGATCCTCGCGAGAGCCTTCTACCTGTTGCAACATGTAGAGGAAGACCTTGGTGCCGAAGAGTCTGGGAACACATTCTTCGCGTCAGTGCTAACACATGGTGGCCTGAGGCTACGTCGGTTCTCACTAGCATACTACCGGGTAACTGTGCTCAATCGCCGTTGGTACGATTTAAGGGGTGTTCTCCGGCAAGCCAATACTGGACCTCCCTCGAGGCGTCGCGCTCCACGCTCCGATCTCCGTGCTTGCAACAACATCCAAGTCTCTTTTGTCGCTGTTTGTGGCGGGATCGTGTCCGGGGCAACTGAAGTAGCTAGGTGTATCAGAGGAAGAGATCGCTCGTCCACTTACAAATCTTTGAAGATGCGCCTAGAGGGTCTCTCGGCGCAATGTTGCTCGTGATTGATCGACTAGTCCTGCCCGTCGCTTCCTTGGGGGCTCTGATTACGATCCTGGCCCTGGCCTTTGACCCGTTCGTACAACAAGGGCTGATCTGCCCCGTAGTACCCGTCTCATCCGACTCAGCGTCGTTGACGACAAAGCAAGCGCTCGCTTTTTTCACGCTTCCGAGCGATGGTATACCACTCGATCGTGCAATTCAGGGGGGGTCTGGTCCACGGAATTTCAACGGCGACCCTCCTGCGTTTCGGGAAACTGTACCTGGGAGACCTTCAGATCTGTGGCATGGTGTCATGAATGCGAGCCAGGGCAGGCAACCATGACCGATGCTGTGTGGCGTTAGATGCACGGCTTCGGGTGGAGATGAACCCACGGATCAGAATATTGAATGGGATGCAGGTCGTGATCGAAGGAAAGTCGTATTGGACCTATCACGAACGCTCAAATGCCAGCTTTTTATACAAGATCACTGTCTCTTCTTACCCTTCGAGGCCTCCACCGGCCTCTCCTTCCTTGCCCAGCCAGTCTTCCACACCTTCCCTTCCGATCCAATATCAAACCGCGGCAAGAAATGGGCCTCGGTGTTAATTACGACCTTCTCCAAATCGTTCCAATCGCTCACTTGATCATCAAAAAGGAGATAGAAGTACTTCAAAGTCTCCGCCAGCCAAAAGCCCTCCATGTTGTCCCTGTGGACAGCGCTCCCAGCCATTATTTTGTTGTTCCCTGTGTGATCTTTGTTGACGTCGTTGATGCTGGTATATCCGACGACTTCCCCCTGGTCGTTGTAAATTGCTGTGTGCTTTAGAAATGATTGGAAGATCTGCCAGCCCCATTCCCTATATTTTGGGTTTTCTGTTATGCGCCACATGTAAAAGAGCGATTCAATTGTTTCTGGTCGTTGGAGGTTGTGCACGTCGTTTGAGTGAATTTCGTAATCGTCTCGCCAGGCCGCGTTAGGTTTCGGATCGAGAGGCGCTGAGCGTGGCATTGTCCAGTCGGGGTCTTCGACGTCCCATTGGCGTGGTGATGAGTCTAGATCGAAGTATGCGATTTCGGGGGCCAACCCAGTTGGCGTCACAAGATACATGCCATAGCAGGTGTTCATGAGCTCTTCTGCGAGGATCATGTCTTCCTCTTGCTTCTTGCCCCATGCGCCGCCCATGGCTGCTTTGGCTTGTGTTACTGTCTTGCCATGAGTGACCCCAAGGGCGATGGTGCCAGGCAGAAAGCATACGAGGTGATCCATTTTACTGGTCAATGGCTCTTTCAGACCGTTCGCTCGTTCGGCCAAGACGGTAAGGTTAGAGTGCGTCGACCATGTGACAAGGTGCTTCTTCATGCCTTGAAGGGATTCCTCCCACATATCGAGGTAGACTGATTCTCTCGCACCTGTCTGCAAATACTGCTTGATCAAGTACTCATAGTATGAATCGCCTCGGCTGCCTAGTCGGATGTTCTCGCCCTTGAACTCGCCAGTTTTGGGGTTGATGAAGATTGGAACCAGGCCGGCCTCATGTCTCGGCCTATCGACAGCCTCCATGACAAGTTCGGCCCTCTCCCAGTACAATGGCTCGCCTGTCAGCTTGGCGACGTATTTGTACTCCAATTGCAAAGTGGTCGCTTCTGCTGTGGAGGCGGAGCCGGCTTCACCGCGACTGCCTACGCCCCTGGAAGTGTTGAGGATGCAGGAAGACAGTGGTATGCCGGTCTCGGTGTCGAATGCTCCGAGTAGGCGATCTGCCAGATCAACGGCCTTCTCAATGTACAGGTCCTCGCCCTTGGCTCCAACATCATCATCTGGGATCGGGGCAAGATGCGGAAAGGTGGTGCTAAGGTAATGAGCGCTCAACAGGCCTCCTAGCACTCGGATGGTGGTCTCAAAGGTACTCATCTCGCTATCGACCCTGCTGAAATCCAGACTGGTAGATATCCACTCTCTTGCCTTGGTCACGCGACTGGTCAAGTTCATCATCATGGCTGTATCGAGAGCGTCCACAATGATCCATCCAGTGGGCGGACACGAGTCGTGTTGTCGGGCGCAACCCATGTTCTTGCTGGTCTGCGAGACGGGATGGAACTCATCCATGCCCCAAGCGTGTTCGGCGTAGTGGTCCCAGCTCGTGATGAAGGCCTGCCTCACGGCGTCTTTTCTGCTGGCCCATTTCTTCGTGTCCGAAGTCCAGCCTGTGGACAGCGATGCCTGGCCTGGCATGCGTATTACACCTGTAAGCCATAACATGCCAACAAGCAGCAGCACCACTGCGCCCACCTTGTTGCCATTTGTAACCTTCCGTTTGCCGGAGGGGAAGTTGGGCTTGTCTTTGTACATGGGCAGGTTGTTCGAGTTGGGGTGCAGGTAGTCGCCCAGTTTTTCTTTCATGCTCCCGTCTGCGGGAACGCCATAATACGAGGAAGGAATGGTCGGCAACGAGGGACGATATGGTTTGGGCATGTTCGGAAGGAGGTGTTTTCACTGTTCGTGAGCACACATTGATCCAGCAACGTGTCCTCCAAGTTCGACAAACTGTTGAAGGCTGGTAGCTAAGTATACAGTTAAAGAAGAAGCGATGACAAAAAAGCGAACGGATATTGTTGCTACAATACTACGATAGAAGCACCTCCCAGTGATGCATTCAAAAGAGAAGTTGAACGTGGTCCTGCTGCATGCGCGAGCCTGGCATCCTACCTATCCAGAACAAGAATGTCCTCGCTGTTCTCCATCCTGGCTCCAGGGTTTCAGGGCAGCGACGCACAATTGCGGGTCGTCCCCTTGCCTAGCTCGGCCCCTGAAACTTTCAGTTGTGGCTTTGCTTATAAGGATTCTTGTGGGTAGTGGTGTGAATATTAGCATACTATTTGGAGGCACTTTTATTGTACCAACTACTAGCAAACAAGACGACCAACGCTGGCCTAGACAACTGTGATTTGGCCCATCCACCGCTTACAACCAACGCACGCACTATAGTGACACCGCCTAAGAGTCACAGTACCCCGGCGCCTTCACTTGAGAACCTCCCGCCCATTGTTGAATGGTCAGAGCCGTGGTGTAAGCACACGCAAGAATACCAAAAACCGCCAATGCATAATCCGCCATCCTCTGCCATGTAGTCCTTGACACCGCCTTCAGATGCAACAATGGTGGGTATACATATACCAATGGAACACAAGCGAAACTTCCAACCAAAGACACGAACTTATCCAAATCACCCGCACCTCCCCACGCAATCAATGAACAGACAGCCACCAGTACGAATCGGAAGATGTTTTTCTGCCACTTAATGTAAGGGTTGTACTTGCCGCTTCTCGTGAACAATTCTGTCTCCAGGATTCGAATTGCAGGGAAGAGCTGAAGCGGGGTTGAAAGAAGGATGGCAAGAGAGTAGAGAAACTGCACAACGTTGACCATCTTGCTGTCCTGTGGCAAGTTGAGAATGACCACAGTCTTGGTCGAAGAGCCATAGGCAGCGTAGGATAGAGCGCCAATCGACGTCATGAGCACGGTGATGATGATCATGATCAAGCCGAGCACGCCGGCAAACTTCTCGGGATGCTTCATAGACTCCTGGATGGGGATAATCAGGCCGACGCCTTCGAAGGTAAAGATTGCTGTGCCAATGAACAAGGTCCAGGAGGACGGGTTGAAGAGTTCCACATCTGCAATGCCCTTGTTGGAGACAATAGTGTACACATCAAAGTAGTACAGATAGATTAGGCCAAGAAGGATGAATGCATCTGCCACGAGTGCGGTAATTCCAAGCTTGCCAATGTCCCGCACCAAACTCAGCGGAAGGAAGATGACCAGCTGCAGCATGACCAGGAACTTGATGTCGATGAAGGACTTGCATTTGCTGACGGCCAAGACGAAGGCTTGCAGGTTTTCAGCTGTAAAGACCGTGTAAGCCGACACAAATCCGAACTGACTGAGGACGAGTGATGACAGGATCAAAGCTCTCATCCACTTGCCGTAGAGGATTCCGCCCATGTCGCCGAAAGACGCCTCGACTTTCATGCGGGTGTTGATGAGGAGGATGAAGCAGTAGTAGCTGAGGATTGCAACGCCAAGCAAGACCATGGAGGAGAAGAGCATACCCCCGTTGAGGAAGGCACGTGGCAGGAACAAGACGCCAGTGCCGACGAAGGACTTCAACAACAGTAGGGCAGCGTTGAGACTGCTACCCGTGCCGGTGGGAGCCCGATGTTTGTGTTTCCTCCTCCTCTTGCCGCCAGGCGTCAGTAGAGCACTATCCTCACCGTACTCTCGCTCTTCAGAATCACCACCCCAAGCATGCTCGGCGTCGGACGAGAAGTATTCATCTTCTTCAAGCACTTCGTCGTCTTCTTCCAAGTCTTCTCCGGCAAAGTGACCGTACATGGTCAAGAATTCTAAAAAGCTGTTGGTGAACAACTTGGGTGGCGCTCTCCCAACGTCGACGCTGCTGCGGTCCTTGTGTCGATCAGACGGAGCAGGACTGCCACCAAGTCTTCTGAGGAAATTTCTACGGAAACCTCCTGGTTGGAGAATGTTGGTGATGTCTAGGGTCTCGTCTTCAGGCTCAGGTCGATTGACGTGAAAGCTCTGGCTGCGCCTGTATCTCCCTCTCGTACTGCCCTCAGCATCTTCAGCCCAGCGATAGACCTCGCGTGTGATGTCCCCTCCCTGTAGTTGCAGACTGGAGAACTCTTCAGATGCGTGTCCGTCGAATTGCGGCATGCGCCGTGGACTACCAAAGCGGACACTCGCTTGCTCGGGTTGTACCAGATGCCTTTTCACAATTTCGGGGTCTGCTGCCGATCCAGCAGCGGGATCGGCAGCGCCTTGTCTTGTGTCGAGCGAGCCATAATTGCTCCGCGGGATTCGGTCGTTGAGGTTGGCTTCGCTTGTTCTTGGAGGGGTGCCTGCTGCTAGTAGAGGGACTGTCTGCGGGTTGCTCGCCAGGGCAGATGACAAGGCAGAAGGGCCCGCAGTAGGCACGGATGAGTTCTCGCTTCGTGAGGCTAACTCGCCAGTCCCATCGATCGGTATAGCCCCTGCGTTGGATGCTTGTCTTGACGGAGGATCTGACTGGCCCGGCACAGGCGAAGACAGTCTCATCGTCGACACCTGCCGGCTCTGCGATCTGGACACAGAGACAGAGCCAGATCGAGACCCTGCTATCGAAGCCCCATCGTTGCGCTGCCTGATGTCGAGGGGCCGAGCGGACATGATTGGCTACTCTTATCGGTAAACGCAGGTCGCCGTCTCGATGCTCACACGCTGCGTTGCAAAGGAAGGGATGTGGAAGCACTGCTGGAGGCGACCATACGACGTCGGTGAAAGCTGCTAGGCACTACTGAACGAATATAACAAACACATAAAACATTGCACGAGCACAACCAAAAGGTCACACACTATCTCGATCCTAAAATGAAGCATGGGACCCAGTACATTGGGGTCGTCCGATAAAAAAAGTAGAGCTGAAGGTCTCAACTGCTCCCCGCCGATTGGCTGGTGAAGCCTTCAGCAGGCTCCCAGGGCCCATGACTTAGCTGTGCGTGCCCCAAACCTCATGCATGACACACATCACTTGCCCGGGAGGTGCCTGCCAAAACTAGCCAGTCTGGGCATGACGCGCCTTTGAGAATCTGCATCCAACCTAAGACCAGGAACACTAATCCGCTTGGGACGAACATCCCTCACTGCATGCTCTCGAACATCAAGATTTTCGTCACCACTTGACACTGCCAAGGCATTATCGCTCATTTCCATATCCATCGTAGCATTCTTCTATATCATCGCACCTGTGGACACGGGTGTCTCCATACAGTAAACCGTGTGGTTTTTAGAGGCGTGGTAGCGTGGAGGCAGGAACACGCCCGAACGGTGTCTGAAAAGTCCTCCCACTGGAAATCACCTTGCTTGAGCTCGATGAGTTTCACACCGTTCTTCGCTTACGGCCACTCTCGAAATCAGCACGACCATACGAACAACGGGCGCATTGCATCCATCAGAGCTTGCTAGACCATGCTGCTGGGTCTACGTACGGTATTGATGAAATATACGAGGTATGGCTGAGACCAATGGAAAGAAGTGGCCCGGCCTCGGTCGAGGTACGCTGACCAGGGGTCGACCGAGCTTTTTGACCAGAACAGCTACAGATGATGCTGGAGAGCTGCTTAGGAGGTCTTCACTTCCCCCAGACATCGAATCACACGTACCCAACTATGGGGCGACATCGACCTCGATCAATGTCCGACAACCAGCTTCACATCCGCCGCCAAGCACTGACGGCCATGCCGACTTGCAGGACAAGTCTTCGTCCCCGAAAGGAAGCCTCCTGGGTCGAAAGAAGGATAACAAGGCCACGGATCTTGAAGCTGGACCCGAAGATAAAAAGGAGCGGCGGAACAGCAAGTCCGGCCCAAAGTCTGCTCCCACCTCCAGCAAACTCGGCACATTCTCTGGTGTTTTTGTGCCCACCAGTCTTAATGTTCTGTCTATCCTCATGTTCATTCGGTTTGGCTTCATCCTTGGGCAAGCTGGTTTGCTGGGCATGCTCGGTCTTTTGGTCGCAGCATACATCATCAATCTAGTGACGACTTTGTCCATTTCTGCAGTAGCTTCCAACGGCACAGTTCGCGGTGGAGGAGCATACTACCTGATCTCTCGCTCGCTTGGAGCAGAATTTGGTGGATCTATCGGCATTGTATCCTACCTCGGATTTGTCCTAAACACTGGAATGAATGCTGTGGGGCTCGTGGACTGCCTCATCTACAATTTTGGCAATGAATCTGGAATCTGGTCAAACTGGTTGCCGGAGACGGGCTGGTATCCATATCTTTGGAGCACTTGTGTCGTCATATTCTGTGTTATGATCTGTCTGGCTGGAAGCGCTCTCTTCTCACGGGCTAGTAATGGTCTACTCCTAGTCCTCCTGATCGCTACGTTCAGTATTCCAGTCTCAGCTCTTCTGGTACACCCTTTCAAGAGACCGGCGCATTTGCGACAGTATACACACTTCACTGGGGCCAGCCTGAAAACCTTGCGCGAGAACTTGCTGCCACGTTTCATCAAAGGCGCAAATGGCAGCCAGACAAAAGACCAGCGTGAGACGTGGTCAAACATGTTCGGTATCCTCTTTCCTGCGACGGGAGGGATTTTCGCTGGTGCGAGCATGTCCGGCGACCTCAAAAGCCCAAGCAAATCTATTCCTTCTGGCACTCTGTACGGCATCCTGCTTACCTTCGTATCTTACGCACTTGTCATAGTTGCAATGGCAGCTAGTATAACGAGGATGACCTTTTACAAGAACGTCAACGTTGTTCAAGACGTCAATATCTCGGAAGTCCTAGTCCTGCTAGGCGAGGTTGCAACAACCTCGTTCTCGGTCCTAATGGGCATCGTAAGTGCTTCCACTTTCCTCCGTCACTGATCCCACTTCTTCTTTGAGCCGACCGCGAGCACCAACTCGACTAAACATAAGTATTACGATTGGCGCATCCTTCGGTCTTAGTCCATAATGCTGACGTGCCGAGTCTATCGTGAAAAATCTACGACTTGTGCTGACATGCTACAGATTGGACCGGCAAAACAACTTCAAGCAATAGCACGAGACGGCATCTTCCCTGGCCTATCACTGTTCGGGCAAGGAACGAAAAGTGCTGATGATCCTGTTTACGCAGTTCTCTTCACTTGGTTCGTTGCACAAATCACGATCTTGTTCGACATTAACAGCATCGCTTCACTCGTCACAATGAGCTATCTTTTGATGAACTTTTCCTTACACTTAGCGTGTCTGCTGCTGAAAGTCAGTTCTGCACCAAACTTTCGGCCGTCGTTTCGCTTCTTCAACCTCTGGACCGCCCTTCTCGGAGCAGTCCTGAGTGTTGGGTCCATGTTCTTCGTTGATGCTTCTGCAGCAGGTGCATCCATCGCGATCCTTGTCTTCCTCTTCATGATAATTCATTATACGACGCCGCCTAAGCCATGGGGCTCGGATGTCACGTCGGGCCTTATTTATCACCAAGTTCGAAAATACCTTCTTCGCCTCAAGACAGAATCTGTCAAATACTGGAGGCCGCAGATACTGTTGTTCGTCAACGACACTCGTCGTGGTATCCGATTAATCAAGTTCGCAAACAGCCTCAAGAAGGGTGGACTCTTCATTCTCGGCCATGTGATAGTGACAGAAGATTTCGGCAATTCTGTACCAGAAGCCAAGAAACAGCGTGCAGCTTGGACAGCTTTTATTGACATGATGAAGATCAAGGCTTTCGTCAACGTTGTCGTGTCACCGAGCATGGAATGGGGCGCACGAAATCTCGTCTTCTCGTCCGGTCTGGGCGGGCTACGTCCTAATCTCGCTCTTATGGGCTTCTTTAACCTCGCTCAATTCAGGCAAGAACAACCGCTTCTGGACATCCCATCTCCTCCGCCAGAGCGTAAAGATCCGTCGAGGCGACGAAGAAGGAGTCAAGGTCAGGTCAAAGGGGCTCTACCAACAGACATCTGCTATGTCGAGAAGAGAACTGATCTGCAGAGCTACGTCCTCACTCTAGAGGATCTGGTGCTGAAGCTGAAGATCAACGTCGCAGTTGCGACCGGATTCTCAGATCTCGAGCTCCCTGACCAAAAAGAAGGCGAATCGACTAAGAAGTATATCGACCTCTGGCCGATTCAGATGTCAGCCAACATCTCTTCTGATGAAGACCCTGACATACAATCGAGCCATACGACGGTCAACTTCGACACGTATACGTTGATCTTACAGCTTGGATGCATTCTGAATACAGTTCCAGAATGGAAGAAGGCCTACAAGCTGCGTGTCGCGGTGTTCGTAGAATATGCCGCTGATGTACAAGAAGAGAAGGAGAGGGTCGCTGGGCTACTCGAAAATCTTCGTATCAAGGCCGAGGTCCTCGTCTTCTACCTTGCTAGCGGTGACATCAAATCTTACGGTCTGATCGTCAACGGTGAGGATGCTAGTGAAGAGACCGAAAATCAGGTCCAACAGGTGCTGGAGGATGAAGACTGGTGGAAGGAGCTCCAGCAGATTCGAGGCAAGGTCAGGTCAGGCGAGATTAACGCTGTCGATGCTCTGAGCATTGCTGACGATAACGCATGGCCTCCACCCTCCTTGGAGAACCGCAGAGAGCCGTCACTCAACAGGTTCAGCGGTTTACGGAAGCTTCTGCAGGGTCCTCGCCAGCGGTTGTCTCTAGGCAATCTGTCTGGCACAGGCATGGGCCAGAGTATGCGTACCCACAGACTCGACGACGACTTTCTAAGCAGACACGCAGACAGTGACGGCTCAAAATATGAAGACATTGATTCCGACGAAGAGTATCTTGATGATGAGGATGCAGATGACGAATATGAGAATGCCTATGAGGATACTGAACACACAGGAGAAGATCTTCCCAATGACGGTCAGCATGCCCTCAAATTTTCAGACGGCAAGAAAATGTCATCGAAGAGGAGCAGCAAGCGCCACAGCCGAGCCTCGAGCTTGCATGAAGCTATACCCTCGAGCGCCGACGACCCACGCCTAGGCTTTCAATCAAGTTACGATGACAACTCGGTTGACAATCAGTCACCAGGGCCACGTGGTCGGCATCAGCTTCGAGCATATAACAGCATGGAAGCAATGGCTAACGGCTCACCAATCACAGGACTCCGCTTGCTCTCCGATGAGCCGTCTGAAGCGTCGCAATCTAACAGGTCGCGAACAGCCACACCAACTTTCTCTGCTACGCCTATTCCACCAACTCGAACTGCAAGCGATGACCAAGGCGGACCATCGATTATGTTCGCCAAGCAGAAACACCCCCGCCACAAAGGGGAGACGCAGAGAACATTCGATGCTCTACCTGAAGCCGGTCCGCCGTCCCGTTCAATCTACGCTAGAGGGGCATCGCCTTCTCGATCATTCGCGGGGAACAACGCGTCTTCATCGTCAACCGTACCCTTATCTTTCAACGACTTACCTTGTCGAGCTCAGCACCTCATTCTGAACGAGTTGATCAGCCAAAACAGCGAGGATGCAGCAGTCATCTTCACCACGTTGCCGGCGCCAGTGGAGGGTACCTGGAAGAGCGAGAGTGACAGTCTAAGTTACGTTACTGATCTCGAAGTGTTGACGCAGGGACTCGGTCCCGTCTTGATGGTGCATAGTAACAGCATGACTGTCACCACGAATTTGTAACGACATTCCAGTGTCGTTGCAGATAGCTTAAACTTTTCGCTTTACCTTAACGTCCGTAAGACCACAAATACAAACTGTTTCGACGGACATCAGTCAAGCAATGAAGAATAAATTTTCCGTGAATCACGTGTGCAAAGTCGTCAACTCTGACCGTGACTTTGTCCAATAAAGGAGAGATCGAAAGGATCTTCGACGAAACTCCTCAGCCAAAAGTCATCCTCAAGATCAACTCTTGGCGCCCCCTCAAGCCCCAGCGGCATCTGCAAGCCACTAGCATGGAAGCCCTGCACCGCAACCGGCGCGTCCCCAATCCCACTCTCAATCTGCCGTCTTGCATTCTTCGTCTGCGACTGCGCCTTAACATTCGCCCTCGGCCTCCCCAATATCTCGCGCGCGAACTCCGCCAACTGGCTCTTGACCGCTTTCGCCACGGGCCAGTTCTGCCCGATGTTGTCGAGCGCGCTAAGCGAGAGTTGGATGTACTCTCTTAGATACAAAGCTTGTGCGCGGTCGACTTCGGGCTTCTGGCTGTCTCGGAGACAGTATGCGGAGAGTTGGACTGTTACGGCGAAGGCGAGGGGGCAGGAGAAGCAGGGAGAGAGGCTGAGGAAAGAGGCTGTGGGGCGGGAGACGAGGAGCTGGGTTATTGCGTTTGCGGCGGCGAGGGCATTGTTGGTGTGGGACTGCAGGTCTGTGGGGGAGCGGGAGCGGGTGGTTTGCGAGCGGTCTGTGGCGCAGATTGTTTGGAGAGGTTGGGTGGCTAGGGTGGAGTGGGGGAGGTGGAGGAGGATCGAGGCGAGATTTATGGTCGTGTGGGCGCAGGATAGGTTTTCGTCTATGTTGTCATCTGTGAACGTATTGCCGTTCGGAGCGGGATTTGAGAGGAGGTAGCTCTTGATCGAGGCTGTCAAGCTGTTGGTGGTTTGGCTGGGGTGGGATGAGGTCTGCTGGGTAGCTTCCAAGACGGTGTTTAGGATGCGGACTGCTTCGATTCGATAGGCGAAGGATGAGTATGGCGTGTTGTCGTGAGTAAAGAAACGGTCCTGCATGTTGTCTAGGGTCCTGGACTCTGTGGATTGGCATCTATCGTAGTCTGTATCGTTGGAGGGTAGTATTCTGTCGTAGGCTGCATCGAGTGCAGTCGTCGTTGGTGTCAGGACGCGAATCATGCTAGCGATAGAGTATAGCTCCCACCAGGTCCGCCGCCAGCTCTCCTGCATTATGGGGGACTCAACGTGGCCATAACCTTCCAAGTGCATGCCGATCTCTTGTGCCGTGTTGATTGCATGAAAGAGCGTCGTATCGCCTTGTGCGCGCTCGCAACGGGCATACGAAGCGATCGTCAATGTGAGGTAAGTCTGGACCTTGAAGCCATCGGTAGGCATGTTGATGTTCATGATGTCAGCGACACCGGCGACACCGGCGACACCATCCTGACACAAATCAGATATGTGGCGGGCGATGAACCGCATTGCACGCTTCAAGTGCTCCGGCAAAACATTAGGATTCGACTTGTACAGCTCCCGTGGAATAACGAAGGGGTGTGCTGGATGGATGTAGTCGTAGTAAACATCGATCAGGTGATCTGTGGAGGTCTCTGGTGCAGCCGAACGTGGCAGCGTGATGGTGCTGTCACTAGAAACTGTCTGATTGGTCTCTGCCGGGCTCTGATGGTTGCTGAAGAGTGGTCCAGCATTAGAATCATCTGGAGTCGATGCACTATTCGCAGCCTGTACTGTCAACGGCATAGGTTGGCTGCGATGCTTTCGTCTTCCACCCACATAGCCTCGGCGGGATTGTACGTAAACACATTCGGAGTTGCTTGCTACACATCTGTTGCATGTGGGCTGCTTGGCGTCGCATTTGAGGTGCTTACTTCGGCAAAAGAGGCAGGCTTGAGAGCTTGGATTAGTGGTGGTACTAGTGGTGGTCGTGCTCTGCGCCATATCGGGGGTACTGGAATTACTGGGCCACGTTTGACAAGCAGCAAAACACTACCGTATATGCATCGGAACAGGCGTGACCAAGATGCAGCCAGACTTTGTGAAGCCCAGAAGCATTCAGTATAGACGCTTTCGCCACCTCTAGGTTTTATTGCATTGCAAGCATCGGCCAGGAGGAAGCAGGCGCGATCCTTGTAAGGAGGGTCTTACCATATCACGTGACTAAGCTGGCTCTTCTTCCGAAGCCTACCTAGGTATCCAGTAATCATCTACTCGTAGTCTACAGGTTGTGTGCATCGGACAATCACATCGCACTTAACAGCCACTTTCCTCGTTCCGCTGCGACGCTTGTCTCACCTCATCATGTGTGCATAAGTGGGCGGCTAACTGATTGCGATGCGTTTTCTATGTCTGTAAGATCAGCTGATGATGTATTAATAGCAGCGACTCAGCCGTGGAAGATAGACACGCCCCACTCAGCAAGCGCCATGTCATAAGAACCGGCTTGGCTTGGGGGTCAAGGACTAATGAGCGTACAGGTGTATCACGGCTGAAGTGTAGCTCATTCACCTGGCAGACAAGATGTTGGTCGGCGACTGAATTGAAGACATTTGCACGGTCTGATTGGCTCATTGCGGGCCACCTGAGGTTTCCATCGGCAAGTTTAGCGAGAAGCCCGCTTATGGTCCCCGAGCTCGCCTGCGGTAATTCACTTCGCCGTACCCAAGCGACCTTGCGCCCCTGGTCCATGCACAGGATGAAGCCGGTCAGGACGTTGAAAGGTAGCCGTCCTCCACTCCACATAGTCCCACGTATGGTCAACCCTGTACTCGGCCATCAAAGAGAATACGTGCTACACGAGCAGAAATTGACCTCGATGACCGTGCCCGCTCCACAAGGGCCACGAACCTCTTCCATATGCAGGACATTAGAATGCATGATCAGAGGCTCGATCCTGACTTGTCTTCATCTATAAAGCTGAGGCTTGTTCGCGAGTACAAATCGCGCTCCAACCCACTTGTGAAGCCTGACTTGTGCAGCAACCACATCTAGACCCACTGTCAGCGCCAAAGTCTCTAGAACCCCCCAACATCGCTATGGCCGAAAAGGATCTCGAGAAGGCACCTGGCGATCTGTTTACAAACGACGCCGTGCAATCCTTCTCCTGGCTGGATATCAACGTGACAGTCAAAGATCGCAAATCGAAAGAGCCACTGACAATCTTAGACTCCTGCAGCGGTTATGCCCGGGCTGGTCAGCTCATCGCGTTGATGGGTCCCAGCGGTAGTGGCAAGACAGCACTGCTCAACGTCCTTGCAAACCGATCACAATCCCCCTGGACTGGACACATCAAGGTCAATTCTCGGTCCATCGGCAAGAAAGGGTTGCGGGAGATATCTGGCTACGTCGAACAAGATGATGCGCTTCTTGGCAGCTTGACTGTGCGAGAGACGATCGATTTCTCCGCGAAGCTTGCATTGCATGGTCTTAGTAAAGATGCTAGACACGCAATGACAGATTCCCTCATCGCCGCCCTAGGCCTTCGACAACAAGAGCATACCGTCATTGGCACACCGATTCGGAAAGGCATCAGTGGTGGTCAGAAACGTCGAGTGAGCGTCGCAAGTCAGCTAGTGGCATCGCCGAAAGTGCTCTTCCTCGACGAGCCAACAAGTGGATTGGACTCTGCTGCAAGCTATGAGGTGATGAAGCTGATCTCAAACATTGCAAAGAAGCACCATCTGATCGTCATCGCTTCGATTCACCAGCCTTCTACCACGACCTTTGAGCTTTTCGACAGTTTACTACTCCTTTCGCGAGGACGAACATGCTTTTTCGGCCCGGTCGGGGATGCTGCGATGTACTTTGACCAGATTGCACCGATCCCTGTCCACACGAATCCTGCCGAGTTCCTGCTCGATCTCGTCAACACTGATTTCGATGCAAATGAACGATTCCAGACCAAGACAGATCTTGCTGACCTTCAGGACCACTGGATGAGCTCCGAGGCACACCACTTACTGCATCGTGTCCTCACACAACCAGAGGACGACGCTCCGCCTGCGCGACCAGCGTACAGTGCTCAGTCGGGCCAACCAATGCGGCTAGACCTTCCTTTGATCCTCCTCCATCGGAATTGGATCAAATCATACCGCGACATGCTGACATATGGCACCCGTATAGCCATGTATACCGGTCTCGGAATTCTCATGGGAACCGTCTGGCTTCGTCTCGACTATGTGCAATCATCCATACAGCCTTTCGTCAACGCTTTGTTCTTCGGTGGGGCCTTTATGTCCTTCATGGCTGTTGCATATGTACCAAGCATAATCGAGGATCTGCAAACACTAAAAAAGGAAAATGCCAACGGGCTGTACGGTCCCCTGAGTTTTATGGTCGCCAATTTTCTCATCGGCATACCGTGGTTACTGCTCATCACGCTTATCTTCAGTGTGATCGCCTACTGGTTGTCCAATTTCCGGATTGCCGCTGACGGGTTCTGGCTGTGGGTGCTATGGCTCTTCCTGGATCTGCTTGCTGCTGAAAGCTTGGTTGTGCTCATCAGTGCCATTGTGCCAATCTTCGTGGTTGCGCTAGCTGCTACAGCTTTCGCGAATGGGTTATGGATGAGCGTTGGAGGCTTCCTGGTGCCTATGGGCACTCTCAATGTGTTCTGGAAATGTGAGTGCATGCGATACCTCGTCCTTTCCTGGCCACACTAACATTGTACTAGACGTCTTCCACTATATCGACTACCAAGCTTATGTGTTCCAAGCGATGATGGTCAACCAGTTCAAGAAGACGACGTACGACTGCAAAAGACTGAATGGCTCCGAATACTACTGTATGTATCCCAGCGACCTGCAAGCCGAAGGCAAGATTCGAGGTACAGCGGTGCTTGATGCATACAACTACTCCTACGAAGACGGCAAAATGTGGGAGTGGTTTGGTATCATGCTCGGCATCATTGCTTGCTACAGGGTGTTGGGCTATCTGGCTTTGTGGGTCAGGACTAGAGGCTCGTAGCCGCGTCGGTTAAGAAGCTCGATACATGAATAATACGCCCTAGTCGGTGGATCCTCGGCATATCATACACCAACGCAGGAGTTTCAGATTCTGCTCAACGCCATGTCTGTTTGGCAACTTCATCAACCACTCCGGCATCAGTCAGATCCTCGATCTAATTCTCAAGCTCTTCAATGTCGATTGATCCTGTACCGGAGTATCGCTCGACCGCGACCCACGTGATTATTGGACGGCACTACAGGTTGATTGAGAACAAGTAACTCCTCTCCAACCTTTCAGAGTCTACTAAATCCTCGTGCTGCTCCACCAACCACGAACATTGCGGCAGATCCGAGTATTAGCACTAGCGATCACGACCGTCGTGAGGTAACGAGAATCTTATAGTGTTCGGCCGGAGAATGGACCTATAGTCGTCTATGAATTTTTGTAGGATCCTCGGTTCTAACTTCACGTTCACCTTGCCTTCCCTCGTCCCACGGGCGTGCCATGGCTTGCAGACTGTCACAACAGGCTGACACGGTCATTGTAGGTAAGTCGACTCCAGCAATACCAGTACACCATTATCTGCGAACAATCATCCCGATAATCAGTAATCTCTGGCTACGGGTTCTGAAACCTTCCCTTTCGTGGAATTGGTGCAGCAAAACCCAGATGCAGTGGATGCATGCCGATGGGGACTTTCCGCTGCTTAGATCAAGATACTTAGGACATATGTAGTTAGAGGTACTGAAGCTCCCTTCGAAATATGAGGATAGTATCGATGAATGTGAGGGACGTCACCGCTAAGAACCACCGTTGCAGCAGGCTGACATCACATAATCGATGCGCTTCAGTCGGTATTTGAAGAATGAAACTAAGTGAGAAATCCTTTCTTTGCTCGCTACAACGAATTATTTGGTAGAATACGCCAAAGACAAGGGCTCGTCCTCCCTCTCAATGGCAATGACCCTATGTATAGAATGAAGACGCGCCTCTTCCCGCTTTGCGCTATAAACGAGGACCGCCGAACGCCTAGCTTGTGATGTACAATCATGAACGCCATCGTAATTATGCTATAGTGCCAGCCATACCCTATAGTTCGTGGTTAGCTGTGCAGAAATGAGTAGATTTTAGAAACTTACCAGAAAAATGGCCTGCACAGCCACTTGCAAGCTCCAGAGACCAACCTTCTTGATTCTTCTCATCCGCGCCTGCTCGTCAGTCACGTCACGACTGAAAGCATCGTAGGTCTCGGCAGAGAGGTCGTCCATTAGCCCGCTGTCATAAATCGTCCAGCTGCCATCGAAATCGTTCACTCGCTTGACAACTCTGCAATGGATGGGTATGAATGTGCGTCGCGAATTTATGTATGCCACGATTGGTCGAATGAGGGCGTTGTTGACATATGACAGGTCTTTCGTGAAGATCGGCACCTGTGCTCGGACATCGTTCAAATGAACGCGCAAATCCATGACAAGATACCTTCGGTCGGCGTCTGGCGCCGGATCGCTTTCTGTAGGAATTGCTGGAATGGGGGCGTGGGGTGCAACATCTTCCGGTTCGCCATATGTTGTATTGTGCTCGAGCAGTTTCTGCAAATGAGACTTTTTGACTAGAAACTGGGCTTCGATCTGGTCGTAGAAGTCGCTCATAACTTTTATTACACTTTCGTCGTTATCGTTGGGTATCATCATGTCAGCCACTATATCAACGTTTCCTTCTCGGATCCAGCCGAAGGGACCTTCAACGCCTCTGTTCAGATGGTCGATATTAAGAGCATCAAGACGTATGCGTGACTGTTTTTTCCATGGCTCATTTACGTCAACATCGTTCATATCGGCTCCTGTATAACTGTGGGACTGTCGAGGGTGGATGGTGAAAAGGGAGTGGTCGAATTCGCCCGTCATACTGTTGGCGCACAGAAAGTCATACATGAGCCATTGCTTTCGGAGCCTAGGAAGATCGGCGTTGTATATGCTGATGGTGAAAGGTCTGAAATTGTTTGGTTGGTGTAGGGTGATAAGTAGATCGTCAATTTTGAAGGACTCGATTTCGAAGTCGCCAGGGTTGTGTTCATGTCTGTAGCTCTTGGGGTCGACAGGGACATCCGTCCAAAAGACGTGGGTCCGGTCGACGACACCTCGTACGTGTTTGATCTCGACATCCTGCAGCAAGCCCTTGGAATTCCACCACTTGCTAAATGAGAGAGTGACGTTCACTTCGCCAAGCGTGATGTCGAACTGGGTGTAATTCTGGTCCTCAGGAGGAATGTCCTTTCTCGCAGCAGCTATAGCGGCAGCTTCAGGAGAACCTTTTGTGACAGAAGATTTCTGGTCCTGGCCTGGTCGCCTAGAGATGAAAACGTTCTTGAAGGTAATGACACCATCCCCCCACTTGGGCACGATGGCCGACTCGAAAACGACCTTGACTCCTGAAGACTTTGTGAGATATTCTCCTACCCAGCCCGCAAGGCTCTCTTGAGCTACGACGGTGTTGATGGCGAAGACAGCTAAAGATATGAAGGTGGTGGTTCCAATGACCAGCCACAGGATATGACCAAGAGCAATCCATGAGAAAAAGCCAACCATCTCGTCGACGTTGAAAGGCCGCATACTCCTGATGGTGGCCCACTTGAAACGTACTTTCATCCTCGCCCAGAAGCCAGTGGCTGCTGCTAGCAGCTCTTCCTTACTGGGCCGGTGAAAGTTAGGCATGTGCAGCCTGTCATAGAAGTGTTCGCCACCATGGTCCTGATCTTGCTTCTTGCTTTCATTCGACTGGACGTCCCTTTTCGAATATCGCTGTTCTGGTCGCAAACCGTCTCGTCTGTGAGGAGTATCGTGGATATGCCGCCGCAGCAAGCGTATTGCAAGAGGCGAGTCCGTCGCCTCACGCAGCGTCGACCTTGCCCTCGACCTGGAAGTGAATGCGCGATGCTGGACGGAGGGTAATGCTGTAGCTCCCAGCCTTGGTGGCCCTCTCTGTGTCCATGCTGATTTTGAAGGACTTGCAGTACTGTGGGCTGACAGGAATACTGTCCTCGATGAACACCTGGCGTTTGTGGGCACTGTAGTCAACCGACGACTTTGTATCCGTTCAGGTATATGGTATGTGAAGCTCGGATCCGAGAACCGAGATATTATCTGTAGTGGTGATAGTGATGCTGCATACGTTCCAGCTGCGGCAAGGACTTTGGCATCCTTCATGCCGACTCGATGGAAGAGCGTCATCTGATATCAAACATCATTTCTAACCTCACCATCAAACTATGATGATGGACTTATGGGCGCATAGATCAAAGTCTTGGTTGATACGGTCATGCAAAGAAAAGAGGTTGGTTTACATCATCCAACTGCGATGCGCATGCGCTCTTTCCTTGTTTGTAAAACAAATCAGCACGCGTTGCAGCAAAAAGCACGTGAAAATTCCGGAAATGAGCTTGCGGAGAAGCTTAACGCAGATCTAAGCAATCCGCTAATGCCTCAGGAGATAATGACCCCACCACGTTGGTTCCTCTGTTTCTCCGTACGAGCCATGCTTCAGCACCCACATCTTTCTACGCTGTCAGCTATTGCGACCGTTGAGCAATCTCTAAGCCAAGGCTTCTGGTACTCATCGGCGCTGGTGTCGTGGAAGCTGGTCGTCAGGTTGATCCCACATGAAAGTCTTGCCATGGTTTTCGTCGGTCGAATGGTTCGCACTCCGTACGGTTGAAGGCCTTACAAATATTACAAACAAAGGTATAGATTCAACGGTCTGGCCCATGTAGACTTCCTACATGACATCACAACCTCCATGAACCCGAGAGACTATATAGATGCATTTGGCTGCCAGCTAGGATGGGCCTGAGTTGGTCGAATGAAACCGTGGCAGGGTAATAAGCGTGCATCAAACACCTTGAAGCATTCGAGGGATAAGATTCTTGTAACCGATCGAGCAACATGACATCTCAAAGCAACTTCCCGCTCGGCGGCTCAGAGGTCTCTACCGATAGGGCCACGGCTACCTGCTACTGCGGTGCTGTTCAGCTCGAGTTTGTACGCACATACCCTCCCCCAGGAGGCCTTTGTACCTTAGTACGCGCCGCTTGCTGACACAAACGCTATCAACAGCCCACCGAAGGTGATGATTATGTCGACAGCTTCATATGCAATTGTACAGATTGCCGCAAGATCACAGCCTCAATGTTCGCCAGCAACTTCATAGTCAACGACAAGGCGGTCAAACACCTCAAAGGCAGAGACAAATTGACCAAGTTTGCTCAAAACACTACTATCGCTTCGGGCAGTACAATGGAGAACCACTTCTGCAGTGTCTGCGGGACGCTCATGTACAGGATCAGCAGCGGGTTTCCGGGAAAATATGTAATGCGAATTGGCACTGTAGACGACTTCAGCCTGCACGAGACCAAGTTAAAGCCCAGGATTGAGCAGTTTGGTAAGGATCGAGTGAGTTGGTTGCAGGGTGGGGAGGGCGTACAGCAAGAGCATGGGAATTACTATGACCCGAGAAAGTGAGAGTCCTATGAAACAGTTATCGCTTGTACCAGGTAAAGCTTGTGTAGCTACAGAGCTGATACTATCGGCCATACGCAGCCGGTTTGTGGGAGAAGTGCCAAAAGCCTCGTACCCAAGATCTCGTGCTTGAAACGTCCAGGATCAGACTGGTCGACAATCATCACTGTACGCGTATATGGTTTTCTGAACCACGAGAGTAGGTGGGTTGCGGAGGTATGTCGCAGCGACTGCTCACTTCTTTCTCTGCCATCTGAGTTCTTCGTGAGCTTATCCTGCATGTACGAGTGAACAAACCCACGTGATTGACACGCGCCGATGCTGCAGCATCCTTTCTCAACATAATATCTTGACGAGACGCATGAACGATTCTGAATCACGACGCGTAGCTTTGACTCCGGGCTCGGTTCGTTAACGGAACAAATGAAGAATGCTTGAGGTCCCAAGTACAAGGTCACATACAGGACGTGTCAGTGGCAACAGGAGGGTTCCCGCCAAGCAAACAATAGGCGAGGCAGGCGTCCGCCCGCTAGCGAGAGGTGCGGAATGTAATTGGACGTAAAGCCCGTAAGTCCCTTGCACTGTCCTCGAAAAAGCAACTGGCCACCGATCGACATCCAAAATTAAGTCTACATCCCTGTGGACGCCATCGAAATTCTTTTACTCGGAGAGAACTTCAAGTATTTTTGCTTGGTTTCATCCGCATCAAGGCGGCCGTCGTAAGCGTGTCAGCACTTCGAGACTGTCTGGTTCAGGCCAGCAACAGCATATCCCCAATGTGATCGTGTCTAAGCTCGATATGGATAAGCATGCAAAAGGCTCAACGTTGGTGCTTACATAGACTGACTCAAATTTCGGAAGCCGTGGGTCATGAAGTCGTTAGTGGTCCAACAATGCATGGTTTGACAGGATGTACAAAGAAGCCTTTTCTGGTCAGCAGCCCTAGTACAGGGTGTGGCTCAAACAGACGTCTTTCCACCAATAAGGATGACATCGCAATACCAAATTGCTGGACTAACGGAGCTAATTTCACGAGGTTCTGTCAGCCGCTGACTGAACTCCGCTCCTAACGGAGACGGTCCCATGCACCCTTGCCAGGTACTGGAAGCGGATCTTGCTGATCACTATATCAGAAGTCGTGCCCGCCTGAGTCGCTTCAGCTGCTTCCACGCCTGTATATCCTGTGGGTCACGTGTATAGACAGCTCAAAACTGCGCGACAATATGGCTGCCAGTAAGTCGGAAGACAATACCACAATGACCACCTCTTCACGAGGCTCAGATATCTCACCAATCTCGACACCTCCTCCAGAGAAGTCTACTGGCGAACAGCACCTCGATCTCGAGCGGTTCGGTGAGCAAAATGGTTATGCTCTCGACGAGACTGTGCTCAAGCGTCAGCTGGGTTTACCGGCAGATGCTGTCCTGAAGAAAGACTCCACTGGTCGAGTGCTCATCCCTCAGCCATCCGACTCACCGCTCGACCCGCTCAACTGGTCAGTCTGGAAAAAGCGCAGCATCCTCGTCATGTTAGCAATCGCATCCTTCACCTGCGACTACTCTGCAGCGACTGGTGCGTCAGCTCTCCTGGTCCAGGCCGAAACATGGCGTATCAGCCCCAACACCGTCAATCACGCCACGGCAGGCAACACTTTCATGCTTGGCGTTGGCGGTCTTTTCGTCGTCTGGCTATCTGCCTACTTTGGGCGTCTTCCCGTTCTCTTCTACTTTACCATAATTGCTGCAGCGACAGCTGTCTGGTCTGCCGCAGCGAACTCCTTCGAATCCTACATGGCATCCCGTATCCTCAATGGCTTCTTCGTTGTCGCCGCGGCTGGAGGTGGTTTGATGTGGATCAACGACGTCTTCTTCTTTCATGAACGGCCCCGCATGATCAACATCTGGTCTTGTGCGATTATTCTCTCGCCATTCCTCGGCCCACAATTTATGGCCGCAGTGCTACAGGTGTCCTCGTGGCGTGTGGGAATGTACCTGAACTTCGGCATCATCATGGCATCGCTCGTGACCATCATTCTCATTGGTGACGAGACGTTCTTCCCTCGCCACAAGCACGCCGCAGAGATCCCTGACATATATGCGAAGCCCCGCTGGCAGCGTCTCCTTGGCCTTGCTCAGACCAAGACGCACTACACTGACAACACTTTTCTCCGGGCGGGTACGCGTCTGGGACTCACTGCGACCCGTCTGCCCATCTTCATAATCTGCTTCTTCTACTTCCTCGATTTCGGCTTCACCGTGGCAAACAACACCACAATTTCGGGTAAGTTACCTGTCGCGTTTCTACCACGCAACGAGTGTCAGCTACAGCATCGTTATTGGGACACACTGTACATTGTGTCTCGATCTGATCGCCTGCGCAGTCTCTAGCCGCGTTGGCTCTCAGCGTTTTTCAAACACTTAGCACTTACTAACTTTGAAATAGTCATCGTGGTCCCAGCCTACGGACTCGACTATTACGGACTCGCCGCGATCTACTGTGCTCCGGTCCTCGGCGCCCTCCTCTGTATCCCACTCGGCCACTACCTCTTCGACTTCATCGGCAAGCTGTGGGCCAAGCGCCACAACGGCATCATCGCACCCGAAGCACGTCTGATTCCTATCTGGATTGTGCTACCGCTCAAGATAGCAGGCTACAACATGATCGGTGTGACTGTGCAGCGACATCTGAATCTCTGGGTTTTGATCGTGGGTTGGGGCATGCATAACCTTTCTACTGTTCTCACCACCTCCGCCGTCGCAGCCTACCTCATCGATTGCTACCCCGAGGCGTCGGGAGAATCAGCCGCGTTGCTTAATTTTTCCAGGACGCTTGCAGGCTTCATCCTGGGTTATGTCCAATTGACTTGGGCCCAGGCTGCGGGACCTGAGGTGGAATATGGCATCCAGACGGCAATCATGGGCGGTGCGTTCTTGTTCTTTGTGGTGCCACTAACGTTCTTTGGTGCGAGGATCAGGAAGATCCAGGGGCCACTTAAGTTCAAGACGAACTAGAAGGGTGCTCAACGCGCAGTCTCTGTTGTGACACATGGTACAAACAAATCGCCAAGACCTAGAATGATAGTATACATTTCTCGTTATTGACGGCCACCTATGACAACGTTCTTTGGCACGTTGACGCTCGGGTTGGGGGCCTGATTCCGATTGTCGCTAGTGCCGTGAGCTCCTCCAACCGCTCTATTGTTCCCATGGTCTCGTCCTTTTCCCAAGATTCTCTGCTCACATTTCCCATTACCCTATTGTGTGCAACGTTTAGTAGGCGGCGGGCGTTGGACCCACGTCGGCATCGTGACACGCAGGTACTTACAATTCTGGTGGACGACTGTACCTTAAGGAGAGCGTCAATGTCTGACGATCAGCGCTAGCCTCGAAATAGTTAGGCCCGTATCAGGAGATGCCGGCCTTTCTTCTTCTTCTCTCACTCCTTCTCTCTTCGTAGACAACTTGCGAATGCGCCCAGCCATTTACCACGATGCCTCCTGATAGGACCGACTTCGCGCATAGTGCCACTGCAGTCTGCCAATGCCGTGTGGCGCCTCTTTTCACTACGCGCTAGGCGTAAAGTTGGCTCTGGACGAGCTCGGACGAGCTTCGAAGGCTAACCTGATTCAGCGTTGTGAGCAGAAGAGCCGATGTCTGTCAATCGAGGATAAATAGTGATGGTGAAGCGCTCCGTGCTTCTCGTAGACTCACTGCACACACCACGGCAAGTCAGTATCGTTCGCACGCTTTCACCATGGATCTCGGCGCTATTCTCAACAGAACCTACGACGTCTATAAGTTCGACCCAAAGACCAGTATACCCGACTTGAGCGACAAGACCATCGTGGTGACGGGAGGCAACGCCGGTCTAGGATTCCATTCCATCCTGCACCTAGCGCAGCACAACCCACACAGGATCTATCTCACAGCTCGATCGCAAGCCAAATATGACTCTGCCTTGGCTGAGATCCGCAAGCAGATCCCAACAGCAGATAGCATGATCCGCTTCATCCAGCTAGACCTCGCCTCGCTAGCATCCACCAAGCAGGCAGCTGAGCAGATCCTCGCCGACGCTTCCCGCCTCGACATCCTCATGAACAACGCCGGTATCATGGGCGCGGCTCCAGCGCTAAGTCCTGACGGCTACGAGATCCACTTCGCAACCAACCATATGGGCCACGCTCTCCTCACCAAACTGCTCATGCCCCTGCTCCTACGAACAGCCGAGAACACAACATCCAGCGTGCGCATCGTCAACGTCTCAAGCGGCGCAGCCCACGTCGCCGACTCTGCCACTGGCTTCGACGAGAACCTGGTCAAGACCGACATGTCCTCCTTCGGCGGCTCAAACGGCAACATGATGTCTCGCTACGGCCAGTCGAAGCTCGCCAACGTCCTCCACGCAAAGGGCCTCGCGAAGCACTATCCGGCCATCACTTCCGTCTCCATCGCGCCCGGCCGTGTCAAAACGGGCTTGCTCGACGGTATGTACAGAGACGGTAGAGACAGGGCTTACGCCTGCTTCCAGAGGATCTACGATGTTGTCGTGGGCGCGATGACACCAGAGGTTGGAGCGTACACGCAGGTGTGGGCGGCAACGGACGCCAAAGAGCATGTCAAGGCGGGCGTAATGTACAACCCGGTCGGGAAAGAAGACGCAGGAAATAAATTCTCGAACGACGAGAAGATGGTCGATAGGCTTTGGGCATTCACCGAAAGCGAGCTGAAGAAACACGGGTATTAATTATGCTCCCTTCCGTTGACTTGGTTTCCGACGTATTTTTCCCCACCCCGCTGTCCAACCGCACGCGCTCCCCATCGCGACCCTGTTCTCTCCATATCTCGCGCAGCATTCTCACTTCCTCACCACCAAGGACCCCTATCTTTATCTGGTATATCAAATATCTTTGGGAACTCCTCACGCATCCAGTCGTGGCACTTATACATGCGGAAGTAAGCCTTGCCCGTCAAGTGGTTTGGGAACTTCCCAGACGATTCTCCTTCCTTCGCCTGAGCAAGCATAGGGATCCAGTCGTCGACGCAGTTGGTGTCGCTTCTGTAGAAGCGACAGGCCATTGTTGGGGTTCCGTCGAGGAACTATCGAGCGACCGATGTTAGATTAGGTTCGGGGAAGAATGGTGATGAGAGAAAAAGAAAGGACGGGTAGTATGACTTACCTCGTAGGTGCTGCCCTCGTCGCCCTTGTTGTTGGAGTCTGGGATCGGCCTGCAGACGTCCCACTCGATAACGTCGACGATACATGGCTTCACGCTTTCGTCTACGCCTGGGTGGTCGCAGACTTTGAGGGATGGCGGGCCCCGTTTGGTCGGGGCTGCTGCGACCGTCGAGGTCAGGAGGGCCGAGACGAAGGGGACCAGCAAGGATTGGAGATACATTGCTATATACCGCTGGAGAGGTATGAACTGAAGGACTGGGTTGAGCTGTGGTGGTGCTTGTTGAGCGGACTTAATCGGTTTCCTTTTCTATGAACTTTGAACTGAAGTGACGGACAGCCGGAGTAGTCTGCTTGGAGACGTTGGAATACGGAAGGAATCCTGGGAGGCTTATATAGTCTGACAGACGAATACTGCCTCGCTACGAATATATGATTCGAGCAGGTTTGAAATCAATTATGTCCATTTACTTGCTCTGCTTGGCTTAGATGCCTAGTATCAAACTTTCAGATCTGCGCGTTTTAGACTGAGATGTATCTGGTACTCGGGTCCCAGGCATCTAAATTGCTCAACCACAATACACGCTACCACACCGTACATAGCACAATGACTGGTACCTGTCGTGGTGCTGTGGAAACATTTTTGATCATCCTTGGATGTGGTGAGCTTGTCTTGTTTCATAGTGCCGCCGTCCCTTGATCATTCTTGCCTTCAGTTGAAAGTAGGTACATAGCACATTACTGATTACGGACTTCTCCTGTCATGCAAGCATTCAGTGCTCTCCATGCAAAGTGGATTGGACAAAAAGCCAGCACTACTCAAGCGGCACATAGTATGCGCAAGTCGGCCATGGTGTCTCAGACCTATCACCGTTCTGCACCTCGTTGATACCGCGCTGCGCGGCTCAAAGTCTATTGGTCATCTTCTCTTCCAGGCTAGATCTTTGCGTAAGCTATAGGCGTAACTAAAGGCTATCAACCGCAAGCAATAAGTGGAGCCTCGATATACCGCGTATCAGGCATCAACGTATCCACACTAAAACTTGCGCAATTGGTTGCGCTGGTCATTGAGCATCTTGCCTTGGATCTTCAGCCGCTTTCTGTGATGGCCACATGCATACAGATTCGTTTGGGATGCACGATGAAAGACCCTTGACAATGTACACAGCGTCAACCATGACCGCGCAGCATGACTTGCTCTGACATGACTGCGGGTGCGACGAGGGTACTCGGCACTTGCTTGTACTCGTTTATCCTCAAAGGCAAACAGGGTCATCAATGCTTTGTCGACCGACGACATGCGCCCGAAGATACGCCACTGGCAGAACAGAGACGATGAATTCCGACTGGGTGTGATCACAACTGCGTCAGACGGACGTTGCTAGGAAATGCGAACAATGCCAATTGGAATCTTGATTCATTTCTCTTTGCTAAAGCCATGCTTAGCTTTGAGTATCTGGGAGTATGGAGTGCAGCTGTCTGAACCGCGCTCCTGCAGATCTCCTCCTCATGCTACCTCTGGACTTGCCAGCTTACTACTATTTACTATACCGATCCGACCATGCTCCCATCAACATCTCGTCGTGGTCACATACATCGTTCGGTCTTGCCCTAGCAATCCTCAACACATGCGTATGTATTCCATGGTCCTAATATATGAGGGAGATTCGTTATGTCGTAAGTATTTTCCAAACCCGACGCCGCGCCTGCTGGAGCCAGAAGGCTCTCGAGGCAGAAATGCAAAAGCAAAAAGTGGGTATCGTCTGCAAACCGCCGCAAAATGCACTTCATCAAATCAGCAAAAAGTCCCAGCAGTTCTCTCGCATCACATCTCGCCAGTGCACCTCTTGCATTGATCGGATCTGTGGAGTGGCACTATGCCCGAAATTCCCGTTGAGAGGAGGCAGAGGCGAGCCATTGGCGGTGCCGAGAGGACTGACACCGCCGGCAGTGATGGGCGTGGCTTCGCAGACTGTGGCAGAAAGCGCAATGTCGTCATTTCTTCGCCAGACTTCGTTAAGCAATTTGTACATTCGTCCGATGTTACCAGTCTTGCCAGAGACACCTAACAGTTCGATACGTTCGGCCAGAACTGTTCGGAATCGTGAGCTTGGAACGGAGCTTGAGCCAGCAATGAGCAACGGCCAGACTAGTGATCTATCAAAGCCATCGGGGCCGTTTGGGATGAACGTCAGCATGTCGGTGATCTGCTGAACGAGGTTGACTGAAGCTTGGCCATATCGGTCGAACCCAGGCACTAGTGAGCACAAGTAGAGTCGAAGTGCTTTCCTGAAGATTGCAGTAATGTTGCGCGAGAGCTGTCGAGGACGAATCGCACCAGAGCTAGACCACGGATGTTGGATGACCTCATTAGAGTTCTCTGTGGCATCAAGCTGTTGACCGAGGGACTGTACATGTGAGCAAACACCGATGTCATCCAAACGCTTATCAAGTCGGAGAGCATCGAGGCAGGACACTTCCGATAGCAGGTACATCACGTTATCTTGACATCCCATAAGTTCAGCCAGGCCCGTGCTACCCGCTGCTAGATGACGGTTCCGGTAAGTGTCAGCAAACACTGGGGCTCGACCAAGCATTGTCGAGCCAAGGATATCGATCCAAGCGGTAAGTGTCATATTGAACGGCGGATGACCACCAAGATCCTGAGCGGGTGTTTGTTCTAGCATTTGTGGCAAGTCAAGTTTCCGAACAGGCTCAACTGCGGCCTGGAAATGTTGGTGCCATGGGATGTCGCGTTCCATGTCGTCCGCGTGACCTGTGATGCATTGAAGAGATATCATTCCTAGAGTGGCTTCCACGACCTGAAGGTGATTCGAGTCGGCGCCAAGGCTAGCAACCACTTCCTGCACGAAGGCGTATTTGTGCGTCAAGATGTCTCCGTCAATGTTCTCAGATGTGTTGAGCCCCATCGACTTCATGTGCATTGCGGCCGCGCCGAGGCAGCAATGGAAGTAGGCCTTGTTTGTTTCAAGAGCTGGTAATATGACATCAGATTTCACAGAGCCGTGTTGGTTGACCTCCAGGATTGGAAATACCATCGGTAAAACGTTCTGGACAAGATGATTGAGAAGTGGCTGATCACAATCATCGACTTCGATTTGAGCAGTCTGGGTCGATGGTGGCATTTGGGGGCCGTGTGAGAAATCAAAGAAGTTGAAGTCAAGGCCTTCTTCACCGTTCCAGTCCTCGGCTGGTGTTTCAAATTGTGCTGCCTGCAAGTACTCGTCGCCTGTGAACGACGGGAGTACCGAATGAGGAGGTGGGGGTACAAAGGTACTGAAAGTTGAGATTGACGAGTCTCGGCGTGTCGGGATGTCGTTGACATACATCTGTCTTTCGGTCTTCACATCGACTTCATATGTGTAGCCTTGACCAAACATGTCTGGGTGAGAGAGTGGGAAGTACTGCTGCGCGTGAGGGTCGTAGAAGCCAGGAGTGGCAGCGAAGGCTGGGTCGAGGGCGACATCGTCGAAGTCGTCAGATTCTTCTGAGTCGGCTCGGCCGTACATGTCTGGCGGAGCCATTGCATGCCGCATGCTGGATGGTAGCTTGGTGGTATCTTGGAGCGAAGTCTTCTCGTTCGTCTTAGTGCGCTTGATGATAGACTTGATGTGGTCCTTCTGCTTCCTCCTTGTGTCGTTGTTGCTCCACCAGTTGGGTCTTTTGTATTCGCACTCAAGTCCAAGGTTTCTGCATGCTCTGCATCGAGGCTTCTCTTCGGAGCACTTCTTCCTCCTTAGTCGACACGTAAAGCACCCTGTATATTGTCAGCAGCATTTCCACATTAGGATACAACTTCCATTTACCAGAACGAGATCTCCTGTGCATCTTCGAGCTCTTCGGCGAATTGGCCTTGCCTTGCGCCGGTGTCTGTTGCTGCTCTGTTGCTTGTGCCATTGTGCTTGATAAGCCGTCTATCCCCAAGTCGTCTATCGCGTAGCAACGCTAGTTGAAGTGCGAAATGATCATGCGCTGTAAATGTGAGAGGAGCCAGTCCTCCGAAGCTGAAGTTCAAATTAACACAACAATGATGGGTACCCGACCGCTGCTGTCGCTTTTGGTAATTAGATATTAAGGATAGTATGCAAAGTCAGTCCAGCTGTCTTTGCGAGTGCCCGGGGACAACAACGATATCGAAGGTCCAACAAGGTCACAGCGGTCCTGCCTGTAGGATCAAGAACAGGTGGATGAAGTGTTGGCGGCAGAGGAGACTGAGTATATGTGTATCAGTATTGCGGGAGTCGTGCATATGCAAGAATCTATTTTTACTCAAGAAGCAGCAAAGGCAGATGATGCTCTTTGCAAGAGAGACAATTCAAGCGCGCAAGAAGGGTTTGATTGGGTCGATTTCCGTAGATGTCTGAGACGAACGAATGGGAGCGACACCGAGGATGTTGTATCTAAAGATATCGCGTCTGTTTGGCCATGCCGAAGACCCATCTTTTTTGTCATGTGCATGGGGGGGTCACCTTGGGTAAAAAACAGCGTGGTCGTGAGCAAGGTCGGGAGGAGATCAGATGCTCGCATTGTGAGTGGACAGCATAAGACTGCACCATGAGTGAGAGAGGCAGGAAAGAGTTGTGGTTTGGCTGCATGAAGTTGAGCGAGGTCAAGCCAAGCGGTGTGGGGACATTGACATGACGTGTGAGTGGCCAAGATCAACAATGCACAGCAGGGATTATCTGCAGCTCTCCCGTCGCAGCTGCTCATTGGTAGAGACCAGGTAGCTCGGCGCGTGCGGTCTATTTTTTGACTCGCAGCCTAGTGGGAGCTCCCTTGTGCCTTGAAAGCTTCATGCTCCAGAACAGGCTACGAGTGATGCTCTCAGAGCTGGTCCACAATTGGGCGCTCGCCAAATCTGTGCTGACATGCTCTTTCTCCAACCCATCGAAATTCATCACATGTATATCGATAGCTGTTCTTTACGATGTCACCGTGCAAGAGTACTTTTGATGGCTGGCGGAGGGTAAGCTCAGTGAGCTGTTACCTATCCCAGGCAGAAGCTCCTTGAACGGTGTCGGCAGAGTTTGAGACGGGATCTAGAGGATCTTGTGGGACGGTTGTAGGAGTGATCGAGAACTTCTTCGCTGAGTCACTTGGTCGGGTCTTCATGTGGATCTCAGCCGATATGGTCCGCACTTGTAGTGAGCGCAACCCCGCTCGTGAAGACACAAGCACAGGATATGAGCATCTTACGAGCATTTCGCCGGCAATCGTACTCAACTGCCACAGGCTAATAGCATAACCTTATGTTCTTCAATTCTTTCCCAGTATATTGTGTCTTCTCCCTGCTTAGAGGCTTTTCTACACGTGCACAGCACATGGGAGTATCACTCCATGATTATGATGTACGGAGATATGATATGTTCACCAGGTCTATATGCACAATCGCTGCAATTTCATCGAACTGGAACCATGTGTGAAAGTCACAATGGCGATTGTGATATGCAAGCCAAAAGCTGTAGATAGACGAGAAAAGGTGTGAACGTGAGCTTTCGCATCATTAAGCGGTGACACTCTACTGGTTGTATTCACAAAGCACATCTATTCCGCAAAGCTCATTGGACACCTTCGATAGCTATAGCGCCAGTCTAACAGCTCGGTGGCGCCAAAGTCACAACCAATGTGATGCCAAGTTCCCTCTCTGCAGTAGTCTTTCTCCAGGATGTTTCGATAGTCACTTTTAGCGAGCATGCACGAATGTACGGTCCAGCAAGACAAGCTTGCTCATTAATTCCTCTTTGAGTAAACAGTGTTACTCGCACATTTTCTCCGAAGCTCAGGTTACGAGCACCCGTACTGTCGGATAATATACCGTACTGTTCGTCCGGCTTCGTGTCAAGGCACCGTTCAGTCTCATCGGTATCTTCTCCGCAGCTTCTTGCGCAACGATGATTCCTCAACTTGCACGACTCGTTGAGTACCAACGCTGGGACCACCCACCTTCAGTATGAGGCCCCAGGTATTGATACACATGAGTCGTTCGCGATCGGCATCAGTGCTCGCGCAAGTTGTGCTCAAAATTGCGTTAAGAAACAGGTCGCGGCACAATTCTGTGGGGAAGGACTGGATCCATTATTGGGGTTATCTTTCGCAGGTACTGGTCCGGACGAGGTTTGGCTCCTCCATAGTACGTTAGCGAGTACCTCTCGTGCCGCTCCCCTCGGTGTGCTCGCCAGTTGATCCACCACTGGGGGCCATCTGTCCTTGCCAACACGGCGCCGTTTCCTCGTCATCCTTGTGAGAAATAATAGCGGAAACCTGTGGAAGCTCTACAGCTTTGTTTGCTAATTACCCCGAACTCGTCATGGAAAGCTGCACAAATTTTGGTCTTTCCAGTCGCAGCCTCAAGCTTCATAGCAGTATCAGCCTGCCGCTATGATTCTGTCAAGCTTGTTTTCTTCAAGCGGCATATGAAGCACGAAAGCACCACACGACTGCTGTGTTCCAGTCTACGGACACTTCTGCCGCTGCTGCCCGCTCCACGGCGAACTGCATAATTGTGATACCTCTGCTTGCACACTAAGTTTGGGTTTTGATCATGGAGCATCGAAGAATGATATGCATGCACTATATGCAACCATCCACATAGAGTTGAGCTGAACACGACAATTTTTGTAGGACCGGAACCTTAATGCAGGGCGGTGGGCTGACCGCCTGCAACGGAAAGTCACGGGGCTCGTGTCTTGGTGTGCTTGTATTGTTCGTGCTAACCCGTCGATGTCATAATCTGCTTATCGCATGGGGGCTCTGACTCACGCCGGCTAGAGTTGACGTTTCCAAGAACAACATGCTGTTAGGACCTATCAGCGGGCACTAAGGTCAATCATCTCGCCCAGCTCCTTCGAACGAACTGGATACGTAGTACGTGCATGGTGGACATTGTATTGCAGCGTGCTACTGATGGTAGAAGCTCGAAAGAGTAAAAGCATTGCACAAAAGATGTAGTCACACAGTATTGCACATGTACCTGCATTGTGATCGTCACGAATAGGTACCCGTCAGGTTATCATTGAGATAGATCAAGAGTAGTCGCGAACCAGGTTCAGGTATGCTACATGGACACGTCAAAGGCGTTCCTCAGTCACGAGATGTAGCATAAAGGAAATCTGATCTACTATCTTCAAAGTCCTCCAGGTTGAAAGCTGTCGTGATAGGTATGGATGTAGCGTATCAGCGAACAAGCATGGCCCTGGAACTCTGCAGCGAGACTGACTATGCACCTATGATCTTTGCAAGATGCTTGTTGATTGCTGCACCTCGAACAGCATGCACTGACTTTCGGCACAATGTTGTGATCATCTCTGTGACCTGCGTACGACAGTTGTGCAGTACGGGTGGTGCTAGGGAAAGGCTGTGTCTCTAAGCAGCTTCGACCAGATGAAATCTCGAGAAACGTGCGGCGCTGCAGCGTCTTGTACTTGTAGACGCAATAACACATTGTCGAGTAGAGACCACCCACAGCCCGTGCGTGAAGGGCCAATGTTGTTCGATAGCAGGCAGGACAAGCCCTGCTTCGAGTTCCAGACCAACACGAATGGAGCAGTAGTCACAAGCAGAACGCATGACCCTAAGACCCTTTTCGGAAAATAAGAGGCCGGGCAAGGGCCGTGGTACGGCGCGGACTCCATGTACCTCAAGGGATACGGCAGCACGCGAGCCAATTGGCGAGCTGAAAGCCAAGAGATCCTTGAGGATGATCCTCGTGAAGTCGGCGACTCGCATTTTGATTGGCGACACGGCGAAGGGAAAGCCCGACCATCCTAAGCGCTAACAGAGTCTATCAGTGTGAAAGTGGTGGAAGGGCTTTTCTCAACTCGGCGCCAGTCACCACCTCGACATGCTTGAAACTGCGGTGAATCAATAGGGCACCCGCATAGCACTTGCATTAGCAAGTATTCTTGATTATCCAGTGATACCTTCTCGTGCTGCCTCTTGCCGCCCTCGATCCTGCCATGGCCCACTCCATCACCATTGACGATGTCGAGTTTCAGGATTCTTTGGCTACTCCCACGAGCTGTCACATTACACCAACTCTAGATTCTTGGAGCGCCCACCCCCATGGCTCCATCTACCGTCTATACATACGAAAGGGCCCCTCCACTTCCGAAATGTCGAACCTAATAGCGGGTAGACACCTTATAGCAACATACTCCGGTTCAATAGATGAGCTTTCTTGTTTCGAGCACAACGATGGATAATGTGCTCATTGAGCCATATTTCCCAGAAAAGATGTCTCAAAGCACGTTCGCGCACATGTCCATGTTTGGGCGGCGTTCGACGGTACCGAGGCCGCTGTCTGAAGCGACGATGATATTCGACACAGACGATGAGGAAGACCTTGAGTCATCTCCATCAACCTTAGCATACGACAGCCAGTCAACATTGTCTGGGCAGGATGAGCTTCCTACGCCCCCAGATACAGCTGGTCTCGGTGGCTTTGAGTTTCACTTCGACCCTAGGCCTGTCAAAGGGCCTGTCGGCCCTCACCTATTTCGCCCTTCTTCTACAGATAGCTCAGAGCACGTCCTAGAGCTATCTTCCTTTCCAATACAGAAGACGGAGGCTAAACGCGTCTCTTCCTTGCCGGCCGCTATTGCGCAGCTGAATGAGACACAGGTGAGAGACTGGTCACCGAGGCAAGTCGCTAGCTGGATGGCTGACGCCGGTTTCGAAAGCGCAGTCGTAGAAAAGTTTCTTATTCACGATATCTATGGTTCGGTTTTGCTTGACTTGCAGCTGGAGGACTTGAAGGAAATCGAGATCGACTCGTTCGGCAATCGAAAAAGGATCATGTCATCGATTCAGCATCTTCGCGACAGCAGCACGATCTCGACTGAGACACGTTTGCAGCTCAGCTCGTTGCCGGAGCAGTCACCACTCGCCTTGTCGAGAGCTCCACGCAACAGTGAGACTCACTTCGTTGCTCCAAGGAAGAGCAAATCACGACGACGATGCCACCTGAGAGATGACATTATTACGCCGGCAGAGTCTGTGTCCATTATCGCCATAGAGCAGCTTTTGCCAGAGCCACATACCTGTTCAAAGGGCGAGAACTGCGCCAAATGGCAGAAACAGCAACGAAAGATCGAGCGGCTCAAACAAGACTTTGTTGCCGAAGATGTCGAGCAAACTGAGACGAAGTCAACGGTTGCCCTTTCCACTGTCGGGCCATCTGTGGCTGGGTCTTCAGATGTCCTTGGCCCAGTCGCCGCTCTGCCCATCACCGCCGAGCGGCTGGATACCGTTCAACCGCGAGATCCTCAGGAGAACGTACGGCATTTCCTTGATTTCCAAGGCAGGCACCGAGCCAAAGACCACTCTCCACCCCCAGCACCGTCAGCGCTGTTTGCTGCCAGATCTGCCACGAAGCTCCAGGATTTGCCTAAACTTTGCATACCGCCCGCGGTGGATAGTTTATCAAGTCCAGACAGAACACCCATCTCGGCGCTACGAAATCCTACACGTGTGCAAGCTGACCTCAAGGCCGCGCTTCGCAATGACCCGTACCACTATGGTGGTGTCGCGTCTCCAGTGGATGTCTATCGCATTGACACACCTTTCTCGACCACGGATTTGCCAGTGACAGCCCTGCCTGCTGACCCCTGTCAGCGAGATGTATCTCAATCTGTACCACCGGAAATGAGGTTTGGGGCCGACTCGGCGTCAACAATCATGGCTGAGCCTATCCAACGATCCAACTCTACTCAACCCACTCGTCGCCGACAACCTTCTTTCCTGCCAACCATTACCCCCGTGTTCGAGACCCCGCCTGTCGTCACCAGCGAGGTCGATCTTGCCAACCACGCCGGCTGGATGCGCAAGCGCAAGACGACACGCATACTCAAACATGAGTGGCAAGACCATTACTTCAACCTCAACGGCAACAGACTCGACATGTTTCACAGCGAGAGAGACCCGAATCTCCTGGATACGATTGATGTCGATGCGTACGAGGTCCATGCCTACACTGCAGCGTCTGGCTCGAAACTCAAATCAGCATTCACCAAAGCGACCGGTGCTCCCGCCAAAGAACCGGGCTTTGCCTTCACATTGATACCCGAGGACCAGAAAGACAAGAAGCTCTTCGAGAAATCTCGTTACCATCACTTTGCGGTGGATTCGGGCAAGGATCGTGTCGAATGGATGCGGAAGCTCATGCTTGCCAAAGCCATGAAGAAAAACGCCGCTACTGCCATTTGATTGGCCTTGCTTGTCCTCGCTGGTCACAACATTGCATCGCATGGCAACCCAGTACTCTCAATGAAGCTCTTCACAAATATGTTAAAGCCTCACGGCCACGTCAGCGTCGATACGAAGCACTACGAATCTCATTACAAGATATACAGGCCCCACGGCCAGCAAAAGCGTGATCTGCCACAACACCCTGATACCACACTACACATAGCGCTACACCATAGCTCGGAGTCGGACTTCATTTTCAGATACCCCATTGGCATTGAGAGGAGGAAAAGGTTGTCGATCGGTATACCGATGAAGCGGCGAGTCCGCACGAGACAGGTTCTCTAGATAGCCTTCCATAGCAGTATTCCATATGAAGCATAGCTTCAACTCTCCAAGGTACCAATATGTTCGCTGGTAAGTCTTTTACCATCGTACGCTTTCTTCCTTGCAGTTTTGTTTCCTGTGTCCGTTGCGAGAGTAGATTCTCAGCGCATGTGTTTAGGCGCCGTGGCTTACGAGCTGCAATCCAGCTGTGACATCACATTTCGCACGGCAGATTTCTACCACGTCATGCACTGCAGTCCGGGCGGTTGTGGGATATCTCCTCTACTGAACCGTTACTGCGTCCAGCATTGCGGTCTGACCAGCACCCCCTGCCCTCCCCTCGATCGTTGTCTGAAACTTCGCCAAAGGCTCGTCACGTCGAGTTCAATCTTCGATCAAAACCACTCCCGCAAAGCACGCCGACGTATCGTATCAACCACCCAGTTCATTTCGGACTGCCCTCCGCCCGTGTGATGGATCCTAAACTTCAGAAAGAGGCCTTAGGCGACTCTCAACCGGCCGGACAAGCACAATCGATGAACACCCTCGAGGAGGAGAACAAGAGTACAGACCCTGTCCAGACTGAGAACGATATCCAGGCTGGAATGACCAACACCTCTGGCGTGACTCTCCCAGATTCGTCGACTGCGCAGGGCGCAAATCCAAACCCGGAGTCGGAACGGACGAAAGCCCCGATTCGACAGTAAGAGCGAGGCGGGTGAACGGTACGGTACGGTGGGGACTAGGCATTATGAGGCAAGGCAGTCCTGGAATAATGCGAGGAAATGGCACGAACGAGGCAGATGTCTGCGTCTGTGAAAGGGAGCAGATCACCAGTGATATCATCCTCTCAGTGAAGAGCCGAAAGGTGCTATGTTTCTTAACGCTGTAGCGCAGATGTCTTCTGCCGCTGGTAGCGAATCGTGACGAGCGGTTGCTATCATGGTAGATAGGTAACGGGATGACTCGAGGCACGCGCTACAAGCAAACATTACCGCGACGATGCGTCGTGCCATCTGGGACAGCGAGTGAGGTGGAACAGTCCAAACGTACGCTCCTGTGAAGCAGGAATGCTGGGTAGTGGAAGGTGAAAAGGAGCAAGTCATAGGCTGCAGCAGGACAAGATTGATGGCATTGAGTATGGCTGAGAGCAGAAGCTACTAGCTATGTAATGCTACGGCCAATGCTGGCACAGCGAGTTCGAGGACAAGTACAAGTCACCCACCGAACTAGCATGTGGGGCGGTGGAATAAATAGCAGATCAAGCAATCTCAGCTGCGACACCTTGCGACTGGAGGTCATCTTGCTCATCCGTCCCAGGCTCATGCGAAGCTGTTGATTGATAACGTTCGTGTGGTCCCGTCGCGTCCAGAAGCTTTGTCTGGGCATGCTTACTCGTTGTCTCGGTGGTTTCGATCGTTATAGGAAATGTACTACTTTGCCTTCCATCACTCCGAGACATAAATTTATTGATCCTGCACGTCCAGTCTGTTATCAGAGAAAGTTCAGTATGTCGCCTGGTTTACTACTGCTGTTTACATTCTATTTATCATAGCCCAGTCCGATATTAGCCCTCGACACAGGAAGGGAATGAAGAAAGCAGGACCTTCAAGGATAGGCGACACGTTGCTCTCCAGAAGAAGTTCGACTAGGCTGCCCGGGCCGTAAGTAGTAGACTCTACTCTCCAACATGTCACTCAATGGAGGCCTGCGAGCCTCAAATTATCTGCATCAAACTCAAATCTCATTGAATGTTGCCTGTCTAGCCCTGTGGGGACTATGGTACAGGCCTCTAACGTCAGGAGCCTGAGAGTATCAAGCAGCGTCGTTTGTCTGTCAAACGAGTGACCAGAGCAACCGTGAGATACGGAGCGGCTGATAAATCCACCATCAAGTGAATGTCCGACAAAGAAGTCCCAAATAGTTGTCATGGTTACCCGTGTAATACGCTTAGCGGCTCTTGAAACGAGACTTGTGATTTGTATGTGCCTTTAATTCTACGTATTCGTCCTGGACGACGACTACGACCATGCATCATCCATGCAGTGAGCCACCTCAGCCACGTTTGGAAGCCTACGCGTCCACGTACGTAGCGCGATTATTTCTTAATATCGCACACCAACGATTGACCTATGATGTCAGCACCCCAACATCCACCGGATCCTATGGGGACAGATGGTGATCTCGATATAGCCAAATTGGCTCAAAATTCAGGTACTACGGCGCGATGAGGTAGAATGTGGTTAGCATGGCCACGAGCTAGCTCTCAGCCCCAGTCTAGACACCGGGCTGTAGTACGAGGTTGCTCCAATATGACGCAGAAGGTGGCTGATCGCTGCACTAAGACGACGCCTAGCAAGAGCTCGAGAGTTTCACTATGCCCGCCTGGCTTGATCTACTGGCTTGCAGCTGCCCTACATATACATCGCAGAAAGATTGAGTTCGACATCTCTTCTTTTCTCACTCACACCCTGAAATAAATCATTCGATCTGGTCTTCCTCACTCAACTACTCTATCAAATCCAACCACACCTTCGTTCAATCAAACCCTCTCTACCACAACCATGAAGGTCTCAACTCCAGTCATCCTCGTCGCCTCAGCCGGCTTCAGCGCTGCTCAACTTTCCGACGTCCTATCCAACGTCAACAGCGTCGTCAGTCAAGTCACTTCTGGCCTAGGCGATGTGACCAGTGTCACCGGTGCCGCTGGCTCAGTCTACTCCTCAGCAACCGCTGGCTTCGGCTCGGTAACCTCCAATGCTGGATCGGTCGTCACATCTGCCGCAACTGCGGCAGCGTCCGAATACAGCTCTGCTGGTTCTGAGATCGCCAGCCTTTCAAGTGAAGCATCTACCGCCGTAGGCAGCGCAGGATCTTCAATATCATCCCAAATCAGCAGCGTCCAGTCTGACGCTTCCAGCAACGCAAACAGCATAACATCCTCCGCCGGAGCAGGTGCCAGTAGCCTCGCCAGCAGCGCCAGCGCGGGAGCAACCAGTGCTGGTTCCGCCATATCATCTGCTGCGTCGTCTGGTGGTGCCGCTATATCATCTGCTGCGTCGTCTGGTGGTTCCGCTGCATCGGCCGCTGCATCGTCTGCTGCCGATGTCGGCGCCGCCAACGCTGTCGTTCTCCCAGCCGTTGGTGTTGCCGGTAGCTTCCTCTTGGGTCTGGCTGCCTACTTGTAAGACGAAAGTGTCGGAAAAGTGGACATGCATGGACAGGAGATTGTTGCAGAAATTAGTACGGCGGAAGGAACACGAACAAAAACGGCGTTAGGCCAATTTTATTACGGTGCATGCAGCACTTGTACAATCTATTTCATGTACCAACACACAATCGAAGAGAATTTGATGCTGCTTGAACAATTTGCACACTGCCGCTTTTACACAAACTGTGAGTATGGTAGTTGAGCTCCCAGCCACTGACGCTTTCTGTCTCTTGTCTCGACGCCGTTATGATCTAGTAGGTGATCAAATCTAAGCACCAATCACACGACGACTGTATCACGTAGACCACGCCCGATATACATTTACTGTTCGCTAGTGGAATCGAATGCGCTCCTGCTTTAGTATGACGACGCCTAGGCTCTCCTCCCAAATCGCGTCGCAACCTTCACAATAAATGCTCAAGTCGTTGTTCTGAAGCAGTGCCCTAGCCACCAGTACTTCAAATCAGCTCATGAACTATTTGAAGACGGCGGATCATCGGCCATGGACGTACTGTAGTCTTTACGGGGTCAGAAGGTTGGGCGGCGTCTCTCCTGATACCCAGCTCGACGCGAACACTTTGAGTCGCTTAAGATCGTCACCATCCAGCATGTCGATCACTGTACAGAAGGATGTCTTCTCCACTTGGCATACTAGTACTCGGTGCTTCTAGCGGGAAGATCTTGACGTGGATGCTTGACGTACCTAACAGGAGCCGCGTGACTGCTGCACAGTGCTTTGTGTAGCCACGCAAGGATTTCCTATCTGGAAAGCAAGGTTCAGGCACCCCAGAAAACAATCCGGACCCTCGCGTGCATCACCATGTAGCATTAGTTGCATCGTGCATTGTGCTAGTTCTAAATGATGATGATTGGTTGCTTTAAGTCCAACTTCGACGGTGATCACTGCACCCAACAGACGAACATTATAGATACTGTCTTCGCGATCGGCATAAAACCTATGGCTAAGTCGGTGGTGAGGAGCAGCTTTCGGTACGTTATTGACGACGTACAAGCGAGGAGCATTGTCACGACCAGTCTGTCAACGTGATCCGACACAAGTCGATGGGTGAAGGTGGTCGCTGTGAACACAGAAAAGGCGAACTAAGTTGAGTTTTTGTGTGGGTTTTGCTCTTGCAAACAACGCGATTGTGCTACAAACTCTACCTAGACTTGCGTCTGACAATTTATCCCTTCGAGGTGTACAATGGTGGCAGCGAGGCTCGATAGCAGGAAACGAGCTCTCGCTCCACGCCGACAAGATCTGACGTGATCTCAATCTCTAGTGGTTTCTTCCAAGACTTGCGCCAAATCCCAAAATCCGTCAGATGATCTGTGCTGTTATCCCAAATCCCCCATGACTCCGTCGCTGATTCTTGTTCCATTGGTCATACAATTTTTTGCTTCTAGGCAAGAAGCGTTCATGTCCATCTACCCGAATCCATGTCTTTGGTTCTTTTTGGATCTCTGGTTGGTTGGCTATGGTGGACGACAACAGCTTTGGGTCTAGCGACTGGACGCAGCTGTGACAGTACAGAGTCTCTTCGTGAGCTGGACATTCTGTCCGAGCCGCTGCTGCTCGAATAGGAATGGCTTGGTCTTGAGCTAGACATCCTGAGGATTATGTGGACAACGGCTTGCGTGATACGTCTTGGTATTGATGACGAGTCGGTGTTATCTTCTTTGTGATCCTTTATCTGATTGTAGACTGAGAAGAAGTAATGCGAGTGGTAATGACTCTTATATATGGTACGGTTGAAGGGGCTGTGCCTTTATGAGGCTGAGTTTGCTCAGACCAGGCAGATTTCAATGCCGGCCTAATTGGTGATTCGGGCTTGTTTGCTTTGTTGTTGAGGCGACGGATATGATTGTGCATGAGAGCAATGAGAGACGAGAGAAGAGATAGAGATATATACGAGTCAGAGAATGTACGTAGAGCAGTACCACTCAGGCAGCACAGACGATTGTAGGCTTCAGCCTGCCGGCACGCACACGTCTTACTGGTGGAGATGCATATGCGGACGCAATCCTGACGGCTGGTGAAAGATGCTTTACCAGTGAGGATGCTGAAAATTGCTGACGTTCGAAGGTTCCGGCAGAACAGAAAGCCTATCAATGGATGCGGGAGAGATCCAAGGTGATGCAAAGCGAGTCAAGCGGTGCGTAAGTCAGGCACAGAAGTGCCCTCCTTCGCTCATGAAGAAGGCAACCGACTCATGCCCACTTTCGGAATGCAAGGGATGGATTCTTGATACTTAGCCGGATTGGGCGCTTCACGCGCACGTTACAGAACGACACACAGCCGTCCGCGAGGTATTTGCGATGCGTGTAGACATGGCTGACATGACGTACGCAGCGCTGCCTATGTGAGGAATGGGAGTCAGAAAGCAAGATGAAGAGCGCTCACGGTTGTTGCTCTGGGCAGCCAAGTTTTGGGGCAGATCTGCAGCCAGTAGGAAGCGTCTGGGAACGACGATGGCCTAAATTCTGCCAAAAATACGCTACTGCAACAAAACTGACTGCCCAGTTTCCCTAGAACATGGTCCTTGTAACCCCGTTGACCAGTCCCACCAGTCTCACGCCTTGTTAATCGCTGCGCCTTACCTGCTTTCCCCTGAAATCCTTTGGCGATCTGTCCTGCATCACTTTCTTGCATACAGCGTCACCATGAATGGCTGTTCCCCCTTTTTCACCGACATTGCGAGGAGTCATCTTCCAATGTGCACGTCAGAAATGGTTTTGATCGCAGCCAATTACATCAGCTCAGGGAGAGCCATCGTATCGAAGATTGCTTCACGATGCCGCAACGGTGATTCTGGAAACAATGCTTCTTCTACGGGCGGATGCTGCCGCGTGACACAATCAACCCTGGTCAGTACAACGGCTGTCAACCACAGCGCACCGCCATATGAAAAGAAAGAAGATGGCGCTTGGACGCAAAGCGACGACTTATGGTGCCAGTGCCACGATTTATCTGAGCACGTGATATAGTCTCATGGTCTCGTGATAACACATCTTGCCGCGTCGCTCTGCCTTTATTCCTGTGGAGGCTTTGTAATCTCTCTTTCAAGGTGTGGAATTTGCTTCTGGTCCCAGACCCCTCCCATGCATTTTCCCTCGCCGATAGGACCACACGGTGATGTCAACGCACGGAGAAGGGCTGCCCAAGAAGCTATCAAGCACTTGACCGGCCGTGGTTGAACACGTCAGCAATAATAGGCTGGCGGAGTGCTTCCTGCTCTCTGTTCCACGCTCGTCCGGAATGGAATCAAATACAACGAGGGAAGTCTTTTCCTCCTTGAGTTGGCTGCAAGGACCGAGTCACATGCGCTTGTCTGCGAGGTATCGCAGACCGTGTTGAGCTGAGCTGCCGGTGATGCTCCAGCTGTCCTATCCATGGGTGCAAGGCTTTGCACGTCTCACTGCGTCGGCTCGTTCTGCCCCACAGCGCCCCACAGCCAAGCTTTACGAAGCAACTGCATGAAATGTGCGTGCCTTGTCCGTTGACAGTCATGCCGAATATGCAGCTCTGGCTATGTGCTCCGCTTGACCAGGTGTAGCTGTCCGAAGCGGCCACGTTCGAATGAAACCGGTAAGGTGTAGCTCTAAAATGAGGCTCAATATGCTGGGCACCGCAGCATTGGCCGCGAGAGATGGGGCGAGTGACATAGTTTGGGTTCAAGATCCGGGCGCTGGAAATGTGCCAGTGGAAAGGTACAGTACGCCCATTGTTTCGGGGCCGAACTTTCTGCGAACCGCGCCATTGCTGTTCGGTAGGGTTGGCGTTACGAGGTAGTCCACTCAAATGCAGAAGCAGCCATCACCGCGACCTAGCTGGACGCCTCGGTTGGACCGTGCACGTTACTGATACCAAGTGAAACTCGATCGGATTGGTATTTGCTGCTCACAAGGCTCTGGAAAATGCTGTTTAGGAACGATTCCGCTTCGGACATTCAATGTACCACATTTCGCCCAACGCGGTCGAAGCCGGTCTCACACCACCTCTACTGTACGGGGCCACCGCGCATGTTTCACGATGCAGGCGCTACTGGAGCTCGGCTGACAGTTTCTAATGACTAAGTTCAACAGACGCCAAAGTCTTGGTGACCACGGTGATCATTGCTGCCTGCTTTTCGGACGATGCTCGGACGCTGTCACGAGATTCTGATCATCGCGAGCGGATCACAACAAGCTGCCTCACATAATCTACGCAAAACTTCAATCCGCTTGGGAAGGACTGGTCGATGCACTCGTTATGAATGGGAACGCCGCGAAAATTGATATGGAAGGAGCGACAGAGGGGTCATGTGTGGCTTAGTGTCATATGACCGAGCGGAAAAGATATCCGCTATAGACTCCTATGTTTCATGCACGCAGTAAATGCGGCTTTCTAGAGTTTGTCCCACACAATAACGCCTCTGGACGCGACAATGCAGCGAATGTCCAAGCCGGTGTGCCTTGATGTGTCGCTCAAACATACCCATGTTGACAGCGCTCATAGCAAGTGCTGTCCTCACAACCGCGTGTGTAGGTTTGCGATCCTACCAGTGAGGAGAAAAAAGAATCCTGCTCCGTGTCACACCATCTTGAAAGATCTTCCCAATGACCTTCGCCTTCACTTTGCACGCAAACCACTTCTTCGCCAAATAACATATGCCAAACAATAATTCGTGAAAGACGTCCTCGGCGGATGTTATTGGGCTTTCACTGTCAATGGACCCTTCTTCATCCGCCGTAAGAGTAAGTCCGCCGATTTCTCTGATGGCGAATCTTCTGGCAGTGCACACATGTCGACGTCGGCTTTGAGCTGTCTCGTTATCGCACATATTATGTCGACTTGATCCTGAGTCCACGACGATGACCAGACCTACGGCGGTTAGTCGTGAAAACGTTGAGACGGGAAGTTTGTAAACTGGTACTTACCAGCATATCTGGTTCTAAATCTCGCACACGAAAGTTGACCTCGTCAATGCCTGACTACATTAGCTCTCGCACTCGTTTGTGGATGGAAGACTTACGTTCACAGTTTGCTGCATGGATAACAATGTACCTGCCACTAAGCATCTCTGCTAACCTCTTCACCATGATCGTAGCCTTTTCTGGATGCTTGCTCACGGTGACAAGCTTGTAAGGTCGAAGGGATCTCAGAGAAGACGACATTATCCCTAGTCGGGTCATGATGATGAGGATGAGAGATACAGTGATGCAGAGCTATCAAAGATACAAAAGGGCAGTGAAGGAGGTAGGAGACGGGTATCATCCAACACGAACACGATAACTTGTTCAAATGGTTGTACTATGGTGCTAGCATAGTTCGAACCATGGTTCTTGAGCCGCCCTTAGCACGGGATAGCATATCCATCTTCGTAGAGTGGTGAGATATCTCTCGATGATGTACAGGATACTAAGGTGTATCAGGAGTACCCTAGGAGAATTATCTAACCGAGTAAATTCCCGTTACAGCAGAGTTTTCTCGGCGTCAGGATCAGCGAAGGCCAACAGAGGTTTGAGCCGTCGAGTGTTTGAAGATGCGCGCAGAGCGAAGATGACGACGGTATGTGCTGATTCGCCGATAGCAACGAAACTCTACCCGTACGGTGGTATCTATGAATTACAAACTACTTGGTGTGTTACGCAGAGGAGGAGTGCTCGGGAATCCTCGAAGGGGCCTGCAGATATCTGACCACTCATACCGGTGGAGCAAAGCCACAAACCTCGGGAAACGTTGCTTTCGCCACAGTGGCTATCAGATCGCCATCGAGACTCGGGCAGCACCAAGCCACAGCTGCCAGTATGATGGTAGAACGATTTGGCGATCCCCGCGGCGCACCCACCGATCTTCCTCTTACTTGGCTACATGATGTACCGTACCTGTTGGCGACAAGCAAATGTGGTCGACCTCAAAGTGCCAGATCTGCAGCAACCAAGCTCCGACAGGTTGACCATATTAGTATTTAAACACTTCCGAGAAAGTGACTCTTTGCAGTACGATCATACGTTAGTGGTAGTGGCTTTGGAATAGCGACCACTAAATGACAGTAGCGTTTACCTGAGTCAATACGTGTGCGAAAGGGGTTCCGAGCCGACTTCACCTAGTTTAACTGTGCGTTATGCCCGGTATAGTTTGCGAAAAATCTCGTATTCAGAAAGATCCAGGCCATACTTGTAGACCGTCCCGACCGTTTAGGCGGGACTGGCAGCCCATCTGCCGACACCTTGGAGAAGTTAGCACCGCATGGAGACAACACGAAACCTCCTCGTACAAGGTCACCGTGATGTACGAGGACCTCAATCGTCCGACTCCTGCCACACAATAATGCAGATACCATCGAAGTAGGAGCTACATTGACCATCTAATAGAGCGGGCGAGATCTTGAGGCCCCAGAAGCCGAAGCGTTCGCGTACTGACCCCGAATCGGTACGATCGAGTAGATATACAGGCGTTGTCAACATTCTTCTTACTCGAACAACGTAATCTACAGGATATAACAGACCAGAGTCAGCGTTCGAGGCCCAAACGAACGATCCATTCAACCCCCGACAAGACATCTCAATACTTCGATCATCTCACGTTTCAGCACAGCATCGGGGAGTGCCGCCTTGCAAGCTAACAGCACAAGGCGACCGTCGGCAGGACACGTGCGTGAACGGCTAATCGAGAGCCCCAAGCCGCAAACCACGAGGCAAGAATTCCGTAAGCGATTGACCTCACTTTCGGGAATACCTACAAACCCAAAATTTCTCTCGCAATTCCATTACACTAGCCTTCTGGTGATACAGGCTCTTTGTGACGAAGCAGTAAACGTATCCTCTACTACTTCGCACTCCCACGCTCCACGTCGGAAAGCCGAAACCCCGTCCCGCACTTGTACAAAGGACAATTCTCGGAAAAATAACGAAGTCAGGCCACCTTCATCCCACTATACACGCCACAGGACAGATGCAGCAAAGCAACGGATCTGGCAAGCCAGAACACACATCCGCCTCGTCCACCAACATGGATTCGGCGATTTCGGGGTTGAAGATATGCATTATCGGAGCCGGCATGGGTGGGCTGACCACAGCGTTGGCCTTGGCGGAAGCCGGGTTCCACAACATTGAGGTTTACGAATACGCTTCGGATCTCGGGTTTGTAGGCGCCGGAATTCAAATGGCGCCCAATATGGCGAGGATACTGGACCGTCTTGGAGTGTGGAAGAAGATTGCTCAGGAGGCTGTGGTGCTCAACGAGACAAGTATTCGGGAGGGCGCCACAGACGAGGAGCTGGCGAATGTTGACCTAAGGTACATCAAGCAGCAGTTTGGGTATGAGCATATGGTCGGGCATCGATCAACACTTGCACGCGCTTTGTATGATGGGTGCAAAGAATATTCCGCGATCAACTTCAACTTTGGGGTACAATGTGAGGACATCGATCTTGTCTCCGAACATCCTTCCTTCAAGGCCGTTCCGAGAAAGAACCCAGACCAGCAGCCACGAACGGTGAGTTGTGATATACTGCTTGGAGCTGACGGCATCAAATCGAACACTCGTGCAGCTCTGCTGAAGCATGTGGGTGCTGATGCAAAGATCGTTGACACCCACCAAGCAGCTTATCGTATCATGCTGTCAAGGGAACAGATGGCTTCTGATCCTGACTTGCTGAAGCTTATTGACTCGGACTTGGTCATCCGCTGGATAGGCGAGAAGCGACACATCATAGCTTATCCTGTTGAGAACAAGACTATCTACAACCTTTCGACCACACAGCCTGACACGAACTTCGCCGCAGCACCTTCGGCGACATACACTACTAAAGGCTCGAAAAAGGCCATGTTGGATGTGTTCGGTGATTACTGTCCTATGATTCAGCGAATGCTTGATCTGGTGCCAGAAGGAGAAGTTTGTGAATGGAAACTTAGAGTCCATGAACCTCTGCCTACGTGGTTTGTGAATAGCACAGCACTTATCGGTGATGCTTGCCACCCAACGCTGCCACATCTTGCTGCTGGCGCCGCCCAAGCCATTGAAGATGCAGCTGTACTGGGCGTAGTGTTAGCAAAGATCCCGGATGGCTCACCGTCTAGCATTAAGAAAGCTTTCAAGATCTACGAGATGGTCAGGAAAGACCGAGCTGAGACCTTGGTCGCGCTAGCTGCTGCTTCTGGCAAAAGCTTACATCTTGGCTCAAGTGAAGCCAAGGAGGAAAGAGACAAGGCTTTTGCAGCTCTGAAGGCCGGAGGAAAGGGACCCGTACCAGACAAATGGGCCGATGCTGATGTGCAGAAGATGCATTATGGGTTCGACTGTGTAAAAGCCGCAGGCGAGGTCTTTGACAAGGAGTTCAGTACCTTGAAGTTATAGCTTGAACAATGTGCGGTAGATTCCACGCCAATGTGAATCCGTGAAGACATGTTTCACTTTATGTGCATGACTGGGGTGAAGTGCTTCCTCTAGGTCAAAGACCATGCTTTCGGGGAGCATCCTCTAAAGTAATGATGAATAAGGCATGAACTGAGCCAAACGGATTTGCTTGGGGGGTTTCAGAGCGCCTGCGGGCGTCAGCGGTTGCCACTCGCGCAGCCTAACCAATTTTATCTAGCGTAATAAATCTGGTGATGCAAACGCAGGGTGTTATGTCATCTGCGTCGTGCCTGCCACCATGCGTTGTTCAGATTCATTTTCCAGAACAAACTACGAAACTAGCAACAATCAGATTCCGTTGACCACCCACAAGACGTCTCGTTTCAGAGCCCCGACTTTGTACTGAACAGTCAATATCAGTCGTTTTCAGCTTCGCCAATTGCTGAGGTGCCGAACCACTTTTCCTCCACACAAAACACGAGAACCAGAACCATAAACAACGAATCAGGTTCTCTCGTTCTCCAAGCAACTCGAGAGCGACAAAGAACTTTCCAAGATGGACGAAGCCATCATGCAGATGGTGTCCTTCACCAACACGACCCCAGAAAGAGCCCAACAATATCTACAAGTCACAGATGGCGACGTCGAACAAGCAGTTTCGTTGTTCTTCGAAAGCGATGGCGCAGACCTTGGTGGTACATCCAGCACTCCAGCACAGCCAGCTCAGTCTAGCGCTAGGGTTACTGGCTCTGGAAACGCTGCAGATCCTATGAATCTCGACGACGACAACGTCTCAGATGACCATGATCCTGCGATAACAGGCTTCCGAAAGCCCACCTCACATGCAGCTGCCGTTGAAGATGACGAGGCGATGGCCAGACGACTGCAGGACGAGATGTACGGTGGTGCCAATGACGACGAGAACAACATCAGGGCACCCATCGCAAGGCAAACAGAGACACTAGTGGGACCAGGCGCATCTGACTACTATGGGGGAGGATCGTTAGATGAGGCTATTCATGATCGAATGGCAGCTTTCCAGAGCAGAAGAGGTAAGGACAGAGCTGTTAGGCCCGAGAGATCTTAAGCTAACAAGTTTGAAGGACGAGGCGGCAGAGGCCCTGGCATCTTCAACCAGCAACCAGTCGCGACATCTCACATTTGGAACGAGTCTGGCCCCGATCGCCGCGCCCTTGCCGAATCAACAGGCGGCGCCTCAGAAACTAACGCCAGAGCTCAGCACCTTGCCCGTCTCTTTGCGCCGCCCTGGGAGCTCATGTTTAATGGGTCGTGGGACGAAGCACGCGACGAAGGGAAAGAAGAGAAGAAGTGGCTGCTTGTCAACATACAAAACGAGAAAGTCTTTGATTGCCAAGTCCTCAACAGAGACGTATGGAAGAACGAAGGCATTGTTGAAACTGTAAGAGAGAACTTTGTGTTCTTGCAATACAGCAAGGATGACCCAAGAGGTGATCAGTACTGCCAGTATTACTTCCAGCAGTCGGAAATCGAAGACGAATATCCACATGTTGCCATTGTGGATCCAAGAACGGGAGAACAGGTCAAGTTGTGGTCGAGGAAGATGCCCACTGCGGCCGAGTTTCTGATGCAGTTACATGAGTTCCTGGACAGATACAGTCTGGAAAGTAATGCGAGAAACCCAGTGGCCAAGAGAAAAAGCGAGACTAAGAAGGAGAAGCCGGTGGAGCTGCTGTCAGAAGAGGAGCAGATGGAGAGGGCGATACAAGAGAGTATGGGTGGTGCTGCAGGCGCGGCGCAGTCAGGCGAGTCTCTGAAAGTCCCAGAGGAGGACCCAGACGATCTGACGAGAAGCGTCGGAGACCTAAGGGGAAAGGACGTGGATATGGCTGGAACCTCAACAAACGGCTCGGCAGCAAAATCACCGTTCGCATTGATACCGTCAGACCGACCACACGAAGAACCAACACAAGGACCGAACGTCACCAGGATACAGATAAGGCATCCAGAAGGAAGAATCGTGCGCCGGTTTGAGCTGTCAGACCCTGTTCAACGCATCTACGAATACCTAAAAGCATCACCAGTGGATGGAAAAGAAGGGGTTGAATTTGAGCTTGTTTCTATGGGTAAGAACCTGATGGAGTCAAGAGAGCAGACCATTGACGAAGCTGGTCTGAAAATGGGAACGGTAATGGTGGAGTTCATCGAGTCGTGAGGCATGGAGGCGATACCGTTGAGTACCTACATGCATGGCGCTGGAGTTACGGAATGACCGGGATGAGCATACCATCATGTATGAACGGAAGGGTATCTGGCATAGGTCATTTCTGGGCATACCGCATAGAAAACAAAGAACCCATCTCGACTGGGCCGTGGGACGAATCGCGAGTGGTGATGATAGATATTGAGATAAAACATGGCAATCGACACGGGTGTCGATATCCTGCCTTACGAACATCACTAATGAAAGCTTCCTTCTTATTGAATGTTTTCTGCATGATCTATAATCGGCCTTGCTGGGGACCACGGGAAACTGGAGCGGGCAGGTGGGTATGGATCGGTTTATCTTGGCGCACAGGAACAGGGCGGCGGGTGGAAGGAGGAACATCACAAGACCGTAGAAGGCGGAATTTGAACTTTGATCCATCTAGTATTTCGGTATCAAAAACACATGTGACGGTCACGAGCATCGCCATGCTCCCACACTTCTGCTCCGAAGCAGCATCCCTTCTCTGCTTTACTGAGTCGAGCTGACTTGCTTATTACAGCAGTGACAGCCGAGCAGGACAGTCGAAGGGCAAGCCTGTTCGCCCACGTATATAAACGCTTCAATTCGTGGAATTCTTCAAGCCGTATTCGATACACAACGGTACACTGCTATGCCTTTCCAGCCGTTCATCGTCTATCTGACGATAGCGTCGAATCTGGTCTTGAACCATTTGATGGTGTCCTGCTTGGTGACTTGGTGCGATCGGCCAACGGGGGTCTTGCATCGTCTTCTTCGGGAGACTCGTACACCTTGTCTCATCCTGTGAATAGTGCGTTAGCATCTTGCTCCAAGTCCGACGTGAGTCCTGCTTCTTCCCCCTCGTGTCTTCTTCCATAACTCTGTTCTGCTCTGGGCCTGGGGAAGTGGAACATCAAGATGTGTATACTTACATGCAGCAGTAGAAGTCCATTCCGTAGATACCAATCGCCGGGTCATACTTGATTCCCAGATCGATGTGTTCCGAGATACCGAAACCGAAGTTGCCTGTGTCGGAGAAGTTCTTCTGTCTCAGCTCGTACTCCTTGACCTTCAGGCCTCTCTCGAGAATCTCCTCGGCCTTGGGGCCTCGGACGGTAACGTGGACTGCGATCTTTTCGTTTCGTCGGATACCGAACGATCGAACGGTGTATCGGGCCTTGCCTGTTGAGCGGAGAATCAGTATGCGTGCGCGAAGGGATGAACTATCTGAGTAGTCGTACTGTAGACGGGTGTTTGACCAGACAACTGCTCAAGCACCTTGGCGGCTCTGGTCAATCGATCACCAGACTCGCCGACCGAGATGTTCAGGACGAGCTTGTCGATTCGGAGTTCCCTCATGGGGTTGGAGCTCTTGTCGTTGCCTTCCGCCATTTTGACTACGTGGTAGTAATGTACGGTGTTAACGAGTGCGACAGAGTTGTGTTGTGTGAGGGTGTAGGATGTAGGGTAGAGGCGTGATTTGTGGAGAGATTTAGACAGGAATTTTGGCAGGTGCAGTTGTGCTTGCCAAGGCGCCTCGTCGGAAGAGGGAAGGCCTGTATGGATGCCTGGTCGAGGCCGCAACAGGTACAGGTCGAATTTCCAATTTGGAGACGGTGACTTCGACACGCGATTTAGGTGTCGCTGGTGATTAGTGAAAACTGCTTGTTCAAGCCTACAAAGTACTTGAATGTGTCTTGTAGTCATTGACTTGCAGCGTAGAGAAGCTGCGGCCTATCTGCGAACATATTTTTGAGCATATCCAAAAGACGCTCTCGAGCGCAAAACAACCCACCATGGCGAACAAGCAAGGAAAGATGGTAAGCACTGTCGCATGCTGACAAGGATGCACTGACAGCCCTACAGCAAAACCTGATCAACTATCGCATGCGAGTGACGTTGAATGACGGACGACAGATGACAGGTCAAATGCTGGCATTCGACAAACACATGAACCTCGTCATAGCCGACACAGAAGAGTTCAGAAAGATTCGAAGCAAAGCAAAATCAGGCGCACCTCCGGCACCGGGTTCAGCAGCGGCAGCTACGGTAGAGCAAGAGGAGAAGAGAACGCTTGGTCTGGTCATTCTGAGAGGGACGAATATTGTGTCATGTTCGGTCGAGGGACCACCACCTTCAGATCCGTCCGCGAGGCTGGGAACCAGTGCGCCTGGCGGTGCGCCGGCCGCATTGCAAGCTGGTCAAGGTATCAGCAGACCTGCTGGAAGAGGATTGCCTGCTGGGCTTGGAGGACCAGTAGCTGGAGTTGGAGGCCCGCCGCCTGGAGGATTCGGGTTCCCTCCCGCGGGTGCGCCACCGCCAGGTTTTGGTAGAGGCGCGCCTCCGGGTGGTCCACCGGCTGGGTTCCCTGGTCAAGCTCCTCCCTTTGGACAGCCTCCGCCAGGGTTTGGTCGTGGTGCTCCTCCACCAGGCTTCGGTGGAAGATAGAGGACAGGAAGCGGTTGTTCGACGGCATTACAAAAATTTCAGAGACATGGCATTCTTCCAAAGGGACACCTGTAACGAACTCATGCCACATTGTATGAGAATGTGATTGCGACTTGGCGCCTACAGCCAAAGCTCGAGGTTGTTTCCTCGTGCCATCAAAGTCAACATCAACTATCTGAAGCTCTAGCAGAGCAGAAACTAGCAGAAAGGCCACGACATGAGAGTCAGGTGCTGCTGCGGCTCAGGCCCAGCTTGATAAAGAGCAGTCTTGGCGGCGAAGCAGGGGAGGAAATCAGCGGGTACGGGTGATACAGGTGTTGGAGCGGACGCTCTCAAAACATGGACGGCAGAGACAGAGGCCGTACTCCAAATGAATAGCAGAAGTCAAGGTATTCTTGGTGGTCATGTATTGCGAACTGTAAAAGCCTCTGCATAGTAGGTGCACGTGATCATTTTAGCTCGGTACCCCAATCGGCGGCTTGGGGGACGTTCCCGAAGTCCGCAGCGCAGCGCAGCTTCAACACAGAGTCAGCAATATCACCGCTGCCACTGTCAAAGCCCGCGAGCCTTTAGCACCCGCCCTTTGTTCTGCCATAGTCGCCAGTCTACCAGAAAGCTATCTTCATCATGGCGGCCGCAATCAAAGCCATAAACGCGAAGATTCGCTCCAACAAGGTGTTGGATTACTTCTGCTCAACACGTATGTTGGCCTGCTACACCAATTACCGGTGAAGTGCTCTCCAGAGCAAGACACAACCTCTCGCGCCAGCACTGGTCGCAGGTCTTCTCACAAGAATGGAAGAAAGAGCCTTCAATGAGATTCAGAAGCTGACAGTCATGTGCAACAGATTTCTGGGGTCCGGCCTCAAACTTCGGTATTCCCCTAGCAGCCATTGCCGACATGAAGAAGGATCCTGAGATGTGAGTTCACGCGACCGGAAGGCACACGTTTGCACAATTCAGCCCATGGCATACAAGCCCGAGCATGGTACAAGCATGCTTAAGCGCATACCGCTCTCGTGGAAGTCCTAATGTAGCGCATACTTACGAATCCCTCTACCAGTATTTCCCCACAATTCACTGTCGCGCTCGCTGGCTACTCAGCCGTGTTCATGCGATACTCCATGGCCGTGACACCCGCGAACTACCTCCTCTTCGCATGCCATGCCGTCAATTTCACCTCTCAAACAGTACAAGGCTACAGATGGTACGACTACAACTACTGGGGCGGAAAAGCCAAGTGGGATGAGACGAGGGCGAACATGAAGAAGGAAGGAAACAAGATGGCGGATCAGGCGCAAGGTCTGGCCGAGCAGGCCAAGGGAAAGGTGGAGGATGCGGCAAAGGAGATACAGAAGAAGGTGTCGTAGACGGAAGAGCTGGATGTATCGCGACGGCCTGTAGTCATGGTCAATGTGCAGGCATTCTTGAGAGAAAAGGAATGAAGTTTGCACATATTCTCTTATGTCCAGGAACAATCATACAGAATCCGTTCCTATACTATGTTGCTGGAACATATCGTCGACTGCAAGCCTACTAGCTGAACGACACTGTCATGCAAACTATCCTCAGGTACTCTACTAACATAAACAACGGTACAAGTCTTGCATTGATATGTTCGAGGTGTGTCCTACCAGAAGGACTAACGATGCAAGGATCTATCTTCCTACAATGACCGGACAGACACATTTTCGGGATGCTACGATAATTGACCTGCTTGATGGCAGCTGCACGATCTGGTCGCTCAACAAATGCACGAACCCAACGCTCATTAAGGCGCGGCTGCCAGATCCCAGAACAGACAGCCATCCTGAGCAAAACACCGTCATTACGACAAGAGGCGCGAGATCAAGAGAGCTACCTTTTGATTCCCACCACAGAGAGCCATCTTGCTCCCCTTTATGCGTCGCATGCGTGGATTTTCCCTGGAGCGGAGTATATGACCAAGCAGCTTCCCGCCTGGTCACTTGTGTTCAGAACCAGATCTCGACATACAGGCACAAGGAGGACCGTCAAGCTAACTGTTTGCCTGGAGTCTAACCCTAGAGGCTCTAGCTCTAGGGCCGGAGAATTAGAGGGGTTAACCACGATCTCGTTAGCCGGAGCCTGCGAAGACTTTGACAAACATGAGTCTGACTCCAGGTTGAAGTGATTTTAACACCTGGATCAGAGCTTAGGCGCACGATAGAGTGGCTTGGCACGTTGGCGCCTTCCTTTTAGGTTGGGCGATCTGTGTCACCACTAAATCGCTGGGTAAGGCCAAGACGGCGTCTGTTCTTGGCTGACAGACCAGCAACAGAACGGGTGTAACGACGTATAACAGGAACATGCACGAGGTGTCTTCTTGGAGCAAACGAGGAGCATCCCGACTCACTGTAGCACAGCTCTTGGGGATCAAAGATCGGTAAGGTGACGAGCCAGCTACTGTTGCTTTTAGGATGGCAGCCACCACTGCATTTTGAGTCATGCTAACGATTAGTTGTTGGTTGCCAATGCGCCAGACGCGTAAGCTACACTTCTATCTGTATGCATGATCGGTCAGGAGCATCTCACAACTAATGTCTAGATCGTGGATGGTAAGGCAATGCACCAGTGCACGATGAGATCACGATCGGTCCTTAGCGTCGTGCTCCTACCAGATCGGGCCCAGGCTGTCGTGAGAGACATTCGAACCCCTTACCGTTACTCATCGGACACCCTTGCAATGTTTCTAGGCCAGTGCATTGCTCTCAATCAATCCTTTCATGTTTGCTTGCCAAGGAAGTCGTTTCAAACTTTGAAACCCTGCTTCTCGATGATCTGCTGTCATGGCTAGCGTCATGTCTACTGGTCGCGATTGGCTGGTGTATCAGGAATATCACACTAATGAAAAGGCTTCCGCTAGTGTGCTACAGAAGCGACAATGCGGGGGAGCTGAGATCGCGATGTGATGCTCTGGAACCTATCTAGATCGAAAGCCTGTGCACATAGGGAGTACTTCAAACATGAAGTACGACTGGTCATGGCGGTGCTCTCTTCGTTGCCATACCAGTGGAGATATGTCCGCAATCGCAACACTGTCGTCGACGAGTGTGACTTGCTATGATGTCTACATTAATCAACCGCATCAACCAGCGCAGAAGGTACAGCCACCTCGTGGGAGGTGTCCAAAGGCAGTCTCCGATTCCTTGTGACAGGGTAAGGCGAGATCAGGGCGATCTTCCCGAGAGCAACCTGCATACTGAAGCGCAGTAATTGGTGAGAGTCAACATGTTTGTTTGTTTCACGACCATGTTCCCAAAAGTCCGACTCTTCAGCAACCGTGCCATGTGCGGGTGGAGCCTGACCACAGACGAATCCCTTACTGCAGGTCATGCCAAGTATGTATGTACTCAGCCCCCTTCTGTTTGGTAGCTTGTTGTATACGTAAACAGCACCTAGTCCCAAGAAGTTAGTCTCGTCGTGTGAATCGTGCAAAAGCTGACCGCAGAGAAAGAGTAGAAGGATCAGGATCTCTGAGCTGGTTCGTCCTCATAAACAGCGCCCCGCCCCTGCCTGACCATTCTGCTCTTCACATCCCTTCGAACACAACGCACGAATCCTCATCTTCGAGTCGCGTTTGATACTCAGACAGTAGCCCATACACGAGCAGAAGCCAGGATGAAGGCCGCTGTTCTCGCTTTGGCCTTGACCTCAACATGCTTGGGGCAGTCAGAAACCACCAACAGCTCTAGCATGTCCCTCTCGGCTGTCCTCGCTGCTAACCCACAGTTGTCGAGCTTGACGGATCTGATCCAGCCGTTCGCTCAGCAGTTTTCGAGCCTCAATAATATCACATTGCTCGCACCGAACAATGATGCGATCTCTGAATTTCTGAATACCTCGACCGGTGCTGCTCTTGATACCCAGCCAAATCTTGTGCAGGCCATCCTCAAGTATGTGACTTCCCTTGCCGCTTTATAGTTCGATACTAACGCGGCTATGCAGCTACCATGTTTTGCAAGGCAACTATTCCAACATCACCAACACTTCCTTCGTCCCCACAGAGCTGAGGATGGGCGCATATGCCAACGTTACAGGCGGACAGAGAGTCATGGCCCTCCCAGGCAGCAACATAACATTCTTCTCTGGCCTGCTCCAAAACTCCTCTGTCGTTAACGCTTCCCTCCCATTCGAGAGCGGCACCATCCATGTCATCGACCGCCTCCTTACCATCCCACAGAACATCTCCGCAACCGGCGTTGCCCTGAACCTTACCTCAGCCGTAGGTGCACTCCAGAACACCAGCCTGGTCCAGACAGTCGACAACACTCCAGATCTTACCGTCTTCGTACCAAGTAACGCCGCCTTCCAAAGGATCGGGGGAAACCTCGCCAATCTCTCCACAAGCCAGCTCGCCGAGATCCTGCAGTACCACGTCGTCGCAGGCCAGGTCCTCTACAGCACGAACATCACCATGATGAATGGCAGCAGCATCGGCACACTCAACCAAGGGGCCAATCTCACCTTAAGCGTCGAAGGCAGCGACGTTTACGTCAACAACGCCCGCGTCATCACGCCCAACGTTCTCGTCCGCAACGGCGTCGTCCACGTTATCGACCGAGTCCTCAACCCGGCAAACAGCACCGCCACCCCGAACACCGCCGATACATCGGCGACGGAACAGGCCTTCCCAAGCGCAAGTAGTGCTAGCGATGAGCCATTCACTTCCGGCATCGCGACACCTACCTCGTCCATTGCCACTGACTCTGTGGCCTCTGCGCAGGCTAGCGCGACCTCTACCGATGGGGCTTGGCGGCCGATGGAGACAGGTGCGTTAGGTATGGTTGCTTTGTTTGGTGGTGCGGCTGCTGTCATGAACTTGTAAAGAGTGTAGAACAGCTTGGTCTGACCAGGTTGTAATAATGGAGCTATGATTCATGTATGATATCTTGGGCGGTCAACATGAATACTTACGTAACTACCTGAGGCATCCTCTGGGCATAACTCGGCGTACCTACCTATATATTATGCAATGAACGAGATATGGCATACGAAGCTTTCTAGCGATAAGACGTGAAACGATGGCCGCGGCATATCCGCTAGAATGCAGGTGACTAAAGCTTATCGGGACCGCAGTAACACAATGATCAATCGCCCCTTACCGGCAGCACGCAAGGCCATGCATCCGGTCGCAGAGAGGACCATAGAAAGTGGAACAGTTGTTATACATTAGTCGCTAAATATCTATACATGCTTGCCACCGCAAGCCAAGAAATTGAGCACGAATGTGACTATAAAATCTGTTACACTTTAACGAGAAAACTACTACAAGGGTATCACCATGCTGTCTGACTAGATGAGACAACCTCGACGCCTAGTTCTTGGAAGCTCTGCCGATGGCGAAGACTACCACGATTACCGCTGCCAACGTGACAAGCGCCCCGGGTAGTAGGAGCTCATTTGGAACACCCGGAATGACCTCCTGCTGCTGTTGTTGTTTGTTGTGGGCGAATGTCGCACGGGCATCAGGAGACCGCTGGCGAGATCTGGGCTCCTCGCCTTCTAGCACGGCCTTCAAAGAGGACTCCGGTGTTGGAAGTTGAGGGGCCGGATTCTGCGTCACTGGTATTGCCGGCTGTGATGGGTCGTGGACGAACAGGTCGACTTTCTCTCGGTGGGATGCCATCGCCATATTGATGGCGTCTTTGAGGTCTTCATCTGTTGTGATGGACACTATGTCACCCTCGTTGTCCAGGTATGACATTGCGAAGCTGTCAGCTCCTCCGACAGCATCGACCTCGGCACCGAGTTTCGTTCTGACGTTGTCCATAAGCGCTTGGTAGCCTTCATTCGCGACCACTTGCAGTCTGTGAACCCGGCCAGATGGTGCCTTGAACTTGAATGGGAAGGGCACGTTGTCAGGGTCCTTTTCAATCAGTGGTGATGGAGTAGGGACAATATCGGACTGGGTGTCCTCGGCAGCTCCTGTATGGCTAGCGGAGTCGTTTGGCATGACACTGTCTCCTCTTTCGATGCTTGGTCGAACATCTGATTCCATGACTGACCTGATGCCGGGCGTTGTTGGTCTGTGGCTGCCTTCGCCGGACATCATTGATTCTGTGTCGCCATCACCCATCGACATCCAGAACTTGTTCCAGGCAGGGCCTTCTGAACCATCTGAGCCCATTGTATTGATCTGCTCCAGTGTGGCATAGGTGAGCTTCAGCACATCGACCATGCCGACGATCTCACCGCCCTCGTTCATGACTGGAAGGTTGAGATAGTGGCCATCATGCATTTTTCTTAGAGCGGACTGGATGCTCATGTCCGAAGGAGCAAAGTCTGGATGGGGTGTCATGACTCGGACGACGCTGCAAGTGGTAGGGTCAAGGCCTGGTGCAATCACTCTCAATACGACATCTTTGCTTGTGAAGATGCCGGTGATGGAACCTTGGTCTTGTACTAATACAGCCGTGGTGTGGTTCTCTTTCATCAACTGTGCTGCTTCTTTAACCGACGTGCGGACCGAGACCGTGGTAGGGGGTGTTCCATTCAGGACTGAGTCCAGCGTGGGACCAGACATCTTCTGTCGTAAAGCTTCGACATATTGAATGATTTGTTGCGGCTGACTCGATCCCAGTTCTGACTGTACACCCTCCAGGGCATCGTAGAGCTTGCGTGAGGAACTGTACGCTCGCTCCAGCTTCTCCATGGCTTCGTAGAAGCACTTTGTGATGTCGAGAATGCCCGAGATATCTTGGTTCTCATCCATCACGGGCAGATGTCGGAAACCTTTCCTGACCATAAGGTCAAGGGCATCTGTAGCACTGGTGTCTGTCCTCGCACACAGCGGGTTCTTGGTCATGATCTGCTCAATTGTGACTTCTCTTGCCTTGATGCCGGCACCCACCACTCTGAAAGCCAGGTCTTTCGCGGTGAAGATACCTGCGATCCTATCGTCGTCATCTGTGACCAAGACGCAATCTTCTCTCTTCGCGGCCATCATCTGTGCTGCTTCTGATACGGTCGTGCTAGGCTTGATCTGCAGGGCTGGGCTAGGCTTCAGGGCCAGAACTGTTCCAGGAGGTGCTTTTCTGTGTTTGACTTTCGACGATGTGCCTTTCTTCCTGTTGAGGTTGGCGGCCATCTTCTCACGGATTGCCTGGATTGCTTGTCAGTGCTGTCTTGGACCGACGGACTTGCTTCTGGCGTCTGGCGTAGCGACTGACCTCATCTCTCTTGGTCTGCTTCTGCCTGCTGGCAGATATCGTTGAGTGCCCCGACATCTCGCTGGGATTACTTTCCAGTTTTGGTCGTGGGATATTGGAGGATGATGGGTTCTCGAAGGGTACGGCAGGCCTTTTGGGCGTGGCACCCCTAAACGTTCCCTGCATGTTCGACATGTCTCTGTGCGTGTGTCGATGCTCGTGCTCAGACATTCTTATCCAGTGCCAGAGTGCCAATATGCCAGCAAGCAGCAATGAGTTGCAGGTGATCTAACGCATGACAGACTTGTTGGCCGTCGCTAGGGTTGGCTCGACTCCACAGTAAACAGAGCGACCGACCCCTGCAGCAGTCGTGGGCACGTGATGCACGCTAATCCACGCCTAGCTCTTGACTCGCCGTAATCTTGGCATGCGCACGCTGGTCTCGAAATCCGCAGTTGGAAGTGACGATTGCACCACTACCATTCGCCGCCTCAACACATCTTGTAGACTTCTGTTATTGTAGTACAGAAGTCACGCAAGTCATCCCACCGCCAATATGGTCAAGAAGAGAGCGTCCAAGTCAGTTGCGCCTACGAACCACGAAACCGAACCGCGCATATACTAACAGGTCTTCAGCGGACGAAACAAGAAGGGCAGAGGTCACGTCAAGCCAGTCAGATGCAGCAACTGCTCGAGATGCACACCCAAGGACAAGGCAATCAAGAGATTCACAATCCGAAACATGGTCGAGTCAGCCGCCATTCGTATGTCGAGATCGGAACCAAAGTGTGAAGAGAATGAGGATTAACAAGCTGGATAGGTGATATCTCGGACGCTTCAGTCTTCACCGACTACGCTGTCCCAAAGATGTACTTGAAGTTGCAATACTGTGTTTCGTGCGCCATTCACGGAAAGATCGTGCGGTATGTCGACGACCCACCACCCAGCACGCCGTAATATGGAATGAGGGATACTAACAGCTGCTGCAGAGTCCGATCCCGAGAAGGCCGACGAAACCGAGCACCACCGCCAAGGATTAGGTTCAACAAGGACGGCAAGAAGGTCAACCCACAGCAAGCCGCTAAGACCGCCTAAGCTTGTGCGTTGAATTCTTTTTTCGTCGCGAGGGTGTTGTTCGAAGATGGTGGAAGCTAGTTCCTGGTCAACCCATCAATCGATGACAGGGGAGGCAGGCGTGGGCGCCATATCAGCGAGGTTGTCCTGCTCAGGTTGCAGGTACCGTTGCAGAAAAGCTGGCCACGTTCAGGGCAGATCTTCTGCTAAGATGTGAGCCTTCGCACGAGTACGACATGGAAGCCTATGATTGTCGAGCACTTCGCCTGGCATTCGGCAGAAGTCCATAGCGATGCTGCCAAATACAAACAATTTCACAACGCAATAAGCCGCGACCATCGAACTTCCTATTGAGTGCTTTCAGAGGTTGGGATAAAGATGCCCTTTCCAACAACTTGATACGAAGCATGAGACGTGCTGTGGATAGATGGCCGTCAGCGTAAAATATTTGATCAGCCGGCCAAAACGGACTCCTGTTAGGATGTTCACAGTCACCCTGCGATGCCTGCTGCAGGTTCGAAAGAGTTACTTTTTGTCGACGACTTCTGCATCACGTATCAGGCGCCCTTTGAATTGAAGTCTGTGTACTACTGGCGATAGCTTGTAGGCTTGCTTGATATGCATGTTCGGCTGGCCGTAGTAATTCGTAGCAAACGTAGCAAAGAGCATCGATGCTCGGTCGATCGGCAAAGTTACCATGAGCTCGGGCAAGTGCTCCATTGAAGCGGCCTTGGCGAGGAACTTCACTCCAGCAATACCTCATACCCCAGTGACATAGAGGAGCTTCGCTGACCAACGCTCTGCTTCTTCAACCCCCGGCAATCCTCAGCCCGCGCGTACCTGGCCTCAAGGGTTCTGTCTGAGAACCAATAAGCATAGAAGGCGCCTCCGCGACCTGCCTGCGCTGTTCGAATCGTCCACTCCTTGACTCATTACACTACTCTCCTCCCCCAGGCAACCACAGCCATGAATCCTCTCAGACAAGCCGCAACGCGGCTGACACGGCCAGTCTTCAGAACTCGGATCATCAGCAGACCCGCAGCAGCAATCAGACCATTCTCATCCACGCCGCGGATTCTCGCCGACACAACCCCGGCCACGGCTCCGGCCAGCTCAGGCGACCATGCCTCCGAGCACGCAGAACACGGTCACGGCCACGAATCACACTATGACCCGCCTGGTGGCTGGCTGTGGGGTCTGAGACCCGGCGAGAAGGCTGAAAGAGAAGGGTGGGAGATCCCGTTCTACATCATGTGCGCGGGCTACGTGGTGGCGGTCATTGCTTACACTATGAAGGAGGATACATCGTGAGTTATTACCAACTATCAATGGTGGGAGGTTTGCTAACAAGTTGCAGGATACAAACGTGGGCTCTCGAGGAGGCGAGACGAAGATTGGAGAAGGAGGGCCTCCTAGATGACCCTGACACCGTGTCCGCACTAGAGAACAGACGCACTGTGGGTTGAAGGATAGAATCCGATAGACATATTGAAGGGGCCGTCAGACAGCATAAATTACCGTATGTATATATGCTAGAGTTCTACAGGCAGCAGCATTTGGTGTATTGATTCCAAAGCAACGGGACACATCCCACGCGTTGGAATGGCGTTACTGGCGTTTCGAAAGAACTGAATCAAGAAGTCCAATGTCCAACTCGAGTCTCCGCGCACCACGTTTTTCCCACGCAGATGTATTGTTTTGCCCCGACCTCGCGCCACTCGATGTAGGTCAGATGCTCTGACGAACAAAGACAATCTCCTGTCAATCAATGGCCTATCACAAACAACGATTCGTACAGTGCTTTCTCTCACTAACTTCATAGTGCATTGTCCAAGCGCAAGACAAAAGCATACCCACTACGAGCTAGAATTGTAAATGTTGTTCGACGGTTATATCAGCACTGTCGACCACTTCGTTATGGTCCAGGGACGTCTCCGAAACACAAATCGTTCTAACGCTGCTATGTTAGCACGTCGATTTTCTTTTCAACTTCTGCTTTTGTGATCTGTTGCCAGCGAAACGGGGAGGCAAGCAACAACCCTTCTGCAAGAGAAAGGGTCGGTAAGAGCACACTGGGCTGTGGAGCCTGGCAGCGAGAGTCTATCGGAGTCGCAACTTTGGAGCTCTCCCACCTCGCTCTTATGTGTTACAGCCACGACGAGACGAGGCTACAGTGCTGGCACAGCGGGGAAAGGAGCTATGTGAACTAATGAGAATACCGCATCTGGTACGGTTATGCGCAGACCAAGACACGCAGGATCCCGAGATCACGGCCGCCGCACAAGCCGATGAGCTAGAAAACAGGCTCTGCGAAGGCCCTATGGATGATTGTAATTCCGGGGCCCGCACGCATCATTCTAGGCATCTACCGTAATCGCCATCGCACCCGGAACATCGTCTCTTCCTGCGAATTGGATGCCGCGTTGATAGCTGGGTGGGCGCTGGCAACGCCTGCCTGCTTTCGATGCTGTGCTCTCCCCCCGTTCCATCTTTGTGCTCGAAGCGGCAACAAATCGAGTAGAACAGATTTCACAGATTTGTATAGCATGTCTATCGGCCCTCTCGAGTCGAGGGTACGCGACATTTCTTGCATTTCGCGTCTCATTATTGCCTCCCCCTTGAATTTGCTTCCAGAAATCTGTCGAAGACCTTGACTGCAACCACCTGGATCGGAAACTTACGACTAGCCAACAGGGATCCTTTCCTGCCATGGGCAGTTCTTTGCATCACACTGACCGCGGGCTCAAGAGGCTTCAGAGGTATTAAGGTGACGCGCCGCTTAAGCTGACTCTAGCACACTGAAAGGACGACGCAGGCAACCGAGGACGCATGTCTTGAGAGTCGTGTTGCTTCAGACGTATCCTTGAGACACAATATGAATCCTACTATTGATATCATTATCAGCCACAGCAGTGTGACTGTCACTCACTCGCAGAGTTGGACACTTCTTTGAATGGAGAATCATCTCATTAACACCTCAGCATCTCAGTCGCTAGCCCAAGCAACAATCGCTAAGTACACATCAGTCATCACAGTCTCGTCCATATGCAGCCATCATACTCCTTTGCGCCAAATCCTTCATGACATAACCAACCCGTGCATCTTATCGCCGAAGAACACCGTAAAGCACCATATCATGTCTCGACAGTGCTGGAACCTTCTCGAGACCCGCCGAGTGGCAGCACAACCTCGAATTCTGTAGCTAACCCTCACCTTCCCAGATCCTGGCCTTCTTGTCGTAAGCATCGCGGAGGTCGTTGGAGATCAAATGACTTGAGTCGGTGAATCCAGCGATCACCTTGTCGTCGTCAACCAGCTGAGCCAGCATCACGTCGAGAAAGTCTTTCTGCTCAGCAATGAAAGATTTGGCGGCTGATGTGTCGAATTTGCGACCAGTCTTCTTGCTGGCACGGAGTTGCTTGAGCTGAGCTCGAATGCGCTCTTCGAGGATCTCCAGTCGATACTCAGTGTAGCCACCATAGAGCTCAGAGAGGTCTGAGACAGCACGCACGGTATGAAGGACCGAGTCGTCTTTGACATGTGGAGATCGTGGTCTGAAAGAAGTGACCATTGTGATTCGCTCTGAGCCACCGAGAGCACGAAGAGCTTGGTGCTCGATGTATCGACCTTGCAGGATGACAGCGTTGCCCTTGTATTTGTTAGCACAACCCATAAGCGACGAGGATCGAACTGCTTACCATGCCAGGACCTCGCACCTTCATGACCTCACCGCTACCAGTCCGAAGAGCGGTCTCACCTCCGATCATATCAGTACAGTCTGACATCATGAGGACGCAGACAAATGGGTAGGAATCTGTGTGCCAGTCGACCACCGGGGCATCATCCTCCCATGGGCAGCCTGATACGCCTTCATCTTCTTCTCGAGACTTGTACTCAGCTAAAGCCCGTGCGGTTTCCTCTTGCTTCTCCTTGGAGTTGATTGAGATGTTGATGTGACCGATCTCGAAATCCATGACTGGGACCAGGTCAATGCCGGCGATTCTCGAGACAATTGAAAGGACTTCTGGCGAATGCCAGGCGTCGTAAACGAAGGGGGCATATCTGCCATTAATGTTAGATGGGTAAGGGGTTGACAGAGTATTGGCTTACTTGGGAGCGAAGCCTCGAAGTTGGCAGGCCGCAATGTTTGAAGAGTATTGACAATTTTCCAGGACTGGTTTGGATAGGATCTCACTGCGCATCTGTTGGATGGCTTCCTCGGTGAAGAGCGGAAATGGCTCAGAGACAGCATTCGGGGAGATGCCTTGACCGCTGCGACCAATCTCTGCCATACCATGGATCTTCTTTGGCGGCTCATGATTCAAATGCTTGGAGGCATCGAAAACGAGCTTCTGAGGCGTCTCCACAGCCATTGCTGCGATATCGCCCGGGACGGATGAAGAAATCGATGATTGTTTTCGTTTTAGAGAACTTCTGGATGGAGATGCTGTCAGAGAAAAGAAGTTGTTGAACGAGGGTACGGGTTGAGGACGAAGAAAATCTGCCGTTGCCATTTCTAAAAGTTTTCGATGGGCAGTCGCCACTGGCCTCACTGACACTACCACGTGTTTGAAGGTGTGGATACTCGAGATTGTTGAAGGGACACTTTCACCGAATTGTTGCGTGATTCAGATTACTGAAGGTTGGTGAAGGCTTCAAACGATGGTTTTGTTGATCTTGAAGTAAGGATGAGGTATGGTATCGTGAAGAAGTTACACAGTGTGGACGATGCACTATAAGATGCATTATATCTACTAGTACAATCTCCTCACCTCAGCAAAGGCAACCTGGCTCAAAAACGCTCATGCACTCATCATACTCACGGCAGGACCGGGGAAGATGGCTTCCATTGCCTACGCAAAGAAATGATGCGCCAGCAAGGCACATACAATCTTATCACGATTATCGAGTACAGGGAAACAATGCAGGGAGCAAAGTGCCGCGGCGGATGTATCGCCATCCAATCCGGTCTTTGTTATGAATCAACTATGTTTCCGAGTTGTTGTTCAGGTCCACCATTTGTTCGAGACAATGATCACGTTGGAGGTCTGATTCAAGCAGGTGTGCGGACATCCTCGAGTCAACATGCTCAATAATACTGCAAGAATGGGGATGAAACAAGCGAGCTTGAGAATGACATTGAAGCCGTTGTCAGACAGTCGCAAACCGAGACACCATCAAAGACGACTCTCGCCGTTTGCGCCAGAACGCAGCGCTCGCAGACAGCACAAAACACTCGAGCGGGACCTGTAAGCGGACCATGAGCCATCAGTGTAAAGCGGTATACTTTTGTCATCACAATCGTTCCGCGGCGCAACAATATCAAGCAATGCCAGAGCATTGAGCTTCAGCTTCAACCTACCTTCAACATCATTAAAACGCATGTCAGACCGCAACGGATTTGAAACGTCCGTTGGTACGTGAAAGATAGCTGACGCAGAAAGTGGGGAGCGAGCTACATTGGATGCATATACACAATTCTTGTTTGTCATGCCCGATGCGCTACTGCTCGAAGATGGAGACATTTATGGAATTTAAGACCAAGAAAGGAAGTCAGTCACTGACTACATCACGAGGCGAATCGATAGCGACGCCAATCTAGCTTTGCTGGCAAGTGTGCAAGCAACGAGTCGTTTGAACACCAGCACTCAGCCCAATTTCCGCCCCGCTCAGAACCCCTCCAGCCCGATGTGACTTAGACTGTTCGGCATTAGGAGGACGTGCCGACAGCCAAACTCGGGTATCTCACTAGTCACGAATGAGCAACACCGTTGCCGGAAGGCTTATCAAAAGCAACACCACGATTGCACGACATCACGAGACACGTCGGCAGAGGACTAGTTCGGAAGCGCAAAAATGCGATGATCGCGGCGGGTTTGTTTTTCCGCTGCAAGAACCACCTGGGTGCAACGCACCTGTCTTAGTCTCTAGTGTCCTCACAGCTTCTATACCAACATCACGGGTGCTGCAACGACAGATAGCACATTTGCTCGCAAGTCCGAGAGCCGACAGCAGTTCAGGTGACACTCGATAGCCAAGTCGTTGATCGGCAGTGTGCCTCGAGCTACACAAAGCCAGGAGGCTACAGTCGCAACGCCATTGTTGAATTCATTATCTTCACACAATGAAACTCGTGACGAAGCCCCTTGCACAATGATCAACAAAACGCATGGACCGCATGGTGGTCCTATAATTGAATTCCCATACTCTCCTTGACCTCACACACTCTTTTTGTTAATCAAACACACCAGACATTCAGGATCTGAGCAAGTTGGGTTTGCCATCGATCAATGTCTGATATCACATCCACCCAGGCGCTAAAACCAGACTTGATCATTGGTATCCCGAAGGCTGGACCTTCTCCGCCAAGTTTGCAACTTGTTACCGGAATGGCTACTTCACGTGTATCAAGCGCAACGCGTGCCCCAACTCCGCCGATCATGAGACAGGAGAACATCCAACAAGGTGAGTCATGGAACGAATCGTTTGGCAGAGCCAAAGCGGCGGTCCCCAGCGAGATCATCCCCGGCTTGTATCTCGGCAACATCAAAACAGCTGCAGCCTACATATCAGGTAAGGTCGATGACGACTACCCTGCCATATCCCGCATCGTGACCATTCTAACAGACAGTCACGCATACCCACGATTGCCAATTGCGCAAGGTTCAGGTAGGCAGATCGAGCGCAAGACCATCGAGAAACTCGACACAATCGAAACAAAGCTTATCGAAGACTTCGATGAGGCAGGTGAGTTCATCCACGCCGGTGTTCAAGCTTACCTCCAAGACAAAGAGAATGAGTCCTTCTTGCTAATCAGAGAAAGCCTCCACGCACTCCGGGTTCGAGACAGAACCAGCGCCTCAACCACCAACACCTCAACGCCCCTTCCACCCTTGGCATCACTCAACGCGGCCATGAGATCTATGACAACTGCAACTGCAACCGCATCCGTCTCCGCCACCCCCCACGCAACAGGCACCACATCTCGTTCGTCCAGCGTATCAACTGTCGCAGCACCTTTCGACACAAGCCTCACCCTCAACCCCACACCTCGTGCCTCGAGCAAACATACAAACGGCACAGGCGCAGTCCTAGTCCACTGTCACGCCGGCATCTCCCGCTCCACCACCATTATCGCCGCCTACCTCCTCAAATACCACTCCATTCTCTTCTCCACATCCCCAAGCCCCATCACTTCTAGCAGCAGCATCACATCCGCCATTCCCAACACCCTCCAACCCTACAATTTACACACTAACCCGACTACCCGCGCCATCGCATTCATCCGGACCAAGCGACCCATTGTGAATCCGAACGTCGGCTTCCGCTTCCAACTGAAGCTATACTCCGAGACGCTGGGGTGTAGTTTGAAGGACGACAAGGGACGGTACAAAGATGCGTATCTGGATTGGTGGGAGGAGAAGGAGAGGGGTGAGGAGTTGGGTATCGCCGTTAGACGGACGAGTGAGCGGGTGGAGAGGAGTGTGTTTGCGAGTAACGACGAAGAGTTGGTTGGGTCTGGGGAGCGTAGACCAGATGGTTGGCGGGGAACCAGGAAGGACGTAAGATGGTGGTAGTAAAATCCGTACTGTAGAAATAGAGAACTCATCTCGTAATAGCGAGACATTTCGCTAAGTTAGCGCGGACATTATTATAAGTACAAGTATCATCACTCCATATTATGTTCACCCGGACACTCTATTAAACTGACATACTTCCACGCTTCTAACCTTTACCCATTCACGCCCGGTGTGCCTTCCTCCGTACTCTCTCTCGCGGCCCCCACCACGGTTGCATTTGAGAACACTCTGATTTTGCTTCTGATGTCTCTGAACAACAAACGGTACAGTCTCCGATACTGTGCCCCTCTTTTCTGAGAAGCTTGCATGATAGGTGTCATAGTCAAGGTGGGCGATCAATCACTCGCTCCAGGCTGGAACCCCCGCTACGTCTTCGCCAACGAAATGAAAAGCGTAACTAGCATACACAGGAAGGCAGCCAGCGCAGAAACCGTTGAGTATACCCGCAAACCCCTTGCCCCGCTCACCGTCTAAGTCAAGCTCAAATCTCCCCAGCTCACAGTATCACCCCCTCGACTTCCAGAATAAGCTCATCCTCAGTTTCATTCCCATCCACGTCCGCAAAGTACTCCGACGGCACGGCCTCGATCTGCGCATACTGCGCCCGCAGCGGCTGCGGACTGCTCCGACGGGCACAGCTGAGCTGGATCTGCTGGACGCATCGGGCCCGGGCCTGGGCCCGAGCAAGCGCGGCCGCAACCAACAGGATCTCCTCCTGCATCGCGTCGAATTTGTCTTGGGTCTCGACGTCGTACGTCGCTTGCGAGATGATTTGCTTGGCGAGGGAGCAGATCCGGCGGAAGAGGTCTAGCTGCTCGTCTTGAGTCGTGCTGTTGATCTTCGTCTTTGCTTGGCTGCAGAGATCTGGTCTGGACTCTTTGGCTTGTTGTAGGGTGATAATTTTGCTGTTGTTCGACATTCTGCGTGGGGATACTCTTCTTGGCTAGATGTCGAATTCCTCGAGAGCCTTGCTTTGAACAGCAGTATTGAGATTTACGGGACAAGTGAGGGGCTCAGGGAGGTGCGTTGCTTTCGAGAGCAGCATGGCGAGCACCCCAAAAACCGATAGTTGTAGCAAGTATTGGAAGTATTGTGTGAGAACATGCTCATGGTACCAGTAGTCCAGTACCAGATCTTTACGAACCGACATTTGTGCTTAAGCTTGCCTCACAGTCGCGTCCCTCGAGATGCCCAAAGGAGGGGTACCGTGAAAGTACCCTCAATCAAACAGCATATCATCTATCTCTTCTGCCGAGAACACTCCAGTGTTGTCACAATCGGTGTGTTCAGCGAGGAACATGATCAAACGTGGTGTACGATGGGGTGGAAACCTTAAAAAACTTAGCAGGGAACAAATGTATCTCGATGTGGTAATGCAACTTGCTCTCGCGGCCCGAGTGCATCTTTCCAATATTTCTTTTGACTCTGTAAACATCCTTTGTGAGTGTTGTCACCAGACACAACCGTTGAAACGACATACCGAAGAAGTCCGGGCTTCGATCCAGCTAGATACTGACCAACACTGAACATGTTTCGAACTCCTCGGACCCTCAAAGTTAATCGTCCCGTATTGCTGACTCATCTTTCCTGCTCCTTACTCTCTTCTTCTGCCTGCGCCTTCATTCTCTCGAATCTGTCAATCATCTCCTGCGTCGTAACTCCTGTCGGCCCCTCAGCCTTCATCGCATCGAACACTTCCACCATCTCGCGCGCACTCAGTCCTTCTATAAGACCCACACTACTCGTATACCCCAACTTTCCTTCCTTAAAGCCGTACTGCTCATTGGGGTCTTCCGTCTCATCATCCTCGTCAATGTACCTCAATTTCGGCGCCTCGCTTGTCACTTTCTCGGCACGTCGTATCTCACGCTGAGTTTCCGTATGGCAATAGTCATCACCATGCTCATAGATGAATCGCCTCATTATCTTCGCAGCCCTCTTCGGTGGTGTCGTCTGCACGCCTAACCAGGGCCGAATGACAAAGAGATTCGGCGCCTTGGTGGGATCACATGCAGCCAACAATGCTAGGTGGGGTAAACATGCTGCCGCGCCCTCATTTTCGTTTGCTAGTTCTTTCATCTTTGGGTCTGTGACTTCGGACAGGGACTGTTCGAAGCCCGGAAGGAGTTCGGCTTGAATGTCGAGGAGGAGGGAGAAAGTGGAGCGGAAGAAAGCGAAGTAGTCGAACTGAATGTGGAGGTTTTCAATTGTGAGGGAGTCTCTCAGAAGGGAGATGAAGGTTGTCATAGGAAGTGTCTTCGTGTGATTCCAGCGTTCCATCTCCTCGGTGTGGGCTAGAGCTGACCAGGGGACAGGAATGTGGGATGGTAGCGATGCTGGGAGAGTGTCTTGGTCATCATCATCATCGCGGTCCTCGTCCTCCTGTTCACCCTTCTCTGGCTTGGGCCATGCAGCCGCAATCTTGTCGGCAAGTCCATTGAAGTCATATGGTTCGTCTGCTTCTTCAGCCTTGCTCACCTGGGAGGCTCCGGCAGAAGTGCTTATGTCTTTCGTGCTTTGATGGCCGGGCGGCGTGATGTTACGCCCGTGGACTATGTTGTCCACAGCTTGTGCCCAGGCGCTGTCCCGCCCTGCGAGCTTCGCTGCTGCTTCGGCCAATAACCTGTTCAATCTGATGTTGACGGGGTCGGTCCACTCCTCTTCTGCGCCAGGCTTTCTTCCAAAGACCGATAGAAACTTGTTCTTGTTTTCGTCGCTGCTCAAGTCCAGTTCTGTCATTTTGGCATCCATATACTGCTCGAATACTGCATTTACCGTCCGTATGTTCTCGAACCTGATCTGAAGGATATCGTCAAGCTCTTTGAGGTGCCATTCGCGTCCGTTAGGCCATTCAAACATGTATCTGTTGCCTAAGACTTCGGCTACAACAGTCGATGGCTTTAGAAACTTAGAACCATTTCGACTGGCTGCGATACAGGCTTCTCGTCCTTGTCGAGGTCTGGCAAATGTCTGAGTTGAAACTCCCTGCACTAAAGCCAGTCTTCTGGTGCACTCTTCAATAGTTTTGGGCCGAGTACCCATAAATGTGTCCTCTTTCCTGTGTAATTCAAGGAGGTATTCCATATCGTGCCAGACGAGCTTGTTTCCTCCTTTCTCAAGATAACCATTTTGTTGAAGCGCATTGTACAGATGAGCAGCAGTTACCAAACCAGTGTCGTTCACCAGCCGAATGCCCTTCCATTGCAGCTGTATATGGAAGCAATACTTCCACATCCCGCACAACGATGGTGACATGCGCAGTATTTCGAAGTCTCGCCACACCCGTGTCTTCCTGCCAACAGGGTTCATCGTACCTTCAGTCAATATTTGCTTCATCTTATCATCCAAAGCCCATGCTTTGATCTCAGCCAAGATCTCGCTAACCTCAAGTTCATCCGCATCCGTACGCATGGCTGGCACAGGGTGCTGACTCATGAAATGCTGATGGTCCAGGATTGTTCTCCTAGCTGCTACAGCGTAGTCGCGCAGCTCTTCGTATGGTCGCTCGATCTTTGTCTTAAGTACATCATGCACATCCACATAGTTTTGGACGGCGAATAAGAACCACATGGGAGGCTCGATATCCCATTCTTGGAGTTCGCTAATGCCCTTTGTCAGCATATCATCGTTTGGCGTGTTGCTGAATTGAGTGAAAGCGCCCAGCGTGACGAGCATGTCCATGACCAAAGCACAGACTTGTTCGTATTGGCGCTCATCACTAATCTTGTCCCATTTGAGCGCAGGGTTGTAGGTGCCCAACCATGCAGGTCTTGTGACTGGAAAGGCTCTTTGCCCACCTCTGCTGCCAGTACGTATCCCTTGGAAATAGATCACCACAAGTCGGTACAGAAGCAAGTAGCTTTCTTGCACCTGTTCCCAAGCACTAATTGGCACGAAAAACTTGGAACTTCCGTGAGCATTGGGAGGTTGTTCGACGCCAGCCTGAATGCAGCACTCAACGAACCAGATGAATGGTATTGAATCATCGCCGTATTTGAGGAATGACTTAGGCTTCTTCAGTTTCCGGAATTCTTCCTCAGCTTTTTTGACCATCTCTATGGCGGTGTTGGTCGTCACTGCGGCAGTGGTCAGATCGAGGTCTCCTTCTGCATATTCTTCCCAGTACCCTCTGAGGTCGTCCCTCAGGACATCTATATCATCGAAGAAACAACTCATGGCAAGGATCCATTCATTGTCTGCGTCTAACGCTTCCATCTCATACTTCTTGCGCTGGACAGGTGCCGGTGTTTCAACAGTAGACACGTCTTCGAGCGCCTCATATGCTTCTTCGTCAATGTCTTGAATTTCAAGGTGGGCATATTTGTTGACCGGGACATCATCTGCCCCAGGCGTCGAGACCTGAACCTTCTCACTTCGTGACAGTTTGAACTTCTCCTTCTCGAGTTGTTGAAGCTTGGAGATTGGTACGAGCACTTGCAGAGCTTCCTTGAGTACTTCGATGAAATAGGCATGGCTAACGTTCTTCGACTTGTCTTCTTCTGTGATCTCCGGATCAAGTTCGTACCATTTCGCTGTACGGGACCGCTGGACAATGCAGTTCTTGAAGGTTTTGATGATGCCCAGCGGGATCAAGATGGTCTTCTCTTTGGATTCGACAATCGATTGTGCCAGCGGCACAATCTCGTGTGCTTTGATGACATATTTTTGCGGTGCTACAGTCGCGCTTGCTGAAGGGCCATTTTGGTTCACGTTATTGTCGGCGCCTGCTGCGGGCTTTTTCGCTTTGCCTTTCCGCTTCTTTGGCTTCTGCCCAGTCACGCCTCCCGAACCGGGCGAATAACCGCATCTCTCAGCTATCGAGCCAAGCCATTCGACAATTTTCTTGTGTCTTCTTTGTACTGCGTGTAAGTGGAAAACAGCGAGGACTGTAGCATGATGTAGCTGTCCAATCAAGGTAGACAAATCGGCAACTAAGAGATACCCATCGATTGTCCCAGGCTATAACTCGGTTCGCCTCCTTCCTAAGCAGGAGTGATTATGGCAGTCGACAAAGTGTGATCTATGTTAGATCGGCAACGGCAGACAGATGCGCTCAATATTTGATGTCACTGGCAGTGCTCAAAGGAGCTCCTGAAGCAGTTTAGCACGTTTGCTCCAACTCATCTGATGGGAATCCGGTTCCGACGAAGATGTGTCGAAGGACAGTATGGTGGCACCGCTGATGGGTACGAACACGTCTTCCGACCACCAAATAGCCAGGTTGCAACCCATACTTGGCAATACCACTCCATTACCTCCGAGAGGTCTCTGTTCCTACGGCACGATTACGAGTAGTTTGGTAGGTATTTACTGAGTCCTAAGATCACTTTACTACTAGTCCTTTACGTCCACACACCTATGTTCCTATCTAGTAAGGTGGTTGATACTACACATAAAATCCCAGTTTCGAAGTGGTCTTTTTCCTATTTTCTTTAAGTGATGGAAGCGGTTGCAACATCACCGATCAGCTTATGACGCAATCCGTTTAAGGGGTGTAAACAATCGTTAGGTAAGATAGAGAATGCGCTCTACAGTGGCAAGCGAAGTAGCAAAAGTAAGGTGTGCACGATCCTCTCGCATGCAACAGTACCGCTCGAGTCCATGCTACCATTCGGTATGGCGGGTACGGACGCAACGGTCCAAGACCATCAGACCATTCACCTCCAGCGCCTCTTCGCTATTCTCACCTCAGCGACCCAGATCAACACGCTCTACTACGCTCGCGGCAGGCAAAACAACGATGCTCAGGTGCGCACTCATGCCACGTTCTCGCTCGGCTTTCCCTGATTTTCAAGGCAGGCTTCTTCTTTTGCCCGAGCCTCCCATCAACTCGACCTGCTTCGAAGGCTCTGTGATACGCTCGTATGGCTGCTAGAGCCTCGGGTAACGGGATGGATTCCGTCGATGGTTTGCCTAGGTATACGTCCAATAATATTAATGATCCAGCTTGTCCAACGGCATCTTCCATATCAAACATATACTTGAGGAAGCCGTGATCATTGACCCAACACTACGAGAAATCATCGTCCATAGCTCGATCTTCAAGTTGTACACCCGGTGTGTTCTGTTGAGGCGCGTCATTCCCTGTCAGATTCAGATTACTCTTGCTCTTCAGACTGCCGTATCTGCCGGATGGTGGCCCTCTTCTGCCCGATCCGCCTGCAGCACTCATTCTCTTCAATGAACCGGCCGAAGATTCGTTTTGTAGATCACCGGGAGCTGAATATGCATTGGAGGAGCCCGTCTCATCGTCCATAGGTGGTTGGATGTGCGGACCTGGTCCTGATGTGAAAGCGCCAGGCATCGTGCCATCCTCGATTGCTCCGATGGGGTCAGCACTGGTGGGCGTGGGCGTCGAGTCGCGTTTCGAGGCGTCACTGTTGTGGATCGATTGGCCCGCAATCGAGTCTGGAGACGCAGCCTGAGCCGTGAGATTTGTCATGGCACTCAACTTTGGTGGGGGTATTTGAGATGTCCCGTGGTCGTTACCTGATTGTCTTGTCGAGACTGGAGAACTACCTGCACTTCCTGGCACTTCTAGGCTGCCCCTTTTGGCGCCGCTGACCATCCTGGCACCGTCAGGCCGAGGGCTTGCAACGACTGGGAAACGGCCCGGGCCACTACCGTCCGTAGACTTGTCTCGCCGGTGTCTGTTCGATGGAACAGGCGATTTGGCGCGCTGCCTCTCATTGTTGATCGCCCGGGCCCTTGCTTCCATTGCTGATCTCCGACTTGACTCATCGGTACTCGAGACTGCTCGCTGCCTCGCGGAATCTGCTCTTGATCCTCCAGAAGCGGCAGAGGATGCTTGTCGCTTCAGCTCGCCGAAGATGGCTTCTTTGTGATCGAAAAGGTCTCTGACCAGGCGGTATGGATGGCGTTCCTCCATAGTCAGAGCGTTCACAGTTCGTGGTCGAAGGATGCATGGTGCTAGCACCTGTGCTAGGCTTGCTACATAATTGTCATCTGCTGAGGTAAGGTCGATGAGTCGGGTGAAATGGGTCGTGATGGCATCGAGAGTTGCGATGTTGTTGAGTTTGAGTTGGCCGAGGGTGGTTTGGAGGACTTTGATTCTTGGCGCTGAATTGATAGGTTCTGATGAAATGGGGTTTGGTGTGGCATCTGAGGTGGTGTCGTAAATTGTCTTGATGATTTCATAGACTTGAGAGGTGACGAGTGAATCTGGAAGTATTAGCAGTGGCGTGAAAGCTGGGAACTTATTAGACCTTACCAGGGAGCTCGAGTAGGTACAGCTTCAGCACACTCGCAACGATGGGAACGTCATATCTCTCCAGCAACTCTTTAGGTATCGCGCCACCCTGGTTTATGGCGTTCCGCAAATGATGTGTCGCTGCGAGCGGTACATCCACAAGCCATATACTTCTTCTCGTGTCGTCTCCGTCAAGATCTGGGTAGTGATTGTCGAGGAAGGTCAACAGTGCGGTGATGATCAGCGGCACTCTCTTCTTGTCGGCCCTTGCTCGTTCTTCCAGGTCGACTCCAAAGACCTGGTAGTCAATGCTTCCGTAGTAATTCTCATATGGCGTGACCTTGGGTATGAAAGGGCCTGTCTTGTAGTTTTCGAGCAGATAGCGTAAGTCGCCTAGCGGGTTGATGGTCTCCTGGTAGAGCATCATGTGATCGACCTGGCTCTGGAAGGAAGGTATACTGTTGCTTATTGCGCCAGAGAAGTCGAGAATGACGGACCTTATGGCTTTCAATCTGTCTGTCTCGCAGCGCTCGAGGAACTTGAGGTGTGTCATCATGGTCTCTTCCAACTCACACCTCAGCAAGTCAAGTTTTATGACACTAGTTTTGTACCTCTCATCTGACTCCTTCGCCTCTCGCCTAAGTCGTTCGGGAGGAGTCTCATTGGGGTAGGGGTTGTTCAGCGGATTCCAAGCCTGCAGTGTCTCGGTCAGATTGGCTACCACGGGCGACTCGGCGATGTTGCCATCGAGCGAGGATACGGTGGAAGCTCGTCCTAAGCCCTTCTTCTTGTCAGGCACACCAGACACTTGGAAAGCCCTTGGCCGCCACTGGTACTTCATCTTGGAGCTGTTCGCAAAGGTGCTCCCGACATTGCCAATAAGTCTCAGAAACCCCCTGTCGACCAGGTCTTGACCAATATTCTCGGCGTACCCAATGTTCGAAGCGTTCATATGTTTCTGTATGTATTGCGTAATGTCTGAACCCGCTGATGTGTTCTCGTATACGCCCAGGATAGGCACTCTGGTCTGATCAAGTGGTATGGTCTGCAGCATATGGGCCAGCAGTCTCTTCAGCTGGTCAGGCGCATAGGTCTCGTCCCCAATCTCTACCGGGAGCTGCTCGGTTTCCTCCTGCACCACTATTGTAGGAGGCGGGCTCACATGCTTCGGACTGTCAACGGCTTTCTCCTTCCCTTTGTCCTGCGGATCCTGAAATGCGAACTTATTCTCTTCCTCTTGATCCTCCACCAGACGGCATTTGTTGTAGTAAGCTGCGCGTAGCTTCTTCACTGCCTCGGCCTGTCTGTCATGTGCCTTGATCTTCGACTGCAGGTCGTCCTGTGAGTTCTGCACTCGTTGGGCGTGGGCGTCGCACCATCGGGAGAAGGGGTTGACGACTAGTTCTCGAATGTTGCTCGCTATCTTCTGGTGATTCTTCGTGGCCTCGACCATCTCGCCGCGCACTCCTTCGTAGGCCTATTCTTGTCAGCTCATCTTTCCCGGTCTGCGTATCAGTGGCGCATCTTCTTACTTTCCTTGTCGAGGCTCCGTCATCCCTGGTGAACCCTCCATGCATGCGGTCTATTGTGGGCGCAATATCTCCTAGTCTTTCGCTGTACAGCTCCTCTGCTTCCGCTCGCATACTGGCTATGCTGAGTATTTGCTGGTTCTCGATGACGCCCTGCTGGAGTTTGGTGAAGAGGACGCCGAGACCACCGGCATAGTCGCTCGACCAGAACGAATCGACAAAGCTAGGCCCTCTGGCCTTCTTCGCCGGCGGCTGCGATGCCCCTGTCGTCATGCTTGCGCTGTGTGTGTGGGAGAGGGACCAGAGCCCGGGTCAACTGAACAGATGGAGTCGTCGCCAACTCTGCGGGAGTACAAACGGCTAGCTGAGTGTGACGGTCAGCGCAGTGACTTCCAGCTTCGTGAATTAGATGGCGTAAAAGGGTCGCTAATGAGAACGTCTATTGCAATGTTACTATAAGTAACTGAGATTAAGGTGTGTGAATGGGTCTGCAAGTGCACACAAGATCATCTGAAACAAGATTGCCCAGGTCGCTGCTGAGATGTCCTAATCAAACAAGTAATCCTGGCAGCTGGCCGCACTGCATGTGAACTTGAACCAGGTGTTTCGCAAGCCCAGCGGGGACAAGCTTTTGGGGAAGGTCCCAGGGGCTCAACTCACCCGCCCGATGGAGACGCTGTGCCAGATCGGGCTACCTTAGGGATCCTACCAACGAGGACGCAATATGACTTAAACCGGATCTATGCTGGAAAGATACCTTAGTATTGATAATTCGTCTCTATTGAGAACGCTGGCTGCACCCGCTCAGCTTGATCATCGTATTTCGTGAGATTCAGATACTAGGAAACATCGTTCTATCATAACAACTTTTGCCTCTCCCGACAACACATCATCACAACGTCGTCTTCCTCATTCGAGCTGGAAAAGTGTCGAAGAACTTGGTCTCAGCTTTGTTGCGATGGGGTGACTGCGGCGGTTCGCGAGGCACTTGGTCCTGCGTTGCGCCAGTGTCGGCTAGTCACTCGTCTTTCAGACCAAGATCTTCCTCAGCGGGTACCACACGGATGGTGTTGGTGTGACCCATGCCACCTCTCCATCCTTGCACACAAACCACTGACTCGCCCTTCTTCAGGACTCCCAGCTTGATGGCCTGTGCAATACCCCACTTAAGTCGCTTGTCCACATCTTGTTGCCAGTCTACTCCTCTAAAGTCTGGCTTTGGCTCGGGGAAGCAGAATGGATATACACCGCGGTACAGGTGAGCATATCTCGAAGCGGTTGCGTTTCTCGTGATCATGATGATCGGGCACACTGGTCGGTACTTGGACAGGATACGGGCTGTGCTACCGCTAAACAAATTTGTCAGTGTCTTGCCTAACGATCAGATTACGAACGTACCTTGTGGTCAGTGTGATGATGGCTCCGGCGTTCAGTTCCATGCTTGCACCGACAGCGGAAACAGCGATTGACTCGCTGGTCTCGATCGGTCGTCGCATACACGTCCTTAGCTCATCGAACACGTTGGCATAGGGAATGGCAACCTCAGCAAGTAAGCAGGTCTCGTGCATCATGCTGACGGCTTCTGCGGGGTAGTTGCCCTTTGCCGTCTCGCCGGACAGCATCACGCAGTCGGCGCCATCCAGAACAGCGTTGGCAACATCAGACACTTCGGCACGAGTGGGTCGTGGATTCGAGGTCATGGATTCCAGCATCTGAGTAGCGACAATGACCGGTTTGCCGGCCATGTTGCACTTGGCAATCATCATTTTTTGCGCGATGAAGACCTTCGCGGCAGGAATCTCAATACCGAGATCGCCTCGAGCGACCATGACACCATCGGTCTCCCTGAGAATCTCGTCAAAGTTGTTCATGCCCTGCTGGTTCTCGATCTTGGCAATGATCTGAATGTCCTTGCCTTCCTCGCCGAGGACGCTTCGAATGTGCTTGATGTCGTCGCCACGTCGGATGAAAGAGGCAAAGACCATGTCAACCTTGTTCTTGACACCGAATTGGAGATCGGCCTGGTCCTTCTCGGACAGCGCTGGTAGATCAACGTCTGTGCCTGGAAGGTTGACACCCTTTCTCGAAGAAATCTGACCATTGTTCAGACACTTGGCTCGGATCGTCTTGTCATCCTTGATCTCGAGGACCTCGAAGGACAGAATGCCATCGTCGACATAGATCAGCTTGCCAGCACTGATGACCTTGGTAATGTTCTTGTAGTCCAGATATCTAATTTTGTCAGCCTAGTTCTCGCGCGTAGTGTTTTCTCTCTCTTACAAGTTCTTGTCAGACGAGGCGGTCGCGTATTGGTCGTCAGTAGTGATGTTTAGCTCCTGGCCGGCTTTGATCGGAATGTCGACGTCGCCCTCGGTGTTACCAGTTCTGATCTCTGGTCCTTTCTATCTTCTCGTCAGCCATTGTCTCATGTGCCTCTCTTAGCATTCGTGCTTACTGTGTCGAGTGCAATGGCGACAGGCCGCCCCGGCATATCTTTGGCTGACTGGCGAGCATTGTCGATGACGGATTGGTGGTACTATTCGCGTTAACCTCGTATCCCTTGTCTACATGGTGTTGACCTTACCTCGTAGGAACCGTGAGAAAAGTTCATTCGGACCATGTTCAGACCGGCTGCCTGGTGTTAGCACTCTGGTCGAAGGCGCACCCGGGCGTGGGCCTACCTTTTCTCAGCATGGTGATCTTCTCAGCACTGTTCGTCTTGGGACCTGCTCCAAGTTAGGGTTGACAGTCGCACACAGATGCTCGGTGCTTTCTGCTGACCGATTGTGCCAATGATGCTGGTCCGGCGGTAGTTTCGCTTGGGAGCATAATCAATGTTCAGGCTCGAGTGCCACTCCATCTTGGTTCGGTTGTTAAGGTGGTCCAAGGCGTCGCCCATGATGCCTTTGAGCTAGCTGAGGTCTCTTTCTACTGCTGTAGGAATATTCTGGTAGGACGAGAGACGCGAGGGTGGTGAAGCGGTCAGCAATAGAGCTAGAGGATATAGACTGAAGCAACACTAGTGAGCGACGTGGAAAACAGCGACGATTGGATTCCCCTACCTCTATAGACGTCACGCAACTTCTAGTAGGAGAGATAGACAGCACGTTGGCAAGCAATAGCAGGCGAGTGGAGAGGCTTTGCTGAAAAAAGTGTCTGTTGAGAACTTGGTGGATGTTGTCAACAATGATTAAGGTCAATTTCACGGCCTTAGCAGTAGCAAAAGGTCACACCTGCGTCACCTAAACCGGTGCTGATAAGATGGAGCACTAGGTACTAGATACCGCAGTAAACTAGTTGCAAGCTCACAGCTCAAGTTACACGCATTTGTCCTGTGCTATAACGGGCATCTACTAGTGAGTACAACGAGCACTGAGCTCGCTCACCGAAACTCCACCACTCCGCTGCGCTTGTCTTGAGAGCTTTCGTCTTTTCCCACTGCCTTTCAGGCAATCACCCTCGCTCCGACATGAGGATCCTACGCACCAATGTGGCATCCGTAAGACCTCTGAGGCTTGCAGCGGAGTCCGTCGCATTTGTTCTGTCCAAACAGTTGGGAAGCAAGGAGGGGCACGCTGAGGACGCTGCCCGGAAGCATGAGTTTGCGCTAAGATAAGATGCCTCATTCGGCGGCTTACTCGGCCCTTCGGGCTCCATCAGCCACGCTCAGGCGAGCGCTCAGGGCAGCCGCAGGCTACGATCGCCGCCCGCAAATGATTGGCCCACGTTGACAGTCGACCGTTGTTCACATGTGCTGAGACCGTAGCGCTACTGTCCGACACACGACACCTCATTGATGCTGCCTGCGCCCACGAGACTGTATCTGCGACACCGATATCTGCGCATTCAACGGTCAATATGGTGGTATGTTTGCCGAATGAAGAAGCAACCTGAAGCTGTGCATTACTGATCAGTCCGCAGTTAGGACGAATCACCCACTACGCCTTCGACGCCGTGTTGATCTCTGCCTTCCTCGCTGGCGTGAGAAGGAGCACCGGCCTCACGTATGTACTTCTCTAAGCATATGCGCGCTCTTCAGCCCATGCTCCCTCTATCCATCCGAAGATGTTGACGTTCGGCCGCTGATGCCAGACTGACTGACGCAACAGTCCAACTAGCTTGAAATCGAGCACCTTCGGCGACAACAACAAAGACGTGCAGTCATGGGTCGACCGCTACTTGGGCGTCGGTGAATGGGTGATGGACCAGTCAGTGGCGGTGATGGGCGCCAGCGGTTACTTTGAACGCAAAAGATGATGCGCAAGCATAAGCATTGATTCAACGGTTGTACATGATTGGGCGGCGTTGGGCAACGAACAGCTTGTGGTTGGTTACATGCCGCTTTTTGAAAGAGGGCGAGAAACACGGATACGACTGAAGCCACGGGATCGGATTCAGCGCATTGAAGGTGAAGGGCAGAAGCTATGGACGCTCAAAAACCATGACAATAACACATAAGACGTCTCTAGTCGGGTGACAGGATTGTACTCAAGATGCATGAGCACCCGCCGAATTTCTGATATGCCGTCGAGCAAGTTTAGCAACGCACCTTGTCTTATGGGGCCAATCTCAGGTTGTTTTTAGTGAGCTTTCGTCGTTACCAGCAAAAGCTCCTCTCAAAAGACAAGCGTCCTTTTCCTACCACGGTAATTGACCATATTGATGTCACGCCTCTGAAGACCCTCTACTCGCCGGCCCTCTTCCGAACGGGCCCGCTCTCAGTAGTTCATCGACATCTATCCTCTTGTAGAAAGAGATATGCCCAAAAGGCAACCAGTACTGTGCCATCAGATCTGGACTGATCAAGAACAGCTGACTAGGAATAAACTCGTCTTCACACTTGGTTAGCACATCGATTCCACTTGCCCAGAGAAACAGGCGTACTCACCATCTCGGAACCCTCTAGCAGCAACATGTCCCCGACTTCTCACCACTCTTGCGCCCCTGAACGGCGGTTCATGCGCGATCCTTATTGTTCCGTCAGGCCCAATATCATCCGCAATAAAGGTATGCTCGCCTCTCGGCACGTTCACATCCCCCGTAATCTTGATCGCCTCGATCGCCCCCTTATGAACACTTCCATTCGGATCCTCGACATTTGGAGCGACGCTTCCGGGCGCGGGAAATCGCGCATGAATGCCGTCAATAGTATGTCTGGTATGTAGCTGCCCCGCAGCCCCATCCTCGCTTCCATAGGCGTGGTCCATATCCGCCTCATCCTCCTCGTCCATGAATTGTCGTTCCCTCAACGCAGCAAGCACAGCAGAAATGTAGTTCCTCCGTCTTGCGCCACCCCCATCATCGTCGCCACCGTCATTGTCTGCGCCTAGGGAATGCCTCTGATGCCTCGGTGCTTGTTCCGTTTGGAGGACCAGCAGAAACTCACATCCGTGGGTCGCATAGTCGCCGATGTAGAGGCCTTGGTACGGCTTTTGCGGTGTGGGCGTGTACAGCGCAGGATCAAGCGTCGACCACGTGCTCACTTCCTCGCCTATGCGTACGCCAAGGTTGAGCATGCCCTGCGTGAAGTGGCTCCAGGTACGCAGCCTGAAAGTCGTTTTGCTAATCTCAGCCAAGGTAGAAGGCTTATGGCCTTTGGACATGAAGCTGTTGCTGCTATTGTTCCCAGCCGAGCTGCGTGTGCGTGGCATACCGGGTATTGTGCGAGGGGGCCAGACGGCAACATTGGGTATGTTCGCCGTTGAGGTTGGGAGATCTTTGGACAGCATGAGAGAAGCGTTGATTCTCTGCTCAGGCCTACCGACGTGCATTCGAACTTCAGAGCTTGGATCCCATGACCGGGACGCGCTGTGACTTGAGTGGAACAGATCATTGTATGTCAGGCTTAGTACGGGGTCGTCTGTGCTCACGTACACCCGGGGATCGACGTGGTGGATGATCACGCTCGGCTTGACAACCCATGTCTGTGGTTGTGCTGCCGGGCGCTCAGCTGCCAGTCGGTAGCCTGAGATTGTGCCAGTCGTTGAGTCGAACTTGGCGACAATGAGTTTGCCGTTGTAGGCTTCGTCACTGAACCAGATACGTTGGCGGGGCAAGAACCAGTAGGGGTGTTGGGAGAGATAAAGTTCCCGGTAAGACTGGGCAGGCAAAGGCGTGCTTGGGACGTCGTGATCAGGTAGGCTTGCTCTTAGCAATGGCAGCCAAAGTTGCTCATCTTCGACGTGAGCCTTGAATTTGTGGCACGTGCGGTACACTGATTGCAAATGCTGGACGTCGAGGAAGGAAAGGATGTACTGCACGATCTCTGGCGGTAGCTTGAATATCGCAGCGGGTGAAGGGTGAGTCGGCTGGTGCGGACCGTAGTCCGTTTCCACTTTACTGTCCATCGAAGAAGATGAAAGCTCAGGCAAAGGTCGGCTAGTATCTGGCGACCCCGACGATGAGGCCCAGTCGAAGAAGCCCATGTTGTAGCATAGCTGTATGGTCAGGACATTAGATGGTCAAGCGAAGGCACTGATGATCTTATTCACCTTGATCGACTGGTTGAACCGCTGCGTGCACGATAGGCAGTGGTGGTATTGATGGGTATACTGTAATGCCGTCATACCTGGGGACATATCAACTAATTACTAGTAGGCCGCGAGGTCTCCATCGACCGAAGCCACTACGCTACAGTAGTACCTACTACTCGCAGTCACCCCTGCAGCGATTCAATTCCACATCACACGAACGCCTCAATATAGAGTCAACAACACTACGCTTAACGGTCATTCTGATCCATTCCCTCTGCCTAGATCACAGGAGCTATTTGTGGAATGCCAGTAACATAAGCCCTAGAAGTCCTAGCCAAGAGACTGTCGGCAACAGGAGCAAGATGGATGTGGGAAAGGTCTGTCTCACACTGTATGCGAGCATGCGTCAACGCAAAAGCCTCACAACCTTTGTGGTATTGTGGCTATCTAGTAGAGTTCGTCGTTTGCCCGTGACTTAGGACTCTGTCGGGACTTTTGTCGCAGAGGTGAAACACGGAGCATACTTTTGCGCAAGGCAACCACCGTTCTAGACCCACTCGTGACTCGTTGGATGCATATACTTATGCCATACGTATATCTCCCTTCCAGATTGCTTCTGATAGTCACTTAGCACCACGTATTCGCTGTACATTCGAATAGAAACAGAGCTCTGCAATGGCCTCAACAAGAATGCCGGCGCCTTATGCGCTGTTGCATACCCTCTCGAACAAGCCACCAGCGACCTGTCGAGCCGAAATGATCGATTTCGAACAAGCTGGAATACAAGAGTACAAAGACAGGTTTGCCATGCTCATCCACGACCTCCTCTCTTCGGCTGAGTGTGAAGAGCTCCTTGAAGCTGCGTTGGGTTCATCTGGCTACCAATGGGAAGAGGCAATGGTCAATGTCGGCCTTGGCATGCAGAAACGTATGAAGGAGGTTCGGGACTGTGGCCGCATCATCTGGGACACGCCTGAAGTGGTCGAGAAACTTCTGAATCGCATCAAACCTTATCTGCCGCCATCTGTCCTGTCTCTCAAGGATTCCACTCACATCGCAGGCGCTGGACCAATAGTACGGCAAGAGATGTGGGAGATTACACGGCTCAACGAGCGACTGCGTTTCTTGAAGTACACCAAAGGGATGTATTTCCGAGAGTATTGCGATGGGAGTTATGTAACTCCAGGGGGTGACGAAATCAGCTTTTTGACAAAGCATATTTATCTGAACACAAAAGGGGGGCCGGGGCTCGAGGCCGATGATTGTCTTAGAAACCATCAAAAGTCTCTGAAGGGCGGTGCAACTCGCTTCTTCGGCTTCAAAAACAACGTCGACGTGAATCCAGCGACAGGGGCGTGTCTAGTGTTCCAACACAAAGGTTTGTACCACAGTGGGGAGGAAGTCGAAGAAGGGACCAAGTATACTGTCCGGACGGACATCATGTACAAGAAGGCGGAGCAGAAATAGCGCTTGTCGGTGGCGGTCATGCGGTAACGAGTCCTGTTCAACCTTTTCCGGGCGGTGGGTCGTTCTTCCAAAAGTCTCTTTCGAGCTGTTTCGTGTCGAAGGTCTTGACTTCGTGTTCTGCAGGGGCGTCGGGAACGAAGAACTTGCCCAAGGTCTCTCCGAAAGCCTCAACAAGTTTCTTCTGGCGTTCGAGTCTTCCTTCGTTTAACGTAGTAGTGTATTTGAAGAAATCGTCTGCATGGGTCTGCGCGATCTTTGTCTCTTCTAGAATAGCTCTGGCAGCAACCTCTCGTTCATGAGGAGGCAGCTCTTGTAGTGGGACTTTCAGACCTTTAGCCAGGTTCGGGGGCAAGTTGATCTCTTCTATGGTAGGCGCAGGTCTGGTGGGATTGAAGACAGACGTCAGTGGAGGAATGGGCTTTCCTTGGGCTTTTGCATCGTCGACAGCTGCCTCGTAGTCCATCATCCGATGATAGAGCTTGTCTGCGTGCATCTGTATAGCTTCGTCGTCTTCGACAGCGCTGTCGGGGCTTGCCTGATAGCCCAGGGCTTGCAGGAACTTTGCCTGCAGCTGAAAGCAGCGGTTGAATGCCTTTGTCTCTCGATTGCACAGAGTCATTCTGGCTCTCAGCTTGTTCAACGTGTCTCCTTCTCGGAAGCAGTTCCTTTTCAACTCTTCCTCGAATGCGCAGTTCTCTAGGGCTGCCTGTGTCAGAGTCGCCTTTCTGTCCTTTTTCGCATCGACTACTCGCTGAGCTGGATTTGTGCTTGCGTCAGGCATTTCTGATGGTGGAACGTAGGTCTTCCACAGGTCCTTGTAGCGGCCATCTTGAAACAGCGATTCTTTTGGCAGTGGTCGCTCCTCAGGTGGCAGCTCTGCCCTAGTCTTCACAGGCGCCTTGTCCTCTACAGCATGTGCCTCGTTTTGTGCAGGCTTCTCTGAGGTGGCATATGGCCTGGGTTGCTGCGAGTCAAGAAACTGTTTGAGGTCACTGTCAAGCGACTTGGTAGGGTCTTCGGCCGTCTTCTTGCCGCCCCAGAACCAGCTCATCGTGACGAAAATTATCTATGTTGCTGCCTACCAGGGCTAACAAGTGAAACCACGCATTGGAGTAGCACTTCTGATGGTCCTTGCCGAAGCAGTGACTGTCACCGGCCTCGATTGTTTCAAAGCTCACGGGAAATCCCGCTAAGCAATAACTCCGCACGCAGTGGATACTCACGACGCCGACGCGTTAATCGACCTCCGACGCGTCGACAGTGTGTGAATCTGATCGAGGGCATCATTGAGGGGCATTTCGCAAACAGTGAATCGTCCTCTGACTGATGTGGCTGCAGTGGAGACAATATGGCAGCCGATGCCAGGAATGACCGTCAGCTTATGCGACAACGAGGGAGTGGTACAAGAGAAATCGAAAATGCTGAACTCGGCTTCGACTTCAATGCTGGTTCGTGGCAAGAGCGACAGCTCATGCGCCAACGTGGTGCTGGCAACAGGCAGATAAATAACATAGACTTCGGCTTCGCTTTTGCTACACCAAGCACCACTAAAGGTCGAACATCTCAGACACCAAGCAGAACACCTATCACAGCAACTCGCAGGCCAGCACATCCCAGAACGACGCCTACTCCGGCAGAGCAGGAAGTCGTCCAGCAGAATATACCCAGCACGCGCTCGATCAGAAGCCGCCAAACTCCAGATGCCCCCGTATACCAATCTAGCGGGCAACCACAGAGGAAGAGGAGAAGATTGAGCGAAATTTCGAACTTGACAGGGCCTAGGAGCGATGGTCGACAGTATGTCTCAACCAGCAACACCAGCGTCGAAGAAGAAGTGCAGCCAGGACCAGACGCATCTCTCCCGGCCCAAGGAGACCATATACTGGGGTCCGACAATCGAGATGAGCAGGGCGTTGTGCCTACCTCGCCTGTCTCCATCCCAGACAATGCATTCACTACCCGAAGTAGTGCAGACAAGGAAAATGAGCACAGCGACCTCAGCGTTGCCAAGGCCGCTACGAAGAAGCGAAAGAGGAAGTCTATTGGACAGCAAAGTCTGTTCAAGAAGAAGCGAAGTTCTGGCTCCCTCAGGCCGCACCTGCCTACCCCCCCTCAGACACAAGAAGAGACCCTGCCCGAAGAGGGGACTGTTTATGAAGGAGCTACCATGCCTGTAGAAGAGCCACGGCGTAGCAGTCAGTCAGCACGTCCCCAACGCAGGTGGAGTATTGCAAGCAGTGAGCCACCACAAGGCATTCTCCCGACTCTCTCACCTGCAAAGCAGATAACGCAACAGCCAGAAGCCACATTTAGGGAGACCCCAGGCTTGGCTCAGTCGAGACGGCGGAAGAAACGCAAGTCCATTGTACGAGGCAAGACCAAGAGGCGCTCATCTGGCACCGTTACCTCGACACCATCGCAGATAGCAGGAAGCATTGAAGGGAACGATGAGCTAGAACATGACGAGGAGCAAGAAGAAGAGGGAGAAGAGCCTAACGAGCTCTCTTTCAATTTCGAGACTGGTGCGCAGTCTGACCATGAGCCCGAAAACGAACAACTTCGGCTAGGACAAAGGGCCGCCAAAACTTCAACGAGATCTCGGAGGTTCACGTCAGAAGGACCGCAGCAGATCAATCCTGGTGACGACGACGAAGCAGACGATACATTCCTTCCAGATGAGGCAACGCCCGGCCCAACGCCAGCCCCGAGGCGTGCAAAGCAGAAACAGCAACAAAAGACATCACGCAGACGGGCGCGGAACACTGTCGCAGCATCCCGACCCACAGGCGTGCAGAAACGACCACAGAAATCCACCTTCCCAATCCTGACCCACCGCATGACCAATCTCCACGCCCTCCCAACCATAACCGAAGTGCCAGAAGAAGATCAACAAGACTCAGACATAGATGAACTTGCCCTCCCCACATCTCAAGCAATAACAGCACGCACCACGCCCAACGCAGTCGACGTCCTAGCTCAAGTCTGCCGCGAAGCCATCGACGGCTCAATCTCCGACGTTAAGACACAAAATCAGAGTCTTCCCCCCGCAGACCTGAACCGCCGTCTCACGGCACTCGAATCTTTCCGCTCGACCCTCGACACTCGACTATTCGACCTCAGCCAGTCCCTCGACCAACGACTCACCATGGAGGCCCGCCTGCGCAAAGTGCGACGCGAGAAAGCAGAGCTCCAGAGTCGGTGGCTTGAGATCCGGCGGCAGAGGGACCAGTTGGATCTCAGGAAAGACGTGGTTAGAAGAACGCATTGGGAAGGTGAAGTGCTCAACAGGAGGAAGTTCGAGGCCAGTCAGGCTGCGTTCGCGGCTGAAGGCGCCATTGGTCAGGAGAGTGGGCAGTGTGACGAGCTTGAATTCAGGCTCAGGCAGGTCGCGGGCGACGTTAGTTCTGTAGACGGGGGCGGCGTGTTGCAGACGCTGAAGACGTTCAATGCGCAGCTCGAGAGGTTGGCTGGTGCGCTCGGGTAGACCTGGAAGAGGCCGTCGTTGAAGGATTCAGAATGACTATTGTGTACGTGACCATGGCTGGACGAACTTATTCTTTCATCATGAGGCGGGGTCACGCTTTTGTAGTGTACCAAAACGTGCTCAGCGGGACCGAAGGGGGTCAATAAACTCGCCCTGCTTCGATTTGTGGACCCGGCTGGTTCCACTACATGCATGTCTTCATGAACAATTAGCTTTCTAGGCTTCGGTGGACTAATCTACAAGTCTATCTTGCTTCCTGCATATGCAGCTAATAACAGCCGTACAAAGACCCTCACATCGGGGCTAAAGATCCTCGTGCGTGTGTACTCCATTACGTCTTTGGCTGGAATATCAGGTACAATCGCGAGTGGCAGTGTGCTAGCACTTGCTACGGCAGCTGGTTGCCTCTACGCCCCTTTTTTCACCAGAAGACAATGCATCTGATCCTCGATGACGGGATGTCGTTGGCGTTCGTGCTGTCTGCAACGCACGCCGCGTCTTTCGGTCTAGCTGCGACACCTCCTCGTTGCCGAATGGTCTGCTGCGCGTTACGATCCCGGGTTGTGCTTTGCTCACATTCGCTTGATGATGTCGTTCGTCACTTGCTCGGTAGTCGCCGACCCTCCCAGGTCAGGCGTGACCAGCTTGCCTTCAGCCAAATTCGCGTCAACCGCCTTGTAGATGACCTCGGCGGCTTCCGGCAGGTCCATGAACTCAAGCATGACACCGACACTCCTGATGGTTGCGATCGGGTTCGCGATGCCCTTGCCCTCGATGTCAGGAGCAGATCCATGGCACGGCTCGCCGATGATGATGCCCTCGCCCACGTTGGCAGATGGTACGAGTCCCAGACTGCCGACCAGTGCGGCCGAGCCGTCTGACAGCAAGTCGCCGTATAGGTTCGGCGCAACGATTACATCGTAGTACTCTGGTTGCAAAAACAGCTTGTAGACCATGCTGTCGACGATCTGCTCTTCGATCTTCAGTGCGTTGAAATGCGGCTGCGCCAGGGCCTCTCTGGCCGTGCTTCTGAACAGGCCATCTGTCTGGCTCAGCACGTTGCTCTTGTGCGTGATGGTCACCATGCCCTGCTTCGTGTGTGAGGTTCCGCTCCCGCTTGCCTGACGCATCTTGTCGCGTCGGAGCGCGATTTGTCCTGCGATGTCCGCTATACGCCATGAGGCCTTGCTGCTTATTCGCTTGATCGCTTCGGCGATCTGAGCTTTGCCGGTCGGGTCGCTGGGGTCGGGGTACGTCTTCTCTTCCTTGACATAGAGATCCTCTGTGTTCTCGCGAACAATGACAAGATCAATGGGCGTCTTTGTGGGCGAGTCGAACGCGGGGCTGAGGACTGTCTTGCAGGGGCGGACGTTGGCGTAGAGGCCGAGGCGTTTGCGCATGGCGACGATGGGGGAGGAGTAGCCTGCCACTTTGGTTGTTGGGGAGCTGACTGCTCCGAACAGTGCACCGTCACATTCTTGCTTGAGGGTGTCTACTGTCTTGTCGGGTAGAGCAGCTCCAGTGCGCTTGAAGCACTCGAAACCGGCGTCTAGGTCGACGTAGGAGAAGCTAAGGCCGAGCGAGGAGGGCAGGGCGTCGAGGATCTTCTTGCCAGCGGGGATGACCTCGCGACCAATGCCATCTCCAGGGATGAGACCTATCCTCAATGATCTAGCTGCCATGTTTGCTGCTGCTGAAGCTTATCAGAAGCTCAAGACGTTCAACGTACTCGCGACGGACCTTGAGCCCAAAAAGTTATGCCGACATCGCCGTAGTGTCATGTTGCCTGAGGCATCACAGATCTGGAATATCTTCGGTTGGTGACTTGCAAGGTCGCTTGTCAAGCGCACCTTCCCATTCATTGCACGTACCACCACACCATCCTTGAGACTGCGTGACTTTCTTAAGACAGGCTAAGGTCAATTAATCTGTACAACTGAAACGTTGCTGCAATATGGCTGAGCCAATACCCTCCGCCAACGATAATGAAGAGGTCCAGCAACCGACTAATGCTGAAGACCGCAAAGCCGCGGCAGCCCTCGATGCGCTCAATGCCAATGACATGAGCCAGGAGAATGGGGAGTCTCAAGGCACAAAGCAGCCGAGCGATACCCACCAGGATGCTCTCATGAAAGCTATGGGAAGGCTGGAAGCTGCCGCAGGCACAGGAAGCAAGGCTACAAGCAAGAAGGCCGATGAGAAGAAAGAAGACGTGAAGAAGGAGACAGAAGTAAAGAAGAAGGTCAAGGTATCCCAAGAAGATGTACAGTTTCTGGTGGGAGAATTAGATTTGTCCAAGACGAAAGCTACCGACTTGTTGAAGGCACATGACGGGAGTCTCGACAAATCTGTGAAGAGCTTCGTTATGCCGGCTGTCAAAGCATGAAAAGGGTGTTTGGTGCGTTCTTGTCCAGCAAGTTCGCTGGACTAAACACTAAGAAGAGCTCTTGAAGCAGAAAGACACAGTAATAGGCCCATCCAAATATCTCACTTCAATGAGTCACATGGCAGTCACAAAGCACTGCATTGGGTAAACTGCTCTGCATGGCCGTTTTCAAGATCAACTGGACTGATGGGATGAGGTCTCAGCCTTTGAATCCATGCGTATTGTCCAGGAGAATCGATCATACCTACCTAGATATTGTTCAGGAAATGTCCAGTAGGGCGTTGGGTCTGGCCTTGGCTGGCCCTGACAGCCTGGGCAAGCCTCATTGCTGAGTAGTGCGCCGCGCTATGGCTCCTCGGTGCCTACATGGAATCGTACAGCTCATTGCACCATGAGAAGGCTGAATGACAAGCAGGTGTGAAGATAGTGGGACTGGTCAGTGTGACAAGATCTTGGCAGTATTATGATGGACTTCTCCAGATGTGCTGGGGAACTTGCTATCGTTCTTTTCCCAGGTCGAGCTATAGGACTGATCCAACCGAAAAGTTGGTTGCTCCGAATTGATGACCCTTGCCAAATTGTAAGACCGAGGACCGTAGTGGGATGTCCAAGCTTCTGATGCTCTCCCTAGGCACAGTACGCAGGCGTGCTTCATGGGATGTGCGAACAATGCAAGCTCGGACCAAACCGCGCCCAGCCTCGCTTGAGTTTCTTCACGATGTTCCATAGGCCGGCTTGGCAGGTCTTGGCAACTGAGATAGCGAGCAGTTCTGGCCAATGCCTTGCTTCACAAGCACTGAGGTCCCCTGCCTTGAGCGCATCAAGCTCCATTCCACCATCGCTTGGCAACCTCCCCAAGACCTTGAGCCCCGCAGGTAACCGCAGGATCTTGCACGATCCCTCTCAAGTGCGTGGCTTCAACCTCATGGATAGGAATTAGACGAACAGCAGCGCAAGATGGTAGGATGCATTTAGCCGTGCCTGTGGATAGCTCTGAGACTGCAAGAAAGAGCGCCTCCAATACAAGGCGCTCATACTGTACCTGATCCTCGAGGAAAGCTGATCGACACTGCCCCGCCTCGGCAAGAACCCTAGCATCCTCCGAGGACTAACCAGGAAAGTGACTTCATCTGCTCCGGACAACTGCATGTCAAATGTAACAATGCTTTGCACCTGCTTCATTGAGTATCGAAGCAAGAACAACTCTCCACCATAGCTTGATGCCTGCCTCAAAAGAAGAAGAAGGTGAGCTCTGACATGGGACGAAGCTGTCAGGTCATACGCTTTCTACGAGCTACTGCGGAGACACTGCTTATTCGGGAAGTTCGACGTGAGGCCCAAGCATGAAAGTTTCGAGCGTCGCGAACCTGAGGAGGAAGGTGTCATGGCCCCGAGCTCGCGTGTACAAGTAGTAGTGCTCCAGACGTTCTTCCTTGGGAATGAGTTCCTACTTCATCCCAGACACAATCCTATGAGACTGTTTATCCCTAGCTAAGGAAGCAAGATGAGATCCATCAGTCGAACCGTGGCGGCGGCAGTGCTGATTTCTCTGCCTCTGATCAATGCCATTACACCAGAATCTATGCTAACTGCTCCTCGACGTGGAGCTGCAGTCGCCAACCCATCAGGTGTAAGAGATTAATCATAGTCTGCAGGACATTGGTTGACCTGATCTACAGGAATTTGCGGTCTATAGCAAGACGAACTCTTCTTTCGAGACTGGAGAAGTGACGACAGTCTGGGAGCAGCTCAATCTTACCTCTGGGGAGATCTCAACTTGGAGCACAGACTCTAACATATCCGAGTTCGTCTTCGTTGGTCCCAGCGATACGAGCATTCTATACATCAATGCTACGAACGATGAAGGGGATGGAGGCGTCTCATTGTACACGGCCGATGCTGCTGACCTCTCGACAGCCACTCTGGTGGCATCACTGCCGGCTCCCTACTCTGGCCTGAAAGCTGTTACTACCGAGTCAGGCAACATCCACTTCCTCATGTACGCCATGGCATATCCCAACGGCACCGCATACAACGCGGACACGGCCGAAACACCAGCAAGCACTGCAAGAATCTATACAGACATCTATGTCAGACACTGGGATTACTGGTTGTCGGCGGAGCGCAATGCTGTTTTTGGAGGTGTCCTTAGCTCGAGTGACAGCGGCTATTCTTTGGAAGGCGAGCTCACGAACTACGTTACGGGACTGTGCCATGCTACCTGCGCCGAATCTCCTGTGCAACCATTTGGTAGCTCAGGAGACTACGATATTTCACCTGATGGCAGCCAAGTCATTTTCCTAACCAAGAACATTGATCTGCCCCTTGCCAACTACACCAGCAGCCAGATCTACTTGGTACCGTTTGACGGCACTGTCAACGATTCTGTTCCAATCAATCCCATTGGTGCAACCCCTGGTGCGGAGGGTGCGTCTTCAGCACCAACCTTTTCCAAGGATGGTTCGAAGATTGCTTACTTCCAGATGAATGGCATCGACTACGAGTCAGACAGAAACATAATCTACATTGCAAGCCCGGATACCGAGAACCCCAACATCACCGCAATCGCCAGCGAATGGGACAGGTCACCGGACGCTCTGGCTTGGTCCAACGATGACAGTGTTCTGTACGTCGCGGCTCCTGACCTCGGCCGTGAGCGCGTCTTTCCAGTTCCAATCGATGCAGCTGCAGGCTTCGTGCCCACGAACATCACAAACGAAGGTGTGACAGCTGCTATGCAAGTCCTGCCGAACGACGAACTCCTGGTTTCCGATTCCAAGATCTGGTCCAGCAGAGACATCTACACGGTGACCTCCAAAGGGACAGTAACAAATATGTACCTCCAAGCCAATCTTGTCGACGAAGCGCTTTCTGGTCTTGGTCCACAAGACGTCTCAGAGTTCTACTACTCCACCAACTCCAGTGAGATCGACCAACAATCCTGGATTGTCTACCCTTCCAACTTCTCCAAGGACCAAACCTATCCCCTCGCCTTCATCGTCCATGGCGGACCCCAAGGCGCTCACTTTAACTCTTGGAGTACTAGATGGAACCTCAAGGTCTGGGCCGATCAAGGCTACGTCGTGATCGCGCCAAATCCCACCGCCTCCACTGGCTGGGGCCAAAATCTCACCGATGCCGTCTCGAGGCACTGGGGCGATTACCCATACTGGGATCTCGTACACGCCTGGGACTACGTCAACACCTCGCTTCCTTACGTCGACACTGTCCGCGGCGTAGCAGCAGGCGCGTCTTTCGGTGGCTATATGATGAACTGGATCCAGGGCCATCCCCTCGGCCGCCGTTTCAACGCTCTCGTTACCCACGACGGTGTGACGAACAGTTTGTCTGATTATGCTTCTGAAGAGCTCTGGTTCATTAACCATGACAACGGTGGCATCTTCACATCACCCAACACCACGTCGCCGTACTACAGGTGGAACCCAATACTCTATTATGAGAACTGGGCGACGCCGCACTTCGTCGTCCACAACAGCCTCGATTACCGACTGCCCGTGAGCGAGGGCATCATGTTGTTTAATATGCTGCAAGTCAAGGGTGTGCCGAGCAAGTTCCTCAATTTTCCAGACGAGAATCATTGGGTGCTGAATAGGGACAACTCACTTGTGTGGCATACTGAGATCTTCAAGTGGATTAACTACTACTCCGGCGTCAGCGATGCAAACAGTCCTTACTAGGGAATCGGTGCGTCTACTGCGGAGCAGCGGTGGTAACTGGTATTGGAAGTTATGGCCCTGACAACATCTACCGTGTCTAGAGCCATCACTCGAGTCAAAGGCACAGCATACATACAAGTCGGATTTGTGTCAGAGTGCACTGGCCTTGGCTGGACCTAACAGTGACATTGTTCGTCTTGGCTACATTATTCCTGATGTTGACGATCTGGAACATTACCAGACGGCAAGTGATAACGTGGAAACCTTCGCGGCTTGCGCTGTCGTTCCATAGGTGCAACTAGGATGTGGCTGAGAAATACAGCTTCATAGTGCAGATGGAGGAAATGAAGGACGCCGCATAATCGATAGATGCGAGGCTCAAAAGGTAGTGTACCAGATGGTGCCTGGCCGTCGTCTGAAAGTACTGGTTGGTACGTGGTATATTGTAGAGGTCTACCTTACGCGGAAAGTGTTGTTAGCAACCCCAGGATTCCAGTAGCCCAGACCCATACTCATAGAATAAGTAAAAGAGCCGCCGATGTTTCTTTTCCAAGTCGCCGTCGGGGGTGTTGTTCAGACATTGCCTCTTTCCACCCTGAAACTTCGCTAGAGCCTCCAGGCGATTGTGCGCATTCAAGGATCGTAGATCGTAGGTATTAGATCTCTGTTCCAACTTTGTCTGTCCAAGGCCTCTACAGTCGCAAGCGTATCACAATGTCGTTAATGTAAACATTGGTCTGTTTCTGTGTGTGACGCATTGGAGGCCAGCTGTGCACGTCTTTTGTGTTTTATATTCTGCGTCCATAGAGAGCTCCTTGTCTGACCTATGCTGGCACGAGCTCCATACGCTGCGCTGGTGCTGTACGCTGTGAGCGATCTGCGAGACGTGCTGGAAGGACTCGACGTGCTCACCGTGCTGGTCACGGGGGATGGAATGCGGCTTCGACCTTGATGTGTCAGTCAGTAAGAGTGGTATCTGAGCTTGTTAGTGTGGCAGTGATGATTCCTGGTGGACCTCGTCTGTTGCGCAGGCAGGACCGTGTCCGCCCAGTGGGGGGTGGTGTGCAGAACATGTTTGGCAACAGTTAAGACGATTGAGCAAAGGTTGAGGCGAGAATCATGGTCCATTGGTTGAGCCAACTCGCTCTTCTCGCTCACTGTCTATTCTCGCCGTGCAGTAGATCCCTCAAGTTCTGCAACCTGTCCTCCATCACGTTGTGCGTCCCTCCCCGCCCCCAGAACGTCTGCTCGCTCGCCCTCCTCTCCTCGAGCAGCCGCTCCTCCCTGCCCGGGGGATCCTCTTGGATCTTGAACGGCGTCTTGTCCGCCGGGCGAGAGGGCGTTTGGCGCTGGGGGCCGCTTTGCTCCAGGACGCCGAGTGCTTGGCGGTTGGTGGTGGTGCTGGAGTTCATTATGATATATATATTCTTTTGGTCTGAGAAGTGTTAGAGTGGTCTCAGTTTTGAGCATGAACAGGGCTTGGACTAACGATTTGAATGGTGTTTCTTGGTTGTGAAGTCTGCTTGTCTCTTGCTTTGTATGTGATTGTTTGGTGAGACTGGAATTGGTTGCGTAGGGGGTCAATGTTATTGTGAAAATTCTGACGCGGCTGGACAGCAAGCAGGCAATTTGGACCATGTGAAGGCTTGACAGAACCATGATCCCGTTCCTGGTGAAGCTCTTCCGCCTGCTCTCACGTAGCAGCACCCGTCCCAAATGCACCAAAGTCGCTCCTGCACTGCCCTCCACAACACTATCCTCCCCTGATCCTTTGCATTATCAATATGGTACATACGAACCTGATTCCGGCAAGCATGTAGCCATCCAATGGCTCATTGCATCCCTCCTTGACACCTGTCAATCTCGTCGCACTCACACCGATATCACCGGAAAGAATACCTCAATACCGGCTCCCACAGGCCTTCTCGAGACAGTCGTCAGCCTTCTCGAGGAGGGCACCGTCAGTCAGGGGGCTGCGGTAAAAGTTCCACAGACAAGCCATCGAGCTGCTCCCTTCACTGGCCCAAAATCTCCCTTGGCTTGCCGTGCAAGGCACCCCTGAAAGCTGAACCAACGCCTTTAGGCTTATCGAGTAGGAAGTGGAAAAGAATTCGCAGAACAAAGAGGCTGGTTGTCAAGCACACCAACGACGACATCCACGCAAATAGCAAAGCTGTGACATCCGGCCGCATGCTCCACCTCGTCCCAAAACACCGCCGAACTCTTCCTCAAGACCTTCAAAGGTGGCCAATATCGTCAAATGCCTGTCACAGCATCGTCATCCATGTGGTGTGTGACAAAGATTGGAAGATCAATACAGAGCCCTGCCATCTCTTGTTCGAACCGAATTTCAAGGCTCCTGAAAGCTCCAATGGCTCAAGATGGTTCAGCGGTCCTTGTACGTTTGCATCGATCTTGTCAATTCGGCTGGGTGGCCTCATAGAGATCGCACGCTGGGCTGCAGAAGAGCTCCTTCGGAATGATATCGCCTTGGACCTGTGACTGCGTCGAAATTTTGCGAGTTTGGTCACACTTATGGTCAAGATTGCTCCTAGCAATATGTGGCATGAGAGATGTAAGCCACTTGGGTTACACCGGCATGAATGCACGTCCATAGGGAACAGGAAAGACCTTTCAAGCATCGTATGAAAAGACTTCGTGCCAGGGGCGGCCCAGAACTCTGTGGGCTACCAGCATGTTGGGAATGGGCAGCTCACTGAGTTGGGCAGAGACAGGCTTGCTTCGGCGTCGTATCCCGGTCGAAGCGTGGACTGGCATTACCGTGGTTTCGCACTGAGTTTGTTCTAGGGCAGTCAGCACAAAGTCCGTGGGATTGCCAGCTTCTGCTACAAGCCCCACTGAAGCGTTGGTGTCAATGTGGTCTCCGTCAAAGTGCGAGGTCTCGCAACATACGGGCTTGCTACAGTAAGAGCCATCGTCGCTCGGGCGGCCAAGGTCCTTCCAAGCTTGTATAGGAAGTCGACGAAAAGTCCTTGGATACCCACTAATGGTGTTGTCCCACAAAGATGACCTGGTCTTCTCTGGCTGATGGCGTGCGCTCACAGGGGCAATGATGACTCGAGAAGCAGCTGAGAGTCGGTGGTACCGTCAAGAGTAGGGGTCACTGGAGCTGACGTCTTCGAAGCGCTACCATGGGACAAGAGTAGAACGCTGCATCCTCAGGCATGACGAGCTCGTCTCGAGTCTGCTCCAGTGGTACTGTCTGTCTGCGTTCTGGTCAACCGAGTCAACCTCTTTCGAAGTCCTAATAGCTATGAGAGGCAAGGTTCTGACCGAACAATAGTGGCAATCGATCAGCGTTGCAAGGCCCGGTCGGCTAGATCAAGCTCACTGCGAGGAAGACTACTAAGCGCCTCTTCCGGTGAGGATATGCTGGTAATCATAGCATAAGGGCAAAGGGCACTGTAAGATCATGTCAGAGCTCTCACACCCATGCCAACACTGTACGTCTCGAAGAGCTCGATAAGGCCTGCGCCTAAGCATTCTTCCATGATCCAGTCGAAGGAAAGGCCGTTAAGAGCCTTCCACTTCTTGGTTTTGACTGCAAGCACGTTCGAAAACTCTCCTCGGACGCGTTTGGCTACCGAGACCTGATTCTCGTTGCTATCAATGTTGCCGTTCCACCTCTCTTTCAGAAGATAGGATGGAGCTTGTCGGTGCTTTGAGAATTGGCGCAGTAGGTCGAGGAAGTGGTTTCGGCCAGCGTCGAGCAGTTTCAGATATGCCGCAATTCCAGGAACAGACAGCACATATGCCGTGTCAGTGACCTTACTTGACCTTCGGATACCATTGACGCCACCCAGGGTCTCGAAAGCTGCTTCGCCGCCAACTGCTGCTTGCGAGCCAGAAGCGGACCTTGAGACTGTCGCAGGCGCAACAACACTGGTGCCACTCCACACGGAGGAACCGTAGGAATTTTGAAGCGAGGGAGAGACCAGAAAGCCATGGCGTGTCAAAGCATCGACATGAGATCGAGACAAAGAGAAAGGAGGTAAAGCATAGACTCTGGGGTTTGCTTGAAGGGCATCGAGGAAGGCAGTCACGACGTCTGAAGGCAGGCCACTTCTGCGGGCAGCAGCGCCGTACTCATTGGTGGTGATCAGAAGCTCACTAAGGCCACTGACGTCGTTGCCCCGGCCCACAAGTTTGATCCGACGTACCTGGTTCTTGGAGAGCAAGGTTTGAATATCTCGTTCCGTCGGGGAGGAAGCCGACCTCAAGGCATGGACGTGTGCTAGCGAGACAACAGCAGGCAGGCTCTTCTGAAAGTTGAGAACCTCAGCTATTCGGACGCTGTTCATGCCGGCGCGCGCAGGGAGTTCATCGAACATGGTTGCGCGGGAGTGGCCGATGGCAGAGAGCACATCTCGCACTTCATCTTTCTCGACGACTGCAACGACTTTGCCGGGTCCAGCTAGGTTGTGGCCCTCCTCATCTTCATCGTCCGATTCATCTTCTAGACTGCCTGCCAAAGTCTGTGCACGCTGCAGGGTTTTCGTGCGCTTCGAGGAGCCAAAAGGTAGGGATAACGAGTGAGACTTCTGCAACGTCGAGGGCCTCCGAGGCTTGGTCACTCGGGAGGAATGCGACCCCGTCAAGTAGAGAGGCATCTTTGGATGGTGTGATCGTCCATGTCAACACGACTGATCTGTCCTCGGATGCGCGGACGGCGACGACACCACGCCACGCAGGCAACAGTGAAGGCCGGATTTGTCCGGTAAAGATACTCAAGACCTGTGCAAATCTTTCATGTGCTTTGCGGATCACACGCGCTGAAGGATCTCCAGAGACGTTGTGGCCCCATCGAATCATTTCTGGGATTCGCTAAAAGCTAAGGGAAAGAGCGATCGTCACTGGGTGGAAATTTCCATCAGGGCATGCAAGAGTGCGAAACTGGGAAGTCGTGGGTCCGGCTGGCTTGGGCCACCGGGGCTGGCGCACATGCGTTACCCGGAACATGCCTGAACCTTGTTCCTGCCCTGTCTGCCATGCTTCACACTACATCATAACTCCTCTGCCACCCAGGCTAGGAGTTCTATTTCCGGCGAATATGCTTTGAGGCACAGGTTCCTTGCTCCTACGTGTAGCCCAACCTGAACTTGCGGCAGGTATGGGGCCATACCCCTGGCACGAAAGTTGGCAGTAGCACTGGTGCCGGATCATGCAGCCGTCATTCCTGGCGCCAAATTCCGAGTTGCCTCAAAAAAAGTCAAGACTTCCTCATCGCTGCGTAACAAGTACCACTTCAGCACGGACTCCCTGATGGAACCACACTGGCTCACACGGGCGCAGCGGGCGCAGCGGACGCAAACGTTTCGTGACTGCATGCTTCAGTTCGCTTACTAAAAGGAAATGCCCTCCGGCAACCACGATGCTGTCGCTGTGGTTTACTTGCGATCTCCGCCTGATATGATATCTGCTACTCGTATAACGGTCGTCAGTTCCGGTCGATCCCAACCGTCGCTACCCTCTCATGTCCTGGGTCTTGAGGCAGAAGTGAATTCGACTTGGCTCCTTCCATCTGGCACATTTACAATTGTTTGCCTCACCCGCCGCTCCTGCCTCAGTCTAACCTCACTACCTCACCTCCAACACTTTTCCCAGTGACTAGGACAAACACTTCCTGCGACATCTACGTATAAATACCGCCCACAATTGCTCATCGGTGGCAGCCCTACACGTACACATACATATCCGTACCACATATACATTGGCCAGCGTTGCTGACCACTACTCATCGCAATGGTGACCTTCGTGGTGACTCTCTTCTCACCCAATACCGTCACTTTCCACTCTCGTTTAGATACACCGCCCAATGGCCAAGCAAATACTAATGGGCACGCACTGCCCGTACAAGAAAAGGATGTTCTCAGAGATGGCATTGCCTCCTGTAACAACGAAGAGCAGCGCTCTCACCCACAAGACTATTACAACCACAAAGATTGGCCCAACCAAGAGTCGCAGAAACATCACCGAAGTCAGAGCCTGACGAGCCCTCCTACATTCGCCCAGTTCCCAACGCAAACGCCTGGCGTCTTTCCCACAACCCCCGGTGCGACAGCAATGCACGAATCTTACTTTCGACCCCTCTCAAGGACGACAGCGGAGAAGAAAGGCATGGTGCGCAATCAGTCGACCTCGAGCCTGCACACCCTCAGTGCTCTCGATGCACAAAATACATCCTGGGGTAAGAACCTGGAGCTGAATCAGCCAAAGTCTCTGGCCCAGACGCCGCCCTCACAGTCCATCTTCAACGACGCCGCTGCCTCGCTGAAAACGTCAGGCGACCCAGAGACCAAGTTTGCCAGGCCTTCGGGACGGTCGAAACCTTCGAAACAGAAGAAGGCAGAGGTAGACTATTATACCGACAACTATACCGTCGAGGCCAGCTCTTTGGGAAATGCAGGTCTTACCGCAGCTGTCAACGCTGCCACCAACGCAGATGACGCCCTGGAAATGGTCTGGGTTGGCAGCCTAGGTATGCCGACCGATGCCCTGCCAGAAGATGTCAAGCACCATATCGCTGTCAAACTCGAAAATGAGTACGACTCTTTGGCTGTCTTCATCGACGATACCGACATGAACTCTCACTACGAAAATTACTGCAAGAACATCCTCTGGCCCATGCTGCATTCGCAAGTCCCAGATGTGCCCTCGAGTAAGGCGTATCAAGACAATTCATGGTCTCACTTCCTCAAAGTGAACGAAGCCTTCGCCGATGTGGTCACCAAGAACTACAAGAAGGGGGATGTGGTCTGGGTACACGACTATCATCTTCTCCTCGTGCCTCAGATGGTTCGCAAGCATCGGCCTGAAGCCCAAATCGGTCTGTATATCCATTCAGCATTCCCGCCCTCTGAGATCTTTCGCATCCTCCCCTCTCGGTGTGATCTAATATTAGGCATGCTCGGAGCCGACATGGTCGCTTTTCAGACCGAGGATTTCCGGTACAACTTTTTGCAGACATGCAGTCGACTCCTCAACATCGAAGCCACAGAGCACGGCCTGGTCCTAGAGGACGGCCGCTTCATCGATGTCTTCACGGTTCCAATGGGTATTGACATAGGAACAATGAACGTATGCCGGCAACTTCCGCAGGTTAAGGACCAGCTGAAGGAGCTCACCGAGAGATTCCAGGGCAAGCGTCTCATTGTTTCCCGAGATAAGCTCAACAGTGTCTACGGCATCAAACACAAATTGAAAGGGTTCGAATACTTCCTCGATAAATACCCGGAATATGCCGACCAGGCTGTCCTCATCCAGATTGCTACTTCCAACACTCAGGACCGTGATCTTAGGGACGAGATCCATAACATGATCACCCGGATCAACGGCGAATGGGGCAGTCTTAACCACCAGCCAATAGTGTACCTCAATCAGGACATTGATTACTCGCAGTACCTTGCTTTGCTCTCCGTCGCGGACTGCTTATGGGTCAACAGTCTGTCTGAAGGCATGAACCTCACATGCCACGAGTTTGTTGTCTGTCAGGACCAGCAGCTCAGCCTGAAGGGACATGCTCCACTTGTGCTGAGTGAATTCGTCGGCGCGGCGAGAGTGTTCGGCAAGAATGCGTTACTCGTGAACCCATGGCATCCGAGGGGCCTTGCCGATGCACTCGTTAAAGGTTTGAGGATGGACACTCGAGAACGAGATCAGCGATGGAATAGGATGTATTCGCTGACCAAGAAGCATTGTGCTCAGACTTGGTATGCTGCAAACATGGACGGTTTGACACATGCTTACCAGGAACATGCGACACGAGACCCTGAGAACGTCCCCCGATTGCAGATTAGACGTCTCCGACAGAGCTACGACTCGTCCAAGAAGCGATTGTTCGTCATCGACTTCGAAGGGACTTTGACAACATGGGACTCTCCGAAGGAGAGTGTGGTCACTGTACCACTGAGAGTTACTGAGCTACTGAGCAGCCTCGTCGACGACCCAAAGAACGTCGTCTATCTTATGAGTCAGCACACCATGGACAGCCTGGAGCACATGTTCCGGATGGTCCCTAATCTGGGTCTCATCGCGGAGAACGGTGCATTCCTCCGAAAGGCAGGTCAACGCGAGTGGAAACAAACGGTTTCTTTTGAGACTGAGACGTGGCATGAGGGGATCATGAACATCCTGAAGCACTATCAGACCTCGATACCACGAAGTACGGTCAGAGTACTCAAGAGTGGAATAATGTTCCACTATTATGATGCTGAGGACCAAAAGGACGCGATGAGCAAGGCAGGAGAGTTGTCAAACCAGATCAACGAGATGTGCGAAAACCTGAAGGTGACTGCAACACCCTTCGAGAAAGGTCTTTACATCCACCCATCGATCATCAACAAGCGGCGACCACTGGAGGTCATCGAGAGTGACTTGTTCAAGAAGTCGGGCGCTAAGAGTCCTGATTTCGTGTTCGCGGTCGGGGACTCGTGGGAAGACGAATGCGTCTTCAAATGGGCTCATAATCTTCGGGGTCGGGTGGACGCTAAGAAAGTCTTGACTTGTGTGGTGGGCAAGCGAAGCACAGTGGCCTCGACTGCGCTCACCCAAGGCACCGAAGCAGTTGTGCAGGCGCTGGAGAAGCTTGTGTTCTCCTCTGCCACCAAGGGCGCTTAGGAGGCTGAAGATGACGATGAGACTAGTGCGCCTACATATACATCCAAAAGAAGGAAAATGGTGAGGTGGATGAGGGGGCTGTACATCACGATTAACGACACGACCTGATTTTGGCATTGTTGCTCGAGCAGTAGGCCACAACGGCTTGTTGCCACTCAGCAGACGTATGCAAAGCATGATACCACGGGTTATGGGGCGTTAAATACTGTCACAGAAGACAATGTCAATGCGTTGTCGAGACTAAATGACACGAACAAAATGGGTTTCAAAAACATCGATCATGGTGTCTGTCCATGGATTGCATTTCACTGAGCACAAAGTCATCGCTAACGTATCGGCCCAGGCCAGTAACTTTCTCACTGCAACCGCAGGTATGTTTTAGCAGTAACACTTACGGTAAGAACATGGTGCCCTGTCCACGTTTTCATCCACAGTCATGACTGCATTGAGATGCAAACTGCCCCGTGGTGCCTCTGCGGGGAGTGCCAAACCCATTCGCCGCTCATTGACGAGCACGCCATCGCTTCTGTGGCAGGTTCACATCTCAAGGACATGCTGGGTCAGCATGAATCTATGTCAATATACACATATGACGATGTCGATGCTTTAGAACAGCACAACGTAGCGGAGGCTAACCATGCCCCACGCCTGATCATCTCATCCCTCACCGTCAATTCCATGCGTAGCAACCCGCTAGAACGCTCAATACGATAAGCAGATATACACCGCCACCAAAAACATGGCGCCGCGAACACGCGAGCGCCTCGTCTTTCAACACAGGAACTTGTAGACCTTCTTCCACCGCGGCCAATTCCTCCTCTCCTCCCGCTCCATCGCCACCAGCATCTTCACGTTGAGATCCCTGCGGCCCGTGAACAGATCCACGTCGCTGAGCTTGACGTACGCCGGCCTCTTCCACACCTTGTACACAATGTAGAACGCCACGACGACGGGCGCGGCTAGATACGCTTGGAAGAAGTTGACGACGAGCCAGCCGGTGGTGTGCGTCTCGTACCCGATCGGACTGAAGCCGGTCCAGAACTGGGCGACGAGGATCAGGATGTTCATCGCGAGCCCGATGTAGCTGCCGGTGACGCCGAGCGGGCTGCGCCACGACAGGTCGGAGGGCGTGAAGCCCTGCAGGGCCCAGGCGCGGCGGAAGCGGATGTGGCATGCGTTGATGGAGCCCCAGGTGAAGATGGAGGAGAGGCCGGAGAGCGCGATCAGCCACTCGAACATGTCGACTTGGGTGGTGGAGCGGGTTGCGGCGGCGAAGGCGAGGGCGCCGAGGGCTGAGGCGGTGAGGATTGCGATGAGAGGCCGCCCCTTGCGGTCGATGTAGTGGAAGAAGGCGGGGGCTTGGCCTTGTTCGGCGAGGGCGGCGAGCGTGCGGCTGCTGCCGTAGATGCTGCTGTTGCCGACGCTGAGGACGGAGATGAGGATGACGACGTTCATGATGCTGGGGAAGACTTGGATGCCGGCGTTTTGGATGCTGATTACGAACGGGGAGGCTTTGGCGTCGTAGCTTGAAGAGCCGCTGAGGAGGCGGGGATTGTCGTAGCGGACGAGGGTGCCCACTTGCATGTAGTTAGCGGCTGTGGTTTGGAAGCGGAAAAGAGGCGGGACATACCTATGAATACGCTCAGGACGTAGAAGAGGGTTATCCTCCAGAAGACCTGTTTGGTGGCGGTGGGAAGGGTTTTGCGTGGGTTTTGGGTTTCTGCCGCTGCTAGACCGACCAGCTCGGTGCCTGCGAAGGCGAAGGCGGCGGTGACAAAGGTGGAGCAGAGGCCTTTGAAGCCGTGGTTGAATGCGCCCGGCTCGTGCCACGTAGTGAAGCCTATGTAAGAGCCGCCGGGCCCGCCGCACAGGTTGATGATGCTCCCGAGGATGATGTAGGCGACGACGGCAGTGACCTTGACGGTTGAGAAAGCGAACTCTGCCTCGCCGTAACCGCGGACGCCGAAGAGGTTGATGGCACAAATGACAAGCCAGAAGATGGCGACCCAGAGGGCGTTGAGGGCGATGCTGGGGTTCCAGTAGTCGACTGTTATGCTTGCAGCGACAATCTCGAGGGGCAGCACGACCAACCACTGCATGGCGTAGTTCCAGCCCATGGCGAAGCCCCACGCTGGGTCGAGGAAGCGTGTGGAATAAGCTGCAAAGGAGCCGGCGACGGGGAACATGACTGCCATCTCTCCGAGGGCTTGGACGGTGCAGAACATCATTACGCCGATGAGGCAGTAGGCTATCAGGATTGATGCGGGGCCACCGTAGGCCAGTGCGCGGCCGGTGCCGATGAAGAGGCCCGTGCCTATACTGCCTCCGATCGCTATCATCTGGAGGTGTCGGCCTTTCAACCTTCTGATCAGTGGACTTGCTGCTGTCGCGGCAGCTGCTGCTTCAGGGTCGAATTGACGTTTCTTGATGTTGGCGCCGATGCTGCCGCGTGTGAGTGAGGCGGCCGGGTCACGGCGGAAGGAGTTGACCAGTCGAGCTGACAAAGGCTTCTTGACGTTGTCCATGTCGCCTTCGAATTTGGAGTTGGTGCTGTTGCCGGAGAAGGGTGTGAGCGAGACATTCGGATGCGATCCTGATATCGAGTATTTGTGGCTGGTGCTTCGATCGTCTGAGGAGGGTGAGGATGGGTCAAGGAGCAGTCGCTCTGAGGTGCCCATCTTCCTTCTCGTGCGGCATGAGGGGCTTGCACAGGTGGTGGGGTGCTACTGCTTGCGCCGAGTGTTGACAAATTCGTAGGGATTGCTGAGTTCGACGCCGGTCGTTCGCTATGAGCAGGTCGAGTATGCAATGCGACGACGAGCCGAGGTATAGTCAGTCGGCTTGTGGCTGAGAGCGTGAATGGCACAGCAAATGCACAGATGGTGACGGTGACAGTGATACGGACGTGATATTGTCGTCGGAGCGACAGAAAGCTGGAGTGTTCTGGAGAACGCGCAACCTCCAGAGCTTATCTTGATCTGAAGCATGCGACATGCAGTGGGCATCCAGTCCGCTGGGCCCTCCAACGGCGGTACCCATGCCTAGTGGAGATGACCTGCAGGTTGGTACGAAGCTAAGAGATAAGGCTAGACCACCAAAGACTCGGGCTGCTTCCATGGACTATCACTCTCTCTGATGTTTGCTTGCAGCGGCGAGGTCCCCAACAATGCCCTACCAAATTGGCGCAGATGCAGATGTATGCAGACTTCTACTGGTGTTAACAGACACGAATAAGTCTCAACCCCAATTACTGCCGAAGCTGGAGTGACCACGTGTGCAGAGTAGTAACAATTCTAGGTACGTCGACTCTCTGTCTTCATCGAGCAAGACGGTGTAAGTGCAGCTATATCTAGCCACCAAGGATCTGGTTGCCAGCACCCTTCATGCCATCTCAATGTTCTCTCTCTCCTCAACCTTCTCAGCTCTAATCCCAGTGACAGTCTCGACGTGCTCACTGCTCAACTTTGCTTTGCCAACGAAGAATCCTGATAATACTCCCAGACCTGCAAGCACGGTGTACATGATCCACATGTTACGAATGGCAAATGCGAATGCCTCCTTGACTGCCTGTTGCTGCAATCCATCAGGAAGTTGACTCGCCAGTGCCACATTTGCAGCTGCCTCTTTCCCAGACAATGCTTCGACAATGTGCGCAGGTAGTCCAGCTCGAGACAATCGATCAGACTGCAAGTCCATACTGTTCTGGAAGACAACGCCGCCGATGATGACTGATATCGATAGCGCCACAGACCGGCAGAAGGTGAATGTCGAAGTAGCTGTCGCCACATCTTCCTGCTTAGATCGGCTTTGTATGGCGATCAGTGGTGGTTCGAAGAGCATGCCTGAACCACATCCGAAGAGGATAGTGAGGCCAATGATCTTGCCCAAAGAAGTACCTGCATCCAACGTGATGAACATGCCCACCCCAAGACACAACAATGCCGTACCGACCCATATCAATTCACGGAAGCGACCAGTCCTGTGGATAACGACTCCGGTCAAGACACCGACAAGCGCCGTCGCAACTACCAGTGGCACCAAAAGAACGCCTGATTCGACCGGTGACTTTTGCTTGACTGCCTGTAGGTAGAGCGGTACATAATACTCCCCTGGGAAGAATGCCATCCCATGAAACGCCGTCACCCCTAAGGCGGCCAAGTTCGACCTGTCTTTGAACAGTTTCAGCGGGATCAACGGATACCGAGCCAGCCTCGCCTCGCTGTACACGAAAGCACCCAGCATACAGGTTCCAATGACAATGAGACAGATGACCTTTGCACTGTCCCAAGCGAAAACATCCCCACCAAAGTCGAGTCCTAGTAAGACCATCAGCGAAAAGGCAAGGAAACTCAAAATCCCCCACCAATCCACAGCCTTGATACCGGTCCTGAAACTTGTCTTGTCGTGCTTCACGTCCAGGAAAAGTAGCAGGAGAACAAAGGCCACGCCACAGATGGGGAGGTTGACATAGAAACACCATCTCCAGCTCACCAGAGAAGCGAATAGGCCACCGGCGGGCGGACCCAGTCCCCCCGCGAATGCCCACACTCCCTCCGTGATCCCCATGAACAAGCTTCGCTGCCTCATGCTGAACAAGTCGCTAATGACAACATGCACAAGCAACAACAGTCCTCCACCGGCTGCACCCTGCAGCGCTCGTCCAACTATGAGCACTCTCATACTGCTAGCCGTTGCACAGATCGTGCTCGCGCCGAAGAATAAACTCACAGCAGCAATCATGATCATTTTCCGACCCCAGATATCGCTCAGCTTCCCCCAGATAGGCGCCGCAACGGCGTTAGCGATGAGATAAGACCCACCGATCCAGGTGTAGCCTGTTGCGCTGTTGAGCTCATGGGTAATGACAGGGACAGCGGTTGAAACGATTGTTGCGTCGAGAGCGGCCACGAAGAGGGAGAGGAAGAGAGCAAGGAGGATGAAGGTCAGGCGGAGGTTGGAGCGCTTCACTGGCTCTACAGCCATAGTCTCTGACACGGTATCGCCGATCTCGCTTGCTTCTGCATGGTTCGGAGATACTGGTATAGTAACGCCTTGTTTGGAATCAATGCAAGAGAAGCCGTGGTCTCTTGCTATGCTGCTTGTACTATCTGCGGGTACCTGATGAATTTGCTTGTGAACGATAGGTTGGCTGTCAAGCATGGCCATCCTCGCCGCTGGGGACAGAGCGCTGTTCGCCTCTTGAAGTGGTGAGGGTTCAAGTTTGGTGTCTATGAATAGTGCGGTACACCGTCAACGACGTTTCTTGAAATCAGATCCTGGAATGAGGAAAAGTCTTCACGCCTTCTTCCAATACCAGATCTGAAGTTCCGCCTTCGACCCGGAACACTCCTAGGCTGTCTGTCTTGGCTTATCAGGTTGTACATATTTGTAGCGATGATAGGTACCACTTGAAAGCTACAGCGATGGATGCTGCCGTTTCAGCTCGTGAGTCAGCGCCGTAGGTCGGTGAAAGCCGACACACAAGTGGATACGAGAGAGTTTCTCGGCGCGTACATGATTAAACGCTCCTGCCATCTCCGCCTCCACGCTTGCAGTACAAGCAGTTCTCAAGCATGCATTTTGAGGTTCGCTGCTACACGTCCACGATTGTTTGAGTTGGATGTCCGATTCGCGCAACAAACGAATGCCCATACGGCCATCACGGACGAGGCCTAATGATACCCAAATCACCAGGCACGATCGTCAGAAGCGGCTCTCTAGTTTCCACGATGTTGAACCTCCGCTTCGATCTTGTCGCATCAGAACAACCATGTTTTGGCACAAGCGCTGGCGACGAGTATCAAGGACCACAGGGTAAGCGCTGAGTGGGCGCTTCCCTGCATCAATATTACCTTCTACGGATTAGGACCTAATTTTCCCCACTCTTAGTCATGGCTCTGTTGTCTCTTAATACATTGACAGGTATGGAATGATCTTGTATATCTCTGAGCCTACTGACAACAGACTTTGTCATCGAGTCCAGGGATGACCGGATGGAGGGTAATGAAAAAATAACCTGGCAGCGCCCTGAAAGCGCTGCTAGGTCAGAGCAACTGGACGCGGCAGACGGAGCAGCTGCAGCTCCGACTTCGTCACTGCTACCGCGACAACACAGCTATGGGGACTTTTATATCTCTGGTGATGCCAGAGTCCACGTTGGCGATAATTATATGCACAACAGAGATGGCTCGCCGATAGCTTTACGAGAGAAGTTACTGACCAGCCTCAACTTTCCTCAGGTGTATGAACGTGATCATCAGATCACAAATGCATACCCAGCCACCTACAAATGGATGCTAGAGCCTTTGGCACGAGATTTCCGGCAGTGGGACTGCTTCAGATCATGGCTAGACAAGCCTAAAGACCGTCGTGGCATGTATTGGATCCATGGGAAGCCTGGGAGCGGCAAAAGCACTATCATGAAGTCCTTACACAAAAGTCTCACTGTTGCGGACCATATGCTTTGCTGGAGCAACGGACAACCAATCATCAAGGTTCGTTACTTCTTCTGGAAGCCAGGAATCATGCTGCAAAGGTCCCTGGAAGGTCTGTGTCGTCATCTTCTAATCCAGATACTCGAGCAAAGACCGGGTATGCTCGAAGACGCAACGCTCATCCAGCAGCGAACGGGTAGTAGCATATACACGGCAAACTGGAACAAGACCGAGCTTAGCGGAGCTTAGCGAAGCTCTCCTGGTGCTCGTGTAATCTTTTAGCACGAGTTCAAAGGTTCTTCTCCTAGTGGATGGCCTCGACGAGTGCGGGGATACTGATGTTATACAGGAGGAACTCCTTGTCTACCTGACCAAGTTATCAACGCTTGATCATGTCAAAGTGTGTATCTCGAGCAGACCTTTGAATCTATACAAAGATGCTTTGAATTTCTGCCCGCAACTACGCCTTGAGGACTTGACACGTGCAGATATCCAAGTCTACGTTGGATCTCGACTTCGAACCAGTCCCAGATGGCGCTCCATCGGTGAAGACGACCGTCGAGGAGCAGGTGACTTGGTTTCGAGCATCACTAGCAAAGCAGAAGGAGTCTTTCTGTGGGCTAGCCTTGTGGTGCGAGACATTTGCCAGGGCTTGCGAGATGGGGACGGCCTTGGAGATCTACAGCGTAAGTTGTATCACATCCCGATAGATCTCGACGAGTACTTCATGCGTATCGTTGAATCTATCGAGCCACTTTATCGGCGAGAAGCTTCAATGTTGTTGCAACTAGCTTTGCATGAGGAGGAGGAATTTACATCGCTGTTATCCCTCAGACTTGTGGACATGCTGTACATCGCAGAACAGTACGAAAACTTCGTGGTGAGACCAGAATCTAAGACTACCCATTGTCTTAGACTGAAAGACCAACAAGCAGTTAGGGCATTGCTCGATTCCGCCTTGCGCAAACTCAACAGCCGATGCAGAGGGTTACTAGGGTATGTTGAGCTGTGCAGTACTAGGTGGTTGCCGTTAACTGACCTATAATTACAGTAGCAGCAGCGTCATGGAACCCTCTCTGCGCGACGCCAAGCAGATGAAATATTTGTTCGGAATCAATATCACCTTCTTGCATCGATCATTACGGGACTTCTTGCTATTCCCTAGAACCCAGATTACCCTACATCAATATACCGGTGGGCGGCCCCTCGACACAAGACTATACCTCACAAGTGCGAGAGCTGCTCAGCTTCTGGCACTTGCCTCGGTCGGCGAGAGTGGTGAGCTCAGCGTGGGCATCGCCAGCAACATCATGAGTGCCTTATGGGTCAACCGACTCAGCCAGGATACAGCATCGATTGCACTCCTGATACGGGACACTATTGAGTGGCTCGCTGTAGTCACACAATTATCACCCTCATATGGCTGGTATATCGACTCATGTTTTTCTTGCTGGCAGCAGGAACGCAGCAACTTTCTTAGCCTTGCCATCGATTTTGGACTGACCTCGTATGTGCTAAACAGCATGACCCGGCAATCCATTCAAAGCAAAAGTGGCAGACCTATACTGGACTACATCTTGCGGCCCCGTTTCGCTGTCTATGCGTACAGAGAAGAAGGGGGGTGGCCAGGTAATAAATGGACCGACCCGGAACTGCTCAGAGCTGCGTTGGCATGTGAAGCTAATCCGAACGAGCGTCTCGGTGGCAACGGACCTTCTATATGGGCTGTCTATCTGTGCAGCCTGGGGGACTGTATTCCCATAATGGCTCAGTGGCGGAACTTCGAAATGACAAAACAAGTTGATTGCATCCAAGCGTTGTCAGCTCTAGTCAGCGCTGGCGCAGCACCCATCTTGCCTTTAGAATGGCTTGCCTGTCCCGCTGATGTACCAGGTCCAAGTCTCTCTATCCGTAATCGTTGGTATAGAGCAAGCGACGAGACCCGGTTTGGCGAGAGATGGCCAACTGCATCACCGATATGGAGCAAAATCGATGGTCGCAGGCTCGAGAACGTCTATGCAGTTAGTGGTCTCCTTGAATGTCTGGCGCAATACTTCGACATTGACATGAAACCGCCGATCGGCAGCTAAGGGTCAGGGAAGCGGAACTGTAGCGTTCCTCCACGCTAGTGCTGCCATCGCGATCGGAAGTACAATCGCTTGCAGCATTTAGGACGCACTACGACTTTCCTCAAGTAGATATCAAACTGTTGTTCTGTTGTTTCTCGAACAGCAGCTATAGAACGGCACAAAACTCATATCTGCGCGATCGCGATCGGCACATCGAGGCTCAGATATGGCCTACATGGAGCATTCACCGCGAGAACGAAGAGACTCTGATATGCAGGATCCAACAAACAAATGTATCACTCCGTGCTTACTCTACTTCATGTGGCCGCTTAGCGGTCTAACATGCCCACTCCATCTTGACAAACGCAGCAACGAAACAGAACTACCAGAAGCGCCCGCTCTACGATCGCACCAGCTCTCGAGTCTCAGCACGCGCACCTCGCAAGCAGCTGTCAGAGTCGTAGACTCCGGAAGTTACAGCAGCAGCCACTGAAACCACGAGAACAGTGAGCCCAAGGCTTGCTAGTAGAATGCGGCCATGCAATTTCACCAAATAGTAGCACCAACATGACCAAAACCAACAAGTCTCCGGTTCTCCCTACGCCGCCCGCTTGGTCAACTTGTTCCAACAAGTGTACTGAAAACGACACATTTATCGACCAACGGAGGTGTACGCTTCTTCATCGAGCTGCCATCACCTACCATCTCAGCCAGGAGTGCGCAGCCACACGAGCAGGCTTAGAAGAAATTAAGCCAGGGACACGTACGTGTCTAGTAGCAAAGACGGGCCCAGCGAAGGCAGAGACTGCGTCGCGAGTATAGTTTGCAGTACTCGGTCACTGACCCTGATCCACCCCGCTTCATATGCGCGCGCACTTGGTCATTTAGCATTTCACGTTTCATTGTAGCACCTACATATCAAGTACACGACTACTACCGCACAGCCATCCGTCCCGCAGCTCCATCTACTCCCTCCACGCCTACGCCCTCCCACCCGTCCCATCCCCCTCGTATATCAAAAACAACAACGCCCAATTCACCGCGGCAACCCCCGCCATAAGCCACCACACGCCCCCCACAAAATTCGCGCTCAAACCCAACCCCAACAACCACCCGCCGACCGTCGGCCCCAACATCCTCGCCGCACTACTCGCACTCTGCGCAACCCCATGCACCGTGCCCAGCGCGTCGCGCCCCGGACTCGAATTATTGACCAATATCACCGTGCCCGTGAGCGCGAACGTGCGGGCCAACACCTGGCTGCCCAGCACGACACTGAGCAGCACCCAGACGAGCCAGGCGGGGCGTTCGGGGAGGAGGACCAAGAAGGGGATCGCGACGTACGCGAGGATCGAGAAGGGGAGGAACGTCCTGTAGCCCGGCAGGGTGCCGAGTTTGGTGTTGAGGGGCGGATACAGGAAGATCTGGAGCGGGAGGCCGATGATGCCGAGGATGGCCATTGCGAGGCCGACTTTCTCTTGGGTGAGGCCCAGGCCGCCGGTCCAGTGGAGCGAGGGGAAGTGGTGCGTGGTGTTTGGGGAGTGCGGGGCGGGGAGGAGGAGGACGACGAGAGCGTTGAAGGTGCTGAGGTGGAAGGCGAGGAGGTGGTGGGCTGTGAGCGTGAGGAGGACGTTTCTCGTGAGGATTCGGCGGAAGGGGGATTTTACCGGCGTTGTCTTCGGGTCGGTCGCGGTCGTTGCCGTGGGGGGTGTTTGCTGTTCCGGATCCGAGACGGATCTGGGAACGACGTGCGGGCCTGGCGTGGACTGCATCTCGGTCTCGTCTGGTGCGACCCTGCTGTACCCATCTGTATTGCGTTGCGACCGGCAGACGATGCCGGTGATGAGCTTGCCAATCCTCCGACCATAATCTGGTTTGTGGCGAAGAGCCTCGTGCGTTTCGTCCAGGCCAAAGACCACGCTCATTGCTGAGATGAAGATGAAGACACCGCTGAAGAGGTTCGGCAGGCTGTAAGGATACGCAGTCATCCAACCTACGCCGTCCTTGCCACCTAGCGTCGAGCCTGGGCCAAAGACGTTGGGGAAGGCAGCGACAGGATCCGCGAGGTACCCTCCAATGACGGGACCTACGACAATCCCGATATTAAAGCACATAGGCAGCAACAGGAAGGCACGCGACTGGTACTTTTTCTCCTGTATGATTTCGGACAGCATTGTCCGCATGACACCTTCCGAGATGTTAGCACATTATGTCCACAGAATACTAGCAGTGCCGGGGATTTACCTATATTGCCATTCAAAGCGCCCGCGAGTGCCCGGAAGAACAAAGCCTGGTAGAAGGTCCTGCTGAAGCCAACACCAATGCTAGCGATCGCCGTGCCAGTAAGACCGATAAGTAAGACCCTTTTCCTACCTATCCATGGCGTATCAGCTGCGCGTCCCCACCAGATGGCAGTGAGGAACTGTGCCGCAGCAAAGACCGCCGTCAAGAAACCACCTTGTGATGCAATGGTAGAGTCTGGCAGAGAGGGGTCAAACCAGCGGAGCTGATAGAACATGTAAGCGGCAAGCGACCTCTCGCTCAACGGCTCGGAGAATCGTGCTATCGTTAGGACGGCCAGCTGACCTTTCTTCGGCAACGACGTCCATGTTACCGGCTCGTCCTTGGTCTTCGCTGCTGCGTTTTCAGCTGCGACTGTCGAGAGCGGCTGTTGCTCGTCGTCGTCGAGGACAGACGGCCGTCTTGCTATGGTGGAGATGTTACTGGCGGGCAGCGTAGGTCGTTTTAAGTTCGAGGTGCCTTCGTCGTCCCGACTGTCCAATGTGAAAGCACTCGACGACGACGACAAAAGTGAGTCAAAGCTGGTGCGCTCGTGGGCGTCAGTAGCGGTACTCCGCGCATGCTGGGGCCGACGTTCATCTGGCATGATCTAAAAATGCTTGTCTTGCAGACGGCGTCCGGTCAGTGGCTGTAGAGCAGGAAGGGTCTCCAATTTCCATCCCAAATGTTCACACTGGCTGCACCTTTACGACTTGTGAGGCACACAGTGTCGGTCGTACCACATGGATTCTTGTAGATTATTCTCCACAGTCAATGCCGGCATTCTTGAGTCGGTGAGCTCGCGATGAGCGTAAATGTAATGCAGCTGCAGAGTGCTGATTTGCGCCGGTGCTTCCCCGGTGCGGCTCATCTCACTTCGATGCCGACTAGCCGATATTCGCGCCGAGCTGCGATCAGGATGTATCCGACACTGATGATTCTTGGGTGTTAGGCACGCGGTGGTTCGCAGCGATCAAACACGAAGAAACGGTTAAGTGGGAGTCAACTATTCGAGACGACTTGCTACCGTGACCTTAAAACAGCAAAACCTGCCACCACTGAGAAACTCCCCGAGGCGGGCGCTGTCGATAGTGGTATGGAGCTCAGGTGGTGTATAAACTTCCCAATCCACCAGAATTACAAGCTCCTTGATGGCAACTCGTCCGGTTCTGCAAACAGTATGTTTCCCAATCATTCAGTCAAGCTCTCTGGCCAGAGCTTATTCCACCTCAGGTCCAGAGGCATTTAGCGTTCAGGGGTGATTATATGTTCATTCTATATGTCATGTCCTGAATCCAACATCCTCTTACACTTTCGATGCACACTTCCATCGACGTCTTTCCTGATCATTAAGTAGTTATTATGTAGTTTGTGTGCCAGCAGACGTTCACTTGGCATTTCGAAGCTGACCCAAGTTCGCTTCGACCTTTCGCTATGCATGTCGATATTCCAATTCCGCTCAAATTAAATCTAAATCCTGTCTGAAGCACGCTATGCTGGTGCGTTGTAGAGCTCTTGGAGAGTATTGTTGTCTCTCCTGAGCTTCCACGACTTTTGTTTCTTCTCTCTTTTCGCTTTCATGTCTGCCCAGCCGCGCTCGTCATCTTCGTCATCGGCAGTTTGTACATTTCGGATGGTTGAGCTAGCAAGTTTTGACTGACTGTTCTCGTTGGCAAATTGCTTGAATGTCGAAGGGGTGAAGGTTGATGCCCTCCTGGCCCAATTGTTGTTCTCGGGCTCCTGAGTCATGGTTGAGACAGGTCTGTACCTTGAAGCAAGCCCGACGTTACTTCGTTCCGACGGTGCTATCGAAGGTGCGTAGATCGAACCGTTGACGAAAGTTTGCGGTACCGTGGGTGAAGACCTAGTCCAACCAGCTATGCTGGGGGCCAGAGCACTCATAGGACGTTGTTGATTGCCGCCATTCAAGTTCTGCAATGGCACTGACTGTGGTCGGCCAGGCATGCCATTCGGTTGCTGCTGCATCATCGGACCGCCATTCGGAGTTTGAGGCATTGCCGGCATCCCTGGCATCCCTGGCATCCCCGTCATGGGCATTTGCATGTTTGGATTTTGACCCATCATGCTTGACATCTGCTGCATCCATTGCATCTGCATTTGCATCATCTGTGTCATCTGGCTCGACATCTGGAGTTGTGCTTGTTCGGCGGCCGAAATTGGCGGCTGCATCATCATACCTGGCATCTGCTGGGGAGAGCCCATGGGCATTTCGTATCCTCCTTGCGGGTTGGGACTACCTCGGCGCCGAGCACGAGCACGTTCTTCGCCAGCGATTACACCAACAAGGCCTGCGGGATGGAGGGGATGAGCTGTAGCGGCTCCAGAACCCTGAGGCGCTGCCGCAAGGTGTGTCTGCGATACCGGGGCATGCATTGATATCGGTGCCCGCTCGGTCTGGTAGACGATACCCGCGCCGTAGTATGGGTCCGCAGGCAGATGTCGTGCAAAGGCAGGCAGATTACCACGAGGTTCTACCATCGCAGCAGCAGCACCGCCCGTGGCCTGCGCCAGATTCCGCAAATTCGGGTTTGAAGATGACGCTGTAAGCCGTGTCGGTGGCTTGTTTTTGCTCGGAAATCCATGGGCGGCAAGTATGCCCAGTGGGACATCCTCGTCTTCGTCAGGCTCATCATCAAGGTGGAGCTGGGACATGCGTCTTTCTGCATTCGGGAGATCAAGTTGGCTGGGAGTACTGAGCTGAGGACCGCTCACATTCATGACTGGTCTCTGTGCTTCCATGGTTGCTCGTGTCGGCACGTCGCCCGTGACCTTCCTCATCTGCTGACGATAGACTGCCAGGTGGGCTTCCTGCTTTTTCCGCTGTTTTACTGCCTGCAACTCTCGGTCCTTCACATCCTCCTCTTCATCATCGTCATAGTCATCACCACTTCCGTCATCGGAATCGGTTTTGCCAAAGACTTTGTTGTAGCGTCGGTTATCTTCCTTCTGCTGCCTGTATCTTTCGAACTCTGAAGGTGTCATGACTTTGTTTGAATGGCGAAGTACGGGAGAAGGCTGCTTCTCTTCATACTGAGTGGCAAGCTGCGCATTGGCCAACAGCGAGGGACTCAGAGGGGGCATACTGAACTCAGAGGCAACGCTCTGGTGGCTCTTGTGGGATATGGCAACCGAGTGTGCTCGTGCTCGAGTCGCGACAGGTGATGGGGACGAGGGAGGAGGAGCGCGAGGAGAGGGCGGATGTGGCGACCTCATTAATGCTGCTTGAGGCGGACGGCGCGGCGGGCTATCTTCGAACATGTTACCCTCTCGAGAAGCCTCTGAGCGGACAGGGGGCATGGTGATTTGTCGCAGCGTCGAGGGCTGGGGACTGGCTTGCGTGGCAGTCCTCGATGGACTTGGAGAACCGATGAGGCCATCCCTGGAACCCTGGGAGTTCTGAGAATTCCACGAATAGGGCGAGCGTTCGACTTCGGCCCCGTGGTGTATGCGAATGGGCTGTGGTGGAGCTGCACGAGCTGCAGAGCGTAAAGGGGCAGGCTTCATGCTAGCAAGATTCTAAAATGGTTAGTAGGCTGTTGCTGCAACATGCTGAGAAGAGAGGGGCTTGTCACGACTCACTTCTCTGCTTGAACTGTGTTGGAGGTTGGCAAACATGTTGCCAAAGTCGTCGTCCGGCTCTTCCATGGAAAAGCTCGAATCATCAAGCCTCGGGGCAGTGGCCGGGGTGATGCTGCTGATAGTCATGGCTCGGTCTCTCGAAGTGGTGACGGTTCCTCTCCGATCCTTGTCAGTCGGAAGCGGTGGTAAGGGCAGCGTATCGTTGGTCTCCTTGTTACCGGTCCTGTTGATACCAAAGCTAAACGTTCTTCCGGCATTTTTCAAGAAACCTGCTCTCGAGCCATGAGGAGGCGGCGTGGGGATATCCTCGTAAGAACGCTGTCCCGCCGATTTCACGTTTCTCGCGGAGCCGGTCTCGACCGAGGAGGGATTCGTAGAGGAGCTGCTCAATCTCGTCGAAGAGGCACCGCTGTCGTATTGAGTGGCGGAGAGAGAATTGGCGGTGCCACCACTGCTGCTGTCACTGTTAGTGGAACGGTGGATGCCAGGGGGAGTCGGTCCTACCGGTTGGGCGCATCGTCTCGTACCACGGAGAATACATGCTCAGTGTCGTGCTCAAAACTTTCCATGCGTGGCGGAGGCGGCCGGTCCGCCATCAGACGTGGTGCGCTCCCGCCCTCGAACGATTGGTCCTGGCTGTGCGGCCTCACTAGAACTCGAAACGAGGCAGCCGAATCCCTACTACTGTCGTGATCGTTCTGTACATCATCCAGCACCTGTCCAGAAGATTTGCGTCGTGGGAACCCCTTGAGAAATTTTCCAGGCATAGAGGAGGTTGTTGTCTAGTAATCGAAACAATGTTGGTGGAAGCAAGTGCAAAATGGTCGACAGGTCTAACGAGCGTGAGAAGTCATGGACAGAGGCGAGGACCGGCGAATGCTGCTGATCGGACGGCAGGCTGCATGAACCATGTCTGTTAGCGAAAGGGCAGCCAACAATCGAGCCTAGGTAGCGCACATGCATGCACACGAGAGACGTACGTTTGGAAGAGGTGTAGCAAGACTGCGCGGTAGGACTGTGCTGTTGAAGGTATTGTGTGGTTGGTCAAGCGAGCGAGCGTGCGTCGGGTTTGCTGGTGCACCTGGTGGCTGGCACGTCGGATAAGTCAGATAACCTTTGGTCCCGTGCAAGACTTGCTGAAGAGCCAAGATCTGTGTTGAAACGACCGACAGTGTCAATGCAACTAACGAATGTAGAGATCGAAGGCCTATGGCAATGGCAATGGTGAGAATACACGTTGACGTGCTTGATGTGAACGGACCAAATGTCAACGAATACTGAAATGCAGCACTGCGTCGAGACGCAGTCAGTACGGAGCACTCGACCAACCGATCTACCGGTGGCGCTCACTAATCGTGGTCGAAGGAGAGGCAGGATGAATCACACATCATGGGCTAGCCGTCTTAGGCTAGAAGCAGTCAAGCTAGTCTCCCAGTCGCCAGAGTAGTGGCCTGGGTCGCTCGATATTAGGCTTAGTGGTCATCAAGAAGGACAAGATCAGGTCCCGCTTCAGTAGACTTTGGAGCCCGACCGTCCAAGCATCTGTTCCGGCTTCTGAGACTCGGTGACAGGGACCAGAGTGCTTGGCTGTCGTGGCTGTGAGGGCTGCAGGGGGCTCGTCTTTTTTGTTTTCTTATTATCTCAACCAAGTCCATGCTCTGAAACTCTGGCACTCGGAGAATTGTTCTCCTGTCTAAACGGGGCTTTTAGGAATAAATAGAAAACAGCTTTCTCTGTTGTCCAGCGCATATGGATCCTCCATTGCTCACAGCTCTTCGTGCCGGTTGTCGCAATTTCCGGGGCCTCCGCCTAAAAGAATTGGGGTCGTGGTGCCTAAATTAGGACGACCTCCTTAATCGATTTGATTGCTATGCAGGGCTGAGACTCCCATTTCTGCCACCAGAAGGTCTCTGATGCCATACGTGCGTGCGTCTACGTGCTGTCCCGCCAAACGCATGCCATTGGACCTGCAACCAATGTTGTCGCGAGAGTTGCATTACGCACCATCGTTCCAACAGTCACGGAGTTGTGCACTTCAGCTGGACGATCATCCTCTTACGGTCCCGGTGTTCTGTTTCTCCCCGGGAGTTACTGGTACCCCCCGAGACTTTCATGTGCGACTTGGACGGGACGAGCCCTACCAAGTCAAACCTTGCAGGCGTGGGGACTTCTGGTTTTGGCGGGTTGAATGTCACATGTGATGCTGTGTCGGTGCAGCCAAGCCTCAAGTGATGTTCTCACTGCTGTTCACTTGTACCGCCTTGTCTTCACCAGCGCTCAGCAAGCCCAGGCGGGCATCCCAGCACAGGCCAAAGACCTTGACGCCTTCTCCAGTCAGGGGTGTGGCCTTGCCGTGCAGGCTTTCTCGCGAGATGGTGAAAATGCTTTGGCCGGTCACGCCATCCTTGCCGCTTTTCGTGCTTCTGACGTCCCATATCCTGCATGTGCCATCGTGACTGCCACTCGCCAGCACGTATTCATTGGCCGGATCTCGGGCTAGCGTGACCACGTGGTTTCTGTGACCTCTCAAGGTCATGGCGACGACCGATGCCGCGGAATCGCGCGGATCGACCAACTTGACGTCGCGGCTTGCCGAGCCGGCAGCCAGCAACTGCAGCACGGGCATTTGTTCGAGGCAGAAGAGTGCATTGTTTGTTGTTCTCGTGTCGACTAGGGCGCCGGTCACCAGATCCCAAGTGCGCACGGAGTGATCAAGCGAGGAGGAATAGGCGACGGTGTGGTCTTTGCGATCGAAACGCGCATGCGAGACGGCAGCGGTGTGAGCGTGCATCAGCGACAAAGGACCACGCTGTGCGACGGACACTGATGGATTGAGCTTCCTCCTCTTCCCGTCTTTCGTGACGGCTTTCGGTAGCAGACCCTCGGGTGCAGGGGGGGCATCGGTCTTGCGTGTGGACCAGAAGCCGACTGAGTGGTCGGCCGAGGCAGTCAGAAGCCGGTTGGAAGCAGTGCTCACGTCGATGGCCTCGACGCCTGCCTTGTGGCCGTACAGGTCGAGGGTGGGAGTCAGGGCCGCAGATGTCGCATCGGCGTTCTCTTGATACTTCCACACCTTGACCGTGCGATCGAAGCTGGCCGAGGCAATCTGCGAGGGGCTTACGAACTTGGCGGATTTGACCCAGGACAGGTGACCGCCATCGGGACCGGCGCCAGAAGTGGCCAGCAGCTGCGAGGAAGTGTTCCAAACTCTGAGGCGGCCGTCGTAGCTTGCAGTCAGGATCCGAGGCTGGTCGTGGTTGGTTGAAGAGGCGGAGTTGGTGTGGACGTCGCTCACCCAGTCGTCGTGTTCGTAGCTTGCAACGTATCGTGGAGGGACTCGTGCTCGTACATACTCCACCGTCAGGGTGTTTTCCGCCGAGATGCCGTTCTGGCTGAGGTAATCGTCTAGGCTTGTCCTGAGGTAGGTGCCGTTGATGAGGAACTCCAAGGGCACCGGCTGGCCGAGATCCAGCTGAGAGTTGACATATTGCGAGAGCTGGTATCGTCGAAACGACGTCGGGATCAGCACGGCGGCGCTGTCGCTGATTTCAAGCTCGCCTTCTCTGGTGGTGAACCGCAAGCGGATGTTGCGTGCTTGCGCACCGTCTGTTTCTGTTTCAGCCATTCTGCTTCTTGCGCAGGTCCTCCTGCAACGCCAGCCTCCGTCCATCTCTTCGCAGGAAAAAAGTGATGGCCAGCCGGATAAACTTCGGCGCTCGGTGCACCCACTTCCAGTTGGCAGGCGCGGAGGGCAGAGGGCAAAGTGCAGAGTGGCATGTGCTCCTGCAACTTGTTCGTCTCGCTGATGGAATGAGTAGGTAGCAGAGCACCCTGACTGCCCACTTGTCTCATGGCGGAGACCATTGCTGCCGCCGTACAGGATGGCACATTTCCTGACAATGAAGCAACCCTCTCATCTGAACTCAATGCAACCACCATTCCACCACTGCTTGACTCAATTCAGCATGCAAAGGATGATCTGGGCCGCATAGTCAAGGGCATCAGCAGACAAGGAGCCAGCGACGTTGACAGCTGGATCGCTCAGGCCAAGAAGGTGCAAGAGGATATTGCCCGCTGTAAAGAGGATGCCAGACAGATTGTCCATGAACATGATTGCATCGAGGCTCTTCGACGTACAAGAAATGAAACCCAATCCAGGGTCAGTCTGCTCGAGGAAGAGATCGCCTTCAATGAAGCTCTGCAAAGGCAAATCAACCTGATCGCCGACATCTCGTCTGCGCTGAACCAAGTCGACAACCATATTCGTCAACGCCAGTTGATCCCGGCCTCCCAAGCACTGCCTGGTCTGACCGCCAGCATCCATGCTGTTCCGAGCGACCTATCTCGCTCCCTCTTGACCAGATTACACGCAGACCTGAGTCAGACACTCAACGGTCAATTGGAAGACGAGCTTGGCCATCACTGCCAGATTAGCCTGGACAGTGAAGCTATTCAGTTGTCTATATCGAGCGACAGCAGGCAGACTGCCGATGAATCGTCCATCTCGCTAGATGATACTCTGGATGCCTTGGAACGGCTGGGTGCACTGCAAGACGCCCAACGCGGGATTTTCAAAAGGATAGAAACTTGCTTGCTTCCACATCTTCACAGACGATCCAAGTCCGTGGTTGTTGCCGCCCATCGACACGGCTCCACCCTCCGCCTCACGCTTTCTCAAGAGCGCGCCCAACCTCTGCAAATGCTTGACGTCAGCAACGTACTGCTTCGCTACGTCCACGACCGTGCTCCTCAGAAACTACACGACCCGCTTCTGCACCATGTAGCAGCTTTGTTGGTGCCACAACTCGTTGAAGTATGGCTAGACACTGCGATTCCTGTAGACCTGGACCAGTTGAAAGAACTGGATGAGCTACAAGACCAAGTCAAGGAACTTGCCGACTGGCTAAGAACCCAGAATATCAACGAAGCACACCAGCTAGATGAATGGGTAAATGACATCCCTGGCACATGGCTCGCCAAGCGACGTGCCGCATCTCTGGACACTGTTCGCAATGCATTCAAGCTTGCTACCGGCACAACCAGACAGGTTGAGCGTGTCGAGAGGCAGAAAGTCCATGTTGCCCCAGAGCCCAGTCCAAATACCGCTGACGACGATTGGGCCGAAAACTGGGGCGACGATGAAGACACTGACAAAGGTGCAGCCCAGCAGTCTGAAGACACCCCAGACGACAGCGCAGATGCTTGGGGTTTCCATACAGAGGATCAGCCTGAACAGCCGCCACCTGCTACAGAGAAGAGTCACAAGGACCCCGACGAAGACGATGGCGAGGCATGGGGCTGGGGAGACGACGAAGATGCAACTGCCAAATCATCTCCAACCCTCGAAAAGAAGCCGTCTCTGAAAGCCAATGCCATGACAGCATCTCATACGCCGAAAGGGGAAGCCGTCCTTACAGAACACTACACCATCACCGATATCCCTGACTACATCCTCGAGCAAATTGGCCGAGACACACTCGATCTGCAGACCATACAAGCTTCGCCACGCTCTTACTTCAAGTCATCCACCGACCCTGCTGCAAGCATGCAATCCCTGCCAATGCTGATCCTAGCAATGTTCCGTGCGGTAGCACCTACTGCTTACACTGACGGAAAAGCCTTCGACCCACCGCTGTCGTCCCTCAGTCTTTACAACGACGCCCTCTACTTGGCACAGAGGCTCGAAGAGAATCCAGATCTTCTGAAAGCACTCGCCGCCGATATACAAATCCTTACCAAGTTCGCCCGCCAAATTTACTCCTCCGAACTAAGCACCCAACGCCAGATTCTCACCGATTTGCTCGACAACGCCCAAGGCTTCGTCGGCTGTACACGCCAACCCAACGCCTCCGTCTGTGAAACAGCAGTCTCTTCCATTGTTGACTACGTCCGAAGCCTACACTCTCAGTGGTCCTCAATCCTGAGTCCCAGCCATCTTGGCCAGAGCATTGGCAGTCTTCTAAACACCGTAATGAGCAAGATGATCAAAGAAATAGAAGACATGGAAGACATCTCCGAGCCCGAATCTCAAAAACTACTCGGCTTCATGACCCAGATCAGCAATCTCGAATCCCTCTTCACCAGTCCCGCGGCAAACGCTGCCCCGTCAGCCGACCAAGAGCAATTCCCGCATTCTACAATCGCCGTATATGTCTCATCATTCTTCCGGTTCCGATATATGGAACAAATCCTAGAAAGCAGCCTGGTAGAAATCAGATACCTCTGGGAAGAACAAGGCTTGAGCGCGGAATTCAGCGCCGAAGAAGTAGTGGATCTCATCAAGGCGCTGTTTGCAGAGAGCAGTCATCGCAGGAACGCGATACACGCCATCAGATCAGGAGCATGAGCTTGCAATGACGTATGATGCCATGTGAAGCGCATCTTCGTACCATCTCGTAGCGTTCAGCACGAGCTTCGGCTTCGGTCTGAGACCTCTATCATACGTCCAGTGTCTGGAATGCATAGCCTGTTCACCGATGCCAAGTATTGTATCTACGGAGTGATAGGTAACGCGCCGCTCCAGTCACCGCTCCAGTTGTGCTTGAGACCTGCCTCGTTCGAATCAACGCATATCTGATGAGCTCGTGACTCCTCCCACCAACCGCGATCGATCCACTTTCGGCCCGCCTCCAAGTCGAGATGATTCAGCTGGACCCATAGGCCGTCTACCGCCCAACACCCCACGCATCAAGTCTGCGTTCACTGTACATGTGAGTACGCAGACACCAACACACTGGCGGTCGACACCTTGATCTTCGTAGATGAATCACATCGGACGGCAGCCGAGGGGGGTTATGCTCTGTAAGTATGTATGTACTACGTAGTAGTCAGCAGTCAAGAACTCGGGGGGCATCTCCGGCACAGCATGCACATAATTCTCCGTCGACCCGCGAGGGTTTCCTGCCTAAATTCCCCAGGTTACATTTCCGGGGTTTCAGAACAGCAAAGGGAAGCGATTGGTCTTCCGTTTCCGCCTTCTTGAGCTTCGCTTCGCTCACATGCCTACACGTTATCGACCAACATCATCGTGACATACCTACCTACGAGTAAAGCTGCTGTGATGCTGTTTGACGTAAATCTGTCAGTGGCTGCCTGACGTCAGCCTTGTCTTGCCTGAAGAACAGAGGAAGTATTTCATACCTGCCTTCCTTATTCCCTCCATCCGCTTCCAAACTCTAGCGTCACACGAGACCCATACACTGAAACTAAAGCACTTCAAACAGATACTCTGATCCAACACCACCACAAGCAAGATGGCCGACAACAACCCAGGCAACTTCGCCAACCGATCAAAGGAGGAGGTCCAGGACGCAGCCAGCAAGGGCGGCCAGTCGAGTGCAGGCGGCTTCGCCTCGATGGACCCGGACAAGCAGGTAGGTCACTCTCCACAGTTCCCCATGTTTCCAACGGAAACTCAGACTGGCGGCCGCTCTCAGCACAGTTTCGGCACCCCCAGCGGAGGCAGCCACCTTGAGTTTCCGGAAGCAGACTATCTGCTCACGCGACCGCCACTGTTATCCCGAAGAACGGATTCTGATTTTTGTTTCTATGAGCAGAGAGATATCGCGTCGCAGGGTGGCCAGGCTTCAAGCGGGTCGTTTGAGCCAGGCAGCGAGAAGGCTAAAGAGGCTGGAAGGAAGGGCGGTCAAAGCTCTTGAGTCGACGTCGATCAAGCAGTGGTCGATGGATAGGCCTCCTGGCTCAGCGGGTCGTTGTCTCGACGCTGAACGCCTTAGCTGGTCCATTTGAACTACTTCGAGATCGAGAAAGCATCCACTTCAAACCTTTCTGATCCAACGCACATGCAGAGTGAACGTCTAGCGTCCACCACGTGTAGCCAGGCAAACGCAACGCCATCTCCCCGAATGCAGACTTTGATCTCGCTCACCTCAGCTCAGCTCAGCAGAACTTCTGATCGGCGCCGCCTGTGAACGCAGTGGCAACACTGGCAGTCGAGCCGCGGGGCGAGTCGCTGTCCACGCCGGTACGACAGTCAGCTCGAACACGGTCGAGGCTCGATACAACAATCGAACGCGGCACCGGCAAGCCGCGCTAGTAGTCACGTCCTGCAATCTCCATTCCAAGCTAAGAATGGACATCATTCCCTTCTCCCACTTGGCCACACTCTATGGTGTGAATCTTAACGGGGCACGTGATACAAGCCGCGAGAAGGAGGAAGATATATCGTGGAACAGCAAGCTCGAACCGACAGGATCACTATTATGTGGAAAATAGCTATCATCCACCCTGAATTTGTGTGGTATGCAAAACTACACGGAGAAAAAACGGGCTAGGATAAGGCTACCGGAAGAAGCCGTCATGCCGGCCCAAGGCATGGTGGCTAGAACGTAGGTAGGAGCCAGGTTGAAGTAGAAGTACGTGCAGTTTCAGTTCGTATCATTGCTCGTCGAAGAAGAATCAAGAGCAATCCGCTCGCATCTATGAACAGACGGATCTCTCAACAGGCAGAACGCCTCCTATGCTGATGAGTTGGCGCCACCTTCTCCTAATGTCCAATGGATATCTAATCACATAACGCCCGCAGCATTGTTCAGATCATCCCAAGCCGCAGAAACCGTGCTCAGTGAGCGTATCATAGCTCATGTGCGCCATAAAATATGTATCCCATCGCGAAATATTGCTTTTGCCTGTACTCTGTACAATGGAACGCCTTGTCATGCCTTTGCAACAAAAGAAACAATGTATTGGAACCTGAGTCGATGCCAGTATCTGTGGCAGACGTTGGGCCGAGGTCGAAGTTTGATGTAGCGTAGTACTGTCGTGGTGCTGTTGTATCCCACACGCTCTATTCTGGCAGATCGGGATTCTTCTGATATCGAACAGCACGGATCGTCGGCATGCCGCACTCCGGGTGAGCACCATTCTGTGCATAGTGGGAGAGCTTCAGCGCATATCGACGAATGTAAGCCCACGGTCTGGTGGTGCCATTCGAGACCCAAGGTCGAGCCGTGACGAGATGGTCTGGCAGCTTATATGAGGCCGCTCGTAGGGCTCTAATGATGTTGATGGAGAAGAAACAAGATGGCGTCCTAGCTTCATCTGCCGTCTCTTCTCGGATCCTGAGTATGTGGCACAAACGGTGTGCCAGTCCACTGAGCTTGCTGTTGTGATTGGGTAGGCACTTTCTGGTCATCGGAACGTGCAGCCTCTGGTCTTGAGCCAGGCGTCGTGTTCAGTAGGTCTCGAGTGACGGAGTGCATGACGTATTGTTGCAGCTCTCGCTCTTCCCTTTCGTCCTCTCCTCTCAACCTTTGTTGGTCTGGCTTGTTCATGCCGTCTCGCCGCAGTTTTCGGATCTCGTACATCATCCACAGCAGACACTCTTCAGGACATCGAGTACGTGGTAGACTGTAGGCGGCATTACGGACATATCGGCGTGTAACATCGGTGGCGCCTTCGTTGGAGAAGGCGATGCAGTAGGCGAACTTGCGGTTCCAGCCTGAGAGCATGTTAGCAAGGCTCAAGGAGAAGAGACGGCATTGGCTTACCTTCGGTGTACACACGAGGAGTGTCCCACAACTCCTCGCAAGGATCGACGTGTACCCATCTCTTTTTATGTAAGCTATAAATCTCGATCCATACCGAGTCTTCCGAGTTCCACACCCAGCGCACACGAGCACCAGCAGCACGACATAGCATGCCGAAGCAGTTGGAGAACTCGCCAGCTCTACCTCGTTTTGTCTTCATCAGAATCCACACGTCGGAGTAGCGAGGGAAGCGCTCGTATGCGCCGCAGGTGTGGCTTTGGCAACGGTATAGTTCGACTCGGGTCGCACCATAGGCATTCTCGTCTGGAGTTGCTGGCACTTGGCCTTGCGCAACGGTTGCGCCGCGGCACAGTGAGCATCTTGGATTGCATACGAACTCGAAGAACTCTCTCTTGAACCATCTGCAGAAGCGGTCAGCCTCTAGTTTTACCCCTGGTTAGGGTTGACGACTTACCTTAGTAGCGAGCGAATGACGCAGTCCTGGTAGCCCCATTGCTCCTTTGCGTTGCCCATAGAGGCAGCCATGCCTTTCATAACGTTGTGCTCCTCCTCTGCCTCTACGTATATGCGATCTATGGGGATATGCGTCAGGGCTTCATCGAGAAGACCTGGGTTTTCGTATTTGGTTGGTGTCACAGATAGCGTGAGGAGCAGGTTTCTGAACTTGAGCGACGCAGCGTCCTGTGGTGCGCATGGCACCAGTGGGGTGTTTCGATAAGCATTGTACTTAGGGGGAAACTGCTGTTGTTGTTGCTGTTGAGAGGCTAATGATGGTGACTGTGCGGCTGGTGAGAATGGCGACTGTGATCTTTGCGACGAAGACGAAGGTCTCTGTCCTCTTGCTTGCTCCTCAAGGCCGTTTAAGCGTCGAGTTAATAGCAGCTGTTCGAACTGTTTCGACAAATCGCCGGCGCTGAAGTCGAATTGCTCGTCTAGTGGTGTTGCTTGTATGTCCCTGTTCCCCGCCATGGTTGTTGTGTTGTGTCTACAGGTGCTGCTGCTGCTAAAGGACAGGAAAAAGCTGCTTCACTGAACTGCAGTGAGAGCGGGCGGGTTCGTAATCAAAGTTGAGGGAATCGGTGCAGGTGGAACTAGGCGCAGTTTGGTGGAGGTCAGAGGTCGAATAGGCCGAATTGCACTGCCTTCCTTCGCCACGGGGAAAGTGTTCCGAATCTTGAAACGCTGCTACAAGTATGCTCAACAGGACGATAGCAAAGGAAGTCGACGATGCAGCAGCGGTGGATGAGATATCAGCAGTAGCAGTCGAGAAAGAGGCGAACAGAAAGCGTCCAGAGTACGTTTGCAGGATTGCGTGGAATCAGCGATGGGACTCGGCACCTCGAATTGAGGTTGCGTACACCAAATGTATGCGGCCCCTACGCCGACCGAGAAAACCAACACCAGACCCAGAATGAGAGCCAGAATCGCAGACGTGGCCCTGGCGAGCATCGTCCTGGGCTAGAAAGGGTTCCAAAGCATTCGTCACCCTCAGGGCAATTTTCTTCGCTTCACAGGGAAAATGTACCCACTGATTGGCTAGTCAGAAGCCGGCGGGTCAGCCAAGAACTCTTGTGGCTTGGACGCGCGTTCGAAATCTGTCGAGGATGGCGTCGACTGCTCATGTTTCATAACTAAAAGTAGAAGGCGCCTTTTTGGCAGTACTCGTAACACTTACAAGTATGAATCTCGCCGTCTACGGAACACATTTCTGTCTTCCACGACGCCCAATGTTCGAGAAATCGACTGGGTATGAAGCACGCGTCAAGTCTTGGCCTGCTTTTAAGCTTCACTGCGACAGAGCCAAGCCTGGATGCATGGACACGTATTAGCCAGGCCTCCTACGCAACCCTCAGATGAATATGTACCTACAGTATCATCGCCTTGTCGCCTCTTGTCCGTTCGTTAGAGCATGCACCATGGCCCTCGATTGGAGACTTGGACAGCCACATAGGCCTTGTTCGAATTGTGCTTGTCGTGCGTTTGTCATGTGCACTGATGTCGGGAAGAACGAAATCTGGAGCGCGGCCCCGCTGATCACGGACGCGTGGCCCCTTGACCATTCGGCCATTTCGCTCGCGAGAACCAATAGGCTGTGCTGTTCGTGCATGCAGACTCGTAGTTGCGGGATTGCTCAATGCAGTGATAGTCAGTCTAATGGCCGTCACTTGCAAATCGCTCACTCAGGAGCAGCTGCAAGGCCCAGCTTTTGCAGGTGATCGACGCTGGATATCGCTCTCCGGAAGTTTCTGCACGCTGGCTGGTGTACGTACTACTAAGCGATGTATGGAGTGAGGTGCCTGAATCCACTACATAGGCCGCAGAACTGTTTAGCCAGTTGTGGAATGGTCTTTGCTGCACGTGCCGACGCCTCGATACATGTCGTGGCCTGTTCAAGCCTGTTGTTCTCAGTGCATATGCTTACCAGTGTACTTCGCCAGTTGTTCGCAGCGCCAATGCAATATAGCCTCGTTTAATGGCCTGTCCAGCATTTGTGAGGCTCAAGAAGATCCTCGCTGTCTTGGGCAGGACGCTGAGCATGTTCATGTTTAGCGAAGGTCTCCGGTCGAACAGCTCCTCGTTGTGGTCCTGTTCTGGAGAGTTCATCCGCGGTATGCACGTTCGCGATCGCGATGCTTGACTCTTGGCACGTTAGTACGTATGAGGTCCAAGTACGGCAGCCGACGGTGAGCACTGTGTTCATAGATCTGAGGGGCAAATTCGTCAGCAGTAGGGTTGATCATCCCAGAGTAGCCATCGATCTTCGCGACGGTCCCCACGAAATCAATAGTGCAGGTCACCGGCGTCGCAATACTTCTGGAGTTCGAGCATGTGTACCGTATGCCATCTTGCCGATTGTTAATTTTCTGTGTCAAAGTATACTAAGCATTCGTCAACCTGCGGTCATCCATCACTTGCTGAGCGGACTCATCGCGCTGTCGAAGTCTGGGCCGCTGGACCTGCAGTGGGACGAACGCATGGAGACGTAATGAGTATCGGTGCTTCAAGTTGCTTGCGGGTCGCATGATGCCGACTTACGTCACTTGGTTCGTGAGAACGATCAAGTACAAGTAGGTAACGTGGACTACCATGGATCAAGCAACGGAAGACGCTAGTGGCTTATGAGGACGACAGTCTCTTTGCATTGCGGGGCCGGTCTGGACTCGAGCTGTGCTTACCTAGAGCTGGTGCTTGTAGTGATGCATGGGGGTGACAAGTGTGTATTGGACGATGTGCGATGCTTCTCGTTCGTATGGACAGTGGCCATTCGAGAAGGGTCGAATGCTCAGTGCAGGCCTGCGCACATGCTCCAATCGAGATCGAAGACAAGAGGCGTGACTTTCGAGCACCTGCTCCGAAGCTGCGAGAGCGCTAGCCGAGTACCTGGGTTATCAACACCCTACCAACGTAATGCGGGGCAAAATTCAATGCTATGTACGTGCCTGCGTAGGTAGCCCGATCGTACAAAACCGTGACGTGAACAAGAAGAGCAAAGATATATTACCAGAAGCGCCGCGACATAACCACAACCAGACGAGTCCGAAACATTAACCAAGGCACAAATTCTCTCCCTCTCGACTCTGTACCTGATCCAGACCCAACCTTTCCTCCTCGCTGACTGCTGTGGCAACACCAAACTTCTGTTGCAGCACGACCCACTGTGCAAGAGAGATTACAAGCCTAAAGGTAGGCATAAACTTTGTCTCGAAGCACTCATCGACTAGCTCCTCAAGGCCCTCAGGCTTCAAGAAACCGATCTTCGAGATGTTCTCTTTCGTGACAAGGCTCTTCAGGAGACTGTGGAGCGGCCCGCCTTTGGGGTACTGCACGGGTGCGCTATACGGGTGCTTCTTTTTCTTGTAGATCTCCTCTGTGATGAATGGTTTACCAGCCTCGCGCAACACATACTTTTCGATCCACTCGCCTTGTTCGTTGCGATGGATTTTCATGCTTGGTGGCAGCCCATTGACGTACTCAGTGAGGTGGTGATCGAGGAATGGCGTCCGGCCTTCGATGGAGTGGGCCATTTCTCCTCGATCGCCAAGGTTTGATAGAAGCAGGTTTTGTAAATGGCCTTTTGTGAAGACATACTGAGCAGTATGAAGTGGATGCCAGCGTTGATTTACTCTCTCGAGCATCATGCCGTTGACACACTCGGCATATGTTAGCTGAGGGTCCACCTTGTTATTAGCAGGGAGGAAACCCTCTTTGACTGGCAGTAGAGGAAAGGCTGCAGTCATTTGAGCCGGAGTTAGGGTGTTGTTGAGCTGTCGTCTAGCAACAGAAGTGCCCTGAAGGTCTAGCTTGCCACCATAACTCTCGTTGAGCTTATCTTCGGCCTCCTTCAATGCTTCCAAGCGGACGTTATCTGGCGTACTCGCCCCGCTGAAGGCGTGATCCGGCTCTCGGAGATAGTCAGGTAGAAAAATGTTGTACCCACCAAGGATTTCGTCTGAGCCCTGACCATTGATATTGACTCTGAAACCCTTCTCTCGGAAGAGCTTGGATAAACAGTACGTGCCGATGAAATTCAGGTCCGGATTTGGCTGTTCGTCAACCCAGGTAGCATCTTCAAAACTATTGGCGAGCTCGTGCTCATTCATGTGCTTTTTGTGGAATTTGACGCCGAGAAAGTCAGCCGTACGGTTGGCCGTGGCAGATTCGTCAAAGCCGCTGTCCTCGTCGAATGCAATGCCAAAGCAGCTCAAACGTTCGTCTACGCCTTCCGAACCTATCTGGTTGCCTTCTCGAATCAAGTGGTTGACCATCCCAGCAACGACGCTAGAGTCAATGCCACCGCTCAGAGAGACACCTACCTTGACATCTGCTCGGAGACGCTGCTTGATCGCGTCCAATAGACGGTCACGTACGCCTTGAATCATCTCCTCTTCTGTCCGAGGATCCTTTGTCGTCTTGTCGGGGTATTCTGAATCCCAGTATTGCTGCTCGTGGATCGTTCCGAATGATCGGCAGATGAGCACATGACCAGGGCTGACTTTCTGCACACCCTTGAAGATGGTGGCACTAGCTATTTGGAAGTCGCCGCCGACAATACTCTTGACATCCCATTCAGGTACCCAGCCAAGAGGTAGGAACGCCTTCATTTCCGCAGCAACGAATAGCTCACCATTCTGGATAGTCCAGAAAAGTGGTTTGATGCCGTATCGATCTCGTACCGCCAAGAAAAGTTCTCGTTCTTGGTCATACAGACAAATGGAGTACTCGCCACGAATCTTCGATAGGGATGACAAGCCATAGTATTTGTACAGTGCAAGCACGAGTTCGGAATCAGAGGTGCCTTGGAATTGGTACCCAAGCTTGTCCTGCATCTCGGCTCGGTGCTTTTCGTAATCGTAAATTTCTCCATTGACAACGGCATGTACAGTATTATCAGTCGAGTGCAAAGGTTGGCAGCCTGAGGGTGTCAGGTCGTTGATCTCGAGTCGCACATGGCCCAGGGCCACTCTGCCGTCCTCGCTGACCCATTTCCCTGTCGAGTCTGGTCCACGATGCCCGATCTTCTCAAAGCTTGCGTCGAGACGTTGACAGATACCATCTTTGTCCTTCTGGTTCAACCTTCTGGTACGCTCTCCAAGAGCAACTATGCAACTGATGCCACACATCCTGGCACCATTCAGAACCTCTCAAGGACTGGCTGGGGTACCGACAACGTAAAACCGAGTGTAACGTGCTTATTAGTACCGCGAGAACTGATCTCGGTAATGCTGTACAGAAGTATCGGATAAGCGGTAGATGGATAGATGGAACAATACCGTCAAGAAGAATGGTAATACAAATCCTAACCAATTACATGAAGTCGATAAAGGTACAGAAGAGTAAAAGAAGCACTTAACCCGTTTGAAGTATGACCCACACGTAGTGCATCGCTCGTTCTTTGATCCGTCACTCACTTCATATCTGCGTTGACAGGCGTTGTGACATGTTGATAAGGAAGGCGCGAAGGGCGGTCAAAGCGATTGAGTGTCACGACCTTTTGACAGGACTTCACGATCCCCTGCATTCTCACTTACTGTTTCAAACTCAATGCGTTTGTGCTGACTATCAGGAAGAGAGCTCCACAAGTGGCAAGCTATCCCCAGCACGCATTCACGCCGTCTGCTGTACGCGTGGGAGCAGGATCAGAAGTCGGTACCGAATTTGATAGAGCAGAGAACGTGGAGGCCACGGAGCACACGACCGTTGCTGATAAATCGGTCACCTGACGTCACTAATACCCGCGTTCCCGGTAGCCGGTGCCATTACCAGGCATTGTCGTGAGGCTTCAAAGGGATAGCATTCGTCCACGGTAGTCGTAAGACGCGATGCCCCTTATAATTAAAGGCGTATCGCCTGAAAACGTTCATAATTAAGGGTCAGTACTACGATATCATCTAGTATTATACATTTCATTAATTGCGATATCATGGCGCAAATGTATATTGCTAATATGTTGGTCCAAGGGTATCCAAGTAATTCAAACAAGATCAGACCAAGGGGTCCATCCTCGAATACGTATTGCGATTCTGCGTCTATGCCATATGCTCCGTCTTCTTCTTCTCCCTGGCCTTCTCCGACCAAGGGAGATGTGCGACAGGGATGATGAAGAAGCTGTTTGATGTATCGGCAATACCGGCCAAAGCGTTGTACCATGCAATGAATGCCGCAGCAAGTCCGAATGCACCGCCAGTCTTAATCAAGGCAGGGTTTGGTTGCCCCGCCGCATTCTCGTTGCCGTAGGCGATGGCGAGGAAGAGGAAAGCCATATCCAGAGTAAAAAAGAGCAGGAGGAAGGCTACCGTAGATTTGAGGGTGCAGAGTACTAGGATCGTCGTGAAGATGAACCATCCCTGTATACCGTTAGTTGCGCAACAAGCAGGGATCTTCGTCTGAGACTCACCCAAAGGAAAAGCGAAAAGGAGTTGTGGAACTGGGTCAAGCCGCCATTTGCTGTTTCGAGAGATGACACGATTTCGAACCCGCCCGGTGTTAGGACGATAGCGAAAGCGAGCCAAAAACCACCGTAGGATGACAGCGCAGTTGCACCGAAGGTGTTACCGACAGCCATTTCCCTTTTGTTTGTTAGTTGCATGATGCTTTTGCGGAGTGCGTAACATACCACATGCCAGCGAGAAGCTGAACAAGTCCGCCATAGCCAAAAGCCAATGCGACCACAATGTTGGGCTCCGTAATGTCGTGTGCACCAACGTTGATCATGCTGAGGACGAAGGTCGTGAGCGCAAAAGCTGAAAGACCGAGAGGCGCCGGATTGGCGAACTTTCTGTTCTCAACACCTTTGTAGAGACCAGGTTGAAATTCACCACCAAATGCTGTGTATGTGTAAGCGCAAGTTCGCACGTATTGAGGGTTTGAAGGCAGGCGTACCAGGTAGCAACCCGCCAGAATCGTTGGTCTTGATGTGTGCCAGAGGACCATAACCGAATCTACTAGCTTGAACGGCGCGTTGCTTCTCTTCATGGCTCATGCCCTGTGTGACCTTTTCGAAGTCTTGATGCTGTGATTCTCCATTGGCCGCGGCAGAAGCGGGGTTCTCATACTGGTTGTGTGCTTGGTTGGTCGACATCTTGAAGCAATGGACGAAGCAAATGTCACTATGTCAAGTTGTTGTCACGAAATGTCACGGCAAGCGCAGAAGGGGAGCAAGAAGTCAGTGGAAAAGCGCAGGGGACGCATCCTGGCTTATGTACCGACAACCCTTTAGACACAAGTCCCGGGATTTGCATTTCTGGAGCTGTCAACCAAAAGTCATGACAGCAGGTTAGTGGGCGTGGAGAAGTGGATGATCAGGCTGGGCCTCCGTATTGTCTGGATCGTCAGCTTTACGAGCCACTCACAATTGAGCCATAAGCGTGTATGGGGGCAGCAAGCTTGCTTCTAGCCGAGATGAAAGGCATTAGGCTCTGGCGACGGGCTTGCTTCGACGCGTTGTGAGGTTACCGTAAAAAGAACGAGCGTCATGCATGATCTTCGATGGAACGAGATGGGTGGAGTCTGAGCTACGGCCGTCACAAAGCGAAGCTCGAACAGGTAAAGCGCATCTCAGATCGCGTTCCTCAGGCTTGCTGATTCGTGCTGAGCAGGAGGAGCCAAAGCTCGTATGAAAGCGTGACCCCGGAGTGACAGGTGCAGTCGCGCCAGAGGAAAACGGAGTAGAAGCTAAGCTAGCCCGCCGCCATAGCGTCATTGTGCTGGGAAGTGACTGACCTGTACAGTCTGAGAGAGCTTGGCCTTCACTTCTCCTCATCGGCTTGCCGTGCTGTGACGTCTTGTTCTTAGCAATTTACATCCCAACACGAGATTATCTCCGTGAGTAAGATACTTTGCGTCGCGATGCGCTTGAGTTTCTGTAGACCTTCGTGCCGTGCTTGACGAGCGTAAGTTTGAGGCAGCCAAGTATAGCGTTTCGGACGAGAGGCGAACAGGGACCCAGCGCCCTATGAGGGACACGCACACAGACCAATGCAACCCCGGCATGTTGCTTACATCTACCGTACTGCACAGGAATGATCGGTGATCATTCGCTGCATCGACTCGACTACTTCGACCTACATCTCCATCACATAGTTGACGGGGCTTGACTATCATTTTCGAACAATCACGATGTAGCATGAAGCACTAAGGCACTGAGAAGCTGTTTGCTAGAACCGAACAAAGTGCTTTATCGGGCCTGATCCGTAGGAATTTTCTCAGCCGCTCGAAACATGGGACTTGCTTCTACTCGATTTTAGCCTAAAGCGCCACAAATCTTGCTTGCGCACAAGCATTTAAATTACCTGCTATTCAAATGCTTCGCTGAACGCCCATCGCATTGGTCAGGGCTAATCCCCTACGACGGTTCACCGGACACGGTTCTCATGATACCTAAGAGCGCGACTTGGAAACGAGGATGCCCGTGGCAGGCTTAGTCACAGTTCCGGTAGCCCGTGCAAGTAAAGGGATAGAGAAGTCTGATCAGCTTCTCCAGGCACATGTTGACGGTACTTCAATAATCATCCGACCCTTTGCCTCTATCTGAGGGGCCGAGGTTGTGAGACCATCTCTTCTTCTGGCACAGATTTGACTGTCGATCCCAGTCGATCCGCTACAAGTATTCCTAGCCGCGGAGCCTAGCGTCACTGCCAGATGAGTCCGGCAGATTTTAGACAGATGCTATCGAAATCGGGCTGTTCGAGATCCCTGTCGTGCTGCTGCACATGACACCTTCCGGCCCGCATTCAGAAGGCTAACTTTAAATTTATCCGGGTTTTCTCCTAAATTTTGGTGTCTAGGTGACCGGGCTTCCATCACTTCTGTCCGGTCGAAGCTTCTTTCGATCCGCTTCCCTGGGTTGCCGTGGTTATGGGCTACAAGCTGGATGAATCGAAGCAAAACTCGCCGAAGAAGACACGTCGCCCGCTAGCATTAACCTCCGAGATCGGGACGCAGTGTTCTGAAACAAACCAAGTGTGGACGACAGTTCAGAAGAGATGATTGTGGTAGGAATAAATTCATGTATCCATATGGTCGCTGAGAAGCCAGTGTGATTCTTCATGTTTAGACCAGAACCACCAAATTCTCCTTGCAGCCATTGTCCACGAGCATGAGACAAACCCGCGACGCTCTCATAACTTCGACGCCATGTATTGATCCCTCAAACGAGTCCATATCCCTAGAAATGCGCCCAGTCATCTTCTCTTTGTAGGCACCTCGAGCACGAGGCATTGCTACGCAGACTCATGAGATGTTCTCTGCTCAGAACGCATGTGCTGCTTACTCTCGTCAGGACTGTGTACAGCGCTATTGACCACGCCCGTCATCATCAGCTTCTGGCCTGCATCAACACTAACACTTTTCTGAAGGTCTTTCATGCTCCACAGCCCACGCATCGCAAGGCCAGGATGAAAGACAGCGAGTCCAACACAGGCGAGTATGACCATCGGTCCCTCGAATATCATGAATAGCACTTCATCGTTTGCGAGCTTTCCACTGAAGCCGCCCTGCAATTCAGCCAATCGGTACGCAGATCTGGTAGTAATCAGAATCGTGGCTGCGACCAGCGCGCCAATGAAGCCACGGAACATCCTGCTGGCCTTGATCGAGGTAAAGTCGGTTGGATCGACACGACCCAAGTCTGCGTATGGTCTGTCAGAATCTGACACTGTAGAGCTCATCTTGCTACTGACGACCCCTTTATACAGTCGCCATGCAAAGTCACAGCAGAGGCAGCTGAACGTCACCAAGGAGACCACCTGGAACGCCAAACCTGCGACCATGATGTTCACGCCCATATCGCCCATGGCCTTATCGTCATTCGCAGTAGCCGCGATACCGCCGCCTGCACCTTGTAGGACGAGCGAGATAAAGTCGAAGGTGACAAATATCTTGGTGTATGTCATTGGCCGAAGTCTCGTGTGCACCAGGCTCGGGTCCATAATATAGATTACTCGTGCAAGGCAAAGGTATATGCTGGCCGTGATGAATGCGGGTGCAATGGTAAGAGGTATAAGGTACATCAGGAAGGCGTTGAAGTCGAAGATGTTGTTGTGCAGCATGACTCTACCAACGTAACCAACGACTTCGCCAGCAAGGCCGACCGACATCCATGACATGAAAGACCATGTCCTGTGCCGAATGCCAAAGAAAAGGTGTGGGATGATGAGGCTGGCGAAGAAGACAAGGAAGAAGGCATTGCCAGCCAGCGTGGGAAGATAGGACATTTGCCCTTCGGCTAGGCAACATGTTTCTGGTGTACATTGTGACCAGTCAGTTATGGTCGTGTTGCAGGTAAGCGTGAAGTCCGAGGCGGAGACCATCTTGATGTTGTTCCGTATCGATAGTGGATGGACAGAGGACTTCGTGCGAGCCTGATTCTCGAAGTGGTCAGTTGTGGTCGTGTAGAATTGTGGTCTGGAAAGTGGCAGCTGAGTCGGGAGCTGTTCTTATCGAGTGGGATCAACAAGTCTGATTGCGATAGATGGGTGGTGGGAGGAGGAGTATGCTTCTAGTGTACCACGATGTGCTGTCGTGTGCTGGGTTTTCCCTGTAGACATGGTGGCAAGTTTACCCAGCTTATATGCTCTCTCACTTCACGAGCAGGAGACACCAAAGATAGCAATGAAGTTCTTACGACGATACGCATCTCCACAACCCGAGATGTGTATTGCAGCATTGGGGCTCAGCCATATGGATCGCGCAATAAACAACTGGGCCTCAATTGAGCTAGAGCCCTTTCGGAAACGAAAGCGATGTAGCTCGCCTTGTTCGGCAGAACTTTACAAGCTCGACAAGGCAGCAACATTAAATGGATTCAAGCTCAGCAACCACTTTTGACGAGCTGTTGCATCTGGTGCAATTAGCTTACTTCAACCCCTGCTGAACAATGAATGCTGCCATTTTCTATCGTCTAGTACCAGTGCAGTACAATCGTCGCCTACCGTTTCGACTGCGGTGTGTGGGTACAATCTGAGTGGTCATGTACACAATCGCCACAATGAATCCGTGCGCAGCAAAAGGCTTACTGGTCAGCCCTGGCTCTTATTCGAACAAGCACGACAGCGGTGTTATCATTGACAGCAGTGTCGCAACTCGTGTTCGCGCAATGGGAGCAAAACACTAGAGCCATGAGAATCAATTAGGTTGCCTGAACTAAACGAAACCCAAGCTAGCGTTCATAGGCTGTTTCAGAGTCCGAGAAGCGAACCGGCGTTGTATTTGATGTTTTCTGGCCAATGACCAAGACTTGATACTCTCAGACTGGACCTGCTTGGGTGTATATCGTATAACTTGGTTGAAGCGTCGAAGCTGCGCTCTCCTCAAGTGGTATCACCTCACTCCATTCTTTCCACAACTCAGAATGACCCTCCAGCTTCGCCACAAATATGACCTCTGTGCCCCCCACGGTAGTGCCAAGAACTCGAGTGTCGATGATGTTCGCGCCGTCGAAAATCGTACCGTCGGGAGTCGTTTGACCAGTGCCGCTCTCAAGCTGTGCCACCCGTCGACAGACCCTGAGGACTTCTGAGCGATTCCAAAGTCCTTCTCTTGCGGGTGCTTGCTCGAGGACAGAGAGAGCTCGCTGTCTGAGCTTAGCATCTCTACACTTTAGAATTGTGAGAAACAACGGTGGTATTAAGCCCATCTCAAATGTGAAGGGCGTGGCAGTTTCGCTGTTACGAGAGATCACCTTTTCAGCTTCTCGAATAACTTGCCGGAAGGAATCGATGTACTTGTCCCAAGCCGCCTCATCTCTGTCCATGCAGGTCGAAAGCCATGCGACCATGACGGTATGCGTCAGAAGCAGGCTTGCTTTGTACCGTTCGTCAGCTGCCGAACTGCAACAAGCAGCATTGCAAAGACGTCCGAAAGCTTCCAGCCATGCAGCGTATGCAGCTAGCTGAACACCCTGCTTCTGCACACACATCTGCAATGCTGCCTCATCCAGATCATTGGTTTCGGCGGAATACCTGTAGCATCGGGTATTCGCAATCAATTCATGGCTCTCGGCAACGAGCCAGTATAGTGCGCCCCGAGCCTCGTCTAAACTTTCGAAATGTGAAAAGGTGTGGCTGATGGTGTTGTATAACAGTGTGTTGGATGACCTGAAATGAGGCATCCTTTCGCCAAACAATCGAAGCAAGACCAGCATCCGCTCAAATATCGGCAAGAAGATTTGTACTGCCTCACTTTGAAGGGAAGAGGATGGTTCATACAGCTCACGCAGTACTTTGTGCATAACGGCGGCGCCAGTAAGAAGCAGCTTGTGAGTTCCTTCCTTGTCACCGCGCAAGCAGTGCAAGCACAAGAACAACACACATGTCGCCAAAGCTACAGTGTCTGCTCTTGGCTGATCAATCCGCTGTGCGGTGGCGGCCAGGGCCTTGCTGTATTTCTCGAAATGCCGTCTTTGGGCTGCAACAGGGTCAATGGAATCGTGTTCCACTTGTACTTCCCAGAGATCGCTGATTGCGACCAAGGCTTGCTTAATGGCGGGCTCGGCTTCACTCAGCTGCAAGATGGATGTGGTCCAGAATTCGTGATCAACGGCTCCACCTAATATGTTTGCCACTTTGACTTGATAGTACTGCAGTGCCCTTGCGTTGCCAGGTGCTGGGGAAGGAGTACGGGGAGGAGTTTGCAGACCAAGAAGTACATTGACGTGGTCGCGTGCATGCTGGGCACCAGATACCTGTGCTGTGACGAAGACGTCGGTGTAGCCTTGACATGTGCGGTCTGCAGCGATGCATCTATCCAGACGTCAGCTCCCAATAACTATTCCTGGGAGACGACTGGACCTTTTGCACACAGGTTTTGTTTCGTCACATTTGACTTTTCTGGCTCTTCGTAGGTCAGAAGCTGCTCAATCCCAAGTCAAGTGATGTTCCTCACTTGCATGTCAGACATCCGGTCTTGCTTTTCTTCGCACCTAGACGACCGCTAGGTCTAACTAACGCACCAATGTTGTTTGGTGGTACATAGCTCATGATTGAAGCATTGTGAAGGACGTTCAACTCCCGTGGCGATAGTCGGTTAATATGCGTCTTTTGATGCACGATGGTCGAGCATGCGCATGGATGATAAGTTACTAAACTTGGTATGCATGCCTTGCTTAGAGAGGTGAGGTTGTATTTTATGGAGATAGAAGGTGGCTTTCAGCCCCCACGGGCGTCAACGTCTCCTGAGTCGCTCCACTATTGCGTGGATGCCGGGGCTTGCAGTCGCCTAGACTGAATGTGCAGGGAAGTCCAGGCAACCGTCATACTCTGATCAACGATGTAGAGGATTTCAGATTACCGTTTGGATAGGTCACTTCGCAGGTTTTCTAAATCCTATGCAACTCGAGGCGTAATGTTGTACTTCCCGCAGTATATTGGTGCTTCGTAACCCGGTGTATGTCGCGAAGTCGAAGAAATTCTTTGGTACGGATCTTGGCACAGGTTCATGCTGCAAAGGGGTTTTTGGAAAGGCCGGCGTCTCTCAAGGAGCATCAGGCCACTTCCGTGTCATAGTCGTCCTCGTCATCTATGGCTTCTCTTTGGTGTACTACCTTGGCTTCGCGAGTCTCCTGCAGAAGTGAATTCGATTGTCCTCTTCCCTGCAGCAGATTGAGCTTTTCTCGTTGCTTCCAGCTCGGCCGTCAGAGCCTGCTGGTTCTTGAGCAAGTGCTCCTTGTAAGCCCATGGTGGAAGCATGCCGATGCTGAACACGTCTGATGGCAGCGTAGAGGCATATTGAGATTCTGCCGAGAGGCTCGATCGCTCTAGCAGAGATGCGAACAAACTGGGGTTCCTGAAAGAGCTTTTGCCCGCGAGATCTTCGTTGAAATGGACGCCCTTGGTCTTGAGCTCCAGGAAGCGCTTGAATTTCGTAGTGACGGCAGGATCAGCTTCAGAAGTTGGAGCTGGAGGGAGAGATGTCATTGGGTGGGAAGGCTGCGTTAGATAGCGAAGCTGATCCTTTTCCGACATGTATGGCAGATCTTGCTCAGCCTCTTCCTCGTATGCATCGGTCGCGGTAGCACTGGCATTACTAGGCATGCTTGGACCTACCATTGCTTCCTCCGCGATTTGCGGAGAGTGTGCCACGTTTGCTCCACTCGAACAGATACCGTTACTGCTGCCATTCATGTAACGAAGATCTGCGCTTTGGGGTGTCTTGGTAGAGGCCGGCGCATGAACCTCGTCTTCCTCATCGCTGCTGCCATAGCCTACTAGGCTATTCATGGTCAATGAATCTTTGGTGCAAGGTACACAAGACCTAAATCAAGGACAACGCAGTCTGCTCCGATGGTAGCATCTGTGAGGCATAGAGTAAAAGGTCAACCTTGTTGCGGATGGAAACTCAGGATGACTGCTATAAGCACGAGTTTTGGTGCGTTTAGCGGTACCCATAATGTTCCTGACGGGCGACCAGGTAACTTCTGAGCTTACCGATTGATGCCTAAGGCATAAAGTATAGGCCGCAACTACCTTGCATCACGCGTGTACTTGCAGTGGCAGTCGTGCCTCACTGACAGACGCTACATTATCGAACCCAGAACCACTTCGGTACCCTCTCAACCTCACTTCCCCTCTTTACAGTCTTGTTCTTCTACGATACACGTCAAGATGGCTTCTCTGATGCACCACGCACCACTTCCTTCCGAAAACCCATCATATTCTTTCTCAGAAGCATCGACGATACCCAGAAATGAGGCTTCCTCAGGTGCCAGGCAGCATGGTTTCTACCCGTATGGTTCTGCCCCTTGGTAACGAGGGAGACATCTTCTAATGCAGCTTCTAGGTATGCAGACAACGGCGGCTCAACATTAGGCATAACTGGTGACACCTTCGCCATCCTCGCTGGCGACACCAGATCGACCTCAGGTTACAACATCAACACACGCTACGAACCCAAGCTTTTCCGCATCGGCGACGACGACTCTTCGCCTATTGTCCTCTCCGTGGTTGGTTTCGCCGCAGATGGAAAGGCTCTGAAAGAACGACTCGACACCATAGTGAAGATGTACAAGTACCAGCATGGCAAGCCCATGTCCGTCAAAGCATGCGCACAACGACTATCGACAATCCTGTATGGAAAGCGGTTTTTCCCTTACTATGTCCACGCAATTTTGGGGGGTCTGGATGAGGAGGGCAAGGGCGCACTTTACAGTTATGACCCCGTGGGCAGCTACGAGAGAGAGCAATGTCGTGCTGCTGGTGCAGCTGCAAGTCTGATCATGCCGTTCCTGGACAACCAGGTAAACTTCAAGAACCAGTATATTCCAGGCAGTGGCTCAGGACTGTCCTTGAAGGAGAAGCCAAGGGAGCCTTTGCCGCTGGACACCGTGCTGGGGTTGGTCAAGGACGCTTTCACGAGTGCGACGGAGAGACATATTGAGGTTGGTGACGGTCTACAAATACTGATCATGTCGAAAGCGGGGATCAAGGAGATCTATGTACCGCTGAAGAGGGACTAGACGGTCTCAGTATTGCGCTGGCATTGGCATTCGCAAGGCGTACTGGATGAGAATATTAGATACTGCTATGGCAATCCGTTGCGACAATATGTGGCGAAGTCATTGCTCCAGTGAAAGACGTCGGCTGTTTTTACCCAGCATCCTTGGGTCTTGCAACATAGAGAGCCGTTTTGAACCCCCTAATCAGCTCCGACCATAGGAGTACCGAGTCGAGCTTTGTGAGCGACTACCGTGATTCTGGACCACCTGAACTGATCGGGAGGCAGATGCACTTCGACTATAATCTCGATGTCTGGGAGATCGCTTTTGCAGCAGTCCTGGCAGTCATCACGGTCTCCTATGCATCAAGGCATGGCGTGAGCCAAAGGAGCCGATGGGACGTGGAAGAGCATCACATGTTCGGCACCAGAGATGGCTCTTTGGCTTGGTTTTGTATGTTGAAGGAGCACGCTATCAGAGGTTACATAGCAGAATGGCAGATCTAAACGTTCTTTGCATGGCTTGTCCGGATCGCTTGAGGGCGGCTCTCTTGGACGTGGTTGCATCTGGTCTTCTACCCATCCTCTTAACTTTTGGTGGTCGTATCTTCCCTGTAGTCTGGACTGCTCGGTGCCGGACGTGCAGGGTGTCTCTTCAGACCGAACGGCTGTTAATAGATCGATTGCATCCCCTGGACCGGACTACTGGGCTCATTGGCCATCCGTGCTCGAGGAGTCACCCATTGGAGAACAGCGCTTCAATCGGGGCATCAGCGGTCGAGGCTCCTTCTAGACGAGTTGCCCCTGATCAGCCATTGACAGGGCGCTGACACAGACGTCGCAGTCCTGTAGGTATAGATTCACGCAGACAGTCTGTGGAGAAAATTGGAGCTATTGCATTCTCTTCAACAATATATGGATGTCACAATGCCTTCGCGATGCTTTTCTAACTCCCGTGCCTGTCAACGCCCTATGCAGATGCCTCGTTGCAATCAAGCCTAGAACCTCTCCTTCATTCTGCCGGCCACGGTCCTCAGATTCCCATAGACCTTCCCCGGCGGCGCGCCCAGAATCAGACTCACCACGGCCTCCCTCGCAATCCTGATGTTCTGGAACCCGCCCAAAATATGGATCTTGCTGTCTGCGAGCACGACCCGCGTCTTACTCGTGTTCTCGATCGCAAACTTGGTCTTGCCGTCTTTCCCCGCTATCCGGCCAATCGCACGGCCCAGATGCTCGCCGTTCAGCGTCTTCACGTCCTTGATCTCGAAGGTCTCGATGTAGAGATCGTCGAGTCGCAGCAGGGCGATGGCGTCGTCGACGTCGAAGCCGAGCGTGAATGCGCGGATGAAGTCCTCGCCTTTCTGCAGAGAGTCGGTCGAGGTTGTGTAGCGGGACGTGCGCATCTCGACGGCCTTGGACTTGATGTTCATGCGAACCTGGAGTTTGAGGTGCTCGACTAAGGGTGGGTAGATCTTGGGCCAGGCGGTTTTTAGAGGAGTCATGCGGTGGGGTGGGATAGGGACTTTTCTGCTGTGGATTTTGGAGACGAGAGTGGGCGCTGTTTGGGTTGGAGAGGAGAGGATGGGGTCTGACGAGGGGGCGAACTGTGGGCGGCCTTCGGGGTCTATTTGCATCGTGGTGTCGTCGTCGTGTTGTATTGAGTCGTCGGGCTGGATTGATTGTGGCGGTTGAGTCTGCGTCTCGGTGACTATTTCGATCTCTGTTGGTTGTTGTTCGGGCTGCATCTCTTGGTCTACTGACACCTCCTCGGCGAGTGTTTCGGGGGCGCGCTGCAGCGCTGTTGGAGCCGGCATTTTGACAGACAAGGTCGCTTAACGGTGTGTCCTGTTTCTTGCCTGATGTTCAGAGTAGGCGGCGTAGTCGCGAGGAAGAGTGGGAGATGCGTAGGTGTCTCGTTGTTCTCTACACGTTTCTTGTCTTTTCAAAAGCCTGGCGGACGACGAGTGTTTGAACGGCTTGAGTGTAGAGTATGAGCGGTCTCGTGCAGTGGTTCTACAGTGCTTCACAGCAGACGGTTCGTTCAAAAAAGTTCGCAGCCTGAAATTGTGTGGGGACACCTACCGTAGATTGTGCTTATCGATAAGGTATTCACGCGCCCGGCAAGAATGTGAAGACGTAGAAGTAGTCCGAGCCGGTAGAGTTTCCACACACGCTATGTGCTCTCATCTGGCATCGAATTCAACTACTGTATCTTACCTAACCACCAGACCGACTTGAGTCTGCAAATGAGTTCATACACATAACGTCCTGGCTCACCAATTGCTGCTGTGTATGCAAGCGTGCCTCGTGATGCAGTGTCTCATCCACACGAGGGGTTTCCTGGTGTCTAACTTAGTAAGGTTGACATTCCTCCTGGTTGGGACTAGACTTGACAAAGGCACGACTTACCCTGACCTGCATCCCATGCTCAGGATATGAAATGCAACTCAACGATGATTGCTTCTACCGCCACACCGCGAGAGAAATGCTGAAAAAGGGCATAACACCATACAGCCTGGTTACGTTACGCCTTGTGGAATGACGGGTGGTGGACGAGTGTCGTAATGCCCCCCCAAGGGCGGCTGGGAAATCGACAATACGCGGCGAACCGAACTGTCATCAGGGCAAGCAAGGGTGGGCAGGGGTGGAACAAGGTCTCGAATCGTCGACGGTGGACGTCTAGGTGGGTGAGTCACACAGATCACATACACGCGCTGTTTACCGGTTTGTACCGCGACTGGAAGGCTGAGATGGGCTTCACATGTCTAGTAGGCTTGATACCATTACTGCAACTTGCGCAGCTGGGCTGAAGAACACCAGATCATGGTAAGTAGTCGTGCGTACAATAGTCAACAGCTGTATAGACGCCTATCTTTCATATATGAACTTTATCGTCTATTGGATGTAGTATGCACCCAACGCTTTGGTTGACAAGGATGATGCGGAGACCCTGGGAGGCGTTTTGATGCGCAATTCAACATGCGGTATGTGGTCGCTGCTGGTTCAAACAGACACAGTGTGGCAGAGATAGATTGTTTATGCACTGACGGGCAACCTTCGGCTGCAACGAGCGTGTGTTTGAAAGGCGCGACCAATATCCTGTTGAACCCCGGAACTAGTAGTCTGAAAGCGAAGGGCTCCCCGACTTGGCATGTCAAACTGTGACAGCGCCGGGCGTCTAACTTAAGACGTCCAAGGCTAATTAGGTTATCACCGCACCGGCCGTCGGGGCGTTGTCTTACGTCTCACTTCCTCCGCCGCCACTACTACGACCACGCCGTGCATTTGCAAGGCACTCATACAAGCAGTGGTTCTGGATAGTGATTCTGCGGACAGGCAGGAACGGAAATATCGTTGGCCATGTATGCAATACGTCGCATCTATAATGACTGACGACAACTCAACCCCGAAGAGCGTAGAGAACATGGCGACGCCGTCGCGCTTCGAACAGATCATTGCCAACAACGAGCCCGTCCTCAGTTCTTTGGTTGATCAGCTGCCGACCGATTCGATCTTGAAATTGTACCATACCTCCTCCTTCCTGAGGCACTTGTTCCGCAGTACCCCCACGACGTGGAAGCACATGTCATGGCGACTGCATCAGCCCGTTCAGACCCAGGTCCCTGCCAATGCCGCTCAAGGACCACTGCAGCGCCAGTCGGGCAACTATGCCCTCGACTCGCTGATGATGTACGTGATCATCCCCTTCAGCACACGCCTGACGAGTCTGGTCTTGGACAATACATCGGTCAGTGGTGCGACACTGTTCCAGACGGTCATGATACTGCGCAAGGATACCTTGGAGCACGTCTCGGTTCGTGGCTGCAAGAACGTCTCGTTGAAGTACCACATCAATCCCTGGCTGATCATGCACGCCATGGCTTTGCAACAGCCACCCGACATGCGACCACCCGAACTCCAAAAACTGGCCTTGAAGAGTCTATACACCTACCGATGTAGGCATCACAGGAGGAGACCATACCTGCCCAACAGCCTGAGTAGAAAAGAGAGTGATAGCGAGCCAACACACGAACTGGTGCGCACCTGCCATAAGCTGGGTATATGGACCGACACAGCCTGGTGCACCACTCCCGGCTCGAGATGTCACAGGAGGCGTGGCTATGTCATGATGCGAGCTCAGCAGGACACTCGCGAAGTCTGGGTCGTGTACGACAGACTATGGCGCAGTCGCAACTGGTTAGGTCCACCGCCGGGTCCGAATGCGAACCTCAGGCCTCGGAAAAGAAAACGAGATGGTCGTGTCTGGGAAGAGGAGGAAGCTGTCAATGGTGAGCCAATTGGCCTAGGCCGAGAAGGCAAGGACGTTCCCGTTCACCTACGAGATTCGCATAAGCAATTCGTCCAAGACATTCACTGCGACAATTGCTCCGAACAGATACTAGAAAGATGCGAGCAGTGTTCGGTCATGATGCATTGTTCAGGCTGCAGGAAGACTCTCTGTGCGAGTTGTGCCTTTGATCGACCATACCTCAGAAATCGACACGCTTCAGAGGAAGAGAAACAGCGTTTTTGGTGGGCGCCGGGCTATGCTGTCTCTCCATGTTCGATGCAGGACACCGACGCCCCCGCAGCCGGGCCGCCACAGCAACCCAACGGCCTACCGAACATCAAGTTCAAGTGGTGCTGTACTGAACCCGTATTCTCGGGTGGTGGAGGCATTACTCTCGGAGCCGGCCAAAATCACGACATAGACCGATTGAGAGCGGCCCCTTTACCCCCAGGACACGGTTATGAGGATGCAGAATTTGCGCCGCACAGCCCTGATGATGTTCATGAACTCGGTTCGCCACTGAGCAGAAGCACAGTTTCCGGGCCGGGCGGACGGTGGGCGTCGCTCGCCGACATGTTCAGGTATGGCACTCAGATGAATGTGAACGATGAGCCAGACAGCATACCACGCATCTTGTGCGATGACTGCCATAGCTCCGAGCAGTGGAAAATCAAGTGCAAAGCCTGCTCCGTTGCTCTGTGTTTGAGACACGATGTAAAAGAGAAGCAACGTGTACGCATCTGTGGCTACAAAGATTTGAACGTCGAGAAGCAGGAATTGATTGCACGACTGAAGGCCACGAAGCTGTTCAAGTCGCTCTGGCTAAAGAGAAAAGAGCAGCAGAAGCTCGAGGCGGGCAAGTCTCAAAAGTCAGAGGCAATGAGGAGCATCGAGGAAGCGCAGCTTGCACTTGCAGCCAACGTGCTTTTGGAAGAGGGGCAATCGAAGTACAGTGAGCTAGCCCAGGTGCCGCCGCATCTCTTCCCGCTAGATGGAGCAACGTCGTCGACGTTACCAATACGGACGACCGAACCAACGACATCCGCCGACTCGGATCCTATCGAGCGCCCGTTATCGCCAGGCTCGAACAGTACAGGCCCCTTGAGCAGGGCCTCCTCTCCTGCTCCTTCCGCAAGGTCAGTCAGCGCCACACCAGAGCCAAGCAAAACCGGTGAGAGCTCCAAACAGCCACCAGTAATGCCCAGCACCTGGAAAGGCTGTCAAGCATTCTTCTGTTCTAGCACTCGAGCAGCTGGCGACCATCGCAGACGCTGCAGTGCCGTCATGCGCCAATGTCAGGATTGCAAGGTATTCGTCTGCGATGACTGCGTCACAGGACTTGACAAACCGTGTCCTTGCAAAGGCTGCCGACTTACAGATGGCGAGAACGATCCCATAACAGGTGGCACAGCTGCCTTTTTCTGCCCGAACTGCCGGTATGGGCGGATCGTGTCACAGAAATGCAGGCGAAAACTCGCGTATCTCAGCAAGAGGACAATGCTCAAGATGCCGCAGGAGAAGAAGTCACGACCAAAAATGACACCGCAAGAGAAGACCAGCCACATTGCAGATATCTTGCTTGACACGCCGCATCTTGCAGGATTCGGCGATACTGAATTCACCCTTGATTTGTTTTATGGTATCATTGACCAGGAGCTGAGGGAGCTTGAAGAGATATCGATGTCTGCAGTGTCAGTCGTCAGGAAGGTTCAAAATTTGAGGTCACAAGCCGCACCGGGGTCACCAGCTGCGCTGGCGCTGCCACACATTGTAATTAACGGAGTCGATCTGCTAGAGGATTCGAGCGAGGGTCATGACTGAGGGATAACACATTCATTTCTCGGGCTGTGTGTGCTCAGCAATACGGGCAAAATGAGTAATAGGTTCCGAGCCAGGTGTTGTGATATTGAGGTTTCAAGGTTCAGTGCTGCCTCACAGATGGACGCTGTGCGCTGGGCATGGAGGACCGGCGTATTGAACTTTCTCACGATCTCCATGACTTGTAGAATTCTGTTGCAGGCACTCTCTGAACCGCATCTTTTGCAAAATGCCATTGACGTCGGTACGATCCTCATATTGCTGCAGCAACTCTTTGCCTGAGGCATCCCTTGACACGCTTGTGCTTAAGACTCGTTCGTCCCTCTGGCTTCGTTTTTCCACAATTCTCTCAATTCAATCAGTTGCACACCGGCTAGGAAAAGCATCGATCATGTCAGGCTTCCGTGATCAAGCATTCTACGATAGTACCCGCGACCATGGTTTCTGGTCACCGAGTACCGCCCTCGCGAATTTCTGCGAAGAAGACTATGTCATCTCCTTCTACGTGAGCGAGTTTATCAATACCTTGTCGAACCTAGCCTACATTTACTTCGCCATATACCCACCGTCGCTTTCGATGCGTACACAAAAGAGTATCTCAGGTCAATCTCCGAGCAATCCCGTGGTCTGGGATGTGCATACGATAGCACTCATGTCAATTGGCATAACTTCAGCCATGTTTCACGCCTCGCTGCAGAGCTTTCCGCAATTCCTAGACGAAAGCTCTATGTACTTTCTGGTGGCTGCCTTTGCTTTCGATCTTTTGACGACAAGCTACAGCGCGGTCACGGGTAAGCAGACCGTCAGTCACCATTACCGCGCCGTTACCGCGTTATGCATCCTGCTTACAATTCTGACGACGAGCACAATCACGCTATGGACGGGCGATCTGATAATACATAGCATCACATTCGGCATTGCTATTGTCATCTGTGGGGTCAGAATGGGAACACTTATTCGCAGACATGGGAAGGAAACTCGCTCAAAGCTGTATTGGCATCTGTTCACCGCAGACATGACCCTCAACGTGGGCTTTGCCCTTTGGCTTATCGACTGCAGTCCAACCTATTGTGCGTACCTACGGCAATTTAGGAAACAGCTGGTTATGGTGCTACCTCCTCGATTGGGCTTGATACTGGGCTTTTTGACTGAGCTCCATGGCTGGTGGCACATCCTAACCGCTCGAGCTGCTGGGGAATTCATCAGCTTGATCAGGTATCTTACAAAGGAAGCCCCCACCGAAGCCGAAAGCAAGCAGTCGATAGACAAGAAGACCATATGAGCGTGATGTCGACACTCGTGGAGAACAGCGTGGTCGTGTGGCTCGAGGCGTCTGCATGCATGGCCACTGGGCAACGCTTCTAGGCGGGCTGATGCCTGATAAAGGGGGCTGGGCGTTGGAGGAAAATCACGTGTTTGTGCCCGAAAGGCGGCGAAATCTGCTGCCTCGGTCGGAGAAAGACGCCAGCGCGGATCTCATCGCATCATTAATGATATATCGTGAAGGTGCGTCAAACGAAAAGCTAAGCAGCTTCAAGCACAGCCATCACGGTGAGCGCGATCTTCCACAGAACACCCCATTCAAGATGGCGAACTCAGATCTCTGGTCTCGTCAACAACTACAGCTAATCCTAGCGGGAGCAACCCTCTTCTGCACCGGCTTCGCCGTCCGCAGCATCTTAGCACAACAACCCAAAGGCGGAATCAGGCCGTCGCCGCGAAAGACACTACTACCATCCCTCACAGAAGCCGAAAGGTTCAATCTACCATATCCACCGGACGCTCTCCCAGGCGCCCGTGACGTGGATAGCCCCTACGGCACGTTCCGTGTCTACGAATTCGGCCCAGAAGATGGCCGCAAAGTCCTGCTCGTCCACGGCATCTCCACGCCCTGCCTCGCCCTCGGCGGCGTAGCCCTCAGTCTAGCCGAGAAGGGCTGCCGCGTCATGCTCTTCGACCTCCCCGGCCGCGGCTACAGCGACACCCCCATCGACCTAGACCACGACATCCGCCTCTTCACTTCCCAGATCCTCATCGTTCTCGCCTCCTCCCCACTCCCCTGGACCGCCCCCGGCGGCTTCGACATAATAGGCTACTCGCTCGGCGGCGGCATCAGCGCCGCCTTCACCGCCTACTTCCCCGACCTGATCCGCAGCCTGACCCTCATCGCGCCGGCCGGCCTCATCCGTGACAAACACATCAGCCGCACCTCGCGCATCCTCTACGCCAAGACCACCCTGCTCGAGCCCATCCTGCTGCGCCTCGTCCGCTCGCGCCTGCGCAAACCAGTCTCCCCGCCCAAACCCCACGACGCCGGCGCGATCCAAGACCAGGGCCAGCCGTCCGCGACGCAGCCCCACGGCGCCAAAGACGCCCTCCAAGCCGAAGTCAACGTCGAGGGCAACCAGCCCCACGTCCCCATCGTCCTCTCCCGCTCCCACCCTAACATCACAATCGAAGCCGCTGTCAACCACCAGATCGCGCACCACGCCGGCTTCGTCCCCTCCTTCATGTCGAGTATCCGCTACGGCCCGATCCAGCGGCAACACGCGCTGTGGCGGCGCGTGGGGCGGTCTTTCGCGGGGCGAGGCCAGGATGTGCTGGTGGTGTTGGGCGAGCGCGATCCGATCATTAAGCTGGACGAGGTGCGCGAGGACGCGACGGAGTGTTTTGACGGGAGAGTGAGGTTTGTGGTCATGGATGCGGGCCATGAGGCGCCGGTTAGTAAGGGGCCCGAGGCTGCGGAGAGGATTTGGGAGTTTTGGGAGGGGGCTAGGAGGGAGAGGGAATATAGATAGAGCTGGGTACACTGATTTATCATGGCTGGCTTGGGCTAGAGTTCTTTGGCAGCATTTACGGTTGTTTGCATCTTGATTGGTGGTTTCGGCGCTGGGCAAGATGTTCCTTCCATGTGGGAGAGGTCAAATGGATTGCCTCGAGACTCTCAATCACAAATTGGAGTGAGAGCTGCATAGTATCAACATACACATCGAAATGGCCTCACAGAGACAGCATCTTGACTCAGTACTTGCTGGATGAATTCAATGCAATGTATTCATGCTCATGTCTAGCTCTTGATCCTAGGGTTGCCGGCGCGGCGATCTTTCTGCACCTCGCACTGATGTCTCATAACTCCATTGTAGGATATCAATAACCAGCCCAATCCCATACTCAAATCCATGCTGGTGTCTGTTGCTCAACCAAATCTGGTCTCCTTGTCCTTGATAGGCATGTCACTACCGGTAGCGTTCTTGTATTGGCCTCGAACTGTAATCACCGTTAGCAGTGTCCGTCCATTGCTCTAAGACCTTGTGCTCACTGTAATCGGAGATCTGCTCATCCTTGGCCTGCTCAACAGCACTCTCATTGTCCTGCGGTCCCGCACCCATGAATCTCTCTTGAACGAAGTCGATTCCTGACGCAGTGATAGTCAGCACATCCGTTTCTTCTCAACGAGGGGTTGTTGGAAGCAATATTGTTGTGTGTATACCTTTATCAAGATAATCCTCGTTCTTCTCGCTGGCTCTTCCACCACCAGCAGCCTCGTTGAACTTGTCGCCCATACCACCGAGCCAGCCTCCACCGCTGGAGCTCTGTTGCTGACCTTCAACGGGGACCTGACCTTCGGTCTGCTGGGCCTGGTTGTTGCCGCCAGAGAATTGGTTGGTGAATCCTTTAAGTGAATCCATTTTGATTGACGGGTGTGGATGGGTTAGGTTGGAAGGAAGAAGTTCTGCTTTCAAAGGTCAAGTGCTTTGAGTCCGGAGGATGCTATGGTTGAGTCAGAGAGCTTGGGAGAGGAAGACACGTTTAATACTGGTCAACGTGTCTGCGTGGAGGGGTAGGTGCAAGAGCCATCCGGGCAGGCACGATCGGACTGGGCAGGGGTGTCACGCGTTATGTCACTATCTATGCTCGAATCATGGTTCTTTGTTTCAGCTGACTTGCACAGGCAAGGATTCATGCAAACCACCAAGCTTCACGTGTGGCACGATTATGCTTGAAGCGAGTTGTGAAACTTGGTCGGACGTTGTTGACAAATGCTTCAGAAGAGGAAGCTCCTGCTGGGAGGTGACGACTCTGACGCAGGCCAAGAGAAGGCCAGACCATGCCTCAGATGACTTGCCCAGCATCACCCCGGACGAGCCCTGTTCGCTGCAGTGGGCCTCATTTATCAGATCTAGCGGTGTGCAACAGGCGATGTCCTTTGATTAGGGTATATCAGTAGTGTCTTCGAGGATCACACGCAGAGCCGGCATGATAGAGCTAGAATGAATGAATTATCCCGTTGATGGGCATTAGAAGAGCTGTCTTCTATCTTGCTGCAAATCCGAAACTTCAGTTGCTCAACCAGAGCTTTTTAACCCCAGCGCCTATGTACTCGTCCGTCGCCTTTGGTTGTTCGCCCAGCCCCAGTCGCGTAGTCTTGACATGAACCCGTTCTCAGGCTACTTCATACACATCGCCCTTCGGAAGCGAAACCCGCTGCTCTTTTTCTTCTTCCACAGCCACGATCCGATGTCGAAGGGCGCCTTGCATAGCAAATACAGTAGATAGATGAAGACCAAGATGGTGTTGCCAACGAAGCTGCCGAGTTTTTTCGTCCACTTCCACAACCACGGTCTCAGCTTTGGTTTCCGAGGTTCCTTGTATGTGTTGGTCAGGCTGTACACCACACAACACGGACACTCCACCGGTACTTGATAACCCCATTCCTGGCCGTGCTGCTGCGGTAGAGCTTTCTCCAGATCCGGTCCCCAGGCCGTCGTCCGGTCTGTCTCACGCGAGAGACATTTGGTACACGAGAAGATGGAGCTGTCTTCTCTGCTCGATTCAGACCATGTCTTTAGGATGTGTTCATACTTCTTATCGTTGCTCAGCCTTTTCCACTTGTCCTCTTCCATTTCCGTCTTGATGTTCCATGGTAGCTTCTTCCTCTTCTGTAGCTTCAGCCGGAAGTAGGCAGGATCTCGAGGTAGTATGCGCTGACAATTCTGACAATAGCGCAACCGTGACTTGTCTGTCCAGCCATGCGCAAGGCGCTGGATCAGCAGGTGCCGTGAGGGGAAGTGATCTCCTCTGCAGAACAGCCACGGAGTCCATGGGCTCGCTTTGAGGTGGGGAGAGCTGACCGCTGATGCAGCAAGGGATTTGCAGGTCAGTGCTAGACAAGCTCGGTCGATAGCAGGAAGGTGGGAGAGGATCAGGCCGTGGAGTTCGGGTGGGAGGTTTGCTATGTTTGAGGCGCCGCCGTAGAGGCCCTTCTGCTGTTTGGTATTGCTGAGGTCGACCTGTAGTGGATTAGTCTTAACCATCAACCTATGGCGGCTCGACTGACAGCTTGCGGTATCTTGAGAAAAGTGCTGCGCCCTGCCTCGTCGATGGGCCATATTCTGTTGCCAATGGGACGGGCCATGGCTGCTGCCATGCAGCGCAGTAGGGTAGCTGAAATATCTCGTACATCGGTCAATGTTTGTGTGTCATCGGAAGACATGAGTACTGCAAGACAGTGGTTCCGCTCGTTTGCTTTGGGAAAGGCTGCACAGACGTTCAATGGTCGACCATCGCCTGACAATCGCCTAGTCGGTGGTCGACTAGTATTACTAGTAGCTGTAGCTGTAGCTGTAGCTGTAGCTGTGGGGTTCGTGATAGCCCAGTCGCTCGTGGGTCAACTATATCAGAATACTCAGTCTGGAAATCCGAGTTGTTGCTGCAGCAAACTAGTCAGCCACACCGATCACAACCACACGTGTAGGTATAGATGGGCCAGCCTCAGCGTACCACATGGCGAGAAACGATTCTAGGCTCTAATGTGCGTCGGAAACTGCGCTGGCTGCATATGTCCGCACTTCACCTCTAAACGGCCCTCCGCGTGTTGGCACTAGCCATGCAGGCGACCCCAGAGATGGGTACCCCTCATCGCCTGCTAGAACTTGCCGACCTCATGGTGGAGCAGAAAGGTGACTACTAGTACCTAGTGCACGCCGGCAGCTTTGTCGGGGACCCTGAACAGAGCTCTCGAATCCATACAAGACTCAACTGTAGATGGGAAAGTATGATAGAAGTCGTGGACTTAAGGCGACACAGGGCTCAAAAATTGAGGTATGCTATATTCGGAGGGCCCCTGACTTGAACTTTGTCTGCTATCTTGGTGCCCGTTAGGCGTGCGACTTGCAAAAACACCGACTTGATTACTATCAGCCTTCTGGAATCGTGGGGATATTAGAGTTCTATCTGATCGGCCGCTAATCAAGCATCAATGTGGCAGTCGAAGCATCTTAAGACTCAGTACAAGAGCTTGATTTGATGCTGCAATTTTGGTCTATTGCATCCAACCGTCGCAATTAATGCGCACTTCGTCGGATAAACGAGGGTATCATGCTATTTGTGCCTGTTCCTTGGATTGGCAGCTTACTTCAAGCTTGTGCGTCAATACTTGGACCTCCCGCTCAGACCCTCTGGTTAGATGCGATGTCATCCAGGTCACCGGTCGCAGCATCGTAGAATGTCGTGTGACCAGTCTCTTCCATATCATGTCCCGTGTTATCCCTGATGTCTGTGCTGGTGGTGGTGGCGGTGGTAGTGGTGGTAGTGGTTGGCTCAACCCGTCCAATTTGAGGGGCGCCGCTTGTTGTCCTAGAGTCACTTGCGCCGCTGGTGACGGGCGTGATCTCGTCCTCCCCTCTGCTTTGGATCGGAGCTAACCCCTTATCGCCGTCGTATCCACTGTGGTGATGCTCAACCGCCGCAACGGCGTCCGGAGCAACTGCTGAGCTTCGTCGACGTGCGTGGGCAGCAGCAGCAGGTCCAGCCATGCCTGAAATAGACTGACGGTGGCCTCGTCCTGTGAGCTCCTGGAATGGGTCGCTGGAGAAATCGGCGAAGGCAATCTTGTTGTCGCGTTGTTCGTATGCCTCGGCGGCGCTCATCTGTGTATCACCAACCCCAACAATTCGGTGCTCTGTGGCGCGGTATTAGTGTTTGGAGTGCAACAGTCCCTGACTTAGTCACTCACTGTCAACCGGTTTGCGACCGTAATACGGGTCGTCTGTTGGGTGCCAGCCACCCTTGGTGCTATCGCTGAATTTCCGAACATCTGCGCCGTTCACGCTGTATTTCCTTTCTCGGTTCAGGTATTCTTCCTCTTTTGTAAGGCCAGTGTCGCCAACGCCATGAATCATAGCCTCTGGTACTGGCTTCCTTTGATAGTACGGGTCCAGCTTTCCATCCTTGCCTTTTGGATTCCAGAAATGGTGACGGATGTCGCCGCCTTCTCTTGAGTATTTGCGCTCCCTATTCACGGCCTCTTCACCAGGTGCGAGCCCGGTCTCTCCGACACCTTCAATGAATTCGTCTGATCAATGTAAGCAGGATTCAGCGCAATTGTCGTGGGGACTTACCGGGAATTCGCTTGCGCTCGTAGAACGGGTCAGCTGCTTTAGGCATGATGAGCTGAGAAACAATCTATATACTAGAGCCAGCCGTATGTGCGGATGTGTCAATATACGTACGTATTCACATGCGCTTTAAGGAGAGGCAGGTCATAGGCTGTAGGATAGCCATGGCTGCATATATATTGACACATGCTTACAAGCGGCCTAGACGAGCTGTCAACGGCCCTTGACCTTGAGGAGATATTGTAGAAGCCATTACCGAATTTGAGTTTCGGGCGCGACCACACAGATGCACGATGGGTCGTCCCCAGACCTCATCTCCCCGCCTTCGAGATCGGAAAGACGTCTAGTCCAGGCGACGCTATTCCCCGACTGCGAGCAGGGGTTGGTTAGCTGCAATCGAAGCTTGCCCTTGAGAGGCTTAGTAGACCTTGGGAGGCTTCTACAATGACTTTAGCACTTGCTAAGTAGGGAAGCTCGAGAGTGTTGTTCGTGAACATCAATGACATCCCTGTTGGCGATCCGTGATCGTCGTTTGTCAAGGATCAGGACCTGCCGACGGCATCTGCGATACACAGATATTTGTGTTCAGATCTGGAGCTTGCGCATAGGACCACGTCTGCTTGTGAGTCTCGACTCGAGAATCGCCTCAACCGGCACAACTCTTCGACGTTGCGTAAATGGATAAGCCCGAAAAGAAGGGCCGATCGTAATCTCCGCCGCACGCGCTGCCGACCATCGCTTTTATTTTCGGTGTCTCAAATAGGAATAGTCTACAGAGCTCTAGAGTTCGTGGTTGGCGGGTAGAATACACCAAACTCGTTAAAGAATGGACAACCCTGCACACATAGGTGCTTTCGAAGGCCGTGTCCGGTCAGCAGGTCTGCGCGGCAACAATAGATCCGAGGTACTGCGCGATGCGGACCACATAGCTTAACTAGAAAACGAGCAGCAAGCAAGCTGTTGCGCAAGCGCCCGGCCAGTCTATGCTAAACGCAGGCACAAAACGTGCGTTGTACAGCACTCAGAAAGTATAGCGTGCCAGACGATGCTTCATATCCAAGTTCTCAATCTTCATCGTCCTCGTCATCAGTGTCCATCTCGCTACCATCGTCCTCTTCATCTTCATCTTCATCTTCGTCGTCCTCAACATCCTCATCCTCACCCGCCTTGAGACCATAGCCATCCTGGAACCAGGTCAACTCATGTATTTCAGGCTTGAAACCTAGGCTTTCGAGTCCAGTCTTGATTTGCTGTGATACGTTAGTTCGAGCTCAGGCAGGCTTCAAAGTCAGATTTTGCAAACTCACCTCAGCTAAACCTGCTGCACATGTGCAAATTACATCCGCCTTCTCGGGCCGGAACACATCGAACACGACCTTCTCCAGACTTGCCTTAATTTGCTCCACGGTAACTTCTCTGACTTTGCGGAGCATGACTTGCATGTAATCTTCGGGTAGACCTCGCATCACCTGCCTTACGAAGCTCGCAACGGCAGCACTCGCAAGACTAGCCTGTTCGTTGGCGAACGAGACCACTATAGAGCTGATCGCGCCCTCCAACATTAGCGGGTCGAAGGGTGTGCTACCGTCAATGTGCGCCTGAACCACGTCGGTCGCTGCCTTGAGCGCTTTGTATGCATCTGGACTGCGATAGACGTCGATGTGCATGAAGCCGGATTGAATGTCGTAAGACATTGAGGTGCCATAAGCGAGGCCTGTTCCTCGCACTGCTGTCCACAGTGGTCCTTCGACAGCGTTGAGATAAGACATCGCCACCATCAGGGCTGGCAACTCGGGATCGTCGTAGGAAGTTGGACCACGAGACGTCGAAGACAGATAGCTGCTGTCGACGGTCGCCATCGGAACGACGTGGGATGATCTGCCAGGATGTAATCCTGCATCACTGAGTCGATCAATCCTCTGGCCTAAGGGATTGAGCGGCGGCGCTCGTTCTCGATCAACGTCTAGCTCTGACAACAGCGCATTCCAGGCTGTAACTGGCTCGTTCAGCTTTTCCAGGTCCGCGACCACAACAACTCGGAAGTTGCCATATTGGCACAACGACTTGCGGAAGGTGTCTAGCTGATCAATGACTTGATCAGGGTCGCTCTTGAGAAGGCTCTTGATACGTTTGAGGTATAGAGCTTTTGTCAATGTTGATTTGGCACGCCCTATAGATTCCGGCGCCAGATGGAGCATCAAATGACAGGCCGTGAGCATGTTGTCGCCGCTCCGCTTCGAGTCTGGCACATCTGCGAGTAGACGGCTGTTGATGGCCTGCAAACGTTCGAGATCGAAAACGGAGTGGAAGAGAAGTTCTCGAATCCAGCGGATTGCAACATCGTATCTTTCGACCTCAACCTGAAATTCAATGCGCAGGCACTCAGAGTTGCCGAGACCGATAGCGGTTTCGATGCTGTACCCTACGGTTTCACGCTCGAGTTCGACGACAACTTGCTCGAAGGAGAGAGTGGTGTCGCCGCGCTTGAGCGGAACGTTAAAGAAGGCTTCCAGGTATATTGGGATCAGTGGCCGCAATTCGACGGGAACCTTTTCGGTCGAGATCATCAAGTTCACGCGGGCGAAGTTCGAGGGTATGTGCTCGAAGTCGATAAAGAGAGGCATGGATTTATCGTCGGCTTCGACGATCTTCTGATACTCGTTTTGTGGTCTGCCTGCTTGCAAAGCTGGTCCAATACGGGCGGATGACGTGTTGACAAAGTGAATTGTGTCTGTTGGCGGGACTTTGAACTTTGCGAGGACCGAGGATGGTATTTCTCGGTCGTTTTCGGCCATGGCCTCTTTGAGCTTCTGCCCACATCGTTCGATGCCTTCAGGGCCTAATCTCTTGACCTGGTCTTCTACTCTTTGTGCTTCATCCTTTTTGAACTTTTCCGCGAGCTTCGAGGACGGCTTTCCAAGAATTGAAATGTGATGGGCGTCGGAAATGTATGTCCTCATAAAGTCTTTCCATTGTTGCTCCGTCCAGGCTTTCAAGGTCTTGCTATAGTCATCAAGAGTCTTGGTGTTGGCCTCAAGTGTCGAGCCGTCACGCTTTCCGAACAGATAGTCGGCAATTATGTCGTTCACAAAGGCCGTGGCCGTGGTCTCAGATTGGAACTTCACTGTACGTACTTGCTGGTCGAGGCAGTCGTGCAAGAAAGTCATATCGAGTGGCTTCCTCATGGCATCTTTCAGCACTTCGAAGAATCGTGCTTCGACTTCCTGCATCTTGTCCGTTTCGACGCTTGACAAGGAGAAGGCGATCTCTGTCTTAGGCCGGCTGTCGATGGTGTAGTAGACACCACTAGCTAATTGCTCCTTTTCGACGATAGTATTATCTAGTAGAGCCGCAGATGATCCGGCGAGATAGAGCAGCACGACTTGTAGGGCTGAGGTTTGCAAAGAATCAGCGCTGTTTGGTCCCAGGAATCGAATGTCAATCTGACCGAAAGACTCGTCTTCTTCTGGAAACTCGACAACTTCAATGATCGACTCTGTCAAGGGTCTGAGTTCTTCTGACTCGATCCACGGCCGTTTGAATGGGAGTTCAGGATCGGGTATGTCGCTAAGAATAGAAGTCTCAAACTCGCTCAACGTCTCCAACAGCTCTTCATGGTTGACCTCGCCAAACAGGGCGAGACAAAGGTTTTTAGGCTGGTACATATCTCGATGGAATTCTCGAATTCGTTCTGGTGTCAGTACACGAAGCTGCTCCATCATGCCGCCTGTCTCGTATCTGAAACCGCTGCCCTTGGGATACAGCAGCCGCTTGCTTCGAAGATCCATCAATTCCTGAGCTGTATTCTGTACGCCCTGCATTTCCGAGTAAACCACTCCAGCGTCCAGACCCTTGCCATCGATGTGCCAAACTTCTGTCAAGCACCCGGAGTCGGTCAGGGTCGGCAGGATGACATGTTCCAGGTAGACGGGCAGTATCTGTTTGAAACCTGCCCATCCAGCTGTTTCTAGCGTATACGCTGTATGATCTGTTGCCGTCCAGGCGTTAGTACCAGAATATGCCCGGGTGGCTAGTTTATCCAGAAAGCCCTTGTATTTGTAGCTCTTGGAGCCCATGAAACACAGATGCTCAAGTGTATGAGGTGCACCAGAATCGTCGTGTATCTCCGTGGCTAAAACAAAGAATCCATACAGTTTCGGTCCTTCCTGATCGACCACCACCACTCGCATCCCAGTTTTTGTCGACTCATATTGAGTGATGCGGTTCGGACAATAGTCGGGAGTGAAAGATTGAAGGGTTGTGAAATGCGACGAGCCTCCATATGACCCCATTTTACGGTGTGTGGGAAGCGACCAGCCTCTATGGAGGTGGGGGATGTTAAAGCTAAAGACACTGAGAATATGAGTTAGGTAGTGATCGTGCAGGACTAGTGTGTATCGTTGCACCAGGAAAGCTAAGCAAACGCTGATAAAGCAGACAAAGCCACCAAGTGAAAGGCTTGACTGGCGATCACCCCTCATCGAAGAGCTTAGTGATGCTGAGATGATGCAACGAGCAAGAGAAGGAGCCTTAGGATGACCCAACAGCGAGCGGGCCGTCTGTCCCACCTACCTGCGACGACGATGAACGCTCCCAGTCAAGCTCTTCGAGGCTGCAGAGACAACATGCAGCCTTCAGCTGCTGGTACGTAACATCTTGCTATGGTGGCAAGACGGTGTCTGAATTGCCCTCTGTGGCCGCACTTGTTCAGCGGCTGCGCTTGAGTCTATGCCGAACAGAAAGGATGACACAAAAAACTTACCAGGGTGTACAATGAAGCAGTGATGTGTTTGCAAGGTGTGATGCAAAGGCCTAGATCACACAATCTATGCAGTCCACAGCGAGGGATGAACTATGAGTCGGCTAACTCCCTCGTGCCAAGAGTGGGATGTAAAAAAGGGTCATGATTGGCTCACAAACACGACGACTTTGTGTAGTCTAACGATACTCTGACACTGCACCTGGCAATACAGTAGCGCATCGTTGGCAGCAGCAACAGAACAATACAATGTCGGTGCTATCATTCATTGCATCTGAGAAGTGTCGCCGCTTGTAACTGGTGTCGTTCACGTAAACGTTGTGTACCAGTGAAGGGCCTTGACGTCGTGCTGGCGCAGCGCTCAAACGAATAAAATTTGAAACACAGCACAGTCACGAGAATTTGTTTGTAAGCAAGTGGCAATCTCAGCACAAAGTCTACCGTCAAAGGTTGGTCACGTCCGCGTGCAGTAGATTCATCAAATGTGCGAGGCCGCAACAAGACATGATGGCAGATAACATGGCGGCTGCACCGGTGCTATCAACCCCCGACTCTCATATACTGACAGAGATCGAACCTACTACGAATACAGAGCGGACCTCGAGTCTGTCCGAAGAGCATTTCAAAACCCGGTATGAGATTGACCGGACCATCAAGGCGATTCGAGATCAAGGATGGAAACGAGTGGCGCTTCAGTTCCCGGACCACATATTGTCACATTCTGCCCGAGTGTTTCAGCTACTATCTCGAGGACTGTCTGAAGGTGTACCTGAATCGGCGAAATTCATCGATGCTGATCATCCAGAGTTGAGCCTCGACTCCCTCAGGATAGACACGCAAGCGCAGCCAGTAAAGCTGACCATTCTAGCCGACACGTCTTATGGGTCATGTTGCGTCGACGAAATAGCGGCAGAGCATGTGGAAGCAGACGCTGTGATTCATTATGGTCGCGCCTGCTTATCACCAACCGCTCGTCTACCGGTTCTGCATATTTTCACACAGAGTCGTTTTGACGAAGCTGCCGCTGTGGAGGCGTTTGTTGAAGCTTTCCCTCACTCTGAAACCAATGTGATACTTACGGCTGACATTCCCTACGCTTCGCATGTTCAATCTATGGCGGACAGACTCTCTGTAATGGGATACGCAGCCGTGTTCGCAGCAAAGATCGTTCACGATCCGTCCTCACTCATACCAAACCGAACCCTTCCACAAATGATCTTGGAGAACCCCGAACAACTCAGCGCTTGGCACATCTATCACATTGCCGAACCACCGACAGCTCTGCTACTGAACTTGACCTCAAAGGTTCAGAGTGTACGCATCTTTAGACCTGACCTGGATGGTGCAATTGGCAACGCACAAGCGCAAGAAGCGAATACGTCAATGGTGCTTAGACGACGGTATGCTCTGGTTACATCGATGAGCACAGTCTCGACCTGGGGCATCCTGATCAATACACTGAGCGTCAAGAACTATATGCACGTGGTTGACCACGTCAAAAAGCAAATTGCAGCGTCAGGGAAAAAGTCCTATCTCTTCGTTGTTGGCAAGCTCAACGCGGCGAAGATAGCAAATTTCGCCGAGATTGGGGGCTGGGTTGTGATAGGTTGCTGGGAAAGCTCGCTCATTGACAGTAGAGACTTCTTCAAGCCTATTCTGACACCGTTCGAGCTTGAGCTGGCCTTGAAAACGGATGAAACCAGAGTCTGGACCGGAGCATGGCGAAGTGACTTTGAAGGAGTGTTGGAGGATGCGCGAGCGGGCATAGCACCCAGAAGCGTACCTGAGGACGGAGATGGGCAGGAAGCAAAGCGAGAGGAACTTGACATGGGTTCAGATGAGGAGTCAGCACCTCCCGAGTTCGATCTAAGGACAGGCAGGTACGTGTCACAGAGCAGGCCAATGGGCAGACCAGGACCCTCAGACCATGGTATCGAAGTTCATGGCAGCAAATCGTCCACGGCGCTGACAAAGCGCATGAACGGAGATCTTGTCGCCGTTAATGGTGTAGCTTCTCCGGCTGCAGAATTTCTCGCGCAGCAACGAACATGGAAGGGTCTTGGAAGTGATTTTGAGATCAAATATGAAGACGAAGAAGAGGATGAGCAGGGTGGTCTCGTTGAACAAGGAAGATCTGGTGTTGCTCGTGGTTATGTTGTTGGCGATTCAATCAAGACCTGAAGGGCTTCTATTGCCAGCCTCTTTACATCAAATCTGGGCCGACACGAGCCGCGTACCATTCTTCTGGATAACCCCGCAATTGACCGCCCCCCACTGCTCGTACTGCCACGACTGAGCCATCGAGATCGTCCTCACAGCGCAACTATGGCGAAACGTCTCGTCCTTTATGGAACTATTGTTCATTCTCAAAACATCGAACGGATTGACATCTTGGAAAACACCTTAGTCTGTACGGATGAAGAAGGTATCATTACCGCTCTGGAATCAGATGTCCGATCGGATGAGCTTGACGATAAGCTTACTGAGTTGAATCTGAACACCGAAGTCCATGATGTCTACCGCCTGCGTCGTGGAGAGCTGCTCATACCAGGGCTCGTGGACACGCACAACCACGCACCACAATGGGCACAACGCGGTCTTGGCCGGGGCCTTCAAATTCTCGACTGGCTGAACGAAATCACCTTCAAGAACGAAGCAAGATTCGCAGATCTGAATTATGCCCGGGAGGTCTACACGCAGGCTGTGAGAGGCTTTCTCAAGCAAGGCATCACAACTGCATCCTACTATGCCTCTCTTCACGGTCCTGCAACGGAGCTGCTAGCTGCGATTTGCCTCGCAGAAGGTCAACGAGCTCTCATAGGCAAATGCAACATGAACCGGAACTCACCTCCTTTCTACATCGAATCATCCACTTCGGAATCATTGAGGGCTACTCGAGGTGTGATAGCTGCCATCAAGCAGCTTGACCCGAACGCTTGTCTCATCAAGCCAGTTCTGACACCTCGCTTTGCTATCTCATGCACGGATGAGCTGTTACAGGGACTCGGAGAGCTCGCCAGGGAGAACCGGGACTTACCAATACAAACACATTTCAACGAAGCACAGACTGAAATCGATACGACTCTTTCCTTGTTTCCAGACTACACGAACGAGGCAGACCTCTACTCACACTTTGGCCTGCTCAACGACCGTACAATCTTAGCACACTGCTGCCACATGACACCGTACGAGACCGGGAGACTCAAGCAAGTCGGCTGCGGAATCGCTCATTGTCCGATCGCAAACACAACCGTTGGGGGAGGTTTCATGGCAGCGCCTATACGCGACTTCCTGAGACAAGGTATCACCAAAATCGGCCTTGGCACTGACAGTGGTGGCGGGTTTAGCTCCAGCATCCTCGATGCCATGAGGCAGGCATTCATAGTCTCGAACGCTAGGGAGAAAATGACAGGTGGCGAGGATCAGAGTCTGACCGTCGATGAATGCTTCTACATGGCGACTCTGGGTGGCGCTCGGGTATGTGGTGTCGAACATAAAGTAGGAAATTTTGCTGTCGGAAAGGAATTTGATGCTTGTCTGGTGCGAACCTATGAGTCTGTCGACGACACCACGGACGCGGGTCTGGATTTGAAGGTACCTCTAGGGGTCATGACACCGATCGAGCTAGGGGATAGTTTGAGGACGATCTTCGAGAAATTCGTGATGAGTGCAGACGATAGAAATGTTGCAAGGGTCTGGGTCAGAGGCAAACGCGTGAAGTAAGATCCTGGTTTCATGCCCGCGCGCGAGTGGCCGCGGGCTTTCGCCGCATGCCATTCACTAGGCGGTCGGATTTCCGTTATGGTTGCTTCAGCCGCGTTGGCGCTCTTGTGCTTGTAGAGCCCGCCAGGTCGCGCTGTCGACCAACAATTCATGTACCTGCCGAGCTTTGGCCGGGGAATTTGCTAGTGAATCAACTTGTGTTACCAGTGTCTATTATCGTGCAAGGTCGACTTCATGTTGAAGAGTCGCAACGATTGGATTGCCAAGCACTGAGGCTCAAGAAGAAGGATCAAAAAGACGCGACTAGCGACCACTAGCCACAACTGAAAGTGTTGAAAAGCAGGTTTTGCCCGACTCCGCAATTCCGTATCGGCGGCTTGCTAGGACCAGGGCATAAAGACGCCGAGTCTCAAGTTTGCCACGATCGCCACGAATGGCGGAGAAGACATGTATTGAATGTCGTTAATACTGCCCTTGCGTGACGAAGGATCTCGAGTCGATCGTACTCCAATACAGATCCGGCATAGACCTAAAGATTGCTCAGAGCGGCGATCGCTAACGGCGATGACTAGAAAGCGATGAGCCTCGCATTTGACACCATCTACGCTACCATCTTACCGACCAATGAACACGGCTCCTTTGGAGGGCATGTCTCGAGGAAACTAGCGTAAGGTTGTAAACCTAGGTACAGTCATTGTACTGATGGCGCACAGCGATCGTTTGTCCTTGCTCTGCTACAGCATTGCCGTTGCCGGTGCATGATTAGCCAGTAACCCTGAGGCCTACCGTACAGTAGATAGCGGACAGCGGCAGGATGGTCCATTTCCCGGGGCCCATGAAAGTGTATCGTAATCCAACAGTGTGCGCCCAGCCAAGTGTCGAGGTAAGCAAAGCATATTGTAGGCGGGTAGCTTAGGCGGGATCCCTGCAACCGGACTTGTGTCGGGGCCCCTGCGGCTGACGTAGTCAACTGGAGCATCACCAGACGGCTGGAGGGGCTTGATTTTCGGGGTCTGTCAAAGTCAAGCGACTTCAATGAGTGGCTCAACAATCGACACGTTTATGTAGTCTACGAACTTCAGCTCGGGGACTAGTTCCAAGTCTGCATTCGAGCAAAAGCGAGGCTTGGTTTCCGTGAGAACATCTTAGACAGGCTTGCGCCTCTCTCATGGTGCTCTCGACAATGGCATGAAATTTGTCTTTCTATTGACCAAGGGTGAGCACATCTTGAAACAATGTATTGAAGGATAAGCAGGCATGAAGTTGGTGGCTCGACGTCGGGCTTCAACTTGTGGAAGTTTATTCCGTGTTTCACGTAAAGTAGTGCACAAGCAGCTAACCGATGCAGGACCATGTGGTCCTAGCAAGCAACCACAAACGTCAACCACAAACGGTGGCAGCTGACGCCACAAATGAATCAAGTGGGCGAAGCAATAATGAACGTTCGATGGGACGATGCTCACTGGTGTAAGACGCATCGAGATATCGCGCCCCGGTCACGCGTCGTCTAAAAAGCTCAAAGCTACCAATCACGCGAGGTGGTAGACTTCAAACATTGTGCCTGACATCAGAGCACAAGGATACTGTTCAATAGTATGCTGAGATGCGCCCATATAATGTGGCGGGGGCCCTGCTGGCCGCCGTCGATCTGATGCTGGAGAAGTTCTTCGAGTAGCTGAAGTAAGCGATCATGGGTGACGGAATTTGTCTTCATGGTCTGAAGCTATTCAAAAAGGCACACTGCCCAGCCACTCACGACATCTGATCTTGACGTAGAGAGAGACGCCTCACTTGATCAAGCGCAAAGCAAGACCAGAGCTGACAAATCAGAGACGTCCAAGACTCGCGAGAAATTATCCAGACTGTATAGCGATACCTACCTCAGTGCAGCAGTTTGATTATGCTCGCATCGAGAACTAGCCAAACGGGTTTTTGGTCAAAGAAGAGCGAGCGGACAGGTACACGAGCGTAGCACAAAGTTGAATGACACGCAGTCCCAGGCACAGCAATAGTCGGAGGATTCTCCCAGTTGTGGTTGGCGAGCGGTGACGAAGCTGATTCCCACTTTAGACCCTTCCGAATGGCCGCAGGTGGCTTCAGATAATCCGAGCTGCTTTGGTGTTTGCGCTGTGGCTGTGCCCCACTCACGTTTGTGGACTTACCTTCTTCGGCTCTAGCCTTCTTTTCTAGCTCAGCAGTGGCGCTCATAGCCTCAAGCATGCCCCATTCCTTCCGACTCTGCGTTTCTTGTGTCTTTCTCTGCTTGCGACTCTCAGACTAACACCAACCGGCACTTGCGACTCAGAAACCTGCACTTTGTATTGTGTGGGTTAGCCTCAATCAAACTCCAGAGCATTTCACACCCAGCCCTGATCACCGTGCTTCTTTGCTTCCTTACGACCGTTGAATAACATTTGCATCGCTGCAGCGCCGCACAGTACGACAATCGAGCCTTCCATCGACTTCTTGTATACAACAGTATTATTCGCAACTCAACGTCGACTCGAGCGCTTGACATTTCAGTATTTCCACCCAGTGACTGCGCATCTGCAATAGCGCACGTCCCCGTCACCCCAACATTTTCCTGAGATTTAGCGGTGACTTCGGCGTATACGCTCGGGGTGCGGCGGAGGCTTTCGGTCAGGTATTTCTGATATTGCCTGCCCAGACACGAAAAGGATTCAGCGCGAGTCGCAATCAAGTGAGCCTTCTTACATGGCTGTTTGGGTATGGTAGTGTTCTCGAGAAGGGAAGAGGACAGGAATATACAAAGCTGCCACAAGAAAGATTAACACCTGTGGCTAGTTGAGGCTGCTCGAGCGGGTTCCTAATTTGGCAGTCAGCCACACGCATCCTATGGTACTACCCAGCAGGTACGCATAATGCTCTTGTCCTTTGCGGCACCATCACGAAACACTCTAGCGACATGTTACTTGTTTGCTGCAGTCCAGGGTTTTTGTATGACCATGCAGCTCATGCCATTCATGTCACTCCACATCCAACATCATTCGGGCTGATGCACCTTTCAATTCGCGCACGTCGTTGATCAGGTCTATACCTATAACCTTTCGAGAACATTGTGCTGACGAGCTGTTGCTAGTGCAGATATCGCCAATTAATTTCAGAAACCTTTGATGGCTAGACAAGGAACACCTCCCTTGAGTCAAGCACAACCAATACAAACCAGCCCCAACAGACTTGCCAAGATTGGCTACGACTTTGACCAGTCGGGCCGCCCTGGTAAGCGGCCGCGTTTGGAAAGTCCTCTGCGCATGACTGCTGCTGCTGCACACGCTGAGGAGGTGCAGCGAAAGTCACCGATACCTTCTCGCTTACAGAGTCCAAATCCAGCTAAGGCTCTCGGATCTCCCATTCCCTCTCATCTGCAGAGTCCAAGTCTTCAGGCCAAGCCTCCCGTGTCTCCCATTCCCTCTCACCTACAGAGCCCAAATCCTCAGGCTAAGGCTCTCGGAGCCTTGATGGGCCTGTCAGAGAACGCCACAAGTCCTGCAAACAGTAGCCCGGCATGGAACGCCAAGACCAACCCTGCAACCACCATGAGTCAAGGCATGTCGGTGGCTGCGAACAACCTGCAAGGCGTTGTAGAGCGTGAGCCCGCCTCCGGCGAGAGCAATACTCAAACTAGCCCTGCAACCAGTGTGGGCACGATCGGGAGTGTACTCCCACCCTCCGGTTCTGCGACTGCAATTGCTAGCCCCCAGCCTATGGACACCGCTGCCAGATCGGGCAACGACTCAATGTCCCCACATGATCCCAATAAGGCTATGTCTTATCCCAACCCGTTCCTGCAACCACAAAGCGGTCAAGCAGCTCGGGGGATGAGTCTGCCTGGGTCATCGACGAGACAAGGTACTGGATCACCTTCGAGCAACAAAAAGCACAGGTGTCCATATTGCTCGACCGAATTTACACGCCACCATAACCTCAAAAGCCACCTACTGACGCACAGCCAAGAGAAGCCTTACGTATGTTCGACATGTAATTCTAGATTTCGCCGACTGCACGATTTGAAGCGACACACTAAACTGCACACCGGGGAACGACCCCATGTGTGCCCTAAATGCAATCGAAAATTTGCTCGTGGAGATGCTTTAGCCCGGCACAACAAGGGACCCGGAGGCTGTGCGGGTAGGCGAGCAAGCGTGGGCAGTTTTGCTGGAGACGAAGATGCTGAAGACGAAGAGACAATGCAAGGCGTGGTCTATAACGAGCCTGAGACGATGGACGAGGAGGATGGGGCAATGCGTGAGACGCCTACTATTACTAGGCAACCGGCTTCTGGCGACGACTCCATGGACAATTCGATGCACTACCGGATGCCCAGCACGTATCCGCCAATACAAGGACGGCCTCCGGGCTCGTTCCCTCCTCCAGGTTATGGTTCCTCTAATGCGCAGCATGGGTCGCAGCCGTATCCTGGTGGTACAAGTTCGAACTTCCGGTCAGGAAGCCAAATCTTCAACCAAAACCCAATGACGGAGAGTCCCACGCCGATCTCGCCCGCCCAGCGGCAGCAAACTGGAACAATCGACAATGTTAGCAGGCATCGTTCGCCAAGTAATGCTCAGTACGCGCAACCCTACCCGCCTCGTGGTGCCAGCGCATCGAGCTCACTGGCCGTCCCTCCACATGCTCCTCAACTCCCACCACCGCATGGCCTGAATCCTCCTGACTCAAGGTTTACCTTGCCGAGTCAAGTAGGCCCTACACATCCGCCAACACAACCTAGCGGCCCGCCTACACATATGGGCAGCGGGCCTGCATTGTCATCGCATAGCAACAGTTCCAGTCACGGTTTCTCGGCCCACGGAAGTGGTGAAGGATCTAAGGGCGTCTTTCCTAGCAACGAAGAACGTCTGTGGGCTGTTGTTCGAAGCATGGAACAACAGATGGGTATAATGCGGGAAACAATCGACTCTCTGCGTGCAGAGCTCGCACACCTCAAGCAAACAGTCGAACAGCAGCAACATAGACAATGAAAACCTAATGGAAGTTGTCCTCAAATTTGCCATCGCATCACAACCACCTGAATGTTCTCTCGTTCTCATGTGGCAACGCAACGCACATTTCGATTGTTGTACGCAGCGCTGGAGTCGTGGGGTCAAAGCCTTACTCAAAAGGCGGCGATTATTCAAGTCTCGCTGCTGCTAATGGCAGGATGATCCAAGCGTTCAGGTATATTGAGCAATCAGGCAATCTATCATAGAGCTAGTCGTGTTCAAAGAAGAAGCAGGCTTAGGCAGAAAGGAATGCAAGCGAGATAGGGTAAAAAGCGCGGGGAATCTTGTAACAACACTTAATTATTTGATTGGTAAGGACAGACAACAAGTACACAGATATGAAGCATGGAACATGAGCGTTGGAGGCCTGCCTACGTTGTTTAGCCTTTCGAATTATACCCCGGTAGCAACGGCCTGACAGGGAGACCAAGATAGACAACGGAACATTGTAAGATTCTGTGACCTTTCTAATGCTCATACGATTACCTAGCATTACAGCTTGTGTGTCATGTTCATCATGTTCATACAAAGAAGTCTTGAGAACATGTTCGGTCACATGGTAGTGTTGTCGCACGTCACGGGCTATGACAACTATATGCACGTTGAAAGAAGGAAGAACCTGGCAAGTAAGGATCATCCTTGGTCTATGCCACGAGCTGAAGTGTGGCTATGCATCGGGACGATCTGGAAGATCACAAACGGGGTTTCCATCCTGCGTCAGACAAAACAGGTTCTCGGATGTCATTCAGCAGAGTATAGTGGACAACAGCCAATGGATTCAACGTGTCAAAGAGCATCAGATTCATCGATCGTTCACGTTACTGTCGATGAGAACGTCAACAAACCATGTTTTTCACGGCGTGCATAGACAGTCACATGCGTGATTTATTTGAGGTACTGTTGCAACCAGGGAAGATCATGCTGAGCTCTGACAAGGGGTGACGAGGGGTTAGACCAAGCTCCATGACTGAAACTGCTTCATATGCTACTCTGTGTTTAGCCACAGATGACTAGCCACAGGAAATAATGATATGGACATGCAGAACGCCATAGTTCGAAGATTAGCTTGAAATGGGAGGATTCTCTCTTCCGGCTGGTTCCGGTAAAGAGCACTCTATACCAGAGCCCATCAGAGCCACGCGCAGACGCTCAGCAAGGAGTTTAGCGACGCCGTGCAGACATGCGGGGTCAGACCTGTGTTTCAACCAGGACCGAGTCTGACAGGAAGTGCAAGTATACGCGGCAGAGTGAGGGGCATACGGCGTACAAGAAGGGATTCAGCGCGATAGCTACGGTGGCCGGTTATGCGAAGCAGTGCATGTATCAAATGACAGACATAACCAGTTTTGGCTCCTGTTGCGTCGACGATGTATCCAGCATACCGTAGCGCACCTACGGTCGGCTGGTTGAGGTAATCAGAAGTAGTACGGTAGAGTATGAGGACCAATCTTCTGCGTCAAAGGTGTGAAATATTCGCCGCAGTGCATCTTCCGAAACCTGGCAGGCGCGACCCAGCGCTTAACGCGACGCGCTTACACCAGCCACACATTTTGCCGACGCTCGAGGTATTTACGCGTCACGCGTTATCGTTCAAATGCCGACGAGCTCGCATCCTCCGACCATCGCAGCTTTCATCCCACGCATCGTACAACGCAGCCAAAAGCAGCAAGCACAGCAATCTCATTCAAGATGGCTCCTTCCGTACTTGGAAAGAGAACCAGAACTTCTGAGGAAGGTACGACTCGATCGCTCCTTCCCCGTTTTTGTGAATGTACTGATCATTCTACCACAGTCGCGTCTGTTCAACCACCACGAAAGCGAGTAACCAGGAGCTCGACACCACGCATTTTCGAAGATGCAGAAGCCGCTTGCCCTGTCCAGCTGCAAAATGCTGTACCGAAACGGGCTCGTGCAGCTCGACCTCAAAGAACAATACGCGCTGCCGTGACGACGAACGTGCTGAACAAAATCGATGAAGACATTAAGTCACAAAACGTACCAGGAGCTCAACCAGCCGAGCAAGATGAGAATTGTCCACCAACAGAGACGCCAGTGTCAACACCTTCGGCAAACAGGTTCAAAAACGTCCTCGTCGACACACCCAGCACACCTAAGCACAGAGTACGCGCGCTAGGAGGTCTTCTGACCCCGCGAACTCCAAGGACCACCGATGCGACAACCCCTCGAAAGCAAAACGTCTATACACAAGCTAGACAGCTATTCACTCAATCTGCAGCCCCTGCCAAGCTCATTGGACGCGAAACGGAGAAATCGCAGATCCGAGGCTTTATCGACAGTGCGAAGGCTACGCACGGTGGAGGATGCACGTACATCAGCGGACCGCCAGGAACGGGAAAGAGCGCTATTGTGCACGAAGTGTTACAGGACTATGAGGACGACGCGAACATCAGAATCTCCGTTGTAAATTGCGTAAGCTTGAGAACAGCGACCGAAGTCTACGGCAAAATGGAGCAAGATTTATGCCCCAGGTCAGCTTCAACCAAAGCATCCGCAGAATCTCAGCTCCGAAGATTGTTCACAAGCAAGTCTGGAAAGACAACGTACGTGGTCATGCTTGACGAGATCGACAGTCTGGTCGATGCCGAGTGCGAGATCTTGTACAACATCTTCGAATGGGCTATGCATCCGTCATCGTCTTTGACCTTGATCGGCATCGCGAACGCGCTAGATCTGACCGATCGCTTCCTGCCACGGCTGAAGTCAAAGGGCCTCAAGCCACAGCTTCTCGCGTTCCTTCCATACACCGCGCAGCAGATTTCAAGTATCATCTCGGACAAGCTCAGAACACTTCTCGACAAGGACAGCACAGCCGCGGCGCATTACGTTCCGTGCCTGCATCCAGCAGCAATACAACTCTGTGGCAAGAAAATTGCTTCACAAACAGGAGACTTGAGAAAAGCATTTAGTCTCGTACAGCGAGCCATTGACCAAGTCGAGAAAGAGACTCTGGCGACGCAAGCACAAGACAGTCCCAGCAAGGCACCACTCGGGGAGTACATCAACGCCACCACCGCGTCTTCACCACAATCGCCGGTCGCAAAGGCTGGACTGAGTTTCTCAGCAGAATCTGCACCCCGAGCAACCATAGCGCACGTGGCTAAGCTAGCATCAAGCATATTCAACAACGGCACAAACTCGCGACTAGCTGGTCTCAATCTCCAGCAAAAAGCGGTCCTCTGCTCAATCGTCAACAAGGAAACACGAAGACAAGAACGAAACCCATTCATTACACCGACCAAATCCTCCAACAAAGCACCATCGGTAGCAGAACTCTTCACCAAGTACACGTCGCTCTGCAAACGCGATGATGGTCTGCTGCAGCCACTCAAAGATACAGAGTTTCGAGATGTAGTTGCAAGCTTGGAAACGCTAGGTTTGGTCCACGAGTCAAAAGCTCGGTCGTCCAGTCTTTTGTCACCCAGCTCGTCGTCAAGGAGCGGGAGAAACAACGAGGAGAGATGCTTTGTTAGTGCTGTCGCGGAGAAGGAGATGCGCGAAAGCTTGAACGGGGCTGGAACCGACTTGTTGCGGAGGTTGCTCGATGAGCAATGAGACCTTGTTCACAGTGTCTGATAGATGGATAGAGCATTGTATATGATAGGAAGCGCGTTACAACGACGCTCAATTGTTTGAAGAACCTTGCCCCGCGAGCCAACTTGGATAGCCTACAGATTGTACTTCTCGCTTGGACATAATAGTGATGAAACAGATCACTGCCACAGCAGAACCATGTCAAGTATCAGAGTATAGCTTAGCATTCGCGAGACTGTGACGTAGAATCTGAACGACAATGACCAAATGTTCACGCATATGTCAGAGCACGCCACCAATAAGTAAGCAGATACGACGATCGCTTATGCTGTCAAGCTTTGCGAAAAATGCTTGGTCTGCATTAGCTTCAGGCCACGCGTACTCTAGTTTTAGAAGTGGGAATCTCCATGCAGTGTCGGACGAGCTGAGCCCAGGCCTTCGGGCGCATGAGCGGCAAGCGACACATACTGATCTTGACCTAAATGATACGAAGGAGCACATACTTTTAGCATGGAAGTTCTAGACATACCTCGATCCTGTTTATGTCTGGTGAGTGCTCGTCAAATTGGTTCTGCCATGCTTAGACAGTGTCGTGCAGCAAACCCCGCATTCAGCCCAAAATGACCGACAACGAGCCTCAGCTGCGCGATCAGCACTCTAGCGACAAGTATGGCACAAAGCTGGTGGACAAAGCCGGCGTGTTGCAAGGAAAGGCATTGAATTTGGTTGGCAAGAATGACAGCGACAAGAAGCCTGCAGGCGGCTACGATGCGACTACCATCTCTGAAGCGCCTCCAGGGTACACCGTCCGAATCACCTTTCACCGAGCAGAGAATTTGCCCTTTACCGATTTTCCCAGCTTCTCGACAGACGCCTACATCTACGCGACCTTCAGGACGGATCTACCAAAACGGCATAAGCAGGATCCTGATATCTTCCTGCGCACTCCTACAATTCACCGAAACACGAATCCAAAGTGGGAGACACAATGGGTTATCGCGCACGTCCCTGCTTCGGGGTTCTCGCTGAGATGCAGGCTCTTCGACGAGGACCCTAACGACCACGACGACAGGCTGGGTGATGTGCAGGTGAACGTTGACAACATATCGGAGGGCTGGCAAGGTATCAAGGAGAAGGGCTACGATGTGAAGAAGCGCATGGCGAGCAAGAGAGCATATACTATCAGAGGACTCGCACATCTGGTCAAAAACGTCAAGATGACTGCCCACTTGTATATCAGCGTCGAGGTCCTAGGTCGCAGTCCAGGCGAATCGGGTGGGCGATCCTTCACAGTAGCACCTTTGTGTTGGTCGCGGCATCAATCGCCCCTGATTGGGCGTATCGCAGGCACAAAAGACCGACAAGAGTCAAATGATGGCACGAAGAGTGTTGAGCGATACAACTTTCAAGCTATACAAATGCAGCTGCGAGGCCCAGTCCCTGCTGCCATGTATCACCGCTACGTCGAATTCAAACCCTTCGTTGCTGGCATGTTCACCGATGCCTCGCTCCGCGGCCGCATACTGAACAGAGCCCTGCATCATCAACACTCACGAGTTTACAACTACGACGCAACAACTGTCTATGGCATATTTGAGAAACCTTGCATCGAGATGACGAAGCAGCTGCTCGAGTTTTGTCACTACGACCTAGGCGGCAGAATCTACACCTATGTGCTCAGCTTGGATGGCTTATGGCGCTTCACAGAGACCGGCAAAGAATTCGGCATAGATATGCTGAGCAAGCACACCATGCACAGTGATGTCAGCATCTACATCGCCTTCAGCGGTGAGTTCTTCATCAGACGGCTGAAGCATCCACATCGCGACTCTCGTCAGAGTCAAGCTGGCAATGCTGGGACTCATCGCGACCGCCTTGGCAGCATTGCACTACCTGGGGTAGATCCCGAAGACGAAGACGACCACAATGATCAACACTCGCACGCGGAAGTCCCCAAGGACCCATCCTACTATGAGCTTATCATTGACAACGACAGCGGCACATACCGGCCGAACGCAGTCCTTCTGCCTTTGCTCAAGCAGTACATGTCGCAAAACTTTCCCGGACTTCATATAGCGACATTGGACTGCCAGGGTGATGAAGAGGAAATGCAGAAGCTGAAGGATCAACAGAGGGAGAAGAAGAAGCACTCTGGCAAGCAGATAACCTACCTCCAAAATTCCAGCATGAGCAGCCTGAGCTCGAGCGATGAAGAAGAGCTAGATGCCAGAGCCCAGGGTCAAGAGCGACCACATGGCTACAAGAAGCAGATGGCTAAGTTGCAGCCGAACCATAGAAACAGCAACGGGTCTGACTCGACCTCAACGACCCAAGAAGACAGGCACTCAGATGCCAATGGTTCTCCTGGAACGGAGAGAGATCTTCCGTCCGAACATGACTCGCGAGACTTGAACTCCAGTGTCAGTGCTGCTGGCTCCGAACCATCGCATCAAAGCCATAACCAAAGAGAAGAAGGCGTGGAAATTGGTGGAGCGTGGGAAGACGGTTGCTATACAAACAAGGAATTGCCGACACTACTGAAGAGGGATAAGAACGGGCAAATGCTGAGACCACCGGAGTTCGACAACTTGCAGAAGGGTACGAACGCATCTGATGGAGGGGCGTATGAGTCTCCCAGCGGTACGACCTATGGTGAGCCTGAGACGGGAAAGCACAGGCCTGAGGGAGGCATTGTGTATGGGAAGGTTGTTAGTACGGCTGGTGTTGAAAGGACACGCTCGTCAGGCGTTGGTGACAAGAGGGAGAAGTCGTGATGGACGACGCAACATGCTTGATGAGTTATGTGTCATGAGTCGAGGCCGGGTGGGGAGCCGCTGAGCGGGCAGCTCATTATTTTGATACCCTGACGTTATTGTTATAATGAATTTGTTTTGTCTTTACCAATCATATGGACATGTTCGCGGTGCACTGAACCAAGGTTTCGGTAGACTCGAAGAACCATGATCAGCAAGTCTTGCAACCCAGCGTGACCACTTCTGTAGCCACCGTGCAGGCAAGAGAAGATTGCGTACAGCAACAAGATCTGCTATGGATCGCCAAGATCGTGCTTATCTAATGCTATGACCCAATCACAGTCGCGCAAACCGCAGCACTTTCCAGAAACAGCAAGTAGCATCGCGCCACTTCGAGTTGCCACCAATCCATTTCTGGAATCTACGAGTCCATCCAGATTGCTCAGCATCGGGCAGCCGAGCAGATTCGACGGACAACAAGCGAGATGTATATAAGTCTTCGTCGAAGCCCACTGTCTGAACTCACCTCCATCAAAGCAACAGACTACTACAAGCCCAACTAGTAATCACGACTCGATCAATCTTCACAACACAAATACAACCCACCACAAGCACAATGGCCTTCTACCTCAGACCAGTGGTCAGCTCACCGCGCTACTGCGCACCAGCCCTTTTCTCACGACCGACATTTCCAACACCGCATGATATTGCGCCACTCTTCAGCCTCTTTGACGAGACATTCGCCCAGCTTGAGCGAGCACACCGTCAGTCAAGACAGCCCTTCAAGCGACCATTTAACCCCAAATTCGATGTGAAGGAGACCAAGGAGGCCTACACGCTCGAGGGCGAGCTGCCAGGCTTCGACCCCAAGGACCTCAGCATTGAATTCTTGGACGATGGCCATACCCTGCAAATCAAGGGCAGGACTGTCAAGGAGACCCGACAACAGCCCCAAGCAGTCGAAGCTTCTCCGGCCGAAGCACCCAAAGCTGTAGAGGCTACGCCCGCAGAGGCCAGTTCCGAGGCCGGCAGCGTCAAATCTCACCAACCGACGGTGGAGGACGACGCGGAAGAGCCAGCCAACGCGTCTGCTGTTGCTCAACCTCAGCAGCAAGAGCAGACCCAGACTGTCGCCGAGTCTTCGAAGGCTGCTGAACAGTCAGTACCCCAGCAGCAGCAGGAGGACACCAAGCATTTGATCTCGGAGCGATACACGGGATCGTTCTCAAGATCATTCAAGTTCCCTAGCAAGGTCAACCAGGAAGCTGTAAAGGCCAGCTTGAAGGATGGTATTTTGGCGATCACATTGCCCTTTGCGAGAAAGCCTGAAAGCAGGAGGATTCAGATCGAGTAGAAGGACACTTCTGTCTTCTTGTATCATAGTTTAGCTCTTGCTCTTCGAACGCATGGCGCTGGAGGGTCTCCGATTTGACCTGTTAACTTAGCATAATATTATCAAAATAACCATCAAGATTCTAATATTCCATGACCCGTGCTTGTGCTTCTAACTCTCACAGTAGCATACGCTGCAAGCAATGATGAACACAACTGCCGTCAAGAGCATTCCGCGATAAACGCATTAGATTGTTCATCGGAGAAGAAGCGACGGAGATCGGTCTAGCATTCTAGCCACCTCGGAAGTCCGTTGTCTCCTGCGAGGGAACAAGATGGCTGCTGTACGCATATTTTGAGGCAGGTGCAGCAGCAGCTTGCTCGTTCGGGAGGGGGCTGTGTCGAGAGTTGCACTCAAGCCAACAGCATTTATACTGCTCCAGAGAGCGGCGGACATGATAACGCGGTGGCCGGGCAAAACCTGCAGGCACGATGCGCAGGCGCGGTGTATGTAGTCACGGCTGCAACTGCGACAGGTCCAGCCTCGAGGGTCGCGAGCACTATAATTATCCGAACATGCATGATCAGCGCGCGGAAGTGTTGGTGTTATCATCATGACGGAGACAGAACCTGCATGCTGCATCTTGCATCTTGCATCATGCATCTTACGGGCCCAAAGTTGGAGTCAGTCGATCCGTGCCCATCTCGCTTCTCCAGATCAGCGCCGTTGCATGCACCAACCACGCTGGAATGAGCTTGGGAAAGAGGTTCGGGCTTGGTCAGGAGGTGAATGGTACTTAGGTACTTCGTTCTGCGTTTCATGATATGCAACAAGAAGAACGTAGCGAGGCCGAAGCAGTTGGCGGGTAGTGGCGGGATGGAAACATGCTTCGCGGCTCCGCCTCCATGTGAAACGAGATTCAACTAACCAAGATTTCCACAGCAACGGCCAGGTAAGCACCCCGGTCAAAAGCTTCACCCCCAGAACCACCTCTCGTCAGCCAACCATAGTCGCTCCTACACCCTGATGTTACGCGGCGTCATGCAGCTCCCAGCCACAATCGTGTCCATGTTTGGTATGGATGATACTTGCTGTTTACAGCGAATCAGCTTGACACCGCCTCATGCTACTCGCTATTCAGCTTTGATCAGAGTACCTTATTTGAGCTCTCAGTCGATATGTGATCCTTGTAATCTTCCGAACCATGCTTCGACTGGTCAAGTCTCGAGCCTTTGCAGTTTCACTTCTTCACAACGCCGAGACAATCTCAAGCAACAGCATTGCATCCCGAAGTCCTTGAAATGGTAGAACGACGACACAGGACCTCAGCCGCGACGACCTGAACAAGCTTTCTTGATTTGTCTAGATGGGCTTCCCAAGCCCGAAAGGGTGACAAGGCGTCGCTAACAGAGACCGTTGCATGCGACTATGGCTTTCTTGCGTCGCAAGTCCGGAGTCTACCACGAAGATGTTTACCAAGAAGACTTCGAAACCCATCGCCGAAGGCGGCTGTCAAAGCCTCTCACCAATTCCTCTCATACCAGTCTACCCTCTTTATCAGCTCAACAGATGACACGGCGGAAGAGTCGGAGCAAGGCTGCGCATGAGGCGTCTGCTCCCACAACGCCAGTCTGTCCGAACGAGTCAAGAGAAGCTTTGCGAGCATTCCTTTTCACGTCAACCTCAGAAGTCGACATGATCACCCCGAAACCTAAGCGCTCCAGCGTCGCGGTAATGACGGCAATGTTCGAGAAGAGCCATGCGCAAGCCTCTACTTCTCAGTTGTCACTTGTTTCGCCGACTTTACCTCAGCGCCCGATGTCACACATGCAGAGCACCAAACGGCCTTTAGACAGCCACATGTCCAGCGTGAGCAGCTTGACAAGCAAGGACAAGTATGCAGACGCGGACTTTGGCACGGTCAGTCCTACGTCCTCGACCGAGGATATCAGCCACAACCCGGCACCGCGAGCAAGAAGGGCGGCATCCTTCACCCCGGGCATAGCGACGAGGGCTGTCAGTTTGCCAAGAGGGCTCACCGACGAGAAGCCAGAATGTGCTGTGGTTGATGCCGATGCAATCGCGTTCCAGAATTTCGTCAAAGAATGCCGCGGGTCCAGTTCCGAGGAAAGCTCAATCACTGCGCCACAAAACGACCGTTCTGGTACACCAACAGATTTGGAATATCCGAACATTGGACGTATGAATCTCGGGTCTCTGCGCGTGACGAACGGGGCTCCGTCGCCAGCTCCAAGTGAATTGTCCAGGCTGAGTAAGCTGTTGCTTGTACCACTACGGCGTGAAAATTCAAGTGTCTATCCTGAATCTGAGATTGGCACGGTCAGATCGAGGAAGAGCGCAAGAGACCTTCGAGAGGATGAAGTGTTTCCTTCTACCGCAGACGACACAGGCAAACCCAAACCCGATGTGTTTCGAACGTTCTCTTTCAAGCCAGGGACCGAGTCACGGTTTAACCAGACCCAACTGAATTCCAGCACTTCCAGACTGCCGACCAATTCATCGGATATGATCGAGGAGGAAGACCAGACCAGAATGCTGGCAGAAGACTATATGGCAGCCTTACCAACAAGTCCCTACGCTGAAGCACGACGTCCAGCTCCGCTCATCATCATGGAAACGAGCGCCCAGGCAAAACCTGATAGCCTCACGCCTTCTGCATTATTTAATGCCATGTTAGACAGCCATGGTGCGTCACACTTTCCCAATCCGTATGCTATACCAGAGAGTACAACACCACAGGACCCTGTCCGACGACACGTGGACGAAACGCATGGCAGACGCTCCTTTGCCGATGAGACTCTTGGCTCGTCGCGCGCTCCTAATCGGCCTGGTTCATCTTCCACTGCTTCCTTTTTCTCTGTACCAGAGGCCGACAGTGAGCTTGAGGAAGGATTCAAATCAGCTGTCGAACTACAGCCCGCTAGAACTCGGTCGAAGTCGCCAAAGAAGCACTCTCGCAGGTCACCTCAGAGGTCTCCTCAGAGATCCCCTCTTAGGCAGGCCCTCATGCAGAACAGCCTACAGCCCAGTTTGTCGAACGTCAAAGCCGATAGTGGATATAGCTCAAACAACACATCGTCAAGTGCCATACCCCTTTCGAGTGCATCGGGAATGGGAGAGGACGATGAGCACACTGCAGAAAATCAAGAAAGACACGAACCCAGGTTCCCCTTTCGAACCAATGCTCAAAAGCTAGGCAAGCCCTTACTCGTCGAGCCCACACCATCTACAAAGGCTCCATCGCCGATATCTGTAAAGATCGAATCTGTGTCTGCTATGACTTCGACCACTTCCTTCGACGCCGCTATCGACTGGCTAAGCACCACTCCGGCTTTCCCTCCACCCCTACTACCCTCTACAACAGGCGCCGATTCAACAGGGAACGAGTCCGCTTTGGTCCTGCTCACTCCACCACAAAAAGCAAATGAGAAGCAGAGGAAGAAGTTGCAGAAAGTCAGGCGTAAGTCGACGGCAGATGCAGTTGGTGCGCTAGTCATCCAACGGCTTGCATCTGTGGAAAGCTTCAATGTTCCGCCTGTTTCAAACACTGCTCGTTCGACTCTAGCACGAAGATCTGAAACTATACCAGAACTAGAAAGGACCTTTAAAACACAAAACCACACAACCAGCGACATGAACGAGTCGAACCTCTCGCTGACCCTTGTGATGCAGACTCAGGACTTGCGCTTTCCGTCGCCTGTACCTGTCGATGAGGAGCGGAAAGGACGGTCACGTGCGCAGTCACGTTCAAGGAAGCGCTCGCTGTCTCGGCCGAGAACTTGGTTCGGTTGGTCAAAGGATGACAAGGAGGAGATGCCTAAGCAAAAGCCGGCGCCTTACGAGCCTGTCAACATCAGCCTCAGCGACTTAGGTTCTGTTACAGATCTCATAGGGGACAGTCCATACGACATGGCACGTGCCAAGTCACATACAGACGCAACACCCACACCTCGAAACAGCCGGCCGGAGCTGGTTCAGCGAAGGACAAGCCCCTGCAACATTGGGGCTAGAACATCTAGACCAAAGTCCATGATGGACGATGAGACAGCTGCGCAGCTTTCCAAAGCCAGGAGGACTGCAAGTATTGATAGGGACGAGCCACCTCCATCCCGTGCGTCATTCGAGCATCGAGGACGTAACCTCAACAGGGATCCGCACCAAGCACGTATGTCCATGGACGGCGCTTCGTGGTCCAGACCAAGATCTTTCATGGATGATGAGATGGCTTCGAAGGTTTCGAAAGCTCGAAGGGCTGCAAGCAGTGATAGACATCGACGGTCAGTCTCTCGTACCTCGTTCGACGACCGAGGAGGCATTCCTGGTAAGTTCCCACATCAGGCACGCTTGTCGATGCACGAAGCTCCCCCGTTACCACCAATGCCTAGTCCAGCCGAGATTAATCGCCGTTTCTCTTATCGACAAGAACCTGCTAGCCGTACTAGTCAGTTGACAGACGGAAACGTGCAATGCTCTGAACCGCTTTCTGTGGATGAACCGGCCAGTGGTCCTCCGCCACCGCCACACTCGCCTGGTCCAAGCTATATAGATAACCAGGATCGGAAAGAACCTAGCGGCCCGTTGGACGAAGCACCGCTCCCACATCGATGTTCTCCAGACCCTGCTACTGTTCGCTATGATGGCCAGTACGGCCATGTAGTGGAAGGGAGTGAGGCTCCGCCCCTACCATGTCATTCTCCTCGACCTGTCGATGTCACTCGCGAAGAACGGCCGATAGCACCCCGAGAAATCAGTTGGTCTTCGCAGGCCAATGCGTGGCGAGCTCGTAGACAAACAGCAATTGCAGCTTCCAGAGAATCGTGGCACGAACTTGAGCAACCCACTTTGCCCGTCCTGCAGCAGTCACCTCAGGATCAAGAGTTGGCTCATGCTGTGCAACAAGGAAAGCCTATCTCAAGCCAAGACTACTTGAAGCTTTCGGATGTACGCTGGGGGAGCGGCACGTACCAAGAGCAGCACTGCTCGCCACACACGTGGCATCCTAACCAGCCTGAAGGCTTTCAAGATACCTTTTACTCGCAGCCTCATCATGACTACGGCTACGAGGATGACCAGTACTACCACGATCAGTATCCGCGGGCCGGATCTGAATGTTATAAGTATGCCAACAATTATCAGCGTTCTCTGAGCTACGAAGACTATGACCATCAACAACAGTCACCGTACATACCATATAGACCATGTTATGGTGTTCCGCAATCTTCCATCGATCCGCGCAGTAATTCACACGGGTCACAGTTTGTACCCAACTTTCACCAGGAACTTCCTAATCACGATGCGCCGCAAGCACATCCCCAGCATCGATCCTACACCTTTGACGAAGCTTCAAATCCGACCTCACGGCATTCCCGCAATCCACGATCAGTCTCGCGACCTCCAAATGTCTCCCATCGATCCCGCAGGTCCCTCGCAGAGGACCTCCACCCTGAGAACTATGATGTGCCTTCGCTGCCTTCAAAGATGTCGCGACCTCAAGCTGCTCATATCGGGCGATACTCAGGCGGTCTGGAGTACAACTACAATAGGCATTCAGGTGATTTTGACGGCTCAGCTGGCACTGGGAGTGTGAGCCCTGTAAGGGGCAATGGCGTGCAGGGAGACGGCAGAAAGAGAAACAGCCGGCTGGAAATGCAAGCATATGGGGTTGATCTGACTGATGTGCCACGTATGAGTGTTCCTGTTGGGGCAACGGGGTCGAGAATGGTCTATCGCTAGATATGTAAGTTTTCACTTGGACAAGGTGTAGCTTTGTAGGACCAGGAATGTGCCTGTTAGATTGATCAGCATTGGCCGGTAAGTAGAAGTAATTAATATTTCCATCTTGGACTGTGGTTTCCTGCGCCCTGAATATTCGTGCCTTCCATCATGCGGCTAGTGAGTGCTCTTTTGCAAGCTGATATCCCCCGAGTCCCATCTTACCTTCTTTCCCATATCCATGCGCAGCCACGACTCGCACAATACCCATGGCCAATTAGGCATCGATAGCCTAGGCATGTTCGGTTCTCTGTTAGCCGGACAGTATGAAACACGCTCCAGATTTGCTGATGCTATTTCCGACTCGGTCAACCAGTTTGAAACACCTCACCATCGTCGGGGCAAGGGTCTCACAACCCTGTTGTCGAGGACCAGGAATGAAAGGGCATAGCTTCATGCTCTAGACACATGTGGAGCTAGGCTGGTACATGGTCGGTTCACAGCTTCCGGCTGACTGGTGCCAGATCGGTGAACGGCTCGCAATCATGCGAGTTGTGTGTCAATATGGCTTGGTCAGATGTCTGGCTGTTGGTCCTTATATCCTTTCCAAAGTCTCGTCAATTTATAATCAACGCCGAACCAGCAGCAGAAGCAAAACGTCAAAAAGCAACTACAGCGGCGTCATCAACTTCTTTCCAGGGCGCGTCCTTGCATCCAAGCACCATGTGAACGACTGCGTGGCCTCGTTTGGTGGATCCTTTAATCTCAGGAAACAAAATCACGCTCCTCCCGAACCATGACACCAACCAGATGCGGGATATGTGGGTACTTGGCACAACTGAAACGACTTTTCACCATCAGGAAACCCGGGCTTGGATTTCCTGCTCCTTTTGGTTCGCCACGACTCGGGGCTTACATATGTTCCGATGGAGAACTAGAGGCTTGCAGGGCCCCTGATGTTCCAGGCTAGATCGCTAATCTTGACCGGTCTAAAGTTTGTTCTTGCCTTGTGACGGGGATTTGTATTCGACAAGTTACTGACCCCAACACGTCGTCGCTCTTTCACCTGGTATGTTTCGCTCGTTGCATCTTGCGTAGTCACCGTAACAACGACGTCCGCTCTTTTCAGCTTTCAAAGATACTTCATTGGCTAGGCCTAATTCTACACACTCCTTTCGACCTGCGGCGGTTTTTTCTTGCCCAACTTGGCCTTGAGACGACGAAAAGTTATTCTACAGCACAAGTACGATATTGAATTTTGCCAGCGATCCTTCTTGTGATCCGTGCTTTGGGATTTCTGCCGGAGGTCCAAATTCTGTGGTCCAGGATATGTAACAGCGACCTCACCTTTTCAGTATGACGGCAGTAACGACAACAATGATGGATCGACTCGCAATGGATGAGCCCATGGACGGAAGCCGCATCGTTGCGAATATCAATGTGACAATGGCGGCACGCTACACGATTTCACACCCGGTTCCCTTTCCACCCCCAACAAGTCAGCTATGTCTAGCATGCAGAGCAATATTCAATGGTGATAGCACGATCTCTTCACCACGATCACCATCCGAGAGTATACGACGACCTGGCGAGATACAGCACCAGAGTTTGGCCAAGGTGGCAGAGGCCGCCAAAAGTGGCTGTCATCTGTGCGTGACTGTTTACATGCATCTCGATCCAGCTGCACTTCGTGCATTCAGAAGGTATACCGACCTCACGCACGGCCGGTCTTCTCCTGATAGCAGTAATGGGAGCCTGAGCTGCGGGTTTGTGAGCGTCAACCCCATCGCCAGAGATCAGGCTAGATTGAGTTTTCGATGGGTACCAAAGCCTGAAGCAGGGACACTAGCAGGTGCAAAAGGTAAGGCGACAGATCCCGTTACGAACGGCTTCCAGCGCAACGAATCGCCAACCGCAGTCTGCACCAATTCGAGCTCCTGCAACTCTGGGCGCATGGAGTCAGAACTGAATGTGGACCTAATCATAATGAACCCAATCCATGCTGTTGAGCCTGGTGTCAAAACTATCGGCTCGACCGCCACAAGCACATGCTCAGATGAAAGTTTTGAAATAGCTAGGCAATGGCTTGAGGACTGCTCCTTCAATCATATGAAGTGCTCAGCGAATGAAGGAGCTGGTCCGATCCAAAAGCCAACCTACCTCCTTGATGTGACCCTCAGGGGCCCCCAAGGAGCTCCGGGAATAAGACTCGTGGACGGAGAGTTTCTCGACCCACTCACGGAATATGTCACCTTATCTCATTGCTGGGGTATATCTCGAGATCCTAATATCAAGAGAATCAGACTGCACAAGAGGACGTTGGCAGCGCTAAGACAAGGTGTGGCATGCTCGGATTTGCCGAAGACTTTCGCTGAGGCGGCACTGGCGACGGTGAAGTTGGGCTACCGTTATCTCTGGATCGATGCCCTTTGTATAATGCACGACAACGAGAAAGCAGTCTTAGAAGAAGTCGCGAATATGCATAGAATATATGGCGAGGCGACGCTGAATCTGTCAGCCACAGGAGCCACCGACGACTCTGCCGGCCTTTTTTTCAACCGCAACGTTCTAGCTCTACAACCTGTGAATGTCGAAATAGTCGACGGTCTTGGCATAAGCTCCGGAGCTTACAAGATCCTGCGAAGCACAGTCTGGCAGGATTTGATCGATTCGTCCCCCGTCGCACAACGGGCATGGGTCTTCCAGGAACGATGCCTCAGCAAACGCACACTACACTTCACACGCAACGAGCTCCTCTGGGAGTGTCAGCAGATGAGTTGCTCAGAGGTGTTCCCCAAAGGCCTTCCCATGACAGTGAAGAGCGTGAATGAACAAGAACAACGAAACAACGGCGTAAGCGTCTCACCTGCCACCCCAAACTCAGAAGGCGGAGTTCTCTTACCTACACCCAGAACCCCATTCAACAAGTGTACGCATCACCAGCGGACGGGCAACTGGCATAGCCTAGTCGAAACGTACACAGAGGGTCGCCAGACATACACATCCGACAAACTCCTCGGCATCTCCGGGCTAGTTCGGCAATACATGAGTCGCAACCGCTTACGACCCTCAGACTACGCGGCGGGCCTGTGGAAGCCTTCCATGCCACACACTCTCCTCTGGCGTATACACCATGGTGGCAGGCGTCCTGGGAAGTACAGAGCGCCATCATGGACATGGGCGAGTATCGATGGCAGGGTAGCCTTGCCAGCGCCGTCCGCAGCCTCGAAACAGACTTGTCTCGAGGTCATCGACGTAAGTCTCAACATGAAGAACAACGACCCGCTCGGCCTCTGCGAAAGCGGCCACGTCAAAGTCCGCGGATTTATGGGTAAAGGCTCACTGCGCCGGACAAGGGATTACTGGGGTCACTGTTCGTTCTCGCTCGCCTCGCACCGTGGCGGCGGCGACGTCAAATTCGAGAACGCCTGGTTCGACGAACGGCTGCCGAAACTCTGCGATGAAAGAGCGGGTATCATGGTCGAGACCCTCGAGATATACCTCGTGCCCGTCATCGATGTAATCGACCGTGTTGAAGGCCTCATCTTGTGTGCGACAATGAAGAAGGGCGACTTCAAGAGATTGGGGGTGTTTGAGATTGGCAATGGGAACGGGCAGATGGGGTTTGGATTTTCGCCTGAGGTTAAAGGGCCGTTGCAGGAGAATTGGGATCGATTCAAGCAGGTGATGAAGGGGGACAGTGAGATGATGAATTTTGAGGAAAGACTAGATCATGCGAACGCTTATTGGTTTGCGAGTGATTATACTTATACCATTAACATTCTGTGATGGTTGCGGGGACTGGGTGAGGGATTTACGAATGGAATAGTGCATAGTACAAAAGTATAGAATTACGAGTTTATGATTTGTTCAGAACGGCTTTGTATGCCACTGGCTGATCTTTGAGTTACTGGTGTGCCGACCGCTATGCTAGTGTAACCCAAAGCATGCGCAAGGTGACCAAGCTTGGGTTTGGACCACTGTGGCTTCGGGACCTCTGATCTTTCTCACTGTTCGTGGATGCTAGTACAAGGCATCCAAATCAGTCCACCACACGACCACTTCGCTGGAGGCGGAGTGTTATGGCGCTCTCTTCAGTATTCACGAGTGAAAAGTGCGCTGGGAATTGCATCGTTCATGCGTTGATTGACCGACTGACAGCTTGTAGGTGCTCGCGCTCATCTTGAATAGAACAGTGAGCACACACTGCCTGACCTGATCTCAATAGCATGCACGAATTTACCATACAAAACTGTGTCCTTCTTGACGGCGCTCAGCCTGCCATGAAGCTTTCGGGAAAACCAGCTTGGATGTCAGCTGTCGCCAGATCTGCCACCGGCCGCTGGGGCAAACAGTGGAGATCTTCCCCAGTCGCACCCATGTCGGCTCCAGCACTACCAGCCAGGAGTTCGCACTAATCGGCCGCATTTGGTGTTCAGCTGTGCACAGTTGTGCCTCCATACTAGACTTCTCGTGGTCTAGTACCAGTTCAATGTTTGACTTGCAATAGTACTTCTGTCTCATTCGATAATGCCGTCGCGAGGAGAAGCTCTAGGCCATGTCCGCTCAGTCAACAACTGCCGCTAGTGATTGCTGCAGCCCCCCGAGCAAGACAGGCGTTTGTCGCACCAATGAGCTGGGCATCAACCCGTGCAGCTGAATCGGGATCGTTGGGCTTAGTGGACTTAAGAGGTTGAGAGTCTCAGCTGGGCCCGCATCTATAAGAGCAAGCCTTCGCGCCCGTTTGCTACGAGGCGCACAGCCCACCTGTTCTATACTCTGCATACAGTTTACTCGGGAGCATCGCATCAACCAGCAGAACTCATCACTCAGCAATCTCAGGCAACATGTACAAGTCGATCGTCTTTACCCTCTCCGCAATCGCGGGTCTCACTTACGCCCAATCTATTCCGACGTGTAGGTTGCCGCCTCCTCCAGGACCCGGGGTCTGGAAACATTGACGGAGACATGGCTGACATGATGAACCTGACGCAGGCGCAATCAGCTGTGTTACTACTCTCCCAGCGAACTGTAATGCCGACCCATCCTGCATCTGCGCGGATACAACATGGATCGCCAACGTCTCGTGCTGCGTCAAGACCAACTGTGCAGAAGCAGACCAGCAAGCTGCGCTGTCGTATGCTAACACCATTTGCACACCGGTCGGCGTGACTCTTGTAGGTCGCTGTCCGCAAGAGCTTGCTTCGACTATGCTAACAGTGATGCCAGCCTACGACTGCCTCCTGCGCCAGCAATGATACGGCCGCAGCTCCCGAGTCTGCTACCTCCAGCGCGTCGTCTGCAACCAGCGCCGCAGCCTCCTCGGTCAGCTCCGCTCTAAGCTCTGCGCTAAGCTCCGCGTCAGCCTCTGTTTCTTCTGCTGCACCCTCAGCCGCAACCTTTACTGGTAGGGCAAATCCTACCGCACTTCCGGCTGCGGGTGGCATGCTAGGAGCTTTGATCGGCGCTGTTGCCCTGTTGTAAGATAGATCTCGACAGGCCAATGAAAGTGGTGGAAGACGTGTATATCGTGAAGGCGACAACCGATACTTTGATCCAAAAGATTTGTGTGGTGTATGAGCCTGAAGTGTTGTATATATCACCTGGAATCCTCTTGACGGATCCCAAAATTGAGCTTACTCATCTATGACATCTGTGACTATCAGGTCTACGCAATGTTTTATGTGTTCCTCTCTCTTTCCCCACGGGAAAGCGTGTGTGAGCGAAATCGCCATACATATTTCCCCGAGTCACCGTGACATTGTATGGGAGTTCATGAACCTTCGGAGGTCGAACCCACAGACAGATCAGCTCAGGTCCCGTTCAGCTGCCCTTTGATCAGCTCATCAAGTAACACCTACATTTTCTCGTTCAAGTCGCCCAGTTTCCAGCTCGAACTTCCTGTTCCGTACGGCATCTGCTTGAGCGAGCAACTCGAGACCAATCAATGTCCCCAAGCCTTCCAAGCGCTCGACACCCATCACAATCAACATAGTCGCTCAGAGTGCAAGTCATGTGACATGAAGGGCAGATGTTGTGCATCTGTTTGTGCCAGCTTGCATCTGAGAACGACCAGCCAATCTTTTGGACCCAGTAAGTGCTTCCATCGCAACTGGCTACGGTCCGCCAGTATTCTGCGTCGCAAGGCCGGTTCGTCAAGCAATGGTCGCAAAGCCTGAGATTGCTTGGCATCCACGAGGAAAGCATTTTCATTAAGCAAGGCACGTCGAAGACCTCCTTCGGAAGCAGCCCCGCATATTTCGCAGACACGTAGGTTCGGGATAGGTTCATGTTCGAAGCCACCAGAGCCATCTGCTTGCAGGTGAGGGCGAGTGCAACTTGGGACGGCGCATCGCCTAATGTTTCAAAGACCAGCATCTGCACCTCGCAAGGCATTCGTAGAAGTACGCATTGAGTCTGATCACAAGCATTCGTGCTGATAATCTGGTCACGTTAGTATTTGGATTGTGATCACGTGATGCTGAGCTTTCTTACCTCGTCGTTGACCGAGAAGCGGCGTGACAGCTTCCTCTCAAAATGCTCGCTGGATGCTGAGCATGAAAGCTTCCTCTCCATCATTGTTGTAGTCACGGTAGTCGACATTGTCTAGTATGGGTTACGGGCAGATTGCTGGCAGGTGTACGGATGAAGGGAGGTACTGAGACCAGGCATATAAATACAGCTTCTAGGTTGCGCAGACGCACAGCATTCCCGGAAGCAATCTGCGACCAAGTCGCCGACTGAGCTCGCGGAAGCCTCTGTTATGGGAGAATACTGCTCGTTGCGTGATGTCGTCGACAGTGAAGATGATGCAGCGGTCATAAGATAAGCGATACCGTACCTTATCTTAGCCTCTGGGCTTGACGTTCGCGGTTAGTAGTAACCGTTAAGTGAGAGACTTGGTTCCACTTCAAGCTGATGAGGCTCAATCTCTCCGTACTACTAAGCTTGACCTGGCGCTGTTCAGACATGGACCAGCAAGCCATCAATCTCATATATCGCGCATCTGGTGGCTGACACTGTGGCCGTAACATACAATAATGCCTCATCTATGCACGATGCGCTGTTCTGGCCGTCACGCTGCAGACAGGATGAGCTTCGTGCACGGCAAGAAGAGCATTGCGTAGCGTGAGGGAACTATCTTGAGCTTCAACTGCTGCAGACGGTACCTGCGAGTTCTGATCGACAGCGACATGGATCATCTCCGTCAAACTGTTCTGCTCGAGAGAACTTCTGACAGTGGATGGGACAAGAAGCATTGCTTACCGCCGAGTATACGATCAATGTCGTTCAGTCACTTTGTCCGACACAAGAAAAGGTAGGCCTGTCCTGATCTGCGCTCGCATTTGCAGGGCCATCTGTGAAATCTAAACATGTTGACACTAGGCATCGAGTCCTCTCAAGCTATGGAGGCAAGGTTCGCCAGGCTCACCAGGTGATGTGACTACTCTGACAGTACATTACGATCCTACGCCCATGTCGTAGCTCCACAGTCCGATAGTGAAGAATGGCCAATGAAGGGACGATGCTGCACTTCGTCTTTCTACGACCACGGCTTCTGTCCAAATACCTTGGCTCCTGGAGACCAGTTGCAATACCACATTGCATGAGCTTATCTCATACACTACCACTGCGGTAGCAAATTCAGCAACTATGTCGAGACCTCTACCGCTGGCATTCGACCCAAAACCTCACATGACACACAGAGCTGCTTACCAGAAATCCCGTCTTCTGAGCCTTCCATCCAGAATAGTCAAACAAATCTTCAAGAACATCAGGCATCCGCGAGATCAGGTCGCGTTCATGCTTACCTGCAAGAAGGCGGCAAAGATCACCGCCAACATCTGTCTCAATACTATCACAACCCTTGTTACAAACGGCACGCGTCACGAGCGGCGGCCATACGCACATCTCAATCTATTGGGTGCGCTTCACAAGTGGAATTACATCCCCAGCCACCTCCAGCTTTGTCGCAACTGCGAGAAGTATTTACCTCGGAACAGAATTTGGATCGCAAGGAATGGCAAGCCTATCAAAGAGCTACAGCATGTCGATTGGATGTGGACGGTGGGACGATGGACAAGAGGAGGAAAGATCTGCCCGACCTGTGAGATCAGTGACTTCGAGGAAGGCAAGGAATGGTTACAGGCTTCGCCGGAAGGTCACGGGGTCGGCATGCTCAGAAGACAGCAGCTCGAGCAGTAGTGACCGAAAAGAGAGGTCGTGTATCGAGACAGAAAGTGCTGAGGCCGCTGCTGCTAGTGCAAGGACGATTGGCTCTGACCTACAAAGACATGAAATCCGTCTGTCGGGCTCCGATTGATACTAACAGATATGCCCTTTGTCCGCCATGGACAAACGGATAGTCTGTACTTCATGTACTTGTACTTGGTTCCTGCTCTTGTGATATGTATCATCAGAGCGTGGTGTTATGAATAAACTTCTCTGCCAACACGGGCTTCCAGACTACAGTCTGTACGTGATGTAATGATGTTTGTTGATCTACTCGAGACTGGAGTGCTTATCCAAGATGACGCAGAAAGTGAGCACCCCTGAACGCGTTAGGGACGCGTGTCTGAATAAGCAGGGGCGATGCCCAGCCGTGGCCGGGATGGTAAGTAGTGCCGGGCATCAGACAGCGCCAGGAAGCTCCAAAGCCCAGAGATCTTTCGCGCAGGGAGCATGCGCCGTCAACTCTAATTATCTACCCTGTGCGAAGAGCTTGTTGTTCTTTCCATAGTATCAGTGTACATCAGCTGTCGTCGTTGCATTGGGACGGTGTATGCAAACGGGTCGTTCGTTCAATTTCCTGTATTAATAGCTTCAATTCCAGGTCAATGCGACCTCTATTGTCTTCAAGACTTTCCTTCCAAAAGTCGGTCTGTCGATCCACCCGGTCATCCCGCACTGGCATTGTTCTCACTCGAGCATTCCATGCACGGCAGCCCACCAAGCCATTCCTTCGAATACCCTACTCCGCCACGCAAAGTTCTACCCTAAGACTCTCGAATGCAAGGAGCCTCGCTGCGCCGCTGTTGAACGTTTACAATCCAAAGCAACCAGCCATGTGCAGATTCGCTTCTAACATGTCTGGCAGCATGAACACTGGAGGGAGGGTTGTGCTGCCAACCAACGTTGTCCCCAGACATTACGATGTCACCCTCGAGCCTGATTTCGACAAGGCCACTTTCGAAGGCTCTGTCACGATCGACCTTGATGTCGCTGAAGACAGCTCTTCCATTTCGCTAAACACTAATGACATCGACATCCATGAAACCACTGTCCACGCTGATGGCGCCCTCGTCACGTCCTCCCCCAAGCTCTCCTACGATGCGGATACTCAGACGACCACCATCGACCTCGGTGCGGAGATCAAGAAGGGTCAGAAAGTGCAGCTGAAACACATCTATACCGGCCAGCTCAACGACAACATGGCTGGCTTCTACAGGTCCGAGACTAAGACAGGACAATATCTGGCTGTGTCGCAGTTTGAGGCAACCGATGCGCGAAGAGCACTGCCATGTTTCGATGAGCCTGCTCTGAAGGCAGAGTTCACAGCGACCCTCATCGCAGACGAGAAACTGACCTGCTTGTCGAACATGGATGTTGCTTCCACTACCACGGTAGACTCGAAGACCTCTGGTGGTGGCAAGAAGAAGGCTGTCAAGTTCAACAGATCCCCGCGCATGTCCACATACCTGCTGGCATTCGTCGTCGGTGAGCTGAAGTCCATCGCTACCGACAAGTTCCGCCTACCAATCAAGGTCTGGATGACTCCCGATCAGAAGGATTCCGATGGTTCTTTCTCGCTTGAGGTCGCGGCTAAAACACTTGCATTCTACGAGAAGGCTTTCCAGGCACCATACCCACTGCCGAAGATGGACATGGTTGCAATCCCAGACTTCGCTGCAGGGGCTATGGAGAACTGGGGTCTTGTCACTTACCGTGTTGTGGACCTGCTCTTCGACCAGAAGACTGCGGGTGCGGCCACCAAAGAAAGGGTTGCAGAAGTTGTACAACACGAATTGGCTCATCAGTGGTTCGGTAACCTCGTCACTATGGACTTCTGGGATGGTCTGTGGCTGAACGAAGGCTTTGCTACCTGGATGAGCTGGTACAGCTGCAACGAGTTCTACCCTGAATGGAAGGTCTGGGAGACCTTCGTCATCGACACACTACAAGGTGCCCTCAGCCTGGATGGCCTTCGAAGCTCTCATCCCATTGAAGTGCCTGTCCACCGAGCCGAAGACATCAACCAGATCTTCGACAGCATCTCTTATTCGAAAGGTTCTGCTGTCCTCCGCATGATTTCAAAGTACATCGGCGAAGATGTCTTTATTGACGGTGTCAGAAAATACATCAAGAAACATGCTTGGGGCAACACCCAGACCGGCGACTTGTGGGAGGCTCTCAGTGAGGCCAGTGGTAAAGACGTCTCTTCAGTGATGGACATCTGGACAAAGAAGATGGGTTACCCTGTCGTCTCGGTAACAGAGAACGAGAAGGATGGCAGCATCACGTTGAAACAGAACAGATTCCTCAGAACAGGTGACGTTAAGCCGGAAGAGGATGAGACGCTCTACCCCGTTATCCTTGGTCTCAGAACTAAGGACGGCGTCGATGAGAGTCTCATGCTTACAGAACGCGAGCAAACCTTCAAGCTCCCACAGGGCCTGGACTTCTACAAGCTCAATGCTGATCACTCTGCCCTGTTCAGAACCAGCTATCCTCCCGAGCGCCTGGCGAAGCTTGGCAAAGCAGCAAAGGACGGGTTACTGACGGTCGAAGACCGCGCTGGTATGATCGCTGATGCAGGAGCGCTCGCCGCAAGCGGCAATGCAAAGACCTCTGGCATACTCAAGCTCCTTGAAGGCTTCAGCACCGAAGATCAGTTTGTGGTCTGGAACGAGATTCTCACCAGAATCAGCTCCGTGCGAAACACCTGGATGTTTGAGAACGAGGCTGCTAGAGACGGTCTCAAGGCATTCCAGCGGGAGCTAGTGTCGAAGAAAGCTCATGAGCTTGGCTGGCAATTCAGCGAGAACGAGGACCACATCACGGCACAATTCAAAGCGCTGATGTTCGGCTCTGCTGGCTTGGCTGGTGATCAAAAGATCCAGTCTGCCGCCAAGGAAATGTTCGACAAATACATGGCTGGTGACCACGATGCTCTTCATCCCAATATTCGAGCCTCTGTCCTGGCCATGGCTGTCAGAGATGGTGGTGAGAAGGAATGGGAAGCTGTTCGAGAACGATCTCACTCCGCACTGTCAGCTGATGAAAGAAACACCTGCCTACGCACACTGGGAAGGACGCAAAAGCCAGAGCTGATCAAGAAGACTTTGGAGTTGGCTCTTAGTGGTGAGGTCAAGACACAGGATATCTACATGCCAATCGGCGGTCTAGGTACCACCCCAGAAGGCATCGAAAAGAGGTGGGAGTGGATGCAGGAGAATTGGGAGACACTAATCGTCAAGCTGCCGCCCAGCATGACTATGTTGAGCAGCGTGGTTAGCATCTGCGTTTCTGGGTTTACTTCTCAGAAGCAGCTCGATCAGGTCCAGCACTTCTTCAAGAACAAGGACAAGAAGGGCTTTGACAGAAGTTTGGAACAGAGCCAGGACTCGATTCGATCGAAGATCGGCTGGCTGGGTAGGGACCGATCTGACGTTGAGCAGTTCTTGAAGGAGAAGGGCTACTACGGTGCGCAGGGTAAGCTGTAAGCATTTCGAGAAAGCGACACTGTGGAAGGTCTTGAGGCCTGGAATGATGTACTCATCTTGCGATGCGATGAGAGAATGCCACCTCTTTGTAAGTCCAGATCAAGCTTAGTCTAAGCGAAAGACTTGCTGGGGACGAATTCCACCGCCTGAGTACGGCAGTCTGCGGCAGTCTGCGAGTCCATAGATACCCAATGAAAGGATCCAAGCTTTCCGATCTTCTTCCTCAGATCCCCGCTCAAGGCGAGTCAAACGATGAAAAAGGTTATGCTGCAGCCAGTGGAAGTGCGAGACCAGCGCAACAAGGACTCGTCCCATGTATGAATACAGAGGGGACCTGTCCGGTGTCAAAAAGTCGTTGAAGGTTGAATCATTCCGTAGAATGGATACAGCGATCAAGCTGCATAGAACAGATACTACATATTGATCTAAGCCATTCGGCAAAGAGAAGATGGAAAGAAAAGAGGAAGATGCAGAGGACAGAGCGAGGGATGGAGTTTATATAGACAGGCGACGCCAAGGCTGAAGTGAAGATTCATGGGGGGCTAGGACGGAAGAAGTATGTGAGTATGGCGGTTGCCTGCTGGTGTTGGTGGGGCAAGTGAAACGGTGAAGAAAAAGGCGACACGAAGTCGGGAGCCGCAGATCGACGGCGTAAGCAATTTTGAGTAAAGTGCTGCAGGCCACCGTGCGCTAGAAGTGGGTCTGTCACCAGGCAGCGGGGCTAAAGCACTCAGGGCTTGGCATTGTGATCAATACCTAATGTTTTGGACGCACTGCGACCTGCGACTTGTTCTTTTCTTTCCTTCAAGTCTTCCAAACAAGTCATTGCTGGCCAGCCACGATGACAGACAAAAAGAAGCAAAAAGCGCCAGATTTGGCCTGGTGCAAACTATGTATTGAAATACTCTTGCCTGCGGGCGAAGGCAGTTGCGATACGTGCAACAGCAGTACCTTTGTCAAGCCATTGTTTGACAAATGAGGAAAAGTTACAGAGTCTGCGATCAAGTTTCTTGACCAGGAGATACTTCATGCAGTCTTGCAGAAGTACAAGTACATTCCCTTCTCCGTGGACGAGTCCACGTCGAGCTCAGAAGAGTCATCGACAGAGGAAGAGGAAGTATATCAGCCTTCACGGACTTCGAGGCGCTCAAAGCAGGGCAAGAAGATCGAGGAGAAGAAGACTAAGAGCTCGAAAGAGGCAGAGATAGAAGAACTTGTGCAAGCCGCAGTTCAGAAACTCCAGCTGCAACAGTCTCGCAAGACAAGATATCGGGCCGAGCAGACGGAAGAAGCAAAAGAGCAGCAAGAAGCTGCAGGGCAAAGTGCCGCTCCTATGAGTGGACGTGCGAATCCACCTTCCGTTTCCGTGCCTCAAGCACCGGCTTTAGAGCAGATACCTGCGATTCTGTGACTGCCTGAGGATCTCAGTCCGCAGCCAGATCTAGAAGTAGCCATCATAGCAAAGCTGAATGAGAGAATCCATAACGGCAAGTGGAACTCGAATCACTGCTTGGTGTATCTTTTCCAACAGGCTCAAGTGTCGAATATGAACGGTACGACGAGGAATCGACTGAACATGGCCATCAAAAATGGGCAGTGGTCAAGTCCGCCATTGCCAGTGCCAGTCCAGCAAGGCTCTATGAGCGCGCAGTCGCCATTTGGGCTAGCGCCTCGGGCGATGGCAATGCCGAAGCTCAGTCAGGCTGCGAAGACCTGGACTCGAGAACAAATCGCGAACGGTGAAGTTCCCGACGAGTTCCCTGAGCCACGCGCGGGCCTACTGAAAGCGCGGCAAGATCGAGTACTATGGGGCCCGAACAAGATCGGCATGATGCGTCGGATCGTTGTTCCAGGCTACAAGTGCAGTCTGCGCCATGGCTCAAGCGACCCTCGCGCAGCACAGCATCCGCCAGAAATCCACAACTTGTGGGAGGTTCTTCTACGCGTGCGGGATCGTGATCCCGTCAAAGACCGTGATTTATTACTCAGATGTCCAAAGCACATGAACCCTGCAGAAGGTGATGACCATACGCCTGACAGCCACGGTGTTCTGCAGTGGTACTGGCATATTGTTAACCCGCCGTTCGTGAGTCTGCCAATTTCATGGCAAGAGGCCTTGGTGTGGGTGTTCAATCCTTACCCTAAGTCCGAAAAAGGCATGGCGTTCCATCCATACACAGCTGACCCGGTCAATGAGGTACGACCAGACGACGAGCATCCTATTATCGGCGCTGCGATCAAGCATCATGGTCTGTGGTACTCTAAGCGTGTAGTCGGTGCAAGTTATAGAGAACAACTCGACCTGTTCAGACAAGGCCAGCCCGGTCTCCGCCCGCCGCCTCCCTCCCGTCTGCTCTGAAGAAACAGCCGGGGAAAAAACTGAGTCTGAAGAGAGCGGCAACAACACCATTCGAGCAAGTGGATCATCGTCAGCGCAGCAGCAGACGCTTGAATCCACAGAGCAAAGACTAGACAAATTGTCTGGTGCAATTTGAAGCGATTTGTGTGGCCGAGAGTGGTCGCCAAATCTGACCAGCGCGCTGGCAACCATCGGCCGCTTTCCTAGTTTGGGCGAAGAGCCCTGCGTCGAATAGTCGGCGTGAGCAGGATGCTGCTTAGGAGCAAACTAGGTGCTCAGCTTTAGATAGTCAATCGAATTCTGTTGACATCTTCCTCTGACCCGTTCTTATTGCTTTCGTGACTAACCCAGTTCTCGTAACCACCTCCCACTGCATTCTCGCCCGTCGTCATGACATTTGCCGTTGATCGAACACGCAACACGAGATTGAATACAAGCTCCAGCCGCCCTTCTATCGAGAAGGAAAACAAGCATTGAGAGGTTGTAGCTGCGATCCTATCCTCTCAAACCCATCAACACGTCAGTCTTCTCAACCTGTGTCTAATGCCTTTGCAGGAACTGCAAGATACCTCTCCCTCCGCTCGATACACCTTTTCATGCTTCGCATAGCTGGCTACCAACCGTTTGCTTCATGTGTTGATCGCAACGTCCACAAGTGACCCCCCCCCCCCCCCCCCCCCCCCCCCCGACCGAGCACAGAAGGAAATATTGGCTCGAGTTGATTCATCGGATACGGACAAGGATCGTGAGAGACTAGCATCTTATCGAGTGAGAGGCAATGCAAGAGGTGTGTAGTCTGAGACAAAGTGGTGTCCAGAAGCACCCTGGTCGATTCGACGTCCGCGTTCCACTGGTTAGTTGCGCCGGGTCAGGAACAGATCGATGAAATGAGCTTCCCTCTCCTACAGTCAACACGGGGTCTCACCTCGACTTCATTCTCATTCCCACCGCTCTAGGCCTTTACAGACGCTCCTTACGATACTCATCGACTTTTGTAGTGCCCTTCAGCATTCGCAATATGACAAGGCCATGACGCCGACACCAGACAAACCTCCTTCGGCGACCGCAATCAAAACACAAGATATCGTGCAAGCTCTGAGGGGGCAAAAGAAGAGATGGAGCTGGTCCCGTACACATATTCCCCCAACTGAGCCCACCTCCGAGATCTATCCTACAACCCCAAAGTGATCACCTGCATCATGCATCGCCCGACAGAATCTCTGCCAATCGGCACATGGTGGTTCTCCTCTGATAATTTGGAACCCTAGCAGCTCGAGGTCTCACAGTCATCAATGTACTGGGAGGTCTAGAGAGGTCTTCAGCTCGATCGGGGTGGGAAACATGATCGCTGAGGGTTTTGGAACGACGATTTAGCAGAGGACAACCGATGTTGAGAGTTGTTGTCCTTCTGGTGCAGAAAGAGAAACCGCTGCTCGACGTCGTGGACATTCATTCGTGCGAATGTCCACGAAGGCGAGTCTATCGAATGGTTTTGCATTGAGCTTCGGGAGTAGCCCGTACCGGTAGCTCGCATTAGCGGGCCGCAACGCGCTCTCGGCTAACTTAGACATAGGGTCCTGTAAGGCTCGCCTTTCGTGCGGGCCTCGCTCGTGAAGTGCACATTCCCTTGAACTCATTCCTTCTTCTTCCGCTATCATACGTGCCAGGTGCTATTGCATACAGTGTCCTTGTCACTACTGGGGCGATGTCTAATCATGCCAAAGCGGCATTCATGAATACCGGTTCTAGAAAGTTGGTCGTTGAGTAGGCCGACCTCGCGAGGCTTGTTCCTGCAGATCGTGAGAAGGTCGCAGGCAATGACGTACAGCTTACTGGTCGCACCTGCACCTCAACAACCAACACTTTCATTTTGAGGAAACCGCATTCCGGTGTCGAGTACCCCAATTGTAATTCCATAGTGAATTAGATGTTGTGCTGTGTTACTCGTGCTACATACCTACCTCGCCCATCCACCGTTTTGCGAGCCTTACATCCTCACCACAGCCTCTACTTGAAATCAGCAATACCCCTCAGGCAGCGCAGCGCAGCAAGTATGGCATCCTTGAGTGCGAACAAGAAGCACAAGGTCACAGTGGTAGGCTCGGGCAACTGGTAAGAAGCTCTGTGTATATCTTCCGACGACGCTAACTTCAGAAGGGGCTCAACCATTGCAAAAGTCGTCGCCGAGAACACTGCAGAACACCCGGATCTCTTCGAGAAGGATGTCCAGATGTGGGTCTATGAAGAGCAGGTCGATGGCAGGAATCTCACCGAGCTCATCAACGAAAAGCACGAGAACCAGAAGTATCTTCCAGGCATACCCTTGCCCAAGCATGTCATCGCCAACCCCTCTATTGAAGATGCTGTAAAGGGTTCCACTATTCTCGTCTTCAACCTGCCGCACCAATTCATAGTGAACCTCTGCCGTCAGATCAAGGGCTCTATAGAGCCATATGCTCGTGGAATCTCGTGCATCAAAGGTGTCGATGTAGGAGATGGAAAGGTCAGCCTCTTCTCCGAAACCATAGGGCGGGAGCTAGGCATATACTGCGGTGCTCTGTCAGGCGCCAATATTGCAAACGAAGTTGCGCAGGAGAAGTGGTGCGAGACAACCATTGCATATGATCCCCCACCGGTCGACTCGCAAGCCCCTACACCCGCCAAGACACCTCCGAACGGCACGCCAGCTTCGAGTCAACTCGATCTGACCAAGCTTGATCAACACAAGGATGTCTCAGGACTGCCGTCAAAGGTCAAACTCAAGCCTCTTCCAGCTGAATTCCACCCGATCGACCATGTCACAATAAAATCATTGTTCCACAGGCCATACTTCCACGTACGCGTCGTTAGCGACGTCGCGGGTGTCTCGTTGGGAGGAGCGCTGAAGAACATTGTCGCGCTCGCAGCTGGTTGGGTAGACGGTCTAGGATGGGGTGACAACGCCAAGGCTGCAATCATGAGGGTTGGCCTGCTCGAGATGGTGGACTTTGGCAAGAGATTCTTCGGGAAAACCATACACACAAGGACATTCACGGAAGAGTCGGCAGGCGTAGCGGATCTGATCACGACGTGCTCAGGCGGGCGAAACCATCGATGTGCTAAGATGAGTGCGGTGGAGGGCAAGCCAATTGGTGAGATTGAAGAACGGGAACTGAATGGTCAGAAGCTGCAGGGTGTGTCAACTGCGGAAGAGGTGAACAACTTCTTGAAGAGCCAGGGACTTGAGAAAGATTTCCCCCTGTTCACCGCAGTGTCCCAGATTCTCAAAGGCGAGGCCAAGTATGAAGATATTCCGAAATTGATCGAGCCTGAGACCTCTGATGCTTATGCTGATGAATAGTATGTTGGGCTGGTGGAATGGAAGACACTAGAACGCGGACCACAGATACTTGAGCAGGCATGACGTTGATACCCATAGTGAACACTCCAGGTCTTAAAGCAACAGCTGTATAAAACTTCACGTGCTTGTATATTGTTGTGCACGGCATCATTCATGAAGCTATCTTCACGTTGGTTTATTGGTCAACTGAGGGGGTGCTCCGCACAGCCATAATCTGAATAAATTGACTCCTGTGACGATCGGACCAAGCATCCTTCCAGAATGCCACCGGCTTCTCCAGATTTTGCTACTCGCCGTACCGACGATGCCTTCGCACGCAACGCTCGAAATCAGACACAGTATACCCGCTCTGCATCCGCCATGAACAGCTTCGCAAACGACGGCACAAATGATACCAGCGACTTCCACACGAATCGGCAAACCACCAACGGCACTGATTCATCCAGCAGTCATGATGTTCCAGACTACTCTGCAGTCTACACGCCGGCTCCGGAATTGGCGTCATCGAGATACAACAGGCAGATGCTCATCCCATCCATTTCCGTTCCCGGCCAACAGCACATCAACTCAGCCAAGATCCTGGTCATCGGTCTCGGCGGCCTTGGTTCTCCCGCAGCGCTATACCTTGCTGGCGCCGGTATTGGACGACTAGGCCTGCTGGATAACGATAACGTCGAGCTTAGCAATCTGCATCGACAAGTTGTGCATCGCGAGTCGAGCGTCCAGGATGGTATGACAAAGGTCCAGAGCGCGGTTCGAGGATGCAGAGAGCTAAATGGTGAGGTCGAACTAGTCGGCCACGAGCTCAGACTCGACGTCAGTACACGTGAGAAGGCAGAGGAAGTCATGAGAGTGGTTGAGGAGTACGACATTGTGCTTGACTGCACAGATAATCCGGCCACACGATATCTTATCAGCGATCTTTGCGTTGTTTTGGGTAAGGTCCTTGTCAGCGGAGCGGCGCAGAGGCTGGAGGGACAAATTACGGTGCTCAATTACCTACTGCCGGGAGATGGGGGCAGGGGACCGTGTTATAGGTGTGTGTTCCCAAACCCACCAAGCCCGGAGATGGTCAAAGGATGCGGTGAGATCGGGATTCTGGGACCTGTTGTGGGTACGATAGGGACCTTGATGGCTACTGAGGCGTTGAGGTTGGTGAGTAAGGGAACAGATGAGGTGCGTAAGCCGAGCATGTTACTGTACAGTGCTTGGCCTGCGGATCCGAGAGGGATGTTCAGGAGTATTGGACTCCGAGGCAAGAGAGCGGATTGCGTTGCTTGTGGAGATGAGGAGGTTTTGATGGTGAAGGGATCACAGAAGATCTCGCGGCAGGGAATTCTCAACGGCCAAATGGATTATGTCACGTTTTGCGGTGTCGTTCAAGATATCAAGCTGCTGGATAAGGACCAACGTGTTGACGCCACGCAGTTCCTACGCACTATGGCAGGCAATGCCAGGACTCGACGAGCAAGTAAAACGACAAGTCAGCGCAAATGGCTCAATGCTATCCTTGTCGATACGAGGGAGCCACACGAAGTAGAGATGGGTCCGAAGCTGAGTATGGCCGCCAACATTCCGATTTCGAAGATTCTACGGCCGGACGGGGTAATGCATGTGGCCAGATTGCTTGAGAATGGAGAGCATGACGCTGTGGTGTTTGTATGTCAACAGGGAAACGATTCGCAGGTGGCTGCAAAGAAGGTATTAGATTGGAGGGCACAGCAGGAGAGTGACCAGACCGAGACGGAAGAGAATGTCACTGACGGTCAGCCACGGAGGGAAATTTTCGTCGGAGACATCATAGGAGGTTATGCTGCGCTTGACAAGGCGTAGCTCGTCGTCGCAACTACAATATTGTGGCGGCTACGGCGGTCGCCGAGCTCAGTGAATCACAGGATGCACCACCATCGACGACATTTACACGGTCATACGTATTCATACGTTTCTAAGTGTCGAGAGTCAGTCTGTTTTGGCACGAGGGTCCCTTCACCACATGTTTGTTTGTTTGCTTGCTGAAACCGTGGCTCGGCAAGCCGCAGCACTAGACAAGTCTGTCACTCATGAATGAGCAGGACTGACGAAGCTCTAGCAATCAAGATCAACAGCACTTCCTTCGGCCTGTTACTACAATTTTTGAATACCACAGCCTAATCTGAACCCGTTCACAAGATTTCTGCTACCGTTGCCTAGTCTTTCATCCGGAATCCCAGTCCCCAGATTACAAGATGGGGCTATCAAGCTTCCTGAGCTTCATGCTCTTTGCTGAAGCAGTGACTTCGATTAGAATCACGTCTCCAGGGCAAGTCTATGATGCAAAGGTAGGTACAGTGCGACCAACTGCTGCTCATTGCTAACTTTCTCGTAGACTCATACGATCGACCTTCCTACGCGACCGGTAGCCATCTACAATCTACCGACTACGTTCATCCAGAGGCTCGATGCTAGAGCACCGTCCGTTGCCATTGATTCGATCAGCGTACCGGACATCAATACTATCGTCCCTATATTGACACCACATTCTGTCACATTGGCGACCACGTCCACATGCACTGTCCCAATCGTTACTTCGACCACGTCGCATGCTGGGGAACCCTCACTTCCATCTCAAGTAAGCCGGCCCCTGTGTGGCAAGAGCAGCCCATACCTCTGTCGTCACTGCCCAAACACGTACTGACGCGTATGTCCAGATCTCACCAGTCGCTCCCTCCATTTGCGCCGATTCTCTTTGCAAACAAACAGTCGTTTTGGGCTCTTCATCTTCAGTCACCACAGCCATCGCAGTTTGGAGCACCGGTCATCCTGAGCTGCAAACTATATTCACTCACAGCTTCACCACCAGCGAGCGATTCACCTGGGACTACACTATCCCTGCAGTCACAGTCATGGCTTCAAGCATCAACCCATCCTCATCCTCCTATAGCCTCATCGAAGATACCACTCAGCAGTTCTCAACCACAACTCCAACAGTTGCAGAGAGTACTGTCACACCAACCGAGACCATCAGCACGCACGGTCCACCGCCAGAGATCACAGCCACAAACTCTTTTCCTACCCTCTCGGGTGTGACCACGACTGAGGTCCCTACAAGCTGGAGCATTAACATCACATCTCCCGTACCCACCGTCACGTCTTTCCACTTCACGACTGTGGATCCTCCGACGAACACGACAGCAGACACGGCGTCCGCAACAGCGACCTTTGGAGTTGGGGTCAGCACAAGCACGGGCACGGGCACGAGCACGAGCACGATAGCGGCTGCTACATCCTCTGGCTTCACACAATCGAATGAAAGCACAAAGACCTCCGGCAGCCGTCTCAAGAACAAATTTGCTATGTTGATGGCAATCGCTGCTGTCATCAACTTCAGCTTTGCAGCCATGTAGTAAGACGGAGGCAATCAATCAAACTTTGGGGGAGAATTGTGGTAATAGACAGGTTACAGATTGTACCATATGTTGATAAGAGCTTCAGTATAGCCCGTTGGTTGGCGGCATGCTTACACTTTACGGATTCTTGTACGATACGAGGTGGTGCTTGGGTGCCCCAGAAAGACCCCTACACTATGCAGCTTTTACATTTTGCGTGTACAGTAATAGACAATTGAAGATTCTTTCTAAACGACCCAATGTGAACCAATTTGCAGTTGTGTGTATTGACGAATGTATGATGCGCCCAACGCCGAGCCCCATTCCTTCGACATTCCAAACTCTCGAGCCTTGTACTTTCGCCTCTAGTTCCACGGACACTACCGTAAGCTGCTGATTTCGGAGTTCGACTACCCCAACAGGCTTGACAAAGTATGTAGCAGGCTAATTTTCGATGTTACCCGATCCAGAAAAGCTGCTATACACCGCTAATGCGGCGCTACGACGTCTGCTCAAAAGTCTCTAGTCTCGACTCAGTAAGTCGTGCCGATTCGATACAAGTAAATGCTGGGTCATTCGGTTCGAGCGGAGCGAGATGTTCGTGGCGCCCCGCCGTGGTACGTACAAGTACGGTAGATTGGTCGAAACTCAATCGTCCGAGTAATCGTCGTCGGGCAATCGGCGGACAGTACGTGTATGTAAGCCCGCTGACTGCGCGCGCGGTCCCGAGATCCGGTGCCCGTTTCGGTTTCGACACGGGGCTTTGCGACTTTGCGTTGTTCGTGGTTAGGCTGCTGGTTTGTTACCTGCGTGTACGAGCTTGAAGGCACTGCGAGCGGCTTGCGCGGCTAGTGGAGTCCTGCGGAGGAGAGGGTTTCGCTACGGTAAAGGTACGAGCAACGATCAGATATGCATGTTCGCTTTTTCCGAACCGGGGTTGGAAAACCGTATGGCCACGTACGTCTTTGTGTCTGTGTGAGTGATGGCGCCGTCTAATGGTTGATGCCATGTGCAGACTGCCAGCGGTCTGCAGTACTTCGCGAACGGTTCAAGTTCTGCTTGAAGGGATTGGTCGGACGCTAAAGCTCCTCTTCCTTTTAGGCTGTTTGGAGAGTGGATGGCTTATCAATCACTGACTCCGCGAGGGGCCCGCGCGATCGCACGAACAGACGGGCGGAAGCTGGAAGCCGACTGGATCGAACTTGCCAGCGAAGTCTAAGCATACGTCTCTCTCTCTCTCGTTTTTTCTAGCTGATTGCGCGCTGTCTGTCTGTAAATGTGTGTATTCCTCTGTCTGGAGGTGGACTATGTATGTACTCTGGAAGTTGACGCGCTATGCTGTCTAGCTCTATTCTATGTCCCAGGACTCCTTTCGTGCAGTGTCCGTGCGTGTAGTAATGGTGGAGAGCATATAGCCCAATCCACAAAGTTTTTGTTGGTTTGACAAATATCACCTTTTTTCCCTGCTATGTAGTGTACATTGATGGTTGCGCGAGTGGTCACGTGTCTCGCTTGCATGTGCCTGTTGACGCTAAAATCCAGATTTCCCGAAGACCTGTCATCGTAGTGCTTGTTATGGTGTTGGCGTCACCGACTATGCCCTTTGATTTCGATTTCGTGGTCCGATATCGTGTTTCGACAACACGACCAAAGCATAGGCTGTGTAGTTCGGACACTTACTGAGCGATCTGTGTGGCAAAGGCCCGTTAAGAGCAGCTCGCCAAGCAGCTCCCCAAGCAGCCATGAGCGAGGACGCTAGTGATGGATAAGCGACGCCTGATAACCCTCGGGACAAGACAATGAGGAGGGCCAAGCACCGATCGAGACTATCACACTCCGAAACAAAATTTCGTACACGAACACCCAAGCTGGGACGGGGCCTGATTGATGCCCATGTACCGGGTACACGTACCATCACAGGCTGCTGTTGTCTGATTCGTTTGTAGTTGAGGCAAGTGCCGTGGAGCGTGCGTCGATTTTATGTTGTATGTGGGAGGACAATTGTACCAGCCAAGATGTACTAGCCTCCCAGACATAGTCACCAGGAAGACTGAGTATTGGTTTGAACTATCGTACTTCGAACCAGGACGTCGTTTACATACGCCGAACTTGACACCCGTTCTGATCACACCCTGAGCACCGCGTTGATGTCTCATTATTGGCGGTCCTTGCTTTGCTGATTTCGGATTGATATCATCCGACATGAAAATGCAGCCCAGCGATGGCTTCGGTCCTGCGGAAACTCTCGTACGCCGCGATTGTTCGTGCGAACCGACTTTGCTTTCAGATAGCGAGATCGTTCGCTTCCAAAGTCGAGGTCTTTCTTGTACCGATCAAGGGAAAACCTTTGTTGCAGTGGTGGTGGGCTGGCTAGAAAGAGGAAAGGCAAGGCCGAGGATTCCGATATACCGGTATCTTGGTTTCGACTTGATGGCCAGTGCTTGTGGGTTGGCATGTTCAGTCTATGTTGAGTCGCTTCCTTTTGGGAAGTGGCGGCAAAGGTCTGTTCGGTGGTGGTCCTGGACAAGGAGGAATGCACCTGAACATGCTGTTTGAAGGAGATAGTGCTTGCCGCACATCTTGGTGCCTGATACCGATTGCTGATTATAACTTCGAGTCCCGACGCCGATGTCTTGCTAGTCCACAAGAAACAGACCGTTGTGACCCATGAGAGTAACCCCTGACTTCTTATCCTAGCCTCCCTTGTCGCTGAATGACGACACTGCCTGCCTCTGACCATCCGTCGACTCCCTCCTGTCGCCCGTGCAAGCTTCGACTCCGTGGCCCAATCAGTACTGTTTCGGTCTCCATCTGCATCTCCTCTGTGTTAGCCTGAGCCCAGGCCTCCACGACAAGGTATAACAGGCGTAATCGAGTACGTGTGCAACAGGACCAGTCAGTCGTTGTAGGGAACAGCCCCGAGACGGGGAAGTTGAGTATATGGAGCTTGCTGAGACCAACGACAACTTGCTGAAGTCTAATATCCGAAGAGACCCGTGTTATCTGCTCGATCTGTCTCCCCCATCACGCAAGGTATCATCGTGAAGAGTTCGTTAGGAGTGGGGTAGCCAATCCCAGATCAACCCTCCACGCGAGAGAGATCGCGATTGCCGAATAGACTGCGGACTGAGGTTACGAGCCACGTTGGATCGGGGTCCGGGTCCGGGTCTGGGTCTTCTGGAGACTCGAAGTGGATGTTGATTTGAGTTCAGCGGAGTGGAGGAAAGCGGTGAAGGACCATTGAAAGGTTGTCATGCGTGAAGGCTAACCCCCGTTCCCGGATCGGACGCAGAATAAGCCACAAGGTTGGAACAGGCACGACGGTATCATGGTTCGACTGGCCAGCCCACAAGCGGACCGTAACCACTTCCATTCAATCAGTTCCCCTTGCTACTTCATCGAGTGCTGCAGAGGCTGTGAAGCTTCATGACAAAAGAACAACGGCCTGAGAGAAACTTTACCACGGTTGTCGTTCTTCGGCGCCCGTGGCTGCTTGGAACTTATGCAATACTTGCAGTTCGGATGTGAATGTCGGTTCTCTTGACTTGGATTTCCGCTGTCGCCGAAACTACTTGGGGACATGTGTTTGTGATTGGGTCAGGTGTGACTTCTCCGCGAAATGAGATCGACATCATGCTTCGCTGCTAAGGCAGAAGACGTTGTTTTTGGTGCTATAGAGTCAGATCCATGAGCATGACATGTTCTATCATGGAATGCAAAAGTCCAGCACCCATGTTGGGTGTCAATAGCAAACCACCCGGACGTAGTGATCGAAAAGTATCGAGCTCTAACGTTAGCGTTATCTTCGAACGCGGTAGCCTCTGCTCAGCACGAGAGAACTCTCCTCTAGACGCAATGAGAGGAAATCAGCAGGTAGGCAAAACCTGGCATCCCTACGTCCTTTCTCAGATTTGAGTCTTCGTTGCTTCTTCTGCGACCGAATTTGTGGTTTTTGGGACAGTGTGCAGCAAGTCAGTCTCGCTAAAGTTGGGTCCATTCAATAGTGGAACGACGCCATTGAGCCCATCGTCAAGGTTCCACGAACAACCTCGGTCTAGCGGCACCGGCGATCAGGCTTGGTATGCAAGATGTTGCATTGACGTCTTGGAGACATATGTTCCACCCCTAACCCTGTATGTCGCTGCGGCAGACCCCCAGTGAGTTCTTCGCCCGCAGTGAGAGTGCAAAGGGGACGGGCGTATTAGCGTTCGATGACAACGGCTGTGGCTTCCCATCGTGCACTTACGCTGTCATGTCGGAAGTGCATCGTGATGGCTTCTTACAGCGGTGGACGTCGGCGGTTCGACTTGAAGAAGCGAGCTGGCACAATTAGTTTCAGAACGCATCTGGATTAGTCAAGAACTCCTTCAGCCTTGCCTTGTATCTAGCCAACGATATATGTCTTGATCCTATCCTCAAGTAAAATCGTCTTGGCGTGTTGCGGAACTGCGGCCGAATACGAAGTAGACCAGCCAGTTGAAAGGATGCCCATGCGCAAACAAGAACGCCGCGTGGGCTGGAAGGGAGTTTTTGAGTTTTCGGTTCTGTTTGATGACAATTACTTTCATGACCACGAAGCGAGCTATTCACTCAAGGGACGTGGGTCTTGTGATGTTAGTGGTTTCTCCGAAGTCTCCTTTTGTCCAGTATTCGCTGATCCCGTGGCGGGATGCTGCGTGAAGAGACAATGTACATGAACCCTGAACTTTGGAAGCGCCGTCCGCTTAGACGAGGATCACAGACGAGGATTTCGCTACAATAAAAGCTTCGGTCCAGTAGCTCCCAACATGATTGGCCGACGCGAAATTCTTCAGCTTCCTGTAGCATATCCCCATGCTGAATCCGCTTCGGTCTGGTCGGAGCAGACGTCGATCTTACCACCTAGGTAGTACCTGTGCCCGTCCATGGATCACGTGCGAAACGCTAGCATTTAGTGTCATAGAGCGGATGTGCAACCGTATGCCCGTTTGGATGTTTTTGCGCCAAGGGCTAAATGCGGCTGTTCATCGTCTGACAGTCCCAAACTGAAGCATTGAGATAGAGGAGCTGTCGATATCTTCTTTCGAGGCGACGATTCATGAGCAAGATTTCATGTGGCCTGATTGTTGTAGGCTTTTCGAAACCAGGTCCCACATCAAACGTTGTAGACATATTGCATGAAGAACTTGCCTTGCATAGAGCCAGGTTCTGCCTCAACTCCTCCACTTCGTTGCTCGGTTGTCATTTTGGGTCGCCTACTCTAGTGAGGTCTCGTAGCTTCGGGCGGATTTCATGCGCTAACGGCGCCCCACGTGATGAAAGATCGTACAAAAGCATATTCGCAAGTGGACGCAGCTCACACCACCGCGGATGTTGATTCTCGATAGAGGATCCTCAGCTTGTTTCAAACTCTCTTTCCTTCGAATATGCAGGCATGTTGATTGCTTCTGCGGTTCGGAGATGTTAGTTGGTCAGTGAGGCGTGTACCCCTCCCGCCAAAGCTGTGCGAGCACTCTGCTGATCATATCCCGAAAACGTTGTTGGTGTGAATGTCACCTAACAAGCGTGATTTCGAGATGCATGTTATGTCCGGATAACCAGCTTCCAAGGAGTTGCAAGGGAAACAGTTCTCAACAGACAGTTCTAGACCACGAAAGCGCTCCTCGAGCGACTCATCGTTCGTAAATCGTGGCTGATGTGCTTTCGGTGACATCATTTTGCGGCTGAGTGAATCTGTAGGCTGCCACAAGCAGGAACGGAGCGGCTCTATTGATCACGGAACCTGGACTGGACAAATGGTTGTGCTTCAGATGTCAGACGTGGCGACGAGAATTGTAGATGGGGGATTCAAAAGCAACATCGCAAGCAATGGGGAAAGGTCCACCAGTCCACCAGATGCTCCATTGTGACTGCTGCACATCATACTGTCTCCACTAAGTCATATGTACTATGAATGAGAAGGCAAGCTCGACCAGCAAGCGAATCATTAGAACTTGACACTCAAAGTTCCGGAGTCCTCCAGCAAGTATGCGCTTGTACCTAACATGCGCTTCGTAACATATCCTTCCTCAAGAACGCGTAGTTCGTGGTCTCCATGCGGATAGATTCTCCTAGTAGGGTCGTCCATAGAGACTGTTTGGCCCTTGCTGTGGGTAGCTGTACGGTGTTTGCTGTATCATGGTGGAATACTGTGACATCTGCTGGGCGTATCCATACTGCGGTGGCGGTCCTACAGAGCGAGTCGCAAGGTTTATTTGCGCCTGTTGCTCGAACATACCGATAAGTTTTCTGCCGATCGTGGGTTCCAGTTCTGTACCATCACGAGCGATTTTCACTTCCCGGTTCGCGTTCCAAGGGTTGCGTAGTCCTCGAGTCCTGTAGAATGGCAACCGCTCAGTTGACTGCCACGAGATCTTGAAAGGTTTACCAAATGTGCTTGGTTGAGTTTTGGATCCCTGCTGGCTGAGGTCTTCTCCAGACGTATCTCCTGAGTCACCAGAGGGCCCATCTGTCGCGGTGTGAGGCATTAACGAGCTTCCATCAGCCTCCCAAAAGATAGTGCCTCGAGCGGAGTCGTCTATGATGTGTCCGCGCGGCGCTGTTGCCGTCGCAAACGTTGGAATGGTAAGTGGTACGTCGCCTGTAGCTGATGGGGCAATAGATGGATTTGGCAAAGGTACTGCCTCTGCTTCTTTAGCGGACACTGCATCGGCGTCGATAGGAGATTCCATCCGTGCGTAGCCAAAATACTCTCCAGACTTATTGGCTGAGAAAATTAGATAAACATGCTCGGCGGTCTAGAAGCGGAGTCAGAATGATGTCGATCTTGCTTGGAATATACTTACCCGGTATGCGAGGTTAAGATTAGTCTCGTTATGGGCCTGTGTAGCCCAAATGCCACTATTGACAGATCGTTCCAGGTCCTCGACCGTCAAACTTTTGACAATAAAGAACTTCTCTTTCGCGATCTTTTCCGGCATTCCCGTAGCAGCATTGGCAGAGGTGTCGGCTGCAACGACCGAGCTCTGTTGAACAGCGACTTCGTCCTCAATAGGGTCGCTGAGTGGAGTAGTTCGTCCATTGGCTAGTGGAGCTGCGGAGGCGGGGGGTGCGGCACTATTGCTCCCTCGTCTAAGTCGACAGACGAGTCTTACTCCTCTGAATCTTGAGTCGTGGAACCGGGCCATAGCTGCTGCACATGCTTCTTCTGTCTTGTAATTCACAAAGGCACAGTTGGACTTGGATATGAGGAAGACGGATTCGATGTCGTCCGTGGCATCTCGAGCGAAGTGATCTTTGAGGTCTCCAATTTGAGCCCCGGGTGGCAAGTTGCCAACCCAGAGAGCGTGCCCAGATTGTTTAGGCTTCCGTGGCGGCCCGCGAAGGGTAGTAGAAGTTTGAAGTGAAGAATTAGAGCTATTCCGCCGTATGACTGGCGACCGTTAGAACGAGTTAGTCTCAACCTTATGGCAATCATACCTTGAGCGTGCTGCGAGTGTAAAGTATGTCCAGAAGGCATAAGAGGGCTATCAACCTGTAGGCGGGGCATCTGGTATGCAGCTCCCATCCTCGCCTGATACCCATTCATCGGCATGTGGCCATACTGTCCTTGGTGGCCTACAAAGGTAGGATACTGAAGCTGGTGCGGCATATTGAGGCTGTAGCCCATCTGTTGCTGTGGCAAGAACATTTGACCGCGCGACTGCGTATCTGGAGAACTGTTTTGTATGTTCGGATTATAACCTGGATAGCCCCTTGACAGCGGTGGTTGTGACTGCTGCGAGTGATGCGGAGCGTACGGTCCAGAAGATTGATTAGCAAATTGCTGGTGAGAGTAAGGACTATATGCGAGAAGTGGGTCGCCCGCCGAGGCCTGTGAGATATGGACTTGTGGCTGCGATGGGCCGTATCGTTGTTGTGGGTAGTCGGGCAATGCACTTGACATGTGACGCATGTCAAATGGTGATAGTGCAGTTCCGAAATGGCCCATATGCTGCGACGGCATCGGTGCAAACTCCATGTTACGTTGGTCGACTTGAGACGGTTGATCTCTGCTTGAAGCCGAGAAAACGGTGCCGGCAAGAAGTTAGCTTCGTTTGTCGGAGTGCATTGCAGATTCCACATACCTGGACTTTGTTCGGATGCAACCTGACTTGGAAGGTCGAAGTGATGTTGCTTTGGCGTCTCTTCCGCCATGGCAACGTTCTCAAATATAACCGGGAGAGCAAAGTAATGATGTACCCAGTAGACTGCCATTCTTCGTTAACACATGTTTCACGCTTTCATGCAAGAGTATTCGCGGAAGGCCGAGACGACGCGACGTACCCCAATAATAGTCAATTGTTCACGCAGACTGCGAAACCGCTGTTGCAAAAGTAGATTTCAGGAATGTCCTAAGCACGGGAGTATCGACCTCCGGTAGACACTGCTCGAGGTGTTGGACAAATAAGGTGTGATGATTCTAGCGTTGATCGGCTTCGAAGTGGTCTCACCTTCAAGAATAGCGACAATGCTGATCAGGCGGTGCCTGATAGGGAAGAGAAGCAGCTGCAGGGTTCCCAGATTGTTTCAGATGATCGAATCTGGAAAGAAGACCTATCCCATTCAAGGCGATATCGCCCACAAAGGAAAGTCGAGTTGGCGCCAAAGGGAAGTGATGATCAAGATCAAAACCATCTACTTCTGCATTGTCTCATATGTGGGCTGGCAAGGCGACGGACGATATCTTGGAAGAAAGCCACATAACGTGGACAACGTCGAGGGTCCTCTGCATTAGCAAATGAGCGAACGATTAAGCTATATGAGTTGGATGTGGCCCAGGAGTTTGCAAAAACTCTGCACTCGATTGGCTGGTGGCAAGGCGCGAAAAGGATGGACCTAGTCGATCTTGCAGAAAGGTCTAGGAACGGTGAGTACACCAGTCGCAAGAGAGTCCAGGTCCAAAAGGACTCGCCGTCATGGGGGTAGCGATTGGGTCAATGATTCTAATCCTTGCTCAGAACAATACCGGGACGAGGAATCGATTATTTCGAGGAGCTTATGCCCGGCAGATCAATCATGAGCGCCATGGCTAGGATCAGAACAGACAAGCCTCGAGCCTGGTGGAGTTAGTAGGACTTGCACTCCACCCGCGGCGGCCAACGTCTGGCGTAGGCGAGATGTGGGTTCATCATGAGCGAGGGAGAGGGATCAGGCACAGACCGCATACCGCAAGCTATCGTTCTTCCCGCCCAGTACCTAGCACTAAAGGAGTTGCAGTACTCGTAGAGAACCGATGCAGACGCTCCCAGCGCATCAAAAACTTGGACTCGGTAAGCAAGTGGGTACAACAAACCCCAGAAGAGAGGTCTACCCGGTTTGCATTTGAACCAAGTGTATGGGCGATATCGTTATAGCACACTGGTATTGGTCAGAGTCAATATGCGACAACGTGGTGCATGCTCGGCGTCACGGGATATGGGTCCCACAAGGCTCGGAGCCTGGGTCTGGTGTGCCTCAGGTACTTGTAGTCGATCTTGTCTCAAAGCTACGAGTACAGCCTGAGGCCATACTTAGGGCGGTATCGAGAGACAGAGATTGTAGATCGCACTCGGGGTGCCCAGCTTGGCATACCGGCCTCGTGTACAGTGGCAACTACTTCTGTTAATAGAAGACTCGCGGAGCTAGTATCTGTTGCAGATCGCGGATATGCCGAACGACGCAAAAACGTGGTCTCTGTACTGGTACCATACTTGTAGTGATCAGCAAACTTGGAGTGGCGTCATGGACGGCAGCAACTGTAGCTTCCATGCACTTTGGGACGTGACTACACCGGGCTAACAATGCTATTCTAAGATGATAAAGATACTAGTAGAGTGATAGAAGAAATCTAGACTCACAACCTGACGTTTGCCACCGACGCACAGAGCCCAATGAGCCATGAGCAGGGAGCGCAGAATGGTGGCCGATGTGGCGTACCTCCACCTTACGTAGCCCTTTAAACGCAGCGGTTGAAGCACACGGACCGGCACCACAATTTTTGTATCTGGACACACGGCGGGTCAGCCAACGCGTTGGTAAAGGGGAACGAGTGGCTCGAACAACCCGGATAGGGCGCAAAACGCGAGTCAAGCCACATGCTGAAGAGCCGCTCGCACAGGTTCGGCAAAGGCAGATGGGGTCCAATTCGCTAGCACCAAGTTCTGCACCGCCCTCGTGACGCAGCGGAAACTACTAGCCGCACGCACGCTGCGCAGCCCAACGAAGTTGGATTGAATTTTGCTGCGGCTGGCACAAAACACTTCCAGCGGGAGCTCGCTAGCACGCCGCTCGACCCGCCGTCGGAGATGTGCATCGTAAGTGACGGACAAACACCGTTCTGCTGCATCTGTCACAGACTCGGAAGATCCCACGGAGGGTTGTCGAAAGCGGGTAGTACAGTTGACTCCATGGCATCTTCCTTTCCAGGTTCGAGGCGTTCAATCTCCGAGGTGATGGATAACGGCGATAAGTTGCGGTAGTTCACCCATCAGGCCACTCAAGCAGGCATGGATCATAGGATGACGCCATGCTAGAGAGTATCACGTGCGGAACAGGGAACAAAGACCCCCGTCATCAAACAGTGCTACGCAGTACCGAGCGTGATTCACAGAGGATCAGGGTCCTGCGCAGGATTTGATTCTAGGCTCAGTAGCGTTTTGATAGCAGAGACATACGGCGGCGCCCTGGATCGCTTATTTGCTGCTACTCGTTGATTGTACAGTACTGCTGTCCCTTTCTATTCCACTTGTCTCTGGAAACCAATGTACCGATCATGCCCAGCGATATTCGGGCGGCAGTCCGCAGCAGCGCCCGAGTAACGGGAATGGCACAAGGAAGCGGCCGATAGCATGCAGGTGCGATTCTGAGCATGGGTGAACACGAGCGCACAGAAGAAAGGTGAATTGCATGCATTAGCAATGCCGAATTGCACGGCTCCAAAGCAAATAGCCGATGATAGTCTAAACCATTGCGACTCCCACCGTTCTATCGAGCCTGGGTGGAAGGTCACTGGAGACAGTATCCGGTGCTGGTCTGTACTGTGGGCTTTGCCAAACACTGCTCTGGGGTAGTCATTGAGTCTCTGGCCCCCAACAACGTATCGCAAGAGATAACAATGATCAGAACATCAGCTTCTGCTTGTAAGAGAGCTTGATCGCACATGTGTCAGACAGAGCAGCTCCGACGGGCTCTTGGAGTCTGAGGAGACGAAGTCCGGTAGTCGGGTGATTGTCAGCAACGTAGAGTGGTGCGTGCAGCGGGTTTACGATATCCGTGTGGCTGTGAAGGGGAAAGTCCTACAAGTATGGCGCCGCTATTTCCAACTTGCCGGATACGCTAACAGTATGGGGAGTTGGCTACAGGGCAAGAATTGAGCGCGAATCTTACTTGGTAACTATGCACGCCATGACGGTCGTGACCTTCACATGGCTCCAACTGTAGTCTAGCGTGATAAGCTATAGCTCTGCTATTCAGTCACCGGAGGTATCCAGTATAATAATAATGCGTCGCAGACACTGTGCTGGAATTATCATTACCCATTGGAGCTTGTGGTCGCAAGACGATCACTGTCACTAAGAGTCGCATACGAGCGTCCAGGAACCTATTATCGCTTCAATCCAATCATTGAGACATGCATGCGAGCCAGCGCTGCAGATCTCGCTTCTGGTGCGGTCTGTTTTTGCCACCATCTGACCGGGTTTCACAACTGATACGCCATACTGGTTTGTCGTCCAAGTGAGAGTACGTCCAACATCTCCTCACAGCAGGGAAGCTGGTCTGTGACTGATCGTCCGATGTCTCAGTAGCTATTTCGCTTCTGCCTCGATGCATACCCAGCCATGGTGGTGCCAGTCGTGACTCCCAAACAGACTCGTCCATGTGCTCGACAAAGAAGCATCGAGAGAACTCGTCCGGGACAATCCTCATTCCACCAACCTGAATGCATTGACCATGAGATGCCCCAAAGAAAGGGCAAGCACCAGTTCAGGGGCTGTCCATTAGCTGAGATCCCTCTTGCTCGCTTTGCTGCCTATATGGCCTCACTGCTTGGTGAGCGTATGAAGAAGTGAAGGTTGGTTCGTCATTGTGATTCCTGCCGCTTTCATTGTGTTGCCCAACTACAAGCTGACCAGCACTTTGCCAAACTGCCGAGCTCGCCTGCGCGAGGTTAATCACCAGCAGGGCTTCGACGATGTTGATCAACCCTTGCCCACTCGATCCGAAGGTGTTTAGAGACCTTCACTCGCACCGAGAAGCTCGATGCGACTTCTGACTACTCGACAGGGCATCTAGAGAGTCATAGCCAGCATGGGCTATATGTCCCAAACACATGCACTGGTAGTTTGAGATGCATCGGCTGATCTCTTGTGCAGTTTCACCTTGAGCGAGTGCCATCATTCGATACTATCTCTCAGTCAATCCTACCACTTTGCCAGCAAACCTTGCACCGGCACTACCGCGTTTCTGCAACTTTGCTTGCTCTGCAGATTTGGTGCCTGCCACCGACGGAAGAGGAGTCAAGGTGTCTGCCGTGTGTGCCCCTCGGTGTGTCCGTTGTTCCAGGTACGCTTGTGCTGCCTGGGACAGGGGAATGGCCGGCATCTCAAGCGGCACCTCTGCCCCATTTTGGATGAGCAGTTCTGCCACGGGGAAGGTCTTCGAGCTCCCTTGTTGTTGTTGTTGTTGTTGTTGTGTTCTTCCAGGCGAAGCCGCAGGTGATGTGGATGTCGACCTGGCTGGATCTGCAGCTGCGAGCGCCAAGAACACAGCATGTGTGTTTCTAGACTTGTCGTGGACGTTCACGTTGGCCCTCTGTGCGATGCCTTGCAGCACACCTTGGATGTCGTTCTTCTTGATGGACACAAGCAAATTGTCATCTGGTGAGCCGGCGTGTACAATCGCCAGATTCGGCTCAACATATGCTCTCTCGACATACTTCGCCGTGATGAATTTAAGTCGCGATTCGCGGTTTGCCCAAGGTTCCACCTTGGCTGAGCGTTCTAGCTTCGCCTCCCACACCATGTTACTTATCCTGTTCCCTATCTGCATGAGCACCTCGACAATATCGTCCGTGAAGGCTTGAACATCAAGTGTTAGCGAGCGTATCTTCGATACATGAGTCCCAAGGGATCTGTGAATGCCTCCACACTCAATACAGAGCACGACGCCCAAGTTGAGCGAGACCCATTCAACCCTGCTATTACTACCACAATCTGCGCAGAAGGAGTTGCCTTGGTCGTTGGCCCGAACCAGATCGAGCAACCTTGTAGGGTTCTCTTCTTGCTCGTAGCCGCTTGATGGTGCATTGGAAGGTCGCGAGCCAACAGTCACTCTTCGGTAGACACCCGAGCTATCCACACGCGTCGGTGTGTTATGTGGACCAGGTTGCGACATACTCTTGCCAGTCAGGACAGCTCCGAACTCACTGCCGGCTCGCTCGTTATGGGGGACGGGTATCCCTGCCGAATTGCTCCTGCTCTCGAACGCACTCTGCAGGGCGTTGTTGATCGAATTGATCCAATTCATCATGTCGTCTTCAGCCGTAGCTTGATATACACGCTTGTACTGCGGCGTAATGACTTCAAAACAGAACCGCCTCTCGGCATCCCTAGCCATGCGAACAGACGCCATGCGTAAGTCTATTGGATCTCTGTGTAGCTCCATTCGGTCTTTCCAGTTGCTGTACTCGGACAGCTTTCCCTGGTCGAGCACGACCCAGAATTTGTGCCATGCTTGCTTGTTGATGCCCTTAGGATCGATGTGAGATCCAGGCTTGCTCAGAGCCCACAGCAGGCCTTCTTTGCGTGTGGCACATGCTGCTTGCTTGTCAACTCCTCCGGCTCCGACATCCCTTTCTTCGAGATCACGTATGCCTCGAAATTTGTTAGCATTTGCCATCAGTGATGGCGCAGCGGGTGATGTCGAGAAGTTTGCATGATTCGATGGCTGATGTTGTGAACTGGTCGGAGAAAGATTGCTTCGCGCAGCATACCCAAACTGTGAGCTCGTGCTATCGGCGCGACTCAGATCGGTATCTGATGCATAACCGGCAGAGCTATTGGTGACGCCGCCAACGGTTGGCGCGGAGCTCGAGTATACTGTACTATCAGTTTCTGAGGATGTCGTATTTAAGTTGTTCATTTCCAGGTTCCTCCGCTTCTCTTCACGCCCTGTTCGTTGTATCTTGTACTCCTTGTCTGCTTCTGCAACCTCGCGTACAAGTGCATCAAGCTGAGGTTGGAGTTCCTTGACCTTCTTCGCAGCCTGTGTGAAGGCTTTTGCCTGGCCATCAGCGTACTTTGTCAACTGCGCCAACAGCTCCTGTTCTTTCCTGCCGCCGTGTAGATCTTGCATAAAGTTGGAGTAGTCGAAACGCTTCAGCTCAAAATTCTTCTTTTTGCTCTGATACTTTGAGTCGCTCTCAGCCCGTTTCTTCTCTTTGAGAGAGTCTTGCCTTTGCCCAAGGTACCGGCTGACGTATGCATAATATTCTCGGCTTTCATCTTCAAAATCCTTCTTTTTGGTCTCGACCTGTTTGATATCATTCGTGTATAGCTTGGACAGCGGCTCGATGATCTGTCTGCGAAGGAGAGTACCGTTTTCTTCCTCATACTTCAGAATTCTCTTGGCAATGTTGGAGAAGTAGTGTTCGAGAGCAGGCTTGAAAGCACTGGCATGTGAGGAAGCAGCCTCTTGCAGAGCTCCCAAAAATGCTCGGATAGCCTCATTCGACTCTTGCTGTGCTTGTTGAGCTGCTTCGGCCTTTTTGAGCACTTTTTTGACTTGGGTCCTCATGTTGCCTGTCCTCTGTTCGAGATGCTTCATGTTCGCCCTGAACACAGGCCCGTCCTCCACATTGCTCATATCTTCAGTCGGTCTGCCAACATCTACAGCAGGCATATGAGGGGCGGGCTGTGGTGTCACAGCAGCAAAATCTGACTGGTAAGCTGAAGGAGAAGCAGGAGGGCCACTCTCGGTAGCGCCTTCTGAATCGCTGACTGCCGACTGGTATGAATGGGAGGAGGGCATTCTATGCCTGCTGGATGGCACTATTAGCTCAAACTGTGAGGGCGATGGTCCAGCTGGAGGCACGATGAGCGAAGTGACAGGCCTCTGAACCCAAAAGGCAAAAGAAGCCAGGGTATTGAGCCTGTGAGCTTTTGCATCGTACTCCAGGAAGCTACAATTGTTCCGCCAGCCGCCTCCTCTGTCCTCGCCAGTCCTCGGTGGTCGCCATGCCCAAGTCCAATCAAATTCCACGCTGGGGTATCCTTTCGTGGACAGATCTCCTATCAGCTGCACGTTGGAATTCTTGTGGAGGTTGGGGTCTGAATGGAACTCGCGAGTAACTAAGGTGTCGAGGTCGCGGGCATTGGAAGCGTATGCAAAAGTAAGGCCACTGATATTCGTGTCGGCAGCTGTGCTCGAGGCCGACGCAGGTTGGGTTGTGGAGGGAGCAGGACTTGTTTGTCTGCTGAGGAACGTAAAGCAGAACTCTAGCTCGTCTTCGAGGTCGAGCCTCAGGAGGAAGTTGGCACTCTGCGGGTCGGGATCTTGAATGTACGAGACAGGAGTGTCGTCGCCGGGGTCCCTCCTTGCGACCAGGCGCGTTGCGGGGACCCCATTCGGGCTCAGTCTGAGCAGGACCTTCTTTCTTCCATTGCTGATAGTCAGGGACTTGATTGAGACTGTATTGAGGTCAGCGCATTCCTCACGACAGAAGGACTCGTTTGCGATATGGTGTGTTGGTGGATACTCACAACGCGTTTGGTCTTTCAGATAAAGCATGCTTCCAGATATGTCATCCTGTCGACTGCTGATATTGCCCATGATGATGCAGACGGCGGCGCATTTGCGCCTCGTGTAATAAGACCGTCGCAGTGAGTATTGGCCTCCAGAGAAGTGCAATCGCCTACTGGCAGGAATGAGACGTTACTGCAATCTAAGTCGGCGGCAGGCGCAGGCAGGGGTGTGGGGTATCAACCACTTAACGCGTCCAACGCCCTTAACGCCCCTGGGGAGTGCTTTTCTTGTCAACTGGGCCCTACCAATATTGTTGTTGCAAAAGAGTCATGTATTATCACAGCCATCGAAGGTCATAGAGCCAGTTACTCCACAAGGCCATCTTTATGACTATCCAGGCTGTTGTTGTCAGGCCACAGGTTGACCCGCCTCCACGATCACAATCTGGAATTACAGACTGGTGGAAGTTTAAAGATTTGGACTCCATTTCAGAGGAGGATAAACTCCCATCACCCTACCAAGTTGTTCCACGTGGTGACATTATGAATATGTGGTTATGTACATGCGAAAGTCAATGGATTATTATTCATGGTTCAAAAGACATTTCTTATCTAGGAAACAGGACTTCGAGCAAATTCCAAAAGCAGCCTTAGATCACCGACTAACCACTCACTTCTCAATGCGCCCATCATAGCTCTTCGGTAAATCGACTTCGCTCCCGAGATCCTTGAGGACTTACAGTCTTTGTGTCGCCGCTCTCCCAAGTAAGCGCTGCCAACGATGGAGGAGGGGCCAACTTCTCTTCTTCAAATTGGTCACGAGACTCCTCGAAGTCGTCGTCAGTGGTGTTAGATTTGTTAGTTGCAACGGGCGTCACTGCATCGTCTGTCGTCTTCTCCTTATTTGCCATGTTCGTGGTCGTGGAACGTGTTGGAAAGCCCGCTCTTCCTCTTTCCTCGCCCTCGGCCGCGGTGGGCTCCGTCGTCGCCTCGGTGTAGCCTTCTGGGGTGCCAAGATCGAAGCGACCGTGACCCTTGCGATCTCCCTCATCATCAGTTGACGACAACGAGCTGATGGAAGTGCTCCGTGATCTGGTCGTATTGTTTGCCACGCTTCGCTGTGAAGAAACTGCTTTGCCTGCGCCATCTAGGTCGTCCGTTTCTTGGCCAGTGGTACGCTCCGTCGTAACCGCGTCACTGATTAGGCTGCTCTGGGGGGCTTCATGCACTTCATGCGTTGCTGGCGTTGCTGGAGTCGCTTGTGTCGGTGGCGTTGCTTGCGTTTCTTTGCCTCCGCCATACAAATCGTCTGTTTCCTTGCTAGAGGTACGCCCTGCCATAGCTACGTCGCGCATTGAGTCGACTCTTGCAACTTCATCGCGCTCGACATTCTCATCACGGTCGATATCATTCTCTTTCGGTAGGTCATCGTCCAAATCGTCTTCCGGGTCTTCGACCCGGAATTCATCATCGCGGTCATATGCCCCCGACTTCCATGTATCGGCCTCAACGTCGTTCGATGATTCCGTTGTAGGGGCTTCCTCATCACGCACGGCAGTCTTGTCCTTTGCTGTAACGGCGTCTGGACTAGACACTGGTTCCGTTTTCCCTTCATCCTTAGCTGCGTCTGGTTTAGACACCGGCTCGGACACCGGCTTGGACACTGATTCTTTGACCGGAACTGCTTGATCACGGTCAAGGGGCTTTTCCCTCTCCTTGTCGGCATCTACTTCAGCCACAACAGGCATCGTTGGAGCCTGTTTCTGAGCATTGCTCTTGCTGCGAAACCGCCCTTTCATCCAAGATTTGACCCGTGACTGCTTGGGCGACGAAGCAATTTCGCGGTTTTCGCCAAGTGACGTTTTGTTGTCCGTGGGCCTCCTACCCTCCAAGGATTTCTTCTCCGACACGGGCGCTGCGGCCTTGTTCTCATCCGGCTTTGACACCACAGGCTCTGACACGGCGGGCTGTGACACGGGGTTCTCCGACACTGCAGGCGCTGGTACTGCAGGCGCTGACACCGCGGGCTCTGACACGGCAGACTCGACTTTGGTCACTTCAGGCGAAGTAGAAGTAGGAACAGATGTTGAGGCTGTAACTAGGTCATGTACTGTAACCGGTTCATCCGGATCTTCAGATGTAGCCTTGGGCTCGACGGTTGTAGGTTCTTCCTTGGGTGCGTCGATCGTGGATACCTCCTTGGGTGCGGTAGTCACGTCAGTCTCCTCTGGCTCCGTCCAGTTCGAAGACGATGTTTCAGATTTGCTGGTCGTCAGTGCCTCCTCGGGCGCAGCTGCTGCCGTGGTCTCTTCGGGTGCCGACGAAATGGAGGACGATGTCTCGGATTTATTGGCTGTCAATGTCTCCTTGGGAGCGGCTGCCGCCGCACTGTCCCCAGATACCGACGAAGTGATGGATGTTGTTTCGGACTTGGTGGTCGTCAATGCCTCCGCTGGAGCGGCTGTCGTGACAGTCTCCACAGGTGCGGCAACTGGGACCGTCTCCTCGGGTGCAGTCTTCATGGATGCGTCGTCCGCGTCGGATTCGTCTTCCGCAGCCTTGGTCGTCTCCTTGGGCACTACAACCGCCGTGGTTTCCTCACCGGTACCAGAACCAGCAGCCTTTGCTACACCGGCACCCACAGCCGCACCAGGTGCCAGGACCACTGCTGCCCCAGCGCCTGCAACCTTACTACCACGACCAAAGAAACCCGAGATGCGACTCGGTTTTTTCTCCGTCGATTTGGCTTGCTCCTCCTTTGCAAGTCTGGCACGTTCCTTCTCAGCGGCTTGTTCTGACTTCTGCTTGCGTCTCTCCTCGTCTCTACGAGCTTGTTCTGCGGCTCGTTCCTCCTTCTGCACTCTCTTCTCTTCGTCCTTGCGGGCGCGTTCCTCCCGCTGTTCCTTTTCTGCGACAACATCAGTATAACACGAGTATTGGGGAAATGATACTTACCCCGATCGGATTTCATTTTAGCATCGATCGAGGCAGCTCGGGCTTTGTCGCGACGCTCCTGTAGCTCCTTTCTTTCTCGCTCCATTCGCATCTCCTCATCACGAGCTCTTTGCTTCTCAGCCTTGTCATAGATTTCGTCGAGTGTTGGTTGTAGCCTTGCTCTCGCGATCGCATCAAGCTCAGACTGCTCAAGATACTTGCCTCCACCGATGTTCACCTTTCCTGCATACTGCATCCGCTCATCGCTCTCACGCTGTGCCTTCTCCCGGGCAGCCTTCTCCCACTGCTCCATCTGCGCCGGGCTGATTTTGCCAGTCTCTTCAAAGACATTCTTGTCCAACCTGGACATTTGAGCATCGACATTACGATGCGCGATTTGCAACAAGTTGTCTCTGTCTTGCTGACGTTTCTTGGTGTCCACGTCAGCCAGTTTACTCTGGAAGATGGACATCTGTGACCTGATCTTCCGAGACTGTTCTTCGTCCGAATCGTCGCCTGCTGCGCTCGAGGCGCGTCTCCTCGATGCGCGCAACGACGAGAACCGTTTTGGAGGTGGTGATGATGTCGTGCCGTAGTACTGGCGGTACTCTGCATGCTCATCGGTCAGCTTGGCGAGTCGTTCTTGCGCTAGCTTTCGAGCAGCTTCTTCAAGGTTTCCGTAGTTCGTTGGATAGTCGTCGCCGGCAACGCCAGGACTGCCACCGAGTGTCGTGCCCCGAGCTCGGCTTGCAGTTAGCGCCGGATTGGCACCAGTAGTTTTGCCTGCTTCCGCATCTATATGTTGCTGTTGTATGGCGTACATCTTTTGCGCCATAGCGATAGCCGATGCTCTAAGAGTATCTTGCCTATTCTTCTCTTGAACCTCGATCGAAACTGGAGGTGAAGAAGTGTACATCTGGCGATTGACATTGTTCCTCGCAATGTTTTGGATGCGAGCAGCCTCGCTGGCAGGGTCAAGAGGGCCCGAAGGTTGTGGTGTTGGGTATGGTCCATCCTTGTTCGACTTCGTTGCCGCTTTCATAGCCCATGAGTTGGTGTTGGTAGGTTTTGCTACAGGTTGCACAGGTAGTGATCCAGATCTGCTCCGGTTGTGCACCGCAGTAGCAGCCATAAGCGCCTTTCTGTGCGTATCTTCTGGCGTATCATATGCTGCACTTGGTTGAGCTGATTTCGCAGTGCTAGAGGTTCTCAATTGCATTGGCTCGACGTAAGTCGGATGGGCGTGTGCAGCTAGGGCAGCCTTTGAGCCTGCAGCTGATGCCTCGGGTTTCCACAGAGGATCCATCTTGTGGTCTTTCGCATGCATCGCAGCCTGGTTCGCAGCGGGTATCTCTCCTGGCCTCCAGAGCTCAGGCGATATCTTGCTATTGTTGGCCAGGTTGGCGGCTGCACCTGCCGAGGACATTTTGATGCCGCCTGTCGAAGGATACGAAGGGAGATCTTGTGCTCTAGCATATTTCAGAGAAGTCGCAGCACCTAGATCAGCAGTCAGTTTCTATCTCCCATCAGAACAGTATGGCTCATTGGCTCGCGCTCACTCGCTGACGAAAGCTTTCCATCCGCATCTAGGGCCGAACTTGAGCTTGATGACTTCTGAGGTGACGAGTAAAGCGCTGATGAAGCAGCTGCAAGTCACTGTTAGCACTGTTTGATGGCAAGTCGCTGTCCATGAGCTCACCTTGGTCCTGCAGACTGTCGCGGGGAGCCATCGCGCTCCGAGCCCCACGTGCTGTCGCTGTAAAGCTCTTCGAATGGCGATAACGATCTTGATATTTGTAAACGAGTAGTGCTAAGTAATTCGTGCCGATGCTGAGGTGATGCTATGGCGACTCAAAAACAGCTGGGAAAGGTCTCAGCCACCTCCACCTCGCTCGACGTCGAGGTCATAACTGACACCTTGTTTGCCCTAGCACACTTACGTCATCGGTGTAGCTTGGGTGGCACTATCTGCGCGCGCTCGTTGGCCGAAACTTTAGCGCCACCCCCAGAAGCACGCTTTCGGCGGCAGATACCAAATAGTGCCTGCCAAGGTGGGCATTATACAACCTTGGAAGCATGTGAGGGCGCCCACGAGAAGTCTACCGTGGGTGTTCGCAAAGGCACATAAGAATGCGAATGTGACAATCTCTCATACATCCACCTTTGCGACCAGTGCAAACTGCTTTCAGGCGAACCGAAGTGGGGTGCACAATCACGAAATTGAGATATCGTTGGCTTGACAACATTTCTCCTAACTGTGTTTGTCTAGTGCGGCCACGGCTTGAAAGCTAAGCCAACTTATGTGCTTCAATCAGCCGTGTCTGGACAGCCCTCCTCATGAGTCCCCGAAACGCAGGCCAACTGATTTTGAGTACCAATGGCAGCTAGGAATACAGCATTCGAGAATCTCCTCAACTTTCGCGATGTTGGGTCATTCATCAACCAATATGAGAAGAAACAGCATCTGAGCCCTGGCAAACTTTATCGCAGTGCCAGACCAGACTCAGCCTCCAGCTCAGACAGGCAGAAGCTACTACGTGAAGTTGGCATCAAGACGATCATCGACTTGCGAAGCAAAACTGAGCATATAGAAGCGGCCCAGAAGCATGCCAAACGTACAGCAGCCTCGTCGGCTGTTACCACATTAACCTCGGGCGATAAAATTGCGGACCCCATCAAGATCCCAGGCATCAAATATGCTGACATAAACTTGAACGGCAAAGGCTTCGAGCGACACCTCGTTTGGCAATTGAGTTATGGGAACTTAGCATCTCTGGTAGGATATATGTTGTTCGGGTACCGTCTGCAAGGTATCAGTATCATTGGCAGGAACGTCTTACAGAAACGCGGCCTGGTTGGACTTGGTCAAGACACGTTGCAGCATAGCGGGCCTGAAATCAAGCAGGTGTTCGACGTACTAGCAGATCCAAAAACGTATCCAGTACTGATACATTGTACTCAGGGTAAGGACAGGACAGGGCTTGTTGTCATCCTCGTGCTCCTTCTTTGCGATGTGACCACGGCAGCCATCACTGATGACTACGTGAAGTCAGAGTCAGAATTGGAGCCTGAATTCGAGGAGCGGATGAAAGACATTGCAAGTATCGGCCTCGACGAGTCGTTTGCAAGATGCCCGCCTGACTTCGTCAGCGAGATGGTATCATTCCTGGCATTACACTACGGAGGTGTTGAAAAGTACCTGTCAGGGATAGGAGTCAGTCAAACGCAGCTCGATAGTGTACGGCGGATGCTGGTGAAAGGCTGAACCGCAGCAGCACGCCAGGGCCAGCGGCGTTCCAGCAAGGCACAAGTAAATTTCCTCGAATGTTATGGGCTCATGGATGCACAGCAAGCCGGCGTTGTCGATTGACCTGAACATGGAATCATCTCCTTGGCCAATGGACATCGCGATTGAATTCGTGCACGACACAAGGTGGACAGTGACATGAGCTACTTCTATATGTATACAGAAGCCTATCCAGGTAGACATTCGAGGATCAGAGCCCAGAATCTATGCTCACGCACGCGTGAGTGCACATAATAAAGTGCTGCCAACGCAGTAGGTATGCCGCCTACCCATGGGGGCATGAGGAAACAAGCACCAGCGGCGGACATAGCCTCCGACGCTTCCGTAGGTAGTCAAGCTTTCAATTTGCCGACGGGAAGTGGCGAGCAGCAAAGTGAATTAATTCTGACGGCCGTGACGGCAACGGATCTACGTCACCAAATCTCTCAGCAAGAAAAATCCGCTTTCTGGCGTTTCAGGCGTGAATTGTGCATTTCGCTGGCACAGCAATCCGTCCGGACGGGTCTGGCATAACCCCGAGAGCGTGCTAGCTTGCGTGTTCGTAGATCATTATGCACGTTTTAACTCTATACGAGTATTGATGACATGGTTTGCTGGAATTTTGCATGCGGCGGGAAAGCATTCTCCGTAAACTCTCTACTTGTAAGTGGCTGCTATGACATATTGAGAGCACGCACACGACATATCAGTAAACAACCCTTCTCCCGTCATCAGTTTCCCTCATTACTTTGATCGCCTCTTACTACTATCGCTGCCACTTGGCCATCACCACCTATCTTCTTCACGAGCGACATCGCTACCACCTGCACGATGTGGATCATCTCGTATTGGATCTTCCCGGTCATCTCGGCCCTGATGTGGCTGGGCATGCTGCTAGGCATGCTAATATCATGGTCAACATACTTCAATTACGAACATTACCCTTCGATGGAACAAGGCCAAAATATAGCCTACATCTCCGACGTAGGCGCCTTCCAGCTCAAACCGCTTTTCGTAGGCGGCAGCGTTGTCACGGTCGTCCTCCTCGACATCGGCATCATCGCGGAGCGCTGGCTCCGACACACAGGCCGCCTTGCACGAAACACAAGCAAAACCCAAAAATTCCTCAGTGTCCTCGCGATCCTCTTCGCAATCGCAGGGGCAGCGGGCCTGATCTTGCTCAGCAACTTCGACACAAACCACTATCCCAACATGCACGATGGCTTCCTACTGCTGTTCATCGGCGGCTACATTCTCTCTGCCATCTGTTTATGCGCCGAGTACCAGCGCCTGGGCATCCACTACCGCAACCACAAAATCCTCGCGATCAGCTTCTGGATCAAGCTCGCCTTCATCGTTGTCGAACTCATCCTCGCCATCATCTTCGCTTCCTGCTCCTACAATAGCTACTCCAACGTCGCCGCGGTCTTTGAATGGACTGTCGCATTCGTGTACACATTCTGGGTCCTCAGCTTCATCATCGATCTGCTACCGAGTGTGCGGACAAGACACCACGTCCCGCAGGGAGAGAGGGACAGGGAGATTGCAATGGAAGAGGGCCGGAACGAGGGAGAGGGCCGGAATGAGGCTATCATCACACCGGCACGGGCGGCTGAGCTCAACCGACGATTCAGTCAGGAGAGTACGCGCCAAGGCAGCTATGAGCAGAATCTGACCAATGATTCTGCCGGGCCGAACAGACCCGGTGGCAAGTATACTACGGACGGTCAGAACCCACAGCAGAAAGGGAGGCTGGCCAGGTTGTTCTCAAACTTGTATTAACTGGATGGTGCTTTTTGTTAGAGCAGCATCATTGCGTTGGCGTCGATCATGTACTAATTAATTATGGAGCTTGTATACCAAGCATTTGGGCGGGTTTGAACATCTTAGAATGAGGCCATCGCGTTAATGAAGGCATATAAGAAAGATAGAGCATATATTTGGATGATAATGACCACGATACCCAATCATTCTAACTGTTCCACGACTCTTGGTCCCTCTTGCGCTATGAATGACAGTTTATACTGTAGACAAGGCCCAAGGAATCTTCATAATCTCCTACCCAACGTAACGTGCTACTGTATAGGAAGCCCAGAGCATACCACGATAACGATTCTCCGTATGCCATCCTGTAGACCATTGTCGCTGGGTTCATGCAGGTTTATTCTGTGACAACATAATGCCAACTCTGGAGAGGACCCGGATGCCACTGCCGGATAATGCCATCTTTGACCAGGGCCCTAGACCACGATTGCACGAGCGGCCTACAGTGGTCAAAAGAATGACCACCTCTTTCGGCGAAGCGTGTCAGCCCTCAAAGAAACCCATACTTGGCTTCCTGTTTCCCTGGGTGGATTGTAGGTGCATTAAGAGAATTAATGGTTGTTGCAGTGTCCACGGATGCTGCATCTGTGTGAAGTGCAGCGGAATTGTCCTGCTTGGCTGAAACCGGCTCAACTTCATCCTAAGAAGCTCCCGTCTTTTCAGCGGATGGGGTTTCTTTGCTGGTGGACTGTCTCCCACCGAACGGCTTATACGAGTGTTTCTCCTTCTTCTCCTTTTCTTCTTTCGTAGTCTTATCCTTCTCCTTTTTCTCGTTCTTCTTCATGCTCTCGGCCATCAGTTGTTCAAATGCCATGTAATCACCTTCCTCGTCTGGATCGCGCATAGCTTTCTGGTAGATCGTACCACAGAGTACCATAGCGTGAGCCCGTTCCACTCTCTTTTCCAGCTTCACGCTCTTATCGTTAAGCACCTTGTCGCAAACATCACGTAGCACACCTTGAATCTCAAATTTGCTACCCTTCCAAGCAGCCGCCAATATTTTGCCGGTAACCATGCGCTCGTACTCTGCCTTCTTCTCATCGGTCCAGTCTGCACCGCCAGCTTCTTCAAGTTTAGCCATTTCTTCCATGGTTTGCTGCGCGTCTAAGGCCGTTGAAATGGTGCCCCATGTATCCTTGGCAAGTTGACCCTTGTCCTTCAATCGCGAGAAGAAGCCTGAGATACCGAGAAACTTCTGCGACTTGAGAAAGGATGTTGCTTTGCTCACATAGGTGTAGCCTACTGCATGCAGGATTTCAATGCCGAACGACTCCATCTTTAAATTCTCGGTCTCGAGGCGTATCTTCTCCTGGAAGGCTTTTGTGACTTCTGGACCTTTGTCCGTTTCTGTCCACACAGAGAGTCGATCGAGGAGCTTTTTGGACAATGTATCGATGCGTTCCTCGCGCTTCTTTTGCCGCTCGCGTTCGTATGCAGCAAGTTTCTCTCTCTGTTCTGCGGTTAGACCGCCCTTCTTTTGTTTCTTTTTCAGTTCTTTTTCCTCTTGTGACAAGCCTGCGGCATCCATACGAGCTTCTTCCTCGGATTTGTCCATAAGCATCGCCTGTGTCGGATATTTTGATGCTCGTTGGTTTGGTATAGAAGTCCCAGATACTGACGGCTGGGAGGTTTCTACACCACCAGTCGGTGTGCCACTGGTTGCCGGCACTTCGACATAGGCTGGAGGAGGCGCTGGTGTAGCGCTAGAGGTGCCTGTGGTTTGGCCTGCTCGCTCAGGGCCTGCGCCATCCGTTACTTTCTCATCGTGAATGTTGAGCTTCTCATTGGCCTGCGCTGCAAGTTCCTCTTCTTGGTCCATCTCCTGCGCCATGTCCATCTGATGTGTCAGATCTTTGAGCAAAGACAGTTCACCGATAAGATCGGTAAAAGCGTCACCACCGAATATCATGCCGAAGAACTCTGATGGATCTTCAAAGCCCTCATTAGGCATCGCTTTTTCCTTGCCATACTTGTCATAAAGTATCCTCGAATCCTTATTCGACAGGACCTGATATGCTTCACCAATTGCCTGAAACCGTGCACCAGCAGTCTCGTCGCCCGGGTTCTTGTCTGGATGTGTGGTAATGGCAAGCTTTCGGTAAGCCTTCTTGATCTCGATATCTGAGGCGTCTGGCTTGACGCCTAGCGCATCGTAGTATTCTGTGTCAACCACCATCGTGGCTCGGTATATGCGTACTTGTTAACTACAGATAGGAGCCTCGTGCTTGCGACACGGGGAACACTTGACGTCGAATAGAATAGGCCACCAAAGTTATCTTTGAATGGCGGCAATAGCAATGTGAAAGGTAGAGTACAGTAGTAGGGCTTTCTGGAGTGGATGTGCCATGTGGCTCGCCAAACTTGTAAACATGATATCAGTTCCAGGCTGCGACTGCCTAAAAACTTCTCGAGAATAGTACGCAATCGCATCAGCCGCTCCACATCTCGGAGTGCCAGTGACAGCCTCGTATTAGTACCTAGGTAGCCTTGGAGGCGTAGGTCACGGGACATCATCCAAATTCAACGCGAAACTTAGAACGCTCCTCGCTTGCGAGCCACCACCGGCCTCTCCAAGTCAATCTCCGAGAGTCATGCCACACGGGTCCAACTGTAGTCTCTCCACATCGTCGCTTCGTTTGTGGGCTGCAAAGAAACAGATCCAAAGCTGAGGTTCAGAAGTTGTGCTGTTTTTGTGTGGATTGTTGTCTTCGTATACGGCGCTGCTTCTCAGTTGCTGCTCTTCCAAGTACTGCTCGCTATAGCGTGCCCATGCCATAGCGACAAGGTTTCAAGATTCCAGCCGTAAGGGTTTCGTCGCAAACATGCCCTCGGCATCCAGCATTTTATACTACATTGTTCATTTCAAAGAACTGCGGTCGATTGTTCAGTGGAAAACTTGGCACAATCCGGTCCACGAGCGCGAAGAGTCGAAAGAGACTGCGAATCAGAAAAAATGCTTCGAATATCTGAACAAGACAAGCAGAAGTTTCGCTGCTGTGATACAAGAGTTGCATCCCGAACTGCTTATCCCAGTATGCCTCTTCTATCTTGTCCTCAGAGGTCTCGACACCATTGAGGATGATACCTCGATATCCGCAAAAAAGAAGGAGCCTACTCTCAGAAATTTTCACTCCTATCTGGAGGTCGATGGCTGGAATTACACTGAGAACAGACCCGAGGAGAAAGACAGAGACCTGCTGGTCAACTTTGACTGCGTGGTCACAGAATTCAAACAGATGAAGCAGGAATACAAGGACATAATAGCAGATATCACCCAGAAGATGGGCAACGGCATGGCCGATTACTGCTTGAACGCAGAATTCAACGAGAAGGGTGTCGAGAAGATCAGGGAGTACGACTTATACTGCTATTACGTTGCAGGTCTGGTAGGTGAAGGCTTGACGAGGATGTTTGTCGAGAGCAAGTTTGGCAACCCTGCGTTGCTTGATCGACCACATCTACAAATCTCCATGGGCCTGTTTTTGCAAAAGACAAACATCATCCGCGACATCAAAGAGGACTTTGATGACAACCGCAAGTTCTGGCCAAGAGAGATCTGGTCGAAGCACGTTGACAACTTCGGGGACCTGATGAAGCCGGAGAATCGAGAACTTGCGCTGAATTGCAGCTCCGAGATGGTTCTCAACGCTCTCGATCATGCGGATGAGTGCCTGTTCTACCTCGCTGGTCTGCGTGAGCAAAGTGTGTTCAATTTCTGTGCCATTCCACAGTCGATGGCCATCGCGACCATGGCCTTGTGTTTCAGGAATCCAAAAATGTTCGAGAGAAATATCAAGATCACCAAAGGTGAAGCATGCCAACTCATGCTAGAATCTACACAGAACTTGCAGACTGTATGCGAGGTCTTCAGGAAATACACCAAAATAATCAGAAAGAAAAACGTGCCACAGGATCCGAATTTCCTCAAAATCAGCATTGCCTGTGGAAAAATTGAGCAATTCATCGAATCGATATTCCCCTCGGCTAATGTGAAAGAAATCGTTGCCAAGGGCGAGTTACAAAAGAAAGTTGGTCTTGGTGCAGTCGAGAAAAAGAAGGATCCACAGGTTGATGAACAATGGTGGGATACCTTCTATCTGTTCCTCATGGTGGCTGGCTTGATGTTCGTCGTGTTTGGTACTATGGTAAGTCTTCTTGCACTGCCTCTTGATTAGATGCTAACATACCCTAGATCTTCGTTGCGTGGGTCTTTGGTGCTCGATTCGATCTCTTGCTCGAGGATCTGAAGCCCCAAAACTGGGGCAAGCTCAGAGACAACACAACAGCACCACACCAAGAACTCTGAGAATGACTTTGCAAGAGTCAACGTGATACCTTCGCTGTATATATCCAATGAACATGCATGATACCCCATCCCCAAACGAGACTTCAAAAAAAAAAACTGCAAAGCACGGATGTCAAATTGCAACTCAGCTTTCTCAATAGCTGTTGTTGTGCCGAAGAAGTGCTGACATCGAACACATCTATTGCTTGAGCAATCTACATTGTTCACGCACGTTGTCTTTTTATGACCTATTTGCGCTCAAGCTCAAGCAAACATCTAAATCGTGCTAATGCATGTTTTATGGGCTGTGTTGGCTCATCAGGTTGTGTTCAACTAGCACAATCTGCTTCAAGTGCTCGAGATTGATACCACTGAAGTTGAAGCCGAAGCCGGACGCTCGTCAACGGCTACTGCGCGTGCTGGGTTTTCCATTCCACCTCGGCTGGCGGTTAGCGCGAAATGTCGACCAGCGTGGCTTGGGCCCAGAGGTGTTTGCGCTGAATGATGCCGCTGTGGAAAGCTGTCGGGGCTACCTACGATACCGTCCTGCCGCTGCTTCATTGACAGCGGTAAGTAAGTGCTCAGTCTTACAATATACAATTTTCCAGATTCACCAGCATGAACTGTCACAGGTGACCCCCCGATAACCCGTCTCTAGCTGTTCAACCTATGCCGACGCCACCTTTGCCTTCATTGAGCGACCATGACCGGCTTGGAAGTGAGGTCCGTGTACTGTCACGCCGGTCGCGTGTATTTTGCGAGCGATCCAGACCCAGCATCCCCCGCGTGGGGCTCCACACTCCGACGGATCTAATGGTCCATGACTTCACCGAAATTCTTTAGCAAGGTTGTGTTCACATGTCCTTCTTGCTAGCAAGGAATGCCAGAACAGTTGTGAATATTGACCGAGGCTTCTTGCATATGTCCTTACGATACTTCCACGCCAGTGGCAAACCTGCATTGAGCTGTCTCCATCCTGGACTTTGCTTGACTGACGATTGGCTCGCTCAATTTCGAAAATGCTTGTCCGCGGTGAAGAGTGCTTTCCCCAGATGCATTTTGGGGGACGCTGCCGGACATTGCACCAATGACAACGTGACAGATCAGCTCCGCTTGAGGTGCATGCTGCCGAGAGCTACATCGCAAGGTACGAGCATTGTCTGTAAGTACTTGATCCAGAGGTAGGCACTTTTTGGGTGAGCTTCTCAAGCTACTTGTCGTTGCCCAGCTCACCACCAAGATGAAGAGCATCTTTACTACCATCGTTTCTGCTTTGTCAATCGCTCGCGCAGTATCACAATCATTACCTCAGGTAGATCTGGGCTATGAGATCCACCAAGCCATAACCTACAACGTAAGGATCACTCCCGACGGCCTAGAGAGAACCTGAAACTCACTTATGCAGAATGTATCCCAAACATATAGCTTCAACAACATTAGATTCGCTCAGCCTCCTGTAGGTGAGCTACGGTTTGCAGCACCTGTTCCTCCGACTGGACGCAACCCAGTTGTGCAAAATGGCAGCTTCAGTCCCATCTGCCCTCAAGCACTTCCAGCTTGGTCACCGATCGGAAACGCCTTTGTGCGTGCCTTTGCGGCAGGCAATGCCTCAACCTTCAACTACACTGCAGCCGTATTGGCGACTAATGCGGCAGCCGCGGTAGCAGCTCCCTATGCGCCCAGTGCTCAGGAGACAGAAGACTGTCTTTTCCTTGACGTTGTGGTACCGAAGAGGATCTTTGACAATGGAAACAATCTGCGCAAGAAGCAGGCCGGTATGGGCGGTGCGCCAGTGCTCGTCTGGTATGTCTTGCTGCTCTCCTCTCTTGGCTCGATGCTAATACATGCATAGGATTTATGGTGGTGGGTACGTTGCAGGGTCGAAACAACAAGGCGGTACCTATAATCCATCTGGTCTTATCAACGCATCCATGGCAAACGGCGGTCAGGGAATTGTCTATGTAGCGATGAACTACCGCCTCGGCGCATTGGGCTTCCTTTCGGGCCCCACGTTTCAAGAAGAAGGCGGCACATCCAACGCAGCTCTTTACGACCAGCGTCTCGCCATTCAATGGGTGAAGAACAACATTCATCTTTTCGGCGGCGACCCCAACCAAATAACCCTCATGGGCGAATCCGCTGGCGGCGGCAGCATAATGCACCAAATCACCGCCTTCGGCGGACTGAGACCCGTCGCCTTCCAGCGCGCCATCCCACAATCGCCCGGCTGGCGACCAATATCATCGCAAGAACCGCAAGAAAATTCCACACTGACCTTCTTCGGCAACCTCAACGTCTCCTCCCTCGCCGAAGCCCGCAACGCCTCAACGCTCGACGTTCTCACCGCAAATTACCTCACGGTCCGCGCCTCCGACTACGGCAGCTACACCTTCGGCCCAACTGTCGACGGCATCTTCGTCCCAACACAACCCGGTCTCGCCCTCCTCACCAACATCTCCTACGCCAAGAACATCAGCGTCATGGCAGGCCACAACACTAACGAAGGCCCCCTCTTCACACCTCCCTACGTGACCACCGATGCCACCCTAGCCGCCTACCTCCAGACCGCCTATCCGGCCGCCCCAACCCCCATCGTGAACTACATCCTTCGCGTGCTCTACCCGCCGGTCTACGACGGCACATACCCCTGGACCACACCCATCGCGCGCACAATCCAGCTCGTCACTGAGCAGATCTTCACCTGCAACACCGACTACCTCGCCCGCGCCTACCAGAACCACACCTACAACTACGAGTTCGCAATTCCGCCTGCCGTCCACGGCATCGACATCCTGTCCACATTCTACCAGGGCCAGGGCACGAACCTGACGCAATCGATCTACGCGCCCGTTGCGAACGCCATGCAGACGTATATCACGAACTTCGTGATGACAGGAAGCCCGAACGGGCCAAGCAGGATGAGTGCGAGCGGGATGGTGCCGGTTTTCCCAATGCAGGGGAACAATGCGACGGAGATGGTGCTGGATTATAGTGTCGAGGGGACCACGGTTGCGCCGGCGATTGGGGTGGGGAGGGATCCGACTGCTAACCAGAGGTGTGTGTGGTGGCAAAAGGGTTTGTACCTGTGATGCAAGTAAGAGGGAGCTGGGTAATAAACCATGGGAGAAGTGCAGGCAGCCCTGCAGGGAGGTGCAAGACTTTGATATCGACGGGTAGCTGCAGCCGAGTAATGAGGTACATAGCAGCATGCATGCATATAGAGTCATAATTTCCACACGAAGTTTCTCGCGCTCACCGAGCACGCCTCTGGGTTGTCTAATGCGCCTTACTGCGTAAGTTTCGGTATGCCTGATGGTAGCTCTTGTTTCGCAGTGGTAATCCAGAAGAGCATAACAACGGCATCGATATCTGTATCCGCCACCATTAGAAGTACTACTTCTTCCATCACAGTCATTGTTTTCTTCTTCAGCGCCGCGCTCACTCCCCACTAATCTGCCAACATGAAGTTTTCGGTCGCCATCGTCGTGCTCAGTCTAGCGGCCAGACGTGTAACTTTACACCGCTGGTTTCAGGCTCTGACCAGTAAGCTACTACGCTGCCTTCCGTCAGGGCTCCTAATCCCCAGCCGCGCAGCCATATGTATCAGATGCCGTACCTAGATCGCCGGAGCTATAGAAGCGCTGGGACGGGCTACCGAAACAGCTGCTTTGTCAATCGTCGAGACTATCCTTAGCATCGGCGATACAACCAATCACAAGCCTCCTTGGGCAACTACTCCTCAAATGGCTAGAAAACACATCCAAAGAGAGCGCAGGTTGCACACAAATGATTACAGTGGTGATGTAATATTCATTATATGGCCACAGAGCTCTGCTACCCTCCAAACGCCATTTGCAGGGCAGAACTCCACAAACTGGCTCATGCCAAAGTCACTAGATCCTGAACGCCTTGCTGAACGCACGGACGTACCCTCCTATATATTCAGCCCTGCCTGCCTGCTTTGTGGTTGATTTCTTGCCTCGAACGTGTTACAAGCCAACTCATCAACAATCCACCTCCAAATACAGCCCGTTCTGGGCATTCTGCTCAAGGACCACGGCACCTGGCCCACCATTGACCATGTCTTTGCTCAAGTAGACAGCAACATCACTTCCGCACTCTAGCATTCCGCCCTTGTGAAGATGTGGACCCGCAACCTCAGGCCAGAAAGTGAAGTCAATGCTCCCATTCTTGGCACTTTGCTCCCTGAATGGGACAATGGTTTCAGCCGTGATGTTGGTGCCAGGCGGAGGCAAGCCTGAGAGCTGCTGATATCGGACCAGCCCGTTGTCGTAGACACTGAACGATCGATCAGCTGACACTGCCCAGCCTATTGTGCATATTGTGGCCGTTGAGGGAATGTCGGACCATTTAGCGACTTGGTCTTGCACAGATCCACTCGAACTCCCGTTCATAATATTGAGTATGGTAGAGGTCGATGGGAAAGGTGGGACATCCTTGTAGATGTAGATGTTGTGTAGCTCGGGCGTGAAGATTCTCCTGAGGCCGTTGATGCATTGAGGATCATTCTGTCGTGTTGCGAGAGGGGTTGCTAAGACGACGCTGCTGAATGCTGAAAGCGAGGTGATAGCTGGCAAGGATAGATGCATGTTGGGATGTAGCAAAAATGACACAACGGACGTTGGTAATGGAAGATCACGCTGTTGCTGACGTTTGCAGCTCAAATCAGAGGCCAAGTGTTTGAAGGCTGCGAGAAGCAATGTGAAGATGAGCGAGTGAGAGAACTGGAATGCTGACGGAAGTCAGAACCTACTGGGATTCTCCTTACCTTATATCGGGACTTTGATCCAATTGCTGCATGACCCAGCACTGCAGGATTGTGGGTGATAACGGCGGGCTAGCGCAGGTCATCAAAGCAGTTAGAGTTGTGCATGCTTGTTGTGCCTGCTTGCTCGACATTGAGAGAAAGAAGCAAGCAGTGGTGTTAGCAGGTTTGCTGCGGTAGCCAACGTCGACCCTGTCCGGCGTCTGCCAAGTACGCCCGAGCATGCATTTTCGACGGTGACCGCCCGAAAATAGGTCGGATCCGTATACTGGGGGCTGGTGTTGCCTTGGCAGACCGTTTTACTGGTCGCTAACGACGTGCGCTTCTGCCAGATGCTGTCGTCGGCTCTCTTTCTGCAAGCAAAATCCGTAATTGCGTGGGTGGATATGTTCATACACCAGCCTGCCATGCGTGGTGTTTGCACAATAGAGTCACTTTGTGGCAGGGCGATAATGCTGGGGTAAGCCGGATTGATTCACTGCGCACGAAGATGCAGTGTAGCAGCCTTCACTTGATGACAGACGCTGCAGTCATTGATGCCATGTCACTTTTACTGACAGTTCCCTCGCAGCATCCATGGTGAGTCATGACTCAGCCCAGGTTCGACATGTGTGGGAAAGAATACCTTTCGCAGTCACAGGGGAACTTTGGGAGCTTGACGCTGTGCCTGAAGATCTTCGTCTGCGCAAGAACCCTGCCGTGATCTTGGCGCAGATGACGCCCCTAACGCGGACATGGTCGCCTCCATCTCCCCCAGATCTCAATGATGTCCCCGTTGTTGCTACTGATGGTCGTGGTATGATTACTGATACAACGCAGTCGCAATCGCAGTCGCAGTCGCAAGAACATGACGTGAATCTTGCCAAACGAAAGCGAAAGACGTTTAACTATGTCTCAAGGCATTTTGCGCAGCCGCAGTCGGCCATGAACAACGATGCGCAGGAAGGAAAGAAGAGGAAGAGGAGGAAGGTCGGCAGCGACAAAGAAAACACACTCCGATCCGAAGAAGCCTTGGAGGCTGGAGAAGTTGCTCCAAAGCCCAGAAAAGACAGTGCAAAGGTGGCACAAGCCTTGAAAGGCACGAAACAGGGCGGAAGGCGGAAGAGGCAGGCACGTTCGGCGGCTGATCCAGACGATGAATCTACTCGGGATAGCAAGTCCAAAAGCCCAGTCGATACTCTTGTGCTCGCGCCGTGGCAACAGGTTCTGGCTGCACCCGCCGAGCAACAGCAGAAGACCTTCTCCAGGATCTTCTTTGGCCTGTGTGTGGACGAACTCTCCTCAGACTCAGATCTGACGGATGTCCCTGACGATATCGGACCGGATCCTTTCTTACGCTCTCCGCTGCCCCTACCGAAGCGCAGAAAAGGGAAGTTCTCGAGAACGATCAACGTCGGAGACACAGAGCTCGTTGCGGTCAAAGAGAAAACACCCAGGGCCAGATCAAATGGATTGACCAAGTCTCCCTATTTCCCTCATGCGCACAAGCCTCGTCCGACCTTTCTGTCTACTTTGCCATTCCCACCGTTGCACCTTGAGCGCTTTGGCCTAATGCAAGAACGTTTGTGCCACGATCCTTTTCGTCTACTACTAGCAACCATATTCCTTAACAAAACCCCAGGAAGCCGTGCCATGCCAGTCTTCTACCAACTGATGGACAAGTACCCGACACCCGAAGCACTTGCTAATGCTGAGCAAAGCGATGTGACGAGCATCATCCAGAAGCTAGGCTTCCAGAATCAGCGGGCTAAGAAGTGCATTGCAATGGCAAAGAAATGGCTAGAGGCTACCCCTGTACGAGGTCGAAGGTGGAGGAAGGCTGACTATCCAACGAAAGGCGACGGCAAGGACATCAAGGCTGACGAGGTTGTTGAAGATGCAGATCCGAGAGTAGCTTGGGAAATCTCACACCTGCCAGGGCTCGGTCCATACAGCCACGACAGCTGGCGCATGTTCTGTAGGGACGAGCTGCGTGGGTTGGCAAGTGCGTATAACGGAGAAGACGCCAAAGCGGAGGATGATCTGCCGTTCGAGCCTGAATGGAAGAGGGTATTACCAGCAGACAAGGAGCTTCGAGCGTGGATGACTTGGATGTGGATGAAAGAAGGCTGGATATGGAACAAAGAGACTGGAGAGAGGACCAAGGCGAGTGACGAGCTTATGGAGCTTGCTCGTGGTAAAGGCAATGTTGTGCTGGAAAGCGATAACAACACGTTGCTTGTAAAATCTCTTGACGAGAACCAGCCATCATCCACAAAGCTAAGCTCTCCGGTCAAGAACGATGTCAAGGTGGAAGCCCCAGCTGGTGATTTTATGCCTAGCTCGAGCAAGACAGATCCTGGTTAGGAACGGTACAGTAGCTCCTTGGATTGTACAACACTGCTTTCGCGGCCACAAATTAGAAATTGCTGGTTCTGCACCTTCAGAGTCTACCTTCTATGTATGCATCGTAAAACATCACATTTGTTCCCATTGTCAAGGTACGCGACATCAGAGACATAGATACGTGCAGATAAATTGTGTCTACTGCTGTTGGCAAAACGGCAAAAAAGTGCTGAGCATCTGTTTTCAGATGTAGTCTCATAAGGAGTAGAAGGTTTACGACACCTGCCTAGGGATTTGTTAGGACTCAGTCGATATGGTTACTGAGCAATGTGTATACTTACAGGATTCGAACCTGCGCCTCCGAGGAGACTGCCTAAACAGCTCTGAATGAATTCTCAATCAATAGCAGGGCAGCGCGTTAACCACTGGGAGGTGTTAGTGGATGTTGCGGCGGATGTGAACTGAAGTTACGAACCTCCGCCAAAGTGTCTAGAACAACTGGAATGATCGTTGGCCATTTATGCTCGTAGATTTAGGCGTCGAAATTCATTGATTGATCATCAAGTTCACTTCTCCGAGGTCGCAGATCACTACAGCTTCTCGAGGCACAAGCTCAGTCTAGCTTCAAGTACACTGACCAAGCTCTACCACCGTCGAGTATTGATCGTTGGTGAGGTGACTAATTTCGTTGCTTTACTTTCACACAGACCTCGGCCTCCCACTGGTCAAGGCTAATCATGCGTGTCTCCAATGCTTTCACAACAGGCTTGCTGCTATCGAGCTTGAGCACAGCAGCACATCTGCCAAAAGACGAACAGCTTCAGATACCACAGCAACACGCCATAACACAAGATGAAACAGACGATCTGGCAAAAGTGATATCATCATCGCGACTTCTGTCCCTTCACCGAGCTTTGGTAGAAGTTAAATCGATATCCGGTAACGAGCTCGACGTCGGCAAGCTCGTTGTCTCAACTCTCGAAGCCCACAACTTTACAGTCACTACCCAACTTGTCCCCGATGTCAACAACGCCTCCGCAAAGCGATGGAACATCTACGCATCACCCGATACAACAAAGTACTCCTCCTCTGGTCGAGGATCCTCAACAGCCAAGAAGCACAAACATGCCCAACCGAAAGTGATTCTATCTTCTCACATAGACACAGTACCACCCTACATTCCCTACTCCCTATCCCGTCCAAAACACTCACACAAACGTAAAGATATCCTCATCTCCGGCCGCGGTACAGTAGACGACAAAGCATGCGTGGCCGCTCAAATCCAGACAGCACTGAATCTTCTCACTACATCCTCCATCGACCCAACGGATATCGCCCTCCTCTTCGTTGTCTCCGAGGAAACAAATGGCTCCGGCATGAAATACTTCTCCGATTCCTCGCTCTACGCCTCCATCTCCAGTAACTTACGTGCCGTCATCTTCGGCGAGCCTACAGAAGGCAAGCTCGCAAGCGGCCACAAAGGGATCAGCATGGCGCATATTATCGCGCACGGCAAGGCAGCGCATTCTGGATACCCCTGGCTCGGGAAGAGCGCAACCAGCATGATCCTCCCTGCGCTCATGGCGCTCGACAAGTTAGGCGACTTGCTTCCTGAACACGGCGGCTTACCGCGGAGCAAGGAATTTGGGAACAGCACGGTCAATGTGGGGTATATGACTGGCGGTGTAGCTGCGAACGTCGTACCTAAGTTTGCGGAGGCTCGAGTTGCGTTTCGACTTGCGGGTGGAACGACGGAGAGTGTGAAGAAGACTATCCTCGATGCTATTAGCAGTGCGGATCCAAAGGGCGAGCTGGAAGTTGATATCTTCCAGGGGTATGGGCCTGTTCCGCTTGACACTGATGTCGACGGATTTGAGAGCATGGTCGTGAATTACGGGACTGATGTACCCAATCTTGAGGTTGAGAAAGGTGTGAAGAGGTACTTGTATGGTCCTGGGAGCATTCTGGTCGCTCATGGAGATGATGAGGCACTTACAGTGGGAGAACTCGAAAGGGCAGTTGTGGACTATGAGAAATTGGTAAAACATGCAATGAGCTTGTAGCTTGTCACGGAATGATACGAAGAAATCGTTGTGATCGATGGCAAAGCTCTGAGACAGCTCGAGACTCCTTTCCGTGTCACTGATCTCATCCATGTTATGAATACTGCGTCCAAGAACGCCCATGTCCCTGGTTGCTAACAGGCCTGCTCTTGCAGAGCCTCAACCTCTTCTCGTTCGCCTCGGGCCAGGAGGATGCTGGGCAGTAGTCATGTCATAGCATAGTAGTGAGCGGTACCTGACTGATGCGGAAACTCTAGAACACTTTATATGAAGTAGGTTTTGAAATCATGCATCTGTCTCACATACACTGCCGCCACTACCGCTCACTTGGCATAGCAACACGAGAACAACTCAGGAAAAGGGTCGACTATGGATATCGCCGCGTCAAATTGCACCTCGTATGAGCCCAGGGCAGGTCGGCTTCTAGATATCCCTCTCTTGACGTGCGGTCGATGAGAACTCTTGCAATCAGAGCAGCACGCCCACTACTCTCCGCGCCCTCTGTCGTGACGATGGAGGATCCTTGGTGCGAGGCACAAGAGACGTCCTCAAGCCTGGGGTTTTCCATTAAAGGTCCTATTGCTAGATCTTCTGTCGAATCTACGGCTCTTCGTCTGCTTCAAGCCCGCAAGTTCTATCGTGTTTTTCACTCCAGCCCAGAGGCTTCGAAGGGCTCGACGAGTAGGTTAAGACGTGCTTCAGGAGGATGGCAGCAAGTTCAGGTGATAGATCAGTAGACTGCGCTGTTTCGAATCAATGCTGCTTCTGGCTGGCAAATCTTTGAGTCATGGTTCCGCGAGCTCAGACTACCCGCTCACACGCCTAAAGCGCGAGTCGCATAGCAGCCACTCATAACGTGCCCACGACGTATTCAATCCCAACAATGATTAGAGCGGTTCAGGCGGTCGGACCAGAGCTTCAGCTGTCCAATCTTTCTCAAGCTCAACCTACCAGCACGAGCTTCGTTTGTCGCGACGCTTGGAGCTATCATTGTCGGCCGCCTGCAAGGACTGTCTTTAACACTCGAGCCAATGTTTGACACTGCCGAACTCATCTCTTCCTCAACACATCGCTCAAGGCGATGACAATGATGAAAAGTTTATGATAGAGCCAAAAAATCCGGCAATCAAACCCACGAATGAGTTTGAGCAAAGCCTGCTGCCCCGATGTGCAATGGAGAGCCTGCTTCACAACATACTGCCTTCTTGAGCGCAGATGTTTTACCAAGGTAAGTATGAAGAAGAAAAAGGAAAAGATTAAAGAAGGTGCGAAACAAACAACTTTAAGCACGAATATTGTGCCAAGCGATAGGCTACCACGTGATTGTGCTAACTGTATCTGGGCAATTGTAGGCTGCAGCTTGGAAGAGGGGATCTGACCGTTTGCAAGGCTGCGTACCACCGCCAAGCTTGCGACGCACAAGGCTGAGCAGAAGTCTGGGCAATTTTCGAAGCAGGTGGGCCTCGCACGCAGCGCAGTTTTACGACATTCGTTCTTGATCCCTCGTTGTCGCTATTTCGCAGCACAGACAACACCGACGAAATGGCTCCCACACAGAAAGAGGCCAAGCCTCAGAAGTCTGGATACATTCGAGGACCGAATGCTGGTCACGTAAGTCGCAGAATCCGAGCACGAGCACAAACACACGAGCACTGCAATGAGAGGGTATGGACGGCACGAAGATGAAGCATGAGGTCGAACACGAGAAGAAACAAAGCAAAGCAGCATCAGCAGCAGCGGCGGCATCTTGAGCGTTACAGCGACCTGGTCGAGGCTGTCAGATCGTCCATGTTCTCACGACACCACCCTCTACAGGCGATACACATCGATCTACATGCGACATCTTCTTGCTCTCACTCCTAACTCTCTGCTCTCAACCCACCGACTACGCACCAACCACCATCACATCCACACATCTATTCCAATTCACCAAGACCCAAACCACTAACACACCCCTAGAAAGTCACCCCCCTCGCTCCCCGAGTCCGAATCTCCCGCTCGAAGGGCCACCTTTCTAAGCGAACCGCTTTCGTCCGCGACATTGTCAAGGAAGTCGCCGGTCTCGCCCCATACGAGCGACGAGTGATCGAACTGTTGAGGAACAGCCAGGACAAGAGAGCCCGAAAGCTGGCGAAGAGAAGAGTAAGTCTGCAACCGCCCGACTTTCCCCAACCCCATGTTCGAAGGTCTAGTCACCACAAACAGAACAGAACAGAGCACGCCGCGCTCACAGACACAGCACGAGCACCGGCGTCGACAATCCCTCGTTGAATATGAAGCTAACAAACACTCTACAGCTTGGTACCCTCGGCCGAGCCAAGAGGAAGGTCGACGACCTGCAGGACGTCATCGCCAAGTCGAGAACTACCGGTCAACCAACTCATTAAACGCAATGCACTGTGCCAAGACCCGAACGACTATGTATCACGACGTTCGACCACGGTAGAACTACAGTCATGAGGCGAGCTAGATGAATGGGAGACGTGCATACATGACTCAAGATCGGCGCAAGCTCGTGGAAGGGGACGGGTGGCATGTGCAGTTGACCATCCATCCGAGTTGTAGTGGGTTGCAACAAGACCTGCAAGCGTGATGGAGTGATTGTGCCTTGCACCATTGCGCAGTCTAGACATAGCATGAATGCATCGTTTTCAAGGGTGCGCCTGAATTACAGCTGAAATGATACGAAGTTCGAGATTCTGACGTGTGAGCACGCATGCTCAGGTTCTCTTGGTTGTTCGTCTTGCTTTGTTTGATTCCCAAGGCAACAGCGCTGCACGCCCGCTATGATGCTCCTCAGCCTGCTAAACTCCTAGAAAAGGTGATAATGACAACTGAACGTCCGATCACTTCTTTCCCAGCCCCTTCAACCACTTCGGCATCTTGCCCTTTGAGCCACCGCCTTCGCCGCTCTCCGTCTTGGAGCCCAAGTCAACCTTGACTCCCTTCTCTTCCTGTCCATCCGCCGCTCCTAGTACCTCGGGCGCAATGTATTCCCTTGCCTGTTGTCGCAAGTCCGCTCTGAGTACTTCTTTTTTACCCTTGGCCGACGCGCTAGCCTTGTCGTCCCAGCCAAACACCACCAACACCCGACCTCTGAGTTGCAGGTCCAGGATGAGTCGTTTATTGCCTTCGACGATCACTCCACCCTCTTTGTCCCGTACCCCGGGGTTGCGCAGTACGAATGTCTCCGACTTGAATGGCTGATCCAGGCATTCTCTGACGAAAGCGTATAATGTGCTACTTGTGTCGGTCTGTCCAAACTTGGAGCTCACAGCACTCTGGTCCGGGAAGCGGATCTTGATCTCCACACTCTCAATTCTGCTAAGTTCTTCTTTCTGTTCTTTCTGTTTTACCGCCAACTCTGCGTCGGTAGGCAATCGTTTGTTTCTTGACTCCTGCTGCAACAGCTTTTGGTGAATTTGGGCGTGCTCGACAGTGGGTGTGTAATCTGAGTCATTGTGCTTGATAGCTGGAGGGCCGGAGGATGTCGGTGGGCGATAAACGGAGACCGGGCGGTCGGAGACTGTGGTCGTGGGCTCTTCAGAGGGGGTTTGTTCTGTGTCAGTGGGCTGAGGCTGAGGCTGGGCTTCTGTGGTTGGGGTTTGTGTCGTGTCGGCGTGTAACGTGGACTGCACATCTTGCATCTCCTCGTCTTCAAGCCATTCTGGCTTCACCAATTCCTTCGGGGGCTCTGCTGCCACGGAAGCCGACGCAGCAGGATCGGTGGATGGAGGCGGCGGGTCGGCTTCGTCGAAATAATGTTGTATCTGGTTCATGGCCTCTTCTAATGGGGTCTCGGTGGTCTTGAAAGTCAACTTGACCAATGCACTGCCACTGTTGAAGCCAAGCTGCGACAGTGTCTTCTGCAAATCGGTGAAGGTGGACAATTGTCTTCCCATGATATCCAGAACCGGTTGTTCATAGTACAGTCTTCCTGCGCCTGCGCCGGTAGATGGTACACCTCTTGCAGTGAGATTCCGCTTCGTGGCGGGACCAGCAACGCCAGATTCGAACTTTCTCAGCAGTAGCCATAGTGTCGTTGTGCTTGGGAACTTGTCCGTCAATCGTGCTTGTGCAGGAGACGCTGCTTCGGATGGAGGTAACTGCAGAGCTACATTAACGACACCGGCGGACTTTGACAGCTGAACAAGTTCGAGTTTGGCGCCAGAGGAGAGACCCGACAAACGTATCGTCCTTGACAAGTCGACTGCTTTGTTGTTGTGTCTATGGCTCGTTAGTACCAGCGCAGAGCGAGGAGTTTTGGTGGGAACGCACTCACTTTAGGCCATACTGGCTAGCAGTCGCGCCGAGCTTGGAGCACGCTTCTGACAGGACATCGCTGAGGTACGTTCCCGGCGTAGTCTTCACGACTGCCCGCCTCGCCGTCGAGTCTATCACCACCACGTTTGTGGCCATGCTGCAAGATTGTCGCGCCGAAGGCTATCTGAAGGGTTGCGTGGGTAGATTTGAACAATAGACTCCTGTACTACGATGTGTTGGTATGGAAATGGCTGTAACTTGTGCTGGATGTCTTGCGTATATGAACTGCCAACCGACATCGAACGGTCTCGAAAGTCAAGCGCGGGCAAGGCAGGCGAATACCCCGATGTCATAATCAGGCAATACCCATACCGACCTAGTACCGACCTAGGGCAAGCTCACCGGCCCACTAGCGCAGTTTGCGGCGAAGAAGGAAGGTACGCGTTTGGTGTCTGCAGCCTTGCGCAGGTGCAACTTGCGTGTCATTGAGGAAGGTAGGACCTACCAAGTCAACAAGCATAGTGCCCGAACCGTCACCCATCGCACCTTCCTCGCCCTCCACATCGCCAGTTGTTGACTTCTATCTGGCGAACTCTCCATCGACGCCACACTACCACAGCACCATCCAACCTCTATCATCATGGTGAGCTCTTCATGTCCATTCCAAGGCACCGCGGTGCTTGCGCTCAGTACTAATGATCCCCTCAGTCCTCGCCCTTCGACATCAATGGCGGCGCCTGCGTAGCGATGGTCGGTAAAGACTGCGTCGCCATAGCCTGCGACCTCCGCCTCGGCCTGCAATCCCTAACCGTATCCAACAACTTCCCCAAAATCTTCAACTACGCCCCGTCCGTCTTCCTCGGTCTCGCCGGCCTGGCCACAGACGTCCAGACCGTCTCCGACACCTTCCGCTACAAAGTGAACATGTACCGGCTGCGAGAAGAGCGCAACATCTCCCCACAGACGCTGGCGAATCTGGTCTCGAGTAGTCTGTACGAGAGGAGGTTCGGCCCGTGGTTTGTGAGCCCGGTGTTGGCTGGCATCAACAGTACGACGGGGAAGCCATACATCTGTGGATTTGACAGCATCGGCTGCATCGATTTTGCCAAGGACTTTATTGTGGCGGGCACGGCAAGTGATCAGCTGTTCGGTACTTGTGAGGGGCTGTGGGAGCCTGACCTGGTAAGTAGACAGCATCCTACAGGCGGTGTGTCGGGGACAACATGCTGACTTACTCAAAGGGACCGGACGAGTTGTTCGAGACCATTTCGCAAGCTCTGCTGAATGCCGTCGACCGAGATGCCCTCTCCGGTTGGGGCGCTCACGTTTACATTGTCGAGAAGGACAAGGTAACCAAGAGGTTACTCAAGGGACGACAAGATTAGAAAGCGGATCATCATATATTCTTGCATGGCAGGCACGGTCTGGCGTCTGGCGCAGGAGCGGGTGGGCGGGCAGGTATGATCCCTGGCGATCGAAGAAGGCCTTACAAGGCACTTTGACCATGAACACTTTTTGGCTGTAGACGGGCAACCGTCGGGATAACCTCTATATGGTCTTGATCTTGACCGCCAGCACACCGTCAAGGGCATCTTCCCAGCTTTCTCTCATCGCACCACTATATTCCTCCACCGCTGCCTCGCCTTGAAGGGCTGCAATCCGTTCAGAAACTTTCTCCTCCCCTTCTTGAGCTCCCTCCGTACGACCAAACACAATATCGACAATCTTGCCAAGCACCCCAGCTGCGTTCAAGCTCTGCTTCAGGGCCCGCGCTTCAGCATTGATAGCCTCGGCTTGCTTGTCGACCATGTGCCGCAGCCCCTCCAAGGACCTAGTAAATTCACCCGTAGCATCCATTTTCTTGCCCCTGCCTCCTCCCAGCCTCTTCATCATGATAGCTGAAAAGTGTGCCACAGTCTGCAGCATCTCGAGCCGGACGAATCGGTGGTGTAACCACTTTGCATCAGGGTAGTCGACACCATTGACACTGACAGCATTGACAGCTCGGCCAGGTTTCTCCACAATCTCAGCAACCTTGTCGACGCCCTGAAGACTGTCGTCTTTCTTTTTCGCCAGATCCAGCACGGTCGTTGCCAGGGTGCGATACACGCCTGCCGCTTCCTTCTCGTCCGCAGTCATGTCCGCTGCATCGACCGAGACTCGCGAGACTCGTTTGTCGAGATTCTGCAGCGCCGTTTCAACCACACTGTCAGGCGCGCCCGAATTCACCGTGCCGAGCTCGGACATGAGGTAGGTCAGCAGGCCCTCGTGCATGACCATGGCGTTGAGCCACCCTTGCGACGGTTGCGGACCACATTGTAGCATGTGAGCGAAAACTTGATCTTCTACTCCATACGTCGGCATGAATGACATGTCTCGAAGGTCGCTCAGCTCGCCTTCGATGGGATCAAGTGGGTACACGGCCGCTTGACCAAGAGTGCGTTGGATCTTGCATTGCTCCACCATGAAGAGCTGCCGGTTCAAGCTAAGCTGGAGGTTGTTCTTGAGTTCTGCAGTACCGATGATGTTGGAATAGCTGCCTTGCTTGAGACCATCCGAGATGGCTCGATCAATGGATTTTTGTGAATTGCGAGAAACGTAGAGGGCGGTGTCGAGAGCCCCTGACGGATTCAAAGAGTCCTCACCGCGACCGTGCTGACGTGGATGCAGAGTCGAGATCCGTGTAAGCAAAAGATGGCCGACTGTCTCCCACTGCAAGTTCTTCACGCTTAGGTGCACAAAGTCCTGCATCGCAAGGTGTATCTGTCCGCTGGCCATCTGGAGCTGCATCAACAGGATCCGCAACGGGTAGTAGTCTTTGAATTTGGAGCATGCTGTGCGTAGGACCATGCTGGTTTGCAATGAGAATGCTGGGTCCTTGGATACGTGAGCAACACGAAGCAGTGCCAGAGCAGCGAGCAAAGCCGCTTCAGCGGCAATCGGCTCATTGTCTTCAGCTACGGAATAGAGTTCCAGAGCCCTCGAAGCGAAGTTAGACAAGTGCTCTGAGGGATGCTCCGATGTTGAGAGGATGTGATACTCCAGCTTGAGTAAGAACAGGTCTCGTACAGAGGGTCCGTTTGATGAGAGAGGTTCGGTCTTGATACTTTCCTGGAAGCTCTCGACTGCTCCCGCACCCACCATGCGCAGTCTTTGAATCAGATCGTCGAAACAGAATGTTTTCGAGCCGAAGTGCTCGTAGTATTGCTGACAAGCATCAAGCAGTCTTGGTAACAAGGACTGATCCGTCTTTGTACCAGAGGCAAGCAAATCTAGCTTCGCTAAGAGTGCTTGTCGGTGTTGGGGTTGTCTGGAGAGAATAGCATCGATTTGCTCGATACGCTCTTGTCGAGATTCTGCTGTTGTGGCGAACTTCACGAGTAGGGACCAGACTCGATCGTCTTGCGACGCGCCGGCCTCACCTTCGAGCATCTTGCTGACGATCTTCTCATTATCAGCAGAAGGTGGATCGTTCGCGATAGCTAGTAGAAGTAACGTGTCTGCGTGTGGCCGGTCCTGCTCGGTAACAGGTTTCAAGCTCTCACCCTGCAACAGTGCGACTAGATCGGAAGTACTGCCTGTCTTGACCAGGACGGCAGCCAGTAGACTCAGCTCCTCAGGATGCGAGATCACCTATCCCAAGTCAGCAGTGCAGAGATGATAGCGGAAAGAGCTCGTGCTTACCTTCTCTGGTGGTCCGGACTGAGCGGCTTTGGAGATCATTCGATTTGCGAGAGTCCCGAATAGCTGTCTATCCTTTTCCGACGCCTTCGCGTCCTCGTGTATCAGATAGCACATTAGGATGTTCCAGAAGTCGTACATGCGCTCTTTGGGGAAGGCTTTCTTTAGAGCCATGGTGGCCTGTCGAGGAAGGACCCCATGTCAGCCCAGCTCTTGTAAATTGACCACGATATTCACACCTTTTGAGCACTCTGCCAATTGCTGGCTGTGATCGAGTTGCTCAGCCATGTTGTAATGAGATCTTGGTCCGATGGGCGTGCCGCGACTGCTCGTTCCCACAGCTTAGAGCCTTCTTGGGCCTCGAGGTTCAGGAGTGACAATGATTCTTGCAGCTGGTGTATGGCTTCGACATTGAGGACTGGCGGCTGCCGTCGACACAGCTGTAGCGTCTCGTTCGTGCCCTTCTCCTGGTTCTTGCTGTCAGGTTGGTGCAGAAGCACTGCTGCTTTGAGAGCCTGTGACGACGATCAGTCTGGTTCTCAATTCGCTTGATGGCGGTGCACAGACCAGGAATCTGTCTGATGCCTCGCCCTTCTTCTGCCACTTCTCGCATTCCTTCAAGGCCTGTTTCCAGTTGCCAGAGGTTGCGGCATCCTGTATTGGGCGTACACGCCGCTCCGTTACGGCTGTGTCTGCCATTGTGAGGTGATGTCTAGCGTCTACGGATGCTAATGAGAATAGAGCATCTGTGGTCGGAACACTCTACGTATCTGCACAGCACGATGGGGGATTCGAAAGTAATGCACAAACATGTCTCATTGCTGCAACCCAACAAATTGCCTGGCAGAATTTGTAGTTACACAGGTACAGCCAGAAAAAAGATGCTTTGGTTGCTGGTGCCCGCCAGAGAAACAACAGACTTCGCTGCTTGTCCCGCTCATCTTCGAGATACAAATTGTTCTACGTCGTGATTCTACACGTGATTCCTGTGACAGTCGCCCCTGCTGAAATGCCGATGCCATTCATTCGCTCTTTCCGGAACGCCTATTGCTATGCATAAGAGCGTTACAGGCGCAACGCAACCCGTTTATTGTTACAGGACGTCGAGATGAGATTCATTACCGTACTCGGAGGCTGTGTCATATCACGACTTCCATCTGGCTTCCCGCATCTGCTGTTGCTTCATTACTGGTCAGTCACAGGCCAGCTCACAGGACTGCAGCGGTACTTACCCAATCCTTCTTGCAGTCTCTATACGCTCTAGCACGACCACATTGTCAGCACGCATGCTCTTCGCACTAATCCACACGCTCATGCCTCTTTCACACTCACTGGAAGAAGTCCTGACACATGTCTCTGTCTCCGTTGTTCCTATTCATGCACCTGATGCTCTTGTTCGCTGCTTCTTGACACGGATCATAGTATTTCGAAACACGCTTGCTGTTAAAGAACTGACGTCAGCCCCTGTTCGCGATCTGGTTCACCATTCCGTGGCGTTGGACTCGCACTTCTTGAACTCTTCTTTGTTCTTGTCCCAGACAGTCTCTGTGCCGGACTGTTCAGCTCGCTCTCGCTCGGTCGATGGCATTTTGACAAGTTTAGATAGCGTAAGACGGGGAAATGCACATGCTCAGGCAGCTTGGTCAATTACTGCTGAGATTGAAGTGTCATAGGTACATGATGAGCTTCGGGAGCGCATGCGACGCTAATTGCCGCTTCGTCTTCAGCCTCAGACTGCCATGAATGGCGTATGATGCACAACATTTTGAGTTTACATCGAGCATAGCTTAGAGCGAAAGCAGATTAGTGCATCGACCTTCGCCCTACCGTAGTCCTAGCGTCAAGGTCTAGTAATACGAGGATGTGTTCTCCTTGACGTCCAAGGTTTAGCACCTAGTACACACGACGCACCACATCAGCAGCTTCCAGCTTGTTCCTATCGCTACTGAAGCAAGGTCTGATAAGCTCTCCTGCATACTGGTTGAGGACTATAATGTCTGTTGATCCTTTACGATAGCCTGCATCGTGTCTCCTTGCGGCGACCCCCAACCACATACTGGGTCATGCCCTAGATGGGTGGCAACTCCAACATGATAGGCGACTTCATCTTAGGTCTATCAATACCTACCCTATGCTCTAGCTGGGGTTCCTCCAGTGAACGAGGACCCGAAGTGCTGTTTCCTCGCATGAGATACTTTCTTACTTGGAGCGGGCACCCCGCGCGGCGCAATCTCATTCCACGCACAGGGGCTGGGTCTAGAAGTAGTATCACTCCAGCGGGAAAGGCAAGGAAGACTTCAGCCTGGTCGACCAGCGTCAAAAAACCCCTTCGACAACTGATGGCGAGATTGCTGTCAAACGATTCTTCATCGATAGTGAAGGGAGCTCTACCCTTGTCAAAGGTCACTGCAGTGGCAGTCGCATATCGTTCACTCGAGAAACAAGTGACCAGTTCCATTGGACTGCTGACCGAGTGACATAATGCTAAGCCTCTTTCTTGGTCGTGGTGAACCGTCGAAGACATCATAGCAAGATATGTGTGTCTATCCGAGAAGCAAAACACGGTAAGTGACCGTGTCGACTGTACCGGTGTACTCATCTGCAGCTGGCGTGATCCGCTGATGCGAACGAAAGAGGTTTCTTCCCTTCCCATAAGTATCTTTGCTTTTCGACTATGCTTTGGCATCCTGTTTTCCCTTGCAAGCATACGACTCTTCTCACAGATCCAAGAAGTACACAAGATCCCTACACCAGACCTCCTAGACAAGCCGTGGGTCGTCCCCGAATCACAACGTCGACTCGAGCTGATGAAGGTCCAGCCTGTCTAACAAAAATCAATCACAATGAAGTTCTATAACCTTATCTTCATTGCCTCAACCCTCTCCGCAGGTAGGCCATCCCGACTTGCTGCTCTTTCTCTTCCCACATACAGCAGAATCCCACTGACCGTAAATACAGTCATCTCCTCCGCAAAGCCCATCGAGGCCACAACTACTGACCTGCAATCCGGTTTCCAGACTAAGACACTCATCGAAGTTGCATCGAAAGTCTTCGCTCGTGAGGAAGCCGTCGAAACCTGCAAGATCGGCTTCGAGCATTGCCAGAAGGATACTGATTGCTGTTCTTGTTGGTGTGTCGAGTATGCCCTCTGGGGTTGGCTCTGTGGAGGGTACGAACACCCCCCTGTCGATGGGTGCACCCCTCAGCCACCATCTCGAACCCCTGCACCTCCCGCCATCGCTGGCAGTGGTGACGACGAGGAGTAGATGGCGGCTCGGCCATGAGTCTGGTCGAGATGCACGATCGTGAATAGTGTGAGGTGGAGTGGTGTGCCCAGCTCAAGTCGGCCGCTGAAACAGCGATTAGAGGGTTCGGCCTGCTCGAGCGGTGCTTCGGAGAGGGGGTGTTGAGGACCCGTGAAACTATGAACGATACACGATACTACGAGCTCACAGCCTGCTATCGCTGTGCAAGCGGCTTGAGGGTGGATGCCGGGGCCTTCAGGCCACCGATGTGCTAATCAGAGTGTTGTAATGCCGATCTTCCTGCTTCCTTCCGCTCGATGCTCTTGGTATGTACTGCTTTTGATTTCTGCGCCGCAGCGTCGTGAGTCCTGTGTGAGCTAGAGCGGAAGTAGATCAGTAACTTGATGTGGTCTGTTGAACCTTGTAGCACAATTGGGATCACTTTTTTCGTCCTCACCAAGGAGCATGGAAGTCTCATGAGATCCAGAACACGACGGTGTGATACTTTCTGGCATCTTGCAACCCTATGCGTTCCGTTCTCTCAAGGAGGCGCTGGAATGTGTACAGAGCCTTGATCAAGACGAACGGCACACTGGATGCCAGTTTGTGCGAGCAAAGCCAGACAGATGGCCTACAGCAATAGCTAGTAGACGCAAGACCATTGAGCATCCAAACCTATCAACTTTGATCTGTCTTACTCTGATCAGAGCTCGAAGAGCAGATGGTTTTCTCTGACCATGCTCGCCTCCTCCGCATCGCCAGAGTACGGTTCTTCAACGGGGCAAGGGACCTGGAGAATTCGGCAAAAGCACATCGCACGCTACCGATCTGTACAGTGTACGCAATGAACGAGAACCGCACCATTTCGTACATCACAGAACTATGCTAAGCATTACAACCAGACAAGCTATACCTCATACTCATTGCACATCACCGCTGCTTGGAGAAGCAATAGAAAGCATTGACGGAGCTTATGCACGCTGAGACGAAAGAGGGCGTCACTTATCGTGTACAGGGCATCCGTGATAACATCGGTGATCCTGAGACGTGAAAGAGCTGGCCTGAAACACGAGTCCTTCAGTATGGCGTGATAAGCTGAAAAGTAGGATAGTCCTTGACCTCGATAGGGAAAACACTACACCACCCTCACAAGGCCACTCGTCCTCACACGAATAACATCCGAACTAGCGCGAATTGACGGTACGCTGATGTTGTGTTGCTATTCGACCGCCCTCGATGCAGAAGGTTGTCGTAGCTGAACGATGTGAAGACGCGTTCTAAAGACTTCGCTCGACCGCTTCACTAATAGATTCTTGCTCGGCATCAGGAGCAGCAGTGTCTTCGGACTCTGGCCGACTTTCTGGTGCGGATGCAGCGACTTCGGCGTAGGTAGGCCCTACACTGGCGGCAGTCTGCGTGCTTTGGGCGACTGCCTCCTGGACGGAAGCTTGCTCGTCATCAGGTGCAGCTTGGTGGTCGTTGGCGACTCCTGTGGAGACGTCCTGAGAGGTTGGCTCCTCCGACTTTGCCATGAGAAGTTCCAAGATAGCAGTGTTCAGGAGATTGACACAAATGCTTTGGGGGGGTAGTTGCTCAAGGCCGGTATCAGACGCTGGCAGTGTAGTCTCCTTGTGAAGCTCTCGAATAACTGCTCACACCCGGACGCGGCTATCGATAAGTCGATGTGGTGAGAGCGATGATTTGCCGTGTTTGCACTTTATTTCCTACCTCGCGACGGGCGAGCTATACGTGCAAGACTCTGCACCCGCTGAACTACAGAATGTCGAAACGTAAGTCCGCAGAGCCTTTGGAGAGCGTTCTTACTGAATCGCCTGTAAGCAAACGTGCTAGGGTCGAAGATGAGGAGGAGGTAAGAAAGCCGTTGGCAACAGTGCAGGAAAATGGGGTGAATGAAGGCAATGCAGATGGTGTTGGCACAGGAGCGGAGGCAGAGCCAGAGGACCATGATAGTGATGAATTCGACGAGGAGGACGACGACACTGCCGCAGCGTCTCTGCGACAGCATGCGCCGACGCAAGGGTACAGCGATCTCTACCTCGACACCATCAACCGCTCCATTCTGGACTTCGACTTCGAAAAGCTCTGCTCCATTACCCTGTCCAACATCAATGTCTACGCCTGTCTGGTCTGCGGCCGATACTTTCAAGGACGAGGCCTGAGGTCGCACGCCTATTTCCACGCGCTCGAAGAAGACCACCATGTCTACATCAACATGGAGACCAAGAAGGTCTATGTCCTACCCGAGGGTTACGAGGTGCAGAACAAGAGCCTGGATGACATCAAATACGTCGTGGATCCCAAGTTCTCCGAGGATGACGTGAAGAGGCTGGACAAGGTGCCTACAGAGTCGATTGACCTGGCAAACAAGAGGTACCGACCCGGCTTCATCGGCATGAACAACATCAAAGCCAACGACTACCTGAACGTCGTGGTCCAGACCCTGTCGCATGTTGCTCCTATCCGCAACTTCTTTCTCCTCCACAACTTCCCACAGACGACCTCGCAGCTGCCCGTCCGACTCAGCACACTGGTCAGGAAGATATGGAACACCCGCGCTTTTCGCAACCACGTCTCACCCCACGAGCTGATTCAGGAGATAGCCCTACGTTCCTCCAAGAGGTTCACTCTAACCCACCAATCGGATCCGGTCGACTTCCTCTCCTGGTTTCTGAACAACCTCCACCTTGCTCTCGGCGGCTCCAAAACAAAGCCCATGTCGAGCATCATCCAGCGCACCTTCCAAGGAAGACTCCGCATCGAAACACAAGCCATCACCGCTCGCTCAGAAGCAACTGGAGACCGTCTACGCTTCGAAGAATCCTCCCAGATCGACAGTAAGATCACTCCCTACACCATACTCACGCTCGACCTACCGCCCGTCCCGCTGTTCAGAGACAGCGTAGAGAGCAAGAACATCATCCCTCAAGTGGCCCTCACAACACTCCTCCAAAAATACAACGGTCTCCAAGCAAGCGAGAAAGCAAGTCAGAGGGTCAGACACAGACTCCTCCATCCCCTCCCCCCATACCTCATCTTCCACATCAAGCGCTTCTCCACCAATAAATTCGTCAGCGAGCGGAACCCCACAATCGTCACATTCCCCAGTCCACGCGGCCTGGACATGTCTCCATACGTCGAACCGAATCCGCAGTACTCGGGCGAGCCCTTGGTCTACGAGATGGTCGCGAACGTCATACTCGACGCCAGCACCTCCAAGGGCGGAGAGGACAGCAACGCTGCCGACGCCGCGAACCGGGCCGTTGGCGGCGAAGGTGAGAAGGTACAATGGAAAGTACAGCTGAGGGACAAAGCCGCTGCGGGAAGCGCGCTCAAGGATCTACCCGAGTGGAGGGAGATCCAAGATCTGTTCGTCGAGCGTGCTGAGGCCGAGACTCTGTTCACGCGAGAGAGCTATCTGATGGTGTGGGAGAGGAAGGGGAGGAGTAGAGCAGTGAACGGGACTGCCAAGGGCAAGCAGGCGCAGCGGTAGTACGGCCCGACTCAATCAGGCATATTTACCTCTACACGACAGACCACCTTGTGATTGATTGTTCCCCTCCTCTAGCTCTTCTCGCACTTTCTGTTGTCCTTCTATCTTTGACTCGCAGCGTCTGGCTCGCACAAATCCTCAGCATTTGATTGTATCCCATCCCATCTCGTTCGTCAGAAGCCAGACCAACGATGTAGACGCTCACGGTAAACACAAGAGCCTAGCCTCGCCTCGCCTCGCCTCGGCAACGCTGTATGCCGCATCATGCCCCTTTGAACGCAGCAACTGCATTGTGCGAATCAGAACTTTCCCCACCCGAACCACTGACCATAGGACAGCGCCACATGGCACCCGACCTGCCATATGGCGCCTCGGACCAGACACTCGAGGCCCAGACTAAGCAGCAGCATGCGGTAGTACCCCCAGCGGTCGGGACCCATACGGCCGGCCCCTCCCGACCAATCACTAACCGCAAGCACCGGGAGAGCTCCAGCGTATTCCGTGGCGGAGACGAAGCAACCGGCCAGCGAGCGGTAGTACATCGCATCGATCGGCAGCATCACCAGGCTGGTCACGATGGCACTAGAGTGCCATGCTAGAGAGTCGATTGCGTGGGTTGTCAGCCGCGTCATGCGGTACTCGCGGTTGTCCTTGGGTTTCGCTTTCTTTCTTGGTGTTCGCTCCCGGCGCGCTTCGGCGAGCATCGCTTCTATCTCGTTGTCGAACTCGGGACCATTGGTTTCTGTGGGCCGACGGACGGGGCGAGGTGTCGTCGTTGAGAGGGACGTGGCTCTTCTGATGCCTGGTTCTGGCGTTGCTGGTGCTTCTGTCTGGTGTGTGGGTGGAGGGTTGCTCTCCGCGTGCGTACGTGCTTCTTCGTTGAGCTCTTGCTCGGGGGCCGCTTGGTGCTCCGCACTGTCATCACGGAATAGTGTGTCGGTGTGTTCCGAAATCTGCTCACGATTGCCTTGTTGATGTTCTTCTTCTGTGGTGATGGACTGCCGATACTCCTCGGCAGCTATGAGGAAATCTTCCCTGTTCGTGATAGGTTCCGAGCCTAGCAGCGTTGGCATAGGCATGACGACCTCTTCCACTTCTTCCTCCAGCTCCATGGAATCGATGTGCAGCGTCCATCGATCGATGTCGACGTAGAAGTCTTCTTCGACATTCACATCTAGGCTTTCAAGGTTGCTGATGATGTATTGAGCTCTGCGCTCCATAAGAGTCCCGCGATAAGACCCGTACATACCTGCGCTGTCCTCCATCGTTGCGCACCGCATTATTGTCTCTTTCTCGATTTCTTCCTTGTCCACTTGGTTTTTCATGATCAGTGATAGCCATGGAAATGCAACGGGGAGCGCCGCCCAGAAAGACTGGGGTCCGTAGAACCGCCGCTCCGTACCGGTACCCAATCTGCGGCCAATTCCCACGACTGACACGTCGTCAACGGAGTCATCGTCGTCGATTGCTCGAATTGACAGCTTATTCGGACGGTGAGGCCTAGGAAGGACCTGGCGGATTAGACCATAGATCCGCCATCCGATTTGATGATGCAGGTAATCTCGAGCCAGGTACAGACTAGTAGTGGCGGCTAGTCGACGAGCGAGGTGGTTTTTGAACGGCCAACGAGCCGTTGTCAGTTGTTGTAGGTTTTCTCGCTTGAGAGAAGACCATAATGCCGGAAGGACCATGAAACCGAGGCTCTGCAAGCTACTCATGAACTCGAAAGGCAGCTCGAGAGACAGACAACCTCCCCATACCAGCCACTCCCAAAGATATTCCTGCCATGGTGATGCTGTCTGGCTTAGGCTGTGATCAAGGTAGTTCATACACTCGAGTGGCTCGCTGATTTCTGTCCGGCGAATAAGCCTTGGTATCTCTGCTGCGACCCACGTAGTGAACCCTCCAAACAAAAATGCTGTCGGAGCCTCGTAGAAGCCCCGACTAACTGTGTCAGTCAACGACTGTTGGGAGGGGCCAAAAACCTGCTTGAGGTTAGCCACGGTGTCCCCTCCAGTTGTGGAACACGCTTCTTACCGTGAGTCTTCGTCTCAACGAATTGACCCACCATGTCAGCACATCGCCAGTCAATCTGTCCATACATTTGGACATGAGGCCGATCTTATTCTCATCTTGCAAAACCATGAGCTGGGCATCTTCGGGCACTTCTGTACGGTCTTGCGTTCGTTTTCTGTTTCCGTCACGGCGAACAACAACTCCACACGCGGCAAGTACCTCGTTCTGTGCTTTGCGAAATCTCTTTGAGCGATGATCGGACTCGAGGTTCTGCGGATGTCCACGATCATCGAATCGTTGCACATAACTCTGGTCGTCAAAAGCACGAGCTTGGGCCCCTAGCACGAGACCTCCATTTTCGTCCCTCAGAGGATCCTCAAAGGCAGAGCGTCCCTGTTGATTTGTGTTAGAACTTTCGTACTTGCCCTGACAAGAAGCTGCATTACCAACACAACCCTGGAAAGGTAAGCTTCACGGCCCATCGTCAGAAGACAAATTTGCAGAGAGTCGTGAACAGGTCATACGTCTGACCAGCATCTTTGTGTTGGAAGATGATTTGATACCCGACGATGGATCTCGTAGCGTCCGCGAGGAATATAAGTCACGACCTGACATTGAAAGGCAAGGTAGCGGACGTCGGACAGGCGCCAGAAAGCACGTTCTCGCGCAGATCTGCAGTTGAGCGGGTGCTGCCGGGGCTAACGCACGCCTAAAGCTGCTCCACTAAAATTGTTGTCGAAAGTTTTATTCTTGTACTGAGAATCGTCCTGCATTGCCATCATCCCATGTAATCATTTCTCACCTTGAATTCAAAGGCGGAGGAGGTCGGCTTAGCAGACATGGCGTCTAAAGTGTCTGTCAAGACTACTTTCAAGGAATACCGAGCTATCGAGCCATTCTACACTGGCGGCGAGATCACTGCGAACACATCCGGCACTTTCCTGGCATCTACAGTCGATGATGAGGATTGCTTGATCGTCAACTTGAGCACCGCAGACCCGGTATGCAGGATCGAGGGTGATGGTGAAGCGATCACGAGTCTGGCTCTGACACCGAATGCCGATTATGTCATCATCTGTTCACGGTCTTTGTCGATGAGGATATTTCAGCTCACGCACGTAGACGAGACCGTCACCGCCGAGCTTACACGAACGCTGAAACCACATGCAACACCTGTTGTGGCATCCACGATAGACGCGACTGGGTCGTTGGTCGTGACTGGCGGAGCAGACGGCATTGTTAAGGTCTGGGACATTCGAGGCGGATACTGTTCACACACCTTTCACAGCCATGGCGGCGTAGTCACAGCTCTGGAATTGTTCGAATCTAAACATGTATCCGCAGACTCGAAGTCCAGCTCAAAGAAGCGGAAATCTGGCCAAGCACAAGCCAATGGCTTGTCTCAGGGAAATGCGCTCCTTCTCGCATCAGCAGCCGAGGACGGCCGAATCAAGGTCCACAATCTCAACAACCGCCAACAAGTCGCGACTCTGGAGTCCCATGTCAGCGTTATCCGCGCCCTCAAATTCTCTCCGGAGCAAAACATGATCCTATCGGCAAGCAGAGATAGGACCATTGTGTTATGGGATGTTAAAACATGGTCCGCCGTACGAACCTTGACTGCTACCGAAGAGCTCGAGGCAGCAGGGTATATCTCAGATGGACAATATCTTTACGCCGCAGGAGAACAAGGTAGAGTCCGAGTCTGGTCGACGACGTCTGGCCAAGAGCTTCGAACACCTGAAGGTCGTGACCTAGAGACCGAAGCAATAACATCGATCATCCCGGTGCCTGGACAGTATGCACTTCTTGCGGTACGAAGCAACCAGGTCCTGGAGTTGATGTCGTATCAGTCTCTGGAGCAGAGATTGCAAAATCGCGAGAATGTGTTGGTCTCGGAACGCATATTCTCAGGTAATCATGATGAGATCATCGACATGGCGTGTGTCGGTAGCTCCCTTTTAGCGATTGCAGACAACACCGAAACGGTCAAGATGATATCCACCGACACACAGGACAGTGGTAGCTCCAAGCTGAAGTTTGGGAGCAACGTTGATGCACTCGAAGGCCATACCGACGTGGTTATATGTATGGATGCAGACCCCCATGGCAGATGGTTAGCCACCGGCTCAAAGGACAACACTGCACGTGTATGGCAGCGTGATCGGGACAGCTCCAGGTTCAGATGTTTCGCTACCTTGGCTGGCCACACAGCATCTATCGGAGCTATCGGTTTGCCTAAGACGCATGGCAAGGATCAGGTGCCTCAATATCTCATTACCGGCTCCGAGGACAAAACCGTCAAGAAATGGGATCTGTCCAAGCTACCAGGGGCGTCTCCAGCAACACCTCATGCGGTCGCAAAAGCAGTCTTCACCAGGGTTGCACACGAGAAGGACATCAATGCCATTGATTCGTCACCCTTGGCACCACTTTTTGCATCTGCATCGCAAGATCGCTCGATCAAGATCTGGTCGACGGAAGATGGGTCAACGACAGCAGTTCTGAAAGGCCACAAGCGAGGAGTTTGGTCTATCCGGTTCTCGCCAGCAGGCACCCCAGCACTCAATCTAACAGAAGGTGGCTCCTCAGGCAACAGAGGGCTGCTAGTCAGCGGCTCCGGCGACAACACAGTCAAGGTCTGGTCGCTGAACACGTATGCATGCCTTCTCACTTTTGAAGGCCATCAGAACTCTGTGTTGAAGGTTATTTGGCTTCCTCCGCCATCGACCAAGGAAACAGATGACGACCGTCAGCAACAAAAGAACAAACCGATGATCGCGTCAGCCTCCTCAGACACTCTGATCAAGCTCTGGTCGCCATACGCCGCAGCAGATAGCGATCATCTGTTAGCCACGCTCGATGGTCACACCGACAGAGTATGGTCTCTCGCTACACCTCTCTCCGCCTCCTCTCCGGGACACCAGCCGACAAACGTAGACTCCAAGCCGCCATACAGCCTCATCTCCGGCGCAGCAGATGCCAAAATCAGCTTCTGGACGGACACGACAGCGACAACCGCAATTGAATCCTCGAAAGCCATGACGGAGCGCGTGGAACAAGACCAGCTCCTGCAGAACCACATCATAGCCAAAAACTACAAAGAGGTCATCACGCTCTCACTAGCGCTCAACCATCCAGGCCGACTTCTTCGCGTCTTCGACGAGGTCGTCAATTTACCCGACTCGGAGCGTGAACCCAACACGTACATGGGCGTGCAAGCAGTCGACGACGTCCTAGCCAGCTTGAACCAAGAACAGGTTTACAAGCTGCTCGAGCGAGTAAGAGACTGGAACACCAACGCAAGAACAGCGACTGTTGCGCAGAAAGTGCTCAACTGCCTTTTGAGGAAGTATCCGCAGAGCATGTGGACTGATATGGCGAGGGATCGCAGTATCCTCAGACTGGCCAGGAGTACGAGCAGGAACAAGAACGCTGGTGGAAACGCGATGAAAGACCTGTTCAGGGCTATGGAGGCATACACGGAGAGACATTACAAGCGGATGGAGGAGTTGAGCGATGAGAGCTATCTGCTTGAGTACACCCTGAGGGAGATGGATGATATCGCAGGGAGCGCGGCCATCGGCAACGGCGTGGAAGCTACTAGCACGAGTGAGGATATGATCATGGCATGGTATAGGGAGAGCAAGAGTGCCGCATCAACCAAAGTCTAGTGACTGAACATACGAGAAGGTTGGGGAGAGTATATGTCAACTTTAGGAAGAGACACGTGAACCTGTTTCGGTGACGGTCGCTAGAGTCTAAAGCTTTATCCTCGCGAAGTAAAGGGAAGGACTTACTAAGCACGAAGTGACAGAAAGCAGCACTTGGGCTTAGATAGGCCTACCTAGTCTTCCACTCTTGCTTAACCACTACAGCCTATCGATCTCTTTCCTCAGCTTATAAGAGAGTATATATCAGCTTCAGCAGGAGACACACGAGTCCATCTTAATAACGGTCTTTAGAACCTAAAGTCTTGTCCTCGCGAAGCAGAGTGAAGGGTTTGCTAAGCATAAAGTGAAAGGAGCAGCACTCAGGCTTAGGTAGACCTACCTAGTCCTTCACTCTTGCTTAGCTCCTGGCTATCGATCTCTCTCCTTAGCTTACTCAAAGCTATCCTTTCTCCTTCTTATCTTCGAATATCCTCTCTATCCCTCTATACCTCTCCTATCAAAGGACTCCCTACCACTTGGCCCCCTAGCATATTACCACCTTAATCATTTAACCCAGCCTACATCACTCCCTTCGCCAGGATGGCCTCCCTCAGCGACGCAGAGAAGCTTCACTATGTATTGACCGTCCTGAAACCCACCAAATTCGAGAAACCCAAGTACCAGTCTATCGCCGGCGACTTAGAGAAGGGCGATAGGTACACGGCGTAAGTCGCCTTTTCTGATCCTCGTCCAGCTAAGCACCACTAACGTGCATCCTTTCTAGCCAAAAGAGATTCAAGGCAATCGCTGTAAGCGCTGGCTTCGACCTAGTCGAGGACAGAATCGTGTCCAACGGCGAGGAGGGTACGCCTCTACCAAGGGCCACGCCGAGGAAGTCGCCGGCCAAGACGAAGGCTGCCGCCAAACCAAAGACTCCTGCGAAGAAGAAGGCTAGTGCTAGAGCAAGCACTAAGAAACGACGATTCCAAGAAAGCAGCAGCAGCGACGACGACGACGACGACGACGACGATGAGTCTAAGGGTACCGTGAGTACCGAACAACTAGGAGAAGAGAATCACGATGAGATCAAGGTGCTCGGCTCTAGAGCACTTAGAGCAAAGAGTACTACGGTTAAGGCCGAGACAGCTAAGGAGGAAACGACCGAAAACGAGGACTAAGGTAGGCGAAGTGGTCTTATAGAAGTCGAGCCGAGCAGGTCGCTAAGGACGCAGATACGATACAAAGGAGAGGAGAAAGGAAGTCCGTATACGTTCTAGGTGCTAAGGAGAGGTATACAGCCGACGAGGAGTACTAGCAATAAAGGGGCCAAGTCTCCAACTCGAGCCTTGAGAAGTCGTTGGGTACATTGCTAAGACCGGTATAAACTGAACATTGGAGAACAAGCCACATAGCCAATTTCACTGGAACACATCACCGTCGGTCTCTGTGTCGTCGCCCTGCTCGATCGTAGTCCCTTTCTCTATCTCTGTCTCTGTCTCTCCTGTGTCCGTCGCGATCACGATCACGATCACGATCACGGTGACCCCTAGAAGACCTCGAATCATGCCTGTCATCATCATCTCTCCTTCTCCTCTCCCTCGAACGACTGCGACTCCGACTGCGATGGCGCTTCGACCTGGTCAGCTCGCGCGCGCCATCGTCATCCGGCGCCCTGCGCGAAAACTCATTCATCTTGTCTCTATACGCGCCACCCCCGTTCTTCGCGTCTGACCCCTTTCCCAAATTCCTATCCCTCCTCTCGCGCCAATCCGCCTCGCCCTCGTGCTTGGCGCCCTTCTTCCGCCTCTCCAACTCCTCCTCGGTGATGGTCTCGCCGGTCGCGCGATCGCGGACCATGACAGGCGTGAAGAAGCCCTGGCCCTTCTGATTGCGCCGCATATCACTCTTGCCCCACGCGCCCAGCTCCACGCCCTCCATGCCCGGCGCCGTCTTGGCCCCGATGCCCAGATAGCCGTCCTGTTTCCGCTTCTTGACCTCTTTCTGCTCGGCTGCCGTCTCGAGGGTGATGACCTCGCCGTTTGCGCGCCGTTTCTTGCCCATGCCGCGGAGCATGGCCAGGCCGAACTCCTCGACGGGCATGGCGGCGTACTCGTCGAGCGTGGAGGAGTCGGGGTGTGTTGCGACGAGAGAGGCGAAATCCTCGGGGTCGCCTGGCGCATGGTAGTCGCGCGCGTCGTCTTGGGCTTCGATGATGGCGGTGCCGCGGGGTGCGTTCGGGTCGTCGGCGAGAAGGGCTTGTAGCGCTTCCTCGTCTGCGGTCTTGGGTGTGTTCTTGGTTGCAGGCGTGCTGTCCTGCTCGGGATTCACTGGCGCAGGCACAGACACCCCAGCGCTCTTCTCGGCCGTGCGCACGAACTGCAAGCCAGAGGCCGTCGAGACTTCGTTCTTCTCGACCATAACGACATCCTCGCCGCGCTTCTGGGCTTGGACCTCCGCTGACAACAGGTTCTGACCCTTCCCGTGACGTGCCTGCGCCTTCCGCCTCCAGTCCTGGTTGCCCGCATTCTCAATGACCAATTCCTTCTTCTGCTCAACCGGCTTGCTCAGGATTGCGCCCGAGCTGCTGAAGCCTGTAAGCTCTTCATGTTTGGGCTCTTCGTCGTCTTGGTCGTCGTCATCGTCGCCGTGCAGGGCTGATGGTCTGATTTTATGGGTCGGGGCGGATTTGTGCAAGGGTGCCTTTGCCTTGGTGGGGAGTGAGATTGAGGTCTTTGTAGAACCAGGTATGGACGTGGATGTGAACGTGGATGTGGATGTGGACGAAGACTGACCTTTCGGCTTGCCAAAACCGAAAGAAATCGGTTTCGACGACATTTTCGGCACGCAGTGTGTGCGCGTGCTTGTTTTGGAATATCTGGTGGGATCTAGACAAATGCTCTACTGAACACTGTCGAGAAATGTCGTTCAGCCTCGTTCGCCAGCGATGGAATAGTAGAGGAAGCCTTGCAGTGCAGTCGAGTGGAATTACAGCCTGAGCACTGCCGCTTACTCAGCAAGATTATTCGTGTACGAGAGCCAGTACAAGAGCCAGTCGACGAGATGCAGGATGCGAATGAATACAATGCTTTCGAAACAAAAGCGAGCCCAGCCATCAAGAGTTTAAAACAAATTACACATTATCATCACTCTTCAATACATATCGCGTTATTCCAGAATCCCACCTGCTTGACCGAGCAACCTCTTCCAGAACCACCTTGCTAACAGAAGCGCTAGGAACCAGCCTAGCGTCAAATATCTCTGGAACGGCCGTGCTTGATCGAACCTCGCGACCTCCGATACACTCGACTGATGTCTGCCGTGATTGCCCTCCAGTGGCGGTGGGACCATAGTACACGGTCCAACAACTAGAAAGACACGATCGTACTCGGATGTTGGGCGTTATTGGAACGAGAAAGATTCTGGCATGACCAAGGGCGGCACATCACCCCTGCTGTGCACCGTGGCCGTCTTCGTAGACGCCTCAACCTGGAAGTCTGCACCCAAAGACATGCTGAAATCAGGAACCTGCGAGTTTGTCCACCCCTTGCAGATAGGCTCCTCGTCACCTGCCTCGCACCACTAAGCGGATGCGCACAAGGCTAAGAACGTGAGGGCCCGTCGTCTACACTCGTTGGTTTCTTATTCTTTGATATGGTTCATCCACAGGGTTGATATGCATGAAGGCCGCAATATCCGTGGCTGACAACCTGTGAGCATTTTGAGATGTCCCACTGCCTCCACTCGTCTGCTGGCCGCCCCTCGAGCTTCCAGGCTGTCCTAGGTCCATCGCGTTAGAATGGAACTCGTGCTCTGGCCAGCTGAACGTGCCTCCGAACGGGATTTCCAGCATCTCTTCGTCGCCTCGAAAGCCGCCCGGTACACCCATACTTTCATCGCTCATCGCAAGTGGTGGCTGTGTCATGCTCGCATCGGGGCTCAGTGACCAACCGTAGCCACTGCTTGCATGCACGACTCCTGAGGATGACGCTTGTGACGCGTCACTTGCTGTCCAACTGGTCTGTGAATCACCGGGCGCCACTGGACCGTGTAAGCCGTCCATCGTCATGGGCTTATTACTTGCCCTCGTGGGCGTTATGTCAGGACCCAACGTGCAGCATGGCGTCGTGTCTGTCACAATCTGATCGAGATCAATGTCAACGCCGTAGGATACCCTTTTGATCAGACGCCGCAAGATCTCCAGACATCTGACCGACCCCGTGTCTGTTGTGCAAGCTGTACACGCAAGCAGTCGGATCCCGTTCTCAATGTCTTCCTTGATTTCCAGGGCTGCGCTACCTTCCTCCCTCGTCACGTAGGAGAAAACAAGGCATACCACACTGAGGAATACAGTGTAGATACTCGGCCACGAAGCCGGACATAGCAGTCCTCTTTTTTGATGTTCAATGCTGACTTCGATCACTTTAGTTGACATACGTACGCACGTCCTGGCATACGAGAGTTGGCGCTTACCCACCGGATCCCCTTCACGTTGTTTGGCGAGATAGTGCAGGAAGGCGCGGTAGAGGACTATCTGCGCAAAGTAATAGCAGAGGTGCAGTTCATATCGGATGCTTTGTGTCTCGGTCGAGTCATCCGAGTGGGAAAAAATATCCACCAACGATTCGGCCCATTCTCGAAACTGGTTTTCAACTTCTTGCAATTTGGAAACGTTGACGGAGATCGTAGCGTTGAGCTCTTTGCTGTCGGGAGGATCCGTCGGCTTCGGGTAAAGCGTCCGTTGCGCCTTGAAGATGATTCTCATCAATTCAATATGTTTGGCCGAAGCCGCCAGAGCCAACCCATCAGGTGATAATGCTTCGTTGTCGCTCTTAGCCTCTTTAAGTGCCGACTCAATTGTCACATCGATAGCGGGGTCCACTGCGGAGAGATTCATGAAGGGCGGCAGGCCCAGTATAGCACTGATATACATATCGAGGTTCATCACGGCCCAAAACACCCGACGACGAACGTTTCGTTCTTGCTGACAAAAGGACGAATCGTGCGTCGAACGAAAATGCAGGCCTTGCCTCATTGACGCTGCGCATGCCGCACCGAGGAAAGCATGCGCTGACGCCATGCGTGCGGTAGAAATGAGAAAGAGGATTAAGCTGATGACTGTTTGTAACGAGACGATGGTCCTCAGGTGTGCAATATCGAGCATCGAGCGCGCAGCGATGAACAGACGCATGCTGTAGAGTTGTCAGCTTGCCATCCCGCACGAAAATCAAAGACTTACTCATACCCTTGAGAAATCGACGCGCGGCATCCACGACTGTCATGCATCTCCTTGGAGAATAAATGTCCCAGTGCCACGACGAGGTAGAGTAGTGGCAGGAATGACTGATCACGTTCCTGGTATTCACTGGGATCCATTTGATATATCCTGTCAGTCGATTCATGGAAACTTTTCTCACATAGAAAATGAAACATCGGGTATACCTGAGTGAACACTGTATGAAGTAATTTTGTGGTAATCTTCCGCGATGGAAGTAGCTGGGCCACGGGGTCATCGACATGCATCGCATGTTTCGGGGGCAGCGGTGCGTCGAAAAGCTGCACAGCGGCTGAGCTGTTGGCTTCATCATCCTCGTTGCCGGTACTCTCGCCAGAATTGGAGGATTTGGAGTTTTTGAAGTAGCCTCCAGTCTTCTGGATCCATGCAAGACCTGACGCGGCACCATAGAAATCGCGGTCCTCTCTCCCATTTGAGCTCATGGTCAGTTGGCCATATGAGTCCATCATACTGTCGAGTTTCTCTTTGTCGTCCTGGTCGTCGTCCTGGTCATCGTCCTTGGAGCCATCGGTGAGCTTCTTGTCAGAGCCAGCAGATTCATCGGTAGGTCCAAGCAGAGCATCGAAATTGACGTTCGCCAGGGATGGTGTGCGCTTCTGTGCTTCATTGAGATATGCTCGCGCGCGCCTGAGCCTGTCTTCCAGGATACGTATCCTTGTGCCAGAGCCAGTACTTCGGCTAGCAGATAGGTTGAAGGTACAATCTGCGATTGGTCAGTCGCGTCGCAAAATCATGGTTCGTTGCATATAGTACATCTGTCTGTTACCCGGCAAGCCTCACATGGCTGTAGACCATCGCATTTGGATTTTCTCATGCGGCACTCATCGCAAGCCCGGGCGGTCCGCTTGCCGCTCCTTTTCTTTTGTGTCGCCTCGGTGGACATCGTCGCAGAGTTTGACTCCGCCATTGCGATCCAAGATTGCGAAACATTGGTTTTGCTGGCCTCCCAATGTCACAGAGATAATTGGGTTCTGTTGATAAAGATGCGCAAACCTATGTGACGTAGTCGGGCTCGACGCGCCGACTGAGTCCAGGCCTGGTGGCAAACGATGGGGCCGCTCAGGATGCCCCTATGCTTCAAGTACTTGTTGGTATCGGCTCGGCAGGGTGGTTTGCACAGAGCTTCTATTTACAAGTATGAGCATGCTGGGTACGATGGTGAGGTCTGATTTGAGCGTGAGATGGCAATTCTTGCACTGTAGGGTCTAGAACGGTTCGGTTCCACTTTCTTCAAGTTTGCGCACTCCTCGGACCTGTTGTTCCGTATCCTGTCACTGGTTTCGCAGTGCTCTATACCAGTTTCCGACTTGGCCCGACTTCCGATTTGGCCCGACTTCTAACATCCAAATCTTTATAGGTGGTGGTATGAGGAAGTGTTCGTATGCATTTGCGTATCCTATGATGGACATTGATTGTCCAATTGATCCAGCTGGTCTAGACTCAGCCTCCCTATAGGGGACAAAAGAAATTGACAAAGCCATACTATGCTATTGGCTCACAGACCGTACCTATCTTGAAATACGCTAATGCATACGAGCACTCCCTCGTCCGCCACGTGAACCTAAGCGCCGCTCGCAGTCTGCGAAATGATTTTCACGACGTCGACGTGTATCTAGAAGGGCTGTGAACGCTAGGCTATCTCAAAGCCAACCATTGCACTGCAGTCGCGCCATGACCCGGAGACTTGGGAGCGAGGACCCACCGCAGGCCCTCGAATATTTATCACTATCTGCTCGGTTACCAACATCCTTGACATGATGTTGCTAATCCATTGCTCTTCTTTTGCGAGGCGACAAGCAGCACTACTGCCTCACGGAAATAATGTAGAGGTGCTTGGTAGTAGGTCTACCGCCCATGCTTGTCAGTCATTCGTATGTCGTGCGAGAAATGTTGAGTATTGCCAAGCTGACGCCACTTTACATTGGAATCACGATTCGGCGATGGCTCGTGGATGAATCGGCAGGACTGTTGAACACGAAAAGTATAAATCGTCTTCTGATTGCTTGCAGAGATAAAACATGGCTTGTCGGGCACCTAGTGTCCTCGAAGGTTTGCCTAGGGTTCTGTGGAATGTGTCTGCCATATCTGTACACCACCAATTGCTCGTGGTCGACCTCAGACTGCGGCTGGTGCGCAAAACTAAGCATCACTATATTTGCGAATGGGTATCACGTTCGAGGAAGTGGCTCAGGTCCTTCAACTATAGGTTCAAAACTGGCATCGATCGGCCGCAGATGAACAGGCACAAGCCCTGGGGCACTCTATCTGCCGGAGTGACATTGGGGTCTCCAGGCGCCATGTCTTGGAGTGGGTCGAAGAAGCGGTCTCTCAGCTGATATCTGCCTGTCCAAAAGACCTCAAGTATGACCCAGACGTTACTCTGAACATTCGTAACCTAGAGAAGAATATATCAGCCTCTCTGTCTCGCACAAATACAAAGTCTTTCCATACACATTGATTCGGCGATGTTTGCTCCAACTTCAAAGCGAGCAACGGAGTTCGCGCCTCTGTCGGCAGCCCGAACCCTGCAGGCTGACCTTGTGGGAAGACCTCATCAACCACTTTGATCCTGGCATATGGCATCGCCACAACAAGCCAGTGGAGAAGCTCGTGCAAGAGGTAGGCGCTTGAGGTCCACATTCCGGCTCCCTGTACACCGTAAAGAGCAGCAGCTCCGTAGTAACTTGCCCAGAGACCTACCACACTGTCAGAGGTCGCAGGTTCGGGTATGGTACACAAGGAGGGCCACCTGCATATAATGGAGCTGCAATCTGCCGCACCAGACCTTCGAACAATCCCTGACCTGGCCTTCCTGATCATCACGGAAGTACCTTTGAAAAGAGCTGAGTACTTTGTCGTTGTCCATATTGCTTAAGGCACCGTGGACAGCAAACAGCATGTCGATAGCCTCTATCAGCAATGACACAATGGCTTCCGAATGTTTGCATCGGGGCAATTCGCGAAAACGAATGTTCGGAAGACAGGATGGTTTGGTGGCAGAGAACCTGTCAAGCTCGAACGCTCTGCGAGAAGGGTTTTGATAAGGCACGAAGCTGTGAAGTTCTGGCTGGAAAAAGCAACACTGTCGCCTTTCCTGGCATAAGTTTTTGGCTCAAGGCTTGCCAAGGAAGTTGTGCTTGATCGCATAAAAGTCAGTATAGGTCAGAAGTCCTTTGTTCGAATGCGTATCCAAATTCGAAAGCAACAATGATGCGGATCAGCCAAGCCGAGAAGATGAATGGCATCCAGCGTGTTTCCTATATTCTTTCTTGCCTGACACTGTTGACACCGGAAAGGCAACACGTAAAGCCGGCGAGGAAGGTGAACAAGAATAAGCGAATCCCCGTATGAATGACATCGAGGACAGGCAGGAGCTATCAGGTGGTGTCGGCCAATCCTCTCACCTGCCTTGCAGAACTTTGCGTGCGCAACGTGCCACCAGCCTTGGCTTGTATCTACAGTCCCCTTCATTTCGACAAAGGTTCAGTGAATGGGGAATACTCATCTCAAGGCCTGAGGTTTTAAGCTTGTACATGGAATGCACCAAATGACCATTTTCCTTCTGATCTTTCGGACAGCGACCTTGTTTCGACCCAGGCTCGCCTGTTTCATGTCAAAGATTCAAAACAAAACAAGCTTATATTTATCTCCGCCCCATTGAACATGCATAGCAACAACCAAAGCTGGCTTGTGGCGGACGTCGCTGCTTATCAAGTAATGCACTAGCCTTTACATACCACGTCAGGAAAAGCATGCGGAGTGTTAACAAGTTGCAATGTTGTAGACTCGAAAGCGCATCTGGTATACGCATCTCGGAGTACTTGCCAGCTAGGGTCAAAAGGTCGTGGTTAGCCGTTCTTTCACAGGGACCCGTCTACGAACCTCTGAATCGTAGTGCTGACAGACTACATACTGATCTCAAACAGCTCCGCCTGTCGAGTTGTGCTTTGCCATGGCAATACCTTGTCCTTCGGCGACGAAGGCTGTAGTCAAAGAGAGGCAACAGGGTATTTGTCAGAGCAGCAGAATTCACTCGACGTTTTAGGCATGGTGCGTTTCAGCTAATAATAACACGTCCAGGCTCTCTGAGCGTTTAAGCTGGAATTGTGTGCCACCTCATTGATGATCATAATGAGGCCCATGAGCTAGCGAGTCGTTTCCGTGTAGTATGCAACGCTGCAGTCGCGAATGGATGGTCTACAACCACGTGACTGAAATGCGCGGCAGATCTTCGGCTACCTGGCACAGTCGCCTTGAACTTGTAGCCTTACAAACACGCCTGCCACACCCACTTCTTCAGTGGCCTACCCAGATATACTGAGTGTCTACATCCCAAACAACCCGAAGCCACAAGCCAACAGAGACAGCACTTTGTGCCGGTCAATGAATCTTTCTGTAAGGCTCATCGTCATCCTCTGAACCCCTTTCCAACGCTTCGAATAACATCGGCGAGGCCACAGCCGCCCCTCCGCAAACGTAGGCGCTAGGCGATGAGTGGTGATCGTCGTCAAAGCAGAGTACAAACAGAAGAGTCACTTTTTCGACAACGCTGCTGAGAGCCGTTGAACAAGGATGAAACCTAAAGACGAGGACAGTCAGACGGCCGCCGCCGAGAGCGGGTCGATACAAACGCTCCAGAAGCACATTGAAGACATGCGCAGCCTGGTGATGTGCAAGATATGTCTGAAGCCATTCTATGAACCGTACATCCTCGCCTGTGGCCACACATACTGCTACAGCTGCCTCAACAACTGGTTCAATGGCAACGCAGAGAGGCGGAAAACCAACAAGAACTGCCCTGATTGCAGAACAGTGGTCAAGGTGCAGCCTGCGCCCAACTATCTACTGAGAGATCTGACGCATATGTTCATCGGTCGCATTGAACTGTTGCCTGAAGACGAAACTGTAGAAGAGCACAACCGAGACAAGGACGAGGAGGCCTCACTCCTGACCAGAGATCGGAATGGACAAGGTTTGTTCGGAGGGCTGTTCAAGAACGCCGCACCTAGACATATCATGCCATATGCCCCGATACTAGATTACGAAGACGGCGTGATACGATGTCCACGTTGTGCTTGGGAGATCGAGGATGGCATCTGTACGGGCTGCGGCTGTGAACTGTCTGGCGAGAGTGATGTCAGCTTATCGGACAGCATCGACGACGATATATCAGGAGAGAGCGACAGTGGGGACGAGTCAGCAGTGTCAGATGTGCGTATTGCGCACCCGCTCCAGCAGTTCTATGGCGTAGAATCCGACAGCGACGACAATGAGGATGATGCACAGTTTCGCTCGTCACAAGACCCAGATGCTTACGATGCACACGACGACTTTATCGATGACGACAACGAGGTTGATGCTGACGATATGGATGGCGTTGATGGGTACGATGGATATCCCGGGGAGCCCGGCACACCATATTCCGACGGCACTTCCTATACTGCTGAGAATGATGACGAGCACCCAGCCTGGGCAAATCAACAACAACTTGTCAACATGTTTGGTACAGCGGCAGACGTCGGATTTGACTCTGACGTGGACGAAGAAGAGGAGGATGAAGAGGAGGAGGATGTTTTGCCCGCTGAAAGGTCTCGACGACGCGGATTTCGTACAGACCCAGTGCCATCCCAAAGAAGACGGCAGATAGTTGTCAGCGACGACGAGGATGAGCCTGAGGCCGAGGAACACTGGACATCTCCGCAAGCTCATGCGCCTCTACCGATCAGCGAAAGCGAAGCCTCCGGTGATGAGAGCGAGGAGAATGGTGACGCGTCCGAATCAGGTTCTTCAAGCCTAGGGCCCGAGGCAGACCCAGAAGACCACAGCTCAGATTCAGATGATACCATCATCCCTCCACGATCGCGTCGGGACCGAAGTCAGAGGCTAGAAGCACACAGAGCTAGGAGACCTGCGCTACACGACCGAGTGTCGATAGACTTGGTCACACCACCGCACCCTCAGCGGCACGATAGACGCGGGGCGGGCGGCGTGGTGAGGCATGCAAGAAGAAACCGAGTCTCGGTACACTAGAAGTGGAGATGGGAAGAAGTAATGATTATTTGACCACGACAAAGGATACTGACCCAGGTATGGGATGGGCACATGGGGGATGACCATGCATGTATTTGAGATACCCAACGGCACAGCAAGTTTAGAGTAGCATACAGCAACGATGACAAGAGAGCATGGGGGAATCCATGGAGCGTGCGATTGACCAGATTGAATCCATCGTAAATCGTGATTGCGCCGTCGCTATGCTTGTATGAAGGTTTGCCTTCTGCATCTCGTCTCCTGGCCTTGACCTTGTCCGGAGGAACGAGTGCAGACAGGAGCGTTTTCATCCCGCCAACTCTCCTAGTGATCGCCAGTGCTGATTGCCCTGCTCAAGCACTCAAGACCTGCTTGCTAGTGTCATATTCGAGATCATGGATCCCGTCCTTCTTCACAACCTTGACCGTCATGCCCTTGAAATCGATGGGCAGACGTCGCTGCAACTCATCCGTGCACATGCGCAGTATCTTCATGCCCTCCTCGAAGTTGATGTCGGGGTGGTGGTGCTTATCCAGGATCGAGAGACAGTAGTATCTTCACATGCACGTTAGCCTTCGACCCCTCTGTACAAGATAATGGGTGACTTACTGCGCATATCCATGAGCGGCATATGGCACCTTGGCACTGCTGGCCAGGTAATCCAACCAATACAAACTCGGCTCCCTGGTGATTGGATCGACACCGCCCAGCAGCAGATTCACATTGTACGGCTTCCGACTCCTCAGACTCTTGGCCAGCTCGCCTCGGATGAAACTCGCGACGGCGCTTGGCCCCAGATCCGTCTCGTTGCGCATGCTGTACAGGGCGATGTTGGCTTGGATGTACTCTGTGAACTGGATGGTGTCGCCTGCTTCGCCGGAGAAGGCGAGCAGGTTGTGGCGGTTGAGAGGGCGGGTCTTGTCGTCGCTCGACTTGAGGATTGTGGCGCCGCGCATGGCAGCTTTGGAGGCGGCGATGAGGATGTAGTCTTTGCCTGTTATGCCGAGAAGGACTTCCATTGTGAGAGTGTTGCGGGGGTGTGATGTGGTATGGTGTGTTGAAGGTTGGTGGTGCTATGCTGTGCCTTTGGACGAGGCTGTACTCTGCTTTGGGGGTTGCGGGTTGGCAGGTATTGAGACCGAAGACGCAGTGAGCAGGTTCTGCTGGATGACTTTGATGTCGAGGATTGATCGGTGAGCAGGTCGATCTGGTGTTATTGTCGGATTCGAGGTCTGGAACAGGCAGGGCCGATGATGCTCGTTCCTGCCTCTTCCTAACAAACGCGTAGTTGCGGTGCCTTGGCCTAAGAAGGAAGTTGCGGCGAGAGGTCCTCGGCAGATCCTCGGTATGGCATGGGCAGTGGAGGAACTTTTTGAAATTATTCTCGAACTTGCCTGGAATGGCTGAGCTTTACAGTTGGCACTCTCAGCGTGCACAATTACCTGCGCAGTATGTCGTCCTTCTTCACAGCGCCAGAGTCGCAGAGAAAAAGGAAGAGACCAGAGGGTGACCGACCAGGCAAGCCCAGGAAGCGGCAGGATGTGAATGGTGGCACAGGTCGAGGCACCGACAGAGGCAGAGGCAGAGGCAGAGGCGGACGAACAAACCCTTCAGATCGTGCACGGCCAAGCCAGCGTCAGCAACCCGAACAAGACGATGAACGAGACGAGTCCATCTCGGGCAGCGATACCGACCAAGACGATGTATCAGAAGGCTCAGCAGAGGAGTCTGAAGTATCCTCCGAGGAAGACGAGACAGCCGCCGAACGAAGAGTCAGACTCGCCCAGAGGTACCTAGACAGGATCAAAGGCGAGGTAGACGAGGCAGGCTTTGATGCTGCGGATCTAGATCGGGACATCATCGCTCGCCGTTTGAAAGACGATGTTGACGAGGTCAAAGGTCGACAATTCCGTCTCATCGCGAACACTCTCGACTTTGAGAACCCTGACAAGATCACATTTCGCGCCGATACACACTCGACCACGGCCGTCGCCGTCTGCAAGCCCTACGTCTACACTGCCAGCAAGGACAAGACTCTGATCAAATGGCAGCTGCAGTCGCCCAGTGAGGATGCTCGTCAAAGGAAGGGTGGTGTGAGGCGCAAACCGAAGCAACTGGCCTACGTGAGAGGCATCAAGATAAGAGCGAGTTCGCCTCAGCAACATGGTCATACAGGCGCAATCCTGAGTCTCGCAGCGAGCCCTGATGGGAAATATGTCGCCACGGGCGGCGCCGACAACAAGTTGATCATCTGGCGCGCGAGCGATCTGACACCGCTGAAAACATTCTACACACACCGAGACGGCGTTACAGGTCTGGACTTCGCGCCCATCTCCTCCTCGAATCAGTCTGGCTTCGGCGCACAGCTGTTCTCCGCCAGTATGGACCGAAGTATCAAAACCTACAGTCTGGCGGGCGACGACAGCCTAGCTTACGTCGAGACCCTCTTCGGCCACCAAGACCACGTCCTCGCTGTCAGCTCACTATCACAGGACCAGTGCGTGAGCGTTGGCGCAAGAGACCGCTCTGCAAGACTGTGGAAGGTCGTCGACGAGACCCAGCTCAAATTCCTAGGCGACAGCAGCAGGAACGACGAGTACCAAACTGGCAGTCTGGACTGTGTCGCTGCCATCCCGCCTCAGAACTTCGTCACAGGATCCGACAGCGGCGCTCTCCAATTGTGGAGTATGCACAAGAAGAAATCGCTCTTCACCATTCAGAAGGCCCACGGCGTGGATGAATTACCGCCGCTGGAGCACGTCACAAGCGAGTCAGACCCCAAGGTGATCGCAGAACTGAAGAAGAGCGACAAAAGAAGACCGACACCCCGAGCCATCACGGCTCTCGTCGCCCTGCCCGGAACAGACATCATTTTGAGCGGCAGCTGGGACGGCTGGGTCAGAGTCTGGAAGGTCAGCGACGACAAAAGGAGCATCGCACCTTTTGCGGTTCTCGGCAAGGCAGACGGAGACGCAGAGGCGAACGGCGCAGCAAATGGCACAGTCACAGTGAATGGTACGATCGACGGCGAGGAACCAACATCAATCACCAGCCATCCACACCCAGACTCAACATCCACCGGCCCAGTACGCGGCATCATCAACTCCCTCGCCGTCTTCGAACGGCGCAAGGAAACAACCAACGAGTTCGGCGGCACGAAGGAAGGCGAGAGTCAAGGTCTCTGCGTGGTGGCAGGCACGGGCAAAGAGACGCGCTTGGGCCGTTGGCTGAACATGAAAAGCGGGCGCAACGGCGCCACGGTGTTTGAGATCCCATTGAAGAAGGGAAAGGAGAATGACGCCGATACCCTTGTGTAGCGATAGTGGTTGTGCATAGCATGAATTCAATCAGTGGAGCAAGTTAGCACGAACAACCGAAGATAATACATGTCGTGCTGCATGCATGCAGTCTTGTGCTGTGCTGTCTGTACCGTAATATCGCATCGTATTATCCGTGAAGCTGACTTACTCAACACCATCGCAGCGAGTGAGTCGTCTTGATGGTGTGCTACCATTCGACTCTTTTCCCGTCGCATCGCAGACATTTCGGTGCCCACTGACCTGCTCCTGCGCCTCGCCGAACGCCATACTGCAGTAGACCCCAGGATGAAAACGCCGTGTCACTCCATAAGCGTTCCCTGTCGGTGCCTCGCTGGAAACAATAACTCCGAAACCGCGCGAGATTGGACGCAGGCAGGTGTAGCTGAACGTCGTAAAGCGATGCCATGTTGATCTCTGGATTCGATCCTGGTGTCGGTTTTTCACGGCGTGGATAGACATGCCATTCCTCCGTCCTCCTCGTCGTCCTCACTTATCGTGTCAGTGTCGTCGTCCTCCACTTCCGCAACGCTGTTGCTGTTCGTGTCCTCGATTTCGCTGAGAGGATCATCGTTGCTATTAAAGAAGGGTTTTGAGTCGATAGGCTTGCACCACTCCGGTCGCCAGCGTTGGAAAAGCTTCTCGATCACACCTCTCTCTGCTGTGTAGATCACTTGGAGGTCTCGAGCCGCTAACCGTGCCCGAAGTTCATTACACAATTTCAGCACTAACTCGCTGGGCGAGTCAAGGCCCGACAATAGACGATCCGCCTCATCGGAATCGAAGTGTGCCACACAAAACCAGAAGGCTCGCTGGTGTGCAGGTAGTTGTAAGAACGCTAATTTCGCTTCCAATGGCTCCAAGGCGGACATGTAAGGGCAACGACAATACCCGAGGGGGTCTGCCAGATGCGAACACATTGCGTCCGACCAGAAAACGTTGCGCAGCAAGGAACGCACTTCTTGGGAGTAGGAAGACATGTTCCACGTGAAGAAAGTGATTGCCTCACGTAGAACGATGCACTCTTTTGCCAGTGCAACTCGGGGCTGGGTCCAATCCTTCGCCGGGAGTACGCCTGCGCTTAGTATCTGTTCAATCCTGGGATCATCTGCTCGAACACTTTCGTAGAGTTCAACATACGCTTGTGCCACTTCTTCGAACGTCCAGGTCTCAAAAACACGAGAAGTTGTAATAAGATTAGCATATAAGCGATCCCAGACATGGTCAGGATATGATGTGGTGAATGTGGCAGGAAGACTCTTTTGTAAGATGGATGACTTTTCCAAGTAGGCGCTAAGCGTCTTGTGAATGGTTTGTACGTGGAGGTCGGACTTATGAGTGAAAGGAACATGATGAAGAACGATATCGACCAAACCACCTAGTCGCGCCTCAAGACGGGCAATGAAGTTTCGCCTCGTAAGGTCTTGCAAAGGATAGGACACCAGAAGGCGCTGCTCCGTGAAACATTCCAGCACTCGCTGCAAGATCGTAAGATGTACATCGCCATTCCTCGCTGACTCCACGAGGTAAAGTATCAACGCAGCCTCGGTGATGAACCTTGGGTCCATTTGTTGGAACAACCTGTCGTATACCTCATGCAGCTCTTCTGGAAAGGTGGAAACACGTTCACGCAATTCCGACTCTGTCTCACACCCGAGCATGCCTTTGACGACATCTCCACATACAAGCTGGGACCACAAGATTACTCCATGCGAATCATCACTAATCCTATCGATCAGTCTTTGCAAGGTACCCCTCGGAAGATAGTGCGCGCAACCTGAAAGGCTGTCTTTCACGTAGGCTCGAACAGTGATGGTATTGTAGTCTTGCATCCTGATACTCGGTGCAGCTGCTAATGCGTGCTTCAGCTCGATTTCTGGTCGACTGGCTAGGCAAATTTTCACACGTACGCCGTCAGCCAAACCTTTGAGATTACCGGTGAGAAGGCGGAAAGAGCCTTCGAATTCGTCTAAACCATCGACGAAGATGCATACGCGACAATCTGTCGAGGCTATTGCCAATTTTGTTGCATCTCGCAAATTATCCACAGGCGCCTCACAGAAAGGCGCACGTAGCGAATGTCCGAGTCTACTACTCGCGATGTGTTCCGAGATGGCGGGTGATCTTTCGACAAGTTGAGACAGAAGCGACTTGAACGTACCTTCCACGGTGTTTGCTTCGTGTTTGTGAAGCCTGTAATCGAAGAAAAATCGATTATGTGCCATTGTCGCTCTGTCGCTGCCTTCAGGACTTCGGAACAGCGCGCGTTACCAGAAATAAACTTCATCAGAGTCGACTTACCACTGGCAGGCTTTTCAGAGATCCAAAAGATGGGCGAATTGCTAGCGAGCCAGGGGACGAAGCCAGGTGGACTTTTGCGAGGCCATACTGAAGGCGTCGCTTCCCCGGCTGAATCGAAAACATCTTCGCCATGCGCGATGTCAGGTGTCTTCCCGTCCCATATCCACTCGAAATGCTCAGCCTCTGTTTCTGCAAGCTTCACTGCGAGGCGATTGCGCCGTGCGTTCATATCACGGTAGGCGAGCGCTGCAAGTATTGCTGTAGGGGTCGGTTGATCAGTGTTACATCTGCGCCATCATTTTGTACTTACCTGCCTTCCTCTCAGCATCTAAAATTGCGGCCCCACCAACATTGAACACAAACGAATGGTTATGCGTGCTCAAACCATCTCTCAAATGCATACGAGATTGCTCAACGGAGATGTCGCCGTAAACATGACCAGCGCGACTGGAGTGCGACATCTCCAGAGACCGGGCAGGAACTATCACGAATCAAAACAACCTGGACCGTCAGTAGAGCTGCCTAGTGGCAGGCGCGTTGCATTTGGGAAAGGGGTGTGAAATTGGTCCCATGCTGTTGACTTGCGGGACAGTAGACGACAAGGAGGTCGTCAGTGAGGTCCTGCTAGATTGATACAGTGGTGTTATGGAAACCTGAAAATAATATGTGGATGAATGTCAATTTTTGACATGTTTATTAGCTGGTCAACGTAGTCTAGACATCGTGCTGCAGGGCAGGCAGAAGGGGTGGTTGCACCAGCACGACAGGCACGTGGACGGTAGTGCCAGTTAGGCAAATCCACCACGGAATAGCACGTGCAACATCATGAAGCTAGACCTTATTCAGCTAGGGCCTTGGCGGCTCAGACTCATCGACCCGAAATTCTGAAGCTCGCGTCGCAACTTTTCTTTCCTCTTCTTCAGATCAAAAAAGCAACAGAGCCGTGAGTACCCTATTTTGCTCCTACATCAAGTCAATATTAACAACACATTAGAGCCACGACCATCGTTCAGCGTTTTCAACAGCGATGTGTTGCCATGGACCATTCGTGGTCCAGTGGCTCTGGAGATCAAACAATATTCCTCGATAGGAAGTTCTTTCTTCGTTGGGTCTTCTTCAATGAAGGCGATGAGGTTCGAATGTCGATATGAGAGGATACATATCATGATGAACGTAGATGGGAAATCCAATGTTGTTGGTGATCTTTGCAGTCACCGCAAAATGCCATGCTGTACTGCAAGTGCCGGTAAGTTTTGTGTGTCTCAATCTTTTGAAATTGTTCTAGAGCGAATTCCATATCTTATCAACAGCTTAGCTGTCCTTGCAATGCAATTTTTCAGACGCCAGATTGGCAGATGGCCTGGAGGAGAATGCGCTCTTATGTTCTTGACCAATACTTTGTGTGACCGAGAGCTCCAGACGAAGGTCAACGCTCACATACCAGCAAGTGCACTGTGCTGGAAGCTAATTGCGATTCTGGTTGCTGTGGTTGCTGGGAAGGGCGTGCATTCCAGACATTCCATGGAGGCCCGAGCACCACCAATTCGAACCTGTCAGCACTCAGCATTTATAGGTAGCATGCTTGTCGCTGGCTGGCGGTCCTCTCCTTTCACCAGAGTCTTCCGGTCGTTTCCCAGTCACTCATTTCTTGCTCTCGAAGCATAGCCACTCGTTACCTACTAATTATAATCAATCCGGTCTCTCAGCTTCAATCAGTCAGCAACGCCAACCTTGTCAAGATGCAGAAACGATCTACCAGAAGCCTCCAACTTGCAGCTCTGCTCGCAGCATCTGCCTCTGCTCAGACCATCACCTCGACGATCCCGGTCTGCCCAACTGCCTCCTCAACCACCATCACCCTACCAACTACTGTTACTTTCTGCCCAGGACCGAACTGCAATGGCGGTGCCGCTGGTCCAATGATTACTGGCGCACCGAACAATGGCGTTGGTATGCAGGGTCATTTCCTCGGCGACTACACCAGCGTTGGAGCTGACGGAAAGACCACTGTCCTTGGCATTCACGAAACAGTCTATGACTCTCTTTGCTCGACTGGCCTCGTGCCAGCTACCTGGACCATCACGGAAGAATGTGGATGCACGGGGGCACCGGCTGCAACTGTCATGCCAGTCGGCTTCGAGACCACTGTTGTGCCGTGCTCAGTCTGTGGACCACAGACTATGGTCACTCTTACACAACCTTGCGCAACAGGTCCATACGCGAGTCAGACACCAACTGTGAATCAGGCTCCAGCTGCCGCGGCTGCCGCTCCAGCAGGTCAAGCCGTTCCAGCTGCTCCAGCCGCAGCTGTTGCATCTGCCGGTGCTGGAGCAGGGGCCAGTGCTGGTGCCGTTTCCAACCCGGGTAGTGCCTCGGCCGGCGCTGGATCCGGTGCAGGCGCAAACGCAGTTTCTCCAGCTGCTGCTTCCGCTGCTCCCGCCGCTCCCGCCGGTCAAGCTCCAGCTGCTGCATCTGCTGGTGCCGGCGCAGGAGCTGGCGCCACTGCCCAAGGTTCGAATGGCGCTGCCGCTGGTGCTGGTTCAGGTTCTGACGCCGCTGCTCAAGTCGGTGCGAACGGAGCAGCCGCCAGTGCGGACGCCGGTGCAGGTGCAAGTGCAAATGCAGGGACGGTCTCTCCAGCCGGTGCTGCCGGTGCTGCCGCTGCACCAGCCGCCGGTATGGCGGTCGCTCCTACCAATGGCACCATGGCCGCTACCAATGGCACACCGCCAGTCAGCTCGCCCGTGGCAGTGTATGACTCGTCGGCGACACACGCATCGATCGCAGGCTTCACGATATTCGCCGGAATCATTGCGGCTCTTTTGCTATAATTAGAGGTTTTGAGGAGGATTTTGTTGTGATTCATGTTGGAGAAAGAAAGGCGCTGTCGCATGCATGAGTAGAGGCTGAGCAGGGACTGGGACGAGGCCCAATGTGGGGAGGACTGAGGAGAGCATGTCGAAGCGCAGGCAGGGGATTTCATAATGTTTCTTAAGTTTCGAGGTTCGATACAGCTATCTGATGCAATGACGAGAATTTGTTTGACATGGACTTGTGGGTTTCTTGCAGGCTTCATTGGACTTGCCATGGAACGTCTTCTCACACCTGCCATGAAATGCGTGCCACAGTCGTGCCCCAATAAAAGCTCCCTTTGCGCCATGGCCGAAGCTGGCGGGGCGGACACTGTCTGTAAACCCTGATCGGCGCCCGATGTTTGCCCACGACTGGAAGTCGTCGAGGATTGATTAAGGTTGGTGCACTCCACCCGAGGTCACACCTCAACACTGTCGCCATGTAGCGCTCGATGCCCAAGTGCAAAGACAGGGGCTCATGTATACACGCCATTGCAAACAAGAGTCACGACAAGCGACCAATCACAGCTGGCAATGGCACGAGACGCAGCTAGATGGACCTTGGCCCGGCGGCTACAAGCATGGCAGCGGAGGCTCGATCTCATTCGTCCCTCGACTCGTGAGGGCGGCATGCTACTACTGCACACGCGCTTGTGGTCAGGCATGAGAGCTGCCACCTTCAGTCGCACCTCTTTGCGTGCTGGCGACTGTTTCATGCCTGCAGAGCCATTCCGCTTTCTGGCATAAGTCTGCTGCCGCCACACCGCATTCGTGAGTACTACCAACGCCGTCGCTGCGACTGCCCACCCGCACCAGCACCCCGCCGCAGTAGGCCACGTTCGAGCCCACCGACTCCCAGAACGTGACCAGGTTTCGACGCAATGAGCGCTTCCTGGCAGCATGGCAGGCCAGCGGACGAGATGTTCCTGCAGCGCAAGAATACAACCAACGAGTCTCCCGTCATCGAACCTCTGCGCATTCAGAAACGCTCCTCTGCAGCATCCGGCATGTCTGCGACCGATATTCGCCAGCCATCTGGTGGCAGCCAGCCCACCCAGTACCCTATGCCATCCTTGCCGCAAATGCCCTCCCTGCCTTATCCCGATGATGCAGCCAGGCAGACCCAGATGCAGGCGCAGGCCGCCAGAACAAACGGGGCAGCCTCTCCCTACCAGTACCCCGATCCGAGAAGGGTGGCGTCACCGCAGCAGAACTGGGTGAACAGTGCTTCACCCAGGGACCCTACGCAAAGAGCTGGATCAGCGAACTCGGGGAGAACACCCGTAGCCACAGACATGCCCACACAGTCAACACTGGCCGAAAGGCGTGGTGCCAATGCGCCTAAGCCCCTGCCCGATTCACCTGGCCCCGAGGCTCCCGACAAGGATGGCTCCTTCCAGCGTCCGATACAGAGATACGACAACATGCCCCAGAGCGCTCCCCCAGGCACCACCTCGTTCCCCATGCCCACCGTCGGGAATGCAGCACAGGCAGCCTTCGCTAAGCTCAACATCAGAGACCCCAGCAAGATCGCCCGTCTCGACTCGACAGCCTCGAATGCGACTACAAAGGCCACTAGAGGCTCACCTCCACCGCCAGAGACTCCAATCATCCTCCAGCAGAACACCCCCTTCAGCAGACCACTGACAGATATCGAGCAGCGATTTGCCAACTCGGGCATTGCAGGAACAGGCACCTTGACCGCCCTGCAGGCGCAACAAGCACAGAGCGCAGCGGCCCAAGCAAGAGTCGCCAACTACGGCGGCAGGAAACCAAGCCAGCCTCAACCACAGTCGCAACCTCCTCAGCGACCTTGGACGCCCACTGAGCAGCCTGGCTCGGCACATCCCCAGCCAATAGTCTTCCAAGGCGACAGCGAGGTGCCTGATCGACCACAGCAGCACCAGCAACAACCTATGCGCAGACCGTCTCAGTCACAGCAGAGGCAGAATAGCATACCACAATCAGCAGGATATTCTGCTCGGCCAAACGCCCTCGAGAACGAGACCAACAGGCTACCTGTCGCTGATGAGCCGCCTCCGGCCTATTCCTCCGTAACTGGTGCGCGACCGGGTCAATATCCAGCAGAGAAGGGTCGATATGCCAGTCAAGCTACGAGTCCACACCCTGTCAGCACCTCTCCACAGGCATCGTCTGGTATTCAACGCCCACAGTCCCAGCCACAACAGCCACAACGACAGCAGCCACATCAGCAACCGATACTTCAGCCACAACCGCAGCTACAAGAGCACCCGGCGTATGCAAATGATCGGAGACCGGGATCGGGTCAATCGCCTGTACACCAGCAGAATGGCATGCAGTCTCCGATGCAGCCTGGCATGCCTCAAAGAGTGCCATCCCAGCACATAACACCAGCGTCGCCTCCACCTCTGCCCGAGGGTTGGATTGCACACCTCGACTCGAATTCTGGGCAGTACTACTACATACATCTACCGACGCAGTCCACACAATGGGAGTTCCCCAAGGGACCAACGCCACTAAATCTGAACGATACACCTTTATCTCCCACTGGCAGCATGGCCCCTCTGGCTTCTCCAGGTCTGTCCTTTATGGGTGGTAAACCTCTCCAGTCACCGGGGCTACCAATGACTCCGGGTTTCGATCAGCAAAGTGTAATGAGTCTACCAAACTCGGTGGCCTTCACTGGCCCACCACCATCGAGCGGTGTTGAGCTGTACAAGGTCGCTCCTACCAACGGCGTTTACTTCGGTCCATATCTCAGGTATACAAACATGGACCTCGAGCTTGGCTTTTGGTACGGTTCAATCATGCTAGTCACAGATGCCCCTCAACCTCCAACCATACACATTCATCAGAGTATTGACTTGTCGCCAAATCCTCGACAGCTGAAAGCACAGTGTATCGCTCAACATCAGAGGTGGTCATTTTTCAAGTACGAAGTCGACCTTCGGATGGAGATCGATGGGCCGGCCAAATGGACCTATGCGATCACTTCACATCTCGGCTGCACGAGGTATGAGTTCCTCGTGGCCGGCCGATACGAGACAAATTGGCGCTTCATCGCTACTTCTGGCAACGACTTCGCTCTGAATACGTCTGCGAATGAGCGATCGAGGTTAGGTGGTCCGGGTTACATGTGGAAGGATATCATGCAGAAACATGCTGAATGTGGTGGCTTTCACACGCAGCTGGGTCTGGGCGGCCAAATATCAGCTGATCGGTTGTGGAAAGAGATCCCATCTTTGAAGCAATGGCTAGGTCAGTCTGGAAAGGACAATAGGAAAAATGCAGCATGGACAGCAGCACATGAAGAAGATGTGTCACACGCTTACTTCCACTACTACACCAGCCACTTCGATCAACCGTTCCTTCGAGAAGCGTTTGCACAAATCCCACACGTATGCACGATTGACGATCACGATATCTTCGACGGCTTTGGCTCCTACCCCGATTATATGCAATTCAGCAACATGTTCAAGAACATTGGCAGGATAGGCATTGAGATGTACCTGCTCTTCCAGCACCACACGACACTAGAAATACTCCGGGATGTCTCAGACGACCGTGACCTCTTCACAATAACAGGCACCGGTTGGCACTTTGTAAAATTTCTAGGACCTGCAGTCGCTATTGTAGGACCAGACACGAGATCAGAGCGGAATCCACATCAAGTCATGGCTGGCCCAACTTATCAAGGTATTTTCCCCAAAATAGCAATGTTGCCCCAAAGTGTGCAGCATTGCATCTTACTGGTTGCGGTACCTCTGATCTACCCTCGACTCGAGAATATGGAACAGTTGGCTTCGACGGTAGCGACTGGAAAGAAAGCAGTGACAGGTACATACAATATGCTCGGCAAGGTTACATCCTCCGTAGCAGGCATAGTGGGTGCCAAAGGGGCCGTTGGCTCGGGCTTTGACTCCGTCAAACGAGCAGTAGGCAAATCTGGTCTGATGGGTGGAATACTTAACCCGTTCGGAGACATCGACGTCCTCGACGAGCTCAAGGACCAATGGACGCATGAATCCAAGGTACGCATATCTCCCTCCCTACCCTACAACAACTACAGACTAACACAATGCAGGACCTAGAAAGAACCTACCTCATCCGCACCCTGCAAGGTATCGCCCACAACCGCAACATAAGGTTCTCCTTCCTTTCCGGCGCAGTCAACACCTGCGGCGCCGGCATCGTCCACGATCCCTCCCACCCCCAAGACCACAAAACAATGTACCAACTCATCTCGTCCTCTGTCGTCGCCGCTCCACCCAGCAGCTACGTTCTCAAACTCTTAAACAGTAATCGACCACTATACATTCCTCCCAACGGCCAGAGAAGCACACCAAGCCAGCCGACCGACACGAAAGAAGACATGATGGAGATCTTCACCGTTGACGCGGCCGGGGCGCCGAACAACGGCAACAGAAGGCTCATGGCGAAGCGGAATTACGTCGCGATCGTGGCGTACGATCCCGAGGTCGTGAATGGCGCGTTTGGCCGGCCGCAGGGACCGGGACAGGGGAGTGGCAAATTGAGTCTTGCGGCGGACTTTTTGGTCCAGAGCGAGGGCGCATATGGTGGGGTCATGAAATATGGGCCTGTGGTTATACCTAGTCTTGAGTTTGGGAGGTGAAGGAAGGGTGTTGAGAGTGAATGGTAGATGTGGTGCCATTAGATGGGCTAATTGAGACCTGGACGTGCCATGTGTTTGTTCGTCAAGTGCTGGTAAATTAGTTTCGAAGAAGCAGTGCAGTGGTATCGAGAGTAGCAGCATCGGATTATCCTGGCATTTTCCCATGGTTTCATAAACATCTAGCAGCCGATTGACGGATCTATAGCATGGACATACATTGAATATAGTATTTAGCTCACACACTACGCCTTCTCCACGTTTAGCGTGAGATATGCCGCCACGCTTCATCACGCCGGCCTTTACCGCTAAGGCTAGTTCGACGGCCACTGAAGCCCGAGTCAACGCGTTCCGTCTTGATTTAAACCCAACGAAGTCGTGTTGTCTCCCTTCAACTCGCTACGGAAAAACTTCCCCTGCGGCGTCGTGGTCGCGCCTTTCTGGCTCCTGATGGCTGTTCATGGCTTGCTTATCTCCGAAAAAAGCGCGCCTTCATCACTCGTTGCTCCCCTCTGCACACGGTTGCAGCTTCCTTGTTTAAAGCCGTTCCGCTGTTGTGTCGATCAAAATCGGGGTCGTGGTGTCCTTGGTGGCTACACAAGATCGTGGCTTTCCGTGGGATGAAAACGTCAGCGTATCTTGATCGCAGCTGACTCGACTTCGTGCCCTTTGCCTGATGACTCCGAGAACAGATTTGTGCTCGTGGCGACTGTCGGGTAGTAATGTCCTCCTACGTAGCGGGGGTTATCCACGCGCCATCGAGTCTTGCCTATGGCTTGCGTTTCGTGAAGAGTCGCACCGCATGGTGAAGGTTCTGTTTATGACCCAGAACTGTTCGCTGGTGGGCGTGATGGGTTCCTATGACGTTGTTGGGAACTACCACACCGGGCAGGGCTCTGTCTGCGTAGCCCTGACGTGAACACTCAAGCGTCCGCGACGGTCCGAACTTGTGGGTGGTTGATTGACGGCTGTGAATTGATGAAGCTCGAGCCCATGAATAACGGTCTAGTACGAGGTCGAACCGACTAGCGATCCAAGCTAGACGTATTGTGCTCGAACGCGCGTCTACCCGCGGATATCCCTCACACTCGCCGCACTGTACGTCTCGAGCTTCCGCTCGCCCATCCTAAGCAAGAACTCGATGGTGCCAAAGTCCTTCCTGGACACGGCGTGCTGGTTCTTCCGGAACTCATTGCGGATGACGCGCTCGAAATTCGGTCGTGTTTCTGCTGGTTTCGTTCTTGCTGTTCTTAGGCAGCGGCGGTAGAGGGAGAATATGGTCGAGCGGATGGTCATTGTTGATGCATTGGATGGAGGCTCAGATAGCTGGGGTTGGACTAGAGGCTTATTTGCTGTGTTGAGATGTCGATGGCAAGCTTTATGTTTCAAACTTCCGAGACGATGGAACGGTTGACGTCACTACGGTGAGCGGTAGGGCCTCTGTATGTCGAGGGCAACTGCAGCGATGGGATCTTTGGGTCACGAAGGAGTTGGGCGGCGACTACATCGGTCTAGGATAGTTCAAGCGCGTGTCTAGAGAGATGATGTGTGAGATGTGGTGGTTGCTTCTTCGAGGAGGAAACATCTAGACCTGGCTGACGAGTGTTGACCCGGCCCGTCCTTCAGTGGCATTCGAATAAAATGCTCAATGCGCGATATTCCATATGAAATACACGCTGCTGGCGTTGTGCGCCATCTCCACCAGAGATTCAGAGCGGCCTGAAGTGATTTACAACCGGCAAAGGCCGATGGCGATTGTCCTGTTAGATCGTTTAGTAGGGAAAGAACCCGTGTTGTGACCCGTGGCCACCTGATAAGCCATCCAAAGCAAAAACCAACACTCGAGCCTGGTCGTAACTACCGATCGATCCCAAGTTTAGTCGTTACTACGAGAATAGAGCGGCTGTGTATTACAGCCTGAGCGTGCCGGCTTGACCAGCTCTCTTGGTACTCCGATCATATCTTAACAATAGGACCAACATTGTTTAGATGCTTACACGTACCACCCCACCCAGTAGACAGCACAGAGCAATGTAGTGGGTAGTAATTTCCATACTGCTACTCCCACCGAGCCAGCTGCACTTGTGTTACCACCTTCAGCGTCTGTTTGAATCGCGCTTGCGTGAGCCACGGTGTCGTTGCAATCCGTACATCGCACAACGTGCAAGTTTCCATCGGGCTTGTTTGGGCCTTCACTGGTCACAGTTCCTGGAGCGCAGAAACGGATGACAGTTCCGTTGGAGGGATAACCATCGCCGTCGCAGCCTGACAATGTTCCCTCGACGCAGTAGTACCTTGGTTCGAAGGCCCAGTAGCCTGCCTCGCCCTCATCTAGACAGGTCTGGGCGATTCTGCCTTGTATCCTATAGGCCCAAGTCTTATGAAAGTTGATGCGGTCTTGATCCTGGAAGGATGGCTGTGCTAGGTCCCAAAGTGAGTCTTGCACATCGCTACTGGCGGGATATATCGTGGCGGATATACTATCACTAGTGGGGTTGTTCAGCGTGCGGTTGAGGCGAAGCCAATAGTCGGTTTCTAACGCTAAGGCGCATCGGGATGGGTTGCAGCTATTGGTGAGGCCTGACGGAAAATTGGTGCTGATACCACCCTCTAAGCAATTCACGAGGTTACATATGATGGTGTAGAAACTACCGCTTAGCGTGAGTACTTAGTGCATAGGGCCTGCATGAGGCTAGCCTTATATAAGCTAGCGTAGTTTATAAGGCTGCGATTGATTACTAGTGCCTGTAACTCTATAATAACTTATAATTCTTTAATCTTTTCTTTTATATAACTACTAACTACAACCTAGTAAGTTTAACTATTCTAACCTTATTTAAGGCTTAAATAACGGCTCGGTAATACCCTTAAGCAATTACGATCGACTTTTTCGCGCTGTATAAAGAGAGATAAGATCCTTAAAAAAACTATATATAATACTTATAGCTGCTTATAATTACTAATAATTACTTAGCCGCCTTAGTTATAGCTTCTCGTAAGCGAATTAGCGCTCCTAGTACCCTAAAGCGCTCTAAGACTCGAAAGGAGCCTACTAAATTAAAAGATAAGATACCGCGAATACCTATAAATACTTAAAACGACTTAAAGGACTTTAAAGTTAACGTTAAAAAGAAAATTAGAGCTTTTCGTTTACTAGATCGAAATATCTTTAAATCTTATAATAAGTAAGTAGCCGCGAATATTTATACTTCTTCGATAACTTATAGGTACTTAGGTATACTTATCTAGCTTAGAACTTCGAGCTTGCTAAAGAAGAGATTTATAAACTTTAGTTAATAGGATATATAAAGACTTATAAGGTTTATAGTATAAGTAATATTACTTATAGCTACTTATAGTTACTTATACGCGTATAAGCTAAATATAGTAAGAACTTATATCGATATATATTTAATAACTACTAGTATAGTACTTATAAATACTTATATATTTATAAAGACTAATAAGTACTTATTAGCTTCGATTTAATAAGGCGATATAAAGATATATTAAAGAAGTTCTTATATAATACGCGAGTCTTTTATATAGACTACCTATATAAGTTAAAGGCCGGTAGTTAGCTTAAGTAAGTAATAGTAATTATTTATAGTAAGGCGAGAGTTAATATAAATAATAGATTTTTATTAAATTATAACTCTAAGGAGTTAATAGTTTAAGCTGCTATCTTAACTAAGCTTAGTATAGCTAAAAAGTAAGTAATTACTTATAAGGATCTATTCGTAATTACTTATAAATACTTATAGCCTATATATCCTTAATAAAGTCGCGATATCTTAAGTAAATATAATAACTACTTACTAGAAGTTTAAGTACGTTTATAAGTACTTATTTAATAAATTAACTAACGTATTATAGTTCGTTAACTAGTAAGGTAGGTCGAGAATATCTATAAGTTAAAAAGTTCTATTAGAGCCTTATATATACTAATAAATACTTAGGATTACTTAGAATAAAAAGAAGAAGCAAGTTAAGCAAGCTACTATAATTACTAGCTTAGCTAGCTAATAAATACTCCTAACTACTTATAGCGATTCTAGATAAAAGACTTATAATAGTTTATAATTACTTAATTATAGCATAGTATCATGGCCCAGATTCTCACGGGTGAGTCGCCCAACGGGGGTGTGGCTCTGGCCGCTTTGCTCACCCCCGGCTCACCTTCCGCTCACCCTCAACTCACCCTGAGCTCACCTTCCATCACCTTCCGCTCACCCTCAGCTCACCCCACGAGCCACAAGGTGGCTATACTGTCTGGAGGACGTGGGATGTCCGACCTGGAACTCCACCGATGGGCGGCCACGATGCCAGTCGAATCTCCATTTATAAGTCGCATTCAGCCAGACTTTCATATCTTGGAATTCCTTCCCGGACACTTGCCACAGTCACTATCGAGTAGTTGCTCTGGGTTCTTGGACTAAAAGTGCCTCATGAATACTCTCCATGAGATCGAAACAGAAATAATACTATGAGTTCCAATGCACCGAGCACCGAGCCAGAGGGCGTGTCACCAGTGCCATTGTCGTGCGAGAAGACGGCTCGAGATCTCGAACGAGACTTCATTCGACAATCACGAGAGTATCAGAAGAAGATTGAGTCCACCACCACAAGCTTCGTGCGCAAACCCATTGCTTTTGGTACAACTCGATTCTATCAGGTCATGCTGCGGGAATGGGATCTGTTCACCTCTGAGTACCACGGCCCAAAAGATCCTGCCAACCTCAAAACCGCCAAAGATTTCATCCTGTTCTTCAGCAGTGGCCGCAAAGGCCGCAACGAACCGGGCGGTCGGTTGACGGTGGCCTACACCTACACCGCCTGGAAGTCGTTCATGGCCGCATGGGGTCGCATACACCACATGTCATTCTCCAAGAGCCACCAAGACACCATCCTCAACTTCATCAATGGTGGAGAGAAGTCGGGCGCTCCGGATCTTTCTCGCAAGGCACGTCCCAGCCGCAATTTCACCAGGGACGATTTCCTGGTATGCGTCCAACAATTGTGGCAAAACGACTGGCACGATTTCGTTCACGAACGCTATCGAACCGGCCTGCACCTGCTGCTCCTGCTCCACTGCAACACATCAGGTCGGCGCGCCGAGTACGAGAAGGAGTTGACGTACGCCGATATATCCTTAGCAGTGGTCTGGTTGGACGGCACAGACCAACCCCAGCTGGTCATCGACTTCAGACGGACGAAAGCGAAGGGTCTCCAAAACTATGAACGGGAACAGCCCCAGCACATGCTGTACGAGCTGGTGGGCCTCCCATTCTATTGTAACAGCATTGCCTTCTTCATCGCCGCGGCGCTGGCAGATGATGTGCTGCGTGACTACCATACTTGGGATGAGATCTGCGCCATCTCACGACCGTCTCAACAAAAGCATGTCATCATCGACTATGTTCCAGAAAAAAGCCATTGGCCACTGTTCCCTCGCAGCTCCTTGGCAGGACATCTGGACCACAGTCGAAGCTCCGCCTCTTTGACGTCGAAGGCATTACTCGACCTGGGCTTTCGGGCCGGCTTTCGAGACCACTTGACGCTGCATGCTGCTCGACGAGAGGTCCTCATGCAAGTCGACAACTATGGCTATTCTTGCAACGAGCGGATGCGCTTCGCTGCCCACATCAACCCCAACACCTATCGCCGATCGTACCAAACGTCGATCCCACTGGTCGATGGACAGGCGTCGTACTTTCAGTATGAACCCCGCAACGTGGAGCTACATGCACTCAGGAGGGGATACTCGTGGCGTCGTAACCCTCATCACCAACCTAAGCTCAAGGAGGCGACCCGGGTCGCTGTACAAGAGGACATTAGCGACGAGGAGCGTGAGATCGTTGAGTCCCTCTGCAGTGACCCGGTCAAACGCCAGAAGCTGTACGACCAGCGACGACACCACCGAGACCTTCTCTTGCGCGAGCAGAGCTCGGCCGCACCACCGCCCGATGGTCGGCCGTATGAGTCCGACTTTAGCCAGACCCGGAAGCTGATGCCTGAGAGAGATCGGCTGGCCACCAACCTCTTCCGTGAGGGAAGTCTCCGAGACGAGACAGGTCGTGCGATCATGAATGACTTGATCCAACTGTGTCGGCAGGAAATGCCAAATACATACTGCTCGGGTCTCAACCCGTCAGGTTCCCATTGCAATACATGTGGGGAGGAGGTCACTCCTGGCAAAGAGTACGCGTGGTGGTCCCACCTCTATCGATGTCGAAAGAGAGTCATCTGCAATCACAGTGGCTTTGCTGAGTTCTGTTTCTTGTGCTTTGTCTGGTACGATGATCATGATGCCTGGAAGCAGCACGGTCGAGAGCATTTGCAGGACTTGCCGCTGAAATGCAACATGGTGGTCTTCCGTCACAATGTGGTGCGACCAGCTTTGTGTCCGGCGTGCCTGGGCGAGGGGAGTTTTCGGCAGTTTGTCAGCCTGACCACCTGGAAGAATCATCTTCAAGATCACATCCTACAGGAGAATGTGCAATCATGCCCACACCCGCAGTGCGAGCCGGAACTCTGGCGCAAGGACAAAACCGTGCTCTTGGACCATCTGGCTGACGCTCATGAGATACGCTTCGAACATAGAAAAAGACAAAGGGCCGTCAGCTCTACCGCCTCGCAGCCAGCTGAGAAAGTGCCGAGGAATTTCTCATTCGTTCATGTCGACGCTAATGAATACCAAAGGACTCATGCCGAGATCGACACTAACAGGGACAGCCTCCACCAGACCTGTGAGAAATCAGCCACGCCTCAGGAAGTGGTGCCATCGGAGGCTCAAGCTGGTCATGAGGCAATGACAGCGAACGAACAAGAAGTCAGCTGTACGAAAGTTGGATCGGGAGAATCGTGTCGAGACGACGGTGCTGATGGTTTTGGGATGGTCATGTACGAGGTCGAGGACAATGTGCTTATGGAAGATTATGAGCAGGTAGGCGAAGCTGAAATTTGGCAAGGATTGGAGGAATCAGAGCAAACACAGATTCGGAGACAGCCAGGCTTGGTGATCAAGGTGCCGCCTGTACCTGAATCGTGGAATAGCTCCACGATACCCCGCATTGAGTCACTGGAAGCGGAAAGACCGAGCCAACCAAAGTTGGCGAAGCAGTCTTCTCGTGGCCGACCTCCAGGCTCTCGCAACCGGAAAACATTACGTCGGACACGACGGAAGGCTACCATAGCCAAAACCCGCTCACTCCTGGATTTATCAGTGAGTAGCTGATTAGGAAGGGAGAGAAACCACACTTTCGACGACGAGTACACCAGTCTAGGAGCTGTAGATGGTTCGAGACTGCAGAATAAATGCTACCGCTTCACCTTGGGCAAGATTATTGTTTGGGTTCCGATCTAAACCTCAAATCATTTATAGGATGCTGCAGGCGCCACAACTGTAGCACAGGACAGTAAGAGGTGCAATGACGGTGCGTTGTGGCATGTTGCCTTGTTCGAAACTACCTGTGCCAAGATGAGTAAAAACTGCATCGAGCTCGCGGCTCGCTCGGGCCTAGGGTGAGGCCGCTTTGGCTCAACCCCGGCTCACCGTCACGTGGGTCAGCCTCACCCGACGCTCACCCGGACAGATCCACTCTAGGCAGCAGTGCTCGGCGTCGCGCCATACCCGGTGCTTCGTCGATGGTGAAACGCGACCCCTGCTCACCCAGGAAATAGGACATATGAAGCACGCACAGCCAGTAATATCCAACGCCACGGAGCATCAGTAAACCAGCGACGAAAGTTGGCCATCTCCGGACTAGTTTATCAGGCCGGTCTTTGGTCGAGAGACGTACCACTATGGCTGGCACCATAACCTCACAGCTTCACCCCTTGGTTTTATCTGCGATCTTATCGTCACCAGCTATAGGGATCGCCTTCATGTTGGTACTTTACTCAGTAAGCGGTGCTCTCGGCGCCCACAACGACCCTGCCGTAAGATAGACTTCTGGTGACATTTCTACACTGATCTACATTCGAATGATCACAACCTCGACCACTCTACCTAACGTTAAACCGCGCCGGACACCTGCAGAGGCGCCAAACTCGAAAATGTCTCGCCAGCTACTTACAAAAGCTACCGGACTATCCCAGTATCCTCTGACAACACATCTATGACATGAACGAATTGGTGGAGTGTCGCGCTACTAATGCGACAGATATTGTGTACGCTTGTGTGACGAGATAATATGTAGGACGAGATATCGTTGTGGTGGATAATGGAGACCACCAATGGCGATTATACCTCGCGATACCGATGTCAGTGGCGGCACTGCAGTAAGCAAGGTTCGTGGGTCGGTAGAAGTAACCACTTTAGACAGAGACGGTGACGATCGCAACTCTGCCTTGGACTGTTACATTACATGGGTCAGCGGCTGTAACAAGGACAGTCGCGAGACGGCTAGTAGGGTATAGAATATACAGAGACGGAGTATACTTAGTGTATTACGACGGTAGCCAATACAATCTACCCGCAGCAACAGCCAGGCGCAGGTGTCTTTAGCCGACGAACAGCGACGGCATTATTAGGCTGCAAAAGGTGCACGACATGTCGTACAAGCCTAATTAGCATGAAGCTCTACGTTAGTAGTGGACGAAGGAGGCGATGTATGGTCAGGCTGAATAGAGAGGAACGGTGGCGAACCGGAAGACATCCTTTTAGCGCTTTCTGCGCATTACTGTAGTGGGTCGACGACTTCTCTCAGCACTGAGCTGCCTGCCAATCTACTCCAGCTATACAAGGTGTTGCCAGAACGTCTAGGACGGCCCAGCGAAGAGCCTGTGGATAGTGGGTGTGTTGCGATGGTAGAGGATGGCGAGCAGGTCTCAAGTGTACGCCGGGCTTCGTGGTGAGGCCTTGGTTGTGTGTGCCTTGTGCGGTCGAGCCGAACTCTTGCATGTCTCACCATGTGCACATTGGAATGGCGGCCTTGCTAAACGAGGAAGTTGCAAGCCTGAGCAATAGGAACACTGGCAGCCGCGTCCCGTTCTCTGGGCTATAAGTTCTGGTCAGCATCTTGCAATATCACTCCCACTCCCACTACCAGCTGCTGCAGCCTTTACATATTTCCTGGCTCATAATTCGTACAAATCTTCTATTATCGCAGATAGAACCTCGGATCCGCCTTGAGGCTCGAAGCGTTTGTTCGGCATGGAATCTTCTAGTGAACACGGGGCCTCAGTTGACAATCCTAAGTCTCCATGTTCAACTGAGATGATCAGTCTGAGGGAAAGTGTTGATGTAAGTCGTACTCAGAATGGTAGCGAGCCTGGGCTAACTATGATGCCAGAATAGCGGGCCTGACAGTGACACAAATTCGGACTCTAGTTTGCCTTCACTCCATGATGTCCTGAGGCCCAGAAAGCGGAGCACCGCTGACGTAAAAGACATCGAGGACGGTGCGCGACAGAAGAGGTCACGCCGCCAGAGTCGTCACAGACGCCAAAATACTGCTGGAAGACGTGAATCTGTCGAAATCGCCGAGTCTCCGAGTCGGAATGATTACACGAGTGATTTGCACAATCTGGGCGTTACGACAATGATGAATGGGAGTCAGGATAAGGGTGATTCGACGACGGAGCGAACCCAGCAGCACAAGGTACACACCGGGCAAGAGCCCTTAAGCTTGACGTCCGAGAAGCAGCTGGATTCGGAGCGAAGGTCTTATAGAGACTCTCAGGTAGAGCACCGGGATTCACAAATCCGGACAACAGCAGTTGGCGAGATCTCGGTCAAAGTTAGTAGCGGTACTCTCCTTGGGTTGTATGGGCAGCGAGAGACATGTCAGGGGCCAGAATATTGCTGCCTGATTGGGACCTGGCTTCGGCCTGAGGATGGGATACCGCAGAACCAAATCCAGAAGTACGATCGAGGGGTGGCGCAAAGCCGTCGTCGGCGGTCCCTGAGGAAGCGAAGGTCCTGGTGTGAACGTGACGCAGATAGAGAAGTTCTTCAAGAAGTCCGACGGTGGAAGGCCGGCCTGGTGTAACATAGCAATACATTAAATCTGCTGTCACCCGTGAGACCGACCAAAGACTCAGATTGCTTGCATATGATCCAAGATCATGGATAAGAGGTTGGACTGTTTGAGTATAGGGTGAATGTGGCATTGTGTGGGGTTCAAAGTCGCAGAAGTTTGTATGAGGGTGTATCAAGATAAACTCCCTTACACGGACGCGACGCGTGTCGACGCGTGCAACAGGTCGAAGGTGAAAATGGTGGTGGTGCCAAGCAACTTTTCGTCGAGCCAGAGTGTGGCATGTGGAAGCAAATACAGCCAATTAAGTCAGCTAGATTTAAGCATCAGCAACGGGACTAAGACATCTCGGGACTAGTGTACCAATCGATCAGATCTGTCTTCGTCCAACCTGCTACCATCATGTCTGGCTCTCACCGCAGTACAGCTTTACCACCTGCTTTCCCTTGCGATCTTGTCACCGGTCATCCACGAACGGCTTCAACTCGCCTACTCAATGAGTGTCATGCTTGCGGTCCTCGCCTCTGCCTCGTTATAATGACGACCTACACCCATTTGTGTGTAGTCTATCGTTCCAGCTCAATCACTCTACCCGACTTGTTCGATCTTAAACCACGCCAGGTCGCCTTCAGACGGGCCGAATTCACGACGTCTCATCTAGCAGTTGTATAAGCGGTCGGGCCTTTAGCATTCTTAGTACCGCTCGATGACGCGCAGATAACATGAATAAGGCGGTAGACCCTTACGCTGCAAAAAGTGCATTGTGCATGCCTTGGCGATGACACAAAGGGATAGGATGAGACAGCATTGTCATGGATGGTGAAAACACCAATGGCAAATATGCCTCACAGCCCAGCAGTCGCCAGTGGCATTCTTGAACTGTTACAGTGCATGGGTCAGGGGCTGTAACAGAGACAATTACGAGAGGGACAGCAGGACATGAGATACGCAGAGTCGGAGTATGCTTAGTTTGGTATGGTGCTATCCAACTCAACCTACCGAGAGCGACAGCAGAGCTCAGCGGACAAACAGCGGCGGCATCATTTGGTCGTAAGGAGGGGACACAACGTGTCATACAAGCCTGATTGGGCCGAAGCTCAGCGTTGGTAATGGACGAGGGAGGCGGTGCATGGTCACGCTGCATGAGAAGGAATAGTTGCAGACAGAAGAAAGTACTTTTGGCGCTTGCTTCGAGCTACGTAGGTGGGTCGTCGACTTCTTCCAGTAATGAGCTGCCGCCAGTCTGCTCCAGCTACGCAGGGTGCTACGAAATGCCCGCTAGCGAAGAGCCTGTGAGTAATGGATCTGGAGCGCTGGTCGAGAACGGCAGGATCAGGTCTACGCTGGGGTACCGTGGTAAGACCTGAGCCGTTTATGCCTTGCGTGGTCGAGCCGAGCTCTCCTGCATGCGTTACCATATGTGCTTTGGTCTGGCGGCTTTGCTAGACGAGGTGGTTGCGAGGTTCAGCAACAGCAGCATTGGTATTGGCGTCTTCCTATTCTCTAAGCTTAGTGGTGAAGCCAGCAGCACGATCATGCAGCGTTCAAGGGCGCTCAAGCTTGATCCTTTCGTCCAAGAAGCAGCCGCTTTCGGCTCGAACGTCTTGCGGAGACTTCTAGGCAGAGGACCGAGATGCACAGCGATAGAAGATGGTAAGATCTCGACTAATACCGGTGACGGTTCCTTCCTTGACGTGTACGGGCAGCGGGAGACACGTCAGGGGCTAGAATACTTCTGTCGGTTTGAGATTTGGCTTCGGGCTGAGGCCGGAATACCGGACAAGCAAATCCATGAGTACAACAACGAGGCGGTGCGAAGCTGTCGTCTCCAGTCTTTAAGAAAGCGAAAGCATGAGTCTGGTCATGAAAATACGGGTGCACGAGTGCCTGGGAGGGCCCAATACCACAATGGCCATGCAAGAAACAAGAAAGATGGGTTGGTCGATGCAACCACTTCGCGGAGAAAGTAATGGTCGAAAGTTCTGCCTTGAACTAGTACAGCGTAGGGATTAAGGACTTGGATCTAAACTATAACTAGAAGTTTATCATAATGTAAAATGCACAGGAGCGGGGGACATTAGTCTGCAGCGGCAGGGTGGCTTCGTGCTTCAAGATACGACAGGATAGCGGACTGTTGCTGTAGCACAAATTGAATCGTAGAGCAAAACGCGGAATGATGAACAGACCATATCAAGAAATGCAGTACAAACCTCCTTCTTCTTACGGATTAGCGCAACATATCCCCACGTGATACTCTTTTAGCTCCAAATACCGTTGGCCCTTGGGCCTGCGCTTTGGCCACCAATCGAATGTGAAAAAGCGTTTGGTGTATCAAACATGAGTGTGCAGTCTAGCACGTGCAGGCGCCAGGAGACGGTGCGCTTATTGTGCGACTGCAGAAGAGATTTATAGGTCGTCCCGTTCCTCTTGCGACAGAGGAACTACTGTTGCCATGACACCTTTTCTCCTTGACTGCGAACATTCGCAGCACCACGAAGCGTGTAGCACCAGAAGCGACTCGTTTGGGAGGAGCAAGAAGAAACGTCGTCTGCTCCCATCGCCGTCAACAAGCAGCTCTGCACAACAAGAGGTAGGAAAGACGCAACACATGAAGATACCCCAACGCTAACTTATCTTCAGCAGATTCGACGACCATCCAAATCAGCCCTACAAACTTTCCAGAAGAGATCGCAATCTGCCCCGGACGCTTCTGCGGCAGTTCTAGATTGCTCTTTCAGCGTCGAGCGATCTACGCATCAGCTACAAGGACAAAAAAGGAAGATACCTTGGGCCGACGCCGAGGAGGACCTGTGCAGACACCATAAAAAGAGGCAGTTATCTCGGGTTACCGCAGAGGCGTCTAACGCAACTGGTCCGGCACCTACTGAACACTACGAGCGAGACGATACGAAAGTTTGTCTACCAATAACATCACCGATAGTACACTGGGCACGAACTGCGCAGTGGCCTAAAGAGTTCGCAAGCATGAGTCAGGAACAGAGTAGCTCGTCGAAGAAACGACCATCAAGTTCAAGCTATACGCAAAGCTTCAAAGCTGGAGAAGTTCCTAAGGCGCACTCTGCTGCGCATGAGAACACTCTAGCTGACCACGGTGTGCACATGGATGAGTTACAAGGTCGATTACGAGCGCGAGAAGAGAGCAAGTTATTTTGCAGAAGTCTGTTACAAAGCACATATCCAGAACCGCAGCACACGGCCTTTCCATTGCCGGAGTTTTTGTCAGTGTGGCAGAGAGTGCAGAGGCGGAACGAGGCCAGGGTCTATCGAGACCTCACACCGCTGCTGGTGCCGTCGCCCGAGCTTCTTTGGGCCTCTGGTCATCAAGAGCTTGAGCACGTCGCAGAAGAGATCAGCGTTGAGTGGACAAGGTGCAAAACCCTGGGAGGGCCTAGGCCAAAACCGGATCTCGCGGTAGGTATTGCTCCATCGGCGTTCGATGAGGAGGAAAAAGCGAAGTTGAAGAACCATACAGCATTTGAACGAGCGACCCTATTTACGGATAATATTTACTTTCCATTCCTGCTTTGCGAAGCCAAATGCGGTGATGAAGGGATCAGCCGGGCAGATCGGCAAAACATCCAGAGCAGCAGCGTGGCTGTAAATGCGATCATACAACTCTATCGAGCTGTTGACGAGATCAAGGTGGCCGACCTGAGCGGACAGATCTTGGTTTTCTCAGTTTCTCACGACAATCTGCTTGTGAAACTGTATGGCCACTTTGCCATCATCGACGGAGACAAGGTGGCCTTCTATCGATATCCCGTTGCGTCCTTCGTGCTGAACTTTGAAGAGAGTCAAGGCAGAAAGAGGACACACGACTTCGTGCGAGAGATCTACCACACATTCTACCCAGCACATCTAAAGCGGATCCGCGATGCACTAGCAGCAATGGAGGATCCCCGGAATATGTCGATGACTTCCACCATGAGCATTGAGGAAGACGGATCCCAGGAGCAAGATCCGAGCGCTCGGTCCTCCCAAGAGACTTCCGCAGCGTTTAAGAAGCCCGGTACTCCGGCCAGCAAGAAGCAAAAGGGTGCACTGGCCCTTCTGCGGGAGCAGATGGCAGAACAACAGAGGCTGAGTAAAGAGCAGATGGCTGAGCAACAAAGGCAGAGCAAGGAGCAGATGGCTGAGCAACAAAGGCAGAGTAAGGAGCAGATGGCTGAGCAACAGAGGCAGAGCAAGGAGCAGATGGCTGAGCAACAGAGGCAGAGCAAAGAGCAGATGGCTCGGCAGGAAGAGCAGTATAAGGAACAAATCAACCTGCTGAAGCAATTAATCGATCGACGATAGGAGATGAAGGTGGTCGTTGTCTTTCTAGTAAGGACCATACCATTTCAGTGCAGCCAGTGAGTACCCCAGTTAGCGCACAAAGCTGGGACAGGAGTATGTTATTGGCGTCATCATACTACGGAGTCCTGGCATTTTGAGGTTAGACGGGTACAGTTTGTGAACCACAGACACAGGCGGCTTGTTTTTCATTTGAGCGGAACAAGGCAGAGTCCGTAAAGAAAAAGGTCTGCCCATTTCATTGAATTACATGCTCATTCAAGCTTTAGGCGCAGCTTGGGCACTTAATCCAGTATCACGTGCTTTGAAAGGAGGAATTGTCCCTCTCGAAATAGATTCTCAAACAATATGGGGTGTTTTCTATCGCCGATGGTGACACACGGTCCTGCATGCTGTGCACTACATGAATTGGTACGATGCATCTCCGAAAGAGGAAGACAAGTGATGCACAGTAGGTTTGATTCGAGGTCACGATGAAAAGCGATTCTTTTCTTCTTTCTGAGACGCTGACAATGTATGAAAATGATAGTTCCGCCACGCTAACTGGCTCAGCGCTTGCTATATAAGTCTGGCTATCACCTACTCAGAAGTCTCTGAAAGTGTCCGTCCGCATAAAGCTATACCTTTCAGGGTAGAAAAGTGGGTACAATATCCTATCTGGCAACTTTGGTGGATCGGGATACTGTTGACTGACTGAGATCGGTAGAATAGCATCCCAAGCCTTGTAAGCGCGTTCATTGTAAGAAATGGCTCTCAGGTTGTTAACCACGCACTGTAGTTCCTCATAACTTGTCCTCACGTCCCGTACTTGTGAATCGACTCCAACGATCTGAAGATGTAAATCGTCGAATCGCTGCGTTGAATCTGCCCGAATCTCGCGCAAGCTTTCTAGAACTGTTAGGAACTCGCGACGAATGCCCTTATCTTGTAACTCTAGCACTCGGTCGACTGCTTTCCGCTTGACATAGGCTCTTGGGTCATGTACCCCTGGATCGTTGCGATCGAAATACGTATTAGGAGTAGGCCCGCGGTTGTCGTCAGAGTTTCGTGGCATTCTTAATGATATGGTTGTTTGTGGTGCGAGGATGCAAGCCATTGGTGAAATGAAATGATTGAAAGAAAGAGCATGGATGAACTATCCTATGCGAAAGTGGCGAAAGTGATGCGGAAGAGCTAAAGCTAAGTCCTGATGAGACCGAGAATTAGGCGCTGTTTGCCTGTTCACTTCGCGTTTCCAGGCTCGCAGTCTTGCCCCACATCAGATCTACGCCAAGCTGTAAGGCACGTGATTATTTTTGTTGCAGTCACTTTGAAAAGCCGCTAGAAGAACAAGCTAAACCTCCATTAACAGAAGAGATGTCATGAAGCATATTCGTCCTCTCCCGTCTTCTCCTCACTTCTCATTTCCTTCCTTCTCCGTTGTTTCCCTTCCTTTCTTCTCCCTTACTCTTCTTCTCACCTATTTCCGATTTTGCTTGTCTTTATCCCCACTTATATTGTGCTTCTGAAAGAAGCTGTTATGTCTTCTGGACAGAACCTAACTACGACAGAATTGATTGGATTACTTGAATCGGAAAGGAAGGCGTTTAGTAACAAATATCTTCCGCTCTCTCAAAAACAATTAGTATGCCTGAAACGATTCTCCGATCTCATCCAACTTGATAAGGATGCCATCCATCATAATACTGCGAAAAAAAGGGCTCTAACAATCATGTCTGACCTGTGGAACCACGCTCCAGAAGTTTTTGTTCTGTGTGCATTGGCCATGACCTTCGCACGTCTGGGTTCATTAAAATCAAATGACTACCTTCGACCCGTCTTAGGCTGGTGGCACCAAGTTGAACACCCTGAAGGCCTTGAGGAAACCTTGAAAAAGTGTTCCGATCATCTGCCAGCAACAATGAGTAGCACTGGGGAAGGTATGTGTTGCACGATGCCAATTTGACTGTGCTGACGTCAGGACAGAGAGGATGCTTCGCAGCACAAATTTCCCTGCACCATTCATTGTGACAACGCTGCAAGCTAACTGCCTCCTCAACTTCCTCCAAGAACACTCACACGGGTTGAAACCCCTAGCAATCAGAGTACCTTACGACGAGACCGAGTCGCCATCCATCGAAATATCGCGAGAGATGTGCCAGTATCTTATCCGCCAGGCTATGGGAAACATCGTGTTGGGGGCGCAGGCTCATGAGTGAGGATAGACGAATAGAACTGTAGGGCGACCATATAGCATACAAGACTGATCAGCCAATATCTTCACCATAACTTGACCTGTGTCTCCGAGCCCCGTCTGAATGATCTCTGTAGGGTTGCTGCCGCCGCTGATTTGAGCGAATCCTCGTTCGCTGTCTTTATCGACGATGACTGCGCAGACTTCTGGAGATTCTTTGAACTTGAAGTCATCTTTTCCTGTCGTCTCGTCATCTGCAAGTTGTGCGTTCGGCACCTTCTTAATCTGTATTTGGTCAGCGCCCCTCGGAAATCCTAGATTGCTTTACTACCAGTGCTTCGGCCGCTTCGCGAAACGCTTTCTTTCTTTCGGCACTTCTTGTCATATCAATCGCGAGATACAACGGTGTTGTAATGGAGTCTATAGGAAGAGCAGAAAATTATGACCTAGTCAGTGTAATCTGGCGACACTTTCGCAATGTAGGCTTGACACCGCAAACCATGTCGATATGAGTCTAAGAAATAATAATTTAAAGCGTAACGAGGGGCGTTATCCTTCTAAAATGTCGAGTGCGGGGCCAATAGTGGTCCACGTGAGCAACCTAAAATTTGGGCTTTGCTGCCCCAAGTTTTACATGTTTGCGAATGAGGACAGTGAGGTGATTCGGTCAGTGATTGACGTTACAACCTAAGATCTTCATTGCCGGCTCTTGAAAAGGCATACTGAAGTGAAATGCATGTGAACAGGAGAATACGACAACAGTGACAAGAGAAAAACGAAGTGAGGTAGTCATAGCGTGGGAGAGGTTAATAGAAGTATATAGCAGTACATCGAACTTTTAGGAAATAGATAGAAGTCAAAATATGTGAATAGAAGTATTTAGAGTCTGTATGAGGTAGGTAGAAATATATAGAAGACGTAGGAGGTAGATAGAAGTATCAAGCAGGGATGTAGATGTGGATAAACGCGAGTCTCATTGGCTAAGATTCGACTTGACATGATTTGTGAACCTCTGATCACCGACTGCATGCAGCACGATGCGCCCCCTATAGTTGACAAGGAAAACATGCGATGTTTTTCAGACCAGTTACCGCCGGCCCTTGTGTCGAGGTGTGAGCGCTCATCATCATCATCATCGCTAATGCATCAGCCATTTCCCGGAAGAACCAGAAGCCTGCGCCTCGTGAGTTGTTCGTCCAATCTCCTTGATCCAGAGTTCGCTATCAACAAAGAACCGGCGCTAGATATTTACATGTTATCGACATGGCTTGAGAAAGCTCGTTGCTACCACAGGCGTGTTGACGATCGTAGCCAAACCTTAGGACTTAAGCATTCATTAAGGACATGCACAAGGAATTCGATAGCATGAGATCGGGAGCTCAAAGCTATTAGTCTTGCAGACAGGATTCAATTCGGTACCTACCCTGTCTGCTTGGCCCATCAAACTCGAGAAGAGACATGCAGCTTTGCCATGCACGAGATCAGGGATGATCTGTCCTGTTGGAAGCATTGCAGGACTGCTGCCGAACGGAAGACTCTACTGTGCCATGATGAAAGGTATAAAGAAGCCAACGAAGTCCTCACAAGGCATCAATTCAAGTCTAATCGAACGCTGTCCACGTGTCTCCCAACCCTTTCAACCATAGGTATAAAGAGACCAGTCATCTTCTTCCAGACCCTGCCAAACATTCTTCTTCAAACAGTCTACCATTCTTCTCCAACCCTCAGCTGCAAATATCGTCGCCTCAAGCTCTAAGCATAACCATGTCCTCAGAGGCCAAAGCACCAAAAAGCAACAAAGTTGCTCGAACGAATACGGTCAGCCCGGCCACTCCTCCAAGCAGTCCAACCATGCAGTGTTCAAACTCAAAGCCAGCTGTCACCCTCCCGAAGCGCACTGATACATCCCAAGCTCGCACTGTCAGCTCTTGTCATCGAGACACTTCGCCGAAGAGTCTGCCAATGCGAGCGTCAACCCATCAAGAGGTTGCACAACTACTCAAAGATGCCGTCGAGTATATTATGTCAGACGCTAAGGAGACCGCGAAAACTACCGCACCTCAAGTCGCGTCCACAACAGCCTCTAAGCCTGCTGTGAGAGGCACGAAACTAGAGGTAAAGGAGATACAAGAAGTGTGCGTCATCCTCATTCCTCAACACAATTCTCAGAGAACTGATCGCGTAAAGCTGGGACTCCGTAGCATACGCATACAAGATTGTGGAATCACCCGCTGTCACTGAGGTGAAGGAATTAGACACCTATGCTTTCGTCATTCGCACGCGTGCGGGCAAGTACTCCAACTCAACAGGCCACCTCAAAATCTGACACGAGACTAGTTAAGGCAGAGACCCGATCCATCGTCTACGTCGACATTAAATTACCAGGCTTGCGAGATATTTTGAGAGCTGTGCTGAAGGATATCAAATGGGTCAGCTTGGCTGACGATAAACCTTCGGTGAGTAGTTCGCAGACCAATGGGATCACTTGCTCAGAAGGTGCATTAGTTTGAACATAACTTGCTCTTCCACTATCTGCCCGAACTCGAGGAGTATCAGGCCAGTGCGACCAGGGATGAAGCTCGTGACCTGACAAGTCTCAAAGCCCTTAACTTGTTGATACACACCATCAAAGACCGAGCAAAAGCTCCCTCAGAACGTCTGGATCCGCTTCTGCGAGAAGGTAAGATCACATACGATTTATTGTGGGCGCTGTTCAAGGCTAATAGCCACGTCATCACGACTTGCCTTGGCAGCGGCCAGTTGAGGTGTCTCCAGTACAATGTAGGAGAGGAGAAAAAAACTGAACAGGGCGTCGAATACTTCGAGCTTCAATGCCAATACCTCGATTTTGATGGCAAAGTCTTTGGTACCGTCACCGAGAGGCTGCCTATTGAGCGGTTTCATGGGGCTCGACCGATCACCACTTTGGACATCTACCCGCTTTATTTTCACCCCACCCCGAACAAGATCATGCAGTCGTTGATCGAACGCGGCCGAAATTTCATGTCTCTCATGGGCTCGCATCACCGGATATATGACGGAGTCGCTTTTCGACGGGTAAAAGATGGCCTGATCCGAAAGTCAGTTCAGTCCAAGATCATGATTGATACAGACCAATTCCGCAAAACGATCCCAAGCTATGCGCGCATTATCATCAAGAAAACGGAAGAAGGCTTCTTTTCTGACTTCATCACGACGCAGCAACGTGTGATGGACGGGGAGACGGATTTAGCCAACCTGCCGGAAGACAAGCTTGTCCTATGTCCTCCCACGGTATTGGGTTTCAGTCTCAATGACAAATTCTGGGGTGAGTGTAAACCGACGCTGGTTGTGTTGCTAGATGCTAAAACTCCGCTACAGGTGAGTACGCGGTCGATCATATTCAGGGTATCGAACCGTCTTCCGCACTCTTTGACCATTTGTCCATCCCCATCCGCATGAAGAACACCATCAGATCCCTGACTCGTGGTCATCTGGGCCCACTGAAGGATGCAAAACGGTCAGGCTCGAGCATGAGTGTTGTAGGAAGTGGAACGAGGATTCTGCTTCAGTGAGATTTCTCGACTTTTTGGCTTCGCCACCGTGCACGCTGACGATAGTAGTGGACCGCCAGGCGTGGGAAAGACCCTCACCGCTGAGGCCCTGTCCGAATACCACCGGCGACCACTCTATTCGGTAGGTGATCGTGCTACCACTGTTGGCAAGGGAGGCTAACGATCCAGGTCTCTGCCGGAGAACTCAGCTCGGACGCCGGAGAGCTGGATCCCCAACTCACTGACATCTTCCGCGTCGCATGCGCGTGGAACGCCATTTTACTGATAGACGAAGCGGACGTCTTTCTCCAGAGACGTGCTGAGCTAACTCTGGAACGCAACCGACTGGTGGCAGTCTTCCTCCGAAAGTTGGAACACTTCGATGGCATTCTGATCTTGACGACCAATCTGGTCGATCATTTTGACAGTGCTATCCTCGATCGTATGCATTTGCAAATGCAATACCATCCTCTTGACAAAGCCGCCAGAAAAGAAGTCGTCATCGGCTTTCTCACGAGCCTCTGTGGGGAAGATGGATTATCTAACTTTGGTGCAGACTATCTGGACCGGTTTGCTTGCATGAATGTCAACGGTCGTCAGGTAGGTCCGCCAGCCGACATCGATGTGCTGAATACCCTAACATCACTAGATCAAGAACACTGTGTCTATCGCTTACACGCTTTCCATGGAAGACGAGGACGAACTGTCCTGTCTCCACATCGACCATGCCCTGGAAGCCACGGGTTTACGTCTGCCTCAAAGCGCTGACGAGCCGTTTGACCTGTACGACTGAACGTGCACAGGCAGGGATTTTCGAGCTTGAAGGATCAGAGAGCCAAAGGCTAAAAGTACATTGGAGGCCGTTCGAATTACGTATATGTGAAGCGCAGGCAGGCAAAAGTAAGGTTCGGATGACATTTTTGTCGACCTTGAAAATGTACATATCGTCTGGTTCATTGAAACTAAGGGTGCTGAAACAATAGACACTTTCAATTGCGACGCTCTAATGTCCTTGATGCAAGGCAAGCACCACATGGAGTTGTGGTTCGCACACCAGATTCGAAGAAACAGTGAAGCTCTACAAGTGAATATGTACACTAGCCTACAACGGTCTCAGACGAGCTTGGAAATTTGTAATGTGCGGCGTAAAAAGTATCGGTATCACATTTCACAATGATGTACTCTTCCAGAACACGAGGAGATGACCTTACTGTCAAATTTTCCCTATTCCAAGATAGCTCTGACCGCAATGATTGCATGTTCCGTAGATCTCTTTAAGCTTTGCTCTAGCAGACGCACCTCCTGCGTGAGGCTTTCGCGGGATGATTCTAGTTCTCGTTATGAAGCGTTTTCGATTATACCAACGATGGTTGGGAGGATAGGCTTGGTCACGAGCCGTTAAAGCTTCTCGCGGTTTCCTGGGCTGAAGTCGTTGAACAGCACTTCAATCTTCAGCGAGGTGATTCGGAGAGTAAGACGTCCACAGTGATCGGGACGCGTAGAGCACAAGACAAGTCCAACCAGTACGACGTAATCATAGCCCTATTTATTCCTCTGTCAAATATATGGGCCAAAGATCTTTCTCCTGGTCCAATTCTTTCCGACAAGTCGGACAGGTTACTTCATCTGCAGCGTAATGAATAACCTCATTGAGGCAGTCCGAGCAGAAGCCGTGACCACACTTGGTGACTGTACACTTCTCCTTTTCCATGCATATGTCACAGATAAGGTGGCCCATGCGGTCCAAACGCTGCTTGATCGCTTTCAGCTCCAGGCGTAGCTGCTTGTTGCTCGCACTGAGTACAGCCTTTTCTCGTTTCAGGTCTCTGATAACACTGCTCTGACCTGCGGACTTTTGCAGCCAAGAATCTTTGTCTTTTTGGCGCTGAGCGAGCTCACGGACGTACTCGCGCCGATATTTATCACGAGACTCGCGCAGTCTGCCGATCTCCTGCTTCACCTTGTTCTTGCACTTCCGATAGGACTCTTGAAGGTTAGCGACATCTTGCTTTGTGCTTTCGAGGCATATATCTAGTGCCTCGCCATCAAAATCGTCGTCGAGGTCGATGATCGTGATGACGTCGTCACCAGTCATGTTTGGTCGAATACTGTCGCTGAGGCGTGACTTTGTGTAATGTTGGGTAGAGGCTGAGACGCGGACGCGGAGTACAGTAGATCAGAGAGGTGGCAGAGGTATGAAAGGGGGAAAAAGACAACGGGAGAGAACTGGGCCGTATGCTCACCTTAAGTACCTTGCGAGGGCTTTGGTCTAGCAGCCCCTCAGTGCCACCACTACACTGCCGCTGCTTGGGATAGACCAATGAAGCCTCGAGCACGACCGTCCATGCTGTCATGGCAGTGCCGCATAGCATTGGTGGTACAAGCCAAGGTTGATTCGTTGTTCACGCCGACTCAGTCTCATTGTGCATACAAAACTTCTCAGCTTGGCCAGTCTGGAATTGTCGCAAGCTCCGCATAGGATTAGAGGGGGCTACCTTCCCCTACAGAACTAAATCTTGAACAGTTCGCCCTTTGCCGTGCTTCATTCAACTGAAGGCGGAGGATCATTTTTGGATGAAGCAGAAAGAAGATGAACGAGGTCGGAGCGGATGGACCTCTTTCAATACACTGTGTCTTCACTGCAAATTGCGACTCACAGTCGACCAGCCGAAACTGCCCATCTTGGTCCATAAGATGGCCACTGAACCACTACTGTAGCCGGGAAAGGTGCTGTGTTCTCCCGGATTGACCTCCTGTCTTTGAGACACGGCCAATCGGATCGACCTTGAATCTGCAGACCATGACTGGACGATCCTCAAGGGTTCGAACTCTGATGGCTCACATCATCCAAAAGGCCGGACCGGCATCGGTCGGAGATCCCTGCAGATTGTCTTTGGCGGGTTCTGGCAAGGTCTTCAAGCAGAACAGTTCGGTCCAATTGGTCTCTGCTCAACTTGCCTCTGGTAAGGCAGATTTTCCCACATCTTGAGACAGATTTGAAGCACAACGCATCGTTGGATGAGGGCCTGGGACTGTAAGTGGGAAGACGTGAAGGAGAAATCAGGAATTCAATCCCGTCAAAGTGAGCAATTCTGCATTGCCATTGCCTCGTCGCTAACGCTGTGTTGGAATATACGATCGTGCACCGATGCTGTGGCAAGTGGATGCCGCTGGGCGAGCAAAATTCCAGCATCGTACGAGGCGAAGGCTGCGCTGGACAGCAAGCCATATCGAAGGAATGACCGTGTGCCAAAGCGTCCGCAAATCGTCAGCAGATACCAAGGCGTCGTGATAGGTTGAAGTAGATGGCATAAGTAAGGACGAAAAGAATTACAGTAAACTAACGCCTAGGGTCGCGATCTATTTAGGGTGCAAACTGAACCTGCGTGACGCAAGCTGCGTCTGCAAGGCAGTTCGGACTTACCGTATTGTAGCAAGTGTTGAAACCGGTCCACACTTCACCTCTGTCTACGGTGAACCCGATAGTCTATCAGTTTACTACAGGAGGTGCGATGGACTCGTCTGTGCTTTAGATCTAAGGTGACACCGTAGTTCAGACGTTAGGCACCGTTCACCCGACAGTGTCTCGACTTTGGGTTTTACGAAGGAGTGCACCTGTGAGGTACGTGCATTTGCTTCGCAGCACGGTGTTATTGGTGCCTATGTGTGGGCTGTGCCGAGCGCTTCAACGGTCTTGATGGTGGCCGCTTTCATGGGGAGGGGGTACGATTTTGACGTCCCTTCAAGAAAACTTTAGTAAGGCACAAGATCCCCTACAGATAAGTTCCTACAGTCATTCAAGTCCCTGATAACAGGCAGGTGAAATAAGGGGTTTCAGTTGTTAATGTAGAGGGAGAAGGGAAATCAGGTCATGTTTTGTAGGGGAGTGCCGCGTTGGCCCTGGTTTATCTGCGCTCCTGACACTGTGATTCTGCTCTAGATCGGAATCTGTCGCACACTCATCGTGACAACAATGAAAACCTATAGCAGGCCACTGGTCAACTGCTTTTCTCAATAGAGAGCCTGTAGAGAACATTAGCAGGTCTGTCACCTCTGGTGGCAAGGCTTTAGCCATGTACGACTTGCAATGAAGTTGCCTCGGTTTTGCCTTCGCGAGAGGGGGTGCAGTTTCGACCTCTCTGGTATCCTCAGTCTCTCAATTCCTTACGGATTTTCCTACTGGTCGCCAATTCCGAATCAAAGATTGAGTGGGGATAGTCCTAGTCGGTTATGTCCCGACGTTGCATAAATTGAAGCAGGCTTGATATAGCACAATATATCGATCTGATCTAGAGCACAGTATGGTGTAGTCGGTCATATTCTGAGGTATTAGACGATAGTATGTTTTAGGCCAAATTCAGCCTTGTGGTCCTGCGTCAGGCGAGGCTATCCACAGATTGCGAAGTTGACCAGCCGGCTTCTCAATTTGGCTGGTCAACTTGGATGTAGTCGTCGACGGCTACAAGTCAGACAATCCTTGGTTTTGGGCACTCTTCGCAAGCCCGCAAGCCTCGACGCAGCGGGTTGCCGTATTCGTGGACTTTGGCATTGACGCACAGAAAATTTCTATACGATAAGGCACACCTAGTCCACCACTTGTCCTGTCTTTTTTGAGCTCATCGTCTGTCCTGTAAAGGCATATGAGGTCGAATGAAAGCTGCGCTGCCGACTTCTATATAGATAACTCATGGCTGCTAGCTGTCTAATCTCTTCCAACCTGGGCTGTTACTTGCCACCAGTGCCTTGTAGTATCCTGGACCTGCGGTCTTGCGCATTCTGCGCCTTGGTCATGTCGAGCCCGGAGGGAGAAAGGAGATTGGGGCTCCAGATGGTGATGCTCGCACTGCGTTCCTTTCATTCCTAGTGCTTCGACGCTGGATTTCGCATCTAGGTCTGTGGCTTAACGTTCCTCGAGACTCGACAATTCTCTTTGATTTGTGGCGACGTAAATCGTAAGAACCTGACACTCTTTTAGTATCGTCTGCCGCTTCTCGTAAAGTAACGAAATACTTGTGATCTTTGATTTTGTGTTTGTTGTTTGAACCTTCATTGTACCCAAGCACTCGTCTATATTAGCAGCAATGAGGAGCTAAGGCTTGGATTTGGGGGATTTTGACAATGGAGAAGTACTATGTCCAGTAAGAGGTAGTGTAAGTGATGCCAGGTAGTCATTCTAACAAACCGCTTCGCATTTAGTACAAGGCTTCCCAATCACGTCGCTTCGTTTTTACATTGTACCTTAGAAAAGCAACTCTAGTCGCTTCAAGAATTTCCCGTGTCATTGCCTGGCAGAGAAGGGGCTCCGTATCAAGTTGAATTGCTTGTGCCATCTTTGTCTTCATCACTTTCGCCGCTCGCGCCACCTTCATTCTCGTTGTACTCTTCGTACGATGTTCCGTTGTTGAGCTCGGTGACCACTAGAGCCTTTGATGTATCCGGCAGCATGGGCAACCTCAACCGAGCAGGAGGACAGGTGAGGTTGGCAAGCAACGGATTGTTGGGCATCATGTAGAACCAGGGTACTGGAGGGCACATGAGTCCACGAACCATGAGGTAGGCATAATCAACATCAATGTCATAGTCGCTTAAGATACCGTCGTTGTATGATCGGTTGAGGCTGAGTAAGGTCTTCCAATAGCCCTGAGTGTGTGTGCTACATGAAGCGCACACTAGCTGTTGGTGAAGATCGCTCGTCTTCTCAATTGTCAGCAGGAAATCCACTGCGATGTTCTGATAACAGCCGTGAAGATACAGGGTGTATCTGTCGTGGGGATGGTGTCGTAGAGAGGTAGTCGCGTCGTGAAGAGCTACATAAGCAGGCACAGCGTCCTCTTCGTAACGCAATTGGTAACGATCGAAGTTGAACAATCTATGCAGTGGCTCAGTGGCGCATGTTGGGACCGTCCACGGTCCCTCTTGGTTGGACATGGTTGATAGCAAGGCTCGTCGCAGAGGGTTGTCCAGGAAGATGATGGTGCTAGGTTGCTGTCTCTTGCGCCAGAGTATGATGGCAAGAAGTGAAGTAGACTTCTCGGATGCGATGTTGTCTTTTGTACACTTGTCGTCCCATGTTGGAGAAGCACGCCACTGTTTTGACGCGTAGCATTCAGGTCGAGCGTGAGGTAGACTTAGTGGAGTGATTTTTGACGCGTTCCTCTAATCAAGAGAAACAAGAGGCTGTCAATGAAGGTTCTCCGATCGACCCTGACGTGGCAGCTGTGAAGGCAAACAACGCGCCACGCAAAGTTTTAGGCTGACAGGGATGGTTGGGCTCATCAGGCACGTTGCTGCTATCTGCTTTGCACGCGTCGTAGCCGATTGTGAAGCTTCGGCGAAACAACGCCTTCAGGCACGTATCTCCACTACTAGCTAGACACCCGACATCAGATGGGTGGGCTAGCGGCGAACTCGGCAGGCTGGTGATCGCCTTTCCAAATCTTCCCGCTCTGCAGCCGCTGCGAGCACTGCGTCGATGCTTTCCCGCACTTCTCCCATTTTCAAGGTGGAAGGCTGCTTCCTATCTTCTGGCTCGTAATGCGCGCGTGCTCTTTGCTGGTATCTAGTCAGGTGTAAGCACTTCGATTCGCGGAAGTCACGAGCATATCGTACCTTCCGTTCCCTCTGCTAGATACTGGACCGTCCTGTCCTAGGCGCCAGGCTCTTGCGGCAAAGGAGTGATCAAAGTCCATGTGGACGGGTTCGTAAAGACGCTCGCTCCGCTCATGTACGATGATGCCTTCTTGCTCCGGCTCGACCTGTTGATGGGCACCCGTGTCTGTGCGTAATTGCTTTAAAGCATATTCGTAGAGAGGCTTATCATGTGCGATGATGTCTTCATGCTCCGGCTCGATTTGTTGATCGGCACCCGAGTCTGTGTGCAAGTGTTCTGTCACACATTTACAGAGAAGCTTACGCCGCTTGTATGCTATGCTGCTTTCGACCGCTTGAAGGCGGTTCTCTCGATCCATGACTGGAGGTGATGCTTCAGACCTGATGGACACTACGCAAGATCATGAGGATACGGCGGGCTTTTGAGTAGTGGAGGACCCTGCCTACCCTTCCTGCCACTTGTCTTGTCGCGTGAGTGGACGCCAAACACCAGCCTGTGTGATTGGTTGGCGCGCTCACTGTTCTAGCAACGTGTCACAGGTCAAGAGCGCGTCCAATGTTGCCGCAGACCGCCATAGAACATGTTCCTTCCAATGCCCAACCGAGTCTGCAGACAGTCCGACCATGGTCTCACAGGCGCGCAGTACAGGACTAAGGTACTATCCGGTTTGGTGCCGAGTTCCAGTCCACTGTACTGTGTGTTCTCGTCAGGGGACTGCCGGAGTCGAGAAGGACACAAAAGTTGCGTGCAGCCAATGCCGCTCACCATTCCGTTATTGTTGTGAATGTCGGCGGGAGCAAGTCTGTGAGTGCAAGCCTAAGTGCAACGGGTATTGGACGTTCGTTCCCCCATCCCACGTACAAAACCGTCGAGACTGACTTAGCAAAGTGCAATTTGTTCTAAGTGCCAAAAGTCAATATAGTGCTCACACCGACGATCTTTTCCCCAGCGCACGGACGTCGCAGCACTCCCGCATAGCATCGAGCCCTGCACAATGCCAGGGGGTTCGTCTGCCGTCTTCGAGCCAACGAAATTGCTGCACCGCGATATGCCGGGGCCATCGAACAAGCGCATCAAGGTGGAAGGAGATCTCAAGACTCTATCCATCGTCGACCATGCGATATCGCTGCACGAAGACAAATGGCTGATCATTCGGCCAGCGGACGAGGTGGCATTCAAAGTCCAAGAGTTCCAGAAGTCCATCCCCGGCTATCAGCATTCAGATCTCGAAGTGTGTCAGCCCCACGAGTACCTCGCCGTTGACAGTGATCGGTCTGCTCACTGTAAGATTGCTCAGGACCAGCTTGAGCTGATGTTGAAGAGGTGGGATCTTTCCTCCGAGGCGAACTGGAACCAGGTCGGACATCATGCGGCCCTTGCATTGTTGGCACTGTGTAAAGGAAAATGGTTCGATGTGGCGGAGGCCCGAGCCGCTCTCAGACGGTGGAAGGTGTGCGGAGAGGACATCGAACTCATATTCGAATCTCAGTCTCAGGTATTTCAACGCAAAGTGGGGTTGGCAGATGCGTGGGATCTCAGGAGACAGGGCATTGCTCTTGTACTGCCCTTCGCTCGCATACCTCTTCCTACGACGTGGTACAAGGAAATAACTTGAAGTGCGGGACGTAGTGGGTTGGGCGGAAAGTTGTCGCTCTTTCCCTTCTTCTTCGAAGCTGATTGCTCCATTAACGGAGCTGGTTGGGAAGGCTGCACTATTCTCATTACGGCAGAACTCGAGGCCCACTATGACACAAATGAGATTCTCTTTGTTGCTGATATGGTAACCTAAGAGAATGTTCACCACTGCGGGAATATAATCGAAACACTTCATCTCGCTGGAGTCGGATCCCGATATGTTTTCCGAACTGACATGCAACCTTGGCGGGTCCGCGGTAATAGTAGTGCTGGCCCGCAGACGAAGCTGCCGCATCACAACTGGCAAGGCATAAGACTCGCTTGGACAGGACTCGCACCCCTACCATTCGCACCGCTCATCATACAGCGCACCCACACGAAGTGGCACTGCTAGTAGAGAATGACCACCAACGTGGGCATCGAATTGACCCTGCAGCATCGTGGTCGGTGGAAGAAGCACGGTCTGGGGCAACGATGACTGTGTACACCATTTCATAAGGAGCAGGAGGGCCCTAAATTGACAGGGTGCCTCGGTTCCATTAGGAAGCAACACTCTCTGACCTGGTGACATATTGGGGGCTATCTGTCCTCTGCATCCGCGACTTCTTGTGGATGGCATACATGGACTTTGTGTCCAATTCTGGTGGCAACAGTGCCTGCGGCAGTATGATCCGCCTCTTGGAGGGCACTAGTGTGTTTCATCGTTGCTCCGACCGTTCTGGTGGCCGTGGTGGGGACATGATGAGCACCACCACCGAATGTGAAAGCCACTCCTCGGCCTCAGGTACACCCGTATTGGTAGCACTATCCCACTTCGGTTCTGTCGCAGCTCCTCCTCTCCACCATCTGACGAGACCAACTACGTCAGCACGGAGTGGTGGCAGAGACAGCCCGTGATGGTGAAGTCGGCGACTCCATGTGCGACCTGAAGCAATCGAACGAGCACATTTATCCGTCAGGGGTAACCAGCCATGCTGTACTCGATCTAAGATGTGAGACACTGGCTGTGACGCCGTTGTCGATGCCCAATTTGAAAGCTGAGGCATCGACGACGTTCAATTTCCTGGCACTAAGACTGAAGGACGGCTATGCAATGCATTACTTAAAAGCAAGCGCACAGACATGACGACAGCCTGGGTCTACCGACACTCGATAGCAGGACACAACTTTTTCTCTTCCTCAATATTATCGTCAGTCCTGAAAATGAACGGCACTCAGTTCCGAGCGCTTCTTGCAGATTAATCAGTAAAACCAATATACGTTGTACTTGTCATTGAACAACGCTGCTCGACCTGACATGGTGGCGGGCTGCCATTCCTCGTCAGGCACAAACACCAGCTGTTCCCCTCGCTCGAACGATCGTCCAAGCTTCTGCTTCAGCTTCGCCTGGTAGGTAGTGACTTCTGTTGGTGACCGTGTGATGGATGGAGTCTGTCGCTGGGATCGACTTGTACGGAAGCTGGTGTCCGTGTCTTGCGTGCTTTGCGTGTCGACCAACTCTTGTGAATCTGGCACCGCTGCAGCCACGACTGAGTCAGATCGTCTCGTTTGTGTCGACCCATGCCGAGGACGCTTGGAACGGGCTGGACTCAGGGCCAGCTCATCTACCGAGGTGTCTGAGTCGCCCTCCAGAGGCACCGACATGGACAGAGACGTATGGCTGCTGACATGCGTGCTGGATGGGGTATCGGCCGGCATTTGAGCCGCACGCCTGTTAGCCTGCTCGATGAAGCTCTCTCGCTGGGCGCCAGCAAGGTCGCGGGCATTGCGATAGTAGGTGGCGCCTTTCTGAAATGTCTCTCGATCGCTCGTCATTGCGAATGCCTTGACCTGTGTCATATGATAGTCAGCCTGTTCCCCAGTGGTCTGCGGTGCTGTTGGATGCGAGGTGTACATTTGCAACGTACCCGTACCATTGTGAAAGGTGCTCGTAAAGGAATACGCTTTGCCATCGTAGACCACCTCGTCAGCCCCATAGTTCTGCAGACTGTGCACGGCTCGTGCGCCAATTGCTCCATCGTGACACGCCTGCTTCTTCGCAACATCCGCACGGCCCTTCTCACTCTTGGCTTCGAAGAAGAAGTTGGGTGCTATAGGGTTGGTTGTGTTCGTGGATGGGATGATCAGGTCACCGAGCTGATCGCGCACTTTCTTGTCCACCTTAGAGGCAGCAACCCCGTCGTACAGGTCAGGCTTAGCCGCCGCAAGGTCTTTGTTGAACGGCTTGATGTGGTTGAACTCGACGTCCGTCTCAGTCTTCAAATGATCATCTCGGCCGCTGATGCCGAGCAGTACTTTGAGCAGTACTTTCTGCATCATCCTCGTTTCGCTAGGGGCTTGGGCATTGGTCCGCTTGAACTGTCTAAAGTCCTCGTCCGTAAAGCGCGATGGAGACAGTGATGCTCTTTCCGCGCTCAGGTGTCGCAAGATGTCTTCGTAGTTTGTAGGGACAGGCGCGTCGTCGCCATCATAATCGTGGCCTTCAGGATAGACGTGTGCATCGATCAAGGCCTGTTCGTACTGGCCACTATAGGGCGTAGTCTTTGAGGTTTTCGTCGATCTCGTGCGACTAGAGGCCCATGATCGCTTCAGACTTTGACCGCTGGAGGCACTCATCGGAAATGGAGCAAGTGCAAACTGTGGTTCAACATTAGCATGGTATGCAAGCTGGGAGGTGGCAGTTCGACTTACTCCACGAAGATGTGTGAGGACGGGACCACCACGACGGGCAAATCGCTGGAGTCGCTTAATATCAGGTTCCTCAGGTAGCTCGAGAAGCAATGCAGTAGAAGTGGCTCGATCTCTGCAATTTCGTGTCCTGTGGTCAAACTCTCGCAGGACTTGCCGGCTGAGCTGCACTTGCGAAATTCGATCCCAGAAGCCAGGGCTCGGTTGGTAATGGCGATGAGCAGAGGGCGAAGGCTTGTGTCTTTTCGGAGAAGGAGGACGACACTCGTCAGCAGCGTGTTCAGATGAAGAAGGAGCGCGTCGCTTGCGAGAGCATGGACTATGGTCAACCGCAGGCATGAAGGAGAAGGAGCGGCCAGGTGACGGACGGCTGTGAGAGTGCGACATCTTGTATGCTGAGTTGTCTCATCGATCGGCGCTCAAAATCCTCCCACCGACCCTCATCTGTGCCGCGTCAAAGTCGATACCTTAGCGTGTCAGGTCGGTCGGCGCTTCCTGCAGAGACATGCATGGGGTGGCAGGCACCAGCATGCGTAGCTCGAAACGATTGGTCCTGCGTGATCGAAGTCGTCCTCAGCGCTCCTTCATGCACGGTCGACGTGAGGGTCTTCTGTGCTGGCGGAAGTGCATGGCGCGGAGCCATGCGTGTAATATTGAGATGGTGGTTGTGTTTGCATGCGATAGATATGGAGTGAGGAGTCCAAGATTCAGCGCAGGCAGGCGCATTCTTCTCGGCATTCATTTTTTGATTGTCAGGGCAGGTTAGCCGAGGGAATACTTTGAACCCTGGCTTCGCCCTATCTTGTCTTGAGCACAACGTCCTCTTTACAACCACCATGCACTCCTCCTTCCCATGGGCGACTTCGTCGACCGGATGCGCGCTCTGCGCATCGGAGATCGATACCAGCTCGTGCAGCTGCTGGGTGAAGGATCATTCGGCAAAGTCTACCTGGGTGAGCACGACGTCTATTGTACCAACGGACTTAATGCTGACTCGTACACAGGACGCGACGCAGAGACTGGCAACGCGGTCGCCATGAAGCTGGAGCATTGCAAGATCGACCCTTCGCTCCTCGACGAAGAGATCCGCGTCTACCAGAGTCTCCAGTCGAAGCCAGGGTTTCCCCGGGTGTTCTGGCATGGCTGGCAGGACAGCTTCCAGGTCATGGTGTTTGAGCTGCTGGGACCGAACCTGGAAGATCTGTTCTGCTACTGTGGCGAGACGTTCTCCCTGAAGACGACCGTGATGCTGGCCGACCAGTTGCTGCATCGGTTTGAGTCGTTGCATGCCGCCAACTACTTGCACCGCGACGTCAAGCCCGAAAACTTCTTGCTGGGAACAGGCCATCATGGGAACACCGTCTACATGACCGACATGGGTCTGGCCATCTATCGACCGCCGGTCACGGCACGCACAGCCCCGGGGCCACCGCACTTGCCCATCTCATCTGAAAGAGCACCATGCGAACCGAGCTTGATCGGCACATGTCGATACGCCAGCGTCAACGCCCATCTCGGTGTTCGTGAGTGCTTCTCCTCCTTGACCATTTTGCACCTTCCACTAACCAAGCTGTGTGTTCAGCGCAGTCACGACGAGATGACCTTGAAGCATTGGGATACATGCTGATCTACTTCGTCACTGGGTCACTGCCCTGGCAGGGCCTCAAGACCGCGAATCGAGCGGAGAAGAACCGGCGCGTGCTGGAGATGAAGCAAACCGTCAGCGTGGACGAGCTCTACCAAGGACTGCCACCTGCTTTCGTCACATATATGATCTATGTTCGCTCCTTGGACGAAGACGACTAGCCCGACTATCGCTATCTTCGAAACCTGTTTCGCCAGCTGCTCCGCCAACAATACTTTCAGCACGACCACGTGTACGACTGGACGATCCTGGAGTTCTATCGACAGGACCGCGCTGAGGCACAACCTCAAGACTGAAAGCACGGCGAAGTGAAGCTAGATTTCAGCTCATACTGAACAGAACCGACCGTCGAGCACGAGACTCGGGAGGTACGAAGAAGGTTACGATGCGCACACACTCTGCCGACTCTGTGCAGCGGAAAACACGTGTATCTTAGTCCCAGCGCCTAGACAAAAAGTGAAGTCACAACTCCATCTTGCCTACAGGAAAGAATGAGCTCCGTATATCGTTGTGAGCTTGCTTACATGTCCAACGCCAGGTGCTGTACATGGTCACAAGCTTATCCGCAACAATGATGTCCAATCTCCTAAACACAGCTGTCACTCAACAATGAAGAACGAACCCGATCGATGAGCTTGCAGGACCTACCCTTAGTACTTGCATTGTCAATGCTGCAAACGATCGGTCCACTTAGTGCGAAACCAAACACAGATCTCTACAACGACCAAAACTGAACCTGAGTTCAGTCCTTCATCAGCAGCTACTGTACGCAAGTTACATGAACCTACCTTCTCATCAGAGTCCTGGGGCCACTAGATTCACGACAAATCGGGAACGTAACACAAAGAGACACATTCATGGACCTCCACATCCGAAACGCTGTTAGCGTAGAAAGGACTCGACATCCGATGGCATGAGACCAAGAAGTTCGAGCTATTACTCCTGCAAACAAGGTTCATTTCGACATTCATCCTGGGCAGCCTGGTTGACCTACCGAGCGCGAGGAGAGACATGCACCTCTGCCACGCATGCGACCGGTTCTCAGGCCATGCACGAGATCAGGGATGATCTGTCTCGCTAGAAGCCATGCAGAGCCACTGCCGAACAGAAGACTGTTGTGCCATGATGAAAGGTATAAGGACGCCAGTGAAGTCCTCATAGAATCTCATTCGAAGCCCAATCGAACGTTGTCCACGTACCTCCCAACCCGTTCAACCAGAGACCAGTCATCTTCTTCCCAAACCTGCCAGACATTCTTCACCAAACAGTCTACCAATCTTGTCCAACCCGCAGCTACAAATTTCGTCGCCTCGAGCTCTAAGCATAACCATGTCCTCACTTTCCAAAGCACCAAAAAACAACAAAGTTGCTCAAGCGAATACGGTCAGCCCGGCCACTCCTCCAAGCAGTCCAACCATGCCGTCTTTAAACTTAAAGCCAGCTGTTACACTCTCCAAGCGAGATGATACACCCCAAGCTCGCCCTGCCAGCTCTAGTGAAACCACAGAGCAGCCCGCCATTACAAGCGTCAGCCCACCAAGAGATTGCCCAAGCACTCAAAGATACCGTCAAGTACATTATGTCGGAGCCCAAGGAGACCGGGAAAGCTACCACGCCCCAAGCCACGTCAGACACAGACTCCAAACCTGCTGTGAGAGGCTCGAAACTGGAGGTAAAGGACATACACGTAGACAGGAAACATTCTGGTACGCGTTATTAGGCCGACTTCATTCGAAGTGCTCCTTGTACATTTGACCAGCCATGACGTCTCGACCAACGTCAATATCAATTCCTGCGCCTCATTACCAAGTATGTGCATTCCCCAGTCAAAATCGGTACTTCTGTCTACATGTAGGAGTGCTCATTGTCAAAGTGTCCTGCTCCTCTAAAATCACATTGTAACTGTTCATTCAGGTCAATGGCTCGAGTGGGGTAGGAGAAGTTGACGGCCTTCTTGTCAAATGCAGCCATGGCTTGTGCTACGGATGTGGCATTGGTAATCTGTTGAATTAGCTTCCTGTCACTCACCGCTGGGGGAATACCGCACCTGTCGTCCATTCAATTTTTTCCCTGCCAGACGGTTGAGGTCATCTGAGCTGTAACCCGCTCCTCCATACCTGGTTACAGCCTTCGCCAGTTGGCCCGTCCACACTTTCTTCCGAGCTACGTCGTGCAAGTCGTCGTATTGCAGTGACAAATGAATCCGGCTGGCAATCGCTTCATCAATCGTCTTGACTCGGTTGGTGGTAAAAAACATAATGCCGGCGTAATATTCGAGTTTGCGTAGGAAGACGCAGACAAGCGCATTTCGTTGGATGTCGTGAGTCGCTCGTTGCTCCACGAAGACGTCGGCTTCATCTAAGAGCAGAGTGGCTTTCCAATGGCTCGATAGCTCTAGGATCTCGGACAGATTCTTCTCGAGGACGTCAGGAATGGTGCCCAAATCGCCCGCCGAAATCTGAAATGTTAGTGGTGGTGCTGTTGACAGGTGGGGCAAACTACCGTGTAGAAGGGTCGGCGGACATGCTCCGATATCGTCTCTGCCGTCAAGGTCTTGCCGACGCCGGGAGAGCCACTGGAGGAGGAGATGAGTATCGCCACAGCATGGGAGACGCCAACTTACTGCAGCAGGACGATCAATCCACGACCTTTGCCGGCAACGAAATCCTCAAAATGAACGTCTGAATCTCGTCCCAGATGAGCTTCGCTGAGCGCCTGAATAGCTTTCTTCGTATCGGCGGGGATGGCGAGGCGACCGAAAGACGACTCATCCCAGTCGATGTCGCTCGTGTACGCCACCGCGAATTCCACTAAGCATGTTAGACACGAAGGAGAGATCGCGTTAGTACAAGTTGACGTACACCATTGCTTGCGCTTCAGGCTGCACCCGTACACAGTCGGGCTGCAGATCAGCAAATCCTGCTCTGACAGCGACTTGGGGTCAGAGGTGATGGCGTGCAAGCCGATGACAGTACTCATTTCACCGCTCCATATTCTGTAGTCGCGACTTCCTCGTCCGTCCGTCCCGGCACCAGTCTCACCCTCTGAGAAGGTGGTACTAGTCGTCGCGCTCGTAGCCGTACTCATACTATCACCACTTCCTGTCCGTCCATGGCCCCTCTTCGTACCGTAGGTGTTACTGTTTGAGAGGAGACTCCTTCTTCCCCCATCCTCGGCAACAGTAGTAGCTGCACTCTCCCGCCGCTCCAGCATTGCTAGTGTACCCATACCGCCCATTCCTGTCGCGCGTCCGCCGCCTGCTGCCATGGCCGCGGCGTTGAATACGGCGGCTGCATTGCGACCGTCGAGGGCTTCGTGAAGTCGCTCGATCGTTGCTTCTTGGAGACCATCGACTGGTAGGGGCGTGCCATCTGTAAAAGCGAGCAAAGAGTGTGGGGCGAACATAGCGGATTTCCTAGTGATGGAAGGGAGGATGTGTAGAGGAAATGCAGCATCAACCTGATGGTGGATGCCGTGTGTAGTAGGTAGAGCGATCGGCCACGAGACGCAGCTGGCGCGGAGCTGTTGCTGGGCAGTTCAACAAGGGTCCTGTTCGTTGAGCGACTTTGCGATCGCGACTCGTCAGAAGCGAGCATGATGCCATTTGTGCTTGGTGTGATGGTGACTGCAGAGACGCGGCTCGCCGCTCGAGACGTCAGGCTGGGCCGAAGTGTTGCGGATTCCGAATCAGCCGCATCTGGTGACGAGGTTGATTCGAGGACGAGCTGGCTGAAGAACGGGCCCCACCGTCGTGCTAATATGCTCGAGTTGCACGGTATCCTTTCACCTCCTTGCGCAACGATTTCCATATCGCACAGCTCGGTGACCTGAAGTGCTATCTGTCCCAATTGTTCAGCTGCAACGGAGATACTTCTACCTGCAGCCGACTTGGATGGCAGACTCTGCTGCAGTGAAGCAGGAATTGAAGGAGCAGAATTTGACACATAGGCAGAAGATGGACTGTTTCTCCTCGGATTATCGTATAGTCCATATGCTTCGAGCTCCACCAGACACAGATGTGCGAAATTAAGTCTCCTGTGGTTATAGTCACTCACCAGGTTCCGCTTTCGATGGTCAAGGATAACGTATGTGTTGCGCCGGTTCCATAGTACCCCACGATTCCAGCTTCCTTGTCCGAAAACTGTTCCAGCAGTATCGATCATGGCCCAGGTCAAGGTTCTGAGATCAAGTGCCCACAGCGCGTACTCATGCTTCGAAGAAGTCAGGTATGTACCGCTGACGACGAAATGGCCATTGATTACACCGCCGTTGGGGAACCTGAGACCTGGTGGCGAAATCGGTCCGTTCATGGACTTCTCCTCCAGGTTACCGTCTGGCGTCCGTACCTGCAATTCCAGTCTGACATCAAGGAAGTTGTAGTTCGAGTAGATCAGCATTGGAGTCCCAGACTGATTCTCAGTTCCTTCGCTCAATGATGACCGGCGTCCTATTTTCTGTGCGTTGACCCCTGGTAGTGCTGTAACCATACTTTTGTAAGCACCGCAATTCCTGTCATACGGCGTGCTGCGCATCCATTTCAGGTTTCGCATATTGAAGACGCTGATTTGTGCAATATAGTTGTTATTACTGTCCTGGCCACCGACAACGACCATTTCAGCACCGCCAGTACCATCGATTTGTACTCCAATAGTGCCTGAATGCGGGCCAGTAGAAGATGGATTGTGGTGTATCGCAGACACATGGGAATCGGCGGAAGCGAAGACAGCCGAGGAAGGCAGGATAGTCGCACAATGTGCATATCTGCCTTGTGGGCTATCCGACCTTGACGGCTGTATTTGTGTCCATTTCCTGGTTGGCACGTCGTAGACGTGGATATCACTCATCACGACGACTTCCGGTTGCGGTTCGCTGGATCCGTTTGACTGAGTATGTGACTGAGTAGCAGGCGACATTCCCCCATAACACACCAGCTTCGTGTCACCTAGAGCACACACGCTGTGGAAATATCGAGGTGGCGGCACATCTCCACTCGTGTCTACCTTTGTCCAATGCCGCCGGACTAAATCTAGTTCATATAGTTTCGAGGATAAGTATGGCTGGTTCTTGCTGTGTACACGACCTCCGAAGACGTAGAGTTTATCCCCTATGATTGTCGTCGTGGCGCCAACAAGAGGCGGCGGCTCCTGGCCCATCGTTCGATGTACATTACAAACAAGTCCGGACACATTGGCAGCTGTCGTGTTTTGCTGATTGTTCTGCGAAGCTAAGTTCGTCTGAGAAGTGGAGTGATGTATCGAGCTCGCCGCACTATCAAGCCCCGGCTCTGACGCGGTCAAGCTCAGTCCGCTGGTGTTCATGGCGGCTTTCGAATCGTTCTGATGTCCTTCCTTCTCACGACTTTTCGATGATTCTGTGTCAGAGTTGGTGGCATCTGCTGGAGCTGGAAAGAGAAGTGACTCAGAGAGAGAAGTAGAAGAGTTCAGGACAGCACAAGTGTCCTGTGGAGGTCCATAGGGCGATGCGTAGTCGGGTATTATGATGGGCACATGTCTTGGCCGTGAAGGACGTCGTGGCGATGGACCAAGCTTCGTTGGCGACTTGTCATCGAAAGGTAATGTTAGTGCTTGATACGCAAAGGTGGTCTCGAGGTGAAGATGTTTTGGCTTAGAGTCGGGTTGAACGACGACAGACGAAGATCGACTCGAGAAACGACCGGAAAGTGTCGCAAATCTCTTAGGATCTCGCTCGCTTGCCGAATCTGGCGTAGAAGGTTCGACTGGCGAGAATACTGGTGAGGGGATGTCGTTAGCCTCGGACACGGGAGATGGTAGTCCAAGTCGAAGGCTCCTCCTTCTGAAGCGATCCATAACTGTTAGTAAACAGGAGACTTGAACTCTACAAGATTGCCGGCGGTGCACCAGGGTGGAAGGGTACGAGGAAAAGAAGCACATACATGTATTCCAATGACTGTCCTCTCACAAAGAACTATCGAAATGCCACAAACGTGCCAGGCGAACCACAAAATCGCGGATCAAGCAGACAAGATGGCAACTCTGCTCCGTGCAAATGAATCCAAGTGTTGATCATGGGCTGAGTCTCGGTCTGAGGACAAAGAGAATGTCGTTTCAGAGGATTGGATATCGATAGCTAGGAATAGGTGGCTGAGGTTGCCGGAGGTCAACACATTTCCTGCGGTAGTGACCAGTATCAGAACAGTTCACCTGAAAGTCATCCGCGGACAGTGATGGAGAGTGACGAGCTGGGAGTGAGTTGACGGTAGAAGTCTAGAAGAGGGAAGTACGGTGTGACCCCATAGTCTTCTGGACGAGCATGGATAGGCCTGATGAGGAGCGTACTAGCTAGTATGTGGGCTTAGGCTTGGCGCAGGAACGCGTTTGGTCTGGCACGTCTGGCACTTTGCAACAACGGCAGCGATACTCGTCTTCGTGACACAAGATCTTTGGAATAGATGTAGGGACTGCGAGGAGCTGGGCATGGCACTGAAGCATTGGGACCATTGCGGGTGTATGGTAATACTAGATTGATGCCATCACGCTATGCACATGGCACGGCGGCTCGGATGAATTATTGTCAGAAATGCAACGACCAATGTCGAGTGCAACAAATCAGCCTTCGCGGTCTTGGGTCAAACATTGATTGGACTATGTAGCCTTTTGCGCATCAGGTATCATCTTATACAGCAGCGCTTGTTTGTTCCTTGGGCAGAGGAGTTACTCTCAGGTAGGGCTTGATGGCCTTGAATTGGGGGAAGAGCTCCTTGGCCTTCTCGTTGTTGACACTTGGGTGGACGATGACATCCTATAGACACTTGTCAGCTTGTAATTGCGCATATTGAAGGGCAAATGCTTACATCTCCCGGCACCCAGTTGATGGGTGTTGTAACCTTGTGCTTGTCGCCAGTCTGCAGCGAGTCGACGATTCGGAGAACCTCAGCAGAGTTTCGACCGGTGGAGGCAGGATATGAGAGGATAGTTCGGATAGTCTTCTTCGGGTCAATGATGAAGACTGATCGGATTGTGAAGGCCATGCCCTTGGAGTCGACGTTGGTGGCATCCTGGTGGTCGATCATGTCGTACTTCAGGGACACCTCTCGCTGCTTGTCGCCAATAATGGGGAACTTCAGGTTGGAGCCAGAGATCTCATTGATGTCCTTGATCCATCCTCCATGGCTCTCGATGGTGTTGGCAGACAAGCCAATCAGCTTGACGCCTCTTCTAGTGAACTCTGGCTCGAGCTTTGCGAAAGCACCGAGTTCGGTGGTGCAGACTGGAGTGTAGTCCTCGGGGTGGGAGAAGAGAACGACCCAGTTGTCGCCAATGAACTCGTGGAAGTCGATGGGACCTGCCGTCGTCTCTGCTTTGAAGTTGGGGGCAATGGTGCCGAGTCGAAGGCTGGTGATGGTTAGTATCATAGTTGATGGAACAGGCGGGCGCACTCACGGTTCTGGTCTGTCGCCCATGGTGAACTCGGTCACGCCCGGCCCGGCTTGGTACTGTCGGTGGGGACTGGCTATCAAGGCTCCCCTGCTCACGAGCTGGGAGGCCGTCGAGGTTTCTGGTTCGACAGTTTCATGCCTCGTATCATCCGCGTCTTT